>Ga0222421_100010_pt1 | contig 754263 bp, 665 predicted proteins | sample 3A1ome_2_FD_182473 | JGI IMG/M metagenome (GOLD analysis project Ga0222421, IMG submission 182473) | Enriched microbial communities from leaf-cutter ant dump, University of Wisconsin, Madison, United States - 3A150A (version 2) | ecosystem: Environmental > Terrestrial > Nest > Insects nest >... | reverse complement strand
AAACTCTTCAAAACCACCGCCAAATCAACCAGCTAACCGCCAAAGCGAACCGCCAGGACCCGGCAACAGATAACCGCCGGCACCACGTCGCCGCAGCGCCGCCGTCGATGAACAGGCTTATAGGGGGACGCCCCGTGCTTGTCAACACCGTCGCCGGACAACGGGAAAATCCCGCGACACCAGAAGAAATACATTTAAAAACAATGACTTGCATGTTTTCCAAATGGTCAAGAAACCGTCATGACGGCGTCGTGACCCAAAAAGATTCTGAAAAAATCCGCTGGCCGGCTCGGGACGCCGGGTGCACGCCCCGATCCGGCTGCCAGGACACCAGCGAAGGCTCTCTTCAGTCGCCGGGCGGCAGCTCGGCCGGGCAGCCGGCAGCGATCCAGGCCGCCTCGCGGCGGCGCAACTCGGCACCGAGCGCCGGGCCCGGCTTGTATCCCTCGGCAATCAGCCGGGCGGCGGTCACCGGCGATTCCGGCGGCCGGAAATCGCCGGCAAGCCGGAGAAGATCGGCCGGCGGCTCGATGCCCGTCCCGGCGACGAGGAGGATCAGGGCGGCAACTGCCACCTCGTTGCCGGCCCTGATAACGGCAGTGCGGATGGCCGCCGCATCCGTCCGGACCGAGAACTCGCCGCTCCAGGAGACGATCGCCTCGATCAGCCTGGCTTCCCGGCCGGAGAGGCGCAGCGCCGCCATCAACCCCTCACGCTCGACGGCCAGCGCGGCGAGCCGCGGCTCGAGGCCAAGCGACAGGCCGTGCCGCGCGGCGAGCGCCACCGCCGCCGCGAATCGCTCCACCTTGCCACCACCCGGCAGGATGCGGTCGATGAGGCCGGCCTCGTCCATGATGGCCAGCGCCGGACCGGCGCCGCCGGCCGTCACCAATTTGCGCATCTCGGCGCCGACCCGCTCGCGCGACAGCCGGTCGAGCCCGTCGCCGAGGCTGATCACCGCCGCGAGGCCAACCGGATCCGGCTCGCCGCGGCCGTAGCGGGCATGGAAACGGAAGAAGCGCAGGATGCGGAGGTAATCCTCCTCGATGCGCTGCCTCGGATCGCCGATGAATCGGACGCGGCCGGACAGCGCGTCGGCGACGCCGCCGACGGAATCGTGCAGCGTGCCGTCGGCATCGGCATAGACGGCGTTCATGGTAAAGTCGCGCCGCCGGGCGTCGCCATCCCAGTCGCGACTGAAGGCAACGACGGCCCGCCGACCGTCGGTCTCGACGTCGGCCCGAAGCGTCGTCACTTCGAACGCCCTGTGCATGGCGACCACCGTCACCGTGCCGTGGTCGATGCCGGTCGGCACCGCCTTCAGGCCGGCCGCCGCGACGCGGGCGGCGACCACGTCCGGCGTCGCGGTGGTGGCGATGTCGACGTCGTCGACCGGCTCGCCGATCAGCGTGTTGCGCACGGCGCCGCCGACCACCCGCGCCCGATCGCCGTCCTGCTCGATGGCGGCGATTACCTTGCGGAAGGCCGGATCGGCGAGAAAGGCGGCGCCGGCAATCGACGCGGCGCTCACCGGAACACCTCCTCGTAGAAGCGGCGCAGGATGTTGCCGGTGACGCCCCAGATGCGGTGACGGCCGTATTGCATGGAGAAATAGTGGCGGCGGCCGCTGGCGTGCTCGAAGAACTCCTCGCGGTGGTTGCCGGGGTTGAGCACGAAGGCGAGCGGCACCGAGAACACCTCGGCCACCTCGTCGGGGTTGGCGGTCAGCGCCGGACGACCGGCGACGAGGCCGATCACCGGAAAGACGCGGAAGCCGGACGGCGTCGGATAGGGGGCGAGCAGGCCGACCGGCTTCACCGCCGAGGGGGCGAGGCCGACTTCCTCCTCCGCCTCGCGCAGCGCCGCCTCGACCGGCGAGGCGTCTTCCGGCTCGATCTTGCCGCCGGGCAGCGCCACTTCGCCGGAATGGACGCGCAGGCCGTCGGTGCGGCGGATCATCACCAGGTCGAGGCCGGTGCCGTCCTGCCGGCCGACGAGGCCGATCAGCACGGCGGCGTCGCGCAGCGGCTGGGCACCGGCGACAAGGCTGGCCGCCAGTTGTTCCTGTCGCATGTCGCGGAAGGCGCCGGCCGTGGCGAGCGGCCGCATGCGGCCGGCCTTGGCGAGGATATCGGCTGGTCCCACCGCATCGGGGATCATGCCCGCCTCCCGGCCGGACGCGCCTGCCTTGATTTTGCTTGGCTCATGGGTTGAAACCACATCCGACGCCCCTTGCCGAAAGGTGATGCGCCGCGCGGCCGGAGATGTCAAACTCGGCTACTCGACGATAAACCGGGGCAGAACTGGAACAAGAAGCCGCGTAAGCGGCTTCCGGCGCCAAGCGGCGCCGCGCGGAGCGAGTCTTTCGGGACGAAGCCCGAAAGACGGAAGGCGGAGCGAAAGCCAAGGGCCGGAGGCCCGCCGGCGACTGAGGCGGAGAGAAAATATGGACGCAGAGATGAAGACGGCGGCTGACGCGATCGCCGAGGCAGATGCCGCCTTCGCGCGGCTCGAAGCCGTACGCGCCGCCGTCGCCCGCGTCATCTTCGGGCAGGAGGCGGCCGTCGAGGCGGCGCTGGTGACGCTGCTCAGCGGCGGCCACGGGCTGATCGTCGGCGTGCCCGGCCTTGCCAAGACCAAGCTGGTCGAGACGCTGGCCGTGGTGCTCGGCCTCAGCGAGCGGCGCATCCAGTTCACGCCCGACCTGATGCCCTCCGACATCCTCGGCTCGGAAGTGCTCGACCAGGCGGCCGACGGCAGCCGCTCCTTCCGCTTCATCCGCGGCCCGGTGTTCGCGCAACTGGTCATGGCCGACGAGATCAACCGCGCCTCGCCGCGCACCCAGTCGGCGCTGCTGCAAGCCATGCAGGAGCATCACGTCACCGTCGCCGGTCTCCGCCACGACCTGCCCGCTCCTTTCCACGTGCTGGCGACGCAGAACCCGCTGGAGCAGGAGGGCACCTATCCGCTGCCCGAGGCCCAGCTCGACCGGTTCCTTCTTGAAATCGACCTCGATTATCCCGACCGCGACACCGAGCGCCGCATCCTGATCGAGACCACCGGCCGCGACGAGGCGACGGCCGAACGGCTGCTCGACGACGGCGAATTGCAGCGCCTGCAGGCGCTCGTCCGCCGCCTGCCGGTCGGGACCCGCATCGTGGAAGCCATCCTCGATCTGGTGCGTGCCGCCCGCCCCGGCGCCGACACCAGCGGCGACATCGCCTGGGGTCCCGGCCCGCGCGCCGCCCAGTCGCTGATGCTGGCCGTGCGCGCCCGCGCGCTGCTCACCGGCCGCTACGCGCCGTCGCTCGACGACGTCGCCGCGCTGGCGGTGCCGGTGCTGAAGCACCGCATGGCGCTGACCTTCGAGGCGCGCGCCCGCCGCCGCAGCGTCGCCGAAGTGGTCGGTCTGATCCTCGAGAAGGTGATCTGAATGGCCCGCGACGCCCTGTCGCCCGAAGCCGTCGCCGCGGCGCGCGGCCTTGCCGCCGCCCTGCCCGACCTGTTGGTCGAGGCGCGGCGGGTGGCGTCGAGCGTCGCCGCCGGCTGGCACGGCCGTCGCCGGGCCGGCCCCGGCGAAGACTTCTGGCAGTTCCGGCCCTTCGTTACCGGCGAATCGATGCGCGGCATCGACTGGCGGCGGTCGGCCCGCGACGACACGCTGCACGTCCGCGAGCGCGAGCACGAGAACGCCCATACGGTCTGGCTGTCGGTCGATCTGTCGGCGTCGATGGACTTCCGCTCCGATACCGTTGCCAGCAAGCGCGACCGCGCCGTCACGCTGGCGCTGGCGCTCAGCGAGCTGCTGTCGCGGGCCGGTGAGCGGATCGGCCTCGTCGGCGACGCCGGGCCGACCAGCCGCCGCGACGGCGCCGAGGTGATCGCCATGAAGCTCGCCCGGCTCGGGTCTGCTGGGGCCGCCCAGACGCTGACGGACGCGCCGTCGGCGGCGCGGCGACGCGACGACCTCATCCTCCTCTCCGACTTCCTCGGGCCGGAGGAGCAGCGCGACCGCCTGCTCGCCAGCCTCGCCGGCCTCGAGGCCCGCGTCCATCTCGTCGAGATCGCCGACCCGGCCGAGGAGGAGTTCCCCTTCCTCGGCCGCGTCGACTTCGTCGACCCCGAGAGCGGCACCCATCTCTTGGCCGGCCGCGCCGAGGCCTGGCGCGACAGCTATCTCGCGGCCCGCGCCGCGCACCGCGCCCGCCTCATCGCCGCCCGCCGGCCCGGCTGGAGCCACACGCTCGCCCGCACCGACCGGCCGGCCATCGAGGCGCTGGTCGCCCTGCACGGCCATCTGTCGGCACCCGACGGAGGTGGCGCATGAGCGGCTTCGCCTTCGCCGCGCCGGTGGCGCTGATCGGCCTCCTGGCGCTGCCGGCTATCTGGTGGCTGCTGAAGGCGACGCCGCCGCGGCCGGTGACGCAGCTTTTCCCACCGCTGGCGCTGATCGTCCGCGTCAGGCGCGACGCCGAAACGCCGGTCCGCACTCCCTGGTGGCTGATCGCCCTGCGCCTTCTCCTCGCCGGCCTGATCGTCCTCGCCGCCGCCGGGCCGCAGCTGTTGCCCGCCGAACGCCTCGCCCGCGGCGCCGGCCCGTTATGGCTGATCGTCGACAACGGCGCGAGCGCCGCCCCCGACTGGCCGCAACGCCTCGCCACCGCCGACGCCGTGCTGTCGGAAGCCGACGCCGCCGGCCGGCCGGTACGCGTCGTCGCCACCGCCGACGGGCCGGACGGCATCGCCGCCCAGACGACGGCCGCCGAGGCGCTGCGCCGCGTCAACGCCCTTGCCCCGCGCGCCATCCTGCCCGACCGCGCCGCCCTGCTGCCGGCGCTCGACCGCCTCAGCCCACCTGGCGAGGTGGTGGCGCTGGTCGAGCCGGGCGACGACGGCACGGCCGGGTCCTTCTTGGCCGGCCTTGCGAGGATCGCCGGAGACGCGCCGCTGACGCTCGCCGCCTCCGGACAGCCGGCGCCGGTGGCCATCGACGGCGTCGAGCAGGACGGCGCCGCCGTCACCGCCCGTCTGAGGCGGGCGGCAGCCGGCGCGCCGGCCGATGGCAGCCTCAGGCTGCTCGACCGCAAGGGGCGGCTGCTCGACGAGCGGCCCTTCGCCTTCGCGGCCGGCGATCTCGCGGCCGAGGTGCGTTTCGCTCTGCCGCTGGAAATCCGCAACGACATCGCCCGCGCCGAGGTGTCCGGCGGCAATTCGGCGCTCGGCGTCCACCTGTTCGACGACCGCTGGCGCCGCCGCTCGGTGGTGGTGCTGACCGCCGCCGGCAGCGAGACGGCGCGGCCGCTGATCGCCCCCGACTATTTCCTCGACAAGGCGCTCGCCCCCTTCGCCGAGTTGCTGCCGTCGGCCCGCGGCGCCTTTTCCGAGGCGCTGAAGGCGGCCGTCGAGGCGCATCCGGCCGCCATCCTCGTCGCCGACGCCGGCCGCTTCGACCCCGGCGAGACGGCGCTCGCCCACGCCTTCATGGAAAAGGGCGGCGTGCTCGTCCGCTTCGCCGGGCCGCGCCTTGCCGCCTCCGGCGACGCCGGATTGCCGGTGCCGCTCAGGCGCGGCGACCGCGCCCTCGGCGGCGCCCTCTCCTGGAGCAAGCCGCAGACGCTCGGCGCCTTTTCGGGCACCGGCCCCTACGCCGGCCTCGCGGTGCCCGGCGACGTGACGGTCAGCCGGCAGGTGCTGGCCGAACCGTCCGTCGACCTCGCCGACCGCACCTGGGCCAGCCTCGGCGACGGCACGCCGCTGGTCACCGCCGCCCGGGTCGGCGCCGGCTGGCAGGTGCTGTTCCACGTCACCGCCGACACCCGCTGGTCGGACCTGCCGATCTCCGGCACCTTCGTCGAGATGCTGCGCCGCACCGTGGCGCTGGGCGCGGCCGGAGGCGGCTCCAGACGTGAGGCGGCCGGCAATACCGTGCTGCCGCCGCTCTCCCTCATCGACGGCTATGGTCGGCCCTCGGCGCCGCGCGCCGGCCTCGCCGGCATCCGCGAGGCCGACCTCGCGACGCTGCGCCCGTCGCGGGCGACGCCGCCCGGCCTCTACGGCAGCGACGACGGCTTCCGCGCCCTCAACCCGATGCGGCCGGACATGACCTATCGGCCGCCCGATCTCTCCGGCCTGTCGGACGGCGTCCGCCGCACCGGTCTCGTCACCGAGGCGGCCGTCGATCTCACGTCCTACGGCTTCGCCCTCGCCTTCCTGCTGCTGATCGCCGATGGTCTCGCCGTGATGGCGCTGTCCGGCGGCTTCCGGCGACGGCGACCGGCAGCCGCCGCCCTCCTCGTCGGCCTCGCCTTCCTTTTCGCGCCGCCGCAGTCCCGCGCCGCCGACGACGCCCGGCTGATGGAGGCGCTGTCAGCCACCCGCCTCGCCTATGTCGAGACCGGCGTCACCGACATCGACGACACCAGCCGCGCCGGCCTGTCGACGCTGTCGCGCTTCCTGGCCAGCCATTCGTCGCTGGAGCCGGGCGAGCCGATGGCCGTCGATCCGGCCGTCGACGAATTGTCGGTGTTCCCGCTGATCTACTGGCCGGTCGATGCCGCCGCGCCGATGCCGACCGCCGCCGCCATGGCCCGCATCGAGGCCTTCATGAGGGACGGCGGCACCGTGCTGTTCGACAGCCGCGACGACGCCGACTTCGCCGCCGGCTCGCCGAACACCGCCCGCCTGCGCGACATGCTGGCGCTGATCGACGTGCCGCCGCTCGAACCGGTGCCGGCCGACCACGTGCTGACCAAGTCCTTCTACCTGCTCGGCGCCTTTGTCGGCCGCAGCGACGGCTCGCCGCTGTGGGTGGAGATGCCCGGCGACGAGGAACAGCAGGGCGACGGCACGGCGCGGCCGGTCAGGGCGGGCGACGGCGTGTCGCCCATCCTGATCACCGGCAACGATCTGGCCGGCGCCTGGGCGGCCGACGAGGGCGGCGCCTTCCTGCACCCGCTGGTGCCCGGCACGCCGCGCCAGCGCGAGTTCGCCTTCCGCGCCGGCGTCAACATCGTCATGTACGTGCTGACCGGCAGCTACAAGGCCGATCAGGTGCATGTGCCGGCCCTGCTGGAACGGCTGGGAGAGTGAGGCCATGATCTGGTCGATCGCCTTTTCGCCGCTGCTGCCGCCGCCGGCCTTCATCGCCGCCAGCCTCGCCGCGCTCACCCTCCTCGCCCTGATGGCGTTCCGCCGCCGGCCCGGCCTGATCCTCAGGGCGCTGGCGCTCGCCCTGCTCATGCTGGCCGCCGCCCGGCCCGAGCTGATCGCCGAGGATCGCAAGGCCCTGCCGGCCGTGGTGGCGCTGGTCGCCGACCGCAGCGCCTCGCAGACGCTGGCCGGCCGGCCGGCCGACACCGACGCCGCCTATGCCGCGCTGAAGGAGCGCCTCGCTCGCCTGCCTGGCGTCGAGTTGCGCGAGGTGCCGGCCGCCGCCGCCGACAACGCCGACGGCACGCTGCTGTTCGCCGACGTCGCCCGCGCCCTCTCCGACGTGCCGGCCGAGCGGATCGGCGGCGTCGTCGCCGTGTCCGACGGCCTGATCCACGACGTGCCGAAGGACGTCGCCGGCCTCGGCTTCTCGGCCCCGGTGCACGTTCTGGTCACCGGCGATCCTGGCGACTACGACCGCCGCATCGAGCTGGTCGCCGCCCCGAAATTCGCCCTCGTCCGCTCGACGCAGCGCCTGACCTTCCGCCTCGTCGACGACGGCCATGGTGCCGATGCCGCGCCGGTGCCGGTCAGCGTCCGCCGCGACGGCGACACCGTCGCCACGATTGTCATGGCGCCGGGCGAGGAGCGGTCGGTCGACGTCGCCATCCCGCACGCCGGTCCCAACATCGTCGAGATCGCCGCGCCGCCGGTGGCCGGCGAGCTGTCGCCGCTCAACAACGCCGAGGTGGCGGTGATCGACGGCGTGCGGCAGGCGCTGCGCGTGCTCCTGGTGTCCGGCGAACCGCATCCCGGCGAGCGCACCTGGCGCAACCTCCTGAAGTCCGACGCCTCGGTCGACCTCGTCCACTTCACCATCCTCCGGCCGCCGGAGAAGCAGGACGGCACGCCCATCGACGAACTATCGCTGATCGCCTTTCCAACCCGGGAGTTGTTCGACGAGAAGATCGCCGACTTCGACCTGATCATCTTCGACCGCTACCAGCAGCGCGGCGTGCTGCCGCTCATCTATTTCGACAACATCGCCCGCTACGTCGCGGACGGCGGCGCGCTGCTGATCGCCGCCGGTCCCGACCCGTCCGGCGCCGACAGCGTCTACGACAGTCCGCTCGCCCCGATCCTGCCGGCCGTGCCGGACGGCAGCGTCGTCGAGGCACCGTTCCGGCCGGCCGTCACGCCGCTCGGCGCCCGCCACCCGGTGACCGCCGGCCTGCCGGGCGGCGACAGCGACCCGCCGGGCTGGTCGCGCTGGTTCCGGCTGATCGGCACGGCCGGCAACCGCGGCGACGCGCTGATGTCCGGCCCCGAGGGCAAGCCGCTGCTCGTCCTCTCCCGCGAGGGCAAGGGCCGCGTCGCCATGCTGCTCTCCGACGAGGTGTGGCTGTGGGCGCGCGGCTTCGAGGGCGGCGGCCCGCATGCCGAGCTGTTGCGCAACGTCGCCCACTGGCTGATGGCCGAGCCGGAGCTGGAGGAAGAGGCGCTGCGCCTCTCGGGCGACGGCGGCCGGCTCGCCGTCGAACGGCGAACACTGAAGGACGCCGCGCCGCCGGTCACCGTTACCCTCCCCGACGGCTCGCAAACCGTCGCCAACCTGACGCCCGACGGCCCCGGCCGCTTCCGGGCCAGCCTGCCGGCGCCGCTCACCGGTCTCTACAAGGCGAGCGACGGCACGCTCACCGCCCTCGTCCACGTCGGACCGGCCAACCCGCGCGAGTTCCGCACCCTGGTATCGACCACCGCGCCGGCCGCGCCGATCGCCACGGCGACCGGCGGTTCGTCGATCCGGCTGAGACAGACGCCGGGCGGCGCGCTGGACATTCCCGCCGTCGCTCTCAGACGGTCGGCGGCCGGCTCCTACGCCGGCGACGGCTGGATCGGCTTCAAGGCGTCGGAGTCCTACGAGGTGGCCGGCGTCGAGCGGCTGCCGGTGCATCTCGGCCTTCTCGCCGTGGCGCTGCTGCTGCTGGCCATCGGCAGCCTCTGGTGGCGGGAAAGCCGCTGATCGGCTCAGGCAGCCGGGCCGGTCGCCCGCACCAGTCCGCCCACGCCGCCCGAAGCGCCGGGCACCAGTTCCGCCCACAGCAGGCGGGCCGGATCGACCGGCCCCGGCAGGAGGACGCGGCCGGCCGGCACCGGGCCGAAACCGAACGGCTGATAGTAGGGAAGATCGCCGACCAGCACCACCAGCCGGTGCCCCCGCCGCCGCGCCGCCTCCATGGAGAGCCGCATCAGCGCCTTGCCGACGCCGAGGTTCTTCAGCGCCGGCAGCACGGCCAGCGGGCCGAGCAGCAGCGCCGGCGTTTCGCCCACCGCGATGGCGGTGAGCCGCACCGAGCCGACCACGTCGCCCCGGTAGACGGCGACGAGGCTGGTCGGGCCATCGGCCGCATGGCCCTCGCGGATACGGAAGGCGGTGCGGGCGTAGCGGCCGGGGCCGAAGGTCACGTCGTGGATGGCGTCGATGGCGGCGGCGTCCTCGGCCGTCTCCGGACGGAAGACGACGTCGGCGAGCCGGAAGGCATCGAGGGAGCGGGCGAGCGAGAGATCGATGGCGGTCATGTCGAACCGTGAAGAAGCGGGGTGCGGCGCCATCGATCCGCGGACCCCGTGGGATCGGTCGATCAGGCGCAGGAAGGCGTAACGGCGCGCGGGAAAGCGCGTGCGTCGCGTCGTCGTCGCTGATCGTGGCCAAAGAGCATCAGGCTTCTTCCGAAAAGGTTCGCCGCCCCTTAGCACGGCGGCCGTCGGCGCACAAGCCGGGCGGGCATCCGTCAGACTGCCGAGCCGCCTCGGATGGCGACGATGCGGCCGGCGTCGAGTTCGATCACCCGGTCCATGCGGGACAGCGCGGCGCGGGCGTGGGTGATCAGGATCACCGTCCGGCCGGTCATCCGGTCGAGCACGCGGTCGAGCACCGCCGCCTCGGTCTCCGGGTCGAGCCCCTCGCCCGGCTCGTCGAGGACGAGGATATCGGGTTCTATGAGCAGGGCGCGGGCGATGGCGACGCGGCGCGCCTCGCCGCCCGACAGCGTCGTGCCGGCGACGCCGACCGGTGTGCCGAGTCCCTCGGGCAATCGGGCGACGAACTCGGCAAGATCGGCCGCCTCAATCGCCGCGGCCAGCTCCTCGGCCGTCGCCGAGGGACGGCCGAGCTTGAGATTGGCCTCCAGCGTCGCGGTGAACAGATGCGGCTTCTGCGGCACCACGCCGATGGCGTGACGAAGGTCGGCGAGCGCCAGTGCGGTGAGCGGCACACCACCGAGGAGGATCTGGCCGGCGTCGGGATCGCGCAGGCGGACGAGCAGGCCGGCCAGCGACGACTTGCCGGCGCCGCTCTCGCCGATCAGCGCCACGTGGCTGCCAAAGGGGATGTCGAGGGAAATGCCGTCGAGCGCCGGCCGGCCGTCGCCGCGATAGCGCAGCGTCACGTTGTCGAGGGCGATGTCGCGGCCGTCCGGCAGCGGCGCGGGAGACGCCGCCTCGGTGACCGGCGGCCGGCGGTCGAGAATGGCGAACAGCCGCCGCGCCGAGGCGAGCGTCGCGGAAACGCCGAGGAAGGCGGCCGGCAGGCCCATGAAAGCCTCGGCCGCCGACAGCGACAACAGCGCCGCCATCGCGAGGTCGGGTCCGGCGAGGCGGCTGGCGGCGACCAGCGGCACGCCGATGAACAGCGCCACGATCAGCGCCAGATCGCCGGACAGGCGTCCGAGCGCCTGCCCGAGCGCTGCCCGGTGGTTGAGCCGGCGTTCGGCCTCGACGAGCGATGCCATGGTTTGGACCAGCCGGTCGCGGTGGCGCGCGAAGGCACCGGTCATCAACAGCGGCCCGAGGCCGGCAAGGTCGTCGACGACGAGGCGGCGGAGATCGGCGGCGCGGGCGGTCAGCACCCGGCCGGGCGCCGTGGTGGCGATGGCCGCCAAGGCCGGCGCCACCAGGCCGCAGAGGGCGAGCACCGCCAGCACGCCGGCCGCCAGGCTGCCGTCGTGGAGGGCGAGCAGCAGGCCGACCGCCACTAGCGTCAGAACCGCCACGGCGACCGGCGAGATCAGCCGGAGGAAGGTCAGCTCCAGCCGGTCGATGTCGGCCTTGAGACGGGCCAGCAGGTCGCCGGAGCGAAGATCGTCGAGAGCGGCCGGCGCGAGCGGCACCATCCTGGCAAACAGATGGGCGCGGCTGTCGGCGACGAGGCGCAGCGTCGCATCGTGGCTGACCACCCGATCGACGTAGCGGCCGCCGGTGCGCAGGATGGCCAGGGTGCGGATGATCGCCGACGGCGTGAAATAGTTGATGGCGGCACCGCCGAGACCGGCCGCCGCCATGGCGGTGATGAACCAGCCGGACACCGCCATCAGCCCGACGTTGGCCAGCGTGGCGATCAGCGATACCAGCGTCGATAGCAGAATCCAGGCGAGATGCGGCCGGTAGAGGCGGAGAAGGCGCAGGAAATCGCTCATGCCGCGCTCCCGCCGGCCAGCCGTGCCAGCATGCCGGCGTAGGCGCCGCCGGCCGCCCTGAGTTCGGCCGGCGTTCCCTGTTCCACCAGCCGCCCGGCCGCCAGCACCAGCACCCGGTCGGCGGACTCGACGGTGCCGAGGCGATGGGCGATGGTCAGGCGGGTGCGGCCGGCCGACAGCGCGGCGATCGCCTCGCTCACCGCCGCCTCGGTGGCGGCGTCGAGATGGGCGGTCGGCTCGTCCATCAGCACCAGCGGCGCCGGCGCGAGGAAGGCGCGGGCCAGCATCAGCCGCTGCGCCTCGCCGCCCGATAGGCCGGCGCCGTCCTGGCCGAGCCGGCTATGCTCGCCATGTGGCAGGCGGCCGACGAAACCGTCGGCCCGCGCCGCCCGCAGCGCCGCGCCGACATCGCCGGGCCTGTTCATGGCGACGTTTTCAGCCACCGTGGCGTCGAACAGCGCCGCCCGCTGCGGCAACAGGGCGATGTGGCGCCTGACGTCGTCAAGATCGAGGTCAGCCAGCGGCCGGCCGTCGATCAGGATCGAGCCGGAACTCGGTTCCAGGAAACCGGCGATCAGCGACAGCAGCGTCGACTTGCCGGCACCGCTCTCGCCGACGATCGCCACGTGCTCGCCGGGGCGCACCTCGAAGCTGACGTCGTCGAGCGCCAGCCGGCCGTCACCGTAGCCGGCCGACACGTGATCGAAGCGGACCGATACCGCCGCGCCAGCGGAGAGGCGTTCGCCGCCCATCCGCACCGGCGCCGGCCGGTCGAGCAGATCGGCGAGGCGCTCGGCGGCGGCCACCGCTTCCATGCGGGCGTGGCGCTCGACGCCGAGCGTGCGCAGCGGCGCATAGAACTGCGGCGCCAGCAGCAGCACGAAGAGGCCGTCGACGAAGGCGATCTCGCCCCACATCAGACGGAAGCCGACCAGCACCGCCGTCGCGGCGATGGAGACGGTGGCGAAGAATTCCAGCACCAGCGCCGACAGGAAGGCGAGGCGCAGCACCTTCATGGTCTCGCGCCGGTAGTCGTCGGCGGTCCGGGCGACCAGCGCCGCCTCGCGTTTTGCCGCGCCGAGCAGCACCAGGTCGGCGAGGCCGGCGACGGCGTCGAGCAGGTGGCCGCCCAGCCGGGCCATCGTCGCCCACTGGCGCTGGTTGGCCCGCTCGGCCGACCGGCCGGCCAGCACCATGAACATGGGGAGAAGCGGCAGCGTCACCAGGAAGATCGCCGCCGAGCGCCAGTCGACCGGCAGCACCACCAGCAGGATGGCGACCGGCAGCACGGCGACGGTGGCGGTGGCCGGCAGCCATTGCCGCCAGTAAGGCTCGATGCCGGCAACGGCGTCGGTCAGCGTCGTCGCGAGATCACCGGCGGCGGTGCCGGCCAGCCGTACCGGACCGAGCGCGCCGACGTGGTCGACAAGGCGGGCGAACAGCGCCTCGCGCACCTGCGCCGCCGCCTCGAAGCCGACGCGGCCGCCGCCGTAGCCGTTCGCCGACTTGAGGAGGGCGAGACCGACGAGCATGGCCAGTTGCGGCAACACGGCATCGAGGCCGGCACCTTGGAACACGGCGGCGTCGATGACGCGGGCGGTGAGGAAGGCGGCAAGCACCCCGAGCACGCCCTCGGCGATGCTGGCGGCAAACAGCAGCGCCGTCTTCGTCCGGACGCCGGCCGAAAGATCGTCGAGAAGGGATTTGCTCATGCGGCAACGGCCCGGTGATGCGGATGCGGCCGCCGGAGTGCCATGCTCCGGCCGGCGACGCAAGAGCGGCCTCGCCCAGATGCGATCCCGCCAAAGGATGGAACGGCCGGCACGGTGGGCGGGACGACCGTGCCGACCGCTCTCGAGGGGCCGGCGGAAAACGGACCGGCCCCGGCGGCATGGTGGCAAGCCACCACGCCGGCAGGCTATTCGGCGTCCGTGTCGAGCCCGTCCTGGAACTCGAACCACATGACGTTGATCACGCCGATTGCCGCCGCCGCGGTGACGCCCAGGATCCAGGTGAAGTACCACATTGCCATGTCTCCTTGCGCATCATCCGACCGGGGTGAAACGAGGATCAAAAGGATGATGCGTGACAAACAAGACGTTGCTGCGCCGACCTGATTCAATCAGATCGGCGCTCTTGGTCAGTAGGCGGAATGCGAGCGGGCGTCGATGTCGTCGACCGTGACACGGCCCCACATGCGCCAGTAGCACCAGACGGTGTAGAGCAGCACGATCGGCAACAGGATCATCACCGCCCAGAACATGACGTTGAGCGTCAGGTGGCTGGAGGTGGCGTCCCACAGGGTCAGGCTGGCGTTGGGGTCGAGGCTCGACGGCATCACGAAGGGGAACATGGAGAGGCCGGCGGTGCCGATGATGCCGGCAAGGCCGAGCGCCGAGGTGACGAAGGCGAGGCCCGGCCGGCGGGCGGCGGCGAGCAGCGCCGTCACAACCGGTCCTGCAAGGCCGATGGCCGGCGCCAGCATGGCGATCGGCAGCCATCCGTAGATGTCGAGCCAGGCACCGGCCGCCACCACCACCTCCTTGCCGAGCGGGTTAGGCCGGGCGTCGAGCGGCGGCTGCGACACGATGCGGTAGCCGTCGATGCCAAGCCAGATCCAGACGCCGGCCAGCGCGAACAGCACGGCGACGACCAGCCACAGACGGATCGCCAGCGCCCGCGCCCGCTCCGCCACCACGCCCGAGGCGCGCAGCTGCAGCCAGACGGCGCCATGGGCCGACAGCATGCCGAGCGAGATCAAACCGGCCAGCAGCCCGAACGGGTTGAGGAGCGGCAGCAGCGCGAAGATGAACGAGCCCTGGTAATGGGTGCGCAGCATCTCGTCGAGACCGAAGGGCACGCCCTGCAACAGGTTGCCGAAGGCGACGCCGAAGATCAGCGCCGGCACGGCACCGCCGGCGAACAGCCCCCAGTCCCAGGCGGAGCGCCACTTCGGGTTATCGAGCTTGGAGCGGTAGTCGAAGCCGACCGGCCGGAAGAACAGCGCGAACAGCACCAGGAGCATCGCCATGTAGAAGCCAGAGAAGGCGGCGGCGTAGACCATCGGCCAGGCGGCGAACAGGGCGCCGCCGGCGGTGATCAGCCACACCTGGTTGCCGTCCCAGTGCGGGCCGACGGTGTTGATGGCCACCCGCCGCTCGGCGTCGGTGCGGGCGACGAAGGGCAGCAGCGAGCCGACGCCCATGTCCATGCCATCGGTGATGGCGAAGCCGATCAGCAGCGCGCCGACCAGGATCCACCAGACGAACTTCAGCGTTTCGTAGTCGAACATGGCGGTCTCCTCATTCCGCCGCCGCGGCGCGATGCGGCGCCTCGGCTTCGAAATAGTAACGGCCGGTGCCGAGCGAACTCGGACCGAGGCGGGCGAATTTCACCATCAGGAACACCTCGATGATCAGGAAGCCGGTGTAGAGCACCAGGAAGCCGGTCAGCGAAAAGATCAGGTCGGTGACGGTGAGACTGGACGTGCCGAGGAAGGTCGGCAGCACCTCGCCGATCGCCCAGGGCTGGCGGCCGAACTCGGCGACGAACCAGCCGAATTCGCTGGCCAGCCACGGCAGCGGCATGGCAAGAAGTGCCGCCCACAGCAGCCAGCGGTTGTTCTCATGGCTGCGCCGGGCGCTGACCACGAAGGCCGAGGCGAAGATGACCAGCATCGCGAAGCCGCAGCCGACCATCAGGCGGAAGGCCCAGAACAGCGGCCAGACCGTGGGGATGGTGCCGTCGGCCGCCGCCTGGACCTGTTCCTCGGTGGCGGTGGCCGGATCCTCGACATACTGCTTCAGCAGGAGGCCGAAACCGATGTCGCGGGCGTGGGCGTCGAACACGGCGCGCGTCTCCGGCGTCGTGTCGCCGGCGCGGATCTTCATCAGCGCAGTGTAGCCCTGCTGTCCGGAGCGGATGCGCGCGAGGTGCTCCTCGCGCAACTCGTTGAGGCCGCTGACCGGCTTGTCGAGCGAGCGGGTGGCGATCAGCCCGAGCACGTAGGGGATCTCGATCGCCCCGCGCGTCACCTTCTCCTCCTGCGAGGGGAAGCCGATCAGGTTGAAGGCGGCCGGCGCCGGTGCGGTCTCCCACTCGCCCTCGATGGCGGCGAGCTTGACCTTCTGCACGTCGCCGAGTTCGTAGCCGCTCTCGTCGCCCAGCACGATCACCGACAGGCAGGAGGCGAGGCCGAAGCCGGCGGCGACGGCGAACGAACGCTTGGCGAAGGCGACGTCGCGGCCCTTGAGGAGATACCAGGCGGAGATACCGAGCACGAACATCGACGCCGTGGTGTAGCCGGCGGCCACCGTGTGCACGAACTTCACTTGCGCCACCGGGTTGAACAGCACCTCGGCGAAGGAGTGCATCTCCATGCGCATCGTCTCGGGCGAGAAGAACGAGCCGACCGGGTTCTGCATCCAGCCGTTGGCGACCAGGATCCACAGCGCCGACAGATTGGAGCCGATCGCCGTCATCACGGTGACGCCGAGATGCTGTCGGCGGCTGAGCTTGTCCCAGCCGAGGAAGAACAGGCCGACGAAGGTCGACTCGAGGAAGAAGGCCATCAGTCCCTCGATGGCCAGCGGCGCGCCGAAGATGTCGCCGACGTAATGCGAATAGTAGGACCAGTTGGTGCCGAACTGGAACTCCATGGTCAGTCCGGTGGTGACGCCGAGGGCAAAGTTGATGCCGAACAGCTTGCCCCAGAACTTCGTCATGTCCCGGTAGATTTCCTTGCCGGTCATCACGAAAACGGTTTCCATGATCACCAAGAGCCAGGCGAGGCCCAGCGTCAGCGGAACGAACAGGAAGTGGTACATCGCCGTGGCGGCGAACTGCCAGCGCGACAACTCCACGAATGTCGGATCGATCATGATGGACGACGTCCTTTTCAGCGAAGGCGGTCCGGAAACGCCTGCCGCTCCGGGCCGTCGCATCTCGTCGGGGTCAGCGCCATGGTCGGACGGACGCACGGCAACGGTCGCCGCCGAAGGGTAACGAACCCCTCGCGGAGATGGTGAAACCGTTCATCATCCCGGCGAACCCGTGGCCGGCATCCCCGTGCCGGCCGACAAATCGATATGGACAGAATTATCGATGCAAAGCTATACAGTCAATATACCTTTGAAGGCAGGTCACCATGAAAATCAACGCCGTGACCCACGGCGCCCTTCGCATCCTGATGATTTGCGGCGACGGCGAGGCGGTGACGCTGCCGGAGATGGCGCGGCGGCTCGGCATGGCCGAGACGCGAGTGGCGAAATCCTGCAACGCGCTGGCCCGCGCCGGCCTGCTGGTCGGCCGTCGCGGCCGCGGCGGCGGCTATCAGCTGGGTCAGCCGGCGGCGCAGATCTCGGTGCTGTCGGTGATCGACCTGTTCGAGCCGGACGACGACATGCGCATCTGCGGTCGTCTGGACGCGAGTGCCTGTCAGGATTGCGCCTTCGGCGACGCCTGCGCCGAAGCCTACCGGGCGATGCGCGCCGAACTCTCGGCGATCAGCGTCGCCGACATCCTCCTCGACCACACCCATTGATCTCCGGCTGCCGATCAGGCGCCGACCGCCGGCCGGCCGTCGCCACAGGCGGCGACAATGCGGGGCGCCGGCGCGCCGGTGCCGTCGAGCAGCGCCCGGAACTCCGCCTCGTTGCCGGCGACGTCGGCCAGCGTCAGCCTGTCCAGCACGTCGAGAAAGGCGTCGGTCGCCCGGCGCAGCACCTCGCTCATGCGGCAGCGGCCGATCAGCGGGCAGGTGTTGGTGTCGGGGTCGAGGCACTCCACCACGGCGAGCCCGTCCTCGGTGCGACGGACCACCTCGCCGAGCGAGATCGACGCCGCCGGCCGCTTCAGGCGGAAGCCGCCGCGATTGCCGCGCACCGTCTCGAGATAGCCCCAGGTGCCGAGCCGGTGGACGCATTTGACGAGATGCGCCTCCGAGAGGCCGAAGGCCACGGCGACCTCGCGAATGGTGACGAGGCGCGGCGAGCGGGCGGCGGCGGCCAACAGGACGCGCAGTGCATGATTGGAATAGCTGGTCAGGCGCATGCCGGCTCCGCATCCGGCGTCCGCCGGGACGCCGACCCGAGGAATCGCACGCCACGGCCGGCTTTTCAAGATATCCGGCGGGAAAGCCCCCCGGCAGCGGCCGTCGCGGCGCGGCATTTGCTCTGGCTCATCAAGGGCCAAGCCGCTAGAGTGCCGCGGTCGCCGCAGCGAAAGGATGATCGAGCGTGGCCAATCGTCAGCACAGGATGCGCCGGAGCAGCATGTCCCGCCGGTCGAAGGGTCACGACTATCTCGGATGGGCGCTGGTGGCCACGGTGCTGCTGGCGCCGTTGCCGTGGGGTGGTATTCGCGCCTTCTTCTACATGCTCTACGCCGTGGTGGTGGCGGTGATGGGCCTCTTCTACGCCATGGGTCTTTATCGCGGCCACGTCCGGCCGCGCCTGCCGCTGTCCGTCTTCGCCGTGCCGGTGCTGCTGTTCGGACTGGTGATCGTCTGGCTGCTGGTGACGCTGCTGCCGCTCGGCCTGCTCGCCGCGCCCGAGTGGGCCATGCTGTCGCCGGTCGCCGAGGTGGCCGGGCGGATCAGCATCGGTCCCGGCGCCACCTTCGACATGCTGGTGCGCTACCTGACCTACGGACTGTTCTTCATCCTCGCCCTGCAGGTGGCCGTCGAACAGCGGCGGGCCAGAACGCTGTTCCGCGTCGTCTACTGGGGCATCGCTGTCCACGCGCTGCTCGCCCTCGCCCTGCTGATCTATTTCGGCGACGTGCTGCTGTTCCTGCCCAAGGAAGCCTATTTCGGCGACGCCACCGGCGCCTTCGTCAACCGCAACAGCTTCGCCACCTTCCTTGCCTTCGGCGCCATCATGGGCGCGGCGCTGATCTTCGGCAACGACGAGGAAGACGTCAGCCGGTCGCGCCTCAGCCGCATCCTGATCCAGCTGGGTTTCAACGTGGCGCCGCTCGCCCTGATCGGCCTCGCACTCGCCTTCTCGCACTCGCGCATGGGCATGTTCGTCGCCGCCCTCGGCGTCGGGATCATCGCCCTCCTGGCGGTGTTCAAGTCGACGGGCCTGCGCCGCATCGTCGCCGGCGTGCTGATCGTCGCCGGCCTTACCGCCGGCCTGGTGCTCGCCAACACCGGCGGCGTGCTGTTCGAGCGCATGGCCACCGTCGATCGCGACGCCGACGTCCGGCTCGCCGTCTACGAGCAGACGCTCGACCTGATCGCGGCGCGGCCGCTGACCGGCTACGGCGGCGGCACCTACGAGGATGCCTTCCGGGCCATCAAGACCGATCCGATCAGCCCCGACCTGACCTTTGACGCCGCCCACGACCTCTACTTGGAGCTGGCCGCCGAACTCGGCATTCCCGCCGCCGTCGCCGTGGTGCTGGCGGTGCTGCTCCTGGCCGGGACGACCGCCCTTGCCGCCCTGCGCCGGCGGCAGAACTGGGAATTGCCGGCCGCCGCCGCCGCCGTGGTGCTGGCGGGCGGCGTCCATTCCCTGGTCGATTTCAGCCTGCAGATCCCGGCCATCGTGCTGATGATGCTGATGATCCTCGCTCTCGGCTTCGCCCAGAGCCGATCGGCGCAGCAGCCGGCGGGGTGATGGCGGGCGGCAGAGCATTTCCGGTGAAAACAGGTTCACCGGGAATGCTCTATCTCTTATCAAGTCGCAATTCCAGGCACAGAACTGGTTCCCGCTTTTGCTGGAATTGCTCTAGCGGCCGCCGTCGAGCTTGCGACGACGCTGCGCGACGCCCTGCGCGCCATAGGGATAGTCGGGCGCCGTCGGCGCGCTGATCGCCGTCAGCCGCTCCATCTCCCCGGCCTCCAACCTCAGATCCGCCGCACCGAGATTGTCGGCGAGCTGCGCCGGCGTGCGAGCGCCCAGGATGACCGAGGTGACAGCCGGCCGCGCCGCCACCCAGGCCAACGCCACCTGCGCCATCGACACGCCATGGCGTCGCGCCACCTCCTCGACCGCCTCGATGATCGCCCAGGTGCGCGCCTCGGCGTTGCGCGGGACGTAGGCCTCCATGCCGCGGTTGGGATTCTCGCCGAGGCGGGTGGCACCCGACGGCATCTGGTCGCGCTTGTACTTGCCGGACAGCCAGCCGCCACCGAGCGGCGACCAGGGCAGGAGGCCCAAGCCGGCATCGAGGCAGGCGTCGACGATTTCCAGCTCGATGTCGCGCACCAGCAGGCTGTACTGCGGCTGCAAGGTCACCGGCCGGCTGTAGCCGCGGGCCTTGGCGATCTCCGTGGCCTTGGCGATATGCCAGCCGACATAGTTGGAGAAGCCGTAATAGGCGATCTTGCCGGCGCTGACCGCGTCGTCGAGGAAGCGCAGCGTCTCCTCGATCGGCGTCAGGGCGTCCCAGGCGTGCATCTGATAGAGGTCGACGCGCTCGACGCCCAGCCGGCGCAGCGAGGCGTCGAGCGCTTCGCCGAGATGGCGACGGGACAGGCCGAGGTCGTTCGGCCCCGGTCCCATCGGGAAGCGGCCCTTGGTGGCGACCACCATCTGCCTGGCCTCGATCGGCCGCGCCTTCAGCCAGCGGCCGACGATCTCCTCCGAGACCCCGGCCGAATAGACGTCGGCGGTGTCGATGAAATTGCCGCCGGCCGCCACGAAGTCGTCGAGAAGGCGGAAGGATGTCGCCTCGTCGGCCTCCGAGCCGAAGGTCATGGTACCGAGGCAATGAACCGAGACGATGGTGCCGCTGGGGCCGAGCTTGCGATAGTCCATGGATCTCCTCCGGAGGGTCGGCCGGATCGCCTCACGCGATCCGCGTCGCGGCAATTTATCATATAAAAGCCGACCGTCGGTAGCCTGCCGGGCGCCGGGAAGCCAATGAAAAGGCCCCGGACGATGCCGGGGCCCTTGCCTTGCAACAGCTGCTCAACAGCTCTTGGTGCGACGTCAGATTTCCGCCGCCGCCTGGTCCTCCGGCGGCTTGTTGGTCCAGCCGAGCCGCTCGCTCGTCTTCATCACCACGTAGAACAGCAGCGGCACGAAGAACAGGCCGACGGTGGTGGAGGCGATCATGCCGCCCATCACGCCGATGCCGATGGCGTTGCGCGCCGCCGAGCCGGCGCCGGTGGCGATGGCCAGCGGCAACACGCCGAGGATGAAGGCCATCGACGTCATGATAATCGGCCTCAAGCGGATGCGGGCGGCGTGCAGCGTCGCCTCGATCAGCCCCTCGCCCTGCCGCTGCAGATCGCGGGCGAACTCGACGATCAGGATGGCGTTCTTGGCGGCGAGGCCGATGGTGGTGAGCAGGCCGACCTTCAGGTAGACGTCGTTGGACTGACCGAACAGCTTGGCGGCCAAGAGCGTGCCGAGCACCGAGATCGGCACCGACAGCATCACCGCGAAGGGAATGGTCCAGCTCTCGTAGAGGGCGGCAAGGCAGAGGAAGACCACCAGGAAGGACACGGCATAGAGCATGCTTGCCTGGGCGCCCGACAGCCGCTCCTGGTAGGAAAGGCCGGTCCAGCCGGCGGTATAGCCGGCGCCCTGCTTGCCGACCAGGTTCTCCATCTCGGTCATCGCCTCGCCCGACGAGGTGCCGAAGCCCGACGAGCCCTGGAGTTCCACCGCCGACACGCCGTTGAAGCGGGAGAGCTTCGGCGCGCCGAACGACCAGCTGGTCTCCACGAAGGACGAGAAGGGTACCATCTCGCCCTTGTTGTTGCGGGCGTACCAGCGGTTGAAGTCGTCGGGCGTCATGCGGAAGGGCGCGTCGCCCTGCATGTAGACCGGCTTGATCTCGCCGCGATCGATGAAGTCGTTGACGTAGGAGCCGGCCCAGGCGGTGGTGATGATCGAGTTGATGTCGGACAGGCTGATGCCGAGCGCCGACGCCTTCTCCTGGTCGATGTTGACGTGCAGTTGCACCTGGTTGGGCTGGGCGTTCTCGCGCACCGCCATCAGCTTCGGGTTCTGGTTGGCCTGCATCAGGATCTGGTCGCGGGCAGCCTCAAGGGCGGCGCGGCCGTTGCCGGCGTTGTCCTGAAGATACATGTCGAAGCCGCCGGAAATGCCGAGGCCGGGCATGGCCGGCGGCAGCAGCGTGAAGACCATCGCGTCCTTGATCTGCGAGGTCGCCATCATCGCCCGGCCGATCACCGCCTGCGCCGACAGCCTCGGATCGGTGCGCTCCTTGAAATCCTTGAGGCGGATGAAGGCCAGCGCCGCATTCTGTCCGGAGCCGGCGAAGGAGAAACCGGCCACCGCCATCACGCTCTGCACCGCCTCCGGCTCGTTCTTTATGTAGTAGTCGGTCATCTGGTCGATGACCTGCTTGGTGCGGTCCATGGTGGCGCCGGACGGCAGCTGGATCATGGCCAGCAGCACACCCTGATCCTCGGTCGGAATGAACGAGGTCGGCAGCTTGTCGAACATGAAGGCGGCGCCGCCGGTAAGCGCCAGGAACACCACCAGCATGCGGATTGGCCGTCGGACGATGCCGCGCACCGTCCGCTGGAACAGCGACGACGAATCGTCGAAGCGACGGTTGAACCAGCCGAAGAAGCCGCGGTGGCCGCCGTGGCTCGGCTTCAGCATGGTGGCGCAGAGGGCCGGCGTCAGCACCAGCGCCACGATGACCGACAACAGCATGGCCGACACGATGGTCACCGAGAACTGCCGGTAGATGATGCCGGTCGAGCCGCCCATGAAGGCCATCGGCACGAACACGGCGGAGAGCACCAGCGCGATGCCGACCAGCGCGCCGGTGATCTCGCGCATCGATTTCCGCGTTGCTTCCTTGGGGTGCAGCTTCTCCTCGGTCATGATGCGCTCGACGTTCTCGACGACGACGATAGCGTCGTCAACGAGCAGGCCGATCGCCAGCACCATGGCGAACATGGTCAAGGTGTTGATCGAGTAACCCATCACGGCGAGCACGCCGAAGGTGCCAAGCAGCACCACCGGCACGGCGATCACCGGGATCAGCGTCGCCCGGAAGTTCTGCAGGAAGAGGTACATGACCAGGAAGACCAGAACGACCGCCTCGATCAGCGTCTCCACCACCTTCTCGATGGAAAGCTGCACGAAGGGCGTGGTGTCATAGGCGTAGACGTATTCGACGTTCTGCGGCAGCGACGGCTTCAGCCGGTCGAGCGTGGTGCGCACCGCCTCTGCGGCGCTGAGCGCGTTGGCTCCGCTTTGCAGGTTGATGCCGAAGCCGGCCGCCGGCTTGCCGTCGAAGTAGGCGTCGGCGGCATAGCTCTTGGAGCCGATCTCGACACGCGCCACATCGCCGAGCCGGACGATCGAGCCGTCGCTCTGCGTCTTCAGGATGATGTTGCGGAACTGCTCGGGCGTCTGGAGCTGGCTCTGGGCGGTGATGGTGGCGCTGAGCTGGGCGCCGGGCGCCGCCGGCCGGCCGCCGAGCGCGCCGGCCGACACCTGGATGTTCTGGGTGCGGACGGCGGCGCTGACGTCGCTCGGCGTCAGCGTGTACTTGTTGAGCTTGTCGGGGTCGAGCCAGATGCGCATGGCATAGCCGCCGCCGAAGGTCATCAGGTCGCCGACGCCCTCGACGCGGCGCAACTGGTCCTCGAGGCGGGTGGAGACGACGTCGGCGAGGTCGGTACCGTTGAGCGCGCCGTCGGTGGAAACCAGCGCCACCGCCATCAGGAAGGAGCTGGTCGACTTGGTAACGCGGATGCCCTGATCGATCACCGCGTCGGGCAGCAGCGATTCGACCAGTTGCAGCTTGTTCTGCACCTGCATCTGGGCGATGTCGCCGTCGGTCTTGTTGGCAAACGTCAGGGTGATCGACGACGAACCGTCGGAAGTCGACGACGATTCCATGTAGATGAGGTTGTCGAGGCCGTTCATGTTCTGCTCGATGACCTTGGTCACGGCATTCTCGACGGTCTCGGCGCTGGCGCCGGGATAGGTGGCGGAGATGCGCACCGTCGGCGGGGCGATTTCCGGATATTGCGAGATCGACAGCGTCGATATGGCAAGGATGCCCGCCAGCATGATGGTGATGGCGATCACCCAGGCGAAGACGGGACGACTGATGAAGAACTGGGCCATGCCTTGCCTCGACGAGGTCGGTCCGCCGCGTCAGGGCGAATCGGGAAACGGAAATCGGTCGGCGCACCGGGGTTGCGCCTGAGGGAAGCCGGGGCGGGTCCGCCACCGGCCGCGTCGCGTGTCGTCAGGGCGCCTTGGCGGCGTCAGTCGGCGCGCCGGCCTTCGGCTTGACGAGGCCGTCGGCGCCGAGGTCCACCTCGGCGGACTTGACCTCCATGCCGGGACGGATCTTCTGCACGCCCTCGATGATCAGCCGGTCGCCGTCGGCGACGCCCTTCTCCACCACCCAGCTGAAGCCGTGGGCGCGGTCGGCGGAGAGAGTGCGCGTCTCCACCTTGTTGTCGGCGCCGAGGAAATAGGCCGTCGCCTGTCCGGTGACGGAGCGGCTCACCGCCCGCTGCGGCAACAGGAAGACGTTCTCCTCGGTGCCGATCTCGACGGCGGCGCGCACGTACATGCCGGGCAGCAGCTCCATCTTCGGGTTGGCGAAGCTCGAACGGATGGTCACCGTATCGGTGGTCTCGTCGACATTGGCCTCGGTCGAGATGATGCGGCCGGTCTCGGCATAGGTCGAGCCGTCGTCGAGCCGGACGGTGACCTTCGGCCCGCCGCCGCCGGCGGCGACGCTGTCCCGCTCGATCGCCTGCCGCATGCGGCTCATGCTGGTGCTCGAGGCGCTGAGGTCGACGTAGATCGGATCGATCTGGCGGATGGTGGCCAGCGCCGTCGCCTGACCGGCGGTGACCAGCGCGCCCTCGGTCACCGACGAGCGGCCGATCAGGCCGGAGATTGGTGCCTTCACCTCGGTATAGCCGAGGTTGATCTCGGCCGTGCGCACCGCCGACGCGGCGGCGGCCGAAGCGGCCTTGGCCTGCAAGAGGGCCGAGCGCGCTTCGTCGATGTCCTGCTTTGAGACGCCGTTGACGTTGGCCAGCTCCTGGTAGCGGTCGAACTTCGCCTGGGCGCTCGGCACGCTGGCCTCACTCCGCTGCTGGTCGGCCTTGGCGGCGTCGAGCGCCGCCTGATAGGGGCGGGCGTCGATGCGGTAGAGCACGTCGCCGGCATTCACCCGCGAGCCTTCCTCGAACACCCTCTTCTCGATGATGCCGCCGACCTGCGGCCGGATCTCGGCCACCGCCGAAGCGGCGGTGCGGCCGGCCACGTCCTCGACGATCGGCGCCGAGGTGGGGTGGACGACGATGAAGCCGACTTCCGGCGTCGGCATCTGCATGCCGGGCATGCCGCCACCGGGTGCCCCGGCCGGCGCGCCGCCACCGCTCTTGGCGCCGAGCATGTCGCCGGCCTTGTGCAGCACGGCACCCACCTGCTCGCAGCCGGAGAGCGGCAGCGCCAGGGCGATCAGCAGCGCGCCGCCGAGTTTGTGCAATTTCGTCAATTCTTCTCTCCGGATGCCGGCGTCGTCGTCATGGTCTTCTGGGGATCGGTGTTGGCAAGCGCCACAAGGTTGTCGGGACGGTTCCACCAGCCGCCGCCCAGCGCCTCGAACAGCGCCACCGCGTCGAGGTAGCGCGAGGCCGCCGCCGAGGCGCGGGCGAGCCGCGCCGACTGGTAGGTGGTCTGCGCCGTCAGCACGTTGGTGTAGGGAACGGTGCCGGCCTTGAACAGCGTCTGCGTCAGGTCGAAGCTCTCTTTCGCCGCCGTCTCGGCGGCGAGATAGCCGGCCAGCGCCTGCCGGTCGTGCTGGAGGGCACGCAGCGCGTTGGCGACATCCTTGAAGGCGCCGAGCACCGTCGAGCGGTAGTCGGCGAACGCCGCCTCGAAGGCCGCCTCCGACGCCCGCTTGTTGTGGAGGAGCGTGCCGCCCTTGAAGATCGGCTGGGCGAGGCCGGCGGCGATGGACCAGCCCGTCGTGCCCGAGGCGAACAGGTCGCCGAGGTCGGCGGCCGAGGTCGGCAGCGCGGCGCTGAGCGTCAGCTGCGGCAGCATGGCGGCGGTGGCGACGCCGATCTCCGCCGACGCCTTGTGCAGCCGCGCTTCCGCCGCCCGGATGTCCGGTCGCTGCTCGACCAGTGCCGACGGCACGCTGAGCGGCAGCGCGTGCGGCAGGCCGAGGCCGGCGATGCGGAACTTGCGCGAGGCATATTGATTGGGGAAGTCGCCGACCAGCGCGGCAATGGTGTTCTGCTGCAGGGCCAGCGCCTTCTGCAACGCCGGCAGCGACGCTTCCGCCTGGGCCAGCGCCGCCTGCTGCTGCAGGAGGTTGGCGCGCGCCGCCGTGCCGACGTTGACCTGGTTCTCCAGAACGCCGAGCAATTCCTTGTAGGAGGCGATCACCTCCTGCGAGGCGGCGATCTGCTCGCGGTAGGACGCCTCCTGGATCACCGCCCGGGCAAGGCTGGCCGTCACCGTCAGGTAGGTCGCCTCGGCGACGAAGCCTTGCGCCTCGGCCGTCGCCCTCGCCGCCTCCACCGAGCGGCGGGTGCCGCCGAAGATGTCGAGCGGATAACTGGCGCTGGGCGTGACGGCGAACAGATTGTAGACGCCGATCGACTTGGAGCCACTCCAGTCCGACCGCGTTGCCGAGCCCGACAACGACAGGCTGGGGAACAGGCTGCCGCCCTGAGCGAGCGCCAGCTCATTGGCCTGCTTCAGCGTCGCCCGCGCCGCGTCGAGGTCGGGATTGTTCTCGATCGCCTGCTTCATCAGCGCGTCGAGATCCTTGTTGCGGAACAGCTCCCACCAGCGGCCGGGCACGTCGGCGCCGTAGGCGAGCTTGATACCGGTGGCCTTGCCGGCTGCCGCGTCACCGGCGCCACCGAGATAGCCGGCGCCCGGATCGAGGCCGGGGCGCTCGAAATCGGGGCCGACGGCGCAGCCGGCGAGCACGGTCACCGACAGAAGAAAAGAAACGAACCGAGCCGGTGTCATCAACGCCCCCACCCCATGAAGACCGAACATCCGGCAGGATTACGCGCCCGAATGGTCAAACACGCGACAGTTCGCCGCGTTCAGCTGTACCCGCCCCACGACTGGCCGCATTGGCCACCCCTATCGCAGGCGTCATCGGACGATGGCGTTCCACGGGTTGCAAAGTCAATCCGCGAACATCCGCGCAACGACGATGTGAACAGGCGAACCAATCCGCGACGAACTGCCGTTCCCCGCGAAGCGATAAAAGTACCATATTTGGCAAAAGATCACTTTTCAAGCGTGCGCAGCCAGACCCTTGATCACGAAATTGACCAACCGGTCACACTTCTCCGTCATCTCCTCCACCGCGAACAGGGCGCGGCCGCGCAGCACGGCGGCCGGATCGAGAATGGTCATCAGGCAGTCGCAGACGACGGCGGCGGCGGCCGGCCTGTCGTCGCAAGGTGCCAACTCGCCGGCGGCGATGCCGTCGTCGATCAGCGTTTCGAAGCGCTTCAGGAGTCGCTCGAAGAAGGCGAGGGCGCTGGGCGGCGGCCGGAAGTCGAGGCCGATGACGATGGCGATGCGGGCCGGCGTCTCGCCGTGGGCAAGATGCGTTTCAAGGATGAGATGGGCCATTGCCCTGAGGCGCTGCGAGGCCGGCATGATATCGGCCGTGGTGTCGAGCGCCGCGTCGAGCAGCAGCACCCAGCGTAGCGCCACCGCGTCGATCAGGCCGGCCTTGTTGCCGAAATTCTTGAAGATGTTGGCTGGCGACATGCCGAGCGCCCGGGCGATCGAGCCGATCGTCATGTCGGTATAGCCGATGGCCTCGAGCTGGCGTTCCGCCTCGTCGAGGATTTCCGCGCGCGTGTCGGCGCTCTTGTGCCAGGACCGTCTTGCCATGACCGTTGTCTAGCCTTTTCCAGCGTCGGCAGCCAAGGGGGTTCGATCAGGCCCGCCGCCCCGGCGCACCCCCTCGACAACCGCCGCCGGCCGTGAAATGACGGCCGGAACGATATGCCGCTTCGGGAGAGTTCGCCCCATGAAAATCGTGATGATCGGTTCTGGCTATGTTGGTCTTGTGTCGGGGACGTGCTTTGCCGATTTCGGCCATGACGTGGTCTGCATGGACAAGGCGGCGGAGAAGATCGAGGCGCTGGAGCGTGGCGAGATCCCGATCTACGAGCCCGGCCTCGACGCGCTGGTCGACAGCAACGTCAAGGCGGGCCGGCTGACCTTCACCACCGATCTCGCCGGTCCGGTGGCCGAGGCCGACGTGGTGTTCATCGCCGTCGGCACGCCGTCGCGGCGCGGCGACGGCCACGCCGATCTCTCTTACGTCTACGCCGCCGCCCGCGAGATCGCCGCGGCGGTCAAGGGCTTCACCGTCGTCGTCACCAAGTCGACCGTGCCGGTGGGGACGGGCGACGAGGTCGAGCGCATCATCCGCGACACCAATCCCGAGGCCGACGTCGCCGTGGTCTCCAACCCGGAGTTCCTGCGCGAGGGCGCCGCCATCGACGACTTCAAGCGGCCCGACCGCATCGTCGTCGGCTACGAGGACGAACGGGCGCGGGCGGTGATGACCGAGGTCTACCGGCCGCTCTACCTCAACCAGGCGCCGCTGTTGTTCACCTCGCGCCGCACGTCGGAACTGATCAAGTATGCCGGCAACGCCTTTCTGGCCATGAAGATCACCTTCATCAACGAGATCGCCGACCTCTGCGAGAAGGTGGGCGCCGACGTGCAGCAGGTGGCGCGCGGCATCGGCCTCGATGGCCGCATCGGCGCCAAGTTCCTGCATGCCGGCCCCGGCTACGGCGGCTCCTGCTTCCCCAAGGACACGCTGGCGCTGGTCAAGACCGCTCAGGACTACGACAGCCCGATGCGGCTGATCGAGACCACCGTTGCCGTCAACGACACGCGCAAGCGGGCGATGGCGAGGAAGGTGATCCAGGCGGTGGGCGGCGACGCCCGCGGCAAGACGGTGGCCGTGCTCGGCCTGACCTTCAAGCCGATGACCGACGACATGCGCGACAGCCCGGCCATCTCGATCATCCAGGCGCTGAAGGACGCCGGCGCCAGGGTGATCGGTTACGACCCCGAGGGCATGGACAACGCCCGCGCGGCGATCGACGGCATCGCCCTGGCGAGCGACGCCTATGACGCGGCCAAGGGCGCCGACGCGCTGTGCATCGTCACCGAGTGGAACGCCTTCCGGGCGCTCGACTTCCCCCGCCTCAAGGCGCTGATGGCGGCGCCGGTGCTGGTCGATCTCCGCAACATCTACCGCCGCGACGAGGTCGAACGCCACGGCTTCAGCTACACCAGCGTCGGACGGGCGTGAGAGAAACGGACATGCGCTTCCTGATCACCGGCACCGCTGGCTTCATCGGCTTCCATCTGGCCAAACGCCTCACCGACGACGGTCACTTCGTGGTCGGCTTCGACGGGATGACGCCCTATTACGACGTCCGCCTGAAGGAAGCCCGCCACGCCCTGCTCGAACGCTCGAACGGCTTCCGGGCGGTGATCGGCCAGCTGGAGGACGCCGCGACGCTCAGGCAGGCGGCCGAACTGGCCGAACCGGAGGTGATCATCCACCTCGCCGCCCAGGCCGGCGTCCGCTACAGCCTCGAAAACCCCCGCGCCTATGTCGACGCCAACCTCGTCGGCAGCTGGAACGTGCTGGAGCTGGCCAAGACCTGCGAGGTCAAGCATCTGATGCTCGCCTCGACCTCGTCGGTCTACGGCGCCAACGACAAGGTGCCCTTCGCCGAAAGCGACAAGACCGACGAGCCGCTGACGCTCTACGCCGCCAGCAAGAAGGCGATGGAGGCGATGGGCCACGCCTACGCCCATCTCTGGAAGATCCCCACCACCGTCTTCCGCTTCTTCACCGTCTACGGCCCCTGGGGGCGGCCGGACATGGCGCTGTTCAAGTTCGTCGAGGCCATCGAGACAGGCGCGCCGATCGACGTCTATGGCGAAGGCAACATGCGGCGCGACTTCACCTATGTCGGCGATCTCGTCGAGGCGATCGTCCGCCTGGTGCCGGTCGCCCCCGGCGAGGACAACCGCGTCACCGCCGAAGGCATCACCGACACGCTGTCGAAACAGGCGCCGTTCCGGATCGTCAACATCGGCGGCGGCCAGCCGGTCGGCCTTCTCGACTTTATCGCGGCGATCGAGACGGCGCTTGGCAAGCCGGCCATCCGCAACCTCCTGCCCATGCAGAAGGGCGACGTCCCCCAGACCTACGCCGCCCCAGATCTCCTCAAAGCCCTAACCGGTTACGTACCCAACACCGACGTGCCGAAAGGGGTGAGGAACTTCGTCGAGTGGTACAGGACCTACCGGCAGTGATCCGGGACGGCATACCTCCGCCCTCAGACCCGCTGGTAGATGTCCTCGATGCGCTCGATGTCATCCTCGCCGAGATAGGCGCCCGACTGCACCTCGATCAGCTCCAGCGGGATCCTGCCACGGTTGGAGAGGCGGTGGCGGGCGCCGAGCGGCACGTAGGCCGACTGGTTGATGGTCAGGAGGCGCGGCGGCTCGCCCTCGATCTCGATGGTCGCCGTGCCGTTGACCACCACCCAGTGCTCGGCCCGGTGCTGATGGCGCTGCAACGACAGCACGCCGCCGGGATCGACGACGATATACTTGACCGCGAAGCGCGGGCCTGAAACCAGCGCCTCGATATAGCCCCAGGGCCGGTAGTCGCGGCGGTGCAGCGTCGCCTCGTCGCGGCCCCGCTCCTTCAGCGCGTCGACCAGCCCCTTGACGGCCTGCGCCTCGTCGCGCGGCACCACCATCACCGCATCAGGCGTCGCCACCACCATCAGCCCGTCGGCGCCGATCACCGTCGTCAGAATGCCCTGGCTGTGCACGAGGCAGTTGGTCGAGGCGAGCAGCACGCCGTCGCCATGCACGGCATTGCCGTCGTCGTCGCGCTCGCTGACCTGCCAGATGGCGTCCCAGGCGCCGACGTCCGACCAGCGGAAACGGCCCTTGACCACGGCGATCTCGCGCGTCTTCTCGATCACCGCATAGTCGATCGACGTCTTGCGAGCCGCCGAGAACGCCTCGGGATCGAGGCGAACGAAGCCGATGTCCTCGGACGCCTTGTCGACCGCCTCGGCGGCGGCGGCAACGATGTCGGGGGCGTACTTGCCGAATTCGCTCAGCATGTCGTCGGCCCGGAACAGGAAGTTGCCGGAATTCCAGAGATAGCCCTTGCGAAGATAGTCGAGAGCCGTCTCGGTATCGGGCTTCTCGACGAAGGCATCGACCAGACAGAGGTCGTCGTCGCCGTCGAGAGCCGCGCCGGGCCGGATGTAGCCGTAGGCGGTCTTCGGCTCGGTCGGCACCAGGCCGAACACCACGATCTTGCCGGTCTCGGCCGCCTTGAGGCCCAGCCGCACGGCGTCGCGGAACACCTCGTCGTCGAGCACCACGTGGTCGGCGGCCAGCGCCAGTACCGCGCTGCCCGGCCGCGTCCTGGCGACGAAGGCGGCGGCCGCCGCCACGGCGGCGGCGCTGTCGCGCCGGGCCGGCTCCAGCACCACCGTTGCGTTGACGCCGATATCGGCCGCCTGACGGCGGGCGAAGAAGCGGAAGGCGTCGGAGGTGATCACCACCGGATCATCGAACAGGGCGGGATCGGCGACGCGCCTCAGCGTCTGCTGGTAGGTGGACAGCTCGCCGGTCAGCGGCTGGAACTGCTTGGGGAAGGCGTCGCGCGAGGCCGGCCACAGGCGGGTGCCGGAACCGCCGGCCAGGATGACGGGAACGATCTTGGAGCCTTGGGGCATCGGGTTTCTGTCCATTCTCTCAGGCGGCGAAATGGCGGCGGAGGGCGGCGAGCATGTCGGCGAGCAGCGCGTCGGTGGCCTCGGCGCTGTCGGTCTCGACATAGCAGCGCAGCTCCGGCGCGTTGCCCGACTGGCGGAAGTGGACGATGTCGCCGCCGGGCAGCACCAGGCGGATGCCGTCGGTGCGGTCGACGGCGACGGGCGCGGCAAGGCGCGGGTCGAGCGCGGCGCGCGCCTCGCGCGAGCCGTCGATCTCGGCCAGCAGGCGGGCGCCGTCGGCCGGGGCGATCTTCTTGAGGCGATCGGCCTTCATGACGCGCGGCGGCAGCGCGCCGACCAGCGCCGACAGCGGCTTCTTCGCCTCGGCGGCGGCGACCAGCACGGCGACCAGCGGCAGGATGGCGTCGCGGGTCGGCAAGCGGGCGAGCCGGCCGCCGGAAAGCCCGATGTCGCTGCCGGTCAGGAAGCCGCCGTTGGCCTCGAAGCCGACCACCGGCGCCCGTTCGGCGGCGGCCATGCCGGCCACCACATAGGGCGAGCCGATGCGGGTGCGCACCACGGTCTCGAACCAGCCGGTCATCTCGATGGCCGAGGTGGAGGAGATCGGCGTCACCACCGTGCGGGCACCGAGCCGGCGCGCGGTGAGGATGCCGAGCACGTCGCCGTTGACCTGCCGGCCGCCCTCGTCGATCACCAGGGGGCGGTCGCCGTCGCCGTCGGTGGAGACCACGGCATCGAGCTGATGGGCGGCGATCTCCGCCTTGGCCCGGGAGAGGTCGTCGGGATCGAGCGCCTCGGTGTCAACGGCGATGAAATGGTCGGAGCGGCGGAAGGGAAACACCTCGGCGCCGAGACCTTCGAGGATGGTCAGCGTCAGGTCGCGGCCGACCGCCGAGTGCAGGTCGAGGCCGATCCTCAGGCCCTTGAGCGGCTGGCCGGCGAAGGCGGTGACGTAGCGGGATACATAGGCCTCGGCGATCGCCGGATCGACGGCCGGCAGGCCCTCGCCGCCGACCTCGAGACCCTCGGCGAGCAACTCCTCGGCGCGGGCGCGCACCGGCGCCTCGTCCTCCTTCAGGAACTCGCCGTCCGGTCGGTAGAACTTGATGCCGTTGTAGTCCTCGGGAATGTGGCTGCCGGTGACCATAACGGCCGGCGAACTGCGGGCCAGCGCATAGGCGGCCAGCGCCGGCGTCGGCACATTGCCGGCATAAACGGGCGTCCAGCCGGCGGCGGCGATGGCGGCGGCGGCATAGCCGGCGATCTCCGGGCTCGACGCCCGGAGGTCGGCACCGAGGTAGACGGATCGCGACGGCGCGTCAGCGCAAATCACCTCCAGAAAGGCCCTGACATAGGCCGCCGAGGTGGATCCGGTGAAGTCGATGGCAGGGCCCCGAAGACCCGACGTTCCGAAGCTGACGGACATGGCATCTCGCAATCAAGAGGGACGATGCGGGCGGAAGTCGTTGGAATGTAACAACAGGAATTGAAAAAGCGCTGACGATGTATGTAGTCCAGCGGACTCACCGGTTCAATCCCCGGCGGGCATCCGGCGGCCCGCTCAGGAGGCGGACCGCGGCAGCAGGAGATAGGCCGGCGCGCCGGCGTCGACGCCGACTATGACGAGGCCAGCGTCGAACGCCGCCTCGATCTCCTCGCGCAGCCGCAGACGCTCGGCGGCAGCCGCCACCGGATCGGTGGCGAGCAGGCCGGCAAAGTCGGCCGGCAGAACAATACGGTGGGCGGCGGCGGCCTCGTCGTCCCTCAGCATCGGCGCGCCGGCCCGGCAGCGGGCGAAGCGGTCGCCGTCGAGCCGCCAGTCGGCCAAGAGGCGGTCGGAAGCGGTGCCGGCGTTGATGCCGCCCATGGCGCCGTAATAGTCGCGGTGATAGGTGCCGGCCGTGGCGCCAAGACGGCCGATGTTGAGGGCGGCATTGGGCAGACGCAGCGGATCATAGGTCCAGCGCACGTGACGAATGCCGCGCTCGAGGCACCAACTGGCCTGGTAGAGCTTCAGCTTCAGCCCCAGCCCGAGGCCGCGCGCCTCGGCGCGCACGGCGAGGCGATGCGAATGCTGCACGCCGGGCGTCGCCGTCGGAAAGGCGAAGACATAGCCGACGAGCCGGCCGTCCAGGAAGGCGCCGGCCGCGAGGCCGCCCTCGGCCTGGATCACCATCATCAGGTCGCCGGGGTCGGTCTTGTCGTCCGGCCCCCAGACGTCGCGTTGCAGATCCTCGGCGGCGTGGAACTCGGCCATGCCCTGGAGATCGCGGATGATGAGGCCCGTCGCGTCGCGGCTCATGCCGCAAAGCTCCGCACCGACAGCGTGACGCCGTCGAGAACGTCGCGATCGAGATGGACGCCGATGCCCGGCCCCTCCGGCACCGGCATGCGGCCATCGGTCGCTTCCAGCTTCTCGACGACGATGTCGCGGTGGAAGTAGCGGCTGGCCGACGAGGTGTCGCCGGGCTTGCGGAAATTGGGCAAGGTCGACAGGTGGATGTTGTGGGCGCGGCCGATGCCCGATTCCAGCATGCCGCCGCACCACACCGGTACGTCGAAGGCGGCGGCGAGATCGTGGATACGAATCGCCTCGGCGATGCCGCCGACCCGGCCGACCTTGATGTTGATAACGCGCGTCGCGTCGGCGGCCAGCGCCCGCCGGGCGTGACCGGCGCTGCGGATGCTCTCGTCGAGGCAGAGCGGCGTCCGGAGCCGGCCTTGCAGCACGGCATGGTCGGCGATGTCGTCGTGGGCGAGCGGCTGCTCAATGTAGTCGAGACGGAAATCGTCGAGCCGGCCAAGCACCGCCCAGTCGCTGAGGCGATAGGCGCTGTTGGCGTCGACGGAGAGATGGACGTCCGGGAAGGCGGCGCGCACCGCTTCGAGCAGCGCGACGTCGTGGCCCGGCATGATCTTCAGCTTGATGCGCTTGTAGCCCTGCGCCACATGGCTCCTCACCCGCGTGAGCGTGCCGTCGATCGGGCCGATGCCCAGCGACACGCCGACGTCGATCGCCTCGCCCGCTCCGCCGATCAGCCGGCCGAGCGGCAGGTCGAGCCACTTGGCCCAGAGGTCCCAGAAGGCCATCTCGACGGTGGCGAGCGCCATGCGATTGCCGCGCCACGGCGATAGCAGCTTTTCCACCGCCGCCGGGTTGTCGAAGCGCCGGCCGATCATCGACGGCAGCACGATCTCGCCGATGAGATCCATGGCGCCGGCCACCGTCTCCTCGAGGAAATCGGGCAGCGGGTCCATCACCCCCTCGGCATAGCCTTCGAGGCCGCCGGCCGACAGCGTCACCAGCGGGAACACCCGCTCGGTCATCGTGCCGGCCGAGATGGTGAAGGGGTTGATCAGCGGCAGGCGGACGAGCCGCAATTCGGCGCGCTCTATCGGCGGCAAGGCACGGGTCATCGGCGGGATCTCCGGAAAAGCCGCCGGACGGTAGGCCGCCGCAACCGTCTTTGCAACCGCGCTTCTCAGGCGCCGGCCGGCAACCGGTAATGGGTGGCGAAATAGACCGGCCGGCCGGTGCAGAGGCGATAGATGGTGCTCATCGTCCGGGCCATGACGCCAGACTGTCGGGCGATGTGGCCCAGTTCGATCAGTTGCAGGCCGGGCACCACGGCGGAAATGTCCTCCGGCCGGCCGACACCCCAGGTGAAGCGCGCCGGGACGGGAAGGCGGCCGCCCGACGCCCGTCACCAACCGTACCTCGTCTACGCAGTATCACTTGATTAGCAACAATGTGTTGCTATTGATTGGCGGGAGCGTTAGCGCTTGACCCCGGCCATCGCCAAGACGGCCCGCAACGGACCTCCGACATGACCGAAATCTGCAAGGACGACGCGCCCGACGGGGGCGCCGACAGCCGGCAGCCGCCCGGCGCCGACGCTCCCGACTACCTCGCCAGCCTCCGGCTGCTCTCCCGTTTCATTCCCGGCTCCCGCCGCCAACTCGTCGGCTCCGTGCTGCTCGCCACCGTGGCCGTCGCCTGCGAACTGACGCCGGTCGTCGCCATCTACCGCCTGGTGGTCGCGACGCTGGCCGGTGGCATCGACCTGAGCCTCTTCGCCACCGCCGCCGGTCTGTCGCTCGCCGCCATTCTCGCCGGCTACGCGCTGACTGGCCTCGCCGTGGGACTGTCGCATGTCGTCGCCTTCGACGTGCTCTGCCGGATGCGCCTCGCGCTGGCCCGGCACCTCGCGACGCTGCGACTCGGCTGGTTCGAGGGCCACCGCAGCGGCGACGCCAAGAAGCTGATCATCGACGAGCCGGAGAGCATGGAACTGATCTTCGCCCATGGCATTCCCGAGGGCGTGAGCGCGCTCGCCACCTGGCTCGCCGTCTCGGCCTGGCTGTTTGTCGTCGACTGGCGCATGGCGCTGGCCACCGTGGCGCTGACGCCGATCTCGGCGCTCCTGATGTCGCTCGGCATGCGGAGCGGCAGCCGCCGCGCCGCCGACTACCAGCGGGCCGGCGCCCGCCTCAACGCTGCCGTCGTCGAGTTCCTGGCCGGCATGGCGGTGGTCAAGATCTTCAACCGCAGCGGCGACAGCTTCGCCGAGACTGCTTGCGCCGTCCGCGACTATGCCGCCGTGGAGACTGCTTGGGCGCAAGACTATCTGCCACTCGGCGGCACCTTCTACGCGCTGGTGCTGGCCAACATCGTGGTGATCCTGCCGGCCGGCGCCTTCCTGATGGCGGCGGGTACGCTCGACCTGCCGACGCTGGTCCTGTTCGTCATCCTCGGCGCCAACTACAGCCAGCCCCTGATGAAGCTGTTCAACCAGTTCCATACCCTCGCCCATATCTCCATGGGCTCGACGCGGGTGGCCGAGGCGCTCGCCGAGCCGTCGCAGCCCGACAGCGGCCAGACCGTGGCGCTCGACAGCCACGACATCGCCTTCGAGAAGGTCTTCTTCAGTTACGGCACCGTCGACGTGCTGACCGATATCAGCTTCACCGCCCGCTCCGGCACGTTCACCGCCCTGGTCGGCCCGTCGGGCGCCGGCAAGAGCACGGTGGCCGGCCTCGTCGCCCGCTTCCGCGACCCGCGCGCCGGCCGCGTCACACTGGGCGGCGTCGACGTCCGCGACATCGCCCTCGATCAGCTGATGGAGACGGTGGCCTTCGTCTTCCAGGACAGTTTTCTGTTCTCCGACACCGTCGCCGCCAACATCCGCTTCGGCGATCCCGCCGCCTCCGATGCCGAGGTGGAGGCGGCGGCGCGGGCGGCGCGCGCCCACGACTTCATCATGGCACTGCCCGACGGCTACGCCACCCGCCTCGGCGACAAGGGACAGCGGCTGTCCGGCGGCGAGCGCCAGCGCATCGCCATCGCCCGCGCCATTCTGAAGGACGCGCCGGTGATCGTGCTCGACGAAGCCACCGCCTTTGCCGACCCCGACAACGAGGCGGCGATCCAGGAGGCGATCGGCGCGCTCACCGCCGGCCGCACGCTGATCGTCGTCGCCCATCGCCTGCACACCATCATGGCCGCCGACCAGATCCTGGTGCTCGACGGCGGCCGGATCGCCGAACGCGGCCGCCACGACGACCTCGTGGCGAAAGGCGGCCTCTATGCCCGCCTCTGGCACGACTACAGCGAGGCGCGCGACGTCACGCTGCGACCCGCCGCCCCCTCCCCTTCCGAACTCGCAGAGGCCCTGCCGTCATGACCGCCGTCGACCCGCTGGTTCCGGTCGGCGAAGCCGCCGGCGCCGACATCCATTCCGATCTGGCCAGCCTGCTGCGCGTCTGGCGCCTCGCCGGTCCGCTGCGCGGCAAGGTGGCGCGCGGCATCGCCTTCCGCTTCCTGCAATCGATCTTCCTCGGCCTCGCTTTCGGTGGTGTCGTCTGGACGCTGACCGGCCTCGCCGACGGCCGGACGATGGATTTCGGATGGGCCACTGAGTTGACCCTCCTGATGGTCGTCTCGCTGGCCGGCCAGTTGTTGTTCGGCTATCTCGCCGCCCGTGACAGCTGGCTCGCCAGCTTCGAGCTGGCCGGCGATCTCCGCCTGTCGCTGCTCGACCACCTCCGGCATCTGCCGATGGGCTTCCACCTGTCGCGCCACCGCGGCGACACGGTGACGGCGCTGACCTCCGACATGCAGATGCTGGAGAGCTTCCTCTCCGATGCGCTCGGCCGCATCGCCCAGGCCTTCGGCCTGCCGATCGTTGCCGTCGTCTTCTTCCTCGTCCGCGACTGGCCGCTCGGCCTCGCCCTCCTCGCCTCGATAGCGGCGGCGCTGCCGGTGTTCATGTGGTCGAGCCGACGGCTCGCCCGCCTCGGTATCGTCCGCCAGGACCTGCAGGCGGCGGCCGGCGCCCGGATGATCGAGTTCGTCCAGGGCATCGCCACCATTCGCGCCTTCAACCGCCTCGCCAAGGGCGAGGAAAGCTTCCGCGCCGCCCTCGAGGCCTTCCGCGCCCTCTCCATCCGCATGGTGGCCCACCTTTCCGTACCGATGGCGCTGTTCGGCGCCGTGCTGATGGCCGGCGTGCCGGTGGTGATGCTGACCGCCGGCCTCCGCTACCAGGCCGGCGCCGTCGACATCGCCACCCTGCTCGCGGCGCTGGTGCTGGTGTTCGCCACCTATTCGCCGCTGCTCGGTCTCAGCCAGGTGATGGAACTGGTCCGCATGGCCGACGCCTCGCTCACCCGCATGGACCGCATCCTCACCGCCCGGCCGCTGCCGGCGCCGACCGCCCCGGCCGAGCCGGCCGGCTTCGACCTGCGCTTTAAGGCCGTCGATTTCGCCTATCGGCCGGGCCGGCCGGTACTGTCGGGCGTCGACTTCGCGGTGCCCGAGCGCAGCATGACGGCGATCGTCGGTCCCTCGGGCTCGGGCAAGAGCACCATCCTCAACCTGATCGCCCGCTTCTGGGACGTCGACGCCGGTGCCGTCCGCATCGGCGGCGTCGATCTGCGCCAGCTCAACGAGGAGCGGCTCGCCGCGCTGATCACCGTGGTGTTCCAGGACGTCTACCTGTTCGCCGGCAGCCTCTACGACAACATCGCCTTCGGCCGGGCCGGTGCCACTCGCACCGAGGTGGAGGCCGCCGCCCGCGCCGCCCAGGCGCACGACTTCATCATGGCGCTGCCGGACGGCTACGACACCCGCGTCGGCGAGGGCGGCGCCACGCTGTCGGGCGGCGAACGTCAGCGCGTATCGATCGCCCGCGCCATCCTGAAGGATGCGCCGATCGTGCTGCTCGACGAGGCGACGGCGGCCATCGACCCCAGCAACGAGCTGGCCATCCGCAAGGCGCTGTCGCGCCTCGTCGCCGAGAAGACGCTGGTGGTAGTCGCCCACAAGCTGTCGACCATCCGCGCCACCGACCAGATCCTGGTGCTCGACGCTGGCCGCATCGTCGAGCGCGGCGGCCACGAGGCGCTGCTGGCAGAGGGCGGCCTCTACCGCCGCCTCTGGGATAGCCGCAGCCGCGCCGCCGGCTGGCGCATCGCATGACGCTTGACGGCGGCGGCCGATTGCCCGAACCAATGTCTCCACCGAGACTGTCGGAGAGGAGTTCATGTCGGTCCAGGATCCCGTCCGCCGCGCCGCCGGCCGGCCCGCCCGCGTCACGCGCCAGGCGATCGCCGAGGCCGCCCTGCGGCTCGGCCCCGACCGGGCGACGCTGACGGCGATCGGCCGGGCACTCGGCGTCGACCATTCCACGCTCTACCGGCATGTGAAGGGCCGCGACGACCTGATGCGTGCCGCCGTCGACCGGGCGCTCGACGGCATCTCCTGGCAGCGCGGTGCAGCGGAGGACTGGCGGGCCTATCTCGTCCGCGTCTCGGAAACCGTCTGGGACGTCTACGAGCGCCATCCGGGCGTCGCCGAGACCATCCGGATGCTGGAGGCGACGCCCTCCTCGGTGATCCGCGCCTTTGCCAGGATCTGCGACGGCCTCTGCGACGCCGGCTTCTCCGGCGCCGACGCCATGCTGATCGTCGACAGCATCATGGACATGACCAACGATTCCGCCGTCGGCTGGCACCGCCTCGCCGGCGCCTCGGCCAGCGGAACGACGGTGGCCGAGGCCATGCGCCGCTCATGGGAGGCCGAATTCGCCACGGATGAAGGTCGCGAGCCGGTCGCCGCGCTGATGGCCGGGGTGATCGCCGGCGAGCCGCGCCTGTGGTGGCGGCGTAAGCTCGACCTGCTGCTCGACGGCGCCGCCGGCCTCTGGCCGCACGGGCGATAAGTCAGCCGGCCAGCAGCAATTCGGCGTCGCGGCAGCCGGTCGGCCGAAACGGCTGCCGGCGGCTGGGCCCGAGGCCGAGGGCGGCGAGATCGGCATCGAGGCGGGCGAGATCCTCGTCCGAAAGCAGTAGCGGATGCACGGTGGTGCGCGTCTCGAAGGCGACGCCGCTATCGATGATCTCGACGAGGCTTTCCCGCGCCCGCATGCCGCTGCCGGGCACACCGGTGATCCTCTCGTAGTCGGCGAACGGCGCCTTGACGTCGAAGCCGATCCAGTCGATGGCCGGCACGAGACGCGCGAGCCGCTCCGGATAGGGGCCGGCGGTGTGCAGGCCGACGCGGAAGCCGAGCGCCCGCACCGCCGCCACCGCCTGCGGCAGGGCGCGTTGCAGCGTCGGCTCGCCGCCCGAGAACACCACGCCGTCGAGGAGGCCACGCCGCTTTTCGAGCAGCGACAGCACTTGCCGCCAATCCGGCCCGGCGCCGGGGCCGGGCGGGATCAGGCCGGTGTTGTGGCAGTAGCGGCAGGCGAGCGGGCAGCCCTGGCAGAACACGGTGGCCACCAGTTCGCCCGGCCAGTCGCAGGAGGACAGCGGCGTGAAGCCGCCGACCGCGATGTCAGCGCCGCCCATCGAGGTCGCGGCGCGCCGCCTCCAGGAAATAGGTGCGCTCGGCAAATTCGCTTTTCTTGCCCTTGTTGAAGGACGAGACGGGGCGGTGGTAGCCCATCACCCGCGTCCAGATCTCGCAGCGCTGGCGCTCGTCGTCGGCAAGCTGGAAGGCGGCGTCGGCTTCGAGAGTGGTCAGAGGCTTGTTCATGTCTTGCTCCTTCAGATGAAGACTCATTCGGCGGCGGCGCGCTTTTCGGCCAGCCGCTCGGCGTCGCAGACCGGGCAGAATTCGTGCTCGCCGGCGATGTAGCCGTGCTTGGGACAGATCGAGAAGGTCGGGGTCACCGTGATGTAGGGCAGGCGAAAATTCTCGAGCGCCCGCCGCACCAGCTTCTTGCAGGCCTCGGCCGACGAGACCTTTTCGCCCATGTAGAGATGCAGCACCGTGCCGCCGGTATAGCGGGTCTGCAGCGGCTCCTGACGCTGGAGCGCTTCGAAGGCGTCGTCGGTGAAGCCGACCGGAAGCTGGCTCGAATTGGTGTAATAGGGCGCCTCCGGCGTACCGGCCTGCAGGATGTCCGGGAAGCGCTTCCGGTCCTCGCGGGCGAAGCGGTAGGTGGTGCCTTCGGCCGGCGTCGCCTCGAGATTGTAGAGGTGGCCGGTCTCCTCCTGGAAGGCGACGATCCGCGCCCGCACGTGGTCGATGAGGCGGACGGCGAAGGCCTCGCCCCACGGGGTGGTGATGTCGTCGCGGTCGCCGGTGAAGTTGCGGATCATCTCGTTGACGCCGTTGAGGCCGAGCGTCGAGAAGTGATTGCGGAGCGTGCCGAGGTAGCGCTTGGTGTAGGGGAACAGACCCTGATCCATCAGCCGCTCGATCACCTTGCGCTTGATCTCGAGGCTGGTGCGGCCGATGGCCAGAAGCTCGTCGAGCCGGGCCAGCAGGGCCGCCTCGTCGCCCTGGTGAAGATAGCCGAGACGGGCGCAGTTGACCGTGACGACGCCGACCGACCCCGTCTGCTCGGCCGAGCCGAACAGGCCGTTGCCGCGCTTGAGGAGTTCGCGCAGGTCGAGTTGCAGGCGGCAGCACATCGAGCGCACCATGTTGGGCGTCAGCTCGGAATTCAAAAAGTTCTGGAAATAGGGCAGGCCGTATTTCGCCGTCATCTCGAACAGGCGGCTGGCGTTGTCGCTCTCCCAGGGAAAATCCCTGGTGATGTTGTAGGTAGGGATCGGGAAGGTGAAGACGCGGCCCTTGGCGTCGCCCGTGGTCATCACCTCCATGTAGGCGCGGTTGATCAGGTCCATCTCGGCCTGCAACTCGCCATAGCGGAAGTCCATCTCGACGCCGCCGATGATCGGCACCTGATCCTTCAGGTCATCGGGACACACCCAGTCGAAGGTCAGGTTGGTGAACGGCGTCTGGGTGCCCCAGCGCGAGGGGACGTTGAGGTTGTAGATCAGCTCCTGGATCGACTGCCGCACCTCCTCGTAGGTGAGCCGGTCCTTGCGGACGAAGGGCGCCATGTAGGTGTCGAAGGAGGAGAAGGCCTGGGCGCCGGCCCATTCGTTCTGAAGCGTGCCGAGGAAGTTGACGATCTGGCCGACGGCGCTCGAAAGGTGCTTCGGCGGCCCCGCCTCCACCTTGCCCGGCACGCCGTTGAGGCCCTCGGTGAGCAGCGTCCTGAGCGACCAGCCGGCGCAATAGCCGGAGAGCATGTCGAGGTCGTGGATGTGGACGTCGCCGTCGCGGTGCGCCCGACCGACCTCCGGCGGGTAGACGTGGCTGAGCCAGTAGTTGGCCGTCACCTTGCCGGAGACGTTGAGGATCAGCCCGCCCAGCGAATAGCCCTGGTTGGCGTTGGCGTTGACGCGCCAGTCGGCCCGCTCCAGATACTCGTCGATCGAGGCCACGACGTCGACGACGGTGTTGGCGTCGCGCCGGAGACGCGCCCGCTGCTCGCGATAGACGATGTAGGCGCGCGCCGTGGCGAAATGGTTGGCCGAGATCAGCACCTGCTCGACGACGTCCTGGATCTCCTCGATCGACGGCGTGCGGCCGGCGAAGCGGTGGGCGATCACCTTCACCGCCTGCATGGCCAGCAGTTGCGCCTCGCCGGTCTGGAATTCGCGCGTGGCGGCGCCGGCCCGCTCGACGGCCGAAGAGATCTTGCCGGCGTCGAACGGCGCCAGCGCGCCGGACCGCTTGATGACACTGAGGGGAGGCTGGACTGGACTGACTTCCGACATCGTTCTTCGGCACCTGGTAAGGACGAAGAACGCGGCGGAACGCGGCCGGCGACGGCGGAGACATGCCCCAGCCGCGCGACGACGACGATCCACCGGTGCACCCCGCCCGAGGACAAATCAATCGGCCGGGGCAGGTCTCCTGGCTCGCGGGTCATCGCGCCCGATCCGCCTTCCCGGCGCTTCCGCGCCAGTGGCATGAGTGGATCGATCGCTTCCCGCCTACAGTTGCGGGGGCAGCGCCGGCCTTGCACCGGCTTCCCTCTTCGCTCCAGATGTTGTGGCATCTGGAGAACCTCGGCTCAACGGATGGTATCCACCGCTTGCTGAGTCGGGTCAATGCGGCATGAGGGCCCCACGTAGTTCCCCTCATGCGACCTGTGCAGGAACTGTGGACGCGCGGCGTTTCCGAGTGTCGGAAAGCCGCGCATTCCCTCAGAGCCTGACCCGAAATCGCTGGGGTGAGGCAGATAGCGATGGTTTCGAGAACCGGAGCGGAGCGAACTTGAGGTTCGTGAGCACCGGAAGCGCAGAAAGCGAAGCTAGATGCCCGCCCCAGTAGAGTTTCGGGGCAGGCTCTCAGGTTCCGGCGGCCTCGGCGCGCAACTCGCGCGCCGCCGCCACCATGTTGACCAGCGCCGCCCGCACCTCCGGCCAGCCGCGCGTCTTGAGGCCGCAGTCGGGATTGATCCAGATGCGCTCGGCCGGCAGGCGGACGAGCGCCGCCCGAATCAGCGCCACCATCTCGTCGACGGCCGGCACGCGCGGCGAGTGGATGTCGTAGACGCCCGGGCCGATGTCGTTGGGGTAACGGAAATCGGCAAAGGCGGCGAGCAGCTCCATCTTCGAGCGCGAGCACTCGATGGAGATAACATCGGCATCCATGGCGGCGATCGAGGCGATGATGTCGTTGAATTCCGAGTAGCACATGTGGGTGTGGATCTGCGTCGCATCGGCGACGCCCGAAGCGGTCAGGCGGAAGCTCTCCACCGCCCAGTCAAGATAGCCGGCTCGCTCGGCCGCCCGGATCGGCAGACCCTCGCGCAGCGCCGCCTCGTCGATCTGGATCATGGCGGCGCCGGCCGCCTCAAGGTCGGCCACCTCGTCGCGCAGCGAGAGAGCGATCTGCCGGCAGACGGTGTCGCGCGGCAGATCGTCGCGCACGAAGGACCAGTTGAGGATGGTCACCGGTCCGGTCAGCATAGCCTTCACCGGCTTTGCCGTCAGCGACTGGGCATAGCGCCACCATTCGACGGTCATCGGCTCGGAACGGGCGACGTCGCCGTAGAGGATCGGCGGCCGCACGCAGCGCGAGCCGTAGGATTGCACCCAGCCGTGGCGGGTGAAGGCGAAGCCGTCGAGTTGCTCGCCGAAATACTGCACCATGTCGTTGCGCTCGAACTCGCCGTGCACCAGCACGTCCAGGCCGATCTCCTCCTGCCAGCCGATGCAGGCGGCGGTCTCGGCCTTCAGGAAGTCGCGATAGGCGGCCTCGCTCAGCTCGCCTTTCGCCAGCTCATGGCGGGCGCGGCGCACCTCAAGCGTCTGCGGGAAGGAGCCGATGGTGGTGGTCGGAAAGGCCGGCAGGCCGAAGCGGGCGTGCTGCATCTCCGAGCGTGTGGCAAAGGACGACTTGCGCCGCGCCATCGCCGGCGTGACGGCGGCGAGGCGGGCGCGCACATCCGACCGGACGACGCGCGGCGAAGCCTCGCGCGATTGCCGCGCCGCCCGCGACGCCACGAAAGCCTCGCCGACGGACCCCGATTCGAGCGCCTGTCCGAGGACGGAGAGTTCATCCATTTTCTGGCGGGCGAAGGCCAGCCAGGATCTCATCTCCGGATCGAGGCCGCTCTCGGCTTCGACATCCTGCGGCACGTGCAGCAGCGAGCAGGACGGGGCGAGTTCCACATGGTCGAGGCCGCGGCGGGCGACGATCGGCCGCAGCAGGTCGAGGAGGGCGTCGAGGTCGGCGCGCCAGATGTTGCGGCCGTCGACGACACCGAGCGACAGCCGCTTGCCGGCCGGCACCCGGCCGTCGATCACCGCGACATCGGCGCGGCCGCGCACGAGATCGAGGTGGAGGCCGGCGGTCGGCAGCGACAGCGCCAGATCGAGGTTGTCGGCGAGTGGCCCGAAATAGCTCGCCAGCATCACCTTCAGCTTGGGCACCGCCGAGGCGATCAGACCGTAGGCGCGTTCGAGGGCGGCACGGGCGCCGTCGCCGAGATCGGTGGCGAGGATCGGCTCGTCGATCTGCACCCAGTCGGCGCCGTGGGCGGCGAGCAACTTCAGGACGTCGACATAAACAGGCAGCAGCCGGTCGAGCAGCGTCAGCGGATCGAAGCCGCCGGTCGCCTTGCCGAGCTTCAGGAAGGTGACCGGACCGACCAGCACCGGCCGGGTGTGAATGTCGAGCGCCTTGGCCTCGCGGAACTCGTCGATCGGCTTGGTCGAGGCGAGTGCAAAACGCTGGCCGGCGGTGAATTCCGGCACCAGATAGTGGTAGTTGGTGTCGAACCACTTGGTCATCTCAAGGGCGGCAACGCCCGTCGCATGGCTGCCGCCGCAGCCGCAGGCGCCGCCGTCGGCACCACGCGCCATGGCGAAATAGCTCTGAAGCGACAACGGCCCGCCCGACCAGCCGTAGCCTTCGGGCACGGCGCCGACCAGAGCGGCGGTGTCGAGCACCTGATCGTAGAGCGAGAAATCGTTGGAGGGGATGACGGTGACGCCGCGGGCGGCCTGATCCCGCCAGTTGGCGGCACGCAGACGCGCGGCGGTGTCCAGCAGTTCGGCTTCTCCGATCCGGCCGGCCCAATAGGCTTCGAGGGCGAATTTCAGCTCGCGGCGCGGGCCGATGCGTGGCGCGCCGAGCGTGGCGATGGCAAGCGACATTGTAGGGAACCCCAGAGTTGGGGGCAAAGGCGAGCGGACGCGCCGCCGCCGGCCGTCCCTTGCGGGCTCCGACGGTCCGAGCGATCCACCGGGACACCCCGCCCGATGACGACATGTGGCCGTGGCAGGTCTCCTGGCTCGCGGGTCAGCGCGTCCGCTCCGTCTTCCCGAAGCCGCATGGCCCCAGTGACATCAATGGATCGGACGCTCGCCGCTCACAGTTGCGGGGGCAGCTCCGGCCTGGGCCTTCGCCCTTCCGGATTCCCTCTTGGCTCCGCACCGCCGCGACGGCGACGCGGAGAACCACGACGCTCCGATGATAGGCTACCCTGTCGCCCTGTCAACAAAGATATAAAGATGTCGTTATATGATTGACGATCACCTCAGGGATTCTTGCAACTTGAAGCTCCGGATCCACCACCTACGTAGCTCAAGGTACGTGAGCCGCGACGGATCCGGATATGTATCCCCGCAGGCCCCATTGCCTGATCGAAAGGAATTGATGAGATGACCACCCGCAACACGCTGAAGTCCAACGCCAAGAAGGTTTCCATCGAAGTGCTCGGCGCCCTGCTCGCCGACGGCATCGACATGGCGCTGCTGACCAAGCAGGCGCACTGGAACCTGAAGGGTCCGCGCTTCATCGCCATTCACGAGATGCTCGACGGCTTCCGCTCGGAAATCGACGTCCACGTCGACACCATGGCCGAGCGCATCGTCCAGCTGGGCGGCATCGCCAACGGTACGTTGCAGGGCGCGGCGGCAGCCACCCGCCTGCCGGCCTATCCGGCCGACATCACCGCCGAGGCCGCCCATCTCAAGGAACTGACCGACCGCTACGCCAAGGCCGCCGCCTCGGTGCGCGACGGCATCGACCAGACCGACGAAGCCGGCGACGCCGACACCGCCGACATCCTCACCGCCTACTCACGCGCCCTCGACAAGGCGCTGTGGTTCCTGGAGGCGCATCTGGAGAACTGATGCAGGCAGCCGGCGTCGCTCAGCCCGGGCGACGCCGCTTCGCCAATTGCCCGAGCGCCAGCGCCACCAGCATCAGACCGAGGGCGGCGGCGGCCAGCGCGATCGGCGGATAGCCGAGGGCGGCGGCCAGCGTCGGCGACAGCACCGTGCCGGTGTAGAAGGGCTCGACGCTGTACTGGCAGAGCGCCTCCGCCTCCGGATCGGCGCGGATTTCCGCGTCGATGCGGCCCGCCAGCGCCTCGGCCGCCTGCGGCTGGCCGGGCATCTCGGCCATGCGGGCGAGCACCGCCCGGTAGGTGGCGAGATAGGCGTGGCTGCACTCGTTGAACGGATTTTCCTCGTCGGTGAGGGCGTTCGGCACCAGTCCCCAGGCGCAATAGCTGAACTGGATGTTGGCGTGGTTGAGCAACCGGCGGAAGGTTTCGTCGGTCGGGAACTGCCGCGCCGCGAGGGCGACGATGGCCGACCGGTAGGCGGCGACGTGGCCCATCTCGCCATGCGTCAGGCCGGCGATCTCCAGGCCGGCCGCTTCCTCGGCGGTCAGCGGCGTCGTCCGGTGGGCGACGGCCGGCCCGGCCAGCATCAGGCCGGCGAGGACGACGACGGACGCGGCGAGGCCGCCGCGCCCTTTTCGTGGGTCCGATAGCATGGGCGTCAGGCGACGCCGAGGCGGGCGGCGCTCGGCGCGGCGGACGCCAGGAGCCGCTCGGCCAGGAAGCCGAACAGCAGCGCCTGCGTCGTCCAGAGGATCGCCTGGATGCCGAGCGAGGTGACGCGGAAGTTCCAGACCACCACGGCCGAGAAGTTCTCCGGCACCTCGTTGATGGCCGGCAGCAGCGCCATGACGGCCGCCATCACCACGACGAAGGCGATGCCGCCGACGATTGCGGCGTTCCAGGCGCCCAGCCGCGCCCAGTAGTGGCGGGCGAGCGCCACGGCGGCGATCAACACCAGCACCGACACCGCCATCATGATGAAATAGAGTTCGGTGCGGATGCCGATGGTCTCCGGGCTGCCGACGGCCGGCGGATTGGCCGGGTACTTGAGCGCCGGCGTGAGAATCACCGCGACGAAGCCGAAGGCGCCGATCACCGCGGCCAGCGGCCGGGCGGCGAGACGGCTGAAGCGGCCATAGACCACGCCGAAGGCCAGCGCCAGGATGCCGCCGAGCGCCGCGCCGTAGACGACGAGGCCGGTGAGAAGGCCGAGGCCGGCCTGCGTCGCCCGGCTGACCAGCTCGGGTTCGGCCGCCTCGCCGGCCGCCGCGGCGGCCTGCTCCTCGAAGGCGATGGCGAAATCGACCAGCGGCTCGCCCCAGACGCGCGCGAACAGGAAGGCCAGGAGGCCGCCCGCCACGCCGGCCAGCATGCCGCGCAGCAACAGTTTTCCGGTCATGTCGAGGCCCTCAGTGGCAGGGGAAACCGAGGAGATGACGGCCGTCGTGCACGAACTCGTGCACGTAGGAGCCGCTGAAGATCGACGTCGCGCCTTCCTCGGCGCCGACGAAATAGACGGCCAGCACCAGGATCAGCCCGGCGAAGATCGCCCAGGGCAGCACCTCGCCGAGCGGAATGGCGGCGGGCGGGGAAACGACGGACGACGGAGAAAGGGTCGACATGTGGGCCTCCTGGGATTGCGCGTCCCTGCGACATATGGGATGCGGGGCGGGTCTGGCTCGCGGGGGGCATCCCCGCTGACAGTGGCGCGACCGCGCCGGATTTCCACCGGCTTCCGCCCGGCATCGGCGATGCACCTTCCGCCAAGCTCCGGCGGCTGTCAATCTCCGGGCCCCGAAAAGGACCGCCATGGCCATTCGCCTGACGCTGATCGCCGTTCCGCCGGCCGGCCGCGCGCCGGCCTTTCCGACGCGCCAGCCTATCACGCTGCGCGCGAACGACCTGCCGCAGCCCGTCGCTGCCCATATCACCGACGCCGACCGCCGTCTGCGCGCCCCGGAAATCCACCTCGACGGCGGCCTTGCCATCGAGGCGGTCGCCGATCTGACCGAGGCCGATTACGGAGGCTGGAGCGGCCAGACGCTCGCCGACATCGCCGCTAATCCCGCCAGCCTCGAAGCATGGCGCGGCGACGCGACAGCCGCACCGCACGGCGGTGAATCGCTGGCCGATGTCCGGCGGCGGGTCGAAAGCTGGCTCAGCCGCAGCCTCGGAGATAATGGGCGGGTGGCCGTCCTCGCATCGGCCACCATCGTCAGGACCACCGTGCTGGCGGTGCTCGATGCTCCGGCGAACGCCTTGTGGTCGTTGGATGTGACGCCCTGGGCGGAGGTGGCGCTCACCGGTGACGGCCGCCGCTGGGCGCTGCGGCTCTAGCCCCCAAAAAGCAAAGCGCCCGGCATCCCAGGGGGATCGGGCGCTCGACAGCGGCAGGCCTGATAAGGTCAGGTGATCAGAAGACGTTGTGACGGTTCAGCACACCGCGAGAAAGATTACGCTCGCGCGCTTCAAGGTCGTAACGATCGCCGGCTTCGTTGAGATAAGCGAGTTCGCGCTCGGCGGTGGTCGGAGTGCGGAGGAGCTTGGCGGTACGCTTGAGGGTAGCGAACATCTTGACTTCCTTGTCTGCCGGCGACTTCCGGCGTCTGTTTCTCTTCTTTCCTGACACCCTCAATATAGGCCGGAACCGCCGGCGAACCTAATCGCAACTTCTGAAAGCCGCCTTCAGATTTCCTGTAAGGAGTTTCCCGTGGCATCGTCCGCTCCGAGAAACGAAAAAGCACCCGGCCGGTCAGGGACCCGGGTGCTTGATCAGCAGGCGTTGCGGCCATCAGGCCGTGCCTCAGAGGCCGGCGATCCGGCGGGCGCCGGCGGCGCGGATGGAATGACGCTCGCGATACTCCGAACCGAAGCCCCGGACATAGGTGGTGTCCCGCTCGACGGCGCGGGGAGCGCGGAACGTCTCGTTGAGGGGGGCAGTCGCGAACATCTCAATCTATCCTTCATCTCAGGCCGGCGGCCTCGATGGCCGCGTCCGACGCCCTCCATATAGGGCGCCTTCCGCATATACCAAAGTCGAATTCACTGAAGGCGGCCCAAAGAAATTCTAAAGGCCGCCTTAAGGTTTCGTTGATCTTTCGCGGGATGCCCGTCGGCTTAGCCGGCCAGCGTGAAGCGGACCGGCGCGAAGCCGCCGATTTCCGCCACCGCCGTCTCGCCCGGCGCGATGTCGTGACAGCCGCCGAAGGCGCCGGTGGTCACCACCTCGCCGGCCTTGAAGCCGTGGCCGGCCGCAGCGAGCGCGTTGGCGAGCCAGGTCAGAGCATGTGCCGGATCGCCCGAGGGGTGGCCGCCGCGCTGGTCGACGACAACGCGGCCGCCGACGTCCATCCGTACCGCGAGATCGGCGTGGACAAGGCCGCGCCAGTCGGCGACGGCACGGCTGCGCACCAGGCCCCAGTTGCTCATGAAATCGGCGCGCGCCAGCAACGGCGACGGTCGGGGATCGGCGGCAAGGCGGCTCTCCACGATCTCCAGGGCGGCGAAGGCGCCGCCGACCGCCGCGGCCACTTCGTCCGCCGCATAGGGCGCGCCGTCCGGCCGGCCGGGCAGGTCGCGACCGAAGACGAAGGCGACCTCCACCTCGACCCTGAGCGGCGCCACCCAGTAGGCTACCGTCGCGGGCGTCTCGAGGATGCGATCGGCCAGGATGGCGCCCCAGCTTCCCGGACCGTCGCCGACCTGCATCACCTTGTAGCCGCCGATCGGCCCGAGCCGGCCGGCGACGGCGATCTGCACCGCGTCGGCGGCGGCGACTTCGGCCGGAACGAGGCCGACCACCGCCTCGGCCGGCAGCTTGGCGCCGCTCCGGCGCGCCTCGATCAGCCGGTCGGCGAGGCCGGCAACGGAATCGGCAGTCTGCGACACGCGAAAATCTCCCATCTCGATACGTTCGGAATCGGTGCTTCCGGAACTTGTCAACTCGTCCGTCAGGCCGGCGCCGCCGGCGGTTGCCGCGACAGCCGGAGATCGAGCAGCCCGCCGCCGAACAGCCGGTCGCGCGAATGCTCGAGATGGCCGGTCATCAGCGCCGATGCCTTGCCGGAATCGCCGGTGGCGATCGCCTCGAACAAGCCGGTGTGCTCGGCCAGCGTCTCCTCGAGCGCCGCGTCGCCGCCGCTCATCAGCGACATGCCGTGCAGGCGCATGCCGATGTTGATGTGGGCGCGCAGCGCCCGGAAGGTCGCCTCGAAATACTGGTTGTTGGAGGCTTGGGCGATCGCCAGATGGAAGGCGAAGTCGGCGTCCTCGCGGTGCTGGTGCGAGCCGGTGGCCACCCGCATCAGGTCGAGCGCTTCGGCGATGCCGTCAATCGCCGGTCCGTCGCGCCGCTCGGCGGCCAGCGCCGCCGCCTTGGCCTCGATGGTCAGGCGGAACTCGTAGCAACGCTGGATGTCGGCCAACGTCTCGACCGGCGAGAAACCGACCGGCGTCGCGCCGGAAGCACGCACGAAGCTGCCCGCCCCCTGCCGCGAATGGATCAGCCCCTCCTCGCGCAGCCGCTCCAGCGCGGCGCGCAGAACCGGCCGCGACACGCCGAATTCCTGCGACAGCACCGCCTCGGGCGGCAGCTTCTCGCCCGGCTGGTAGCCGCCACTGGTGATCCGGGTGATGAGGGAATGATAGACGCTGTCCGAAAGCGTCGTCCGGCGCTTCGCGTTCTGGTTCGTCACGGTCTCCGGCCTCTGCTGTCGGCTGCACAGGGCGCCGGCGGCAGCTAATCCCAATTTGTAAACTTGTGCAAGCGGCCCGCGCCGGGGAGGAACGGCGGGGCCGCTGCCGCCCGCTGGCGGCCGGAGACTGACGGTGAGACCGTCAGATACTGGCGCAGCGGGCATCGATCTCGGTGAGCAGGCTGTCTTCCCCGAAGCCGCCGGCCTTGGAGATGAACCACTCGATGCCGCCGTCCGGCCGGTTACAGGCGCCGACGACGATGCCGGGCAGGATCTCGTCGATGAGGTCGACCGACTCGATGCCGAGCGCCTCGGCCACGGCCATCGACGTGCTGCCGCCGGTTGACACGATGGTCCGGCAGGGCACCATGGCGCAGATGCTGGCCGTGGCGTAGCCGAGCTTCTCGGCCACCCGCTCGCCGTCCTCTTTGGTGATCTTCTCTGGCCGCTCGGCGCCCACCACGCGCAGGAGGATGTTGGGCTGGTCGCGGCCCGGCTCGCCGAGCCGCGTCAGGCAGGCGCTGCGGATGTCGTCCGGCCGGGCGTCCGAACTGATCTCGATGGTGCGGTAGAGGCCGCTGCGGTCGGCGTGCTCGGCCTGGCGGCGCGACACATCGGCGAGGCTGCCGACCACCGAAACGATCGGCCGGTGCAGCACCACCTTGCGGCCCTCGGGCGCTTCGCCCGCTGGCGTGAGGGCGCGGGCCAGCGCCTCGGCGAAGCCGCCGGCCCCGGCCGGCATCAGGTCGCCGGCCAGAAGCTGCCGCGCCAGCGCCGCGAGATGCGCGTCGGTCTCGGCATCGGCGACGATCAGCCTGACGCCGCTGTCGATCATCGCCTGGATCGTCCGGCCGAGCGCCGCATCGCCGGCCTCGATCTCCCCGAGGCCGAGAAGGCCGATCGGCAGGCCGGTCTGCTGGCCGAGCAGATCGGCGACGTTGGAGCCGGCCAGCGGGTGGAAGGGATCGCGGCCGATGTCGCTCTCATGCAGCGGCATGCCGTCGAGATAGATCACCCCGCCGACGCAGGTCCGGCCGGTCTTCGGCATGGCGGTGCAGATCAGCGCGGCGGCCGCTCCGGTGCCGGTCAGCGCCGCCTCGATCTCGGCGCCGGGATTGCCGCGCATGGTGGAATCGATCTTCTTGAAGATGCGGCCGTAGCCGGCTGCCCGGCAGCGCCGGACCATGTCGAGCACCACCGCCGCCGCCGCCTCGGGATCGAGGAAGCGGGTCTCGCTGGTCAGCGCGATGTCGGCGGCGTCCTGCCGCCGACCAATGGCGTCGACATGAAGCAACAGCTCGATCTTCCGGCCGAAGCGGGCGAAATGGATGCCCGCATCCCCGGCGCCGGTATAGTCGTCGGCAATGATCGCCGTCTTCTCAATTGGAATCATGACGAGCTCCTGCTCGGGGCCGACGTCCATCGCGGCAAGGAAATCTAGACGGCGATGGTCGCATGCTTGATGTAGTCCCTGAGATACGAGTAGCTGACCTGCACCCGGCCATCCCGCGTCTCTATGATCGAGGGATAGGAGTAGTCGCCGACGAAGGCGCCGCGCTCGTCATGGGCCGAGCGCCGGTCGGCGTCGTCCTCCAGCACCAGTTCGGTGCGCCAGCTGCCGCCGAGTTCGGTGGAGGTGGCGAGGACGAGAGGATGGCGCGGCACGCCCCAGACGGCCGGCGTGCCGGTCATCTCGCAGGCGGCGAGGAAGGCTTCCCGGTCCTTGATCCACGGCGGCACGGCGCTCTCGCCGGGCCGGCCGGCGGCGGCGATGGCGTTGTAGACGATGGCGAGGCGACCATCCGCGAGTTGACGGGCCTGGACCGAGGCGTTGTTGTTGGGCAGCGGCGTCGGCTCGGGCGGCGACCAGGTGAGGCCGCCATCCTCCGACAGGCTGCGGAAGACGAAGTCGGCCGGCCGGCGGCGGAAGAAGGCGACGCGGCAATTCTCCAGGATGTCCATGTGGACGCACCCGCGGCTGCCGGGCACCGCCACCGCCTCCCAACTGCGGCCGCCGTCGGCCGACACCTGCACCAGGCTGGAATCGTCGCCGAAGGCGTTGCGCATGTCGCTGTGCCAGACCGGCAGCAGCAGCAGCCCGGCCGGATTGACCACCGGCGCATGGCGGATGAAGGTGCCGGGCCGGAGGATAAGGTCGCGCACCTCGCTCCACGTCCGCCCCTCATCGGCGGAGCGGCGGATACGCACCACCGAGGTGCCCTGATCGGCCTTCTCCTGGGCGGTGTAGAGCAGCCAGAGTTCGCCGGACGGATGCCGGAACAGCGCCGGGTTCTGCTCCGAGCGCTTGGCGTCGTCGGACATCTTCTCCGGCGCGAGCCATTCGTCGCGGCCGTGGTCGAAGCGTGACAGGTAGATGCTGACGTCCGAGGAGCCCTCCATGGAGCCGCCGAACCAGACGCACAGCAGGTTACCGTTCTCCAGCTCCAGCAGATTGGACGCGTGATTGCTCACGCATGGCGTCGGAATATCCCTCTCTCGAAGCAGTTTCATCGGCATCTCCCCGCTGTCGGTCTGTCTGCGGCGCGTCCCGGGATGTCGTCCTCGTGCCTTGGGACGAGCTTTCCCTGTCCCGATCGCCGCTGGCTCGGCGATCGGGCGGACGCGCACGATTCTGTTGGTGGTCCTGACTGTTAGACGGTCTCTTTCTCAATCTCCGCCACGCGGAGACAGGCGACGAGATGCCCCTCCCCGCGGTCTTCGAGTTCGGGAACCTCCCCGGCGCACATCGGCTGCGCATAGGCGCAACGCGGATGGAAGCGGCAGCCGGAGGGGGGATCGATGGCGTTCGACACGTCGCCTTGCAGGATGATGCGCTTGCGGCCCCGCTCGATGTCCGGATCGGCCTCGGGAACGGCCGACAGCAGCGCCTTGGTGTAGGGGTGCAGCGGACGGCCGAACAGTTCGTCCTTGCTGGCGATTTCCATGATCTTGCCGAGATACATCACGGCGACCCGGTCGGAGATGTGGCGGACTACGGCGAGGTCATGGGCGATGAACAGGTAGGTGAGGCTGTACTTCTCCTGGATGTCCATCAGGAGGTTGATGATCTGCGCCTGGATCGACACGTCGAGCGCCGAGATCGGCTCGTCGCAAACGATGAACTCGGGATTGCTGGCCAGCGCCCGGGCGATGCAGATGCGCTGCCGCTGACCGCCGGAAAACTCGTGCGGATAGCGGTTGGCGACGTTGGGGTTGAGGCCGACGTCGCGGATGAGCTGCGCCACGCGCCCCTGGATGTCCTTCTCCGGGCAGATCTTGTGCACGCGCATCGGCTCGGCCAGCGCCTCGCCGATGGTCATGCGCGGGTTGAGCGTCGAATAGGGGTCCTGGAAGACGATCTGGACCCGCTTGCGCATGGCCCGGAGTTCCTTGGCCGGCAGCTTGGAGAGATCGACCCCGTCGAACTTGACGCTGCCCGAGGTCGCCTTGTGCAGTTGCAGCAGGGCGAAGCCGGTGGTCGACTTGCCGCAGCCCGATTCGCCGACCAGGCCGAGGGTCTCGCCCTTGTAGATGGCGAAGCTGACGCCGTCGATGGCGTGGACCACCGCCGACTGGTTGCCGAAGGCGCCGATCTTGACCGGAAAATGCTTGACCAGGTTCTCCACCACGACAAGCGGCTGCTGTTTTGCATGCATGTTCATTGCGCGATCCCCCTGCCCCGCATGTCGACCCAGCAGGCGACGCGATGCGGCCTGTCGCTATCCGTTCCCGGCACCGCGGCGAGCGCCGGCACCTCACTGGTGCAGCGGTCGACCCGGTAGGCGCAGCGCGGCGCGAAGGGGCAGCCGGTGGGTTGGGAGAACAGGTTGGGCGGCGCGCCGGGGATCGACGGCAGACGGCTGCCGGCCTCGGTCTTCAGGCTGGGGATCGATTTCAGAAGGCCGATCGTGTAGGGATGCAACGGCGACTTGTAGATGTCGTCGAGCACCGCCTCCTCGACGATGTAGCCGCCGTACATCACCATGATCCGGTCGACCATGCCGGCCAACAGGCTGAGGTCATGGGTGATCCAGATGATCGACATGTTGAGCTTTTCGCGCAGGCCCTTCACCAACTCGACGATCTGCGCCTGGATGGTGACGTCGAGCGCCGTGGTCGGCTCGTCGGCGATCACCAGCGACGGTTCGTTGAGCAGCGCCATGGCGATCATCACCCGCTGCCGCATGCCGCCGGAGAGCTGGTGCGGAAACTCGTGCAGCCGGTGCTCGGCGTTGGAGATGCCGACCATCTGGAGGTAGCGGGCCGCCTGCTTCAGCGCCTCGGCCCTGGCGATCTTCTTGTGGAAGACGATGCCCTCGATCAGCTGGTCGCCGATCTTCATGAACGGGTTCAGCGAGGTCATCGGGTCCTGGAAGATCATGCCGACCTTGGAGCCGCGGATGGCGTTGACGCGACTGACGCTGGCGTGGGTGATGTCCTCGCCGTCGAGCAGCACCTCGCCGTCGGTGATTTGCGCCGCCGGCGGCAGCAGGCGGATCAGGCTCATCATCGACACGCTCTTGCCGCAGCCCGATTCGCCGACCACGCCCAGCATCTCGCCCTTGTCGAGGCTGAACGACACGCCGTTGACGGCGTGGAGATAGCCGTTGCGGACCTTGAAGCGCGTGTGCAGGTTGTTGACTTCCAGGAGCTTGGTCACGGCGCCCTCCCTTTCTTGTTGTTGTCGCGGCGTCATTTCCACTGCCGGGGATTGAGGGCGTCGTTCAGGCCGTCGCCGAGGAAGCTGAAGGCGATGGTGACGATCGCCAGCACCGCCGCCGGGGCGGCGAGGACATGCGGATAGAGCTGCCAGATGCGCAGGCCGTCGGAGATCATGTTGCCCCAGCTCGGGATGGGCGGGCGCACGCCGACGCCGAGGAAGCTGAAGGAGGATTCCAGCACCATCGCCTCGCCGAGCGCCGCGGAGATGTAGACGATGATCGGGCCGATGGCGTTGGGGATGACGTAGCGGCGGACGATCTTGGCCGTCGGCACGCCGAGCGCCTCGGCGGCCAGCACGTAGTTCTTGTTGCGGATCGACAGGATCTGGCCGCGGATGATGCGCGCCGCCTTCGGCCACTTGATCAGCGCCAGCGAGCCGAACACCAGCACGAAGTCGACCCAGATGGTGTTGCGGTAGAACTCGTTGCCGGTGGCGACGAACTTGGCGTCCATCCAGTTGACCAGCGGCGGCTTCAGCGACACGTTGATGACGATGACGAGGAGCAGCGAGGGGATCGACATGGTGATGTCGATCAGCCAGACCACGAAGGCGTCGATCTTGCCGCCGAAATAGCCGCCGAGCGCGCCCATGAACAGGCCGATCACCAGGCTGAAGGACACGGTGGAGAAGCCGACGATGACGGCGGTGCGCGAGCCGTAGATGACGCGGCTCAGGATGTCGCGGCCGAGGTCGTCGGTGCCGAACCAGTGCTGCCAGCTTGGCGGCTGGTTGCGGGCCATCAGGTCCTGGCTCAGGAAGTCGTAGGGCGTGAGATACGGCCCGAAGATGGCGATGAAGAACAGGAAGACGACCAGCACCATGCCGACGACGGCCAGCCGGTTGGCGATCAGGCGGATGAAGGCATCCTTGGCCAGGCTGAACTGCTTCTCTTCCTGCGGCAGGGGGAGGGCTTGGTCCGTCATCATTCATCCTCCGTCTTTTTCGCGGCGGCGCGCGGGTCGAGCAGCGGGTAGGAAATGTCCACCAGAAGGTTCGAGGCCATGACCACGATCGAGAAGATCAGCACGATGGCCAGGATCACCGGGTAGTCCGACGACTTGATCGCCGTCTCGGTCATCCGCCCGAGGCCGGGCAGGCCGAACACCTTCTCGATCAGGATGGAGTTGTTGAGCGTGGCGATCACCAGCAGGCCGATCTGGCTGACGACAGGCGTCAGCACCGGCCGCATGATGTGGCGCATCACCACCTGGTAGTTGGGAATGCCCTTGGCGCGGGCGGTGCGCACGTAGTCCTCGCTCAGCACCTCCAGCACGCCGGCGCGCGCCTGGCGGATGATCAGCGCCATCGGGTTGAGACCGAGCACCAGGAGCGGCACGATCACCTTGACGCTGAACAGGCCGCCCCAGCCGTAGGGCACGTCGAGATTGAGCACCAGCACCAGGAAGACGATGATCAGCGGGCCGGCGACGAACACCGGAATGCCCCAGATGATCAGCGCGAAGCCGACGATCAGGTTGTCGAGCCACTTGTTCTGGTTGAGGGCGGCGATCACGCCGAGGATGATGCCGACCACCGAGACGATCAGGATGGCCGAAAGACCGATCTTCAGCGTCACCGGCAGAGCCGCCTGGATCATGGCGTTGACCGAGCGGCCCGATACCAGCGAGTTGCCGAAATTGCCCTGGGCAACGTTCAGCACGTAGTCCCAGAACTGCAGGAGGAAGGGACGGTTGAGACCGGCCGCCTCGCGGATCGCCTCGACGCGCGCCGGGTCGTAGGCGACGTCGCCGGGCGCCTGCAGGAAGATCAGCTTGATCGGATCGCCGGCACCGTAGAACACCAGCGCATAGACCAGCAGGAGAAGGATCAGGACAGACGGTATCCACCTGACAAGTCTATTGAGTATGTAGCGCCCCATGGTGGTCCTCCCGCGGATGTGGAGCAGAGTTGGGCGGGCCGAAAGGACGGCCCGCCCGGAAGGTTTCGGCCGTTACGGGCGCTTTTCTTCGTCGATGGTCACGTTCCAGGGCTCGATGACCTGCCAGTCGTCGTTCTTGTCGAAGTTCTGGACCCAGGGCATCGCCCACTTGGACATCACGTCGTAGTAGTAGGGGATGTACATCCAGTCGTCGCGGAACAGGCGCTGGGCCTTCTGCGCGAAGCCGATGCGATCGGGATCGTCGACGCCCTTGGCCGAGGCTTCATTGAGCAGCCGGTCCACCTCGGCATTCTTGTAGCCGCCCATCTTGTTGAGGGCGTTGCCCGAGCCCGAATGGATGGCGCCGATCAGGTAGGAGACGGCATCCGGCACGCGCGTGCCGACGTCGTCGCGGAACACCTGGACGCTCTTCTGGTCGGGACCGGCATAGGTCTCGATGGCCGGCTTCATCTCGGTGCCCTGGATGCCGAGGATCTTGCGCCACTGCTCGGCGATATACTGGGCGGCGGCCTCATGGGTCGGCGTGGAGATGCCGACGAACATGATCTTCGGCAGGCGGCCGGAGTCCTTGTACTTGGAGGCGGCGAGCGCCGCCTTGGCGGCTTCCGGATCGTAAGGATACTTCTGGAAGTCCGGATCGACGCCCGGCACCTTGTTGAGGATCTGGCCGGCGGCGATGAACGGGCCCTCCGGGAAGGCGGCGAGCGCCAGCTCCTGGGGGTTGACCGACATGGTCAGCGCCTTGCGGACGTTGATGTCGTCCATCGGCGGCTTGCTGGCGTCGAACCAGAACTGCTGGCCCTTGGCCAGTTCCGGGCCGCCGAGGAAGTCGGCGCCAAGGTCCTGGATGATGGTCGGGGTGATCAGCTCGGTGGCGGCATCCATGTCGCCGCGCTTCAGCATCAGCGTGGCGGTGCTCGGGTCGGAGACGGTGGTGATGACGATCTTCTCGAGCTTGGGCTTGGGGCCGAAGTAGTGGGGGTTCGGCACCATGGTGATGATGCCCTGGTCGAGGTCCATGCTCTCGGGCATGAACGGGCCGGACACCGCGACGCCGTTCTCCGGACGCCACCAGTCGGCCTTCTCGGCGCCGTTGTCGTCCACCGCCTGCGAGATCTTCACCGGCGGGATCAGCGCGGTGGCGATCTTCTGGTCGAAGATCGGATCAGGCCCGGCCAGCGTCACGGTGATGGTCTGGTCGGCGTTGACGACGAGGCCGGTCATGTCCTTGGCCTTGCCGAGCACCACGTCGTTGAAGCCGACGACGTCGCCGAGGAACAGGTTGACGCGGGCGTGCTTGGTGGCCGGACGAGCGCACAGGTTCCAGGTGCCGACCACATCCTCGGCGGTGATCGCCGAGCCGTCGGAGAACACGGCCTTGGGATTGACGGTCAGCGTCCAGGTCTTGAAGCCGTCGTCGTGCGTGGCGCTCGACAGCGCGTAGGGCGTCAGCTTGCCCGCCTTGTCGAAATACATCGGCGCCGCCCACCAGAGCGACTGCCAGCGCGCCACATGCCCGCCGCCCTGCAGCGGCGACCAGCTCTGTTCGAGCACCGGATGGGCGATGTTCAACACCTGGTCGGCCCAGGCGGGAACGGCGGTCGAAAGCGCCGCCGCAGCCAGACCGATCATCAGGTATTTCCGGAAGTTCTTCGTCATGGATGTCTCCTCTCCATCTTTCATTTCTTCATCCACCGTCCGGCGCTCCTCCTTGCGCCTCGGAACAGTTAACGCAAACCACGTGCCAGATACCCTACTATATTGATTTGTCTTGATTTTCTATTGGAGCAAGGTGGCAGCCCGTCGACGATTGCTGAAATATGCCGGCGCGACTGGTGCAATACGCAACAGTGACGGCTTGCCTTTCGCAGGCACCGCCCGCATGCTCGGCGGCGGGAGGACGAGATGGTCATCGCATTCATCGCGCCGCACGAGCGCATCAGCATCGCCGCGCAGAGCATCGTCGCGGCATCGAACTATCCGGCCAAGGTCTACCTCGGCGACCTGCACCAGGGCGTCAAGGCGGCCCGGCAGGCGCTGGCCGAGGGCGCCAAGATCATCATCAGCCGCGGCGGCACCGCCCGGCTGATCCGCCAGGAGCTGGGCGTCGAGGTGATCGAGGTGGAGGCCTCGGTGCAGCGCACGCTCGCCTATGTCTACAAGGAGACCACCGAGGAAACGCGGATCGCCGTCGCCGGCTTCGAGCCGCTGATCAACCTGGTGGCGCCGGTCTGCGAGGTGCTCGGCCGCACCTACCGCTCCTTCGAGCTGAAGGAGCGGGCCTCCTTCCAGGCGCAGATGGACCGGATCGGCCGCTGGAACCCCGACGTGGTGATCGGCGACGCCATCGCCTACCACTGGGCGCAGGCGCGCGGCCTCGACGCCTACCTGATCGAATCCAGCATGGAGACGCTGCTCGACGCCTTCGAGCGGGCCATGCTGGTCTACAACAACCTCTGCCGCTACATCCTCGCGGAGGAGAAGCTCGCCACCGTGCTGAACTGTTCGCGCGAGGGCGCCATCCTGATCAACCGGGACGGCATCATCGAGGAGATCAACAAGCAGGGCTGCGACATCCTGTCGCAATCACGCGAGGAACTGATCGGCGCGCGGCTGTCGGACTATTTCGACAGCGCCGAACTCAGCAAGGCCTTCCGGAAATTCCAGACCGCCCGCAACATCATCGTCAACTACCGCGACGACAAGCTGGCGCTCGACCACATCACCGTATCGGCGGACGATCAGGCCGGCAGTTCGTCGGTGGTGCTGTTCCAGCCGGTGCAGAAGATCCAGGACGCCGGCAACGTCATCCGCCGCAAGCTGGCCGACAGCGGCTTCTACGCCAAGTACACCTTCGACGACATCGTCTTCTCCTGCGACAAGATGCGCCGCCTGGTGGCGGTCGCCCGGCAATACAGCGAGACCGACAGCAACATCATGATCGTCGGCGAGACCGGCACCGGCAAGGAGCTGTTCGCCCAGTCGATCCACAACGCCGGGCCGCTGTCCGGCGGGCCTTTCGTGGCGGTGAACTGCGCCGCGCTGCCCGGCGCGCTCCTCGAAAGCGAGCTGTTCGGCTATGCGCCGGGCGCCTTCACCGGCGCCTCGCGCGCCGGCAAGATCGGCCTGTTCGAGCTGGCTCACGAGGGCACGCTGTTCCTCGACGAATTGACCGAGATGGATTTCTTCCTGCAGTCCAAGCTCCTGAGGGCCTTGCAGACGCAGGAGATCATGCGCGTCGGCGGCAACAAGATCATCCCGATCAAGGTGCGCATCATCGCCACCACCAACAAGAAGCCGCTCGAGGAGATTCAGGCCGGGCGCCTCAGGGCCGACCTCTTCTACCGCCTCAACACGCTCGACCTGAAGATCCCGCCGCTGCGCGAGCGGGAGAACGATCCCGAGCGGTTGTTCTCGCTGTTCCTGACGCGCAAGTGCGAGCGGCGCGGCATCCCGGTGCCGGCCGTGCCGGACAAGATCCTCGCCGTCCTGCGCAGCTATTCCTGGCCGGGCAACGTGCGCGAACTGGAAAACCTCGCCGAGAAATACACGACGCTGCACACGCTCTCGCCGTTCGACATGCCGCTGGTGGGCGAGGCGGGCGACTTCGCTCCGGCGGCCGGCGAGGACGACGACGCCTCCGACGCGACGCTGGAGGAGTTCATCGCGGCGAAGGTCGGCAAGGTGTTCCGCATGGAAAACGGCAACGTCAGCCGCACCGCCCAGCGGCTCGGCGTCGACCGCAACACCGTCAAGCGCTGGCTGGAGAAGACGACGGAGAAGGTGCCGGGATAGCCAGCATGCGCAGCGCGAGGCAGGCGGCGCCGAAGCCGTTGTCGATGTTGACGGTGGCAAGGCCCGGCGCGCAGGCGGCCAGCGCCGAGGCGAGCGCCGCCTTGCCTCCCTCGGCGACGCCGTAGCCGACCGAGGTCGGCACGGCGATCACCGGCGCCTCGACGAGACCGGCGAGGACGGAAAACAGCGCCCCCTCCATGCCGGCGACGGCGATGACCACGGCGTGGCGGCGGATCGTCTCGATCTCGGCCATCAGCCGCCACAGACCGGCGACGCCGACGTCGACGACCAGATGGGCGCCCTCGCCGTGGAAGGCCAGCGTGCGCGCCGCCTCGCGCGCCACCGGCAGATCGGAGGTGCCGGCCGCGACGACGCAGACCCGCGCCGGCCCCACCGCCGCCGGCGGGCCGAAGATGGCGGTTTGCGACAGAGGATCATGGTCGAGCCGCGCCGCGAGATCGGCCGGCATGGCGCGGAGCGCCTCCGCCGTCAGGCGGGTGAGGAGAAGACGCCGCCCCTCGGCCGACCGGAGGATGGCGGCGATCTGCTCGGGGCTCTTGCCGGCCGCGAACACCGCCTCGGCGGTGCCGGTCCGCCGCTCGCGGTCCCAGTCAATGCGGAAATCGTCGCTCATGGCGCCCGGCCGGCGGTGAGGAAGGCCGAGCCGCGCCGGTAGGGCCGGAGGCCGGCGAAGGCGCGTCCGGCCTCGTCGCAGAGCCGCCGGGCGATGGTCTGTACGGCCTCCCCGACGATCGGCGTATCGGCCTCGATCACCACGCCGGCCGCCGTGACGCGGCAGCGCAGCGACGCGGCCCCCGGCATCAGCGGCGCCAGCGCCGCCTCCACGCGCTCGACGAAGGCCAGCGTCGCGGCGTCGACGGCAAGGCCGGTCTCGATGCGGCTGGCGAGGCACGGCTGGGCCGGCAGCGCCGCGAGATCATCGAGCCCGAGGGCGGCGGCCAGGGCGTAGACGTCGCGTTTGGCGAGCCCCGCCTCGACGAAGGGATGGATCACCCCATGGTCCTCGGCGGCACGCAGGCCCGGCCGGTAGTCGCCGAGATCGTCGAGATTGGTGCCCGAGGCGGCCGGCAGGTCGAGCACCGCGCGGATGCGGCCGTAGAGGCTGGTCTTGCAGTAGAAGCAGCGGTCGACCGGGTTGGCGCGATAGGCGGGATCGTCGAGTTCGCCGGCGTCGACCACCCGGAGGTCCCAGCCGAAGCGGTCGGCATGGTCGCGGACGCGCGCCGTGGCAACGGCCGGCACGGCCGGCGAGGCGGCGTGGACGGCGAGGAGCCGCGTTGGCGTATGGTCGTGGACGACATGAGCAAGCAGCATACTGTCGACACCACCGCTGACCGCCACGGCCAGCACCGGAAAGCGCTCGATCGCCGCGACGAGACGGGCGGGAACCCGGTCAGTCATAATTGCCCTCCGTGCGATGGGCCGCCCGCCGGCGGGTGGCGAGGCCGCCGAGCCCGCCGAGATCGTCGGCCTCGACCTTGGCGGTGACGCTGCCGTCCGGCCGGGTCACCGCCTTCAGCCGCAAGGACCCGTCGGGACCGTCGACCAGCGCGGCGCGGCGCGGCAGCACGCGCCGTTTCGCCTCGTGCCAGCGCAGGCCGATGGTCGAGGTCTCCACAAGGCAGAGGTCGATCACCGCCTCGCGGTGGGCGGGCTCGACCAGCAGGCGGAACCCGGTCAGCGGCCGCGACTTCTTGCCGAGATGCTGGGAAAGCGCCAGGTCGAGCACGCCGGCCGCCACGCGGAGGCGGTCGGCGGCGTGGCCGATCTCCTCGCCGGTCATGTCGTCGACGTCGAAGGCGATCACCGCGACGACATCCTCCGCCGCCGGCCGGGCGGCGAGGTCATGCACCATTGCCCTGACGATGTTCGGCATATCGGGCAGCTGGCGCGTGCCGGCGCCGAGGCCGCTCGACAGGAGCCGCGCGCCGGCCGGCGGTCGTGCCTCGGGATCGACGAGATGGGCGAGGATGGCGGCGCCGGTCGGCGTCACCCGCTCGCCGGAGAGGCCGTCGTCGATCAGGCGGAAGCCGGCCAGAAGCAGCGCCGTCGCCGGCGCCGGCACCGGCATCAGGCCGTGGCGGGTGCGGACGCGGCCGCCGCCGCGCGGCAGATCGGAGACACTCCAGCTAGCGCCGTCGAGTGCGGCGGCGATCGAGCCGGCGGCGACGACATCGGCAAGCGAATCCCAGTCGGCGATCTCGTGGAAATGCACGGCGGCGAGCGGCACGCCGTGGATGCGGCTCTCCGCCTCGCCGAGCCGCCTGAGAATGGCGAGTGCCTGTTCCGCGCTGCCCGGCGCCAGCGGAGCAGCCTCGATCAGCGTGACGATGTCGCCGTAGTGGATCGGCGACGGCGGCGGCGCATCGGGCGGCGGCACCAGGGCGAAGCGGCGCACGGCGAGGCCGCCGCTCGTGCCAGCCGTCAGCTCGACCCGGCCGGCCGCCTTGGGCAGCGCCGCCTGAAGGTCGGCGCGCACCCGAGCCTCCAGCTCCGGCAGCGCGTCGAGCATCGCCGCCACGAACATGTCGCCGGCGATGCCGCCGACGGTGTCTAGGTGAACGTGGCGTCGGGCACTCGGCATGGCGGATCCTCAGTGCGGCCAGGGATCGAGGAGCCGGCCGTCGCCATCGAAGCGCATAGCCTGCGGTTCCCCGAGGATGTCGATGCCCGGCCGCGAGGCGAGGGCCGGCAGTAGCGCCTCCGAGGCATAGAGATACTCGAGATGCAGCGTGTTCGGAATGCGGATCAGCGTGATGGCGTCGGGCGTGTGCGATTCGCAGGTCTTCACCGCCGCCTGGATGGCCGTCTTGTCGTCGGGCATGGCCATCGGCAGCGCCGCGGCGATCAGCACGCCCGAGGTCAGCGAGTTGGTATAGACGGACTCGCGGTCGAAGCGATCGAATAAACGCTGGGTGATGACGTCGGCGCGAGCGACGCCGTTGGCGTTGCCCTCGCTCTTGTCAGTGACGTCGAGCACGACGATGCGCGACACCGACGGTCCGCCACTGATCGCCCGCGTCGACGGCCGGCCGTTGATGTTGGGATCCATGCCGCTGCCGGAGAATTCCTTGCCGACATAGTCGACGATCAGCACGTCGAGCGGCCCGGAGGCCAGCGGCTGGTCGAGCGGCCCGAGCGGCAGGCGCGGCATGTTGGCCATGGCGACGGCGAGGTAATCCCGCTCGCGTTCGATCATCCCCTCGGTCGGCAGCACCACCACCTGCGACAGCCGGTCGTAGGCGTTCTCGATGGTGGCGATGCCGAACAGCACGCGGCAGGTGGCGAGCTTCACCCGCGCCATCTCGACGATGAAGCGGCCGACGTGGTCGAAGCCCCAGGCGTGGCAGTTGTCGGCGCCCGACTGCTTGCCGAGGCCGATCGACAGCATCTTGACGAGGCCGCTCTCGTTGGGAGCGCGGAAGGCGCTGTGCGGCTTGATGCGGTTGAACAGCACGATGCCGTCGGCCTCGAAGGCCAGCTTGTCGATGCGCACCGACATGCCGTTGGCGAGCCGGCCGACCTCGACGGTCTCCATGCTGGAGCGGATCGGACAACCGGCGCTCGCCTCGGTCACCCCGAGATGCGCCAGCACCTTGACCTGGCCCTCGGCGGTGGCGCCGCCGTGGCTGCCCATGGCCGGCACGACGAACGGCACGGCGCCGCGCGCCTGCAATTCGGCAACGATCGCCCGCACCAGCTCAGGCAGCGCCGCGAGGCCGCGGCTGCCGACGGTGAGCGCCACGCTCATGCCCGGCCGGATGCTATCGGCGACGCAGAGCGCGCCGGCCATGGCGTCGTGGACGGCCTTGGCGGCCGGCGGCGCGTCGATTGCCGCGAAACTCTGGCGGAGAAGCGCCACCTTCGGCAGGGCGACGTTCTCGACCAGCCTGACGTAACCGGGCTTCATCGCAGGTTCCTCCGGTCAGGCCGGCCGCACGAGGAAACGGCCGTCGACCTGGCGTCCCTCGAGCAGCGCCACGACGTTGCGGCAGGTCATCACCGACATCTCGCGCCGCGCCTCGCCGGTGACGCCGCCGACATGCGGGCTGACGATAACATTCGGGAGCGCCCAGAGCGGATTGGCGGCGGCCGGCGGCTCGGGCGCGAACACGTCGAGACCGGCAGCGGCGATGGCGCCACTCATCAGCGCCGCGATCAGCGCCGGCTCGTCCACCACCTCGCCGCGCGCCGTGTTGATCAGCACGGCCGAGCGCTTCATCAGGCCAAAGGCATGGGCGCCGATCATACCACGCGTCTCGGCCGTCAACGGACAGTGCAGGCTGACCACGTCGGCCCGCGACAGCAGGCGGTCGAGGTCGGCCACCCGCTCCGCATATGGGTCGAAGGCAGCGTCGGGGATATAGGGATCGTAGGCGAGGACCGTCATGCCGAAGGCGGCCGCCAGCCGGGCGACGACGCCGCCGATGGCGCCGAGGCCGACGATGCCGAGCGTGCGGCCGCGCAATTCATGACCGCCATAGGCCTTCTTCTCCCAGCCGCCGCCGCGCACGAAGGCGTCCTGCGCCCGGAGATCCTTGGCCAGCGCCAGCATCAGCGTCAGCGCGTGCTCGGCCACCGAATGGGCGTTGGCGCCGACGGCGGCCAGCACCGGGATGCCGAGCGCCGCCGCAGCGGCGACGTCGATGTCGTTGGTGCCAGCGCCGTGCTTGGCGACCACCTTCAAATTCGGCGACGCCGTCATCACCTCGGCGTCCACCCGCTCGATCAGCCGGACGATCAGCGCGTCAGCTCGCGTCTCGGCCAGGAACGGCAGCAACTCGGCCTTGGCGGGATAAGGGCCGGTCGCCAGCGAGACGATGCCGGCGGCACGAAGGATCGCCTCGCCCTCCGGCGCGACGGGGCCGCCGAGGCTGACCACGGTGAAGGGCATGGCTGTTCCTCCCGGAAAGGTCGGCGTCTCAGGCGACGGCCTCGAAGAATTCCCTCGACACCTCTGCCACCTTGGCGGCCACCTCCTCGGAGAGGATGGTCGGGCCGCGGCTCTTGCCGACCTCCGGCACGGCCACCGCAACGGCGCGCTTGACCATGGCCGGCGGGAAGCCATGGGCGTAGAGCGCCTTGCGCAACGCGCCGAAGCGGGCCTGGGCAGCATCGGCCGCCACGGCGTCGCCGGCGACATGGGCGGTCCAGATGGCGTTGAGCGTCACCGGCGCGACATTGCCGAGGCCGGAAATGCAGCCGGCGGCACCTTTCCTGAGGCCGTGCAGCACCAGATGGTCGGGACCGACCAGCACGTCGAAGCCGTCGCGGACCACGGCGAGGAAGCCGTCGAGGCTCTCCTCGGAGCCAGCGCTATCCTTGATGCCGGCGATATTGGCATGCTCGGCGAGGCGGGCGGCGGTGTCGGGCTCGATCTTGTTCCCGGTGCGGGCGGGGATGTTGTAGAGGTAGACCGGCACCGTCAGCGCATCGGCGACGCGAGTATAATGCGCGACCAGTTCGTCCTGCGAGCAGGCGACGAAGGATGGCGCCACCACCGACACGGCGGCGACGCCCAGCTTCTCCACCGCCTTGCCGAGGGCGATCGTCTGGTGCGTCGATATCTCGCCGACATGAGCCAGCACCGGCACGCGGCCGGCGGCGGCCTCGACCGAGGTTCTCGCCACCGCCACCTTCTCCTCGACGGACAGGGCGTAGAACTCGCCGTTGGTGCCGGCGCAGAAGATGCCGTTGCCGGCCCTCGCCTGACGGTCGACCTGACGGGCGAGCGCGGCGGTGTTGACCTCCTCGCTGGCGTCGAACGGCGTGACGATGGCGACGAAGGGGCCCTTGGGGTTGCTCATGGGGCGTTCCATTCCGGTTGGGGCGCTGCCTCAGAAGGCGGCGCGGTAGATCGACAGGATGTCGGCCTCGCCGAGATCGCGCGGGTTGTTGTCGAGAAGTCGGCGGATGGCGTGCGCCTCGCGCGCCATGCCCGGCAGGTCGGCCTCCGGCACGTTAAAGGCCGACAGCCGCATCTCGCAGCCGAGCCGCCGGCACCAGTCATCGGCCGCCGCGAACACCTTGTCGGGATCGGCGGACACCGGCAGGCCCAGCGCTTGCAGGATCGCCGCTGTCCGCTCCGGCACGGCCGGCGCGTTGAAGGCCAGCACATGCGGGAAGATCAGCGCGTTGGCGGCGCCGTGCGCCACGTGGTAGCGGGCACCGAGCGGATAGGAGACGGCGTGGCCGCCGGCCGTGTTGACCGGGCCGAGGCAATAGCCGCCGTAGAGCGAGGCGAGCGCCATGCCGGCCCGCGCCTCGAGATCGCCGCCGTCGTCGGCCGCTCGGGCCAGCCAGCGGCCGACCAGGCGGATGCCTTCGAGCGCGTAGAGATCGATCAGCGGATGCGCCTTGCGGTTGGTATAGGCCTCGACGCAATGGGCGAGCGCGTCGACGCCGGTCGCGACCGTGATCGCCCGGGGCATGCCGAGCGCCAGGTCGGGGTCGACGGCGGCGAGATCGGCCAGCATGTGGCGGCTCTGCACCGCGCTCTTGGCCGCCGCGGCGACGTCGGTGACCAGCGCCCGCGTGCCGACCTCGCTGCCGGTGCCGGCCGTGGTCGGCACCTGGACGAGCGGCAAAAGCTTGCGGGCGACCTTCTCGGCACCGACCACCTCGGCGAAGCCCTGGCCGCTGCCGGTGAGCACGGCGACCAGCTTGGCGAGGTCCATGGCGCTGCCGCCGCCGAAGCCGACCACCGCGTCGATGCCGGCCGCCTCGGCGGCAGCGATCACCCTGGCGAGGTCCCCGGTGGTCGGCTCGCCGGCCAGATCGCTCCAGACCACCGGCTCGCCGGGCAGTCCCAGGCAGCCGACGCGGACGGCGTTGAAGGCGTCGGTGACCACCATCGGCCGCCGGACGCCGCGCTCCGCCAGCCAGCGGCCGGCCTCGGCGGCGACACCGCGGCCGAACAGCAGCCGGGCCGGCTGGACGAGATCGATCGGAGTGGCGAGCGGGGTCATGGCGTGGCGGCCTCCGGCTTGGCGAGGCGGGTTGCCGACAGCTTGACGGCGTAGTCGATCGCTTCGAGGAGGCTCAGCTCGTTGGCGATGCCCTTGCCGGCGATGTCGAAGGCGGTGCCGTGGTCGACCGAGGTACGGACGATCGGCAGGCCCAGGGTGATGTTGACGCCGGACAGCGAATTCCAGGTGCCGGTCTTGGGGTCGACGTCGAAGCCGAGCAGCTTGACCGGGATGTGGCCCTGATCGTGGTACATGGCGACCACCGCGTCATACTGGCCGGCGCGCAGCTTGACGAACACCGTGTCGCCCGGCACCGGGCCGACCACGTCGAGCCCGTCGGCGACGCACTGGGCGATCACCGGCATGCTGACGTCGATGTCCTGCCGACCGAACAGGCCGCCCTCGCCGGCGTGCGGGTTGAGGGCGGCGATGGCGATGCGGCGGCGGGGAAGGCCAAGGCCTTCGAGCGTCTCGGCGGTGAGGTCGATGACGTAGCGCAGCCGCTCCGGCGTCAGCTTCTTCGGCACGTCCTCAAGAGCGATGTGGGTGGTGACGTGGCTGACCCGCATGTTGCCGTGGGCGAGCATCATTACCGAGCCCTTGGCGCCGGTGAGGTGGGCGAGCAGGTCGGTATGGCCGGCGAAATGGAAGCCAGCCTTGTTCAGCGCCTCCTTGTTGAGCGGCGCGGTGACGATGCCGTGGATGCGGCCGGCCTCGGCGAGGCGCACCGCCTGTTCCACGGCGTGATAGGCGAAGCGGCCGCCGTCAGTGGATAGCACGCCGGGCAGGATCGGCGCTCCCTCGGGGCAGGCCTGGAGGGCGGCGAGGCCCGGCCAGTCGCCGGTGGTGTCGACCTCGGGAATGGAAAGGTCGGGCGCGAAGGCGCGGCGGGCCGCCTCGAGCGCGTCGAGCGAGCCGATGACCAGGAGGCGCAACTCGTCCGCGTCGAGGCGCGGCTTCAGCACCTTGCAGGCCCTGGCGATGATCTCGGGACCGACGCCGGCCGGATCGCCCATGGTGATGGCCAGATGTGGGATCAAGGGGGCTTCCTCTCATGCTCGCGGGACGGCGCCATCGCGGACTGGCGGAAACGGACCACTCGCCTCCCGCGCCGTGCGGCCGCCGGCTCCGCCGATCTTTCCTCGCGGACAGAAGACGCGCCGACCGGCCGCTTGTCAATAGGTTGTCATGTTATTCGTAGTCATCCGCGACGATCCGGCCACATCAGCCGATCACCTTTCGAGATTTTTACTGGAAATCAGGAGATTTTGCCGCATTTTCCGGTCCCCTCCCCTATCCCGAATCCATACAGGAAATCGCCACCTTTCCCCGGATGGCAAAAAGGCGGCATGCTGGCATGACATCCTAGTCGAGATATTTATAAGATTATAATCAATGCGTTATTTCGATTCCTCATAACTCGATGACAGGTGGCGGAGGAAATTGTCTTTATATGTTTACAAGTTTGGACCGCGCCTTCTCGATCGCCGGATATGCAGGGCTCCCGATTCGCTAGGAGCCAACACTCCCCGATGGACGGAAGGCGAGCGCCGCCAGTCCTGCCCCGTCCTGGCGACAGACAAACCATCGGGCGCAAGATTTTTTCAGGCACACCATGGACTAGAAACAACAGCATTTTTGTCCATAAACTTGCCGATTTTCACCCTTTACATGGCGTGACCCGCTCATACAGTCACTTCGATGCCATCAGCCGGTATTGAGCATCGCTTATTCGACTTTCGTCTTAATCCAGTGGCAATTTGCATCGGCATGTGGAGCTCGGAGAGCATTTTTCCCGTTCCGGCCGGGTTGGCAGGCATCACCCGGCGGCATCAAGGGGGGACGAGATGGAGGAGGGAGACGAGCGGCCCGTCCTGTCCTTGCGGGGCATATCGAAGTTCTTCGGCCCGGTCAGCGCGCTGGAGGACGTCGGCTTCGACATCCGCCCCGGCCGCGTGCACGGCCTGGTCGGCGAGAACGGCGCCGGCAAGTCGACGCTGGTGAAGATCGTCACCGGCCTCGAACAGGCCGACGCCGGCCACATCGTCTTCGACGGCGAGGAGGTGCGCTTCGGCAACCCGATCGACGCCCGCCAGAAGGGCATCGCCGCCGTCTACCAGGACCCCAAGCTGTTCCCGCATCTCACCGTCGCCGAGAACATGGCGATGGGCGCCTATCCGCGCAGGCGCTTCGGCGCCGTCGACCGCCGCGCCATGGAGACGAGCGCCCGCCGCCTGCTCGGCCGCCTCGGCTCCGACCTCGACCCGCGCGCCCTGGTGGCCGGCCTCTCCGTCGCCGAGCACCAGTTCGTGGAGATCGCCCGGGCGCTGGCCTTCGACCTCAAGCTGCTGATCCTCGACGAGCCGACCTCGGCGTTGACCCCGTCGGAAGCCGAGCGGCTGTTCGCCGTGGTCCGCCAGTTGCGCGCCGAGGGCACGGCCATCGTGCTGATCACCCACCGCCTCGAGGAGATCGAGGCAATCTCCGACGACATCACCGTACTGCGCGACCGCCGCCACGTGATCACCGCGCCGGCGACCGAATTCGACCGCGAGAAGCTGGTGCAACTAATGGTCGGCCGGCCGATCGGCACGCTGTTCGCCGAGCGCGGCCGGCGGACGGTCGGCGACGAGGTGCTGCGGGTGGAGAGCCTCGGCCTCGACGGCGTGTTCTCCGGCGTCAGCTTCGCGCTCCGAGCCGGCGAGATCGTCGGCATGGGCGGTCTCGTCGGCGCCGGCCGCTCGGAGATCGCCAGGGCGCTGTTCGGCATCACGCCGCCCACCGCCGGCCGCGTCCTGCTGAAGGGCCGCGACATCCACCCGTCGAGCCCGCGCCAGATGCTGGCCGCCGGCCTCGCCTACCTGCCCGAGGACCGCGACCGCGACGGCCTGATCATGGCCGAGACCATCACCCGCAACATCACCCTGCCGATCCTGAAGCGGCTGTCCCGCCTGTTCTTCGTCGACCGCGGCCGCGAGCGGGCGACCGCCGAGGCCGCCGCGGCGACCTACCGCGTCCGCACGCCGTCGGTGGAGGCGATCGTCTCGTCGCTGTCGGGCGGCAACCGCCAGAAGGTGGCCTTCGCCAAGTGGCTGGAAACCCACCCGGTGGCGCTGATCCTCGACGAGCCGACGCACGGCATCGACATCGGCTCCAAGGCGCAGGTGCACGAGATGATCGCCCAGCTCGCCGACCGCGGCCTCGCCGTACTGGTCATCTCCTCCGACCTGCCGGAGCTGCTCGCCGTCTCCGACCGCATCCTGGTGGTGGCCGAAGGCGCGCTGGTGGCCGAACTCGACGGCCGCGAGGCGACGCAGGAGAAGGTGATGATGGCCGCCGCCTCGCGCAAGCTCGAAAGGACCCCGGCATGACCGACGCGCCCGCCGCCCGGCCGAGAAGCCTGATGCAGGTGGCGCTGCGCCTGCGCGAGGCCGGCGTGCTGGTATTCCTCGTCGTGCTCGGCACGGTGTTCGCCCTGCTCAACGACCGCTTCCTGACGCTGCAGAATCTCATCACCGTCGCCTCGGCGGCGTCGATCCTGGCCATCGCCGCCTGCGCCCAGGCGATCGTGCTGTTCACCCGCAACCTCGACGTCTCCGTCGGCTCGATGATGGGCATGGTCGCCTATCTCACCGCCGACTACGCCGCCAACCATCCGGCCATTACCCCCGTCGAGCTGGCGCTGATTCCGCTGGTGATCGGCAGCCTGCTCGGGCTGATCAACGGCCTGTTGGTCGCCTTCGGCCGCGTGCCGGCGCTGATCGCCACGCTCGGCACCATGTCGCTCTACCGCGGCGCCACCTACATCTACGCTCGCGGCCAGGAGGTGACCTCCTCGCGCCTGCCGCCGTGGATGCTCGGCTCGGTCGACGCCCGCATCGGCGGCCTGCCGGTGATCGTGCTGGTGGCCGTCGCCATCGTGGCGCTGGTCGCCTGGTTCCTCTACGCCTTCCCGCTCGGCCGCCGCCTCTACGCCGTCGGCTCCAACCAGGTGGCGGCTTGGTTCTTCGGCCTCCGCACCGAGCGCGTCGTCGTCTTCGCCTATGTCGCCTGCGGTCTGTTGTGCGGCATCGCCGGCCTGCTCTACGCCGCCCGTGTCGGCACGGTCACCGTGGTGCTGGCCAGCGGCTGGGAGATGAGTTCGCTCGCCGCGGCGGTGATCGGCGGCGTGTCGGTGTCCGGCGGCTCCGGCACGGTGGTCGGCGCCGCCCTCGGCGCCGTGGTGCTGGCCACCATCGACAACGGGCTGGTGCTGCTCGGCGTGCCGGAATTCTGGCGCATGTTCATCCAGGGCAGCGCCATCGTGGCGGCGGTGGCCGTCGACGCGATGATCGCCGCCGGCATCCGCCGGTCGCTCGGCCGCCGCCGGAGAGGTTGACTGCAGTTCAGGGAGGAAGGCCATGGCCATCCGCAAACGCGCCGGGCTGCCGGTCTGGGAAATGACGCTGGTGCTGCTGATCGTCGCGGCCGGCGCCTGGTCGTCGACGCTGTCGGAATACTACCTCTCCGTCGACCAGATCTTCGGCTCGACGCGCTTCTTCATCATCCCCGGCCTGATGGCGCTCGGCCTCGCCATGGTGGTGTCGACCGGCGAGATCGACATATCCCTCGCCTCGATCGTCGCCGTCGGTACGGTGACGCTGTCCAAGCTGTCGGCCGCCGGCCTGCCGATCCTGCCGGCGGCGCTGATCGTCGTGGCGGTCGGCGCCTTGTGCGGCCTCGTCAACGGCCTCCTGGTCGCCCGCTGGCGCCTGCCCTCGCTCGCCGTGACGCTCGGCACCATGGGCGCCTTCCGCGGCCTCGCCTTCATCGTCGGCACCGACCTAGGCTACACCGACTTCGGCGACAGTTATCTCTGGCTCGGCTCGGAGTTCGTCTTCGCCGGCATCGTGCCGGTAGCGCTGTTCCTGTTCGCCACCATGGCCGTTGTCGTGGCGCTCATCATGCACGGCACCATCTTCGGCCGCCAGTGCTTCTCGATCGGCCTCAACGCCGACGCCGCCTGGTATGCCGGCGTCGACATCGTCCGCACCAAGCTGGTCGCCTATGTCGCCGCCGGCGCGCTCGCCGCCATGGGCGGCCTCGTCTGGGTCGGCCAGTACGGTTCGGCGCGCGGCGACAACGCCGACGGTTCCATCCTGTTCGTAGTGACGGCGGTGGTGCTGGGCGGCGTCGACATCAACGGCGGCCGCGGCACCATCGGCGGCGTCGTGCTGGCGCTGATCCTGCTCGGCACCATCCGCAACGGCATGGGCCTCGCCAACATCGGCGGCCCGACCCAGACCGTGGTGCTCGGCGCGCTGCTGGTGGCCGGCGTGCTGCGGCCGCTGATCGCCTCGGCGCTGCTGCGCCTCGCCGGCCACCGGCAGCCGGCCACCTGATCTCGTTCTCGCGGCCGCCCCCGAGGCGACCGCATCCGCCAACCCGCGCGGCACCGGCCCGCGCGGCAGTCCGATCCGGAGGAGCGGCGATCGGACAGTCCGAAGACCGGTCGACATGAAGGAGGAGACGACATGAGACTGAAGCTGCTGGCGGCCGTCGGAGCCGCCGTTCTCACCCTCGGGCTGGCGCTTCCCGGCGCCATGGCCCAGGACAAGACCTCGGGCTTCAAGCTGATGATGACGCCGAAGTGGACGGGCTTCCCCTACTTCGAGCTGACCGGCGAGGGCGCCAAGGCGGCCGCCGAGGAACTCGGCGACACGCTGGTCTACGCCGGCGCCGACCACGCCGAGGTGTCGCTGCAGGTGGAGACGCTGCAGAACTTCGTGACGCAGAAGCCGGACGGCATCATCCTCGCCGCCATCGACCTCAACGCCGTGGCGCCGGTGCTGAAGCAGGCCCGCGCCAAGGGCATCGTCGTCGGCACCTACGACGCCGACGCCGCCGTGGCGGCCCGCGACCTGTTCGTCAACCAGCTGTCCTACGAGCAGGCGGCCCGCGTCATGCTCGACGCCGCGTTGATCGACGCGCCGGAAGGCGGCGAGATCGCCTTCATCGCCGCGTCGCCGACCTCGCCCAACCACGTCGCCCACATGAAGATCATGACCGAGCTGACGCAGAGCGAGGACAAGTACAAGGTATTCAAGGTGGTCGACACCCAATATGCCGGCGACGACGACGCCAAGAGCTACGACGTCGCCGTCAACCTGATGCAGGCCCACCCCAATCTCAAGGTGATCATCTCCTCGTCGGCCGTGTCGGCGCCCGCCGCCGCCCGCGCCATCGAGGCGACCGGCAAGGTCGGCCAGGTCTACGCCACCGGCTTCGCCCTGCCGTCGGCGATCAAGCGCTACCTCGAGAACGGCTCGCAGAAGGCCTTCGCCTTCTGGGATCCGTGGGAACTCGGCTATGTCGCCGCCTATGCCGTGCACCAGAAGCTGGCCGGCAAGTTCGAGCCGACCGAAGGCGCCGTGCTCGACGTGCCGAAGGCCGGCAAGTTCACCACCATGAAGGACGGCGAGGTGGTCTACGGCAAGCCGCTGATCTTCACCAAGGAGACGGTCGGCAAGTACAACTTCTGACAAGGCTTCTCCGAGAACGGTCCCCGCGGCCAGCTGCGGGGATTCCTTTTCGGGCACGCCTCAATCCCAGGCCAGCGCGCCGCCGTTCTGGTACTCGATGACGCGGGTCTCGAAGAAGTTCTTCTCCTTCTTAAGGTCCATGGTCTCGCTCATCCACGGGAAGGGATTGGCGGTGTCGGCAAACACCGGCGCGAGGCCAAGCTGGGCGCAGCGCCGGTTGGCGATGAAGCGCATGTAGTCCTCACACAGCGAGGCATTGAGGCCGAGGAAGCCGGTCGGCATGGTGTCGCGGCCGTAGGCGGCCTCCAGTTCGGCCGCCTCCTTCAGCATGGCGCGCACCTCCTCGACGAAGTCGCCGGTCCAGATCTGCGGGTTCTCGGCGCGAATCTGGTTGATGACGTCGATACCGAAGTTGAGGTGGATGCTCTCGTCGCGCAGGATGTACTGATACTGCTCGGCAATGCCGACCATCTTGTTGCGCCGGCCGAGCGACAGGATCTGCGCGAAGCCGGTGTAGAACCACATGCCCTCGAACACCACGTAGAAGGCGATCAGATCCTTCACGAAGGCCCGGTCGGCCTCCGGCGTGCCGGTGCGGAAGCCGGGATCGTCAAGGCTCTGCGTATGGGCGAGCGCCCAGGCCGCCTTGTCGGTGATCGACGGCACCTCGCGATACATGTTGAACAGTTCGCCCTCGTCGAGGCCGAGGCTCTCGACGATATACTGGAAGGTGTGGGTGTGCACCGCCTCCTCGAAGGCCTGGCGCAGCAGGTATTGCCGGCACTCGGGGTTGGTGATCTGACGGTAGACGGCCAGCACAATGTTGTTGGCGACCAGCGATTCCGAGGCGGCGAAGAAGCCGAGGTTGCGCTTGATCATCCGCCGCTCGTCGTCGGTCAGGCCGTTCGACTTCCACAGGGCGATGTCGGCCTGCATCGACACCTCGGCCGGCATCCAGTGATTGTTGCAGGCGGCGAGATATTTCTCCCAGGCCCAGCCGTATTTCATCGGCAGCAACTGGTTGACGTCGGCGTGGGCGTTGATCATCGCCTTGTCGTCGACGCGCACGCGGCTGCCGGCGCGGTCGATGGCGCCGAGGCCGGTGGCGTCAGCGGCGGGGCCGGCGTTACCGGGCACGGTGGTTTCGGAAAAGTCGAGCATCGGTCGGTCCTCGGGGTTACTGGCAGGCTTCGCAGGTGGGGTCGTCGAGGACGCAGGCGTTGGGCGTAGGCGCTGCGACCGACACGGCGTTGAGCTTGCCGTCGACGCCCTGCAGCGTCGATTTCTCGACGTGGGTGGCCGAGCGAGACCTCAGGTAATAGGTGGTCTTGAGGCCGCGCCGCCAGGCGAGGCGATAGAGCGCGTCGAGCTTCCGGCCGGAGGGATCGGCGAGATAGAGGTTGAGCGACTGTGCCTGATCGATCCATTTCTGGCGCCGCGCCGCCGCCTCGATCAGCCAGGACGCGTCGATCTCGAAGGCCGTGGCGTAGAGCGCCTTGAGATCGGCCGGCACGCGGTCGATCGCCCCGAGGCTGCCGTCGTAATACTTGAGGTCGGAGACCATCAGCTCGTCCCAGAGGCCGCGCGCCTTGAGGTCGGCGACGAGATGCGGATTCACCACCGTGAAGTCGCCGGACATGTTCGACTTGACGTAGAGCGTCTGGTAGGCCGGCTCGATCGACTGCGACACGCCGCAGATGTTGGAGATGGTCGCCGTCGGCGCGATGGCGAGGCAGTTGGAGTTGCGCAGGCCGACCGTCTTCACCCGCTGCCTGAGGCTCTCCCAGTCGAGCGTCGAGGAGCGGTCGAGATCGAGGCCGCCGCGCGCTTCGGCCAGCAGATCGAGGCTGTCGATCGGCAGGATGCCCTCCGACCACAGCGAACCCTCGAAGGACGGATAGCGGCCACGCTCGGCGGCGAGATCGCACGACGCCGAGATGGCCTCGAAGGCGATCGCCTCCATGCTGGCGTCGGCGAAGCGCAGCGCCTCGTCCGAGGCATAGGGCAGGCGCAGGATGTGCAGCGCATCCTGGAAGCCCATCAGCCCCAGGCCGACCGGCCGGTGGCGGAAGTTGGAGCGCCGCGCCTCGGGGATGGTGTAGAAGTTGATATCGATGACGTTGTCGAGCATGCGCATCGCCGTTCGCACGGTGCGGGTGAGGCGGTCGCGGTCGAGGCCGTCCGGCGTCACATGCGCCGCAAGGTTGACCGAGCCGAGATTGCAGACAGCCACCTCGTCGGCCGACGTGTTCAGGGTGATCTCGGTGCAGAGGTTCGACGAATGGACGACGCCGGCGTGCCGCTGCGGCGAGCGGATGTTGCAGGCATCCTTGAAGGTGATCCACGGGTGGCCGGTCTCATAGAGCATGGTCAGCATGCGCCGCCAGAGATCGACGGCCCGCAGCGTGCGCGTCACCTTGAGTTCGCCGCGCTTGGCCTTGTCCTCGTAGGCCTCGTAAGCGGCCTTGAAGGCCGGGCCGTAGAGGTCGTGCATGTCGGGCGTCTCGTCGGGCGAGAACAGCGTCCACGGCCCGTCGGCGGCCACGCGCTCCATGAACAGGTCGGGGATCCAGTTGGCGGTGTTCATGTCGTGGGTGCGGCGGCGGTCGTCGCCGGTGTTCTTGCGGAGGTCGAGAAATTCCTCGATGTCGACGTGCCAGGTCTCGAGATAAGCGCAGACGGCGCCTTTGCGTTTTCCCCCCTGGTTGACGGCGATCGCCGTGTCGTTGGCGACCTTCAGGAACGGCACCACGCCCTGGCTCTCGCCGTTGGTGCCGCGGATGTGGGCGCCGAGGCCGCGCACCCGCGTCCAGTCGTTGCCGAGGCCGCCGGAATATTTGGCGAGCAGCGCGTTGTCGCGGATCGCCTTGAAGATGCCGTCGAGGTCGTCGGCGACGGTGGTCAGGAAGCAGGAGGAGAGCTGCGGCCGGAGCGTGCCGGCGTTGAAGAGGGTCGGCGTCGAGGCCATGAAGTCGAAGGACGACAGGAGGTCGTAGAACTCGATCGCCCGGCTCTCGCGGTCGACCTCGCGGCAGGCAAGGCCCATGGCGACGCGCATGAAGAAGGCCTGCGGCAGCTCGAAGCGCTGGCCGCGGACATGCAGGAAATAGCGGTCGTACAGCGTCTGCAGGCCGAGATAGTCGAACTGGAGGTCGCGCTCCGGCTTGAGCGCGGCGGCGAGGCGGGCAAGGTCGAAGCGGCCGAGTTCGGGGTCGATCAGCCCGGCCTCGACGCCGGCCTTGAGATAGGCGGCGAAATAGTCGGCATAGCGGCCGGCCATCTCGCCTTGCGTCGCCTCGTCCGGCCGGCCGGCGAGGAAGGTCAGCGCCTCGCGGCGCAGCTTGTCGAGCAGCAGGCGGGCGGTCGCCCGGGCATAGCCGGGCTCGCGCTCGACCAGGGCGCGGGCGGCGAGGATCGGCGCCTCGGCCAGTTCCTCCGGCGACAGGCCGTCGTAGAGGTTGCGCCGCGTCTCCGAGAGAATCGCTTCGGCCGAGACGCCGTCGAGGCCGGCCGCCGCCTCGTCGACCAGACGGGTGAGGCGCGCCGCGTCGAGCGGCCGCAGCGCGCCGTCGGCGGCGCGGACGCGGACGGCCGGCGCCACCGGCGCGGCAACCGCCGCCGCCCTCTGGCGGGCGCGCTCCTCGCGATAGAGCACATAGGCGCGAGCGGCCTTGTGGTGACCGCCGCGCATCAGCGCCAGTTCGGCCTGGTCCTGGATCTCCTCGATGTCGAAGGCACGGCCGTCGCCGCGGCGGAACAGCGCGGCGACGATCTCGGCGGTGAGGCCGCCGACGATGTCGTGGATGCGGCGCGAGGCGCCGGCGTCATGGCCCTCGACGGCGAGGAAGGCCTTGGTCAGCGCGGCACGGATCTTGGCGGCGTCGAAGGGCGTCACCGCGCCGTTGCGGCGGATCACCTTCGGCTGGGCGGCGTCCGGCGCCGGACGATCGAGTTCGGAGGAGAGAGACATCGGCAACCCCAATCATGGGGGCAAAGGCCGAGCGGACGCGACGACGGACGGCGCCGCCGCAAGGAACGGCGCGCCACGGGTCACGATCCACCGGGGCACCCCGCCCGAGGACGTAAAAAGCCGTCACGGCAGGTCTCCTGGCTCGCGGGTCGCCGCCTTCGCCCGGCCTTCCCGGTGCCGCGCGGCACCAGTGGCAGATAACGGGACGAGGCTCGCCGCTTACAGTTGCGGGGGCAGCTCCGGCCTGGGCTTGCGCCGCACCGGATTCCCTCTTGGCCCTTGATCTTGTGAATCGCGGGACCGTGACGCCTAGATATAGATAGACTTCGGTCGGCTACGTCAAGATACGGATGAGATTCAGACCGTCCGCGATGGCGCCACTCAGGCGATGCGGCATTGCTGGTGCAGCACCAGGGCGACGGCGCCGAGCACGGTGTCGTTGGCGAGAAAGCGGCCGAGCAGGAAGCGCTGCCGCCGCTCGGGCGGCAGGGTGACCGACTTGGCCGAGGCGTGCCGGTCGTAGCTCTTGACGAAGCGGTCGAGGAACAGATCGCCGGCCCTGGCGAGACCGCCGGCCACGATGACCAGCGGCGGGTCGAGCACCGTGCCGACCAGGCCGGCGCCCCAGCCGGCGATGTCGGCGGCGTCCTCGATCAGCCGCCGGTAGCCGATGTGGCCGTCCACCGCGGCGCAGACGAACTCGTCGAGGCCGACCTCGCAGCCGCTCATCTCGCCGGCCACCTTCAGCAGATGCGTGGCGCCGACCATGGTCTCCAGGCAGCCACGGTTGCCGCAGCGGCAGAGCGCGCCGCGCGGGTCGAGCGTCAGGTGGCCGAACTCGGCGGCACTGCCGTTGAGGCCGCGCCGCACCTGGCCGTCAAGCACGATGGCGCCACCGATGCCGAGGTCGAACTTGATCAGGATGAAGTCGGGCTCGCCGATCGCCGCGCCCCAAGTCATCTCGGCCAGCGCGCCGCAATGGCTCTCGTTGTCGGCGTGCACCGGGCAGCCGAGGCCGCCGAACACCGCCGACAGATCGACGCCGCTCCAGGTCGGCAGCACCGAGCTGACCGCCACCACCCCCTTCTCGGAGATCGGGCCGGAGACTGCGAGACCGACGCCCAGGAGGTCGGACAGCGTCATGCCGAGCGCCGCGCAGTCGGCGCCGAGTTCGTCGCGCACCACCGACAGCGCCGTCGCCGGACCGTAGTCGCGGGTCATCGGCACCGAGCGGTCGGAGAGCACGTTGTGCGCCATGTCGCAGATGGCGATGCGGATTTCGTCGAGGCCCAGAAGGACGCCGGCGCAGCGGCCCGAATCGGGGGTGAGCGAGAACAGCACCGTCGGCCGGCCCATGCCGTTCTGCCGCGCCTCCACTTCAACGATCAGGCCGGCATCGCGCAGTTCGGCCAGCGCCATGGAAACGGTGGAGCGGGCAAGGCCGGCGACGCGGACGAGATCGAGCGACGTCGCCGATCCCAAGGCCGACAGCGCCCGCACGATTCTGGCGATCGGCAGGTCGGTGCGGGTCAGGAGCGATTTCAGGCTGTCGGCCGGCATGATGGTCCTCGACCCCTCCGGTAGCACGATCGGCAGCCGAGGACAAACCGTCTCCCACGGCGTTACTTTTTTCACAGACATCGAATTAATAGCTGGGGCAGAGCGAGAATCCTGCTTCTCTGTCGGAATTTCGACTTTAGTCTCGGCCAAACCCGCCAATGCGCGGGTAATTCGGCCGCTACTTTTTTCGTATATGAAAAAAGTTATTGCCATATCCCGAGGCCCGTGCTTTGCTTTCCCCAGGCGGCGAGGACCGCCTCAGGGAGGACACACCATGCAGATCCACGCTCTCGCCAGCATCGCCTCGGCGGCCGTCCTGTCGACCGCCCTCACCGGCGGCGCCATGGCCGCCAATCTCAAGCTCTGGACCCTCTCCTTCGACAACCCGACGGTGGTCGCCGCCTGGAACGACGTCATCAAGTCGTTCGAGGAGAAGAACCCCGGCATCACCGTTTCGATGGAAAACCGCTCGACCGACGAGCACAAGGCGGCGCTGCGCGTCGCCGCCCGGTCCGACCAGGGTCCGGACATCTATTTCATGTGGTCCGGCCTCGGCCTCGGCGGCGAGTTCGTCAACGCCGGCCTGTCGAAGCCGCTCGACAGCTACTATGCCGAATACAAGTGGGACGACCGGCTGACGCCGACCTCGGTCGCCGCCTCCAGGGCCTATGCCGGCGGCCGCCACGGCGTGCCCTACACCTTCCACGGCGAGGCGCTCTACTACAACAAGGCGCTGTTCGAGAAGGCCGGCATCACCGCGCCGCCCGCCTCCTGGGACGAACTGAAGGCCGACGCCGGGAAACTGAAGGACGCCGGCATTCCGGCCATCACCTTCGGCGGCACCGTCAACTGGCACCTGATGCGGCTGATGGACGCCATCCTCGAGGCCAAGTGCGGCGCCGACAAGCACGACGCGCTGAAGGCGATGACCGCCGACTGGGCGACCGAGGCCTGCGCCACCGACAGCTTCAAGGAGCTGCGCGACTGGTCGGAGAACTACATCCTGTCGCCGTTCATGGGCATCGACCAGGCCCAGAGCTTCAACCTGTTCCTGGCCGGCCGCGCCGCCATGATGCTGGAAGGCGACTGGCTGGCCGGCCAGCTCCGCGACGCCGACCGGCTCGCCGACTACGACCTGTTCCCGATCCCCACCGATACCGACCGCCTCTACAGCTTCTCCGAATATTACTACGTGTCGGCGCGCAGCAAGGCGCCGGACGAAGCGGCGAAGTTCCTCGACTACCTGATGTCGGACGAGGTGCAGCAAAAGTATCTCGGCACCTTCGGCTCGATTTCGGTCAACGCCAACGTCAAGTACGACAACGTCAACCCGCTCGACCAGCGCTGGATCGACATCTTCGCCAAGTACAAGGCGACCTACGTCAACGGCGACCAGGCCTTCCCGCTCGACGTGACGACGGAGTATTTCCGCGTCATCAACGAGGTGGCGTCCGGCAATCTGGCGCCGGAGGACGGCGGCAAGACGCTCGCCACCTTCATCGCCAACCACAAGTAGGCGTCTCCCCGCCGACTGGCGGGGCCTCCGGGCCCCGCCTCTTTCCTCTCCCCGGAAAACGCAATCATGGCCAAGGCCCGCCTGCCGATGCGGCCCCAGACCGAGGGCTACCTGCTGCTCGCCCCGGCGCTGGCGGTCTACTTCCTGTTCGCGGTCTACCCGATGCTGGACGTCATCCGGATGTCCTTCTCGTCGTGGAACGGCCTCGACGCCGAAAGCTCCTTCGTCGGCCTCGCCAACTTCCGGGCCGTGCTCACCACCGACCCGGTGTTCTGGGGGGCGCTGGTCAACACCGTCTGGTGGACGGCGCTGGCGGTGACGGTGCCCAACCTCTTCGCCTTCGGGCTGGCGCTCGCCCTCAACCAGAACCTGCCCGGCCGCTCGGCCCTGCGCGTCGTCTTCTACCTGCCGGTGATCATTGCCTCGATCGCCGTCGCCACCATCTGGAAGTGGATGTACGACCCGTTCTTCGGCCTGTTCAGCAACCTCCTGACCGAATGGGGCTGGCAGGGGCTGATCGCCGACTGGCTGGGCGACCGCCGCATCGCCTTGTGGTCGGTGTTCGTCGCCCATCTCTGGCAGTCGGTCGGCTTCTCGATGGTGCTGTTCCTGGCCGGCCTGCAAAGCGTCTCGACGACGTTGATCGAGGCGGCGCGCATCGACGGCGCCGGCCGCTGGCGGGTGTTCCGCCACGTGACGCTGCCGGCCCTCAAACCGACCATCGCCATCGTCTTCGTGCTGTCGGTGATCAACTCGCTGAAGGCCTTCGACATCGTCTACGGCATGACCGGCGGCGGTCCGGCCCAGTCGACGCAGATGCTGGCCATGTGGGCCTACACCCAGTCGATGCAGCTCGGCGACTTCGGCAAGGGCGCCGCCATCTCGGTGATCCTGCTCGCCGTCACGCTTGTAGTCGTCATCCCCTACCTCAAATGGACCATGGGCCAGTCGGAGGCGGACAGATGAGCCTCTTCTCGCAATCCTTCCGGCCGATCGGCTCGACCCGCACCGATCCCGTGCTGGTGGCGCTGTGGATTTCGCTGATCCTCGTCGCCGTCATCTGGATCGCCCCCTTCGTGTTCATCGTCTTCACCTCGCTCAAGACCAACACGGCGGTGATGGGCGAGACGGCCTTCGCGCTGCCGACCGATCCGGCCTTTTCCAACTACGCCAAGGCCTGGGCGCGCGGCAATTTCTCGGTCACCGCCTTCAACGGCGTGCTGATCACCTTCGTGAAAGTGCCGCTCGGCGTGTTCCTGTCGGCGATGGCCGCCTATGCGCTGGCCCGCGTGCCGATGCGCGGCCGCCGCACCCTGTTCCTTCTCTGCGTGTTCGGCACCATGATCCCCTTCCAGGTGATGCTGGCGCCGATCTTCAAGCAGGTGAATGCCTTCGGCCTGATCAACACCTATCCCGGCATCGTGCTGCCCTACCTCGCCTTCGGCGTGCCCTACCAGGTGTTCATCCTCTACGGCTTCTTCGCCGCCGTGCCCAAGGAGCTGTCGGAGGCGGCGCGCATCGACGGCGCCTCGCACTTCACCATCTTCAGGCGGATCTTCCTGCCCGTGTCGCTGCCGGCGCTGTCGGCGCTGTTCATCCTCGATTTCGTCGCCACCTGGAACGAGTTCGCCATGGCGCTGGTCATCCTGCAGGACCCGCAGAAATGGACGCTGCCGCTCGGCCTGATGGCCTTCCAGAGCCAGTTCCAGCGCGACTACGGCCAGCTCAACGCCGCCATCGTCATGACCGTGCTGCCGGCGGCGATCGTCTACCTGATGTTCCAACGCTATTTCGTCGCCGGCCTGACCACCGGCGCCGTCAAGGAATGATGATGACCCACGTCTACGACGTCCATGAAATCAGCCTCGAAGCCGCCTTCGCCGGCAATCCCTATCTCGACGTGACGCTGTTCGCCGTGTTCTCGCAGGGCAACCGCACGGTGCGCGTCACCGGCTTCCACGACGGCGGCGACAGCTACCGCCTGCGCTTCATGCCCGACACGACAGGCGAATGGAGCTGGCGCACCGTCTCCAGTCTCGCCGCGCTCGACGGCCTTGCCGGCAGCTTCACCGCGCAGCCCGCCCGCAAGGGCGTGCACGGTCCGGTCCGGGTGAGCCACCGCTTCCACTTCGCCCATGCCGACGGCACGCCCTACCTGCCCTTCGGCACCACCTGCTACGTCTGGACGCACCAGCCGCTCGCTCTCCAGGAGGAGACGCTCGACACGCTGGCCGGCGCCGGCTTCAACAAGCTGCGCATGGCGGTATTCCCCAAGGACTATCCCTTCAACACCAACGAGCCGCTGTTTCAGGTGTTCATGCCGCGCGGCGACGGCACGCTCGACTTCGACCGGCCCAATCCCGCGGCCTTCCGCCATTTCGAGACACAGGTCGCCCGTCTCGCCGACATGGGCATCGAGGCCGACGTCATCCTGTTCCACCCCTACGACCGCTGGGGCTACGCGACGATGAGCGAGGCGCAGAACCGAGCCTACGTCGCCTATGTCGCCGCCCGCCTGTCCGCCCATCGCAATGTCTGGTGGTCGCTCGCCAACGAATACGACTTCATGCTCAACACCATCCCGATGGAGAGCTGGGACGGCTACTGCCACCTTCTCGAGGAGCACGATCCGGTCCGCCACCTGATGTCGATCCACAACGGCGATCCCCGGATGAACTTCGACCACCGCAAGCCGTGGATCAGCCACGTCTGCATCCAGAACTGGGACGTCAAGCGGATGCCGGAATGGCGGCAGGCCTACGGCAAGCCGGTGATCGACGACGAGCCGGAATACGAGGGCAACATCTGGCCGGCCTGGGGCAACATCACCGCCGAGGAGCTGGTACACCGCTTCTGGCTGGCCCTGACGCGTGGCGGCTACGCCGGCCACGGCGAGACCTACACCGACCCCGAGGACATCATCTGGTGGGCGAAGGGCGGGCGCCTCAAGGGCGAAGCCTGGAAGCGCATCGCCTTCCTGCGCCGGCTGCTCGAGGAGAGTGGCGTCACCGGCCTCGAACCGCTGTCCGGCCTGATCGATGGCTGGCCGTGGACGCGCGTGTCCGGCGTCGCCGACCTCGGCGGCCGCCTGCGCTTCCTCTATTTCGGCGAGCACCAGCCGGTGGAATGGACCACCGGTCTGCCCACCGACGACGGCCGCTACGCGGTCGACCTGATCGATACCTGGAACATGACCATCGAGCCAGCCGAACAGGTGCCGCCGTTCGTCCAGCACCCGACCCGCCACGGCGACGCGGTGCGTGGCGGCGTCGCCGATGCCGCCTTCGGCGTCAGGCTGCCCGGCCGGCCGCATCTGGCGCTGCGCGTCCGCAAGCTCGACTGAGGAGACCTCCATGGCTTCGGTGACCATCCGCAATGTCGGCAAGTCCTTCGGCGCCGCTCGCGTCATGGAGGGCGTCGACGTTTCCATCGACCATGGCGAGTTCGTCATCCTGGTCGGCCCATCCGGCTGCGGCAAGTCGACGCTGCTCAGGATGGTGGCCGGCCTCGAGACCGTCACCTCCGGCGACATCGAGATCGACGGCCGCCGCGTCAACGATCTCGAGCCCAAGGACCGGGACATCGCCATGGTGTTCCAGAACTATGCGCTCTATCCGCAGATGACGGTGGCTGAGAACATGGGCTTCGCACTGGAGATCGCCGGCCGGCCCAAGGCGGAGATCGCCGCCGAGGTGCGCAAGGCCGCCGACATCCTGTCCTTGACGCCGCTCCTTCAGCGCAAGCCGGCGCAGCTCTCCGGCGGCCAGCGCCAGCGCGTCGCCATGGGTCGCGCCATCGTCCGCCACCCCAAGGTGTTCCTGTTCGACGAGCCGCTTTCCAATCTCGACGCCAAGCTGCGCGTGCAGATGCGCGCCGAGATCAAGGCGCTGCACCGCCGGCTGGGCACGACGATCATTTACGTCACCCACGACCAGATCGAAGCCATGACCATGGCCGACAAGATCGTCGTGCTGAACGGCGGCCGCGTCGAGCAGATCGGCGCGCCGCTCGACCTCTACGACCGGCCCGGCAACCTGTTCGTCGCCGGCTTCCTCGGCTCGCCGGCCATGAACGTGCTGCCGGCGACGATGACCGGGGATGCGCTGATGGTGATCGATCGCTTCCGCCTGCCGCGGCCGGATACCGCGACCGGCACGGCGCTGCGCTACGGCATCCGGCCGGAGGATATCGTGCTCGGCGGCGAGGCGGCGGTCGAGGGAACCGTCGAGGTCATCGAGCCGACCGGCGCCGAGACCCACCTGACGCTCAGGATCGACGAGCACCTCCTCACCATGGTCACCAAGGAGCGGCCGGCCGTCGCTGCCGGCGACCGACTCGCCGTGTCGCTGGCGCCGGGGCGCGGTCACCTGTTCGACGCCGACAGCGGCAGGCGGCTGGCCGGCTGCTGAGAGGTTCACTCGTCGCCGCTGTCGGGGATCGCCAGCAGGTGGCCGCAGGCCTTGCAGTGCACGGCGTCCGGCTCGTGGCGCATCAGGGCGCATTTCGGGCAGCGGAAGGTGACCTTGTAGGGCCGGAACAGCGCCTGGGCCAGACGCACGAACAGCGATATGCCGACGATCATCGTGACGATGGCGGTCAGCTTGCCGGCCGTGCCGGGCAGCGTGATGTCGCCGAAGCCGGTGGTCGTCACGGTGGCCACCGTGAAATAGAGCGCGTCCACCCAGCCTTCCATGCCCGAACCCGGCCGGGCGAAGGCGGTGTAGACGAAGCCGGTGATGACGAACAGGCAGGTGACGAGGTTGACCGCCGCCCGGCCGACGTCTTCCCACTCTCGGTAGCCGCCCCGCCGCAGCGAACGCCAGAACAGGTCCTTCTGCGACAGCGTCCACAGGCGCAGGATGCGCAGGAAGCCGAGGTTGGCCAGCCAGAGCGGGGCAAGCAGCGTCGCCAGCACGATGAAGTCGACCCACACCGCCGGCCGCCTCAGCCAGCGCCCGACGCTGAGCGCCGCCGCCGCCCGCGCCGCGAGGTCGACGGCGAGCAGGCCGGCGACAGCATAGTCGACCCACAGGAAGGCCCGCGATGCCTGCAGCACCGGGCTCAGGATGAAGAAGCCGATGATGACGAGGTCCAGCGCGGCGAACGCCCACTGGAAGCGTACCGCCGGCCGGTCGGTGCCGACGTAGAGCCGGCGCAGCCGCCGCCGCCAGGCGGCGCGCGGCAGTCCGTCCGGCCGGTCATCCCGCTTCTGCCACTGGAGCAGCGCCTCGACGCTCGGCCCGTCGACCGGGCCGGCATGACCGGGATCGTTCGGCAGCGGCGTCGCGGGCGGAATGGTCAAGGCGGCTCCCTCAGGCGGAACGGCCCCGGCGGCGCGCGTCGTCGGGCGAAAGCGGCGGGGCGGCGTCGTCGGGATCGGGGTGATGCGGGATCTGCTGTTCGCCCTGGTCGGTGAGCGTCGGAAACTCGCCGGTGTTCTCCAGCGCCTCGATCGGCTCCGGCCCCAGGCCGCTGTCGATCGGCAGGTAGGTCGATGCCTGACCCTCCTCGATCGCCACGCTCTCGCGGGCGGTGAACCAATGCTGCTCGGCCCGGCCTTCCGGCCGGCCCTCCTCTTCCCAGAGCTGATAGGCACGCGCCCGGACCTTGTCCTCGTTGAGTTCGACCATCGCCATCTCCCTTTCCAGACATCAAGGAAACGCCGGAACGGTCCCGGCGTTCCCCGCATCGTCTGCCGTGCCGCCATCGAGGCGCGCTCAGCCCCCTGACGCGGCCGAGATGGGTGGCAAGGTCTCGCGCGCAAAGCCGACCGGAGCCTGGTCCTCGCCGCTGCCGGCATGGGTGCGGAAGAGAGCGATCGCCTCCATATGCGCCTCGGTCTGCATGTCGAGATGGAGCGCGTCAAACTCGGCGCCGCTCGCTCCCTCGAGTGCTTCGGCGCCAGCACCGCCCGCGGCAGCGTCTGGGCCGATCTGCCTTGCTCTCCAGCGTCGTCTTCAGCTTCACGGCGGCCGCCACATGGTCGACGATCAGCATGTGGACCAAGTCCTTGACGCCGCCGCCGGCGGCGTTCGTCTTGGCCTGCTCGCTCGACCGGAAGGAAAGCTCTATCTGCTCGCAGCCATTGTTCGAATGGGCAAAGCCGTTTTTGACAGAGGTTTTTCAAACTCTGGAAATGCAGATTCGTTTGTCAAAAGTGCAAAAACTCGCGCCGAGCTACAGCGAATCACATCAAGGCGCTGATTTCAGAAAGGAAAATGGCGGAGAGGGAGGGATTTGAACCCCCGATACCCTTGCGAGTATGCCGCATTTCGAGTGCGGTGCAATCGACCACTCTGCCACCTCTCCGCGGTGCCGATTGGGATGCGATCCCGGTCGAAAGCGGCGCGGACCATAGCCGCGGCAACGGCGGCTGGCAAGAGGGGCAAAAGCCTTTCGGCAGGGTTTTTTGACCACCCGGACGCCACTTGTCGCCGTCGGCGCTTCGAGAACGCCGCCCTTCGCCGTTGACCATCCGGACCTTTCCGTGTAGGGAGAATGCGGCTCGACGGAGCCCGGTCCTTTGCCGGGCGGCTGTCGTATTGCCGATCCGCCGCGCGCCCGTCCGGTGCGGCGCGGCCAAGAACCATCTGAAGAAGGACTGGCACGACCATGTTCGCAGTGATCAAGACCGGCGGCAAGCAGTACAAGGTTGCCGTCGATGACGTGTTCGACATCGAGAAGATCGAACTCGAGGACGGCGCCGCCGTTACCTTCGACGAGGTGCTGGCCGTCGGTTCCGAGGCCGGCGTCACCGTTGGCGCCCCCACCGTCGCCGGCGCCACCGTCGTCGCCGAGGTGGTCGAGCAGACCCGCGGCCCCAAGGTGATCTCCTTCAAGAAGCGCCGCCGCCAGAACTCCAAGCGCAAGCGCGGCCATCGGCAGCTTCTGACCACGGTGAAGATCACGGCGATCAACGCCGCCTGACGAAATTGCCGTTCCGGCACGCTGCTGCCGGAACCTGACCCGGAAAACGTCCATCAAGGTGTCGAGCGCCGAACCGCTCCGCCGGAGGACGATCAAGAGAGACAGGAGACTATCATGGCGCACAAAAAGGCAGGCGGCTCGTCCCGCAACGGTCGCGATACGGCCGGCCGACGCCTCGGCGTGAAGAAGTTCGGCGGCGAAGCCGTCATCCCCGGCAACATCATCATCCGCCAGCGCGGCACCCAGTGGCACCCGGGCAACAACGTCGGCATCGGCGTCGATCACACGATCTTCGCCCTCGTCGAGGGCAACGTGTCCTTCGCCACCAAGAGCAACGGCCGGGTCTACGTCTCGGTCGTTCCGACGACGGCAGCGGCAGCAGAGTAAGCCGGATGGAGCTGAAGCGGCCCGCCGGCGTCCCACGGACCCGGACGGACCGCGCTCCGAGCGCGCGATGCGACAGGGGAAGTGGGGCACCACTTCCCCTGATTTCGTTTAAAGCGCGAGGAGAGCCCGATGTCCGAGTTGAGCGAACCGGAAGAACCGGATAGTCCCTGCGGCTGGCCGCTGATGGCACCAGCGACGCCGGCCATCGAGACGCGGCGGCTGATCCTGCGGCCGCCGGTCGATGCCGACGCCGAGGCGATCGCCCGGCTGGCCGATGCGGCCGCCGTCGCCCGCAGCCTGATCGGCATGCCGCATCCCTACCGCGTCGGGCACGCTCGCGCCTGGCTGGCCGAGCCGGTCGATCCGCGCGGTCAGCGTCACCTCATCTGCCGCAAGGGCTTCGACGCAGCGCCGACGCCGGTCGGCGTCATCACGCTCGACATGCGCGGCCGCGCCGGCCCCGGCTGGATCGGCTGCTGGCTCGGCGAGCGCCACTGGGGCCAGGGATTCGCCACCGAAGCCTGCCACGCGGCGATCGATTATGCCTTTCTTCACCAAAGGCATGACAAACTGTTGTTCGCCTGCCGGGTGACCAACCCAGCCGGCCGACGGGTGATCGAGAAATGCGGCTTCCAGATGGTGGCGCAGGAGCTGGCCTCGGTGGCCGGCAGCGGCGCGGCGGTGGCCATCGACCGTTTCCGCATCGATCGTCGCACCTGGGAGAGTATCAGGGCCTGGGAGCCCCTCAGGGTTCATCATCGCGAGGCCGAATGGGCCGAGCGGGGCGACAGCCACGGTGAGCCACTGAGGGATTATCAGGCCCCGGCGGAACGGATTTGACGTCGCGACCCGGCCGATTGCCGGCGATCACGAGCAAATGTCGAACCTGTGAGTTCCGCCGGAGTAATAGTAACTAGCGGTTCTCCAGGTCTCGCCCCCTGTCCGCCGGGCGGATGCGAGGACGGAGCCGAGCCGCTAGAAAGGTGAGTACGGAAATGAAGTTGCTTTCCGGTGCCTTCGGTTCCTGGCGCCCGCGCGCTCCGCTTTCTCCCCGCATCGAGACCGGCCGCCTCGTCCTGAGGCCGCTTGAGCCCGGCGACGCCGTCGCCGTCGCCGCCTATCTCAATGACGTCGAGGTGGCGCGCTGGCTGGTGCGCGTGCCGCATCCCTTCACCGTCGAGGACGCCGCCGACTTCATCGACCAGTGCCGCACCACCGCCGGCCTCGGCACGGCGACGACGCTCGGCCTCGTGGTGCGCGGCGACGACCGTGCCGTGGTGCGCGGCATCGTCGCCCTGCATAGCCTCGACACCCGGCCGGAGGTCGGCTTCTGGCTCGGCCGGCCGTTCTGGGGCCACGGGCTGATGAGCGAGGCGGTCGACGCGTCGCTCGCCTGGGCCTATGCCAGCCTTGATGTCGACACCATCGCCGCCGGCGCCTTCCGGGGCAACGTCGCCTCGCTGGCCATCCAGGCCCGCCAGGGCTTCGAGGTGATCGGCATGAGCCAGCGGCCGTCGCTGATCGAGGATCGCCTGCTCGACCACGTCGACACGCGGCTGACGCGGGCCCGCCACGCCGCCCGACCGTGGCGGCGCTGACCCTCCGCCCGCCTGCCCGCCGCAAAAATCCGTTCATTTTCGCCGCGCGATGCTCTAAAGCCATGCGGATGCTCGGCCCGGCCTGCTGCCGGCGCCGACCGTCCGCCGTCCCCGTTTCAGGAAAGCCCGATGAAGTTCCTCGATCAAGCCAAGGTCTACATCCGCTCCGGCGATGGCGGCGCCGGTGCCGTGTCGTTCCGGCGCGAGAAGTTCATCGAGTTCGGCGGCCCGGATGGTGGCGACGGCGGCCGCGGCGGCGACGTCTGGGCCGAGTGCGTCGGCGGTCTCAACACGCTGATCGACTATCGCTACCAGCAGCATTTCAAGGCCAAGACCGGCGGCCACGGCATGGGCCGCGACCGCCACGGCGCCAAGGGCGCCGACATCGTGCTGAAGGTGCCGGTCGGCACGCAGATCATCGAGGAGGACGGCGAGACGCTGGTCGCCGACATGGTGGAGATCGGCCAGCGCGTGCTGCTGGCCAAGGGCGGCAACGGCGGCTTCGGCAACGCCTATTTCAAGACCTCCACCAATCAGGCGCCGCGCCGCGCCAACCCCGGATTATCGGGCGAAGAGAAGTGGTTGTGGCTCAGGCTGAAGCTGATCGCCGACGCCGGGCTGGTCGGCCTGCCCAACGCCGGCAAGTCGACCTTCCTCGCCCGCACCACCGCCGCCAAGCCGAAGATCGCCGACTATCCCTTCACCACGCTGCACCCCGGCCTCGGCGTCGTGCGCATCGACGGCCGCGAGTTCGTGCTGGCCGACATCCCCGGCCTGATCGAGGGCGCCCACGAGGGCGTCGGTCTCGGCGACCGCTTCCTCGGCCATGTCGAGCGTTGCGGCGTGCTGTTGCACCTCGTCGACGCCAGCCAGGACGACGTGGTCGGCGCCTGGCGCACGGTACGCGGCGAGCTTGCCGCCTATGACGAGGCGCTCGGCGACAAGCCGGAGATCGTCGCTCTCTCCAAATGCGAGCTGGTGCCCGAGGACGAACTGTCGGCCAAGGCGAAGAAGCTGAAGCGCGCCGCCAAGGCGACACCGATCCTGCTCTCCGCCGTCACCGGCACCGGCGTCGAGGCGGTGCTGCGTGCCATGGCGACGGCGGTCGAGGCGAGCCGCGCCGACAGCGAGGACTCGCGGGCGGCCACCGCCACGCGCATCTGGCAGCCCCTTTCCCGCGACGAAGATGACCGAGATGACAGCGACGATGATGACGACGACTGAAGCTTTCACCGGGCCGCTGTCCGGCTACCGCCGCGTGGTGATCAAGATCGGCTCGGCGCTGCTGGTCGAAGGCCGTGGCACGCTGAAACGCGGCTGGATGGAAAGCGTCGCCGCCGACGTCGCCCGCCTCAGGGCGGCCGGTGCCGGCGTGCTGCTGGTCTCCTCCGGCGCCATCGCCATGGGTCGCGGCGTCCTGAAGCTGCCGAAGGGTAGGCTGAAGCTCGAGGACAGCCAGGCGGCGGCCGCCGTCGGCCAGATTGCCCTGGCACGGGCCTGGGCCGAAGTGCTCGGCGACCACGGCATCACCGCCGGCCAGATCCTGCTGACCCTCGGTGATACCGAGGAGCGCCGCCGCTACCTCAACGGCCGCGCCACCATCGGCAAGCTCCTGAAGCTCGGCGCCGTGCCGGTGATCAACGAGAACGACACCGTCGCCACCACCGAGATCCGCTACGGCGACAACGACCGTCTGGCCGCCCGCGTCGCCGCCATGATGGGTGCCGACCTCTTGGTGCTGTTGTCCGACATCGACGGCCTCTACACCGCGCCGCCGCAAGCCGATCCGGACGCCCGGCTGATCCCGGTGATCGACCGCATCACGCCGGAGATCGAGGCGATGGCCGGCGGCGCCGCCTCCGAACTGTCGCGCGGCGGCATGAAGACCAAGATCGATGCCGGCAAGATCGCCACCGTGGCCGGCGCGGCGATGATCATCGCGTCCGGCAAGGTGGCGGCGCCGCTTTCCCGCATCGACGCCGGCGGCCCGCATTCGCTGTTCCGCCCCGAGGCCAGCCCGGTCACCGCCCGCAAGGCGTGGATCGTCGGCCACATCGACGCGCCGGGCGTGCTGACCATCGACGCCGGCGCCGTCAGGGCCCTGAAGCAGGGCCGCAGCCTGTTGCCGCCCGGCGTCACCCGCGTCGACGGCGACTTCCACCGCGGCGACACGGTGATCGTCGTCGATGAGGCCGGCAACGAGCTGGCGCGCGGCCTCGTCGCCTACGACGCGGTGGACGCCCGCCGCATTCGCGGCCAGAATTCGGCGGTGATCGAGACCATCCTCGGCGCACCCGGCCGCACCGAAATGATCCACCGCGACGACCTCGTGCTGAAGGGCGACCTCGGAGACTGACCATGACCGCCACCACCGACGCCTCCGTTTCCGATCTGATGGCCGGCATCGGCCGGCGCGCCCGTGCCGCCGCCCGCCGTCTCGCCCGCGCCACCGCCGCCGACAAGGTGGCGGCGCTGAAGGCCATGGCCGGTGAGGTGCGCGCCCGCGCCGCCGACATCCTCGCCGCCAACGCCGCCGACGTCGCGGCAATGCAGGAGAACGGCGCCGCCGCCTCGTTCATCGACCGCGGCACGCTCGACGCCGGCCGCGTCGAGGCGATCGCCAGAGCGTTGGAGGAGATCGCCGCCCTGCCCGATCCGGTCGGCCGGGTGCTGGCCGCCTGGACGCGGCCGAACGGCCTCCGCATCGAGCGCGTGGCGACGCCGCTCGGCGTGATCGGCATCATCTTCGAGAGCCGGCCCAACGTCACCGCCGACGCCGGCGCGCTCTGCCTGATGGCCGGCAACGCCGCCGTGCTGCGCTGCGGCTCCGATTCGCTTGCCACCTCGCAGGCGATCCTCGTGGCGCTGGCCGCCGGCCTCCGGACGGCCAACCTGCCCGAGGACGCCATCCAGCTGGTGCCGGTCAAGGACCGCGCCGCCGTCGGCGCGATGCTGACCGGCCTCAACGGCACCATCGACGTCATCGTGCCGCGCGGCGGCAAGAGCCTGGTCGAGCGGGTGCAGCGCGAGGCGCGCGTGCCGGTGTTCGCCCATCTCGAGGGCCTCTGCCACGTCTACGTCGACAAGGCCGCCGATCTGGACATGGCGATATCTATCACCGTCAATGCCAAGCTGAGGCGCGTCGGCGTCTGCGGCTCGGCCGAGACGCTGCTGGTCGACCGCGCCGTCGCCGATACGCATCTGGTGCCGATCCTGAACGCCCTCCACGACCGCGGCTGCGAGATCCGCGCCACCGGCGAGGTGCGCGCCCGCTTCCCCGACGCCGTGCCGGCCACCGAGGCCGACTGGTCGACCGAGTATCTCGCGCCGATCATCTCGGTGGCGCTGGTAGGCGGCGTCGACGGCGCCATCGCCCATATCGAGAGCTACGGCTCGCATCACACCGACAGCATCGTCACCGCCGATCAGGCCGCGGCCGATCGCTTCCTCTCCGAGGTCGATTCGGCCATCGTGCTGCACAACGCCTCGACGCAGTTTGCCGACGGCGGCGAGTTCGGCATGGGCGCCGAGATCGGCATCGCCACCGGCAAGATGCACGCCCGCGGACCGGTCGGCGTCGAGCAGCTCACCTCCTTCAACTACCGCGTCCACGGCGCCGGCCAGACGCGGCCGTGACGATCCCCCGCCTCCCCGCGACGCTGCCCGGCCTGAGGGTCGGGCTCTACGGCGGCTCGTTCAACCCGCCGCACCGCGGCCATGCCCACGTGGCGCGTCTCGCGCTCCAGCGCCTCAGGCTCGACCGCATCTGGTGGTTGGTCAGTCCCGGCAACCCGCTGAAATCCACCGACGGCCTGCCGGATGTCGAGCGACGGCTGGCGGCGGTCGCCACGGTGGCGCGCCACCCGCGCGCCGTCGTCACCGACCTCGAGGCGCGGCTCGGCACCCGCTACACCATCGATCTGGTCCGCCGGCTGACCCGCCTGAGGCCGTCGGTACGCTTCGTGCTGGTGATCGGCGCCGACAACTGGGCGACCTTCCACCGCTGGGGCGGCTGGAAGGAGATCGCCCGCACGCTGCCGATCGCCGTCGTCGATCGTCCCGGCGCCACCTTCGCCGCTCAGGCCTCGCCGGCCGCCCGCGCCTTCGCCGGGGCGCGCATCGCCGAGCGCGACGCCGGCCTTCTGGCCGACCTTCGGCCGCCCGCCTGGGTGTTCCTGGCCGGCGTCAAGGTGCCGCTGTCGTCGAGCGACCTGCGCCGCGCCGCCGGCAAGGCTTAGCCATTGGTCCGCGTCGATCTTGAAAACGTCACCGACGAGGTCCATCCTTTTCTCTATCCGCCGCTGCCGGCATCGGGCCGGCCGCCACGGAGCGCATTTCGAGGTGCACCCCTGAGCATGCCTTTCACCGAGGACGCCGCGGCCTTCCGCGCCACCCCCTTTGCCGACGTCGCCGCCTTCCCTGGCGATGCCTCTTCCCCGCGATCCCCGCTCGACACCATCCTCGCCAGCCTTGACGACGCCAAGGCCGAGGACGTCGTCGATCTCGACGTCTCCGCCAAGACGCCGATCACCGACCACATGGTGATCTGCACCGGCCGGTCCAGCCGTCACGTCGGCGCCATCGCCGACCACGTGGCGAAGGACCTCAAGGATGCCGGCTTCGGCACCGTGGCCATCGAGGGCCAGCCGGCCTGCGACTGGGTGCTGATCGACGCCGGCTCGGTCATCGTCCATGTCTTCCGGCCGGAAGTGCGCGAGTTCTATCATCTCGAGAAGATGTGGGCGCCCGATCCGGCTCCCGCCCCCGGCCGGCGTTGAGGCATCCGCCCGAAAAGTTGCAGACTTTTCGGACAACCGGATGTCCGGATAAAAGCCGGCAGGACTCTCGAGACCCCGGCGCGCGGGGCCGCCGGCCCCGGCGGCAGGGCGTGCGCCTTGAACGATACTGGACATCATGCGCATCGCCATCCACGCCGTTGGAAAACTGAAGGCCGGCCCTGAACGCGAACTTGCCGACCGCTACCTCGACCGCGCCGACAAGGCCGGCCGGGCGATCGGCTTTACCTCCGTCACCGCCCGCGAAATCCTGGAGAGCCGGGCGCGCGAGACCCTGCAGCGCAAGGAGGAGGAAGCGCGCGGCCTGTTGGCCGAGCTGCCGCCCGGCGCCCTGCTGATCGCCCTCGACGAGCGCGGCGATTCGCCGACCTCCGAGCGCTTCGCCGAGATGCTGGGCGACGCCCGCGACCGCGGCACGCCCACCGCCGTGCTGCTGATCGGCGGACCGGACGGCCACGGCCAGGAATTGCTGTCGCGCGCCGGTCACCGCATTTCCTTCGGCCGGCTGACCTGGCCGCACCAGATCGTCCGCATTCTCGCCGCAGAGCAGGTCTATCGTGCCGTCACCATCTTGAGCGGCCACCCCTATCACCGGCCCTGAGGCGCCCCGTTTGGTTGACGGAGCGTTAACGGAAAGGCCGATAGACTCGGCCGTTCGACCGTATCGCCATCGGACACCCCGCCGTTCATGCCGCTTCAAACGCGACGCACCGGAGCCTGCCTTGTCCTCGCCGCGCTTGCCGCGGCGGTCTGCGGCCACGCCGCCGCCGAGGACGGACTGCCGGTCGAGGCGACCGCCTTCGCGCCGGCAACCAGCGACGCCGTCCGCCCGGCCGCCGTCTCCGACAAGGTCGACGTCGAGGCCGAGCGGGCGTTGAAGGACCAGGAGCTGGCCAAGCTGCGCGGCGCCATGGAGCTGTCGGCCGAGCGGCAGGCGGAGATCGCCGCCGAGATCGCCGGCCTCTCCCGCGACCAGCAGGAACTGACCGACCGTCTGCTCGCCTCGGCCGCCCGCGTCCAGTCGCTGGAGCAGTCGATCACCGACAGCGAGGAGCGGCTCGCCCGCGGCGCCGACAACGAGGCCCGCATCCGCGCCTCGCTGGCCGGCCGCCGCGACGTGCTGATCGCCGTGCTGTCCACCGCCCAGCGCATCGGCCGCCAGCCGCCGCCGGCCCTCATCGTCAGCCCGGAAGACGCGCTGAAGGCGGTGCGTTCGGCCGTGGTCGTCGGCGCCGTGCTGCCGGAGATCCGCATCGAGGCCGAGGCGCTGCAATCCGACCTCGACGCGCTGGTTGCCGAGCGCACCCGCGCCGCCGCCGAGCGCGATCGCCTCAGGGCCGATGCCGCCGCCATCGCCGAGGAGCGGCAGCGCCTCGCCCTGCTGATCGATAAAAAGAAGACCGACAGCGAGGCGCGCGCCGCCGAGCTGGCCGCCGAGAAGGCGAAGGCCGAGGAGCTGGCCAGGACCGCCCGCAGCCTCGAGGAGCTGATCGCCGGCATGAAGAAGGCGCTGCCCGCCGCCCGTCCCGGACAGCCGGCCGCCGCCAGCGCGCCGCCGGCCGCCGGCGGTCGTCTCGGCCCGGCCGTCGCCTTCGACGAAGCCAAGGGCCGGCTGATCCTGCCGGTGCGCGGCGTCAACCTGCAATCCTTCGGCGACGACAACGGCCTCGGCGGCCTGTCGCAGGGCCAGTCGATCGCCACCCGCGCCGGCGCCCGCGTGGTGTCGCCGGCCGACGGCCGCGTCGTCTACGCCGGGCCGTTCCGCTCCTACGGACAGCTCTTGATCCTCGACGCCGGCGGCGACTATCATATCGTGCTTGCCGGCATGGAGCGGATCGACGTCCAGCTGGACCAATTTGTTTTGACGGGCGAGCCCGTCGGTGTCATGGGAAACCAACGGCTGGCCAGCGCCGCCGCGCTGGACGCCAGCGTCACGCAGCCCGTGCTCTACGTCGAATTTCGCAAAGGTGGAACTTCGATCGACCCATCACCCTGGTGGGTCGCATCGCAGGATCGGAAGGTCAGCGGATGATCAGAAAACTGTCGCTACTCGCAGCGGGCGCCGTCATCGGCGCCGGTGTCACCACCCTGACCCTCGAGCACCGTCTGCCCGGCTTCGGGTCGGCCGTGGCCGCCGGCGTCGATACCTACCGCCAGCTCAACCTGTTCGGCGACGTGTTCGAGCGCATCCGCTCCGACTATGTCGAGGAGCCCGACGAGCCGGCGCTGATCGAGGCGGCCATCAACGGCATGCTGACCTCGCTCGACCCGCATTCGAGCTACATGAATGCCAAGAGCTACCAGGACATGCAGGTCCAGACCAAGGGCGAGTTCGGCGGCCTCGGCATCGAGGTCACCATGGAGGACGGCCTGGTCAAGGTGGTGACGCCGATCGACGACACGCCGGCCGCCAAGGCGGGCATCCGCTCGGGCGACCTGATCACCGCCATCGACGGCGCCGACGTCAAGGGCCTCACCCTCAACGAGGCGGTCGACAAGATGCGCGGCCCGGTCGATTCGGCGATCACGCTGACCGTGGCGCGCGGCACCGACAAGCCGTTCGACGTCAAGATCGTCCGCGACGTCATCAAGGTGCAGTCGGTGCGCTACGAGGTGAAGGACGATGTCGGCTACATCCGCATTTCCCAGTTCACCGCCCAGACCTTCGATGGCCTGAAGACGGCGATCGACAAGATCGGCGCCGCCGTTCCCGACGACCGTCTGAAGGGCTACGTGCTCGACCTGCGCAACGATCCGGGCGGCCTGCTCGACCAGGCGATCGCCGTGTCCGACGCCTTCCTCGACAAGGGCGAGATCGTCTCGACGCGCGGCCGCCACGACGGCGACACTCGCCGCTACGCCGCCAAGGCCGGCGAGCTGGTCGGCAGCAAGCCGGTGATCGTGCTGATCAACGGCGGTTCGGCCTCGGCGTCGGAGATCGTCGCCGGCGCGTTGCAGGACCATCGCCGCGCCACGATTCTCGGCACGCGCTCGTTCGGCAAGGGCTCGGTGCAGACCATCATCCCGCTCGGCGCCAACGGCGCCATCCGCCTGACCACCGCCCGCTACTACACGCCGTCGGGCAACTCGATCCAGGCCAAGGGCATCCACCCCGACATCGAGGTGCTGCAGGATCTGCCCGAGGACCTGAAGAGCCAGGTGACCGAGACCAAGGGCGAAGCGTCGCTGAAGGGCCACCTGAAGAGCGAGACGGCCGGCGCCGAAGGCTCGGGCAGCCAAGCCTACGTGCCGCCCGACCCCAAGGACGACAAGCAGCTCAATCTGGCGCTCGACCTGTTGCGCGGCTTGCAGGCCAACGCCGCCTTCCCGCCGAAGGGTGAAGCGGCCGCTAACTGAACGACCGAGGCGCGCGGGCCGGAGATCTTTCTGGCCCGCCCCCGTCCGGCTGGGCTGCCGGGCACCCCGGCTTTCCGATCGCATCGGTCCGCCAGAAGCCGGTTCCCACTTTTCCACGCGATGCTCTAAGCTCCGGGGAGCGAATCAGGGCCGCTGCCCGCCGCCGGGACCGCACGCGCCATGAACGATCTGTCCAATCCCCTCGGCTTCGGCGGCGCTGGCGGCCGCAAGTTCCGCCTGCCGGTCGGCGCCATCGCCGCCGTGCTCACCGCCAGCCTGATCGCCGGCCTCGCCGTCTGGCTGATGGTGGTCAACGATCCCTTCGGCGGCGAACCCTATGCCCGCGTCAAGATCGAGGCATCCAACACCGGCTACGCCCGCGCCGACATCGCCACGGTCGGCGTGAAGTCCGGCACCGGCGAACTGCTGCCGCCGCCCGCCGAGGTCCAGCCCGATATCGCAGACGCCGCCGCCGTCGGTATCGACGGTCCCGAGGGCGCGCCGGTCCGGGTGGCGCTGCCGGTCGAGGCCGATGTCGCCCTGGTCGAACCCTCGCCCTTCGGGCCGCTGCCGCGCGTCGCCGCCGACGGTCGCCGGCCGGCCGACGTCTACGCCCGGCCGGTGCCCGGCTTCATCGGCGCCGCGCCGAAGATCGCCCTGGTGGTCGGCGACCTCGGTCTCAGCCAGACCGGCACGCAGCAGGCGCTCGCCGACCTGCCACCCGAGGTCACCCTCGCCTTCGCTCCCTATGGCGCCAGCCTCGACCGCTGGACCGCCAAGGCACGCGAGGACGGCCACGAGCTGCTGCTGCAGGTGCCGCTGGAACCCTTCGACTACCCCGACAACGACCCCGGCGAAAACACGCTGCTGGTCGGCAAGGACGCACGGCAGAACATCGAGAACCTGCACCGGGTGATGGGCCGCCTCACCACCTATGTCGGCATCGTCAACTACATGGGCGCCCGTTTCACCGCCGAGGCCGCCGCCCTCGACCCGATGATGGAGGAGATCGCCCTGCGCGGCCTGCTCTATCTCGATGACGGCAGCTCGCCGCGCAGCGTCGCCGCCGAGGCGGCCGGCCGCTTCAAGACGACGTTCGCCAAGGCCGACCTGACCATCGACACGGTGCCGACGCCGCGCGAGATCGCCGGCCGCCTCGCCCAGCTCGAGCAGATCGCCCGCACGCGCGGCCTCGCCGTCGGCGTCGCCAGCGCCCGTCCGGCGACGCTGAAGGCGCTCTCCGGCTGGGTGAGCGGCCTCGACGGCCGCGGCATCACGCTGGTGCCGATCACCGCCGTCCCCAAGCGGAGCTGACCCAATGACCTCCCGCACCGATCTTCCCTACCGGCCCTGCGCCGGCGCCATGCTGATCAATCGCGCCGGCCTGGTCTTCGTCGGCCACCGCAAGCATGTCGCCGACATGACCGGCACGCCGGCGCCCTGGCAGATGCCGCAGGGCGGCATCGACGACGGCGAGAGCCCGCTCGACGCCGCCCGCCGCGAGCTGTGGGAGGAGACCTCGGTGCGCTCGATCGAACTGATCGGCGAGGCGCCCGACTGGTACCGCTACGACGTTCCCGACGACATCGCCGCCGGCCGGTTCCGCAAGAAATGGCGCGGCCAGACGCAGAAGTGGTTCGCCTTCCGCTTCTTCGGCGACGACGCCGAGATCGACGTCGACCATCCCGGCGGCGGCGCCCACCCGGCCGAGTTCTCGCACTGGGCCTGGAAGCCGCTGGCCGAGGTGCCCTCGCTGATCGTGCCGTTCAAGCGGCCGGTCTACGAGCAGGTCTGCGCCGCCTTGGCGCACCTGGCGGTGCCGGCGTGAGCGTCCGCCTGCCGGCCGCCACGACGCCGCCCGATCCCGCGACACGCGATCCGCTCTCCGCCGACCTCCCCTACCGGCCGAACGTCGGCATCTGCCTGTTCGACAGCCGCGGCCTGGTGTTCGCCGGCCGGGCGCACGCCAACCCCTACGGCTGGCCCGATCCGGAGGTGTTCGCCGACGGCGCCGACTGGGCGCTGCCGCAGGGCGGCATCGACGCCGGCGAGGACATTATTGCGGCGGCGCGTCGCGAACTCTGGGAGGAAACCGGCGTCCGCAGCGCCGAGCTGATCGCCCTCACCGACGACTGGTGGAGCTACGACTTCCCGGCCCGCGGTTCCAAGGTGCACAAGCTCTATCCCTTCCGCGGCCAGCGCCAGCGCTGGGCGGCCTTCCGCTTCGTCGGCTCCGAGGACGAGATCACCGTCGCCGCCACCCATACCGACGAACCGGCGGAATTCGTCGAATGGCGCTGGCGGCCGCTCGCCGAACTGCCCGGCGTGGCGCCGCCGCACCGGCGGGTGCAATACGCCCGCGTGCTGGCCGCCTTCGGCCACATCGGCCCGGCGTAATATCGGCAGGTTTGAAAATGGCTGGTGATAGTCCGGTCACGAATTTCTCAACGAGCGGATGCGTCAGCATCTTCGCGGGTTGGCATAAGGCCTATCTTCTGCGCCGGCTTGCCTGCTCGGCGGCGCGGGCCAGCGTCAGCAGCGTCTCGCCGACGATGTCGGCGGAGAGCGCCGGACTGAGGCGGGCGTCGCGCGCCGCCTCGCCGAGCACGACGATCGCCCGGGCCAGCCGGGCCGGCGGCCACAGGCCGATCGCCGCCTCCACCTTGCCCTTGCGCTTGAAGAATACCGGCGGCCGGGCGCCGTTCACCGCGTCGGCCGGATTGATGCCGTTCTCGACGGCTGCCCGGAGTTCATCGAGCAGCATGAAATGGCGCAGCGCGGCGCCGGCGATCTGACCGGCGTCAACGCCCTCGGCGCACGCCTTGGCCAGCCCCTCGACCAGCGCCGGCGGCAGGCCGCCGGCCGCTGCGTCGATCAGCTCGTCGACGGCGAAGGTCGAGCTGTCGCCAATCAGCGCCTCGACGTCGGTGAGCGCGATGGAGCCGGCGCCATGGGCGTAGAGGCAGAGCTTGCGCACCTCGCCACGCGTCATCAGCCGGTCGCCGCCGAGCAACGAGATGAGAAGCGCCCGCGCCTCAGGCGCGATGGCAAGGCCGGCCGCCCGCACCTCGTCGTCGATCAGTGCACCGATCGATCGCTCGTCGTCGGCAAAGCAGGGGATGGCATAGGCGCCCTTCTCCTGTTCGAACAACACGCGCAGCGGATTGGACTTCTTGAGATCGCCCGCCTCGACGATGACGGCGGTGTCAAGCGGCGGCTGCCGGAACAGCGCCTTGAAGCGGCCGGCCAGATCGGTGCGGCCGCCGTCGCGCAGCAGGATCGCCCGTCGGCTCGAGAACATCGACAGGGCATAGGCCTCGTCGGCGAGCCGCGTCGGGTTGGCCGTCAGCTCGCCGGCCTCGATGCGGACGAGCGCGAAGGGATCGGCCGGGTCGGCGAAGGCGGCGGCGATCGTCCGCGCCCGCTCGGAAACCAGGCCAGTGTCCGGCCCGTAGACGAGGTAGAAGGCGACGTCGCGCGGCGGCCGCGCGACGAGGCGGTCGGCCTCCTGGGGGCGCGCCGCCACCATCGGCTCAGCCCTTGCCGATCAGCGCCGAGGACAGCCTCAAACGGATGTCGGCCGCCGCCGTCCGGGCCGCTCGGTCGCCGGCGTCGCGCTCGGCGCGGACGTTGGCATAACGCTGCGAACTCGTGTCGTAGGAGGCCGTCGTATAGACGTTGTCGGAGGTGATCACCCGGCCGCTGGCGATTTCGGTCAGCGTGTAGGTGGCGGTCAGCGACAACAGGCGCGCCACCGGAATGCCCTCGCGGGCGCGGATGGCCAGATCGGAGACGCGCGTCGTCAGGATGAGGTGCAGCCGGTACTTGGGCGCCACCAGCGCGCCGCCGCCGCGCAGCTGGAAGATCAGTTCGTTCATCAGCGTCTGGCCGATCCGGTCGGTCTGCGTCTCGACGGCGATCGAGGCGAGTTCGGTGGCGACGGCCGGTCGGCTCTCCGCCGCCGGCGAGCCGACCGGCGCATAGACCGGCCGCACCTGGCAGGCGGCGAGCAGGCCGGCGGCGGCCGCCAGCATCAGGCCGCGGCGGCTGAGATCAGACGACCACATTGACGATCCTCTGGGCGACGACGATGACCTTCTTCGGGCTCTTGCCGTCGAGCGCCTTGATCACGGCTTCGAGCTTCATCACCTCGGCCTCCACCTCGGCCGGCGAGGCGGTGCGCGCCACGGTGACGTCGGCGCGCTTCTTGCCGTTGACCTGCACCGGCAGCGTCACCTCGTCCTCGACGAGCAGCGCCCGCTCGACCTCCGGCCAGTCGGTGAGCGCCACCAACCCATCGTTGCCAAGCGCTGCCCAGCTCTCCTCGGCGAGATGCGGCGTCATCGGCGCCATCATCCGGACGAGGAGGCCGGTCGCCTCGAGCAGCGCCGCCGCGGCGGCGCCATCGGCGGCGAGCAGCGCCTTGTCGGCGGACAGCGCGCCGGCCAGCGTGTTGACCAGCTCGTAGATCTTGGCGAGCGCCACGTTGAAGCGCAGGCCCTCGATGTTCTCCTCGACGGCGGCCAGCGCCTTGTGCGCCGCCTTGCGCAAGGTGAGCGCCAGCTTGTCGCCGCCCTCGGCCCGGCCGGCGCCCGGCACCAGCTCGGACGCCTCCGAGACGATGCGCCAGACGCGCTGCAGGAAGCGGGCGGTGCCCTGCGCGCCGGCCTCGGTCCACTCGACGTCACGCTCCGGCGGGCTGTCGGACAGCATGAACCAGCGGGCGGTGTCGACGCCGAAGCTGTCGATGATGTCCGTGGGGTCGACGGTGTTCTTCTTCGACTTCGACATCTTCTCGATCGGGCCGATCCTGACCGGCGCACCCGACGATCGCAGCCGCGCCTTGCGGCTGCCGCCCTCCTCGAAGATCTCGACATCGGCCGGAGACAGCCATTCGCCGCTCTCCGACTGGTAGGTCTCGTGCACCACCATGCCTTGCGTGAACAGGCCGCGGAACGGTTCGTCGAAGCCGACGTGGCCGCATTTCTTCATGGCGCGGGTGAAGAAGCGCGAATAGAGCAGGTGCAGGATGGCGTGCTCGATGCCGCCAATATACTGGTCGACCGGCAGCCAGGCGTTGGCCACCTCCGGTACGGTCGGCGTCTGGGCGCGCGGCTCGGTGAAGCGCGTGTAGTACCAGGACGAATCGACGAAGGTGTCCATGGTGTCCGTCTCGCGCCGCGCCGGCTTGCCGCAGGTCGGACAGGTGCACTTGGTGAACGACGGGTGGCGGTCGAGCGGGTTGCCGGGCCGGTCGAACTCGACGTCCTCCGGCAGGCGGACCGGCAGGTCCTTGGCCGGCACCGGCACCACGCCGCAGGCCTCGCAGTGGATCACCGGGATCGGGCAGCCCCAGTAGCGCTGGCGCGAGATGCCCCAGTCGCGCAGGCGATAGTTCACCTGGCGCCGGGCGGCCGGCGCGCCGGAGAGCGTCGTCGCCTCCAGCTTCGAGGCGACGAGATCCTTGGCCGCCTCGACGTCCATTCCGTCGAGGAAGTCGGAGTTGATGAGCTTGCCGTCGTCGGTATAGGCGACGTCGGCCACCGCGAAGGCGGCGGGGTCGGCGCCCTCGGGCAACACCACCGGCGTGACGGACAGGCCGTACTTGCGGGCGAAGTCGAGGTCGCGCTGGTCATGCGCCGGGCAGCCGAAGATGGCGCCGGTGCCGTAGTCCATCAGCACGAAGTTGGCGATGTAGACCGGATAGCTCTTGCCGTTGAAGGGGTGCCTGACGCTGAGGCCGGTGGCGTAGCCCTTCTTCTCGGCCGTCTCCAGCGCCGCCGCCGAGGTGCCGATGCGCCGGCACTCCTCGGAGAAGGCGGCGGCGGCCGGGTCGGTCCCGGACAGCGCGCGCGCCACCGGATGGTCGGCCGACAGCGCCAGGAAGCTCATGCCGTAGAGGGTGTCCGGACGGGTGGTGAACACCTCGATGGTCGGCTCGCCGGCCACCGGAGCACCGTCGATCTCGAAGCGGACGCGCAGGCCTTCCGAACGGCCGATCCAGTTGCGCTGCATGGTCCGGACCTTGTCCGGCCAGCGGTCGAGCCCGTCGAGGGCGGAAAGCAGCTCGTCGGAATAGTCGGAGATCCTCAGGAACCACTGCGTCAGCTCGCGCTGCTCGACCAGCGCGCCGGAGCGCCAGCCGCGGCCGTCGATCACCTGCTCGTTGGCGAGCACCGTCATGTCGACGGGATCCCAGTTGACCTTGGACTTCTTGCGGTAGACGAGGCCGGCCTGAATGAAGTCGAGGAACAGCTTCTGCTGCTGGGTGTAGTAGTCCTCGTCGCAGGTGGCGAACTCGCGGCTCCAGTCCAGCGACAGGCCCATGCTCTTCAGCTGGCCGCGCATGGCGGCGATGTTGTCGTAGGTCCAGGCCTTGGGATGGACGCCGCCCTTCATCGCCGCGTTCTCGGCCGGCATGCCGAAGGCGTCCCAGCCCATGGGATGCAGGACGTTGAAGCCCTTGGCGCGCTTGTAGCGGGCCACCACGTCGCCCATGGTGTAGTTGCGCACGTGCCCGATGTGGATGCGGCCGGACGGATAGGGGAACATCTCGAGCACGTAATACTTCGGCCGCGGATCGTCGTTCTTCGTCTCGAACACCTTGGCCTCGGTCCAGGCCTTCTGCCAGCGCGTCTCCGATTCGCGCGCGTTGTATCGCTCGGTCGCCATCGTCTCGTCTTCTGTCCCACGCCGCCGCGCAGCCAGGCGCCTGATGCGCCGGACCCCCGCGAAAAATGTCACTGAATGACCATCATCAGAAACGGCACGGGGGGTCAATGCTCTCGACGCCGGGAGCGGTGTTTTCCGCCCCGCTCACGACCGGACGAAGTCGGTGGCGTGATCCTTGGCGAAGGCCTCGAAGAAGCGCGGCGGCCGGCCGGTCATCTTCTCGACGGCCGGGCTGACGATCGACGCCGTGCCGTCGCGGATGGTATCGAACTCGGCCACCCGCTCGGCGATCTGCTGCTCCGGCACGCCCTCGGCGGCGAGCCGCGCCTCGTAGTCGGCGGCGGTGATCGGCCGGAAGGTCACCGGCCGGCCGGTGACGTGGCTCATCACCTCGGCGGCGCGGGCGAGCGGAATGGCCGAGGGGCCGGTAAGGAACAGCGTCTGGCCGTCGAAGTCGGATCCGGTCAGCGCCACGGCGGCGGCGGCGGCCACGTCGCGGCCGTCGACGAAGCTGATCAGGCCGTCGTCGGCCGGCAGCGCCAGCTCGCCCTTGCGCACGTCGTCCTTCCAGACGGTGCGGAAATTGTCGGCGAACCAGTTGGCCCGGAGGATGACGAAGGGCAGGCCGGAATTCTCCAGCACCAGCTCGAGGCGGCGGTAGGGGTTGTCGTCGGAGACGTCGGCGCCGATGGTCGACAGCAGCACCGCCTTGATCTTGCGGTCGACGACGTGCCGCATCACCGGCATCAGCGCGCCGATGACGTCGAGCGGCGCTGACGGCATCAGCACGAAGACGCGGTCGACGCCTTCGAACAGCGGCGCGATGCTGGCGGGATCGCGGAAGTCGAACCGCAGCGCCTCGGCATTGGGATGCGCCTCGCCGTCGAGGGCGGCCGCCTTCACGGTTTCGCCTTTCGCCACCAGTTCGGAAACGACCAGTTGGCCGATGGTGCCGGTGGCGCCGAGAACGAGGATGCTGTCTGCCATGGGGCTCTCCGTCAGGAAGTCCGATCCGGCCGGACGGCCGGCGGAAGACACAACGCCCTCACCCCGCCGCGGGTTCCCCTCTTTCGTCGGCCTCGATCGCCGCGGCGAGGCGATCCAGCTGGTGGTCGGCGAAGACGGCAATGCCGTTCGCGACCAGCAGGGCGGCGACGACGCCGGTGCCGGGCGCCCGCCGGCCGGAGAAGCTTCCGTCGTAGATGGTGAGACTGCCGCAGGACGGGCTGCGATCGATCAGCAGAGCATGACCGCAGCCCTCTCGTCGGGCAAGATCGAGCGCGGCAGCGGCGCCGGTCAGGAAGGCGGCGGTCACGTCCTCGCTGGTGGCGGTCACCACGGTCGCCCGGCCGGCCAGTACGTCGGCGCCGTCGCCGCCGACGATCTCGGCCGGCGGCCGCGGCACCGGCAGGCCACCCAGCATCTCCGGGCAGAGCGGCACCAGCCGGCCTTCCGCCAACCAGCCGGCGACGCGACGGTCGGCGAGCGGCTTGCCGGTGCCGTCGTAGCGGACCGGCCGGCCGATCAGGCAGGCGGAGATCAGGATGCGATGCATGGCGGCAGCCGATGACGGAAAAGGGCGTTCTCCCGCAGGGGGAAGACGCCCTTTGTCCGGCTTGCGGCCGCCGCCGTCAATCCTCGTTGGTGCGCACCAGGATCTCGCGTTTTCCGGCGTGGTTGGGCGGGCCGACCAGCCCTTCCTTTTCCATGCGCTCGATGAGCGAGGCGGCGCGGTTGTAGCCAATGCCGAGCCGGCGCTGGATGTAGCTGGTGGTGGCCCGCTTGTCGCGCAGCACCAGCGCCACCGCCTGATCGTAGAGGTCGGCGCCCTCGTCGGTCGAAACGGGGGATTCGCCGCCGCCGTCCTCCTCGTCGTCGGCGGTGATGGCGTCGAGATAGTCGGGCGTCCCTTGCGTCTTCAGATGGGCGACGATCGCCTCCACCTCGCCGTCGGAGACGAACGGGCCGTGGACGCGCTGGATGCGGCCGCCGCCCTGCATGTAGAGCATGTCGCCCTGGCCGAGCAGCTGTTCGGCGCCCTGCTCGCCGAGGATGGTGCGGCTGTCGATCTTCGAGGTCACCTGGAAGGAGATGCGGGTCGGGAAGTTGGCCTTGATGGTGCCGGTGATGACGTCCACCGACGGCCGCTGCGTCGCCATGATGACGTGGATGCCGGCGGCGCGGGCCATCTGCGCCAGACGCTGCACCGCGCCCTCGATCTCCTTGCCGGCCACCATCATCAGGTCGGCCATCTCGTCGATGATGACCACGATGAAGGGGAGCGGCTTCAGCTCCATTTCCTCGGTCTCGAACACCGGCTCGCCGGTCTCCTTGTCGAAGCCGGTCTGGACGGTGCGGTTGATGCTCTCGCCGCGCTCGATGGCCTGCGCCACGCGGGCGTTGAAGCCCTCGATGTTGCGCACGCCGACCTTGGACATCTTCTTGTAGCGGTCCTCCATCTCGCGGACCGTCCACTTCAGCGCCACCACCGCCTTGCGCGGATCGGTGACCACCGGCGTCAGCAGATGAGGAATGCCGTCGTAGACCGACAGCTCCAGCATCTTCGGGTCGATCATGATCAGCCGGCATTCCTCGGGCGTCATGCGGTAGAGCAGGCTGAGGATCATCGTGTTGATCGACACCGACTTGCCCGAGCCGGTGGTGCCGGCCACAAGCATGTGCGGCGTGCGGGCGAGGTCGATGATGACAGGCTCGCCGCCAATGGTCTTGCCGAGGGCGAGCGCCAGACGGCCCTTGAACTTCTCGAAGTCCTGACTAGCGATCAGCTCGCGCAGGTAGACCATCTCGCGCCGCTGGTTGGGCAGCTCGATGCCGATGGCGTTCTTGCCGGGGATGACGGCGACGCGAGCGGCGACGGCGCTCATCGAGCGGGCGATGTCGTCGGCAAGGCCGATGACGCGCGACGACTTGATGCCGGGCGCCGGCTCCAGTTCGTAGAGCGTCACCACCGGGCCGGGACGGACGTTGAAGATCTCGCCCTTGATGCCGAAATCCTCCAGCACGCCTTCGAGCAGGCCGGCGTTCTGCTCCAGGCTGTCGGGCGTGTACTGTACGCCGTTGCCGCCCTTGGGCTCGGCCAGCAACTCGATGTCAGGAAATTCGAAGCCAGCGGCGTCGAGCAGCGACAGCTGGGTGCCGCCCTTGGCGCGCTTGGCCTGCTGCACCGGCGGCGCCGGTGCCTTGACGCGGCCGGCCGGCTTGTCGGGCTGGGTGGCCGGCTTACCGATGCGCGAAGCGGGGCCGCGCAAGGGAGCAGGCCGCGCCTCGAAGCTGCGCGGCGCCGGTGCGACGGCGACCGGCTTCGGCGGAGCGATCGGCTCGCCCTCGGTCTCGTCATAGTCGGCGAGCCGGTCGTCGAGGGCGAAGGGCGGCGAATCGTCGTCCTCGTCCTCCTCGTCAGCAATCGGCGCCGGCGCGGCGCGCGGCGCTTCCGGCGCGAAGCTCGGCTCCACCCGGCCGCCACGCCGGTCGACGACCGGCGCCGGCCCGAAATCGTCGTCCTCGTCGGCTACGGGCGCCACCGGCCGCGTCCGGGCCATGGTCGGCTCGGCCCGGCGAGGCGCCGGAGGCTGGTAGTCGTCCTCGTCGTCCTCGTATTCCTCGCCGGGATAGGCGAAGGCCGGCCGGCGCAGGAAGCGGCGGGAGAGGCCGGCGCGCAGCGTCAGCCACCAGTGGCCGACGACGCCGCGCAGCGCCGCGAGGCGGCCTTCCTCCTCGTCTTCCTCGTCGTCGTCCTCCTGCCAGTCGCGGGCCGGCACGGCGGCGCCGATCTTGCGGCCGGGAATGCCGGAGGCATAGATCATCGCCACGAGCGACAGCGGCCCGGTGACGATCAGCACGACGAGGCGCAGCGTGTCGGTGAGGACGCCGCTGTTGAAAGCGGCCGGCAGTTGCAGGATGAGGTCGCCGATGGCGCCGCCGAGACCGGTCGGCAGCGGCCAGCCGGTGGTGGGCGGCAGCGCGCCCATGAAGGCGGCGCCGACCAGCGTGCCGATCACCCAGCCGAACAGCCGGTTCCTGGCGACGCGCGGGATGCGGCCGACGGTGAGTTGCCAGCCCCAGATCACCACCGGCGCCAGGAACAGCGCCGCGGTGAGGCCGAACAGCTGCATGACGAGATCGGCGATCACCGCGCCGGCCGAGCCCATGACGTTGCGCGTCGGGCCGTCGGCGACATGGCTCCAGCTCGGATCGTCCACCGACCAGGTGGCGAGCGCGGCCGACAGCGCCGCGACGCCGGCGATCAGCATCAGGCCGGAGGCGCCGGCGATGTTGCGCAGCATCGCCTGCCTGAGGCGATCCTCGCGGCTCGGCGCCGCCTGACGCTGGCGCTGGTCGAGGTCGCGCAGGTTGGCGGCGCGGCGGGCGTTGCCGGGGCGCGGCTCGTAGGGTCCGTCGAGGCGGCCGTTGTCGCGCAGGCGGGGGCTGGTCCTCATCTCTGCTCTCATGACAGAACCTCCGACAGACGGCTCAGCGCCTCGCGGCTGGTCTCCAAGCTTTCGACCATGGCGATGCGGATGAAGTCGGCGCCCGGATTGACGCCGTCGGCGCCGGTGGCCGACAGATAGCCGCCCGGCACCACCTTGACGCCCACCTCGCTCCACAGCCGGGCCGTAACCGTCTCGCCGCCGCCCCAACGGCCGACGTCGAGCCACAGGAAGAAGCCGCCGGGCGGCACCAGATCGGGGAAGCGGTCGCCGAGAATGTCGGCGGCGGCGGCATATTTGAGATCGTAGAGGCGGCGGTTGTCGACGACATGCGCCTCGTCGCCGAGCGCCGCCACGGCCACCGCCTGGATCGGCAGCGGCACCTGCGGCGCCGAGACGTTGCGGAACACCGCCCAGGCCGCGAGAAAGGCCGGATCGCCGATGGCGAAGCCGCAACGGGCGCCGGCGAGGTTGGAGCGCTTGCTGAGCGAGTTGAAGGCGACGACGCCGGAGAAGCCATCGCCGAGGCCATGGGCGGCGGCGAGCACACCGTCGGGCGCCCGGCCGCGCCAGATCTCCGAGTAGCACTCGTCGGAGAACAGCAGGAAGCCGTGGCTGCGGGCGAGCCGGACGACACCTTGCAGCATCGCGAGATCGGCCACCGCTCCCTGCGGGTTGGCCGGGCTGGCGTGGAAGGCGGCGACGGTGCGGGCAAGCAACTCCTCCGGCAGCGCCTCGAAGCGCGGCAGGAAGCCGTCGTCGCGGCCGGCCGCCACCAGCACCGGCTCGGCGCCGGCCGCATCAGTGGCGGCGGCATAGACGGCGTAGAAGGGGTTGGGCAGCAGGATGGCCGGCCGTGGCCCCTTGGCGCCGCCGGCCAGCCGCACGGCGGTGAGCGTGGCGTGGAACAGACCCTCGCGCGAGCCGTTGAGCGGCAGCACGCCGTCGTCGCGATCAACAGTGCCGTCCGGCAGGCCGAATCGCCGCTCGGCCCAGCCGGCAACGGCGGCGCGAAAGGCCGGCGTGCCCTTGATCGGCGGATAGCGGACGAAATCGGCCAGCGCGGCGTCGAGCACCGGGCCGACGAAGGCCGGCACCGGGTGACGCGGCTCGCCGACCGACACGTCGATCGGCAAACGGCCGGGCGCCACGCCGGCGATCAGCCGGCCAAGGCGCTGGAACGGGGAAACGGGAGGCGGCAGAGGCGTGGTCATGAAAGCCTGGGCTCGGGGCAACGGGTGATTCGGCCCGCGGCCCCTGAGAGCGGCCGGCCTTGTCGTCACCCGGCCACTCTAGGCATCCATGGTTAAACGCCCTTTAACCCTCTCGCCCGGATCGCCCCCGAAACCGTTTCGGAGGCCGTTTCAGAAATTCGCGTCCGGCAGCGGCTTTCCGGCTTTCACCCGAGCGGAAACGGACCAGCAGTGTCCGCGGACACCGGCACAGGTCGGGTCGACGGCCGCCGGAGCGGGAATCTCCGGGCGGTCTCTCAGAGCGCTTCTTCGTCCTGCTCGCCGGTGCGGATGCGCACGGCGTGCTCGATCGAATGGACAAAGATCTTGCCGTCGCCGATCTGGCCGGTCTTGGCGGCCGAGGCGATGGTCTCCACCACCTTCTCCGCCTCGTTCGCCGGCACGGCGACCTCGATCTTCAGCTTCGGCAGGAAGCTGACGGCATATTCGGCGCCGCGGTAGATTTCGGTGTGGCCCTTCTGGCGACCGTAGCCCTTGACCTCGGTGACCGTCAGGCCGTGCACGCCGAGCGTGGTCAGCGCGTCGCGCACCTCGTCGAGCTTGAAGGGCTTGATGATGGCCGTCACGATCTTCATGGGGGCACCTCTTTTCCGGTCCGTGTCGGGATGGGCGGCGAACCGCCCTGTCGATACGCCGACCATAGCGCGACCGGCGCGAGCGCCAAGAGGAAAATGGGAGGGAGGCCGCCGCCGTCGGCGCGTCGCGCGGCGATTGCACCGAAAGGATGAACGGGCGGACCCCTCAGGGATCCGCCCGCTGCAAGTCGTACGACAGGACGTCGGCTCAGTTGTAGGCGCGCTCGCCGTGGGCGGTGATGTCGAGGCCCTCGCGTTCGGCCGTCTCGGTGACGCGCAGACCCATGATCGCCTTGACGATGGAGAGCGCGATCAGCGACACCACGCCCGACACCAGGATGCAGACGATCACCGATACGACCTGGGCGGTGACCTGGGTGCCGAAGCCGGCGTAGTCGGTCTTGAGACCGCCCAGCGCCGGGTTGGCGAACACGCCGGTCAGGATGGAGCCGACGATGCCGCCGACGCCGTGCACGCCGAACACGTCGAGGGCGTCGTCATAGCCGAACTTCGACTTGACCCAGGTGGCGGCCCAGAAGCAGATCGCGCCGGCGGCAAGGCCGATCACAATGGCACCGAACGGGCCGGCGGTGCCGCAGGCCGGGGTGATGGCGACCAGGCCGGCGACGACGCCCGAGGCGCCGCCGAGCAGCGAGGCGTGCCCACGGGTCAGCCATTCGGCGAACGGCCAGGCGATGGCCGCGGCGGCGGTGGCGACGAGGGTGTTGAGCAGCGCGTAGCCGGCGATGCCGTCGGCGGCCAGTTCCGAGCCGGCGTTGAAGCCGAACCAGCCGATCCACAGCAGCATGGCGCCGATGTAGGTCAGCACCAGGTTGTGCGGCGCGAAGTTGTCGCGGCCGAGGCCGATGCGCTTGCCGCCCATGATGGCGATGACCAGACCGGCGATACCGGCGTTGATGTGCACCACGGTGCCGCCGGCGAAGTCGATGGCGCCCCAGACGCTACCGAGATAGGAACCGTCGCCGCCCCATACCATGTGGGCCATCGGCAGGTAGGCGAAGGTGAACCACAGCACCAGGAAGAAGATCACCGCGCCGAACTTGACGCGCTCGGCCGAGGCGCCGACGATCAGCGCCGGCGTGATGCAGGCGAAGGTCATCTGGAAGGCGACGAAGACGATCTCGGGTATGGAGCCGGACACCGTCTCCGGAGTGATGCCGGCCAGGAAGGCCTTGTCGAAGGTGCCGATGAACGGCGACAGCGCGGTCGCCTCGCCCGGCATGGTGAAGGCCAGCGAGTAGCCGTAGACGATCCACAGGATGGCCATCACCGCAAAGCCGATCAGGCACTGCATCAGGATCGACAGCACGTTCTTGGAGCGTACGAGGCCGCCGTAGAACAGGGCCAGCGCCGGCACCGTCATCATGGCGACCAGCACGGTGGAGGTGAGCACCCAGGCGGTATGGCCGGGATCGGCGACGGGAACCGGGGCGGCGGCTTCGACCGCCGGCGCGACGGCGTCCTGGGCGAACGCCGCGGCGGCCATCAGCGCCAGCGCCGGCGCGGCCGCGAGAAGGGACTTGAGATGCTTCATCGAAATCCTCTTGGATCGGTTGTCGACTGTCCGTCCGGCCTGCCTGCCCGCGAGGGCGCCAACCGGCGGCGTGCCTGGCAGGCCCGGAAGCGGGCCCGCCGTGGGGTCAGAGCGCCTCGCCGTCGGTCTCGCCGGTGCGGATGCGCACGGCGTGCTCGATGGATGTGACGAAGATCTTGCCGTCGCCGATCTGGCCGGTCTTGGCGGCCGTGGCGATCGCCTCCACCACCTTGTCGACCTGGTCGGTGGCCACCGCCACCTCGACCTTCAGTTTCGGCAGGAAGCTGACGGCGTATTCGGCGCCGCGGTAGATCTCGGTATGGCCCTTCTGGCGGCCATAGCCCTTGACTTCCGTCACCGTGAGCCCGTGCACGCCGAGGGCGTTGAGCGCGTCGCGCACCTCGTCCAGCTTGAAGGGCTTGATAATGGCCATGACGATCTTCATGGGGTTCCTTCCATCGACTGGTTTCCCGGACCAGGCGCGCACCCCCGCGATGCGCCCCGTTGCGGGCCTCGATGCCCCTCAAGAAACAATCTTTGTGCCAAGCGGACCGAATGGCCGACTTTTTCTGCATTTCGGCGGACGGAGGCGTGGCAGACGCCATGCCCGATGATCATTTCAGCGGCACAGAGGCCACCCTGCCCATATCAAAGGCAAACGATCTTGCTACTGCCGCCTCTTTTTACGGCAGTCGTCTTCAGCTACGGCCGGCTTTTTCGCGCTGGGACGCGGCGGGCCATTGGCCACCATCCGCAATCCCACTATGTTGGTAGGGCCTTCGATCGCAGCGGGAGTACCGGACGATGACCGAGACCGTCGAGAGAGTGGACGTGCTGATCGCCGGCGGCGGCTACGTCGGCCTGTCCGCAGCGCTGGCGATTGCCGCCTCGGTGCCGGGCGCCAAGGTGGCGCTCGTCGATCCCCGGCCATGGCGTGAGGCGTCGGGCGACGGCCGTGCCTTCGCGGTGGCCGCCGCCGGCCGCCGCATGCTCGGCGCCCTCGGCGTCTGGGACGGACTGTCGAGCGAGGCCGAACCGGTGCGCGAGATGATCATCACCGATTCCCGCCTCGACGACCTGATCCGGCCGACTTTCCTGACCTTCGAGCGGCGGGAGGGCAGCGACGAGCCGCTCGCCCACATGCTGCCGACCGGCCCGCTGGTGGCGGCGCTCGGCGCCGCCGCCGAGAGAAGCGGCGTCCGCTTCCTGTCCCCCGACAGCGTGCGCTTCACCGAGCCGCTGCCGGGCGGCCGCCGGGTGACGCTGGCCTCCGGCCGGACGATGCTGGCTTCGCTGGTGGTGGCCGCCGACGGCGCCCGCTCGCGCCTCCGGGGCGAGGCCGGCATCGGCGTCAATTCCTGGAGCTACGGCCAGTCGGGCATCGTCGCCACCATCGAGCACGAGCGGCCGCACGACGGCCGCGCCGAGGAGCATTTCCTGCCGGCCGGCCCGTTCGCCGTGCTGCCGCTGAAGGGCGGCCGTCGCTCGTCGCTGGTCTGGAGCGAGCACAGCGACATCGCCGGCCGTCTGGTCGGCGGCGAGCCCTTCCTGTTCGATGCCGAGCTGGTCCGTCGCCTCGGCCACCGGCTCGGCAAGCTCACGGTGGTCGGCAAGCGGCAGGCCTTCCCGCTCGGCCTGTCGCTGGCCCGCCGCTTCACCGCCGAGCGGCTGGCGCTGGTCGGCGACGCCGCGCATGCCATCCATCCGATCGCCGGCCAGGGCCTCAACCTCGGCTTCAAGGACGCGGCGGCGCTGGCCGAGGTGGTGGCTGGTGCGCTGAGGTCCGGCCGCGATCCCGGCACCGCCGACGTGCTCGACGACTACCAGCGCTGGCGCGGCTTCGACACCATCCGCATGGCCGCCATGACCGACGGCCTCAACCGGCTGTTCTCCAACGATCTCCTGCCGCTGCGGCTCGTCCGCGACCTCGGCCTCGGCCTGGTCGACCGGCTGCCGCCGGTCAAGCGGGCGCTGATCGCCGCCGCGGCCGGCGCGCCCGGCCCGACGCCCCGCCTCGTCGACGGCGAGCCGATCTGACCTATCCTCCGAAGGCGATCACCGTCCCGGTGGAAAGGCGCGGCAAGAGCCGCAGCATATCGCGGCGGCTGATCGCCAGGCAGCCGGCCGTCGGGCCGAAGTCGGGGCGCATCAAGTGGAAGAAGATGGCGCTGCCGCCGCCCTTGACGCGCGGCATGAGGTTGACGTCGAGCACCAGCACGATGTCGTAGACGCCGTCGTCGCGCCACATCGCCTCGTGGCTGGCCGGATAGGGCCGGCGGACCGGCCGGTTGTAGTTGCGGTCCCCGGGATCGTCGCACCAGCCGTCGTCCGGCCTGAGCGGCCGGAGCGGCAGGCCGGCGACCGGCCGGGTCGGAAAGCGGTCGGGCCGGTAGTAGCCGCCGACGATGCGGAACTGTCCGATCGGGCTGGCGCCGTCGCCCTCCCGTTTCAAGGCCGTGAGACCCGAACGGCCGATGGCGGCGGCGAGATCGATGCCGTCGCCGACGAGGCGGCCGCGGCAGTTTCGACGCGATGTCACGCGAACGTGAATGAGGTCGAACGCCGACCCCTTCGATTCCGGCTTGCGGTACATATTTTCCGCCTTGCTTGACAGACGGCCGTGAGCGACCAACAGACGGTATAATTCTGTGAAGTATCCGATCCGCCGTGATAATCTGGCAGAGATCGGATGAATCGCCAACCCGGCGATGCCCCTCCGGCAGGACGAGGGTGCTGCCGGCGATCATCCTTGACGGCCCATCCTTGACGGGGACGACATGACCGCTCGAAAAATCCTGATCGTCGACGACGATCCCGACCTCCGCGAGGCGCTGGTGGAACAGCTTTCGCTGTTCGACGAGTTCGAGCCGCTGGAGGCCGAAACCGCCACCAAGGGCATGCAGGCAGCCCGCACCGCTCACGTCGATCTGGTGCTGATGGACGTCGGCCTGCCCGACATGGACGGCCGCGAGGCGGTGAAGATCCTGAGGAAGGGCGGTTTCGCGGCGCCGGTAATCATGCTGACCGGCCACGACACCGACAGCGACCAGATCCTCGGCCTGGAGGCCGGCGCCAACGACTATGTCGCCAAGCCCTTCAAGTTCGCCGTGCTGCTCGCCCGCGTCCGCGCCCAGTTGCGCCAGCACGAGCAGTCGGAGGAGGCGGTGTTCACCATCGGCCCCTACACCTTCCGCCCCTCGGCCAAGCTCCTGGTCGACGGCAAGGGCGGCAAGATCCGGCTGACCGAGAAGGAAACCTCGATCCTGAAGTTTCTCTACCGGGCCGGCGACAAGGTGATCACCCGCGACGTGCTGCTGCACGAGGTCTGGGGCTACAACGCCGGCATCACCACCCATACGCTGGAAACGCACATCTACCGGCTGCGCCAGAAGATCGAGAAGGACCCGGCCAACGCCCAGCTCCTCGTCACCGAGGGCGGCGGCTACAAGCTGGTGCCGTGAGCCCGCCCTTCGGCGTGGAAAACCCGGCCGCTTCCGGCGGTCGGGTCATTGGGCGGTTAACCTTCCGGGACCGGCGTGCTACTGCTTCTCCGTCATGCGTCGTGCGGCGGCGCGTGATCGGTCGTCTTTGCCGCCGAGCCCGCCTTTCAGGCTGTCCATGAGTCTCGAGTCCGACATCAAGCTGCTCGGCACGGTGCCCATGCTGTCCGACTTCACGGAGGACAAGCTGCGCCTGCTCGCCTTCTCGGCCGAGAGCCGCAGCTTCAAGGACGGCCAGCGCCTCTACTCGATCGGCGACCGCGCCGACGGCGCCTATGTGGTGTCGTCGGGCGAGGTGGCGCTGTTCCCGCCCGGCAACGACGCGACGCCGGCCGAAGTGGCGGTGCCCGGCGCGCTGATCGACGGCCTGATGCTGATCGTCGACGGCGAACGGACAATGACCGCCGTGGCGCGCGGCCGCGTCGACACCATCCTGATCCGCCGGCCGCTGTTCCGCCGCATGCTCGACGAGTTTCCCGACATCGCCGCCAGTCTGCATCGCCGCCTGTCCGCAAGCGTCCGCGATACCACCTCGCGGCTGATGGCGGTGCGCGACCGCCTCGACCGGCTCGGACACTGACCCCCGTCCAGATATTCTAGAGGTCGACGGTCACCACCACCGGCGCGTGATCGGACGGCCGATCCCAGTCGCGGGCATCCTTCAGGACATGGAAGTCGCGCATGCGGTCGGCCAGCGCCGGATGCGCCCAGATGTGGTCGAGCCGCCGGCCCTTGTCGGCCGCCCGCCAGTCCTTGGCGCGATAGCTCCACCAGGAATAGAGCTTCTCGGTCAGCGGCACGAAGCGCCGGGCAAGATCGACATAGCCGGCCGACGCCCGCACCGCCTCCAGCTTCTCGCATTCGATCGGCGTGTGGCTGACGATCTTCAGCAGCGCCTTGTGCGACCAGACGTCGTGCTCGTGCGGGGCGACGTTGAGGTCACCGACCACCACGTCCGGCAGACCGTCGCCGGCCGCCGGCAAAAAGCCCTTCATCTCGTCGAGGAAGCGCAGCTTGTGCTCGAACTTCGGGTTGATCGCCGGATCCGGCTCGTCGCCGCCGGCCGGCACGTAGAAGTTATGGACGCGGAAGGCCGAATTGCCCTCGCCGATCACCGCCGAGATATGGCGCGGATCGCCGACCTTGCCGCAGAACTCCTGCACCCGCACGTCGTGAAGCGGCAGCCGCGACACGATGCCGACGCCGTGGTAGCCGCCACGGCCGCCGTTCAGCGCCACGTGCTCGTAGCCGATCTTGCGGAAGTCGGCGGCCGGGAACTGGCCGTCCTGGCACTTGGTCTCCTGCAGGAACAGCACGTCGGGCGCCGCGTCGTTGAGAAGCCGCTCGACGATCAGCCGGCGCATCCGCACGGAATTGATGTTCCAGGTGGCGATCTTGACCTGACGCATGGCTCTCTCCGGACGTGAAAAGGCCCGCGGGCGGAGCGCCGCGGGCCTCGAATGGTTCAGCCGTGGCTGAGGCTCACTTCTCGGCCTTGGCGGCGTCGTTGAGCTTGCGGGCGCGGGCGTTGGTCGCCTCGAAGATACGGGCCGCCTTGCCGCGCAGGTCGCGCAGATAGTAGAGCTTGGCGCGGCGGACCTTGCCGCGGCGCACCACGTCGAGCGAGTCGATCAGCGGCGAGTAGAGCGGGAAGACGCGCTCGACGCCCTCGCCGTAGGAAATCTTGCGGACGGTGAAGCTCTCGTTGAGGCCGCCACCCTTGCGGGCGATGCAGACGCCTTCGTAGGCCTGCACGCGGGTGCGAGTGCCTTCGGTCACCTTGACGTTGACGCGCACGGTGTCGCCGGGGGAGAACTGCGGCAGCTCGCGCTGGGCCTTGACGGTGGCCATCTGCTCGGCTTCGAGCTCCTGGATGATCTTGCTCATCTTTGAATTCCTTCTTCTTCCTGAGCCGACCAGAGCGCCCTAGACAATCGTCACCGATGGACGAAGGGGCGAATGCGTCAATCAATTACCGGCCGGGTTCCTACACGAGCGGAGCGGCTTTGTCGACCACCTGCGACAAGAATCTTGGCCGGAAAGCCGTCATTTCCGGCCCTGGCGCTCGACATGCGCCGCCCAGAGGTCGGGCCGCCGGGCAGCGGTCGTCCGTTCGGCGTCGGCGCGGCGCCAGGCGTCGACCTTGGCATGGTCGCCGGACAGCAGGACGGGCGGGATCGCCTCGCCCTCGAAGACCGGCGGCTTGGTATACTGGGCGTGTTCGAGGAGGCCGTCCTCGAAGCTCTCGCTGAGGCCGGAAAGGTCGTTGCCCATCACGCCGGGCAACAGCCGCACCACCGCATCGATCAGCACCAACGCCGCCACCTCGCCGCCGGACAGCACGTAGTCGCCGATCGACACTTCCTCGAAGCCGCGCCGGCCGATCAGCCTCTCGTCGACGCCCTCGAAACGGCCGCACAGCACGACGACGCCGGGACCGGCCGCCAGTTCGCGCACCCGCGATTGCCGAAGCGGCACCCCGCGCGGCGTCATCAGCAGACGCGGCCGCCCGTCATCGGGCGGCGACACCGCGTCGACGGCGCGGGCCAGCACGTCGGCGCGCATCACCATGCCCGGCCCGCCACCGGCCGGCGTATCGTCGACATTGCGATGCCGGCTGGTGGCAAAATCGCGGATCTGCGTCGCCCTGAGCGACCAGCCGCCCTCCTGGAGCGCCCGGCCGGCCAGACTGACACCGAGCGGCCCCGGAAACATCTCCGGATAGAGCGTCAGCACATCGGCGGCAAAGCCGGTCACGATACGTCCTCCCCGTCCTCCGGCGCGCCGGCCTCGTCGAGGAGGCCGTCCGGCGGTTCGACGATCGCCTTGCCCGCCGCAAAATCGAGCGTCGGCACTACGGCGCGGGTGAACGGCAGGTAGACCGACGGCTTGCCGGGCCGCCGCACTTCCAGAAGATCGCCGGCGCCGAAGTTGGCCACCATTGCCACCGTGCCGATCGGCTCGCCGGCCGTCGTCTCAACGGCGAGACCGATCAGGTCGGTATGGTAGAACTCGTCCTCGTCCGGCGGCGGCAGCACCGAGCGGTCGACGTGGAGACCGGTGCGGGTGAGCTTTTCGGCGGCGGTGCGGTCGGTGAGACCCTCGAAGGCCACCACCAGCATGTCGTCCTTCAGGTGCCTGAGCGACTTCACCTTGAACACTCTGCCCTTGCCGTCGGACAGCGGACCGTAGTCGGCGATCGCCAGGGGATCGGCGGTATGCGCCTTGACGCGCACCTCGCCGCGCACGCCGTGGGCGGCGCCGATCTCGGCGATCAGGATGGGCTTCGGCTCGGCCATGACGGATCTCCGGCAAGGAAAAGGACCGCCCCGCGGGGCGGGACGGTCCCTTGAAAGGCGGCGTCAGGCCGCAATCACTCGGTCGGCGCCTCGAGGGCGGCGGCCTTGGCGGCCCGCTCGGCGGCGCGCTCCTTGGCCCGGTCGCCCGGCTCGGCCTTCTTCGGGTTGGCGCGAGCCGGACGGTTGGCGAGGCCCGCCTTGTCGAGGAAGCGCAGCACGCGGTCGGTCGGCTGGGCACCCTGGTCGAGCCAGTACTTGGCGCGGTCGGCGTTCAGCGTGACGCGGTTCTCGGCGTCGTCGGCCAGCATGGGATCGAAGGTGCCGATCTTCTCGATGAAGCGGCCGTCGCGCGGCGAGCGGGCGTCGGCGATGACGATCGAGTAGTGCGGACGCTTCTTGGCGCCGCCGCGGGCGAGACGGATCTTGAGGGACATCGGGGTTACTCCAGCTTGGGTTCGGTGTTGAGGTTGACTTGGATTTGGGGAGGCGCCGCCTAGCGGCGGAGCGCCTCGTGGTGCCTGATCACTTCCGTGATGATGAAGTTCAGGAATTTCTCGGCGAAGTCCGGATCAAGCCGGGCGTCGGCGGCCAGGCCGCGCAGGCGCTCGATCTGCACCTTCTCGCGCGCCGGATCGGCCGGCGGCAGCGCGTGCTCGGCCTTGAGGCGACCGACCCGCTGCGTGCACTTGAAGCGCTCGGCAAGGAGATGCACCAGGGCGGCGTCGATATTGTCGATGGAGCCGCGCAGCTCCAGGAGTTCGGCCATCACCGGATCGGGAGCAGTCATTTCTTCGGCCCCTTCGGCAGGCCGGGCAGACCCGGCAATCCCGGCATGCGGCCGCCGGGCAAGCCCGGCAGGCCGGAGAGACCGGGCGGCAGCTGGCCAAGTCCAGGCGGCAATCCCCCGGCGCCACCACCCATCCCCATGTCGCGGGCCATCTTCTCAAGCTGGGCCGGGTCCATCTTCGAGGGGTCGGGCAGACCGCCACCGCCCATCATGGCGCCGAGCTTGCCGAGGCCGCCGAACAGGCCGCCCTTCTGCTTGCCCATCGCCTTCATCATGTCGGCCATCTGCCGGTGCATCTTCAGCACCTTGTTGACGTCGGAGACGTCGGTGCCGGAACCGGCGGCGATGCGCTTGCGGCGCTTGGCGTCGAGGATGGCCGGCTTGGCCCGCTCCTTCTTGTTCATCGACTGGATGACGGCGAGCTGCCGCTTGAGGAGCCGGTCGTCGAAGCCGGCGGCGGCCAGCTGGTTCTTCATCTTGCCCATGCCGGGCATCAGGCCGAGGATGCCGCTCATGCCGCCGAGCTTCTGCATCTGGCCGAGCTGCTCGGCGAGGTCGTTCATGTCGAACTCGCCCTTGCCCATCTTGGCGGCCATGCGGGCCGCCTTCTCGGCGTCGAGATTGGCGGCGGCCTTCTCGACCAGCGCCACGATGTCGCCCATGCCGAGGATGCGGTCGGCCACCCGCTGCGGATGGAAATCCTCCAGCGCATCGGCCTTCTCGCCGACGCCCATCAGCTTGATCGGCTTGCCGGTGACGGCGCGCATCGACAGGGCGGCGCCGCCGCGGCCGTCGCCGTCGACGCGGGTCAGCACGATGCCGGTGATGCCGATCTGGCCATCGAAGGCCCGCGCCGTGTTGACGGCGTCCTGACCGGTCAGTGCGTCGGCGACCAGCAGCACCTCGTGCGGTTGAGCGATGCGCTTGACGTCGGCCGCCTCGTTCATCAACGCGTCATCGACGGTGACGCGGCCGGCCGTGTCGAGCAGCACCACGTCGTAGCCGCCGAGCCGGGCGGCGGTCATCGCCCGCGCCGCGATCTCCTGCGCCGACTGGCCCGCGACGATCGGCAGCGTGTCGATGCCGTTCTGCTGGCCGAGCACCTTCAGCTGTTCCATGGCCGCCGGACGACGGGTGTCGAGCGAGGCCATCAGCACCTTCTTGCGCTGGCGGTCGGTCAGGCGCTTGGCGATCTTGGCCGTGGTGGTCGTCTTGCCCGAGCCCTGCAGACCGACCATCAGGATGGCCACCGGCGCCGGCGCTTCGAGGTCGATCGGCTGGGCGTCGGAGCCGAGCGTCTCCACCAGCTGGTCGTGGACGATCTTCACCACCATCTGGCCGGGGGTGACCGATTTGACCACATCGACGCCGACGGCGCGGTTCTTTACCTTGTCGGTGAACGACTTGACGACGTCGAGCGCCACGTCGGCCTCGAGCAGCGCCCGCCGCACCTCGCGCATGGCCTCGGCGACGTCGGCCTCCGACAGCGCACCGCGGCGGGTGAGCTTGTCGAAAATGCCGGCAAGGCGATCGGAAAGGCTTTCAAACATCGGCGGTCCCCGTCGAACGATCCATCGGACCGCTCATATGGCCCTCTCCGCTGTGAAACCCAAGCGCCTCGTGCATCCGCGGGCGCAACGCGCTGGCGGATGTTGACCTCCGGGATCATACCCCGGTCGGCGGCTCGGCTGTCGCAACAGAACGAGAATGGACCGGCCTTACAGGCACGGCCGCGCCGAGTCAAGGAAAAGCCGGGATCGGCTTCCGCCGCCGCCGCCGATGGTCTATGAAGAAGGCCGGCGAAACGAGGCGGCGATGGACATTCCCTACGTCAAGATGAACGGCATCGGCAATGAGATCGTGGTGGTCGACCTGCGCTGCCGCCCCGAGCTGGTGACGGCCGATGCCGCCCGCGCCATCGCCGCCATCGAGCCGTTCGACCAGCTGATGGTGCTCTACGCGCCGCGCCGGACGGACACCCTCGCCTACATGCGCATCTTCAACGTCGACGGCTCCGAGAGCTTCGCCTGCGGCAACGGCACCCGCTGCGTCGGCACCCGCCTGTTCGCCGACGGCGCGCCGTCGCCCTTCCATCTTGAATCGCGCGCCGGCCTGTTGCGCGTCGAGAAGGCCGAGGGTGGCCTCGTCACCGTCGATATGGGCGAGCCGCGCTTTGCCTGGAACGACATCCCGCTCGCCGAGCCCTTCGCCAACACCCGCGCCATCGAGTTGCAGATCGGGCCGATCGATGCGCCGATCCTGCATTCGCCGTCGGTGGCCAACATCGGCAACCCGCACGCCATCTTCTGGGTCGACGACGTCGAAGCCTACGATCTCGCCGCCATCGGGCCGATGCTCGAGAACCACCCGATCTTTCCCGAGCGCGCCAACATCTCGCTCGCCCATGTCACGGCGCCCGACGCGCTGACGCTGAAGGTATGGGAGCGCGGCGCCGGCCTGACGCGCGCCTGCGGCTCGGCCGCCTGCGCCGCCGCCGTCTCGGCCGCCCGTACGCGGCGCACCGGCCGCAAGGTGCGGGTCAGCCTGCCGGGCGGCGACCTCGTCATCGACTGGACGGCCGAAAACCGCATCCTGATGACCGGCGCCACCGAATTCGAGCACGACGGCCTGTTGCCGGAAGCCATCTTCGCTTCGGCCGCCTAGAGCAATTCCACCGGGATTGCTCAAAAGGACATGGATGGCGCGGCACTTCCGCCAGGCTCGGAAGCGACCCGAGGGAGGGCCTGTTGATGCGCTACGGGTTTCCCATGCAAACGGCAATGGTCACCGCCGCCATCCGGGCGGCGCACCAGACACACGACGACGGCCGCGTCTTCCGCGACCCCTTCGCCGAGGACATCCTCGGCCCGGAGGCGGCGCCGCTGACCATGGGCCTGCCCGGCGTTCCCGGCTACCACATGCTGCGCCTGCTGATGCCCGCCCGCAGCCGCTATGCCGAGGACGCGCTGGCCGCGGCGGTGGAGCGCGGCTGCCGCCAACTGGTGATCCTCGGCGCCGGCCTCGACACCTTCAGTCTCCGCAATCCCTATCGGCGGCTGGGCCTCTGCGTCTTCGAGGTCGACCGTGCCAAGGCCCAGTCCGACAAGCGGCGGCGCCTCCTGCGCCTCGGACCGCATCTGCCGCAAGGCCTCGCGCTGGTGCCGGCCGAGATCGGCGGCGGCGACCTTGCCGCGGCGCTGACCGCCGCCGGCTGGCGGGCCGACGAGCCGACCTTCTTCGAGATGCTCGGCGTCGCCGTCTACCTGCCGCCGGCTACCACCTTCGATCTTCTCCGCTTCATCGCCGGCCTGCCGCGATCGGGCGTCGTCCTCGACTATGCCGTGCCGCCCGCCTGCCAGTCGCCTGAAGGCCGCGCCGTCACCGAGGCGACCATGGCGGAAACCGCCGGCGGCGGCGAGCCGTGGATCGGCTTCTTCGAGCCGGCGGCGCTCGCCGCCGAGCTTACAGCGCTCGGTCTTTCCGAGCTGGAAGACCTCGATCTTCAGGCGCTCGGACGCCGCTATCTCGGCAAGTCCGTCGTCGGCGACGGCGAATGGGGGCAGCACGTCATCAGCGCCCGCCACCCGGATTGAGTGGGGCCGCGGTTTCGCCTCTGGCAATTTCCGCGCCTTTCCGCCATATAGCCGGGTCTGGACCACAGGGAGCACGACCACGGCATGGCGATCGAGGTGATCACCTTCGGCTGCCGCCTCAACACGGCGGAATCGGAAGTGATGCGGCGGAAGGCGCTCGAAGCGGGCCTCTCCGACGCCGTGCTGGTCAACACCTGTGCCGTCACCGGCGAGGCGGTGCGGCAGGCGAAGCAGGCGATCCGTCGCGCCCGCCGCGCCGATCCCGACGCCCGCATCGTCGTCACCGGCTGCGCCGCCCAGACCTCGCCCGAGCTGTTCGCCGCGATGGACGAGGTCGATCTCGTGGTCGGCAATGCCGACAAGCTCAGCGAGGCCGCCTACCGGGCCATCCCCGACTTCGGCGTGTCGGCCGAGGAGAAGACGCGCGTCAACGACATCATGAGCGTGCGCGAGACGGCGCTTCACCTCGTCGACGGCTTCGAGGGCCGCACCCGCGCCTTCGTGCAGGTGCAGAACGGCTGCGACCACCGCTGCACCTTCTGCATCATCCCGTTCGGCCGCGGCAATTCCCGCTCGGTGCCGATGGGCGACGTGGTGGCCCAGGTACGCCGCCTGGTCGAGAACGGCTACGCCGAAGTGGTGCTGACCGGCGTCGACCTTACCTCCTACGGCGACGACCTGCCCGGCCGGCCGCGCCTCGGCCGCCTGGTCCGCGCGCTGCTGAGAGAGGTGCCGGAACTGGCCCGCCTCAGGATTTCCTCCATCGACTCGATCGAGGCCGATCCCGACCTGATGCTGGCGATCGCCGAGGAGGAGCGGCTGATGCCGCATATGCACCTCTCCCTCCAGCACGGCGACGACCTGATCCTGAAGCGCATGAAGCGTCGCCACCTCCGGGCGGACGCCATCCGCTTCTGCGACGAGGCGCGCCGCCTGCGCCCCGACATGGTGTTCGGCGCCGACATCATCGCCGGCTTCCCGACCGAGACAGAGGCGATGTTCGGCAATTCGCTCTCCATCGTCGACGACTGCGGCCTCACCCATCTGCACGTCTTCCCCTACTCGCCGCGCCCCGGCACGCCGGCCGCCCGCATGCCGCAGGTGGCGCGCGGCGACATCAAGACGCGCGCCGCCCGGCTGCGCGAGAAGGGCGACGCCGCCTTCCTCGCCCACCTCGAGGCCGAGACTGGCCGCCGCCACGCCGTGCTGGTCGAAAAGGACGGGCTCGGCCGCACCGAACAGTTCACGCTCACCGAGATCGACCGGGGCGCGCCCGGCGAGATCGTGCCGGCCGTCGTCACCGGCCGCACGGCGCGCACGCTCATCTCCAGGGCCGCCTGAGGCGGAGGAAAGCATGTCGGACGACAAGAAGCCGGGCCTGATCGGCCGCTGGTTCGGCGGCGGACGCGAGACGCCGCAGCCGGCCGACACACGTGAATCATTATATCCCGCACCGGTTGCCGAGCCGGCCGCCGCGCCTCCGGAGCCGGAGCCGGAGAAGATCCGCACCTCATGGTTCCAGCGGCTGACCGGCGGCATGTCGCGCTCCTCGCAGGCGATCGGCGGCGGCATCGTCTCCATCTTCACCAAGCGCAAGCTCGATGCCGACACGCTGGAGGAGCTGGAGGACGTGCTGATCCAGGCCGACCTCGGCGTCGCCGTCGCCTCGGCCATCGCCGACCGCCTGTCGGCCGAGCGCTACGGCAAGGACATCACCGACGCCGAGGTGAAGTCCGTTCTCGCCGCCGAGGTGGAGAAGGTGCTGGCGCCGGTCGCAGTGCCCTTCGGTCTCAAGCCGGACAAGGCGCCGCAGGTGGTGCTGGTGGTCGGCGTCAACGGCTCCGGCAAGACCACCACCATCGGCAAGCTCGCCTCGAAGTTCACCGCCGAGGGGAAGAAGGTGATGCTGGCGGCCGGCGACACCTTCCGCGCCGCCGCCATCGACCAGTTGAAGGTATGGGCCGGCCGCGCCAACGTGCCGATCGTCGCCCGCGAGGTCGGCGCCGATTCGGCCGGCCTCGCCTTCGAGGCGCTGACCCGCGCCAGAGCCGAGGGCGCCGACATCCTGATGGTCGACACCGCCGGCCGCCTGCAGAACAAGGCCGAGCTGATGGCCGAGCTGGAAAAGGTCGTTCGCGTCCTGCGCAAGATCGACCCGACGGCGCCGCACGACGTGCTCCTGGTGCTCGACGCCACCACCGGTCAGAATGCCGTCTCGCAGGTCGAAGCCTTCGGCCGCACGGCCGGCGTCACCGGCCTCGTGATGACCAAGCTCGACGGCACGGCGCGCGGCGGCATCCTCGTCGCCATCGCCGAAAAATTCGGCCTGCCGGTGCACTTCATCGGCGTCGGCGAGGGCATCGACGACCTCGAACCCTTCGCGGCGCGCGACTTCGCCCGCGCCATCGCCGGCATCGACGATTGAGCATCCGCCGGAAAAGTTGCAGACTTTTCGGACAAGTAGATGCACGACGAAAGATAGCGCACCCTCGGGCGGCTCCGGATTGCCGGCGGGCGGCGAAGCCGCTATCAGTTCAGTTTAGAATGGGTCGAGACCGCAACGACCCGCCCCGCATCGCCCCGAGGTCCCGATGTCCCTCGCCGAACTCGCCAATCCCTCCCGCTTCCTGGCGCTGGCCGGCCGCCTGATTCCCTGGCTGGCCGGCGTGACCGTGCTGCTGTTCGCGGCGGGCCTCGTCCTGGTCGCCCACTCGCCGGCCGACTATCTCCAGGGCGAGACGGTCAAGATCATGTATATCCACGTGCCCGCCGCCTGGCTGTCGATGCTGGCCTATGGCGTGATGGCCGTGTCCGCCCTCGGCACGCTGGTCTGGCGGCATCCGCTGGCCGACGTCGCCGCCCGCGCCGCCGCGCCGATCGGTGCCACCTTCACGGCGCTGGCGCTGATTACCGGCTCGCTGTGGGGCCGGCCGATGTGGGGCACCTACTGGGAGTGGGATGCCCGCCTGACCTCGGTGCTGGTGCTGTTCATCATGTATCTCGGCCTGATCGCCCTCTGGCGCACCATCGAGGACCCGACACGGGCCGCCCGCGCCGCCGCCATCCTGATCCTGGTCGGCTCGGTCAACCTGCCGATCATCAAGTTCTCGGTCGACTGGTGGAACACCCTGCACCAGCCGGCCTCGGTATTCCGCGTCGGCGGCCCGACCATCGACGCCGCCATGCTGGTACCGCTTGGTGCCATGGCGCTGGCCTTCACCGCCCTTCTCGCCACGCTGCACCTCGCCGCCATGCGCAACGAGATCCTTCGCCGGCGCATCCGCGCCCTGGGCCTCACCGCCGCCGGAGCCGCCCGATGATCGCCCTTGGTCCCTATGCCGGTTTCATTCTCCTGAGCTACGCGGCGGCGGCCCTTGCCGCCCTCGGCCTGACGCTCTGGGTGGTCCTCGACCATCGCCGCCTCCTGAAGACGATGGCCGCCCTCGAGGCACGCGGGCTGACCCGCCGCTCGGCCCGCGCCGCCGCCCGCCTGGCGCCGGAGGCCGCCCCGACGGCACCGTCGCTGGAGACGGGGGCGTGAGCGAACCGAAACGCCGCCGCGCCAGCGTCCTGGCGCTCGTCCCGCTGCTGCTGTTCGTGGCGCTCGCCGCCCTGTTCTACGGTCGGCTCGGCGCCGGCGATCCGTCCGAGGTGCCGTCGGCGCTGATCGGCAAGCCGGTGCCGGAGTTCCGCCTCGATCCCGTCACCGACCTCGCCCGCGACGGCGCGCCGGTGCCCGGCTTCGCCGCGTCCGACCTCGAGAAGGGTGTCTTCGTCGTCAACGTCTTCGCCAGCTGGTGCGCGCCCTGCCGCGTCGAGCATCCGCTGCTGATGAAGCTCGCCGAGGAGGGCCGCGTCCGTCTCTACGGCCTTGCCTACAAGGACCCCGAGGAGCAGACGCTGCGCTTTCTCAACGGCCTCGGCAACCCCTATGCCGCCGTCGGCGCCGACCTCAGCGGCCGCGTCGGCATCGACTGGGGCGTCTACGGCGTGCCGGAAACCTTCGTGGTGGCCGACGGCCGCATCGCCTTGAAGCTGGTCGGCCCGCTGACGCCGGACCGCATCGCCGCCGAGCTGATGCCGGCCGTCGACAAAGCCATAAACGGGGCGCCTACTCAGCCGGCGCCGTAATCCCGATAGCCGAAGATGGCGCTGCCGACCCGTACGTGCGTCGCGCCCTGGCCGATCGCCGCCTCGTAATCGGCCGACATGCCCATCGAACGGAAGGCGACGCCGCACCGCCGCGCCAGTTCGTCGAGCAGCGCGAAATGCGGCGCCGGCGGATCGCCGACCGGCGGGATGCACATCAACCCGGCAATGGCGAGGCCATGCACCTCGCGGCAGCGCTTGACGAATTCCACCGTTTCGCGCGGCCGCACGCCGGCCTTCTGCGGCTCCTCGCCGGTGTTGACCTGGACCAGCAGCTTCGGGAAACGGCCCTGCGCCTTGGTCTCGGCGGCCAGCGCCGCGGCGATCTTGTCGCGGTCGATGCTGTGGATGACGTCGAAGAGAGCCACCGCCTCGCGCGTCTTGTTCGACTGCAACGGCCCGATCAGATGCAGCTCGATTGCCGGGAAATCCGCCTTCAGCGCCGGAAACTTCGTCGCCGCCTCCTGCACCCGGTTCTCCCCGAACACCAGTTGGCCGGCGGCGATGGCGGCGCGGACGTCGGCTTCGCCGAAGGTCTTGGACACGGCGATCAGCGTCACCGATCCGGCCGGCCGGCCGGCCTCTTCCTCGGCGCCCTCGATCGCCGCCCGCACCCGTCCGAGCGCTTCGGAAATCGTCATGCTGTCCTCCGTTCCCTGGGGGCGATCCCTTTGCCTGTCTTTGGCGTCCGCCGCCGTCTTGTCAAGACGACGGAGGACGAGCCGCCCTACCTTGTTTCGCCATCTTCCGACCCTTAAGTGATAGCATCGCTTTATCGGGCGACTTCGCAAGGAGACCCGGCCCGAGGCCTGAGAGGGTGCCGTCATGTTTCAAAACCCCAAGACGACGCGTCGCGCGGTCCTGACCGGCCTTGCAGCCGGCCTGACGCTGGCGCTCGCGCCGCTGCCCGCCACCGCAAAGCCCAACCTCGGCAACCTGTCGCCCGAGCAGCTCGCCACCGTGCAGGCGGTCAATCGCTATTTCAACTCGATCACCACCTTCGAGGGCAAGTTCCTGCAGACGGCGCCGGACGGCAGCGAGACCAACGGCTATTTCGTCATCAGCCGGCCGGGCAAGATGCGCTTCCGCTACTATCCGCCGTCCAAGCTCGACATCATCGTCGACGGCCGCACGGTGGCGGTCGACGACAAAGCCATGCAGTCGCAGACGCTCTACCTCCTGTCGGAGACGCCGCTGCGCTTCCTGCTCGACAAGAACATCAACCTCCTGGAAGAGGCGGTGGTGCAGTCGGTCAGCGCCGATTCCGACTTCATCGTCATCCGCTTGCAGGACCCCGGCACCTTCGTCACCAGCCACCTGACGCTCTATTTCGACGCCCGCACCACCGAGCTGAAGCAGTGGACGGTGACCGACGATCAGGGCTACGACACCACCGTTGCCATCTACGAGACCAAGGTGGGCAATCCCACCAATCCCGAATGGTTTGAGATCAACTATTCCAAGTACAAGTGACGGCACGGGGCGCTGCCCCACCCGATACCTCCGCCGCCGTCACGAGGAGCAACCGATGACCGACGCCCCCGCCGCGGGCCGCAAGGCTGAGAACCCGTGGCTCAAGCTGACACTGGAGCTTGGCCCGCTTCTCGTCTTCTTCTTCGCCAACGGCCGCTTCGGCATCTTCGTCGCCACCGGCGCCTTCATGGCGGCGATGGCCGTGTCGCTCGCCGCTTCCTGGGCGATCAATCGCCGCCTCGCCGTCATGCCGCTGGTCACCGGCATCGTCGTCGCCGTGTTCGGCACGCTGACGCTGGTGCTGCACGACGATACCTTCATCAAGATGAAGCCGACCATCGTCAACGCGCTGTTCGGCGGCGCGCTGCTCGGCGGCCTCGCCTTCGGCAAGACGCTGCTCGGCTATGTCTTCGACGGTGCTTTCCACCTCGACACGGCCGGCTGGCGCAAGCTGACCATCCGCTGGGGCCTGTTCTTCCTGCTGCTGGCCGTCCTCAACGAGGCGATCTGGCGAACCCAGTCGACCGAATTCTGGATCGCCTTCAAGGTATGGGGCATCATGCCGCTGACGCTGCTGTTCTCGGTCGCCCAGCTGCCGCTGCTGACGCGCCACGCCATCGAGCGGCCGGAAGCGTGACGCGGACCATCGCCAGCATGGCGCTGCTGGTCGCCGACTATGACGACGCCATCGCCTTCTATGTCGGCGCGCTCGGCTTCTCGCTCCTCGAAGACACCCCGCTCGAGGGCGGCAAGCGCTGGGTGCGGGTCGGTCCGCCCCTCGGCACCGCGCTGCTGCTTGCCCGCGCCGACGGGCCGCAACAGGCGGCGCGCATCGGCGACCAGACCGGCGGCCGCGTCTTCCTGTTCCTCGAAACCGACGATTTCGCCCGCGACCACGCGCTATTTTCGGCGCGCGGCGTCCGCTTTCTGGAAGCGCCACGCGCCGAGGCCTACGGCACCGTCGCCGTCTTCGAGGATCTCTACGGCAATCGCTGGGATCTCATCGAGCCGAAGCGCGCCGGCTGAGGTCACCCTTGCGACGCCGGTCGGGACGCGGAGGGCTGGATCGGCATAAGCCTTTCGGTCTAGTGTCGCCCGATCCTCTTCCGCGACAGGGACATTTTCTTCATGACCGCCCACGACTTCGACACCGTCATCGATCGACGGCAGGTGCCCACCTCGAAATGGGACCGCTATCCGGCGGACGTGCTGCCGATGTGGGTGGCCGACATGGACTTCGCCGTCGCCGAGCCGATCGTCGACGCCCTTCGCACCCGCCTCGACCACGCGGTATTCGGCTATGGCGGCCCGGTGACGCGGGCCCTGCGCGAGCTGATCGCCGCCGACATGCAGGATCTCCACGGCTGGACCATCTCGCCGGCCGATGTCGTCTTCCTGTCAGGCGTCGTCCCCGGCTTCAACCAGGCGCTCAAGACGGTGAACCGCCCCGGCGACCGGCTGGTGGTGGAGACGCCGGTCTATCCGCCGATCCTCGCCGCCGCCGGCCATTGGGATCTCGCTCGTGTCGACGTACCGGTACGGCCGGTCGCCGACGGCTCCGGCGTCGACCTCGACCGCCTGACCGTCGCGCTGGAGGGTGCCGCCGCCTTCCTCCTGTGCAACCCGCACAACCCCACTGGCCGCATGCGGACGCGGACCGAACTCGAAGCGATCGCCAACGCCTGCCTCGCCTCCGATACGGTGATCGTTTCGGACGAGATTCATTGCGATATCGTCTACAACGGCCGGCGGCACGTTCCGATCGCTGCGCTGTCGCCGGAGATCGCCCGCCGCACAATCACGCTGATGGCGGCCAGTAAGACCTACAACATCGCCGGCCTGAAGACCGCCTATGCCATCATTCCCGACGCCGAGCTGCGCCAGCGCTTCGTCGCCGCTCACCTCGGCTTGAGCGAAGGGGCCAACGTGCTCGGCCTCGTCGCCACCGAGGCGGCCTTGCGTCACGGCCGGCCCTGGAAGGCGGCACTGCTGACCTACCTCGAAGCCAACCGTGATCATTTAATGGCTCGGCTAGCGACGGAAATCCCTGAAATTCGTGTCGCCGCGCCGGAGGCGACCTACCTCGCCTGGCTCGACTGCTCGGCCCTCGACCTTGGCAACGCCCAGAAATTCTTCCTCGACAAGGCCCGCGTCGGCTTCAACCCCGGCGCCGACTTCGGCGGCAAGCCCGACCATGTCCGCCTCAACTTCGGCTGTCCGCGCGCCCTGCTCGACGACGGCATCGACCGTATGGTGAAGGCGCTGTCGCAGCGCTGAAACCCGCCCGTTACTGCCGATCGGTCCGGATACGGTCCCGAAACGACAACGCCCCGGCGGAGACCCGCCGGGGCGTTTCGTTTGCGAATCGAATGGATGCTGCTAGCCCTCGAGCCGGCGGATAATCTCGTCGAGCTGATCAAGCGTGCCGTATTTGAGACGCAGCTCGCCGGCGCCGTTCGGCCGGTGGCGGATTTCCACCGCCACGCCCAGCGCGTCGGCCAGCCGCTTTTCCAGTGCCCTGGTATCGGCGTCCTTGTCGGGCTTCACCCCCTTGGCCCGGCCGTGCGGCTCGGCAATGGTTGCCTGCGCCAGCGTCTCGGCCGAGCGCACCGTCAGCCCCTCCTCGACGATGCGCCGGGCCAGCGTCGCCGGGTCGGGCGCGGCGATCAGCGCCCGGGCGTGGCCGGCGGTCAGCGCGCCGTCGTTGAGATACTGCTTCACCGGCTCGGGCAGCTTCAGGAGGCGCAGCGTGTTGGCGACGTGGCTGCGGCTCTTGCCGATCACCGCCGCCAGATCGTTCTGCGTATACTCGAATTCCTGGATCAGCTGGTCGTAGCCCATCGCCTCTTCCAGCGGGTTGAGGTCCTGCCGCTGGACGTTCTCGATGATGGCGATCTCCATCGCCTCGCGATCGGTGACGTCCTGGATCACCACGGGGATCTCGTGCTGACCGGCCTTCTGCGCCGCCCGCCAGCGCCGCTCACCGGCGATCAGCTCGTAGCCGCTGCCATTGTTGGGCGCCGGCCGCACCACCACCGGCTGGATCATGCCGTGCTGGCGGATGGAGCCGGCCAGTTCCTCGAGGTCTTCCTCCTTGAACAGCCGGCGCGGGTTGCGGGGATTGGCCTTGATCAGGTCGATCGCCACCTTGCGGATGCCGCGTACCCGCTCCACTACCTCGAACTCGGAGCCGGCGTCGCCGATCAACGCCGCCAGTCCCCGGCCGAGCCGCCGCCGTCCGCTCTCGTCGCCGACGCTGCTCATGACGTGTCTTCCTTTCAAGCGGCGGCGCGGAAGCGCCGCTCGCGCTGGATGATTTCCGATGCCAGCTTCAGGTAGGCCTGGCTGCCGGTGCATTTGAGATCGTAGAGCAGCGCCGGCTTGCCGTAGGACGGCGCCTCGGAAACCCGGACGTTGCGCGGGATGATCGTCTCGTAGACGGCGTCGCCCATGTTGGCCCGCACGTCCTGCACCACCTGGGCGCTGAGGTTGTTGCGCCCGTCATACATGGTCAGCACGATGCCGTGGATGCCAAGCTCCGGGTTGAGGCTGCGCTTCACCTGCTCGACCGTGGAGAGAAGCTGCGACAAGCCCTCGAGCGCGAAGAACTCGCATTGCAGCGGCACCAGGATGGAATGCGACGCCGACAGCGCGTTGATGGTCAGGAGGTTCAGCGACGGCGGGCAGTCGATCAGCACGTAGGTGAAATGCTTCTCGTGGCCGCCGGCATCCTGCGCCACCTTGTCGGCATGGCGGGCGATCGCCTTCCTCAGGCGATAGGCGCGATCGGCCGAGGCGGCGATCTCCAGCTCAACGCCGAGGTTGTCTAGCGTCGACGGCGCCACGGTGAGGCGCGGCACCGCCGTCGGCACCAGCGCCTCGTTCAGTTCGGCCTCGCCGATCAGCACGTCATAGGTCGAAACCGAACGCGACTTGCGGTCGATGCCGAGGCCGGTCGAGGCGTTGCCCTGCGGATCGAGATCGATGATCAGCACCTCCTCGCCGATGGCGGCCAGCGCCGTGCCGAGGTTGATGGCGGTGGTGGTCTTGCCGACGCCGCCCTTCTGGTTGGCCAGCGACAGCACGCGGGGGATGTCGGGAAGACGGGTCATCGGCGGGCATCCTGCTTTGAAAGGCCGGGCGACAGGCGGCGAACATGGGTGACGAGGACGATGCGGCTGCCCTCTTCGATCCGGCTCTGCTTTTCTACCAGATCGAAGGCCCAGGACGCAGCGGCTTGCCGGTATTCCGCCGCAAAATCCTGGCCCTTGTGGAAAACGCCGGTAGCGCCGGCAGCGAGCCACGGCTCGGCATAGTCGAGCAGCCGGTCGAGCGAGGCCAGCGCCCGCGCCGATACGGCTTCGAATCGATCGACGCCGAATCCTTCCGGATCCGTTGCGGATCGTTCCGCCAGCGACTCGATCCGTTCCGAAACGATCCGCGCCGGCAGCTTCAATTCGCGCGCCACGGTTTGCAGGAAGGCCGCCTTGCGGCCATTGGATTCGACCAGCGTCACATGGCCGCCGTCGACATCGGCCAGCAGGATCGCCGTGACGAGGCCGGGGAAGCCGGCACCCGAGCCGAGGTCGAGCCAGCGCCGCGCCGCCGGTAGCGCCGTCAGCGCCTGGGCACCGTCGGCAACGTGCCGACGCCAGATGTCGGGCAGCGTCGACGGCGCCACCAGATTCTTCACCGGCTGCCATTTGCGCACCAGCTCGACATAGGCGGCAAGACGCGCCTCCATCGCCGCATCGAGCGGCATGATGGCTCGCGCCGCGTCGAGACCGTCGGCGTCGGACAGCGGGGACTGGATCGCCCTGGCCATCAGGCCACCTCCTCGTTGCCGCTGGATAGCGGCGGCCGCGCCGCCAGCTTGCGCAGATGGGCGAGAAGCAGCGTCAGGCTGGCCGGCGTCACGCCGTCGATGCGGCCGGCCTGGCCGAGCGTCGCCGGGCGGACGGTTTCGAGCTTGTGCCGCACTTCGTTGGAAAGACCGATCACCTGGGCATAGTCGAGATCGGCCGGCAGCGCCCTGCCCTCGTCGCGGCGGAAGGCGGCGATGTCGGCCTCCTGCCGGTCGAGATAGACGGCATAGAGCGCCTCGGTTTCCAGCGCCGCCGCCGTCACGGTATCGAAACGACCGAGATCCGGCCAGATGGCGGCAAGCCGCGCCAGCGAGATCTCCGGATAGGAAAGGAGATCATAGGCCGAGCGACGGACGCCGTCGCGATTGAGGGCAAGGCCATGGTTCTCCGCCTCGCGCGGACTGAGCGTCAGCGCGCGGGCGAGCGACCGGGCGGCGTCGAGCGCCTGCATCTTGGCGGCAAAAGCCTCCGCCCGCCGCGTGCCGACGAGGCCGAGCGCGACCCCTCGCGCCGTCAGCCGCTGGTCGGCGTTGTCGGCCCGCAGCGACAGCCGGTATTCGGCGCGCGAGGTGAACATGCGATAAGGCTCGCTCACCCCCTTGGTGACGAGATCGTCGATCATCACACCGAGATAGGCCTCGGCCCGATCGAACACCACGCCGTCGCCGCCACCGGCCCGGCGGGCGGCGTTGAGGCCGGCGACGAGCCCCTGCGCCGCCGCTTCCTCGTAGCCGGTGGTGCCGTTGATCTGGCCCGCGAGATAGAGACCGCCGAGCTTCTTGGCCTCCAGCGTCGGATAGAGTTCGGGCGGATCGACGTGATCATATTCGATGGCATAGCCGTATTGGGCGATGCGCGTCCGCTCGAGGCCGGGAATGGAGGCGACGATCGCCTGCTGCACGTCCTCCGGCAGCGAGGTCGAGATGCCGTTGGGATAGACGAGGTCGCTGTCGAGCCCTTCCGGCTCCAGGAATATCTGGTGGCCGTCGCGATCGCCGAAGCGAACGATCTTGTCCTCTATCGACGGGCAATAGCGCGGGCCGCGGCTGCCGATCTGGCCGGAATACATCGGCGAGCGATGGACGTTGGCGCGGATTACTGCGTGCGTGGCATCGGTGGTGCGGCTGATGTGGCAGGCAACCTGTGGCCGGGTGATCGCCCTGGTCAACGTCGAGAACGGCTCGGGCTCGTCATCGCCCGGCTGACGCTCCAGCCCGGCATAATCGATGGTGCGGCCATCAAGGCGCGGCGGCGTGCCGGTCTTCAGACGGCCGAGCCTGAGGCCAAGCCGGACCAGCGTCTTCGAAAGGCCGAGCGCCGGCGGCTCGCCGATGCGGCCGGCCGGCGTCGTTTTGGGACCGAGATGAATGAGACCGGTCAGAAAGGTGCCGGTGGTCAGCACCACGGCGCCCGTCACCAGCCGGCGGCCGTCGGCAAGCAGCACGGCCGTCACCCGGCCGTTGGATGTTTCGAGATCGTCGGCCTCGCCGTCGATCACCGTCAGATTGGCGGTCGCCGCCAGTTCGGCCTGCATCGCCGCCTTGTAGAGCTTGCGGTCGGCCTGGGCGCGCGGCCCGCGCACCGCCGGTCCCTTGCGGCGATTGAGCAGGCGAAACTGGATGCCGGCGGCGTCGGTTACGCGGCCCATCAACCCGTCCAACGCGTCGATCTCACGCACCAGATGGCCCTTGCCGAGGCCACCGATGGCCGGATTGCAGGACATCGAGCCTACGGTGGCAAAGCTGTGCGTTACCAGCGCCGTGCGAGCGCCGGTCCGCGCCGCCGCATGCGCAGCCTCGGCGCCGGCATGGCCGCCGCCAATAACGACGACGTCGAAGCTGTCAAACGCGTCCATGTCCTGCTGTTCGCCTTGCTGAATTGACTTTCGGATCGGAGAAGCCGCTGTCCGGGGTGCTTTTCCACCGCCGCCGTCATGTCGGTTAGCCCAACGACTGGGCCTTAATAGGGCAAACCGCTGGCCGAGGTCAAAGCCGAAACGCGCGGATTTCCGCCGTTTCGCCCGCCGCAACCCGGTCTGTCACCTGATGAAGGCGCGTTTCCGGAATCGGTTCGGCGGCGAATCCGTTGAGTTTTCCACAGGCTGGGGAGTGTTTCACGTGAAACACCGTTAATTTTTCATCCCTGCCCTACAGGTCCGATGCCAGCTCGATTCACCATGCCGGTCGACTCGTTTCGGATAGGAATCGATCACTTGCCGATGCAGAAGGTGGAAAAAATCGAGCCAAGCACTTCCTCGACGTCGATGCGGCCGGTCAGCCGGCCAAGCGCGTCGCCGGCCTGGCGCAATCGATCGGCGGCGATCTCCACCGGCAGGTTCGGCCGCTCCGCCCGGCACAGCGCCTTGACGGCCTGTTCCAGGCATTGCCGCTGCCGCGCCCTGCTGACCAGCGGTGCCTCGCCGCTTAGCCGGTCGGCGGCCTCCCGCGTCAGGCGGTCGAGCAGCCGATCGAGCGTCTGGCGATCGTGGATTGATACGGCTTCAGTCGCGCCGCCGTGCAAGTCCGCCTTGCTGCGCAGCACCAGCAGCGGCACGCCAAGGCCGGCGACATCGGCGGAAGGGCCGGCGCCATCCTCGTCCAGCCAGACGATCAGGTCGGCCGCCGCCGCCCGCGCCCGCCCCCGCCGGATACCCTCGGCCTCGATGGCGTCGCCGCCCCCTTCTCGCAGGCCGGCGGTATCGACCAGCGTAACCGCGTAGCCGCCGAGGTCGAGACGGACTTCCAGCAGGTCGCGGGTCGTGCCAGGAATATCGGTGACAATAGCGATATCACGTTCGGCCAGCGCATTGACCAGACTGGACTTGCCGGCGTTGGGCGGACCAAGCACCACCGCCTCGAACCCGTCGCGGATGCATTCGCCGCGTCGACCGGCCTGTAACTCGCGCTCCATCTCCGCCCGCAGCAGGCCGGCGTCGACGCCTACGTCGGCGGCCACCGCCTCCGGTACGTCGTCCTCGTCGGAGAAATCGAGATTGGCCTCGACGCGCGCCCTGAGTTCGATCAGCCGCTGCCGCCAGTCCTCGGCTCGGGCGCGGAAGGCGCCGCCGGCGAGGCGCAGCGCCTGTCGCCGCTGGCTGTCGGTGTCGGCGGCGATCAGGTCGGCCAGACCCTCGACCTCGGTAAGATCGAGCCGGCCATTGTCGAAGGCGCGGCGAGTGAACTCGCCGGCCTCGGCCAGCCGCAGCCCCGGCAGGCTGCCGAGAAAGGCCAGGAAGGCAGCCACCACCGCCCGGCCGCCATGCAGGTGAAACTCGGCGACATCCTCACCGGTGAAGCTACCCGGCGCCGGGAAGAACAAGACCAGACCCCGGTCGATGACCTCGTCGCTGTCGCCATGCACGTCCCGCAGCACCGCTTGCCGCGGCGGCGGCAGGGTTCCAATGGTCGTTTCGAGTACGAATCGGACCGCCGTTCCGGTAACTCGCAGCACAGCGATGCCGCTTGGCGGCGGGCCGGACGACAGAGCGAAGATCGTATCGGTCACGACTCAATCCTCGGCGGGGGATTCAGTATTTCAGGAGAAGCGTTTCGGGATCGACTCAACACGCAGCGTCGCAGCTTTCCGAAAGCAATATGGCGGGCGTTTTCGCCAAAACAGCACGGAGCCCCGTCAGGCTCCCAGCCGATCGAGAACGACATATCGGCCGCGAATCGATCCGCGGCCGATGATTCACGTGAAACAGCCTATCAGGTGTTCATGGAATCGAAGAAGTCGTTATTGGTGCGCGTCTGCCGCAGCTTATCGAGCAGGAACTCGGTGGCGTCGGTGGTGCCCATCGGGTTGAGAATGCGGCGGAGAACGAAGGTCTTCTTGAGCTTGTCCGGCGCCACCAAGAGGTCTTCCTTGCGGGTGCCCGAGCGCTGGATGTCGATGGCCGGGAACACGCGCTTGTCGGAAATCTTGCGGTCGAGAATGATTTCCGAGTTGCCGGTACCCTTGAACTCCTCGAAGATCACCTCGTCCATGCGGCTGCCGGTGTCGATCAGCGCCGTGGCGATGATGGTCAGCGAGCCGCCCTGCTCGATGTTGCGGGCGGCGCCGAAGAAGCGCTTCGGCCGCTGCAGGGCGTTGGCGTCGACACCGCCGGTCAGTACCTTGCCCGAGGACGGCACCACCGTGTTGTAGGCACGGCCGAGACGGGTAATCGAATCGAGCAGGATGACCACGTCACGGCCATGTTCGACCAGGCGCTTGGCCTTCTCGATGACCATTTCCGCCACCTGCACATGGCGCGTCGCCGGTTCGTCGAAGGTGGAGGAAACCACCTCGCCGCGTACCGAGCGCTGCATGTCGGTCACTTCCTCCGGCCGCTCGTCGATCAGCAGGACGATCAGATAGCATTCCGGATGGTTGGTGGTGATCGAGTGGGCGATATTCTGTAGGAGCACCGTCTTGCCGGTACGCGGCGGCGCGACGATCAGCGCGCGTTGGCCCTTGCCGAGCGGCGCCACGATGTCGATGACGCGGGCCGAGAAGTCCTTCGACGGAACGCCCTCCACCTCCATGCGGAAACGCTCGTCGGGATAGAGCGGCGTCAGGTTGTCGAAGTGCACCTTGTGGCGCGCCTTCTCAGGGTCCTCGAAATTGACGGTGTTGACCTTGAGCAGCGCGAAATAGCGCTCGCCTTCCTTGGGGCTGCGGATCTGACCTTCGACGGTGTCGCCGGTCCGCAGCGAGAAGCGGCGGATCTGGGCCGGCGAGATGTAGATATCGTCAGGGCCGGGCAGATAGTTGGCATCCGGCGAGCGCAGGAAGCCAAAGCCATCCTGCAGCACCTCGACGACGCCCTCGCCGATGATCTCGACCTCCTGGTCGGCCAGTTGCTTCAGGATCGCGAACAGCAGCTCCTGCTTGCGCATGGTCGAGGCATTCTCCACCTCCAGCTCCTCCGCAACGGCCAGGAGTTCGGTGGGGGTCTTCTTCTTGAGATCCTGGAGCTTCATCTCCGACATGGATGCGGCATCTCTTGGCTGGAAACGGGAAAAGACGCCGAAAGCACCTGCCTCCCCGCAACGGGGATACGCAACGACGAACTTTTCCGAAAGACGCGAACAGGCAGCGACGGCGGGGAGCCGCCACGGAGGAACTTCTCGGAACGACGTCCGGAAGGCGCCTGCTCGCGAGGCGAGGGACTCGGTTTCTATAACCCGTTCGGCCGGACACGGCAAGCGTCCGGCCGGGGCGGCGATCAGAACGGCTTCAGCACCACCAGCACCAGAATAGCCAGGAGGATCAGCGTCGGCAGCTCGTTGATCATGCGGAAGAAGCGCGAAGTGTGGCGGTTGGCGTCGCGCGCGAAGGCCTTGCGCCAGATGTCGAGATGGACGTGATAGGCGGTAAGCGCCACCACGAAGGCAATCTTCAGCCACAGCCAGGACGCGCCGGTGAACCAGTCGCCCTTGATGCCGAGCCACAGACCGAAGCCCCAGGTACCGATCATCGCCGGCTGCATGATGCCCTTGATCAGCCGCCGCTCCATCACCTTGAAGGTTTCCGATTGCACCGAGCCCGGCTCGGCGTCGGCGTGGTAGACGAACAGGCGCGGCAGATAGAAGATGCCGGCCATCCAAGCGAATACCGAGAACAGATGGCCGATCTTGATCCAGTCGTAGGCGTGGCCGATCATCGTTCGCCTGCCCCGCGCAGCCGCTCGAGCATGCGCGTGACGTTGTCGATGCCACCGTCCGGCGTGATGCCGTGGCCGAGGTTGAAGATCAGCGGCCGGCCACCCAGACGATCAAGGATGCGATCGACGGCAGCGTCAAGCGCCGCGCCGCCGGTGACCAGGTGCAGCGGATCGAGATTACCCTGCACCGGCGCCAGCGACTGCACATGGTCGCGGACGAAATCGAGCGAGGCCTGCCAGTCGATGCCGACGGCGTTGACGCCGGTCTCTCGCACATAGGCCGGCAGATGGCCGCCCGCCCCCTTGGGGAAGCCGATCACCCTCGCCCCCGGCACCTCGCGCCGCAGGCCCTCGACGATACGGCGGGTCGGCTCGATCACCAGCCGTTGGAAGCCGGCATCGTCGAGCCCGCCGGCCCAGGTGTCGAAGATCTGCACCGCGTCGGCGCCGGCCCGCAGCTGGGCGGCGAGGTAACGGACGGACGCGTCGACCAGCACATCGATCAACAGGTCGACGCCGACGGGGTCGAGCAGCGCCGCCTTGCGGGCGGGCAACTGGTCGGGCGTGCCGCGGCCGGCGATCATGTAGGTGAGAAGCGTCCAGGGCGCGCCGCAGAAGCCGAGCAGCGTCGTCTCAAGTGGCAGCGTGGCGCGGATGCGGCCGACTGCCTCGAAGACCGGCGCCAGCCGCTCGACCAGCCGCTCCGGCTGAAAGTTCGGATGGGCGAGGTCGATCGGCGAGAGGCGCGGTCCCTCGCCGTCGACGAACCACACCTGCTGGCCGAGCGCCTGCGGCACGACGAGAATGTCGGAAAACAGGATGGCCGCATCGAAGCCGAAGCGGCGGATTGGCTGCAACGTCACCTCGGTGGCGAGGTCTGGCGTATAGCAGAGATCGAGGAAGGAACCGGCCTTCGCCCTCACCTGCCGATACTCCGGCAGATAGCGGCCGGCCTGCCGCATCATCCAGACCGGCGGCGGCCACAGCCGCTCGCCATCGATGACCCTGAGGAGGCGTCGCTTCGCCGTCCCGTCGTCCGTGTTCTGAGGCGTCGCGCCGTCCGTGGTTTCCAAGTCAAGAATCCTTTTGAAGAGATTTTCTTTTTCTTATTGGCGAGGGATAGCAGGGATTGTCGCCTCTCCACAATCCGAACCGTGACGGGCGCCGAGGGTTGATGCCAACGGTGCCGTCGGCAGGCCAAGCCTGTGGCTTTTGTGGAAAACTTTAACGAATGGCGGAATGCCGCAAGTCTTAACGAAAGGTTAATGGGGATGATCGCTGAAGAGTTAATGAACGGTTAAGGAGACGCGTCGCTTTTGCACAGCGCCCACAGGCGGCGTTAGGATCATGCCCATCGGCCTCGATTGTTGATGGTTTTCTGGCCTCTCCACAGCCCCCGGCCGGGGCGTCGCCGAGGGCGGCTTTTATCCACCCCCGTCCCGAGGCGCGGCGGGCACCTGTGGATCGTCGTTGGACGGAATCAGGCCAAGCCATTGATCGGACGTCCTAAAAAAGAACTCGCCAACGAGGGCGCCTTCTGAGATGCTCTGCGCCGTCCTTTCGGAGCACGCCGGCCATGAAGCGGGGGCAGACCTATTTCCACATCCACCTCGTCTCCGATTCCACCGGCGAGACGCTGCTTGCCGTCGGCCGGGCAGCGACCGCCCAGTACGAATCCATGGTGGCGATCGAACACATCTATCCGCTGGTGCGCTCGGTGCGGCACATCGAGCGGGTGATCGCCGACATCGAGGCGGCACCGGGCATCGTGCTCTACACGCTGGTGCAGCAGGACCTTGCCGCGAAGCTCGAGGAAGCCTGTCAGGCGGCGGCCATTCCCTGCATCGACGTGCTGCGGCCGGTGTTCGACGTCTTCCGTTCCTTCTTCAACGTGCAGGCGATCGGCAAGGCCGGCGCCCAGCACGCCATGGACGCCGACTATTTCAAGCGCATCGACGCGCTGAACTTCACGCTGGCCCATGACGACGGCGCCCTGCCCGACGATATCGAGGAAACCGATGTTATCCTGATCGGCATCAGCCGCACCTCCAAGACGCCGACCTCCATCTATCTCGCCAATCGCGGCATCCGCACCGCCAACGTGCCGCTGGTACCGGGCATTGCCGTCGCCGACAAGGTGATCGCCGCGAAACGGCCGCTGGTGGTCTGCCTGATCGCCACCGCCGAGCGGATCATGCATGTCCGCCAGAACCGTCTCCTGGCGCTCGCCGACCGCAGCCAGCATTCGCCCTATGTCGACAAGGCGTCGATCGCCCAGGAAATTCTCTATTCCAAGCGCCTCTGCGCCGAGCATGGCTGGCCGATGATCGACGTGACGCGCCGCTCCATCGAGGAAACCGCCGCCGCCATCCTCGCCCTCTGGGATCAGCATCGCTACGGTAAGGCGCTCGATTCCTTCTCCGACAGCGTGCCGGGTGAACCATGAGCCTCATTCTCGCCTCGGCCAGCCCCGCCCGCGCCGCCCTACTCACCGGCGCCGGTCTGATCTTCAAGCGCGTGCCGGCCGACGTCGACGAGCGCCTGGTTGAGGAGGATCTCGGCGGCCTCGGCGCCGCCGACGTCGCCCAGGCGCTGGCCGACGTCAAGGCGGTGGAAGTGTCGATGCGCCGGCCGGGCGACCTCATCATCGGCGCCGACCAGACGCTGGCGCTCGGCGACGAGCGCTTCCACAAGCCGCGCGATCGCGAGGAGGCCGGCCGGCAGCTGACCCGCCTGTCCGGCCGCAGCCACGAACTGCATTCGGCGCTGTCGCTGGCCCGCGACGGCGAGGTGCTCCATCGGGCCGTCGATTCGGCCCGGCTGACCATGCGGCCGCTGTCGGCCCGCTTCATCAGCCACTATCTGGCGGTGGTCGGCGAGGCCGCTGTCGGCTCGGTCGGCGCCTACCAGCTTGAAGGCTACGGCGTGCAACTGTTCTCAGCCGTCGACGGCAACCATTTCACCATTCTCGGCCTGCCGCTGCTGCCGCTCCTTGAGTTCCTGCGCGAGGAAGGGGTGATCGAACGATGATCCGCGCCGCCGTCATCGGCTGGCCCGTCGGCCAGTCGCGCTCGCCGCTCATTCACGGCCATTGGCTGAGGCAATTCGGCATCGACGGCGACTACGGCCGGCTGGCCGTCGCGCCCGAGCAGGCCGAAGCCTTCTTCGCCGATTTCGCCGCCAGCGGCCTCGCCGGCGGCAACGTCACTATTCCCCACAAGGAGACGGCGGCGCGTGCGGCGGCACATCGCACGCCGGTGGTCGAGCGCATCGGCGCCGCCAACACGCTGTGGCTCGAGGATGGCATGCTTTCGGCCGACAACACCGATGGCGTCGGCTTCCTTGTCAATCTCGACGAGCGGGCGCCCGGCTGGGACGCCGATCCCGGCGAGGCGCTGGTGCTGGGGGCCGGCGGCGCCGCGGTGGCGATCGTCGACGCCCTGGTAACGCGCGGCTTCACGGTGCGGATCGTCAACCGCACGCTGGCGCGGGCTGAGGTGCTGGCCGGCCACTATCCCGGCAAGGCTACCGCCGACATCCTTTCGGCGGCGAACCGATATGCGACGACGGCCGGCCTCGTCGTCAACACCACCTCGCTCGGCATGAAGGGCGACGGCGCCATCGACTTGGACATGACGGGCCTGCCGGCCGATGCGGTGGTCACCGACATCGTCTACGTGCCGCTCGAAACGCCCTTCCTCTCCGCCGCCCGGACGCGCGGCCTCCGCGTCGTCGATGGCTTGGGCATGCTGCTGCATCAGGCGGTGCCGGGCTTCGAACGCTGGTTCGGCCGCCGGCCGACGGTGACCCCGGAACTGCGTGCCTTGATCGAGGCCGACCTGTGATCGTCATCGGCCTCACCGGCTCGATCGGCATGGGCAAGACCACCACCGCCGATCTATTCCGGGAGAAGGGTCTGCCGGTGTTCGACGCCGATGCCACGGTGCACGCCCTCTATGACGGGCCGCTCGCCGCCGACATCGAAGCGGCTTTCCCTGGCACGACGGCGGACGGCCGCGTCGACCGCGCCCGCCTCTCGGCGCAGCTCGCCGGTAACCCCGAGGCCTTCCGACAACTGGAAGCCATCGTCCATCCGGCGGTGCGGCGGGTGGAAGCCGACTTCCTAGCCGTCGCCCGTGCCGCCGGCGCCCCAGCGGCGGTGCTCGACATTCCCCTGCTCTTCGAGACCGGCCGCCACCGCGACGTCGACAAGGTGGTGGTGGTGTCGGCGCCGGCCGAGCTGCAGCGGGCACGCGTGCTCGCCCGGCCGGGCATGACCGAGCAGAGGTTCGAGGCCCTCCTTGCCCGCCAGACGCCCGACGCCGAAAAGCGGGCATGCGCCGACTGGGTGGTGCCCACGGGCGATGGCATCCCGGCGGCGCAGGCGTCGGTCGAAGCCTTCCTCGCGGAATTGGCGGGGGATAGACCGGCCGAGCTTCCTTGAATTTGCCATCGCCGGCGGGCAGGATTCGGCCATGCGTGAAATCGTCTTCGACACCGAAACCACCGGCCTTGATCCGAAGAGCGGCGATCGTCTCGTCGAGATCGGCTGCGTCGAGGTGGTCAACCGCTTTCCGACCGGCCGCAACTTCCACGCCTACATCAATCCAGGCCGGTCGGTGCCGAAGGAGGCCTTCGACGTCCACGGCCTCTCCGACGAGTTCCTGGCCGACAAGCCGCGCTTCGACGACATCGCCGACGCCTTCGTCGCCTTCGTCGGCGACGCGCAACTGGTAGCCCACAACGCCAGCTTCGACATGGGCTTCATCAATTTCGAGCTGAAGGCGACCGGCCGGCTCACCTTCGGCAACGAACGCGTCATCGACACGCTGATGATGGCCCGCCGCAAGCATCCCGGCGCCCCGGCCAGCCTCGACGCGCTGTGCAGCCGCTACGGCATCGACCGATCGAGGCGCGTCAAGCACGGCGCCTTGCTCGATGCCGAACTGCTCGCCGAGGTCTATCTGGAGCTGACCGGCGGCCGTCAGGCCGGCCTCGACCTCAGCGTGACGGTGCAATCGGCCTCGGGCGGCGCCGGTGGCCGGGCGGTGGTGCGGCAGCGCCCCGAGCCGCTGCCGCCGCGCCTCACCGCCATGGAGGCCGAGACGCATGCCGCCTTCATCGCCGCCATCGGCGACAAGGCGCTGTGGAACGCCTATCTCGAGGCCGACGAGCAGGCGGAAACCGCTTGATTGCCGGGCGCGGCCGCTACGCTATGATTAGCCGGCGAATTATGCCATAGAGCGCGTCGACGCGTTCCCCGGCCCGGCTTGCCCGTCGGGACGCCACGATCCAGTCTGCGAAGGAAAGCTCCGTGACCAAGGCGCCCGTTGAGAAATTCCGGCAGGTCGCCGCCCTGCCCTATCGGCTGACCGGGCACGGCTACGAGGTGGTGATGATCACCACCCGCGACAGCGGCCGCTGGATATTGCCCAAGGGCTGGCCGATCAAGGGCCTGAAGCGCCACGAGGCCGCCGAGACCGAGGCGATGGAGGAAGCCGGGCTGATCGGCAGCGTCGCGGACAGGCCCTGCGGCAGCTTCACCTACGTCAAGCAGTTCCCCAAGCGCCAGGAAAAGGTGCTGGTCGAGGTGTTCCCGATGGCCATCGAGCGGCAGCTCGACGACTGGCAGGAAAAGGGCCAGCGCGAGGTGCGCTTCTTCAACCCGGTCGACGCGGCGGCGCTGGTGTCGGATGCCGGCGTCGGCGACCTGATCCTCGCCTTCTTCGTCGATCTCGCCAAGAAGAAGGCGGCCGGCACCCTGAAGGCACCGGCCGCCCCGAAAGCCGCGTCTGCCAGGACGGCGGAGGATCAGGCGAGCCCCTCGAACAGCGCCGTCGACAAGTAGCGCTCGGCGAACGACGGCACGATCACCACGATGGTCTTGCCGGCATTCTCCGGCCGCTGGCCGACCTTGATCGCCGCCCGGAGCGCGGCGCCCGAGGAGATGCCGACCGGCACGCCTTCGAGCCTCGCCACCTGGCGGGCGGTGGCCAGCGCCTCCTCGGAGGGCACCGGCACGATCTCGTCGTAAATCCTGGTGTCGAGCACTGTCGGCACGAAGCCGGCGCCGATGCCCTGGATCTTGTGCGGGCCGGGCGTGCCGCCCGACAGCACCGGACTTTCGCTCGGCTCCACCGCCACGATCTTCACGCTGTCCTTGCGCGCCTTCAGCACCTGGCCGACGCCGGTGATGGTGCCGCCGGTACCGATGCCGGACACCACGATGTCGACTTCGCCATCGGTGTCGTTCCAGATCTCCTCGGCGGTGCTGACGCGATGCACCTCCGGGTTGGCCGGGTTCTCGAACTGCTGCGGGATGACGGCGCCGGGAATGCTGGCGGCCAGCTCGCCGGCCCGGGCGATGGCGCCCTTCATGCCCTTGGCGGCCTCGGTCAGCTCCAGTTCGGCGCCGAGCAACTTCAGCATCTTGCGCCGCTCGATGGACATCGATTCCGGCATCACCAGGATCAGCCGGTAGCCCTTGGCGGCGGCGACGAAGGCCAGCGCGATGCCGGTGTTGCCCGAGGTCGGCTCGATCAGCGTCGATTCGCCGGGCTTGATCTTGCCCTGCGCTTCCAGCGCCTCGATCAGCGCCACGCCGATGCGGTCCTTGACCGAGGCGATCGGGTTGAAGAACTCCAGCTTGCCGAGGATCGTCGCCTTGACGCCATTCTCGGCGGCCAGCTTGTCGAAGCGGACAAGCGGCGTGTCGCCGATGGTGTCGGTGATGGAGGCGTAGACCTTGCCGCGGCCGCGGCGGGAAAGATCGCTCATGATGTCCTCGTCGGTGATGGGGTCTGTCCGGGAAGTTGACGCCATTCTACCGGCGACCGGAGAACGCCACCAGTCAACCAAGGCCGCATCAGGCGGTTCGATTGGAAAATGATCCCATATACAGGCCGATCTGGAGAACGGATTTCTCCGCCGTCAGGAGCGGCCCGTCGATCCGAAGCCGCCGGCGCCGCGGGCGGTGTCGTCGAGTTCCGTTGCCTCGACCAGCCTTGCGCGGGTGACCGGCGCGATCACCATCTGGGCGATGCGCTCGCCGCGGACGATGGCAAACGGCGTGTCCGAGAGGTTGACGAGGATCACCTTCACCTCGCCGCGATAGTCGGCGTCGACGGTGCCGGGCGAGTTGAGCACGGTGACGCCGTGCTTGGCGGCGAGGCCGGAGCGCGGCCGCACCTGCGCCTCGTAGCCTTGCGGCAGCGCCAGGGCGAGGCCGGTCGGCACCAGCGCCCGGCCGAGCGGCGGCAGCGTCAGCGGCGCCTCGACGGCGGCGAGGAGATCGAGGCCGGCCGCCCCGTCGCTCTGGTAGGCCGGCAGCGGCAGGCCCTCGGCATGCGGCAGGCGGAGAACGGCGACATCGACCATGGATAATCCTCGGGATCTCAAGAATGTTACGGAAGTGAATCGAAGGCGGTTTCAGGCGAGACGGTCGGCGATCAGCGCCACCAGCCGCTCGGCCACCTCGTCCTTGGACAGCGTCGGCCAGACGTCGACGCCGGCCGCCGAGATGACGCGCACGCTGTTGCGGTCGCCGCCGAACACGCCGCTGTCCGGCGACACGTCGTTGGCGACGATGCAGTCGGCGCCCTTGGTGTTCAGCTTGCGGGCGGCATTGGCTTCGACGTCGGTCGTTTCGGCGGCGAATCCGATGACGACCTTCGGCCGGCGGTCGTTGTGTCCGAGCGTCGCGAGAATGTCGGGGTTCTCGACGAAGGCGAGCGGCGACGGATCGCCGGCCGCCTTCTTGATCTTCTCGCGCGCCACCTCGGCCGGTCGCCAGTCGGAGACGGCGGCGGCCATCACCGCCGCGTCGGCCGGCAGCGCCGCGAACACCGCGTCGAGCATCTGACGCGCCGTCTCGACGCGGACGACCTCGACACCCTGGGGATCGGCGATGGCAACCGGGCCGGAGATCAGCGTCACGCGAGCGCCGGCCCGGGCGGCGGCGGCGGCCACCGCGTGGCCCTGCTTGCCCGAGGAGCGGTTGGTGATGAAGCGCACCGGATCGATCGGCTCGATGGTCGGGCCGGAGGTGACCAGCACGTGCCGGCCAGCCAGCGGCTTTGGCGCGGTGCTCTCGGCGAAGAACGCCTCGACGCCGGCGACGATGTCCATCGGCTCGCTGAGGCGGCCGACGCCGGCCTCGCCGCGCTCGGCCATCCGGCCCTCGGCCGGACCGATGAAGCGGACGCCGTCGGCGAGGAGCCGGGCGGCGTTGCGCTGCGTCGCCGGATGCGCCCACATGCGCTGGTTCATGGCCGGGCAGGCGATGATCGGCGCGGCGGCGGCGAGCAGGCTGGCGGTGGCCAATTCGTCGGCGATGCCGTTGGCCATACGGGCGATCAGGTTGGCGGTGGCCGGCGCCACCAGGATCAGGTCGGTATCGCGCGACAGCACGATATGGCCGATGTCCTGCTCCTCGGTGGGGTCGAACAGATCGCTGAACACCTTCTGGCCGCTGAGCGCGCCGACGGTCATCGGCGTGACGAATTCCTTGCCGGCCCGCGTCAGGATCACCCGCACCTCGGCGCCGCGCTCCTTGAGGCGCCGGATCACCTCCAGCACCTTGTAGGCGGCGATGCCGCCGCCGATGACGATCAGGATGCGCTTGCCCGTGAGCATGTCCGGCCCCTCTTGAATGGTCGAGGGAACCTAGACCATCGCGACGCCGAAGGTAAGCGGCAACACCTCTCCATCAACCCACGACGAATTTCTCGTCGAAGGAATAGCCGGAGCCGCGCACCGTGCGGATCGGGTCGCGGGCGCGGCCGCGATTGATCGACTTGCGCAGGCGGCCGACATGGACGTCGACGGTGCGCTCGTCGACATAGACGTCATGGCCCCAGACACCGTTCAGCAACTGCTCGCGCGAGAACACCCGCCCCGGCGACTGCATCAGGAATTCCAGCAAGCGGAACTCGGTCGGCCCGAGATGCACCTCGCGCGCCGAACGGCGGACGCGCCGCGTCTCGCGGTCCAGCTCGATGTCGCCGGCCGTCAAGAGGCTCGACACCGTCTCCGGCTTGGCGCGTCGCAGCATCGCCTTGACGCGGGCGATCAGCTCGGGGATCGAGAAGGGCTTCACCACATAGTCGTCGGCGCCGGTGGCAAGGCCGCGCACCCGCTCCGCTTCCTCGCCGCGCGCCGTCAGCATGATCACCGGCAGCCGCTCGGTCTCCGGCCGCGCCCGGAGGCGGCGGCACAGCTCGATGCCGGAAATGCCCGGCAGCATCCAGTCGAGCAGCAGGAGATCGGGCGTGATTTCCTTCAGCCGGATGTCGGCTTCGTCGCCGCGGAAGGCCTGCTCCACCTCGAAGCCCTCGGCCTCGAGATTGTAGCGCAGCATCAGCGACACGGCCTCCTCGTCCTCGACGATCATCACCTTGGCCATGGTCGTGTTCCGCTCCCGGTTGATCAGGTTCCGGCGATGGTGCTGGCGATCGAGGCGTCGGCCTTCGGCCGTTCGTCCTCGTAGGAGCGGCCCGTCACCACATAGTGCACCGATTCGGCGATGTTGGTGGCGTGGTCGCCGATCCGCTCGATGTTCTTGGCGCAGAAAAGCAGGTGGATGCAGAAGGTGAGGTTGCGTGGATCCTCCATCATGTAGGTGAGGAGTTCGCGGAACAGCGAGGTGTAGAGCGCGTCGATCTCGTCGTCGCGCTGGCGGACGGCGCCGGCCGCCTGGTCGTCGTGGCTGGCATAGGCGTCGAGCACCATCTTGAGCTGGTGGAGGGCGATCTCGCAGAGATGCTCGACGCCGTTGATCAGCTGCTTGTGCGGGAACACGCCGTTGATGGCGACGGCGCGCTTGGCGATGTTCTTGGCGAGGTCGCCCACCCGCTCGATGTCGTTGGCGATGCGCATGGCGCCGACGATCTCCCGGAGATCGCTGGCCATCGGCTGGCGGCGGGCGATCACCAGGATCGCCTTGTCCTCGATGTCGCGCTGCAGCCGGTCGAGTTCGCGGTCGCCGGCGATCACCCGCCGGGCGAGGTCGATGTCGAGGCGGGTCAGCGCCGTCACCGAATCGCCGACGGCGCGCTCGGCGAGGCCGCCGATCTCGGTGACCATGCGGGCGATGGCCTTGAGGTCGTCGTCATAGGCGGAAACAGTATGTTCCATGCGAAATCTCCTGCCGTTTCCGGTCAACCGAAGCGGCCCGTGATGTAGTCCAGCGTCCGCTGCTCCAGCGGATTGGTGAAGACGTGGTCGGTGGGGCCTTCCTCGATCAGGTGTCCAAGGTGGAAGAAGGCGGTGCGCTGCGACACGCGCGCCGCCTGCTGCATCGAATGCGTGACGATGACGATGGTGAAGTTGGCGCGCAGCTCGTCGATCAGCTCCTCGATCTTGGCGGTGGCGATCGGGTCGAGAGCCGAGCAGGGCTCGTCCATCAGGATCACCTCCGGCGACACGGCGATGGCGCGGGCGATGCAGAGGCGCTGCTGCTGGCCGCCGGACAGGCCGGTACCCGGCTCGGTCAGGCGATCCTTCACCTCGTTGTAGAGCGAGGCCTTCTGCAGCGAGGTGACGACGATCTCCTCGAGGTCGGCCTTGGAGCGGGCGAGGCCGTGGATGCGCGGCCCGTAGGCGACATTGTCGAAGATCGACTTCGGGAACGGATTGGGCTTCTGGAACACCATGCCGACGCGTGCCCTGAGTTCGACCACGTCGAGATCGGGATCGTAGACGTCCTGGTCGTCGAGGGTGATGGTGCCCTCGACGCGGGCGCCGGCGATGGTGTCGTTCATGCGGTTGATGCAGCGCAGGAAAGTCGACTTGCCGCAGCCCGACGGACCGATGAAGGCGGTGACCGCCTTCTCGGCAATGTCGATGGAGACGCCGTGCAGCGCCTGCTTCTGGCCGTAGGTCACCTTGACGTTGCGGGTGTGGATCTTGATCGGCCGGCCCGCCGCATCGGGGGTGCGGACGGTTTCGAAGGGGAGGATGGCCTGGACGGCGGACATGGCGGGAACTCCGGAAATCACCAGCGGCGCTCGAAGGCGCGGCGGAGCAGGATGGCGACGCTGTTCATGGCGAGCAGGAAGGCGAGCAGCACGATGATCGCCGCCGAGGTGCGCTCGGTGAAGGCGCGCTCCGGCTCGGTCGCCCACATGTAGATCTGGGTCGGCAGCGCCGTCGCCGGATCGAGCGGCGTCGACGGGTATTCGACGATGAACGCCTTCATGCCGATCATCAGCAGCGGCGCCGTCTCGCCGAGCGCGTGGGCGAGGCCGATGATGGTGCCGGTCAGGACGCCCGGCATGGCCAGCGGCAGCACGTGGTGGAACACCGTCTGCATCTTCGAGGCACCGATGCCGAGGCCGGCCTCGCGGATCGACGGCGGCACCGCCTTCAGCGCGGCGCGGGTGGCGATGATGATGGTCGGCAGCGTGGTCAGCGTCAGCACCAGGCCGCCGACCAGGCTGGCCGAGCGCGGCAGGTGGGCGAAGTTGATGAACACCGCGAGGCCCAGGAGGCCGTAGACGATCGACGGCACGGCGGCGAGATTGTTGATGTTGACCTCGATCAGATCGGTCCAGCGGTTCTTCGGCGCGAATTCCTCGAGATAGATCGAGCCGGCGACGCCGAGCGGCAGCGACAGCACCAGCACCACCGCCATCATGTAGAGCGAGCCGACCAGCGCCACGCCGACACCGGCCATCTCCGGCCGCGTCGAGGCGCCGTTGGTGAAGAGAGCCGTGTTGAAGGCGAGACGCAGGGCGCCGTCCGCCTCGAGCTTGTCGATCAGCGCGATGTGCCGGTCCTTGACGAGGCGCTGGCTTTCCGGAACGTCGGCGGGGATCGTTCCCTTGACGAAGGAATCGACGTCGCCGGTGGCGTAGAAATCGACCGCCTTCTTGGTGCCGATCAGCGTGGGGTCGGCGGCGATCAGCGACCTCAGCATCGGCCCCGAGCCTTTGGACAACAGATCGAGCCCGTCATAGAGGCCGTCCTCATCGTTGGGGTCGAGTTCCAGAGTCCGGGCGAGCGCCGCGGCGATCAGATCATCGAAGCGGAAGGAATTGCCCGACATGATCGCCGCCGGCGAGCGGTCGCCGTCCGGGGCGATGACGCCCGGGTCGAAGTCGACGATCATGGTGATGCGCGTCTGCTGGAAGGCGGTGTAGCCCCGCAAGACGATCGAGCCGAACAGCAGCGCCAGGAAGGTGAGGGCGAGCGCCACGGCCATGAGGCCGAAGGTGCGGAAGCGCCGCTCGGCGGCATAGCGGCGCTTGAGGCCGATGTCGATCCTGGAGATCTTGCGGATGTCGGGGCCGGAAAGCTGCGAGGGCGGGAGCGGAAGGGCGCGATCGGTCATTCGTACTGCTCCCGATACTTGCGGACGATGGTCAGCGCCAGCACGTTGAGGCCGAGCGTGATGACGAACAGCGTGATGCCCAGCGCGAAGGCCACCAGCGTCTGCGGGCTGGTGAACTCGAGGTCGCCGGTCAGCTGGTTGACGATCTTTACGGTGATGGTGGTCATCTCGGCGAAGGGATTGAGCGAGGCGCGGGCCGCGACGCCGGCCGCCAGCACGACGATCATCGTCTCGCCGATGGCGCGGGAGACGGCGAGCAGCACCGCGCCGACCACGCCGGGCAGCGCTGCCGGCAGAATCACCTGCCGCATGGTCTCCGAGCGGGTGGCGCCGAGCGCCAGCGAGCCGTCGCGCAGCGAGCGCGGCACGGCGGTGATGATGTCGTCGCTGAGCGAGGAGACGTAGGGGATGATCATGATGCCCATCACCACGCCGGCGGTCAGCACGTTGTTGCCGGAGGTGCCGAGGCCGAGCGGCACGGCCATCCAGTCACGGATGAACGGCCCGACGGTGGTCAGCGCGAAGAAGCCGTAGACGATGGTCGGGATGCCGGCCAGGATCTCGATCAGCGGCTTGGCGATCGAGCGCACCTTGGAGCCGGCGTATTCGGCCATGTAGACGGCCGAGAACAGACCGACCGGCACCGCCACCAGCATGGCGAAGAACGAGATGTAGACGGTGCCCCAGAAGAGGGGCAGGAAGCCGAACTGGCCGCTTTCCGTCGAGCCGGCGGCGGCGAAGCGCGGGTCCCAGACGGTGCCGAAGTAGAAATTGATCGGCGACACCATCGAGAAGAACTGCAGGGCCTGGAACAGCAGGCTGAGCACGATGCCGACGGTGGTCAGGATGGCCACCGACGAGGCGGCGATCAGCAGGGCGAGAACGGTGTTCTCGACGAGATTGCGCGCCCGGAGGCGTGGGCGCACCCGCACGAAGGCGAAGATCAGCCCGAAGGCCAGGGCGGCCACCACCGCCGCGTCGATGGCGGTGTCGAGGCCGCCCGAGACGACGTTGAGCGCGCCGGCGGCAACCAGCTGATAGGGCTTGACGTCCTCGCCGAGCGGCAGGCCGTGGCGGGCGAACACCGAGCGCGCCGTCACCACGCCGATGCGGATGTTCTGGAGTTCGTCGGGCGTGGCGAGCTTCAGACCGGCCGCCACCTGTTCGACGCCGGAAATCTGCAGCGACAGCTGCGTCGTATCAGAGAGCACCGTTTCGGGCAGATTGGCGCGCACCGTGCGATCGACGATCAGCGGCTTGGCCAGCGACAGGACGATCAGGATGGCCAGAGCCGGCATCGCCGTCCACACCAGCACGTAGGCGCCGTAGTAGCCGGGCCGGGCGGCGAGTGCGCCCTTGCCGGAGAGCACGACGGACTTCCAGCGGCCCAGCACGTAGCCGAAGAAGGAAAGGCCCGCGATCAGCGCGAGCAGCCAGAGCGGACCCATTCGGCCTCCCCGTTTCTTGCGTCCGCCAGTTGGCGGCACGACAGGCAAGGGCCTCGCTCGGAGGCCCTTGCCGTTTCAGGTTGCGATCGTTCAGAGCGTCTTGCCGGCCTGGAAGTCGGCGAGCACCTTCTGGCGCTCTTCCTTCGGCGCCGGCACCAGGCCCTTGGCGACGGTCGGCGAACGCGGGCCGATCATCTGGTCGGCGATGAAGAACTCGACGTAGTCCTTGAGGCCCGGGACGACGCCGAGATGCGCCTTCTTGACGTAGAAGAACAGCGGCCGCGACACCGGATACTCGCCCTTGGCGATGGTGTCGACCGTCGGGGCGATGCCGGAGACGGTGGCGACCTTCAGCTTGTCCTTGTTGTTCTGGTAGAAGTCGAGGCCGAACACGCCGATGCCGGTCTTGTTGGAATCGATGCGGGCGAGCGTCTCGTTGTACTCGCCGTCGATGTCGATCGCTTTGCCATCCTTGCGCACCTTGACGCAGGCCTTCTGGGCGTCGGCGGCGGCGAGGCCGGAGGCGATAAAGGCGTCATAGGCTTTGGTGGCCTTGCAGCCGGCCAGCAGCAGCTTCTCCTCGAACACTTCGCGCGTGCCGTGCTTCTCGCCGGGGATGTAGGCGGCGATGTCCCAGTCCGGGAAGCCGGCCTTGACGTCCGACCACTTGGCGTTGGGGTTGTCGACGAGCTGGCCGTCCTTCAGCACCTGGGCGCCGATGGCGTTGAACCAGTCGGCCGGCTCGTAGGCGAAGTCCGGACCCTTGATGTCGGAGGCGAAGACGATGCCGTCGTAGCCGATGCGGATTTCCTGCACCTCGGTGACGCCGGCCGCCTTGCAGGCGTCCAGCTCCTCGGCCTTGATCGGCCGGGAGGCGTCGGCGATGTCGATGGTGGCGTCGCCGACGCCCTTGCAGAACTCCTTGAGGCCGGCGCCGGTGCCGCCGCCTTCGACGATCGGCGCCTTGAAGTTCGGGTTGGCCTCGGCGAAGGCCTCGGCCACGATGGTGGCGTAGGGCAGGACGGTGGACGAGCCGGCGATGTGAATCTGCTCGGCCGCGAGGGCGGCGGTACCGGTGGCGGAGAGGCCGAGCACGAGGGCGCCGGCAGCGGTGGAGAATTTCACGGGTGCACTCCTAACGGTTTAGGATCGCGACGGCGGGAGCCCGGAAAGCCCGGCAGCTGTGCCCAACCCGTCACGCCCACGGACCCTAGCGATCGGACACTACCCTTCTATGACGGATCCGCTACAAGATTGTGACAATGCAATATGTTGATATGAAATAGTAATTCAGCTCGTTCCGATTTCGGTCACCACTTCCTCGGCGACTTTTGTCATCTCGGCCGCCGGCCCCGGCCGCCGCGGCAGCCAGACGCTCACCGTGGTGCCGACGCCGACCTCCGAGCGGATGGCGAGGCGGCCGTGGTGGCGATTGACGATGTGCTTGACGATGGCAAGGCCGAGGCCGGTGCCGCGCTGCTCGCGGCTTCTCGCCGCGTCCACCCGGTAGAAGCGCTCGGTGAGGCGCGGCAGATGCTCGGCGGGAATGCCCGGTCCGTCGTCGGTCACGCTGGCGCGGAAGCCGGGCCGGCCGTCGTCGCCGGTCTCTCCGGTGAGGGACAGGGCGATGCGGCCGCCGTCGCGGCCGTATTTGACGGCGTTCTCGACGAGATTGGCGAATATCTGCGTCAGTTCGTCGCGATCGCCCGACACCGGCGCCGTTTCCAGTCCGGTCTCCATGGTGATCGTCGCCTGGCGGCCGGCCGCCACCGGCGCCATCATGTCGGCCACCGCCGGCAGCACCTCGGCGAGGTCGACGGCGCCAGTCGGCCGGACGTGCGCCTTCATCTCCAGGCGCGACAGCGACATCAGGTCGTCGATCAGCCGGCCCATGCGGCGGGCCTGTTCCAGCATGATGGACAGGAAACGCTCGCGGTTGGCCTCGTCGCGGCGGGCCGGGCCGAGCAGCGTCTCGACGAAGCCGGTCAGCGAGGCGAGCGGCGTCCTGAGCTCGTGGCTGGCGTTGGCGATGAAGTCGGTGCGCATGCGGTCGAGGTGGACGGCCTCGCTCTCGTCGCGGAGGCGCACCAGCACGAAGTCCGGCCGCCGGCGCGGTTCGGGGCGCGGCTGGCGCAGCGGCGAACAGCGGACGACGAAATGCCGCTCGGCCGGGCCGCGCTCGGTGAAGCGCACTGGCGGCACGCTCTCGCCCTGCCCGGCGCGGTGGACCGCCTCGAGGATGTCCGGCACGCGCAGCTTGAAGGCCAGGGGATCGCCGACGCGCGCCGGGCCGAACTCGGCGATGGCAGCGGCGTTCTGGTAGCGCAGCGTGCCGTCGGCGTCGGTGAGGAAGGCCGGCTCCTCCATGCCGTCGAGCAGCAGCTTCATGCCGGTGTCCGGCCAGCGGCGGGCCGGATAGCGGTCGAGCGGCCGCGGCCGCGCCGCCGTGCCGCCGGCCGGCAGTACGGCGAGGGCGGCGCCGGCGGTGGCGAGGAGGCCGAGCAGCGCCACGATCGGCCGAAGGTCGGCGGCGAGGAACAGCACCAGCCAGAACAGCACGGCCGCCGCCAGCACCGCCTTGAGGCGACCCTCGGCCAGCGCCTCGGCCAGACGGCCACGTCCCTCCGGCGGGGTGTCGTTTCTCTCCGGCATATCCGGCGGCAGGCTCATTGCATTCACGCGTCCTTGAGCGGAAACTCGGATCCTGTCACATTGATAATCGTCTTTTGTGACACTCGTTGCATGGCGGTGGCGACCGGAGTCTGGGGGAAAGCCGATGGGAAAGAAAGACAAATCGACGGGCGGGCTGTCGCGTCGCTTCATATCGAACGCCGAACTGATCGCCGCCCGCGAGGGCGCCGCCGTGCTGGCGACGCAGGCGCCTGACGCGCCGCCGATCACCCTGGGCAAGGTGACCTTCGACCTCGACAATCCCTATCTCCCCGAGGAGATCGAGATGGAGGCGCTCGGCTCCGGCGGCTACCCCTACAAGGAGACGATCAAGGAAAAGGCCTATATCGAGGAGCTGCGCGTTCTGCAGATCGAGCTGGTCAAGCTGCAGAAATGGGCCAACGACACCGGCCAGCGCATCGTGCTCTTGTTCGAGGGTCGAGACGCCGCCGGCAAGGGCGGCACCATTTCCACCTTCCTCGAATACATGAACCCCCGTTCGGCCCGCCACGTGGCGCTGTCCAAGCCGTCCGACGTCGAGCGCGGCCAATGGTATTTCCAGCGCTACGTCAAGGAGCTGCCGACGCGCGGCGAGATCGTCTTCTTCGACCGGTCCTGGTACAACCGCGCCGTCGTCGAGCCGGTGATGGGCTTCTGCACGCCGGAAGAGGCGAACCTGTTCCTTGAGGAGGTGCCGAGCTTCGAGAAGATGCTGATCAACGACGGCATCGTGCTGATCAAGATCTGGCTCGACATCGGCCGCGAGATGCAGCTGAAGCGCTTTCACGATCGCCGCCACGATCCCTTGCGCATCTGGAAGCTGTCGCCGGTCGACCTCAAGGCGCTCGGCATGTGGGACGAGTATACCGCGGCCCGCGACCGCATGCTGAAGGCCAGCCACTCCGACCTCAGCCCGTGGATCGTCGTCCGCTCCAACGATAAGAAGCGGGCGCGGCTCAACGCCATCCGCTACCTGCTCGGTCAGCTCGACTACGCCCGCAAGAACCTCGCCGCCATCGGCGAGATCGACGACAAGATCCTCGGCAAGGGCCCGAAGTTCCTGAAGATCAAGGACAAGGGCTGACGGTGGTCAGGCCAGCCGCAGGTACCAGTGGATGTCGCGGTCACTGACCTCTGCGAAGAAGCGGTCGCACTCGGCTTCCTTGATGGTCAGGTAGATGTCGGTGAAGCGTTCCCCGAGCCGCCGCTTCAGGAAGTCCGAGGCGCGCGCCCGGCGGAGCGCCTCCGGCCAGAAGCGCGGCAGCGACGGCGGCACCTGCGCGTAGCCGTTGCCGACGATCGGCGGCGACGGGGTAAGCCGCCGCTCGATGCCCTCGATCATGCCGGCGATCACCACGGCCAGCCCGACGTAAGGGTTGACGTCGGCGCCGGCGACGCGCTGTTCGAGATGGCGCGTCTCGGGCGGGCCGCCGGTGACGCGGATCGGCACAGAGCGGTTGTCGATGGCCCAGGCCGGGCCGAGCGGCGCATAGGAGTTGGGCTTGAAGCGCCTGAAGCTGTTGGCGTTGGGGGCGAGTATGGCCATGCTCTCGGCCATGGTCGTCTCGAGGCCGGCGATCGCTTGCCGCAACAGCGGATTGCCCTCGGGCTCGTCGCCGGCGAACAGGTTGCGGCCGGCATCGTCGCAGAGGCTGACGTGGAAATGGGCGCCCGAGCCGGCGAAGTCGGCATAGGGCTTGGCCATGAAGGTGGCGACGTAGCCGTGGCGCTCGGCGACGCCCTTGACCAGGCGCTTCCAGAGGATGGCGTCGTCGGCCGCCCTCAGCGGATCGGCGCGGTGTTCCAGCACGATTTCGAACTGGCCGGGCGAATACTCCGAGATCAGCGTGCGGGCCGGCAGGCCGGCCGTCTCGGCGGCGGCATAGATCGCTTCGAGAAGGTCCGAGAAGTCGGAGAGGTCCTGCACCAGGCAGGCCTGGAGGTCGGTCTGGCGGAAGCCGTTGGGAGCTGTGGGCGGCGTGAGGCGGCCGTCGGCCGCCGCCTTGCCGTCGAGGAGGTAGAACTCCAGCTCGACGGCGGCGGCCGGATGGAAGCCGAGGGCGCGGGCGTTCTCGACGACGCGGGCCAGCGCGTGGCGCGGATCGCTGGCCGAGCCCATGCCGTCGTTCTCGAAGGAGGTGAGGATGAACTGGCCGGTCGGCGTCGTCCGCCACGGCGAGCGGACCAGCGTGCCGGCCACCGGCCGGCAGATGCGGTCGGCGTCGCCCTCCTCCCAGAGGAGGCCGGTCTCCTCGACGTCGGCGCCCTTGATGTCGAGCGACAGCACCGAGCAGGGCAGTGGCCGCCCCGCTCGGTAAGCGCCGATCAGCTCGGCACGGCGCAACAGCTTGCCGCGCTGCACGCCGGAGCAGTCGGTCAGCAGGCATTCGAACTGGACGACGTCGGGATGGGCGGCGAGGAAAGCCTCGGCTTCAGTGACGTCGGCGATCTTGACGGCGGGCATGGTTGACGACCCCGGAAACAGCGCGAACGACGGAAAATCTCCGACGTCATGGCACTTCCCACCGACGATTGTCCAGTGCAGGCCGTCGATCGAAGCCGCGGCACGCGGTGTCCGGCGCGGCGCCGGGCGGCATTTCGCGGCAAGTCGTGTCCGAAATGCATCCGGCGGCGCATAAAGCCGAGGGCCGGGAAAATGCGGCTTGGCCCTGCCGCCGGTTGTCGGCTAGAGTGCCGCCACCACCGGTTATGGATCGTCATGCGTTTCCCGTTTTACGTCCTTCTGCCCGTCCTCCTGCTGCTTGCCGCCTGCGCCGGCTCGCGTCCCAACGGCGGCGCCCTCGAGGTCGTGACGGCGGCGGCGCCGGAGGCCACCGAGCACGCGCTGCTGGTCGCGGCGACGCGCGAGCGGGTGGCGACGGGACCAGCGATGTTCAACGGTGAGCGGGCCGGCCAGCTCGATTTCGCCGACCTCCAGATCTCCGTGCCGCCTGGCCACAAGACCGGCAACATCGAATGGCCGTCGCCGCTGCCCGGCGATCCGCAGAGGCAGTTCGTGGCGCGGTCGCTCGCCTATGTCGACGGCGCCGCCGCCTTCAAGGCGCGGCTGTCGGCCCGGCTGGCCGCCCTGCCGAAGGGCCGGCGTTCGGTGGCGGTGATCGTCCACGGCTTCAACACCGATTTCGACGAGGCGGTATTCCGCGCCACCCAGATCGTCCACGACACCGGCTTCGACGGCGTACCGGTGCTGTTCACCTGGGCGTCGCGCGGCTCGCTGTTCGACTACGTCTATGACCGCGACAGCGCCACGCTGGCCCGCGACGGCCTGGAACAACTCCTGAGCCTTGCCGCCGACAGCGGCGTCGAGAACCTCTACGTCTTCGCCCATTCCATGGGCAACTGGGCGACCATCGAGGCGCTGCGGCAGGCCAGGATCGCCGGCCACGGCGATTTCGGCGGCAAGCTGCGCACCGTGGTGCTGGCCGCTCCCGACATCGACGTCGACGTGTTCAAGGCGGAGATGCGGGTGATCGGCCGGCCGAAATATCCCTTCCTGCTGTTTTCCTCCTCCGACGATCAGGCGCTGTGGCTGTCGGGGCTGATCGCCGGCGAGAAGCCGCGCCTCGGCGCCTATACCGCCGACAAGGCGGCCATCGCCGACCTCGGGGTGATCGTCATCGACCTCTCGGCCACCGCGGCCACCGATTCGTTCGCCCACAACAAGTTCGCCGTCGCCCTGCCCGAGTTCGTCACCCGTCTCAGCGAGCGCCTGAGGCACGGCGACCGGCTGGCCACCGGCCGCGACAGCTTCTCGGATACGGCGCGCGGCGTCGGCCAGGGGCTCGGCGATCTGGTCGGCAGCACCGCCGGCGCGGTGGTGACGCTGCCGGCCTATCTCTTGACGCTGCCGCTCCGGGCGGTGGGCGGCTGAGCTTCGGGGGTTTAGCCCTTGCCGAGGATGTCGAGCAGCCGGTCGAGCGTTGCCTCGTCCAGGCGGCCGATGCTCCTGGCGAGGCGGTTGGCAAGCTCGGTCGCCTTGGGGCCGAGGCCCTCGGTGTCGACCACGACGCGCGGATGCGACAGGCCGGCCAGCCGTTCCAGTTCCTCGGCCTCGTCCCAGATGATGTTGAGGTGGCCGATGATCCGCTGCAGGAGGTCCCAGCTCGGCCGGCCGCGCTTGCCGTGCTCGAGCGCCGACAGATAGGCCGGCGACACGCCGATCGCCGCCGCCATCGCCTTCATGGTCATGCCGCGCGCCTGACGGAGGTCGCGCAGCCGGGCGCCGAACGGGGTCATCCTTCACCTCCCACGCGGGTCCCGGCCTGCCGGAGCCGGTCTTTGGTCATTTCCTCTTGCGGATGCGGATGTAGAGCGCGCCGCCGCCGCCATGCACCGGTCCGGCGTCCTCGTAGCCGAGCACCAGGGAGCGGAAGTCCGGCAGGCTCAGCCACATCGGCACGACGCGCCTGAGCACGCCGCGCTCGTGGTCGTGCAGGCTCTGGAAGTCGCCGCCCGGCCGGCCCTTGCCGGTGATCACCAATACCACCTTCCAGCCGGCGGCCTGGGCATAATGGAGAAAGCCGGACAGCCGGGCGTGCGCCTCGTCCTGGCGAAAGCCGTGCAGGTCGAGCCGGCCGTCGATCGCCGTGCGGCCGCGGTTGACCGCCTGCCGCTCGCGCTTGCCGAACGGATGCAGCTTGGGCAGCGCCGGCTTCTGCGGCGAAGCGGCGGCGGTGGCCGGCGGCAGGCGGACGAGCGGCCGCTCGGGGTCCGGCGCGGCGGCGGCGAGCACCGGCGGCGGCGTCACCTTCTCCGGTCGGAGCGGTGTCACGGTCTTTTTCACTGCCCGCCAGAGTTCCTCCTCCTCGGGGGCGAGCGGCCGGCCCTTGCGGCGGGACATGGGCTCAGCCCTCCTGCGGCAGGAGAAGGGTGAAGCGGGCGGGGTCGCGCACCCGCGCCGCCGCCGCGAAGGCGACTTCGCCCGAACCGAAGAAGATGTCGCCGCGCGCCGGGCCGAGGATGGCCGAACCGGTATCCTGCGCCACCATCAGCCGCCGGAACGGCCCGCCGGCCAGATCGGCCTCGACGTAGACCGGCGCGTGGAAGGTGATCAGCGCGCGGTCGACGGCCAGCGACCGGCCGGGTGTCAGCGGCACGCCGGCGGCGGCCACCGGCCCCAGCGCCGGATCGGGCACCGGCGCCTCGCGGAAGAAGATGTAGGAGCGGTTGCGCGACAGCGCCGCCCGCCGCTCCTGCGGCGACAGGCCGATGAGCCAGGCGCGCAATGCGTCGGCGGTGGCTTCAGTCGGGCTCGCCGCCACGCCGCGCTCCAGCATCAGCCGCGCCACCGGAAAATAGGGATGGCCGCTCTTGGCGGCGAAGGTCACGCGCAGCACCTCGCCGTCCGGCAGCTTCAGCCGGGCCGCCCCCTGCACGTGGATGAAGAAGGCGTCGACGGCGTTGGCGACATAGGCGATCGGCCGCGTCCGGCCGTCGAGGGCGCCGGCCATCACCGCGCCGCGCTCCGGGCAGGGCAGAAGGCGGCCGCCGTCATCGATGGCCCAGGTCAGCGCCGGATCGAGGTTGCGGCGGTTGTCGGCGTCGGTCAGTTCGCGCAGGCCGGCGGGCGGCGCCAGGATCGGCACCGGAAAGGCCAGCGACGGCGTGCGCCGCGCCTCGACCTCCGGCTCGTAGAAACCGGTGACGAAGCCGTCACCCGAAGCCGGTTCGACGCGGAACGGCTGGAAATGCGCCTCGAAGAAAGCGCGGGCGGCGGCGGCGTCGACCCTCTCGCCGAGGACGAGCGCCAGCCGCCCCTTGTCGGCCAGCGCCGCGGCGTCGGGGCCGAGCAGCTTGCCGGTCGGCGGCTTGTCGACAAGGCGGGCGGCCGAACGGCGGAAGGCGGCGAAGGCGGCGGCATGGTCGTCGTCGGCCCAGCCGGGGAGATCGGTGAAGGCGACCGCCACGAGGCGGCCGACGGATGCGAGGTCGGCCAAGATGACGTCAGTCCCCGGCGTCGGTGGCGACCAGCTTCCAGTTCGGGTCCGACGATCGGACCTCGCGAGCGAAGGTCCAGACGTCGGTCACCTCGGCGACCTTCTGCGGATCGCCCTCGACCACCGAGCCGTCGCGGCCGCGGGTGACCGAAATCAGCTGTGAAGAGAAGCGTACCGTCACCTGCTCCATGCCGGTCTCGACGCCGGCGTCGACCACGTCGGCGCGGTCGATGCCGACGAAGGTGAAGTCGATCTTTTCGCCGCGCGCCTCGCGCGCCGCCAGCACGCCGGAGAAGCCGTCGAACACCTCGCGGCTGAGCAGCGGCTTCAGCGTATCGCGGTCGCCGGCCGCGAAGGCCGAGACGATCATCTCGTAGGCGGCGCGGGCGCCGCCGAGGAAGGCGTCGAGATCGAAATTGCGGTCGGCGGCGACGATCGCCTTGAGGCCGGAGTTGGCATGGCCGGCCGGCGCCACCTCGTCGATGCGGGCGAGCACCGCCTCGCGCGGGTCGGGCCGGCCTTCGCGCGGCAGCGTCACCACGTTGTCGCCGGCCGGCGGCGGCTCGATGGCGTCGGGCTTGCGGCCGGCAAAGGGATCGAACGGCGGCTTCTCATTGCCGGTGCGCGTGCCGAGCACATTCCTGAGGCGCCAGAAGATCACCACGGCGATGACGAGGAAGATGAGGCTGGTGAGATCGAGGAAGGCGTTCATCCGAGCATCGTTTCCCTCAGTTGGCGCCCCAAGTGGCGCAGTGCCGGCGCAGCATCGCAATCAGTGTCGCCTGCCTATGTAGGCGACGGCGACGGCAAGGGAAAGACGGACTTGGGGTGAATTCGGGGTGAATTCGGCGGTAAGGCCGCTCGCTGCGACCATCGGGGGTGGAGCCGCCCTTGCACGCCGCTGCCCGGCCGGCGCATCATGGTCCCGGACACTCATCGACCGGAACCGCCATGCGCCTCACGCCCGCCCTGCCGCTTCTCCTCCTCGCCTGGCCGATCGCCGAGATCGCGGCGCTCGTCTGGGTGGGCAGCCACCTCGGCGTCATCAACACCGTCGGCCTGGTGCTGCTGGCCGCCTTCGGCGGGCTGGCGCTGCTCCGTTACGAGGGCTTCGGCCTGATGCGCCGCGTGCAGGCGGAGCTGGCGGCCGGACGCATGCCGGCCGGCACGCTGCTCGACGGCTTCATGGTACTGCTGGCCGCCTTCCTGCTGATCCTGCCGGGCTTCCTGTCCGACCTGATGGCCTTCCTGCTGCTGTTCGCGCCGGTGCGGCGGCTGATCATCGCCACCATCGCCACCCGCCTGACGGTGACCACCATGTCGGCAGGCCGTCGCCGCACCGAGGACGGCGTCGTCGACCTCGACGAGGACGAGTGGAGCCGCGACGGCGGCAACAGCGATTCGCCCTGGTCCGGCGGCCCGAGGAGCCTGCCGCCCGAGCCGCCGTCCGACGAGCGCGGCGATCGGTCTTGATCTCGCCCGCCAAGCCTGATAGCGCTCGGACCCGCGAAAAGGCCGGGAAACGGCCGCGACAAACAACGGGTCACCCTGGCGGGCGTCCTCGCCCCGGCTGGCCGGAGGAGTGCGAGAAATGAGTTCGGTTCAGCCCGAGAACGGCGCCGCCGAGGCCCAGCCGTCGATGAGCGTGGTTGCCCAGTACGTCAAGGACCTGTCGTTCGAGAATCCCAAGGCGCCCGATAGCCTCAGGGCGCGCGAGACGGCGCCGCAGATTTCCATCGGCGTCAACGTCAACTCGCGCCAGCGCAGCCAGAGCGACTACGAGATCGACCTGCATCTCGAGGCCAAGGCGGCGATCGGCGAAGAGGTGATCTTCAACGTCGAGCTGACCTACGGCGGCCTGATCAGCGTGCAGAACGTGCCGTCGCAGCACCTGCATCCCTACGTCAACATCGAGGGCCCGCGCCTGCTGTTCCCCTTCGCGCGCCAGATCATCGCCGACGCCGTCATCCGCGGCGGCTTCCCGCCGCTGCTGATCGACCCGATCGACTTCGTCCAGCTCTACCAGCAGTACCTTGCCCGCCTGCAGCAGATGCAGCAGCAGCAGCAGGGCGCCGCCAACTGAGGCGGACCGGCTTTCGGACCTGAAAGAACGGCGCGTCTTCCGGGAGGAGGCGCGCCGTTCGTCGTTCAGGAGCAATTCCAGCAAAAGTGGCAACCGGTTTGGCGTCCGGAATTGTGCCACGACAAATGGCTGAGCCATGTCCTCTTTCTCGACGCGGGGGCCGGCCGGGGCTACACTTGGGCCGGCTTCGGCCGGGTCGGGCCGATGGAGGGAGGAAAGGTCATGCCGAATCTGCGCGTCCGTCCGTCGGGCGACCACGGCAAGGTGATCTCGATCACGCCGGAAAGCGCCGGCTGGACCTATGTCGGCTTCGACGTCGTGCGGCTCAGGCCGGGCGAGACCAGCTTCGCCGACACCGAAGATCGCGAGGCCTGTCTGGTGCTGATCGAGGGACGGGCGGTGGTCACCGCCGGCACCGAGGATTTCGGCCTGATCGGCGAGCGCATGACGCCGTTCTCCGGCAAGCCGCACGCCGTCTACGTACCGGCCGGCGCCAGCTGGTCGGTGAAGGCGGCGACCGAGGTCACGCTCGGCGTCTGCTCGGCGCCGGGCAAGCGCGGCGCCCGGCCGGCCCGCCACATCGATCCGGCCGACCTCGTCCAGGAGACGCGCGGCAAGGGCCGCAACACGCGGCTGGTCACCGGCATCCTGCCGGAAGGCGAGCCGGCCGATTCGCTGATCGTCGTCGAGGTGATCACCCCGGCCGGCAACACCTCGTCCTATCCGCCGCACAAGCACGACGTCGACGACCTGCCGACCGAGAGCTGCCTCGAGGAGACCTACTACCACCGCGTCAATCCGGCCCAGGGCTGGGTGTTCCAGCGCGTCTATACCGACGACCGCAGCCTCGACGAGGCGATGGCGCTCGAGGACGGCGACGTCGCCATGGTGCCTAGGGGATACCACCCGGTGGCGACGCTGCACGGCTACGACAGCTATTATCTCAACGTCATGGCCGGGCCGACGCGGACCTGGAAGTTCCACAACGCGCCCGAGCACGAGTGGCTGTTCAGGCTCTGAGACCGGCGCGAACGGGCATAGGCCGCCGGCCCGAACCGTCCGGGCATCGGACGCTCCAGGCCGGAGACGAAAATACTCCATTCGCCGCCGCCTTCGGAAGCTGCCGGACTGGATCGACCGGCCATTTGGCGTAAAACCTTCGGGCCGGCATCGGCCGGCGCCTTCCGGGGAGCTTTCATCATGGGTCCGCAGGTCGATCCCGTTGCGTCCGACATCGCCGTGCCGAAGGAGGCCGACGTGGTGATCGTCGGCGGCGGCATCGTCGGCACCACCGCCGCCCTCTATCTGGCGGAGCGCGGCCTGAAGCCGGTGCTCCTCGAGAAGGGCCACATCGCCGGCGAGCAGTCGAGCCGCAACTGGGGCTGGGTCAGGCAGGCCGACCGCGATCCGCGCGAGTTCGACCTGATCCGCGAGGCGATGCGGCTGTGGCGCGAGATGAGCGCCCACGGCGTCGGCGACACCGGTTTCCGCGAGACCGGCATTTTCTTTGCCGCCCGCCGGGGACGCGACATCGACGGCTACCGCGCTTGGGTCAAGGCGGCGGCAGAGCACGGGATTTCCGCCGAGGTGATCGAGGGCGAGGCGGTCAAGGCGGTGATGAAGGACGATCTGTCGCCGCCGCCGGCCGGCCTGTGGTGCGAGAGCGACGGCCGCGCCGAGCCGCAGAAGGCGGCGCCGGCCATCGCCTTGGCGGCGCGGGCCAAGGGCGCCGTCATCCTCACCGACTGTGCGGCGCGCGGCCTCGAGACGGCGGCCGGCGAGATCGTCTCGGTGGTCACCGAACGCGGTACCATCAGGACCAAGCGCGTGGTGCTGGCGGCCGGCGCCTGGTCGCGGCGCTTCCTGAAGGACCTCGGCCTGACGCTGCCGCAGCTCAAGATGCGCTCGACGGTGTCGCGCACCGCGCCGGTGACCGGCGGCCCCGACGCCGGCATCTGGGACGACGTGATCGGCATCCGCAAGCGGGCCGACGGCGGGCTGACGGTGGCCAATGGCGTCGCCAACGTCGCGGCCCTCACCCCCGATCATTTCCGCTTCGCGCTCGACTTCCTGCCGGCGCTCGCCTCCGACTGGAAACACGTGTCGCTCGGCTTCGGGGAACGCTTCTTCCGCGAGATCGACGACTGGCCGACCCGGCCGCTCGACAAGGCGTCACCCTACGAGAAGACGCGCGTGCTCGACCCCAAGCCCGACCTCAGGTTCCTTCGCCGCGCCATGGGCGAGCTGAAGCGTCGTTTCCCGCCGTTCCGGGAGGCGCGCATCGTCCAGGCCTGGGCCGGCTTCATCGACGTGACGCCGGACGTGGTGCCGGTGATTTCCGAGACGGAGAGCCTTGCCGGTCTCGTCGTCGCCACCGGCTTCTCCGGCCACGGCTTCGGCATCGGGCCGGGCGCCGGCTGGCTGGTCGCCGACCTTGTCACGGGAACGACGCCCTTCGTCGACCCCACTCACTTCCGCTTGTCGCGCTTTTCCGACGGCTCGAAGCCGAAGCCTGCGTCGAGGTTGTAACGCATCCGTCCGAAAAGTTGCAGACTTTTCGGACAAGCGGATGCGTGAATAAAGTCAAGCCGCCAGATCGGCCACCACGGCGTCGAGCACGAAGGCGCCGGCCGGCGTGGTGCGGATGCGGCCGTCCGGCAGCACCTCGACCATGCCGTGGGCGACGAGGTCGGAGACGCGCTCCGGATCGAAGCCGCGGCCGGCCAGGCGCCGGTAACGGGCGACGTCGATACCCTCGACGAGGCGCAGGCCCATCAACAGCATCTCGTCGCCGGCCGTCTCGCCGAAGATTTCCTCGGTGTCGATGACGCCGTTGCCGACCTCGGCGACGCGCCGCATCCAGGCTTCCGGATTGCGCTCGGCGACGGTGGCGAGGCGGCCGCGGTCGTCGCCGTGGACGATGCGGCCATGGGCGCCGGGGCCGAGGCCGACATATTCGCCATAGCGCCAGTAGAGGAGGTTGTGCCGGCTCTCGCCGCCCGGCGCGGCGTGGTTGGAGATCTCGTAGGCCGGCAGACCGGCCTCGCCGGTGATGGCGCGCGTCAGCTCGTAGAGGTCGGCGGCGGCATCCGCGTCGGGGATGGTCAGCTTGCCGGCGGCGTAGAGCTTCTCGAAGGCGGTGTCCGGCTCGATGGTCAGTTGGTAGAGCGACAGGTGGTCGGCGGCAAAGCCGATGGCGCGCCGGAGTTCGCCTTCCCAGGCGGCGAGGCTCTGGCCGGGCCGGGCGTAGATCAGGTCGAAGGAAAGGCGCGGGAAGATGGCGCGTGCCAGCTCGACGGCTTTGAGAGCTTCCTCGACGTTGTGCAGCCGGCCTAGGAACTTGAGATCGGCGTCATCGAGCGCCTGCACGCCGAGCGACAGCCGGTTGACGCCGGCCGCCCGATAGCCGCGGAAGCGATCGGCCTCCACCGAAGACGGGTTGGCTTCGAGGGTGATCTCGGCGTCGGCCGACATCTGCCAGTGGCCGCCGATCAGCTCCAGGAGGCGGCCGACGCTGTCCGGCCGCATCAGCGACGGCGTGCCGCCGCCGAGGAACACCGAGGTCACGGTGCGACCGGGCGTCAGACGGGCGTGGGCGGCGATCTCCCGCTGCATGGCCTCGAGATAGCCGGCCTCGTCGATGCCTTTCGGCCGGACGTGGCTGTTGAAGTCGCAATAGGGACACTTGCGGGCGCAGAACGGCCAATGGACGTAGACGCCGAAGCCGACCTCCGGCGTGCCGGCCGCCGTCGCTTCCACTCCCGTCAGGAGATCCCGCTCGTTCATGCCGTCGTCCTTCACGGCCGCAGGTTGGGCGGGAAAGCGTCGTCGACCAGCAGCTTCAGTGACCGCGAGCGGTGCGACAGCGGCCCCGGCGCCTGCCAGATCGAGCCGTGCTTCTCGGCTTCGGTCATCTCGCCGAAGGTTTTCGTCTCGCCGTCCGGCAGGAACACCGGATCGTAGCCATGGCCGAAGTCGCCCGAGCGCGGCGGCCAGACCAGCGTGCCCTGCCGTTCTCCGAGATATTCCTGGCTATGGCCGTCCGGCCAGGCGAGGCAGAGTGTCGACACGAAACTCGCCTGCCGCTTGTCCGGCGTCGCGGCGCCCGCCTTGTGCAACTCTTCCTCGACGAGGCGCATGGCCATCGACCAGTCGCGGTCCGGGCCGGCCCAGTCGGCGGTGTGGACGCCGGGGCGACCGTCGAGCGCCTCGACGCAGAGGCCGGAATCGTCTGCCAGCGCTACCTCGCCCGAAGCGCGGGCGGCGGCCAGCGCCTTGATGCGGGCGTTTTCGACGAACGTCGTGCCGTCCTCGACCGGCACCGGCAGGCCGAGATCGCCGGCCGACACCAGTTCGATGGGAAGGCCGCCCAGCAGGAAATAGAATTCCCGGAGCTTGCCGTTATTGTGGGTGGCGACGACGAGCCGCTTGCCGTCGATGCGGCGGTGTTCGGTCATGTCCTCTCTCCCCGTCACGACGCGATGGCCGCCTTCTGCAGGTCGATCAGAGTGGCGATGCCGCCCTTGGCCAGCGCCAGCAGCTTCTGCAACTCCTCCTCGGAGAAAGGCGCACCCTCGGCGGTGCCCTGGATCTCGACGAGACCGCCCGAGCCGGTGATCACGAAATTGGCGTCGGTCTCGGCCGAGGAATCCTCGATATAGTCGAGGTCGAGCACCGGCACGCCGTCGGAGATGCCGCAGGAGATGGCGGCGACGTGGTCGCGCAGCACCTTGGCCTGAGCCGGCACCAGGTTGCGGCGGCGCATCCACTCGATGGCGTCATAGAGCGCCACGAAGGCGCCGGTGATCGAGGCGGTGCGGGTGCCGCCGTCGGCCTGGATGACGTCGCAGTCGATGACGATCTGCCGCTCGCCGAGGGCGATCAGGTCGACGACCGCCCGGAGGCTGCGGCCGATCAGCCGCTGGATCTCCTGGGTGCGGCCCGACTGCTTGCCGGCGGCCGCCTCGCGCTTCATGCGCTCGCCGGTGGCGCGCGGCAGCATGCCGTATTCGGCGGTCACCCAGCCCTTGCCGCCGCCGCGCAGCCACGGCGGCACCTTCTCGTCGACCGAGGCGGTGACCAGCACGTGCGTGTCGCCGAACTTGACCAGGCAGGAGCCTTCGGCGTGGCGCGACACGCCGCGCTCGAGGCTGACGGGACGCAACTCGTCGGGGGCACGGCGGGACGGGCGCATGGATCTCTCCGTTGATGAGGGCGGGAGGGATCCCGCGAAGTTGCGTCCTTGTAGCCTCGTCGGGGAAGGGCCGTAAAGGGCGGGATCGATCAAAGACAGGGGAAGCCGCCTTCATTCCGGCCGGCGGCCGTGTATAAGGGGCCGAAGATCCTTCCCGCCCGGAACATTCGCCTTGGCCAAGCCGCCCTTCAGCCCGAAACCGCCCTCCCGCCGGCCGGAGTCGCGCGCGCCCGAATCCTCGCGGGACTCCCGCGGTCCGGCCCGGCCGTCGGGCGCCGCCGTACTGAGGCGGCCGATGCCGGCGGTGCTGGGTCCGCGCCGCGCCGAGGAACAGGTCGGCTCGCTGCTGGTCACCGACGGCTGGGACGACTATCGCCTCCTCGACATGGGCGAGGGAGAGAAGCTCGAACGCTACGGCGACCTCGTGGTGGTCAGGCCCGAGCCGCAGGCCATGGGGCCGCGCCGGCTCGCCCCCTCGGCCTGGGCGGCGGCCGGCGCCGCCTTCACCGGCGACGTCGAGGAGGATGGCCCCGGCCGCTGGCGCACCGCCGAGGGCATCGGCACCGCTTGGGAGATGCGGGTGATGGGCCTGCCCGTCGTCTGCCGGCTGACCGCCTTCCGCCACGTCGGCATCTTCGCCGAGCAGATCGCCCACTGGACCTTCATGGCCGAGCGGCTGAAGGCGCATCGCGGACCCGACAAGCCGAGGCTGCTCAATCTGTTCGGCTACACCGGCGTAGCATCGCTGATCGCCGCCGAGGCCGGCGCCGAGGTGACGCATGTCGACGCCTCCAAGAAATCGGTGGCCTGGGGCCGCGAGAACCAGGCGCTGGCCGGCCTCGACGCCGCGCCGATCCGCTGGATCGTCGACGACGCCATGAAGTTCGCCGAGCGCGACATCCGGCGCGGCAAGCGCTACGACGGCATCCTGCTCGATCCGCCGCGCTTCGGCCGCGGCCCGGACGGCGAGGTGTGGTCGCTGGAAGCCGACCTGCCGCACCTCCTCGAACTGACACGCCAGCTGCTGGCGCCGGGACCGTCCTTCATGGTGCTGACGGCCTATGCCATCCGCGCCTCCTTCCTCTCCATCCACGAGGTGACCGCCGATCTGTTCGGCCACCGTCCCGGCACGATCTCGTCCGGCGAACTGGCCGTGCGCGAGACCGGCGACCCGACGCGGCCGGGCCGGCTGCTCGCCACCTCGATGTATTCCCGTTTTATCGGAGCCTGAGCCATGGCCGACAGGGAGAAGGCGCCCGGCGCCGTGCGGCAGATCACCTCGCTGACCAACCCGATCGTCAAGGACATCCGGGCGCTCGCCATGAAGAAGGCGCGCGAGGAGACCGGGCAGTTTGTCGGCGAGGGGCTGAAGCTGGTCACCGACGCGCTGGAGGAGCACTGGCCGATCGCCGCCGTCGCCTATGCGCCGGCGGTGCGCGACCAGCCTCAGGTGGCGAAAGCTGCCGCCGCCGTCAGGGCGCGCGGTGGCGACGTGCTGGAAATGAGCGAGGCGGTGCTGGCCAAGATCACCCGCCGCGACAATCCGCAGATGGTGGTCGGCGTGTTCGGCCAGCGCCTGAGGCCACTCGCCGAGGTCAAGGTGGCCGAAGGCGAGGTTTGGGTGGCGCTCGAGGAAGTGCGCGACCCCGGCAACCTCGGCACCATCATCCGCACCGTCGATTCGGTCGGCGCCAAGGGCGTCGTGCTGATCGGCGACACCTGCGACCCCTTCTCCTTTGAGGCGGTGCGCGCCACCATGGGCTCGTTGTTCCACGTGCCGCTGGTCAGGACCGGCCGCGACGCCTTCATCGCCTGGGCAAGGTCGGCCGGCGTCCGCCTGGTCGGCACGCATCTCAAGGCGACGCACGATTATCGCAAGGTGGAAGCCCGCGCCCCGACCATGCTGGTGATGGGCAACGAACAGGCCGGCCTCAGCGAGCCGATGTCGGCGGCCTGCGACGTGCGCGTCAAGATCCCGATGGCCGGCCGGGCCGACAGCCTCAACCTCGCGGTGGCCACCGGCGTTATGCTCTACGAATTGCGGCGCAATTCCTTGTAGTAGAAGAGCGTGCCGGTGAGGCCGCCTTGCGGCTTCAACGCGTAATTTGGCACCTCGCCGGCCAGATGGAAGCCGCACCGCTCGTAGAGCGGCCCGGCTCCGCCGTCGCTGGCGGTATCCAGCACGATCAGCGTGCGGTCCCTGTCGCCGGCGATCTTTTCGGCCTCTGCGATCAGCACCGTGGCGATGCCGCGTCCGCGCCGGCTCGGCCGGGTCATCATCTTGGCGAGTTCGGCGCGGTGCGGCTGGTTGGGTGGGCAGTCGAGCAGCAGCGTCAGCGTGCCGACCAGCTCGCCGGCCTCGAAGGCGCCGAGCACCACGCGCCTGCCTTCCTGCGCAGCGGCGAGCGACTGGCGCCAGAAGGCGCGTGCCGTGTCGAGCGGTAGCGGATCCATGAAGCTGACCGAGCCGCCGGCCGCCACCGTCTCGACCAGCAGCGCCGCCAGCGCGTCGAGGGTGGCGTCGTCGGCGAGAAGTGGGCGGATGACGATATCGGACATGGCCTCTCAGCTCCTGGTCAGCGCCACCACATAGCGGGCGGGCGCGTTGCTCTCGTTGGCGATGGTGACGTCGGCCGGCGGGCCGAAACCGAGGCAGTCGCCGGCGGCGAGCGCGTGGCGGCCGTCCGGGTCGGTGATCACCAGCGCGCCCTCGACGAGCCAGACCACCTGCCGGATGAAGGCATAGGAGGCGGCCGGCAGCAGGGCGCTCTTGCCCGGCGGCATCGTCACCTCGACGATCTCCAGCGGATGGTCGGGCCGGAGGAACACCTGCCGCCTCAGATAGCCGGTGGCAGGATCGCGCCAGACCGGCTGGTCGGCGGCGCGCAGCAGCCGATCGGCGCCGGCCTCGGCCCGGACTAGCAGGCTTGCCAGCGTCAGGTCGAAGGCGGCGGCGAGGCGGACCAGCACGCCGGCGGTCGGCGAGGCGTCGCCGCGCTCGATCTTGGAGATGGTCGCCTTGCCGACGCCGGAGCGGGCGGCGAGATCGGCCAGCGACCAGCCGCGCCCCTCGCGTTCGAGCCGGATGCGGGCGGCGAGCCGGGCGCTGGTTTCGTCTTCAAAAGTGCCCATACGTCTCTTTTAAGAGACGATAGTGTGAAAGGCAACACAGAAATAAAGCTGCCAAAGGCCGCTTCCGTAGCCAAGCGGCGCCGCGCGCAGCGGGTTCATGGTGGCGGCAACCGCCCCCGATAGACGGAAAGCGGAGCGTAAAGCCAGGGCCGGAGACCGCCGGCGATCGGGCCAAAGAAAAAGCGGCCGCCGATGGGCAGCCGCTTTTCGTCTTTCATGGGACGCTGCTCAGGCGTCGATGTCGACGCCGCGGGTTTCCTTGCCGCAGAGCAGCGACACGAAGGTCAGGCCGGCCATCACGGTCAGGTAGACGCCGACCCAGAACGGGCTGCCGGCGCCGTATGTCCACAGCGCCACGGCGATGAACGGCGCCACGGCGGCGCCGAGGATCGACGAGACGTTGTAGGAGATGCCCGAGCCGGTGTAGCGGACGTTGGCCGGGAACAGCTCCGGCAGCAGCGCGCCCATCGGCCCGAAGGTCATGCCCATCAGCGTGAAGCCGACGATCAGGAAGGCCATGACGCCGAAGCCGCCGAGCGACAGGATCGGCACCCACAGGAGGCCGAACAGCATGATCGCCCCGGTCACCCACAGCAGCGTCCGCCGCCGGCCCCAGCGGTCGGCCCACGGGCCGGAGACCATGGTGAAGATGCCGAAGAACACCACGCCGACGATCATCATCATGACGAAGGTGCGATAGTCGTAGCCGAGGCCCGGCACCGGCGCCGTGGTGGCGGCGCGGCCGTAGCTCAGCGAGAAGGTGGTCATCAGGTAGAACAGCACGTAGGTGGCCAGCATGTAGAAGGTGCCGAGCACCAGCGCTCGCCCGTGATGGCGGAAGGCGTCGGCCATCGGCAGCCGCCGCACCTTGCCGGCTTTCACCGTGTTCTCGAAGGCGGCGCTCTCGACCAGGCTGAAGCGCACCCACAGGCCGACGATCACCATCACCGCCGAGAACAGGAAGGGAATGCGCCAGCCCCAGTCGAGGAAGGCCAGCGACGGCCGCGTCGGGTCGTCGGAGGGCAGCGCCGCCGAGATGATCAGGAACAGGCCGTTGGCGATGATGAAGCCGATCGGCGCGCCGAGCTGCGGGAAGGTGCCGTAGAAGGCGCGCTTGCCGGCCGGCGCGTTCTCGGTGGCGACCAGCGCCGCGCCGCTCCACTCGCCGCCGATGGCGAAGCCCTGCGTGAGGCGCATCAGCACCAGCAGCAGCGGCGCGAACCAGCCGACCGAGGCATAGGTCGGCAGGCAGCCGATCAGGAAAGTGGCGACGCCCATGGTGAGCAAGGCGGCGACCAGCGTCACCTTGCGGCCGCGCTTGTCGCCGAGATGGCCGAAGAACAGCGCGCCGAGCGGCCGGGCGACCATGGCGGCGCCGAAGATGGCGAAGGACGACAGCAGCGCCGTGGTGTCGTTGCCGGCCGGAAAGAACAGGTGCGGGAACACCAGCACGGCGGCCGTGGCGTAGACGTAGAAGTCGTAGAACTCGATGGTGGTGCCGACGAGGCTGGCGAGGATGACGCGGGCGCGCGAGTTGCCTGGGCGGGCGACCGGCGCGGCGAGAGTTGTGCTGGACATGGCTTTCCGTTCGTCTGGTCGGTGTCCGGTCCCGGCGGCGGCGCGTCGGGGATGGTCCGGAGACCGGCTTGTTAGACGAATGTGCTACTCATGTTAAGCGACCACTGGGCGAGTCCGACATTTTGTTGCGCATGGCTGCCATGAGCGGATCGAACCGTTCACCGAAGGGCTGGTTTTTGAAAGAAAGCAACCCACCAGCCGTTTAGGCGGCGACGCTTATCAGGAAGGCGCCGATCGAGCGCCCGAGCGCCTTCGAATGGGCGGCAACCTGCCGCGACGTCGTTTCGACCTCGCCGGCCGCCCAGTCGATGGTGCCGACCGACAGGAGAACGAAGGCGGCGACCATCAGCGAAGTGGTCGTCCGCAAGAAGAGATGCAGGTGGGGATGGCGGATCCGATCCTTGTTGCTTTTATGGATTGGAACTCAAGCAGTCGGCCCTTGATGCGTCGTTAAGTCGAGAGTGGCTCCAATCAGCAAGTCGGAGCTCAGGTGGTATGCATCTAGCTCTGGGTGCACGAGTGTCGGCGGCATCGACAGTCATGCCGATGTCGCCTGCAATCGATTCTCCGGATTTCCCGAGGCTGGCGCCGACCTCTCGTCAGGCGGCGTCGCAGGCGAACGCGCTGCGGCCGAGGTCCTCCAGCCGCCGCACCACCTCGTCGCCGGCCTCGTTGAGTGCCGCAAGATGGCTCAGTGCTTCCGGGTTCCGGCCCTGCTCGCGCATCTCCAGCGTGGCCTTCGCCTCCTGGTGCACCCGCTGATGCGGCACCTCGAGCGCGCGAAACTCGGCCGACGCCCGGATTTTTGCATCCTTGAAGCTGTCGTACCATTTGCCGAGCCGGCAGCAGTGATGGTCCGGCACGCTGGCGCTCGGGTAGCTGCGGTGGCCGAGCAGCGCGTCGACGACGTGCTTCTTGAACAGGATGTGATCGATCTTGGCGATCTCGATCATCATGGCCTGCCCCTCGGCGGCCTGGAACAGGCTGGTGGCCTGCTCCTCGGTCTGCAGGTTGCTGGCCTCCAGCTTGCCGGCCATCGTCTGGATGAGTTCGCGGTTGTGCTGGGCGAGCTTCGACCCGGCCTCCACCGAGGCGGCGATCTCGGCGCTGGCCGCCTGCTGCTCCTCGAGCACCGCGGCAATGGAATCGATGCGTCCCAGGATACCGGACACCAGGTCGCCGATCCGCCCCATCGAGCCGGACACCTCGATGATCACCCCCTCGCCCGAGCCGACGGCCGCCTCGGTGCGGGTCATCGCCTCGGTCATGCCGGTAATCACCTGCCGCATGCCCTCGATGCGACTGCCGATGTTCTCGGTGGCGCTGGCCGTCTGGTTGGCGAGCACCTTCACTTCCGAGGCGACGACGGCAAAGCCCTTGCCGGCCTCGCCGGCCCGCGCCGCCTCGATAGTGGCGTTCAAGGCGAGAAGGTTGGTCTGCTTGGCGATGACGTCGATGACGGTGAGGATCTGGGCGATGTGATCGAAGGCGTCGGCCAGCGCCGAGGCTTTCTCCTTGGTTTCCCGCGTCGCCGAGCTGATGTTGGAGATGGCGGTGCCGAGCCGCTCCACCGCCTGACCGGACTGCACCGTCGCCTCCGACGCCAGGCGCGACTGGCCGAGTGCCTCGTGGCTGGAGCGGGAAATCTCGCCGATCGAGGCGACCATCTCCGCCGTGGCGCTGGCCATCGCCTGGGAGCTGACGGCCAGCTCGCCAACGTTGTCAGACAGCCCGGCCAGTTCGACGGCAACCGCGTTGACGCCGACCACCGTTTTGGCGAGACCCTGCAGCGTCCTCACCTGATGGCAGACCCGCAGCTCGGCGATGGTTGCCTCGTGCTCGCTTTTCGCCGCGAGCTGTTCCAGGGCCGCCACGATGCGAGCGTAGGCGAGGCAGAGCCGCTCCGTCTCGCTCGACCGGCCGAATACCCAGGCCGACCGACGCAGCGCCTCGGCAAGCACCGACGACATGTGCGCCTCGATACCCTGGCGAAGGGCCTCCGGTTGCAGACCGTCGGCAATCATCTGCCGTAGTTGGGAATCGGGATCGGCACTCTCGAACAGCGCGGTCAGCCGCCCGTCGAGCTTCGCATCCGGCAGGCCGGTTGCCTGTTGCTGCGGCGGGGAACGCTTGAGACCGCTTTCGGAAGGCCTGGCACCCATCATCACCTCGTTTGCGGATGCGATCCGCTAATCCAATGGTTTTTACGGAACTTTTTTCATTCTAAGAATCGACTAACAAGGTTAAGAAAGGTGAAATGGCTAATCGATCTGTCTGCCGGACAAGCGCTCCCTGGGCCTTCCAAGAGGCTGGCGACCGCCGCTTCTGGAACATAAAGACCCCTTTCGTTCCCTTCCCGTTCTTGACATGCAACCGTATGTGCATTTAGGTTGTGGTGGCTCGGGAGAACGAACGATGGTCACCCACGTCAGGACCGTGTGCTTTCAGGGCGTCGAGGCGACGCCGGTCGACGTTCAGGTCCACATGGGGACGGGCAAGGTCGGGTTCACCATCGTCGGCCTCGGCGACAAGGCGGTGACTGAGAGCCGCGAGCGGGTGCGGGCGGCGCTGGCCGCCTCCGGCCTGGCGCTGCCGGCCAAACGCATCACCGTCAATCTGGCGCCGGCCGACCTCCCCAAGGAGGGTAGCCACTACGATCTGCCCGTCGCCCTCGCCCTGATGGCGGCGATGGGCGCGCTGCCGGGTGATGCGCTCGCCGACTATGTGGTGCTCGGCGAACTCAGCCTCGACGGCACCATCGCGGCGGTGGCCGGCGTGCTGCCGGCCGCCATCGCCGCCAACGCTGAGGGGCTTGGCCTGATGTGCCCGCGCGCCTCCGGCCCGGAGGCCGCCTGGGCTGATGCCGACATGCCGATCCTGGCGCCGATCAGCCTGATCGCCGTCGTCAATCACTTCCAGGGCACGCAGGTGATGACGCGGCCGGAGCCGAAGGTGGCTGACGCCCTGGCGTCGCTGCCCGACCTCGCCGACGTCAAAGGCCAGGAAAGCGCCCGGCGGGCGCTCGAGGTGGCGGCGGCCGGCGGCCACAACCTCCTGATGATCGGGCCGCCCGGCTCCGGCAAGTCGATGCTGGCCAGCCGCCTGCCGTCCATCCTGCCGGCGCTGAAGCCGCAGGAACTGTTGGAAATCTCGATGATCGCCTCGATCGCCGGCACGCTGGCCGATGGCCGGCTCAGCGACCGCCGGCCGTTCCGGGCACCGCACCATTCGGCATCGATGGCGGCGCTGGTCGGCGGCGGCGCCCGGGCACGGCCCGGCGAGGTGTCGCTCGCCCATCGCGGCGTGCTGTTCCTCGACGAATTGCCGGAGTTCAGCCCGGCGGTACTCGACAGCCTGCGCCAGCCGCTGGAGACCGGCGACGTGGTGATCGCCCGCGCCAACAGCCGCGTCGCCTACCCGGCCCGCTTCCAGTTGGTCGCCGCCATGAATCCCTGCCGCTGCGGCCTCGCCGGTACGCCGGGCCACAGCTGCCGGCGCGGACCGGCCTGCGCCGCCGAGTACCAGGAGCGCATCTCGGGGCCGCTGATGGATCGCTTCGATCTCACCGTCGAGGTGCCGGCGGTATCGGCAGCCGACCTGATCGGCGCGCGGCGGACCGGCGAGCCGTCGTCAGCCGTTGCCGCCCGCGTGGCCAAGGCCCGCGTCCTCCAGTCCGAACGCTACGCTGCCCTCGGTCTCGATGCGTCGGTCACCAACGCCACGGCGCCGGCCGCGGTGATCGACGGCGTGGCGGCGCCCGATGCCGCCGGCCTCGCCCTGCTCGGCCAAGCGGCCGAGCGGCTGTCGCTGTCGGCGCGCGGCTATCATCGCGTGCTGAAGGTGGCGCGCACGCTGGCCGATCTCGACGGCGCCGACGACGTCGGCCGCATGCACATCGGCGAAGCCATCGCCTACCGTACCGGTCCCGACCGGCGGGCGCGGGCGGCCTGAGCGACCACCCGACGAACAGGACGGGACCGGCCGGCAAGGCCGGCGGATTTCGTCCGTTCATCAACCGATTGGCAACCTTGCCGGTCTAGCCTCTGCGGGTCTCTTCCGGACGGATGAGGCCGGCGCAGGCCCGGCAGGGAACGCCGCTCGACCGCGCCGCACCCCGTGACGGATATGATCGGCCATTCAGAGTCCTCGCCCGACCTCTCGCCGCGCCCGGAGCCGTCGCCGCCCGGTCCGATATCGTCCGCCCGGCCGAAATCCTTCCGGCGGCTGGTTCTGTCGCGGGCGCTGTGGCGGAAGGGCCTGTTCGCCGTTGCCGCCGCGCTGGCGCTCGTCGCCGCCGCCGCCACCGTGCTGGCGCCGCTGGTCGCCGCGCCGCTGCCGGTGCTGGCCGGCTTCGCCGCTCTGCTCGCCGGCGCCGCTCTTTTCGAGGCCGGCCGCCGCACCGCCCGCCGCGACCTCGGCCGCCTCTACGACGCCGCCGTCGGCCCGGCCGACGAGGCCGATGGCGATCTGGTCATCAGCCGCGACACGGCCGGCCGCATCACCTCCACCAATGCCGCCGCCACCGCCCGGCTCGGCCAGCCGCCCGGCGCCTTCATCGGCCTCGATTTCTCGGCCTTTGCTGGCGATCTCGCCGCCGGCGAGCTGTTCGCCGCCTCCGACGTCGCGGCGCGCGACACCCAGCGCGCCGACCCCTGGCGGCAGCTCCGCCGCCGTCTCATGGCGCTGGCCGCGCTGTCCGGCCACGCCCTGCTGCGCGAAGGCCCGAGCCGCCTTGCCGGCGACATCCGCATCGAGACCGTCGACGGGCCGCGCTGGTTTTCCTTCTCGGAAACGCCGATCGTCGAGAACGGGGTGGTGGCCGGCACCCGCACGCTCGGCCGCGACATCACCGACCGCAAGGCCATCGAGGCGGCGCTGGAGAAGACCCGCGATCAGGCCGAGGCAGCAAGCGCCGCCAAGAGCCGCTTCCTCGCCATGGTCAGCCACGAGATTCGCACGCCGCTCAACGGCATCCTCGGCATGACCGGGCTGATGCAGAAGACGCAGCTGTCCGCCGAACAGCGGAGCTACGCCCGCGCCATCGAGACCTCCGGCGAGGCGCTGCTGACGCTGATCGAGGACCTCCTCGACTTCTCCAAGATCGAGGCCGGCCGGCTGACGCTGCAACCCGAGCCGACCTCGCTCGTCGCCGTCGTCGAGGACCTCGTCGAGTTGATGGCGCCGCGCGCTGAGATGAAGGGCATCGAGCTGGCCGCCTACATCGATCCGCGGCTCGACCTGATGGTCCATGCCGACCCGATACGCGTTCGTCAGGTGCTGTTCAACCTCGCCGGCAACGGCATCAAGTTCACCGCCGAGGGCGGCGTCGCCATCGAGGTGCAGATGACCGACGAGACGGAGGGCGGCATCGGCGTGTCCTTCCTGGTGCGCGACACCGGCATCGGCATCGCCGAGGCCGACCAGCAGCGCATCTTCGGCGAGTTCGAGCAGGCCGACCCCGGTCCGGCCCGTGCCCACGGTGGCACCGGCCTCGGCCTCGCCATCGCCCGCGAGCTGACGCGGCTGATGGGCGGCGACATCCGCCTGGAATCGGCGCCCGGCGACGGCGCCAGCTTCAGCTTCGCGCTGCGTTTCCCGCTGGCCGCCTCCCGGACGGCGACCCCGCCCGACGCACCAGCCGTCCCGGCGGCTTCCGGCCCGGACGAACCGGAGGGCGATACCTTCGGCGCCCGCGCCGCCCTGGCGCTGCTGGCCGCCAGTTTCGCGCCACGGGCCGGCGAGCCGCCGGCGCCGCCGCCCGTCAGCGAGCGTCCCTTCGCCGGTCGCCGCATCCTGGTGGTGTCGCATGCCCTCATCGAGGGACCGTTCCTGATCCGCCGCCTGTTCGACGCCGGCGCCGACGTGACGCTCGCCACCCAGAAGGACATCGAGCAGGAGGTGGTCGGCTCCTGGCGGCCGGACGCCGTGCTGATCGACGCCGCCGCCGGCGACCCGCTGGCGATCATCGAGCGAATCCGCGCCTTCTCGGCGACGCCGGTCGGCGTGCTGATCACCGCCGCCGAGCGCCCGATGCTGCCCGAACTGCAGGCGGCCGGCTACGGCGCCTATCTGGTCAAGCCGGTCCGGGCGCGCTCGCTCGCCGCCGTCATCGAAACGCTGCTCGGCCACGGCCAGTTCGCGGCCGCCGTGGAGCCGGTCATCGCCGAGCCGCCGGCGCCAACGCACCGCCTGTCGGTGCTGCTGTGCGACGACAACGAGATCAACCTGCTGCTCGGCCGGGCGCTCGTCGAGCGGGCCGGCCACGCCGTCACGCTCAGCGCCGACGGCCAGAAGGCGCTCGGCGCCACCGCCGCCCTGCTGGCCGGCGGCGGCGGTTTCGACGTGGTGCTGATGGACCTGCACATGCCCGAGATGGACGGCATCGAGGCGGCGCGGCGCATGCGGGCGATGATCGCCGATCGCGACGGTCGCCAGCCGGTGATCGCCGCGCTGACCGCCGACGCGCTGCCCGAGACGCGGGCGCGCTGCGAGGACGGCCTGTTCGACGCCTGGCTGTCGAAGCCGCTGCGGCCGGCCGATCTCGAGACGCTGCTGGCGGCGAGCGCCAGCGGCGACATCGCCCACGCCTCCTGAGGCGGCTCGTCGGCTCCCCTGGCGTGGTGGCCCGGATTGTTGCAGTCTTTCCGGACCTTCCGGGCGAGGACGCGGACATGCCCAAGCAGAACATCGTCTTCAAGGACGCCTACAACCGCTGCCTCAGGCTGCTTGTGCCGGGCGAGAGCCTGCCGTCCGAGCCGGAACTCGGCGACCTCCTGGGTGTGTCGCGCACCACCGTGCGCACCATCCTGTTCGAGATGGTGGAGGCCGGCCTCGTCGACTGGAACCGCCGCTCCAAGACGGTGCGGCGGCCACCGGCAGCGGCAGACTTCTTTCCCGAGCACGAGACCAGTCCGCTGCCCGAGGTGATCGAGCGCGCCGTCATGAAGCGCGTGCTGGCCGGCCGACCGGGCACGCCGATCAACGAGCTGGAGCTTGCCCGCGAGATCGGCATCGGCACCACCTCCCTGCGGGAGTTCCTGATCCGCTTCAGTCGCACCGGCTTAATCGAGAAGCGGCCGAACAGCCATTGGCTGCTCCGCGGCTTCACCCGCCGTTTTGCCGAGGACATCTGCGCGGTGCGCGAGCTGTTCGAGCCGCGATCGGTCGCCGCCTTTGCCGGCCGGCCGGCCGGCGATCCGGTCTGGGCCGACCTCGCGGCGCTGCGCCAGACCCATCGGGAGCTGCTAGCCGATCTCGACGACCGCCATGCCGAATTCCCGGCGCTCGACGACCGGCTGCACCGGCTGATCGCCGCCGCCTCGGGCAACCGCTTCGTCGCCGATTTTCATGAAGTTGTCGCCGTGGTCCTCCGCCATTGCGGCGAGACAACCGACGTCGACCAGCGTCGGGCGGCGCTCCGCGAGCATCTTGATCTCATCGAGGCGCTGGAGACGTGCCGGCCGGAGGCGGCGGAAGCCGCCTGCCGGCGCCATCTCGCCACGGCGCGGGCGTGGCTCGTGCGGTCGATGCCGGGGGAGCCGTGAGTAACGTCAGCCGGCGGAAACGCGGCAGCGCTGCTCGCCGAGGCCCTCGACGCTAAGGCGCATGAGGTCGCCAGCCTTCAGGAACTCCGGCGGCTTGCGGCCCATGCCGACGCCCGGCGGCGTGCCGGTGGTGATGACGTCGCCCGGATCGAGCCGCAGGAAGCGCGATATGTAGGCGACCAGCATGCGGACGCCGAACACCATGGTGGCGGTGGTGCCGCGCTGGCGCGGCGCGCCGTTGAGGTCGAGTTCCATGGCCAGCGCCTGCACGTCGGCGATCTCGTCCGGCGTCACCAGCCAGGGGCCGAGTGGCCCGAAGGTCGGCGCGCTCTTGCCCTTCAGCCACTGCCCCGTGCCCTCCATCTGAAAGGCGCGCTCGGAGACGTCGTTGCACAGCACGAAACCGGCGACGTGGTCGAAGGCATGCGCCTCGTCGACCTGCCAGGCGGTGTCGCCGATCACCACGGCGAGTTCCACCTCCCAGTCGAGCTTGGCGGCGCCCGGCGGGATCAGGATGTCGTCATAGGGACCCGAGATGCAGTTGGGCGCCTTGCTGAACAGCAGCGGCTCGCGTGGTACCGCGCCGCCGGTTTCGGCGGCGTGGTCGGCGTAGTTCATGCCGACGGCGATGAAGTTGCGCGTGCCGGCCACCGGCGGTCCGAGCCGCGTGCCCACCGGCACCAGCGGCAGGGTTTCGGGGTCGATGCCGGCGAGCGTCGCCAGCGCGGTCTTCGACAGCGCCGGCCCGGCGAGGTCGGCGACATGGGCCGTGAGATCGCGGCAGCGGCCGGCGGCATCGACGAGGCCCGGCTTTTCGGCGCCGGCGGCGCCATGGCGGATCAGTTTCATGAGAAGCGTCCCGGAAAGAAGCGATGTCCGTTTCTACGGCAATTTCCGGCAAAGGGTGAGCCTTTTCCGCCCGGGCAACAGGATGGGCTTGATGCCGGTGCGCTCCGCCGCTCCGTCCGCGGCGAAGCGGCAAACAGCGATGTCATGCAACCTTCGTCTGGGTCCTGCCTCCGCCGTTTTCCGCTAGTCTTGACGGGGTCGGCAGCCGCCGCCGGGATCGCACCGAACAGGGAGAGATCCGCCATGGAAGACGATGCACTGTTCCTGGGCTTCGATCTCACCGCCATCGAGCCGGAGGATGGCGGCCCCGACCCTGATCGCGTCATCAAGGGCAATCCGCGCAGCCGCACCTGGCTGGTCGAGGAGCGGGCGGCCGAGAAGCTCTACGCCGGTGTCTGGGAATCGACGCCTGGCGCCTGGCGCGTCGCCTATGACGAGTGGGAGTTCTGCTCCATCGTCTCCGGCATCTCCATCGTCCACGAGGCCGGAAAGGAAGCGCCGCGCGTGCTGAGGACCGGCGACAGCTTCATCCTGCGGCCGGGCTTCTCGGGCATCTGGGAGGTGGTGGAGACGACGCGCAAGCTGTTCGTGGTGCGCATGCCGTGATCGGAGCCGGCATTGAGCCGCAAGCGCCGCTCTCGGGCAGCCGGCACCGGGGCGATCCGCCGGCCGGCGCCTGACGTCTTGCACAAATGGAAACCGGGCGGCGGCTCGACGCCGCCGCCCTTATGCTGTCGCTGCTCGCGATAATCAGTCGAGCAGGCTGATCTCGACCGCTTCGCGTCCCTTGGGGGTCTCGACGATCTTCATGGCGACGCGCTGGCCGTCGGTCAGCGGACCCATGCCGGCCGACTGCAGGACGGAGATGTGGACGAACACGTCCTTGCCGCCATCCTCGCCGGCCACGAAGCCGAAGCCCTTCTCGGGATTGAACCACTTGACGGTGCCGTCGAGCGGCGTCGCCGACGACGTGTCGACCGACCGGCGCGGCGGCCGCGGGGCGCCGAAGCCACCGCCGCCACCACCGAAGCCGCCGCGATCGCCGCCGAAGCCGCCACGATCGCCGAAGCCGCCGGGACGGGGAGCGCCGGGACGGGGCCCGCGCGGCGCCTGCGGCGTCGCGGTCGTCTCATCGACCTCGAGCACCTTGACGACCTGCTTGCCCTTGGCGCCCTGCGCCACCTGCACCTTCAGCGTAGCGCCGGGCGGCACGCTGTCGCGGCCGACCGCCTGCAGCTGGCCGATGTGCAGGAAGGCATCGCCCGAACCGTCGGTGAGCGCGGTGAAGCCGAAACCCTTTTCCGGGTTGAACCAGGATACCGTCGCCTCGACCACCGGGCCGGACGGCGGGGCGCTATCATACGGCGACGGGCCGCCGAAGCTGCGCGCCGGCCGTTCGGGACGAATGTCGAACGACGGCATCATGTCGTCATCAAATCCGCCACGCCGCCGCGGCGGGCGGAAATCCTTACCCTTACCCATTCTGTCTTCTCATCTCCGCCAAAATATAGCTCCAGACCGATGCCCGCGGAGAGCTGCATCGAGCCAGTTCGTTTCTAGAGAGCTATTCCACCGTAGAATTCGTCGTTTATCCGGCATGCCGCGCCTTCGCCTCGGCAACGACTTGCCAGCCCGCCCGCACTTCAGAACCGCTCCACCCCCAGTCTTATCACAGATATTGGGGTTTTTGCTGCTTGAAAATCGCGCCGAGGGCGCCCGAGCGGTCACTTTTTGCGTTTTTTTACGTGCTTGACGCACCCTGTGCGCCGCCAAAAGTCGCGACTACATACCAAAGCGGCCGAGCCGGCGCCACGCCGGCCGGACAGCAAGACGTCCGGCACCGCCGAGCGGCGGCCGGCCGGCCGATCGAATCGCCGGGGCCGCGGCGCGGCGCACCGCCGTAAGATTAGAACCTTTCCGGACGGCTGTCCAAAAAAGTCCTCCGCCGCCCTTGAAGGCGGGGGAGGACGGGGCCACTTCGATATCGTTGCCCGGAACCTCGAAGGAACACTCAGAAAGGGAAGAAGAATGAGAAGCTGCGTGATGAGGCCCGGCTTTCATCCGCTGTCCATCGCAGCGATGATCGTCGGTTTCGTGATCTTCTGGCCGATCGGCCTCGCTGTACTTGCCTATATACTTTGGGGGGATCGCATGCGCGCCCGCTGGAACGACTTTCGCCCCGACCTCGAACGCGCCGCCCGTCGGGCCGGCTTCGAGCGTGGCGGCTTCCGTAACTACCGCGCCGGCGCCACCGGCAACACCGCCTTCGACGCCTATCGCGAGGCCGAGCTGAAGCGCCTCGAGGAAGAGCGCGCCGCGCTCGACCGGATGCGCGACGAGTTCGACGAGTTCCTCGCCAACCTGCGCCGCGCCAAGGATCAGGAAGAGTTCGACCGCTTCAAGGCGAGCCGCAATCCCGCCGCCTGATCAGTGATCCGATCGGGGTCTGATCCGGGTCCCTCCACGACCGGCAGGCCATGAGGCCCCCGCGCTGCGACCGCATGGTCCGGCGCGGGGGCTTTTTCATGCCCGAGGCCGCCGCTACACTTGCCGCCATGCCGATTCGCCTGCCCTTCCTGCGGCCGCCCGAGCGCCAGCGCTCGGCGCCGTCGAGCTTTCCGATCCTCGTCGGCGACCGCATGGTGGAGGTGACGGTGCGCAGGAACGCCCGCGCCCGCCGCTACGTGCTGCGCATCGACCGCAAGGGCGACGGCGCCGTCGTCACCATACCCCGGCGCGGCTCGCTTTCCGCTGCCAAGACCTTCGTCGCCGGCCATGCCGCCTGGATCGCCGAGCGGCTGGCCGCCCGGGCCGGCGTACCGGAGGTGCCGGCCGAACTGGCGATTCGCGGCGTCGTGCATCGCGTCGTCTCCACCGGTTTGCCGCGCGGCCGCGTCCGCCTGCTCGTGCTGGACGACGGGCCGGCGATCGAGGTGCCCGGCGAGGCGCCGCACGTCCGCCGCCGCCTCGCCGATTTCCTGAAGAAGGAGGCGCGCGCCGACCTTGCCGCCGCCGTTGCCGCGCACGCGGGCACGCTCGGCGTCAGGCCGACGGCGATCCGCCTGAAGGACACCGCCTCGCGCTGGGGCTCGGCGTCGGCGAAGGGCGAGCTGGCCTTCTCCTGGCGGCTCATCATGGCGCCGCCCTTCGTGCTCGACTATGTCGCCGCCCACGAGGTGGCCCATCTCCGCGAGATGAACCATTCCGACCGCTTCTGGGCGCTCTGCGAAAGGCTGTGCCCGGCGACTGCCGCCGCCAAGGCCTGGCTGAAGACGAACGGCAACGCCCTGCACCGCGTGCCGTGAACGGGTATCAGTTGCCGAACAGTCTTTGCAGCAGCCCCTTTTCCTCGGGGCTGGCCTCGGTCACCGGGATGTCGGCCGGCGGCATCGGCTGGGCGCCCGGCAATTGCGGCCCCTGCATCGGCAGGCCGTCGGTGTCGGCGAAGCTGGTGCCGACGTTGCGCGGCGGCGGCACCAGCTCGACGCCCGGCAGCGGCCGGGCCGGCAGGCCGCGCACCGCCTCGGTCATGAAGCGGTTCCAGGTGAGGGCGGTCAACGCGCCGCCGGTCGCCTTCTTCGTGGGGGAATTGTCGTCGTTGCCGAGCCATACGCCGGCGGTCAGGCCGTTGACGTAGCCGATGAACCAGGCGTCGCGGAAATCCTGGCTGGTACCGGTCTTGCCGGCCGCCGGCCGGTCGGCCAAGAGCGCCTTCTGGCCGGTGCCGTCGGTGACCACCGCCGACAGCATGCGGTTCATGGTGCCGGCGGCGACGTCGGAGATCACCCGCCCCGGACCGTCGCCCTGGCGGTGGAACAGCACCTTGCCGTCCTTGGTGCGGATGTCCTCGACCAGATAGGGGATGATGCCCCAGCCGCCGTTGGCGAACGGCACGTAGGCGGCGGTGATCTCCAGCGGCGTCACCTCGCCGGTGCCCAGCGCGATCGACGGGTTGTCGTGGAGCTGGCTGACGATGCCGACCCGGCGGGCGGTCTGCACCACGTTGGCCGGCCCGAGCAGGGCGGTGAGGCGGGCGGCCACCGTGTTGAGCGACCGGGCGAGCGCCGTGGTCAGCGTCACCGGACCGAGATACTCGTTCTCGTAATTCCTGGGCGACCAGCCGTTGATGGACACCGGCTCGTCGACGACGATCGAATCGGGCGTGTAGCCGTGCTCGACGGCGGTGAGATAGACGAAGGGCTTGAAGGCCGAGCCCGGCTGGCGCCGTGCCTCGATCGCCCGGTCGAACTGGCTCGTCGCGTAGTCGCGGCCGCCGACCAGCGCCTTGACGGCGCCGTCGTTGTCGACGGCAACCAGCGCCCCCTGGCTCGCCTTGTACTTGACGCCCTCCTTGTCGAGCGTCGTGCGCACCGCCGTTTCCGCCGCCGCCTGCAGGCGGGCGTCGATGGTGGTGGTCACCACGATGTCTTGGCGGTAGCGGGCGACGTAGCCCGGCAGCAGGTCCATCACCCAGTCGGCGACGTAGTTGGCGGCCGAGCCGTTCCGGGTCGGCGAGGGTGGCGCGCCGACGGCGGTCGCCCTGGCCGCCTCGGCGGCGCTGGCGTAGCCTTCGTCGACCATGGCGGCCAGCACCACCTTGGCGCGCTCGGCGGCCAGCTCCGGCGAGTTGGTCGGCGCGTAGCGCGACGGCGCCTTCAAGAGGCCGGCGATGGTGGCGGCCTCGGCGAGGTTCACCTCGCGCGCCGACTTGCCGAAATAGCGCCGCGACGCCGCGTCGACGCCGTAGGCGCCGGCGCCGAGATAGACGCGGTTGAGATACATCTCCAGGATCTGGTCCTTGGAGAAGCGCCATTCCAGCCACAGGGCGAGCACCGCCTCCTGCAGCTTGCGCTCCAGCGTGCGGTTGGGTTGCAGGAACAGGTTCTTGGCGAGCTGCTGGGTCAGCGTCGAACCGCCCTGCACCACCGAATGCGACAGGAGGTTGGTGACGAGCGCTCGTGAAAGGCCGATCGGGTCGACGCCGAAGTGGTAGCGGAAGCGGCGGTCCTCGATGGCGATCACCGCCTCGGGCAGGAAGGGCGACATGTCCCGGAGCGCCACCTCCTCGCCGCCTGTGTCGCCGCGGTTGGCGATGATCGTACCGGAGGCGTCGACGATCTCGACGTTGGGCGGCCGGGCCGGCACCTTCCAGTCGTCGATCTGCGGCATGGTGGCGACGGTATAGCCGATGACGCCGGCGACGCCGATCAGCCCCCAGATGGAGAGCACGACACCCCAGTAGAGGAGTCGGCCGATGAGGCCCATGCCCGAGCGGCGGCGCCGTTGCCGGCGGGAGGACTTGCGACGCTGCGGCGCCTCGGTCATCTCCGCCTCCTCGCCGTCGTCGTCGCCGGTGAAGCGTGGCTCGACCCGCTCGGGGCGCGGCCGGCCGCTGCGCGAATTGGGCAGGCTCCTCGGCGCCGTGAAGCGGTCGCCGTCGCGCGCCGAGAGGTCGTCCTCGCGCGACGGCGCCTCGAATGTCGGCTCGGCCCGCTCGCGCTTCTGGTTCCGCCTGTCGCTCCGCATCGTCCGCCGCCACCTTTGCCCATTGGCCCGTGGACCATCCGATTCACCCTAAATGCGGCGGTTTAAGGGGGCGTAAAGGATGACGGCACGCGGCCCGAAGCCGGTAAGCGTTCGCCGTCCGGCGCCGCAAGCCGGGCTATCGCCCGGACCCATCCGGAGGTTCCACCTCCGGACCTCCTGTTTTCTTGTCAATGAGCTGGTGGGTGCGGGAGGCTGTGCCTCCCGCGCGAGGATCGGGGCGGCAGCCCCGAATTCCGGCGACGCGGAGTGAAAGCCAGGCGCCGGCGCCGGAAGCGGCAAAACCACCGCTTGGTTGACTTTGACTTGCAACGCGCCGCAAATGGCCGGGCGCGACGGTCCCTCCTCACGGGGGGCGAAAGAGGGAACGCGGGAGCCGGGGAGACCCGGCGAGCCGCGGCTGCCCCCGCAACTGTCGGCGGCGAGCCGGATGCTTCCGCGCCACTGGTCGAAGACCGGGAAGGCCGCATCCGGTGACGAACCGCCAGCCAGGAGACCTGCCGTCGCGCCAACGTCGACACCGCCGGTGGGGCGGGAAAGGACCCGATCATGACGCTTGCCCCGGCTGTTGCCGCTCGTTCGAAGATTCCCGTCACCATCGTCACCGGCTTCCTCGGCTCGGGCAAGACGACGCTGATCCGCCACGTCATCGAGCGGGCCGCCGGCCGCCGCCTCGCGCTGATCGTCAACGAGTTCGGCGACGTCGGCGTCGACGGCGATATCCTGAAATCCTGCGGCGCCGCCGACTGCCCGGAGGAGGCGATTGTCGAGCTGGCCAACGGCTGCCTCTGCTGCACCGTCGCCGACGATTTCCTGCCGGCCATCGAGGCGCTGACGGCCGGTACCCGCCGGCCCGACCACATCATCGTCGAGACCTCCGGCCTTGCCCTCCCCAAGCCGCTGATCAAGGCCTTCGACTGGCCCGACGTGCGCGCCCGCCTCACCGTCGACGGTGTCGTCGCGGTGGTCGACGCCGCCGCCGTGGCGGCCGGCCGCTTCGCCGACGACCCCGCGGCGGTGCTGGCCGCGCGGCGGGACGACCCGTCTGTCGACCACGACAACCCGCTGGAGGAGGTCTACGAGGACCAGTTGCTGGCCGCCGACCTCGTGGTGCTCAACAAGGCCGACCTGTTGACGGCCGACGAACTCGACCGGGTGGCCGGCGGCATCGCGACGGCGTTGCCGAGAGCGGTGCGCCTGTTGCCGACCTCGGAAGGGGTGATCGCGCCGGAGGTGCTGCTCGGCATCGCCGCCGCCGCCGAGGACGACCTTGCAGGCCGGCCGAGCCATCACGACGGCCTTGGCGAGCACGACCACGACGATTTCGCCACTTTCGCCGTCGACATCGGCGCGGCGCCCGACCCCGACAGCCTGATCGGCCGCCTGCGGGCGGTGGTCGAGGCGCACGACATTCTGCGCGTCAAGGGTTTCGTCGAGATCGCCGGCAAGCCGATGCGCCTGCTGGTGCAGGGGGTGGGCAACCGCTTCCGCCATGCCTTCGACCGCCCCTGGCCGGCCGGTATGCCGCGCCACGGCAAGCTGGTGGTGATCGCCGAGAAGGGCGTCGACGAGGCAGCCGTCCGCGCCGCCCTCGCCTGATCGTTGATGCGGGGAGATTGCCTTGCACATCCTGGCCGAACAGATCCGGTCGCTCGACGATTCGGTCGCGGCGGTCGATCTCGGCCAGAGCCCGGCCGAGGTGGTGGTGCTGTCCTTATCCGACAGCGACCTCGGCCTTGTCGCAGCGGTGCACGAGGGGCTCGGCCCCGACGCGCCGAGCCTGCGGCTCGCCTCGCTCGCCGCGCTGCGCCACCCCTATTCGGTCGACCTCTATCTCGAGAAGGTGGCGGCCAAGGCCCGCTTCGTGCTGGTGCGACTGCTGGGCGGCGCCGACTACTGGCGCTACGGCGTCGACGAGTTATCCATGCTGGCGCGATCGAAGGGCATCGATCTGGCGCTGATCCCCGGCGATACCAATCCCGACCCGCGCCTTGCCGAGGCCTCGACCTTGCCGGCCGCCGACCTCGAACGCCTGACGCGCTGGTTCGGCTTCGGCGGTCCTGACAATGTCGCCTCGGCACTCGCCTATATCGCCGCCCGGCTAGGCCGCGCCGCGACCTGGGCCGAGCCGACGCTGCAGCCGGCCTTCGGCGTGCTGTCCGAGGCCGGCGTCGGCGACCGGCGGGCGCTGGTTGTCGGCTACCGGGCGCTGGTCAACGCCGGCGACGCCGCGCCGCTCGCGGCGGCGGCCGAGGCGCTGGCGGCGAGCGGGTTCTCGGTGCTGACGGTCTGGGTGACGTCGCTGAAGGACCCGGCGGCGGCCGACCCGCTGGCCGAGGCGATTGCCTCCTTCTGGCCGGAGGTGATCGTCAACTGCACCGCTTTCTCGGCCCGCCGCGACGACGGCTCGACGGTGCTCGACGCCGCCGACATCCCGGTGATCCAGGCGCCGCTCTCCACGCTGTCGCGCGACGCCTGGGCGACGTCGCCGCGCGGCCTGTCGGCCGCTGACCTCGCCATGAGTGTCGTGCTGCCGGAGGTCGACGGCCGGCTCGACGGGCCGGTGATCAGCTTCAAGGCGCCGGCCGCCCGCGCCGAGGCACTGGAATATACGCCGATCCGCCATCAGCCGGACGACGGCGGCATCACCCGCCTGGTCCGCTTGGCCGGCGGCTGGATGCGCCTGAGACGGACGTCGCGCGTCGAACGGCGGCTTGGCCTCGTCCTGTCCAACTATTCCGGCAAGGGCGGCCGCACCGCCTATGCCGTCGGCCTCGACGGCCCGGCCTCGCTGGTCGCCATCGCCGACGACCTGCGCGCCGCCGGCTACGGCGTCGGGCCGCTGCCTGAAGAAAAGGCGCTGATCGCCGCGCTGGAAGGCGGCGAGACCGTCATCGACATCCCGCTCGCCGACTATCGCCGCTGGTTCGCCGGCCTGCCGGAGCCGCTGCGCGCCGCGATCACCGCCGCCTGGGGCGAGCCCGAGGCCGACCCGCATCTGGTGAACGACGCCTTTCGTATCGCCGCGATGATCGCCGGCAATCTCGTCGTTGCCGTGCAGCCCGATCGCGGCCGGCCGGACAGCCGCGCCGCCGACCATCACGACCCCGCCCTGCCGCCCCGCCATGCCTATGCCGCCTTCTATCTCTGGCTGCGCCACGGCTTCGACGCCCATGCCATGATCCATCTCGGCACCCACGGCACGCTGGAATGGTTGCCGGGCAAGGCGGCCGGCCTGTCCCCGGCTTGCGCGCCGGTGGCGCTATCCGACGGCCTGCCCATCGTCTACCCGTTCATCGTCAACAATCCCGGCGAGGCGGCGCAGGCGCGGCGCCGCATCGCCGCCGTGACGCTCGGCCACCTGACGCCGCCGCTGACGCGGGCCGGCGCCCACGGCGACATCGCCGACATCGAGATGCTGGTCGACGAATTCGCGTCGGCCCAGGCCCTCGACCCGCGGCGGGCCAAACACCTCGCCGCCCTCTTGATCGACAAGACTGAGGCAGCCGGCATTGCCGAAGCGGCCGGCCTGTCCTCGGACCTCGATCCGGCCGACAAGCTCGCCCGGCTCGACGCCTGGATCTGCGACGTCAAGGACATGCGCATCGCCGACGGCCTGCACGTGTTCGGCCGGCTGCCCGACGAAGCGCGCGTCGCCGCCCATCTTGCGGCGCTTGGTGGCGATCAAGCAGCGGCTGGCGCCTTCCTCACCTCGGCCGAGGCCGAGCGGGCCGGCCTCCTCGCCGCCCTCGATGGCCGGCGCGTGCCGCCCGGCCCGTCCGGCGCGCCCGGCCCGAAGCGGCTCGACGTGCTGCCGACCGGCCGTAACCTCTATGCCGTCGACCCGCGCGCCGTGCCCACCCGCACCGCCATGGAGATCGGTGCCCGCACCGCCGAGGAAGTGGTCGCCCGCTATGTCGAGGATCACGGCGACTGGCCGAAATCCATCGTGCTCGACGTCTGGGCCTCGGCGTCGATGCGCACCGGCGGCGACGACATCGCCCAGGCGCTGGCGCTCCTCGGCGTCCGCCCGACCTGGGATGCCGCCTCCGGCCGGGTCTCCGGCTTCACCGTGCTGGCCGCTGCCCGGCTCGGCCGGCCGCGTGTCGATGTGACGCTGCGCGTCTCCGGCCTCTATCGCGACGTCTTTCCCGGCCAGATCGCCCTGTTCGCCGAGGCGGTGAAGGCGGTGGCGGCGCTCGACGAGGACGCCGAGACCAACCCGCTCGCCGCGCTTGGCGATGCGGCGCCGTCCCGCGTCTACGGCGCGGCACCCGGCGCCTTCGGTAGCGGCCTTGGCGAGATGACGCCGGACGATCTCGCCGCCGACCGTGCAAGCCTTGCCGACGCCTATCTCGCCGCCTCCGGCCATGCCTATGGCAACGACCAGGATCGACCCGACCGGTCAGGTTTCGCGGCGCGCGTCCGGACCGCCGACGCCTTCGTTCATGTACAGGACCTTGACGGCCAGGACCTCCTCTCCAACGATGCCTTTCCGGCCCACGAGGGCGGCTTCGCGGCTGCCGCCGAGGCGCTAGGCGGCAAGGCGGCGCTCTACCACGTCGATGCCACCGGCGAGACGCCGAAAGCCCGCACTCTCAAGGAGGAGATCGGCCGCGTCGTTCACGGCCGCGCCGCCAATCCGCGCTGGATCGCCGGCCAGATGCGCCACGGCCATCGCGGCGCCGCCGAGATCTGCGAGGGCATCGCCAATCTCTGCGCCTTCGCTGCGCTGTCTGATGCGGTCGACGCCCGGCACTTCGACCGGCTGTTCGATGCCACCTTCGGCGACGACCAGGTGCGCGACTTCCTGATCGACGCCAACCCGGCGGCGACCCGCGACGCTCTCCTCCGCCTCAGGACGGTGATCGACCGCGGCGCCTGGGTGGTCCGCCGCAATTCGGTGGCCGCCCGGCTCGCCGACACGGAGGCCCGCCTCAAATGAGCGATTCGGCGGTTCGCAGCTGGTGTCCGGGCGCGCGTCGTCCGATGCGGAGCGGCGACGGCCTGATCCTGCGCCTCCGGATCACCGGCGGCCGTCTGGTGCCCGAGGCGGCACGTGCCATCGCCGGCCTCGCCGCTAACTGCGGCAACGGCGAGATCGACCTCGGCCGGCGCGGCGGCCTGCAATTACGTGGGCTCCGCGACGACGGTCTCGCCGTCGCCATTTCAGAACTGGCCGTCCTTGGCCTTGTCGACGTCGACGCCGGCGCCGAGGCGGTGCGCAACGTCGTCGCCTCGCCGCTGTCCGACCGCGACGACACGGCCGCAGGCGACGCCTTCGCGCTGGCGCTGGCGTTGGAAGCGGCGCTGGTCGCCGATCAATCGCTGCGTGCGCTGCCTCCCAAGTTCGGCTTCTCCGTCGACGATGGCGGTCGCTTCGGACTCGCCGAGGTGCCGGCCGATGTGCGGCTGCGACAGACGCCGGACGCGGTGCTGATTTCGCTTGGCGGCGACGCCGGTACGGTGACGGTACCGGCCGAGGAAGCCGTTTCCGCCGGCCTCCGCCTCGCTCGCGCCTTCCTTATCCTCGCGCCGCGCCTCGATCCGCCGCCGCGCCGCATGGCGGCGCTGGTCGCCCGTCTCGGCGCCGACGCCGTCTTCGCCGCTGCCGATCTTGCGCCCGTCGAAATCCTGCCGCCTCGCCTCGCCTTGCCGCCGCTGATCGGTGCCTTTGCAACCCATGTCGGCGTCGGCCTGCCGTTCGGCCGACTGACCGCCGATCAACTGCATCTGCTCACCGACCTCGCCGCCGCCGACCTACGCCTCACCCCGTTACGAGCGGTGCTGCTGCCGGGCGTGTCGGCGACCATCCTGCCGCGGCTTGCCGAGGCCGGCTTCATCATCCGGCCCGACGATCCCCTCCGCTTCATCGCCGCCTGCCCCGGCGCGCCGGCCTGCGCCTCGGCCAGCATCGAGACGCGCGATCTTGCCGGCCGTCTCGCGGCGCTGAATCCGGCCGCAGGCGACGTCTGGCTGCACGTGTCCGGCTGCGACAAGGGCTGCGCCAGCTCCGCCGCCCACGCCGTGACGCTGGTCGGCCGTGACGGCGCCTTGGACCTCGTGCTAGAGGGCAGGCCAAGGGACGCCCCACGCCTCGCCGGCCTCACCCCCGAGGCGGTCGAGGCCGTCCTCCGTTCGGGAATGCTCATCCGATGACCTACGACTATATCCGCGACGGCGCCGAGATCTATCGCCGCTCCTTCGCCATCATCCGCGCCGAGGCCGACCTCGCCCGCTTCCCGCCCGACGAGGAGAAGGTCGCCGTCCGCATTATCCACGCCGCCGGCATGGTCGACGTCGCCGCCGACATCGCCTTTGCCCCCGGCGCCGTGGCGACGGCTAGGGCGGCGCTGGAAGCCGGCGCGCCGGTGATCTGCGATTCGCGCATGGTGGCCAACGGCGTCACCCGCGCCCGCCTGCCGGCCGCCAACGAGGTGATCTGCACTCTCGACGACCCCTCCGTGCCGACGCTGGCGCTCGCCGTCGGCAACACCCGCACCGCCGCCGCCATGATGCTGTGGGGCGACCGGCTGAAGGGCGCCGTCGTCGCCTTCGGCAACGCGCCGACCGCCCTGTTCCATCTCCTCGAAATGCTCGACGCCGGCGCGCCCAGGCCGGCGGCGGTGATCGGCATGCCGGTCGGCTTCGTCGGCGCCACTGAGTCCAAGGAAGCGCTGATATCGGACGGCCGGGTGCCCTATATCGCGGTGCGCGGCCGCCGTGGCGGCTCGGCCATGGCCGCCGCCGCCGTCAACGCGCTGGCGAGCGACCGCGAATGACCGTCACCAATCCCACCGGCACGCTGCACGGCGTTGGCGTCGGTCCCGGCGATGCCGAGCTGGTCACCGTCCGCGCGGCGCGGCTGATCGGCGCCGCGCCGGTGCTGGCCTATTTCGCCAAGAAGGGCCGGCGCGGCCACGCTCGGACCATCGTCGAGCCCTATGTGCGGCCGGGCACCGAGGAGCTGCCGCTCCATTATCCGCTCACCACCGAGATGAGCTTTGCCGATCCGCTCTACGTGCGCGAGGTCGGCAGCTTCTACGAAGAAGCGGCCGAGGCGCTGGCCACCCGTCTGGCCGCTGGCCGCGACGTGGTGCTGATCGCCGAGGGCGACCCGCTGTTCTACGGCTCGTTCATGCACCTCTACATCCGCCTGAAGGACCGCTTTGCCGTGCGCATCACGCCGGGGGTCACCGGCTTTTCCGGCTGCGCCGCGGCGGCCGGCCTGCCGATGACCTGGGGCGACGATGTGCTCGCCGTGCTGCCGGGCACGCTGTCCGAGGACGATCTCGCCGCCCGCCTCAAAGGCACCGACGCGGCGGTGATCATGAAGCTCGGCTCCAACTTTCCGAAGGTCAGGCGGGCCATTGCGCGGGCCGGCCTGACGGCGCGCGCCGTCTACATCGAGCGCGGCTCGATGGACGGCGAAATCGTGCTGCCGCTCGCCGACAAGGCCGACGACGCCTCGCCCTATTTCTCGCTGGTGCTGATCGGCGGCGAGGGACGGCGGCCATGAACGCCACCGGCGAGATTCTTGTCGTCGGCCTCGGCCCCGGCCCCGACCACTGGCGGACGCCCGAGGCGAGCGATGCCCTCGACCGGGCCACCGATCTCGTGGGTTACGCGCCCTATCTCGCCCGCTGCCCCGAGCACCCCGGCCAGCGGCGGCACGGCAGCGACAACCGCGTCGAACTCGACCGGGCGCGGCTGGCCATCGATCTCGCCCGCGCCGGCCGTGTTGTCGCCGTGGTGTCCGGCGGCGACCCCGGCGTGTTCGCCATGGCGGCGGCGGTCGTCGAGGCGATCGAGGCCGACGAGAGCGCCCGCGCCCTGCCGGTGACGGTGATGCCCGGCGTCTCGGCCATGCAGGCGGCGGCGGCCCGGCTGGGCGCGCCGCTCGGTCATGACTTCTGCGCGATCTCGCTGTCCGACAACCTCAAACCCTGGTCGCTGGTCGAAAAGCGGCTCCGGGCGGCGGCCGACGGCGATTTCGTCATCGCCCTCTACAATCCCGCCTCCAAGGCGCGGCCCAGCCGCATCTTCGAGGCTTTCGCGCTCATGAGAAGCCTCAAGGCCGGCTCGACGCCGGTCGCCTTCGCCCGCGCCGTCGGCCGGCCCGACGAGAAGATCGTCGTGACGACGCTCGCCGCCGCCGATCTGTCGATCGTCGACATGGCGACGCTGGTGATCATCGGGTCGTCGGCCAGCCGGCTGATCGAGCGGCCGGGGCAGGCACCGTTCATCCTCAGCCCGCGTCAGGCGGCGGGAGGGGCGTCGTGAGCCAGTCGCGCCTCGATGTCGGCCATGAGATCGTCGAGTTCGTGATAGGTGGTCACCGACACCGGCTCGGGCGGCGCCACCATGATCACCGGCAGGCCGAGCCGGCGGGCGGCCGCCACCTTGCCGTAGGTGGCGTCGCCGCCGGCGTTCTTGGTCACCATGATCTCGACGCGCTCGGCCTGCATCAGCCGCGCCTGCGATTCCTCGTCGAACGGTCCGCGTTCGAGCAGCAGCCGGTAGTCCGGCAGGTTCAGTTCGCGCGGCGGGTCGATCGAGCGGACGACATAGTGATGCTGCGGCGCCGCCTCGAAGGCCGACAGGCCGAGCCGGCCGACGGTGAGAAACACGCATTTCGGCGCCGGGCCAAGCGCCGCGCAGGCGGCGTCGAGGTCGGGCACCTCGATCCAGTGATCGCCCTCGACCGGCTTCCACGGCTCGCGTGTGTAGCGGAGAAGCGGCACGCCGGTCATCTGGCTGGCCGCCACGGCGTTGGCCGAGATGCGGGCGGCGAAGGGATGGGTGGCGTCGACCAGCAAGTCGATGCGCTGGTCCTTCAGGAAGGCGGCAAGGCCGTCGATGCCGCCGAAACCGCCGACCCGGGTGTTGAGCGCCTGCGCCGCCGGCTCGTGGGTACGGCCGGCCAGCGACAGCAAGGCCCAGACGTCCGTCCGCTTTTCCAGCCGCTCGGAGAGGCGCGACGCCTCGGTGGTGCCGCCCAGCACGAGAATGCGCATCGGTTTCCCGGAGTCCCCCATGGCTGAAGCCTCCCTTGCCCCATGGCTCACCGTTGTCGGCCTTGGAGAGGATGGCCTCGACGGTCTCTCTCCTGCGGCAGTTTCGGCAATCGCACAAGCGGGTTTCATCGTAGGTGGCCGTCGCCATCTTGACCTCGTCCACGCCGATGCCGCGATCTCGCTTGCCTGGCCGTCGCCGCTGCAGGACGCCTTTCCGGCAATTGTCGCCCGGCGCGGCAGTCCGGTGGTGGTGCTCGCCTCGGGCGACCCCTTCTTCTACGGCGTCGGCTCGCTCCTCGCCGCGATCGTCGACCCCGAGGAAATGACCGTGCTGCCGGTGCCCTCGTCCTTCGCTCTGGCCGCCGCCCGGCTCGGCTGGCCGGGGCAGGATGTCGTCCGCGTCAGCCTGCACGGCCGGGCGCTCGAACGCCTCCTGCCGCACGCCCAGCCGGGCGCCCGCATCTTGGCGCTGTCCTGGGACGGTGCGACGCCGGAGAGGCTGGCGGACCTCCTGAGCCGACGCGGTCTCGGGCCGAGCCGTCTCACCGTGCTCGAAGCCATGGGCGGGCCGCGCGAGCGTCGGCGCTCGGCGCGCGCCGACGCCTTCGATATCGTGGACATCGACCCGCTCAACCTCGTCGCCGTCGAGGTGGCGGCGGCGCCCGGCGCCCGCGTCATTCCCTTCACGCCTGGCCTCTCCGACGACTGGTTCGAGCACGACGGCCAGATATCGAAGCGCGAGGTGCGGGCGTTGACGGTCGCGGCGCTCGGGCCGACGTGTGGGCAGACGCTGTGGGACGTCGGCGCCGGCTCGGGCTCGGTGGCCATCGAGTGGATGCTGTGCGATCCGTCGCTCCACGCTGTCGCCGTCGAGGAGAACGCCGTCCGCGCCGCCCGCATCAGCCGCAACGCGCTCGCCTTCGGCGTGCCCGATCTCCAGGTGATCGAAGCCAAGGCGCCGGCCGGTCTCGACGGCCTGCCCGATCCCGATGCGATTTTCATCGGCGGCGGTTCGGGCGACCCCGGCGTCGTTGATGCCTGCCTCGGCAGGCTGAAGCCGGGCGGCCGGCTGGTGATCAACGCCGTCACCGTCGAGACGACGGCCGAGGTGTTCGCCTTGCAGGCAAGGCTGGGCGGCGATCTGACGCAGATCGCCATTTCTCGGCTCGACCGCATCGGCAGCTTCCATGCGCTGAGGCCGGCGCTGCCGGTCGTCCAATGGATCTGGGTGAAGCCGTGAGCGGTCGGCTCGCCATCGGCGTAGGCTGTCGCAAGGGCGTCGCGGCCGAGGTGATCGTCCGGCACATCGCGGCGGCGACGGCCGGCCTGCCGCCTGCCGTCGGCCTTTACACCATCGCGGACAAGCGCGGCGAGGCGGGGTTGATGGCAGCGGCCGAACAGCTCGGCCTGCCGCTCGCCTTTCTGCCGCGCGAGGCGCTCGCCTCCGTCGCCCAGCTGACCATCACGCCGTCGCCGGCCGCCGAGGCGCGGTTCGGTCTGCCGTCGGTGGCCGAGGCCGCCGCGCTCGCCGCCTTCGCCGGCCGGGCGCGGCTGATCGTGCCGCGTCAGGCGGGGGAGGGCGTCACCGTCGCCGTCGCCGAGGAGCTTTTGCCATGACCGTGCATTTCATCGGCGCCGGCCCCGGCGCGCCCGACCTCCTGACGCTGCGCGGCCGCGACCTGATCGCCGCCTCGCCGGTCTGCCTCTACGCCGGCTCGCTGATCCCGCCGGCCATCCTCGCCCATTGTCCCGACGGCGCCCGCATCGTCGATACGGCGCCGCTGTCGCTCGAGGAGATCGAGGCGGAGTATCTCCGGGCGCACCGGGCTGGCGAGGACGTGGCGCGGCTCCACTCCGGCGACCTCTCGGTGTGGAGCGCCCTCGGCGAGCAGATCCGCCTCTTGGAAAAGCACGCCATTCCCTATGATGTGACGCCCGGCGTGCCGGCCTTCGCGGCGGCGGCGGCGGCGCTTGGCCGCGAGCTGACGCTGCCCGAGATCGGCCAGTCGCTGGTGCTGACGCGCACCTCCGGCCGCGCCTCGGCCATGCCGGAGAGGGAAAAGCTGTCAGCCTTCGCCGCCACCGGCGCGACGCTCGCCCTCCACCTCTCCATCCACGTCATCGACCGGATCGTCGAGGAACTGACGCCCTTCTACGGCACCGATTGCCCGGTCGCCGTCGTCTATCGGGCGAGCTGGCCGGACGAGCGCATCGTCCGCGGCACGCTCGCCAGCATTCTCGGACAGTTGCAGGCGGCGCCGATGGAACGGACGGCGCTGATTCTCGTCGGACGGGTGCTCGGCAGCGACGACTTCCGGCCGAGTGCCCTCTACTCGGCCGACTACCAGCGCCGTTTTCGGGGGCGGGACGGCATCTAGACCTTGCGGAAGCCGGTGGTGGCAAGAAGGCCGCCCTGCCGGTCGAACACCACGACCTCCAGCGCCATGCCACTCTCCGCGATCACCTTCGCCGCCGTCGCCCATCCCCGCTCGGCCACCCCTTCGGCCACCGGGATGCCGGCGGCGCGGCAGCGGGTGAGCGCGTCGAGGGCGCTGTTGGCGCTACGCACCGCCTGAACGAGATGGTCGCCGCCGCCAAGCCCGGCGACGATGCCGGCCAGCGCATCGAGATCGACGCTGCCGCGCTTGGAGTGAAGGTCGAGGAGGCCCTGGCCGAGCTTCACCGCCTTGCCGAAGCCGAGCGCCAGCGTCACCGACGGCACCGGCGCCTTGCGGAGATATTTCAGCGTGCCGCCGACGAAATCGCCCATGTCGATCAACTGGACGTCGTCGAGGCCATGGAGCGCCTTCACCGCCTGTTCCGAGGTATGGCCGGTCGACGCGGCGACATGGACGAAGCCCGAGGCGCGCGCCACGTCGATGCCGCGCTGGATCGAGGCGATCCAGGCGGCGCAGGAGAAAGGCACGACGATGCCGGTGGTGCCGAGGATCGAGAGGCCACCGACGATGCCGAGCCGACCGTTCAGCGTTCGCTCGGCGAGCTTTGCGCCATTCTCAATCGAAATCTCCACCTCGACGTCCTCGGGGCCGCCGACCACCTGACGCGCCTCGGCGAGCGCCCAGGCGATCATGGCGCGCGGCACCGGGTTGATCGCCGGCTCGCCGACGGCCAGCGGCAGGCCCGGCCGCGTCACCGTGCCGACGCCCGGCCCGGCGCGGAAGACGAGGCCGCTGCCCACCGCCGCCGGCCGCACCGTCGACAGAATCAGCGCGCCGTGGGTGACGTCGGGATCGTCGCCGGCGTCCTTGACGATGCCGGCCCGCGTAAAGTCGTCGCCCGACGCCGTGGTCGCCAGCGAGAAGGCGGGCGTCTGGCCGCCCGGCAGGGTCACGGTTACCGGATCGGGAAAATGACCTGTCACCAGCGCCTCGAAGGCGGCGCGGGTCGCCGCCGTCGCGCAGGTGCCGGTGGTCCAGCCGCGCCTCAGGTTGGGCGTTTCCTTGTCTTCCGTCCCCGCTGCCATGGCGCCGTCCGATCCTTTCGGGCGACAAGGTCGGCGCTGTCTGCTATCCGGTCAAGCGGAAAGGGGACGGCGATGAAGGGCTTTCTGGTGGCATCCCTGCGCTCCGGCGCCGGCAAGACGACGGTCAGCCTCGGCCTGATGGCGGCGCTCGCCCGCCGCGGCCTCAAGGTGGCGCCGGTCAAATGCGGCCCGGACTATATCGATCCGGCCTTCCACGCCGCCGCCGCCGGCCGGCCCGGCGTCAACCTCGACAGCTGGGCGATGACGCCGTCCCAGGTGGCGGCGCTGGCCGCCGGTCAGGCGAACGGCGCCGACGTGCTGGTCGCCGAGGCGCTGATGGGCCTGTTCGACGGCGTCGGCCACGAGACCGGCCGCACCGGATCGTCGGCCGACATCGCCGCCGCCCTCGGTCTCGGGGTGCTGCTGGTGCTCGACGTCACGGGTCAGTCGACCTCGGCCGCCGCCGCGGCGCTCGGGGCGAAGCTGCTCGATCCGCGTCTGACCCTTCTCGGCGTCGTGCTCAACCGCGTCGGTTCGGAGCGTCACCGCCGGCTCGCCGCCGAGGCCATCGAGGCCCTCGGCATTGCCGTGCTCGGCGCGCTGCCGCGTACCGTGGCGGTTGAGCTGCCCGAGCGCCATCTCGGCCTCGTCCAAGCCGAGGAGACCGGCGATCTCGGCCGCCGGCTCGACGCGCTGGCCGATCTCGTCGAGACCCATATCGATATCGACAGGCTGCTGGCGCTGGCCAGCGACATGACGCTGCCGATGCCGGCCGCCGCCCCGCCGCTGCCGCCGCCCGGCCAGCGCATCGCGCTCGCCCGCGACGCCGCCTTCAGCTTCGTCTACCCGCACCATCTCGCCGCCTGGCGGGCGGCCGGCGCCGAGATATTGCCGTTCTCGCCGCTGACCGATGAGGCGCCCGACCCGAGCGCCGACGTCTGCTGGCTGCCAGGCGGCTATCCGGAACTGTCGGCCGGCGTGCTGGCGGCGGCGGGAAATTTCCTCGACGGCCTCCGCGCCTTCGCCCTGAGGCGGCCGGTGCACGGCGAATGCGGCGGCTACATGGTGCTGGGGGCCGGCCTCGTCGACGCCGGCGGCAACCGCCACGCCATGGCCGGCCTCATCGGCCTGGAGACCTCCTACGAGAAGCGCAAGCTGCACCTCGGCTACCGTCGGGCGCGCCTCCTTGCCGCTGGTCCTCTCGGGCCGGTCGAAGCGGTGCTCTCCGGCCACGAGTTCCACTATGCGTCGATCATTACCACCGGCGGTGATGACCCGCTGGCCGAGGTCAGGGATGCGCACGGCGGCGCGCCGGTGCCCGACGGCTCGCGGCGCGGCCTGGTCAGCGGCAGCTTCTTCCACGCCATCGCCCGGCTGGAATAGAGCATCATCCGGCCGGAGCGAGACGATGATGCGCGAGACTAAATCCTAGGCGGTTAATCGCAGTCATCTCAGCTAAAGCACTTTGCAGGCGAGATGAACGAACCGATCAAGGCCGCGAGCGCCTTCTCGCAAGGCAATGCGTTGCAAGCGCTTGAGTGTGTTGAAGAAACACTCGACCTAGTGCCGCTTCCTGTGGAGCGCCCAGTCGATCGGCAGGATGCGCTTTGGGGTTTGATCTGCGCCTCGCTGAGGCCCTCGTCCTCGCAAGCCCGGGGTCGCTGGCGTTGCGATATCAGTGGATGGGTTGATTGCTGGCACCGCCGGCATTCCTGCCACCGGCCAGCGCCCTAACTTCTGACGGCGGTGCGCCAGCCGATCGATGCCTTGTTAGGGGCTACGGCCGGACCTGCTCGTCGGCGCTTCGACGACGAGGAGCGGCTTCTGCCGACCCGGTTCATCGCGCGCCAAACCATACATAGCGCCTGGCGACGTCCCGGACACGCCCGCGCTGACTGCCACCAAGAGCACGTTTATTTCAAATAATCAAAATATCGATTCAGATAGGCGTTTTCTGCCGTAACCCTCGCTTGCCTTTGGCGAGAGGTGGAGGCTGCCGACGACGGCGTGAGATCACTGGATTCCGTCAGGCTCCGAGAACGATAACCATTGGGAAACCGTTCGGTGCCTAGGGTATCCTGTCATGAGATATGAAATGAAATTTTCGAATATATAAAGAGACGGTCTTTATGTTCTTTTTCGGATAGCTGTCACGGCGGGAGAGGCCGGCAGAGGTGGGGCCGGTCGCCATCGATCGATGAACATGTGGCCTGCCGGTGCAGGAGGGGGACATCATGAAGCTAGGAGAACTGTTTGCCAGTCAGTCGATCGCTCGCAAGATCGGCGCGAGCCTGATTTCGCTGGCGTTTCTGGCGGCCGTCGTCGGCGGTATCGGCTCCTTCGGCCTCAATCGGCTGGGCGTCGCCATCGACCTGACGTCCCGTTCGGCTGCCGCCGTCGCCGATGTCGGCGCCGCGGTCGACGCGGTCAACCGGTTCATCCTGACGCGGGACGGCGAGGCGTCGGATCGCGCCCGCAGCCTGCTCGGCCAGGTCAATGCCGATATCGCCGGCCTCGGCGCGGCGGACGATCCGGCGCTGAAGCTGGCGAGCGAGGCGATCGGCGCCTTCCGCGCGTCGGTCGATGCGCTCGCCACGGCCTCCGCCGACATCGCCACGGCCTGGAGCAACGTCGACAAGTCCGTATCGGCCGTGCAATGGGTCGCCCACAAGCTCCAGTCCGACGCCAAGATGAAGTCGCAGGAAATGGAGCAGCTCGTCACCACCGAGCAGGCGAAGGTGCGCGACGCCTCGGAGTTCCTGGCGCTTGCCTATCGGGGACAGGTGCTCGCCGTCAGGGCCAGGACGTCGCTGGTCCAGCACGCGACGAGCGGCGATCCCGCCGACATCGCCGCCGCCAGGGCATCGATCGATCAGGCGAGGACGGCGATCGGCAGCATCTACAATTACGCAAGCTCGGATGCCATCGGCGACCAGATGCGCCTCGCCTCGAAGCCGATCAACGAGCTGGCCAAGCGGCTGGCGGCGTTGGCCGAGGCGACCGATGCCGCCGAGATCGAGAAGCTGCGGCGCGAGGCCGACGGCGACATCGCGGCCTTCGTCGCGGGGACCGACGCCGTCGTCGTCGCCGCCAAGGATCTCGGCGCCGTAGCGCAGGCGGCCGCCCAGCAGGCCGGCGACGACAAGCTCAAGGCCAACACCACCTTCGACCAGGGCATCTCGCTCGCCTACACGGCCGACGGGCTGACCATCCAGACGGCCGGCTACAAGCTCGATCCGACCGACTCCAACGAGGCGGGCGTCCGCAACATGCTGGCGACGGCGATCGAGACCGGCACGTCGGTCGCCGCCGGCGGGCTCGCCGACCCCTCCGCCGATATCCGGAACTTCGGCAGCGCCTTCGACGCCCTCGTGGCGGGTACCAAGGCCTTCACCGCGGCGCGGGAAGCGTCGGTCCAGCACTCGGCGGCGACAGTGGCGGCCATCCGGTTGGTCAGTGATCGGTACGCCGCATCGGCGGTGGAAAGCCGTACCTCTTCCTATGCCGTGATGGCCGCGACCATCCTCGCCACGCTTTTGTTCGCGCTGGCGATCAGCATCGGTATGTCGCGGCTGGTATCGCGGCCGATCGTGTCGCTCACCACCGCCATGGCGCGCCTTGCCAGGGGCGACACCGCCATCGATCTCGGCGGCCGCCGCCGACGGGACGAGATCGGCGACATGCTCCAGGCCGTCCAGATCTTCCGCGACAACGCCATCGAACGGCACCGGCTGGCCTCGGAAGCCGAAGCCGAGCAGCAGCGCCGCACGGCGCGTCAGGAGGCGATCGAACGGCTGATCCAGGATTTCCGGGAGGAGATCGCCGCGATGATCACCTCGGTCGCCGGCAATGCCGACCAGATGGAGGACACCGCCCAGGCGCTCGCCGCCATCGCCGAGCAGGCGAGCGCCCGTGCCACCAGCGCGGCCGAAGCGTCGGGCGACGCCTCGGTCGGCGTTCAGACCGTGGCGGCCGCCGCCGAGGAGCTGTCCGCCTCGATCGCCGAGATCGCCCGCCAGACCGAGAACGCCACGCAGGTCGCCCGCCGGGCCTCGGAGGAGGCGCGGCGCACCGATGCCACCATCGGCAGCCTTGCCGAGGCGGCGGAGCGGATCGGCAACGTCATCACCCTGATCAAGGCGATCGCCGAGCAGACCAATCTCCTCGCCCTCAACGCCACCATCGAGGCCGCCCGCGCCGGCGAGGCCGGCAAGGGTTTTGCCGTCGTCGCCTCGGAGGTGAAGAATCTCGCCGGCCAGACCGCCAAGGCCACCGAGGAGATCGCCACCCAGATCGCCCAGATCCAGGCGTCGACCGGCGAGGCGGTCGCCGCCATCCGTTCGATTTCCGACATCATGGTCGACGTCGACCGCACGACGATGATCATCTCCAGCGCCGTCAGCGAGCAGGGAACCGCCACGGCGGAGATTTCCAGCAATGCCCAGCGGGCGGCCTCCGGTACCCGCGCGGCGACCGAGGAGACGGAGGCGCTGACCCGCGTCGTCGGGGAAACGTCGCAGTCGGCGGCGGCGGTGTCCGCCGCCTCCAACGACATGAACGAGCAGGCCGGCCGCCTGCGCGAGACGGTGGAGGGATTCATCAACCGCGTCATGGCCGCCTGAGCGGCAGCGGTCCCGTCGAATATATAGGAGCCCGGAGCAAGGAAGCCGGTCCTGCGGGACCGGCTTTCGCTGTCAGGGGGCGTCAGTCAGGTACCGGGCGCGGCCCTTGCCGAGCGGCTGGCCTGCGGCGCTGGTGCGGACGAAGGAGACCATGTCGACATCGGGCGGGATGCCGCATTTCGTGTCGAGATCGCCCGGGAGGCCGGCACGGAAGGCTCGACCAGCACGAACCGCTGGCGGCGTGAGATGTCCGGCCCGGTGTCGAGCGCCTGCATGTGGCGCGGCTCGTGCTCGATCACCTGGAAAGAGTACAGCACGACGGCGTGACCGCCGTCGAGGAAGGCGTCGATCTTCCCGGCCGAGCCTCCCCGACAGACGTGGAACTCCCTGAGGTCCGGGACGGCGCTGCAACCCGGCGGGACAATCGGCGCGCCGCTTCACCCGTCAAAGAACGGCCGGCCCGAGGGCCGGCCCAGTGCGGTGAGGAGGAGGTGCTATCGTCGGGTGTGGAGCCCGGCGCGCCGGCGGAGGAAGCCGGCGCGCCGGGGTGCCTCAACTGCGGGTCAGCGTGCCGTCCCAGGTGCTGACGGTCTTCTTGGCATCTTCCTCGGAGAACCAGACGGAGGTGACCGACTTGGTTTCGGTGAAGAAGGCGACGCCGTCCTTGCCCATGGTGTGGAGGTCGCCGAAGAACGACTTCTTGTGCCCGGAGAACGGGAAGATTGAGAAGGGCACGGGAATGCCGACGTTGATGCCGACCATGCCGCCGTCGGTGCGCTTGGCGAACTCGCGGGCGTGACGGCCGGAGGTCGTGTAGATGCACGAGCCGTTGGCGAAGCGGTTGGCGTTCATGACGGCGAGGCCCTCCTCGAAATCCTTGACGCGCTTGATCGACGTCACCGGTCCGAAGATTTCTTCCTCACCGACGTACGAGCCGGGCTTGACGTGGTCGAGGATGGTCGGGCCGACGAAATAGCCGTCCTCGTAGCCCGGCACCTTGACGCCGCGGCCGTCGAGCACCAGCGTCGCGCCCTCGTCGACGCCGCGCTGGATGGCCTTCTCGATCGACTCCTTCTGCGATGCCGAGATCACCGGGCCGAGCTGGCTGCCGGGCATGTAGGCCGGGCCGATCTTCAGTTCCTGGGCGATCTTCTTGAACAGCGCCACGAATTCGTCGGCGATGCTCTCCTGCACGCAGACGACGGGCAGCGCCATGCAGCGCTGGCCGGCGCAGCCGTAGGTCGAGTTGATGATGCCGCGCACCGTGCGCTCCAGCACGCAGTCCTCAAGGACGAGCGCGTGGTTCTTGGCCTCGGTCAGCGCCTGGACGCGCTTGCCGGCGCCGGCGGCCGTCTTGTAGATGTGCATGCCGACGCCGGTCGAGCCGACGAAGGTGACGCCGCGGATGGCCGGGTGGGTGAGCAGCGTGTCGGCCTCGACGCGCGAGCAGGTCACCATGTTGACGACGCCCTTCGGCAGGCCGGCCTCGATCAGCAGCTCGAGCATGCGCATGGCCGTCTGCGGCACCATCGACGCCGCCTTGAGCACCACGGTGTTGCCGGTGGTGATGGCGAAGGGGATCATCCAGCCCATCGGGATCATGGCCGGGAAGTTGTAGGGGGCGATGGCGGCGAACACGCCGAGCGGCTCGCGGAACGAGACGGTGTCGTAGCCGGTCGAGACGTTCATGCAGGTGTCGCCCTGCATCAGGTAGTGCGTGGAGCAGGCGCACTCGACCACCTCGATCGCCTTCAGCACGTCGCCCTTGGCCTCGGCCAGCACCTTGCCGTTCTCGGTGGCGACCAGCTCGGTCAGCTCATCGAGATGGGCGTCGAGCAACTGCTTGAAGCGGAACATCAGCTGGATGCGGGTCGGGATCGGCGTATCGCGCCAGCCGGGGAAGGCGGCGGCGGCGGCGGCGACGGCGGCATCGACCTCGTCCTGCAGGCAACAGGGCGCCTCGGCGATCTGCCGGCCCGTCGAGGGGTCCATCACCGGCATATACTTCGCCGTCCTGGACTCGCGCCACTCGTTGTTCACCAGGTACTTGAGGCGGGCGATCTTGCCGAACTGGTGCTTGAGGATTTCCATGTTCATCGTCTTCTCCCTTTTGGGTGTCCCTGGAAGCCGCCAGCATCCGCCGGCCAAAGGCGCAAAGCAATTAGAATGCTTATTCCTTATATCATTTTATTTGGAACGCCAATATGCGATTTTGATACTAAACGTTCTATGCCACGCCGCCCGTCCGGAAAACCGATCACGCCATATCCCTTTTCGGCAATGCTCGGAGTGCTGTCGTGGCAGTATTCATTTAACTATCTGTATAATAATGATATTTCATGCCATCACCGCCGACGGTTCGCCGGACCGGCGGGCGCAGAAGCCTTTCCAAACCGCCGCTATGCGCTGCCGGCGGTCGTGGCGAGGGATAAACGGTCCCACGCGTCGGTCCTGCCGGTACGGACGAAACGTTTTATATTCCGATGGGCGTCTCACTTACGTGGGCTATGGGAGCGGTGACGGCGCCCTGTCTCCTCACGTCGGGGAGGCGCGCCCATGATAACCGTTTCCGGCGAAATTGGCTGCCGTCCCGTCGATGCTGCCGGCGGCCGGTCCGCGCTCCGACCTGAAAGAACAAGCCCATCCGACGCCCCGGCATGCCCAGGCATCGGATGGGTCCTGACGCGCCGCCGGGCGGCGACACCGAGGTGGGACGTCACGGGGCGACGTCGGCGTATGTCGCCGGACCCTGCGGGAGGAAGGACGCAGGGCCGTGGGTCGGAGGTCACCACCTCATGGGGTGGTCCTCAGCGCGCGGCGGCCGGCGCGCCGAGGCCGGTGAACAGCCACTCGTGGGCCGGTTCGTTGTGGAACTTCCAGATCCGCTTCGGCCCGGCCATGACGTTGAGATAGTAGCTGTCGTAACCATGGATGGTGGCGACCGGATGATAGCCCCTCGGCACCATGACCACGTCGCCGTCCTCGAGCAGCACCAATTCGTCGAGGCTGCGGTCGTCGGTGTAGACGCGCTGGAAGCCGTAGCCCTGCGGCGGGTTGAAGCGGTGGTAGTAGGTCTCTTCGAGATAGCTTTCGGCCGGGATGTCGTCCCGGTCGTGCTTGTGCGGCGGATAGGACGAGGTATTGCCGCCCGGCGTGATCACCTCGACCACCAGAAGCTGATGGGCGGCGCCGTCGTCCTCCGGCATGATGTTGGTGACGAGCCGGGTGTTGGAGCCTTTGCCGCGGGTGATCTGCGGGTGGGTGCCCGGCGGGATCAGCCGGGCCGGGAAGCCGGCGGCGCCGGGCGCCGAGCAGACGGCAACCTCGGCGTCGGTCAGCGCGGTCAGCGCGTAGCGGCTGCCGGCCGGCGCGTAGGCCGCCCACGGCGCGCCGCCGAACGGGCTCATCCGCTCGCCGATCTCGCCGAGGTCATCGCCATCGATGCCGAGGCGCACCTTGCCGGACACCAGCACCAGACAGACCTCGCGGCCGCCGGTCTCGGCCGCCAGGTCTTCGCCCGCCGTCAGGCGATGGAGGGCGAAGCCGACATGCGACCAGCCGGCGCTTTCCGGCGTCACCTCGGTGACCAGGCCGCGGGCGGCCTTCGGCCTTACGCGGAGACGGGAGTCGGACATGATGTTCTCCTTCTCGTCGATGACCGTCAATCGAAGACGCGCTGGAGCTGTCGGTCGGCCTCGTAGCGCTGGCGCGCCTTGCCGACCTGCGGCCGCGGCGACACCTCGGGCACCGCCACGTCCCACCAGTGGCCGCCGGCCTCGGTGGTGGCGAGCGGGTCGGTGTCGATGACGATCACCGTGGTGCGGTCGTTGTGGCGCGACGCTTCGAGGGCGCTTTCCAGTTCGCCGATCGACGTCGCCTTGACGGCGATCGCCCCCATGCTCTCGGCATGCTGGCGGAAGTCGATCTCCGGCTGCGCCTGCATGGCGCAATCCTGCCAGAGGTTGTTGAAGTTGGCGCCACCGGTGGCCATCTGCAGCCGGTTGATGCAGCCGAAGCCGTGGTTGTCGAGCAGCACGACGGTGATCTTCTGGCCGAGGCTGACCGAGGTGGCGACCTCCGAGTTCATCATCATGTAGGAGCCGTCGCCGACCATGACGATCACCTCCTTGTCCGGATTGGCCATCTTGACGCCGATGCCGCCGGCGATCTCGTAGCCCATGCAGGAGAAGCCGTATTCCATGTGATAGCCGCCCGGCTCGGTCGGCACCCACAGCTTGTCGAGTTCGCCCGGCAGGCCGCCGGCCGCGCAGACCACAACGGCATTGGTCTTGCCGAGCGTCCGCGCCACGGCGCCGATCACCTGGGCGTCCGACGGCTTCTCGGCGTTGGTGGGCGCCAGCACCTTGGCGGCGGCCTCGAGCCAGGTCGCCTTCTCCTCGGCGGCGCGGTCGGCGACGCCGGCCGCCGTCCAGCCGCCGAGACCCTGCGACAGCAGCTTGAGCCCGACCTTGGCGTCGGCGACCAGCGGCGCGGCGTTGTGCTTGGTGGTGTCGTAGGCGGCGACGTTGAGGGCGACGATCCGCAGGGCGCCGGTCTTGAACAGCGCCCACGAGCCGGTGGTGAAGTCCTGGAAGCGGGTGCCGACGGCCAGCACCAGATCGGCATCGGCGGCGAGCGCGTTGGCGGCCGACGTGCCGGTGACGCCGACGGCGCCGAGCGCCAGCGGATGGGTCTCGTCGATCGCCGACTTGCCGGCCTGCGTCACGGCGACGGGGATGCGGTGCTTTTCGGCGAAGGCGACGAGATCGGCCGCCGCCTCCGAATAGAGCACGCCGCCGCCGGCGATGATCATCGGGTTCTTGGCGGATTTGAGGAGGCCGATCGCCGTCGCCAGCTCGTCCTCGTCCGGGCGGATGCGCCGGGGCACCCAGACCTTTTCCTCGAACAGGCTTTCCGGCCAGTCAAAGGCCTCGGCCTGCACGTCCTGACACATGGCCAGCGTCACCGGCCCGCATTCGGCGGGATCGGTCAGCACGTGCATGGTGCGCTGCAGGGCGGCGATCAGTTGCTCGGGCCGCTGGATGCGATCGAAATAGCGCGACACCGGGCGGAAGCAGTCGTTGGCCGACACCGTGCCGTCCTGGAAGTCCTCGACCTGTTGCAGCACCGGGTCGGGCCGGCGGTTGGCGAACACGTCGCCGGGCAACAGCAGCAGCGGCAGCCGGTTGACGTGGGCGACGGCGGCGGCCGTCACCATGTTGAGGGCGCCGGGGCCGATCGACGTGGTGCAGGCCATGAAGCGGCGGCGGAAGCTCGCCTTGGCGAAAGCGATCGCCGAATGGGCCATCGCCTGCTCATTGTGGGCGCGCAGCGTCGGAAACGTATCGCGGACCTGATAGAGCGCCTCGCCGAGGCCGGCGACGTTGCCGTGGCCGAAGATCGCCCAGCAGCCGGCGAAGATCGGCAGCGTCTCTCCGTTGATGATCGTCTTCTGGTTCACGAGAAACCGCACCGTCGCCTGTGCCACGGTCAGTCGCACTGTCTTGCCAGCCATATTCTTCCTCCCGAAACGGGCATCCTCGTTGCGTGGGATGCGCCGCTCTAGACTGTTTCCTCATACGCATGCCGGTCACGGCCGGCACGCACAATCGATCGGTGACCGGCCGCCGCCGGTCAGGCCGTCTCGGAGACGTCGAGCGACAGCCAGACGTCGACCAGCGTGCCGAACTTATGGGCCATGTCGGCGATGGCCGCCTCGTCGTCGATCTCGCCGCCGAGCCAACGCCGGACGGCATCGGCGAAGATGGTACGGCCGACGGCGAAGCCCTTGACGCAGGGCGCCGCCCTGGCGGCCGCGAAGCCCTGCTTCAACGTGTCGATCGGCGCCTCGAGACCGAGCAGCACCACGCCGCGGCAATAGGGGTCGTTGTCGCCGATCACCTTGTCGATCGCCCGCCAGGCCGCCACCGACGCCTGCGGCTCCAGCTTCCACCAGTCCGGCTTGAGGCCGGCCGCGTAGAGTTCGGACAGCGCCCGGGCCATCGTGTCCTCCCCGAGCGGACCGGCCTTTGACGCGATGATCTCGATCAGGATCTCCCGGCCCACCTTGCGCGCCGCCTCGTAGGCGGTGGCGAGCTTGGCCGTCTGCACCGCCTTGAGGTCGGCCGGATCGTCGGGATGGTAGAAGCACAGCACCTTGATGCAATGCTCGAGCGGCCATTCGATCAGCCGGCTGCCGAGATCCTGGCTGAACTCGAACTGCAGCGGCCGCGAGCCGGGCAGCTCGATCGGCTTGGCCACCCAGAGGTCCTTGCCGGCCCCGGCCTCGAACAAGGCCTTGTGGCCGTACTTGTCGTCGAGCAGCATGCCGAAACCGGGCCGGCCGGCCGCCACCCGCCGCGCCGCCTTCACCGCGAGAACCTTGAAGTCAGGGATGCGCTTCAGCGTCGCCTCGTCCTCGGCGAGATCTTCCACCTGGCTGCGGTGGTCGATGGCCAGCGCCATCATGGTCGGCAGTTCGCGGCGGCGGGTGGTCGCCCAATGGATGTGGTTGAGGGCTGCGTCCTTGCGCAGCGCCCGCTCGCTGGAGCCATGCTCGAGGAAATGGCAAAGCTCGGTCCAGGTCGGATATTCGGGCGAGCACAGGAGACGCGACACCGCGAAGGCGCCGCAGGCATTGGCCCAGGTGGCGGCGGTGGCGAGCGGCTCGCCCCTCAGCCAGCCGCGCAGGAAGCCCGACATGAAGGCGTCGCCGGCGCCGAGTACGTTGAACACCTCGATCGGGAAGCCGCGGCCGACGATGCCGTCCTCGAGATCGTCGGAGATCGGGCCGTCGTAGACGATGCAGCCCATGGCGCCGCGCTTCAGCACGATGGTGGCGCCGGCGTTGGTTGCCCGGATCAGCTTCAGCGACGCCAGCACGCTGTCGGCGCCGGTGGCGATCATGATCTCCTCCTCGGTGCCGACGATCAGGTCGCAGTCGGCGAGGACGCTGCGGAGGAGGCCGGAGACGCGCTCCGACTTGACGTAGCGCTCGAAGCCGGCGTCGTGGCCGGCGAGGCCCCAGAGGTTTGGCCGGTAATCGATGTCGATCACCACCCTGGCGCCGTGCTTCTTGGCGAGCGCGATCGCCTTGCGCTGGGCCGCCTCGGTGTTGGGACGGGAGAAATGGGTGCCGCTGACCACGACCGACCGGCTGCGGGCGATCAGCGCTTCATCGATGTCATGCTCGTCGAGCGCCATGTCGGCGCAGTCGGAGCGGTAGAAGATCATCGGCGACACGCCCTCGGCCTCGACGGCCAGCAGCACCAGCGCCGTCAGGCGGTCCTTGTCGACGGCGATGCCGGCGGTGTCGACCGTCTCGCGGGCAAGCTGCTCCAGGATGAAGCGGCCCATCTGCTCGTTGCCGACGCGGGTGATCACCGCCGACTTCAGCCCCAGCCGAGCTGTGCCGATAGCGATGTTGGTGGGACAGCCGCCGACCGACTTGGCGAAGCTGCCGATGTCCTCGAGACGGGTGCCGATCTGCTGGCCGTAGAGATCGACCGAGGCCCGGCCGATGGCGATGAGATCGAGCGTTTTGGCCGGGCTGTCGACGTCTGTCATTCGTTCCTCGCTGAGCTTTCCTTCATGGCGCGTTGCCGCGCATTGGTAGCAAGAATATACGTTCTGATAGAAAAGATCGATGAAATTATTATTCTGTATCCACCGTAGTATGCCGGAGGTTGCCGCCTGGCCGGCGTGGAGGCGCGTTGTGCCGTCAACTCCACTGTTTTCTCTCGGCGGCGGCGACGCTCAGGGCCAGGGCGAGCACCATGGATGCCGAAAGGGGACGGAAGCCGCTATAGTCAGTTTCCACGACTTCGAACCAAACGTTCGAAATCGCCGCGATCGGCGAGAAGGGCGAATCGGTCAGCGACACCAGCGGCACGCCGCGCTCCCGGAGAGCCTTGGCCTGCGCCACGGTCTCGGCGGCGTAAGGCGAGAAGCTGACGGCGAAGGCGGCGTCTCTTGGGCCGGCGAACTGCAAGAGGTCGCCATCGGTTCCCGTCGACGCGTTCGCCAGCTCGAAGCGCAGGCCGAGTTTGCCGAAGGCATAGGCCATGTAACCGACGATGGGGAACGACCGACGCCGCGCCAGGAGGTAGACCGTCTCGCCGCCGGCCAGCACCGAGACGGCCGAGGAGAACACCTCGCGGCTGACCGAATGGAGCGCGCTCTCCATCGACTGCCGGCCGGCCGCCAGGAAGCCTTCGAGGGTCCTGCCGGCGCCGTCCACCGGGTCGGCGCCGCGGCTCAGGGTCTGCAGGCGCTCCTCGTATTCCGAACTGCGCGCCCGCATCCGGTCGCGGAACAGACGCTGCATCTCGATGAAGCCGTCGAAGCCGAAATGCTGGGCGAAGCGGATCACCGCCGACGGCGGTACGCCGATGCTCTTGGAGATCGAGGAGACCGTCCCGAAGGCGACCTCGTCGGGCTGGTCGAGCGCAAAGGTCGCGATCTGGAGCAATCGCCTGGGCAGCGACTTCTGCCGCCGGACGATCTCCTCCTTGAGGGGCTGATAGCCGGAAAACGCCGCTCTCTCGGGCGCCTGGTCGTCAGGCTGGTCTGGGGGGCTGCGCATGGCGGTTTCACCTTCCAGCGAGGCACTTGCCGGGAAGGCGGCCGGCGACGCGCGCCGGCCGCTGGCTTCCCTCAGTAGGCGATGTCCACCTGCCGGCCTTCCTTCAGCGACGTCATGGCGGCGTCGGCCATGGCGAGCGCCTTGAGGCCGTCTTCGCCGGACGGCTGCATCGGCGTGCCGGCCTCGATCGCTTTGATGAAGGCGGCGATCTCGTTGGCATAGGCCTGGGTGTAGCGCGTCATGAAGAAGTCGAGCAGCGGCTCGCGGCGGTAGCCCTCGGCGTTCGCCACCTCGACGGTGGTGGCGCGCACGTTCTCGGCGTGCACCATGCCCTTCGAGCCGTGCACCTCGATGCGCTGGTCGTAGCCGTAGGTGGCGCGGCGCGAATTGGAGATCTGGGCGATCTTGCCGGTCCTGGTGGTCAGGATCACCGAGCCGCTGTCGATGTCGCCGGCCTTGCCGATCTCCGGATCGACCAGGCTCGAACCGACCGCGAACACCTTGACCGGGTCCTCGCCGAGCAGGAAGGCGGCCATGTCGAAGTCGTGGATGGTCATGTCGCGGAACATGCCGCCCGAGCGCGCCACGTAGGTGGCCGGCGGCGGCGACGGATCGCGCGAGGTGATTGACACCATCTCCACCGCACCGATGGCGCCGGCGTCGATGCGGGCGCGCACCTCCATGAAGTTGGGGTCGAAGCGGCGGTTGAAGCCGATCATCAAGGCCGCCTTCTCCCGGGCGACGGTGTCGAGGCAACGGCGCACCCGGACGGTGTCGAGATCGATCGGCTTCTCGCAGAAGATCGCCTTGCCGGCGCGCGCCGCCTGCTCGATCATGTCGGCGTGCATGTCGGTCGGCGTGGTGATCAGGACGGCGTCGATGTCGCCGGCGTTCATGATCTCGTCGATCGTCCGCACTTCGGCGCCCGACGCTTTCGAGATGAAGGCGGCCGCCTCGGGCAGCGCGTCGGCGACGGCGACGAGTTCCGCGCCCGGCGTGGCGGCAACAGCGCCCGCGTGCACCTTGCCGATGCGTCCGGCGCCCAGCAATCCGAATTTCAGTGTCATGATTGATCTCTCTCCCTCGACTGCTCCCGCGGGGTTGTCGCGGATGACCCCCGCGGATCAAATGCTTCAGACCGTCGCCGCGCCAAAAGTTGAAAAACGATTCAGGGTCGCTTTCGCGATCGACCATCGCATGGTCCGTTCCGCTTGCCGTAGTTCCGGATTGGCGGCCGCGGGAGTTGAACGGCATGGAACAGTCTTTTTCCAAGATGGAATTTAAGTTCCATCATCCCGATCCGTCAAGGCCTTCCTGTCCGGATGGGAGACGCTCGTAGGCGGGCGATCCCCCGCCTTTGGTCGAGGTTCCGGCCGTCCGCCGGCTGGACTTCGCCGGCCCCGGCCGGGCGAACTCGGGATTACTGGTTATTTATCAAATCGTTATCAGAGGATATGCTCAGAGACGGAAGGGCGCGGCAGCGTCGCCGGCCGGTCGCAGCGGCTATCCCCGTGGTCCGGCTTGAGGCGCAAGGCATTGAAACGACGGGTGTTTCGTTGCCGATGCCACGTGTTGAGCCGGGGTTGGCATCGGGCGGAACGGTGGAATAGACTTGAAACGTCCAATTCGATTTGAAGCGAGGTTGGGGATGGCTGACGAGAGCGAGCCGATGGAATTCGACGACATCGACAGGAGCGGGCCGCCGCCCCAGGAATTTCGCGCCCTGCGCGACGTCATCATCGGGCGTCGCGACAAGTTGCCGCGCCGTCTCGCCCAGGTCGCGGCCTACGCCGTCGAATCGCCCGACGAGATCGCCTTCGGCACGGTCGCCAGCATCGCCTCGGCGGCCAAGGTGCAGCCCTCGACGCTGGTGCGGTTTGCCAAAGCGATGGGATACAAGGGATTTTCCGAGCTTCAGGCGGTGTTCCAGGAGCGGCTGCGCGACCGTCCGTCCAATTACGACGAACGGCTGGACGCCTTCGACACCCATTCGTCCGGCCGTCCGGTAACCACCGCGATGCTCGACGGCTTCGGCAAGGCGGCGATCCGCTCGGTCGAGCGGGCGTGCGAGCGGATCGATCCGGCGGTGATGGACAGGGCGACGCGGATTCTCTCCGAGGCCGACACCGTCTACCTGATCGCCCAGCGCCGCTCCTATCCGATCACCGCCTACATGGCCTATGCCTTCGGAAAGCTCGGAATCCGCACGACGCTGATCGGCTCGCCGCTCGGCATCGACCGGGAAATGCTGAATTTCGCCGGCCCGAAGGACGCGGCCTTCGCCATCAGCTTCACGCCCTATGCCTCGGGCACCGTGGAATATATGCGCCAGGTCGCCGCGCAAGGCACGCCCCTGGTGGTGATCACCGATAGCCCATTCAGCCCTCTGGTGCCGGAAAACGGCGTCTGGTTCGAGATCGTCGAGGCCGATTTCGAGGGTTTCCGCTCGCTCGCCGCCACGCTGACCGTCGCCATGGCGCTGACGGTGTCGGTTGCCGACCTTCGTCGCAGCCGCGAGAAACAGAATTTACATACCGTATGAAATGAAATAAAGAATAACTGGATCGACGTGGCCGAGTATCCGGCCGCGCCTTGGAGGTCAATCGCCATACCGTCCGTTCATCCCGGATCGACCGATGCTGCGGTCCGGGAATGAGGAAGGTCGTCCCGGAGCGCGTACAGCCCGGAACGGTCGTTCCATCGCGCCGCCGCCGGTCGGCGAGGGGCCGGCGCCCGTGAAGATCTCGCGTCAGATCCGGACGATGCATTTTCGACGAACGGCCCGGCGGGCGGACAGCTCGAGCCGGTGCGCTTATTGGGAGAGAAGACATGATTCGCATTGGTGCCAATCCCATCTGCTGGTCGAACGACGACTTGTGGGACATCGGCGGTGACATCAGCCTCGAACAGTGCCTCACCGAAGCGCGCGACGCCGGCATCGAGGGCATGGAGAAGGGGCACAAGATGCCGGCCGACGGCCCCGAGCTGAAGGCCCTGCTCGCCGACTATGGCATGGTCTTCGTCTCCGGCTGGTACTCGACCTTCCTGCTCGAGCGCGACGCCGACGCCGAGTTCGCCGCCGCTCAGGACGAGCTGAAGTGGCGCAAGGAAGCCGGCGCCGAGGTGCTGGTGGTCTGCGAATGCACCCGCACCGTCCACGGCACCCGATCGGCGCCGCTCACCGATCGTCCGGTACTGACCGACGCCGAATGGGCGGTTTTCCTGCCGCGCATGACCCGCTTCGCCGAGCTGGTAAAGGGCTACGGCCTGCAGGTGGTCTATCACCACCACATGGGCACGGTGGTGCAGACGCCCGAAGAGGTCGACCGCTTCATGGCCGGCACCGGCCCGGCGGTGAAGCTGCTGCTCGACACCGGCCACATGACCTGGGGCGGCGGCGATGCCGTGGCCATGGCGAAGAAATATGCCGACCGCATCGGCCACGTCCACACCAAGGACGTCCGCGGCCCGATCGCCAGGAGGGCGCTGGCCGAGGGCTGGTCCTTCCTCGATGCGGTGCTCGAAGGCGTCTACACCGTGCCGGGCGACGGCTCGATCGATTTCGTCGGCGTGTTCAAGGCGCTGCCGAACTATTCGGGCTGGGTGGTGCTCGAGGCCGAGCAGGACCCCGAGAAAGCCAACCCGAAGACATACGTCACCATGGGCATCGCCAACCTGAAGCGCTATCTGGCCGAGGCCGGGCTCCGCTGACGGCGGCGAGGCGCCGGCCTAAAGCAATTCCAGCAAAAGTGGGAACCGGTTTTGCGTCCGGAATTGCGTCCAGACAAAGATATAGAGCGTTTCCGATGAACCGGATTTCACCGGAAACGCGCCAGCCGGCGTGAGCATCGAACGAGCATCCCGGAGGCTTCCCCCGGGGCGGCCATCCTTGCCTTTCCCTTTTCCGACAAGGCCGAGCGACGGCGAATTCCGATTTGCCGCGAAGGGCGTGCCTTGTCCTGACGATTGTCGGGACCGCCTGATCGGCCGTCCGACGAACGGCCTGAGGAGGCGTACATCATGTCCCGCGCTGAAATCCGATCGGAAACGCCGCTGGCGAGGACCGTCGCCGCGACGCCGACCGACGTCTGGAACGACTCCTGCTCGATCGGGGAGCTGCAATACTCGCTCGCCAATGGCGCGGTGGGCGCCACCACCAATCCGTCGATCGTGCTCGCCGTCCTCAAGAAGGACTACGACGCCTGGAAGGAGCCGCTGCGGCAATTGGTGGCACAGCATCCGACGGAAAGCGAAGACCAGATTGCCTGGCGACTGATCGAGGCGATGGGTCTCAAGGGCGCCGAACTGCTGCTGCCGGTGTTCGAGCGCGAGAAGGGCCGGAAGGGCCGGCTGTCGATGCAGACCAGCCCGGTCTATTACATGGACGCCGAGCGCCTCGTCGAGCAGGCTGTACGCTTCGCCGGCCTGGCGCCCAACATCCAGGTCAAGATCCCCGTCACCGCCGCCGGCATCGCCGCCATCGAGGAGGCGACCAGCCGCGGCGTGGTGATCAATGCCACCGTGAGCTTTACCCTGCCGCAGGCGATCGCCGTCGCCGAGGCGGTCGAGCGCGGTCTGGCACGCCGGGCGGCGGAAGGGCACGACGTTTCCGGCATGACGCCGGCTTGCACCATCATGATCGGCCGCACCGACGACTGGATCAAGGCGACGGCCAAGCGCGACGGCATCGTCGTCACGCCGGGGCATCTCGAATGGGCGGGGCTCGCCGTCATCAAGAAGGCCTATGCCATCTTCAAGGCGCGCGGCTACCGGACGCGCCTGCTCGCCGCCGCCTATCGCAACCACATGCATTGGTCGGAGCTGATCGGCGGCGACCTGATCCTGACCATCCCCTACGAGTGGCAGGTGCTGTTCAACGGCTCCGACATTGCGGTGAAATCGCGCATCGACGATCCCGTCGATCCCTTGATCGTCGACGAGCTCTACCGGAAGTTCCCCGACTTCCGCGCCGCCTATGACGAGGAGGGGCTCGCCATCGCGGAATTCGACGGCTACGGCGCCACCCGCCGCACGCTGCGGTCGTTCGTCGAAGCCTACCGCGAGCTGACGGCGATCGTGCGCGACGTGATGATCCCGCCGGCCTGACGCCCTTCACGCCGGAACAAAGAAAATCCCGGAGACGGCCGCCGTCTCCGGGATTGCTTTTTCAGGGAGGAGCAGGGAGCGCCCCGTCCGCGCGCCCACCCTCCATTCGTCAGCCGACGACCAGCGCCTCGCGCATGGCGCAGGCGAGCCGGGTCGCCTCGCGGGCGTCGGCGATGCCGCTCGGCGTCGGACCGCCGCTCCGCACCGCCTCGACGAAGGCACGCGCCTCGTGCAGGAAGGCGTCGCCGAACCGCTCGAAGAAATCGACCTGGCCTTCGATCGTGCGGTTGCCGGCTGTCTCCAGCGTGATCGGCCGGCGCGGCACGTTCCTGCCGATCTCGAGGCCGCCCCTGGTGCCGGAAATGGTCATCGCCGCCTCGTAGCCGCGGTGCGAGGTGCGGGAGACGTGGAAAGTCGCCACCTGTCCGCCCTTGAAGGTAACGGTGGCGAAGCCGTTGTCGACGTCGCCGCAGCCGCCGAGCGCCGGATACATGATGCGGCTGCCGGCCGCGCTCACCTCGGACACCTCGGCGCCGTCCAGCATCCAGCGGACGAGGTCGATGTCGTGGATGCAACAGTCGAGGAAGATGCCACCCGAAGTCGGGGCGAAGCGCACGAAGAAGCCGTCGGGATCGACCGGATCTTCCGACCGGCAACTGATGGAGAACACCTCGCCCAGCTCGCCGGCGGCGATCAGCCGCCTGGCTTCGGCATAGGCCGGATCGAACCGGCGCATGAAGCCGATCATAACCAGCTGGCCGGGGCACTTGTCCGCCACGGCGATTACCCGGTCGCAGTCGGCGGGTTCGAGGGCAAGCGGCTTCTCGCAGAACACGTGCTTGCCGGCCTCGAGGGCGACGATCACCTGGTCGGCATGCAGCGAGGTCGGCGTCACCAGCCAGACGGCATCAAGGCCGGGATGGGCGAGAAGCTCGGCGAGGCCGGCATAGGCGACGACGCCGGGGAGCGTCGTCTCGGCCCAGGCCCGCTCCTCGGGGATCGGACTGGCGGCCGCCACGAGCGCGGCGCCGGGAACGCGGAGAGCCAGGTTTTCGGCATGGCGGCGGCCGAGCCGGCCGAGACCCACGATGCCGATGCGGACGGAAGCGGACATGAAGGACATACCTCGGAATGTGATCGCCGAAGCGCCGGTTCCCTGGCGGACCGGCGCGGTCGGCGCCTGCGGTTCATGGGTGCGATGCCAGGACAAAAACGATTCAAAACGTCTGCCGACACAACCGGCCGAAACCGCCAGGCCGCGTGGTGCGGCCTCAGTGGAGGATGGCGGTCCGGCGACCCTCCGTTGCCGGAGAGATTGCCGGATATCGGCCGGTTGGCGTCGGGTTCATGGAAGAGCGGCCTTGCGCCGCCGTCCGGGTTCGTCCCGCCGGCCGACGCTGGAGCACTGCCGGGAGAAGGGAGCACCTCTTGCGTTCGGGGTTGCGCCTGAAGCAAGAGCCTGGAGCGGGCCGGCGACGTTGCGACGCGCCGGCCCGCTCCAGGCGTGGGATCACTTGATGGAGGCGCGGAAGTCCAGGAGTTCCTGGGCGTTGTCCTTGGTGATCAGGGTGGCGCCGGAGTCGATGCGCTTCTCGATGGTCTTGCCGGCGATCACTTCGAGCGCCTTCTCGACGCCGAGGCGGCCCATGTCGTAGTTGCCCTGGGCGATGGAGCCGTAGAGGTCGCCGGCCAGGATGGCCTTGAGGTTGTCGGCATTGGCGTCGACGCCGAGGACCGGAACTTCCTTGCCGGCCTGCTTCAGGGCGCGCAGGGCGCCGAGCGCTTCCTCGTCGTTGCCGGCAAACACGCCGGCGATGTCGGGCGTCGACTGCAGCACGTTCTGCGTCACCGTATAGGCCTTCTCGCGATCGGAGTAGGCCGGCTGACGCGCGCCGATCACCAAGCCGGCCGCCTCGAGCACTTCCTTGGCGCCGTCGCAACGGTCGGTCATCGACGGGTTGCCGGGGGCGCCGTCGAGCAGGAGCACCTTGTCGCCCGACTTGAGCAGCTTGGCGAGCGCCTCGCCACCCGCCTTGCCGGCCGCGACGTTGTCGGTGCCGATGAAGGTCGAGTAGTCGGTGAACGCCTCGGGCATGCCGGTGTCGACCAGCAGCACCGGAATGCCGGCCGCGCGGACCTTGGTCAGGATATTGACGGCGGTGCCGGGCTGCGACGGCGAGAAGATCAGGGCGTCGGGCTTCTGGGCGAGCACGTCCTGCACCATGTTAATCTGCTGTTCGACGGCGTCCTCGGTCGGCGGGCCGAGCACGATCAGGTCGACGTTGTTCTTCTCGGCGGCGGCCTGGGCACCGGCCGCCACGATCTTCCAATACTGGCTCGACAGCGTCTTCAGGACGACGGCGATCTTGACCTTGTCGGCGGCGACGGCCGGGCTGCTGACGGCGGTGATCGCCGGGAGAGCAGCAACGGCGAATGCACCGGCCATCAGGGCGGCAACGAAAGTTCTCCGATTCATGGTCTCACTCCCTTATTATAAGCAGGTCTGTTGCAGGTTCCGCATTTCCTCACTACGAAACCCCCCATTACGTCCATGTCGATATTTGAGAACATCTATTGGGCGTAACTAGTCAGGTGGCCCGTCCCGGGGATTGTCTTCAGCGGGCGGACTTCATGACATTCTGGCGCAGAACGTCGACGGCCACGGCAACCACGATCACCGCGCCGATGGCGAAGGTCTGGAAGGCGCTGTCGACATTCAGAAGGTTGAGGCCGTTGCGCAGCACGGCGATCAGCAGCACGCCGATGATCGTGTTGCCGATCGAGCCGACGCCGCCGAAGAAGCTGGCGCCGCCGATGATGACGGCCGCGATGGCGTCGGTCTCGTAGTCGAGGCCGGCCAGCGGATAGACGGCATTGACGCGGCCGGCCAGCACGAGGCCGGCCAACGCCGCCGTGAGGCCGGACATCGTATAGACGAGGTTCAGGATGCCATTGACCTTGATACCCGACAGGCGCGCCGCTTCCTTGTTGCCGCCGACGGCGTAGATGTAGCGGCCGGTCGACGTGCGGGTCAGGAAGAAGTACATGCCGATGTAGAGGATGCCGACGAGAATGAAGCTCACCGGCACCTGACCGATGGAGTTGTTGCCGAGGAACTGGATTTCCTCGGGGAACATGCTGATCGGCGCGGCGGCGGTGACGAACAGCGCGATGCCGCGGGCCATCTTCTGCATGCCGAGCGTCGAGATGAACGGGTGGGGCAGGCGCAGCTTGGTGAGCAGGAGGCCGTTGGCGAGGCCGAGGAGAGCGCCCGAGCCGAGGCACACCAGGATGGCCGGATAGGGGCCCCAGCCCCAGCGGTCGGAGGCAATGCCCATCATCATGGTCGACAACGCCAGCACCGAGCCGACGCTGAGGTCGATGCCTGCCGTCAGGATGGCGAGGAACATGCCGATCGACACGATGGCGCTGACCGCCGCCTGCGAGGCGACGTTCATCAGGTTGTCCATGGTCAGAAAGCGCGGCGACAGCACGCTCATCACCGCGCAGAGCAGGATCAGGCTCAGGAGGACGCCGAGCTGGTAGAGCTTCTCCGTCATGGCGGCGTTCCTGGCGATCGCCTTGTCGCTCGGCAGCTTGTCGTTGGTCAGGGCCTCGTTGGACATCAGAAAATTCCTCCCACGGAATTCGGTCCGGCCGCGCGGGGCCGGGAAAGGCTGGTCGGGACGCTCGGGATCAGGACGCCTGCTTGAAGCCGGACGCGGCGTACATGATCTTTTCCTGCGTCGCTTCCTCCTGCGTCATCTCGCCGGTGATCTCGCCCTCGTGCATGACGAGGATCCGGTCGGCCATGCCCATCACCTCCTCCATTTCCGAGCAGATGATGATGACGCCGGCGCCGTCGGCGACCAGCTGGTTGATCAGCTTGTAGACTTCGACCTTGGCGCCGACGTCGATGCCGCGCGTCGGCTCGTCGAAGATGAAGATCCTGGCGTTGGACAGCAGCCACTTGGCGATGACCACCTTCTGCTGGTTGCCGCCCGACAGCTTGCCGACCAGCATGTCCATGCCCGACGTCTTGAGGCGCATCTCCGAGCAGATCTTGCGGGCGACGTCCCGGAGGCGCTTGAGACTCAGCCAGCCGGCCTTGCCGTACTTGTGCATCTTGACGATGGTCGCGTTGAAGGCGACGCTCTGGATCAGGATGAGGCCCTGTTCCTTGCGGTTCTCGGTCAGGAAGGCGATGCCGGCGTTGATCGAATCGATCGGCTGGCGGATCTTCACTTCCTTGCCGAACACCTCGATCGTGCCGCTGTCGTAGGGATCGGCGCCGGTGATGGCGCGCGCCGTCTCGGTGCGTCCGGCGCCGACCAGGCCGGCGAAGCCGAGGACCTCTCCCGCCCTCAGCTCGAAGGATACGTCGTGCAGCACGCCCTTCCGGTTGAGGTTCCTGACCGACAGCACGACGTCGCCGTGCGGCGCCCGTTCCTTGGGATACTTGTTCTGGATGCTGCGGCCGACCATCAGCTGGATGATGTCAGCGACGGAACGTTCCTTCATGACGAAGGACTCGATGGTGCGGCCATCGCGCATCACGGTGACGGTGTCGCAATTCTCGCGCACCTCGTCGAGGCGGTGCGAGATGAACAGGATGGCGACGCCGCGCTCCTTCATCTGCGCCATCACTCGGAAGAGGTCGTGTGCCTCTTTCTCGCTGAGGCTGGACGTCGGCTCGTCCATGATGATCAGCTTGGCGTTCGACCACACCGCGCGGCAGATCTCGACCATCTGCTGATGGCCGACGCCGAGCGTGCCGAGCCGGGCGGTGGGCGACACGGCCAGGCCGAGGTCGGCGAGCAACTCGGCCGCCTTGGCGTTCATCTGCGCGCGGTCGAGCAGGTTGAACGACGGCGCCAGATACATCTCGCGGCCGAGGAAGATGTTCTCGGCGACGGAGAGATGCGGAATGAGGTTCAGTTCCTGGTAGATGCAGCCGATGCCGATGCCCATCGCCCGGCGCGGGTCGAGAGACGTATAGGTCACGCCGTCGAACTCGATGGTGCCGGAATCAGGAGTGTAGGCGCCGGTCAGCATCTTGATCAGCGTCGACTTGCCGGCGCCGTTCTCACCGCAGATGCCGTGGATCTCGCCGGCGCGCGCTTCGATGTCGACGCCGTCCAGAGCGACGACGCCGGGAAACTTCTTCGTTAGGCCCTTGACTCTCAGCAGGATTCCATCGGCGACCATTTCCGATACCTCAATTGCAGTGCCGAGCAACCGGTCGCCGCGCCGCCCGGGAACTGGCGTCGCTGCCTGACGGTTCTCCCCCACTATCGACCGATCGGCTCCTCCCGGATCGGCCTCCTCCCAAGCTTCGCTCAATCAAGAATGAAGCGACTGTTTTCCCGTTCAGAATGGAAGATTAGTTCCATATCCGGTCTGTGCCGTCAAGCCCCCTTCCGACGGACGGCCGTCCGCCGCGGTCCACCGACGGCCATCGCCGAAGCTGTCAAAAGTCGCTCAAAATGTTGAAATCCGCCAGCTAATAAGAGTGGTTCTCTGCTACCTGCGAAACGAGAGATCGACTTCGGTCATACTAACGTATGAAATAAGTGTTTCATGCTCGACAGAACGCAGTCTGCCCGTCTCAATCGATCGGTCCAGCCCATGGGGCATTCCGCCGGATATGCCCCGGCCGCCTCGGCCCTGCGATCCACGAGAAACCGGCCGGCCCGCACGCCCCTGGCGCGGATGCGGTCGAGGCCCCGCCGGCGCCAGCGGATGAAGCGGGTATAGAGTGTCTTGTGCGGAACCGTAGCCAGACGGCGCGTTCTTCCACTACAGGCCGTTCCCGATTGCTTGGACGATGCCACGTGCTGGTCATCGACATGGCGCTGCCGGGTAGAACCGGCCCATGGCGCATCCCTCTTCCCTGCGAGGAAGTTGCATCACCAAAATCTGCGGTCAAACAGCGCTCCAAGGGCGGGGAGTTAGCGCCGCGCCGCCTCGGCGATCAGCGCGGCGACCAGTCGCTCCACTTGCGCCGCCGGCTCGCCCGAGAGAGTGCCGCGCGCATCGAAGGCCGCGTCGGCGTGCGGCACCGCCACCTGCTCGACGAGGACGCGGGCGCCGAGGGCGTTCTCCAGGATCAATCTCAGCTGCTCAGCGACCTTATGCCGGCGAACGCGTCGACCGAGGCGGCGCCGATGGCGAAGACGCGCTGGGTCCACAGGCTGCGGCGGCGGTCGCCCTGGACGCGGCTCAGCCAGTCGATGCTGTTTTTCAGAAGCGGTGTCAGCGAATGATTGTATTCGGGCGAGGCGATGAACACGCCGTCGGCGGCGAGCATCTGGTCGGCGAGCTTCAGCGCCGCCTCGGGCACGCCGCGCGCCATCTCGTCGTCACCGTCATAGAGCGGCATCGGATAGTCGGCGAGCGACAGGAGCCGCGCCTCGGCGTCGCGTAGCGCGATCTCCCGCGCCATCAGCGCCGCGAGGCGGCCATTGCAACTGCCGCCGCGCGTCGAACCGGCGAACAGCAGGATGACCGGCCGCCGGCCGATCACGGCCGCGCCGCCGGTCCCGGCGCCGGGCAGGCGACGCCGGTACCGCCGAGGCCGCAATAGCCGCCGGGATTCTTGGCTAAATACTGCTGATGGTAGTCCTCGGCGAAGTAATAGGGGCCGGCCGGCTCGATCGTCGTGGTGACCGGCTCGGAAAATCCGGCCAGTGCCAGCGCCTCGCCATAGGCGGCCCGCGCCGCCTCGGCGACGGCGCGCTGCGCCGTGTCGTGGACGTAGATAGCCGAGCGATACTGGGTGCCGACGTCGTTGCCCTGGCGCATGCCCTGCGTCGGGTCGTGGCTCTCGAAGAACACCCGCACCAGGTCGGCATAGGAGACGACGCTCGGGTCGAACGTCACGTCCACCGCCTCGGCATGGCCGGTGCGGCCCGAGCAGACCTCCTCGTAGGTGGGATTTTCGGTGATGCCGCCGGTGTAGCCGACCGACGTCACGTAGACACCCGGCAATTGCCAGAACAGCCGCTCGGCGCCCCAGAAGCAGCCAAGGGCGAAGGTGGCGACGGCAAGTCCCTCGGGATGCGGCCCCTTCAGCGGACGGCCGTTGACGAAATGCCGCTCGGCGGTGGGAAGCGGCTCGGGGCGGCCGGGCAGCGCCGTCTCAAGCGTCGGCAGGGCGGCCGGCTTGCGGAATGTCTCGAAGAGGGCCATGGCGTCTCCTTCTCTCCCATCCCCCGGATCGGTCCTTCAAGATGGAACCGCCGCCGCCGCTTTGCAAGCCGGGCCGGTGGAGCGGATCGGGCGGACGTCCGGGCCGAACCGCGCTGGTGTCTCGCCGACGCTTTGTTATAAGGGGCGGCAGAGGAGACCTGTACCGATGGCGCCCCGCAAGCTCGACCGATCGCTGATCCGTGGCTTCGACCTGTTCCGCGACATGACCGAGGACAATCTCGATGCCGTGCTGGCCACCGTGCAGGTGCGCACCGTCGAGCCGGGCGAGCCGGTGTTCAGCCAGGGCGCGGCGGCCGACGAGTTCTTCCTGCTGCTGCACGGCCATCTCAAGGTGGTGCAGGTGACGCCGTCAGGCGAGCAGGTGGTGGTGCGCCACGTGCTGCCGGGCGAGGTGTTCGGCATCGCCCGCGCCATCCGCCGCACCGACTATCCGGCTACCGCCGAGGCGGTGACCGAGAGCATCGTCCTCGCCTGGATGTCGACCCAGTGGCCGGATTTCGTGGCGCTCAACCCGGTACTGGCCGTCAACGCCCTGGAGGCGGTGGGCGAGCGGCTGCAGGAGGCGCATACCCGCATCCGCGAGCTGTCGACCGAGGAAGTGGAGCGCCGCGTCGCCCACGCTCTTCTGCGGCTGGTCCGACGGGCCGGCCGCCGGGAAGAGGACGGCATCCGCATCGATTTCCCGCTGACCCGCCAGGACATCGCCGAGATGACCGGCACCACGCTGCACACGGTGAGCCGGCTGCTCAGCGCCTGGGAGGCGCAGGGCATCGTCAAGAGCGCCCGCCGCAAGATCGCCGTCACCGACGAGGCGCGGCTCGCGGCCTTGGCGCGTGGCTGAAGCATCGGACCGAAAAGTGGATCCACTTTTCGGTCCGATGCATGAACAAAAGCCCGGATCATATCCAGCCGAGGCTTGACGCGGCGATCACCACCAGCGCCAGCGCGCCGACCCAGAGCGGCAGGGCGGTGAAACGCCGCCGCCGATAGCCGTCGGCGGTGGCGGCGCGGGCGGCGAGGAGTTCGACGGCATCGAACAGACGCGGCAGACGCGGGGCGAGGGCGGCGAGATTGCCGAGCGTCGTCGCCGCCGTTTCCAGCCGGCCGATCGGCCCGAGGTTGCGGGCGATCCAGCCGCCGACCACCGGCTCGGATACCTTCCACATGTCGAGGTGGGGATCGAGGGAGCGGGCGACGCCCTCCACCACCACCATGGTCTTCTGCAGGAGGATCAGCTCGGGCCGCGTCTGCATGGCGAACAGCTCGGTGGTCTCGAACAACTGGTTGAGCAGCCGCGACATGGCAATCTCCGAGGCCGGCACGCCGTGCAGCGGCTCGCCCACCGCCCGGAGCGCCTGGGCGAAGGTTTCCAGTTCCTGCTCGGCCGGCACGTAGCCGGCCTCGAAATGCACCTCGGCCACCCGCCGGTAGTTGCGGGTGATGAAGCCGTGCAGGATCTCGGCGAGGTAGCGGCGCTCGCGCGGGCCGAGGCGGCCGACGATGCCGAAGTCGACGGCGACGATGCGGCCGGCGGCGTCGACGAACAGGTTGCCTTGGTGCATGTCGGCGTGGAAGAAGCCGTCGCGCAGCGCGTGCCGCAGGAACGACTGCAGCAGCGTCGCGGCGAGCTTCTGCGGGTCGTGACCGGCGGCGCGGATGGCACCGAGGTCGGACAGCTTCAGGCCGTCGATCCACTCCATGGTCAGCACGGCGCGGCTGGTGCGCCGCCAGTCGACGGTGGGCACGCGGAAGTCGGGATCATCGGCCGTGTTCTGCGCCATCTCGGAGAGGGCGGCCGCCTCGAGGCGGAAATCCATCTCCAGCGTCAGCGAGCGGGCGAGCGTGTCGACGACGGCCACCGGCCTGAGGCGGCGGGCGCGCGGCGCCACCATCTCGATCAGCCGGGCGGCCAGGTAGAAGCCGGCGAGGTCGGAGGCGATGCGTCCCTCAACGCCGGGCCGCAGCACCTTCACCGCCACGTCGCGGCGCGTGCCGTCGCGCTCGATGACCGTCGCCTTGTGCACCTGGGCGATCGAGGCGGCGGCGATCGGCGCCGACAACTCGGGGAACAGTCGCTCGGCGTCAAGGCCGAAGCTGTCGCCGATCACCGCCCGGGCGCCGGTGAGGCCGAAGTCGGGCATGGCGTCCTGCAACTCGCTGAGGTCGGCGGCGAGCGCCGCGCCCACCACGTCCGGCCGCGTGGCGAGGAACTGGCCGAGCTTGACGTAGGACGGGCCGAGCCGCGAGAAGGCGATGGAAAGGCGTTCCGCCCGGCTGGCGGCGCTGCGCCGGCGGATCGCCCCGGCGAGCACGAGCGCCGCCGATACGGCGAAGGGGCGCGGCTCGGGCAGCGGCAGGGCGTTGATCACTCCCTCGCGGGCGAGCACGTAGGCGGCGCGGACGAGGCGGGCGAGATCGACGAGAAGCATCCGGCAGGTTCCTGGAGCATTTCCCGACCGGACGGTTCGATCCGATCGGACAGGAAATGCCTGAGAGTCAATGGATCGCCCATCTCCGGTCCGGATCGGTGGATCCGGGCCGAAAGGCGAGAGGGCGGTCAGATCTTGACGCCGACGTGCAGCGCCACCACGCCGAGCGTCATGTTGGTGTAGCCGACGCGGCAGAAGCCGGCCGCCTCGATCATCGCCTTGAAACGTTCCTGATCGGGGAAGCGGCGGATCGATTCGACGAGATAGCGGTAGCTGTCCTCGTCTTTCGCCACGACGCGGCCGATCTTCGGCACCAGATGGAAGGAATAGAGGTCGTAGACCTTGTCGGCGAGCGGCGCGTCGACGCGCGAGAATTCGAGTGAGAGGAAGCGGCCGCCCGGCTTCAGCACCCGGTAGGCTTCGGCGAGCGCCTTGTCGATCTTCGGCACGTTGCGGATGCCGAAGGCGATCGTGTAGGCGTCGAAGCTCTGGTCCGGCCAGGGCAGGTCCTCGGCGTTGGCCTCGACGAACTCCAGCTTGTCGAGCCCGCGCGCCTTGGCCCGCTCGCGGCCGACCTCCAGCATCGAGGAGTTGATGTCGGCGACGGTGATCTCGGCGGTGCGGTTCGAGCGCTCGGCGATGCGGAAGGCGATGTCGCCGGTACCTCCAGCCATGTCGAGCACCTTGAACGGCCGCTTGCCCGAGCGCGGCGGCGCCAGGCGGGAAACCATGGCGTCCTTCCAGAGCCGGTGCAGGCCACCCGACATCAGGTCGTTCATCAGGTCGTAGCGGCCGGCCACCGAATGGAAGACGCGGTCGACGAGGCCCTGCTTTTCGTGCGGATCGACCTCGCGAAAGCCGAAGGAAGTGCTGTTGTCCGTCATCGTCCGTCCCGTCCTGCCGTGAGTCGTGCCGGCCGGCTGCCCGAAAGCGCGCCGCCGGCCTTGCCGGCGACCATAGCCCAACGATACGACGGACGCTATGTTGGCCTCGGACGGCGGCGCGGTCGCCGCGATGCGGAGTTTTCACGACATGCCCGAACTGCCGGAAGTCGAGACGGTGCGGCGCGGCCTGTCGCCGCTGTTCGAGGGGGCGGTCATCGAGCGGCTGACGCTCGCCCGGCCCGCCCTGCGCTATCCCTTTCCCGAGCGCTTCGCCGAGCGCCTCGGCGGCCGGCGCGTGCTCGGGCTCGGCCGGCGGTCGAAATACCTGCTGTTCGAGCTTGAGGGCGACGAGACGCTGCTCGCCCACCTGGGCATGTCAGGCTCCTTCCGCATCGAGGCGGCCGGCGACGCCGCCGGCACGCCCGGCGGCTTCGCGCTCGCCCGCTCGCGCGATCCCCGCCACGACCACGTCCGGTTCGATCTCCGGGGCGGGGCGGCCGTCGTCTACAACGATCCCCGGCGCTTCGGCTTCATGGACCTGTTGCCGCGCGAGGGACTCGAGCGTCACCCGCGCCTCAGGGACCTCGGCGTCGAGCCGACCTCCAACCTGTTCTCGGCGGCGACGCTCGCCGCCTTCGCGGACCGCCGCACGCCGCTGAAGGCGGCCCTTCTCGACCAGACGGTGGTCACCGGCCTCGGCAACATCTACGTCGCCGAGGCGCTGTGGCGGGCCGGCCTCGACCCGCGCCGGCCGGCCTCCGTGCTGGCCGATGCCGCCATCGCCGAAGCCCTCGCTGCGGCGATCCGTGCCGTCATCGCCGAGGCGATCGAGGCCGGCGGCTCCTCCTTGCGCGATCACATGCGCACCGACGGCACGCTCGGCTATTTCCAGCACCGCTTCGCCGTCTACGACCGCGAAGGCGAGCCCTGCCGCCGGCCGGGCTGCGGCGGCACGGTGACGCGGCTGCGTCAGGCCGGGCGGTCGACCTTCTTTTGTCCGTCCTGTCAGCGCTGACGGCGTTGACGGCGGCCGCGCCAGCGTCTATAAGCCCGCCCCAAGGACGGTGGCCGGCGGTCGTCGGCCTCCGACAGGATTTATGTCGTCCGCGTGGCCGGGTCCGGCAGCCGCGACGGCTCAACAACAAGGCCCGGCGTCGCCGGGAGAGAGAAAGGCTAGAGCATGGCCAATACGTCGTCGGCCAAGAAGGCGGCCCGCAAGATCGCGGCTCGTACCGAAGTCAACAAGGCCCGCCGCAGCCGCATGCGGTCCTTCGTGCGCAAGTTCGAGGAGGCCGCCGCCGCTGGCGACAAGGCCGCCGCCACCGAGGCCTTCAAGGCTGTCGAGCCGGAGATCATGCGCGCGGCGACCAAGGGCATCGTTCACAAGAACACCGCCTCGCGCAAGGTGTCGCGCCTTGCCGCTCGCCTCAAGGCGATCAGCGTCTGATTGTCTGTCTGCGGGTGCGGGCCTACGTCCGTACCTGTCTTTGACGATCCTTCGGGGCCCAGCGTCGCGCTGGGCCCTTTTGCTTTTCCGGCTCGGGCGGACGTGGTTTGCCGTACTGGCGGGGCGAGAGTCGGGTGTCAGATTTTCTGTTTAAAAAACAATGATTTGGCCATACGTCGGCTCCGGGCGGTATCGATTCCGGCGCAATGGAAACCAAAACGCGGCTAAGGAATGGCGGAGCCGGCGGCTTACGACCAAATGCGGTTCAGCCGGATGGGAAGCTGCAAATCTTTGAATCGCCTAGGCTTCGCCGTTCGACTTTCGGAGGGCCTCCGGCCGGGTAAAAAGCGGGTTAACGCCCTAGGGAGATTCGGCTCTTGCCCGTCCCTTGGGGGCTGTGTATGGTCACCCCTGTTGTCGCCGGCGGGCCAAGCACTCGCCTGCCAATGTAAGCTAAAGCAGGGGGCTAGCCGTCGGTAAGTCTTCGAATACGATAGCCGAGGCAAAGTAGCCAACTCATTCCGGGAAAGGCAGTTCGTTATAAGTGCGCTTTTGGCGCGCGATTTTGTTTTGTCTTTTCTTCAGGGTTTATCTTGGGGTGGTGGGGCGATCTTGAATACGGGGTCTTTCGACGAGAATCCGGGTCATGCGGGAGACGTCGGCGTGCGCGAGGCGTGGGCGGCGCTGGCCGCTGATCCCTCAGCGCATCTGGTCGACGTCCGCACGGTGGCCGAATGGAACTTCGTCGGCCTGCCCGATCTCGGCGCCCTCGGCAAGCGGGTGCTGCTCGTCGAGTGGCAGCGCTTTCCGGACATGACCGTCAATTCCGCCTTCGTTGATGAGCTGGGCGAGGCGCTGGCCGACCTTGGGATCGGCGGCGAGGCGTCGCTCTATTTCCTCTGCCGGTCGGGCGCCCGCAGCCGGTCGGCGGCGATAGCGGTGACCGCCGCTGGCATCAAGCGGGCCTTCAACGTGGCGGGCGGCTTTGAGGGCGCGCTCGGCCCGGACCGACACCGGGGCTGCGTCGACGGCTGGAAGGCCGGCGGCCTGCCCTGGATCCAGAGCTGAGACCCGTCAGGACGGCTGCGGCCGGCATCGGAACAGCCGAAGGGCGCGTTTTCCGAAAGGAGACGGTCGTCTTCCCCCTCTCCGAAAGGAGAGGCATGATGGACCTTCCGGCTGCGGGCGGAAGGGTGAGCAAGCGGTTCGGGGGATCCTCCGGGCCGCGCGGCGGATGTTCCTGGCGGAAGCATCCGGCGCGAGTTTGGCGTAGAGACGAGTTTGATGGAGGCCGAAACATGTTGGAAGCGGAAGCCGGCAGCAGCGCCGGGGCAGCACCTGGTCACGGCGAGGCCTGGGCGCGCGTTTGCGGCCGCCTCAAGGCTGATCTCGGCGACGAGGTGTTCTCCTGCTGGTTCGCCGGCATGAACGTCGAGCAGATCGAGGGCGGCACTGTCTGGCTCTCGGTGCCGAGCCGCTTCCTGAAGACCTGGATCTCCACCCATTACCGCGACAAGCTGGCCGCCCTCTGGCAGGCCGAAGGCCCGGCCTATCGCAAGGTCGAGGTATCGGTGCGTACCGCCATGCGTGCCAAGGTCGAGGCGCCGGCCCGCTTCGCGACGCCGGAGGCCGCCCGCCCGGCCAGCGCGCCGCCGCCGCGCGCCGCCGCTCTGCCGCTGCGTCCGGTGGCCGACGCCGCCTCGGCGCGCCTGTTCGACGACATCTCCTCGCCGCTCGACCCGCGCTATACCTTCGACAATTTCGTCGAGGGCGCCTCCAACCGGCTGGCGCTGGCCGCCGCTCGCCAGGTGGCCGACGGCTCGGCCTCCGGCGTCAAGTTCAACCCGCTCTACATCCATTCCTCGGTCGGCCAGGGCAAGACGCATCTCCTGCAGGGTCTCGTCCATAGCCTGAAGGCCGGGCATCCGGAGATGCGGGCGCTCTACCTCACCGCCGAGCATTTCATGTATCGCTTCGTCCAGTCGCTGCAGACCCAGTCGGCGCTGGCCTTCAAGGAAGCGCTGCGCACCATCGACCTGCTGGTCATCGACGACATGCAGTTCCTGCACGGCAAGCAGATCCAGCAGGAGTTCTGCCACACCGTCAACACGCTGATCGACGGCGCCCGTCAGGTGATCGTCGCCGCCGACCGGCCGCCGGTCGAGCTGGAGACCATGGACGAGCGCGTCCGCTCGCGCCTGTCCGGCGGCCTGCTGATCGAGATCGGCGCCCCCGACGCGGCGCTGCGCCGGGCGATCGTCGAGCGCCGCATCGCGCTCACCGCCCGCCACATGCCGGGCTTTGCCGTGCCCGACGACGTCATCGACTTCATCGTCCGCAACGTCACCACCTCCGGCCGCGACCTCGAGGGCGCGGTGACGCGCCTCGCCGGCCACAACCAGCTGACCGGCCTGACGCTGTCGCTTTCCATGGCCGAGACGACGCTGAAGGACCTGATCCGCGTCACCGACACCCGCCGCGTCAAGATCGAGGACATCCAGCGCGTCGTCTCCAAGCACTACAACGTCTCCAAGCAGGACCTCTTGTCGTCGCGTCGCACCCGCTCGATCGTCTGGCCGCGGCAGATCGCCATGTATCTGGCCAAGTCGCTGACCCTGCGCTCGCTGCCGGAGATCGGCCGCCGCTTCGGCGGCCGCGACCACACCACCGTGCTGCACGCCGTGCGCAAGGTGGAGGAGTTGATCGGCTCCGACGAGGCGCTGACCCAGGAGATCGAGGTGCTGAAGCGCATGCTTGAGGCCTGAGGCGGCGCCCGGAAAGCCGCGGCGATACGAAAAACCGCCGCGAAACCCCCGCCGTTCCGGCCTGCCGGCTTGCGCAAATCGGCAGTTGCCGTAATGTGCTGTTCCCGGCGGCCGCCCCGCGACGGCGGGACAGAACGGCCTCGGGATGCAAACTTTCCGGCAGGCCGCGCCGGCCGCGCGTTCCGCGTGGCCGACCGGCGCGGCCGCCACGACAAACGGGTTTTTCCATGCGCGTTACGCTGGAGCGGTCGCACCTCCTCGCTTCTCTCACCCATGTTCACCGCGTCGTCGAGCGTCGGAACACCATTCCGATCCTCTCCAACGTGCTGCTCCGTACCGACGGCGACGAACTGAAGCTGAAGGCGACCGACCTCGACCTCGAGGCGCAGGAGGCGGTGCCGGCCATTGTCGAGCGGCCGGGCGCCACCACCGTGCCGGCCCACATGTTCTACGACATCGTGCGCAAGCTGCCGGAGGGCGCGCAGGTGTCGCTGGAGGCGTCGGCCGACGGCGCCACGCTGGCCATCTCGTCGGGCCGCTCGCGCTTTGCGCTGCAGATGCTGCCGGAGAGCGACTTCCCCGACATCACCGTCGGCGAACTCAGCCACGCCTTCACGCTGGAAGCCGGCGACCTTAAGCGGCTGATCGATCGCACGCAGTTTGCCATCTCCAACGAGGAGATCCGCTACTATCTGAACGGCATCTTCCTGCACGCCGTCGACGGGCCGGAGGGCACGCTGTTCCGTGCCGTCGCCACCGACGGCCATCGCCTCGCCCGCGCCGACATCGCCGCGCCGAAGGGCGCCGAGGGCATGCCCGGCATCATCGTGCCGAGGAAGACGGTGGGCGAGATCCAGCGGCTGATCGAGGACCCCAAGGCCGAGCTGAAGGTGGAGCTGTCGGACGCCAAGATCCGCCTCACCGTCGGTAACGTCGTGCTGACCTCCAAGCTGATCGACGGCACCTTCCCCGACTACGGCCGGGTGATCCCGCAGGGCAACGACAAGGAACTCAGGGTCGACAAGGCCGAGTTTGCCGAGGCGGTCGATCGCGTCTCCACCATCTCCTCGGAGCGCGGCCGCGCCGTCAAGCTGGCGCTGGCCGACGGCCGTCTGGTGCTGACCGTCGTCAATCCCGATTCGGGCACCGCCACCGAGGAGGTGATGGTCGACTACGAGGACGCGCCGCTGGAGATCGGCTTCAACGCCCGCTACCTCCTTGACATCGCCGGCCAGCTCACCTCGGAGACAGCGGTGTTCCACCTCGCCGACGCCGGCTCGCCGACGCTGATCCAGGATGCCGGCGACGGCGCCACGCTCTACGTGCTGATGCCGATGCGGGTGTGACCCGCCGGAGCATTATGACCGATCCCCGTGCCGAGGCGCCCCGTCCGGAAGCGAAGGTGCGCGTCAGCCGCCTTCGCCTCACCGATTTCCGCAATCACGCCGATCTGGCGCTCGATTTTCCGGGCCGCTCGGTGGTGCTGGTCGGTCCCAACGGCGCCGGCAAGACCAACGTGCTGGAAGCGCTGTCGCTGCTCGCCCCCGGCCGCGGTTTCCGCCGGGCGACGCTGGCCGAGATGGCCCGCATCGGCGGCCCCGGCGGCTTTTCCGTCATGGCAGAGGTGGAGGGCGCCTTCGGCCCGGTGCGCATCGGCACCGGCGCGGTTCCCGGCGAGCCCGGCCGGCGCCTCCTGGTCGACGGCGAGCCGCAGAAGGGCAGCGAGCGGCTGTCCGACCATTTGCGCCTCATCTGGCTGGTGCCGGCCATGGACGGCCTGTTCACCGGCCCGGCCGGCGATCGCCGCCGCTTCCTCGACCGTCTGGTGCTGGCCGTCGACCCGAGCCACGGTCGCCGCGTCTCGGCCTACGAGGCGGCGGTGGCCGGCCGCAACCGCTTGCTCGAAGCGCGCGAGGCCGACGCCGCCTGGCTCGACGCGCTGGAGGCGGAGATCGCCGCTACCGGCGTCGCCGTCGCCGCTGCCCGCCGCGAGACGGTGCATTGCCTCGCCCGGCTGATCGAGACGCGGCCGGACGGCGACGGTGCCTTCCCGCGCGCTTCAGTGCATCTTGCCGGCGACGTCGACGCGGCGCTCGACGGCGCGGCCGCCGCCGACGTCGAGGACTGGCTGCGGGCCGATCTCAGGGCCGGCCGCTCGCGCGACCGGGCGGCCGGCCGGACGCTCGTCGGTCCGCATCGCTCCGACCTCGCCGTCCGTCATGCGGTGAAGGACATGCCGGCTTCGGCCTCCTCGACCGGCGAGCAGAAGGCACTCCTGACCGGTCTGGTGCTCGCCCAGGCGGCACTGGTCACCGAGCTGACAGGCCAGCCGCCGGTGCTGCTGCTCGACGAGGTGGCCGCCCATCTTGACGGCCGCCGCCGGCGGGCGCTGGTCGAACTGGTGGCGGCGCTCGGCGTCCAGGCCTTCATGACCGGCACCGAGGCCGCCCCCTTCGAGGGGCTCGGCAACGAGGCCGAGATCATCGCCGTTCCCGACGCCGGCGCCCTGTTTTCCGGGGATTTTCCGGCCTGATTCGCCGCTTTGCCGCCCGATTGGCGGGGTAGGGTGCGGGCACCATGGTCCCAGCACCGCATCATTGCCGGCAAGCTATTGAAAGAAAACGGCTTTCGACCTCCCTCGGCGGGTGGTTGAAGCCGCCCCCGCCAGCCTCTATGACAAGGTTGGCGGGACGGGACCCGAGAGAGAGACGAAGGCATACATGACCGACACCACAGCCTACGACCCCGACGACTACGGCGCCGAATCCATCAAGGTGCTGAAGGGGCTCGACGCGGTGCGCAAGCGCCCCGGCATGTACATCGGCGACACCGACGACGGCTCGGGCCTGCATCACATGGTCTACGAGGTGGTGGACAACGCCATCGACGAGGCGCTGGCTGGCCATGCCGACATCGTCAAGGTACGCCTCAACGCCGACGGCTCCTGCACGGTGCGCGACAACGGCCGCGGCATCCCCACCGACATCCACAAGGAAGAGGGCGTGTCGGCGGCGGAAGTGATCATGACGCAGCTGCACGCCGGCGGCAAGTTCGACCAGAACTCCTACAAGGTGTCGGGCGGCCTGCACGGCGTCGGCGTCTCTGTGGTCAACGCGCTGTCGGTGTGGCTGAAGCTCAGGATCTGGCGCCACGACCAGGTGCACGAGATGAGCTTCTCGAACGGCGTGCCCGACGGACCGCTGACGGTCACCGGCACCTCGGTCGGCGAAAAGGGCACCGAGGTGACCTTCATGCCGAGCCACGAGACCTTCAAGGGCGTCACCGACTTCGACTTCGCCACGCTGGAGCGCCGCCTGCGCGAGCTGGCCTTCCTCAATTCCGGCGTCCGCATCGTGCTCGAGGACAACCGCGGCATCGAGCCGCGCGTCGAGGAGCTGCACTACGAGGGCGGTCTCGAAGCCTTCGTGCGCTATCTCGACCGCTCCAAGAAGCCGGCCATATCCAAGCCGATCCTGGTGTCGACCGAGAAGGACGGCATCACCGTCGAGGTGGCGCTGTGGTGGAACGACAGCTACCACGAGAACGTGCTCTGCTTCACCAACAACATTCCCCAGCGTGACGGCGGCACCCATCTCGCCGGCTTCCGCGCCGCGCTGACCCGCCAGGTGACAAACTACGCCGAGAGCGCCGGCATCTCCAAGCGCGAGAAGGTGACGCTGACCGGCGACGACTGCCGCGAAGGGCTGACCTCGGTGCTGTCGGTGAAGGTGCCCGATCCGAAGTTCTCCAGCCAGACCAAGGACAAGCTGGTGTCGTCGGAGGTGCGGCCGGTGGTCGAGGGCGCGCTCAACGAGGCCTTCTCCACCTGGTTCGAGGAGCATCCGCAGGAAGCGCGTACCGTGGTCGGCAAGGTGGTCGAGGCCGCCGCCGCCCGCGAGGCGGCGAGGAAGGCGCGCGAGCTGACCCGTCGCAAGGGCGCGCTCGACATGGCGTCCTTGCCCGGCAAGCTCGCCGAGTGTCAGGACCGCGACGCCGCCAACACCGAGCTGTTCCTGGTCGAGGGCGATTCGGCCGGCGGCTCGGCCAAGCAGGGCCGCAATCGCGAGTTCCAGGCCGTGCTGCCGCTGCGCGGCAAGATCCTCAACGTCGAGCGGGCGCGCTTCGACAAGATGCTGTCGTCGGCCGAGATCGGCACGCTGATCACCGCCTTGGGCACGTCGATCGGTACCGACGAGTTCGACCCGGACAAGCTGCGCTACCACAAGATCATCATCATGACCGACGCCGACGTCGACGGCGCCCATATCCGCACGCTGCTCCTGACCTTCTTCTTCCGTCAGATGCCGGCGCTGATCGAGCGCGGCCACGTCTACATCGCCCAGCCGCCGCTCTACAAGGTGACGCGCGGCAAGTCCGAGCAGTACCTGAAGGACGAACGGGCGCTCGAGGACTTCCTGGTGACGCAGGGGCTCGACGAGGCGGTGCTGCGGCTTGCCGACGGCGAAGCGCGGGCCGGCCAGGACCTCAGGGCCATCGTCGACCGTGCGCGCGCCGTGCGCGGCCTGATCGAGGGCCTGCATCATCGCTACAGCCACGACGTCGTCGAACAGGCGGCGATCGCCGGCGCGCTCGACGCCCGCCTCCTCGACAATCTCGAGGCGGCGCAGAACGCCGCCGACAGCGTGGCGCTCCGCCTCGACACCCTGGCCGACGAGTTCGAGAAGGGCTGGACCGGCGAGGCGCTGCCGAACGGCAGTCTCGCTTTCCGCCGCGTGGTGCGCGGCGTCACCGAGACCAGCATCCTCGACGCGGCGCTGCTGTCGTCGGCCGATGCGCGCAAGCTCAGCGGCCATCACGAGCATCTCGCCGCCATCTACGGCGCGGCGGCGACGCTGCGCCGGCGCGACGCCGAGACGGTGGTGCGCGGGCCGCGGGCACTACTCGACGCCGTCTATGCCGCCGGCCGCAAGGGCATCACCATGCAGCGCTACAAGGGCCTCGGCGAGATGAACGCCGAGCAGCTCTGGGAGACGACGCTCGACCCCAACGCCCGCTCGCTCTTGCGCGTGCAGGTGCACGAGGCGGTGGAGGCCGATGACATCTTCGAGCGGCTGATGGGTGACGAGGTGGAGCCGCGCCGCGAATTCATCCAGGCCAACGCCCTGTCGGTCGCCAACCTCGACGTGTGAGGCCGGCCAGCATTGAAATGCCTGTTGGTGGGCCACCTGCCGATGTCTCCGCTGATGTGGGCGGGACATCGGCCGTGGCTCGATGCCCGGATGCGCCGGCATCGTCGCGAGGCGATTGAGGGTGGGTGTCAGGGCCTCGGCGGCGGAACCGGGCGATCGTCGAGCGTCAGTTGCAGGAAGGCGAGGTCGAGCCAGGTGCCGAACTTGGCGCCGACCTGCCCGAGATGCCCGACGCGCTCGAAGCCGAGGCTCTCGTGCAGCCGGATCGACGGCGCGTTGCCCGCCTCGATACCGGCCACCATCACATGCTTGCCGATGCCGCGCGCCCGCTCGATCAGCGCGACGAGCAGCGCCCGGCCGATGCCATGACCGCGCCGGTCTGCGCGGACGTAAACCGAATGCTCCACGGTATGGCGGTAGCCGTCGAAGGCCCGCCAGTCGCCGAACGAGGCATAGCCCAGCACCTCGCCGTCGGGGTCCGCGGCGACCAGCACCGGATAGCCGGCCCGCTGCCGGTCGGCCAGCCAGGCGAGGCGGTTGGCCACGTCGACCGTCGCCTCGTTCCAGATCGCCGTCGAATGGGCGACGGCGTCGTTGTAGATCGCCGTGATGCCGGCGATGTCGCCCTGTGCCGCGTCGCGGATATGCATGTCGGTCTCCGGGAAGTCCTGTCGCTTTTGTCTAATATGATGGACGATTGTCGTCAAGCCGGCAGGGCGCGGCGCAGCACCGCCACCGCATAGCGACAGGGTCGATCGCCGTCATTGCGGAACAGGCAATCGGCGGGCGGTCCCAGCTCCAGGCAGTCGCCGGCCGCCATCTCGTGTCGCGTGCCGCCTTCCATGAACACCAGCTCGCCTTCCAGCACCCATATCAGCTGGTTGACGAAGGCATAGGCCGAAGCCGGCATCGGAACCGCCGCGCCGGCCGGCAGGTTGACCTCGACGAGATCGAGCGGCAGGTCGGAGGCCGGTGACACGTGGCGGCGGCGGTAGCCGCTGTCCGGATCGGTCCAGATCGGCTGGTCGGCGCGGCGCAGCAAGCGGCCCTCGCCGATCTCGGCGCGCGCCATCAGCGTCGACATGCTGAGGCCAAAGGCGCCGGACAGCCGGCCGAGCAGCTTGGCGGTCGGGCTGCTGTCGCCGCGCTCCACCCTGTGGATCATGGCGCGCGACACCGAGGCGCGGCCGGCCAACTCGGTCAGCGACCAGCCGCGGCTCTCCCGTTCGAGGCGGATGCGGGCGCCGATGCGCGCGTCGATATCGTCGGTGCGGTTCATTATGATACTATAGTGGACGACTGCCGCTGTCGCAATCGCTACGCAACGGCACCCACACCGCCGAGACGGCGTCGCCGTACGGGCGCGCCCGGCCGTCGAGCGCCATGGCGCCGGCATAGGCGGCGACCGCCGCGTCGAGACGGTCCTCGAACGCCTTGAGGGTTTTGCCGCGCGCCTCGAATGGCGGCAGACGGAGGAGGTCGGCGCTGCCGGCAAGGACGTTGTCGAGGGCGGCGACGATGGTCGCCCACACCGCGTAAAGGCGCTGCCGCCGCTCGGCGAGCGGCAGGCCCGGCCAGTAGCGGCCGGTGCGGCCGATCTTGTATTCGAGCCGCCTCGCCGCGCCGGTCAGCTCGATCAGCGCCGGATGCGGGTAGATCTCGATGCGGCAGGGCGGCATGAGGTCGAGCGTCGCCAGCGGATAGCCGGCGGCCAGGAGCGCCGCCTCCAGCGCCCGGCCGGCGGCGCCGGGCCGTTCCGGCGTCGGCGAATGGGTGCCGGCGCCGCGGCCGGCATAGGCGCGGTTGACGGCGTCGTCGGCGGCGCGTCGCCCGGTGATCGGCGCGTCCATCATCGGCATGTCCACGGCGACGAGATCGGGCTTGCGGCCGGCGAGACGGCTGGCGGCGGCGATCACCGCCGTGGGGCCGGCCGCTTCGGACGGTCCGACGAACGCCTCGAAGGAGGACGCGGCGGCGACGAGGCGCCAGACGCCGGCGGATTTGGCCGCCAGCGCCACGCCACTGGGGTTCTTCGCCGTCCAGGCGGCGTCGATGCCGAGAACGACGCCTTCAGGAGGAGAGGCCGGCATGCTTTCTCGCGGTGCGCAGCGACCGGCGGGCGCCGGCCAGCATCAGGAAGATGCCGGAGAGGCCGGAGACGGCCAGCGTCGGCCAGGCGAGCACCGCCGGCCCCCAATCGGCCCAGGCCGCCTCGCCGATCAGCGGCACCGCCGCCGCCTTGAGCCGATCGACGATGTCGGGGGCGATCAGCGTCAGACTGGCCGACAGCGGCGTCATCACCAGCTTGTCGGCGGCGATCGACGCGATGCCGTCGGAGATCAGCGACACCACGCCGACGGCGAACAGCACCAGCCCCAGCATACGCGCCACAAAGGACAGCATCCCCCGCGCTCCCCCAGACCGAAATCCCCTTGGCAAAAGGGCATCCGCCGGCATCTTGCGGCCTTCGCGCCCGCCGTGCAACGCCGCCGCCCGGCCAATTCGTTAATATTGAACTTTTTCCAGCCTGCGGTTTCACTTGCCGGCCGGCGCGGCTATGATTTGTCGTCTGTTTGAAGAGAATCACGCCGGGAGCCACGGCGCCGTCTCTTCGCTCCGGGAGCCCACCTGATGCGCATCATCGCCGCCGCCTCCGTCCTTTCCGCCCTCGCGCTGGCCGCCTGCGCCAGCTATGCGCCGCCGCCGCCCCAGCGCATCGTCCCGCTGGCGCCGCAGCCGGTCAATCCCGTGGCGAGCCAGGCCCTGCCGCCGCCCACGACGCCGGGTGTCGCACAGCCCACCACCGACGTGGGGCTGGTGCAGCCGGCCAACCCGGCGGCGGCGCCGGAGATCCGCAAGCCGGATCTGGTCGGCGGCTGGACGCTGGCCTCGGCCGGCGAAACCTGCCAGCTGTCGCTGTCGTCCACCAACTGGACCGGCGGCCTCCGCGCCTCGACGCGTGGTTGCGTCTCCGACGAACTCAAGTCCATCAACGCCTGGGACCTGGCGGACAAAGCGGTTCTCCTGAAGGACGCCTCCGGTTCGGTGGTCGCCCGCCTCTATGGCTCGGGCCCGACGCGCTTCTCCGGCCAGACCGACGTCAGCAAGCGCGGCGTGCAGTTCTTCCGCGGCTGATCCCCGGCATGATGGCCGAGGCGCCGGCGGCGGGCGCGGTCACCCTCTGGCTCGACGGCGAGGTCGCCGCCGGCCGTCTGGCGCCTGACGCCGCCCAGCGGCTGGCGGCGCTCGCCTTCGACCGGCTGCTGGAGCGGCTGGCCGCGCCGCCGCCGCGGCGGCGCCTTCTCGGCCTGATCCCGGTCGGGCCGGCGCCGGGGCCGCGCGGTCTCTATCTCTGGGGCGGCGTCGGTCGCGGCAAGACGCTGCTGATGGACCGCTTCTTTCTGGCGGCGCCGGTCGACAAGAAACGGCGGCAGCATTTCCACGCCTTCATGGCCGACATGCACGAGGCTATCGCGGCGGCGCGGCGGGCGATGGCGGCCGGCGATCCGCGCGATCCTGTCGAGATCGTGGCGCGGTCGCTCTCCGCCGAGGTGCGGCTCCTCTGTTTCGACGAGTTCTTCGTCACCGACATCGCCGACGCCATGCTGCTCGGCCGACTGTTCGGCCGGCTGTTCGAGCTTGGCCTGACGCTGGTCGCCACCTCCAACGCCGCACCCGACCGCCTCTACTGGAACGGTCTCAACCGTCAGAGCTTCCTGCCCTTCGTCGAGCTGCTGAAGGCCCGCTGCAAGGTGGTGCATCTGGCGGCCGGCGCCGACCATCGGCTGGAGGGGCTATCGGCGGCCGACGTCTACCTCACGCCGCTCGGCCCGGCCACCGAGGCCGCCGCCGAACGCCTCTGGAAGAAACTGGCGGCCGGCGGCGAGGAGCCTTGCGACCTGCGCGTCAAGGGCAGGCTGGTTCATGTGGCGCGCACCGCCGGCCGGCGCGCCCGCTTCACCTTCGCCGAACTCTGCGACAAGCCACTCGGCGCCGCCGACTACCGGGCGGTCGCCCGTCATTTCGATCTCGTCATAGTGACGGATGTGCCGCGTCTTGCCGCCGGTCAGCGCAACGCCGCCCGCCGCTTCGTGACGCTGATCGACGTGCTCTACGACGCCGGCCGGACGCTGGTGCTGACCGCCGACGGCGAGCCGGACGAACTCTATCGGGGGACCGAGGGCGAGGAAGCCTTCGCTTTCGCCCGCACCGCCTCGCGGCTGATGGAGATGCGCTCGACCGCCTGGCTGCGTCGGGCGGCAACGATCGATTCGGCAACCGGTAACTGCATGACGTACGCGTCACCCACCCCATGAAGAGGCCGCCCGGCAATCGGGCGCGGCGGCGGTCTCATCTTCGTGAAAAGTTGACTTTCCCCGATAGTCTCGCTTGCACCCGATCGGTGATCATTGTAATTCGGTGCCGATCGATTTCGATCTAACTAACCTTTACGTAAAGGGAAAGGTAATAATCAATGGCGCGGAAAAAGATCGCTCTCGTTGGTGCCGGCCAGATCGGCGGCACGCTGGCTCTCCTGGCCGGTCAGAAGGAACTCGGCGACGTCGTCCTGTTCGACATCATGGACGGCGTGCCGCAGGGCAAGGCCCTGGATCTCGCGGAGACCGCCCCGGTCGAAGGCTTCAACGCCAAGCTCTCGGGCACCAACAGCTATGAGGCGCTCGAAGGCGCCGACGTGGTGATCGTCACCGCCGGCGTGCCGCGCAAGCCCGGCATGAGCCGCGACGATCTCCTCGGCATCAACCTCAAGGTCATGGAGCAGGTCGGCGCCGGCATCGCCAAGTATGCCCCGAAGGCCTTCGTGATCTGCATCACCAATCCGCTCGACGCCATGGTCTGGGCGCTGCAGAAGTTCTCCGGTCTGCCGACCCACATGGTCGTCGGCATGGCCGGCGTGCTCGACTCGGCCCGCTTCCGCTACTTCCTGTCGGACGAGTTCGGCGTGTCGGTCGAGGACGTCCATGCCATGACCCTCGGCGGCCACGGCGACGACATGGTGCCGCTGATCCGTTATTCGACGGTCGGTGGCGTGCCGCTGCCCGAGCTGGTCAAGATGGGCTGGATCAGCCAGGAGAAGCTCGACGCCATCGTCGACCGCACCCGCAAGGGCGGTGGCGAGATCGTCGCGCTCCTGAAGACTGGCTCGGCCTTCTACGCGCCGGCCGCCTCGGCCATCGCCATGGCCGAGTCCTACCTCAAGGACAAGAAGCGCATCCTGCCGGCCGCCGCCTACCTGAAGGGCGAGTTCGGCGTCACCGACACCTACGTCGGCGTGCCCGCCATGATCGGCGCCGGCGGCGTCGAGAAGATCGTCGACCTCGAGCTGTCGTCCGAGGAGAAGGCCGGCTTCGAGAAGTCGGTCGCTTCGGTGAAGGGCCTGATCGACGCCTGCAAGACCATCGCTCCGGCGCTGGCCTGATCGCTTGAAGACATTGGCCGGGCCGCCCGATGGCGACCCGGCCTTTTCGTCTCCGCCGCGTCCATCCGCATTTTCCCTCAGTGCGTCCGTTCCGTCTCTGCTCCAAACCAGCCCAAGGATTTCCGGATGAACATCCACGAATACCAGGCCAAGGCCCTGCTCAAGGGGTTTGGCGCGCCCGTCGCCGCCGGCGTGCCCGTCTTCTCGGCGAGCGAAGCGGAGGCGGCCGCCCGTTCCCTCCCCGGCCCGCTCTGGGTGGTCAAGAGCCAGATCCACGCCGGCGGCCGCGGCAAGGGCCGGTTCAAGGAGCCTGCCGCCGGTGACAAGGGCGGCGTCCGCCTCGCCCGTTCGGTGGATGAGGTGGTGACCTTCGCGAGCGAGATGCTGGGATCGACGCTGGTCACCAAGCAGACCGGTCCGGCCGGCAAGCAGGTGAATCGCCTCTACGTCGAGGACGGCGCCGACATCGCCCGCGAACTCTACTGCTCGCTGCTGGTCGATCGCGCCGTCGGCCGCGTCGCCTTCGTGGTGTCGACCGAAGGCGGCATGGACATCGAGACCGTCGCCCACGACACCCCCGAGAAGATCGTCTCCGTCGCCATCGATCCGGAGGCCGGCGTCACCGTCGCCGACGTCGCCGCCATCGCCGCCGCCCTGAAGCTCGACGGGCCGGCGGCAAAGGACGCCGAGACGCTGTTCCCGACACTCTACAAGGCTTTCGTCGAGAAGGACATGAGCCTCCTCGAGGTCAACCCGCTGATCGTCCTGAAGGACGGCCACCTGCGCCTTCTCGACGCCAAGGTGTCGTTCGACGGCAACGCCCTGTTCCGCCACCCGGATGTCGAGGCGCTGCGCGACCTGTCCGAGGAGGACGACAAGGAGATCGAGGCGCACAAGCACGATCTCGCCTACGTGGCGCTCTCCGGCAACATCGGCTGCATGGTCAACGGCGCCGGCCTCGCCATGGCCACCATGGACATCATCAAGCTCTACGGCGCCGAGCCGGCCAACTTCCTCGACGTCGGCGGCGGCGCCTCCCGCGAGAAGGTGACGGCCGCCTTCAAGATCATCACCGCCGACCCGGCCGTGAAGGGCATCCTGATCAACATCTTCGGCGGCATCATGAAGTGCGACGTCATCGCCGAGGGCGTCATCGCCGCCGTGCGTGAGGTCGGGCTGAAGGTGCCGCTGGTCGTCCGCCTCGAGGGCACCAATGTTGCCCTCGGCAAGAAGATCATTTCCGAAAGCGGCCTCGACGTCATCGCCGCCGACGACCTCGACGACGCCGCAAAGAAGATCGTCGCCGCCGTGAAGGGAGCCTGACGCGATGTCCATCCTCGTCAACAAGGACACCAAGGTCATCGTCCAGGGCCTGACCGGCAAGACCGGCACCTTCCACACCGAGCAGGCGCTCGGCTACGGCGCCACGCAGATGGTGGCCGGCGTCACCCCCGGCAAGGGCGGTTCCACCTGGGAAGGCACGCTGCCCGACGGCCGCAAGGCGCAACTGCCGGTGTTCGACACTGTCGCCGAGGCGCGGGAGGCCACCGGCGCCGACGCCTCGGTCGTCTACGTGCCGCCGAAGTTCGCCGGCGCCTCGATCATTGAGGCGATCGATGCCGAGCTGCCGCTGATCGTCGCCATCACCGAGGGCATCCCGGTGCTCGACATGGTCAAGGTCAAGGCGCGGCTCGACCGCTCGCCCTCGCGCCTCCTCGGCCCCAACTGCCCCGGCGTGCTGACCCCCGGCGAATGCAAGATCGGCATCATGCCCGGCTCGATCTTCCGCAAGGGCTCGGTCGGCATCGTGTCGCGCTCGGGAACCCTGACCTATGAAGCGGTGTTCCAGACGACCAACGAAGGTCTCGGCCAGACGACGGCCGTCGGCATCGGCGGCGACCCGGTGAAGGGCACCGAGTTCATCGACGTGCTGGAGCTGTTCCTGGCCGATCCCGACACCACGTCGATCGTCATGATCGGCGAGATCGGCGGCTCGGCCGAGGAGGCGGCGGCTCAGTTCCTGCGCGACGAGGCCAAGCGCGGCCGCATGAAGCCGGTGGTCGGCTTCATCGCCGGCCGCACCGCCCCGCCCGGCCGCACCATGGGCCACGCCGGCGCGGTGATCTCCGGCGGCAAGGGCGGTGCCGAGGACAAGATCGCCGCCATGGAGGCGGCCGGCATCGTCGTGTCGCCGTCGCCGGCCCAGCTCGGCCGCACGCTGACCCGACGCCTCAAGGGCTGAAGGCTTTCAGCCGAACGGACCTCGCGGAGGCCGGCGCATGCCGCCCGCCGCGGGCTCCTTCCAACACCCACGGCGGCGCATCCTGCGGCCGCCGGAACGCGAGGACGGAGCGGACGGCTCCGAAACGCAAGATGGCATCGCAGACCGACAACGACGCTTTCGCCGCAACCTCGTTCCTCAACGGCGGCAACGCCGCCTACATCGAGGCGATGGAGGCCCGCTATCTCGCCGACCCCGGCTCGGTCGATCCCGAGTGGCGCGACTTCTTCGGCGCCCATTCCGGTGGGGTGGCCGGTCCGGCGGCCGGCGAGGCGGCGCGCGGGGCGAGCTGGTCGCGGCCCGACTGGCCGCCCAAGGTCAACGGCGAGCTGGTGTCGGCGCTCGACGGCAACTGGCCGGAAGCCTCGAAGATCCTCGAGAAGAAGATCGAGGCCAAGGCGCAGCCGGCCGGCATCACCGCCCAGGAACTCCGCCAGGCGACGCTCGATTCGGTGCGCGCCATCATGATGATCCGCGCCTACCGCATGCGCGGCCACCTGCATGCCGACCTCGACCCGATCGGCGTCGCCAAGCAGCTCGACCACGAGGAGCTGCATCCGGCCAGCTACGGCTTCACCGAGGCCGACATGGACCGGCCGATCTTCATCGACCACGTGCTCGGTCTCGAATACGCCACCGTGCGCCAGATGATCGACATACTCAGGCGCACCTACTGCGGCACCATCGGCTACGAGTTCATGCACATCTCCTCGCCCGAGGAGAAGGCCTGGGTTCAGGAGCGCATCGAGGGGCCGGACAAGCTGATCGAGTTCACCGAGAGGGGCAAGCGGGCCATTCTCAACAAGCTGGTGGAGGCCGAGGGCTTCGAGAAGTTCCTCGACGTCAAGTACACCGGCACCAAGCGCTTCGGCCTCGACGGCGGCGAGAGCCTGATCCCGGCGCTGGAGCAGATCATCAAGCGCGGCGGCAATCTCGGCGTCAAGGAGATCGTGCTCGGCATGCCGCACCGCGGCCGCCTCAACGTGCTGACCCAGGTGATGGCCAAGCCCCATCGGGCGCTGTTCCACGAGTTCAAGGGCGGCTCCTACGCCCCCGACGACGTCGAGGGCTCGGGCGACGTCAAGTACCACCTCGGCGCCTCCTCGGACCGCGAGTTCGACGGCAACAAGGTGCACCTCAGCCTGACGCCCAACCCGTCGCACCTCGAAATCGTCAACCCGGTGGTGCTCGGCAAGGTGCGCGCCAAGCAGGACGTGTCGGCCACCGTCTGGGAAGGCGACATCATCCCGTTGCGCGAGCGCGTCAAGGTGCTGCCGCTGCTGTTGCACGGCGATGCGGCCTTCGCCGGCCAGGGCGTCGTCGCCGAGTGCTTCGGCCTCAGCCAGTTGCGCGGCCACCGCGTCGGTGGTTCGATCCACTTCATCGTCAACAACCAGATCGGATTTACCACCAACCCGCACTTCTCGCGCTCGTCGCCCTATCCGTCCGACGTCGCCAAGATGGTCGAGGCGCCGATCCTGCACGTCAACGGCGACGACCCGGAGGCGGTGGTCTACGCCGCCAAGGTGGCGATCGAATACCGGCAGAAGTTCCACAAGCCGGTGGTGATCGACATGATCTGCTACCGGCGCTACGGCCACAACGAGGGCGACGAGCCGGGCTTCACCCAGCCGATCATGTATTCCAAGATCCGCGGCCACGCGACGACGCTGCAGATCTACGCGCGGAAGCTGATCAACGAGGGCGTGGTCACCCAGGACGAGGTGATCGGCATGCAGGCCGCCTTCCGCCAGAAGCTCGACCAGGAATACGACGCCGGTCAGGCCTACAAGCCGAACAAGGCCGACTGGCTGGACGGCGCCTGGGCCGGCCTGAAGGTGGCCGACAGCTTCGACGAGCAGCGGCGCGGCCAGTCGGGCGTCAATGTCGAGACGCTGAAGGAAATCGGCCTCAAGATCAACACGGTGCCGCCGACCTTCAACGTCCATCGCACCATCCAGCGCTTCCTCGACGCCCGCAAGAAGGCGATCGACACCGGCGAGGGCATCGACTGGGCACTCGGCGAGGCGCTGGCCTTCGGCTCGCTGGCCCTTGGCGGCCACAAGATCCGCCTCTCCGGCCAGGACTGCGAGCGCGGCACCTTCAGCCAGCGCCACAGCGTGCTCTACGACCAGGAGACCGAGGCGCGCTACATCCCGCTGGCCAACCTCTCCCCGGAGCAGGCGCCGTTCGAGGTGATCAACTCCATGCTGTCGGAGGAGGCGGTGCTCGGCTTCGAGTACGGCTACTCGCTGGCCCGGCCCAACGCGCTGACGCTGTGGGAGGCGCAGTTCGGCGACTTCGCCAACGGCGCCCAGGTGGTGTTCGACCAGTTCCTCTCCGGCGGCGAGCGCAAGTGGCTGAGGATGTCCGGTCTCGTCTGCCTGCTGCCGCACGGCTACGAGGGGCAGGGGCCGGAGCATTCGTCCGGCCGCCTCGAACGCTGGCTGCAGCTCTGCGCCGAGGACAACATGCAGGTCGCCAACTGCACGACGCCAGCCAACTACTTCCACATCCTGCGCCGGCAGCTGACGCGCGACTTCCGCAAGCCCTTGATCCTGATGACGCCGAAGTCGCTGCTGCGCCACAAGCGGGCGGTGTCCAGGCTCGCCGATTTCGGAGCCGAGACCTCGTTCCATCGCCTGCTCTGGGATCACGCCCAGTCGGACCCGGAGACGGTGACGGTGCGCCTCAAGCCCGACGCCGAGATCCGCCGCGTCGTGCTGTGCAACGGCAAGGTCTACTACGACCTCCTGGAGGAGCGCGAGAAGCGGGGGGTCGACGACGTCTATCTCTTGCGCGTCGAGCAGCTCTATCCCTTCCCGGCCAAGGCGCTGGTCAGCGAGCTTTCCCGCTTCCCCAATGCCGAGCATGTCTGGTGCCAAGAGGAGCCCAAGAACATGGGCTCCTGGACCTTCATCGACCCCTATCTCGAATGGGTCCTGAAGCAGATCGGCGCGAAAAACCCGCGCGCCCGCTATGCCGGCCGGGCGCCGTCGGCGGCCACCGCCACCGGTCTGATGTCCAAGCACCTTGCCCAGCTCGCCGCCTTCCTCGACGAAGCGCTCGGCTGATGCCTTTCGGGAGCGGCCGCCGGCCGTCCCCCTCACCCTTCCATCTGGAGAGACGCTGAAATGGCCAACGAGATCCGCGTTCCGACGCTTGGCGAATCGGTTACGGAAGCGACCATCGGCCGCTGGTTCAAGAAGCTCGGCGACGCCGTCAAGGCCGACGAGCCTCTGGTCGAGCTGGAGACCGACAAGGTGACCATCGAGGTGCCGGCGCCCAATGACGGCACGCTCTCGGAAATCCTGGTCGAGGCCGGCGAGACGGTCGGCGTCGGCGCTCTCCTCGGCTCGCTCGGCGAGGCGACGGCCAGTGCGGAAGCGCCCAAGAAGGCCGAGCCCGCCGCCCCGGCCAAGCCCGCCGAGGCTGCCAAGCCGGCGGAGTCCGCCAAGGCCGCCGCCCCGGTGCCGCCGCCGTCGCCGGCCGCCGCCCGCGTCATCGCCGAGACCGGCGTTTCGGTCGACAGCGGCTCCGGCAAGCGCGGTCAGGTGCTGAAGGAAGACGCGGTCGCCGCCGCCCGCAGCGCTCCGCCGGCCGCGCCGGTGGCGCCTGCTGCGCCCGCCGCGCCGCGGCCGCCGGTCGCCGCCGACGACGCGGCCCGCGAGGAGCGGGTGCGGATGACCAAGCTGCGCCAGACCATCGCCCGCCGCCTCAAGGAGGCGCAGAACACCGCCGCCATGCTGACCACCTTCAACGAGGTGGACATGACCGGCGTCATGGCGCTGCGGGCGTCCTACAAGGACCTGTTCGAGAAGAAGCACGGCGTCAAGCTCGGCTTCATGGGCTTCTTCGTCAAGGCGGTGGTGCAGGCGCTGAAGGAGATCCCGGCCGTCAACGCCGAGATCGACGGCGACGAACTGGTCTTCAAGAACTACTACCACATCGGCGTCGCCGTCGGCACCGACAAGGGCCTCGTCGTGCCGGTGGTGCGCGACGCCGACCAGCTGTCGATCGCCGGCATCGAGAAGAAGATCGGCGAATACGGCAAGCGCGCCCGCGACGGCCTGCTCCGGATCGAGGAGATGCAGGGCGGCACCTTCACCATCTCCAACGGCGGCGTCTACGGTTCGCTGATGTCGACGCCGATCCTCAACGCGCCGCAGTCGGGCATCCTCGGCATGCACAAGATTCAGGAGCGTCCGATGGTGGTCGGCGGCAAGATCGAGATCCGGCCGATGATGTATCTGGCGCTCAGCTACGACCATCGCGTCGTCGACGGCAAGGAGGCGGTGACCTTCCTGGTGCGCGTGAAGGAGAACCTCGAGGAGCCACAGCGGCTCGTTCTCGACCTCTGACCCTCGCGGCCCGTCGTCCGGCCGCCGCGCCCCACGCGCGGTGGCCGACAGTCGAAAGGAAGCCGGATGTCTCCCTATCTCGCCGAGCTCGCCGGCGTCATGGCGGTGTTCTCCTTCGCCATCGTGGCGCCGGGGGCCGACACCGCCATGGTGATGCGGCAGAGTCTTGTGCACGGCCGGCGGGCCGGCATCCTCACCGCCTTCGGCGTCGGCACGTCGCTGCTGTTCCACCTCTCCTACACCATCCTCGGCCTGGGGCTGATCGTCTCGCAGTCGCTGCTCTTGTTCTCGGTGATCAAGTGGGCCGGCGCCGCCTATCTGACCTACATGGGGGTGATGGCGCTGAGAGCGCCGGCGCCGGTTCTGCCCGAGCCCGGCGCCGAGCCGACCAGGGCGGCGCCGATGAGCGACGCCCGCGCCTTCGGCCTCGGCTTCCTGACCAACGCCCTCAACCCCAAGCCGATCCTGTTCTTCCTGTCGCTGTTCTCGGCGCTGGTCAGCCACCAGACGCCGGCGCTGGTCAAGGGCGGCTACGGACTGGTGATGGCCACCTGCCTGATCCTCTGGTTCTCGGCGGTCTCCTGCTTCCTGACCATGCCAAAGGTGCGAGGCGCCTTCGCGCGCGCCGGCCTGTGGATCAACCGCATCACCGGCGCGGTGTTCATCGCCTTCGGCATCCGTCTGGCGCTGACGCGCGCCAACTGACGCCCGCCGCATAGCCCCCAAAGGAGTGCTCGCATGTCCTACGATCTCGTCGTCATCGGAACCGGCCCCGGCGGCTATGTGGCGGCCATCCGCGCCGCCCAGCTCGGCCTCTCCGTCGCCGTCGTCGAGAAGCGGCCGACCCACGGCGGCACCTGCCTCAACGTCGGCTGCATTCCGTCGAAGGCGCTGCTGCATGCCTCCGAGATGTTCCATGAGGCCGGCCATGTGTTCGGCAAGCTCGGCGTCAAGGTCGGAGCGCCCGAACTCGACCTCGCGGCGATGATGGCCCACAAGGACGCCACCATCGACGGCAACGTCCGCGGCATCGATTTCCTGTTCAAGAAGAACAAGGTGGCCGTCCATCGCGGCTCCGGCCGGATCGTCGGCCCCGGCAAGGTCGAGGTGACCGCCGAGACCGGCGACAAGACGGTTCTCGAGGCGAAGGCGATCCTGATCGCCACCGGCTCGGAGGTGGCGGGCCTTCCCGGCATCGAGATCGACGAGAAGACCGTGGTCTCCTCGACCGGCGCGCTGTCACTCGACCGGGTGCCCAAGCATCTCGTCGTCATCGGCGCCGGCGTCATCGGCCTGGAACTCGGCTCGGTGTGGCGGCGGCTCGGCGCCGAGGTGACGGTGATCGAATATCTCGACCGCATCCTGCCGGGGCTGGACGGCGAGGTGGCCAAGGCCTTCCAGAAACTCCTGGAGAAGCAGGGCTTCGCCTTCCGTCTCGGCCGCCGGGTGACCGGCGTGGCGAACGGCAAGGTGACATTCGAGCCGGCGGCCGGCGGCGACGCCGAGACGGTCGAGGCCGACGTCGTGCTAGTGGCGGTGGGACGCAAGCCCTACACCGAGGGCCTCGGTCTGGCCGAGGTCGGCGTCAAGCTCGACGGCAAGGGCCGCGTCGAGATCGACGGCCATTACGCCACCAGCGTGCCGGGCATCTACGCCATCGGCGACGTGGTGGCCGGGCCGATGCTCGCCCACAAGGCCGAGGACGAAGGCATCGCCGTCGCCGAGCTGCTGGCCGGCAAGGCCGGGCATGTCAACTACGACGTCATCCCGGCCGTGGTCTATACCTCGCCGGAGGTGGCGGCGGTCGGCCGCACCGAGGAGGATCTGAAGGCGGCGGGCGTGCCCTACAAGGTCGGCAAGTTCGGCTTCATTGCCAACGGCCGCGCCAAGTCCATCCTGAAGACCGACGGCTTCGTCAAGGTGCTGGCCCATGCCGACACCGACCGGGTGCTGGGCGTGCACATCCTCGGGCCGGGCGCCAGCGAGGCGATCGCCGAGGCGGCGGTGCTGATGGAGTTCTCCGGTTCGGCCGAGGACCTTGCCCGCACCTGCCACGCCCATCCGACGCTGTCGGAGGCCCTGCGCGAGGCGGCGCTGGCCGTCGACGGCCGGGCCATCCATTCATGAGTTTCAGCGGCGGCGCCGGTCGACGACCGTGAACAGGCCGACGCCGCCGACCACCATCGCCGTGCCAAGAAGGTCGACGCCGCGCAGCGGCTCGCCGAGGAACAGCACGGCAAGGATGAGCGTCACCACCGGCGACAGCGTGCCGATGGTGGAATTGGCGGCCGCCGAGATGCGCGACAGGGCGGCGCTCATGAAGAAGCTCGGCAGCACCGTGGCGCCGATGGCCAGCATCACCGACAGCAGGAAGGCGCGGCCGGATACGACAAGCGCCGCAAGCGGATGGGTGACGAGGAACAGCGCCAGCACCACCAGCGCCGCGCCGGTCATCGCCACCGATGTGAACAGCGGCGCCCCCATGGCGGCGATGCCGCCGCGGGCGAGCAACTGGTAGAGCGCGAAGGTGACGGCGGCGCCGAGTACCCAGAGGACGCCGACCACGATGTCGCCGCCGCCGGTCTCGAAATCGGCCAGGAAGACGACGGCGAGGCCGAGATAGGCGATGCCGAAGGCGGCGAGCGGCCGCCAGCGCAACGGTTCGTGAAACAGCGCCGCGCCGAACAGCAGCACGAACAGCGGATAGGTGAACAGGATCAGCCGCTCGAACTGCGGCGTCAGCGTCTCCAGGCCCTTGAAGTCGGCGTAGGACGAGAACCAGTAGCCGATCACCCCGATGGCCAGCGCCTTGAGATAGGCCGATGCCGGCACCGTCGTGGCGCGACGGTCGCGGCCGCGATGGTAAGCGATGAGGCCGACGGCGACGTAGATCGGCACCGACAGACCCATGCGCAGGGCCAAGAGCGTCAGTGTGTCGACGCCCTCGGCGAAGGCGAGCTTGATCAGGATGCCCTTGGCGGCGAACAGCACGGCACCGACGGCGGCAAAGGCGTAGCCGACCCACAGCGGGCCGGCGGAGGAGGGGGTACTCAAGAGGCAGCGGCCCGGACGGGCCTCCCTTGGGAGGGCGGGAAGGCAAGCCATAAGCCATCGGCGGGCCGCTGGAAAGCCGGCCGGAGCATCGGATCGGCGGTGAAATCCGCTTTCCAAAAGGATCCGGCGCGAGCGCTAGCTCAGGCGCGCGGGTGGGCGCCCTTCCAGGCGGCGACCAGCCGCTCGGCGTCGACCGAGGTGTAGACCTGCGTCGTCGACAGGTTGGCGTGGCCCAGAAGTTCCTGGATGGTGCGGAGGTCGCCGCCCGAACCGAGCAGGTGGGTGGCAAAGGAATGGCGGAGCGCGTGCGGCGTCGCGGTGGGCGGCAGGCCGAGGGCGCCGCGCAGCCGCTGCATGGAAAGCTGGACGAGGCGCGGCGACAGCGGCCCGCCCTTGACGCCGCGGAACAGCGGCCCGTCCGGGGCGAGGCGGAAGGGGCAGAGGCGGACATAGTCGGCCACCGCCCGTCCGACCGCCGGCAGCACCGGCACCAGCCGCGTCTTACCGCCCTTGCCGGTGACGCGCAGCGCCCCACCGGTCTCCGGCGGCGCGGCGGCGGCGGTCAGCGCCAGCGCCTCGGAGACGCGCAGGCCGGCGCCATAGAGCAGCGCCAGCACGGCGCCGTCGCGGGCGGCCACCCAGGGCTCATCGGCGATGAGATCGGCGCCGGACACAACGGCCAGCGCGTCGTTGACGCCGAGCGGCCGCGGCAGCCGGCGCGGCGCCTTGGGGGCGGCGACGGCGGTGACGGCGGCGCTCTCCACCTTGCCCCGCTTTTCGAGAAAGCGGATCAGCGAGCGGATGCCGGAGAGGGAGCGGGCGAGGCTGGGCGCGGCAAGGCCGCCCTGGCGGCGGCGGGCCAGGAAGGCGCGGAAGTCGGCCGGGGTCAAGCGGCCGAGGTCGGCGACACCGGGCGGCGCGCCGAGATGGCCGGTCAGAAAGCGCAGGAAATCGTCGGCGTCGCGGCCGTAGGCCAAGGCGGTACGCGGGCTGAGGCGGCGGACGGCGGCCAGCCAGTCCTGCCAGTCGGCGATGGCGGCGGCAAGGTCGGGCGCCCTGGTGAGAAGCGGCGCGGGTTCGGTCATCGGTCTCTCGCCTGGTGTCGGGCCTTTCCTGCCCGGACTGTCGGCCGAAAAGCTGAATGGCCGATGAACGCCGACCTCAGGGTCGGTTCAACGGCGGCGGCCTAGAACGGGGACAAGGACGGCCCGGCGGCAGCGCTCGGCCGGCTCCGGTTTCAAGAAGGGATCGTGCCATGCTCCACAGGCGTCTTCTCGCCACCCTCGCCGGCTCGCTTGCCGTGGCGCTCGTCGCCGCCGCCGGCCTCGCCGGCACCGCGTCGAGCGCGGCGGCCGACGGCATCTACTTCGGCTTCGGTTTCAACGACGGTCCGCACGGCCCGCCGCCGCGCTGGGGCGGGGGTCCGCCGCCTCCGCCCGGACCCGGCTGGGGCCCGCCACCGCCGCGCTGGGGCTGGGGATCACCGCCGCCCCGTCACGGTTGGGGTCCGCCGCCGATGTGCCGCTCGCGCTGGGTCGACCGGCCGGTGGTCGATCCCTGGGGCCGCGTCATCCGCTACGAGCGGATGGAGGTCGTCGACTGCGGTCCGCCCCGCCACCGTCCGCGCTGGTGATCATCAAGGCACGACCACATCGGCATCGGCGCCTGCGATGACGTCGATCATCTCGAAGCCGCCGCTACGGTTGTAGGTATGCAGGCCGGAGAGCGGCGGTGCCGGCCTCAGCGCCACCAGCGTCGTCTCGGCATAGCCGCCGGCGTCGAGCCGGTCGACGCGGGCAAAGCCGAGGCCGGCGCCGTAGCCGCCGACGCTGTCCTGGAACGGCCGGATGACGGCGCCACCCGCTTGGAACATCCGGCCGGCCGGCCGCGCCGTGGCGACGTCCACCTTGGCCGGGCCGGAGAACAGCGGCATCCACGGTCCCACCGGTCGCTCGGCGGTGAAGATGGCAAGGCCGTCCCAGCTCGATCCCCAGTTGGCGCCCTGCTGCGGACGGACGGTGCCGAACAGGTACCAGCGGCCGTCGTCCGCCCGGTGCAGTGTGGCGTCGCCGAGGTCGATGTCGTCGATCAGCACCGCCGTCCGCTCCCAGCGATCCGGGAAATCCACGGCGCGCCACAGCTCCACCCGGCGGCTGCCCGACGTCTCGGGAATCATGTAGAGCGCGCCGTCCTCGGCGAAGACGAAGGGATAGGACAAGTGGCAATCGGCCTCGATCACCGGCCGTGGGGTGCCGGCCGGACCGTCGGGGCCGAGGTCCACCGCCGAAATGATGCCTTTCTCCGTCGCGAAGGGAAATTCCTCGACGAGTAGAACCGTCCGGCCGTCGTGACGCACCGGGAAGGGATCGGCGTAGAAGCGGTGGCCGTCGTCGGCGAGGCGACGCCACGGCCGGCCGGCGATCGCCGGCAGCGCCCCGTCGCCGGTTTCATCGGCACGCCAGGCAACCGCCCAGGTCGGCGGCGTCCGTACCAGGCGTTCGAGGCGGGCGGTGAGGCTGCGGGCGAAGGCGGCGGCGGTGAAGCCGGCCGGCCAGCCGGCCCGGCGCGGTGGCGGCTCCACCTCGACGCGCGGCAGCGTCAGCTCCGTGAGCGGCGTGCCGGCGGCGATCAGGCCGGCGGCCAGCGCCAGCATTTCCACCGCCCGCCCGGCCGCCGAACCGAGCCCCACCCCGAGCTGTCGCCGGTCCTCGACGGCGACGTGCCAGCGGCCGATCAGCCGGCGCGTTCCATCGGTGACGGCGACGAGGTCGAGAAAGGGTTCGTTGCCGGCCATGATGGCATCGGCGGCGCCGGCCACCAAGCCGGTGCCGCCCACGGTGACCAGCAGCCGGTCGCCGGCGGTATCCGGCGCGGCGGCGAGGTCGACGACGAGATCAGCGCCATCGCCGCCGACCGGCAGGTCGAGGACGGCGGCCGGCAACCGGTCGAGCGGGCCGCCGCGCGGCCGGCGGAAGGCCAGCGCCTCGAAGGCGAGGCAGAGATCGAGCAGCGACGACGGCGCCGCGCCGGCCGCCGGAACAACGGCGCCGGTGGCGCGGGCGGCGGCGAGCACGGCGGCGATCGCCTCGCCCTGCCAGCGGCGGAGATCAGTGGAATCGATCAGGAACGAGACGTGCATGCGGCCCTCCCATGCCGATGCTGCCGTGACGGTATCGCCGGCCGAGCGTCCGTGCCGCCCCGCCGCCGTCGCGGCCCGGACGGGCGCCGGGCGGCGGGCCGACGGTGGCGCCGGCGATCAGCTCGGTGCCGAATTCAACACGGATGCAGGCGCGGACGGGCTTGGGCACCAGCAGCCGCGACTCCATGATGGCCAGCGCCGAGATGCCGAGCTGTCCGTAGCCGACGTTCACCGTGGCGAGCCGCGTCGGCCGCGTTTCGCCGAGGCCGTCACAGCCGATCACTGAGACGTCGGCCGGAACGTCGAGGCCGGCCGCCGAGAGCGCCTGGAGCGCCCCCTCGGCGAGCGGATCGGTGAGGCAGAACAGCGCGGTGGCGCCGTCGAGCCCGCCGGGCGCGGCGAGGCGCCGGGTCACCGCTGTCGCTCCGGCGTCGAGGCCGTCCTCGGTGGCGACGATCGTCTCGGCGGCCGAAAGCCCGACCTCGGCCGCCGCCTCGGCGAAGCCGGTGCGTCGGCCGGCGAGAGGATCGCAGCCAGCGGCGGCGAGCATCGCCACGCGGCGGTGTCCGGCGTCCCGGAGGTGGCGTACCGCGACGCCGGCGGCAAAGGCGTTGGCCGGCACCACCGCGTCGGCCCGGCGCAGCCGCTCCTCGCCGTTCATCACCACCAGCGACAGACCGCTGCCGGCGAGGTCGCCGAGATCGAGCACGCCGCCGCCGCCGATGACGATGATGCCGCCGGCGTTCTCCGCCCGCGCCGTCTCGACGATCCTGCCGACGTCGATCTCCTCATTCTCGGGTATGACGGGAACCATCTTCAGCGACCGCCGCTCGCATTCGCGCCGGAGGCCCTCGTAGACGACCCTGTGGCGGAAGCCGGCCTCGCCGGCGGCGGCGAAGCCGCGGCCGAACACCACCAGCACCTGCTCCATGGTGGCGATGGTCGCCTTGGCGCGCCGCTGGTCGAGATAGCCGAGGTCGCGCGCCACGGCCAGCACGCGGTCGCGAACCTCGCGGCTGATCGAGGCGGTGCCGTTGAGGACGTGCGACACGGTGCTGACGGCAACGCCCGCCTCCCTGGCAATATCGCGAACCCCGACTTTCATCCTACTCTTTCCGCGGATGCCGACCGGCATCGGCGCATATCCGGCCCGGAATGAGCGATCCGGACCACGGGACGATGCGCATGCCAATGACGGTGGCAAAAGGGACAGCCGGCAAGGGCCAAGACCGACCTTTGCGAGCGGACCTTTTGTAACTTTCGTTTCTGGGCGCCCATTCATCAACCGATTTGGCGGGCGGATCAAGGCTTTGGTGACAGGCGGCAACGATTTCGGCGGCCGGCGGCGTTCGAGGCGGAGGCGGCCGCCGGGAGACGCGGACCTATTGCCCGCCGGGCGTGTCCAGGCGATAGCGGAAGTCGCAGCGCCGGCCGCCTTCCATCAGGGTTTCCGTGCGTTCGAGCGTCATGGCCGGATTGTAGCCGGCGGAGAACGCGGCGTCGCGGTTGCAGGACATGAGGGCGCCGATGTCGGCCAGCCCCATCTCGCGGTAGGTCTCGGCATAGCGGCAGCGGGTGACGTCGTAGGCGAGACGGTCGGGCGCCGCCTCCTTCACCTCGATCTCCAGCGCCTCCCCGGCGGTCCAGGCCGGCAGGATGGCGGCGAGATCCCGGCAGTCGGGCAGGCGGCCGAGTTCGGCGCGGCATGCCTCGCCATGGGCGACCGCCGCCTTGCGGATGGCGGCGTCGATGGCGGCGCGCGCCGCCTCGCGGCCGATCCGCTCGACCAGCTCGCGGTAGATGTGGCCGACGATCTCCGCCTCGATGCGGCGGCGTTCGATGATGGGCATCGGCATGGCGCTTCTCCTCTGGACACCGGAGGCTAAACCGAACGCCGTCCGCCGGAAAGCGATGTTGTGTCGCTCCGCAGTCCAGGCGGCGCTCGATGCGGAAAAAGCCGTCCGCACGGCCGCTTTGAGGCGATCGTGCGGACGGCGAAACGGCTTTGGTCCTCGGGACCGTTGTGCTATGAGAGCCACGACGAAGGACCGGCGACCGGTCCGGCGCCGGGTGCGGCCAGGCCGGCCGGCGCGGCAAAGCAAAGGTCGAAACGCCCCGTGAACTGGATCAACAACGTCGTCCGCCCGAAAATCCGCTCCCTCTGGTCCGCCAAGCGCGACGTGCCGGAAAACCTCTGGGTGAAGTGCCCCGAGACCGGCGAGATGGTTTTCCACCGCGACCTCGAAGCCAACCAGTGGGTGATCCCCAATTCCGGCTACCACATGCGCATGCCGCCCAGGGAGCGCTTCGTGAAGCTGTTCGACGGCGGCGAATTTGAAGAGATCGCCACGCCGGCCGTGACGCAGGACCCGCTGAAGTTCCGCGACGAGAAGCGCTACGTCGACCGCCTGCGCGACTCGCGCGCCAAGACCGGCAACGACGACGCCGTGCTGGTCGGCGCCGGCCGCGTCGAGGGCAACGCCGTGGTCGCCGCCGTTCAGGACTTCGACTTCATGGGCGGCTCGCTCGGCACGGCGGCCGGCGAGGCGATCATTCGCGGCGTCGAGGAGGCGGTCGCCCGTTCGGCCGCCTTCGTGATGTTCACCGCCTCGGGCGGCGCCCGCATGCAGGAGGGCATCCTGTCGCTGATGCAGATGCCGCGCACCACGGTGGCCGTCGAGATGCTGCGCGAGGCCGGCCTGCCCTATATCGTCGTGCTGACCAACCCAACGCTCGGCGGCGTCACCGCCTCCTACGCCATGCTGGGCGACGTGCACATTGCCGAGCCCGGCGCGCTGATCGGCTTCGCCGGGCCGCGCGTCATCGAGCAGACCATCCGCGAGAAGCTGCCCGAGGGTTTCCAGCGCTCCGAATACCTGTTCGATCACGGCATGATCGACATGGTGGTGCACCGGCACGAGCTGCGCGCCACCATCGGCCGCCTCGTCCGCCTGCTCACCCACGCGAGCGGCACCGCGCTGCTGCCGGCCTGACCCGGCCGGCCCCGTTCCCGACCCGCCGCGCCGCCGTCAGGGCGGCGCGTTTCTTTCGGGCGTCCCGCCCATCCGGACCTTGCCATGGAAACGCCGCTCGACATCATCGACCGCCTGCTGCAGCGCTGGCCGAAGGGCTTCGATCTCTCGCTCGGCCGCATCCGCCGGCTGCTCGCCGCGCTCGGCAACCCGCAGGACCGCCTGCCGCCGGTGTTCCACGTCGCCGGCACCAACGGCAAGGGCTCGACGGTGGCTTTCCTCAGGGCGATCCTCGAGGCCGAGGGCTATCGCGTCCACGCCGACACCTCGCCGCATCTCGTCCGCTACAACGAGCGCTTTCGCCTCGCCGACGGGCCGAGCGTCTCCGGCTCCGTCGGTGACGACGATTTCGCCGACGCGCTTCTCCGCGTCGAGGCGGCCAACGGCGACCAGGCGATCACCCTGTTCGAACTGCTGACCGCCGCCGGCTTCCTGCTGTTCGCCGAACGACCGGCCGACGCGGTGCTGCTGGAAGTCGGGCTGGGCGGCCGCTTCGATTCCACCAACGTCATCGACCGGCCGGCCGTGTCGGTGATCACCTCCATCTCGCTCGATCATCAGGCCTATCTCGGCGATACCGTCGAGAAGATCGCCTTCGAGAAGGCCGGCATCGTCAAGCGCGGTTGCCCGGTGGTGCTGTCGCCCAACCCGGACGGCGTGCGGGCGGTGGTCGAGCGCGTGGCGGCCGAGGTCGGCGCCGGCCCGCTGATGATCGGCGGCCAGGACTGGACCGCCTTCGAGGAGCGCGGTCGCCTGGTGTTCCAGGACGGCGACGCCCTGCTCGACCTGCCGCGGCCGCGCCTTCCCGGCGGCCACCAGATCGCCAATGCCGGCGCGGCCATCGCCGCCGTGCGGGCGGCCGGCTTCCGCGTCGGTCACGACGCCTTCGAGCGCGGCATGGAGCGCGTCGAGTGGCCGGCCCGGTTGCAGCGGCTGACGGCCGGCGCCATCGTCGACGCCGCTCCCGGCGGCGCCGAGATATGGCTCGACGGCGGCCACAATCCCGGCGCCGGCGAGGTGATCGCCTCGGCCATGGCCGATCTCGAGGAGCGCGTCGCCCGGCCGCTGGTGCTGATCGTCGGCATGCTGTCGACCAAGGACCCGCAAGGCTTCTTTGAGGCTTTCGCCGGCCTTGCCCGCCGTGTCTACACCGTGCCGATCCGCGGCTCCGACGCGGCGCGCGAACCGCAGGCGCTGGCCGCCGAGGCGCGCGGCGCCGGCGTCACGGCCATGGCCACTTCGGGCGTTGCCGCCGCGCTCGCCCACCTCTGCGACACCTGGTCGGGGCCGCCACCGCGCATCCTGATCTGCGGCTCGCTCTACCTCGCCGGCGAGGTGCTCGCCGACAACGGCACGCCGCCGGCCTGAGGGATCAGGCCCGCTCCTTGCGCTCGGCGAGCTTCACCACGTGCACCATCAGCGCCGTGGCGTAGAGCGGCGTCAGGATGTTGACGACGGGAATGGCCAGCAGTGCCGCGATCGTCAGGCCGCCAAGCATCACCTTGCCGGAATGGGCGACCCTCAGCGCCCGCGCCGCCTCGGGCGGCCGGAAGCGCATCGCCGCCTGCTCGAAATACTCCCGGCCGAGGAGATAGGCGTTGACGATCAGGAAGATCGGCACGTTGACGCCGGGGAAGAACAGGAGCGGCAGCAGCAGAATGTTGACCAGCACGACGAAGGCGGTGAAGCGCAGCGCCGTCAGGAGGCCGGTGACAAGCGGCTGCGCCGTGCCCGGCGGGTCGGCGGGATAGCGCGTCCGCTCCACCACCTCGGCCACCTCGTCGGCGTAGAGGCCGGCGAACAGCGCGGCGACCGGCGCCACCAGGAAGCCGAGGCCGACGAACAGCAGGATGCCGGCGAGCCATTCGACGGCGGTGCGCCAGCCGTCCGGCAGCGCGGCGGCGAAGTGGTCGGCCGCCGCCCAGGTGCCGATCCAGACGACGGCGAGGAGAGCGAGCGTCAGGCCGACCGACTTCCACAGTACCGTCCGGAAGGGCGGCGTCGGGATGTCGCGGAGGGCGGTCAGCACGGCGTTCAGCATTGTGGAAAGAATCCCCGTCCCATGCCGTGGAAGTGCGGCTTGCCGGTCAGTTGGGAATGGTCTAGGCCATTTGCAAACCTGAAACCGGCATTTGCAAAGCCGCACACGCCAGACGGCAGCCGCGACGCGGCCGACCCTTGGGAGAGTTTCCGCGATGAGCCTCGATTTCGACGTGCTGACCATCGGCAATGCCATCGTCGACATTCTTTCCCCCGCCGAGGAAGACATCCTGGTGCGGCTCGGCGTCACCAAGAGCATGATGCGGCTGATCGACGCCGAGGAAGCCTCGCGCATCTACGACATGATGGGGCCGGCGGTGGAAGCCTCCGGCGGTTCGGCCGCCAATACGGCAGCCGGCGTCGCCTCGCTGGGCGGCCGCGCCGCCTATATCGGCAAGGTGGCAATCGACGCCTTCGGCGAGGTGTTCACCCACGATATCCGTTCGCAGGGCGTGCATTTCGAGACCCGGCCGCTGTTCGACGGCGCCCCCACCGCCCGCTGCATGATCCTGATCACGCCCGACAGCGAGCGGACGATGAACACCTATCTCGGCGCCTGCCACCACCTTACCGTCGACGACATCGACGAATCGACGGTGGCGGCCGCTCGTTACACCTATCTCGAAGGCTTCCTTTGGGACCCGCCGGCCGCCAAGGAAGCGTTCCGCAAGGCCGCCAGGATCGCCCACGCGCACGGCCGGCTCGCCTCGATCACCCTCTCCGACAGCTTCTGCGTCGACCGCTTCCGCGCCGAATTCCTCGACCTGATGCGCACGGGCACCGTCGACCTGGTGTTCGCCAACAAGGAAGAAGCGAAGGCGCTCTACGAGACGCACGACCTCGGCACGGCCGTCGAGTGCCTGAAGCGCGACTGCAAGGCCGGCGTGGTGACGCTCGGCGGCGACGGCGCGCTGGCCTTCGAGGGCAACGAGATGGCCTCGGCGCCGGCCGTGGCGGTCGACGAGCTGGTCGACATGACCGGCGCCGGCGACCAGTTTGCGGCCGGCTTCCTCTATGCCCGCGCTCGCGGCCTGTCGCTGGACGCGGCGGTGCGGCTCGGCTGCATGGCCGGCGGCGAGTGCGTCGGCCACATCGGCCCGCGCCCGGCCGTCAGCCTCGCCCAACTCGCCCGCGACAGCGGCCTGAAGCTGCCGGCCTGAACAAGACAGCAAGCAGAGACGGTGCCGGAAATCAGAAGCCGCCTCCGGCGGCTTCCGGCGCCAAGCGGCGCCGCGCGGAGCGGGCCTGACGTGGCGAAGCCCCGTCAGGTGCAAAGCGGAGCGGAAGCCAAGGCGACGGATGTCGCCGCCGGCGCCTGAGGCCAAACTATAACATGGACGGCAGCACGCGGTCGGGCAGGTGGTGCTCGTCCATGAAGGCGCGGATGTTGACGATCACCTTCTCGCCCATCTCGATGCGGCTCTCGATGGTCGCCGAGCCCATGTGCGGCAGGAGCAGCGCCCGGCCGCATTTCACCAGCTTGGGGCTGATCGACGGCTCCTGCTCGTAGACGTCGAGACCGGCGCCGGCCAGCTCGCCGGCCACCAGCATGCGGGTCAGCGCCGCCTCGTCGACGATCTCGCCGCGGGCGGTGTTGATCAGATAGGCGTCCGGCCGCATCAGCTTCAGCCGCCGCGCCGACAGGAGGTGGTAGGTGGCCGGCGTGTGCGGGCAATGGACGGTGACGATGTCCATGCGGTTCAGCATCTGGTCGAGGCTCTCGCACCAGCTGGCGGAAAGCCTCTCCTCGACCTCGATCGGCAGGCGGTGGCGGTTGTGGTAGTGGACGGAAAGGCCGAAGGCGGCGGCGCGGCGGGCGACCGCCTGACCGATGCGGCCCATGCCGACGATGCCGAGCTTCTTGCCGCGCAAGCGGCTGCCGAGCATGCCGGTCGGCGACCAGCCCTGCCACTCGCCGGCCTGAAGTGCCCGCATGCCCTCGGCCATGTGGCGCGGCACGGCGAGGATCAGCGCCATGGTCATGTCGGCGGTGTCCTCGGTCAGGACGCCCGGCGTGTTGGTGACGGCGATGCCGCGCTCGGTGGCCTTGATGACGTCGATGTTGTCGACGCCGTTGCCGAAGTTGGCGATCAGCTTCAGGCCGGGGCCGGCCTGGGCGATGACGCCGCCGTCGACGCGGTCGGTGACGGTCGGCACCAGCACGTCGGCGATGCGGCTGGCCTCGACCAGCTCGGCCTGGCTCATCGGCCGGTCGGTGGGGTTGAGGCGGACGTCGAACAGCTCGCCCATGCGCGTCTCGACGACGTCGGGCAGCTTGCGCGTCACCACCACCAGGGGCTTCTTGCCGGCCATGTTCTCGTCCTTGCCTGTTGACCGCCGGCGGGGCGGCCGATGTCGGGGTGAGTGTCGGACAGCCGCCTGCGGGCGTCAATCCGGCTGAGGTCCGATACCGTGCCGCAACATGGCGGCGGCGGCGTTGACGCGACGTTAACTTCGACCGGCAACCATGGCGGCTGCGCCGCGTACGGCGGCGAAGGTCTTTTGCGGCGGAAGGGACGACGATGCGGACGGCGGGGCGATGGGCAGCGGTTCTCTCCGCAGGGCTGATGCTTGCCGGTCCGGTTGTCGCCCAGAACGTGACGGTCGGCAGCTCCGGCCTGCCGGTACCGCGCTTCGTCAGCCTCAAGTCCGATTCGGTCAACGTCCGCCAGGGACCGTCGCGCGATCAGGCGGTGATCTGGCGCTACGTACGCGCCGGCATGCCGGTGGAGATCACCCAGGAATTCGAGAACTGGCGGCGCATCCGCGACTTCGAGGGCGGCGAGGGCTGGGTGTTCCACTCGCTGCTGTCGGGCACGCGCACCGCTCTCGTCGCCCCCTGGGCGGCCGACAAGACGCTGATCGACCTGCACGCCGGCCCGGACGAGACGAGCCGCGTCACCGCCCGCGTCGAACCGAAGGTGCAGGCGCCGGTCGAGAAATGCGACGGCAGCTGGTGCCATCTCGACGGTCGCGGTTTCTCCGGCTGGATCGCGCAGGGGTCGCTGTGGGGCGTCTACCCGGACGAGAAGTTCTGAGAGCCCGACCCGAAATTCTACCGGGGCGGGTATCCAGCTTCGCTTTCCGCGCTTCCGATGCTCACGAACCTCGGTTCGCTCCGCTCCGGGTCTCGAAACCATCGCTATCTGCCTGAGACCCGCGGGTTTCGAGTCGGACTCCGATCTTTCAGAAATGAGACTCGATGGCGTCCCAGATCAGCGCCGCCACATCCGGCCCGCCGAGCCGGCGGATGGCGCGGATGCCGGTCGGCGACGTCACGTTGATCTCGGTCAGCTTGTCGCCGATGACGTCGATGCCGACGAAGATCAGGCCGCGATCCCTGAGTTCCGGGCCGATCGCCTCGCAGATTTCGAGGTCGCGCGCCGTCGGCTCGGCGCCGGCCGCCGCGCCGCCGCGCACCATGTTGGAGCGGAGGTCGCCCTCCGCCGGCACGCGGTTGACGAGACCGGCGAACTTGCCGTCGACCAGGATGATGCGCTTGTCGCCGGCCCGCACCGCCGGCAGGTAGCGCTGGGCGATGAACGGATCGCGCGACTGGGTCAGGAACAGCTCCAGGAAGGCGCTGAAATTGTCGTCGTCGGGCCGGACGCGGTAGACGCCCTGACCGCCGGCCCCGTAGAGCGGCTTCAGCACGATGTCGCCGAACTCGGCGCGGAAGGCGCGGATCTCGTCGGGATCGCGGGTAATGATCGTCTCCGGCATCAATTCGGGATAGTTCATCACCAGCAGCTTCTCCGGCGCGTCGCGCACCTCGGCCGGATCGTTGACCACCAGCGTCGCCGGGTGGATGCGTTCGAGCAGGTAGGTGGTGGAGAGATAGGCCATGTCGAACGGCGGGTCCTGGCGCAACAGCACCACGTCGAGTGTCGAGAGGTCGGTCTTCTCCGGCGAGCCGAGCGTGAAGTGGTTGCCGGGTTCGTCGCGCACCGCCACCGGCTCGATCACCGCCGTCACCTTGCCGTCGCGCAGCGTCAGCCGGTCGGGCGTGTAGTGGTGGAGGCTGTGGCCGCGCCGTTCGGCCTCCAGCATCAGCGCGAAGGTGGAATCGCCGGCAAGGCGGATCGAGGCGATGTGGTCCATCTGGACGGCGACGGAAAGGCTCATGGCAAACTCGTCTTCGGGAGGGGGCGCCGCCGTTTATGGGCGGCTTCCGGCCGACGCGCAACGGGAAAGCGCTTCACGAAGACGCGTTCTCGACGTGGCGCGGCCAGCGGCGCGGGCTGACCGCCACGAGGTCGAAGCGCAGCGTCAGGCCGGCGAACTCGGGGTGGCGGGCGAGATAGAGGTCGGCCGCCGCCTCGATGCGCCGCCAGCCGCCGGCGCCGACCGCTTCGAGCCCGGCCTCGACGGTGGTCCGCGCCTTCACCTCGACGAAGGCGACAACGTCGCCACGCCGGGCGACCAGGTCGATTTCGCCGAGCGGCGTCCGGTAGCGGGCGGCGAGGATGCGGTAGCCCTTGAGGCGCAAGGCCCAGGCGGCGATGCCCTCGGCGACGCGGCCGCGCGCCTCGCGTGCCCGGCGATCGGCGCTCACCCGACCTCTCCGTCCTCGGGATCGCCGTTGTCGAGCGCCGCCTTCAGCCGGAGGGCCACGGCGTAGACCTCCTTGCGCGGCCGTCCCGTGGCCTTCGCCACCTCGGCCGCCGCCTGTCCGGCGCCTTGCGTTTCCAGTGCGGCGGCGAGCAGCGCTTCGATGTCGGCCTCGCCGGCCGCCTCATCGCCCGGCGGGCCGGCCACCAGCACGATCTCGCCGCGCGGCGGATCGGCCTCGGCGCCGGCCGCCAGCTCGGACAGCGTGCCGCGCCGCACCTCCTCGAAGCGCTTGGTCAGCTCGCGGCAGAGGGCGGCCGGCCGGTCGCCGCCCAGCACCTCGGCCATGTCGCGCAGCGTTTCGGCCGCCCGGTGCGGCGATTCGTAGGCGATGAGCGTCGCCGGCACGGTGCGGAAGACGGCGAGCCGGTTGCGGCGGGCGCCCGAGCGGTGCGGCAGGAAGCCGAGGAACAGGAAGGTGTCGGTGGGGAGGCCGGCGGCGGTGAGCGCGGCGAGGATCGCCGAGGCGCCGGGCACGGGGATCACCTTCAGGCCCTCGGCGAGCGCCGCCTCCACCAGCTTGTAGCCGGGATCGGAGATCAACGGCGTGCCGGCATCGGAGACCAGTGCCAGACGCATGCCGCCGCGCAGCATGGCGAGAAGGCGCGGCCGCTCGCGGGCGGCGTTGTGCTCGTGGTAGATGGCCAGCGGCTTGCGGATGGCGTAGCGGTCGAGCAGCACGGCGGTGACGCGGCTGTCCTCGCAGATGACGAGGTCGGCGCCGGCCAGCACCTCCAGCGCCCTGAGCGAGATGTCCTGGAGGTTGCCGATCGGCGTCGCCACCGGATAGAGGCCGGGCTCGATCGGCCTGCCGGCAAAGGCGGTGCCGTCGATGGCGTAGCCGGTTGTCGCCGGGCGGCCGGCCGCCTCGCTCATCGCCGCGCCACGATGTCGGCGGCGATGCGCAGGTCGCGGATCGGCCGCACCGCGGCGATCGACGCCTGATAGACCGGATGCGCCTTGAACGCCTCGAGCGCCGCCTCGTCGGCGAACTCGCCGTAGACGACGAAGTCGATCTCGTTGCCGAGGCTGTCGAGCTTGAGGTTTTCGCCGACTTCGAGATGCAGGGCGTGCGGATTGGCTTCGAGCAGGCGAAGACCGCTCAGCACCCGGTCGCGGTCGGCTTCGGAACGGACGGAGAAATAGACGACGTGCCTGATCATGGGATTCCCTCGGCCGGTCGAGTTCCAGAAACTCGGGCCGGCGCAATGCCTGCCTGCTCCAAAACCACACTTTGACCGGAAAATCGAGTGACCGCCGCCTATTCGCCGCCTCTCCACCGGTAAATGCCGCTTGAGGAGTTGCATCGTCCGCCGTTTGTCATTGAAATGGAATGGATGCTTTTGCGGCGGAAGGTAAAGCGATGACCCGTGACGATGCCCGTGACGATGGCCGGGTGGCGAGCGGCGCGGCCGGCAGGACCGCGTCTTCGGATAAGGGCCTTTCGAGGCTGGCGGGGCCGGTGAGCCGGCGTCTGGCGCTGCTGATGCTGGGCGGCGTGGCGCTTGCCGCCTGCTCGCCGGTCGGCAGGCCGAGCGGCGGCGCCAGTCTGCTGCCCGCCCCGACCGGGCCGACCGTGTCGGGCGAGGTGCTCGGCACCGGCTCGGTGCGCGTGGCGCTCCTCTTGCCGAAGACGGCGCCCGGCAACGGCGCCGCGCTGGCGATGGCCATGCAGAACGCCGCCCAGCTCGGCCTCAACGATTTCTCCGGCAACGACCTGACGGTGCTGGTCAAGGATACCCGCGGCACCGCCGAGGGCGCCGCCGACGCGGCGCGGCAGGCCATCGCCGAGGGCGCCGAGCTGATTCTCGGCCCGGTGTTCGCCGCCGAAGTGGGCGGCGCCGGTCCGGTGGCGCGGGCCGCGTCCGTGCCGGTGATCGCCTTCTCCTCCGATCCGTCGGTGGCGGCGGCCGGCGTCTACATCCTCGGCTTCCTGGTCGACGGCCAGGTGCGCCGCGTCGTCGCCGAGGCGGCGAGATCCGGCCGCAAGTCGATCGCCGCCATCATGTCGCAGAGCGCCTTCGGCAACCTCGCCGAGGCGGCGCTGCGCCAGGAGGCCGGCCGCAACGGCATGCGCGTCGTCGCCGTCCAGCGCTTCCCGGCCGGCGGCGAGGCGCAGGCGGCATCGGCCATCGCCGCGGTCGCCTCGCAGATCGACTGCCTGCTGGTGCCCGAGGGCGCCGGCGTGGCGCCGGCCATCGCCCGCTCGCTGAGGACGGCCGGCGTCGACCTCGGCCGCATCAAGCTGTTGGGCACCGGCGTCTGGAACGATCCGGCCGTCTACACCGATCCCTCGCTGGTCGGCGGCTGGTTCCCGTCGCCGGAGATTTCCGGCTTCTCGGCCTTTGCCAGCCATTACCGCTCGGCCTATGGCAGCGAACCGCCGCTCACCGCCTCGCTGGCCTACGACGCCGTGGTGCTGGCCGCCGGCCTCGCCCGCACCGCCGGCAGCCAGCGCTTCCAGCTCAGCGTGATCACCAACCCCGAGGGCTTCCTGTCGTCGGTGAACGGTCTGTTCCGCTTCAACGCCTTCGGCACCAACGACCGTGGCCTCGCCGTCTACGAGGTGACGGGATCGACGCCGTCGCTGGTCTCGGCGGCGCCGCGCGCCTTCACCGGCGCCTGACGGCGGCTTTCTCCGACAGACAAGCGGCGGCTGCGGCCGCCGCCCGCGAGGGCTCGTCCCGATGTCCGGTTTCCTCGTCAAGATCTGCGGCCTCTCCACGCCGGACAGCCTGGAATGGGCGATCGCCGCCGGCGCCGACCTCGTCGGCTTCGTGCATTTCGCCAGAAGCCCGCGCCACGTGGCGGTGGAAACCGCCGCCGCGCTGGCCCGGCAGGCGGAGGGGCGGGCGAAGACGGTGCTGCTCACCGTCGATGCCGGCGACGATCTCCTGGCTTCCCTCGTCGCGGCGATGGCGCCCGATTTTCTCCAGTTGCACGGCCGCGAGAGCCCGGAGCGGGTGGCCGAGGTGCGCGCCCGCCACGGCCGGCCGGTGATCAAGGCGCTCGGCATCGGCTCGGCCGACGACGTCGCCGCCGCCCGTGCCTTCGTTGCCGCCGCCGATCTCCTGCTCTACGACGCCAAGCCGCCCAGGGACGCCAGCCGTCCCGGCGGCCTCGGCGTCGCCTTCGACTGGTCGCTGCTCACCGGCGCGCCGACGCCCTTCTTGCTTTCCGGCGGCCTTGACCCTACCAACGTCGGAGAAGCGGTGCGGCAGGTGCGGCCGGCGGGCGTCGACGTCTCCTCGGGCGTCGAGCGCGCGCCGGGCGTCAAGGACGAGGGCCGCATCGGCGCCTTCGTCACGGCGGCGCGAGAGGCGAACGAAGAGGATCAACGATGAGCGAGGCGACGCTGAATTCCTTCCGGACCGGTCCGGACGAGCGCGGCCATTTCGGCATCTTCGGCGGCCGCTACGTCGCCGAGACGCTGATGCCGCTGATCCTCGACCTCGATCGCGCCTATCGCGAGGCCAAGGCCGATCCGGCCTTCCACGCCGAGCTTCAGGCGCTCAACGCCACCTACACCGGCCGGCCGTCGCCGCTCTATTTCGCCGAGCGGCTCACCGCCCACCTCGGCGGCGCCAAGATCTATCTGAAGCGCGAGGAGCTGAACCACACCGGCAGCCACAAGATCAACAACTGCCTCGGCCAGATCCTGCTCGCCCGCCGCATGGGCAAGACGCGCATCATCGCCGAGACCGGCGCCGGCCAGCACGGCGTCGCCTCGGCCACCGTCTGCGCCCGCTTCGGCTATCCGTGCGAGGTCTACATGGGCGCCACCGACGTCGAGCGGCAGAAGCCCAACGTCTTCCGCATGGAACTCCTGGGCGCCGAGGTGCACCCGGTCACCGCCGGCAACGGCACGCTGAAGGACGCCATGAACGAGGCGCTGCGCGACTGGGTGACCAACGTCGAGACCACCTACTACATGATCGGCACGGCGGCCGGCCCGCATCCCTATCCGGCCATGGTGCGCGACTTCCAGTCGGTGATCGGCATCGAGACGCGCGAGCAGATCCTCGCCGCCGAAGGGCGGCTGCCCGACCTCGTCGTGGCGGCGGTCGGCGGCGGTTCCAACGCCATCGGCATCTTCCATCCCTTCCTCGACGACCGCGACGTCCGCATCGTCGGCGTCGAGGCTGGCGGCCACGGCATGGAGGTGCACAACGGCCACGCCGCCTCGCTGAACGGCGGCCGGCCGGGGGTGCTGCACGGCAACCGCACCTATCTCTTGCAGGACGACGACGGCCAGATCCTCGAAGGCCACTCGATCTCGGCCGGCCTCGACTATCCCGGTATCGGCCCCGAGCATTCCTGGCTGAACGACCAGGGCCGCGTCGCCTACGTGCCGGCCACCGACCGGGAGGCGCTCGACGCCTTCCAGACGCTGACCCGCGTCGAAGGCATCATTCCGGCGCTGGAAAGCGCCCACGCCGTCGCCGAGGCGATCAAACAGGCGCCGAAGATGGGCAAGGACGAGATCATCGTCGTCAACCTCTCCGGGCGCGGCGACAAGGACGTGTTCACCGTCGGCAAGATCCTGGGAGTCGAGCTGTGAGTTCCCCTGTCACCCGTATCGACGCTCGCCTCGGCAAGCTCAAGGCCGAGGGCCGGGCGGCGCTGGTCACCTTCGTCACCGCTGGCGATCCCGATGCCGCCACCTCGCTCGCCATCCTGAAGGCGCTGCCCGGCGCCGGCGCCGACATCATCGAGTTCGGCATGCCGTTCTCCGATCCGATGGCCGAGGGCCCGCCGATCCAGGCCGCTGACATCCGGGCGCTCAGCGCCGGCCAGACGCTGGCGCGGACGCTGGAGCAGGTGCGCGCCTTCCGCGAGGGCGACGATGAAACGCCGATCGTGCTGATGGGCTATTACAATCCCGTCTACATCTACGGCGTCGATCGCTTCGTCCACGATGCCAAGGCGGCCGGCGTCGATGGCCTGATCATCGTCGACCTGCCGCCCGAGGAGGACGAGGAGCTGTGCCTGCCGGCCATCGCCGCCGGCATCAGCTTCATCCGCCTGGCGACGCCGACCTCCGATAACGTCCGCCTGCCGGTGCTGCTGAAGAATTCCTCGGGCTTCGTCTATTACGTCTCGGTGCTCGGCGTCACCGGCGTCAAGTCGGCGGCGGCCGGCGACGTCGCCGCCGCCGTCGCCCGCATCAAGGCGCACACCGATCTGCCGGTGATGGTCGGCTTCGGCGTCAAGACCGGCGAGCAGGCGGCGGCCATCGCCGCGCACGCCGACGGCGTGGTGGTCGGCTCGGCGCTGGTCAACGCGGTGCGCGATTCGCTTGACGGTGGCAAGGCGACCTCCGGCACGGTCAAGGCGGTGGCCGATCTCGTCGCCGATCTCGCCGCCGGCGTGCGGCGGGGTCGGAGCTGACCATGGCGGGCGGTCACGGTCTCGACGGCGCCGCGCTCGGCGCGGCCTGGGCGCTGCCTTTCGTCGGCATCCTGCTGTCGATCGCCCTCGGCCCGCTGCTGGCGCCGCGCTTCTGGCACCATCACTTCGGCAAGGTCGCCGCCCTCTGGGCGCTGGGCTTCGTCCTGCCCTTCGCCGTCGCCGCCGGACCGGGCGCCGTGGTCGAGCCGCTGGCCGAGGCGCTGCTGCACGACTACCTGCCCTTCGTCATCCTGCTCGGCGCCCTGTTCACCATCGCCGGCGGCATCCTCGTCACCGGCAACCTGCACGGTTCGCCCGGCACCAACCTCGCGCTGATCGGCACCGGCACGCTGCTCGCCTCGCTGATCGGCACCACCGGCGCCTCCATGCTGCTGATCCGGCCGCTGATTCGCGCCAACGATGGCCGCCGCCACAACGTCCACGTCGTCGTGTTCTTCATCTTCCTGGTGTCGAACATCGGCGGCTCGCTGACGCCGATCGGCGACCCGCCGCTGTTCCTCGGCTATCTGCGCGGCGTCGGCTTCTTCTGGACGACGGTTCACATGCTGAAGGAGACCGGCTTCGTCGCGCTGATCCTGCTCGGCCTGTTCTACCTGATCGACCGCCGCCTCTATCACAATGACGACGACTTCAGGGGCCGTGCCGACCCGACGCCCGACACCGGCCGCCTCGGCGTCGAGGGCCTCGTCAATCTCGCGCTGCTGGCCGTAGTGGTCGGCGCCGTGCTGCTGTCGGGCGCCTGGAAGCCGGGCATCGAATTCCACGTGGCCGGCGTGGCGGTGGAATTGCAGAACATCCTGCGCGACGGCCTGCTGGTTGTCGCGGCGCTGGCCTCGCTTCTCCTGACGCCCAGGGGACTGCGCGCCCGCAACGGCTTCGAATGGGGGCCGATCCTCGAGGTGGCAAAGCTGTTCGCCGGCATCTTCGTCACCATCATCCCGGTGCTGGCCATGCTGCGCGCCGCCTATGACGGCGCCTTCGCGCCGCTGATCGGCCTGGTGACGGCGGCCGACGGCACGCCGGTCGACGCCATGTATTTCTGGGCCACCGGTCTCCTGTCGTCCTTCCTCGACAACGCGCCGACCTATCTCGTGTTCTTCAACCTGGCCGGCGGCGATCCGGCTCACCTGATGGGCGACATGGCGACGACGCTGGTCGCCATCTCGGCCGGCGCCGTGTTCATGGGCGCCAACACCTATATCGGCAACGCGCCCAACTTCATGGTCAAGTCGATCGCCGAGGGTGCCGGTATCCGGATGCCCTCCTTCTTCGGCTACATGGCCTGGTCGGGTGCCATCCTGATACCGCTGTTCCTGCTGACCACCCTCGTGTTCTTCCTCTGAGGCGCGCTGGCGCCGAGCGCCGCCGCAACCTCCGGCAAATGCCTATGCTCCGAAAAGACGACAGGGGAGCGCCCGCGCGGCGCTTGTCCCGCCGTCTTGCCGATGCTTAGAGTGTCGATCTGATTGAATCAGATCGACACTCTAAGCTCCTTTGTTTGAAGCATAATCTTGTCGATCCTCGTTTCACTCCGGTCGGATTATGCTCTAAGTCCCGCTTGCCTTTTTCCGAGGATGCCTCCGATGCTGAAGACCCTGCTGGCGGTTGCCGCTTTCGCTCTGTCCGCTCCCGCTCATGCCGCCGAGGCGACGGCGCCGGTGCGCGCCATCATGGACGTGGCGGTATCGATCTGGTCGGGTGAGGACAACGATCCCGTCGATTATTTCGACGAGGCACACATCGGCAACTTCAGCGCCGAACTGCGCGCCCTCTACGCCGAGGCGTCCAGGCATCCGGCCTACGACACCGACGAGGAGACCGGCAGCCCCTTCGATTACGATCCCATCATTTCCGGGCAGGATGGCTGCCCGCTGGAGGATCTGACCATCGATGAGGAAGCGGCGACCGCCGCCGGCACCGACGTCGTTGCCCGCTTCAAGCGCTTCACCTGCTTCGAGGGCAGTTCCGACGCCGAACGCAACGCCGTATCCGAGGTGCATTTCCGGGTGATCGAGGAAGACGGCGGACCGGTGATCGACGACGTCGTCGCCGGCGAGGGCGACGACCGGACGTCGCTTGTCGAGACGCTGAGGGCGATCATTGGCGGCTGACGGCGGGCCAGGGCGCGGATCAATGCAGCGTGCCGCCCATGCCGGAAATACCAAATTCTCGGAGGAGATTTGGTGGAGCTAAGCGGGATCGAACCGCTGACCTCCTGCATGCCATGCAGGCGCTCTCCCAGCTGAGCTATAGCCCCATCAGGTGTCGTTTCCGTCTTTGGAAGAGGCCGTCCGGCTTTCGCTTTCGGGCGTCACCGGCATGGGTTCCGGCTCGACGAGGCGGGATATACTCAGCATTCCCGCGTTGATCAAGAGGTTTTTCGGGCCGCAGCGATTTTTCCGTCATCTTTTTGGCAGAACGGCGGATTTCCGATGTTTTTGAAGGACTTGCGCGGCAGCCGCAAAAAGAAAGGCCGGCTGGGAGCGCCAGCCGGCCGAATGTCTCGGGTGTCGGGCAAAAGAGCCTCAGTGCTCCTCCTCGTCGCCGACGCCGCCGATCAGGTCGGACATGTCGCCGCCGTCCTCGTCTTCCTCCTCGAGGAAGACGTCGTCCTCCGGCGTCTCGTCCTCGATGTCGGCGTCCTCGATATCGGGCACGTCGTCGCCGTCAGCGTCCTCGGCATCCTCGAGGCTGACGAACTCCGGAGTGAGCGCGCCGACCTCGACGACCTCCTCCTCGGTGTCATCCTCGTCATCAATGGCGGTCGCCGGCCGCGCCCGCGCCGCCAGCCCGGCATCGAACTGGGCGCCGCATTTCGGGCAGAGGATGGGGGTGCGGTTCAGATCGTAATACTTCGCGCCACAGCTGGGGCAAAGACGCTTCAGCCCAAGTTCAGGTTTCGCCACGGTCGGCCTCGCGTGTGTCAGGTAAATCGGGGTGGCACATACAGGCAAATCCCGGTGCCTGTCAAAGGTGAATTGGTTGCGGCGGCCCGGAGTGTCCGGCCTTGCCGGCCGCGCCGGGCAAGTGACGCGGCCGTCCGACTGTGCTAGAGGGGCCGGCGAGCCCGCGGCAGCCCGCCGGGGCAGACGTGTCAGGTGTTCCGCTCCATGGCCAGTCCCGCCGCCCGTCCGCTGACCGCCCTGAAGTCCGGCCCGCTCCGCGGCCGCGTCCGCGTTCCCGGCGACAAGTCGATCTCGCACCGGGCGCTGATGCTCGGCGCGCTCGCCGTTGGCGAGACCGTCGTCACCGGCCTCCTCGAAGCCGAGGACGTCATGAATACGGCGGCGGCCATGCGCGCCTTCGGCGCCACGGTGATCCGCGACGACGACGGCACCTTCCGCGTGCGCGGCCTCGGCGTCGGCGGCCTGCTGGAGCCGGCCGGCATCATCGACTTCGGCAATGCCGGCACCGGCGTCCGCCTGACCATGGGCCTCGCCGCCGCCCAGCCGATCGCCGTCACCTTCACCGGCGACGCCTCGCTGGTCAAAAGGCCGATGGGCCGGGTGCTGGAGCCGCTGTCCGAGATGGGCGTCGAGGTGATCGCCCGCTCCGGCGGCCGCCTGCCGCTGACCATGCGCGGGCCGCGCCTGCCGCTGCCGATCACCTACCGGCTGCCGGTGCCGTCGGCGCAGGTCAAGTCGGCGGTGCTGCTGGCCGGCCTCGGTACGCCCGGCATCACCACGGTGATCGAGCCGGTGTTCACCCGCGATCATACCGAGCGCATGCTCAGGGGCTTCGGCGCCGATATCGAGATCGTCGACGAGCCGGGCGGCGGGCGCCGCATCGCGCTGGTCGGTCGGCCGGAGCTGAAGCCGCAGGTGATCGATGTGCCGGCCGATCCGTCGTCGGCCGCCTTCCCGATCGTCGCGGCGACGCTGGTCGAGGGCTCCGACGTCACCGTCGAGGGCGTGCTGATGAACCCGGCCCGCATCGGCCTGATCGACACGCTGCTCGAAATGGGCGCCGACATCGAGGTGACGGCCGAGCGGACGACCGGTGGCGAGCGTCTCGCCGACCTGCGCGTCCGCCACGCCGAGCTTGCCGGCGTGACGGTACCGGCCGAACGGGCGCCGTCGATGATCGACGAATATCCCGTCCTGGCCGTCGCCGCGGCGGCGGCGCGCGGCGAGACGCGCATGCTCGGCGTCAGTGAGATGCGGGTGAAGGAATCCGACCGCATCGCCGCCGTCGTCGCTGGCCTCAAGGCCAACGGCGTCGCCTGCGCCGAGGGGCCGGATTGGCTGTCGGTGCGCGGTGGCCGCATCGCCGGCGGCGGCCGCATCACGACGTATCTCGACCACCGCATCGCCATGAGCTTCCTGGTGCTGGGCCTTGTCGCCGGCAGCCCGGTAACCGTCGACGACGCCACGCCGATCGCCACCTCCTTCCCGACCTTCGAGGCGCTGATGGCCGGCCTCGGCGCGTCCTTCGAGGCGGCGGAGGCGATCGATGCCTGAAATGCGGAAACCGCTCGTCGTCGCCATCGACGGTCCGGCCGCCGCCGGCAAGGGCACGCTAGCCAAGAGGCTGGCCGACCATCTCGGTCTGCCCTATCTCGACACCGGCCTGCTCTATCGGGCGATTGGCAAGCTGGCGCAGGTCGCCGGCCTCGATCTCGACGACCCCCAGGCGGCGACCGCCGTCGCCGAGCGGCTGGCGCCGGCCGACCTCGGCCGGCCCGACCTCCGGGGCCGCGAGGCCGGCGAACTCGCCTCGCGCGTCGCCGTCCATCCCGGCGTCCGCGCCGCGCTCGTCGCCTTCCAGCGCGATTTCGCCGCCGGCCCGGCCGGCGCCGTGCTGGACGGCCGCGACATCGGCACGGTGATCTGCCCCGACGCCGACGTGAAGCTCTACGTCACCGCCAGCGCCGAGGTGCGCGCCCGCCGCCGCACCGACGAACTCCTTGCCAAGGGCCGCAACGTCGCCTATGAAGCGATCCTCGACGAGGTAAAGGCGCGCGACGCCCGCGACAGCGGCCGCACCGAGGCGCCGCTCAGGCCCGCCGACGATGCCGTGGTCATCGATAGCTCGACGCTCACCCCCGACGAGGTGTTCGCCCGCGCCCTTGCCGTGGTGACGGCGCGCTGCGCCGGCTGAGCCGGGTTGCGGGCCGGCGGAATCGCCCGTTTCAGCCCTTTTGTGCCTTGAAGCGGCCGGCGTCCTCCGCTATAGAAGCGCGACTTTCGGGAGGAGCCTCCGGTTCCGCCCGTGAAGCCGTTTATCCTCGTCCGTCCGGTCGAAGTCGCGTCGGCACCCGTTACGCGGGGTCAGGTGGTTCACCGGGTCGGAGGGACGGGGCAACTCTTACCGCCGACGCCGCCGGCCGAGCCGGCACCCCAGGAGTTTCAATGTCTCAACTCAATCCCACCCGTGAGGACTTCGCCGCCCTGCTCGCCGAGAGCCTGACCGCTTCGGACGTGGCCGAAGGCACCGTCGTCAAGGGCACCATCGTCGCCATCGAGAAGGACCTCGCCGTCATCGACGTCGGCCTGAAGGTCGAGGGGCGCGTGCCGCTGAAGGAATTCGGCGCCAAGGCCCGCGACGGCGAGATGAAGGTCGGCGACACGGTGGAAGTCTACCTGGAGCGCGTCGAGAACGCGCTCGGCGAGGCCGTGCTCAGCCGTGACAAGGCCCGCCGCGAAGAGAGCTGGGTCCGCCTCGAGGTCGCCTTCGAGAAGGGCGAAAAGGTGGTCGGCCAGATCTCCAACCAGGTCAAGGGCGGCTTCACCGTCGATCTCGACGGTGCCATGGCCTTCCTGCCGCGTTCGCAGGTCGACATTCGCCCGGTGCGCGACGTCGCCCCGCTGATGCACACGCCGCAGCCGTTCCAGATCCTCAAGATGGACAAGCGCCGCGGCAACATCGTCGTGTCGCGCCGCGTCGTGCTCGAAGAGACCCGCGCCGAGCAGCGCTCCGAGCTGGTGTCGAGCCTCGAGGAAGGCCAGATCGTCGACGGCGTCGTCAAGAACATCACCGATTACGGTGCGTTCGTCGACCTCGGCGGCATCGACGGCCTGCTGCACGTCACCGACATCGCCTGGCGCCGCATCAACCACCCGTCGGAGGTGCTGTCGATCGGCCAGCAGGTCAAGGTGCAGATCGTCCGCGTCAACCAGGAAACCCACCGCATCAGCCTCGGCATGAAGCAGCTCGAGAGCGATCCGTGGGATGCCATCGAGGCCAAGTACCCGGTCGGCGCCAAGTTCACCGGCCGCGTCACCAACATCACCGACTACGGCGCCTTCGTGGAGCTGGAGCCGGGCATCGAGGGGCTGATCCACGTCTCCGAGATGAGCTGGACCAAGAAGAACGTCCATCCCGGCAAGATCGTCTCGACCAGCCAGGAAGTCGACGTCATGGTTCTCGAGGTGGATTCGGTCAAGCGCCGTATCTCCCTCGGCCTCAAGCAGACGCTGCAGAACCCCTGGGAAGCCTTCGTCGAGAAGTATCCCGTCGGTTCGGTGGTCGAGGGCGAGGTCAAGAACAAGACCGAGTTCGGCCTGTTCATCGGCCTCGACGGCGACGTGGACGGCATGGTCCACCTCTCCGACCTCGACTGGAACCGTCCGGGCGAGCAGGTCATCGAGGAGTTCAACAAGGGTGACGTCGTCAAGGCCGTCGTCCTCGACGTCGACGTCGAGAAGGAGCGCATCAGCCTCGGCATGAAGCAGCTCGGCGGCGACCCGATGGAATCGGCCGGCGAAATCCGCCGCAACTCCGTCGTCACCTGCGAGGTGGTCGAGGTCAAGGAAGCCGGTCTGGAGGTGCGCATCGTCGACACCGACATCACCGCCTTCATCCGTCGCGGCGACCTTGCCCGCGACCGCAATGACCAGCGCGCCGATCGCTTCGCCGTCGGCGAGAAGTTCGATGCCCGCGTCACCCAGTTCGACAAGAAGACCCGCAAGGTCGGCCTGTCGATCAAGGCGCTGGAGATCGCCGAGGAGAAGGAAGCCGTCGCTCAGTTCGGCTCCTCCGATTCGGGCGCTTCGCTCGGCGACATCCTCGGTGCCGCCCTCAAGGCCCGCCAGGAAGGCGAATAAGCCCTGGCCGGCACCGGCTAAGCACTGGTGCCGCAAGGCTTTCCGCACACGAGAAGAGGCCCGCCCGCGCGGGCCTTTTTTCTTGATACGAAATATTACCATTGCTCCCAAGGTATCCTTGACGGCGGCAAGCATCGGGACAATATTAGTAACTGTCCACTCGATCCGAGTCCGGACGTTAAGACGGGCCTCAACCTTCGAGGCTTGCCGACCTGAAACGATGCTTGGCATCGCAAGGTCAGAACAGAGGGCGTCGCCGAACACGACGCCCTTTTTCTTTTCTTGATTGTTTCCCTGCTCGACTAGACTTTGCATCAACTCCCGGTGGCGGTTTGGCGCATCCGAGACCGGAACGCGGCTTGTGACTTGCCGGTCGGTTGCCGGACTGCTACCTCAGGGCGATCGAAACCGACAAGCGGAGCGGCGCCCATGATCCTGGATGCGGATGCCATCGTCGAGCGGCGGCGCCTGAGGCGCCGGCTCTATCTCTGGCGCGGTCTCACCCTCCTGCTGGCGCTGGCGCTGGTGGCGGCGCTGGGGTTCTACGTCGGCGGCGACCGGTTTGGCGGCAAGGGCGCGCCCCACATCGCCCGCGTCACCGTCTCCGGCATGATCCTCTCCGACCCCGCCCAGCGCAAGATGCTGAAGGACATCGCCGAATCCGACGTCGTCAAGGCGGTGATCGTCGCCATCGACAGCCCCGGCGGCACCACCGTCGGCGGCGAGGAACTCTACGACGGCCTCAGGGCCATCGCCGGCAAGAAGCCGGTGGCCGCCACCATGGGTACGCTCGCCACCTCGGCCGGCTACATGACGGCGATCGCCACCGACCGCATCTTCGCCGAACGCACCTCCATCACCGGCTCGATCGGCGTGCTGTTCCAGTACGGCTCGGTCGGCGAACTGATGCAGAAGATCGGCGTCGAGGTGAAGACGGTGAAGTCGGCGCCGCTGAAGGCCGAGCCGTCGCCCTTTACCTATCCCGAGCAGCCCGGCGCCGCCGCCATGATCCAGCGTCTGGTCGACGACACCTACGCCTGGTTCGTCGACATCGTCGCCGAGCGGCGCGGCCTGTCGCGGCCCGACGCGCTGAAGGTCGCCGACGGTTCGATCTATTCCGGCCGGCAGGCGCTCGACCTGAAGCTGGTCGATGAGATCGGCAATGAGGATGCCGCCGTCGCCTGGCTGGAGAAGGAGAAGGGCGTCGCCAAGGACCTTCAGGTGGTCGACTGGAAGCCGGAGCGGCCCTACGGCGGCTTCAGCCTCGCCGATCGCGCCATGGCGGCGGCCGGCCGCCTCGTCGGGCTCGATCTTTCAGCATGGAACAGCGAAGGTCGGCTTGACGGCCTCGTGTCGGTTTGGCACCCTCAAGGCTCGGACCTTCCATGATTTTTTCGTTTGGCCGGCCGGCTGGGAGCATGCGTCCATGATCAAGTCTGAACTGGTTGCGCGTATTGCGGCGCAAAATCCGCACCTCTACCAGCGTGACATCGAGAACATCGTCAACACCATCCTCGGCACCGTGGTCGACGCCATGAAGAACGGCGACCGCGTCGAACTCCGCGGCTTCGGCGCCTTTTCGGTGAAGAGCCGCCCGGCTCGCACCGGCCGCAATCCGCGCACCGGCGAGAAGGTGCCGGTGTCCGAGAAGTTCGTGCCCTTCTTCAAGACCGGCAAGGAAATGCGCGAGCGCCTCAACGACGGCAAGGTGAGCTGACGCTCCAAGCCGAAAGGCGCAGGCGCTTTTCGGACAAGCCGATGCGCGAGGGAAAGCACCGGCCCGAATGGGGTGAGTCCTGTTCGGGCACGTGGCTTGACAGGAAGAGGACGCAACGGAACGCATCCCGGGGATGCGCGTTGTTCCGGTCGGCCGCACAGGCCGGCAACAGTGAGTGAGGGCAAGGCCGATCCTCCGGATGGCCGCTGCCCGAGGAGTCCCGCCCCGTGAAGACCTTTCTCCGGATCGTTATCCTCGGCCCGATCGCCATCGTGATAGTGGCGCTGGCCGTGGTCAACAACCAGCCGGTGACGCTGGTACTCGACCCGTTCAACCCGGCGGCGCCCTTCTTCTCGCTGACCGTGCCGCTCTACGTCATCTTCTTCGCCAGCCTGGCGCTCGGCGTGCTGGTCGGTGGCGTCGGCTCGTGGTTCGGCCAGGGCCATGTCCGTCGCGCCGCCCGGCAGAGCCGCCGCGAAGCGGCCCGCCTCAAGGCCGAGGTCGAGCGGCAGCGGCCGCCGGAAGGTCCGGAGACGCTGGCGCTCCGCGGCCCCGGCGCCTGACGGGCCATCCAGCCGGGTGATTTTCGCCTGGAGAACGCCGGATATCGGCGTTGCATGCCATTCTGCCTGAGGTCCTCCGCCTTCGTGGAGGATGACAGCTATATAATTGTTTTAATTCCGTGTTTTGTCATAGTCCGCGAAGGCGGACCACCTCGGGCCGAATAAGGCGAGGATTCGGCATCCGTCAGCCTTCCTCGAGAGTTTCGAATTCTCTGGGATCGAAGTCGTAGCGCGTCGAGCAGAACTCGCAGGTAACGCCGATGCGGCCGTTCTCCACCATGTCCACCCGCTCGGCCGGCGAGAACGAGGCGATCATCGCCCGCACGGCGTCGCGCGAGCAGCGGCAGCGCTCGACGAGCGGCTGCGGCTCGAACACCCGGGCGCCGCGCTCGCGGAACAGCCGGTAGAGCAGCGTCTCGGCGGAAACGGCGGGATCGGTCAGCTCGACGTCCTCGACGGTGCCGGCGAGGCTCTGCGCCTCCACCCAGGCGTCATCCTCCTCGGGCGTTGACGCCGCGCCCGGTGCGTCGCCGGGATGCAGGTCGCGATGGCCGACCCGCTCGGCCGACGCCGGCAGGAATTGCAGGAACAGGCCGCCAGCCCGCCAGGCGCGGCGCGGCTCGCGGCCGGGATCGCGCGTCAGCACCTCGGCGACGGCGAGGCGGACGCGGGTGGGGATCTGCTCCGATTGCAGGAAATAGCCGTGCGCCGCTTCCTCGAGCGAGCGGCCGTCCAGCTCGACGATGCCCTGATAGCGGCTCATCTCGGCGCCCTGGTCGACCGTCATGGCGAGATGACCGCGACCGAGCAGATCCTCCGGCCGGTCGCGACCGGCCTCGACGGCCGCCGCCACGGCGGCGGCGTCGAAGCGGGCGCAGGCGCGCAAGGCATCTGGGGCCGAGAAGTCGACCACCAGCATGCCCACCGGTCCGTCAGACTGCGTCTGCAGGATGAAGCGGCCGTCGAACTTCATCGACGTGCCGATCAGCGCCGTCAGCGCCACCGCCTCGGCGAGGAGGCGCGACACGCAAGGCGGATAGTCGTGGCGGCCGAGAATGGCATCGACCGCCGGCCCGAGCCGCACCACGCGGCCGCGCAGGTCGAGCGCCTCGACGGCGAACGGCAGCACGCTGTCGTCGCCCGGTATCGGCGCGGAGGGGCGGTCGATGCTGCTCATCAGTCTGCCATCGCTCCGAAGCACCAGGCCAGGATGCCCTTGTGGGCGTGCAGCCGGTTCTCGGCCTCGTCGAAGACGATCGAGCGCGGCCCGTCCATCACCGACGAGGTCACTTCGTCGCCGCGATGGGCCGGCAGGCAGTGCATGAACACCGCGTCCTTGTCGGCGGCGGCCATCAGCCGGTCGTTGACCTGATAGGGGCTGAGGAGGTTGTGGCGGCGGCGCTCGCCCTCCTCATCGCCCATCGACACCCAGGTGTCGGTGAACACCGCGTCGGCGCCGTCCACCGCCTCGAAGGGATCGTTGGTCACCTCGATGCGGCCGCCGTTGGCGCGCGCCCATTCGATCGGTCCCTCGGCCGGCGCCAGCTCCTTCGGCGTGGCGATGCGCATGGTGTAGTTAAAGCGCGCGGCGGCGTGCACCAGCGAGTTCAGGACGTTGTTGCCGTCGCCGGTCCAGGCGAAGGTTTTGCCCTCCACCGGCCCGCGGTGCTCCTCGTAGGTCATGATGTCGGCCATCACCTGCGTCGGGTGGCTGCCCTTGGTCAGGCCGTTGATCACCGGCACCGTGGCGTATTCGGCCAGCTCGTGCAGCGCGTTGACGTCGAGAATGCGGATCATCATGGCATCGACATAGCGCGACATGACGCGGGCGGTGTCGGCGATGGTCTCGCCGCGGCCGATCTGCATCTCGGCGCCGGTCAGCATGACGGTCTCGCCGCCGAGCTGGCGCATGCCGACGTCGAAGGAGACGCGGGTGCGGGTGGACGGCCGCTCGAAGATCATCGCCAGCACCTTGCCGCTGAGCGGGCCGACGCCGGGACGGCAACCGTCGACCTTGGACTTGAGGTCCCTGGCGCGGGCGAGGATGGCCCGGAGTTCGTCGCCGGAGAGCTGGGTGAGGTCGAGGAAATGCTTGGGGCTATTGGTCATGTCCATGGGTCTCGCTCAGGCCGACTTGGCGGCGGCCGCGTGCGGCGCGGCGGAAAGGGCGGTGGCGGCGGCGTCGATGCGCTTCACCGCCTCGACGATCTCTTCGTCGCCGACGATCAGCGGCGGCAGCAGGCGCACCACGCCGTCGCCGGCCGCCATGGTCAAGAGAAGCTGGTCGCGGAAGGCGGCGTTCATCTCGGCCACCGGCCGGCGGCACTTGAGGCCGATCAGCAGGCCTTCGCCGCGCACCTCCTCGAACACGTCCGGATGACGGTCGACGACGCCGGCCAGCGCCTGCTTGAAGCGCAGGCTGGCGGCGCGCACCCGGTCGAGGAAGCCGTCCTCCAGCAGCACGTCGAGCACTGCGTTGCCCACCGCCATGGCCAGCGGATTGCCGCCATAAGTGGTGCCGTGCACGCCGGCCGTCATCGCCGATGCCGCCTCCTCGGTGGCGAGGCAGGCGCCGAGCGGGAAGCCGCCGCCGATGCCCTTGGCCACCGCCATCACGTCCGGCGTCACGCCGGCCCACTCGTGGGCGAAGAAGCGGCCGGTGCGGCCGTAGCCGCACTGGACCTCGTCGAACACCAGCAACAGGCCGTTGTCGTCGCAGATCTGCCTGAGGGCGCGCAGGCTCTCCGGCGGCAGCACGCGCACGCCGCCCTCGCCCTGGATCGGCTCGACCAGGATGCCGGCGGTCTCGGCCGTGATGGCCGCCTTCACCGCCGCGATGTCGCCGAACGGCACCTGATCGAAGCCGTCGACCTTGGGGCCGAAGCCTTCGAGATACTTCTCCTGGCCGCCAGCGGCGATGGTGGCCAGCGTCCGGCCGTGGAAGGCGCCTTCCATGGTGATCAGCCGGTAGCGTTCGGGATGACCTTTGGCCCAGTGATAGCGGCGCACCGTCTTGAAGGCGCATTCCAGCGCCTCGGCGCCGGAGTTGGTGAAGAAGCAGCGATCGGCGAAGCTGTTGGCGACCAGCCGCTCGGCCAGCTTCTCCTGCTCGGGAATGCGGAAGGCGTTGGAGACGTGCCAGACCTTGCCGGCCTGCGCCGTCAGCGCCGCGACGAGATGCGGATGGGCGTGGCCGAGGGCGTTGACGGCGATGCCGGAGCCGAAATCGAGCCAGCGGTTGCCTCGGGTGTCGATGAGCCATGCCCCCTCGCCTCGCTCGAAGGCCACGTCCGCGCGTGCGAAGGTCGCATAGAGCGGAGAAGTGGAACCGGGGGCGGTCATGACGGGTTTTCCTTATCGGTAAGGCGACGGGATCGTCGCGGGCGGCCCGCTATCGTGAGGGGAGCGGGACGAAAAAAGCAGGCCGCGCCCCCGTTCGTATCCAGCGGCGCGGCCTCTCACGAAGCGGCTCTATAGCATGGAAAAAGGCGGAACTGTCAAGGTTTTTGCGGATTTGTCGCCCGAATTGGCGGCGGGCGGACGCGTCTTCCGGGTGTCGGCGAATCAGCCGGCGCGGCCCCCGTTGAAGCGTGGCGCTACCGCCACGATATGTGTTGAAAAGTCGTGAACGGCCGTAAGCCGTGACTCCGCAGTCATTGCGCGCGGCAGAGCGGCCATTGTAGCCTAGCAGTCGTCGCCACGAGATGTCGTGGCGGGACGCTCCAGCGATACAATCGCATGTGTTTTGCGTTGCCGGACCGATAGATGGACCGGGCGTGGCCCGAAGGATTCCGCGGCGGAATGCTCGGGCGGGCGGTGAAGAGAGGATGACAAGATGTCCTGGACCGACGAACGCGTCGAACGTCTCAAGACGCTCTGGTCTGAAGGGTTGAGCGCCAGCCAGATCGCGGCCGAACTCGGCGCGGTGACCCGCAACGCGGTGATCGGCAAGGTGCACCGGCTTGGCCTGTCCGGCCGGTCGAAGCCGCAGGTGCAGCCGTCGAGGCCGACGGTCGCCGCCCCGCCGCGCGTCAAGGCCGCCGCCAGCCGTCCGGTCGCGCAGGGCCAGCCGACCGTCGGCCGGCCGGTGAGCCCGGCCCGGCCGATCACCATCGGCGCCACCGCCCTCAAGGCGGACGCCCAGGCCGACGAGGCGCTGGCGGTGGCCACCGTCGCCGAGAACGAGCCGCCGGCCTTCGAGAAGGTGACCATCCTGTCGCTGACCGAAAGCACCTGCAAGTGGCCGGTCGGCGACCCCGGCAAGCCGGACTTCTTCTTCTGCGGCCGCAAGTCGGACGTCGGCATTCCCTATTGCGCCTTCCACGCCCGCATCGCCTACCAGCCGTCGGCCGAGCGTCGCCGCGAGCGCGACCGCAAGGCGGCCGGCTGATTGCCGGCATGGCCGGCGATGACACGGTGAGGTTGAGGGGGCATCACCTCCTCTGCCTCCTGACCTACAAGGGCCTCGGCTATTCGCCGGCCTTCGCCCGCGGCATGACGGCGATCGCCGCCCGGCTGGCCGCCGGCGCCACGGCCGAGATCGTCGAGGGAGCCGACGACATCTGCGCGCCGCTCTGCGCCGAAGAAGAGCATCCCCATTGCCATGAAGCGACGGTGCCGGAGCGCGACCACCGGGCACTGGCCCTGGTCGCCGCCGCGCTCGGCCGGCCGCTCGGCGCCGGCGATCGTCTTGTTCTCGATGAGGATATCCGCGCCCGCCTGCGCGCCGCCTACGCCGCCGATGCCTTCGCGCCGGCCTGCGCCCTCTGCGAGTGGCAGCCGCTCTGCCGCGACATCGCCGCCGGCGGCTATGGGGAAACGCTGTTCCACGTGTCCGCCGGCGTCACGTCGTCCCGTTGACGCTTTCGAGGCGGAAGGCGGCGGCCATCAGGGCCCGCGTATAGGGTTCCCTCGGCGCCGCGAACACCTCGGCGGCCGGTCCCGCCTCCACCACCTTGCCCGACTTCATGACGATCAGATGGTTGGCGAGCGCCCTGACCACCTTGAGGTCGTGCGAGATGAACATATAGGCGAGGCCGTGCCGGGCCTGAAGATCGCGCAACAGGTCGACCACCTGCGCCTGCACGCTCATGTCGAGCGCCGAGGTCGGCTCGTCGAGCATGACGAACTTCGGCTTCAGCACCATGGCGCGGGCGATGGCGATGCGCTGGCGCTGGCCGCCGGAGAACTCGTGCGGATAGCGATGGCGCGTCTCGGGATCGAGACCCACCTCGACCAGCGCCTCGACGACGCGGCCGTCGCGCGCTTCGGCGGACAGCTTGGGCTCGTGCACGGCAAGGCCCTCGCCGACGATTTCGGCCACCGTCATGCGCGGGCTGAGCGAGCCGTAGGGGTCCTGGAACACCGCCTGGATGTCGCGCCGGAGCGGCCGCATCCCCCTGGAATCGAGGCCGTCGATGCGGCGGCCGAGCACGACGATCGGCCCTTCAGAGGAGATGAGGCGGAGGAGGGCGAGGCCGAGCGTCGTCTTGCCCGAGCCGCTTTCGCCGACCACGCCCAGCGTCTCGCCGGCCTTGAGTGTCAGGCTGACGCCGTCGACCGCCTTGACGTGGCCGACGGTGCGACGCAGGAAGCCGGCCTTGATCGGGAACCAGATGCGGAGATCGTCGGCCTCGACCACCACCGGCGCCTCCGACTTCTCGGCCGGCGGCTCGCCCTTCGGCTCCGCCGCCATCAGGTGACGCGTGTAGGCGTGCTTCGGCGCCGCGAACACCTCGGCCGTCGGCCCGGATTCCACTACCTCGCCCTGGGTCATCACCACCACGTCGTCGGCGAAGCGCTCGACGATGCCGAGATCGTGGGTGATGAACAGGATGGCCATGCCGTGCCGGGCTTGCAGCGTCTTGAGCAGCGTCAGAATCTGCGCCTGCACGGTGACGTCGAGGGCGGTGGTCGGCTCGTCGGCGATGAGGAGGTCCGGCGCGTTGGCGAGCGCCATGGCGATCATCACCCGCTGCCGCTGGCCGCCCGAGAGCTGGTGCGGATAGGCGGACAGCCGGCTTTCGGGGTCGGGAATGCCGACCTCGGTCAACAGCTCGATCACTCGCCGCCGCACCGCCGCCTCGCCGCTCATGCCGTGCAACTTCAGGATCTCGCCGATCTGCCGCTCGATCGAATGCAGCGGATTGAGCGAGGTCATCGGCTCCTGGAACACCATGGTGATCTCGGCGCCGCGGATTTTTCTCAAGTCCGCCTCGTCGGCCTTCAGGAGGTCGCGGCCCTTGAACAGGATCTCGCCCAACGGATGGCGGGCGGCCGGATAGGGCAGCAGGCGGACCACCGACAGCGCCGTCACCGATTTGCCCGAGCCGCTCTCGCCGACCACCGCCAGCGTGCGGCCCTTCTCAAGATCGAAGGAGACGCGATCGACGGCCAGCGTCTCGCCGCCCTCGCGGCGGAAGGCGACCGAGAGGTTGCGGACGGAGAGGAGCGGGGCGCCGCCGGCGGCGTCAGGCATGGCGGTCCTCATTGGAAGGTCTTGCGCGGATCGAAGGCGTCGCGCACCGCCTCGCCGATGAAGATCAGCAGGCTCAGCATGACGGCCACCACCATGAAGCCGGTGATGCCCAGCCAGGGCGCGAAGACGTTGGTCTTGCCCTGCCGCAGCAACTCGCCCAGCGACGGATAGCCGGCCGGCAGGCCGAAGCCGAGATAGTCGAGCGAGGTCAGCGTGGTGATCGAGCCGTTGAGGATGAACGGCAGGAAGGTCAGCGTCGCCACCATGGCGTTGGGCAGCAGATGCCGGCGCATGATGGTCAGGTTGCCGACGCCGAGCGCCCGCGCCGCCCGCACGAACTCGAAGTTGCGCGCCCTCAGGAACTCGGCCCGCACCACGCCGACCAGATGCGTCCACGAGAAGGCGAGCAGGATGAGGAGCAGCACCAGGAAGGACGGCGCGATCACCGACGACACGATGATCAGCAGGTAGAGCGTCGGCACGGCGTTCCAGATCTCGATGAAGCGCTGCATCAGGAGGTCGGTCAGGCCGCCGTAATAGCCCTGCACGGCGCCGATGGCGACGCCGACCACCGACGAGACGACGGCCAGCGTCAGGCCGAACAGCACCGAGATGCGGAAGCCGTAAAGGGCGCGGGCGATGACGTCGCGGCCCTGGTCGTCGGTACCGAGCCAGTTCATGTTGCCGAAGACGCAGTCGCGGTCGCTCAACCCTTGCGGGTAGGCCGAACAACGCTGCTCGGGCGTCAGCAGGAAGGCCGGCGGCGACGGGGCCGGCGTCGGCGCCTCGGTGTTGGGCGTGTCGAAGGAGTAGCGGACCGGCGGCCAGATCATCCAGCCGTTGCTCTCGATCTCGTCGCGATTGTAGGGGTCGCGATAGTTGGTGATCGCCAGGAAGCCGCCGAATTTCTCCTCCGGATAATCGACCAGCACTGGGAATAGCAGTTCGCCTTTGTAGGAGACGATCAGCGGCCGGTCGTTGGCGATGACGTTGGAGAGCAGCGTCGCCACGAACAGCACCATGAAGATCCAGAACGACCACCAGCCGCGCCGGTTGGCCTTGAAGTTCTGCCATCGGCGGCGGTTGACGGGCGACAGCCAGGGGCGCCGGGCGGAGGATGCGGCCATCGTCAGACCTCCCGGCTTTCGAAGTCGATGCGCGGATCGATCCACATGTAGGTGAGGTCGGAGACGATGTTGATGACGAGGCCCATCAGCGAGAAGACGTAGAGGGTGGCGAATACCACGGCATAGTCGCGGTTGATCACCGACTCGAAGGACAGGAGGCCGAGGCCGTCGAGCGAGAAGATGGTCTCGATCAGCAGCGAGCCGGCGAAGAAGGAGGCGATGAAGGCGCCGGGAAAGCCGGCGATGACGATCAGCATGGCGTTGCGGAAGACGTGGCCGTAGAGCACGCGGCGCTCGGAAAGGCCCTTCATGCGGGCGGTCAGCACGTATTGCTTGCGGATCTCGTCGAGGAAGGAGTTCTTGACCAGCAGCGTCGTGGTGGCGAAGGCGTGCGTCGCCATGGCGGCGAGCGGCAGCGCCATGTGCCAGAGATAGTCGGCGATGCGCTCGGGCCAGCTCATCAGCGCCCAGCCGTCGGAGGTGAGGCCGCGCAGCGGGAAGATCGACCAGAAGGAGCCGCCGGCGAACAGCACGATCAGCAGGATGCCGAACAGGAAGCTCGGCACGGCGTAGCCGACGGCGATGACGAACGAGGTCCAGACGTCGAAGCGCGAGCCGTCGCGCACCGCCTTGGCGATACCGAGCGGGATGGAGATGCCGTAGGAGATCAGCGTCATCCACAGGCCGAGCGAGATCGAAACCGGCAGTTTTTCCTTGATCAGGTCGATCACCGAGATGGAGCGGAAATAGCTCTGGCCGAAGTCGAAGCGGGCATAGTTCCACAGCATCAGGCCGAAGCGCTCGAGCGGCGGCTTGTCGAAGCCGAATTCCTTCTCCAGCTTCTTGATAAACTCCGGGTCGAGCCCCTGAGCGCCGCGGTATTTCGAGGTCACCGCCTCGCCGGCCATCTGGTCGGGCGCCGCGTTGTGGCCGCCGAGATCGGCGCCGGCGCCGGTGAAGCGGTCGGTGGCGCCGACGTCGGTGCCCTGCAGCTTGGCGATCACCTTCTCCACCGGCCCGCCGGGCGCGAACTGCACCACGGCGAAGTTGATGGCCATGATGCCGATCAGCGTCGGGATCATCAGGAGGAGGCGGCGGAGAATGTAGCCTGCCATGAAGCGGGGAGCCCTCGTGTCGGTGCGATCAGCGGGAAAGGCCGGCCGCTGCCGCCGTGGCCGCGTCGTACCACCAGATGTCGGGGAAGCCGACCGAATATTTCGGCAAGTCTGCCGGATGGCCGAAGCGGTTCCAGTAGGCGTAGAAGTTGTTGCGCGAGTAGAACAGCGGAATGACGTAGTCGCCGGCCAAGAGCGCCCGGTCGAGGGCGTGCGTCGCGGTGACCAGCGCCTGGCGGTCGGCGGCGAACACCACCTTGTCGATCAGCGCGTCGATGGCCGCGTCCTTGATGCCGGCCGTGTTGCGCGAGCCGGGAATGTCGGCCGACTTCGATCCCCAGTATTCGCGCTGCTCGTTGCCCGGCGACAGCGATTCCCCCCAGATGGCCGTCGTCATGTCGAAACGGAAGTCGCGCAGGAGGTTCTGGTATTGCGCGTCGTCGACGAGCCGATAGTCGAGGTCGATGCCGATGCGGGCGAGCGCCTTGGCGTAGGGCGACATGTAGCGCTCGTTGAGCTGGTCGTTGGTCAGGAACTCGATCCGGAACGGCTCGCCATTGGCGTTGCGCATTTTGCCGTCGCGGATGGTCCAGCCGGCCTCGGCGAACAGGTTCACCGCCTGCCGGAGATTGTCGCGCACCGCCTCCGGCGTGCCGCCGACCGGGTTGGCGTAGGGCGCCGTGAACACTGATGCCGGCAGCTTGTCGCGCAGCGGTTCGAGCAGGGCGAGTTCGTCGGGTCCCGGCATCCCCTTCGAGGCGAGGTCGGTGCCGAAGAAATAGCTGTCGATGCGGTCGTAGAGGTCGAAGAACACCGTCCGCTTCAGCGTCTCGTAGTCGAAGGCGAAGTTGAGCGCCCGCCGGATGCGCGGATCCTGATATTTCGGCAGCCGCAGGTTCAGCGCCAGCGCCTGCATGACGCCGGTGGCCGTGCGCGGGAAGGTCAGCGTGACGACGCGGCCGTCGGCCTTGGCCGGGAAGTTGTAGCCGGTCGCCCACATCTTGGCGGAACGCTCGGCGCGGAAGTCGTATTTGTCGCCCTTGAAGGCCTCCATCATCACCGTCGGATCGAGATAATACTCGTAGGAGAGCCGGTCGAAGTTGTTGGCGCCGACACTGACCGGCAGTTTCGCCCCCCAGTAGTCGGGGTCGCGGCTGAGCACCACCCGCTTGCCGGGATCGACGGCGGTCACCTTGTAAGGGCCGGAGCCGAGCGGCGGCTCCAGCGTCGTCTCGCGGATGTTGCGCGGCTTGCCGGCGGCGTCGGTGCCCTGCCACCAATGCTTGGGCAGCACGTAGAGCTGGCTGAGGATGTGCGGCAGCTCGCGGTTGCCCGGCGCGTCGAAGGTGAAGCGCACGATGCGCTCGCCGGCCGGTTCGGCCTTGACGACATGGGCGTAGTAGCTGGTGAAGGTCGGATAGATCTCCTTCAGCGTGTCGAACGACCAGACGACGTCGTCGACGGTCACCGGCTGGCCGTCCTGCCAGCGGGCGGCCGGATCGATCCGGTATTCCGCCCAGGCGAAATCGTCCGGGTAGCGCATGGCGTCGGCGACAAGCGGATAGGAGGCGGAGATGTCCAGCTCGTCGAGCGAGGCGGTGAACAGCGTCTCATAGGCGAGGGCCACGGCGGCGGTCGGCGTGCCCTTGATGCCGAGGAAGACGTTGGTGCTGTCGAAGCTGCCCTCGGCGCCGAAGCGCGCCTCGCCGCCCTTAGGAGCGTCGGGGTTGACGTAGTCGAAATGCGGGAAGTCCTGCGGATAGCGTGGCTCGCCGCCGAGCGCCGTCGCCGTCCGCCAGGCCGGCTCGTCGGCCCGGACCGGCACAGCGAGGACGAGCGGCAGGGCGGCAAGGCAGGCGGCGACGAGGCGCCGCGTCCAGAGGCCGGAAGGTCGAATCATCGCGTATCCCCGCTCGAACGGCATTCCTGCGAAATTTCCATCATTGCGGCGCGAAGGCAATGGCTTCCGCGAAAGCGGGTCCCGAAGCCGCCTTCCAAGGTCGTGCCCCGCGAAAACCACCCCTTGCATTTTGCCGGCAACACCGCGATATGTGGCGCGGGAGGTTGGCGGTGGACGAACCACTCGCCAACCGGGTCAGGTCCGGAAGGAAGCAGCCCCAACGAGTTTCGGCTCGGGTCATCTGTCGACCTCCCACCCTCCGTTTCCCAGGTTTGCGAGCATGCCGGACACTCTGACGCCCGCCGATCAGACGGCAGCCTCGCCCTATCGGGTCCTTGCCCGCAAATACCGCCCCGAGAGCTTCGCCGACCTGATCGGCCACGGCGCCATGGTGCGCACGCTGGAGAACGCCTTCGACACCGGCCGCATCGCCCAAGGCTGGATGCTGACCGGCGTGCGCGGCGTCGGCAAGACCACCACCGCCCGCATCCTCGCCCGCGCCCTCAACTACGAGATCCCCGGCGAGGTCGACCGTCCCACCGTGCACATGGACCGCGAGGGCACGCACTGCCGCGCCATCATGGAGGGCCGGCACGTCGACGTCATCGAGATGGACGCCGCCTCGCACACCGGCGTCGACGACGTGCGCGACATCATCGAGGCGGCCCGCTACAAGCCGGTGTCGGCCCGCTACAAGGTCTACATCATCGACGAAGTGCACATGCTGTCGACGCAGGCCTTCAATGCGCTCCTGAAGACGCTGGAAGAGCCGCCCGAGCACGTCAAGTTCGTCTTCGCCACCACCGAGATCCGCAAGGTGCCGATCACCGTGCTGTCGCGCTGCCAGCGCTTCGATCTGCGCCGCGTGTCGACCGGCGAACTGGCCGCCCATCTGACCAAGATCGCCGCCTCCGAGAAGGTCACCGCCGACGAGGAAGCCATCGCGCTGATCGCCCGCGCCGCCGAGGGCTCGGTGCGCGACAGCCTGACCATCTTCGACCAGGCGATCGCCCATGGCGGCGGCCACGTCGCCGCCTCAGCCGTCCGCGCGATGCTCGGCCTCGCCGACCGCGTGCGCGTCGTCGACCTGTTCGAGGCGGCGATGAAGGGCGACGTCGCCGCGGCACTGGCCATCCTCGCCGACCAGTACGACACCGGCGCCGACCCGGCGGCGGTGCTGACCGATCTCGCCGCCTTCGTGCATCTGGTCACCCGCCTCAAGCACCTGCCGGAGGGCGCGGCCGATCCCTCGCTGACCGAGGCAGAGCGGACGCGCGGCCGCGATTTCGCTGACAGGCTGTCGGTGCGCGTGCTCAGCCGCGCCTGGCAACTGCTCCTGAAGGGCATCCAGGAGGTGCAGACGGCGCCGCGGCCGCTGCCGGCCGCCGAGATGGTGCTGGTGCGCCTCGCCTATGCCGCCGACCTGCCGACGCCCGACGAAGCGCTCAGGATGCTGAAGGACGGCACGTTTCCCGGCCTAACCCCGCCGGCCGGCGGCCCTGCGCCGGGCGGCGACGGACCCCGTGCCCGCGCGGCCAACGGTTTCGTCGGCGCCGCCCTGCGCCGCGCCGAGCCCGAGGCGGCGGCCGGCCCGCGCCTCGACAGCTTCGAGGCGGTGGTGGCGCTCGCCGAGAGCAACCGCGACATCGGCCTGAAGTTCGCGCTGGAGCGGCACGTCCGCCTGGTCCGCTTCGAGGACGGGCGCATCGAATTCTCGCCGGTCGACGGCGCCAATCCGGGCCTCGCCGGCGATCTTGGCCGCAAGCTCTCCGCCTGGACCGGCCGCCGCTGGATCGTCGCCGTGTCACGCGACGAGGGGCGGCCGACGCTCTACGAGACGCGCGAGGCGCGCCGCCGCGAGGCGGTGGACGACGCGCTGGCCGATCCGGTGGTCGCCGCCATCTTCCGCCTGTTTCCCGGCGCCGAGATCGTCGACGTCAAGTTCGGCGACGAGCCGGAGGCGCCGACGCCGGCCGGACCGGCTCCCGGCGGCCCCACCTTCGAGGATACCGGCGACTGGACCGAGGGCTTCATCGACGAGATGCCCGATCCCGGCATCGGCGACTTCGACGACTGAGATTGCGTGAAGCGGCTTCCGGCGCCAAGCGGCGCCGCGCGGAGCGGGTCTTTCGGGACGAAGCCCCGAAAGACGGAAAGCGGAGCGGAAGCCAAGGCGACGGATGTCGCCGCCGGCGACTGAGGCAGAAAAAGAACAAGAAGCCGCGAGAGCGGCTCCGGCGCCAAGCGGCGCCGCGTGGAGCGGGTCTTTCGTGGTGAAGCCCCGAAAGACGGAAAGCGGAGCGAAAGCCAAGGGCCGGAGGCCCGCCGGCGACTGAGGCGGGAAAAACCACCCGCCGGCGACTGAGGCAGAAAAAAGAGAGGATCCCATGTTCGGCGACATCGGCAAGATGATGAAGGAGGCGCAGGCCTTGCAGGCTCGCATGGCCGAGGCGCAGGAGGAGATCGCCCGCATCGAGGCGACCGGTACGTCGGGCGGCGGTCTCGTCGCGGTCACCGTCTCCGGCAAGGGCGAGGTCAAGGGCGTCCGCATCGATCCCTCGCTTCTGAAGCCCGAGGAGGCCGAGATCGTCGAGGACCTGATCGTCGCCGCCTTCGCTGATGCCAAGGCGCATGTCGATGCTGAGGTTGCCGAGCGCATGCAGGCGGTGACCGGCAATCTGCCGCTGCCGCCGGGCTTCAAGCTGCCCTTCTGATCGGTTTCAAGAGAGTCCGGAGACGCCCGTGGCGCGCAGAGTGACAGGACCGGAAATCGAGCGGCTGATCCAGCTGCTCGCCCGCCTGCCCGGCCTCGGGCCGCGCTCGGCCCGCCGGGCGGCATTGCAACTGGTGAAACGGCGCGACCAGCTGCTTGCCCCGCTCACCGAGGCCATGAAGACCGTCCATGACCGCGTCCGCGTCTGCTCGGTCTGCGGCAACGTCGACACCGCCGACCCCTGCGCCGTCTGCACCGATCCGACGCGCGACGGCTCGCTGATCGTCGTGGTAGAGGACGTCGCCGACCTCTGGGCGCTGGAGCGGGCCGGCGCCATCAACGCCCGCTATCACGTGCTGGGTGGCGTGCTGTCGCCGATGAACGGCATAGGGCCCGATGATCTCGACATCGCCGGCCTCGTCGAGCGGGCGGCCGACCCGGCGGTCAAGGAGGTGATCCTCGCCGTCAACGCCACCGTCGACGGCCAGACGACGGCCCATTACGTCACCGACCGCCTCGACGGCCTCGGCGTCAAGGTGACGCGCCTCGCCCATGGCGTGCCAGTGGGCGGCGAACTCGACTATCTCGACGAGGGCACGCTCACCGCCGCCATCCGCTCGCGCACGCCGTTCTGAGGAAACAGGAAGCCCGTTGGCGGCTTCCAGCGCCAAGCGCCGCCGCGCACAGCAGGTCTTTCGGGGCTTCGCCACGAAAGACGGAAAGCGGAGCGAAAGCCAAGGCGGCGGAGCCGCCGCCGGCGCCTGAGGCAAGAAAAACCTCCCGCCGGCGCTTGAGGCCGGAGAAAACCTCCGGCTTGACTTTATCGCCGGTAATGCCGATCTTCTTGGCTATGGAACCGCGGATCAACCATCTCCGAATGCTTTGCAGGATCTATCCCGTCGCGGGATACTGATCTCACGGTCCGGCTTGTCGCGCCCCGGCCGTGGGGCACCGCCGCCGGGCTTTCCTGAAAGCCGGCTCCGCGCGACGCCTCCTTTTTTCCCGTCGTCTTCGCCCCGCCCGACCGGCGGTGGTCGGCCATTTCACCGAGGACCCCATGACTGTTTCCAGCCGCCGGCGCCACCTGCCCGCCATCGCGCTCGCCCGCTCCGACCACGAGCGTCTCGTCAATCTCGCCGAGGCGCTGTCCGAACGCGATCCCGCCGCCGCCGACCAGCTCGCCGCCGAACTCGAGCGGGCGCGCGTCGTCGCCGACGACCGCCTGCCGGCCGGAACGGTCCGCATGGGATCGGTGGTGCGCTTTGCCATGGACGACGCCGAGCCGCGCACCGTCCGCCTGGTCTATCCGGGCGAGGCCGACATTGAGAAGGGCTTCGTTTCCGTGCTGACGCCGGTCGGCGCGGCACTGATCGGCCTCACCGCCGGCCAGGCCATCGACTGGACCGACCGGGACGGCCGGAAGCGCCGCCTGCATGTGCTGGAGGTCGGCGTCGAGGACCTGGTTACGACGTCGTGAGGGCGGCGCTGCCGCCGCCCTCCGGAGTCCTGGCGAGCCTCAGATGACGCCCTGGGCGCGCATCGCCTCGGCGACGCGGATGAAGCCGGCGATATTGGCGCCCAGCACGTAGTTGTCGGCGACGCCATACTCGCGGGCCGTCTCGGCGCAGCGGTCGTGGATGCCGCTCATGATGCCGGAAAGCCGCTCGCGCGTCGCCTCGAAGGTCCAGCTGTCGCGGCTGGCGTTCTGCTGCATCTCCAGCGCCGAGGTGGCGACGCCGCCGGCGTTGGCCGCCTTGCCGGGGCCGAACAGCACGCCGGCCTCCTGGAAGATGCGCACCGCTTCCGGTGTCGACGGCATGTTGGCGCCCTCGGCGACGGCGATGACGCCGTTGCGCACCAGCGTCTCGGCGTCTCGGCCGGACAGCTCGTTCTGCGTGGCGCAGGGCAGGGCTACCTCGCAGGGCACGTCCCAGATGCTGCCCTTGCCGGCCGGCACGAAATGCGTGCCCTTCTGCTTCAGCTCGACATAGTCGGAGATGCGGCCGCGCCGCACTTCCTTGATCTCTTTCAAGAGATCGAGGTCGATGCCGGCCTCGTCGACGATGTAGCCGGAGCTGTCGGAACAGGCGACCACCTTGCCGCCGCGCTTGATCGCCTTCTCGATGGCGTAGATGGCGACGTTGCCCGAGCCGGAAATGGTCACCCGCCGGCCCTGGAAATCGGCGCCCTTGGTGGCCAGCATGGCCGAGGTGAAGTAGACGGTGCCGTAGCCGGTCGCCTCCTTGCGCACCAGCGAGCCGCCGTAGCTGAGGCCCTTGCCGGTGAACACGCCGGCCTCGAAGCGGTTGGTCAGCCGCTTGTACTGGCCGAACATCCAGCCGATCTCGCGGCCGCCGACGCCGATATCGCCGGCCGGCACGTCGGTGTGCTCGCCGAGATGCCGGCTGAGCTCGGTCATGAACGACTGGCAGAAGCGCATGATCTCGCCGTCCGACTTGCCCTTGGGGTCGAAGTCGGAGCCGCCCTTGCCACCGCCGATCGGCAGGCCGGTCAGGGCGTTCTTGAAGATCTGCTCGAAGCCGAGGAACTTGATGATGCCGAGGTTGACGGACGGATGGAAGCGCAGGCCGCCCTTGTAGGGGCCGAGGGCCGAGTTGAACTGCACGCGGAAGCCGCGGTTGATGCGCACCTGGCCCTGGTCGTCGGTCCACGGCACGCGGAAGATGATCTGGCGCTCCGGCTCGCAGATGCGCTCGATCAGCGCGTCGGCGAGATAGTCGGGGTGCTTGGCCACCACGTGGCCGAGGCTTTCCAGCACCTCGCGCACCGCCTGATGGAATTCCGCCTCGGCCGGATTGCGCCGCAGCACCTCCGCCAGGATGGGAACCAGCTTTTCGTCGATCGAGACCACGTGCGACTTCCTTTCCGTGAGTTCCGGCCCGCCCGCCCCCCGTCGGGACGCCGGACCCCATGTCGATGCGATCGGGCCGCTTCCCACGCGACGGCGCCTGCCGTTGCGGCAAAAGGCAGGGACGGCGCCCGGCGTGAGGGCCGGGCACCACAACCATCGCGGGTCCTGATGGAAAGCGCGGCGACGCCCCGGGCCCAGCAGACGATGGGACCCCGCGTCCGCTGGGAAACGGTGAACGCCCAATCGGCGCGCACTATGGTGAAGGACAAATCACGACGCAAGCCGTCGATTGACCGTTTCTAGAGCAATCGATGAAAAAATCGCCAGCCTGGGCCGCAATCTTCAACCCGATCGGCGCAATTTTCCGCCGCCGTTCCGCCATGGCGACAGGCGCGCCAAGTCAGCCCGCAACGCTGCCGGGTGATGCTCCAGCGTATTTGTGCGTAGTCCGTCAGGCGAAGGGACGGCCGAGTCGCAGCGGCAGATCGAGGACGTGCCCGGTTACGGCGGCGAAGGCCACCCGACCGCCGCAGGCCAGCGCCAAGCTTTCGACCAGCCGCCGTCGCTCGTCGGCCGCCGCCCGCGCCTCGGCGTCGCCGGCCGTCGCCTCGCCGCCGGCCGCGCGGATCGTCGCGACCAGCCGGCCCGACACGGCCCGCAGCGACACCGTCGCCCTGCCGCCGGCCGCCGCCGCGTCGCCGGCCTCGGCCAGGAAGCCCTCGACGAGATCGGCATAGAGCGTCGGGCTGGTCTCGATAGGCAGCGGCAGCGACGGGGCGAGGAAGCGTACGCCGCCACCGGTCCGCTCGTCCTGCTTGCGGACGGCGTCGACGAAGAACGGGATGGCGTCGATGCGCTGGACTCCGGCGCCGTCCCGGCTGGCCGCGTCGAGGTCGGCGATCGAGCGGGCGAGCGCCCGCCGCCGGAATTCGCGATGCTCGGCGCGGTTCTCGGGGATCTCGCTGCGCAGCGCCAGCCCGGCGGCATAGAGGCTCTGCATCAGCGCCCGCAGCATCGACGCCGCGTCGCGGCGCGGCGCCGGCCGGTGGGCCAGCAGCGTCGAGAACACCCGGTCGAGCGTCGACACCGCCAGGTCGCTCTTGGTGAGCAGGCCGTCGGCGCCGGCCCGCCGGCCGATCAGTTCGATGTCGTCGTTGTCGAGCGCCGAGGTGAGGATCACCGGCACGTCGGCCGTCGCCTTGATCTCGTCGATCAGCGACAGCGTGGTGTGGCCGGCCATCCAGAAATCGCACAGCACGATGTCGAACCGCTGGCGCGACAGTGCCGACAGCGCCGCTTCGCGGGTGCCGGCGGCGACCAGGGCGGCGGCAAAGCCCGGCAGCGCGCCGACCAGGCGGCCGATGAGGAAGGTGTCTTCCGGCCTGTCGCCGACGTGCAGGACGGTGATCGTCCGCCGCTCCAGATCGGCGCCGGTCGCGCCGACGATGCGGAGGCGCCGCGCCGCGGACCTGCCCTCAATGGCTGGTATGAACGGCCCCGACAGTCGAGCCATGAACGATCCTCTTCCCGTCTCTACCCCGGCTATCGAATCGCTTCTTCACCGCGGATGTTGGAAAATATGCGGGAAACTGCGGAAAAAGTAGTTAACGAGCGGTTAATTTCCCCTGCCCGTCTGAAATGTGCACATGAATTTGGGCCGGCCGCCGTCGGCCTGCGGCAGGCCCGGATCCGGTGCCCGCGCCTTTCTCGGCTGCCATCGTCCTCCCCGTCATCCTCCCACTGGAAAAACGGCGACAAACGGGCGATAGAGAAGTCTCGCCTTTGGCGTCCGGGCAAGGACGCCGACAGGAACCGAGGAGTCTTCCATGTCCATTCTGGTGACCGGTGGTGCCGGCTATATTGGCAGCCACATGGTGCATGCCCTCGTCGATCGCGGCGAGAGCGTCGTCGTGCTCGACGATCTCTCGACCGGCTACGACGCCGTCCTGCCGGGCGCGGCGACGCTGGTGGTCGGCGACATCGGCGACGGCGCGCTCGTCGACCGGCTGATCGCCGAGCACGGCATCACCGCCATCGCCCATTTCGCCGGCTCGATCGTCGTGCCGGATTCGGTGACCGACCCGCTCTCCTACTACGAGAACAACACGGTGAAGTCGCGGTCGCTGATCGCCGCGGCGGTGCGCGGCAAGGTGCAGGCGTTCCTGTTCTCCTCGACGGCAGCCGTCTATGGCGAGCCCGGCGTCGACCTGATCGACGAGAGCGTGCCGCTCGGCCCGGTGTCGCCCTACGGCTCGTCCAAGTGGATGACCGAGATCATGCTGCGCGACAGCGCCTTTGCTTATGGCTTCCGCTACGCGGCGCTGCGCTACTTCAACGTCGCCGGCGCCGATCCCAAGGGCCGGACCGGCCAGTCGAGCAAGCGGGCGACGCATCTCATCAAGATCGCCGCCCAGGCCGCCCTCGGCCAGCGCGACGGCATGGACGTGTTCGGCACCGACTACCCGACGCCCGATGGCACCTGCCTGCGCGACTACATCCACGTCACCGACCTGATCGAGGCGCACGTCCTGGCGCTGAAGCACCTGATGGCCGGCGGCGACACCTTTGTCGCCAACGCCGGCTACGGGCGCGGCTTCTCGGTGCTTGAGGTGATCGACGCGGTGAAGCGCGTCTCCGGTGTCGACTTCCCCGTCCGGCTGGCGCCGCGCCGGCCCGGCGATCCGCCGGCGCTGGTCGCCGATTCGAGCCGCCTGCGCGCGCTGACCGGCTGGCAGCCGAAGCTCGACGACCTCGACACCATCGTCGGCCACGCGCTTGCCTGGGAGAAGTCGCTGGCCAGCCGCAACTTCCGGCGCTGATCGCATCTCCCGCCCGGCCGGTCGCGGCCGGGCGCTTCCTTTCTCACGAGGTTCCTGCCATGGCCGTCGCCACGCCGCAGAAAGCCGTCACCGTCGGCTCCGTCACCTTCGCCAACACGGCGCCCTTCGCGCTGATCGCCGGCCCCTGCCAGATAGAGAGCCGCGAGCACGCCCTGAAGATCGCCGCCTTCCTCGCCGAGACGGCGAAGGCGGCCGGCGTGCCCTTCGTCTTCAAGGCCTCCTACGACAAGGCCAACCGCACCTCGCTGAAGGGCGTGCGCGGCGTCGGCATCGAGGCGGGCCTCGCCATCCTCGCCGAGATCAGGGACACCTTCGGCTGCCCGGTGCTGACCGACGTCCACGACATCGAGCAGACGCGGCGGGCCGGCGAGGTGGTCGACATCCTGCAGATCCCGGCCTTCCTCTGCCGCCAGACCGACCTGTTGATCGCCGCCGGCGAGACCGGCAAGGCGGTCAACGTCAAGAAGGGGCAGTTCCTCGCCCCCTGGGACATGCAGAACGTCGCCGACAAGGTGGCGTCGACCGGCAATGAGCGCATCCTGCTCACCGACCGCGGCACCTCCTTCGGCTACGGCGCGCTGGTCACCGACTTCCGCGGGCTGCCGACCATGGCCGAGACCGGCTGGCCGGTGGTGTTCGACGCCACCCATTCGGTGCAGGAGCCGGGCGGTCGCGGCTCGTCGTCGGGGGGAAAACGCGCCTTCGCGCCGGCGCTGGCCCGCGCCGCCGTGGCGGTCGGCTGCGCGGCGGTGTTCGTCGAGGCGCACGACGATCCCGACCGGGCGCCGTCCGACGGGCCGAACATGCTGCCGCTTCCCTGGATGGCGCCGCTGCTTGCCGACCTCAAGGCGCTCGACGCCATCGCCAAGCGCCGGTCGCTGACCGAAAGCTACTGAGCCGCCGCCGGCGCGGCCTCGGCCGCGAATCCGGCTTTCAGACCGGCGACCACGCTGCCGGCGCCGGCGATCGCCATCATCAGCTCGCCGAGCGCCCCGACGTCCGGATCGGGCAGCGCCGCCATCAGCGCCGCCGCCCGCTGCGACATCTCGTCGAAGCCGACGTTGGCGGCCGCGCCCTTCAGCGTGTGCAGGCTGCGCCTGGCAAGCTCGGCATCGCCGCTTTCGAGCGCGGAGGAGAGGTCGGCCAGGAGGCCGGCCGCATCGGTGGCGAAGGCGTCGAGCAGGAAGGCGGTGTCCTCCGGCCCGAGTTCGCGGACCAGCGCATCGATCCGTCGACGGTTGACCGCCTCGCCGCGCGCGCCGTCGACCAGTGCCGGGCGCGGCCGCGTTGCGCCGCCGCGCTCGAGCCCGAGCAGCACGGCTACGAGATCGTCGCGCTCGACGGGCTTGGGCAGGAAGGCGTTCATGCCGGCCCTGAGGCAGGCCTCGCGGTCGGCGGCGAAGGCGTTGGCGGTCATGGCGACGATCGGCACGTCGCGGCTGCGGCCGCTCGACCGACGGATGGCCCGCGTCGCCTCGAGGCCGTCCATCACCGGCATCTGCATGTCCATGAACACCACGTCGAAGTCGCGGGCATTGACCATGGCCAGCGCCTCGGCGCCGTTCTCGGCCAGCGCCGCCTCGATGCCGAGCCGTCTCAGGAGGCGCAATGCCACCTGCTGATTGATGCGGTTATCCTCGACCACCAGCACCTTCAGCCCTCTGGGCACCGTCGCCTCCTCGATCTGGGCGCGCGGCGCGTCCTCGGCCTCAAGGCTGCCGGCGATCGAGGCGGCGATCACCGTCGGCGTCAGGGCGCTGACCGGCCGGGTGCCGCCGCGGCAGGGAGCGGTGGGCGAGAAGGCGATGTCGAGCCGCGCCTTGCGGTGGTCGGGCGGCAGCGGCACGACGGCGACGGTGATGTCGGCCTCCGCGTCGGTTCCGGCGGCGCTGGCGCCGAGATAGGCAAAGGTGGCGGCGATCGCCGCGGTCTCGGCCGGGGAGCGGCCGGTTGTCGCGACGCGGGCGCCGGACAGCGGCGCCGGATCGACGTCGGCGTCGGCCGCCCGGTCGAGCGACAGCTCGAAGAAGAAGGTGGAGCCGCGCCCCTCGCGGCTGGTTACGCCGATCGCGCCGCCGAGGCCCTCGACGATGCGCCGGCTGATGGCGAGGCCGAGGCCGGTGCCGCCGAAGCGGCGGGTGATCGAGGCGTCGACCTGCGAGAATTCCTTGAACAGGCGCTTCTGCCCTTCCTCGGAAATGCCGGTGCCGGTGTCCTCCACCTCGAAGCGCAGTCTGGGTCGCCCGCCGCCGGCCGCCTCGCGGACGCGCACGGCGATCAGGCCGCTCTCGGTGAACTTGACGGCGTTGGAGAGGAAGTTGATCAGCACCTGACGGATGCGCGTCTGGTCGCCCGAGTAGCGGGCGCCGAGGGCGATCTCCGGCGCCAGCACCGCGACGAGGCCCTTCTCGCGCACCGGCGCCTCGACCATGGTCAGCGCCGCCTCGGCGGTGGCGACGGGGTCGAACACCACGCGGTCGACGTCGAAGGAGCCGGCCTCCAGCTTGGAGAAGTCGAGGATGTCGTTGACGAGGGCGATCAGGCTGCGGCCGCACACCTCGATGTTGGCGGCAAGGCCCCGCTGCTCGGCGTCGAGCGGTGTGTCCTTGAGGAGATCGGCCATGCCGAGCACGCCGTTGATCGGCGTGCGGATCTCGTGGCTCATGGTGGCGAGGAAGGCCGACTTCGCCTGGTTGGCCGCCTCGGCCGCCGCCACCGCTTCTCTCAGCTCGCCGGCCATCGCCTCGAGGCGGGCCCGCGAACTCCAGATCTCGCGGATCTGCCGGATCAGGCTGAAGATGAAGATGCCCATGGAAAGGGTCAGCGCGCCAACCAGCACGCCGAGCACCCGGTAGAGCTTGTCGCGCAGGATGCGTTCGTCGGCGCGGACCGAGAGTTCCGCCGTCTCGGCGGCGGCAGCGAGCCGGCTGGTGAGCGTGGCGAGGCGGTCGAAGCGGGTCGCCAGTTCGGCCAGGGTGGTATCGTCGGGCACCGGCATGCCGGCGAGGCGGGCGAGCCGGGGCCTGAGGTCGGCAATCGTCCGGCCGACTGTGTCGAGATCGGTGGCATAGGCGACCGGCAGGCCGTCGGCGAAAGCCGAGGCGGCGGCGAGGTCGCGGGTGCCGGCGTCGACCAGCACGAAGCGGGCGGCGACGGTCTGGCCGGCTGCTTCCGACGGCTGCCGCCGCGCCGTCTCCAGCGCCCGCGACAGCTTCTCGGTCGCCCGGTCGAGCCGGTAGGCGGCTGCGAGGGCGCGGGTGTCGCCGAGGTCCGCCGTCTCCGCCTGTTGGCGGATCAGGATGGCGAACACGGCGATGGCCGAGACGAGGAACAGCAAGCCGACGACGACGTAGAACAGCGTACCCCGCAAGGGGCGGTCCTGTCCGGTCGGGTCGGCGGGAACGGTGGTCACGACGGGCGGTCCGGGGGCGTCAGGCGGCGGTGCCGAACGGGGCGCCGGCCTCGCCGAGGCGGAGGATGCGGAAGTAGCGCAGCGAGAAGGCCTTGGCGACGTCCGGGTCGAACTGCCGGCCGGCGTGGTCGGCGATGTAGCGGGCGGCGTCTTCGGCGCTCCAGGCGGCCTTATAGGGACGTTCGGAGGTGAGCGCGTCGAACACGTCGGCGACGGCGACGAAGCGGCCGGACAGCGGGATCGCCGCTTCCCGGAGGCCGCGCGGATAGCCGGCGCCGTCCCAGCACTCGTGATGCGTCTCGGCGATCTCGGCGGCGAGGCGGATGACGCGCGAGCGCGAGCCGTCGAGGATCTCGCCGCCGATCAGCGTGTGCGCCTGCATGCGCCGCCGCTCGTCGTCGGTGTAGGCGCCGGGCTTGTTGAGGAGATCGTCGGGAAGGCCGATCTTGCCGATGTCGTGCATCAGCGCTGCCACATAGAGGTCCTGGCAGTATTGCTCGCTCTGGCCGAGTTCCTCGGCCAGTTCGCGGGCGGTACGGGCGACGCGCAAGAGGTGGCTGCCGATCGCCGGGTCGCGCCGCTCGACGGCGCGGGCGAGGCGCAGGATGATCTCTTCCTCGAGGCCGGCCCGCTCCTGGGTGGCCTTGCGCACCTCGGTCTGCAGCCAGTCGGCGCGGTCGCGCAGCTTGTTCTGCATCTCGCGCAGCATGGCGAGGTTCCTGAGCCGCGCCTTGGCCTCGGCCATGTCCACCGGCTTGGTCAGGAAGTCGGTGGCGCCGGCCTCCAGCGCCGCATAGCAGATCTCGCGCTGGTCGACGGTGGTGACCATGACGATCGGCACGTCGGCATAATCGGGCAGGCGCCGGATCTCGGCGATCAGGGCGAGGCCGTCGATCCCCGGCATCATGTAGTCGACGATCATCAGGTCGAAACGCGTCCGGCGCGCCTCGTCGAGCGCCTGCAGCGGGTCGCGGAACGACTGCACGTCGGCGATACCGGAACTCTGCGCCAGCTTGCCGAGCATGAACAGGTTGCTCGGATTGTCGTCGACGAGAAGGAGTTTCATGGCGGGTTCCCGGCGGATTTGCTTCCGGAAAAACATACGCGGGAAACATGAAGCATCGGACAATGAGCATGCCAAACGCCGCGTCAACCGGCCTGCCCGGCATTTGAACGAAGCCGGAAAGGCGGCGTTAGCCATGACGCGTCCGGCCGGCCGTCTTTTAGGCAAATTGCCGGAGACAGGCTTGACGCTTTGCCACCAACCCTGTCGGAAATGACAGGGGTCAGCGTGTCTCGTTCATGGTTTGTCAAGACTCGGCGCCGGGGCGGCGATTGCCGCTGGCAGGCCGCCCGCCGAGGGGGCATAACCATTCCATCGCGCCGACGGAAACCCAGCTCACTTTCCGAAAGCACACGCCTCTCGGTCGCCGCGAGCCGCAAGGCCGCAGGATAACCACCCCGGACATGGCCTCGCCACGTCCGGGTTTTCTTTTTTCCGTGTTGTGCGGCGTCAGGCGCCGAGGCGTGCCGTCACCCGTTCGACGACCTCGCTGGTCAGCTCGACCTCGACGCTGCCGCGCGGATCGAGCGCCGAGGCGGCGGCGACCAGCCGATAGCGGCCCTTCTCGGCGACGAAGGCGTGCCGCTCCTCGTCGAAATATGAGAAAGCGCGGGCGTCGAGCGTCAGCACCGCCTCGGCCGTCTCGCCGGGCGCCAGATGCAGCTTGGCGAAAGCCCTGAGTTCCCTGGCCGGCCGGCTGACGTGGCCGGGCGGCGGCGTCACGTAGAGCTGCACCACCTCCGAGCCGGGGCGGGTGCCGGTGTTGGTGACGGCGACGCGGACGGTGACGACGCCGTCGCTGCCGAAGGCGGACTGATCGACGACCGGCGCCTGCCAGTCGAAGGTCGTGTAGCTGAGGCCGTGGCCGAACGGGAACAGCGGCGTAATGCCGGCCTTCTCGTAGTGACGATAGCCGACGAACACACCTTCGGAATAGGCGACGTGGCCGTCCTGGCCGGGATAGGTCAGCGGGTCGCCGGTTACGACCGGCGTGTCCTCGATGCGCTGTGGGAAGGTCTGCGGCAGGCGGCCGCCCGGCTCGGCGGCGCCAGTCAGCACGTCGACGATGGCGTTGCCGGCCTCCTGGCCGGGATACCAGGCCTCGATCACCGCGCCCACCTTGTCGAGCCATGGCATGGCCACCGGCCCGCCGGTCTGCAGCACCACGACGGTGTTGGGATTGGCATCGGCGACGGCGGCGATCAGCTCGTCCTGCCGGCCGGGCAGCGCGATGCCGGGCAGGTCGTTGCCCTCGGTGTCCCACTCGCCGGAGCGGCCGGCGTAGATGATGGCGATGTCGGAGATGCGGGCGAGCGCCACCGCGTCCGAGAAGGCCCGGTCGCCGAGCGGCACGGCGACGCCGACCCGGATCGCCTTGAGGTTGAGGGCGATCGCCTGCACGAAGCGGTATTCGACGACGACGTCCACCGTCCGGCCGGCGTCGAGGGCAATGCTGCCGCGCGCCTCGCGGTTGCCGCACTCGAAGTAATTGTCGCCCGGCGTCCAGCCGTCGCGAATGTCGACCACCGTCCGGCCGTCGACGATGAGGCGGCTCGGCCCGATGCTGACCAGGCCGAACACATGCTCGGCCGTCTCCGATGGCGTGAAGCGGACCGTGGCGCGCAGCGAGAAATCGGCGTCGCTGACGCCCGGCGCCACCTCGTTGAACCACATCACTTCGCCGAGCGGATGGCTCTGGTGCTCGATCACCGGGCCGGAGAGGTCGGGCCGGCCGTAGACGTCGACCTCGAACGGCCCCGATATCAGCGGCATCAGCCGGTTGGCGGCGACACCGGGCGCGCTGCGGAGCTGGTTGTCGGACATCAGCGGCCTGAGGCCGTCGGCCGGCGAGACGGCGTAATGCGGATTGAGCTGAGCGCTGCCGCCGCCCATGATCTGCGCCGCCTCGGCGTTGGGACCGATGGCGGCCACGGTCTTGCCGGCGAGGTCGAGCGGCAGCAGGCCGTCGTTCTTGAGCAGCACGATGGCGTCCGCGCCGGCCCGGCGGATCAGCGCCCGGTGCTCAGGCCTGTCGATCGCCTGCTCAGTCGGAATCTCCGACCGGTCGAAGCCGCCGACCCGATCGATCAGCCGGAGGATGCGGCGGGCGGCGTCGCGCACCGTCTCCGCCGCTACCTCGCCATTGCGCACCGCCTCGACCAGCCTGTCGCCGCGGTCGCGCGTCGGGCCGGGCATTTCGAGGTCGAGGCCGGCATTGACGGTGGCGGCCGTCGAGTGCGAGCCGAACCAGTCGGACATCACGACGCCCGAGAATCCCCATTCCTCTTTCAGGAGGTCGGTCAGCAGCGCCTTGTGCTCGGAGGTGAAGGTGCCGTTGAGGCGGTTGTAGGAACTCATCACCGCCAGCGTGCCGGCCGTCTTCACCGCCGCCTCGAAGGGCGGCAGGTAGATCTCGCGCAGCGCCCGTTCGCCGATATCCGAACTCATGGTGGTGCGCTGGATTTCCGATTCGTTGCCGACGAAATGCTTGACCGTGGCGCCGACGCCGCCCGTCTGCAGGCCGGTGATGTAGGCGGCGGCGAGCCGCGCCGTGAGGCACGGGTCTTCCGAATAACACTCGAAATTGCGACCGTTGACGGCGGAACGCTGGATGTTGACGGTGGGGGCGAGCAGCACCGAGGCGCCCTTGGAGCGCGCCTCCTCGGCGAGCGCCCCGCCGATCTCCTCGACCAGATGGGGGTTCCAGCTGGCGCCGAGGGCGATGCCGACCGGGAAGCTCGCCGCCTTGACGCCGCCGACCAGCGAGCCGCCACCGCGCGCGCCGTTGGGCCCGTCGGACACCTTGATCGCGGGGATGCCGAGCCTAGGCACCGGCACCGTCGTCCAGAAGTCGGCGCCCGCCAGCAGCGACACCTGCTCGTCGAGCGTCATTGCGTCGAGCAGCGCCTCGATATCCCGTCCGGCCATGTCATCCTCCCCAGCCTGAAACGATACAAATCACGTTTCCTTAGCACGTCGCGCGTCGCCCGGCGAGGGACGGCCGCTTCGACCAACGGCGACGGCAGCGGGGCTGGCGGGGCTCCATGCGTCGCTCTAAATCTGGGCCGACAACGGGGGAGGCGGGCGTGGGCGACAGGGCATGTTTTCTTGGGCTGGACATCGGGACTTCGGCGGTGAAGGCGCTGGCCGTCGACCGCCGCGAGCAACAAGTGGCCGCCGCCGAGGTGCCGCTCGCCACCAGCCGGCCGGCGCCCGGCTGGTCCGAGCAGCATCCCGACATCTGGTGGCAGGCGGTGCGGCAGGCGCTGGCGACGATGGAGGCGGCGACGCCGGGCGTGCTCGGCCGTGTCGTCGCCGTCGGGCTCTCCGGCCAGATGCACGGCGCGGTGCTGGTCGGCGCCGACGACCGGCCGCTGCGGCCGGCCATCCTCTGGAACGACGGCCGGGCGGCGGCCGAGGCGGCTGCCCTCAACGCGGCGCTGCCCGAGCTTGGCCGCGTCGCCGGCGTGCCGGCCATGGCCGGCTTCCTCGCCCCGAAGATCGCCTGGCTGCGGACGCACGAGCCGGACGTGCTGGCGGCGACGCGGCAGGTGCTGCTGCCCAAGGACTGGCTGCGCTTCCTCCTGACTGGCGAATGCGCCACCGACCCTTGCGACGCTGCCGGCAGCCTGCTGCTCGACGAGGAGAAGCGGCGCTGGTGGCCGGAGATCGTCGCGGCGGTCGGGCTCCGCGAGGAGCAACTACCGCGTCTTCTCGAAGGTCCGGAGGTGTCTGGCTACATCGCGGCGGCGGCGGCCGCTGCCACCGGTCTTCCCGAAGGCATTCCGGTGGTGGCCGGGGCCGGCGATGCCGCGGCGGCCGGCATCGGCATCGGCGCGGTCGACGACGGCGACGCCTTCATCTCGCTCGGCACCTCGAGCCAGCTGTTCCTGACCACCGCCGACTACCGGCCCAACCCCGGCGCGCTGGTGCATGCCTTCGCCCACGCCCTGCCGGGCCGCTGGTTCCAGATGGCCGCCATGCTGAACGGTGCCTCGGTGTTGGCCTGGACGGCCGGCGTCACCGGTGTCAGTGACCTCGGCGCGGCGCTCGATGCGGTGGCGGCACGCGGACGGGCGATCTCGCCGGTCACCTTCCTGCCCTATCTGCAGGGCGAGCGGACGCCGCACGACGACCCGGCGGCGCGCGGCGTGTTCTTCGGCATGGACGGCGGCAGCGACGGCCTCGACCTCATGCAGGCGGCGGTCGAGGGCATGGCCTTCACGCTGGTCGACGCGGTGGCGGCGCTGGAGACCGCCGGCCCGGTGCCGGAGACGCTGGCCGCCGTCGGCGGCGGCAGCCGCGGCCGTTTCGTCATGGAGGTGGTGGCGAGTGCCCTGGGCCGGCCGATCCGCCGCTATGAGGGCGGCGAGCGCGGCCCGGCCTTCGGCGTCGCCCGGCTGGCGCGCCTCGCGGTCACCGGCGACACTGTCGCCGAGGTCTGCATCAAGCCGCCGGTGCGGGACGTCATTACCCCCGACGCAAGCCGGCAGGCGGCACTCGCCGCCCGCCTGCCGCTCTATCGCGATCTTTATCGCGCGCTGAAGCCGCTGTTTCCGAGGTGACCCGAGGCCGTCAGCTCGCCAGGAAGGCCTCGATCTCGGCCGCCGTCGGCATCGAGGCGGCGGCGCCGCGCCGCGTCACCGAGATACCGGCCGTCGCCGAGCCGTAGCGCGCCGCCTCCACCGGATCGAGCCCCTTGGACAACGCCGCCGCAAAGCCGCCGAGGAAGGCGTCGCCGGCGCCGGTGGTGTCGATCACCTCGCCGGCCGCCCGCGCCGGCAGGTGCACCGACCGCTCGGCATTGTGCAGCAGCACGCCGTTGCCCCCGAGGGTGATCAGCGCGTTCCGGGCGCCCTTCTTCAGCAGCGCGTCGCCGGCCTTGCGGGCGTCGTCCACCGTGCCCGGCGCGATGCCGGTCAGCATGGCCGCCTCGGTCTCGTTGGGCGCGATATAGTCGGAGAGGCCGTAGACCTCGTCCGGGAAGGCCATGGCCGGCGCCGGGTTGAACACGGTGATCGTGCCGGCGGCGCGGGCGATCTGCAAGCCGCGGACGGCGGCGTCGACCGGCTGTTCGAGCTGCGTCACGAACACTTTCGACGCGGCGATCGTCGCCGCCTCGAGGTCGAGGTCGGCAGGCGTCAGCGTGCCCGACGCGCCGGCATAGACGATGATGGCGTTCTGGCCGTTGTGGTCGTTGACGAAGATGAAGGCCGAGCCGGTCGGGTGGCTGTCGATGCGCTGCACGTGCGGCGTGGCGCCCGCCTCGGCCCAGGTCTTCAGGCCGATGTCGCCGAAGGCGTCCTTGCCGATCTTGGTGATGAAGCGAACCTCGCCGCCGGCTCGCGCCGCCGCCACCGCCTGGTTGGAGCCCTTGCCGCCCGGCCCCAGGATGAAGCCGGAGCCGGCCAGCGTCTCGCCGATGGCCGGCAGGCGCGGGGCGAGGAAGGTGACGTCGACGGCGAAGATGCCGAGGATGGCGACGCCGGATTTCTGGATGTCGGTCATTCGGCTGCCTCAACCCTTCGGAGGAATTACGCCCTTGGTGAGCAGGAAGCAGCCGTAGAGCCGGCCCTCGCCGGTCTGCAGCACGGCGAACGACTTCCTGGCCGCCTCGTAGAAGGCGAAGCGCTCGATGCCGCCGAGCTTGAACGTCGGCCCCTCGGCGTCGAACACCTCCTGCTGGAACTCGTGCTGTACGTCGGTCCACTTGTCCGGTTCCCCCACTACTTCCATGCGGAAGGCGGCGGTGGGAATGAAGGTGTCGAGCGGCAGCACCGACAGCACGGCTCGCGCCGCGCGCGGCGCCGACACGCCGTCGAGGCGGAGGGGCTCGCCGTAGACCGTCTCGGCCGCCACTGAATGGATGGGGAAGTTGCTGTCGACGATGGCGAGCGTGTCGCCGTGGCCCATGGCGGCCAGCACGTAGAGAAGGTCCGGATTGAGCAGCGGATCGATGGCCTTGAGCATGATTCCTCCTGTGGGTCCCGGCGTCTCCGGGCCTCGTTGGCGGGCGTCGCGCGCCTTACCCATCCATAGGCCGTCGGCGGCCGTTTGTCAGGTCCGCATGGGTACCGGTGGTGGCGATCGTCCGATACATTTCTTCGCGGGTTAACCGCTCGGAAGAGAATTCGGGCAATAGTCGGTCGATAGCACTGAAAGCGGTTTCTCTAATTTGCCGTTCCGATCCCTTTTCCCCCATTTCCGCCACTTGACGGCGCCCGTGGTCGTCGGCCTCGTCGCCGCCGGCGCCGTGCTTCTCGTTCTGTCCTTTCTCGCCACCGCCGACTGGCTGCGCCTCGCCGAGGCCCGCCGCCTCACCGGCGAAGCCGCCGCCGCCGCCGCGCTGGCGGCAGCGAAGGGCGGTAATGCGACCGCCGCGGCGCGCGCCGTCACCGGGCCCGATGCCGAAGTCGTCGCCGAGTGGGGCACGGCGCGGCCCGGTCCCTCCGGCCTCGCCTTCCAGGCTGGTGCCGGCGTGGTGACGCGCGTCACCGTGTCGACGACCGGCCGCAGCCTTCTCGGCACGCCCTTCGGCCTCGGCCAGCGGACCGTCACCGCCGTTGCCCTCGCCCGGCGGTCGGGCGTCGCCGCGCTCGTCGAGCGGTCGACGGCGGTGCCGACGCTGCCGGCGGTGCCGGAGGCCATCGAGGCGCGGCTGTTCGGGCCGTCCGGCGCGCTGACACCCGAGGAGCGGGCGCGGCTCGGCGCCGCCAGCTTCACCGTCGCCGATCTCGCGGCCGAACTCGGCCGCACCCTCACCGCTCGCGACGGCGGCACCGACACCGGCGTCACCGCCGTGGCAGGGGCGTCGTTCAAGGCGAGCGAACTGATGGCGGCGCTGGCCGCGCTCTATCGCGGCGCGGCGCGGCGCTCGGCCGACGCGGCATCGGTGCTGGCCATTCTCGATCGTCTGGCGACGGCGGCCGGCGAGACCGAGGAGATGCCGCTGCCGCTATCCGGCGTGCTCAGTCTGGCCGGCTCGGACGCCGACCTGACGCTGGCCGCGCCGCTCAGGCCGCTGGAGTTCCTGCAGGCGGTGATGCGCGCCCGCCTGGCGGCCAGCCCCGCCACGGTCGATCTCGCGGCGCCCGCCATCGGCATCGACGCGGTGACGCTGACGCTGGCGTCGGACGGCGCGGCGGCCGCCGTGCTGATCGGCGGCGAGGACGGCCTCGTCGGCATTCCCGGTATCCGCATCGCCGCCCGCTTCACCATCAGCGGCCTTGCCATTCCCGGTGTCGCCGGCATCGAGCTGCCGCTCGACGTGGCGCTCGGCGCCGGCGATGCCCGCATCAAGACCATTGCCTGCGGCCCCTCCGGCGCCGAGGTCACCGTCACCGGTCGGCCGGTGCGCGCCGGCGTGACGCTCGCCACCTCCGACGGCACCGCCTCGCCGTCCGGCGCCTCCGACTACGCCCGCCTGCTCGCCGCCGGCGGCGTGACGGCCTGGGGGCGCGGCCGGTCGGCCTTCGCCGACGACCCGCCGGTGGAGATCGTCTTCCGGCCCGACGGCGCCGACAACGTTGCCAGCCTCAGGGCGCCGATCGATTTCAGCAACCGCCTGGAGCGGCTGGCCGCCGAGACGCAGATCCTGGTGTCGCTGGAGGGCGCGGCGCGCGACACCATGACCGAAGCCGGCGTGCGCGACGAGATCGCCCGGTTGATCGTTGGCAGCATCAGGCCGATCGACGGCGTGCTGTCCAGCACCTTCGCCACCCTCGGCGTCGTGCCGGGACGCATGGACGTGGTGGCCGCCGGCGCCTCCTGCAACGGCGCGACGCTGCTCGGCGAGGCGAAATAGCTTCGCTTCAAGCGGCCTTCGGGCTAAGAACGGAACCGGAGCGGCGCCGTGCCGCGACAGTCCGGGACTTCGCATGACCGACGACGAGCTGATCGCCCGCATCCTCTACCGTGACGGCTCGCTCCTCGTCATCGACAAGCCGGCCGGCCTGCCCGTGCACGCCGGCTTCGGCGGCGGCGAGACGCTCGACCAGCATTTCCCGGCCTTGCAGTTTGGCCTGCCCAACCCGCCGCAGCTCGGTCACCGGCTCGACAAGGACACCTCCGGCTGTCTGGCGCTCGGCCGCCACCGCCGGGCGATCCGCGAACTCGGCGAGCTGTTCGCCGGCCAGAAGGCCGAGAAGACCTACCTTGCCGTGGTGCTCGGACGCCTGCCGGCCGCCGAGGGTCGCATCGAGGCGCCGCTCGCCAAAGTCGCCCACGAGAAGCGCTCCTGGTGGATGAAGGTCGATCCGGCCGGCCAGCCGTCGGTCACCGACTATCGCGTCGTCGCCGAGGGCGAGCGGCTCAGCGTGGTCGACCTGCGCCCACGCACCGGCCGCACCCATCAGCTCCGCGTCCACATGGCCCATCTCGGCTGCCCGATCGTCGGCGATGGCGTCTATGGCGGCGATGCGGCGCGCGGCGTCGATCGCAACATGCATCTGCATGCCCGCGAGCTGGTACTGCCCTACTACCGCAAGAAGCCGCCGATCGTTGCCAGGGCGCCGGTCCCCATCCATATGTTGCGTCTGCTCATCCGCCTCGGCGCCGTCGACGCCGACGGCCGGCTCCTCCACCTCGTCGCGCCCGCCGCGGGCGAGGCTGTACCGGAAAGGTCGCTGCCATGACGCTTCCGCTCAACGACCCCTCGCTGCTCGTTCAAGCCTGCCTGATCGACGGCGACTTCGTCGGCACCCCCGCTCTCGACGTCACCGATCCCGCCACCGGCGACGTGGTCGGCCGCGTGCCGCTGACCGACGCCGAGGGTACGACGCGCGCCGTCGAGGCGGCCGCCGCCGCCATGCCCGCCTGGGCCGGCCTCATCGCCAAGGAGCGGGCGCGGCTGATGCGCCGCTGGTTCGACCTGATCGTCGAGAACCGCGACGACCTTGCCCTGATCATGACGGCCGAGCAGGGCAAGCCGCTTACCGAAGCCAGGGGCGAGATCGATTACGCCGCCGGCTACGTCGAGTTCTACGCCGAGGAAGCCAAGCGCATCGCCGGCGAGACGCTGCCCTCGCCGAAGGACGGCGCCCGCGTGCTGGTGATCCGCCAGCCGGCCGGTGTCGTCGCCGCCATCACGCCCTGGAACTTCCCGGCGGCGATGATCACCCGCAAGGTGGCACCGGCGCTGGCCGCCGGCTGCACGGCGGTGGTGAAACCGGCCTCCGAGACGCCGCTCACCGCGCTGGCGCTCGGCCGCCTCGCGGTACGCGCCGGCCTGCCGAAGGGCGTGCTCAATGTCGTTACCGGCAAGTCCGGGGTGATTGGCGAGGTGCTGACCAGCCATCCGGCGGTGCGCGTCGTTTCCTTCACCGGCTCGACCGAGGTCGGCAAGAAGCTGCTCGTCCAGTGCGCCGGCACGGTGAAGAAGGTCTATACCGAACTCGGCGGCAACGCGCCGTTCATCGTCTTCGACGACGCCGACCTCGACGCCGCCGTCGAAGGGGCGATGGCCTCGAAGTTCCGCAACATGGGCCAGACCTGCGTCTGCGCCAACCGCATCTACGCCCAGGCCGGCATCCACGACGCCTTCGTGGAGAAGCTGACGGCGGCGGTGAAGGCGCTGAAGCTCGGCGACGGCCGCGACGAGGGCGTGACGCAGGGGCCGCTCGTCAACGCCAAGGCGGTGGAGAAGGTTGAGGCGCACGTTGCCGATGCGCTGGCCAAGGGGGCGAAGGTGGTGACCGGCGGTGCCCGTTCGCCGCTTGGCGGCGGCTTCTTCGAGCCGACCGTGCTGACCGGTGTCACCCCGGAAATGGTCGTCGCCCGCGAGGAGACCTTCGGGCCGCTCGCGCCGGTGTTCCGCTTCGACACCGAGGAGGAGGCCATCCGCCTCGCCAACGATACCGAGTTCGGTCTCGCCGCCTATTTCTACGCCCGCGACGTCGGCCGCATCTTCCGCGTCGCCGAGGGCATCGAGGCCGGCATGGTCGGCATCAACTCCGGCGCCATTTCCTCCGAGCTGGTGCCGTTCGGCGGCGTCAAGGAGAGCGGCAACGGCCGCGAGGGCTCGCAGCACGGCATCGACGAATATGTCGAGAAGAAATACCTGCTGATCGCCGGCCTCGACCGCTGAACGCCGGACTCGGGCTGCCGAGCCCGTCGCGACATCGGACTCGCGTCCGGACTCACCTTTGGACTCCGGATCGGACTCTCGATCCGGACTCCCGAGCCCGGCCCGGACCACTCCAAAGCTCTGGAAACCGGCTCGTGACTGGTCCGTTGCGGGCGGCCCGCCCAGATAACCGTTGATACCGGCCCGAGGCCGGTTGCCAGCCGGCCGGCGAGGGGCTTTGCTGCCACGGGCAGCGGCGCGGGAGCCGGCGGACCATGCGGCGATTTTTCCTCGGCATCGATGGCGGCGGCAGCGGCGCGCGGGCGCGGCTTGCCGGCGGTGACGGTCGGCCGCTCGGCGAGGGCACCGCCGGTCCAGCCAACGTCGGCAACGATCCCGCCGGCGCCTTTGCGGCGCTCGATACGGCGGCACGCGGCGCGCTCGCCGCCGCCGGCCTCGCCGATGCCGACCGGGCCGACGTGGTCGCGGTGATCGGTGCCGCCGGTGCCGCCGATGCTGGGGTGGCCGCCCGCATTGCCGCCATACCCTTCGGTTTTGCCGGCCTCAAAGTGGCCACCGACGCCGAGATCGCCCTTGAAGGCGCCTTTGCCGGCGGCGACGGCGGCATCCTGATCGTCGGCACCGGCAGCCAAGCCTATGGCCGCCTCGCCGACCGGCGGCTGCGCGTCGGCGGCTGGGGGGCATCCCTGTCCGACGGCGGCTCTGGCGCGGTGATCGGCTGGCGAGCGGCGCGGCGGGCGCTGGACGCCCACGAGGGGCTCGCCGAAGCATCGCCGTTCACCGTGGCGATCGTCGCCCGGCTGGGTGGATCGCCACCGGCATTGTCGGCCTTCGGCAAGACGGCACGGCCAGCCGATTGGGCGGCGCTGGCGCCGCTGGTCTTCGATCACGCGGCGATGGGCGATCCGGTGGCCGGTTCTATTCTCGCGGCGGCGGTGGCCGAGGTCGCGGCATTGATCGGACGCCTCGTCGCCGAGGGCATCGGCGCCGTCGCGCTGATGGGCGGCCTCGCCGGCCGCTATCGGCCGCTTCTCGCGCCCCGCTTCGCCAGCTTGCTTGTCGATCCCCGCGGCGACGCGCTCGACGGCGCCCTTCGCCTTGCGCGCGCGGAGGCCGGGCCGTGATGGAGCCCTTCACCGAGGTAGTCGGCCGCGGCTGGCGGCTGGCGGGCGGTGACGCGCCGCTCTGCCGCCGCCTTGAGGCGGCGCTGCGGGCCGCCATCGCCGAGGGACGGCTCGCCGCCGGGGCGCCGCTGCCGTCCGAGCGGGCGATGGCCGCCGGCCTTTCGGTGTCGCGCATCACCGTGCGGCAGGCGCTGGCGCCGCTGGTCGCCGAAGGCTTGGTCGTGACGCGACCGGGCGCCGGTGCCAGCGTTGCCGGCGGCATGTTTGAACGCGTTGCTGAGAGGGCGACCGAGACGGCCCGCCGACGGACGGTGCTGCGCAGCCATGCCGACGAGCTGGCCGAGCGTGGCGAGGTGGTGGAGACACGTCTGGTCGACCGGCTGACCGGGCCGCCGTCAGCACCTGAAGCGATGACGCTCGGCCTCGGCCCCGGCGAACGGGTGCTACGGCTCTACCGCCTGCATTGCGTCGGCGGCAAGCCGCGCATCCTGGAGCTGACGACGCTGCCGGCTGCCGCCGTCGACGTCGAGGCGGCGACGCTGTCGCCGGCCGAGGCGCTGGCCGCCGGCGGCCTTTCGGCAGTGCGCGGGCTGGAGCGCTTCCGGGCGGTGGCGCTCGGTGCGGTGGAGGCGGGTCTGCTGGAATTGCCGGAGGGAACGCCGGCCATGCGCGTCGAACGCGTCGGCTACACGGCCGGCGGCCGGGCGGTCGAGATCAGCCGCGCCTTCTGCCGCGGCGACGGCTACGAGGTGGTGGCCGAACTGTCGGGAGAATGAAGCCGAAGCCGCAGGGCGGCTTCCGGCGCCAAGCGCCGCCGCGCGCAACGAGTCTTTCGGGACGAAGCCCCGAAAGACGGAAGGCGGAGCATAAAGCCAAGGCCGGAGGCCGCCGGCGACTGAGGCGGGAGAAAAACAGGCCGGCGAAATCCCGGCTTTCTTTACCGCTTGGGCCGCAGGCGGACGACTACGTCGACGCGGACGATCTCCATGCCCTCGGGTGCCGGCGGCAGCTCGCCGATCGCCACATGGGCGCCGGGGATGTCGAACACCCGGTTCTCGTCCTCGACGTAGAAATGGTGATGGTCGTCGGTGTTGGTGTCGAAATAGGTGCGCGTGCCCTCGACGGCCACCTCGCGTAAGAGGCCGGCTTCGGTGAACTGGTTCAGCGTGTTGTAGACGGTGGCCAGCGACACCGGCACCTTGGCGGTCACCGCCTCGGCGTGCAGGTCCTCGGCGGACAGATGCCGGTGGCCGTGCGAGAACAGGATCTCGGCCAGCGCCACGCGCTGGCGGGTCGGCCTGAGGCCGACGTCCCTGAGGCGCGTGCGCACCGGAATCCTGGTGATCAGGGCCGCGCCGGGCGCCGGCTGGGCGCCCGCGGTGAGGCGGCGTGCCGTTTCGGTGACGGCGATCGGCGGGCTGGAAGTCAGGGGGCGGTCCATGATGTTGGTCATCCAGGGGGTGGCCGGCAACGCCGGCTGGAACTTTTTCGATTGCGACATATTAGCAAAGTGGCGCCAGACTGCAAGAACGCGCCAAAATGCCCGTCCCGGCGCGTGCCGCAAGGCTTTCGAGGACGCTTTTGCTGTGTTAGAGATCGACCGACCACGTGAAAACCGCCCGCATGGACGGCGACCGGCGCCGCTTTACGCGGCGCCCTGAGGGATAAGGTACGGACAGCAGCATGAGTCTTCGCAAGAACAGCTACGAGTATGAGGATCTCCTTACCTGCGGGCGCGGAGAGTTGTTCGGGCCGGGCAACGCCCAACTGCCGATGCCGCCGATGCTGATGTTCGACCGCATCGCCGAGATCGCCGAGGTGGGTGGCGAATTCGGCAAGGGCCTCATCCGCGCCACGCTGGCGATCCGGCCCGACCTCTGGTTCTTCCCCTGCCACTTCAAGGGCGATCCGGTGATGCCCGGTTGCCTCGGTCTCGACGCCCTCTGGCAGATGCTCGGCTTCTTCCTCGGCTGGTCGGGCTCGCCCGGCAAGGGGCGGGCGCTGTCGGTCGGCGAGGTGAAGTTCACCGGCATGGTGACCCCGGCCGTCAAGCTGGTCGAATACGGCGTCGATCTGAAGCGCGTGCTGCGCGGCAAGCTGGTGCTTGGCATCGCCGACGGCTGGCTGAAGGCCGACGGCGAGACCATCTACAAGGCGACGGATCTGCGCGTCGGTCTGTTCAAGGCCGCCTGAGCGCCGTTTCGCATCGGAAACAAGGCCAGAAACCAAGGAAGACAGCCATGAGACGCGTCGTCGTCACCGGCATGGGCATCGTGTCCTCGATCGGCAACAACACCCAGGAGGTCCTGGCGTCCCTCCATGACGCCCGCTCCGGCATCACCTTCGCCCCGACCTTCGCCGAGCACGGCTTCCGCTGCCAGGTCTACGGCGCGCCGACCCTCGATCCGGCGACGGTGGTCGACCGGCGTGCCATGCGCTTCCACGGCGGCGGCACCGCCTGGAACCACGTCGCCATGGACCAGGCGATCCTCGACGCCGGCCTCGAGGCGGGCGACATCTCCAACGAACGCACCGGCATCATCATGGGCTCGGGCGGCGCCTCGACGCGCACCATCGTCGAATCGGCGTTGAAGACCATCGACAGCGGCTCGTCGAAGAAGGTCGGCCCCTTCGCGGTGCCCAAGGCCATGAGTTCGACCGCCTCGGCGACGCTGGCCACCTGGTTCAAGATCAAGGGCGTCAACTATTCGATCTCCTCGGCCTGTGCCACGTCCAACCACTGCATCGGCAACGCTTACGAGATGATCCAGTACGGCAAGCAGGACGTGATGTTCGCCGGCGGCTGCGAGGAACTCGACTGGACGCTGTCGGTGCTGTTCGACGCCATGGGCGCCATGGCCTCCAAATACAACGACACGCCGGCCACCGCCTCGCGGGCCTATGACAAGAATCGCGACGGCTTCGTCATCGCCGGTGGCGCCGGCGTCCTCGTCCTCGAGGAGCTGGAGCACGCCAAGGCGCGCGGCGCGAAGATTTACGGCGAGATCGTCGGCTACGGCGCCACCTCCGACGGCTACGACATGGTCGCCCCGTCGGGCGAGGGCGCGGTGCGCTGCATGCGCCAGGCGCTGTCGACGGTGAAGGGCAAGGTCGACTACATCAATCCGCACGCCACCTCGACGCCGGCCGGCGACGCGCCGGAGATCGAGGCGATCCGCACGGTGTTCGGCGGCGCCGACAACTGCCCGCCGATCTCGGCCACCAAGTCGCTGACCGGCCATTCGCTCGGCGCCACCGGCGTGCAGGAAGCGATCTACTCGCTGTTGATGATGAACAACCGCTTCATCGTCGAGAGCGCCCACATCGAGGAGATGGACCCGGCCTTCGCCGATATGCCGATCGTCCGGACGCGCATCGACGACGCCAAGATCGACACCGTGCTTTCCAACAGCTTCGGCTTCGGCGGCACCAACGCCACGCTGGTCCTCCAGCGCTACGCCGCCTGACCCGACCGCCCGGCTCCCACCGGGCGGTTTCTTCTTGCAGGACTGTGATCATCATGAACGGACTGATGGCCGGCAAGCGCGGCCTGATCATGGGCGTCGCCAACGATCATTCCATCGCCTGGGGCATCGCCAAGGCTCTGGCCGCCGCCGGCGCCGAGCTTGCCTTCACCTACCAGGGCGAGGCCTTCGGCCGCCGCGTCAGGCCGCTGGCCGAGGAGGTCGGGGCGAAGCTGCTGCTGCCCTGCGACGTCGAGGACGAGGCCTCGGTCGACGCCGTGTTCGCGGCGCTGAAGGCCGAGTGGGGCCGGCTCGACTTCCTGGTGCACGCCATCGGTTTCTCCGACAAGAACGAGCTGAAGGGCCGCTACGCCGACACCACCCGCGCCAACTTCTCGCGCACCATGGTCATCTCGGTGTTCTCCTTCACCGAGGTGGCGCGCAAGGCGGCCGTCCTGATGGAGGGCGGCGGCACGCTGTTGACGCTGACCTACGGCGGCTCGACGCGCGTCATGCCCAACTACAACGTCATGGGCGTTGCCAAGGCGGCGCTCGAAAGCTCGGTGCGCTATCTCGCCGCCGACTTCGGCGGCGACGGTATCCGCGTCAACGCCATCTCGGCCGGTCCGGTGCGCACGCTGGCCGGCTCCGGCGTCACCGACGCCCGGCTGATGTTCAACTTCCAGAAGAAGAACGCGCCGCTGAAGCGTACCGTCTCCATCGACGAGGTCGGCCGCTCGGCGCTCTACCTGTTGTCCGACCTGTCGTCGGGCGTTACCGGCGAGATCCACTTCGTCGATTCCGGCTACTCGATCATGTCGATGCCGCGCATCGAGGAGCTGAAGGAGCAGGACCGCCGCGAATCCGAGGATACGCCGGCCGGCTGAGCGCAGAGGCAGCCGTTCACGACGACCCGATTGTCCGAGACTGTCCGGCCGGCATCACCAGCCTTGCTCGGGGGATGTCCGGGCATCCGGCGCTCTGGCGTCGCCGGCGGGGCGCCTCAGGCGAGGGGCCCCGAACCGGATCAGTCCGGCGGCCGGTAACCGAGGCGCTCCAGGGCTTCGGTGAGCGCCGGGCCGGAGAAGGCGAAGGCGAGCACCGCCGCGTCGCCGGCAAGCGCGACGACCTCGGCATCGAGGAAGCTCAGCAGGCAGACGCTGCTCTCCGACGGCTCGCCAAAGCGCAGCCGGTCGCCCGGTCGCACCCGGCCGGCCGGCGTGACGACAGCGCGCCAGCGGTCGTCGCCGAGCGGCTCGAGCAGTTCGGCCTGCACCGGCCGCGCCTCGGCATCGCGGAATCTCAGGCCGTGCAGGATCACCGCCTCGCCCATGTCGCACGCTCCCGCGGCCGTTCTTGCCACGCGCCGCACCGTTCACTGATAATGACCGAACCGTATCGGCGCGCAAGCGTTGCCGAGGCGGGTCGATGCGGGACGGCGACGGAGGGAAGACCATGAGAACGATGGACCGGCACAGGCAATGGCAGGGGCCGGCGCTGTTCTCGTTCGGGTTCCGGCCGTTCTTCCTGTTCGGCGCGCTGCAGGCGGCGGTCATGGTGGCGCTGTGGGTGCCGTGGTTCCTCGGCCTCATCGAGGTGCCGAGCGCGCTGCCGCCGGTCGCCTGGCATATCCACGAACTGCTGTTCGGCTATGTGCCGGCCGTCATCACCGGTTTCCTGTTGACCGCCATTCCCAACTGGACCGGACAGCTGCCGGCCGTCGGCTGGCCGCTCGTCGGCCTGTTCGGGCTGTGGCTCATCGGCCGCGTCGCCATCGCCCTGTCGTTGATGCTGCCGCCGCCGGCGGTCGTGCTGCTGGCGCTGGCCTTCCCGGCCGGATTGCTGGCCGTCATGGGTCGCGAGGTCATCCACGGCAAGAACTGGCGCAACCTGAAGGTGATCGTGGCGCTGACGGTCCTGCTCATCGCCCAGGCGCTGTTCCACTACGAGGTCTGGCGGTACGGCGCGTCGGCCTACGGCCATCGGCTGGCCATCGCCGCGGCGGTGTCGCTGATCATGATCATCGGCGGCCGCATCGTGCCGAGCTTCACCACCAACTGGCTGAAGCGGTGCAATCCCGGCGCGCTGCCGCCGCCGTTCGGCCGCTTCGACCGCGTCGCGATGGTGATCGGCGTCGCTGCCTTCGCTGGATGGGTGGTGCCGCCACCGGTCGCCGCCGGCCGGCTCGCCGTTGCCGCGCTGCTCTTGGCTGCCGGCCTCATGCACGGCGTCCGCCTCGTTCGCTGGCAGGGCTGGCGCACCCTGGCCGAGCCGCTGGTTACCGTGCTGCACGTCGCCTACGGCTTCGTGCCGCTCGGCTTCCTCATCGCCGCCGCCGCCCTGGCGCTGGATGATCCGCTGCTCGCCACCGCGGCAATCCATGCCTGGACAGTCGGCGCCATCGGTCTGATGACGCTGGCGGTGATGACGCGGGCGTCGCGCAGCCATACCGGCCAGCCGCTGACCGCGCCGCCCGGCACGGTGATCCTCTACGCCGCCGCCTTCATCGCGGCGATTGCCCGGATCGTCGCGGCGCTGTGGCCGGCGATCATGGCGCCGGCGCTGGCACTGGCGGCGATCGCCTGGGTCGCCGCCTTCCTGCTGTTCGCGCTCCTCTACGGGCCGATGCTGTGCCGGTGTCGGCGGGGATGACGCCCCCCGCGTTCACCAGCCCGCTGCCCTGCGAGCACCGGCGCGACACCTTCCCGCCATCGCAACTGCAGGCATGCCCGTTGCTCTAGTCGCCCTCGGCTGGCGGCCCGGCCAGCGGATCGGCCGGCAGGCCGGTGGCCGGCGCGCCGCAGGCCTGCACGGCGGTGGAGAGGAGCGGCTCGAAGGACGGGTCGCTGCTGCGTTGGTCCCAGATGCCGGTATCGTCGACCGAGGCGGCGACGCAGCCGCAGAAGCGCTCGCAGACGTCGGCGTCGGCGCCCTGGCGGGTGCATTCGAGCCGGCAGTCGCCGATGAAGCTCGCCCGCTGCACGGCCGGGTCGACGGGAAGCACGGCGGCGAGGCCGGTGGCGAAGCCGTAGAGCAGCGGCTGGTGCACGAGATAGAACACCAGCGAATAGCGGCCGAGCACGGCGAGCCATGCCGTTCCCCGCCAGAGCAGCGGCGTCTTGGCGGCCTCCGCGGCCCGGCGCGCCAGCGGGCCGCCGACGACGAGGCCGAGGATGTACGGCGCAATCCACGGAAACACCGGCACGAGATCGTTGGAGACGGGCGGCGTCTCGGCGAGGCCGAGGAAGCCCCAGCCGAGTCCGTCGAAGGCCGGCGACCGCCAGACCTGCGGCAGCACCAGCGCCGCCGCCGCCAGCATCGCCAGCAGCGCCGCCGGCAGGCGGACGAGGAGCGGCGCCAGGAGGCTGGCCAGCAGCATCATGTGCAGGATGCCGAAGAATACCCATGCCTCGGGGAAGACGATGTAGGTGCCGGCTGATACGGCGGCGGCGGCGAGCGCCAGGCGCGTGAGGCGCGTTCCGTAGCGGAACGGATCGAGGCCGCCGCGCTCGGCGAGGCGGAAGGACAGGCCGGAGAGGAACAGGAAGCTGCCGGCGATCGCCGCCGCATAGGCGCGCCAGAGCGGGTCGGTGGCGACGCCCCAGCCGACCAGCCGGACGTTGGCGAGATCCCAGGAAAAATGATAGGAGGCCATGGCGAGCAGCAGCGCGCCGCGGGCGGCGTCGACCAGCGGCAGGCGCGGCGGCCGGCCTCCGGCGCTCACTTCCCGAGGTAACGAATCAGCCATGGACCGTCTCTCCACCATAGCCCAAGGGTGTGCGGCAGCCGGGCGATCCTGGCAACCGGCCGGTCCGGAAAAATGACAGATTCCTTTCTCGATGCCGACAGCGGGGCGGACGGCCTCGCCCACCGCTTCCGGCCGGGTGGCGACACGCTGGTGGTGGTGTTCAGCCAGGTGCGCGTGCCCTTGGGCAAGTTCGGCCTCGAGCGGCTGTTCGCCGGCACCACCCACAGCCTCCTGCTACTGAACGAGCCGGACAACGCCTGGTATCGCGACCGGAGCGACGCCGTCGACCGGCGGATCGGCGACGCCGCGGCGGCCTGTGGCGCGGCCCGCGTCATCCTCTACGGCAGTTCGATGGGCGCCTTCGGCGCGGCGGCGGCGGCAGCGCGCTGGCCGGAGGCCGAACTCTACGCTTTCGCGCCCGACCATCGCATCGGCGAGCCGGGCAGCCGCTCGGCGGTGGCCGGCCTCGCCATGCGGGACGGCGAGGCCGACCTCGGCGGGCTGCTTTCGACACCGCGCCGCGGCGCGGCACGGGTGATCGTCGGCCTCTACGATCCCTATGACGCCGGCGTCGGCGCCCGTCTCGCGGCGCTGTCGCTGCCGGAGGCGGTGCGGCTGGTGCCGCTCCGGTCCAGCCACGAGGTGCACGACCACCTCTACAGCCTGAACGTCGTCCGCAAGGTCGTCGCCACCTTCCGCCGCGACATCGCCGTCGAGGCGGCGGCGCGCCGCCTGCTGGTGCCGGACGTCGATTGGCTGGCCCACGCGCCGCTGGCCGCCGCCCGCGCCGCTTTCGACGCTGGCGCCGGCCTCGATCCCGAGGAGGTGCTGGGGCTGTTGCCGGGCGTCAACCCCGGTCTGACGCTGCTGGCCGCCGAGGCGGCCGAGCGGACGGGCGACGCATCGCGCGCCGAGCGGCTGCTCGCCGGCCTCGACGCGGGCGTCCTCGCCGACGCCGTGCTGTCGGGCCTGCCGAAACGCTATCTGAAGGAGGTGCCGCGCCGGCGTATCCGGCTGCTCGTGGGCCTGGGGGAGGCCGCCCTGGCGCGGCGCGTCGCGCTGGAGGCCGCCGCGCGATTCCCCAATGACGAGGGCTTTGCCCTCGCCGCCCGTTCGGGCTGAACGCCATATGCGAAATCCGTCCGCTCGGCACGGGTTTTCGCAGTCCTCTCCGAAAAATCCGGCGACAGGCCGGGAATTTTCCGAAGTCTTCCTCCGGCGTCGCCTGGCGATCGGCCGGAGAACCCGATCAGTGCACCAGCATCGGCGTCAGATCGGCCTCGGTCGCGTTGGCGATCGCTGCCTCGCGACTGTCGGTCAGCATGATCGGCTGGCCGTCGGCTGAATGCAGCGCCCACAACTTCATGCCGGGCCGGAGATCGAGATAGCCGGGATGGGCGGCGATCACGTCGTCGGACGAGACGCGGCGCAGATAGGCGACGCGACCGCCGCCGAGCTGCCGGAAAGCGGCGTCGGGCATGATCTTCCGTTCGTCGGCGGACGTGTCCTTGGTGAAAGAAGCCATCGTTGTCACTCCTTGCCCCACGCGTCCGGTCGGACCGGACGGAAGGGAAGACGCCACCAGCCGGCGAAGGCGGGCGGGTCCAGTACTCACTCTATCGGGAAAAAGCTACCGCCGCGTTTATCGTCAGTCCTCGGCGTTGATCTCGATCCTTCGCACCGTCCGTTCGAGCGGTGGCCGCACCAGATCGATAGACAGAAGGCCGTTCCTGAGGTCGGCGCCGAGGATCTCGATGCCCTCGGCCAGCACGAAGGTGCGCTGGAACTGACGCGCCGCGATGCCGCGGTGGAGGTAGAGGCGCGACTTGTCGTCGGCCTGCCGGCCGCGGATCACTAACTGGTTCTCCTCGACCGAGACGTCGAGCTGCTCGCGGGTGAAGCCGGCGACGGCGAGCGTGATGCGCAGCACGTCGCCTTCCGGGGCGTCGCGCTCGACGCGCTCGATATTGTAGGGGGGATAGCCGTCGTTCGCGGCCTTCGACACCCGATCGAGCGCCCGCTCGATCTCGTCGAAGCCCAACAGGAACGGGCTCGAGAAGCCTGCCAGTCTCGTCATGTCCAAAGTCCTCGCAAAGAAGCGACCTTGTCCGGGCCCCTGAGGCACCCGGCGTCCATAAGCCCATCCTATATGGCCTTGCCATCACTGCCGTTCAAGGCCGCCCCGCCGCGAGCCGCCGGCGCGCCTCGCGGCCGAGCGCGGCGACGACGGGATGGGCGTCGGTGCCGAGCCGCCGGTCGAGATCGTCGGCGGCGGAGCCGTCGAGCCGGGCGATCTGGCGGACGAAGTAGACGCCCTCGCGGTTGAGCCGGGCGGCCAGCGCCGGTGTCAGGCCGGGCAGCGTCAGGAGGTCCTCGGCCGGCGTCGCCGCTCGCCGGGCCGGCGGGGCGGCATGACTGGCGATGAAGTCGGCGACGCGCGGGAACACCGAGGCGCGCCAGCGGGCGCCGTTGAACAGGGCGAAGCGGCCGGCCTCCGGCTCGGTATGGCGGCAGCCGCCGGCGGGATCGGCGGCGAGCAGATGGGCGGCGTGGGTCTGGCCGCCACCGCCGAAGGCGTCGCGGCCGGCTTCGACGGTCATCAGCGGCGTGGCGACCAGCGGCGGCTCCTCGCCGTCGGCATCCAGCGCGAAGGGCCGGTCGATCAGCACCGCCTCGATCCATTGCAGCATGAATTCGGCCGGCACGTCCATCACCGCCAGGAACTCCTCGAAGAAGGCGCGGTGGCCTTCGGTGCCGTCGCCGTCACCGGCTACGAGGCGCAGGAACAACTCCTTGTGGTCGGAGAGCGAGCGGTCGAGGGTGCTGGTCAGGAAGCCGGTGAGGGTGAAGAAGCCGGGGAACACCTCACGGTAGGCGCCGGCGAACGGCGCCGGTACCGGCGCGATCACCGTCCGCACGAACCAGTCGAGCCCCAGGGTGGCGGCGCCGGCGGCAAGGCCGGCGTGGTCGGCGCGGCAGTCGACCGGGCCGCCGATCAGCGTCAGCGTGGCGGGCGGCGCGCCGCGCGCTTCAAGCAGCGCCGCGGCGGCGATGCCGACGACGCCGGCCTCGGCCACCGCCACCAGATGCACGTTGCCGCCGATCAGCGCCGCCATGTCGGCCACCGCCTCGGCCGCTTCGGCGAGCCCGAAGGCGCCGGCGGTGAGCGGCACGTCGCGCGCGTCGGTCCAGGCGGCGACATGCACGGCGTGGCCGGGCAGGAAGGCGGCGACCGTGTCGCGAATCAGCGTCGGGCAATGGCCGGCGTGCGGCGGCAGCAGCAGCACGGCCGGGAAGGCGACATCCGGATCGGGCGGCAGACGGTCGAAGGCGGTGAGCGTCCAGAAGGGCGCGGCGTGCACCACCCGTTCGACGACCGGCCCGCGCACCCCGGACACGATGGTGCTCAGGAGGCAGAAATTTGGATGGCGGTAGCGGCGAACGGTACGGGCATAGAGGTCGGCCGAAGGGCCGGATGCCTCCGGTGGCCGCAGTCCGGGAGCCGGCGGCGGCGCCCGACTGGCGGGCCCGGTGCCGGAATAGCTGTGATAATACGGCACGCCGCCCTCCGGGCAGTCAGAACCGCCCCCGCCGGTCCCCTCCGCCGTTTCGTTATTGATCGCTGGAAAGGATAGCGCCGGCCCTTGACGCGGCAAGCCGTCGCACCCCCGTCCTTAGTCGCGAAAGCGCCTGCCGGGCGGCCTTTTCGGCATAGACTTTAGAAGTCATCCAACTTTTAGCGTAACGATTCAGAAGCCGCCCATGTCGGGAAGCTGCGGATCGATGAGCTGCTGGATGCGCCGCGCCGCCACCTGGGCGAAGCGCAGCGTCATCGCCCGGCGCGTGGCGGCGGCCAGGCGATGGTCGGGCGCCTCGCGCAGGATGGCGCCGCCGTAGCCGTCGGCGACGATCAGGCCGGCGTCCTCGGGAAAGATGTCGGCCGGCACGCCGGCGTGGGTGGCGAAGAACAGCCGGTCGCAATGGAGGCGATAGTCCGGCCACTTGCGGTCGGCGCGGAAATCCTCGATCGACGACTTGATCTCGACGATGAAGATGTCGCCGCCGGCCCCGAGGGCGGCGACGTCGGCCCGTCGGCCGGAGGCGAGCGGCAGCTCGTAGAGCACGGAGAAGCCGTGACCGGCGAGAAGGCGGCCGACACCGCGCTGCACCATGCGGGCAGCTTCCGACTGGCGGCCGTCATTGACGAAACTCTCGATGGGCGAGGCAAAGGCGACGGGCGACAGGGGCATCATGGATCTCCATCGCTATTGTTCATGATTTGTTTCGGAAAATCAACCGCCACGCATGGCGTCCGGTCTCGTCTCTTCCCCGTCCATGCATGTGATCGCACCACGATCGCGATCACACCGCAGGGGCGAAAGCCCTGCGGAGCAGCGGCAGGCACACCAGATAGAGCGCTGCGCCGACAACCCAAACCCAACCGTTCCAGATCCCGGCCGTCGCAGAGTAGAGCGCCTTGAAACCAAGTGGTCCCAGGATGGAGGTGAGGCTGGTGAGCGTTCCTTGCAACGCGCCTTGCTGGCCGCTTGTCGACGCTTTTCGAGAGGACGGCCTGCAAGGCCGGCATGCCAACGCCGCCGGCAGCAAGCAGGACGTGAATCGGCACCACCATCCATCCCTGCACGGCAAGCGCCAGCAGGACGTATCCCGTTGCATCGGCCATCATGCCAAGGAGCAGGGTGTGCCGCTCGCCAAGCCGATTGGTAAGCGGTCCGGTGATGAACGCCTGGATTATCGCGTGAATCGCACCAAACGCCGCGGGAGACATACCGACTGTCGCGGGGTCTCTTTGAAAGGGTCCTCGCCATGGATGATCCATAAGGCAGCGGGAACCTGGCCGATCAGTTGAACGATGAAGACAACGGAAAGAGTGCAGCCATTCCGCGAAGCGTGTCGTCAAGTCGAAATGGAGCGAGCGGATTGATACAGGTCGGCACTTCGACATTGCCTTGACCGCGCCGGCTCTCCTTGAGAAGGATGAGGGCAAGCAGAAATGCCGCGCAATTGAGAAGCGCCGCGGCAAGAAAATGCGACGACGCGAGGGATGCCTTGATCTTCGTAGCCTTGCATGTTTTTGTTGTCGTTCTTGCCGCCGCCCATATTCTCCTGCGCGCGCATCGCCAGCCGGAGTCCCGGGCGGCGTGGCTCCTGCTGGTCCTGGCGCTGCCTTATGTCGGGGCACTGGCCTATATCTTTCTTGGGCGGACGAATGTCGGGCGCCGGCGGGTGGAACTGTTAAAGGCCGCCTTCCACGACCTGCCGCTGCCGCAGGAAGCTCCGGGATGGCCCGCCACACCGACGCCGACAGGCGCGCATGAGGCGCTGTTCGCCGTCGGACGGTCGATCAGTTCCTATGTCCCCGTCGACGGCAACAGCGCCCGCCTGATGGAGAATTCCGACACCGCCATCGACGCAATGGTAGCGGATATCGATGCGGCGACGGATCACGTCCACCTGCTGTTCTACATCTGGCTTGCCGACCGCAATGGCACGAAGGTCGCCGAGGCGGTGCAACGCGCGGCGCGGCGCGGTGTCGCCTGCCGGGTGCTCGTCGACGATCTCGGCTCGCGCGATCTCGTGCGGGGACCGCTCTGGCGGGACATGGCGGCGGCCGGCGTGGAAACCCGCCGGGCGCTGGTGATCGGCAATCCGCTTCTTCGCGCTCTCACCGGCCGCATCGACCTGCGCAACCATCGCAAGATCGCCGTCATCGACAACCGCATCACCTATTGCGGCAGCCAGAACTGTGCGGATCCCGAATTTTTGCCCAAGGCGAGGTTCGCGCCATGGGTCGATGTACTGTTCCGCTTCGAGGGGCCGGTGGTGCGGCAGACCCAGCATCTGTTCATCAGCGACTGGATGGGCAATGGCGGCGGCGACATCGACGATCTCCTGCGCTTGCCGCTGCAGGAGGTGACGCCCGGTTTCAAGGCCCAGGTCATCGCCACGGGGCCGACATTCCGCAATTCGGCCATGCCGGAAATGTTCGAGACCCTGCTCTATGCGGCGAAGCGCTCGATCTTCATCACGACGCCGTACTACGTGCCGGACGCCGCGATGCAGGCGGCTCTTTGCGCCTGCGCCAACCGGGGCGTCGACACCGCGATCATCTTTCCGGCACGCAACGACGATTTTGCCGTCGGGGCCGCAAGCCGCAGCTACTATCTCGACCTTCTTCGTGCCGGCGTGAAAATCTTTGAATACGAAGCAGGGCTGTTGCACGCCAAGACGCTGACCATGGACGGTCAGATTCTGCTGATCGGCTCGGCGAACATGGATCGGCGCAGCTTCGACCTCAACTATGAGAACAATATTCTCGTCGAGAATCCGGAACTGACGGAGGTTCTGCGCGCGAGGCAGGAAACCTATCTCACCCAAAGCCGCAGGATTTTGCTGGAAGAGGTTCAGGCCTGGGCCGTCTGGCGACGACTATGGAATAATGTGATCACCATCGTCGGGCCTGTTCTGTAGCGGTATTGCGCAGAATCTCTCGAACGGTCATTTCCGGCTAACGACATCCGAAAGCTTTACGGCGCTCTGGCACTATTTTGGCGGAATATGTTTATGACCATCCCTTCCGCTTCGTCGATGGAACGGGCAGTGGTGACATGGCAATTCTGGCGGTTCAAGCAGCGCTGCTATGACCGCTCTTCGGGGCGCCGACAGATCGTAGCAGGCATCGGCCGATACCGCGCCGAAGCGGACGCCGGACCCCCCAGTTGGACCGTTTGCCCGGCATCGATGCATAGTGCGGCGCCATCCCGACCGAATGCGTTCCCTTCTTCGGCAGACTGCTATCGTCGATCACCAGAAAAGGCGTCCACGCCGCCGACCAGTTTGTCGGCCTGCCGGGCAAGTTCCTCGACAAGCGGCTTATGGTCCCAGACCCCGCTCGAAACGACATGGTGAGGCGGTCGTAGCGAGCAGGGGCAAGCCGCGACGCCATCGGCTTGACGCCCTATGAATACATCCGCAGCGTCTGGACAAAAGAGCCCGAAAGACTCAGGCTCGATCCAATCCATTAAATGCCGGGACTTAACAGCTGGGTGGCGCCCGCATTCAGGGAGTCCGTTGTGGCGTTTGGCCTGGTTCAAAGTCTGGAAGGAGATCGGACCTTGAGCAGCGAACAGCAACCGACGAGCAACGGCGCCGGATCACCGTCAATGCTGGTCGTAGCGGACGAAGGCGAAGGCCGTTGAATCGGGCGCCCAGGACGGCACGTTGATAGTGCCTTGGCCCCCGTAGAGCGGCAGCAGCACCTCCGGCCGGCCGCCGCCGCCCGGCATCAGGCGCAATTCCACATGCTCGTCGCGCGGATGGCCCCTCACGCCCGGCAGATAGGCGAGATAGACCACGTGCCGGCCGTCGGGCGAGGGATGCGGGAACCAGTTGACGCGGCCGTCATCGGTCATCCGCTGGAGATCGCGGCCGTCGGGGCAGACGCGCCAGAGGTCGACGGCGCCGTTCCGCTCGCCGTTGAACCAGATCCAGGCGCCGTCCGGCGAGTAGTCGGGACCGTCGCAATGGTCGAAGTCGGAGGTGACCTGCGTCTCCGGGCCGCCATCCGCGGCGATGGTGTAGACCTGGAAGCTGCCGTCCCGCTTGCCGACATAGGCAAGCCGGCTGCCGTCCGGCGACCAGCCGTGCCAGTAGGACGGCGTCCGGTCGGTGACCCGCCGCGGCATACCGCCGGAGATCGGCAGCGTGTAGACGGCACTGTCGCTCGCCTCGCTGGAATCGGAGATCGCCAGCATCGTGCCGTCCGGCGAGATGCCGTGGTCGTTGTTGCAATCGCGGGCGAAGCCGGTGTCGATCTCGATCATCTCCGGACGGTCGAGCGGCACCCGATAGAGTCGGCCGTCGCCGTTGATGACCAAGGCCTTGCCGTCCCTGGTCCAGTTGGGCGCCTCGACCAGCCGGTCGGTGCGGAGCACGGTTTCGACGCTGCGGCTGTCGAGCCTGAAAATGGCGACTTCGCTTGCCATGCTGCGTGTCCTCAGTTGCCGCCCGCGAGGCCGAGCGAGCGCATGTAGTTGATCGACCGGTCGGCAAAGCGCTGCCAGTCGGCGGGGTTGTCGTGCTCGGCGACGATGTGTTCGGCGGCCGTCTTCCGCATCAGCGGCAGCAGCGCCGGCCAGTCGATGATGCCATCGCCGGTCGCCGTCCAGCCGTCGTCGGCCGTCACGCCGGGCGGCGCGGTATCCTTCATCTGGATGAAGGCGATACGGTCGGCATAGCGGACAAGCTCGGCGGCCGGATCGGCACCGGCCCGCGTCACCCAGCCGCAATCGATCTCGAACCACACGTCGTCGCCCGCGCCGAGGATGTGGTCGATCGGCCGCGAGCCGTCGGGCAGCGGCGCATACTCGAAATCGTGGTTGTGCCAGGCGACCCTGAGGCCGTGCGGCCGCAGCCTCTCGGCAGCCTCGGCCAGCGTTCCGCCGATGCCCTTCCAGAAATCCGGGCTGGCGACCCGCTCCTCCTCCGGCACGAAGGGCGGGATCAGGTAGCCGGCGCCGAGAGCAAGCGCGATGTCGATGAAGCGGTTCGGTTCGTCGATGAGGCCCTGGAGCGGCATGTGGAAGCCGTGACAGGCGAGGCCGGCATCGTCGAGGGCGCGGCGGAAGCCCCGGGCGTCGGCCTCGTAGGCCGGCAGCCAGGGCTCGATCGCGTCGTAGCCGAGCGCCTTCAGGATGGGGAACTGCGCTTCGAGCGGTGGAAAGTTCCGCGACGAATAGAGCTGGTAGGAAATCCGGTAGCGCACGGCGGTCCTCCTGCGTCGGCCTTACGGCTGCGGCTCCTTGTCGTCGTCGAATTCCAGGAGTTCGATCAGCACGCCGAGGTCCTTGACCGTGTCGTAATAGGCGTAGCGGCCGTGGCCGCCGTCGAACTCGCCGCGTTGCAGCAGCTTGTGGCCGTGCCCTTCGAGGAAGGCGTGCCGCCTGGTGAGGTTGCGCGTCTTGAAGGCGATGTGGTGACAGCCGGGACCCTTCTCCTCCAGAAGATCGCGCCAGGCGCTCTTTTCCGGGCCGGGCTGAAGAAACTCGACGTCGATGTTGCCGAAGGCAAACATGATGATGCGGCAGCCGACGGCGGCCGGCATGCCCATGTAGACGGCTTGCGCCTCCTCGGGATCGGCGGCCTTGCCCTCGGGCGGGATCGGTTTGCCGGTCAGCTCGGAGAACCATTTCGCCGACGCCTCGACGTCGTGGGTGACGAAGCAGATCTGGAAGACGCGGTCTTCGTCGAGAAGTCTGTTGTCCATAATATCCTGCTCATGCTGGGCGATACCCGGCCCGGAGGGCTCCGGGCCGGATGCCGCCGGTTCAGTCGGTCGGTGTCACTTGAGGATCGTTTCGTAGTTGCCCTTGATGGCGGCGATCGCCTCGTCGACGCTCATGTCCGGATTGCTCCAGAAGTTGAAGGCCACCTCCCAGATCGAGGCCTGCCAGTCGGGGTCGACCATCGAGTGGGGGTTCTGCACCTGCCGCGCCGGGTCCTTCAGGATGTCGAGGACGCCGTGCGAACAGACGTCGAGCTTGTCGGTCGGCGCGTCCGCCCGCACCGGCGTCGCGCCCTTGGCGGCGGCGAAGTCGGCGTTGACCACCGGATCGACGACGGTGGCGGCGAAGTCCAGCTCGGCCTTGTCCTTGGCTTCCGGCTGGCCGCCCAGGAGGCCCCAGCTGTCGACCGACACGACGACGGCCTTGGCGCCGGGAATCTGCGCGCAGCCGAAGTCCTTGCCGGCCTCCTTGCCGGCGGCCCGCCATTCGCCCTTCATCCAGTCGCCGTGGATCTGCATCAGCGCCTGGCCGGAGATCACCGTGTTGGTGGTCATGTTCCAGTCGCGATTGACCGAGCCGGGGTCGGCGGCCTGTTGGAACTTGCGCAGCCAGGTAAATGCGTCCCGCAGCACCGGTGCGTCGAGGGCCTCGGCCTTGGGCGCCGGACCGTAGATGTCGGTGAAATAGTCGGCACCGCCCAGCGTCGCCACCAGGGCATGGGTGAGATAGCCGATCTGCCACTGCTGGGCGCCGATGGCCAGCGGGATGAAGCCGGCCGCCTTCACCTTGTCGAAGTCGGCGAACATGGCGTCGAGCGAGGTCCAGGCTTCCGGGTCGACACCGGCCTTCGCGGCAACGTCCTTGCTGTAGTAGACCATGCCGTCGATCTGGATGCCGAGCGGGATCTTGCGAATCTCACCATCGATGGTGATCACCTTCTTCACCACGGCCGGGAAGTGGTCGACGGCGCCGATATCGGTGAAGAGGCCGGTAATCGTGCGGCCGAGACCCATCTTCTCGAGGTCCATGTAGACGGCCGGATTGTTTTCGGAGAACACGTTGGGCGGGTTGCCGCCGGTCACCAGGTTGAGCAGCGTGACGTTGGAGCCGGTGTCATGGGGGATGGTGATGTCGATCCAGTTGATCCCCTTCTGCGCGGCGGCGGCCTTCAGCACGTTGAGCGCCTTGACTTCGGCCGGCGACGACCAGTCCTGATAGATGACGAGGTCCTCGGCCATGGCCGCGCCCGACAGGAGCGTGGCGGCGAGGGCAAGGCCCAGGCTGTAGCGATGCTTTGTCATTTTCCTCTCCTCCCTGCCCGAAGCTAGATGCGGCGCCCGCTCCGGGCGTCGAACAGGTTCAGGCGATCCCTTGGAAACGAGATGGCGACCCGGTCGCCGGTCCTGAGATGGGCGGCGTCAGTCGGCGTGACGCGCACGGTGATCCGCCGGTCGGCGAAGGCGAGCGACAGCAGCGCGTCCGAGCCGGTGCGCTCGATGTGGCGCACCTGAAGATCGAGGCGGCAGGCGGCCTCCGCCGGCGCGGCGAGCGTGAAATGCTCGGGGCGGAGGCCGGCCACCAGCGCAGCGCCGGGGGAAGGCGCCGCGTCGAAGGCATAGGCCGTGAGGTCGATGAGGCTGCCGTCGGCAAGGCGCGCCCGTCCGCCGTCCTCGGCGGTGGCCGGCAACAGGTTCATCGACGGCGAGCCGATGAAGCCGGCGACGAACAGGTTGGCCGGCCGCTCGTAGACGTCGTCCGGCGTGCCGAACTGCTCGATCTTGCCGCCGTTCATGATGGCAATGCGCGTCGCCATGGTCATCGCCTCGATCTGGTCGTGAGTGACGTAGACGACGGTCGGACCCAGCTCCTCGTGCAGCTTCTTGATCTCCATTCGCATTTCGGTGCGGAGCTTGGCGTCGAGGTTGCTGAGCGGCTCGTCGAACAGCAGCACGTCGGCATGCTTGACGAGCGCGCGGCCGATGGCGACGCGCTGGCGCTGGCCGCCGCTGAGCTGGGCCGGCCGGCGATCCATCAGCGGGCCGATCTGCAGCATGTCGGCGGCCCAGGCGATGCGCCTGTCGATCTCCTCCTTCGGCAGCTTGCTGGCCGACAGGCCGAACCTCAGGTTGCCGCGCACCGTCTTGGTCGGATAGAGCGCGTAGGACTGGAACACCATGGCCAGGCGCCGGTCCTTGGGATCGAGGTCGGTGACGTCGCGCGTCCCGATCATGATACGGCCGGAGGTAACGTCGGCGAGGCCGGCCAGGAGATTCAGCAGCGTCGTCTTGCCGCAGCCGGACGGGCCGAGCAGCACCAGGAAGTCGCCATTCTCGACCGTCAGGTCGAGGTCGTCGAGGACGGTCAGCGCGCCGAATTTCTTGACGATATGCTCGAAGGACACGCGGGGCATGGACTCTCCTCGTTAACCCTTGACGGCACCGGCGGCGATGCCCTGCACGAAGAACTTGCCGAGCACGAAGTAGATGACCAGCGGCGGGATGGCGGTCTGCAGCGCCGCGGCCATGTTGACGTTGTAGGAAACGGTGCCGGTGGTGACGGTGACCATGTTGGCGAGGTTGACGGTCATCGGCTGCGCGCCGAGGCCGCCAAAGGTGACGCCGATCAGGTAGTCGTTCCAGATCGAGGTGATCTGCATGATCAGCACGACGATCAGGATGTTGCCCGACATCGGCAGGATGATCTCGACGAAGATCCGCCAGAACGAGCCGCTGTCCATGATCGCCGCCTTGATGATCTCCGGCGGAATGTCCTTGTAGTAGTTGCGGAAGATCAGCGTCAGCACCGGCATGGCCAGCACGGTGTGGATGAAGGCCACCGCCCAGACGGTGCCGTAGATGCTCATGTTCACGGTGATGACGATCAGCGGATACATGATGATCTGGAACGGCACGAAGGCGCAGAGGAACAGCAGGAACAGGAAGCCGCCGGCCCAGCGGACGTTCCAGAGCGCCAGCGCGTAGCCGGTGACCGCCGAGATGGCGATCGAGGCGACCAGCGACGGGAACAGGATCTCCAGCGAGTTGACGAAGCCGCGCTTCAGGCCCTCGCAGGTGAGGCCCGAGCAGGCTTCGTCCCAGGCGTAGCGCCAGGCGTCGAAGGTCCAGACCTGAGGCAGCGAGAAGATGGCGCCCTCGCGGATCTGGTCCATGGTCTTGAACGAGGTGGTGACCAGCACGTAGAGCGGAACCGAGAAGAACAGCGCCGCCATGGCGAGGAACACCAGTATGGCGATGCTGCGTCCCCGGATGCGCTTCTTGGGGCGCGGGAACATCACGGCCGGGGCGGGCGAAGCGGAAACGGTCATCCGGCGGCTCCCTTGCGGCTGCGCTGTTGCCAGGCGGTGAGGAGGACGAGCGGCAGGAACACCACGGCGGTGATAGCCAGCATCATCACCGCCGCCGCCGAGGCGAAGGCGAGGTTACCCTTGGCCGACAACGCCTTGATGGTGAAATAGGCGGGCAGCCAGGTGGATTGGCCGGGGCCGCCGTTGGTCATGGCGACGATGATGTCGTAGGCCTTGATCACCCCGAGCGACAGCAGAATGGCGCAGGTCAGGAAGGTGAACTTCATCATGGGGATGATGATCTCGAGGTAGACGCGCCAGAGGGGCACGCCGTCCATGCGCGCGGCGCTCCAGATCTCGACGTTGATCGCCTTGAGGCCGGCCAGCATCAGCGCCATGTAGAAGCCCGAACTCTGCCAGACCGAGGCGAGAATGATGGCGTACATGGCCGTGCGTCCGTCGGCGAGCCAGTTGAACGACACAGAGGTCATGCCGAGCGAATGGAAGAAGCTCTCGATGCCCAGCGCCGGGTTGAAGATCCAGCGCCAGGCGACGCCGGTGACGATCAGCGAGATGGCCAGCGGATAGAGGAAGACGGTGCGGAAGAAATCCTCGCCGCGCCGCTCGCGCTCGATCATCGCCGCCAGCACGAAGCCGAACACGATGGCCAGTGCCGAGCCGATGGCCAGCACGATCAGGTTGGACAGCGAAATGCGCCAGCCGATATCGGCGAACAGCCGGGCATACTGGCGAAACGGGTTGGTCCAGTCGATCGTGTAGTCCGGCAGGCGGCGGCTCGAAGTCAGCGACAGCAGGATCGTCCAGCCGATCGAGCCGATGAAGGCGATGGCGGTGATCGCGACGGCCGGCGTCAGGGCAAGCTGCGGCGTCAGCCGGCTCCAGCGGATGCCCATGGTCCCTCCCGTAAGCTTGTCGTTTGACCGTCGTTCCTCTTGTGCCGGTCTTGTATTAGCGCTAATATGAGCATAGGAAACAGATCTCGTCAAGGCGGTTTCGGCGCTCCGCGACGAACGACCAAATGCCGAGGGAGGGGTGCGGAATGTCGACCGGGGCGGAAAGCATCATTCCGAGAATGGGTTATGGCACCTGGGGGCGGCTTAGCGATGAAGGCGTCGAGGCCATGCTGGCCGCCCTTGGCGTCGGCTACCGGCATCTCGACACGGCACAGGGCTACGGCACCGAGCCGATGGTCGGCGAGGCCCTGCGGCGCTGCGGCCTGCCGCGGCACGAGGTGTTCGTCACCACCAAGATCGATCCGGACAACTACCGGCCGGGCAAGCTGGCGCCCTCGCTGCGCCGCAGTCTGGATCAGCTCGGCGTCGACATGGTCGACCTGACGCTGCTGCACTGGCCGTCGCCGCGCGGCGAGCTGCCGCTTGCCGTCTATCTCGACCAGCTGGTCGCGGCGCAGGAGGCCGGGCTGACCCGGCTGATCGGCGTCTCCAATTTTACCGTCGCACTGCTCGACGAGGCGGAGCGACGGCTCGGTCCGGGGCGGATCGCCACCAACCAGATCGAACTCAACCCGCTGTTCAAGAACGACAAAGTTGCCGCAGAGTGCCGCCGCCGCGGCATTCTCGTCACCTGCTACCTGCCGATCGCTCACGGCGGCCTCGCCGGCAATCCGCTACTGGAGCAGATCGGCGCCCTGCATGGCGCCAGCGTCGAGCAGGTAGCCCTCGCCTGGGAGCTGGCCAAGGGATACGCGGCCATCCCCACCTCGTCGCGGCGCGAGCGGATCGCCTCCAATTTCGCGGCGACCAGGCTGTCCCTTCCACCCGAGGAGATCGCCGCCATCGACGCGCTTGCCGACGGCCCGCGCGGCATCGCTCCCGATTGGGGGCCGGCCTGGGACGCTTGACCGGCCGGGCGGTTTCTCTCAGTGAAACGCCCGACTACAACTTTCGTATTAACGCTCCTACAAACGGTTCAGGACTGGAGGAAAATCTTGGCAGGCATCAACGGCTTCGGCCATCTGGCGTTCAAGGTGCAGGACCTCGACGCCTCGCTCGCCTTCTATCGCGACAGGCTCGGCCTCAGCGAGATGACGCGCCTCGTCGACGACAAGGGCGCGCCGTGGATCGTCTATCTCCGCATCACCGATACCTCGTTCCTGGAGCTGTTTCCCGCCGGCCATCCGGGACGGGCGGCCGACGAGGCGGCGGTTGGCGTCAACCACATCTGCTTCTCGGTGGAGGACATCGAGGCGACGACCGCCCGCTTCGCGGCGGCCGGCGTTCCGCTCACCTCGCCGATCCAGACCGGACTCGACGGCAATCGCGGCGCCTGGATTGAAGACCCGGACGGCAACCGGATAGAACTGATGGAAATGGCGGCGGACTGTCTGCAATACCGGGCGATCTCCGCCCTGCCCGCCAACCGCTGAGAGAGGTGCCCGATGGGAAAGCCGCTGGCGCGACTGAAGGACGTGGCGGAGAAGACCGGCTTTTCCATCAACACCGTATCGCTGGCGCTGCGGGACAGCCCGCGCATTCCGCCCGAGACCAAGGTCATAATCCGCAAGGCGGCATCCGAACTCAACTATCTGCCGAACTACGTCGCGAAGTCGCTGGTCAACCAGGAAACCAAATCGATCGGCCTGATTCTGACCGATCTTGAGAACCCCATCCTCACCCATGTCGCCCAGGCGATCGAGAACCATCTCGCCAAAGCCGGCTATACGACGCTGTTCGCTACCTCGAACAACACTCTCGAGGTGGAGACGCGGATGATCGAGACCTTCCGGGCGCGGCGGGCCGACGGCATGCTGATCTTCCCGACCAACCATCGCCGCCTCGACCACATCCGGGCACTTCGCCAGCGGAACTATCCGGTGGTGCTGCTGGTCGGCGCCGGCGATTCGGGCGTCGATGCCGTGTCGATGAACGAGCAGCTCGGCGCCTACAAGGCGGTCAGCCACCTAATCGGCAACGGGCACCGCGCCATCGGTCTGATCGACCCGGCGCCGGCTCTCGGCAACGCCGAGAAGAAGGAAGGCTACCTCCAGGCCCATGCCGACGCCGGGCTCGTCGCCGATCCCGAGCTATTCGTCGATCCGAAGGGCCATTCGGCAGAAGCCGGCTACTGGGCGATGGCGACGCTGATGGCCCGCGACATCAAGCCGACGGCAGTGTTCGCCGCCAATGATTCGCTGGCGCTCGGCGTGCTGCGCTATTGCGCCCAGGCCGGCATTCGCGTGCCGGCCGATGTCGCTATCGTCGGCTTCGACAACATCGAGTTCGCGGAGTTCGCCGTGACGCCGCTCACCACGGTCGACTACAACGCCTCGCGCGTCTCGCAGCTTGCCGTCGAGCGGGTGATCGAACTGATCCGCCGTCGGGACGAACTGCCGCCGCCGCGCAACACGCAGGTCACGCCGGATCTGGTGGTCCGCGAAAGCTCCGCCGGCCTGCGCGGCTTGGGCTGACGCCAACGCCAATGTCGAAAAATCAGACTGAAGCCGCGAAGCGGCTTCCGGCGCCAAGCGGCGCCGCGCGGAGCGGGTCTTTCGTGGCGAAGCCCCGAAAGACGGAAAGCGGAGCGGAAGCCAAGGGCCGGAGGCCGCCGGCGCCTGAGGCGAAGAAAAGAACAAGAAGCCGCGGAGCGGCTTCCGGCGCCAATCGGCGCCGCGCGAAGCGAGTCTTTCGGGACGAAGCCCCGAAAGATGGAAAGCGGAGCGGAAGCCAAGGCCGGAGGCCGCCGGCGCCTGAGGCTGAGAAAACAAGCCTGAAGCCGCGTAGCGGCTTCAGGCCGCGTCGGAACGGACGTTGTCGGTGAGCAGCGCGTACATCGCCGCCGCGTCGTCGGCGGCGCGCAGCTTGGCGGCCGTCTCGTCGTCGCGCAGCACGCGGGCGATGCGGGCGAGCGCCTTCAGGTGGTCGGCGCCGGCGCTTTCCGGGGCGAGCAGCAGGAACATCACGTCGACAGGCTCGCCGTCGAGCGAATCGAAGTCGATCGGCTTGTCGAGAAGGGCGAAGACGCCGACCAGCCGGTCGAGGCCGGGGAGCTTGCCGTGCGGGATGGCGACGCCGTGGCCGACGCCGGTCGAGCCGAGCTTCTCGCGCTGCATCAGCGTCTCGAAGATGTCGCGCTCGTCGCGCCGGGTGAGCGTGGCGGCCTTGGCGGCCATCTCCTGAAGGGCCTGCTTCTTGGTGGCGGCCTTGAGCCGCGGCAGGATGGCTTCGATCACCAGGAGGTCGCGCAGATCCATCGTCTTGTCCCAGGTTTCAGAAGGGGGCCGGTGGTGCCGGCCCCCGCCTTCATATAGGTCCGCGTCCCGTTTGGACAGATGGGATGAGGCCCTTCAGCCGGTGATTTCGCTGAGCGAAGGGTCGATCCAGCCGATGTTGCCGTCATTGCGGCGATAGACGACGTTGACGCCGCCGTTGCCGGCGTTGCGGAACATCACCACGGGCGCGCCGGTGAAGTCGAGTTCGCTGACTGCCGTGCCGACGCTCATGGTGCGGATCTTCTGCGTCGTCTCCGCCACCACGGTCGGCGCGAAGTCCTCGGCGATCTCCTCGTCCTCGAAGGCGGCGAACACCGTTGCCTGGGCCTCGATGTCGCCCCAGGCCTTGCCGCCCGGCGTCTGGTCGCCGGCCGCCGATTCGCCGCCCTTGAAGTTCTTCAGCTTGCGCTTGTGGCGCCGCATCCGCTTGCCGATTCGCTCCACCGCCTTCTCGGCTGCCGGATAGACCTCGAAATCCTCGCCCCGCGATTGCAGCGTTGTGCCGGAGGCGAGCTGGATCGAGCAGTCGACAATATAGGCCTTGCCCTCCTTCTGCACCACGACGTGGCCGGTGAAGCTACCGTCGTAATACTTGCCGAGTTCCTCGGCGGTGCGGGTGGTGATGTGTTCGCGAAGTGCCTGACCGATGTCGACGTTCTTTCCGGTAATGCGAAGCGGCATCAGAGTCCTCGTTTCTCGCGCCATCTGGACCGCGGGCGGCGGACGCCCGCGCCTCCGGCCGTTTCGCCCCGCGTGGGGCTGTGGCCGGCGCCGGTGAGCGGGGGCGCGTCGTTCCGTCCCGCCGGCGGATCGTATCGCCGCTTCACGATTCCGCCCGCCGAGTGTTGTGGGGAGGGCGGCGCGCCGATCGGCTCGTGAAGCGGAAAAGCGGAAAGCACCTCCCCGGAATCTGCATTGCCGGGCGACGCGCCCGCATGCTTGAGATGTGGCGCCCGGCGGCGGCGATATCAATCCACCTTCCGGATGATCCCGTATTTCGGAAAGGTTACAGGGAATTTACCCGCCGGCAAGCTGCTTCAGGCGGCGGCGTTGCACCGAGGAGGGAATGCGTAATGCTTCCCGGTACTTGGCCACCGTGCGGCGGGCGATGTCGACGCCGCCGTCGCGCAGCATCTTGACCAGCGTGTCGTCCGACAGCACGTCGTCGGCGGTCTCGGCGTCGATCAGCTGGCGGATGCGATGGCGCACCGCCTCCGCCGAATGGGCGTCGCCGCCCTCGGCCGAGGCGATCGAGGCGGTGAAGAAATACTTCAGCTCGAAGATGCCGCGCGTCGTCGCCATGTACTTGTTGGAGGTAACGCGCGACACGGTGGATTCGTGCATGCCGATGGCGTCGGCGATCATCCGGAGATTGAGCGGCCTGAGGTGGGCGACGCCGTGGGTCAGGAAGCCGTCCTGCTGGCGGACGATCTCGGTCGCCACCTTCAGTATGGTCTTCGCCCGCTGGTCGAGGCTCTTGGTCAGCCAGTTGGCCGACTGGAAGCATTCGCCGAGATAGGACTTCTCGCTGTCGCGTGCCGTCTTCGACACCTCGGCGTAATAGGTCTGGTTGACCAGCACCCGGGGCAGCGTGTCGGTGTTGAGTTCCACCGTCCAGCCGCCATCGGCGGCCGGCTGCACCATGACGTCCGGCACCACGGTCTGCACCGGCGTCGAGCCGAAGGCATGGCCGGGCTTGGGGTCGAGCGCCAGGATCTCCTTGATCATGTCGCCGAGGTCTTCGTCGTCGACGCCGCAGAGGCGCCTGAGCGCCGGCAGGTCGCGACGGGCCAACAGGTCGAGATGGCCGACCAGCGCCTGCATCGCCGGGTCGAGCCGGTTCTTCTCGGCCAGTTGCAGCGCCAGGCATTCGGAAAGATTGCGGGCGCAGATGCCGGTCGGCTCGAAGGTCTGGAGCACGGCGACTACCGCCTCGACGTCGGTGAGCGTCGCGCCCAGCCGCTCGGCGGTGGCGGCGAGATCGGCCCGCAGATAGCCCGCCTCGTCCACCTGGTCGATCAGGTCGTGGCCGATGAGACGCAGCGCCGGGTCGGTGATGGCGACGGCCAGCTGCTCGGCGAGGTGATCGCCCAGGCTGATCTCGCCGGCCACGAAGCTTTCGAGGCTGTAGTCCTCGCCGCTGCCGCCGCGGCCGACCGACGCCCAGTCGCTGCCGCCCAGCGCTCCGACGTCGAGTGCCGGCCGCTCCGGCTGGCCGGTGTCGTCGGGGTAGACGTTGCCGATGTCGGTGTCGAGAACGTTGGCCACCCGCTCCGGGCTCGGCGCGCCCTCGGTCTCGAACCAGTCCGGCGCGTCGGCCCGAACCGGCATGTCGACGTCCGGCGGCTCGGGGGCGGGCGCCTCGCCGTCGCCGTCGTCGGCGCGTTCCAAGAGCGGGTTGCGCTCCAGTTCCTGCTCGATATAGGCGACGAGATCCATGTTGGAGAGCTGAAGCAGCTTGATGGCCTGCATCAGCTGCGGCGTCATCACCAGCGACTGGCTTTGCCTGAGTTCGAGCCGCGCCGACAGCGCCATCGAGCAATCCCCGTCTCTCCCGCCGAGGCGGATGCCATGAAAAGGCAAGCCGCGGACCGAATCTGGTCCGCTTCTTGCTTCATAACCCAGGAAAAGCCGGTATCAAAGGCTAAATTGCTCGCCGAGGTAAACGCGGCGGGCGTCGGCGTCGGAGATGATGTCGTCGGGCGTGCCTTCCACCAACAGCATGCCGGAGTGCAGGATATAGGCGCGGTCGATCAGGCCGAGCGTCTCGCGCACGTTGTGGTCGGTGATCAGCACGCCGATGCCGCGGCCGGTGAGGTGGCGCACCAGCGCCTGGATGTCGCCGACGGCGATCGGGTCGACGCCGGCGAACGGTTCGTCGAGCAGCATGAACACCGGCCGGCTGGCCAGCGCCCGGGCGATCTCGGCGCGCCGCCGCTCGCCGCCCGACAGCGCGATGGCCGGCTGGCGGCGCAGATGGGCGAGGTGGAACTCGTCGAGCAGCGCATCGAGTTCGGCCTCGCGGGCGTCGCGGTCGGGCTCCACCAGCTCGAGCACGGCGCGGATATTGGTCTCGACCGAAAGGCCGCGGAAGATCGACGCTTCCTGCGGCAGATAGCCAATGCCGAGCCGGGCGCGGCGGAACATCGGATAGCCGGTGACGTCGTGACCATCGAGGAAGATGCGGCCGCCATCCGCCGGGATCAGCCCGGTGATCATGTAGAACAGGGTGGTCTTGCCGGCGCCGTTGGGGCCGAGCAGGCCGACCGCCTCGCCGCGCCGCACCTGCATGGAGACGCCGCGCACCACCGGCCGCTGGCCGAAGGTCTTGACGAGGTCGAAGACGGCGAGGTCGGAGGTGTCGGCGGCGGCCGGCGGCGGACCGGCCTCGGTGCGGGAGAAGCGCTTGAGCAAGGGTCTGGTATCCGGAGAAAGGGGCGTCAGCCCTTGGTGCCGAGCGACTTCGGCGCGATCAGCATCTGCACCCGGCCGCCCAGCATCTTGGCCTGGCTGGTGTTGATGTCGATCAACAGCTTGGCGCCACGGATGACGTTGTCGCCCTGGGTGAGCACGACGTTGCCGGTCAGCACGATGGTGTTGGCGGCGGTGTCGAAGGTGGCGGCGTCGCCGCTCGCCGTCTGGTTGGGCGAGGTGACCAGCACGCTGCCGGTCGCTTCGAGACGGCTCACCTGCTGCGGCCCCTCGCCGGTCGCCGAGCCGGCATAGAACACGGTGAGACGGTCGGTCTTCAGCACCGTCGTCCCCTGGCGGACGATGACGTGGCCGGTGAACACCGCCGTCTTGTCCTGGTCGTGCACCTCGAGCTGCTCGGATTCGAACTGGATCGGCTGATCGGAGGACATGCCGAGGCCCTGATAGGCGGTGGGCGGCAGCTTGGCCGTCTGCTCGGCGGCCACGGCTGGCGCCAGGGCGAAGGCGAGGACGAGGCCGGCCGCAGCGGCGCGGCGGAGGATTGGGAAGCAAGGCGTGCGGACCGTCATCTTCGTTTGCCTTCTGCCTCGGCGAGGCGGCTGGAGCACGTCCGGCCCGGATGAAGCGGGCCGGACCATGCTCAAGGATTGGACTCCGGGGCCTTCTCCGGCTGGTTGGAAGAGATTCCCGTCGCGTCGCCGGGCCGGACCGTGGGATCGACGGTCATGCGGACGCCGCCGGAGAAGGTGACCGTCCCCGATTTCTTGGCGACGCCCATCTTCTCGGCGTTGATCTCGCCGAGGCGGGAGGAGAAGGCGACCGGGCTGTCGGAGGAAAGCGAGCCGGTGGCAAGGTCGATCTCGGCGCGGTTCAGCGCGCCGCCCGAGCCGTCGGAATTGGCCAGACGGATGTTGTCCTGGAGCACCAGCGTCTGGGCGGCGGCATTGTAGACGCCGCCGTCGGCGGTGAGCCGGGCCTGACTGCCGTCGGCCTGGGTGACGCTAGCCTCGATACCCTTCAGGCGGATCACCCTGGTGTCGGAGAGATCCTGGATGGCACTCTCGGCGCTGACGGCATAGGTGCGGCCCTTGCCGTCGCTGCCGGAGAGATGCGGCGCGTCCATGGCGAGGCCCTCGCTGGTGATCCTGAGGTCACCGATGCCGAGGCTGATGGTGATGCGGCTGACGACGGTGGCGCCGATTACCATGAGGCACAACAGCGCGCCGAGGGCGGGCAGCATCAGGCGCAGCCGGTGGACCCGCCGGCTTTCCCTCGCCGCCGCCTCGAACAGGCGCGTGCGTACGTCGCCGCCGGACGCTGCCGGGCGGCCGCCGTCGAAAGCGCCGTTCGCTGCGATGCCTGTCATCCTGCCATCCTGCCGGCGAGCGAGGTCGCGGCCCCGTGCCGTGCATCAAGTATAAACCGAGAAGATAAACCAACGCTTGCCGCGCTGCGAGTGGCAGGCGATCACATTCAGGCCATCGTCCGGCAGCGGCCTTACGCTCCGCTTTGCGCCTTTCGGGGCCTCGCGGGAAAGATCCGCCTCGCGGGCGGTTCCAGGCGATGGCCCCGGCCGGACTCAGCTATGGGCGAAGATGTCTTCCTCGGCCCAGCCGGCGAGGTCGAGGTCGGCGCGGGTCGGCAGGAAGCGGAAGCAGGCCTCGGCCATCTCCATCCGCCCCTCGCGCTCCAGCATGGCGATGAGCCGCGTCCTGAGAGCATGGAGGTTGAGCACGTCCGAGGCGGCATAGTCGAGCTGCGCCGGGGTGAGGGTCGCGGCGCCCCAGTCCGACGACTGCTGCGCCTTGGAGATGTCGATGCCCAGCAGCTCCTTGGTGACGTCCTTCAGGCCGTGCCGGTCGGTGTAGGTGCGGACGAGCCGCGAGGCGATCTTGGTGCAGAAGATCGGCCCCACCGTGACGCCGAAGGTCCGCTTCAGCACGGCGATGTCGAAGCGGGCGAAGTGGAACACCTTGATGCGCCTCTGATCGGTGAGCAGACGGACGAGGTTGGGCGCCGCGGTCTGGCCCTTGGCGATCTGCACCACGTCGGCCGAGCCGTCGCCCGGCGACAGTTGCACGACGCAGAGGCGGTCGCGGTGCGGGTTGAGGCCGAGGGTCTCGGTGTCGATGGCGACGACGTCGCCGTAGGCGTCGAGGTCGGGCAGGTCGCCGGTGTGCAGGCGGATGGTCATGGCGGAACTCTGTGGCTGAGGCATCCGCCCGAAAAGCTGCAAACCTTTCGAACAGGCGGACGCCCGAGAAGACGGCCGGCAGTGCCGGCTCGGGAAAACGATCCGCCGTATATGCGGGCGCCGGACGGCGGAGCGCAAGGAAATTGTGCCGCCGTCCGGCCTCGCAGGCTCAGGCCGCCGCCGCCTCGGCGGTCTTGAGGCCGGCGAGTTGGTCGGCGAGGCGAGCGATCTCGGCGAGGGTCTCCTCGCGCGCCAGGCCCTTGGCCATCACCGGCTCCAGCACCTCGGCTTCGAGGCGCGGCAACAGGCCGATCACCTGCTCCGGCAGACTGCCCTCCCAGCCGAACGAGCCGATCACCGCCACCTGGCGCGTCTTGGGGGAGAGCGCGTTGATCAGGATCGCCGCCGCCGCCAGGCTGGGGTGCGGGCCGCCGAGCACGGTCGGCGAGGCGAAGACGATTCCCGAGGCATCGACGATGCTCATCGCCAGCGCGCCGCTGTCGAGATCGACGACGCTGACCGGCTGCGCCGCGACGCCGCGCTCGGCCAGGCGGTCGGTGAGATAGGCGACCATCTTCGCCGTGCTCTCGTACATCGACACGTAGGGGATGACGACGAGGGGCTTCACCTCGTCCGACGTCCAGCCGCGGTAGAGGTCGAAGATGAAGGCCGGCCGGTCGTGCACCGGACCGTGGCTGGGCGCCACCAAGACCGGATCGAGCGCCTCGACCTTGGCGAGCGCATCGGCCGAGAAGCCGCGATAGGGCATCATGATCTCGGCGTAGTAACGCTTGGCCGAGATCGCCACCTGCGCCTCGTCGCGGGCGTAAAGCTCGGTGGTGGCGAAATGGGCGCCGAGGAAGTCGCAAGTGAAGGCGATCCGGTCCTCGACGGCGAAGGTCACCATGGTGTCCGGCCAGTGCACCCAGGGCGTCAGGTGGAAGGTCAGCGTCTTGCCGCCGAGGTCGAGGCTGCCGCCGTCGCGCACGGTGATGAAGGCGTCGCGGTCCACCGGCAGCGTGTCGAGGATGAAGCGCTTGCACTTGGCGTTGGTCACCACCTTCGCCTCGGGGTGGAGAGCGAGCAGCGCCGGGATGGCGCCGGTATGATCCTGCTCGGCGTGGTTGGCGACGATGTAGTCGAGCCGCTCGACGCCGGCCGCCTTCAGCGCGGCGATCAGTTCCTCGACCTTCGGCGGGTAGACGGTGTCGATCAGCGCCGTCTTGTCGCGGCCCCGGACGAGATAGGCGTTGTAGGTCGTTCCCTCGGGCAGCGGCACCAGTTCGTCAAACAGCTTGCGGTCCCAGTCGATGGCGCGGAACAGGTGGATGTCGTCGGTGAGGCGCTGGGCAATCATCGTGTTTCTTTCCCGGAAGGGCAGGGCGTTTCGTCGCGGCCCCATGCCGCGGCGCGCCGGCGCGTGTCGTCGGTTGCACGCGCCTCGATAGGCGCCGTCGCGCCGCCGGGCAAGACTGGAATGGTTCTAAAACGATCTGCCGCAGAGCTGCCCCGCGCCCGGCAGAGGGCACGATACGGGCATGAAAAAACCTGCCGGAAAGGCAGGTTGATCATCACCGTCGATGGTAGAGACCTTTCGTACCGATCACTTGGATCGGACGATGGTGCCCAGGAAAGGACTCGAACCTTCACGCCTCGCGGCACACGGACCTGAACCGTGCGCGTCTACCAATTCCGCCACCTGGGCACAGGGGTCGTCGGCTGGCGGCGTGAATACGGGGTCGGCGCGGCGTTGTCAACCGCCATTTCGGGTCGTGTCGGCAAATTGCTCCGGCTTACGGAATGCTACGCTGTCCGGTCTGTACAGAATGCCGCATCCTGCCGTAATAATTCGATTTTGCCGGCCCGTTGATGGCAGGCCGGCCGCCGCAGCCTATGCTTGGGGAGAGTGTCATGACCCTCGTTCGAGAAGAGCAGCCGATCGTCACCGTGTTCGGCGCTTCCGGCTTCCTCGGCCGCCACGTCGTGCGCGCCCTGGCGCGGAACGGCTGGCGCATCCGTGCCGCCTGCCGCCGGCCCGACCTCGCCGCCCATCTGCAGCCGCTCGGCGGCGTCGGCCAGATCATGCCGATGCAGGCCAATCTGCGCTACCGCGCCTCGGTCGACCGGGCGGTGGCCGGCGCCGACGCCGTGGTCAACTTGGTCGGCATCCTCGCCGCCTCCGGCCGCCAGACCTACGCCGCCGTGCAGGCCTTCGGCGCCCGCGCCGTCGCCGAGGCGACGGCCGCCGCCGGCATCTCCCGCCTCGTTCATGTCTCGGCCATCGGCGCCGACCCCGCCTCGGCCTCGCTCTATGCCCGCACCAAGGCGGCCGGCGAGGCGGCGGTGTTCGAGACCATGCCCGATGCGGTGGTGCTGAGGCCGTCGGTGGTGTTCGGCCCCGAGGACCGCTTCCTCAACCTGTTCGGCGAGATCGCCATGCTGAGCCCGGTGCTGCCGCTGATCGGCGGCGGCCGCACGCCGTTGCAGCCGGTGTTCGTCGGCGACGTCGCCGCGGCGGTGGCCGCCGCCATCGACGGCGCCGTCCCCGGCGGCCGCGTCTACGAGCTGGGCGGCCCCGAGGTGCTGACCTTCCGCGCCGCTCTCGAATGCCTGCTCGACGCCTCCGAGCGCCGCCGGCGCTTCCTGACGCTGCCTTTTGGCCTCGCGGCGCTCGTCGCCCGCCTGCCTGGCGTGCCGCTGACGGCCGATCAGGTGGAACTCCTGAAGTCGGCCAACGTGGTGTCGGCGGCGGCCGTCGCCGAGGGGCGCACGCTGGAGGCCTTCGGCATCCGCCCGACCGCCCTCGCCGCCGTGCTCCCCGACTACGCCGTCCGCTTCCGCCCGCACGGCCAGTACGACCGCGACAAGGCGCCTGTATAATTAATTCACCCAGCCGGTCAGGACTGCCGCGAACAGCAGCGCGCCGAACAGCACGCGGTAGACGGCGAACACGGTGAAGCGGTTGGTCTGGATGTAGCCGAGCAGCCACTTCACCGACACGAAGGCGGTGATCGCCGACACGACGAAGGCGACGATGAGCGCCGCCCAGTCCTCGCCGGCCGTGGCGGCGCCGTCCTTCAGCGTGGCGACCAGCTCGAAGGCGCTCGCCGCGTACATGGTGGGAATGCCGACCAGGAAGGCGAATTCGGTGGCCGCCGCCCGGTTGCCGGTGCCGAGCAGCATGGCTGCGAAGATGGTCGCGGCCGAGCGCGAGGTGCCGGGAAAGACGCCGGCCACCACCTGCGCGATGCCGACGACCACCGCCACCGTCCAACTGATGTGGCGGCTTTCCGGCCGCTTGGCGGCGTAATGCTCGGCGAGGATCATCCAGAAGCCGCCGATCACCAGCGCCCAGGCGATCGGCACCACCGTTTCCGGCAGCTTGAAGCCGAGCTTCTTGGCGATCAGGCCGAGCACGGACGTCACCAGGAAGGCGACGATCAGCTTGCCGAGATAGAGCCTCGTCTCGGGATCGCGCCAGTTCGTCACGAAGCCGAGGAGCCGCCGCCAGTAGATCAGCGTCACCGCCAGGATGGCGCCGGCCTGGATGACGATGTTGAACATGTCGGAGCGGACGCCCAGCCATTGCTCGGCGATGATCAGGTGGCCGGTGCTGGAAATCGGCAGAAACTCGGTGATACCCTCGATGACGCCAAGGAGAAGCGCTTGAACGAGTCCGATCGGATCCATGTGGCGGGGCTTTCGATGAAAAATGGGTGAGGTGAAAGCAAGGATTCGGTAACCGGTTGTTCATACATGGCGACGGTTCTATAGGCCAGCGCCGAGGCTCCGCCGCCGTGCCGGCCCGGCGGGGTCCGGGACGGCGCCGGCCGCTCCGGCGGCCAGACGCCGCTTTTCAGTCTAGGCGCCGGCGCGGCCGGCGATCCGGGTTCACGATGCTCAAGCTTTACCATCATCCCTTTTCCACCACCTCGCGCTTCGTGCGGCTGATGCTGGCCGAGCACGACGCCAAGGTGGAACTCGTCGTCGAGAGGAGCTGGGAGCGCCGGCCCGAGTTCCTGGCGCTCAATCCGGCCGGCAGCGTGCCGGTGCTGGTCGAGAACGACGGTCCGCCGGTCGTCGGCCCCGGCCCGATCATGGAATACATCGACGAAACGCGCGGCTACGCGCTCGGCGACCGCCGCCTGATGCCCAACCACCCCGAGGCGCGCGCCGAGATGCGCCGCCTCGTCGACTGGTTCCTGCGCAAGACGCATGACGAGGCGGTGCAGTATTTCCTGCATGAGAAGATCATGAAGCTGGAGCTGCCGCGCGAGCTGGGCGGCGGCTCGCCCGACAACCAGGTGCTGCGGGTTGCCCGCGTCAACATCAAGCACCATCTGCATTATATCGGCTGGCTGGCCGGCTCGCGCAACTGGCTGTCCGGCGAGCAACTCACCTTCGCCGACCTCGCCGCCGCCGCCGAACTGTCGGTGGTCGACTACGTCGGCGACGTCCCCTGGGACGAGGATCTCAATGCCAAATACTGGTATGCCCGGATCAAGTCGCGCCCGACCTTCCGAACGCTGCTCGCCGACCGTCTGGCCGGCCTGCCGGCGGCGCCGATCTACACCGATCTCGACTTCTGAGTTGCGCCCGCCGGGGGCGACGCCGTGAGCTGGCGGGACCGCGCCCGCGACCTCGGCTTCTCGGCGATCGGCGTGGCGCCGGTCGATCGGCTGTCCGACGCCGGCCTTCGCCTGCGCATCTTCGTCGACCTCGGCCGGCACGCCTCCATGGCCTGGATGGAGGAGACGCTTGACCGGCGGGCCGACCCGCGCGTGCTGTGGCCGGAGGCGCGGTCGGCGGTGGTGCTCGGCATGAACTACGGGCCGGAGGGCGATGCCCTAGCCAACCTCGCCACGCCCGCGGTCGGCAACATCTCCGTTTACGCCCGCCACCGCGACTATCACGAGGTGATGAAGGGCCGTCTCAAGGAGGTGGCCGGCCTGATCGCCCGCGACACCGGTGCCGACGTCAAGGTGTTCGTCGATACGGCGCCGCTGATGGAGAAGCCGCTGGCCGGCCTCGCCGGCCTCGGCTGGCAGGGCAAGCACACCAACCTGGTGTCGCGCGACTTCGGCTCCTGGCTGCTGCTCGGGGTGATTCTCTCCGCCGCCGAGCTGCCGGCCGATCAGCCGGCCGCCGACCGCTGCGGCGCCTGCCGCCGCTGCCTCGACGCCTGCCCGACCGCCGCCCTGCCGGCGCCCTACCAGATCGACGCCCGCCGCTGCATCTCCTACCTGACCATCGAGCACGCCGGCCCGATCCCCGAGGATCTCAGGCCGCTCATCGGCAACCGCATCTACGGCTGCGACGACTGCCTCGCCGTCTGTCCCTGGAACAAGTTCGCCCGCGAGGCGGCCGAGATGAAACTGAAGCCACGCCCCGAGCTGATGGCGCCGTCGCTGGCCGACCTCGCGGCGCTCGACGATGCCGGCTTCCGGACGCTGTTCGCCGGCTCGCCGGTCAAGCGCATCGGCCGCGACCGTTTCGTGCGCAACGTCGCCATCGCCATCGGCAACTCCGGCGACCTGTCGCTCGTGCCGGCACTGACGCCGCTCCTCGACGATGCCGAGCCGGTGGTGGCCGAGGCCGCCCGCTGGGCGCGCGATCGTCTCAGCGAGCGCCGCTGACCTCGGCTCCGAAGGTCTCCGGTACTCGCCGCGCCGCGATGCTGGCGATCAGCGCCAGGGCGGCCATGATCCAGAAGGTGCCCTGCAACTCCGGCAAGCCGATATGGTCGCTGCCGCGCATCGCCTGCAGCACCGTGAGGCTGAAGGCGGCCACCGCCACGCCGGCCGCCTGGGTGGCCTGCTGCATCATGGCGATCAGGTTGGAGGCGTTGCCGCGCTCGGCGCCGGGCACGTCGGCGAAGGCCAGCGTCGTCAGCGTGGTCAGTTGCACCGAGCGGACGGAGCCGGCGAACAGCAGGATCAGCACCACGACGACGGGATGGTCGAGCGAGCCGACCGCCGCGCAGGCGGCCATCGACAGCACCACCATGAGGCCGTCGCCGACCAGCACCCGGCGGAAGCCGAAGCGGCGCATCAGCGGCGTGGTGATCACCTTGATGCCGAGATTACCGACGAAATAGACCAGCACCCACAGGCCGGCGGCGGCCGGCGACAGGCCGAAGCCGAGCTGGAACCACAGCGGCAGCAGGAAGGGCGCCGCCGAGAAGATCACCCGGTAGAGGCCGCCGGGATGGAAGGCATAGGCAAGGCTCGGCCGCCTGAGCGCCCCGAGCGACAGGAGCGGCGCCGGATGGCGGCTGAGGTGGCGGACGGCGGCGACGCCGAGCAGGCTGCCGATGCCGATCATCGCCAGCGCCACGATGCGCTCGCCGCCGGCCTCGGCCGAGCGCTGGAAACCGGCGAGCAGCGTCGTCAGGCTGGCGGCTGAGAGCGCGAAGCCGGCGACGTCGAGCCGCCTCAGGCCGTCGCCGCGCTCGTTGGGCACCAGGCGCAGGATGGCCAGCACGCCGCAGACGCCGAGCGGCAGATTGAGCCAGAAGTTCCAGCGCCAGCCGAGGTGCTCGGTAATGACGCCGCCGAGCACCGGCCCGACGATCGGCGCCATCAGCGCCGGCCAGACCATCAGCGCCGTGGCGCGCACGAAATCCGCCTTGGCGGCCCGGCGCATCACCACGGCGGTGCCGACCGGCAGCAGCAGCGCGCCGCCGATTCCCTGCACCACGCGGGCGACGATCAGCTCGGGCAGCGTCTGGCACAGCGCGCACCACACCGACGACAGCGTGAAGGCGATCAGCGCCGCCACCAGCACATGGCGGGCACCGCAGCGGTCGGCCAGCCAGTTGGCCAGCGGCGAGGCGGCCGCCGCCGCCAGCACGTAGGCGGTGACGGCCAGCGACAGGTCGATCGGCTCGACGCTGAAGGCGCGCGCCATGGTCGGCAGCGAGGTGTTGATGATGGCGCTGTCGAGGATCTGCATGAAGCCGATCGCCGCCATGGTCAGGGCGACGGCGGGCGAATAGCGGCTGGCGGCGGTGGGAGGAGCGAGGCTGTCGGTCATCGGCGGGGCAGGGGGCAAGCGCCGCCCGTCATGCGGCATCGGCGGCCAAAAGGACAGGCCGGATGCCGCCTTTGCCGTTCACTGTTCGGTGAAGGGCGGCGGCGTGCCGGCGGCATTTCCCGTTTCCAATTGCGTCCACCCCTGATAGAAGCCGGATATCCCGACGAAGGAGTGACCCCGAGCCATGCGCACGGCCAGCCTCAGCCGCTCGACCCGCGAAACCGAGATCTCCGTCCGCCTCGACCTCGACGGCCGCGGCGAGGCCGACATCGCGACCGGCGTCGGCTTCTTCGACCACATGCTGACCCAGATCGCCCGCCACGGCCTGATCGACCTCGAAGTCAAGGCGAGGGGCGACCTCCATATCGACGACCACCATACCGTCGAGGACGTCGGCATCGCGCTCGGCCAGTGCTTCCGCAAGGCGCTCGGCGACAAGGCCGGCATCAGCCGCTACGCCGACGTGACGCTGCCGCTCGACGAGGCGCTGTCCCGCGTCGTCGTCGACATCTCGGGTCGGCCCTATCTCGTTTTCCGCACCGCCTTCCACGCGCCGAAGATCGGCAGCTTCGACACCCAGCTGGTCGAGGAATGGTTCCGCGCCTTCGCCATGCAGGCCGGCCTGACGCTGCATGTCGAGACCTTCTACGGATCGAACGACCACCACATCGCCGAGAGCTGCTTCAAGGCGCTGGCGCGGGCGCTTCGCCTCGCCGTCGCCGTCGATGCCGGTCAGGGCGGCCGCGTGCCGTCGACTAAGGGCGTGCTCGAAGCCTGAAGGGAGGCGACCATGGCCCTCTGGAGCGTTCATCTGCCGCGCGCCCTGCCGCCGGAAGCCGCCGAGCGCGCCGTCCTCGTGCGCGACGGCTTCGCCTTCTGGGCACTCGTCTTCGGCCCGCTGTGGTTCCTGCGCCATCGCGAATGGCTGGGCCTCGTCGGCTGGCTGGTGCTGGCGGCGCTGATTCGCGTCGCCGCGCCCTGGCTGGGTCCGGTGGTGACCGGCGGCCTGCAACTGGTGCTGATCATCGCCACCGGCGTCGTCGCCAATGATGTCCGCCGCCTGACGCTGGCGCTGCGCGGCTTTTCCGAGGCCGGCGTCGTCGAGGGTCTGAACCGCGAGGCGGCCGAACGCCGCTTCTTCGAGGCCTGGCTCGTCCGGCGGCCGGCCCCGCCGCCGGCGCCGGTGGCCCCCGCCGTCCATCCGCCGGCGCGGCGCGTCATGCCCGGCGTCCTCGGCCTCTTTCCCGACAGCGGAGCGCGCTGATGACCGTCGCCATCGTCGATTACGGCTCGGGCAACCTCAAGTCGGCCGCCAAGGCATTCGAGCGGGCGGTGCATGACGCCGGCCTTGCCGACGCCGTGCTGGTCACCGCCGATCCGGATATCGTGCGGGCCGCCGACCGCGTCGTGCTGCCCGGCGTCGGCGCTTTCGCCGATTGCAAGGCCGGCCTTGCCGCCGTGCCCGGCATGATCGAGGCGCTGACCGAGACGGTGCTCGGCAAAGGCCGGCCCTTCCTCGGCATCTGCGTCGGCATGCAGCTCATGGCAAGGCGCGGCGTCGAGAAGACGGTAACCGACGGCCTCGGCTGGATCGACGGCGAGGTGGTGCCGATCGCCCCCGATGATCCCACCCTGAAGGTGCCGCACATGGGCTGGAACACCGTTCACGTCGTCCGCCCGCACGCCCTCCTCGCGGGGCTGCCGACCGGCGACAATGGCCTGCACGCCTATTTCGTCCACAGCTACCACATGACGCTCGCCGACCGGGACGCCCTCGTCGCCGTCGCCGACTACGGCGGGCCGGTCACCGCCATGGTCGGCCGCGACAATATCGCCGGCACCCAGTTCCATCCCGAGAAGAGCCAGACGCTCGGCCTCGGCCTGATCGCCAACTTCCTGAGGTGGCGCCCGTGATTCTCTACCCGGCCATCGACCTCAAGGACGGCGCCTGCGTCCGCCTGAAGCTCGGCGACATGGACGCCGCCACCGTCTACAACGCCGACCCGGCCGCCCAGGCGCGCGCCTTCCGCGACATCGGCTTTCCCTGGCTGCACGTCGTCGATCTCAACGGCGCCTTCGCCGGCCGCTCGGTCAACGGCGCCGCCGTCGAGGCGATCCTCGCCGCCGTGGCGCCGGGCATGAAGGTGCAGCTCGGCGGCGGCATCCGCGACCTCGCGGCGATCGAGGGCTGGCTCGGGAGGGGCGTCTCCCGCGTCATCCTCGGCACGGTGGCGCTGCGCGATCCGGAGCTGGTGAAGGCGGCGGCCGGGGCGTTCCCCGGCCGCGTCGTGGTCGGCATCGATGCCCGCGGCGGCAAGGTGGCCGTCGAGGGCTGGGCCGAAAGCTCCGAGCTGACGGCGGTCGAGCTGGCCCGCCGCTTCGAGGATGCCGGCGTCGCCGCCATCGTCTACACCGACATCGACCGTGACGGCGTGCTGAAGGGCCTCAACCTTGCGTCGACGCTGGAGCTTGCCCGCGCCGTCGCCATCCCGGTGATCGCCTCCGGCGGCCTCGCCTCGATGGACGACATCGAGGCGCTGTGCCGCCCCGAGGCGGCGGTGCTCGACGGCGCCATCACCGGCCGGGCGCTCTATGATGGTCGGCTCGACCCGCGCGCCGCGCTCGAACGCCTGGCGACGGCGCCGTGACGGCCTGCCGCGGCACATTCGGTCAAAACTGACCGGCTTTTTTAAGAAAGTCCTAAGGGCAGCCTGCCATAGTCCGGCCATCGGGATTTGTCCGGAGAAGGGCCATGCTGTTCATCGTCGCGATGTCGGGACTGGTGGGGTTCGTGGCCGGCGTCCGGGTGCGCCTCCTGACCCTGACGCTGCTGGCCGCCCTGGTGGCCGCCGCCTCCGGCGCCGGCGCCGTTACCCTGGCGCTGCCGGGCTGGCAGGTTGCCCTGTCGGTCGTGCTGGCAGTCACCGTCTTCGAGCTGGCCGCCTTCGCCGCCATGTCGGTGCGCGTCGGCCTATCGCCGGCCGCCGGCGCCGCCGGGGAAGCCTCCGAGACGGCCAAGCCGGCCCGCGCCGCCCGCTCCGGCGCCGCCGCGCTGCGCTAAGAGACCGCCCGCAATCCAGCCATGCAGCTTTGCCGGCCGTCGTGGGCGGATTTTTCTTGCGAATGACTGGAATTCGCAACGCCTTTGCTTCATTTAGAGGAGAGACGGGTGTTATCAACGCCCGCTCGCGGCCGTGTCTTTCCGACGTTGATCCTCTGCCTCCGGCCGGGCCTGCATTCGAAGGAAGCCGACTTTGAACGCCTATACGTCGACCGCCGCGACCACCGCCGAGGGCGCCGCCTTCCCGATCCCCGACAATGTGTTTGCCGAGACGGTGACCGAGGTCCGGCATTACACCGACCGCCTGTTCCGCTTCCGCACCACGCGGCCGCAGAGCTTCCGCTTCCGCTCCGGCGAATTCGTGATGATCGGCCTGCCCAATGCCGAGCGGCCGGTGTTCCGCGCCTACTCGGTGGCCAGCCCGGCCTGGGACGACGAACTGGAGTTCTTCTCGATCAAGGTGCCGGGCGGTCCGCTCACCGAATACCTGCAGAAGGTCAAGGTCGGCGACACCATCCTGATGCGCAAGAAGCCGACGGGCACGCTGGTGATCGATGCGCTGCTGCCCGGCAAGCGGCTCTATCTCCTGTCCACCGGCACCGGCGTGGCGCCGTTCGCCAGCCTCGTCCGCGACCCCGATGTCTACGAGAAGTTCGACGAGGTGATCCTCGTCCAGACCTGCCGCGAGGTGGCCGAACTGGCCTATGCCCGCGAACTCTACGACGAGGTGGTGAACCACGAGTTCCTCGGCGAGATCGCCGCCGGCAAGCTGCGTCTCTACGATTCGGCGACGCGCGAACCCTATCCGCGTCAGGGCCGCGTCACCGACCTGATCGATTCGGGCAAGCTGTTCGCCGACCTCGGCGTGGCGCCGTTCGATCCGGCCGTCGACCGGGCGATGATCTGCGGCTCGATGGCGATGATCAAGGACACCAAGGACCGGCTGGAGCGCTTCGGCCTGGTCGAGGGCGCCAACAACGCGCCCAACACCTTCGTCGTCGAGCGCGCCTTCGTCGGCTGATTTTTCGCCCGTCCGGACAGATCAAAGGCGCCCTTCGGGGCGCCTTTTCCTTTTGGTGGCAGCGCAAAGAAAAAGGCCGCCGGTTGCCCGGCGGCCTCGATGTCGTTGCCGACGCGCCGATTACTCGGCGGCGTTGGTCGCGGCGCCCTTCAGCGCCTCGATCTCGGCGAGTGCCTCGTCGTAGCGGTTCTGCAGGCCCTCGAGTTCGGCCTGATGGGCCTCGTCGAGCTTGGCGGCGTCGATGCCGGCGAGATTCTGCAGCGTGCGCCAGAAGCGGCGGCGTTCCTCGACCAGGCGAACGATCTGGGCCGGCACCGGGAAGCGGATCAGCTTGCCCTTCTTGACTTCCCAGATGAACGGGATCTTGCCGATCCGGTCCTCTTCGCTGAGGTTGATGAACTCGTCGATCGAGACGGCGTTGTTGACGTCATCGGCAAGCGGCTTGCCGGTGAACTGCTTCTTGAAGCGGCCTTCCTGGTGGGCGAAGTGAGCCGGGGTGAGCGGCACTTCCTTGGTCTGCTCATTGCCGTCGGCGTCCTTGTAGGTCAGGACGAGGGTCGTCCAGTCCTGATCGACGTCGGGGTTGCCGTCCAGCGAGAAGCGCTCCTTCAGCACCGAGCCACCGTCCGGGTTGTGGACGTAGACCGGGCTGGTGCGGCTCTCGACGGCGAGGCGGGCATGCTCGCTCGACACGTCGTCACCGATGCCCTGCTCGCCCTGGCAGGGCGTGTAGACGTCGATGATGGCCGGCGACGTCGTCCGCGACAGAGCCGCGAGGACGTTCTTCAGGAAGTGACCCTGGATGGAGGTGGCGGTCTGCACCACCATCACCGCCGGATGGAAGGCGGCGATCAGGCCGAGTTCCTTGCGGTTGTCGGTCTTGCCGGCATGGGCCGCGCCGTAACGGGCGAGGTCGGAGTCCTGGCCGATCAGCGAGGAGGTCGAGGCCTGGCCGCCGGTGTTGGAGTAGACGCCGGTGTTGACCACGATCACCTTGATCGGCGTCTTGGTCGAGAGCAACCGCGACAGCGCGCCGAAGCCGATGTCGTAGGTGGCGCCGTCGCCGCCGATCGAGAACACGGTCGGCAGGCGGCCGAGTTCGGTCTCGTTGAACTGCTCCCAGGCGAAGGTGCGGAACGCCTTGTCATGCACCGCCGGATCGTACTCGTCGGCGAGTTCCAGCTCGGCGATGCGCATGGCCCGGAAGTTCACCAGCACGTCGGCCGCGATGCCCTCGTAGATGCCCTTGGCGAGCGCGGGGGCATCCTGGAACAGGCTGTTCACCCACGGATCGCGGTAGGGGTTGTAGGGGAAGGTCGACGAGTAGACCGACGAGCAGCCGGTCGAGTTGGCGATCACCGCCGCCGCCGGGCCTTCGCCCGTCGGGCCGCTCTCCAGGAGGAAGAGGTGGTGGTTGATCGTCTCGAGCGACGACTTGATGCGGGCAATCCGCGCCTCGTCGGTCACCGTGGCGAGCTTGTCCTCCAGCTTGGCAATCAGCGCTTCCACCTCGGCGATGTGCTCCTTGCGGGCACGGCCCTGCAGGGCGTTGTTCGCCGCCATGATCAGGCGCAGCGCCGTCACCTCGCCGCAGCCGCGGCAGCCGCCGTGACCACCGGTCATGGCATAGTAGTTGTCGCGGTCGAGGATCAGACGCTTGGCGTTGGCGCCGGTCAGCTGCTCGGTGAAGCGGGCCGGCGTGTTGGCCGTCTTGGTCAGGAACTCGAAGCGGGCCTGCAGCGTCTCGAGGAGCGCGTCGTCCTGCTCGGTCTGGACCAGGGCGTCGGAGCCGCAGACCGTGGTGCACTCGAGGCAGCCCGAGCACTTCCACGGGTCGAGGCCGACCGAGTAGAGGCCGCCGGTGCCCGGCGCCTTCTTTTCCGCTTGGTCGAAGAACAGGCGGGTACGCGCCACCGGGAAGTTGGCCAGCACGCTGGTCATCTTGTCGAAGTCGAGGGCGAGCGAGGCATCGCCGGCGGCGATGCCGGGCGCCACCTGGGCGAACACCTCATGGAAGGCGCGAGCCTTCGGCTGAGACTTGTAGACTTCGCGGATGGCAGTGGCGATGGCCGGCACCTTGTCGGCGATCTCAGCGCGGCGGGCTTCGACGACGTCGATCTGCCGGGCGGCGGTGGCGACGAGATCGTCGATCTCGTGCACCGTCGACGGCATGGCGGCGTCGGGGCAGACCAGCGTGCATTCGAGGCAGGCCGTGCACTTGTCGGCGTCGAACACCGGCACCTGACGACGGAACAGGCCCTTGTCCTTCATGGCGGCGGAACCGGCCGGCATGAACATGCCGGTGCCCGGCAGGACCGGCGATTCGCCGATGGTGCCGTCGCGGAACGGACCGGCCAGCATGTCCTCGTAATAGTCGGCGTCGAAGACACCGGCCGGCGAGTTGGCGTCGAGGTTGCAGATCGAGGCGGAGATAGCCACCGAACGGGCCTGCGTCACCGGGGCGTTGGCCTCGGCGGCCTTGAAGGCCTCGTCGTTGTAGGGCACCTCCTGGGTCGCCTCGGCACCCTCGGCGATCACCGCCATGTTGCCGGCGACGATGGCGTCGCCCTTGGCGCCGAACTTCTTGGAGATCTGCTGACGCACCTTCTCCAGGATGGCGGCGCGGTCGGCACCGGCCGTGATGCGCTTCTCATGGCCGCACAGGGCGCCGATGAAGGCGATGCCCATCATGCGGGTGGCCAGCTCCGGCGACGGCGCGTTCTTGCTGGCGACGGCGAAGGCGTCGACCACCAGGAACTTGATCTCCTTGTCGCGGATCGTCTTGCGGGCCGAGGCCGGCAGGTCGAGCCAGGCTTCCAGCGGCGTCTTCGACGACTGCAGGATGAAGGTGCCGCCCTTGGCGAGGCCGCGCAGCGGGTTGGAGTGCGCGAAGACCTTGTGGTCCGGCGAGATGACGATCTCGACGTCCTCGATCTCGGCGTTGGTGATCTTCACCGGCTCCGGCGACAGGGTGATGTAGTAGTTGGTGGGCGCGCCGGACTTCTCCGAGCCGTACTTGGGGGCGGCCTTGGAGTAGAGGCCGAGGGCGCCGGCCAGGATGTCGGTCAGGAGCTTGCCGGTGGCGATGGTGCCATAGCCGCCCACCGAGTGGAAGCGGACGCGGAAGGCGTCGTCCGGCAGCAGGCGCGGGTTCTCGCCGGTCTCCAGCGCCATGAACTCGGTCTGCGGATAGGCCGCCTTGAGCTTGGCCTGAACTTCGCTCATGCGGGCATTCGGGTTCTTGGAGAAGAACTGCGAGCCGAGATAGACGAACGGGTTGTTGCGGGCCGCTGCCATGTTGTCGAAGGCGGCGACGATGTGACGCGACTGCAGGTCGTGGCCGCCGAGGCCGAAGATGGCCGTGGTGACCTTGGGCAGGCTGTCGATGGCCGGGATGCCTTCATGGCGGCCGCCGTCGGCGTTCTCGCGGGCCTTGAACAGCGCCTGCGTGACGAAGGCGGTCAGCGCGGTGTCGTCCGAGCGCTCCAGCACGGTGACCGCCTTCTTGCCGGCGATGGCGGCGATCAGCTCGGCCTCGGGGAACGGCTGCAGCAGCTTGACGGCGATCGAGCCGACCTTGCGGCCCTGCGAGCGCAGGTAGTCGACCACCGCCTCGACGTCGTCGGTGACCGAGCCGAGGCCGATCATCACGTAGTCGGCGTCCTCGGTCTTGTAGGTCATGATCGGCGAATAATGACGGCCGGTCAGCTCGCCATACTCGTCCATCGCCTCCTTGACGAACTTCGGCACGTCCACCACGAAGTGGGTGCGATGGTCGGCGGCGCCGGACTGGAAGTCGGGCTGGTTCTGCACGCCGCCGGTCAGGCCGGGATTGTGGATGTCGACGAGAGCCGGCACCAGCTGGCGGGTGCCCTTTTCCCAGGCGTTCAGCCACTGGCGCTTGAACTGGGCCTTGAGATCGGCCGGCACCCACTGGGCGGCGGTGTCGATCAGCTTGCCCTCGTTGTCGGCCTCGATCGCCGCCTCGTTGGCGTCGATGTAGCCCTTGAGGCTGGCGGTGGCGGCGGCGGTGAAGGCGTCCTTGCGGCGGACGAGCCACTGGCGCAGCTGGTAGGCGCGGCCCTTGGCGCCGAACAGGATCTCCTGGGCGACGGTCGGGCACTTGATGCGGCCGGTGGGATCGCCGAGGAATTCCTTGAGCAGCGCCGGCTCCGGCATCTTGGCCTCGGACAGCATGTGCGAGGTGGCAAATCCGTCCATGGAGTTGGCGACCGGTACCAGCGACAGCGCCGATACCTTGTAGGAGATGGCGGCGAGGTCGGCCGCTTCCTGCGGGTTGGCGCCGAACAGGATGGTGTAACCGGTCGGCAGCAGCGAGTAGACGTCATCATGGCCGGCCATGACGTTGAGCGAATGCTTGGACACCACGCGGGCGGCCACCTGCAGCACGAAACCGCCGGCCTTCTTGCCGACCGTCACGTAATGCGACTCGAGGCCGTAGAGGATGCCCTGCGACGACGAGGCGTTCGAAATGAACTTGCCGCCGGTCAGCGCGGCGCCGAGGGCGCCCGACTGGGCCGAATGCTCGCCTTCCGGCTCGTAGAAGAAGGGATGGCGACCCCAGACGTTGCAGCCGCCGCCGGCGCGGAAGCTCTCGTAGATTTCAGAAATCTCGGTCGAGGGGGTGATCGGGTAGCCGATGACGCCGCCGCAGACGTGACCCATGACGTGGGCTACGGCGCCGTTGCCGTTGATGACCGTGGGAAGACCTGGATATTTCGCGCTCATTTGCTGCATCCGTCCTGCTGCATCTGCTGCTCCTGCCCGCTCCGTCCGATCAGTCACTGGCCGGAATTCGGGCGACGATACGCCGATGTTCAGCTGCCGATGGAGTTCTGACCTTGATTTCGGTCAAAACTATACGAAACTTACTTGGGCTTCAGTGTTGTTACCGATAGACCCTTCTGCCGTTATAGAGGCGCGGCAGAGGTTTGTCGTAAGTAATCGCCCGTGGACTAAGTGGAACTGCGAAGGTTTTACTGCTATGCGTTTTTTGCAGGGCACCCTCCCTGCCAGGGTCGCGTCGCCTGCCGCCGACCTCCCGGACAACCCGCTGCTGCGAAATGAGGAATTCCGGCAAGCCCTCGCCGCGGCAGCCTACCGGAGCCGCCTCCGCGGCGGCCGGTCACCGGAAAATATCGCCGGCGGCCGACAAGGAAAGGACAGTATTCGTTGACCGATTAATCGGTTTATCTCTTGCGCCCGGCGCGGCAGCGGCCCGCCCGGCTCCGACGGAACGCAAAGTTCACCTTTCAAGATAAGTTTAATCCGAAGCGGTTCCGCTTTCCATGCTGCATTCGTCTCGGGGAGATACGCCGGGAGCGGTGTCGGGCCGGCCCGGTGGCCAGTCGTCGACGCCTTCTACTGATATATCTTCCGGTGGCCGGCGCGGTTTTGCAGCGCCGCCGGCCGCCGACTTCTTTACGCTGTCGATGAGACTAAGGTCGAATACGAATTGAGGTGCATCACCGGTCCGCCCTATACGATTGAAAGTGAGTTGCAGTATCGGTGCCGCTGGCCGGTTCGGTTTCCAGGCGCGGCGGAGTCCGGGAGTGCCTGAGGATGGGTGTTTCGATCGAGACCATGAAGCCGGGCGACAGCGCCCGCATCACCGGCCTCACGGCCGGCGATCGCGGCTACCGCCAGCGCCTGCTTGCCATGGGGCTGACGCCGGGCGCCGTGTTCGAGCTGCGCCGCAAGGCGCCGCTCGGCGACCCGATCGAGATCTCCATCCGCAACTTCACGCTGACCCTGCGCAAGGCCGAGGCGGCCATCCTGGAACTGGAGGCCGTATGATGGCCGGGCGGAAACCTCTCGTCGTCGCCGTCGCCGGCAATCCCAACTGCGGCAAGTCGACGCTGTTCAACGCCCTGACCGGCGCGACACAGAAGGTCGGCAACTGGCCAGGCGTCACCGTCGAGAAGCGGGTCGGCCACTTCGTCCAGGCCGGCCGGCCGGTCGATCTCGTCGACCTGCCCGGCGTCTACCTGATCGGCAGCGCCGATGCCGGCTCGCAGGACGAGCGCGTCGCCCGCGACTTCGTGCTGTCCGGCGGGGCCGATCTGGTCCTCAACATCGTCGACGCCTCCAACCTCGAGCGCAACCTCTATCTGACCACCCAGCTGATCGAACTCGGCGTGCCGATGCTGGTGGTCCTCAACATGATGGACATGGCCAAGGCGGCCGGCGTCGAGATCGACGTCGCCGCGCTGTCGGCTCGGCTCGGCTGCCCTGTGGTGCCGACGGTGGCCAACCGCGCCGCCGGCCGCGAGGCGCTGAAGTCGGCGATCGTCGAGGCGGCGGCGCACCACTGCCGGCCGATCGACCGTCCGGCCCTCGATCCGGCCGTCGCCGCCGCCGTCGAGGCGCTGGCGCCGCGCCTTGCCGACGCCGCCCGTGGCGCAGGCGCCGATGCCGAATGGCTGGCGCTGAAGCTGATCGAGGGCGACACGCTGGCGGAAAGCCTCGCCGGCCCGGCGCTCGTCGCCGACGCCGTCAAAGCTCGCCGGGCTGTCGAGGAGGCGACCGGCGAGGACGCCGACATCGTCATCGCCGACGGCCGCTACCGCTTCGTCGGCGAACTGATGGCCGCGAGCCATCGCCACACCGGCCGGCTCGCCGCGCCGCTGTCGCGGATGATCGACGCCGTGGTGCTCAACCGCCTGCTCGGCGTGCCGATCTTCCTGTTCGCCATGTATCTGATGTTCCTGTTCACCATCTCGGTGGGCGGCGCCTTCATCGACTTCTTCGATCAGGCCTTCGGCGCGGTGTTCGTCGACGGCTTCGGCGAGTTGCTTGCCGCCATCGGCACGCCGCCGATCGTCGAGGCGGCGCTGGTCGGCTTCGGCTCGGGTATCCAGACGGTGTCGACCTTCGTGCCGATCATCGCCTGCCTGTTCCTGTTCCTGTCCTTCCTCGAAGATTCGGGCTACATGGCGCGCGCCGCCTTCGTCATGGACCGCGCCATGCGGGCGATCGGCCTGCCCGGCAAGTCCTTCGTGCCGCTGATCGTCGGCTTCGGCTGCAACGTGCCGGCCATCATGGCGACGCGCACCCTCGAAAGCCGGCGCGACCGCGTGATGACCTCGCTGATGGCGCCCTTCATGTCCTGCGGCGCCCGCCTGCCGGTGTTCGCGCTGTTCGCCGCCGCCTTCTTCCCCGTGAGCGGCCAGAACATCGTGTTCGGCCTCTACATCGTCGGCCTGGCCTTCGCCGTGCTGACCGGCCTGGTGCTGAAGTCGACGCTGCTCGACGGCGAGCCGACCCGCTTCGTCATGGAGCTGCCGCCCTACCACATCCCCACCGTCCGCACGGTGGTCGTCCAGGCCTGGCAGCGCCTGCGGGAGTTCATCCTGCGGGCTGGCCAGGTGATCGTGCCGATCGTCATGGTGCTGTCCTTCCTGTCGGCCATCGGCACCGACGGCAGCGTCGGCCGCGATGGCCGCGACAGCGTGCTGTCGGCGATGAGCCGCGAGCTGGTGCCGGTGTTCGAGCCGCTCGGCGTCACCGAGGACAACTGGCCGGCCGCCGTCGGCCTGTTCACCGGCATCTTCGCCAAGGAAGCGGTGATCGGCACGCTCAACGCCCTCTACGAGCAGGTGAGCGGCGAAGCGGCCGCGGCGCCGGCCGGTGCGGAAGAGGAAGCCGTCGGCCTCGGCGACAAGCTGATCGGTGCGCTGGCCACCATTCCGGAGAACCTCGCCGCGCTCGGCGGCGCCGTCGCCGATCCGCTCGGCATCGACGTCGGCTATGTCGACGACAGCAGCGCCGCCGCCGAGAAGCTGGAAGTCGACGGCTCGGTGTTCGGCGCCATGCAGGCGCATTTCGGCGGCCCCGCCGCCGCCTTCGCCTACATGCTGCTGATCCTGCTCTACACGCCCTGTGTCGCCGCCCTTGGCGCCATGCGCCACGAGATCGGCGGCAAGTGGACGGCCTTCGCCGCCGTCTGGACGACGGTGATCGGCTACCTCGCCGCGGTGTCCTTCTACCAGGCAGCCACCTTCGCCGCCCATCCGGCCAGCTCGGCCCGCTGGCTGATCGCCGCCGCGCTGATCTTCCTGGGATCGGTGACGGTGATGTGGATGGCCGGCCGGGCGCACGGCCGCCGGCTCGCCGCCCAGCCGGCGGAGTGACGGCGATGATGACGCCATCCGGGGTGCGCGATTATCTGAGGGAGCGCGGCACCGCCTCGCTCACCGACGTCGCGCTGCATTTCGACGCCAGCGAGGACGCCGCCCGCGCCGTCCTCGACCTCTGGGTCGGCAAGGGCAAGGCGCGGCCGCTGCCGGCCGGTGCTGCCTGCGCCAAGGCCGGCTCCTGCGGCTGCGCCTGCAAGCCCGAGGACATCTTCGAGTGGGTAGGCGAGCAACGGGTGGCCGGCTGAGCCACGTCTTTCGGAACGGAAAAAGCCCCGGCCTCCCGTGAGGGAGCCGGGGCTTTGTCTGTGTTCGGCGAAGGACGCCGTATCAGATGGCGGCCTTGATCCAGTTGGCGAGGTCGCTCTTGGGGGCGGCGCCGACCTTCATGGCGGCCGGCTCGCCGTTCTTGAAGATGATCAGCGTCGGGATCGAGCGGACGCCGTATTTCATCGCCGTGTTGCCGTTCTCGTCGATGTTCAGCTTGGCGATGGTGATCTTGCCGTCGAGTTCGCTGGCGATCTCGTCGAGCGCCGGGGCGATCATCCGGCAGGGGCCGCACCACTCGGCCCAGAAATCGACGAGGACCGGCGTCGGCGAGGCGAGCACGTCGGCGGGAAACGACTGGTCGGTGACTTTCTTGGTCGACATGGCGAACCTCACGAGCAGGACGCGGCGCCGTGAATCGGCGCCGCCGTTGTCCGAAAGCTAAGGAGCCGACATCCGACCGTCAAGCCGCGCCGGGATCGTCGTCGATCCAGCTTTCGTGATCGCCGGGCTCGGTGTCGGCATCGACGGCGTGAAGATAGGCGGCAAGCGCTGCGTCGAGCGCCGCCGGCGCGATCTCGTCGAGCCTCGGCGTCGCCGTCCACAGGATGGCGGCGCGCACCGGCCGGTCGGGCCAGAGATCGGCAAGCACCGCCCGGTAGAGGGCGAGCTGCAGCAGGTAACGCTCCGGCACGGCGCGCGGCGGCCGCGCCGCCGTCTTGTAGTCGACCACCGTCACGGACTCATCGCCGACCAGCAGCCGGTCGACGCTGCCGGCCACCGTCACCGTCCGTCCGCCCGGCGTCGTCAGGCGACCGGCGATCGCCGCCTCGGCGCGGGCGGCCGGCGAGAACAGCGGCGCGAGGTCGGGCCGGGCGAGGAGGGCGACGACGCCATCGGCGAGCGTCGCTCGCTCGGCGTCGGAGAATTGGGGCAGGGCGCGGGCGAGATAGCCGCGCGCCGCGGCGGCGCGACCCTCCGGTGCGATCTCCGGCAGCAGCTCGAACAGGCGGTGCAGCGCCGTGCCGCGCGCCGCGGCGGCAGGATCGAAAGCTACGCCGACCGTGCCGGCCCGCGATGGCGACACCGGCCCGGCCTCGGCAGCGGTTGCCGCCGGGGGCGCGGTCAGCCAGGCCGGCAGCGGCGCCGGTACGCTGGCGGCCTCAGTGGCGACGACCGGCGGCGCCGGTGGCTCTTCGTCCTCGGCACGCCAGCGCCAGGCAACGACGTTGCCGTCCGGATCCTTCACCGTCTCGGCCGTGCTGCCGAGCGCCGTCAGCACCAGGCCGTGCCAGCGGCGGTCGGCGCCCTCGTCGGCGCCGGCCAGACCGGCGACGATCAGCCGGTCGCGGGCGCGCGTCAGGCCGACGTAGAGCAGGCGCCGGTATTCCTCCTCCTCGGCGGCGACGAAGACGCCGGCCGCCTGTTCCACCGTCGCCGGCCGGAAGGCGCCGCCCTGCCGCCAGACCAGCGGCGGATGTGGCCCGTCGCCGAGCGTCAGCACGTCGGGCAGGTTCTTCTCGCTGCCCGGCTTGTCGCCGGGGTCGATCAGGAAGACGATCGGCGCCTCGAGGCCCTTGGAGCCGTGCACCGTCATGACGCGCACCTCGTCGCGCTCGGCGTCGAGTTCGCGGCGGATCAGTTCGCCGCCCTTGGCGAGACGGTCGACGAAGCCGTTGAGGCCGGCCGCCTCCTCGCCCTCGTAGGCGAGCGCCAGCGACAGCAGCTCGTCAATCACCTCGTCGGCCTCGCGGCCGAAGCGGGCTCTGTAGGCGGCGCGGCCGCCGTCCGGTCCCACGAGGCGGGAGAGGAAGACGAAGGGCTCGCCGCGGTCGGCGCGCGCCATCCAGGTGGCGACGATCGACCGCAGCCGCTCGGCATCGGTGTCGCCGGCGTCGGCCTGACGCTTGACGGCATCCCAAAGCAGGCCCGGCCGGTCGTGGGCAAGGCGGAACAGCGCCTCCTCCGAGAGACCGACCAATGGTGATTTCGCCACGGTGGCCAGCGTCAGGTCGTCCTCGGGCATCAGCGCCACGCGGGCGGCGGCGATCAGGTCCTCGGTGACGATGTGGTGGGCGACGTCGAGCCGGTCGGCGCCGGCTACCGCTACGCCGCGCGCCTTCAGCGCTCGGTTGACCGCCTCGACGAAGACGCCGCGCTTGCGGACCAGGATCAGGATGTCGCCGGGACGGATCGGCGCGCCGGTGGCGGCGAGGCGCGCGCCGGCGCGCAGCCAGCCGGCGATCTCCTCGGCGACGCGGCCCGCCAGCCGTACAGCCGGGCTGGCGGCGGCGGTGGTGTCGACCGGATCTTCCCAGTTGCCGGGTGGCGGCGCCGGCAGCTTGCCGACCGCCGGCCACAGTTCGACGAGGCCGGGCTCGCGGCCGCGCACCGTCTCGTGCACGGTGGGGCCGGCGTCGGTGGAGAGGCCGGCGTGGGCGGCCGGGTTGCGGAACACCGCGTCGACGGCGCCGATCACCGCCGCCGTCGAGCGGAAGGACAGGGTGAGGCGGAGATCGTGCACCGGCAGGCGGGCGGCGGCGAGACGGCCGCCAAGTATCCGCCGTGTCTCGCCGAACAGGTGCGGTGCGGCACCCTGGAAGGAATAGATCGACTGCTTCTCGTCGCCGACCGCGAAGACGGTGCGTCGGCCGCCGCGCGCCCCCTTGCCGGCCGTGAACTCGCCGGTCAGCGCCTCGACGATCTGCCATTGGCGCGGCGAGGTGTCCTGCGCCTCGTCGATCAGCACGTGGTCGAGGCCCTCGTCGAGCTTGTACTGCACCCAGCCGGCGGCGTCGGAGCGCGACAGCAGGGCGGCGGCCCGCTCGATCAGGTCGTCGAAGTCGAGCAGCCCGAGCCGCGTCTTCTTCGCCTCGAAAATGCCGATCAGCCGGTCGGCGAGACGCAATAGAGCGGCGCTGCGCGTGCCCCACAGGGTGGCCGACAGCGCCCGTTCGATCTCATTGAGACGCTGCGCCTCGCGCTCGAAGCGCTCCATCGCCTCGGGCAGCGCCTCGATGACGTCCTTGGTGAACGGCCGCTTGCGCGGCTCGCCCTTGGCGGTCAGGAACAGCGCCCGCCAGAGCGGCCGCCGCGCCTCGGCGTCGGGGGCGGCCAGCGCGGTGCGGAATTCGTCGGCCAGCACCGGCATGGACTTCGACGTCGAGGCGTCGAGCGCGTCGATCAGCCGGCTCAGGAACGGGCCGGAGAAATCCGGCGACGCCGCCATGTCGGCAAGCAGGCTGTCGCGGCTGGCGCCGGCCGGTGCGCCGAGCGCCTGCGGCAGGGCGGCGAGTGCCGCATCGATCGACGGATAGCCGTCGAAGAAGGCGACCAGCTCGCCACGGGCGGCGACCACGGCGGACAGCGCCCGGTCGAGGGCGTCGTCGCTGGCCGTGGCGACCAGTTCGGCCAGCGCCAGCCCTTCCGGACTGGCCGGCCGGGCGGCGCAGGCGGCGAGCAGTTCGGCCCGCGCCTCGGCGTAGAGGTCGGCGGCGCGGATGTCGTCGAGCACCCGGAAGCGGCCGGAGAGATTGGCCTCCAGGGGAAAGCGTTGCAGCAGCGCCTCGGCGAAGGCGTGGATGGTCTGGATCTTCAGGCCGCCCGGCGTCTCGATGGCCCGGGCGAACAGCCGCCGGGCCGGGGCGAGGCGCTCGGGCGCCACGGGCTCGCCCTCGAGGTCGGAGAGCACGGCCGTCAGTTCGTCGTCGGAAAGGCCGGCCCAGCGGCCGAGTTCGTCGAAGACGCGGCCGGACATCTCGGCTGCCGCCGCCTTGGTGAAGGTCAGGCAGAGGATGCGGCCGGGATCGACGCCGTTGAGCAGCAGGCGGATCACCCGCCGCGTCAGCACGTAAGTTTTGCCCGAGCCGGCGTTGGCCGACACGAAGGCGGAGGCTTGCGGGTCGGTGGCCTTCCTCTGGACGTCGCGGGTGGCGGCCGGGATCTTCATTCCTCGCCTCCCTCGTCCTCGATGCTCCATTCCTTGATGCGGGCGAGATGGTCGTAGTCGCCCCGGTCGCTGCGGCGGAAGGGGCGGGCGCGCGACAGGTAGCCGCGCCTGGGGTCGGCATAGGCGCGGACGAGGGCGCGCAGGCGGCCTTCCGCCTCGGCGATCGTCTGTTCGAGCGTCACCGGATCGCCGCCGCGCGGCGCGTGGCCGGCGTAGCGCTCGACCTCGTCGCGGCCTTCGAGGCCGCGCAGCACCACGTGCACCAGCTCGGCCGCCTCGCGCGGCCCGCCGAGCGCCGTAAATCCGCCGTGGCGGGCGATCGCCGCCTCGAGCGGCAGTTGCGGCGTCAGCTGGGCGGCGATCTGCGCCGCCGTCGGCGCCCGGCCGGTCTTGAAGTCGATGACCGTGACGCGGCCGTCCGGCTCGATGTCGATGCGGTCGGCGCGGCCGGTCAGCGTGAAACGATCGGAGAGGGCGAGGCGGCCCTCGATCTCCGGGTGGCGGGAACGCGGCGCGCGCTTGGCCTCGAATTCAAGCACGATGAAGCGGGCGAGCGCCACGAAGCGCGGCCACCACAGGGCGTGCACCTCCGGATGGGCGGCCAGCGCCTCGGCAAAACGCGTCCGGCCCAGCTCGATGAGGACGGCGACGGCGGTCTCGTCCCACGGGCCGGGCCAACTGCCGGCGAAATCGGCGAGGATGTCGTGGATGAGCGTGCCGCGCGTGCCGAAGTCGGGCGTCTCGCCGAGCCCGTCGAGCGGCCGCAGCTTCAGGATGCGCTTGGCATAGATGGCATAGGGGTCGCGGATCAGCGTCTCGATGTCGGTGACCGGCAGCTTGCGCGGCCGGGCGTCGAGCGGCGGCGCCGGGGCGGGTCGCGGCGTCCGCGGCTCGGGTGGCCGGTCGTCGATGCGCCGCGCCCAGTCGAGGAAGCGGTCGCCGCGCGCCGTCATCGCCGCGGCGCGCGCCGGACCGATCAGGCTGACGAGGCGCTGCAGGAAACGGGTCGGCACGGTGGGGGCGCCGCCGCGTCGGGTCGCCCGGATCAGCACCACGTCGGGGGCGCCGAGGCTCTGGGCGAAATCGTGGGCGGAGAGGCCGATGCGCACTTCCGGCGGGCTGAGGCCGAGGCCGGCCCGCATCGGCCGCGACAGCCAGGGGCCGGTGTCGGTGACCGGCGGGAACACGCCCTCGTCGAGGCCGACCAGCACCAGCCGGTCGGCCGGCAACAGGCGCGCCTCGATCGGGCCGGTGACGGTGACGCGCGCCTGGCGGCCCGGCGTCAGCACCAGCACGTTGCCGATCAGCGCTTTCAGCACCGGCGCGAAGTCGGCGGCCCGGAGCGGCAGGTCGGCGTCGGGCGCCCGGGCGTGCTGTTCGAGGACCGACAGAAGCTGCCGTTCGGCCCGCGTCGGCTCCTCCTCCGTCTCGCCGTCGGGTCGGCGCGTCAGGCGGGCCAGCGTCTCGGCGAGGGCGGCAAGAAAATCGCCGAGCGTCGTCGCTGGCAGCGCCGCCGCCGCGACCAGCGGCGCCATGGCCGCGTCGAAGGCGTCGGCAAGCCGGCGCGCCTCATCGAGGGCCGGGCCGTCGTCGCCATCGTCGGCGCGGCCGAACGCCCCGTCGAGCCCCCTGAGGGCGGCGGCAATCGCCGCCGTGCCGCCGGAGAGGCGCGGCCCACGCAGCACCTTGCGGACGATCAGCCGGCCGGCCGGCCGCACCCTCACCGGCGGCAGGCCGAAGCGCGCCTCCGGATGGCCGAGGATGGCCGCCACCTTCACCGCCGGGAAATTCTCGGTCGCCGCTTCGGCAGCAAGCAGCGCCAGGGCGCCGTAGGGGGTCTGCGGCAAGGGCAGGCCGGCGGTGTCCTCGACCTCGATGCCGAAGCGATCGAGTTCGGCGACGACGCGGCGGATGATGGTGCGGTCGGGCGTCACCAGAATGGCCCGCGCGTCCGGCCGCTCCAGGCATTCGCGCAGCGCAATGGCGGCGGTCAGCGCCTCCTCGGCCTCGTTGGCGGCGACGGTCAGGGCGACATCGGCCAGCGCCGCCGCCGTGCCCCCGGCATCGGCGTCGAGCGCCGCGGCATGCTCGGGCCAGCGGTCGGTGACTTCGGCCGGCACCAGCGCCCGGCGGACGATGCCGGCGCGGACACGCAACGCCGGCTCCGGCCGGCCGAGTTCGCCGATGTCGTCGCGGCCGATGCCGAGCCGCGCCACCAGCCGGTTCATGGTGTGCTCGGGATGGGCGGCGTCGATGAGGCTGGCGGCCAGCGTGTCGGCCGGCGCGTCGCGGTTGAGGCCGGGCAGCACGACGGCGCCCTCGGCAAGCGCCAGCACGGCGGCCATCAGATCGGCGGTGGCCGGTACCGAGCCGGTGGAGCCGGCGACGATCACTGGCCCGCGCGGGGGGCGGCGTTGCCAGCGGGCGATGGTGGCCGCGACCATCGCCCGGTGGAAGGCGCCGGCGCCGATGCCGCCGCGCTCGGCGACGGCGGCCGGCAGCGCCTCGGTGGCGATCCTGAGGAAGGTCAGCGACATCTGCCACCAGGCGGCATAGTCGTCGGGCACCAGCGTGTCGAGCTTCTGCCAGTCGACGCCCTCGAGTTCGGCCTGATCGAGCAGGGCCAGGAGGTCGGCGGCGAGGTTGAGCGCCTCGGCCGGCGATCCCGGCACGGCGATCGGCGCGCCGGACGGCGTCAGCAGCCGGTCGCCGGCCACCCGCTCCCGCCAGCGGCCGACCAGGCGGGCCAGCATCAGCCGCCGCTCGGCGGCGGCGATCACCGGCGGCAGGCCGAGCGCTTCCGGCGCCACGAGGTCGTCGTCGCCTTCGAGCACGTCGGAGATGGCGAGGATGCGCGGCAGCACCGTCGCGCCGTGGCCGGAGGCGCGGCGAAAAGCCTGACGCAGCGCCGCGCCGGCCCGGCGGGTCGGCAGGCAGAAGGTGACGTCGGCCAGCGCGAAAGGATCGTCGCGATAGGTACGGCCGGCAATCAGCCGGCCGTCGAGGAGGGCCTCGGCAAGTGTCGCGAGGAAGGGTGCGCCGGGATGGATGGTGAAGACGCCCCCGGACATCAGCCCTACTCCGCCGATGTCAGGATGGTCCGCTCCGCCTGTCCGATCGCCTCGGGCGTGCCGACGTGCAGCCAGGTGCCTTCCATGCGGAGGCCGTGCAGGCGGCCGCCGAGGATCATCTCGTCGAAGACGCGGTTGAGCGAGAAGGGAGCGAGCGGCCGGCCGGCGAAGGCCTGCGGCTTCAGGATGGCGACGCCGGCATAGACGAAGGGGGCGACGGTACGCTCGCGCCGCCGCGTCAGGCGGCCGTCGCCGGCCATCTCGAAGTCGCCGGCTCCGGAGTAGCCGACCGAGCCGACGGTGGGGGCGAGCAGCAACAGGCCGTCCATGCGGTCGCCGTCCCAGGCGCGGGCCAGCGCCGGCAGGTTGGCGGAGACGCCCTCGATCCAGATCGAATCGGAGTTGAGGTGGTAGAACGGCTCGTCGCCGAGCTGCGGCAGCGCCTTGACGACGCCGCCGCCGGTGTCGAGCAACAGGTTGCGCTCGTCGGAGACGACGACGGCGAGGTCGCGCCGCTTGCCGACGTGGATCTCCACGAGGTCGGCGAGATAGTGGACGTTGACGACGGCCGTCTCGACGCCGGCCTCGGACAGGCGGTCGAACACCCGGTCGATCAGGCTGCGGCCGAGCACCTCCACCAGCGGCTTCGGCGTGGTGGCGGTGATCGGGCGCATGCGCTTGCCGCGACCGGCGGCCAGCACCATGGCCCGGCGCGGGCGGAAAGCGGGGGAGGAAACGGCGTCGGTCATCACGAAACGGTCGGTCTCTCGGAAAGGGCGGCTCATGGCCGGATGTCGGCGAGCCCGAGCCGTTCATACCAGAGCTTGACGCCGGCGAGAACCTTGGCCGCCAGCGCTTTTTCGAGGTTGCGGCGGACGCGCGGCACGAAGCGGAGATGATGGGTACGGCCGGTGAGCTTGGCATAGCGGACGAAGCGGCCGAGGATCTTGGCGTTACGCTGGGCACCGAGGAGGAGGACGGCGTCGCGGAAGCCCGCCTCGTCGAACGGCCCGGCTATCGCCCGCCGCCGCTGGCAGTAGGCGTCGACGAGCGCCGTCTGAAGGTCGTCGGCAACGTCGACGCGGGCGTCGGTGGTGAGCGAAGCGAGGTCGTAGGCGGCGGGGCCGATCAGCGCGTCTTGGTAGTCGATGAGGCCGATCGGGTCGCCGTCCGCCTGCCAGAGGATATTGGGCGAATGATAGTCGCGCAGCACCCAGGCGGCGCGATCGTCGTCGAAGCGGGCGAAGAGGCCGTCCCAGAGGGCGCGCCAGTCGGTCGCCTCGGCGGCGGCGAGCGGCCGGTGAAGCGCGTCGGGCGCGTACCAGCTGGCGAACAGCTCGACCTCGGCGAGCAGCGCCCGCCGGTTGTAGACGGGGAGCGGAAAAGCGCGGCCGTCGTCGCCGGTCGCCGTCGCCGGCCAGGCGACGGCCGCCATGTCGGCAAGGCGGCGGGCAGCGGCGAGATAACGCTGGGGGTTGGCGACGCCGTCCGGCGCGATGCCGTCGCCGCCGAGGTCTTCGAGAAGCAGGATGCGGCGCGGCGCGTCCTCGGCGATGAGGCGCGGCGCGCGGAAGCCATGCCGGCGCAGCGTGTCGCCGATGGCGACGAAGGCGTCGAGGCGGTCGGTGACGTGCACCAGGGCCTCATAGGGGAGGCCGTCGGCGTGGATCGGCAGGGCGCCAAACGGCGGCCAATGCATCAGCACCGCCGACCCCGTCGCGCCCCCCGTCGCACCAGTGACGCGCTCGAAGCGGCGCGTCGAGGCATCGCCTTGAAGATGGGCGCGGGACGCCTCGCCAAAGCCGCTGCGGTCGAGGAGGTCGCGGATGGCGAAGGTCTCGTCGAGCCGTTCGGCCCAGCCGCCGCCGTGCGGCACCAGCGCGAAGCGGCGGCCGTCGGGTCCGTCGCCGTCCGAGATGATCGCATCGAGCCGGTCGGCCGGCAGTTCGCCGCCGGCCCGCTCGGGCCATTCGATCAGCGCTAGCCCCTCGCCGAGAGCATCGGCAAAGCCGATCTCGACGAGTTCGTCGGGGTCGGCAAGGCGGTAGAGGTCGAAATGGTGGACGGGAAAGCGGGCCGTCTCGTAGCTCTGGACCAGCGTGAAGGTGGGGCTCGGCACCTCGAGATCGGGATCGCCGGCGAGCCGCCGGACGACGGCGCGGGCGAAGGCGCTCTTGCCCATGCCGAGATCGCCGTAGAGCGCGACGACGTCGCCCGGCCGGACGATGGCGGCGAGGTCGTCGGCCAGTCGCCGCGTGCCGGCCTCGTCGGCAACGGTGCGGCAAAACGGCGCGGATGCGTTCCCGCCGCTCATTCGGCGGCTTCGGCCAGACTGGGGTTGACCGGCAGCCGGCAGGCGACGCGCGTGCCGACGCCCATCTTGGAGACGATGTCGACGCTGCCCCGGTGCAGTTCGACGAAGCTCTTGACGATGGACAGGCCGAGGCCGGGGCCGCGCCGGCGGGCGCCGTTGGTGCGGCTCTCGAAGCGCTCGAACACCGCTTGCAGGTACTCGTCGGGAATGCCGCGGCCCTGATCCTCGACGACGAAGGTGATCTCGTCGCCGGTGCGCCGGCAGACCAGCGATACCACGCCGCCGTCGTCGGAGAAGGCGATGGCGTTGGAGAGAAGATTGTACAGCACCTGCCGGATGCGCTTCTCGTCGGCGACGAAAGAGCCGATGTCCTCGGGCACGTCGAGACGCAGGTCGATGCGCGCCTCGGCGATGCGGTCGCGGAGGCCGGTGGTCGCCGCCTCGACGGTGTGCGGAATGTCCACCTCGCCAAGGTCGAGTTCCATGATGCCGGCGTCGACGGTGGCGAGGTCGAGGATGTCGTTGATGATGGCTAGCAGCGCCGTCGAGGAATCGAGGATGTAGCCGGTGTATTCCTGCTGCTTGATGTTGAGCGGGCCGGCGGTGTCGTCGCCGAGCAGCTGGGCGAAGCCGATGATGTTGGTGAGCGGCGAGCGCAGCTCGTAGGAGACGTGCTGGATGAAGGCGTTCTTCAGCTGGTCGGCTTCCTCCAGCGCCTCGTTCTTCTCGGTCAGCGCCCGCTCGACGTTCACCGAATCGGTGACGTTGACGAAGGTGATCAGCGTCGCGCCGTCCGGCAGCGGCACGGTGGTGAAGTCGATGACGCCGCCGTCGCGGCGGTCGAGCCGGCCGGTCAGGCGGTTGCGGCTGTCGGCGAGGCCGGCGACGGCGAGGCGCACCTCATCCCAGGCGGCGCGGTTGCCGTGGGCGGCCATGCAGTGGCCGACGACGTCGTTGATGTGCGGGCGGGCGGCCAGCATGTCGTCGGGCAGCTTCCAGAGCGCGCCGAAGGCCGGGTTGGAGAGGCGCAGCCGGCCGTCGGAGCCGAACACGGCGACGCCCTCGGACAGGTGGTCGAGCGTCTCGCCCTGCACCCGCGTCAGCGCGTTGTAGCGGCTCTTCAGCTCGATCTGCTCGGTGACGTTCTCGTAGACATAGGTGACGCCGCCCTGCGGATGCGGGTTGGCGATGACGCGCAGCGTCTGGCCGGTCGGCAGATGCCACCAGCTCTCGCGCGCTTCCATCGCCTGGTAGGCGGAAAGCTGCTCGCGCTTCCAGCTGCGGAAGTCGGCCTGCTCGGGCAGCTTGCGGGAGACGCGGAGCTGGTCGAGCACGGCGGCGTCGTCCGGTCCGGTTTCCAGGAAGGCGGTATCGAGGTCGAACAGCGCCCGGTAGGCGGCGTTGTAGAACTTCAGCCGCTTGTCGGCGCCGAAGATGGCGACGGCGGTGGTCAGCTGGTCGAGGGTGCGGGCGTGGCTGTCGATGGTGCGGCGTAGCTCGACCTGCGCCTGCTCAAGGTCGGAGACGTCAGTGGCGATGCCGGCGCTGCCGGCCGCCGTCTCGACGTCGACGACGTCGAACACCCGGCGGGCGCCGCCGACCACCAGCGACAGACGCTTCTCGAACAGCGGCGCCGCCGGCCGGCTGTCGGCGATCGCCTTGCGGGCGGCGGTGTCGAGGAACTCGGCGCCGACGGCCACCGCCTGGGTCGGGCTGGCCACCTCGACGGCGCGGGCATAGGCGGCGTTGACCCAGACGAGGCGCCCGGCCTTGTCGCGCGTCCAGGCCGGCATCGGCGCCTTGTCGATCAGGCTCTCGAAAGTCTCGATCAGCGTCCGCTGGCGCTCGAAGCGCTCGGCAAGCTCGGCATATTGCTGCCGCTCGCGCGACAGATTGCGGAAGCGGATGAAGCAGCGCGAGCCGTTGACGCGGCCGGCCGCCTCGATGTGGACGCCGTTGGTGGTGGTCAGCACGTCGACGAAGGCTTCGCCCTCGGCGCGCAACGACCGGGTACGGGCTTCGAGAAGCTGGGCGGAGGCCGGCTCCAGCCACTGGCCGAAGGCGAGGAAGCCGACCTGGCTGCGCGGCACGCCCGAGGCTTCCGGCAGTGAGCCCATCACCTTCGGCGCTTCGTCGCGGGCGCCCCAGATGACGGTGCGCTGGTCGTCGGCGTTGAGGGCGGCCTCGGTGCGGTCGGCGGCGAGCTTGAGGTCGGCGTTCTCGCGCAACAGGCGCTCGCGGTCGTCCTCGGCCATGCGGCGCGCCCGGATCAGCGCGGCGGCCGACACCACGGCGATGCAGATGGCCGATACCAGGGCGGAGAGGGCGGCCACCTGCATCGGCTCGAAGTAGACGGCGCCGTCGGCGCCGAACTTGATGGCCTGGGCCGCCGCCGAGCCGGCGGCGATCGGCGACAGCACCGTCGTGAGCAGGGCGATCTTCCCCACACGCCCAGCAAACGGCAATCGTCTCCGGCGCGAGCCCGGCATGCACATGTCCCCTTCCGGCCGCATTCAAAGGGCATCCGCTCCCGTCCGGGAGCCCACGCCCCGGACCGGCGCGTGCCCCGACGCCGATCCGAATCACCCCAAAATACCGCCTTTCAGGGGGGGCAAAAAGAGTCGAGGAGGCCACCAACGGCATGCCAGAAGCAGGAAGTTTCATCTGACGATTATGTTCACGGAACGTTCAGAGTTTTCGGCGACCGGCCCGTCGCGGCCGGGGAGTCGACATCTCGGGAAGGGGGCGGCCAGAGGGTTGAGCGGACTCGCCTTATGCATCCCGGCCGCCTGGACTTTCGTCCGCCCTTGCCGGAAGCGCCCCCTTCGAGGGGGAAAATCCGCATATGTGGAACAGCTGTGGATAAGGCTTTGCCGGCAACGAAAGCCCGCCCGCGCCGTCGAGGGGCGCGGGCGGGCATTGATGCGACTAGAGCGGCTTCCGGCGACCGAGGCCGGAAAAACTCAATACCGGTACATGGCCGACTTGAACGGGCCGCTCGACTTGACGCCGATATAGTCGGCCTGCTCGGCCGTCAGCTTGCTGAGCTTGGCGCCGAGCTTGGCGAGGTGCAGCTGGGCCACCTTCTCGTCGAGATGCTTGGGCAGCACGTGCACCTTCTTGTCGTACTTGTCGCCGCGCGTCCACAGCTCGATCTGGGCCAGCGTCTGGTTGGAGAACGAGGCGCTCATTACGAAGCTCGGGTGTCCCGTGGCGTTGCCGAGGTTGACCAGCCGGCCCTCGGACAAGAGGACGATCTTCTTGCCGTCGGGGAACTCGACGAGGTCGACCTGCGGCTTGACGTTCTTCCACTTGAAATTGCGTAGCCCGGCGACGTCGATCTCGTTGTCGAAATGGCCGATGTTGCAGACGATCGCCATGTTCTTGAGCTTGCGCATGTGGTCGAGGGTGACGACGTGAAGGTTGCCGGTGCAGGTGACGACGATGTCCGCCCGGTGGATGTCGTCTTCCAGCGTCACCACCTCGAAGCCGTCCATGGCCGCCTGCAGGGCGCAGATCGGGTCGACCTCGGTGACCAGTACGCGAGCGCCGGCGCCGGCGAGCGACTGGGCCGAGCCCTTGCCGACGTCGCCGTAGCCGCAGACGATCGCCACCTTGCCGGCCATCATCACGTCGGTGCCGCGGCGAATGGCGTCGACCAGGCTCTCGCGGCAGCCGTACTTGTTGTCGAACTTCGACTTGGTGACGCTGTCGTTGACGTTGAAGGCCGGCCAGGGCAGTTCGCCGCGCGTTTCCATCTGGTAGAGGCGCATGACGCCGGTGGTGGTCTCCTCGGAGACGCCGCGGATGCTCGTCTTGGCGCGCGAGTAGAAGGTCGGGTCCTTGGCGAGCCGCGCCTTGATGGTGGCGAAGAGTTCTTCCTCCTCCTCGCTCTTGGGATCGGCGAGCACGGACGGGTCGGTCTCGGCCTTGGCGCCGAGCATGACGAGCAGCGTCGCGTCGCCGCCGTCGTCGAGGATCATGTTGGCGGTGTCGCCCCCTGACGCCCCATTTCCCCAGTCGAGGATGCGGTCGGTGTAGGTCCAGTAGTCGCGGAGGGTTTCGCCCTTCACCGCGAACACCGGCGTGCCGGCGGCGGCGATGGCGGCGGCGGCGTGGTCCTGCGTCGAGAAGATGTTGCAGGAGGCCCAGCGCACGTCGGCGCCGAGCGCCTTCAGCGTCTCGATCAGCACGGCGGTCTGAATGGTCATGTGCAGCGAGCCGGCGATGCGGGCGCCCTTCAGCGGCTGCGCTTCGGCATATTCGGCGCGCACGGCCATCAGGCCGGGCATCTCGATCTCGGCCATCTCGATCTCGGTGCGGCCCCAGGGGGCGAGCGAGATGTCTTTCACGACGTAGTCCTGGGCGGCCATCGGCGGATCTCCCGGTATTGGCTGGATGAATATTGCAGGCGGCAAACGGAAAGGCGGGCGCCGGCCGGCGTCCGCTGCTCGACGCCTTATAGGAGAAGTCGGCCGTCAGCGCAATCGCGACATAAAGAAATCCTTATATCATGATGAGCGGCGCGCTTGACGGCGCTTCAGATCAATCGGCTTTTGCTCTAGTGTCCGATGCGGCGGTCTATGCGCCGGTCCGGGAGGAGAGCGGACATGAGCAACGTAAAGCCGGTGCTGGAGGTGATCGAGGCGCCGCTGGCGCGGACCTTCCGCGTCTACGGCCACGATTATCCCTTCGTCTATTCCGGCTGGCATCACCATCCGGAATACGAGTTGCACCTCATTCGCCGCAGCTCCGGCCAGTTCTACGTCGGCACCTATGCCGGCGCCTTCGGACCGGGCAACCTGGTGATGACCGGCCCCAACCTGCCGCATATGTGGGTGTCGGATGCCGCCGACCGCGACGGTGACGGCCGCATCCGCGAGCGCGACCTGGTGCTGCAGATGGGCGAGGGCTTCGCCGAGCGCTGCATGGCCGAATTTTCCGACTGCGCCGGCCTCGCCGCCCTGCTCGACGCGACGCGAGCCGGCATCGAATTCTCCGACGCCGCATCCGCCAAGGCATCCGGGCTGATGGAGGCGCTGCTCGCCGCCAACGGCTTCGAGCGGATGGCACTGTTCTTCGAGCTGTTGCGCGTGCTGGAGGCCGACGGCGGCCGCCGGTCGCTGTCGGTGAAGGGCCTCGAGCACCAGTGCGCCCAGCCGCGCCGGCTGGAGCGGATGCTCGCCTACATCGCCGCCAATTTCAACCGGCCAGGCCTCACCTGCCGCGAGGTGGCGTCCACCGAGGGCATGGGCCTGCCGGCCTTCTCGCGCCTGTTCGAGCGGCACCTCGCCTGCTCCTGCGCCGAGTACATCAATCATCTGCGCATCTACAAGGCCTGCCAGCTCTTGTCGGAGACCGATACCCTCGTCACCTCCATCGCCATGGACGTCGGCTACGAGACGCTGTCGACCTTCAACCGCAATTTCCTGCGACTGATCGGCCGGACGCCGTCGGCCTTCCGGGCCGAGCGAAAGGCGGCCGGCCGCGGCGACGCCCGCCCCGCGGCCTGATCTGGTGCTAGAGCCGCCGGCCGTCCTCGCCGAACAGGTGCACGCTCGAGAGGTCCGGGCGGAGGCCGATGCTGTCGCCGGGATTGAGTTCGACGCGCTCGCGCAGCACGACGACCAGCATCGTCGTGCCGAAGCGGGCCAGCACCTGCGTCTCGGCGCCGGTCGGCTCCACCACCACCACCTCGGCGCGGAAGCCGGTCTCGTCGAGCGTCAGGTGCTCCGGCCGGATGCCGTAGGTGACGGCGCCGGGTTTGGCGCCGGGCGGCAGCGGCAGCACGGCGCCACCCTCGGCGACGAAGCCGCCGCTGCCCGCCTTGCCCTTGACGAGGTTCATGGCCGGCGAGCCGATGAAGGTGGCGACGAACAGGTTGGCCGGGTGGTCGTAAAGTTCCAGCGGCCGGCCGATCTGCTCCACCACGCCGCCCTTCATCACCACGATGCGGTCGGCCATGGTCATCGCCTCGATCTGGTCGTGGGTGACGTAGACCGTGGTGGTGCCGAGGCGCTGGTGCAGGTCCTTGATCTCGGCGCGCATCTGGACGCGCAGCTTGGCGTCGAGGTTGGAGAGAGGCTCGTCGAACAGAAACACCTGCGGATCGCGCACGATGGCCCGACCCATGGCAACGCGCTGGCGCTGACCGCCGGACAGCTGCTTGGGCAGGCGGTCGAGATAGGGCTCGAGCGCCAGGATGGCCGCCGCCTCCTGGACGCGGGCGTCGATGGCGGCGCGGCGCTCGCCCTTCAGCTTCAGCGCGAACCCCATGTTCTGGGCCACCGTCATATGCGGATAGAGCGCATAGTTCTGGAACACCATGGCGATGTCGCGTTCCTTGGGCGGCACGTCGTTGACGAGACGGTCGCCGATGCGGATGTCGCCGGCGGAAATCTCCTCGAGGCCGGCGATCATCCGGAGCAGCGTTGACTTGCCGCAACCGGACGGACCGACCAGCGTCACGAACTCGCCGTCGGCGATGTCGATGTCGATACCGTGGATGACCTGATGGCTGCCGTAGAACTTGGCGACGTTCTCGATGGAAACCTTGGCCATGCTGTTCCTCCCTGGAATAGTGTTCAGAGGCCGAGCCGCCAGACGCGGGCCGCCGTGATGCGCCCCTCGGGGGCTTTGAGGCGGACGGCGGTGACGGGGGCCGGATCGGCGAGACGCTTGGTGCCGGCGTGGCGTCCGCCGTCGGCGAACACCTCGATCGATCCCCGGTCGAGGAAGACGCGGAGGCTGCGCACGCGGGCGCCGGCGGCGAGATAATGCGGCGACGGCGCATCAGTGCCGCTCGCCTCGTGGATGATGGCAAGGCCATCCGCGTCGGCGCGGACGCCGAGCCTGAGGCCCGGATGGTCGAGCACGAGATCGAACGGCGTGCCGGCCTCCTCGAACTCGATGACGATCTCGGCGGCGCCGTCATCGAGGCGCAGCGTCTCGCCGGAAGCGAGGCGGCGATCGTCGACCAGCGACTGGCGCAGTGTGACGGCCGCCTCGATCGGCGGCGTCGACAGGGCGTCGTCGGTCAGCAGCAGCCGGCGCGGCAGCGTCATCGCCGTCGGCCAGTCGGCGCTCTTGACGATGTCGGTCCAGTTGGCCAGCCAGGCGATGGCCACCGGGCCATCCGTGTCGACGAAGGCCTGGAAGCCGTAGGCGTCGGTGCCGAAGTCCAGCTCCTGCCGGAACTCCGGCGTGAACGTCCGCCCGTCGAAGCGGCCGACGATGCCGAAGGTGAGGTTGCGCCGCCGCGTCGGCAGGTCGCGGCTCATCAGCAGGCCGACGATCAGCAGCCAGCGCGTCGCGGGATCGCCGGCCGGGCCGTCGAGCGGCAGCATGGCCGGGCACTCGCCGACCGTGTGGCCGTATTCCCGCTCGCGGTGGACGAGGCCGACGAAGCGCCAGCCGGTGGCGCCGGTGGGGTCGTCGGTCTCGGAGAGCATCACCACGCCGCCCTCGGCGTCGCGGCCGCCAAGCAGCATCTTCAGCCGGCCGTCCGGCCCGGTGAAGACATAGGGGTCGCGATTGTCCTCGCCGATGCCGAGCCCTTCGGGTCGGCCGGCCAGCACCACCTCCGAGGCGCCGGCCGTGACGCCGTCCTCGGAGCGGACCATGCGTTGCACCTCCATCTCCGGTTGGCGGCCGTCGATGTGGTCGGTGAAGAAGGCGCGGAAGCCGTCCTCGCCCGGCACGGTGATCGCCGTGCCGGAGAACACGCCGCCGGCGCCATTGGCCGCCCACACCGCCTCGTCCGGCTCCAGGAAGATCGGCAGGTGACGCCAGCGCAACAGGTCTTCGGAGACGGCGTGGCCCCAGTGCATGGCGTGCCAGCGCGCCCGGTGCGGATAGTGCTGGTAGCAGAGGTGGACGCGGCCGCCGAAGCGGCCGAAGCCGTTGGGATCGTTCATCCAGCCGGAAGGCGGCCGGAAGTGATAGCCGGCGAGCGCGGCCGGCGTCGCCGCCGGTCCGGCGGAGAGGATGCGGATGCCGGCATCGAGCACGGTGGCGGGATCGTAGGCGTAGACGACCGACAGCTGCGTCGTTTCCGGATCGTAGTCGAGCCGGTCGACCGGCGCGGCGGCGACGATGCGCTGCCGTTCGAAGCGGTCGCTGCGCCGCGTCGAGGCCTCGCCGGTGCCGGGCAAGCTGACGACAGCCGGCGCCGGGCCCTTGGCCTTGAGGAACAGCTCGATCGTCTCGCCGGCCGCCACTTCGGGGAAGGCCAGCGTTGCCCGGCCGGAACCGCCGGCCGGAGTGAATGCCTGGGACATGGTCAACCTTTCACCGCCGAGCCAACAAACGAGCTGATGAACCAGCGCTGGAAGACAAGATAGAAGACGAGGATGGGGATCATCATCAGCACCGAGGCGGCCATCGCCCGATCCCAGAAGATGCTGTCCTGGCCGAAGAAGGTGGCGATGGCGACAGAAATCGGCCGGGCGTAGTCGGTCTGGGTGATCAGGATCGGCCAGAGGTACTGGTTCCAGGTCTCGATGCCCATCAGGATGGAGACGGTGGCCAGCGCCGGCAGGCTCAGCGGGATGAAGATCGACCACCAGGTGCGGAAGATCGAGGCGCCGTCGATGGCGGCGGCCTCGTATAGCTCCTTCGGCAGTTGCGCGAAGAACTGGTAGAACAGGAAAGTGTAGAGCGGGCTGGCCACGAAGGGCAGGATCTGGGCGGTGAAGGTGTCGGAGAGACCGGCACGCGATACGATGATCAAGAGCGGCATGATGATGCTCTCCTGCGGGATCACGTAGAGCGCGATGACCACGGCGAGGATCAGCGCCCGTCCCGGCAGGCTGCCCCAGGCGAGGATGAAGCCGGCCATCGAGTTGACGATCAGGCCGAGGCTGACCGTCGAGAACAGGATGAACAGCGAGTTGCCGAGATAGCGGCCGAAGGCCAGTTCGCCGGCGAAGTTGCCGACCTCGCGGAAGTTGTTGAAGGTCGGATGGTCCACCCAGAAGGCCCGGAACGAGCCCATGTCGGCGAGAATCTGGAAGCGGTCGTCCTTCAGCGAGGCGATGAACAGCATGAACAGCGGCGAGATCACCACCAGCGCGATGATGAACACCGAGATCGACTGGACAAAGCGGTAGCCGTTGAGCGGCGCCGCCGGCTTCTTGAAGGAAAGGGCGAGGTCAGACATCGAAGCGCCTCATGAGCCTGCGCTGGACCAGCGCGATGACCAGGACGATCAGGAACAGGATCACCGATACCGCCGAGGCATAGCCGAGCTTCTGCTCCTCGAAGCCGGAGCGCACCATGTAGTGCACCACGGTCTCGGTCGACGACTTCGGCCCGCCCTGCGTCAGGATGGCCACCTGCGTGTAGAGCTTGAAGGCCTGGATGGTGGTGATCACCAGGACGAAGACGTGGGTGGGCCTCAGGCCGGGCATGGTGACGTGCCAGAAGCGGCCCCAGCGGCCGGCGCCGTCGATGCGGGCGGCGTCGTAGAGTTCGTCTGGAATGCCCTGCAGGCCGGCGAGGTAGATGATCATCTGGAAGCCGTAGGCCTGCCAGGCCGACAACAGCACCATCGACAGCATTGCCCAGTTGGGGTCGCCCAGCCAGTCGATCGGCGCTATGCGGCCGCCCGACAGCACACCGACGACGTGGTTGAGCGGGCCGGTCGGATACTGGAACAGCGTGCCCCAGATGACGCAGACCACCACCATCGAGGTGATGGCCGGCAGGAAGAACATGCCGCGGAACAGGTTGCGGAACGGCATCTTGCGATTGAGCAGCAGCGCCGTCAGGAAGGCGAAGCCGCACTGGATCGGCAGCACCCACAGGGTGAAGCGGGTGACGTTCCACAGCGACGTCCAGAACAGGCCGTCGTTGAGGATGCGGATGAAGTTGTTGAAGCCGATGAAGCGGACCGGCGTCGGTCGCGGCACCAGCGGCTGGTTGGTCATCGCCGTCCAGAAGGACAACAGGAACGGCGTGATCAGGAAGATGGTCATCAGCCCGACGGCCGGCGCCAGCATGCCGATTTCCTGGAGGAAACGCGACCAGCCGACGCGGGCGATGACGGAGCGGCGACGCTGCTTCGGAACGGTTGTGAGTGCGGACATGGGAGCCCCTCGCCGGGCGATGGGTGGCAGGAGGTCGCGCGCGCCCGAAGGGAGGACGGGCGCGCGCCGCGAGGATCATGCCGGCTGGCCGTGGCCGGCCGGCACTCCGGCGTCGTTCCAGCCGCGTCCGGGGGGCGGGCGGCGGGAACGCGGTGCCGGCGTCAGTTGCCGCCGAACGGCGGGTAGCCGTCGTTGTCGGCAATGTCCTCGTCGATCTTGGCGGCGGCGGCCGTCAGCGCCTTCTGCGCGTCCTCGCCGTTGAAGATCTGGTCGACGGCCTGCATGAAGGCCGAGGTGATGGCCGGATAGGCCGGGTGCGGCGGCCGCGGCACGGCCACCTTCGACGCCTGCTCGAAGGCGACGGCCAGCGGCCCGCCCTCGGCATAGAGCGGCGACTGGGCGGCGAAGCTCTTGAGGCCGGGATAGGCGCTCTGGCTCACCGCGTAGTCGCGGTAGTCCTTGTCCTTCAGAAGGAAGCTCAGGAACTTGCCGGCGATGTCGGGATGCTCGGACTGGGAGGTGATCGCCCAGATCCAGGTGCCGTCGGGGCTGGCGCTCTTGTCGCCGAACTTCGGCAGCGGCATCACCACCACGTCGTCCTTCATCTTGGCGGCGGCCTCGGCGTAGAACCAGTGGCCGCCCCAGGCTAGTGCCGCCGGGTTGCCGTCGGCGTAGAACTGGTTGGTGCCCGACGACATCGGCACGACCCAGCCGTTCTTCACCCAGGTCTGCATCATGGTCAGCGCGTCGACGCAAGCCTTGGAATCGAGCGTGCCGGTGGCCGTCCAGGTGGTGCGGTCGATCAGGTCGCAGCCGAAGGAATTGAGAATCGGCTGGTAGGCGTAGGTCACCCACTCGGTCTTGATGCCGTAGCCGCGGAAGGTGTCGATCGGCCACTTGACGCCGTCGAGCTTGGCGAGCTTGCCGAGATAGTCCTCGAACTCGGCGCGCGTCCAGGCGTCGTCCACTGACTTCGGAATGCGGGCGCCGATCTCCTCGAGATACTTCTTGTTGCCGTAGAGCACCACCGAGCTGTCGGTGAGGCCGATGGCGTAGAGGTCGTTGTCGATCGGATAGGTGCCCTGGGCGACGTTGGACGCCGTCATGTCGTCCAGGAGGTCCTGGTCGATGTAGCTCTTGATCGGCTTGAGATAGCCCGACCAGACGTAGTTGGCGAGGAAGGGCGCGTCGAGTTCCATGATGTCAGGCAGCTGCTTGGACATCACCGCCGACGAGAACTTCTCGTTGTAGGCATCGTGCGGGGCGTAGATCAGCTCGATGTCGACGTCCGGGTTGGCCGCCTCGAAGCGCTCGGCGACCTTGCCGTAGAGCGCCACCCAGCCGGGATCGCCCTGGTGCATCATGCGCACGACGGTCTTGGCGTCGGCGGCGGCGGCGAACGCCACGAGGGCGGTGGTGGCCGCGAGGACCGTAAGTAAACGATTACCCATCCTGAAAATCTCCTCCACCAGTCGTTTGTCCAAGAAGGTTCAGACGGAAGCCCGCTCTACAAGCTGGAACGGGAGCAGTTTCAGCCCCCCCTCCGGCGGTTCGCCCGCCTGAAGTATTTCCGCCGCCATCCGGCCCATTGCCCTGTGGGGCAGCGCCATGGTGGTGAGCGGCGGGTCGAGTCGCGTGACGATGTCGACCTGATTGTCGAAGCCCGCCACGGCGACGTCGTCGGGAATGCCGGCCCCTGTCTTGCGGAGCGCGGCGTAGACCTCCATGGCGACGCGATCGTTGCCGCAGAGGATGGCGTCGGGCCGGTCGGGACCGGCCATGAGATCGGATACGTGCTGCTGCACCAGGCTGCGTGCCCGGTCGGCGTAAGCGGCGCGCTTCACCGCCGGCAGCACGGCGACCGGCGCAAGGCCGGCCTCGTCGAGCGCGGCGCGGACGCCGCGTTCGCGCAGTTCGCCGGCCAGGATGCCGGGCAGATTGATGAAGGCGATCCGGCGCCGGCCGGCGTCGACGAGGTGGCTGGCGATGGTGTGGCCGGCCAGTTCGTCGTCGGGCACCAGCGACGTCACCCGGCCCGCGGCGTCGCGGCAGTTGATCATCACGCCGATGCGGTCGGCGATCTCCGGCGGCAGCGCGACTTCCTTGTGGTACATGGCGGCGTAGCCGATGGCGCGCGGCCGGAAGCGGCTGACGTCGTCGTAGACCTTGGCGATGTCGCGGTCGCCGCCGATGGTGGTGAAGAACACCGAGAGGTCGGCCTTGCGGGCGGAATTGTCGAGGCCGCGGATGATCTCGGTGGCGAACGGCGAGGTCAGCAGTTCGTCGGCGATGATGGCGATCAGCGGCATCCAGCCCTGCCGCATGCTGCGGGCGGCGAAGTTGGTGACGTAGCCGAGTTCTTCGGCGATGGCGCGGATGCGGTCGCGCGTCTCCTCGGCCATGCGCGCCGAACCGCCATGCAGCGCGCCGGAGACGGTTTTCACCGACACCCCGGCGATCCTGGCGATGTCCTGCAGCGAAACGGCCACGATCAAGCTCCCCCCGCGACGCCGGTTTCCCGGCTCCTCCGCCGCTCCCACGGCTGTCGTCTTGTGCTTTTGCGGCATGGTACGGACAAATGCGCCGGCTACACCGCGTTTTCCCTTGAGTTATCGATTACCCAATGCCATCGCGACCGACCCTTGTCAAGTGGTTAATCGGCGGAAACGCTGCATCCTTGGACTCGGCGGCTGGAGAGGGGCGGGCGCGGATCGTTGGGCGCGGAGTGGCTGAAATCCGGCCGGGACGACGATGCCTCGGTCGATGCCAAGCCCGAACATCCCGTTTTCGTACCGTCTTGGCCGGCGCCCGCCGCCTGACCCTCAGAGGGCGCGGCCATCGGCGCCGAAGCGGTGCAGGTGGCCGGCCATCGGCGCCAGCACCACCTCGTCGCCGCTGCCGACCGGCATGTCGCCGACCGTACGGGCGGTGAGGCGGCCGGCATCCGGCACCTCGACGTGGATGAAGGTGTCGCTGCCGAGATGCTCGGCGGCGACCACCCGGCCGCGCCAGCCGTCGCCGTCGCGGCTGACGGCGAGATGCTCGGGCCGGATGCCGATGGTGTCAGTGCCGGCCCTGGCCGCGAGATCGCCGGTGACGAAGTTCATCTGCGGCGAACCGATGAAGCCGGCGACGAACAGGTTGGCCGGCGCCCGGTAGAGATCGAGCGGCGCGCCGACCTGTTCGAGGCGGCCGGCGGAGAGCACGGCGATCTTGTCGGCCATGGTCATCGCCTCCACCTGGTCGTGCGTCACGTAGATGGTGGTGGTGCCGAGCCGCTGCTGCAATTCGCGGATCTCGGCGCGCATCTGCACCCGGAGCTTGGCGTCGAGATTGCTGAGCGGCTCGTCGAACAGGAACACCTTGGGATCGCGGACGATCGCCCGGCCCATGGCGACGCGCTGGCGCTGGCCGCCGGAGAGTTGCGCCGGCTTGCGGGCAAGCTCGCGGGAGAGGTCGAGGATGGCGGCGGCCCGGCCTACCCGGTCGCCGATCTCCGCCTTGGGCCGGCCGGCCAGCCGCAGCGCGAAGCCCATGTTGGCGGCGACGTCCATGTGCGGATAGAGCGCGTAGTTCTGGAACACCATGGCGATGTCCCGGTCCTTGGGGGCGAGGTCGTCGACCGCCCTGTCGTCGATGCGGATCTCGCCGCCGTTGATGGTCTCCAAGCCGGCGATGGTCCTGAGCAGCGTCGACTTGCCGCAGCCGGACGGCCCGACCAGCGCCAGAAATTCGCCGTCGGCGATGCCGATGGAGATGTCGTGCAGCACTTCCAGCGCCCCGTAGGCCTTGCGCAGGTTCCTGATCTCGACGGTGGCCATGCGATCCTCCCGCAACAGGCAATCGCCTGACAGCGATTACCTTGATTTTCTCTTCTGCCTCAATCGCCGGCGGGCCTCCGGCCCTTGGCTTCCGCGCTTCCCGCGCGGGCGCCGCTTGGCGCCGGAAGCCGCTGACGCGGCTTCGGGTTTCCAGCTCCGGTTACCGGCGAGCCTCCGGCTCCACCCTCTGCACGGTGACTTGACAACAAAACAAAGTGATTTAATCTATTTGATGTCGACTTGGGAAGTCGTATTTTCGTGCGGCATCCCGCGACACTCGGGAGGAGAAAGCAATGAAGACAACCCTGCTCACGGCGCTCGCCGCCGCGACGGCGCTCGGCTGCCTGCCGGCCATCGCCGAGGACCTGATCACCAGCGACCGCGTCGGTCCGTCGGACGCGCCGAACAAGATGGTGTTCCGCATGACCGGCGACGGCCCGTCCAGCACCGACCCGACCTGGGCGGCCGGCTACACCAAGCTCTACACCGACTTCATCAACAACCATCCCGGCTGGCAGCTGGAATTGCAGATGATGACCGGCGACATCAGCCAGGAGCAAGCGCGCATGCTGGAGCAGGCCAAGGCCGGCCACGCGCCCGACTGCGCCGCCGTCGACAGCTTCGTGCTGCCGCTGTTCAAGGCGGCCGGCGTGCTGAAGTCCTTCTCGCCCTATTTCTCCAAGGAAGAGATCGATCAGCTGTTCCCCTTCGTGCGCGACGGCGTCACCGGCAAGGACGGCCAGGTCTACGCCTGGTGGTGGTCGACCGACCTCCGCGTGCTCTATCGCAACACCGAGATCGTGCCGGACGCGCCGGAGACCTGGGCCGACGCCAAGGCGGCCGCGCTCAAGTCGGTCGAAGCCGGCATGGAGGGCATCCTGTTCAACGGCAGCCGCTACGAGGGCACCACCTTCGACTGGCTCGGCAATTTCTGGGGCCAGGGCGGCAAGCTGGTCGACGAGGCCGGCAAGCCGGTGTTCGCCGACGCGGCCAACCGCGACAAGTTCGTCAAGGCCGTCAACTACTACCGCGACCTCGTCGAATCCGGCGCCGCCCCCAAGCGCGTCGCCACCATCGGCAACTACGACGACTTCAACGCCGCCGCCACGGCCGGCAGCACGGCGATGTTCGTTGGCGGCAACTGGCAGTATCGCCAGCTCCAGAACGCCATGGAGCCGGAGGAGTTCGCCAAGTGGAGCTTCTCGATGCTGCCCGGCATCACCGCCGCAGAGCGCTCCACCGGTACCGGCGGCTGGACGGTGGCCGCCTTCTCCTCCGACCCCAAGAAGGTCGAGATGTGCGCCGCGCTCACCCGCGAGGTCTACATGGGTCCGGCCAATGCCCTTCAGGAGCAACTGCCGACCCGCGCCGACCTCTACGACAAGTATGACGTCTTCAAGAGCGAGGCCAACCAGACCTTCGCCAAGGCGCTGAAGGTCGGTCAGGCGCGGCCCGGCGTGCTGGTCTATCCTGAGATCTCCAACCAGATCCAGATCATGATGGGCAAGGTGCTGACCGGCGCCGAGAGCACCGACGCCGCCGTCGACGAAGCCTTCAAGGCGTCGCTCGACGCCTACGCCCGGCTCTGACGGCTTCCGCCCGTCCTCCCCGGGGGGGCGGGCGGCTTCCGATCGGCGGGCAGCTCCGACAGACCTCCCGCAGCCGTCCGCCGCGGGCGGCCGCAGAGCCCGGCGGCCGCCCGCCACCGTCGATCCCCCGGATACCCGAGGTGCCCATGTCCGCAAGCGCCGCCAGGCGGAAGCCGTCCTTTTTCCGGGCGTCGGGCCGGCAGAATCGCCTGCCCTCGCCCTATCCCTGGCTGATGCCGGTGATCCTGGTGATGGGGCTGTTCTACCTCTATCCGGTGATCGACGTCTTCCGTTACGCCTTCACCGATCTGACGCTGCTCGGCGGCGAGGGCCACTACACGCTCGCCACCTTCGGTAACGTGCTGCGGCGCCCCGAGTTGGCGCAGATCCTCTGGGTCACCTTCGTCTTCACCGCCGGCTCGGTGATCGGCCAGCAGGTGATCGGCCTCGCCATCGCGCTGGTCGTCGTGCGCGCCGAAAAGCGCCGCCTGTTCGGCACCACCATCCTGAGGACCACGGCGCTGGTCGCCTGGGTGGTGCCGGGCATCGCCGGCGGCATCATCTGGAAGATGCTGTTCAACGAGGCACCGTTCGGCGGCCTCAACTCGCTGTTGCGCCTGATGGGCATGGCGCCGGTGCAATGGCTGTCCGACCCCGACGTCGCCATGTGGTCGGTGGTGCTGTCCAACATCTGGCGCGGCACCGCCTTCTCGATGGTGGTGATGTACGCGGCGCTGAAGGCCATCGACCCCACGCTCTACGAGGCGGCCGAGGTGGACGGCGCCACGGCGCGGCAGAAGCTGGCTTTCGTGACGCTGCCGCAGCTCCGCCCGGCCATCCTCGTCAACATGATCCTGATCACCATCCAGACGCTCAACACCTTCGACGCCATCATCTCGCTGACCGGCGGCGGCCCCGGCCGCGCCACCGAGGTGCTGTCGCTCTATACCTTCAACGTGGTGTTCCGGAATTACGACCTCGCGGCCGGCAGCGTACTGTCGATCCTGATGCTGGCGATCAGTCTCGGGCTGGCGCTCGTCTACGCCGCCTTCCTGCCCAAGGAGGATCGCTCATGAAACGCCGCCGCCGCGACCGTCTCGGCGACATCCTGAGCTACGCCTTCATGGCCCTGATGTTCGTCTTCTTCTCCTGGCCGCTGATCTGGCTGCTGTCCATGGCGCTCCGGACGCGCAAGGAGGTGTTCCTCGGCGTCGCCAGACTGATCCCCAAGTCGCCGACGCTCGACAATTTCGTGTCCGTGCTGACGTCGAGCCAGTTCCCAATCTATCTTGTCAACGCGCTGAAGCTGTCGTGCCTCTCCGCCGTCGGCTGCCTGATCGTCGCCGCGCCGGCCGCCTACGCCTTCTCGCGCTTCGATTTCAAGGGCAAGGGGCTGTGGATGCTCGGCATCCTCGCCTTCCAGATGATCTCGCCGCTGGTGATCATGGTGCCGCTCTACCGCTACATGAGCCGGCTCGGCCTGATCGACAGCCATTTCGGCACCACCATGGTCTACATCGCGCTCGGCGTGCCGATGGTCACCTGGCTCCTCAAGGGCTACATGGACGGCATCCCGAGGAGCCTCGACGAGGCGGCGCTGATCGACGGCTGCAATCGCCTCTCCGTCTTCGTCCGCATCATCCTGCCGCTGTCGACGCCGGGCGTCGCCTCGGCCTTCATCATCACGGTGATCGCCGGCTGGTCGCAGTTCCTGGTGCCCTTCCTGCTGATCACCAAGGATTCCCTTGTTCCCATCGGCGTCGGCATCTTCCAGTATGCCGGCACGCAGAATGCCAGCACCATCCAGATCCTCGCCGCCGCCTGCCTGATCTCGGTGGTGCCGGCCATCGTCGCCTTCCTCGCCCTGCAACGCCTGATCCTGAGCGCCATGACGGCCGGTGCCGTCAAAGGCTGATTTCCCAACCGGATGTTTCCCATGCCTCTCACGCTTGCCCAACGTATCGACCGCCTCGACGTCCGCGTCGCCGAACTGGAGTCATGGAAGGTGCGCGAACGGCGGCCGCTCGCCCTCGCTTTCGACGGCGCGCCGATCGCCGTCGGCGCCCCCTGGCCGCGGGCTGACGGCGTCGTCCGCTTCTCGCTGGAAGGCCGCCTGCCGGAAGATTGGCCGCTCGACGACAGCCGCCTCAGCCTCGACCTCGGCGGCGAGAGCCTGATCGCAATCGCCTGCGACGGCGGCGAACCCGTTCCCTACGGCCTCGATCCCTATCACCAGAGCTTTCCGCTGACCGGCCGTGCCATCGCCGTGGCGACCGAGACGGTCGCCCGCCTGCCGTTCGGCGAGCCGGTGCGGCGGCCGCACGTCAACCGCGCCGAATTGCAACTCATGGAGCCGGCCGTCGACAGTCTGTGGCTGCTGGTCACCCAGGTGATCGAGGCGGCGCGCGTTCTCGAAGGCCACGACGTGGTGCCGCACCTCGTCGCCGCCGCCGAGGATACGTTGCGCGGCCTCGACTGGCCGTCGTCGACTGCCGACTACATCGCCCGCACCGCGGGCAGCGAGGGGCAGCAGAAGATCTGGCGCCTGCCCGAGCTGATCGACGCGCCGGCCGGCCTCAATCAGGCCGAAAGGGCCAGCGTCGCCGCCGCCTACGACGCCCTGATCGCCCGCCTCGCGGCCTTGCAGGAGCGGTTTCCGCCGGAGGGCGAGATCGGCCTCACCGGCCACGCCCACATCGACCTCGGCTGGCTGTGGCCCTATGGCGAGACGCGCCGCAAGACGCGCCGCACCTTCTCGACCGCGCTGTCGCTGATGGAAACCTCGAAGGATTTCCGCTTCAACCAGTCGACGGCCCACTATTACGCCCAGCTGGCCGAGGACGATCCGGCGCTGTTCGAGAAGGTCGCCGCCCGCATCCGCTCCGGTGAGTGGGAGACGGTCGGCGGCAGTTGGGTCGAGCCGGACACCAACATGCCGACCGGCGAAAGCCTGACCCGCCAGTATCTCTACGGCCAGCGCTTCTTTCAGAAGACGTTCGGCATCCGCCACGACGTCTGTTGGCAGCCGGACTGCTTCGGCTTCACCGGCGCCCTGCCGCAGATCCTCAAGCAGGCCGGCATCCGGAGCTTCTTCACCATCAAGGTCAACTGGTCGGAGACCAACCGCATCCCCTCCGACCTGTTCTGGTGGGAAGGGCTCGACGGCAGCCGCGTGCTCGCCCACACCTTCGATAACCCGATGCAGGGTTACAACGGCTTCGTCCGGCCCGACTGCCACGTGCCGACCTGGCGCAACTTCCGGGAAAAGGCGCGGCACCCGGAAACGCTGCTCTGCGTCGGCTACGGCGACGGCGGCGGTGGCCCGACGCCGGAGATGCTGGCCCGCGAGGAGCAACTACGCGTCTTCCCGATGCTGCCGAAGGCCCGCTGGACGCGCGTAAAGGATTTCTTCGCCCGCGCCCATCAGACGGCAGAGGAAAAGGCGTTGTCGGTCTGGCAGGGCGAAATCTATCTCGAACTGCACCGCGGCACACTGACCAGCCAGAGCGTCGTCAAGCGCCTGCACCGCAAGGCCGAGCGGGCGCTGATCGCCGCCGAGACGGCCGCCTCGCTCGCCCATCTCCTTGGCGCGCCGAAGCCGCAGAGCCTGGAGCCGGCCTGGCGCACCCTTCTGAAGAACGAGTTCCACGACATCCTGCCGGGCTCGTCGATCCGCGAGGTCTACGAGGACGCCGCCACCGAACTGGGCGCGGTGATCGACGAGGGAATGACGGCGCAGGCCGCCGCCCTCGACGCTGTCGCCGCGCAGTTGCCGAAAGGCGAGGGGAGCCGCCTGCTGGTCGTCAACCCGTCGCTCGACGTCCGGCCGTTGCGGCTGACGCTGGAGGATGGTGCCGTCGTCTCGACGTCCGAGACGCTGCCGCCGCTCGCCGTCGCCGTCGTCGATGCCGGCAACCTGAAGCCGGCCGGCGCGCTGTCGGTCGGCGTGGATCATCTTGAAAACGACGTGTTGCGTGTGACCCTCGCCGCCGACGGCTCGATCGCCTCGATCGTCCACAAGCCGACTGGCCGCGAATCGCTCGACGGCTACGGCAACCGGCTGATGGCCTATCCGGTCGACAAGCCCCGCAACTGGGACGCCTGGGACATCGAGGGCGATTATGCGATGCGCGGCGAGGAGATCACCGATCTCCAGAGCCTTGAGGTCGTGGAGCAAGGCCCTCACCGCGTGGCGGTGAAGATCGTCCGCCGGTTCCGGTCGTCGACCATCATCCAGGTTCTGTCGCTGGTCGCCGACGGCCGCCGCCTCGACATCCGCACCACGCTCGACTGGCACGACCGCCGCGTCTTCCTGAGGACGCTGACCGCCGTCAACGCCCGGAGCCGCACCGCCACCGCCGAATGCGCCTACGGCGTCGTTTCCAGGCCGACGCACGCCAACACCTCCTGGGACGCGGCGATGTTCGAGGCGGCCGCCCACCGCTTCCTCGACCTCTCCGAGCCGGATTTCGGCCTCGCCATCCTCAACGACGCCAAATATGGCCATAGCGTCCAGGGCAACGTGCTCGGCCTCAGCCTGTTGCGCTCGCCGGTCTATCCCGATCCGCTGGCCGATGAGGGGGAACAGACCTTCACCTACGCGCTGATGCCGCATGCCGGCGCCTGGTATGCCGGCGGCGTCCGCGAGGAGGCCGACGATCTCAACCAGCCGCTCATTGTCCGCCCGGTCGACGGCGTGGCGGCCGGCGTCTACCGGCCGATCAGGGCCGAGGGCATCCCGGCGGCGCTGTCGGTACTGAAGCCGGCGGAAGAAGGCGACGGTCTCGTCCTGCGCGTCTGGGAGCCGGCCGGCCGGCGCGGCGATTTCGGCCTGTCGCTCGACGGCGGCTGGACGGTCGACGGTCCTGTCAGCATCCTCGAGGAGCCGATGGACGTGCCCGAGCGCGGCCTCCGGCCGTTCGAGGTGAAGAGCTGGCGGCTTTCAAAGAGGTGACGCGCCGGCTAATCTTGCCCGGCCCGTCCTTTCCGGCGGGCCGGGAGGGAGTGCCGGTGAACTTTCTCGGATCGAACGCCGAACAGGCCGCCTTGAGGAACCGCCAGCTGGTGCTGGCGGCCATCCATCGCGGCGCGCCGATCTCCCGCACCGAGCTGGCGGCGCGCTGCGGCCTCACCAAGCAGGCGATCGCCCGTATCGTCGAACGCCTCGCCGACGAAGGATTGGTGATCGAGGCGCGTCGCCGCCACGGCCTCAGGGGCCAGCCGGCCATCGAACTGGAGATCGATCCCGAGGGCCTGTTCTCGGTCGGCGCCAACATCGACCGCGACCACCTGACGGTGGTGGTGGTCGACGCCACCGGCACGGTGCGCGGCCGCATCCACCACGAGAAGCGCTTCATCCTGCCGGACGAGTTCACGGCGCTGTTCGCCGATGCTCTGTCGACCTTCCGCCGCCGCAAGCTGATCGACGAGGGCCGGCTGGCCGGCGTCGGCCTCGCCGTGCCCGACTGGCTCGGCGAGATCGACGTCATCGGCCGGCCGGCGAGTTACGCCGCCTGGACCGGTTTTGACCTGCGCGGCGCCGTCGAGGCGGTGACGGCGCATCCGGTGTTCATCGACAACGACGCCAACGCCGCCGCCCTCGGCGAGATCGACTACGGTCTCGGCACCGAGATCGGCAGCTTCTTCTACGTGCTCGCCAACGCCTGCGTCGGCGGCGCGCTGGTCATCGACGGCGTCCGCCACAAGGGGGCGGGCGGCATCAACGGCGAGATCGGTTGCCTGCCGGTGCTGGAGACCTCGGACGACGGCCGCCGCATCCGCCAGTTCGGCGAGCTGTTCTCGATGTTCCTGCTCTACGACCACCTGCGCTCCCACGGCATCGCCGTCGGCACACCGGTGGAATTGGCCGCCCTCGACGGCCGGGGCCGGGCGCTGGTGTCGGCCTGGATCGCCCGCGCCGCCGGCTGGCTGGCCGAGGCGGTGTCGCATATCGCGCTGATCGCCGACCCCGAGGCGGTGCTGGTCGGCGGGCGGATGCCGGTGCGGCTGATCGACGAACTGATCGCCGAAACGCGGAAGGCGCAGATCGCCGCCGGCCTGCCGGCGGTCGCCCTGCACCGCGCCGTCTGCTCGGAAGACGCCGCGGCCCTCGGCGCGGCGGCCATGCCTCTCGCCCATCGGCTCGGCCTGCCGTCGGCCGACGCCGGCCAGCTCAGGCGCGTGCCGCTCAGGACCGAGGCGGCGCGACCGGCGTCTCCCTGAGCCGCTTGGGATCGGGCAGCAGGAATTCGATGAGCGGCAGCAGCGCCGCGCCCTCGACGACGCCGGCCGCCGGCAGTATCGAGCGGCGGAGCGGCGGCATCCAGGCGGTGGTGGTCGGCCGGCCGCCGATCGCCACCGGTGTGGCCAGGGTTTCCCTGACCACCGCGTCGAGCGCCGTGTCGGGAAGGTCGCCGCCGATGACGATCAGACCGGGCACCACCACGCCGGAGATCGCCACCACCGCGTCGAGCAGGTGGTCGGCCGCCTGGCGCGCCCAGCCGGCGATGGCGGTCTCGCGGTCTCCGCCGGCGGCGATGGCCGCGTCCAGGCGTTCGGGCGACAGGCCGTCGGCCAGCGGCGCGCGGGCCTCGCCGGTGCGCATGGCGCCGATGCCGCCGGCAAAGCCGTGCATGCCGTGGAACGGCCGTCCGCCGATGGAGAGACCGGCCCGGACACCCGATCGGGTAACCAGGATGCTGACGAAGCCGCCGTCGCGGTCGCCGGCGCCGATCAGCCGTTCGGCGGTGGCGGCGGCGGCGCTGTCGGCGTCGGCGAACACGGGAAGCGGTGCGAAGGCCGCCTGCACATCGGCAAGGCCGATGCCGTCGTCGGGCGACAGCGCCACGCCGACGCCCAGCACCGATGCCTCGGCCGGCTTGACGGCGAGCAGCGCCCGGCCGGCGGCGATCAGCCCGTCCGGCGTCAGGTCGCGCCGCTCGGCGATGACGCTGCCGGCGGCGTCGACCAGCACGGCCGCCGCCGCCCGGCGGGCCAGCCGCAGGCCGAGCGCCACGGCGCCCTCCGGCCGCAGCCGGAATTCGGTGGCCGGATAGCGGCCGGCGTCGGCCTGTCGGCGCGAGGCGACAAGGCTGCGGCTTTCGAGGCGCCCGACGATGCCGGTGATCGCCGGCTCGGTCAGCCCGAGGCGGGCGGCGAGGTCGCGGCGGGTCAGCGGCCCGCAGACGCGCAACAGCTCCAGCACGATGCGGCTATTGTGGTCGGCGATGTCGCCATGGTTGAGGCCCGGCCCGTCCTTGGCGGCCGGCGGCGTCCGTCCGAGCCGCGTCGTCGACCGAATTCCCGTCATCGCCCGTCCCCGGTCCCACACCTGTTCGCTGACCCGAAATGCGGCTTTCCGGTCCAATGCTCTAGCGATACAACGATGCCGGCCGCCTGCAAAGATCCGCTGCCCGGAGATAGTCTTGTCCGTCATCGTCATCGGCTCGGTCAACGTCGACATCGTCACCTACGCCGACCGGGCGCCGCGCCCCGGCGAATCGCTCACCGGCCACCGCTACGCTATGGTGCTCGGCGGCAAGGGCTCCAACCAGTCGGTGGCCGTGGCGCGGCTCGGCGCGTCGGTGCGCTTCATCGGCCGTGTCGGCACCGATTTCTTCGGCGATTTCATCGCCACGCGGCTCGCCGGCCTCGGCGTCGATCCCGGCCATCTCGCCGTCGATCCCGTGCTGCCGACCGGCATCGCCGTCATCGCCATCGACGGCCGCGGCGAGAACGCCATCACCGTGGTGCCCGGCGCCAACACCAGCCTTGCGGTAACGCAGGTGGAGGTGGCGGCGCCGCTGTTTGCCGACGCGAAGGTGCTGCTCGCCCAGCTCGAGCACCCGTTTGCGGCGACGCTGAAGGCGGTGGAACTGGCGCGGCGGGCCGGTGCGCTGGCCATCCTCGATCCGGCGCCGGTGCCGACCTTTGCCTTTTCAGCCGACACCATCCGCCTGTTCGACGCCCTGACGCCCAACGAGATCGAGACCGAGGCGCTGACCGGCATCGCGCCGGTCGACGTCGAGGCGGCGGCGGCCGCCGCCGGCCGGCTCAGGGAGACCGGCCTGCCGCTCGCCGTCGTCAAGATGGGTGCCCGCGGCGTCTATGCCGACGGCGCCGGCTTTCGCGGCCACGTGCCGCCGTTCGCGGTGAAAGCGGTCGATACGGTGGCGGCCGGCGACTGCTTCGCCGCCGGTCTTGCCGTGGCGCTCGCCGAGGGCATGGCGACAGAGGCGGCCATCCGCTTCGCGGCGGCCTGCGGCGCGCTCGCCTGCACCAGGGAAGGCTCCTCCGAGGCGGCGCCGACGCGGGCCGAAGTCGAGGCGCTGCTGGCGCGCGGCTAGAGAATGTCCGGCAAATGCGGAAACCGGCATTGCGTGGAAGCAAAGGGATGGCGCATGTCCGGCGAACTGGCTTTCGCCGGACATGCTGCGGATCAGCCGGCGCCCTCGCGCGCCTCGATGTCGCCGATCATGGCGACGCGGTTGGCGTGGCGGCCGCCCTCGAACTCGGCGTCGAGGAAGGCATCGACGATCATCAGCGCCAGATCCTCACCGACGACGCGGGCGCCGAAGGCCAGCATGTTGGCGTTGTTGTGCTGGCGCGACAGCCTGGCCGTATAGGGCTCGGAGCAGACGGCGCAGCGGATGCCCTTCAGCTTGTTGGCGGCGAGCGAGATGCCGAAGCCGGTGCCGCAGATGACGATGCCGAAGTCGGCGCCGCCGTCGCGGACGATGCGGGCGGCCGCCTCGCCCCATTTCGGATAGTCGGTGCGGGCGTCGCTCGTCGGGCCGACGTCCTCGACGACGCAGCCGCGTGCTTCGAGATGGGCGGCGACGGCCTTGCGGAGGCCGAGGCCGACGTGGTCGGAGGAGATGACGATCCTGGTCATGGTTGCGGTCCGAATTGCTTGGCGACATAGAGGGAGGCGCCGCGGGCGCCGCTGTCGCCGAGATTGGAGGCAAGGCGCACCTCCATCACGTCGCGCGGGAAGGGCGCGCGGGTATGGGCGAGAAGGCGCGCCTTCAGCGTCTCCAAGGGGAAGGCCGGCATTTCCAGGACGCCGCCGCCGAGGAACACCAGCTCGGGGTCGATGATGTTGACGGCCGTTGCGACGGCCATCGCCGCCGTCTCGACGAAGCCGCGGATATCCGGATGGTCGCCGTAACAGGCGAAGATGTCGGCGATCGGCGTATCAGGCGCGTGTCGCTCCTGCCAGCCCTTCAGCCAGCGGCCGCAGCACACGGTTTCGAGGCAGCCGACCTTGCCGCAGCCGCAGGTGCCGGTGGCGCCAGGCACCGGGATGTGGCCAAGCTCGGCGGCCGAGCCATGGGCGCCGGTGTAGAAGCCGTTGATCCACACCGCGTTGCCGACGCCGGTGCCGATGTAGACGCCGAGCGCCACCTTCGGGCTGCGGCCGCTCGCCGTCATGTCGTGGAAGAACTGGAAGTTGACGTCGCGCTCGGCGACCACCGGCACGCCGAAGGCGCCTTCCAGGAGATCGACGACGTCGAGGCCGTCGAGGCCGTCGACGTTGGGCGCAGACAAGACGGTGCGGCGGCCGGCGTCGAGCGTTGCCGGCAGGCCGATGCCGACCGCCCGCGGGGCGAGGCCGGTGCGGCCGATCACCTCGCGGTAGCGGTCGATGACGCCGGCGAGCCTCGGCCCGGCCGCCATCAGGTCGGCGGTGACGTATTTCTCGGACAGCACGAAGGCGCCGTCCGCCATCACGGCGAAGCGGGTGTGCGTGCCGCCGAGGTCGATGCCGGCGAAGACGCTCATGCCGCCGCTCCGAGCGCCGCCTCGATGTCGGTGACCATGATCTTCCAGGCCTCGGCGATGTCCTCGTGGTTGTTGAACAGGCCGGAGGTGCCGACGATGAACACGTCGGCGCCGGCGGCGGCGAGGCGGGCGTAGGTGCGCTTGTTGCAGGAGCCGTCGACCTCGATCAGGAACTTGAGGCCGCGCGCCTCGCGCAGGCGCTTGGCCTCGGCGATCTTGTCCAGCATCTCCTCGATGAACGGCTGGCCGGCGTAGCCGGGGTCGACGGTCATGATGGTGATCTTGTCGATCAGGTGGATGTAGTGCTTAAGGCTGTCGAGCGGCGTCGCCGGGTTGACGACGATGCCCGGCCGGCAGCCGAGTTCGCGGATCTTGGCGAGGATGCGGAAGGCGATGGCGTTGATGGTCTCGGCCTGCGGCGAGATGAAGCCGGCGCCCGCCCTGGCCATGATCGGCACCCACATCCACGGGTCGGTGGTCATCAGGTGGCAGTCCATCGGCAGCTTCGACACCTTGGCGACGCTCTCCATGAAGAACGGCGACAGTGTCAGGTTGGGCACGTAGTGGCCGTCCATGATGTCGATGTGCAGGAAGTCGGCGTGGCTGTCGAGAAAGTCGAGCTGATCCTTGAAGCGCAGGAGGTCCATGCACATCAGGGAGGGGGAAATCTTGATCTTCATCGGGTCGTCCTAAGTCTGGGCCGGTCCCGGCCGGCGGTTCCCCCGCCGTGGGAGGGGCGGCGGGGGCGGACCGCTCCGCCGGGGAGGACGGCGGGGCGGGACTTGTCATATGGGGTCCGCAGGCGGTCCCGTCAGCGCATGCGGGCGATCAGCCGGTCGAGCGCCACGGCCGAGATGATCAGGCCGCCCATCACCACCAGCTGGTAGAAGGTGGGGACACGCAGGATGTTGAGGCCGTTGTTGATGGTGCCGATGATCAGGCCGCCGATCACCACCGAGGGGATGCGCCCCTTGCCGCCGAAGAAGCTGGTGCCGCCGATGATCACCGCCGCGATGGCGTAAGTCTCGAAGCCGGTGCCGGCCGCCGGCTCGGCGGCGCCGAGGCGGGCGATGGACAGCACGCCGGCCAGACCGGCGCAGAGGCCGGAGATCATGAAGACGATCAGCGTGTGCAGCTTGACGTCGATGCCCGAATAGAAGGCCGATTCCTTGTTGCCGCCAACGGCGTAGATGTTGCGGCCAAGGCGCGTCTTGGCGGTGAAGAACCACAGCACAACGGCGAACGACAGGGCGAAGATCACCGGCACCGGCACGAAGCCGACGAAGCCGGTCACCGTGTTGACGAAGTCGTAGGAGAAGCCGAACACCGGGCTGGCGCCGGAGATGATCATCGTCACGCCGCGGAAGATGGCGTTGGTCCCGAGCGTGATGATGAACGGATGCAGGCCGGTGAAGTTGACCAAGAGGCCGTTGATGGCGCCGAGCGTCAGGCCGCCGCCGATGCCGCCGATCAGCACGGCCAGCGTCGGATCGAAGCCGGCGACCATCAGTTGGGCGGTCATCATGCCGGTCAGTGCCAGCACCGAGCCGACGGAGAGGTCGATGCCGGCGATCAGGATCGGGAAGAACTCGCCGAGCGCGATCATGATGGTGATCGAGCTTTGCAGGAAGATCTGCACGATGTTCTCGGGGCGGGTGAAATAGGTGGGCGACAGGGCGCTGAACAGCACCACGATCACCAGCAGGATGCAGAGCGTCCCGTAGATGTCCCAGAGTTTGCCGAGTTTCACGCGCTGGCTCATTTGCCGTCCCTCATTGCGACGCTCAGGATGGATTCCTCGGTCGCCGTGGCGCCGTCCAGGATGTCCATGATGCGGCCGTTGCGGAACACCGCGACGCGGTCGCAGACGGCCAGGATTTCGGGGAGTTCGGACGACACCATGATCACCGCCTTGCCGGCATTGGCGAGCGCCCGGATGATTTCGTGGATCTGCGACTTGGCGCCGACGTCGATGCCGCGCGTCGGTTCGTCGAAGATGATCACCGACGGGCCGATCGACATCCACTTGCCGACCAGCACCTTCTGCTGGTTGCCGCCGGACAGTTCGAGGATGCTCTGGTCGATGCCGGCGCAGCGGATGGACAGCCGCCGCCGCTGCTCCTCGGCCACCGCCCGCTCGGCCTTGCGGTCGACGAGGCCCCAGGTACCGCGGAGCGGCGCATCCTTCACCGACTTGGTGACGGCGATGTTGCCCTCGATGGTGAAGTTGGGGGTGAAGCCGGTCTGGCGGCGGTTCTCGGTGAGATAGGCCATACCCGATTTGACCGCCTCGACCGGATTGTTCGGCGTGATGTCGGCGCCGTTCAGGATGATCTTGCCGCCGGCCCGCCGCTCGGCGCCGAACAGGCAGTTCATCAGGTCGGTGCGGCCGGAACCGACCAGGCCGGCAAAGCCCAGCACCTCGCCGTGGTGCACCTCGAAGCTGACGTCGCGGACGCGCTTGCGATCGGCGCTGGTGACGTTCTCCACCTTCAGCACCGGCATGGAGGTGCGGTCGATGGTGCCTTCGGCGAGGAAGCGCTGCTTGACGACGCGGCCGACCATCATGCGCACCAGGTCGTCGTTGGTGGTGTCGACGATGCGGCCGTGGCCGGTGGAGACGCCGTCTTTGAGCACCGAGAAGGTGTCGCCGATCTCGCGCACCTCGTCGAGCTTGTGCGAGATGAACAGGATCGCCGTGCCCTCTCCCCGGAGCTGGCGGACCAGGGCGAACAGCCGCTCGGTCTCCACCGAGGTCAGCGACGACGTCGGCTCGTCCATCACCAGCACGCGGACGTTCTTCATCAGCGACTTGGCGATCTCGATGATCTGGCGGTGGGCGATCGGCATCTCGCCGACCGGCTTGTGGAGGTCGAGGCCGCCGAGGCCAAGGCGGCCGATGATCGAACGCGCTTCGGCTTCCATCAGCTTCCAGTCGACGACCGGGATACCGAGCCGGCGCTTCACCGGCAGGCGGCCGACGAACAGGTTCTCGAGCGCCGACAATTCGTTGATGACGGAGAGTTCCTGGTAGATGATCGAGATGCCGGCATCGCTGGCCTGCCGCGGCGTCACCAGCGGGTGGCTGATGCCGTCGAGCACGATCTCGCCGCCGGTCGGCTCGTGAATACCGGTCAGGATTTTCATCAGCGTCGACTTGCCGGCGCCGTTCTCGCCGAGCAGCACGTGCACCTCGCCGGGACGGATGTCGAGGTTGACGCCCTTCAGCACGGGGATGGTGTTGAAATGCTTCTCGATGCCGACCATGCGGACGATCGGGGCGACCGCTTCGGTACCGGCCGGGCCGGCGGCATTCGGGGCCAGGTTTGACATGTCGGTCTCGCTAGGACATCGGGCCGGAAAGCGCCGGGCGCCCTCCGAGGAAATCCGATGCATGGTCAAAGAGATGGAGCAATATCGCCTTCCCCTCGGGGAAGGCGCGAACGCTCCGGGATCGTCCGATCGGCGGCATCTTCAGAAAATGTCCGGCGCGTCGGGGAAGAAACGCGCCGGACCGAGGAGGAGGGAGGCGGCCGCATGCGCGGTGGCCGCCTGCCTCGGCTTTATCACTTGGTGACGAGGACCGAGTCCACGGCTACCTGCTTGGGCTCGGTGCCGACCGGCGTCAGCTTGCCGGCCTTGACGGCCTCGACCAGCAGTTCGAGGCTGGTGGCGCCGATCTGGCCGGGATCCTGGGCGACGGTGGCGGTCAGGCGGCCGGCGGCCACCATCTCGCGGGCTTCCGGCGCGCCGTCGGTGCCGACCACCAGCACCTTGCCGGCCTTGCCGGCATTCTGCACCGCCTGCATGACGCCGAGCGCCATGGTGTCGTTGGCGCAGTAGAAGGCCTTGAGGTCGGGCGAAGCCTGCAGGATGTTGGTGGCGACGTCGAGCGCCTTCAGGCGGTCCCAGTCGGCCGGCTGGCTGGCCACCAGCTTGACGTTGGAGGTGGCGTCGAAGGCCGCCTTGGCGCCATCGTGGCGGGCCTGACCGGAAGCGTTGCCGGCCTTGCCTTCGACGATGGCCACCTCGCCGCCGTCGGCGCCGAGCTGATCGATGATGAACTGGGCACCCTTCTCGCCGACCTTGACGTTGTCGGTGGTGACGAAGGCCTCGACGTTGGCGCCGGCGGCCTCAAGGGCCTTCATGTCGACCTTCTCGTCGATGTTGACGATCGGCTTGCCCTTCTTATAGGCGGCGGCAGCCGGATTGACCAGGTTGACCGGCGACAGCGGCGCGAAGCCGAAGCCCTTGTAGTCGCGGTTGAGCATGTCCTCGAACAGCTGCAGCTGGGCCTGGAAGTCCTCTTCCGACGGCGAGGCGACGATGTCGACCTCGACGCCGAGGTCCTTGGCCTTGGCCTCGATGCCGTCCTTCATCTGCACCCAGAACGGGTTGGACAGCGTCTTGAGGATGATGGCGTAATCGGCGGCCATGGCGTTCGCGGCGAAGCCGAGGAGGCCGGCGGCGGCGACGGAGGCGATGAGCAGACCCTTGATTTTCATAACTCCACCCTTTTCCTTGCGGTTTCCTTCGCCGGCTGTACGCCGTCCGGCGAGTTCTTGTCAGCGCGGGGCGTGCCGCGTCTTTCGGTCCGGCCGCGGTCGTTCGTCGAATAGACGGCGACCGAGGTCATGACCTTGTTCAGGTTGCGCTCGGCGGTCTCGTAGTCCTCGCGCGCCAGACAGATGAACATCGTGTCGAGAATGGCGAGCTGGGCGATGCGGGCGGCGGCGTTCTGGCCCATCAGCGGCGCCTCCTTGGCCGGCGCGCACAGGACGACATCGGAATTGCGGGCCAGCGTCGAGGCGATGGAGTTGGTGATGGTGATCACCTTGGCGCCGGCGGCGCGGGCGACTTCGGCGCCGAGGATGACGTCCTTGGATTCGCCCGAATGCGACACCACCAGCGCCGCGTCGCCCTCTTCGAGCAGGCTCGCCGACATGGCGATCAGGTGGGCGTCCGAGAACACGCTCGACCGGATGCCGATCCTCAGGAACTTGTGGGAGGCGTCGGCGCAGACGGTGGCTGAGCCGCCGACGCCGTAAAGGTCGCGGTGGCGGGCCTTGATGAAGATGCGCGCCGCCTCGGCGATGGCATCGATGTCGAGGATGCTCTCCACCTCCTCGAGCGCCGAGCGCTCGGTGGCGAACACCTTGCGGACGATCTGCGGGATCGAATCCTCGCGCCTCAGTTCCTCGTCGATCTCCACCCGGAGGTTGGCGTAATAGGCCATCAGTTCGGCGCGCAATTCCTTGAAGCCGCCGTAGCCGAGCCGGCGCGCCACCTTGACGACCATCGCTTCCGAAATGCCGAGGGCCGCGGCTACTTCACCGATCTTCGGATTGCTCGTCAAATTTCCGCGTTCCAGCAACCAGAGGGCAACCGCCTGCTCTCCTTGCGACAGCGCAGGTAGCAACATGCGGATATGCGCCGCAACCGCCATATGGTCACGGCTTCTGACGCTTTCTTGTTGACCGGTGCGGTCCCTGCTGGTCATCGCCTGGCAATCCCGCGGGCTCGCCGCCATGGAATTTGATGGGCCAAACTTTACGAAAGTGGTGTCGATATGTAAAGTGTAAACCACCAACTCCTTTGGATATGGTATTTTTACGGATAGGACGGCGGCGGGCAGCAGCGGCACGCGCCGGCCGGTGTGGCGCGCCGGGCGTCGGCGTCGGTCAGCGCCGGGCGTGCGGGTATCGGCGGACAGCGGGAAAAGGGCGGGGAGACGGACAAAAGGCAACGGCCCGCCGCAGGCGGGATGAGCGGACGCGCCGGATCGGCGGCGGCCTCAGACGATGCCGATACCCTCGGAGAGCCGGTCGGCCTTGCCGGTATCGTAGTCGGCGACCACTGCCTCGAACAGCCGCACCAGGTCGGGGTCGAGCTTGCTGCCGGCCATCGAGGCGAGAATGGCGTAGGCTTCCTCCGGCGATTTCGGGCTCTTGTAGGCGCGCTTCTCGACCAGGGCGGCGAAGATGTCGCAGATGGTCAGGATGCGCGTGGGATCGCCGATCTTCGCCGCCGTCAGGCCGTTCGGGTAGCCGGAGCCGTCGAGATATTCGTGATGGTCGCGGGCGATGCAGGCGATCTCGCCGGCCGTGCGGTCATCGCGGGTCAGGATCTCGTAGCCGCGTAAGGCATGGCTCTTCATGATTTCCCATTCGCTGGCAATCAGCCGGCCGGGCTTGTCGAGGATCTCCAGGGGGATGACCGCCTTGCCGATGTCGTGGAAGAAGGCGGCGTCGTAGAGGCGGCTGGTGTCGCGGTCGTTGAAGCCGAGCTTGCGCGCGAAGGCCAGCGTGAAGCCGGAGACCAGCGAGCAGTGCTGGGCGGTGCCGTCGTGGTAGTTCTGGAACAGGTCGAGCCAGACCGACATCGGCGACATGCCGATGATGTCGTCCATCTCGCGGCGCTGGCGTTCCACCTCCTCGGTCGGCGCCATCGGGCCGCCGTCGCGCAGCGTCCGGAAGAAGGACAGCATGCCGGTCTCGATGGCGGCAGCCTTCTCCACCCGCAGCGCCTGCTGCTTGGAGGCGCGATAGACCGTGTTCGGGTCCATCTGGGTGATCAGGAAAACCAGGTTGTCGACCGTCGGCGTGGTCGCCGTGTTGATGTAGCGAAAACCGGAGCGGCCCAGGCTGGCGAGATCGGCCGGCCGCAGCCGGGTGATGAACACGATGGTACGGTCGCGCACCATGTCGCTAAGCGTCGGCAGCCGCCGCTCGCCGCCGTTCATCCGCTCGAAGTCGCCGGCGATGACCAGGATGTCGTCGGCGCCGATCTGGTCGAGTCCCTCTCCGGTCAGGCTGCGCGTCGCGCCGTGGAAGCCGCGCACCATCAGTTCGCGGCAGAGCACGGCGGCTTCCCCGGCGTCTTCGGCTGCGATGTGAATGGTGGTCTGGTGGGTGTGCATGCTGACAACTTGAAAGGCGCGCCGACGGGAGTCCGCCGGCGTTTCGCGGCTACTTCATATTGAGCACCAAATGCCTGCGAACATCTTGCCGCAATTCCGAATCGTGTCCGGAATCGTGAAATGGCCGACCGCCGGGGTCATTCCCGGCGGTCGGCCGCATCTCGTCGGGACCGTTGCGCCTGCCGCCGTTCAGCGGATGTCGAAGCGGTCGGCGTTCATCACCTTGGTCCAGGCCCTGGCGAAGTCGCGCGCGAACTTCTCGCCGGCGTCGTCCTGGGCGTAGAGTTCGGCCAGCGCCCGGAGCTGGGAATTGGCGCCGAACACCAGATCGACGCGGGTGGCGGTCCACCTGACGGCGCCGGTCACCCGGTCGCGGCCCTCGAACAGCGTCTCCTCAACCTCCGACACCGGCCGCCATTCGGTGCCCATGTCGACGAGGTTGACGAAGAAGTCGTTGCTGAGCACGCCCGGCCGTTCGGTGAACACCCCGTGGCCGGAGCCGCCCCAGTTGGCGCCGAGCACCCTGAGACCGCCGATGAGCACGGTCATTTCCGGCGCGGTCAGCGTCAGGAGCTGCGCCCGATCGACCATCATCTCCTCGGTGGCCAGCGGCCGGCCGGCCCGCGCATAGTTGCGGAAGGCGTCGGCGCGCGGCTCCATGACAGCGAAGGACTCGACGTCCGTCTGCTCGGGGGTGGCGTCGGTGCGACCCGGCGCGAACGGCACGTCGACGGTGTAGCCGGCCTTCCGCGCCGCTTCCTCGACGGCCGCCGAGCCGGCCAGCACGATCAGATCGGCCAGCGAGATCTTGCGGGTGGCGGAGGCAGCGTTGAAGTCGAGACGGATGCCCTCCAGCACCGACAGCACGCGGGCGAGCCGCGCCGGCTCGTTGACCTCCCAGTCCTTCTGCGGCGCGAGGCGGATGCGGGCACCGTTGGCGCCACCGCGCTTATCCGAACCGCGGAAGGTCGAGGCCGAGGCCCAGGCGGTGGCGACCAACTCGGAGGCGGTGAGGCCGGAGCCGAGCACCTTCGCCTTGAGGGCGGCGACGTCGGCGGCATCGACCAGCTCGTGCTCGACCGGCGGCAGCGGGTCCTGCCAGACCAGATCCTCGGCCGGCACTTCCGGCCCGAGATAGCGCACCTTCGGCCCCATGTCGCGGTGGGTCAGCTTGAACCAGGCGCGGGCGAAGGCGTCGGCGAAGGCGGCGGGATCATCGCGGAAGCGGCGGGCGATCGGGCCGTAGATCGGGTCGAACCTGAGCGACAGGTCGGCCGTGGTCATCATCGGCCGGTTCTTTTTGGCGGGGTCGTGGGCGTCGGGGATCAGGTCCTCCTCGGCGACGTCCTTGGCCAGCCACTGCTGGGCGCCGGCCGGGCTGCGCACCAGCTCCCACTCGTAGCGGAACAGCGTGTCGAGATAGCCCATGTCCCAGGTGGTGGGGTTCTTCTTCCAGGCGCCCTCGAGGCCGCTGCCGGTGGTGTAGACGCCCTTGCCGCTGCCAAAGGCGTTCTTCCAGCCGAGGCCCATCTGGTCGAGCGGCGCCGCCTCCGGCTCCGGGCCGATCAGCGTCGGGTCGCCGGCGCCGTGGCACTTGCCGAAGGTGTGGCCGCCGGCGACCAGCGCCACCGTTTCCTCGTCGTTCATCGCCATGCGGGCGAAGGTCTCGCGCACGTCGCGGCCCGAGGCGACCGGGTCGGGATTGCCGTTCGGACCTTCCGGGTTGACGTAGATCAGGCCCATCTGCACGGCGGCCAGCGGATTCTCGAGGTCGCGCTCGCCGCTGTAGCGCATGTCGCCCAGCCATTCGGTCTCGGCGCCCCAGTAGACGTCCTCCTCCGGCTCCCAGATGTCGGTGCGGCCGCCGCCGAAGCCGAAGGTGGCAAAGCCCATCGATTCCAGCGCGCAGTTGCCGGCGAGGATGTAGAGATCGGCCCAGGACAGGCGGTTGCCGTACTTGCGCTTGATCGGCCACAGGAGCCGCCGCGCCTTGTCGAGGTTGACGTTGTCGGGCCAGCTGCTGAGCGGGGCGAAGCGCTGGTTGCCGTGGCCGCCGCCGCCGCGACCATCCATGACGCGATAGGTGCCGGCGCTGTGCCAGGCCATGCGGATGAACAGCGGCCCGTAGTGGCCCCAGTCGGCCGGCCACCAGTCCTGGCTGTCGGTCATCAGCGCGTAGAGGTCGGCCTTCACCGCGGCGAGGTCGAGTTTCTTGAACTCCGCCGCATAGTCGAAGTCCGGCCCGAGCGGATCGGACAGGCCGGAATGCTGGTGGAGGATGTCGAGGTTGAGCTGGTTCGGCCACCAGTCGCGGTTGGAGCGGCCGGCGGCAATGGCGTTGGGGCTGACCCCGTGCATGACTGGGCATTTGCCGGCATGCGGATCGATCTTGTCCATGTCCCTCTCCCGTCTTCTGCCGCTCGGCCCGACGCCCCCTCCTCGCCTTGCGGCGCAGGCGCTTCCGGCAACCCGAACGATCATAGGCGGCCGGACGCCCGCCACCAATCCGCATTCCGACGGGGGAGGCGCGGAATTCCGCCGCTCGGGAGGCGTTTTCTAGGCTTCGACGCGGAGGCCGGTCGTCTTGTCGAACAGATGGACGGCGGTGGGCGCCGGTTGCAGGACGACCGTCTCACCGGGCACCGGACGCCGGCGCTTGTCCATGACGCGGACGATCAGTTCGCCGGAGGCGGTCTCGACGTGGACGTAGTATTCGGCGCCGAGCGCCTCGACCAGCCGGATGCGGCCGGCAAGGCCCGGCGCGCCGGGGTCCGTGATGCGGATGTCCTCGGGCCGCACGCCGACCAAGAGAGGGCCGCGGCCGTCCGGCCGGCCGTCGAGGGCAAGCGTGCCGAAGGCCGGCGCCTCGCCCGTCTCGATCAGGTTCATCTTCGGCGAGCCGAGGAAGCGGGCGACGAACAGGTTGGCCGGCCGTTCGTAGAGGTCCTCCGGCGTGCCGACCTGCATCAGGTTGCCGGCGTGGCCGTCTTTGAGCGGCGCGAACACGGCGATGCGGTCGCCCATGGTCATCGCCTCGGTCTGGTCGTGCGTCACGTAGATCATCGTCGCCTGGATGCGCTCGCGCAGGCGCATGATCTCGCCGCGCATCGAGACGCGCAGGTCGGCGTCGAGGTTGGAGAGCGGCTCGTCGAACAGGAACACGTCCGGGTGGCGAACGATCGCCCGGCCGAGCGCCACACGCTGGCGCTGACCGCCGCTGAGCTGGGCCGGCCGGCGATCGAGATAGGGGCCGAGGTCGAGGATGTCGGCCGCTTCCTTCACCCGCCGGGTGATCTCGGCGGCCGGCCGGCCGGCCATCTTCAGCGGGAAGCCGATGTTGCCGGCCACCGTCATGTGCGGATAGAGCGCATAGCTCTGGAACACCATGGCGACGTTGCGCTCCGACGGTGCCAGACCGGCCATCGAGCGGCCGGCGATGCGGATGTCGCCGGAGGTGGTCTCCTCGAGGCCGGCGATCATGCGGAGCGCCGTCGACTTGCCGCAGCCGGACGGGCCGACGAAGACGATGAACTCGCCGTCGTCGACCGTGAGATCGAGACCGGCGATGACCGGCACGCTGCCGAAGGACTTGGCGACGGACTTGAACTCGATCTCGGCCATGGTGGTTTCCCGGAAATCGCGAGGCGGTGGAGGATCAGCCCTTGACGGCGCCGGCGGTCATCGACCGACCGATCTGGCGGTACATCAGGAGGCCGAGGACGAGCGGCGGCAGGGTGGCCAGGATCATCACGGCGGCGGCGACGCCCCAGCGCACGCCGCCGCCCGAGGCGGCGAAGAAGAAGGAGGCGCCGACCGACACCGGCGTCGCCTTGTTGGTGGTCAGCATCAGGCCGAACAGGAACTCGTTCCAGGAGTAGATGAAGGCCAGCACCGACGACGCCGCGACGACGTTGAGCGACATCGGCGCCACCACATAGGCGAGGAGGCGCAGCGTACCGGCGCCGTCGACGCGGCCGGCTTCCTCGATCTCCAGCGGCAGGTCGGCGATCGACGAGGCGAACAGCACCAGCACCAGCGGCACGTTGACGAGGCAGAGGATCAGGGCAAGGCCGAAGCGGGTGTCGAGCAGGCCGACCTGCTGGTACATCAGATAGATCGGGATGGCGAAAATGATCAGCGGCACGGCGCGGAGGTTGACGGCGAGCGGCAGCAGCCAGCTCCGCCCCACCCCGAAGCGGGCCATGGCATAGGCGGCGGGAAAGGCCAGCGCGATGGCCAGCGCCGAGCCGATCAGCGAGGCGACGAGGCTGTTGGTCAGGAAATGCAGGATGTCGAAGCGGTCGGCCATGGCGAACACCGCCGCGTAGTTGTCGAGCGTCGGCGCCTCGATCATCAGCGAGGCGTTGGTCATGATCTCCGCCTCGCTCTTCAGCGAGGTGACCAGCGTGGCGATCACCGGAAAGTTCAGGACGAGCACCGCCAGCGCGAACACCAGCCAGCGCAGGGCGTTGACGAGGGACTTCCTCATAGCGGCGCCTTTCTGGCCGTCAGCCAATTGATCGCCAGCAGCACCACGAAGGAGGCGGCGAGCAGCAGCATCGAGGCGGCGACGGCGAGGCCGATGTCGCCGACCTTGAAGAAGGCCTGATAGATGTAGATGCTCATCGAGGTGGTGGAGCCGCCGGCGCCGGGGCCGACCAGGGTGTAGAGGTTGTCGAACACCCGGAAGCTGTCGATGAAGCGGATGAAGAAGGTGAGGCCGAGGGCCGGCAGCATCAAGGGCAGGTCGATGTAGAGGAAGAGGCGCCGGCCGCGGGCGCCGTCGAGGGCCGCCGCCTCGCGGATGTCGGTGGAGATCGCCGCGTAGGACGAGTGCAGGATGAGCAGCGCGAAGGGCGTCCATTGCAGCGTCTCGACGGTGACCAGCGTCGTGAACGCCCAGTCGCGGCCGAGGAAGGCCGGGAAATCGCCGTACCATTCCAGGAGGTAGTAGGGCACGGCGCCGACGAACTCATGCAGGATCAGCCGGTACATCAGGCCGACCAGCGCCGGCGCCACCATCATCGGCAGCATCAGCAAGGCGATCAGCCAGGGACGGCGGGCGAACAGCGGCGCCAGGAAGACGGCCAGCGCCAGGCCGGCCACCATCTGGATGACGGCGACGATTAGTCCGAAGCGCAGCGAGAACCAGGCGGCGGCCCAGAATTCCGGGTCGGCGATCGCCTTGGCATAGTTGGCAAAGCCGATCGGTTCGGGCGCGCGGATGTTCTCGAAGCCGACGCGGGAGATCGAGTAGACGAGGTCGAGGAACAGCGGAAACCCCAGGAGGGCGATCAGGAAGGCCGTGAGCGGGGCGATCAACAGACGCCCCTCGAAACGGGAAGTTCGCGGCATGAAGGGGCTCGTCCTCGGGAGGTCGGCGATGTCGGAAAGGCGCCCGCGCGCCGGCCGGGGGATCGGCGCGCGGGACGGCGACGCGGCGCTGCTGGCTCAACTCTTCAGTCTACCGCATCCGCCGGCGGTGGAACAGCGGCGGCCGGGGAGCGCCGCCGCCGTCCGGATGGTCGTGTCGACGCGCGAAGATGCTTCCGCGCGCCGGAGTCTCGCGGATTTCCCATTGGCATCAGCGGCATGAGAAATCCGCGACCGCAATGCTGAGGTCCCTTCCGGGGACCTCGGGCATCACGGCTTCAGGAGTTCGGCCATGCCGGACTTGGCGGCGGCGAGCGCCTCGTCGAGCGACTTGTCGCCCGTCCAGTAGGCGGTGAACTCCTTGGCCTGCAACTCGTAGACCTGCAACGCCTTGGCGGCGGTGCCGCCGTGCATGACGAAGCCGTAGGCGCCGGCGAACTGGCCGAGCTTGACGAGATCCGGCCGCTCGGCGCTGACCTTCTCCACCACCGCCTCGCTGAGCGCCGGCGAGCCGCCGGCCCGGGCGTAAGTCTCCATCGCCTCGGGCGTGCCGAGCCAGTCGAGGAACTTGACGGCGCCGTCCTTGTGCTGGGAGGCCTTGTTGATGCCGAGCCCCAGGCCGTGGATATGGGTGAAGCGGCCGGCCGGGCCGGTTGGCGGCGCCACGGTGCCGATCTTGCCGGCCACGGCCGGCGTCTTGTCTTTGTTGTCGAGGTCGGCGAAGGCAGCGTTCCATTGCAGCATGGTGGCCGCCTGGCCGGCGCCGAAGGCGGCGTTGGCCTCGGCGAATTCGTAGGTGGTCGAGTCCTTGGGCGAGGTGCCCTCGTCGTAGAGCTTCTTGTAGATGTCGAGGGCGGTGCGGTAGGCCGGGCTGTCGACGGTGATCTCGCCCGCCTCGTTCATCCAGTCGCCGCCCTCAGCGCGCGCCGCCGAATGCCAGACCATCATGTTGAACAGCAGGTTCTTCATCTGGAGAACCGTGCCGTAGCGGGTCGGGCTGTCGGAATTGATCGCCTTGGTGAAGAATAGCGCCGTCGCCATCCAGTCGTCCCAGGTCCAGGCGTCGGGGTCCTTGGGCTCCAGCTTCTTGCCGAGGTATTTCTCGGAGATCTCGCCGTACTTCGCCTTCCAGTCGGCGTCGGACATCAGCTTGTCGATCAGATCCGAGCGGTAGTACATGAAGTGCAGCGACAGGTCGGTCGGGATGCCATACTGCTTGCCGTCATACTGCATGGTGGCCAGCACCTTCTCCGGGAAGGTGGCCCTGGCGGCTTCCGGCAGGCTGATCGGATCCATGAACGGCGCGTAGCGGCCGAGCGCGTAGGTGGCGATCAGGTTGATGTCGAAGTCGGTCGAGCCGGCGGCGAGGTCGGCGGCCAGCTTGTCGAAGAAGCCGTCGCGGTTGAAGAAGATCAGCTTCACCTTGTCGGCGTCGGTGGCAGTGGCGTTGTAGGCCTCGGCCGCCTTGCGCAGGCCGGCCTCCTCCGGCCCGCCCGGCCAGCCGAGCACGGTCACCTCGGCCATGGCCGCGGTCGCTCCCATCGCCGCGAACAGGGCGGCGCTCGTCAGAAGGGTCTTCAGTCGCGTCATTTTATGTCCCCTTGGATCTTATGATGTGCGACGGGCGAGATCGGCGGCGCCGATCACGCCAGCGGATTTTCCGAGAGCCGCGGCGCGGATCTCGGGCTTCAGGTGCGGCGGCAGGTGGCTGAGCCGCGCGTCGAGGCGCTGGCGGTAGCCGTCGGCCAGGCCGACGCCGCCGCCGACCACCATGACGGCCGGGTCGAACAGCAGTTGCAGGTTCTGGAGAAGCCGCGCCACCACGTCGGCCGAGCGGTCGAGAAGGGCTGCCGCCCAAGGCTCGCCGCGGGCGGCGGCGAAGACGGCCGGCGCGTCGACGGGGTGGCCCGCCTTGGCGGCGGCCTCGGCGATAAAGCGGCCGCTCGCCAGCGTTTCGAGCGGCGCGATCCCGCCGGCGGAGGCTTCCAGCGTCAGGCCGACCGAACCGGCGACGCCGCCCCGGCCGGTCAGCAGCCGGCCGCCGATGACGGCGCCGCCGCCGATGCCGGTGGAGACGGTGACGAAGACGAGGTCGCGGCCGGCGCCGGCGCCGAAACGGTATTCGCCCCAGGCGGCAGCCTGGGCGTCGTTGTGGAGCGTCACCTTTTGGCCGAGCCGGCCGGCCAAGGCCTCGGCCAGCGGGTAGCCGTCGGTCACCGGCAGCGTGCCGGGATTGAGCGCCGACCAGCGGCCGGCATGGACGACGCCGGTCACCGCGCCGCCGATGGCGCCGTAGCGGCCCTGCCAGGGGGTGGCGAGTTCGGCGATGGCGTCGCACCAGGCGTCGGGATCGAGGTGGCGGTCGGTGGTGCGCTCGGCCGCCTCGACGACGCGGTCGCCGTCGATCAGCGCCACCAGCGTCTTGGTGCCGCCGAGGTCGAAGGCCAGCGCCGGCCGCGACGCGGCGTCGCGGGCGGTGGCGATGGCGTCGGCGAACCAGTGGGTGATGTGTTCGGGCCGGGTGATGGCCGAGCCGACCACCACGCCGTGGGCGCCGAGCCGGATCGCCTCGGCTGCCTGCTCCGGCACGCGGATGCGGCCCTCGGCGATCACCGGCCGGCCGAGCCGCACGGCGGCGGCGAGCAGCGGGAAGTCGGGATCGTCCGGCTCCGGGCCGCCGGTGTAGCCGGACAGCGTGGTACCGATGACGTCGACGCCCAGCGCCACCGCCGCCCTGGCTTCCTCGATGGTCGAGATATCGGCCATGGCGAGGCGGCCGTGGGCATGCACGGCGGCGCAGAGGTCGGCGACGGCGACCGGCCGGGCGCGATGGGTGGCATCGAAGGCGATTATGTCGGCGCCGGCCTCGGCCAGCGCCGCCACGTCGTCGAGGAAGGGAGTGATGCGCACCGGGGAATCGTCGAGGTCGCGCTTGATCAGGCCGATGATCGGCGCGTCGGTGGCCGCCCGCACCGCCTTGAGGTTGGCGATGCCTTCGATGCGCAGGCCGCGCCCGCCGGAAGCGAGCGCCGCCAGCGCGAAGCCGACCACCTGCTCGGGATGGTCGAGCGGACCATCCGGCACCGGCTGGCAGGAGACGACGAGCGACGAAGCAAAACGCTGGAGACGGTCGGACACGGTTTCCTCGCTGTAGACCACCTGGGAAGTGGTAGCAGCGAAGGAACCAGTTAGCAACCAGTTTGGACTAAAGGCCTAATATTCGCGCAACTGGTATCAAAGTGATCACACGTCGTCCTGGGCGCGCAGTTCGACCAGGAAGTCGTAGCGCTCGCCGCAATAATAGGTGCGGGTGAACTCCACCGGCGTGCCGTCGGCGGTGAAGCAGCGGCGCTCGGCGACCAGCAGCGGCGCGCCGATCTCGAGGTGGAGCAGGCGGCCGTCCTCGGCGCCGGCCACGGCGGCGCGCAGGCGCTGCAAGGCCCTGACCGGCCGGCGGTGGCGCTCGGCCAGTACGTCGTAGAGCGAGCCGGTGACCACCTCCGGGTCGTCGAGCACGTCGGCCGGCACCACGGCGTGCTCGATGGCCATCGGCAAGCCGTCGCCGGTGCGAAGGCGCTTCAGCCGGCAGACGCGGGCGCCGACCGACAGGTGCAGCGCCATGATTTCGGCCGGCGAGGCCGGCCCCACCTCGCGGCTGATCCAGGTCATGCCGGGTTCGAGGCCGCGCGAGCGCATGTCCTCGGAGAACGAGGTCAGCGCCGACAGCGGCTTCTCGACGCGGCCGGCTACCGCGGTGCGGGCGCCGTGGCGACGGATCAGCGCGCCGTCGCCGACCAGCGCCTCGATCGCCTTGCGCACCGAGGTGCGGGAGACGTCGATGGCTTCCGCCAGATCGCGCTCGCCGGGCAGCACGTCGCCGGTGCCGAGCACGTCCTCGGTGATCGCCTGCCGGAGCGCTGCGGCGAGGTCGCGGTAGATGACGCCGCTCGAATGGCGGTCGAGAGCGTTGCGCAGGAAGCCGATCAGCGGCGGCTGCGGGGAATGAAGCTCGGCCATGAATCCCGTCTGGTTTCCGACTGGTATGGTCTCGCTTTAGCAGCTTATCGCGGCGCGCGGAACGGCGTCGTTGGGCGTCGTCCGTTGCAGGAACGGCTTGGGACGGAGCGCCGCCGTCCGCGTCAGGGGTCAGGCTGGTTCGGCGCCGCGCCGCCGCGCCGCCGCGCCATGTAGGCGGCAAGCACCTGGGCGTGGTTGCAATGGGGATCGCGGGCGGCGTAGAGCAGCGTCACCCGTCCCTCTCCGAGCATATCGTCGAGATGCCGCACCGCCGCCTCGTTGCCGTCGAGTTCGGCCTCGTAGCGGCGGGCGAATTCGTCGAGGCGGGCCGGATCGTGGCCGAACCAGGTGCGCAGTCCGGTGCTCGGCGCGATCTCTTTCAACCAGACGTCGACATGAGCATCGATCTTGCGGAGACCGCGCGGCCATAGCCGGTCGATCAGCACCCGCCGACCGTCATCCGGCGCCGGCGGCGCATAGACGCGCTTCAGACGGATATCCATTCGGACCTCACCTTTTCGAGCGCCGCCCGCCGGTGCGGGACGGCGGCCGTGGCAACCCATCCTGAGACTGGACGGTGACAGGCGCAAGCCGACCAAAGGGGCGAAAGAAGGCCGGCGGCCCGCATTCCATGATGTTACAGCCTGTTAAACCTGTCGACGAGCGGAGGACAATGCCGCTCTGTTGGCTAAAGGCGCATCTGCGATCTTCCCCAGTCTCTTGTTGAGTTGGCCATCGGCCAACAGTGGTGTTTTCAAAGTCACGCGGCTGGATTTAGAGGCTCGCAATTCCGCAATGCCGAAATTTGGCTACGTGTCCTCTTGGGCTTCATTCCACGCAATATCGGCATTGGGAGGAAGCAGCATGGATGCCCCCCCGAACAGGCGGTTCGGCTTCTGTGCCTTCAACTCTTCCGGAAGAAGCCGACCATCATTTTCACCTGGTCGGACCGCAGCACCATGACGGCGATCAGGAACAGGCCCCACACCGCCGTCGCCATGTGTTGGTTGGCACCGATCAGATTGAGACCCGACGACAGGATCTGCAGGATAATCAGCGAGATGACGACCGGAACGACGCGCCCGTAGCCGCCGAACGGATCGACGCCGCCGAGGAAGCAGGCGAGAACGGTGACCAGCAGCAGCGCCTCTCCATGGCCGACGCGCACCGAGTTGAACCGCGCCAGCATCAGGATGCCGGCGATGGCGCACAGCAGCCCCGACAAGGTGTAGAGCAGCACCAGCGTCCGCTTGGTGTGCAGGCCCGAATACTCGGCCGCCATCCGGTTCGACCCGGTCATGGTGACGGAGAAGCCGTGCTGCGTCCGCCTGAGCAGGATATGCCAGACCACGGCGACGGCACCGAACAGCAGCAGCGGAACCGGAATTCCGAGCAGCGCTCCGTGCCCGAGCACGCGCATGTAGTCGGGCACGCCGGAGATGTCGCCGCCCCTGGTCAGGAACTCGCCGAGCCCCCGCAGGAAGATCATCATCGCCAGCGAGACCAGAATGGGATGGGCGCCGACATAGGCCACGACAAAGCCGATGATGGCCCCGGCCAGCATGCCGACGGCGATGGCGGCGAGGCAGCCGAGAACCAGCGCGCCGGGGCCCGCCTCCTTGCCGCCGAACTGCAACAGGATCCAGGCGAGCGTCAGCCCGGACATGTTGGCGGTGTAGGTCACGGCGAGGTTGAAGCCGCCGGAGATGATCGGCGCCAGCATGGCCAGCGTCAGCAGGCCGAGCAGCGGCATCTGGAAGCCCATCGAACCGAGGTTGGCCGCCGTCATGAACTGCGGGCTGGCGAGGCTGAAGCCCAGAACGACGATGATCAGCAGGACGATCAGGCTCGACGTGTCGGCGCCGAGCCCCGACCGGATGGTGCCCAGGCTAGTCTTCACTTTTCAGCCTCCTGCCGACGACGGAAAAGATCGGCGAAATCAATGTTTGATGTCGAGATGGCCACCAGGATCGCGCCGCCGATGATCATCTTGAACGCGAAGGGCGAAACGCCGAGCAGGTTGAGGCCATTCTGGGTGACGGCGACGAACATGACGCCCAGCACGCAGCCGAGAACCGTGCCCTTGCCGCCGCCGAGACGGGCGCCGCCGAGCACGATGGCCGCGAGGACGTCCATCTCGCGCCCGATGAGCGCGTTCGGAACCACCTCCTTGACGATGTTGGCCTGCATGAGCCCGGCGATGCCGGCCATCAGGCCCATCCAGCCGAAGGCCAGCGCCTGCATGGCCGCGACGTTGACGCCGGCGCGGCGGGCACCCTCGGGATTGTCGCCGAAGGCATAGAGCTGGCGGCCCAGGTTCGTTCGCTGGATGAGAAGCCAGGTGGCGACCACGCAGACGATCATCGCCCCCACCGCGAGCGTCAGCTCGGACCACGTGCCATCCGCCGCCTCGTACTGGAACACCACGACGCGGTCGGTCAGCCAATCGGGCAGATTGTAGATGTTCCGCCCCCTTGAGAAGAACATCAGCAGGCCGAAGTAGACGTTGTAGGTGGCGATGGTGACGACGATCGAGACGATGCGGAACCGGTGGATGAAGAACATGTTGACGAGGCCGAGCGCGATGCCGATCGCGCCGCAGACCATGATGCCGATCGCCCAGTCGCCGCCGCCGATCTGACGGAGAACCTGCACGGCAAGATACTGGACCACCGACGAGGCGACGGCAAACGAGATGTCGATGCCGCCGGCGATCAGCACGACCAGCAACCCGACGGCCCAAATCAGGTTGATGGCGTTGTTGTTGAGCAGGGACGTCAGGTTGTTCAGGGTGAAGAACGTGTCGGAGGCCAGGGACAAGCCCACGACCATCGCCAGAAGCACGATGCTAAGGCGGATCTCGGTCTTCCTGTTGCTGAGAAGATTATGCATAGACCCGCTCCTCAAGCTCCGGCACCGTCAACTTGCGCGGATCGTATTCGGCGATGATCTGGCCTTCGGCCATGTGGAGGATGCGGTCGGAGTTGAACATCACCTCGGTGGCCTCGTCGGAAATCAGCAGGATGGCCAACCCGCTGTCGGCAAGGCTCCGCACGATGCGGAAGATGCCGGCGCGCGCGCCGATATCGACGCCGACCGTCGGGCTGTCGAGGATCAGGAGCTTCGGCTCGGTCGCCAGCCATTTCGCCAGCACGATCTTCTGCTGGTTTCCGCCCGACAGCGTGGAGATCAGATCGCTCGGGCGGCCGATCTTGACGCCCAGCCTTTCGACCCAGTTGCCGACGAGGGCGTCCCGCTTGCGCATCGACAGGAGCGGCAGCCGCGTCAGAAGCTTGCGCAGCACCGAGATGACGGTGTTGTCCTCGATGGGTTGCTTCTGCAGCAGCCCCAGCGACAGCCGGTCCTCGGACACGTAGGCCAGGCCCTGCCGGATGGCATCGCGGATCGAGGCGGGACGGAACGGACGCCCTTCGACGCGCATGTCGCCGGCGGTCGGAGCGCGCATGCCCATCAGGACGTGCGCCAGCTCGGTCCGCCCGGCGCCGATCAGGCCGATCAGGCCGAGCACCTCGCCGGCATGCAGGTCGAAGGAGACGTTCTCAAACTCGCCAGAGCGGCTCAGTCCACGCACCTCCATGACTTTCGGAGCGTCGATCCGGTCGCGTGCCACCACCTTGTTTTCGATCAGCTGGCCGGTCATCAGCTCGCCGAGCCGCGCCTGCGTCATGCCGGCGCAATCGTAGACGCCGATCAGCCGGCCATCGCGCAGCACGGTCACCCGCGAGGCGATTTCCAGGACTTCGGCCAAGCGGTGGCTGACGAACACCACGGCGACGCCATCGGCGGACAGCTTGCGCACGATGTCGAGCAGATGGTCGGTCTCGGATCTCGACAGCGAGGCCGTCGGTTCGTCCATGAAAATGAGCCGGGCGTCGTTCATCAGCGCCCGGGCGATGGCGACGATCTGGCGCCGGGCGATCGACAGCGCCTCGAGCGGCATGTCGAGTTCGAGGGGAACGCCGAGCCGTTCGAGCACGGCGCGGGCCTTCCTGTCCATCTCGCCGTAATGGACGGCCCGTGGCTTCAGACCGACCATGTCGTCGAAGCAGATGTTCTCCCTGACGCTCATGTGGCTGAACAGCGCCAGATCCTGCCAGATCACCGAAACGCCGCGATTGCGCGACCCGGTGGGCGAGATCGACCGGACTTTCTCGCCGAACAGCTCGAACAGCTCCGCCTTTTGCGGCTGGTAGACGCCGGTGATGATCTTGATCAGCGTCGACTTGCCCGAGCCGTTCTCTCCGGCGAGGCAATGGACCTCACCGACGCGAACTTCGAAATCCACGTCGTCGAGCGCCTGCAACCCGCCAAAGGTCTTCGATATGCCCTTGAGGCGCAGAGCAAAGCGCTCCGTGTTGGCATCCGTCATCGTGATGAGCCTCATGACCGGCGCGCGAGTACCGTCGGGCCGCCCGCGCGCCTTGGCCTAAAACCTGAATGGAAGTTCGCCGGGGCGAGGAAGAAATCGAGAGATATCTCCGCCCCGGCGATGTTTCGGGTCAGGCAGGTACAGGGGAGATCAGAGACCCTGATCGGCCAGTGCGTCGATGGAGTCCTTGTTCAGCTCCAGCATGTTGTCGGTGATGATGTCGCGCGTCTCGAAGTTGGGATGCACGACGCCGAGGCCCGGGATGTCCATGCCATCCTTGACCTCCTCACCTTCGGCCAGCATCTTGCCGAGCGTCACGAACACCTCGCCGGCCTGCGCCGGGCTCCACATGTAGCCGCCGGTGATGGCGCCCTCGTGGACCAGCTTCTGGCCCTGGCCGGGCGAGAAGATGCCGACCACGGCGATGTCGCCGATCTTGTGACGCTCCTCGACGGCGCGAGCGGCGCCGATCGGACCTTGGCTGCCGAACGCCAGGAAGCCCTTCAGGTCCGGATTGGCGGCAATCAGGTCGAGCGCCGTCGACCGCGCGGCATCGACGTTTTCGCCAACGCCGTAGCGCTCGCCGATCATCTGGATTCCCGGCTTTTCGGCCTTCAGCCAGGCGATGGCGGCATCGGCCCAGGCGTTGTGCAGCGGCACCGTCAGCGACCCGACGTAGACGGCATACTTGCCGTTGTCGCCGATCGTGTTGGCCAGGAGCTTGGCGTGGGCCTCGCCCAGACCCTTGGTCGACGTAAGCTCGAAGTCCCAGTCGACGTTGTTGAGGTTCGGCCCTTCGTGGGCGATCACCTTGATGCCGGCGTCACGCGCCTTCTTCAGCACGGGCTCGAGCGCGGATTCGTCATTCGGCACCACGCCGATGACCTTCACCCCCTTGGCGATGAGATCTTCGATGGCCTGCACCTGCAAGGCAGGATCGGCCGAGACCGGACCGATCATCTCGGCTTCGACGCCGAGTTCGGCCGCCCGCTTCTTGATGCCATCCTCCATGGCGTTGAACCAGGGAATGCCGCCGATCTTGACGACGACACCGATCGTCGTATCGGCAGCACTGGCCGTGAACGTCATCCCGAGAGTAGCGATGGCGCTGGCGGTAAGAAGCAGAAAACTCTTTCTCATGTTTTCCTCCGTCTTTTATGTTTATTAGCCCATTCCAGACCCACAGAAGCGAAACGAACGCTTCATTTTCCCCGCCGATTGGATAGATATACGAACGAATATAAGATCCTTCCGATATCGATCCGACCGACGGGCAAACACATCTTGAATTCAGCGGCGGTTTGCTCCGATCCCTCCCCCGCCGCCGGCGTTCTATGCAGGCGTGCCCGGCTGCGTGTAGCGGCAGTCGAGCCGGAATGCCTCGCGCGCCTCCTCCGCCGACGCGTGGATGCCGGCACCCTTCAGGGCGAACATTGCGGCGCCGAGCACGGTGATCTCCGGCTCTTCGAGCGTGCGAACCGGAATGCCGAGGGTATCCGCCTTGATCTGCGTCCAGAGCTGGTTGCGCGTTCCGCCGCCGACCAGTGTCAACTCGTCCGCCGTGAAGCCACCGACCTTCTCGAGCACCCCAAGCCCGTGCTTCAGCCGCCCTGCCAGCCCCGCCAGCGTCGCCCGGAACAGCGTCCCCCGATCGACATCCAGCGACAGGTTGGTGATGGCGCCCTTGCCGACCAGCATGTCCGGATCGATGATGACGCCGCGGCAGTCGGCCGGCGCGGCCTTGGCCTCGGCGATCATGGTCTCGTACTTGGCGCTGCCGGCGAGGTCTCCGTACATATTGCGGCCGATCCACTCGATAACCGCCGAGGCGACATACTGGAATCCCGGATTGTAGTGGCCCTTCAGCACGTCCCATTCGCAGGTGAAGGCGTCGTCGATGGCGCCCGTCGGCGGAATATCGATGCTGGCGCAGCGGGCCATGAGAATCTCCCAGGTGCCCGACGACAGGACCGGCCGGTTGGGCGCCGCACCGGCGCCGAAAATGGCGAACTGCGTGTCGTGCCCGGCCGAGACGACGGGAATTCCCGCCGGCAGGCCCAGCGCGTCGGCGGCGCCCGCCAGCAGCGGACCGACGACCTCGCCGGGAAAGATCAGCGGCGGGAACAGCGACCGGTCGACGCCGACGGCGGACAGAATGACGTCGCTGAAGTCTTGCGTCTTCAGATCGGTCATCTGGGAGGTGCCGACCAGCGTGGCGTCGTTGGTAAGCCGCCCGGTCAGCCGGTGGGTGAACAGCGAACTCACGAAGACGAAGTGCCTGGCCTTGTCGAACAGGTCGGGCCGGTGCTCGCGGAACCAGATGAACTTGTTCAGCGTGTTGAAGGAGAAATGGCCGACGCCGCTGATCTGCACGACGAGGTCCGGATCGATGTAGCGGTTCATGTGCCGCTGCGATTCAAGCGTCCGCGTGCACTTCCAGCTGATCACCGGGAACAGCATGCGCCCGTCGGCGTCGAGGAAGCTGCCGTCGCCGCCGAAGGTGGTGACGGTCAGGGCGCACACCGAGCCGACGTCGATCTGCGAGGCGACGTCGCGCGAGCAGCGGCACAGCTTCTCGTAGATGCCCTCGAAGGGCCAATAGTGCCAATCCTTGTGCTCGGCATCGGGCTCGGTGCCGTTCTTCTCGCTGGACCGGGCGACGATGCGGCCATGCCCGTCGACCGCCATGGCCCGCAGGTTGGTGCTTCCGCAATCCAGAACGATAACGACATCCTGCGACATGATCTCACCGGGGCTGACTCTGGCGGCACCCGCGGCAGCGCGTGCCGTCAGCGAGCCGGCGACCGGACCGCCACCATGGCGCTCCGTCACCGACCGTGTTTCAACTCGACCGGCAGGGGCTCTAGAGCATATCCGGTGAAATCCGGTTCACCGGAAATGCACTATCTCTTTGTTCAGACGCAATTCCGGACGCAAAACCGGTTCCCACTTTTGCTGGAATTGCTCTAGAGCCCGCGCCGTGATTCCTTGCGTTGGGAGTCGGCGCCGCGGCGAACCTCGCCCGTCACCCCCTCCTCGGTAATCATGCAATCGATGCGATCGACCGGATTCACCAGGGCGAAGCCGGTATGGTTGAACTTGCTCTTGTCGCACAACAGAACGTTGCTCTTGCTTCGACGGAGCATCGCCTTCTTGACTGCGGCATTGAGCTCGTTGTTGTCCCAGGCTCCCTCGCCCTCCTGGAAGGCGGCGCAGGAGTGGAAGCAGATGTCGGCGTGGAAGCCAAGGATGTTGCTGATGGTGATCGCACCGAGAAAGGCGCCATACCTTTCGAAATACTCGCCGCCGACCGAGATGACCTTGATCTTCGGCCGCTGAACGAAGTCGAAGACGATCCGCACGGAATTGGTGATGATGGTGAGGTTGATGTCCGGCAGGGACTGCGCCAGGTACCAGGCGCTCGAACTCTGATCCATCATCAGAACGTCGCCGTCGCGGATCAGCTTGACCGCCGATTGGGCGATGACCTTCTTGGCGGCCAGATTCTCCTGCTTCCGCGACCCGAAAGCCAGCGCCTCGACCCCGGTCTCCAGCAGCGAGACGGCACCTCCGTGGGTGCGGCGCAGATAGCCGGACTCCTCCAGCGTCCGCAAATCGCGGCGGATGGTCTCCACCGACACGCCGAACTGCTCGGCGAGGTCGGTGACGACCACCGACCCCAGGTGGTCGACGCGGTTGACGATTTCCCTCAGACGGCCAAAGAGCACGGCGCGAACCCTTCAATCCGGCAAAACCAAACACAAACAGTCATATTCGGTCGTATCCTTTTAGGCCCAAAGTCGCAGATCCGCACTTCTTTTTTTCGCTCCACGATGAGACTTTCGTCGGGATCATAATGGCCAATTGTCAAGTCTATGGATAAAAATCTCATATAATCAATCTATTACGCTCTTGTTTATACACTTTTCCGGATATATGCGCTTTCTGATCGGGCAGTCTCTGGCGCGGCATGGAGCGACCGGACTGACTATTGTGGACCGGAAGGCTGCGTGCTAAAGGGGCATAGACGGAAGTAAACGGGCATAAACGGGCATGGCGACCCATCCTGCCCCACCCGCGCCTCGATGACAGGCGAGCCGGCAGGCAACGAACCGGACTGGAGAAGACAAAAATGGATGCCAACGTCGCATTGCGAGAAAGCGTCATTCGGGCCTGCCAGGAGATGAACGCCAAAGGGCTCAATCAGGGCACCTCCGGCAACATCAGCGTGCGCTTCGGCGACGGCATGCTGATCACCCCATCGGGCATCGACTACGACCAGATGCAACCCGACGAACTGGTCTTCGTCGGCAAGGACGGCACGTATGACGACGACAAGGTCCCGTCGAGCGAGTGGCGCTTTCACCTCGCGTCCTACCGGGCGCGCCCGGACGCCAATGCCGTCGTCCACAATCACGCGCTCAACTCGGCCATCATCTCCATTCTCAACAAGCCGATTCCGGCCATCCACTACATGATCGCCACCGCCGGGGGCACCGACATCCCGGTCGTCGAATACGCGACCTACGGCACCCAGGAGCTTTCGGATTACGTCGAGGCAGGCCTCAGGACGCGCAAGGCGATCCTGTTGCGCCACCACGGCATGATCGCCACCGGCGCGAGCCTGGCCAAGGCCATGTGGCTGGCCGTCGAAGTCGAGACGCTGGCGAAGATGTACCTCGGCCTTCTCCAGGTGACGGACAATCCGCCCTGCCTCAGCGACGCGGAAATCCACAAGGTTCTCGAGAAGATCGAGAACTATGGCCTGCGGGAGAAATAGGCGGTCCGCACGCCCCGACCGCGCGGCAGCCAGGCCTGCGCCGTTCGCCCCGCCTGCGGACGCGACGGCACGGGGGTCTCTTCCCCGTGCCGTCCCCGCGAGGGCCCGCCGACTCGGGCCTTGGACAACCGGATCCGGCCGGTGCCTGATGCGGTCGCCTCGCTCCGAGGCACTCCCCCTCCTTGCGCATCGCCCGCACCGATACCTTCCAGAGATAACGCATCTCCATCAATTCCCTGGGGAACGGCACGAAAGGCGGGGCGCATCATCAGCCAGAGCATGCGCTCCACCGGTAGGAGCGGCTCGCCAGGCGCCTGCGCCATGCCGTCGCCGTCCCAGTGGTAACCGAAGTTGAAGGTGGCGAATCGTCGAGGCCCGGATGTGCGACCAAGCGCAGCATCGTCTCGGTGAGGCCGGGCAGATAAGCCGTTGATGATCGACGCCACTCCCGCCCGGTTAGCCGTGGCGTTCAAGATACCGCTTCCGTCGCACACTGTTGACGTGGAGGCTGAGCGCCCTGGCGATCGTCTCGTTGGAGAGGCGGGCGCGAAAGTCGCTGCTGCGTTGATGGCGCTGGAAGCCGTGAGGGCTGCCCGGTTGGGGACGGCGGTGCTGCTGACGCTCGATGACGACTGAATTCAGCGCGGACGAGGGTCAGGAACCGGGCGGAATGCGGAAATAGCCCTGTATTTTCTACGGATGGTTCAAGGATTGTTACGAAATCCTCAGCTTCAGGACTTCGATCCGCCGCTCGGCTTGCATCCGGCGCAAGCCCAGGCTGTCGAGGCGGACGGGTTGGCCGGCTTGCCGTCGACATCGTTGCGATGCATGGCGGCTGTGATCCGAGCAGGCAGGCATTCCTTGGAGGGGATATTGACAGCGCCATTCAATCGAAAGTACCGTTTGGCTAATGGATTTTGCGGATGGTTGGGGATAAACGCTGGTCGGAATCCAATACAGAATTTGATTGTCCCCAATCCCAGATTTTTAAGTAAGAGATTGTTCCATAAGGAATATAATATGGAGTTGAACGTGCCGGCCATAATGGCGGCCGAATGCGGTATGACCGCCGTGGGAGTTGCATGAATCCACGTGTGTCATATAGGAGCAAAAATCTGGCAGATTAATTGCATCCCATCTGTCATGGCTCTTGATTGGACGTCCTGACGGGCAAGCTTGCGGTTCAAGTACCAAAGAAGACGAGTTTGAGCTTTAAAGGGGCTTTATGGAAAGTCTGTTGTCCCCCGAGGCCGCCGAGATGGCGAAGACCGCCCTCGACGGATCGCTGAGTGGCGAACGTCGGTCCGCCGCGATGACTCAGCCGCAGCGCGGGGGAGTTACGGTCGACAGCCTCGTGCGCCGCCAGGGCTTTCACGCCTTCTGTCCTTTCGGAAGAGTCGTCCATTACCGTGCCCGCAAGACGATTGCGATGACGGCCCCTGTTTTCCGCGGTTATGTCTTCGTTCGCATGAATCCAGGGCGGGCGCGCTGGCGCTCGATCAATGGCGCGCTTGACGTGCGATCGCTGGTGACCAACGGCAATTCGCCCCTGTCGGTCCGTCCCGGCGTCATCGAAACTCTGGCGGCGTCGACCGATACCAACGGCATTCTTGCCTTCGCCGATCACTTGCAGCCGGGCATGGCGGTGCGCCTCAGGGCGGGGCCGCTGGCCGGGCAACTTGGCATGATTGAGCGGCGCAGTGGGAACAACAGGTTGATATTACTGATGAACTTGATGAAACAGGCTCGGATGATCGTCTGTCGGGACATGATCCGTAAGGTGATGTGATCATCTTGTGACTTGGACATGTGATGCGCCGATAGTCTTTGGTTGGGGCGTGAGAGAGCGGTAATGGGCTGTTCGGCCACGGCGGCGCGATTGCTTTGGGGCGAAGTTGCTTCAAGCGGAGTGCGGTAGCTTTTTATCCGGTGGCTGATTTTGTGCGCCGGGTATTCGTCGGCTCGGGACCTTTGGCGAACTGCGTTCGGGACGCGACGCTGCCTGGCGCCGGAAGCGGTTTGAAGTGCTTTGAAAGTCGTTTGAGTTTTTTGGAGTATCGATTTTGAAAATCGTGATGATCGGTTCTGGCTATGTTGGTCTTGTGTCGGGGACGTGCTTTGCCGATTTCGGCCATGACGTGGTCTGCATGGACAAGGCGGCGGAGAAGATCGAGGCGCTGGAACGCGGCGAGATCCCCATCTACGAACCCGGCCTCGACGCGCTGGTCGACAGCAACGTCAAGGCGGGCCGGCTGACCTTCACCACCGATCTCGCCGGTCCGGTGGCCGAGGCCGACGTGGTGTTCATCGCCGTCGGCACGCCGTCGCGGCGCGGCGACGGCCACGCCGATCTCTCTTACGTCTACGCCGCCGCCCGCGAGATCGCCGCGGCGGTCAAGGGCTTCACCGTCGTCGTCACCAAGTCGACCGTGCCGGTGGGGACGGGCGACGAGGTCGAGCGCATCATCCGCGACACCAATCCCGAGGCCGACGTCGCCGTGGTCTCCAACCCGGAGTTCCTGCGCGAGGGCGCCGCCATCGACGACTTCAAGCGGCCCGACCGCATCGTCGTCGGCTACGAGGACGAACGGGCGCGGGCGGTGATGACCGAGGTCTACCGGCCGCTCTACCTCAACCAGGCGCCGCTGTTGTTCACCTCGCGCCGCACGTCGGAACTGATCAAGTATGCCGGCAACGCCTTTCTGGCCATGAAGATCACCTTCATCAACGAGATCGCCGACCTCTGCGAGAAGGTGGGCGCCGACGTGCAGCAGGTGGCGCGCGGCATCGGCCTCGATGGCCGCATCGGCGCCAAGTTCCTGCATGCCGGCCCCGGCTACGGCGGCTCCTGCTTCCCCAAGGACACGCTGGCGCTGGTCAAGACCGCTCAGGACTACGACAGCCCGATGCGGCTGATCGAGACCACCGTTGCCGTCAACGACACGCGCAAGCGGGCGATGGCGAGGAAGGTGATCCAGGCGGTGGGCGGCGACGCCCGCGGCAAGACGGTGGCCGTGCTCGGCCTGACCTTCAAGCCGATGACCGACGACATGCGCGACAGCCCGGCCATCTCGATCATCCAGGCGCTGAAGGACGCCGGCGCCAGGGTGATCGGTTACGACCCCGAGGGCATGGACAACGCCCGCGCGGCGATCGACGGCATCGCCCTGGCGAGCGACGCCTATGACGCGGCCAAGGGCGCCGACGCGCTGTGCATCGTCACCGAGTGGAACGCCTTCCGGGCGCTCGACTTCCCCCGCCTCAAGGCGCTGATGGCGGCGCCGGTGCTGGTCGATCTCCGCAACATCTACCGCCGCGACGAGGTCGAACGCCACGGCTTCAGCTACACCAGCGTCGGACGGGCGTAGAAGATCATTACTCGAATAAATTCAGCTAGATAGCGAGAAACCCAATGTCAGTCGGAAAAACAGCTCTTGTTACGGGTGTTACCGGACAAGACGGCGCTTATCTGTCCCAATTGCTACTCGACAAAGGCTATACCGTCCACGGCATCAAGCGGCGGTCATCATCCTTCAACACAGGGCGCATTGAGGGCATTTATCAGGACCCGCATGTCGAAAACGCCCGCTTCCATCTTCATTACGGAGACATGACGGACTCGACCAATCTCATCCGCATCGTCCAGGAGACCCAGCCCGACGAAATCTACAATCTCGCCGCCCAGTCGCATGTGCGCGTGTCGTTCGAGACGCCCGAGTACACCGCCCAGGCCGATGGCATTGGCACGTTGCGCCTGCTCGAGGCAATCCGCATTCTCGGCATGGAGAAGAAGACGCGCTTCTATCAGGCCTCGACTTCCGAGCTGTACGGCCTCGTCCAGGAAGTGCCCCAGCGGGAAACGACGCCATTCTATCCGCGGTCGCCTTACGCCGCTGCCAAGCTCTACGGCTACTGGATCGTCGTCAACTACCGCGAAGCCTACGGTCTGCATGCCTCGAACGGCATCCTGTTCAATCACGAAAGTCCGCTCCGCGGCGAGACTTTTGTGACGCGCAAGATTACACGCGCCGCGGCTGCTATTCGGCTCGGTAAGCAGGAGAAGCTTTATCTCGGCAATCTCGATGCCAAGCGCGACTGGGGACACGCCCGAGAATACGTGCGCGGCATGTGGATGATGCTTCAGCACGACGAGCCGGATGACTATGTGCTCGCCACCGGTGAGACAACCGAAGTCCGTCAGTTCGTCGCTTGGGCCTTCGAGGATGTGGGCATTCACCTCGACTGGCAGGGCGAGGGCGTCAATGAGAAGGGCTTCGACCGGCTCAGCGGCAGGACCATCGTCGAAGTTGATCCTCGCTATTTCCGCCCGACCGAGGTCGATCTGCTGATCGGTGATCCGACCAAGGCGCAGACCAAGCTCGGCTGGAAGCACGATACGAGTGTGCGAGAGCTCTGCCGCGAGATGGTCAACGAGGACCTCAAGGTCATGCAGACCGCAACTGTCATGAAAGAGGCCTGAGATGGCCTCCTACGATCTCAAGGGCAAGAAGGTTTGGGTGGCGGGCCATCGCGGCATGGTCGGTTCGGCGCTGGTGCGACGGCTTGCGGCCGAGGATTGCGAAGTGCTGACAGCCGATCGTGGCGAGCTTGATCTCAAGGATCAGGCCGCCGTCCGCGCCTGGGTCGGCAACAGGAAGCCCGACGCGGTGTTCGTCGCTGCGGCCAAGGTGGGTGGCATCCTCGCCAACGACACCTACCCGGCGGACTTCCTCTACGACAACCTGATGATCGAGGCCAACGTCATCGAGGCGTCGTTCCGGGCTGACGTCGAGAAGCTGTTGTTCCTCGGGTCGTCCTGTATCTATCCGAAGCTCGCGCGCCAGCCGATCGTTGAAAGCGCACTGCTTACCGGCGAACTCGAGCCAACCAACGAATGGTATGCAATCGCCAAGATCGCCGGCATCAAGCTCTGCCAGGCCTATCGCAAGCAGCACGGCGCCGACTTCATCTCGGCCATGCCGACCAATCTCTATGGCCCCGGCGACAACTTCGACCTCAATTCCAGCCATGTGATGCCGGCGCTGATCCGCAAGGCGCATGAGGCAAAAACACGGGGCGATAGGCAGATCGTCGTCTGGGGCACCGGCAAGCCGCTGCGCGAGTTTCTGCACGTTGACGACTGCGCCGACGCCTGCGTCCACTTGATGAAGGCCTATTCGGACTTCGAACACGTCAATGTGGGCTCGGGCGAGGATCTTTCGATCATGGAGCTTACTCGGCTGATCTGCAAGGTGACGGGCTTTGAGGGAGAGATCGTGCACGACCTTTCCAAGCCCGACGGCACTCCACGAAAGCTGATGAGCGCGGAAAAGATCCGCAGGCTCGGATGGAGCCCGCTAATTGCCTTAGAAGACGGGCTGAAGTCAACCTATGCGTGGTTCTTGGAACATGCCGAAATGAGGCGTGCAGGATGATTTCGGCAGGCAAGCGCATTCTTATTGTCGGTATGAACTTCGCGCCTGAGTTGACGGGCGTCGGCCGTTACACAGGTGATCTCGCGCCGGAACTTGCTGCGCGCGGACATGAGGTGACGGTCATAACCGCCGCTCCCCACTATCCCGGCTGGAAAGTGCAGTCACCTTACCGAAACCGTTACTGTGTGCGGATGGAGGAAGGTGTTCGGGTGCAGCGTTGCCCGATCGTCCTGCGGGAGGCAATGCAGGGCATCTGGCGACTGATCGCTCCTATCAGCTTCGCGATTGCCTCTGCTCCCCTGGTGGTCTGGAACATCCTTATCCGTCGCCCGGACGTTATCCTTTGCGTGGAGCCGACCCTTCTCGCGGCGCCCACAGCGTTAATATGCTGCATTGTCACCTCTTCTCGCTCAGTCCTGCATGTGCAGGATCTCGAGATCGATGCAGCCTTCGCGGTCGGACATCTCTCGGCGCGCGGCTGGTTGCGTGCTCTCGCTCTCCGCTTCGAGCGGACTTGTCTACGCCGCTTTACGCGAGTGGTCACGATCTCGGAGCGGATGCGCGAAAGCCTCGTCCGTAAGGGAGTCGAGGAGAAGCGGACTGTCGTCATCCGCAACTGGGTTGATCTTGAGCACATCAGCCCAGGCCCGATCGACACGGCCTATCGCCGCGAACTCGGCATCCAGCCAGACCGCTTCGTCGTTCTCTACTCCGGCAATATAGGCGCCAAGCAAGGGCTCGACGTGCTTCTTGGTGCGATGGAGCGTCTGAAGGACAAGACAAATATAGAATGTGTGATCGCAGGCGAGGGGCCGGCAAAATCCGCGCTTATTGAGGGTTGGGGTCACCTGCCAAACATACATTTCATTGCATTTCAGCCTTACGAACGGCTGAATACGTTCCTAGGGCTGGCGGATCTGCACATAATCCCCCAAGATGGCAATGCCGCCGATCTGGTTCTGCCGTCCAAGCTCGGAGGTATTCTCGCCAGCGGGCGCCCTCTTGTCGTAACAGCACATCCAGGCACCGAACTCGTCGATTTCCTCGGCGAGGCGGCACTCATCGTTCCGCCAGGTAATGTCGAGGCGCTTGCCGCAGCCATCGCCACTGCAGCTTCGGCGGTGGAGGCGGATCTTCATGGAAGCTTATGTCGTCGCAACCTAGCAGGCGTTCTCGATCGCGAGGCCGCTATGGATCAGTTCGAGGCGGTTTTGATATCATAGGCCACCGTACACGACAGTTTGGGTGAGAGCTGGATGGCGGGGTTAGGTTGGCTGATCATTGTCACTAGATCATTGCTACTAATCGCGAGGACCCCAGACAGGCCCTCAACGACTACCGCAAAATATAAATCAACGAGTGCCTATTCGGTAGTGCAAAGGCCTGCGGTCTCAACCTCGAAGACACTTTCATCCACTTATATGAAAAGCTCTTATGCCCGCTGATCGTCGTTACTCTGAGTATGCCTAGGTGTTTAATCTCAGGCTTTGATGGTACGTTATTTTCCTCTGCTTGGAGGGATGCGCTATGGGCCAAGTTCTACGCGGCAGCGCCACAACGACAGAGGCAGTTTGTCGAGCGATACAACATAGCCAAGAGAGCCTGAGGGTTCTTTCGAAGCGCTACAGCATCAATCATACCACTTCGGTCAGATTCTGATCTTTCGGATGTAGGGATAGTTGGTGATCGCGGCGATGCGTCCGGTTTCTGCCATGAGGTCGTTCCATGCCTTTGCGCATGCATCTCCGAATTTCCGGAGCCACCTCTTTACGTACAAAAGCCTATCCGCTCGACAGAACCGCTTACACGCGGCGAAACGTCATCGAACGCCTGTGCTGTCGTCTGAAAAAGTGGCGCAGGATCGCCACCAGGTATGACCGCTTGGCTGAAACTATCTCGCAGCCATCGCTCTCGTTTCAATCGTCATCGCCTGGAATTGAATGAGTCCCCTACCTAACCAAACATCAATCAAACCCAAAATATGAAGAGCCGTGCAGAGTAATCATAGGCCTCAAACTACCGCCAAGTTGCTGAAAATTCCATTTCTCTCGGTGCTCCGGCGTGATGGCGCAGGGCTTCGTCTGCAAGACGTAACTCTTCATAGCCTTGCGGTACCATGACAGCCGCCAAGAACCGCTCATAAGTCAGACCAGACTGACCAAACAAACGGGGGTCACTTCAAACTCCTTTTGACCGGTCATGCGCAACAAGCCTTCGGTAAATCCATATGAGCTGGATTGTTCCCAGGACAGCCGAAGAAATCGAGTAGAACCATATAGCCGTCAGACCACCATAGTGGGCTGCTAGCAGGGCGCCACAGACGCCCAAGGGGAGCACGCCGCTTACGAGACCGAAGAGGAAGTTCTCCTTTTGGCCATTAAAAAGGTTGGAGGCATTGCCCAGTGGGGTCAGAAGTAAGCGGATCCATAGGAATGGCGCCATGGCACGGGCATACTCACCAGACTCCCCCCAGCCATGGCCGAGCAGAAGCGTGAACAAAACCGGGCCGGCTATTACTATTGGGACATATAGCAAGGCTCCGGCTGCGCCCAGAATCGTTCCAGAACTTAGAAAAATCGCCGAACTGCTCTTCGCTGTCCGAAGTTCGGTGACAAAAACACGTGTCGCTGCATTTCCAAGCAACCGAATAGGTGCGTTTAGAATCCTCATCGCACCGCCATAAATGCCGGCCAAAGCCGCCCCGCCGACATAACTAAGCAAGAGAGGGGTTGCGTTTTGCGAAAAATTCGCCAGAAGGGCGGCGCTCGCGTTCAAAGCGGGAAATCGCCAGAATTTTCGAGCTACGCAAACCGTGCGCGACCAAGATAACCGGGCCAGCTGCCATCTTGCTTCCGATGAAATAGAGAAGATAAAAAAAAGCAGGCGTGCAAGGGTGGAGAATACAATCCCGGCTATCAACGCATATAGACCGAAGCCCAGATAACCTCCGGCAACTTGCACGATCGCCTGAAGGCTATATTGGATCGTACGGCCTATGCCGCCCCTGATCGGCATATCATAGCGTAAATTGTAGAAATCAAAAGAAAGCGGTATAACACTGAAGAAAAGTATGACCGGAGCAGTCCAAAGAAGTTCTTGATAGGTTTCGATGCCGAATGCCGATGATATGGCGCCACCGAACACGATAGCGGGAAACATCAGTATCAAGGACATCATCAATGGAAGCACGATGCATAGTCGAAGCAAGTGGTGCACATCCTCATCGTCAGCCAGTGATAATGCAAGCTCGTATCGCCCGGCAGCGGAGCTGCCAATCAAGTTTGCAATTGAGGACAAAATGATATATGTGCCAAAGATCTCAACGCCGTATAGTCTGGTGAGCAGTGGCGTGCTGGCTACAAGAAATAACTGCCCTAACAGCGCTCCACCACTGACTGTAGCTAGCCTTTTTACGAAACGATTGTTTGACAATTTTACATTTGCTCCATTGAATATAGGTTTTAATGGCTTAATATCATGTATTTGGTAGTGCATTAAGAACTTGTTATGCTCTATCGCCAAATGTAGCATCTACTACTGGTTTTGGCCATAAGGGGTTTTGGCTTTGAAGATCCAAGATAAACACCGCGTATTGGTTGGACAGTTTCTGCACAAGGTAGCGCACTCTCGTCTTCGTGCCGTGGTGCTAAGGAATTTGGAACAAATTGAACTGGGTGTCGAAAAGGATATCGACTTGCTGGTTCATCCGAAGGATCTGGCTGTTGTCGAGCGGAACTTCCGAGAAGTAGCGATGTCTCATGAAGCAATCCTGCTGACAAAGAACGTTGGGCTTGGCGGGCTACAGGTGGTCGCTGCATTCCCAAACATCACCGAGGAGAAACCCGTTCAAATTCATTTGGTCACATACTTGACGATCAAGACGGATAGTATGAGATCTGCTGTACCCGGGTTATCAACAAAAATTGCATATCACGATATTGCCACTGAGGAAGCGGAAATTCTCGGTAACAGGATAATGGTGCCCGCATCCATTTGGGCGCTGCTGTTGTCGCTGCAAAGGCTCATGGTCAAACCTGGCCCTCGCTATTCGGGCCTCGTCCTTGATAACCTCGACGCGATTTCGGATGATGAGCTTCGGCAAGCCGTGCATCATTCCGTTGCGAAGGCCGAATACGGCAATATTCCCCATTTGAGCAAGCGCCTGCTGCTCAGTCTCGGAACAAGGGGCGGCCACATCCCGGCGGTGATCTCCGCAGTTGGGCAGACCCTGTCATCGATGTTCCGGCGAAAAGGGATAATCGTGATTTTTTCTGGTCCGGATGGCGCCGGCAAGAGTACAAGCACCGGAATCTGCGTGTCCTTCCTCAAAGAGCAGCTTGGACTAAAGGTTCGGCACGTAAAAGGTCTCACTCTGGGTAGCGCGAAGCTGAATCCGGCCATGATGGAAGTTCACAAGCGCCTTCGCGGCGTGCCGATCAGCGTAAATAATGCCAAGGCGGACTTGGAGTATCGCGATCGGCAGCCCAACAAGGGTGTCGCCATATGGAAGGCTCGAAGGCTTGCCGGTCTGCTGTCATATATTGTTCAGTACTACCCGGCATACGCCTTAGCTCGATGGCGCAATCTGATGGGCGTAACGGTGGTCGTGGATACCTCCGTATTTGACCGCTTCGTCAAGTCGCATCGGCCAAGATTCAGATGGCTTGAGAACTGGGTGGTGCCGATACTGCCGGCAGGCGATGTGATATTCCAGCTAAAAGCGGATCCTGTTGCGATCAATTTGAGGAAGCCGGAGCTGACCGTCATGGAAATCAAAGAATATTACGAGGTTATGAATAATATTATTTCGTGTAAATCGTCTGCGATAAGAGTGATCGATACCGGAACCGGGGTTGATGCGGCTGCGCAGATTATGAAAGCTGAGCTATTACACAAACTATCTCGAGTGACTGAGAGATGAGAAACGCACCTGTTGCAGTATTTGCATATAAAAGAGCCGATGCGCTAGCCAACCTTCTTCGGTCGCTGGCAAAATGTGATGGGTATCAGGATACGGAGATATTTATCTTTGTTGACGGACCAAAAGCATCTGGCGACGCAGAAGAGGTGAAGGCCGTTCGTGCTGTCGCCGATGCCTCGGCAAACGGCCATGTGCATGTTCGTGCAAGCGAGGAGAATCTCGGACTCAAGGCGTCCATTTCAAGGGGCGTTACGGAACTAACGAAAACCTATGGCCGCGTTATCGTTCTTGAGGACGATTTAGAAGTTTCCTCCAATGCTCTTATCTATTTTAATGCGGCCCTCGACAAATATGAGGATGATTTGCGGGTTTGGAGTATCTCGGGTTTCATGTATGCCGTTCCGGCATTGAGCGGCAGACGTGAGGCATTTTTTCTTCCATTTGCTCATCCTTGGGGGTGGGCCACTTGGGATAGAGCCTGGCGGCACTACAACATAAACGCCGCTCCAACATTGGAAAACTCCAGATCAAGAAGCTTCAAAGAAGCTTTCAGCATGTATGGCTTGGCCAATTTTGCGCAGATGATGAAATTGGCTCAAGATGGCCTGCTCAATAGCTGGTATCTTCCCTGGTACTACATGATCTTTGCGAAAGGTGGGGTTTCGCTGTTTCCGCCTCGTCCGTTGGTGGTCAACCACGGCATCGGCGGAAAACATGCGACTCATGGATCCCGGCTCAATCCTCATCGGATGCTGATGCCGAAAGCTAAATTGTCCGACAGCACTATCGAATTGCCTGATGTGGTCGAGATCGACTTTAGTGCGATCGATGTAATTAGGCGGTCTTGGGATGCCCGACTTCACCGGCTCGTAAACCTGGGGGGCGCCATAAAGCGTCGGTTGAAATGAGACGCCTCGTGCGCCGCATCTACCGCCTCGCGATGCTGGTTATCTGCGTCAGGAGAAACGTCATATTCCACCGGGATTTGCATGTCTCGAGGGGATCGCTGACCACGGCACCGCGCAGGCTCGAGATTGGCAGAAACGTGATCGTCGGCATACATGCCCGGATTGCCGTCGACGGCAAGATTGGCGACGGCTGCCTATTTTCAAGCCATGTCGGCGTCATAGGGCGATGCGACCATGACCATACCAAGTCGGAACCTTCATCAGCCAGAACCCCTGGACTTATAGCGACCCGGAGTCGGATCGCTCGGAACACCGCATAGTCATGGAAGACGACGTGCTGGTGGGACTCGGTGCAATCTTGTTATCCGGAATCGTGGTCGGGCGGGGGCGGTAGTAGCCGCTGATGCAGTGGTGGTCTGCGATGTGCCGGCTATACGATTGTGGCAGGTAATCCGGCGAAGGTGGTTTCACGCCGATTCTCTGAGGACGTGATCAAGGAACGTGAAGCGCTGCTTGGAGGGCAAAATCACTAATGACGATCGTCGAACTGATAGCGCTCCCCGGAGCCGGAAAAACCACACTCTATTCAGCACTCTCCAAATCGAGACCTGGCTCTGGTCTGCGCCTGCGACTTCAGGAGGAGGTGGTGCTGCAAGCCGCCCTTCCGCATCGGCTTTGGGTACTCCTCGCCATCGGCTTTTGGTTGTTTCCGTCACTTCGGGCCAACAAGGTTGTACGTTCGGTCGCAACCGCTTTGATACCGTCGGCCTACCATCGTTCGATAAAAATGGGCACTAGCGACGCCATATTCGGCACATCATCGCTCATCGCGTTTACTCGTGCGCTCTCTGCCGCCGGCTTTCGTCCGCGCAGCCCGGTTGAGCGAGTAAACTGGTTTATCAGAAACCTCATGGCCTTTGATTTATGTGGCCAACAGAGTGGATTGGTCATTCTGGACGAAGGGTTGGTGCAGAGGGCGCACTCCCTTGCTATGGAAGGTGCCCCGCAATCAGAGGTTTTGGAATACTTGTCGACGTTACCCCGTTCGACCATATGTGTTCATCTCTGTTTGCCAAATGAGGCAAGGATAGCCCGTCTTGGCGGCCGCGAGGGGGATAATCGGGAGCGATTCTCGGTTGATGGAGAGACGGACGCAATGAGCGCCATTCTTGAATATACGCGCCAAATCGGTATCAGAGTAATCGAGTTGGACGCCTCGCTCATGCCTTCAGAGATCTCCAGTAACCTTATAGATCAGCTGAGTAAACAGCCCATGGTCGAGTAATTATACCGAGCACGTGGTAAAATTCATTGGTACGGTGAGAATGACAACTTGAGGAAATTTCGGTGAACGAAATAGCCGATTCTTACGTTTCCAAAGCACCAAACCGAACTAGAGAGCAGGTCACGTCAATTGATGTGGCGAAGGGACTCGCCATTCTGCTTGTAGTGTTCGGCCATCTGGCAGGGCGTTCTCGCCCAAAGGTAATGGGTGGCATGATATCTCGCCTATGTGACGATTTACCAAGTTCATATGCCGCTTTTTCTTTTTAACAGCGGCTCTGTTTTTGCGGTGCCGCGCTCATTTGCCAAGGTTAAGGCCGATTACTGGGCTTTGTCCGCCAGCGCGCTGTGAGGCTACTCGCCCCATTCGTATTTATGGGTATTCTTGTTTTGTTCGCAAAGCCGGCAACATCTTCATTACATGTCGTTGACAAGGCACTGCCATCGTTAACACAAGGTCTCTTGAATTTGATTTTCTTTGCGAGCGGTAGTGCGGCGATATTTACATGGTATTGCCCGCATTTCTTGTTTTTTCAGTTATATCTCTGCTACTAAATAGACTTTTTGGAAAGATGTACGTTTTATCTGTTTGCCACTTCTATTTTCTGGATTGACCAAATCGGCAATTTTATATAAAAGATTGACTGCATATTTCGTTTTCTTCGCACTTGGCACATTGGTTGCGCAATTTGGAAATGGAAAGCCGGCGTCCGATTTGGTTGGGGTTGTTTGTTCCCCTCTCTTGATTATCTGTCTATCCCATTTTTCGAGTAAGTTAGTCGATAGCATGGTTCCTCTTATTATATGCTGAATACATGTTATTTTGTTAATTTTTAAATTTGTATATATCTGATAATATATTTATATACAATAATTATTATTGATTCTGAGTCTATTATCGTTAAATGTCCGATCTAGGGTGGTTGTGCGTTCTACATATATTGAAATATTAATGATGAATGGAGGTTATTGATCGATTATATTTAAGAGTTGTCTGCTTGTCTGCTTGTTACCACTGAAAAATAAACCGTGAGGCTGGATTGTGTTGATATTCATTGGTTTGGTTTCTGCATCGGCAGTATTCCTGTCGCCGGGATTTCTGCTGGCGCTTGTGACGATGCTCTATACGTTCGAATCCTCTGGAGCGCTGCCTGACGGCATAGGAACCATCGCGGTAATTGCCGGGATGGGGTTCTGGATTTTTAGGCTCAGACGTAGGGTTTCCCTCACACCTGTCGACTTCCTGGTGCTTGCTCTGCTGGCGCTACGATGCTTCTCTGCGATTTATTCCCCCGACCTCGAAGCAGACGTGCTGTTGTCTGCAGTAAGGGCCTCTGCCTACCTCGGTGGCATGTTTGTGCTTGGACGTCTGGTGGCGGGATCCGGACACAAAGATACGATCGGCAGGGAGTGGCTGATCTTCATGATTCCAGTCGCAATGGTATACAGTCTTGGCGTCCGCGTTGTTACCGGAGGGGGGCATCGATATATCATCGAGAATGCTACTGCGGTGGGCGCTTCTGTTCCGATTGGGCTGTGGGTAGCCATGAGCGCTACAGTAATCGTGACGTGGTGTTTCGGGAAGTCCGACCGGTCCAGCGATGATGGATGGTACCGCAAGGTCACGAAGTCCGCTCTGCTCATGACCTCTGTCTTGCTTGGGATTTCCTATGGGGTCATTTTACTGCTTGAGAACGGCACTCGAGGCGCGCTCATTGGTGCGATTGCGGCCGTGACAATGGCGCTGCTGGTCTGCACTACCGGCCGGCGCTACTGGATAGTATTGCTTCTCGCTGCCGGGTCGATGTTTCCCCTAGCAAGTTTGCTGGAATCGAGCGGATTTATATCCTACCTGAACGGTGGGAGCTGGGGGCGCTTGGGTCGTTCTGTGGTCGATTTTCTATCCCTTTTTGGCGTTGATTCCGGCGGCAAAGTGCTCGATGCGTCGAGCACCGCGCGCGTAATTATTCAAAGCCGAGCGCTGGAGCTATTTCAAGACAGCGTAATATTTGGACAAGGATACGGAAGCTCATCTTATTATCTGGGGATTTATCCGCATAATATCTTTTTGGAATTAGCGATGGAACAAGGAATTGTAGGTGTAGTGATTCTTTTTGCATTATTAAGTGTTGTATGGAGAAATCTAGTCGCCTCTCTTATGTCCGGAAATGAGATGGGAAGGATTATTTTATCTTCGGCATTTGTCATGTTGTTTGTGCAATATCAATTTAGTTTTACAATTGATAATGCGCAAGTACTGTTTTTTTTGATTGGGACACTAGCTTCCTCACCGAAAGAGCGTCCGGACTGGACCTTCACCCAAGAAGGCACCTCGGCGGCGAAGCAAGAAAATCGCCACTCTCTAGCTACTGACCAGCCATTCGGTCTCTCAAGATGGTAAGCGGAAAGATGCCGTACCCGGAGAACACTCCCAGGCGCGCTATGCTGGGACCATTCGTAAGCGTTAAAGCGGCCCCATTGACGTAGAGGTGGCTCGGTTTGTTTGGCCAATTGGCGGCTTCTACAAACCTCGTCAAATCAGGGCTTTTGTGATTCCCCCTTCCTTGTGGTGGAGGGCCTTGGAATGTCTGGCCTGCCTGGTCTTTTCGACTTTGACGACCGGCTGCAGCGCCTGGGCGACCTCGGCGACCAGTTGGAGGCGTTTGGCGCGACCGTCGACTTCGATATGTTCCGTGCCGACCTATCGACGGCGCTCGGCTCCTCCAACCGCCTGCAGGGCGGTCGGCCTCCGTTCGATCCGGTGATGATGTTCAAGGTGCTGGCGATCCAGGCAGCCAACAACCTTTCCGACGAGCGCGCCGAGTTCCTGACTAACGACCGCATGTCGTTTATGCGTTTCCTCGGGGCGACACTGTCGGACCGGGTGCCGGATGCGTGGACGATCTGGTTGTTCAGAGAGAAGCTCACCCAGGCTGAAGCCATCAAGCCGCTGTTCGACCGCTTCGACGCGGCGCTGCGCGCGTCCGGCTACATCGCCATGTCCGGGCAGATCGTCGACGCCACGTTGGTGTCTGCCCCCAAGCAGCGCATGACCAATGCCAAACGGAACACGGTCAAGGGCGGCCGCGTCCCCGAAGATTGAAAGACGCGGCCGGCCAAACTCCGGCACAAGGACCGCGACGCCCGTTGGACGGTAAAGTTCAAGAAAGCCAAGGGAAAGGCCGACGGGACCAAGCGGCCGGTCGACATCGCCATCCCGACCTATGGCTATCAGAACCATGTGTCGATCGATGCCGGCTTCGGCTTCATCCGCAAATGGCAGGCGACCGTCGCCGCTCTTCGATGTCGATGGAGCGCGGCGCAATAGGCGATGAGCTTCTACTCGACGATCGCTTCGAGGTTGGTGGCCGGGATGCGGCGAGCCGAGCTTCGCCGGCGGGTGGCTGGCCATCGGAACTACCCGTGTTTGCCTTCGGCTTTCGCCCGCCGATCAAATCGGGGCTGACGTAGTAGCGGTAACGACGTCCTTTCTTGTTGGCATGGGTCGGTGTCATCACGATGCCATCCTCGTCGTACAGCAGACCAGCCAGAAGGCTGCGCTGAATTGTGTCAGCCCCCACAATCTGCTTACCAACGCTCATCTCTGGGTTGAGCGAGATCATCAACTGCTGGAAGATCATGGCGACGTCGCAACCACGCACCGCTCCAATTTCTCCCTCTCCGAGCGTGGCAAGGCCGCAGTCGCCGAGCCAGATCGAACCGGCGACGATGTGTAGCGAGCCGCGCGGCAGAAGACGCATCACCGACTTGCCCGAGCCGCTCTCGCCGGCAAGGCACAAGGTCTCATCATACCACTTCGGTCAGACTCTGATCTTTCGGATGTAGGGATAGTTGGTGATCGCGGCGATGCGTCCGGTTTCTGCCATGAGGTCGTTCCATGCCTTTGCGCATGCATCGACGATGGCATGCTGGTCTTTGAAGATGCAGTGGGAGAGGAATCGCTCTTTGAAATAGATCCAGAGGCGTTTGACTGGGTTGAGTTCGGGCGAATAGGCCGGCAGATGGACGAGGGTAGCGTTGTCTGGCGGCTTGAGGCGCCCGGTGACGCGCCACCCGGCCTTGTCGAGCATGAGCACGACGTGGACGTTCATGGGAAGGCTTTTGGCGAAGGTATCGAGATAGAAGAGCCGCATCATCTCGGTATCGGCCCTTGGCAGGATCAGAGCGAAGGCGTCATCGGTGCCGGGACGGACTGCGCCGTAGATGTAGACCGACTTGAAGCGCCTGTCGGTACGCATGACCGGGCGGATGCCATTCTCGAATCGGACGCGGGCGTTTCGCCCCTTCTGCCTGACACGGGCTTCGTCCTGGAGCCAGAGCTGAATCTCCTGGCCTTTCTGTTGTTTGGCGATGCGCTTCAGGGCTTTGACGTTGCCCCTTTTTGAAAGCCTTCTGGGCGGCTCAGCCGTCGAGCGCGTTGGCGATCGCCAGCCGCCGCGAGCTACATGCCCGTCTCGCTCAAGCCGAGCTCGCCGGCAGCGGCCGGCCGCCCGGCGTTCAAGCTACTGACGCTCGTCGCGGACCGCGCCCTATTTGCCTTACGACTTAGGCCCCTGACGAAATAGATAACTCGAACCCGCCTTGCGAGTAATGTTCATTCTGCGCCCCTTGTCATTGGTTCCAACAAAGAGATATCCCCGCGTAGTAGCCGTCACGAGCCTCAGAACGGGATAGTCGGAATATGTCTTCGGGCAATCCGCGCCTCTGCCGATGACAACGGCCCTGTATCCCTTGGCCGTCTTCTGCAGGATCGGCGCTCCTGTGTAGCTGCTCAGAAGCACCTGGCAGTTGTCGGCAATCGGGGACAGAGAGAATCCTCCACCGATATCGTCTGCAAAAACCGGTGTGGACACAGCCGAAAGCGCCGCGACGACAAGCGAAATTGAAAACAGCTTCATCTGGAATTTCCCCTTTTTATAGCATTGGCAGAATGCTGGACAACCTCCAGCGCGCCCAACCAGCACAATCTGCCAACAGCGGATCGCCACGGCAGGTCCTCGATGGGCGAAACTTAATGGACTTCGAACAAAACCGCTCCGGAGTTGCCCGCCTAGCCCTCTACAATCCGGGCACCGATAATCTTCGAGGCTGCGGCGCTCATCGGCCCCTGACGGCAGCGATCACCCGAAGGACCGGCGTCGCAGAGAGATTGTAGGGCCTTGATTGTCGCCGAGGTCAATAGGCCGTTCAGCGGTCCGGCGTAGATGCCAGCGTCCTTCATCCGCCACTGAAGAACGTACACATAGGCGTTTGCGTTGGCGCGCCTCATGGCTTCGATCAAACTGCGCCGCGAGGACAGCGGAGACGCATCTATCCGCACAGCCAGCTTTTCGAAATCGGCGGTGGACCGTGCCCGGGAAGCATCGATCAGGAATGATTCGCGTTGCTTCATTGCTGCGGGCAAGACGCTGGCATAGCGATTCAGCGCCTCTACCGCCTTGACGATGGACTTCGGAAAGGCCTTGCCCTTTCCGCTCCGATAAGCAGCAACGAGGCTTGCCGCTGCCGACCCATTACCTGAATCGGCGGCCGCGACCAGCAAGGCGACGGCGCGCTTGGGGCTTTGAGCAACGCCGCGCCCCCAGAAATAGGCTTCCGCCAGCTTGGGCACGGCGGCGTCAATGCCATCGTTCATAGCCTTCTCGAGAAGCCTTATACCTTCGGCAGGCTTTGAGGCCGGTCCGAAGGCCCCGCGTAGATGGCCGTCCGCCATTGTCAGCAAAGTAGAGTTCGCGCCGGCCGCAACGGCCGCATTCATGAGTTCGAGAGCACGCTTTGTATTTCTCGGTATGCCCACCCCGTTCATGTACATGGACGCAAGACGGTTCATCGCCGGGACATTTCCCGCCGCAGCCAATCTATCGTAGATTTCCGCAGCCGCGCGTGGGTCGGCGTCAACATACTCGCCTTTGGCTAGAAGTTCGGCCAGATAGAGAGACGCGGAGACGTTGCCGGCATCGCTCTCGGTTTTGATGATGGCCAACCCTTTTTCCGCGTTGCGAGCTTCGCCGAACCCCTGCAAGGCGGCATCGGCAAGCCGACGCCATGCATCTTTGTGGCCGGCCTCGGCTGCCTTCGCAAAATATGCGGTCGACTTGGCGGGATCGGTGGCAACGAGGATACCATCGCGATAGATTACGCCAAGCCGGTTCATCGCCCTAACCAGCCCAGCGTCGGCGGCCAACTCGAGGAAATGAACGGCGCGATCGCCATCTGCCTCAATTTCGCCATTCCCCGAGTAGAGATCTCCGAGCGCCAAGGCTGCGGTGGCGTCGCCGCTCTCGGCAAGATCCGCCAGCATTGCGGAACCCGCCGATGGATCGGCATCCACGCCGCTACCATTGATGAGTGCAAATCCCACCAGCTTCCGGGCCTTCTGGTTGCCGGCGTCCGCCGCGATGCGACCATAGTGGAACGCCAGGACGGCGTCCTTCGGAATGTCGCCTCCCCCGTCGCTGAGCAATTCGGCCAGCCGGCCGGCAGCACGTATATTGCCTCCGTCCGCGGCCTGTTTTAGCAACTCAAGGCCTCGGGGCGCGTTGCGAGGCACGTCGCCGCCATCAAGAAGAAGATCTCCAAGCTGGGCAGCGGCGTCACGGTGACCTTGCGCAACCGCCCTTTCAAGGAGTTCGGCTGCCAGCGGGATGTTCTTTTCAACGCCTGTACCCTTCAAATAGGCGCTGGCAGCCGCAAACTGACCTCTTGCATCACCCAGATCCGCCGCAGCAAGATTGGCTGCAAAGGCCTTTGCCGGATCGGAAGGCTCAACCCCGCCTTTCTGATAGAAGGAAGCTACCTTCAGCCAAGCCGATACGTCGCCCATGCGTCCAGCCGCCTCGAGCAATTCGATGGCTTTATCGGCCGACCTCTCGACGCCGACACCTCCGAGATAAAGATCCGACAAGAGGCGCGCTGCTTCAGGGCTAGTTTCCGCCGCCGCAGTCAACGTCTTCAGCGCATCGGCAGCCGCAGGTGAAGCCGATTCCTTGCGAATGATGCGGGCCAATGCCTTAGGGCTGTCAGCGGCATTGACCGCGTCACTTTTGGCGGTAGAAGGATTTGCCTCTTCGCCGACAGCCGACATACCGCCAGCCGCAAGAACGACGAGAATCGAAGTCGCGAAAAGAAGGGGACGTGCGGAGCGCATGTGTTCTCCAGTAGATTAACCCTGTATGGGCTGAAGCCCAAATCAGGAAAATGCATCTGACCCGAGCCCACTGGACACACACCCGGATCGGCGAAGGCAGAGTACGCGCGTAATCATACGGATGATGCCGACATCGGTCGCCATGTCAATAGCAGTTCCGGCAACCGTCAGTGAAGTGTAGCCGGCCAGTGATACCACTTCCGTCAGATCCTGAACTTTAGGATGTAGGAATAGTGAAGCGCTACCCGTTTCTAGGCCAGCGGGAACTGGAAAATTTCGGCCTGTTTGGCTCATCCCAGCGAGGCTGCCGGAAGGCCATTCATGAACACGATCGGCGGCTTGTTGCCGATCGCGCTGTGCGGTCTGACCTCGTTATAGTCTCTACACCGATCCTTCATTTTCGCTCGCGCATCGTCAAGGCTCATGAACCAGTGGGTGTTCAGGCACTCGGCGCGGAGCTTGCCGTTGAAGCTCTCGATGAATCCATTATCGGTCGGCTTGCCTGGTCGTGAGAAAGCGAGCACGACGTCCTTCTGGTAGGCCCACAGATCGAGATCTGAACCGCCCGGGTTTGCCGGAGGCCATTTGGTTTAAATCACGCCGCCATGTCCGGTTCGCTGAGCATGGCTTAGTATCGTTCCTCGGCTTCGGCTGGCGGGATATTGCCGATGGGCTCCAGCAGCCGGCGATTGTTGAACCAGTCGACCCAGGTCAGTGCGGCGAACTCGACAGCCTCGAAGCTTCGCCACGGTCCGCGCCAATGAATGACCTCTGCCTTGTAGAGCCCATTGATCGTCTCGGCGAGAGCGTTGTCATAACTGTCGCCGACGCTGCCGACGGACGGCTCGATGCCGGCCTCGGCCAGTCGCTCGATGTAGCGAATGCTGACGTATTGCGACCCGCGATCCGGATGGTGCACCAAACCGAACTGGCGAACCGGCCGCCATTCATGCAAAGCCTGCTCGAGAGCGTCGAGGACGAAACTGGCATGTGCTGTTCTGCTCACTCGCCAGCCGACGATCTTGCGGGCGTAGGCATCGATGACGAAGGCCACATAGACGAAGCCGGACCAAGTGCTGACGTAGGTTAAGTCCGAGAGCCAGAGCCGGTTCGGCGCCGGTGCATGAAAGGCCCGGTTCGCCCGGTCGGGCGGGCATGGCGCCGCCTTGTCTTGAACGGTCGTCCGGATCGGCTTGCCGCGGATCACGCCGTGTAGGCCCATACCCTGCATAAGTCGCTCGACGGTGCAGCGGGCGACGTCGTAGCCCTCGCGCCATCTGTCGCCAGACCTTGCGCGTTCCATAGACCTCGAAGTTCTCGGCAAAGACACGAGTCACCTCGGGCCTTAAGGCCCCGTCTAGCCCTGCCCGAGCCGATTGCTTCGACGCATCAAGCCGTTGGGCGACATGGGCATGATACGTCGACGGGGCAATCGGCAGAACCCTGCAGATCGGCTCGACCCTATACGTCGCGCGATGATCATCAATGAAGGCGATCATGTCTTCGACCGGCGGTCGAGCTCCGCCAGTGCGAAATATGCCGATGCCTTGCGCAGGATCTCATTCGCCTGGCGCAGCTCGCGGTTCTCGTGTTCGAGAGCCTTCAGCTTCGCCGACATATCCGACGTCACCCCGGCCCTCTTGCCGGCGTCGACCTCGGCCTTCCGGACCCACTCGTTCAATGAAGGCGTTGAGCACCCGATCTTCCGGCGATCGACACGATCGCCTGCCAGCGCGACGGATGCTCGTGCGCGTGATCCAGCACCAGCCGAACCGCTCGCTCGCGCACCTAGGGGAGAGCTTGTTCGTCGTTTTGCTCGTCATGGCTCCATCCTCTCAGGAGTTTCAGCCACTGACGTCCCGTCCTCAGCCTGCTTCGGAACAAACGCAATCTGCGCTTCCGTGAACTTCGATGCCTTCATGGAACTCTCCCTGTCCCGTCTCGGGATCATAAGTGGAAAATTCCAATTCCAACTGACCTAGATTCCAGGGAGTACGTCACGATGGGCCAGAACGAACTTCAAACCGGATTAGCTGCAAGGGCAACGTCAGTTGTAGCCGGTCGTCAAAGTCGCAAAAGCCAGGCAGGCCAGACAGTCCAAAACCCTCCACCACAAGGAAGGAGGAATCACAAAAGCTATGATTTGACGAGGTTTGTAGAAGCCGCTAGGTGCCATGCTGTGGTAAGGCCATCGAAAGATGGGACCACCTTCGAATTTACTGCCTGATGGCCGAGGGCTCGCAACTACGAGTCCGAACCTGAACTTCCAGCGTCCTAAGCCGGATAATTATCCGTAAATAACTATTACTGTCACAAAACTTTCATTGCCTCACTATATAGTCCTTACGAGAAAACTGGAGGCACTGAAATGTATATATACGGAAGGAATCGAATGATTAATCACATGATATCGATATTTATTTCGTGTATTATGTGGTATGTAATATACATCATCGCCTTTTAAGTTTATGTTTAGATTAAAATATCGTTTATCCGAAGATAGCATGCGGCGGCACCAACGCTCTCAAGCCGAATGCCAAGTGGACGCCCGTCGCGCTTGCGATAGAGGCATCTAGACGGTTCTATTAGTCGGGTTTGCCAACACGCCGGGATCGCCGATTGCACGCGCGACCTGACGGCGGCAATATCGCAGGGGCTTTGGGTGTCCCTTGCGGGCCACCAGAGGTGGCCCCATCGTTTCGGACAGCTTGGCGGCTGAAATAAGCTAATGCCGGATGATATTATGCCGCCATTTTGTCGCCGGTGCCGATGGCGTCGGCCCGTTTTGATAATATGCCTCGTCGGGCGTCCGTCCAGCCAGCGCCGAGTGAGGTCTTTCGGTGTTGTAGGGGCCGATCCATTTCGTCTGGCCCGCCGGCAACTCCGATCCGGTCTCAAAGGCGTGACGATAGACGCACTCGTATTTCATCGACCGCCACAGCCGCTCGATGAAGACGTTGTCCATCCACTGACCACGACCATCCATGCTGATCCGGACGCCGGCATCCTTGAGCACGTGGGTGACGCGCGGACTGGTGAACTGGCTGCCCAGGTCAGGGTTGAATATCTCAGGCCCGTCATAACGGGCCAATGCCTCCTCCAGCGCTTTGATGCAGAAGTCGGCGTCCATGGTATTGGACAGCCGCCAGGTCAAAGCCTTGCGTGTCGCCCAGTCCATGATCGCATCAGATACAGGAAGCCCTTGCGCATCGGAATGCAGGTGATGCCCGAGCACCACACATGATTCGGCCGATCGATCGCCAGCCTTTTCAGCAGGTAGGGGTAAATCGGTGTTGGTGATGAGGCTCGCTGGTCTTCGGGTTCCGGTAGATCGGCGACAAGCCCATTTTCGCCATATCAGCCTGCCAACTCGCTCGCGGCCGACGGCATAGCCCAAACGGGGTAAATGCCGGGCCATCTGCCGAGCCCCGTAATACGGCGTCTCCAGAAACTGCTCGTCGATCAGACGCATCAGCGTCAGATTGATCGGGCTTTCCGGCGCTGGCCGGTAATAGTAGACCCCAGACGGCTCAGCGACAAAAGCGCGCATTGCCTGACAATCGACAGGCGCGGGCGGCGCGGCTCAATCATTTGCGGCCTCTGATCAAGCCCAAGCGAACAGAGGCACCCCGCAAAAACCCGTTCCAGCAGCAACTGGCCGATCTTCGCGTGGAGCCGCTCGATCTCGCCGGATCTGCCGACGCCATCGTTTCCGATTTACCCGAAAACGTCGCCGACATCCCCTCGATCGCCTGACGCGTCCATTGCGCGATCGTCGTGTGGTGGATTTCGTATTTGGCGGCCAACTCAGCCATGGTCTGCTCGTCGATCACGACAGCGCTTGGTTCCGCGAGGAACCCGAGGGACGAGGCATCGAGCCATGCATCCCGTTGAGCCGCTGCCGCAAAATCCCATACGACTACGACAAGGTTCTCTACCAACGCCACAAGGTCGAGAACCTGTTCGCCAAGCTCAGGGACTGGCGCCGCATAGCCCCCGATACGACCGATGCGTCCACACCTTCTTCTCCGCAATCTGCATCGCAGCCACGCTCATTTTCTGGCTCTAGTCAATGCGTCCTGAGCCTAGACTAAGGTTGTGCCAACGCTGATCGACCTCGGCAAGCGCCTTGGCGAGACGCACCTTCGCTTCAGAAGGATTGCACGTTCGCAAGGAGAACTTTTCTTCTTGCTTGCCGACCAACTCTCGGAGAGCATCCGGAACGCGCTTTCTAAACCAATAAATGCCAGTGTTGGGATGCTCGTAAGGGTGAGTCATCGCAAGGACCGTGTGTACCACCGTTGTGTACCAGTCCGGCGGTAAATAAGCCCGAAAGCCAATAGTTTCTGGAATATCAATGGTTTGTGAGTGCAATGGCGGAGAAGGAGGGATTCGAACCCTCGATAGGGTTGCCCCTATACACGCGTTCCAGGCGTGCGCCTTAAACCACTCGGCCACCTCTCCATACGGCCGGCGCCCCGGCTCGTGGCCGCGCACTATAGCGATGTTCGAAGCGAGCGCAAGGGGGTGATGAAAGGCATTTTGAAAGTCGGCTGAGCCGGATCGGACTGTCGCATCAGACCCTTGCCGATGGACGGTCCATGACGCCGCAAGAAGCCTGTTTCGGCCGGTGGACGAGGCGGGGTGCCTTCTCATAGGTCGGGGAAAATCGGCCGCGGGCGGTGGTCACCGGTGGCCGGTCGATCATGCCCGGAGCTGCGAGGCCGGCGGGTTCTCGCCGTCGATCGTCTGGCGGACGCTCTCGATGCGCCGCATCAGTTCGCCAGAGATGCGCGCCTCAAGCGCGTTGAGCACTGTCTCGGTGACAGCGCGGCGCTCGGCCTTGCGCTCGACCAGCGCCGGATCGCGCAACGGCCAGCGCAGCGTCGCATATTCGGCGAGGCGGGCGCAGTCTGGCTCCGTCCAGGTGACGGTGGCGAGGTCGACGACGATATGCGGCCTCAGGCTGCCCGGCAGGGCGAAGATCGTCCAGGACTTGGGCTCGAGGCCGTCGGTAGGGATCGCCCGCTGGCCGAGCGCCTGCCGGGCTTCCGGCAGCAACGTCGCAGCCGGGCGGCTGCCGGCGCTGAAGGCGCGGACGCGCGTGTCGCCGCGCTGGTTGAGCAGCGCCTCGGCCATCAGGCTGGTGGCGCTGTTGGTTTCGCACAGAAACAACACATCGACGGTCTGCATCCTGAACCAGTCCCTGACGCTCGGAGGTGTTGCCAATGTCATCGTACCGCCTCTTTCCGTCCCACCCGCAGGGAAGGCGCCGCGCCCCTCAACTCGGCCGCCGCTCCCCGATCTCCTCTGCGCCATGCCGATGGATTATCCATGACGTTTCCGAGACAGGCCGATGACGTCCCTCGGACAACGCAAAAGCATAAACCGCGCCATCCCGTCGCCGCCCTGACTCAAAACGCCTAGACCAAAGTCTAAGTATTTCATTCACAAGGCGGAATCGGCATGACGCCGGCCGGCGCATGGCAGGTATAGTGTCCGGGCCGGTCCGACAAGACCGCCGAAGGGCGAAGCGCCACGGAGGGTCGCACGGAGGCGCAGGCCGGCGGCAGGGCACCGGCGGCGCAATTGGCGGCTTTCTGGGCAAGGATCAGCCGCCGGCGCGAGCAGCGGACCGGCGGCTTCGGGAATTGCGGCGGGCGTCTTTTCCGACGTCGACAAGCTGCGGTCAGATCTGCCGCTCGACCAGCATCTTCTTGATCTCGGCGATGGCCTTGGCCGGATTGAGACCCTTCGGACAGGTCTGGGTGCAGTTCATGATGGTGTGGCAGCGGTAGAGGCGGAACGGGTCCTCGAGATTGTCGAGCCGCTCGCCAGTCGCCTCGTCGCGGCTGTCGATCAGCCAGCGGTAAGCCTGCAGCAGGATGGCCGGGCCGAGGTAGCGGTCGCCGTTCCACCAGTAGCTCGGACAGGAGGTGGAGCAGCAGGCGCAGAGGATGCACTCGTAGAGGCCGTCGAGCTTCTCGCGGTCGGCGTGGCTCTGCCGCCACTCGGTGGGCGGCTCGGGCGACACGGTGTGCAGCCACGGCTCGATCGACTTGTGCTGGGCATAGAAGTGGGTGAGGTCGGGCACCAGGTCCTTGACCACGTTCAGGTGCGGCAGCGGATAGATCTTGATGGGGCCGTCGATCTCGTCCATGCCCTTGGTGCAGGCGAGCGTGTTCATGCCGTCGATGTTCATGGCGCAGGAGCCGCAGATGCCCTCGCGACAGGAACGGCGCAGCGCCAGCGTCGGATCGACCTTGTTCTTGATCCACAGCAGGGCGTCGAGCACCATCGGCCCGCAGTCGTCGAGATCGACGAAGAAGGTGTCGAGGCGCGGGTTGCGGCCGTCCTCCGGGTCCCAGCGGTAGACACGGACCTCGCGGACGTGGCTCGCGCCCTCCGGCTTCGGCCAGACCTTGCCGGCCTTGATCTTCGAGTTCTTCGGCAGCGTGAGCTGGACCATGGAGCTGTTCCCTCGGAAGCTTTCGCGAGCCTCAGTACACCCGCGCCTTCGGCTTGATGTAGTCGATCTCGTTGGTCATCGTGTAGGCGTGCACCGGCCGGTAATCGAGGCTGACCGACCGCGTCTCGCCGTCGATCGAGGCGAGGGTGTGCTTCATCCACCCGGCGTCGTCGCGGCTCGGGAAATCCTCGCGGGCGTGGGCGCCCCGGCTTTCCTGGCGGTTGAGTGCGCCTTCCATGGTGACGACGGCCTGGACGATCAGGTTCTCGTATTCAAGCGCCTCAGTCAGGTCGGTGTTCCAGATCAGCGAGCGGTCGGTGGTTCGGAGATCGTCGCCGGCCGCCCAGCAGCCGTGGATCAGCCTGACGCCTTCCTCCAGCACCTCGCCGGTGCGGAACACGGCGCAGTTGGACTGCATGGTCTTCTGCATATTGAGGCGCAGCTCGGCGGTCGGCGTCGCGCCGGCGGCGTAGCGCACCCGGTCGAGCCGGTCGAGCGCGTCGGCGCCGGCGTCCTTCGGCAGGTCGGCGATGCGCCCCCCCTTGTCGATGATCTCGGCGCAGCGGTGGCCGACGGCGCGGCCGAACACCACCAGATCGATCAGCGAGTTGGAGCCAAGGCGGTTGGCGCCGTGCACCGAGACGCAAGCCGCCTCGCCCACCGCCATCAGGCCGGGCACGACGCTGTCGGCATTGTCGCCCACCTTGGTCAGCACCTCGCCGTGGTAGTTGGTGGGGATGCCGCCCATGTTGTAGTGGACGGTCGGCAGCACCGGGATCGGCTCGCGCGTCACGTCGACGCCGGCGAAGATCTTGGCGCTCTCGGAGATGCCCGGCAGCCGCTCCGCCAGGATCGCCGGGTCGAGATGGTCGAGGTGCAGGTGGATGTGGTCCTTGTTCTTGCCGACACCGCGCCCCTCGCGGATCTCCATGGTCATCGAGCGCGACACGACGTCGCGGCTGGCCAGATCCTTGGCCGACGGGGCATAGCGCTCCATGAAGCGCTCGCCCTCGGAATTGGTGAGATAGCCGCCCTCGCCGCGCGCGCCCTCGGTGATCAGGCAGCCGGCGCCGTAGATGCCGGTCGGGTGGAACTGCACGAACTCCATGTCCTGCAACGGCAGGCCGGCCCTGAGCACCATGGCGTTGCCGTCGCCGGTGCAGGTGTGGGCCGAGGTGCAGGAGAAGTAGGCGCGGCCGTAGCCGCCGGTGGCCAGCACCGTCTGGTGGGCGCGGAAGCGGTGGAGGAGGCCGGTCTCCATGTCGAGCGCCACCACGCCGCGGCAGACGCCGTCCTGCATGATCAGGTCGATGGCGAAATACTCGACGAAGAACTCGGCCGAATGCCGGAGCGCCTGGCCATACATGGTGTGCAGCATGGCGTGGCCGGTGCGGTCGGCGGCGGCGCAGGTGCGCTGGGCGATGCCCTCGCCGAAATTGGTGGTCATGCCGCCGAACGGCCGCTGGTAGATCTTGCCTTCCTCGGTGCGCGAGAAGGGCACGCCCCAGTGCTCCAACTCGTAGACGGCGGCCGGCGCGTTGCGGACGAGATACTCGATGGCATCCTGGTCGCCCAGCCAGTCGGAGCCCTTGACGGTGTCGTACATGTGCCAGCGCCAGTCGTCCGGCCCCATGTTGCCGAGCGAAGCGGCGACGCCGCCCTGCGCCGCCACGGTGTGCGAGCGGGTCGGGAACACCTTGGTGATGCAGGCGGTAGAGAGCCCCGCCTCCGAGGCGCCGACCACGGCCCGGAGGCCGGCGCCGCCGGCACCCACCACCACCACGTCGTAGGTGTGGTCGATGAACGAATAGGCGCGGCCGCCGACGCTGAAGGCGGCCCTGCCGGCATTTTGCTCTGCAACGGCCATGATCAGGCTCCGAAGGCGATCTTGAGAAGCGCCACGGCCGAGGCAATGCCGACCAGCGCCGAGAAGAAGGAATTGGCCATCAGCGACAGCACCCTGAGGAGCGGCTGATTGACGTAGTCCTCGATGATCACCTGCATGCCGATCTTCATGTGCCAGACGCTGACGCCGAGGAAGGCCAGCATCAGCACGGCGACGATAGGGTTGCCGAGCGTGGCGAGCACCGTGGGATAGTCGTCGCCTTGCAGCTTGATCAGCAGCGCGACGTAGACCAGCGACAACAGCAGCGCGGCGACGCCGGTCACCCGCTGCTGCCAGAAATGCCCGGTGCCGGTCTTGCCCGAGCCGAAGCCGCGGGCGCGCTTCAGCGGCGTTTCGATCTGGAACTTGGTCATGGCGACCTCAGCCGAACAGGGTGGCGACAACGACGACCAGCGCCGTCAGCACGAGGCCGGCCACCAGGTTGAACAGGGCCATGCGGTCGGCGGTCTTCTTCTCGAAGCCGTAGCCGAGGTCCCAGATGAAGTGGCGGATGCCGCCGATGGCGTGGTGGATCAGCGACCAGACGAGGCCGATGAGGATCAGCCGGCCGATCCAGGTCTGGTAGAGACCGTCGACGCGGGCGAACCAGACGGGGCCGCTGGCCGCCGCCACCAGCCAGACGGCGACGAACACCGTGCCGACGTAAAGGAACCCGCCGGTCATGCGGTGGACGATCGACATCGCCATGGTCAGGATGAAGCGGAAGACCATGAGATGCGGCGAGAGCGGACGGGAAGCCGAGAGGCGGGCGTCGGCCATCGGATGAGGTTCCCTCGTGAGGCGGGAGACGGACGCTCCCTTGGAGCGGCTCCTTACGCTGACGTTAGCGTCAAGGGGTCGAAATAGCGTGAGTCGTAAGTACCTTCTCGGAGGGGAGGCGTCAAAGCCAAATCGCCGTCCGGACGGTGCAAAACGATAAAGTGTACGCAGAAATGCGACTATATGCCTAGAGTCGCCGCCGATCGGGTTGGCATGATCCGATCGGCGGTGGCTCAGGCAAGGAAATCCGGAGCGATCGCCGCGGCATCGAGCCGGTCGATCGCCTCGGTCAGCTCGGTCCTGTAGTCGCCGCCTTCGAGGCAGTGCGAGGCGTCCGGCAGCAGGCGGAACAGCGGCGGCGAGGGCAGCCGCTCGACGAGTTCGCGGACGTTTTCCGGCGGCGCCACGATGTCCTTGCCGCCGGCGAATATGGCGACCGGCAGCGTCAGGCGGTCGACAAAGGCGAACACGTCGTGGCGCGGCCATTCGTCGAGGGCGCGCGGCACCTCGCGCCGGAGATTGGCGATACCATCAGGATGGTATTTCTCGCGCGCCTCGATCTGGCGGACGCCGGAGGTGAACGGCGACACCAGCAGCAGATGGCCGACCTTGCCGAGATAGTCGCCGGCGGCGAGGCGCATCACGGCATAGGCGCCCATCGAGTGGCCGCACAGGGCGAGATGACCGCCGCTCCAGCCGATGGCGGCGGCATTGCCGACCGCCCATAGGACGGCACGGCGAACGTCGCGGACATGGTTTTCGAGGAGGAAGTCGGCCTCGGCGCCGGCGCTGTCGTTCCAGGCCGAGGCGCAGCAGTCGGGCGATACGACGACGTAGCCGCGCGCCCGATAGGCGTCGATCAGCTTCATCATGTGCGGCGCCCGCGCCGCGCCGTTGCGGCCGTGGGCGACGACGGCGAGGCGGGGCGAGGGCGCGCCGCGCCACACCTCGATACTGATGCGGGCGTCGGGCGAGAAGGGGTCGTCGGAAGCGCCGAGTGGCACGATGTCGGGCGTCATGCCACCGACGCCCGGTCGATGTGCGGGCTGGCAAAGCCGAGCCGGGCGAGACCGGCCAGCACCTCGGGCGCCGTCATGAACAGCGTCCAGATCAGGCCGGAGCGGTGGTTCTCGATCATCACGACGATCGGCCCCTGGTCGATGGCGAGATGGCTCGCTGCCTGCCAATGGCGGCCGGGCGAGAAGGCGTCGGCGAAGCCGCGCGGCCCGAACAGCCGGCCGTCCATGGCGGTGAGGAAGCCGCGCAGCGCCGCCATCGCCTCGGCCGGCAGGTAAGGGAACGAGCCGAGCGCCGCCGTCGGCGTGATGACGCCTGTGTCGTTGACGGGCGAATGGGCGTTGTAGCCGTCGAAGGTGTCCGACGCCGTGAGGCCCCAGCAGTCCGGCCCGTAGCCGGGGAAGCCGTGGGGATTGGTGAGGCAGTGGGCGCGGTTGATCAGCGCGTGCGCCGTGTTCTGGGTGAAATAGTCGGCATAGGCGTCGACAAGGCCGCGCGGATCGAGGCCGAGGAAGGAATAATGGGCGAAGAACAGCGGTCCGCCGTAGTCCGGGCCGAGCGGCAGCGTCACGCCGCCGTAGTCGCGGCCGTTCAGGAAATCGCGGCCCTTGGCCCAGGAGCCGTGATAGGTCGAGGCCGGCACCGGATGGGTCGGCGAGGCGGCGGCCAGTACATGGGTGATCAGGCACTCGTTCCAGCCGGTGATGGCGTGGTTCATGGCAAAGCCGTGCACCGGACTGAAGTGCCAGAGCAGGGCGCCGTCGTCGCGCAGGTGGTGGCTCCACTCGACATGGCGCCACAGGCGGTCGATGCGGGCGGCGAGGTCCGGCCGCACCGGGATCAGCCACTGACGGGCGGTGATGAGGCCGGCCATCAGAAAGGACGTCTCGACGAGGTCGCCGCCATCGTCCCGTTCGCCGAACGGGATGGTCTTGCCGGTCGTGCCGTTCATGAAATGCGGGAACACGCCGTGGAAGCGGTCGGCCGCCTCCAGGAAGGCGACGATGCGGCAGATGCGCTCGATCACCTCGTCCTTCGGCAGGAAGCCGCGCTCGACGCCTGATATCAGTGCCATGACGCCGAAGCCGGTGCCGCCGGTGGTGACAGTGTCCTCGGGCGAATAGCCGAAGGCGTCGTTGTCGCGCTCGCGCGCCATGCCGCTCACCGGATGGCCGTAGTCCCAGAAATAGCTGAGCGTCGCCCGCTGCACGAGGTCGAGCAGCGCCTCGTCATCCATGGCCGCTACGTCGGCCGGCGAAAGGATCATGACCGGTCTCCCAGGGTGTCCGGCATCTCCCAGACGACGCGCACCGCCTGGGTGTCGCGCGAATTGGGGCCGACGTGGATGTCGAAGGCGCCGGCCTCCCAGCGCCGGCGGGTGTCGGCAACGGTCTCGGCCACCGAGAAGTCGAGATCGGCGGCGGTGAGGGCGAAGGTGACGGCCTCGGCGGCGCGTGGGGAGAGGGCGATCTTGCGGAAGCCCTTCAGCTCCTTGACCGGCCGGCTGACGCTGGCGAGCGGATCGCCGACGTAGAGCTGCACCGTCTCCAGCGTCGGCCGATCGCCGAGGTTGCTGACGGTCACCGTCACCTCGAGGCGGTCGTCGCCGCTGAGCGCCGTGCGGTCGGCGCGCGGCGGGCCGTAGGCGACGCGGCCGTAGCCGAGGCCGAAGCCGAAGGGGTAGAGGCCGTCGTTCTGCGGCACCTCGTCGGGCAGGTCGACGTAGCCGGAGGTGAACTTCTGGAAGCGGCCGGGCGTCGGCCGGCCGGTCGGCCGATGGGCATAGGTGACCGGCACCTGGCCGAGGCAATAGGGGAAGGTGGCCGGCAGCCGGCCGGATGGCTCGGCCTTGCCGAACAGCACGTCGGCGAGGCCGTGGCCGATCTCGGTGCCGCCGAACCAGGCGACCAGCAGCGCGTCGGCCAGCGCCGCCTCCTCGGCCAGCACCAGCGGCCGGCCGGTCATCACCACGACGACCAGCGGCTTGCCCGTCGCCTTCAGCGCCCTCAGGAGCTTCTTCTGCGGCTCGGGCAGGGCGAGGTCGCTGCGCGAGGAGGATTCGCCGGAGTATTCGCGCGCCTCGCCGACCACGGCGACGACGACGTCGGCGCTGCCGGCCGCCTCGACCGCCTCGGCGATCATCGCCGCCGCCGGCCGCTCGTCGATCACCACGGAAAGGTCCTTCCAGTCGTGGACGTTGAGGCGCTCGGCCAGCCAGGGCTCGTCGACGATGTTGGCGCCCTTGGCGGTGATGAGGCGGACAGCGTCGCCCAGCGCCTCGCTGACGCCGTCGGCGATCGGCACGACGGTGGAGGGCGAGGCGGCGACGGCCCAGGTGCCGTTCATGTTGACGCGGTCGTGGACGAACGGGCCGACCAGCGCGATGGCGGCGAGCCGGCCGCTGTCGGCGGGCGGCAGTGGCAGCAGGTTGCCGTCGTTCTTGAGCAGCACCGTGGCGGCGGCCACCGCCTCGCGGGCGAGCTGGCGGTTGGCGGCCGTCAGGATCGGCTGCGCGGCGCGGCCCCAGTCGAGCCGGTGATAGGGATCGTCGAACAGGCCGAGCTTCAGCTTGGCCTCCAGCACGCGGCGGCAGGCGGCGGTGACCAGCGCCTCGTCGATCCGGCCGGCCTCGACGCTCTCCGCCAGCGTGTCGAGATAGGCCTCCGACACCATGTCCATGTCGACGCCGGCCGCGAGGCCGAGGCGGGCGGCGTCGGCCCGGTCGGCGGCGACGCCGTGGGCGATCAGCTCCAGGATGCCGGTGTAGTCGGCGACGACGAGGCCGTCGTAGCCGAGCCTGTCGCGGAAGAGGTCGGTGATCGCCGCGCGGTTGGCGTGCATCGGCACGCCGTTCAGCGTGTTGAAGGAGGCCATGATCGACCCGGCGCCGGCCCGCATGCCGGCCACGAAGGGCGGCAGCACCACGTCGTGCAGCGTCATGGGGGAGAGGTCGACGGCGTCGTAGTCGCGGCCGCCCATGCCGCCGCCGTAGCCGCAGAAATGCTTGAGGCAGGCCATCACCGCGTCGGGGCGGGAGAGGTCGGCGCCCTGGTAGCCGCGCACCATGGCCTCGGCGAAGCGGGCGGCGAGATAGGGGTCCTCGCCGGGGCTCTCGGCGATGCGTCCCCAGCGGGGATCGCGGCAGACGTCGACCATCGGCGAGTAGACCTGATCGATGCCGATCGATGCCGCCTCCTGCGCCGCGACGCGGGCGGTGGCGCGGACCAGTTCCATGTCCCAGCTGGCGGAGAGCGCCAGCGGCAGCGGGAAGACGGTCTTCTGGCCGTGGATGACGTCCTCGGCGAACATCAGCGGGATCTTCAGCCGCGTTTCCTGGGCGAGATCCTGGAACACCCGCACCGCCTCGGCCGACTTGACGCCGAAGATGCCGCCGATGCGGCCGTCGCGGATCTTGTCGGCGACGTCGGTGTTGACGACCGTGCCGGTCAGCGTCTCGCCGCCCGGCGTGACGAGATTGAGCTGGCCGATCTTCTCGGCCAGCGTCATGCCGGCGATCAGCCTGTCGATGAAATCCCTGTCCTTGGTCATGTCGATCGTCCGTTGCGGCCCGCAGGGCTCACGAGAAATGGCGCATCACCGACAACACCGAGCGCAGGCCGCCGCGCGTGTCGCGGATCGGCGGCGGCGCCGGCACCACCACCGGCTCCAGGCCGGCGCGGCCGTTCTCGATGTTGAGGATGGCGTGGTAGAAGGGGCGGCCGAGGCTGTCGGTGGGCGGCGTCTGCTCGTGCATCACGGAGAGCACCGTTGCCTTGGGGCAGTATTGCTTGACGAGGCGGTGGAACTCGCTGCGCGCTTCCGGGTCGAGGGCGGCGGTCGCCTCGTCGAGGAACAACACGTCCGGCGTATGCAGGAGGATGCGTGCCAGCACCACCTTCTGCTTCTGGCCGCCCGACAGCACATCGTCCCAGCGCCGGCCGCGATAGGACGGGTTGCCCATCGACGGGATGAAGTCGCCGAGGCCGACGGCGCTCATGATGGCCGCCACCTCGAGGTCGCGGTGCTCGTGTTCGTCCTCGGGCATGGAGATCAGCTGCTTGAGGCTGGCCTGCGGCAGGCGGGTATCCTGGCAGGCATAGAGCGATTTGACGCCCTCGGGCATCACCACCCGGCCGCGGCCGTAGGGCCAGAGGCCGTTGAGCGCCTTGATCAGGCAGGATTTGCCCGAGCCGGACGGGCCGCGCACGAACACCCACTGGCCCGGCTTGACGTTGAGGCGGGCGACGCGCAGGAACGGCTGCGCCTCCTTGCCGGCGAACATCAGTTCGAGGCCCTGCACGGAGAGGCCGCGCTCGGCCGGCTGCGCCTCGTAGCGGAACTCGGAAATGCCGCTCTCGCGGTAGAAGGCCTGGGCGTCCTGTACCCGCTCGATGGCGTCGGCCAGCTCGACCACCCGGTAGACGTTGGCCCTGAGGTTGGCGATGTCTGGCATCACCTGGATCACCCAGGAGCAGTCGCTGATCAGCTCGCTGACCAGCTCCGAACCGGTGACGTAGGTCTTGAAGCTGATGCCGCCCTGCATGTAGGCGGGCATGTTCGGCAGGTAGGCCACCACCCTCTGCGTGATGTAGGTGTAGCTGCCGTTGAACGACAGGAACAACGCCGACACCTTGTTCTGCAGGCCCCAGGTGCGGTCGATCGCCTGGTACTGCCGGCGGTGGATCGCCGCCTGCACCTTCTCGCCGCGGGCGGCGGCGATCGGCAGCACGCGGCGGACCAGCGTGGCGAGTTCGGCGCGGTAGCTGCCTTCGTAGCGCAGCATGGCCATGTTCAGCGCCTGGATGGCCTTGCCGATCCTGAGCGCGATGGCCGTCGATACCGGCACGTAGGTGACGGCGAGGGCGAACACCAGCACGGCGCTGGCGTAGGAGCCGAAGAACTCGAGGCCATGCACGGCGACCGAGGTGGAGATCAGCATCTCGCCGACGAAATAGACCGAGGTCACCACCGAGATCAGGCCCATGGCCATGCCGAGCGCGTTGCCGGTCATCGCCTTGATCGACTCCTGGATGCGCTGGTCGATATTGTCGGGCACGTTGGCGCCCTCGTCGGCGGCGCCCATCACCAGGAGATGGTAGTAGGGCCGGCGGTCGGAGAGCAGCGCCGCGTTGAACTGGACGTCGAGCCACTGGCGCCACCTGCGATGCAGCGTGGTCGAGAAATAGTGGCGGAAGCCGATGAACACCGCGAACTTCAGCACGGCAAGGCCGACCAGCACGCCGGCCGCCGTCAGCACGTCGGTGATGCCGGAGGCGCCGAGGTCGGGAAACGAGGCGATGGTGGAGATGAAGGCGCCGGAGGCCTGCGCCAGCCAGACGCCGCTCTTGCTGGCCGCCGCCGACAAGAGTGCCACGGCGGCGGTCAACGCCCAGGCCTCGCGCCACTTTTCCGAGACCCAATAGGCCCTGAGCAGCCCCCAGAAGCTACGCATGGACGAGACAGGGGTAGCCAGCAGCGTCACTCCCGGTTGGCCGCCCCGGCCGGGCGATCGCATCGCGGCGAACATCGGGGGGACCTTCAGATAGATAAAACCTGCCGCGCAAACTTTAACGCCGCTTTAAGTCTGTCTTGCGCCGGCATCGCCAAAAAGGATGAGCGGTGCATGCGTACCCCGGCGGCGACCGATCGCCTTGACAAGGCAGCGGCGGACGGACCTATTCGGGCGACTTTCCGAAAGGACCCGCCCATGAAGCTCTACCGTTTCCTGACCGGCCCGGATGATGCCGCCTTCTGCCATCGCGTCAGCGCGGCGCTGAACAACGGCTGGCAGCTTGCCGGCTCGCCGGCGCTGACCTTCGACCCCGTTCGAGGATGCGTCATCTGCGGCCAGCCGGTGGTGAAGGACGTCGAGGGCGTCGACTACACGCCGGACATCAAGCTCGGCGAGTGGTGAGATGAGCATCGAGAGCGTCAAGGCCTTTTTCGCCGCCCATGCGCCTGATGTCGAGGTGATCGAGACGGAAGCCTCGTCGGCCACCGTCGCGGAGGCCGCCGCCGCCCACGCCGTCGAGCCGGCGCAGATCGCCAAGACCATCTGCCTCCGGGTCGGCGACCGGGCCATGCTGGTGGTGGCCGGCGGCACCGCCCGGCTCGACAACCGTAAGGCGCGCGAGGCGTTCGGCGGCAAGGCGCGCATGCTGGGTCTCGACGAGGTGGTGGAACTGACCGGCCATCCGATCGGCGGCGTCTGTCCCTTCGGCCTCAAGTCGCCGCTACCGGTCTATTGCGACCAGTCGCTCCGGCGCTTTGCCGAGGTGCTGCCGGCCGCCGGTGCCACCAACGCGGCGGTGCGCATCGGTACCGAGCGTCTCGCCGAGATCGTCGGTGCCACCTGGATCGACGTCTGCCAGTGAGCGGATGGCCGGGCGGCGGCGATCGACGCATCTCCGCAAGCATCGTGTTCTGACGAAGATGTGAAGCCTCCGGCCTCCGCCTTCCCACCTCTGTGACCGGCCGGCCTATAGGGTCGGCGACGGCTGGCCGCCGGCCATTTCCGAAGGGCAAGTCCTCCGGCAACCCCAGGCTTTGGGCGCCTTCGCTTTCTGAATCACCGGTAGTGGCAAAGGCGGCCGATCAACGCGCTACCAACCGTCGCTCGTATTTTTACATATATTTGGTTTCAAATACAATTTTTTCTGTTAACCAGCTTTTAACTCTTTCGTACCGGCCGCCCGGGGTTTGTGATAGTGAAAACACTGAAATGCACGCGTCACTGGTGGGTCGGTGCTATGAAAATGGGTGTTGAGTATCCGGACGGCTCGGCCGGCGAGGCCAGCCTTGCCGACGATCTGCGGCTGCTCGCGCGGGCCTTCGCCTGCCGCTGGCGGCTGATGGTGCTGATCGTCCTGCTGTTCGTGCTCGGCGGCCTGGCCTTCGTCTGGCTGTCGCCCAAGGCCTACACCTCCGGCGTTTCCATCTTCATCGACCCGCGCGAGCGCGGCCTCGTCAACCTCGGCGTGGCGCCGACCGGCATGGGCTCGTCGTCGCAGGGCGCCGACGGCGCGCTGGTCGACAGCCAGATGGCCATCCTCACCTCGCGCTCGGTGCTCGGCGCGCTGGTCGAGCGGCAGCGGCTCGACCAGGACCCCGGCTTCACCGCCGTCGCCTCCGGACCGATCGCCGATCTGCGCGCTCTGGTGGCAACCGCCCTCTACGGACCGGGCCAGGGCCGCGCCGCCGACGTGCCGCCTTTCGAGCGGGCGCTCGCCAGGCTGCAGAAGGCGGTGGAGGTGAAGCGCGTCGACAACACCTACGTTCTCGACATATCCGTGACCACCGGTGAGCCTACCCGTTCGGCCGATCTCGCCAACGCGCTGGCCGCCATCTATCTCAGCGACGGCCAGACCGTCATCGACGACAGCGCCCGCGAATCGGCGGCGAGCCTTGAAGCGCGCCTCGCCGAGCTTGGCCGGACCACCGAGGAGACCGAGCGGGCGGTCGCCGACTACCGCCGCCAGAACGGACTGATGGGCGCCGACGGCGTGCCGCTGGCCGAGCGACAAGTGAACGAACTGAGCAGCCAGCTGGTCAGCGCCTCGGTGGCGGCGGAAGCGGCGCGCACGGCGCTCGAGACGCTGCGCGGCGGCGTCGGCACGTCGGCCTCGGATACCGCCAACCAGCTTCGCATGCAGATCGGTCAGGCGCGGGCCGAGGAGAGCGTGCTCGCCGACACCTACGGCCCCCGCTATCCGCGCCTTGTCCGGGCCACCGAGCAGCGCAAGGCGCTCGAACGGGCGCTCGACGCCGAACTCGCCCGCCTGCTGGCCAAGGCCGAGGCCGACGAGCGCACCGCGACGCGCCAGGAGGCGGCGCTGAAGCAAAGGCTGGCCGCCGCGCAGGAGGACCTCTCCCGCACCAACGCCGCGTCGGTGAAGCTCAAGGAACTGGAGCAGGTGGCCCGGCAGAATCGCGACCTGTTCGACAGCTTCGCCACCAAGGCCAAGCAGGCGCGCGAGCAGGTGTCGCTGCCCACCACCACCGCCCGCATCATCTCGCCGGCCCGGCCGGTCCTGAAGCCCAGCGCGCCGCGTGCGCCGGTGGTGCTGGCCGCCAGCGCCTTCCTCGGCTGCGTCGCCGGCTTCGGCACGGCCTGGCTCCTCTATCTCCTGTCAGGGCCGCCCAAGCGGCGACGCGCTCCTCCCGCGCCGTCGTTGCCCAAGCGTCATCTCGCCGCCGCCGAGTGAACGCCCTGCCAGACTTGCCAACAAGGTTGTAGCCGACAATGCATTCATCCCATCAGAAGACGGTGCTCGTGACAGGCGGAGCCGGATTCCTGGGCAGTCATCTCTGCGATCGCCTGCTCCGGGACGGCGCCAGGGTCATCAGCCTCGACAACTTCCAGACCGGCAGTCGCCTCAATCACCGGCAACAGGCCGCCAACCCGGATTTCCGGCTGATCGAGGCCGACGTCGCCGATCCGCTGCCCGACCTCGAGGTCGACGAGATCTACCATCTCGCCTGCCCCGCCTCGCCGGTGCACTACCAGGAAAGCCCGATCGCCACGCTGAGGACAAACCTCCTCGGGGCAATGAACGTGCTGGAGCTGGCGGCGCGCGCCGGCGCGACGGTGCTGCTCGCCTCGACCAGCGAGGTCTACGGCGATCCGCTGGTCCATCCCCAGCCCGAGGACTATTTCGGCAACGTCAACCCATTTGGTGAGCGCGCCTGCTACGACGAAGGCAAGCGGGCGGCCGAGGCGCTGTTCTACGCCCATGCCGAGGAGAAGGGCGCCGACATCCGCATCGCCCGCATCTTCAATACCTACGGTCCGCGCATGCAGCCCGACGACGGCCGCGTCGTCTCCAACTTCGTGGTGGAGGCCCTGCTCGACCGCCCTCTCACCGTCCATGGCGACGGCTCGCAGACGCGCTCCTTCTGCTATGTCGACGACCTCGTCGACGGCCTCGTCCGCCTGATGGCCAGCGACGTCCGCACGCCGGTCAACCTCGGCAATCCCGGCGAATTCAGCGTCGCCGAGCTGGCTGACATGGTGGTGGCGATGACCGGCTCGCACTCGGCGCTGGCTCACCTGCCGCTGCCGGCCGACGATCCCCGCCGCCGCCGGCCGGATATCGCCAAGGCCGAGCGGCTGCTCGGCTGGAAGCCGACAGTGCCGCTTGCCGCCGGTCTCGCGCCGACCATCGCCTATTTCCGGGACGCCGTCCTCGATCCGGCGTCCGACGACCGGCCGTCGCATCTTCTGCCGATGGAATAGATGTCCCTCAGCCGTCGCACCCTTCTCGCCGCCTGTGCCGGGCTGCCATTCGCAACGTTGGACCAGGCTTCCGCCCGGTCGGTCGGGCAGGATGCCGGGCTTGGCGCGCTGGCCGCCCGCTCCGGCCGCTATTTCGGAGCGGCGGTGTCGAGCATCGATTTCGCCGGCGACAACGCCTATGCGCGCCTTCTCGACGCGGACTGCTCGGTCTGGGTGGCGGGCTGGGAGATGAAATGGGGCGCGCTGATGCCGACACTCGGCGGGGCGGACGATTTCCGCGCCGCCGACATCATCGTCGCGGCGGCGGCGCGCCATGGCAAGCGGCTGCGCGGCCATACGCTCCTCTGGCACGAACATCTGCCGGCCGGCGCCGAGCAGTTGTCGACGCCAGCCGACTGGCAGCGCTTCGTCGCCCCCCACATCGCCACGGTGGCCGGCCGCTATCGCGACGCGGTGTTCGAGTGGGACGTCGTCAACGAGGCGATTGAGCCTTTCGACGGCGGCGCCGACCTGATGCGCCGCACGCCGTTCTACGCCATGCTCGGCCCCGATTACGTCGCCGAGGCTTTCCGCCTTGCCGCCGAAGCGGCGCCCTCGGCGCGTCTCTACCTCAACGACGACCACGTCTACTATGCCGAGGACTGGCAGGAGCAGCGGCGCACCGGCCTCCTGCGCCTCCTCGAACGGCTGGTCAAGGCCGGCGTGCCGGTGCACGGCTTCGGCATGCAGGGCCATCTCGACACCCGCCGGCGCTTCGACGAGCGGGTTTTCCGCCGGTTCCTGCAACGCCTCGAGGACCTCGGCCTGACGCTCGCCGTCACCGAACTCGACGTCACCGAGGCACCGGACGCCAGCGGCCGGTCGCTCGAGGCGCGTCGCCGCCGGGCGGCCGCGGAGGCGGAGAAGGTGCTCGCCGTGGCGCTCGACAGCCCGGCGCTGGCCGGCGTCGTCACCTGGGGCCTTTCCGACGCCGACAGCTGGCTGCGCAAACGCGGTCCCGATATGTTCGACAACCAGGGCCTGCCCTACGACGACGCCCTGCAGCCGACGCCCTTCCGGAAAACGCTGGCCTCGCTGTTCGCCTCGACCCGGAGCCGGCACGCATCATGACCGAAACCACCGACGATCGCGCCGCCCACATCCCGGTCGAAACGCCGGCCGCCGCCCGCTCCGTCCTGAAGCGCGCCCTCGACGTTGCCGGCGCCTGTGCCGGCCTCTTGCTGCTGGCACCGCTGTTGCTGTTCGTCGCCCTGCTGATCCGCATCGATAGCGCCGGCCCCGTGCTGTTTCCGCAGGACCGCCACGGCCTGGGCGGCCGCGTCTTCCGCATCTACAAGTTCCGCACCATGACGGCGGCGGCGAGCCGCGAGGCCTTCCGTCAAGCCACCGCCGGCGATGCCCGCATCACCCGCATCGGCAACATCCTGCGCCGGACCAGCATCGACGAACTGCCGCAGCTGTTCAACGTGCTCATCGGCGACATGTCGCTGATCGGCCCGCGGCCGCATCCGCTCGCTCTCGACGCGCATTATCGCGAGCTGATCCCCCGCTACATGGACCGCTACGCCGTCCGCCCCGGTATGAGCGGCCTCGCTCAGGTCAGCGGCCATCGCGGCCCGACGCCGACCACCGCCGACATGGCGGCGCGGGTCGAGTACGATCTGCGCTACATCGAGGACTGGTCGTTCGGCCTCGACCTCCGCATCCTCCTGAAGACGGTCATTCCCTGGTGGAAGGAGGTGCGCCGTGGCGGCTGAGCACGCCGGAGCGCGCTTCGAGCTGATCGTCGGCGTGCACGATCTCGCCGAGACGCCGGACGCGCGCGACGACGAACTCGCCTCCTGGATGCCGTTCTCCGAGGCCGAGCCGGTCCTTGGCCGGCTACTCGCGGCCAGCCGGCGCACCGGGACGCCGCTGCGGGTGACCAGCGACGACGCCTTCCGCTCCGACCTCCACCTGCTCGCCCCTTGGCTGGTGCGGCACGGCGTCGCCGGCGCCATCTTCGTGCCGACCCGCTTTCTCGGCCGGCCCGGCCGCCTCACGGCCGACGACATCAGGGCGCTCGCCGGCCTCGGCCTGGAGATCGGCGTGCATGGCGCCCGCCACGTCGACTGGACGACGCTGTCCGAACGGGAGTTCGCCGACGACGTGACGGAGGGCCGGCGCGCGCTGGAGCAAATCCTCGGCCGGTCGGTCGATCTGGCGGCGGTGCCCTTCGGCCGCTTCGACGCCCGGGTTCTCGACCGGCTGCTCGCCATGGGCTTCCGCGAGGTGCACACCAGCCGGCCGGGCCTCGCGCTGACGTCGGTGCCGATCAAGCCGCGCAACATGCTGAAATCCGGCAACCTGCCGGCCGTGCTTGCCCTTGGCGACCGCCGGGGCGATTGGCGCGATGCCGCCCGCTGCCGCCTGCGCCGCCTGTCGACGCGCTTCCGATCGATCGGCGGCGCGCCATGAAGCGGACCATGCTGATCTCGCTGGTCGACCAGGCGCTGAACAGCGCCTTCAGCCTGCTGCTCAACCTCGCCTTCATCGCTTTCGCCACGCCGGCCGAGTTCGGCCGCTTCGCCTTCGTGCTGGCCGGCAGCTTCTTCGCGGCCTCGGCGCAGAACGCGCTGATCGTCATGCCGCTCAACTACCTGCTGCCGGGCCGGCCATCGGCCGAGGCCGACGCCGAGCTGTCCATGCTGACCTCGGCCAACCTCGCGCTGACGCTGCTGGTGCTGCCGGTCGGCTTCGGCCTTGGCGCCGTCATCGGCGCCGACGCCGCCCTCTCCCTCGCCATCCTCACCTATTTCCTGACGCTGATGGCGCGCGAATACCTGCGCAACGTGCTGGTGGTGCAGGGCCGCATGGCGCGGACGCTCGTCTACGACGCGGTGGCGCTCGCCGCGGCGGCGGCCTTCGCCGCCATCTTCTGGCAGGGGCTGGCGCCGGAGGCGGCGGTGCTGGCCGGTCTCGCCGCCGGCAACGCCCTTGCCTTCCTGGTCTGCGGCGCGAAGCTCAACGCCGATCTCCGCCGCCTGCCGGCCCACCTCTCGGCCTACCGGCAGGTCTGGAAGGATACCCGCTGGGCGTTGCAGGGGGCGTTGCAGAACGAGGTCGTCATGCGCAGCTACGTCTTCCTGGTGGAGCGGATGCGCGACGCGGCGGCGCTCGGCAGGCTCAACGCCGGCCGGGTCGTGCTGTCGCCGCTCCTCCTCGTCGGCACCGCCTGGTGCCGCGTCGCCCGGCCGCGCATGGTGGAGGAACTGAGGGCCGGCCGGTCGGCGGCGGTCATCGGACTGCTGCGGTCGGGCGCGGCGATCGTCGCCGGCGCCGCGCTCCTCTATGGCCTCTGCCTGGTTCTTGCCTGGCCCTATGTCGAGACCTACGCCTTTCGCGGCCGCTACGGCGACATGGCCGGCATCGTGTTCTGCTGGTGGCTCTACGCGCTGGTCGCCGGCCTGACCTCGGTGATGGCGACGCTGATGGAGGCGCGACGGCAGTTCCGGGCGCTGGCCGTGGTCGGGCTGGCCGGCGCGGTGCTGGTGCCGCTCTCCCTGTTCGCGCTGCTTTTCGCCGGCTTCGACGCCTCGGCCGTCGTGCTCGGCCTTGCCGGCGTGTCGCTGCTCGAATGCGCCATCTTCGCCACACTGACGCTGCGCGATCTGCTGGCGCCGGCCGCCGGTCCGGGCCGAGAGGCGGGTGCGCCATGAGCGAGACGATCGCCTTCAGCGGCCTCGGACAGGGCTATCGCCGGCGCCTCGCCGTGCTGTTGCCGGCCGTCGATCTCGCCTATTTCATGATCCTGTGGCCGCTGGTCTACGCCAAGGACTACGTGCCGGCCGACCTCGCCACCGGCGGCGCGGTGGCCGAGGTGCAGCCCGGCCTCCTCAACCGGCTGTTCTTCCCCGGCCTCGCCGCCCTCTCGGTGATCCTGATGATCGCCGAACGCCACCGGCTCGGCCGCTTCCGGCTGTTCGGCCTCTGCCTGATCGTCGCCTTCTTCGGCTATCTCGGCCTCACGGCGGCCTGGGCGCTGGCACCCGTGACGACGCTGACCCGGTTGTCGCTGCACATCCTGCTGCTGATTGGCCTCATGCCGGCGCTGCTGCTCGCCGAGCGGATGGACGACATCCTCCGGCCGATGGTCTGGGTGGCGGTGGCCGCCGTCGCCATCAACGTCCTGTCGATCGCCGTCGTGTCGACGACGCCGATCGGCTTTCCCGGCATCTACCCGCACAAGAACACGCTCGGCGCCAATGCCGCCATCGCCGGCCTGTTCGCCATCTACGCGCTGACCCGCGCCGATCACCGCATGCGACTCGTCGGTTTTTTGACATTGCCCGCCGTCGCCGGCCTGATGATCATCAGCGAATCCAAGACCTCTCTCGGCATCCTGCTGCTGGCGCCGCCGGCCGCCATCCTCGCCGTCGCCATCCGCCGCCGCCTCAGGATCGCCCTGCCGATCCTGATGGTGGTGCTGACGATACCGGCCGCCTTCCTGCTGGGTGGCGGCTTCTCCGGCTTCGACTATCGCGACGTGTCGCGTCTGGTCAGCGGCGACCCCACCTTCACCGGCCGCACCGACCTCTGGAAGTTCTCGGCCGCCCACATCGCCGAGCGGCCGCTGACCGGCTGGGGCTTCCAGTCCTTCTGGGGCATCGGCCCGGCCTCGCCGGCCGCCCGCATGACCGACACCTTCATCGCCCACACGCCGCACTCCCACAACGGCTATCTCGACATGGCGCTCGAGGGCGGCATGATCGCCTTGGTGCTGTTCCTGATGATCATCCTGATGATCGCCCGCTGGATCGACCGGCTGGTCGACCGCGATGTCGGCGCCGGAATCCTCATGGCGTCCTGTTTGCTCTACCTCTTGTGGCAGAATCTTCTCGAGACCGACTGGCTGCACGGCATGACCACCGCCAACGTCCTGTTGCTGATGCTGATGCTGTCGGCCGCCGTCGCACCGCGCCGGAGGCCGCCGTGATCTCCGTCCTGATCGCCAGCATGGGCCGCCCCTTCCTGCTGTCGACGCTCGACAGCGTCGCCGCCGCCCGTGTGCCGGCCGGCGAAAGCGTCGAGGTGATCGTCGCCGACGACAGCGTCGACGGCGCGGCGGCACGGCTGCTTGACGGCCGCGGTGTCGGACTGCCGCTCCGCGTGCTGCCAGTCGGCGCCGGCAACGTGTCGATCGCCCGCAACGCCTGCCTCGACGCGGCGGCCGGCGACTGGCTGATCTTCGTCGATGACGACGAGACCGTTGAGCCCGGCTGGCTGGAGGGCCACCTTTCCGCCGCCCGCGACTTTGCCGCCGACGCGGTGTTCGGGCCGGTGTTCCCGCGCTATCCCTCGGGGACGCCGGCCTGGTTCGTCGCCGCCGATCCGCTGTTCCAGGACTGGCGCTGGGACGAGGACGGCCGGTCGCATCCGCACGGCCGTACCGGCAACACGCTGATCCGCCGGTCGGCGCTCGGCGGCCTGCGCTTCGATCCGGCCTTCGGGCGGACGGGCGGCGAGGATCACGACTTCTTCCTGCACTTTGCCGCCGCCGGCCGCCGCATGGTGGTGACCAACCGGGCGCCGGCATACGAGGACATTCCCGCCGCCCGCGCCACGCCGGCCTATGCGCTCAGCCGCGCCGTCCGGTCCGGCGAGATTTACGCCCGCACCCGGCTCGTCGGACGCGGCCGGGGGGCGGCGTTGGCATTCTCCGTTGACGCCGCCATCAAGCTCGCGGCTGGCGCCGTCCTGTGGCTGGCGCTCCGGCCGTTCGACCGGCCGCGGGCGTTCGGCTACGGCCGGCGTGCCGCCGTCAACCTCGGCAAGCTCAGGGGCGTCGTCGGCTCGCGGCCGATGGCGGCCTGGGGATGAGCGACACCGCTTCCACCGGCGAGACGCGCCGGCCGCTGATCCTGCACCTCTCGTCGGACTATCTCGACCCGATCCGGCCGCCGCCGATCACCGACGCCGTGGTGCGGCTGGTCGACCGCATGATCGATCATCCCGAGATCGTCGTGTCCTTGCAGCGCGTCGTCGATCCAGCCCGCGTCGCCTGGCGCGACTTCGGCGACGTCGATGGACGGCGGCTGATCGTCTACCGCTATTTCGCGCCGCCCTACGGCTTCGGCATGGCCGCCTGTCAGTGGGTGGTGGCCCGGCGGGTCGGCCGCTTCCTCGCCGCCGAGGGCCTCAGGCCGGATATCGTGCACAGCCATCGCTTCACCTTCGAGGGCATCGCCGGCTGGCTGCTCGCCCGCCGCCTGGGCGCGACCTTGTTTTCATCCATGCGTGGAGAGGTGGAACGCAAGGTGTTCCGCTCCAAGCCGACCTATCGGCCGCTGTTCCGCCGCATCGCCCGCGACGCCGCCCGCATCTTCTGCGTCTCGGCCTGGTATCGCCAGGGCTTCGAGCGCTACACCGGCGTCGATCCGGCGAAGATCGCCTTCCTGCCGAACATCGTCTACAACGCCTGGCCACGAGTCGTTCCCCGCGCGCCCCGGCCGGTGATCGTATCGCCGATGTCGCTCAGGGCGATCGACAAGAAGGGCCTGCCCGAGCTGATCGCCGCCTTTGGCAGCGTCCGCGACCGGCTCGACGGCGTGACGCTGGAAGTGATCGGCGAGGGGCCGCCGGAAGCGCTCGACCGCGTGCGGTCGCTGATCGCCGGACACGGCCTCGAAGGCCGCGTGCTGCTCCGGGACTTCATGCCGCACGAGGTGCTGCTCGACCATCTCGGAGACGCGCTCGCCATGGCGCTGCCCTCGCACGCCGAGACCTTCGGCATGGTCTATCCGGAGGCGCTGTTCGCCGGCACGCCGATCCTCCACACGCTGGGCTCGGGCATCGACGGCTATCTCGACGGTCTCGACGTCGGCGTCGGCGTCCGGCCGGGCAACGTCGACGATATCGCCGCCGGCCTAGTGCGTCTCTTCGAGGACAACGCCGCCTTCCGGACGGCGATTGCCGCCGCCTCGCCGGTCCTCTACGAGCGTCTGGCGCCGGAACGGACGCTGGCCCGCTACCGGGCGGCGGTGGCGGAAGTTGTCAGGGATCGCCGGCGCGGCGACGTCTGAGATAAATCAGGAAGACCTTCGGCCCGTCGACGAGATAGCGGCGCCACAGGCGGCGCGGCTCCGACAGCAGGCGATGCAGCCATTCGAGGCCGAGCCGCTGCCAGCCGTCGGGCGCGCGCGGCAGCGTACCGCTCAGGAAATCGACGGCGGCGCCGACGCAGAGGATGACGCCGCCCTTTTCCTGTCGCGCCGCCCGCACGTCGGCGGCGAACAGTTCCTGCTTGGGGAAGGACAGGCAGGACAGCAGCACCTGCCAGTCGGCCGCCGCCGCCGCCTCGACACTCGCCCGCCATTCGGCCGTTCCCGGCGACAGCCGGGCCGGCGTGTCGATCAGCATAAAGCGCCAGTCGGGGAAGCGGGCGGCGAGCGCCTCGGCCTGTTGCGGCGTCGGACCGGCCAGGGCGATGGCGAGGTCGCGGTTCTCCGGCGACGCCAGCAGGTCGGCCACCCGGTCGGTGCCGGTGCGCGGCGTCAGGCTGAGGCCGCTCCAGCTTCCGAGGCGGGCGAGCACCTTGCTGTCGCAGAGGAAGAGATCGGCCGAACGGTAGACGGCGACGGTTTCCGCCGGCAGTTGCCGGTCGAGCGCCACCACGTGGTGGACGTTGGGCGTCACCAGCATGGTGGTCGTCTCCCCATGCGCCGCGCCGGCGATCAGGCCGACGATGTCGTCGATCGGGCCGGTGCTGAAGGGGATGCCGAGGAAGCGGACGATCTCAGTCATGGCGTGCCGCCAGATGCTCGGCGAGCCGCACCGCGAAGGCGGCAATAGAGAGCGTCGGGTTGCACTGGCCGGAGGTCGGGAAGGTCGCTGAACTCGCCACGTAGAGATTGTCGATGCCGAAGCAGCGGAGGTTCCCGTCGACCACGCCGTCTTCCGGCCGCGCCGCCATGCGCGCCGTGCCGATCTGGTGGGTGCCGTGGGCGGCCAGCGCCAGGATGGCGTCGACCGTCTCCTCCGGCGGCTGGCGGTATTCGAGCCGGCCGACGCCGGTGCGGGTCAGCCAGTCGGCGAGAACCGCATGGGCGCGCGCCACCGCCTCGGCGTCGGGGCGGGCGAAGCGGTAGTCGATCCTCAGCTTCGGCACGCCCAGCCGGTCGTGATCGTCCGACAGCGTCACGCGGCTGTCCGGCTGCGGGCTCTGCTCGGCGTGGTAGGAGAGGCCGTAGCGCCGCGCCGCGTTGCGGGCGAAGAAGCCGGGCATCGGCGGCCGGGCGATATAGCGCTTGTAGAGGAAGGCGGCGATGCTGAGCCCGGCACGCGGCAGGTCGCGGAGGATGTTGACGATGTGCGGCCAGACGGCGAGGTCGTCGGGAATGTGCCGCTTGCGGATCGCCTCGGCGATCACCAGCCGGCCGAACGGCGGAATGGCGAAGGCGAGGCAGACCATCGACAGCAGGCCGCTCCGGTGGCGCGGGTCGGCGACCGGCGGCACCACCGGCCAGAAGGAAACGTTGAGGAGACGCCGGTCGAGCTGCGCGGCGTCCGAGGGGATCAGCCGCCGCCGGGCGTAGGAGCCGTGCTCGTCGAGGTAGAAGTCGTAGGCGGCGTCGATGGTATCGGAGTTGAAGACGACGTCGGCGACCTCGCCGATCACGTGGCCCATGTAGTAGCGGCCGAGCGGCCCGTCCTCGCCGCCGAACAGCTCCGGGTGCTTCCTCTGGAGCACCAGCAGTTGGCGGGTGCTTTCGAGGCCGCCGGCCGCCAGCACCACCGTCCGGACCGGCAAGTTGCGGCGGGTGCCGTCGCGGTCGGCCACCGTCAGGCCGGAAATGCGGCCGTTCTCGAAGGTCATGTCGACGACGGTGGCGTCGAGGCGGACGTCGATCCGCGACGATCGCTCGATCTCCGTCCGGTGCGCCGTCTGCACGGCGGCGATGGCCGAGAAGCGTTCGAGCCGGGTGTAGTCGATGGTATCGTCGGCGATGTCGACACCGGCAATGGGGGCGTGGAAGACGTTGGCGCCGGCGGTGAGATAGTCGACGGCCGCGTCGTAATAGGGAAGGATGTCGGCGTAGCGGATCGGCCAGGCGGCGTCGACGAGGCCGGGGCGCGGCTCGAAGTCGATCGGGTCGAACGGCTGGCAGCGCACCGCCCAGAGGTTGGAGGTGCCGCCGAGCCGCCGGGAAACGGCGATCGCCATGTCGTCGTGCCGCAAGGGATCGACGATGTCGGCGTCCGACAGCGCCTGCTGCAGGCGGTCGGCATGATTGGAGCCCGATTCCAGCACCAGCACCCGCTGGCCGCGCCTGGCCGCTTCGAGAGCCAGCACGAGACCGGCCGGGCCGGAGCCCACCACGCAGATGTCGTGATCGGTGATGGCCGGTTCGGTGAGGGAGGCTGAGATCAACTGAAATCCTCTGTTTTTCCGAGCTAAAGGCCGTTGGCGGGCGGCGTCAAGGGGCCGACAGGATATGCTCGGCGAGGCGCGCGGCGGCCGGGTCGGGCGGTTCAGCGGCCAGCCTGAGGTTGCCGGTGAGATGGCCGGTCGAGAACATCGACGACAGTACCACGCCGTCCGGATTGACGGCGAAGGCCCGCCGCATCAGCAGCGTCGTGGCCACCTCCTGTGGTGACCCGGAATAGCCGGCGGCGGCGGCCTCGGCGGCGAGGTCGGGCCGGCTCCTCAGTCGGCTTATCATCCGGTCGCGGGCGCCGCCGACGCCCAGCACCGAGTGGACGACGAAGCCGGCGGGACGGGCCAGCGCCTGGCGTAGTGCCGAGAGCTGGCGACCTTCGGGATCGTCGGCGATCTGGAAGAAGGTGAACATCGGCAGCGCCGCCGCCGTCAGTGCCGCGTCGAGCGAACCGGCCATCGACAGATGGCGGGCGTCGCCGCGGGCGAGGATGCGTTCGAGGGCACGGAGCACATCGTCGCGGTCGAGGTCGGCCGGGTCGGGATCGTGCAGGGCGAAGACGTCGAGCCGGTCGGTGCCGAGGCGCTTCAGCGAGGCGACGATCGAGGCCTCGAGGAAGTCGCCGGTGAGCGCCACGCGCCGGTTGCGCGTCGCCTTGATCGTCCGGAAGCGGCGCATCAGGCCGCGTGCCACCGCCACCACTGGCCGGCCGAGGTCGTAGGCGAGCCGGATCAGGCCATTGTTGTTCGGCGGTACCAGGCCGGCCTTCGAGCAGAGGCAGAGCCGGTCGCGATGGGCGGCGAGGAAGGGGGCGAGGATCTCCTCGGCCCGGCCGGCGCCGTAGGACGGGGCGACGTCGTACCAGGTGACGCCCCCTTCGAAGGCCGCCTCTAGCATGCGCCGGCCCTGCCGGGGCGAGATGCGCGAGCCGAGCGAGGCGCAGCCGAGGCCGATCGGCGATGTCCTGATGTCCGTCCCCGGAATGGCAACCGTCCGCATCGCCTGAACCTCCACGATGAGCCGCGTCGAGCGGCCTGTCTTCACCCGGCCTTGCTGCTTTTCGCCCGTGCCTCGGCGATGGTCTTCATGCGGGCGCGCAGGGCGATCTTCAGCCGCCAGAGCAGATAGTAGCCCCAGCCGGCCGGCGTCCTGGCAAACAGCGCGTCGTAGAGCCCGACCTCCTGACAACCGAACCGGCGCTTGTAGTCCATGTCGCCGATGGACAGGTCGAAACAGTCGTAGCCCTCGGCGCGGAAATGCTCGATGACGTCGGAGAACAGTTGCAAGCCCGGCGAATAGGGCCGCCATGGGCCGAGCTTGGCGGCCGGCAGCATCGCCACCGCCCGCCGGCCGTCGGTGATGCCGAACAGGTAGGCGATCGGTTCGTCGTCGACCGCCAGCCTGGCGAGCCAGCCCCGGCAGTCGCCGCCCTCGCTACGCATGAGATCGAGATAGACGGCCGACCAGTCGTCCTCCTCGAGGATGTTGCCGCGGCCCTTTTCCTCGCTGCTCGTGACGCGCAACGCCCGGAAGGCGGCAAGGTCGGCCTCGTCGATCGCCCCGCCCATGGCGATGGAGAATTGCCGCCGGTGCGCCTTTGCCAGATTCTGGGTGGCGCGGCGCAGGTTGCCGCGGAAGTTGGCCGGCCGGGCGGCGGCGATGTCGCCGGCGTTGCGGCCGGCCAGCGCCAACACCCAGGCCGACAGCCTGAGCCGGCCGGCGTTCGGCAGGCGGACGAACGGATCGGGCGTCTCGCCGAAGCGGTCCGGCATGCGGTTGCAGTAGAGGAGGTCGACCCCCGGCACGGCGGCGAGGACCGCCTTGACGAGGCCCGGCAGGTCGCCGGCGGTCAGCGAGGCGTCGAGCAGCGGCGCGCAATAGTCGACCGGCCGGATGTCGGTGCTGAGCCAAGTGAGACCGTGCTTGCGCGTCCGTTGCATCGGGAACAGGGCGACCGGCCGGCCGTCCGGCGCCCGAACCAGCGCCACCACCGGCGTGGCGAGATGGTTGACGGCGAGCGCCCGGAAGACCAAGCGCAGAAAGCCGTGGCTCTGGAAGGGCGTGGCGTTGTGCGGACCGGCGAGCGCCGCCCACTCGCTTGCGAGATGATCGACGCCGTCGTGGATCTCGACACGCCAGCCGTCGCCTGAACGCCCCATTGCACCCTCGGTCTGCCCCGGACGGCACCACTATAGCCATATCCTCGGCCGTTCGGAAACCGGCAGGTGTCAGGCGGTCCGCGGCCCGCCGGCGAAGCGGAACACCAGGTAGCCGCCGCCGATCAATGCGGCGAACAGTCCGAGCGGCAGCTGGTAGGGGAAGGCGACCATGCGGGCCAGCCAGTCGGCGGCGACGGTGAGCGCGGCGCCGGCCAGCATCGCGCCGACCAGCTGGGCGACCGGTCGCTGCAGGCCGAGCGTGCGCGCAAGATGCGGGGCGATCAGGCCGATGAACGACATCGGACCGATGGCCAGCGTCGAGGCGGCGGTGGCGCCGCCGGCGATCAGCACCAGGCCGGCGCGCGTCGGCGCCGTGGCAAGGCCGAGCGAGCGGGCCACCGTCTCGCCGAGCGGCAGCAGGGCGAGCGCCCGCGCATGGAGAAGGGCGAGCGGCACGAGGATCGCGAGCACCGCCGCCGTGCCGACGGCCGCTTCGACCGACGGCTCGACCGCCGCGCCGGCGATCCAGCCGAGCAGCAGGAAGCCGGCCGGACTGCCGGTGGCGATCACCGACGTCAGCACCGACGACAGCAGGGCGCCGAGAGCGATGCCGGCGATCAGCAGCCGCTCGGCGCCGAAGCCTTGGCGGCGGACGAAGGCGAGGAGGAGGGCAAGCGTCAGCACGGCGCCGGCCGTCATGCCGGCCGCCTGCGCCCCGATGCCGGCCACCGGCAGGGCGAGCAGCACCACGGCGAGGCCGGCGCCCGCCCCGACGCCGACGCCCAGCACCTCGGGGCTGGCCATCGGGTTGGCGGTGAGGCGCTGGATCACCGCGCCGGCCATGCCGATCAGCCCTCCGGCCGCCGCGAGAAGGGCGACGCGGGCGAGACGCCAGGGGGCGGCGTCAAGGGACAGACGCCAGCCGTGGGCGTCGCGGCCGGCGATGAGCGCCAGGACGAGGGTGACGGCGAGGATGCCGGTCAGCAGGAGAAGCACGCGGCCGGCCGGTCGGCGCCGCAACAAGGTCGCCCTCGGCAGCACGTCGGGCCGGGTGAGGGTGGCGATGCGCGGCACCAGGGCGAGAATCAGTGGCCCGCCAATCAGCGCCGTCGCCGCGCCGGTGGGAATGCGGAGGCCGGTGAGATGGCCGGCAAGCTGCACGGCGCCGTCGGCGAGCGACAGCAGCAGCGCTCCGGCCAGCGGTGCCGCCATCAGCCGGCCGGCCGACGAGCGGATGCCGGTCAGGCGGGCGAGAAGCGGCGCGGCAAGGCCGATGAAGCCGACGATGCCGATCTCGGCGGTGGTGGCGGCGGCGAGCCAGACGGCGAGCGCGATGATCATGAGGCGCAGGACACCGGCCGACAGCCCGGCCGCCCTGGCCTCGGCGTCGCCGAGCGACAACAGGGCGAGCGGCCTCAGCGCCGCCGCCGCGCCGACGGCGATGACGGCGAAGCTGGCGGCGAGCCGCAGCACCGGCGCCCAGCCGTCTTGCGTGAGATCGCCGCCGCCCCAGATGAAAAGGCCGGTCATGTAGTCGCCGCTCGCCAGGATGACAGCGGCGGCCGCAGCCGTGGCGGTCAGCGACACCATCATGCCCGTGAGAATCACCGACAGCGGCTCGAAGCGGCGGCGGGCGGTGGCGGCCAGCACCAGTCCGGCGGCGGCGCCGGCGCCGACGAAGGCGACGGCAACAGGATATTCGGCAACAGCCGGCAGCGCCACGCTGGCAAGGACCAGCGCGAACTGGGCGCCGGCCGACAGGCCGAGCGTCGCCGGCTCGGCGAGCGGGTTGCGCAGCACCCGCTGCAACAGCGCCGAAGCGAGGCCGAGCGCCGCGCCGGCCGTCAGCGCCATGGCGAGGCGCGGTAGCTCGGCGCGGGCGACGAACACGGCAGCGAAGGCGCGGTTGCCGGCCGCTTCGCCCGATACGGCGGTCAGCAGCAGGTGGTGATTGAGAAGCGCCAGCGCCGCCGCGACGGCGACGGCGGCAACGACGAGGGTAAGCCGCGGCAAGGCGTTCATCGCTCCGACGCCCCCTCGGCAAGGAGCGTGGCGAAGCGCGTCGCCGTCGGCAGGCCGCCGAAATGGTCGAGCGGCGGCATGAGGCGCACCCGCCCCGCCGCCACCTGCGGCAGCGCCTGCCAGAGGGCATTTTCCGACAGCGCCTCGGTGCCGCCCGGCGGCAGTGGCCCGATGATCAGAAGCTCGGCCTCGGCCTCGCGCGCCAGCGCCTCGAGGCCGACCGGCGCGGTCATCGAATAGCGGGTGTCCGAGACGGCGTTGCGGTAGCCGGCCGCCGTCAGCACGCCGCCGAACAGCGTGTCGTCGCCGAACAGCCGGACGTGCCGGCGGTCGCCGAGGTTGACGGCGATCGCCGGCCGGCCATCGGGGCGCCGAGTCTGGCGCAGCAAGGCGATTGCCGCGTCGAAGGCGGCAACGAGGTCGTCCGCCGCACCGTCGCGACCGAGGCGCCGGCCGAGGTCCAGCGTCGAGCGGCGGAGCAGCGGCAGGCAGGGTTCGCCGGCGATGTAGACCGGCAGCGACAGCATCTCGGCGATGCGCTCGAAGCCGGCGCGGCGATATTCGTAGAAGTTGGAGATGACGATCAGCTCGGGCGACAGCGTCGACAACAGTTCGAGGTTGGGATTGCCGCGCAGGCCGATGTCGACGACGCTGTCGGGTACCGTTGGTTCGCCGACCATCCGGGCATATTGCCTGAGTTCGGCGGCGGCCACCGGCACGACGCCGAGGGCGAGCGTGGTCTCGAGGAGCGCCCAATCGACGACGGCGACGCCGCCGGCGGCACGGGCCGGAACGGCGGCAAGCGTCGCCATCAGGGCGAGGAAGCGGCGGCGCGTTGGCTGCATCCGGATCCTCAGCGCAGGAAGGCGAGGGCCGGGCGCGAGCCCTCGGCCGGCAGCACGTCGAGCCGGGGTCCGAACAGCGGCCGCAGCACGTCCGGCCGCATCGCCTCGGCCGGCGGCCCGCGGAACACCAGGCGGCCGCCGTCGAGCGCCAGGATCTCGTCGGCGACGCGCACCGCCATGTTGATGTCGTGCAGCACGGCGACGACGCCGATGCCGCGCTCGCGGCTGAGAACGGCGATCAGGTCGAGGATGTCGGCCTGATGGCCGGCGTCGAGCGCCGAGGTCGGTTCGTCGAGCAGCAGCCAGCGGCTTTCCTGGGCCAGCATCATGGCGATCCAGGCGCGCTGGCGCTCGCCGCCGGACAGTTCGTCGACTGGCCGTCCGGCGAGGGTGGCGAGATCGCAGCGCTCGATCGCCTCGGCCACCGCCTTGCGGTCCTCCGGCGTGGCGCGGCCGAGCGCGCCGTGCCAGGCGAAGCGGCCGAGCGCCACCAGCTCTCCGACCGTCATGCCGTCGGTCGCCGGCGTGAACTGCGGCATGAAGGCCACCTCGCGGGCGAAGGCACGCGCGCCGAAGGCCGAAAGAGCGCGGTCGCCGAGCCGGATGCTGCCGGCGTCGGGGACGAGCTGGCGGGCGAGCAGCTTCAGGAAGGTGCTCTTGCCCGAACCGTTGGCGCCGACCAGGGCATGGAAGCGGCCGGCGGCGAGGCGAAGGCTCAGCCGGGCGACGATCGGCCGGCCGCCGGCCGAGAAACCGGCGCCGTCGACGAGGAAATCCGGTCCGCTTTGATCCATGCCCTGTCGCCTCTCCTTACCAGCTGAAATGGCCGGTGAGCTTGATCACCCGCCCCTCGCCGTAGCCGCAGGAATAGGCGGTCTGGCAGGAGGCGACGTAATCGGTGTCGAAGATGTTGTTGACGTTGAGATCGATGCCCCAGTTGTCGTGGCTGTAGCCGATCCTGGCGTCGGCGAGCAGCACGTCGGGTACCTTCAGCGTGTTCTCGTTGTCGGCCCAGGACGAGCCGACGTAGCGCAGGCCGCCGCCCACCGTGAAGCCCTCGAAGGCGCCGGTGGAGAAGGTGTAGTCGAGCCAGGCCGAGGCCATGATCTCGGGAATGACATAGGGCGTCTTGCCGATGATGGCGGCGTCGGCGTCCTTGGTAATGTCGACGTCCATGAAGGCGGCCGAGGCGGTGAGCTTCCAGTTGTCGGTGAGGTTGACCTTGGCCTCCAGCTCGACGCCCCTGGAATTGACCTCGCCGATCTGCGACTGGGCGTTCCAGGGGCCGGTCAGCACGTTCTCCTTGGTGAGGTCGAACAGCGCCAGCGTGAAGAGACCGTCGATCCAGTCGGGCCGGTACTTGAGGCCGACCTCGTACTGGTGGCCGCTTTCGGGCAGGAACACGCCGCTGCCGTTGGCGCCGAGCACCGGGCTGAAGAAGGTCGAGACGCTGGCATAGGGGGTGAGGCCGTTGTCGAACTGATAGGCGAGGCCGGCACGGCCGCTCCACGCGCCGTCGTCGCCGGAATAGGCGGGCGTGCCGACGGCGTCGGTCCAGACGTGGTCGTAGCGGCCGTTCAGCGTGGCGAGCCAGCCGCCGCCGAAGGCGATCTGGTCCTGGGCGTAGACGCCGAGTTGCTGCTGGCGCAGCGTCTGGTCGGCGTAGGGGACCGGCGCCGGCTGCGGCAAGCCGTAGACCGGGTTGGTGGCCGAGATGTCGGTGCCGGTCGACGACGCCTGCATCTGATCGAGGTCAAAGAGGCGATAGTCGAGGCCGAACAGCAGCTTGTGGGCGAGCGGGCCGGTGTTCGCCTCGCCCTCGATCCGGTTGTCGGCATTGATGGCGAAGGTCTTGCTGTGGTGGGCGAAATTGATGCGGGTCAGCGTGTCGGTGCCGGCGGCCGGCGTCAGGGCATAGCCGGAATAGCCGTAGGGATAGAGCGAGGCCTCCTTGACGTCGCTGTAGGCGATCCGCGCCGCCTGCGTCGCCTTCCAGCCGTTGCCGAAGTTGTGCTTCAGCTCGTAGCCGAGGGCGCCCTGCTCGCGGCTGTAGTCGTCGATGTCGGGCTCGGTGAAGTTGGCGTCGCGGGCGATGTAGCCGAACGGGGCGGCCACCACGGTGCCGACATAGGGCAGGAAGGCGCCGCCGTTGTGCACGCCGTCGAGGTGGGTGTAGTTGGCGAGCACCGTCAGTTCCGTGGTGTCGCTGAGATCGATCTTCAAGGATGGCGACACGGTGCCGCGGAACTTCTCCTCGAAGTCGGTGTAGCCGTCGCCGCCGGCGATGCGGCCGCTGATGCGGGCGGCGATCGTGTCGGACAACTGATCGCCGATGTCGAAGCCGAGCGAGGCGGTGCCGTTGCTGTCGATGCCGGCCTCGATCTTGCGGATGCGCTCGCCGGTCGGCCGCTTGGAGACCATGTTGATCAGGCCGCCGGGATTGCTGCCGCCGTAGAGCACCGAGGAGGCGCCGCGCAGCGTCTCGATGCGCTCGAGGTCGTTGCTGTCGGTGAGGAAGCCGCCGAAGGCGTAGCTGTAGTTCTGCAGCCCGTCGAGGTAGATGCCGCTCTGGGTGGCCTGGAAGCCGCGGATAAACAGCCAGTTGGTGTCGGCATCGGCGCCGAACGGCTGGGCGAACACGCCGGGCGTGTAGCGCAGCGCCTCGTCGACCTGGTCGGCGCCGCGGGCGTCGATCTCCTCGCGGCCCACCACCGACACCGACTGCGGCACCTTCTCGATCGGCAGGTCGGTCTTGGCGCCGGCCGTGGTGGCCTTGGCGACGTAGCCCTTGACCGGCGCCGTACCCGAGGCGCCGGCCTCGCCCTTGACGACGATCTCGTCGATTTCGACGGCGGGCGCCGCCGATTGGGCGCGGGCGGCGCCGGCAAGCGGCAGGGCGGCAAGCGTCAGCATGAGGGCGCGGGTGAGGTTGGTGCGGTCGGACGGCATCGATCGGTTCTCCGGTGATGTCGACCGCGGCGCCTCGCGCTGTCGGGCGGAAGCGCCGCGGTCGTTCCTGAACCGTCTGGATAGGTCAAGTCGCGACCTGCCGATTGAACGAAGCCGGGGCGTTTGGAATGAAAGCGGGATCGTATCCTGTTCTTTCCACGGGGGATTCTCGCGCCGGACCGTGCTGGACGCGGCGCTCGCGCCGCCACAGCGCCGGCGTCTGGCCGGTCAACCGGCGAAAGACGCGCGTGAAATGAGCCTGATCGGCAAATCCCATGTCGACGGCGATCGCCGACAGGCTGGCCTCGCCGCGTGCCAGCATGTCCTTGGCCGCCTCGATGCGGCAATGCAGGAGGAACTGATGCGGCGTCTTGCCGACCGCCGCGCGGAAGGCGGCGCCGAAATGGTCCGGCGACAGGCCGACCAGCGCCGCCAGTTCGGCCAGCGACAGGTTGCGGGCGATATGGGCGCGCACGTAGTCGACGACGCGGGCCATCTGCCGCCGGGTCAGGCTGGCCTCCGGCTGCGGCGCCGCCTGCCTCAGTTCGAGAAGGTCGACCAGCAGCGCCAGCACCAGGCTCTCGCCGTAGAGGTCGTCGCGCCGGCCGGTCGCGCAGTCATCGGCGATCAGCGCGGCGAGGGCGGCAAGGCCCGGCGCCGAAAAGCCGAGCCGCGGCGACAGGAACTGGCAGGGATGGATGCGACCGCCCGACTGGGCGGCGAGGGTGGCGATGTCGAAATGCAGGTCGAGGTGTCTCAGTTCGTCGAGCCGGTCGACGAAGCTCTCGATCGGATAGCCGGCCGGCACGAAGCAGAACCGCCGGTCGCCGTCGAGGCGATGCCGGCGGCCGGCCGCGTCGCGGATATCGATGCCGCCGTCGCCGACCTCGCCGAGCAGCGCGAACAGGCGCGGCGACCGCGACACGTAAGCACCGCGGGCGCCGTCGTCGCAGCTGACGTCCCAGAGGTCGGCGACGCAGCCGTTCCAGGCGCGCCAGCGGAGATCGTCCCTGACGGTGATGCCGGAGATGCTGCTGGTCATCTGTGGCCGAAAATCGGTCCCCATGGCCCTGTTTCCTGTTTCTTGTCCGAGCGTCGATCAGACGCTAAAAAATATGAGTGCACAAATCAAGTTTATAGGGTTGAATACCGATGTCCCCGGAATTGCGCTGACAGTGAGAGGCGTTTGCAATAAGTCCGACGGCGTTGTCTTTGAGGCAGATCAGCCGGCGGGTCAAGAAATAGGCCGGTCCAGCTGGAAAATCGGCCTTCCGGGCCGGAGGGTGGCGCGCCGGTTCGACGCTCGTTCCGCCATCCGTCGCGGCTGCCGGCGATCGCCGGCCTCGACAAGCCGGATCCTTCCGGAGAAAATATGTATATGATACTCATAAAAACGCCGGCCGACGTCGATGCCGGCTCGCAGCGCGGAGTCTGAGGACCATGCCGATGACCGTTTCCTTCCCGCCGCCGGTCGGGCGGACACTCGCCTGCCTGCTGGCGCTCGCCGTTTTCGCCACTCCGTCCTTCGCGCAATCGTCGTCCTCTCCCACCGGCACCTTCTCCCTCGAGCTGAACCGGCTGGACGGCTTCGACGGCGGCTGCCGCGTGACGCTGGTCGAGAAGAACGGCACGTCGTCGGCCTTTGGCTCGCTGAAGCTGGACCTGGTGGTGTTCGGCGGCGACGGCATCGTCGAGAAGCGGGTCGGCGTCGAGGCGGGGCCGCTGAAGGCCGGCCGCACGTCGGTCCGGACCTTCGACCTGAAGGGCCTTGCCTGCGACGGCGTCGGCCGGCTGCTGATCAACGACGTGTTGTCCTGCGAGGCGGAGGGGGTCGCCACCGATGCCGCCGATCCCACCGCCGCCTGCCTCGACGCGCTGGAGCCGCGCTCGCGCGTCCCGGCCGGCTTCGACAAGTGAGGGCCGGATGACCCCCGATCCGATCGCCGCCGTCGCCACGCTGCCGCACGACCTCACCCCGCTCGGCATGTTCATGGCCGCCGATCTCGTCGTCAAGGCGGTGATGGCCGGCCTGCTGCTGGCCTCGCTCGTCACCTGGATCATCCTGTTCGGCAAGGTGGCGGAACTCGCCGCCCTCGGCCGGGCCGCAAGGCGCGGCGTGGCGGCGGTGGCGATCGAGCCCGGCATCGCCGGCCTCGCCCGCCGGCCGCGTCTGCCGAGGCCGCTCGCCCTGATGCTCGGCGAGATCGGCGAGGAGATCGCCCAGACCGGCATTGGTACGGGCATCGGTCCCAGCGTCGGCACGGGAGCGAACGCCGGCGCCGCCCCGGCCTCCGGTCTGGTCGAGCGGGTGCGCTCGCGCCTTGCCCGGCTGGAAGCCGCCGCTTCCCGTCGCGCCATGGCCGGCACCGGCCTTCTCGCCACCATCGGCTCCACCGCGCCGTTCATCGGCCTGTTCGGCACCGTCTGGGGCATCATGAACGCCTTCGTCGGCATCTCCGAAAGCCAGACCACCAACCTCGCCGTGGTGGCGCCGGGCATCGCCGAGGCGCTGCTGGCCACCGCCACCGGCCTCGTCGCCGCCATTCCGGCCGTCGTCGTCTACAACCACCTCGCCCGCCGCACCGCCGCCTATCGCGCCGAGATGACCGACCTCTCCGAGGGCCTCGTCCGCACGCTGTCGCGCGACATCGAAACCGGCCGCCTCGACGCCGCCGCCCTGGTGGCGGCCGCCTCTGCCGGCCACGCCACCTGAAGGAGGATCGCCATGGCCGCCCGCCTCGACGACGGTGCCGAACTGTCCGAGACCCACGAGATCAACGTCACGCCGTTCATCGACGTCATGCTGGTGCTCTTGATCATCTTCATGGTGGCGGCGCCGCTGGCCACCGTCGACGTGCCGGTCGACCTGCCCGGCTCGACGGCCGCCGCCTCGCCCCGCCCCGACAAGCCGCTCTATGTGACGGTCGGCGAGGACCTGACGATCAGCGTCGGCGAGGACAAGGTGGCGCGCGAGGCGCTGGGCAGCCGTCTCGACGCGGCGACCGGCGGCGACAAGGCCGAGCGCATCTTCCTGCGCGCCGACCGGACGGTGGCCTATGGCGACCTTGCCGCGGCGATGAACCTCTTGAGGGCGGCCGGCTATCTCAAGGTGGCGCTGGTCGGCATCGAGCAGGCCGCAGCGCCGGCATCGCCGGCCCCGGCCGGCGGCTGAGCGCCGGAGGGACGCAGGGCGAAGCGATGGTCATCCGCATCCGACCGACGGCCGGGCTGTTGTCGCGGCGGTCCGGCCTCGTCCGCTGGTCGCTGGCCGGCGCAGCCGGCCTGATGCTGCACGGCGCGGCGCTGTGGTGGCTGCTGCCGGAGGGTGGTCCGGCGGCGGCGGTGGCGGCGCCCGAGACGGTGGTGATGATCGACCTGCCGCCCGAGCCGGAGCTGCCGCCGCTCGAGAGTGTCGAGCAGGCCGCCGTCGAGGAGGTCGAGGCCGAGACGCCGCCCGACGCGCCGGTCGAGACGCCGCCGGAGATGATCGACACCGTCGAGCCGGTCGACGCCGCCGACGTCGCCGAACCGCCCGACACGCTGGCGACGGCCGAACCCGACATGCTCGACGCCGCCGAGCCGCCGGAGGAGCTGGCCGAAGCGGCGCCCGAGCCGGTCGAGCCGGAGCTGTCCGAGCCCGACATGCTGCCTCCCTCCGAGGTGGCCGTGCCGCTGCCGCCGCCACCGCCGCCGGAGATGGTCGAGACCGCCGAGGTCAAGCCCGAGCCGAACAAGCCGGAACAAAAGAAACCCGAGCGCAAGAAGCCGGCGCCGAAGAAGCCGCCGCCAGAAGCGAACCCCACGCCGCCGGCCGACGCGCAGGCGGCCGGCGCCGGGGCGGGCCGTCAGCTCGAGGACGCGCTCGCCGCCTATCGCGGCGCCGTGCGCCGGGCGATCGTCGGCAAGCGGCGGGCCAGCGACGCCGACGGCGCCACCGGCCGGGCCGTGGTGCAACTGGCCGTCGGCCGCGACGGCTCGGTGGTCGGCCTCTCGGTCGCCGGTCCGCCGGCCGTCACCGCCGCCGCCGAACGCCTCGTCCGCCGCGTCGGAGCCTTCCCGCCCATCCCCAGCGAACTCCCCGCACCCTTCAGGGCCACCGTCCCAATCGAGTTCGTCAGGGAATGACATAGCCAGGAATCAGGAGACGGACGATGAACGTTCAACAGCCAGCGCGGCTTGCCGCCACCCTTGTCGTCCCGGTCCCCGATCCCGCCGCCTTGCGCGCCCGGCTTGTCGAACACGTCGGCCGCTATGCCCGCGTTGAGACGACGCCGGCGGGCGACGTGCTGCTGTCGAGCGAGCTTGGCCTGTCGCGGCTGACGGTCGAGACCGGCGGCCTCAGGATCGCCGCCGAAAGCCGCGACGACGCCGGCCTCGCCTACATCAAGATGATCATGGCCGACCATGTGCTGGATTTCATCGGCCCCGGCCTGACGCTGCACTGGACGGGGGCCGGCGCGGCCGGCTCACCGTTGCCCTTCTTCCGCGCCATGACGGTGACGACCGTCCGGGCGGTCGGCCGCTTCCGCCGCCTGACGCTCGCCGGCGACGATCTCGGCCGCTTCGCGGAAGGTGGATTGCACGTCCGCCTGCTGCTGCCGCCCGAGGGCGTGCGCCAGCGCTGGCCGGTGACCGGCGACGATGGCCGCCCCCTCTGGCCTGACGACAATCCGCCGCCCGCCCGCGTCTACACGCTGCGCGGCATCGACGTCGCGGCCGGCAGGGTGGAGATCGACATGCTGCTGCACGGGGAGCACGCCGACGCGCCGGGCGCCGCCTTCGCCGCGCGGGCGCGACCGGGCGACGTCGTCGGCATGACCGGCCCCGGCGGCGGCGACCTGCCGGCGGCGGCCGATTACCTTCTGTTCGCCGACGAAACCGCTCTGCCGGCCGTCGCGCGCATGCTGGCCGAAATGCCGGCCGGCCGACGCGTCCGCGCCTTCGTCGAGATCGAGGACGAAGCCGACAGGCAGACGCTGCCGACCGCCGCCGCTGCCGAGGTCGTCTGGCTCTATCGTCGGGACGGCGAGGGGCTGGAAGCGGCCGCCGCGGCGATCGGTGCCGACGATCTCGCACACGATACCATCGTCTGGGGTGGCATGGAGCATGTCGCCCGCCGCGCGCTCCACCGCCGGGCGATCGACGTCTGGGGGCTGCCGCGCTCCCGGATGCGCCTCGCCTCCTACTGGCGGCGCGGCAAGACTGGCGAAGACCATCACCACGACGACTAGGGTTCAGAACCAATCATGTGGCTGATTGTGGTGTCCTTCCTGATTCACGGGATGCGTGATTAAGGGAGGTGATTGATGAGGCTGTTCTGGTTATCGGATGCGGCATGAGCGGCGATCGACAGCGCCTCCATCAAGATGCAGCGCAGCCTTTGGCGCAAAAGGGGCGCCGGGCGCGGGCTGTCGACCGTGCCCCATCCGCCGTGTCGCCCCTTGCCATGACAAGCGGGCGGAAGACGTCCGCTCTGCCGTGGCAATCGCTATAGCCATTGCATTCAGGCTTTGATCGAGCCCGACCCTAGGTATTTATCTACTTGTAAAACCTCGGCTTTGCAGGAGGATAATAAACTCTCGGCAAGGAAGACCACCGACATTTGACGATCAAAGTTACGCATATGGGGGAGCCGACAGTAAATGAAGAACCTGGCTTCGCTATCGCAGCTTATGGTGTTTGCGCGTATCGCCGAGTCCGGTTCTCTCTCGGCAGCGGCGCGCGAACTGAACGTCACGCCGTCGGCGGTCTCCAAAAGCCTGACCCAGCTCGAGCAGCGGCTTGGCATCCTGCTGATCAAGCGTACGACGCGCAGCATGACGCTGACCGAAGGGGGGCGGGCTTTGATGCAGCATACGGCCGCCATCCTCGAAAATCTGGAGGAGGCGCTCAGCGAGACATCGCAGTTTCGCAGCTATCCGACGGGCCCGCTTCTACTCACCAGTTCCGTTGCCTTCGGTTGCGCCCAGCTGTCCTCGATCATCGGCCGGTTCATCGAGGTATGCCCGCAGGTGCAGGTCAATATATCGCTCGAAGACCGTTGCGTGGATCTCGCCGAGGAGAATTGCGATGTCGCGCTGCGCATCACCGCCTCGACGGTCTGGAATTATGCCTCGCGCCGGCTGGCACCGATTCATTGGGTCTATTGCGCGGCGCCTGGCTACCTCGAGCGGTACGGCAGGATCGAGACCCCCGACGATCTCGCCAACCATCGCTGTCTCGTCTATCCGGCCATGACGCTCAACGGCTCCTGGACCTTTCAGCGCGGCAACGAAGCAAGACATGTCAGGGTGCAGGGCTGCATGGTTTCGAATTCGAGTCTCGCCCTGCTCGCCGCGACGTTGGAGCAGCGCGGGGTCGCTTGCCTCCCGACTTATGTGGTCTCCGGCAATATTCTGTCCGGCGATCTGGAAGTCGTCCTGCCCGACTACCGTTCGGCAATCACGCATACACTCTATGCCATGTATTTCCGCTCGAGATACACCAACCCGACAATTCGAGGTTTCATCGATTTCATTGCCGATGATCTGGGGCCGACTCCGCCCTGGGACGCCAGCCTGCGCGCGCATTTGCCTTTCCTGACTGAGGAATAACCGGATTGTCGCCGGACGAGTCTCGCTTCGCGCCGGTCGGATCTGCTGCGAGCTGGTTTAGTGGCCGAGGACGCGAAGTCTCCACAGGAAGACCCGATTGACGACCACGTTGAATGGGGCGGCCGGCGCGTAGTGCCGCCACTCGCAAACGCCTCGAACGGCGGTATCTCTCGCTAAACCTTGCCATATCCCCTTGTCGGTTGCCTCGAAGAACCTCGAGTCTGAAGATTATCAATCTCAGTGCAGGCCCCGGATACATATGCGGCATTCATGAAAAATCCTCAAAGGCGTTTTGAAAAAATGCCATTTTGATTTTATTATACAATGGGTTAGCCTCAATTTTAGTTGAAACTTGGCATTTCAAGAGGCGAGCCGTGACATACAACTTCGATGAGATCATCGACCTTCGACATGCGAATTCTGCGAAATGGGCCTTTCCCCACAATGTCCTGACGGAGGACGAAGCTGCCGCCGATCCGTTGCCGATGTGGGTTGCCGACATGGATTTCAAGGCGCCGCAGGCGGTTATCGACGCGCTGAAGGAAGCCGCAGACAAAGGTTTGTTCGGCTACCCCGGCGTGACGAAGCAATACCTGGACGCGGTTATCGGCTGGCAGCGCAAGCGGTTCGGCTGGGATGTGCCGCCGGAGTGGATCCTGCAGACGCCCGGCGTCGTCACGGCGCTGAATACCATCATTCAGGCATTCTCCCGTCCCGGAGATTCGGTCCTGGTGCAAACGCCAGTTTATGTGCATTTTCATCAGGATACCATCAATAACGGCCGGCAGGTCGCCTATGCCCCTCTGACTGTTGATGGCGATCGATACCGGTTTGACGCGAAGATATTCGAGGCGGCCATCCAGCCGAACACCAAGCTGTTCATTCTCTGCAATCCGCAGAACCCGACCGGAACGGTCTGGTCTGAGGATGACCTCAGGCAGATGGGCGAAATCTGCGCCCGCAGAAACGTTCTCGTCGTTTCGGACGAGATTCATGGGGACCTGGTTTTCAACAGGTCGGTCAAACACATCCCCTTTGCTTCCCTCGGACGGAAATTTGCCGAGAACAGCATCGTCTGCATGGCCCCCAGCAAGACGTTCAATATTCCCGGGTTGCAATGCTCGAACGTTATCATCGCCAACCCCGAACTTCGAACGGAACTGGCCCGCCATCTTGGACGCAATGGTCTGCACTTCATCAACAGCCTTGGCATGGTCGCCGGCGAGGCCGCCTACCGTCATGGTGAACCCTGGCTTGAAGCCCTGCTCGATTATCTCAAGGGCAACCAGGAGCATTTTGCCGCCGAGATCGCCAGGTCGTTGCCTCAGTTGAAAGTGTTCAAGGCCGATGGACTCTATCTCGCGTGGATGGATTGTCGCGCACTCGGCATGGACATTGAAGCGCTGGAAAAATTCATGCTGACGAAGGCACGAGTCTGGTTCGACAAGGGCCAGAAATTCGGTCCCGAAGGTCACGGCTTCATGCGCGTCAACCTCGGTTGTCCACGCTCCACCGTCGACGAATGCCTCAAGCGGCTCAAGAGCGCGCTGGCCTGAATCATCTTCGAGGAATGAGGAACGGGAACTCCTACAGGAGAGGAGCCACCCATAGCATTGGGGGGAGGAAGTAACATGGTTGACAGGAAGATCACGAGAAATACCGACAGCCTGAAAAAAGAACTCAGTTTGCCAATGGTGTTCTGCGTCGCCTTGAAGCAGGTCGTCGGCGGCGGAGTGATTGCCTTGACGGGCGTTGCCATCGGCCTGACGGGCGCCGGCGTTCCGTTTGCCTACGCGCTCGCCGCCATGACCTCGATCATGGCGGGCATTCCTTTTGCCATCATGAGTTCGGCCATGCCGGTCACCGGCGGCACCTACACATGGCCAACCCGGCTGATCTCGCCGCTCTCCGGGTTCCTTACGTTGTGGTTCTTCTTCCTGACCAACGTCGCACTGTCACTCTATGCGATCACGGCCGCCAACTACATTGCCGTATTCTATCCGGGCTTCCCGGAATGGCTGCGTCTTCCGCAGACGGCAATGGCCTTCATCATTCTGACGGCTTTCTACCTGCTCAACATGTCCGGAGCCAAGCTGACCGCCAAGGTGGGCATGGTCCTGACGCTGATCATGGCAAGCGCCATCCTGCTCTTCATCGTCACCGGATTGCCCTCAATCCAGGCGGACAATTTCAGCGAGCTGCTGCCCGAAGGCTTCTCGGGACTGATCAGTGCCGCCGGCATTCTGCTTTTCACGACCGGCGGGGCGGCCATGGTTGGTGAACTGGGCGGAGAGATGAAAAACCCGGGGCGCGATATCCCCATCGCCATCATCGGCGCAACCAGCCTTGCCGCTGTCGCTTATATCCTGGCAAGTTCCGTGGCGGCTGGTGTCCTGCCCATTTCGGAAGTCGCCAACCAGCCGCTGACCCTGGTGGCAGAACACATCATGTCGCGTGGCCAGTTCCTGTACTTCTCCATCGGAGCGGGCATCATCAGCATTCTCGGTATCATCAATACCCAGATGCTCTGGGGCAGCAAGAGCCTGCTCGTCGCCTGTGACGACAACTGGCTGCCGCGCAAGCTGGCGAGCGTCAACAAGCGGTTCGGTACGCCGCACTATCTTCTGACGATTCTTTACCTGATCGGGATCCTTCCCATTGCTCTTAATCTGTCCGTGAAGGAAATCTCCATCGCCTCCGGTATCACCGGCGTCGTCGCCCAGGTCGTCATCATTGTCTGCTGCTTCGTCCTGTATCGAAACCACAAGGACATCTATGATCGGGGCAGCTTCAAGGTTCGCTCGAAGCCGCTGCTGATGACCATTATTGCGATCGCCTTCCTGTTGAACTGCTTCCTGGTCATCATGATGTTCATCAGTGAGGCAAGCCTGATGACGGCGGTGCTGATCGGGGGGTGGTTGGTTGTCGGCATCGTCATTGCCGCAATCCGTCGAAAGGGCATTCTGGAGAATACGATCGAGAGTGCGGTCCCCAGCCCGTAAGGCCTGTCCGCCACGTCACAAGAGCAGCAAAGGGGCTCGGTCCCCTTTGTTGCATTTTCATATGCGCCAATCGCGGTTCAACGTCTTTCGGGCGGTATCGAGTGAGCCGCACTGGCAAACGCGTGATTCTCTTGAAGAGAGACTAGCGGAATGCGTCGTTCAGAACTCTGAACGTCTCTTGCATGCCGGCCAGCGCCCGCATGATCCCCTGCGAATTGCCAGGCTGACAACTGGAATTCTGCATGAAGGCGTTTAGGGCCAGCAGGAAGATCGCTATCAAGACGAGCCGATTCACGACGAATGTCAGAGCCGATCTGATCATATTCCTGGCTCGCTGAGGTCCCTGACGCGTTGCGCCAACATATCGCGCTCGGCTTTCAGCTTTCGTATCTGACGCGCCACTTCGATCGGGATGACTTTACCGTCATCTGGATCCAGGAATGAGATGCCCAGCGCCTTTGCCTCCCTCCAGACTATGCGCGCCCGGCGACTGTGCCCCTTGAGGGGAATGACCAACTCGAACTCGTCGGGAACGAACACGGGATCGGCAAACTCGATCCTTGCACCGCTCCGCGACATGTTCCGTACCAAGCCGTCAATCGTCGACCAGCGGTTGTTGAAGGCGATTTGGCTTCCCAAATAGGTACGGTTCCGATGCTCCCTGCGCCGATCGAACACGGGAAATGCCTTTCTTTGAAACACATTAACGCTTCGTGCCCTAACCGGCGCAAGCCGGATGCCAATGCGCTCCCGATCAACCGTCCCGGCAGATTTCCGCCTCACCGCTTGTCTTGGGCAGCGAGATGGCCGGAGCGCCGAGGATGGGAGGGGCGGGCTCGAAAGCCCGCCTTCTGCACAGGCCACAGCACCGTCATCGGGCGGAAGCTCTGAACGAAGGGCTTGAAGCTGCCGAGCTTAAGCACCGGAGCGTAAAGCTCGTGGGTCGCAAGGTCCGTCTCGAAGCGGGCGCTGTTCCTCGCCGATCGATCGGCTTTGACAGATAGCAGTCCGAATAGTATGTTCTAACCAGTGATGGGAATGGAGCTTCCCGATAACCGCCTAAGTGCTGATAGCTCCTGCTCAAAACGGGCCGCAGGTCCGTCGCGGCAGGGCTGTTTTGAAACCCGCCGCTGGCGGGTTTTTTGTTGCCCTAAGTATTGGTCGAGAGGGCAACCTGATGAACGCCATATGTCCCCAGCGTTCGATTTTCTCTCCTCTTATCGGGGGAGTCTCGCCGTGAAGGGACTTCAACAAGCCTGGCAGTTCTGTGCAATCCTTTCCGCCGTATTCGCGGCGTTGACCGCGATCTTCGCCAAAGTCGGCGTTGAGAGTGTCAACTCCGATCTTGCAACGTTCATTCGCACGACCGTCATTCTGGTTGTTCTGGCAGGCATGGTCACGGCACTCGGCGAGTGGCAGCCATTCGGCGAAATCTCCAAACGAACCTACCTCTTCCTGGTGCTCTCCGGACTAGCGACCGGAGGATCGTGGCTTTGCTACTTCCGAGCCTTGAAGGTCGGTGATGCTGCCCGCGTAGCGCCGATCGATAAGCTCAGTGTCGTCATGGGTGCTGTTTTCTCCGTGATTTTTCTCGGTGAACGTCTGACTTTGCCGAACTGGTTTGGCGTCATCCTGATCGGAACCGGCGCGATCCTCGTCGCCTATAAGGGATGAAATCCGGCCATAACGAGATGGAGGGCCATATGGCTTTCGGTCGAACCTCAGAACCAAAGATCATTGTCGCCCTGCTGCCGGAACCGGAAACGGTGGCCACCTGCCTCGATTGCGCGCTGGCTGCCGCCAATGGCTTCGAGGCGACGATCTCCGCTATCCACGTCGGCTTCAATCCGAAGTTTGCCTTCGTGCCGCCGGAGGAGGTCGCCATCCAGCAGTTGCGCGAGTTGCGCGAAGGCACCATTGCCCAACGCCTCGCTCGCACCAAGGCTGCCTATGACGCATGGCTCGCCGACCGTCGGCACGCGCCCATCAGTTGGAAGCATGACGAGGGTGACGTCGAGCAACTGGTCGCCACCGAAACGGAGAACGCCGATCTCGTGGTGATGGGCAACCCGGTGCGCCTCGATGGTCGCGACGCCTTCCACGCGACTTTATTCTGGTCGAAACGACTGCTCTTGGTTGCGCCGCCCGATCCCAAAGAAGGCCCTCGACTGGAACGTGTCATTGGCCGCCATATCGTCGTCGGTTGGAAGCCGGGCGAACCTATAAAGCGAGCGGCAAGACAAGCGCTGCCCTGGCTGCAAAGGGCCAGCAAGGTGACGGTGGTATCGGTGGAAAAGCCCGGCGCCGATTACCAGGCCTCGGCTCGCGCCTTCTTCTCCGAGCTTGGCATCGCCGTTGACTGCGTTGAACTCAGGCGCGAGGTCGGCAGTGTCGGCCGTCAATTGCTGGCCTCCGCCGACCGGCTCGGCGCCGACAGCCTGTTGATTGGCGCCTTCAAGCACGGCGCCCTTTGGGAAGCGATCCTCGGCGGCGTCACCCGCGACGTGCTCGCCGCAGCCCGTATCCCCGTTTTCATGATGTGTTGAAGCAGGTCGATAAAGGAGACTCTCCATGGTCTTGATTGACAAAGTGACCGCCCGCGAAATCCTCGACTCGCGCGGCAATCCCACCGTCCGCGTCTATGTGACGCTCGACGACGGCACGTGCGTGTCGGCGTCGGTGCCCTCGGGCGCCTCGACCGGCGAAAACGAGGCCGTCGAACTGCGAGATGGCGACAAGTCACGCTACGGCGGCAAGGGTGTTCTCAAGGCCGTTGCCAACGTGACCGACGTCATCGGTCCGGCTCTCAAGGGATGCAGCCCCATCGCGCAGGTGGAAATCGACGCGCGGATGATCGATCTCGACGGCACCGGCAACAAGGGCAAGCTTGGCGCCAACGCCATCCTCGGCGTCTCCATGGCCGTGGCGCGGGCCGGTTCCGCTGTCAGTCGCCTGCCGCTCTATGCCTATCTCGGCGGCGTCGGCGCCACGCGTCTGCCGGTACCGATGATGAATATCCTCAACGGCGGCAAGCACGCCGACAACTCAGTGGACTTCCAGGAGTTCATGGTGATGCCGGCGGGGCGGCCGAGCTTTGCCGAGGCGCTGCGTTGTGGCGCCGAGGTGTTCCATGCGCTGTCCAAGATCCTCGCCAAGAAGGGCTATTCCACCGCCGTCGGCGACGAAGGCGGCTTCGCGCCCAATCTCAAGAGCAACGAGGAAGCCTGCGAGCTGATCGTCGCCGCCATCGAGAAGGCCGGCTACAAACCCGGCAAGGACGCCTTCATTGCCCTCGATCCGGCCTCCAGCTCCTTCTTCGAAAAGGGCGCCTACAATCTTGAGAAGTCTGGCCTCGGCAAGAAGACCGCCGACGAGATGATCGACATTTACGAGAAGTGGATCGGCGCCTATCCGATTGCCTCGATCGAAGACGGCCTTGCCGAAAATGACTGGGAGGGCTTCGCCCGCCAGACGGCCAAGCAAGGCGACCGCATCCAGATCGTCGGCGACGACCTGTTCGTCACGAACGTCGAGTTCGTGAAGCGCGGCATCGCCGAGAAATCGGCCAACGCCGTGCTGATCAAGCTCAACCAGATCGGTACCGTCTCGGAAACGGTGAAAACCATCAACCTATGTCGCGCCGCCGGCTGGGCCTATGTGGTCTCGCACCGTTCGGGTGAAACCGAGGACGCCTTCATGGCCGATTTCGCAGTCGCCATGGGCGGCGGCCAGATCAAGACCGGCTCGGCCTGCCGTTCCGAGCGCATCGCCAAGTACAACCGCCTCTTGGAGATCGAGGCGGAACTGGGCGACGCCGCCGAGTTCCGCTCGCCATTCGCCTGAGCGGCAGAACCGGGGAGGCGGGAAACCGCCTTTCCCAGGCACCAGTATCCGGCAACCTTTTCTCGGGCCGAACCCTTACCAACCCGAGAGGCCGCTTCCGCACGGTCTCTCCGCTGCCGATCGTTTGACTGGAGATGCTTTCCATGGGTTATCTCGGCTACCTGCTGGTCTTTCTCGGTGCCGGCGTTGGCGGCGCGCTGCGCCACGGCGTCAACCTCGGCGCCGCCCGCCTCCTTGGCTCCGGGCTTCCCTACGGCACCTTCGCGATCAACGTGATCGGCAGCTTCGTGATGGGGATTCTCACCGAATACTGGGCGCAGAAAAGCGGTCTGCCGCAGCCGCTGCGCCTGTTCCTCACCACCGGTATCCTCGGCGGCTTCACCACTTTCTCCACCTTCTCACTCGATACCGCCATGCTCTGGGAGCGCGGTGAGGGTGTGGCCGCCTTTACCTATGCCGCCGCCTCGGTGGTCCTGTCGATCGGTGCTCTGTTCGCAGGCTTCGCCCTCGTCCGAATGATGGTTCCCGCGCAGATGTAGCCAGGAGAGATTGCCATGGAAGCCCGCTCCTCCGATCCTCCCTCGGTGGCCGCCGCTTCAGCGAAACCGGTGGCGGTGAGCATTCTTTCGGTCGGTCCGGCAACCGCCTTTGACAGCGAGCCCGCGGAACCATCCTGCTTCCCGGACCTCAACCTTGATCAAATCGTCGCTGCGGCAACAGCGCCCAAGCCCGAATACAACCTTGTTCCGATCTTCCGTGCACCGCTGCCGGACGCCACGAATGTCCTCTACCGGCAGGCAATCTTCCGGGACATCGAACGGCCACCGGTGCGTGCCACGCTGGGTGCCTTCGCCGAGGGCATGCGAGCGCTCCGGGCTAACCGGCAACAGATAGACAAGATCCATCATGAGCGCGAGCGGCAGGCCTGGTTTCTTGACGGTGTCCTGCTCTACGACGAAGCCGTCCGCCGCTTCGCGGCCGCCTTTTCCTCCACTGAACTCGCATCTCCCGGCCTTGTTGCCTTCCGCGACTATCTCGCCTCCTATACGGCGGAGGACCGGTTCATACGGCTGGCAGGCGCTACGTTCGATCTCAAGCGGCAGCTCGCCTCGGTCTCCTATTGTGTCTACCTGATCGGCAGTCACGTTCACGTCGGCTCGTTGGACGACGAGCCCGATTTTACCGAGGAAATCCTCGGCGTCTTCGCCAAGTTCAAGCAGGCGGACGCCAAGGATCATCGCGCCAAGCTCCGCGACGACGGACAGATAAACTACATCGAGGCCAGGATTCTGGATCTGGTGGCCGAACTCCACCCCGATCTGTTCGGTCGCCTCAATGCTTTCGTCGCCGCCAACACCGACTTCATCGACCCCACCATCGCCGCCTTCGACCGCGAGGTTCAATTCTATCTCGCCTGGCTCGACCATATCGCGCCGTTCAGGGCTCGCGGGCTGCCGTTCTGCTATCCAACGGTCATGCCGAACAAGGAGGTCAAGGCCGAAGGCGCGTTCGATCTGGCATTGGCAGCAACGCTTGCCAAAGAGGACCGCGCTGTCATCGCCAACGATTTCGAGTTGAGAGGCGACGAGCGTATCCTGGTGATCACCGGCCCCAACCAGGGCGGAAAGACGACCTTCGCCCGCATGTTCGGCCAGTTGCATTACCTCGCGGCACTGGGGTGCCCGATCCCTGGTGCCAGCGCGCGCCTGCATCTCTTTGACCGTCTGCTCACCCATTTCGAGCGGCCGGAGGTGGCTACCTCGGAGCGCAGCAAGCTGGAGGACGACCTCTTGCGCATGCGCGACATCCTTGACGTGGCGACGGGGAACGGCATCGTCATTCTCAATGAAATCTTCACATCGACCACGCTCGCCGATGCCGTCTGGCTGAGCCGCGAGGTGATGACGCGCCTTATCGAGCGCGACATTCTTGGCGTCTGGGTCACTTTTATCGACGAACTGGCCTCCTTCTCGTCGGCGACGGTCAGCATGGTCGGCGGCGTCGATCCTAACGACGATGCGGTGCGCACCTTCCGCCTGACGCGGCGTCCGGCCGACGGACTCGCCTACGCCATGGCGCTGGCCGACCGGCACAGGCTGACCTACCGGAGCCTCAGGGAGCGCATCCGATGAAAGTGCATCTGCTGTTTCCCGATCGGGATTTCGATCGCTCTGGTCCTCTTCCACCCGGTGCGGACGCGCTGACTGCCGATCTTGGCCTCGAAACGCTGGTGATGGCCATGGCGGCCGGCGACAAGCTGATTGCCGAGATCGCCCGGCTGGTTCTTCTCAGCTCGACCGAGGCGGATGTTGATCTCGTACGTTTCCGGCAGGCCGTCCTGTCCGACTGCATGGACAATCCGCGCGTCGTCAAGCAAATCTATGCGCTTGCCGGAGAGGCGCTCGACATCGAGCGCCAGGAGGGGTGGCGCTGGGCCGACTCCCCATCGGCGATCCTGGCGCGGTCGAGAGGTTTGCTGTCAACCTTCATGGACATCCTCGGCCGTATCAAGACCCTCACGGCCAAGCACGGCGACCGTTTCTGTTCGCCGGGCTTCCGTGGTCTGTTCGCCATGCTGGAACGCGAACTCGACGACGCCTATTTCGCTGAGGTGCAGACCGAACTCGCCCGTCTGCAGTTCAACGACGGCATCCTGATCAGTGCCACGCTGGGTCCGGGCAATCACGGTGTCGCCCATGTGCTGCGTCGCTGGTCGAGGGGAAAATCTTTCGTCGAGCATCTCATTGGCCGCCAGGCGCCTTCCCTGCACTTCGAGATCGCTCCGCGCGATGAAGCCGGCTGGAAGGCGCGCGAGCAGCTGGAGGCACGCGGATTGAACCTCGTTGCCAACGCTGTGGCGCAATCGGTCGACCACGTCCTGAGCTTCTTCGCCACGCTCAGAACGGAGTTGGCCTTCTATCTCGGCGGTCTCAACCTCCGCAATGCACTGGCCGAACGCCTCTTGCCCTTCTGCCTGCCGATACCTTCCACCCCCGACGCGCTACACCTATCTGCAACGGGGCTTTATGATGTCGGTCTCGGTCTCAGTACCGACGGCAGAGTTGTCGCCAACGATCTGGATGCGGACGGACGGCACTTCGTCATCGTCACCGGCGCCAATCGCGGTGGCAAGACAACCTTCCTGCGCAGTCTCGGTCTAGCCTTCCTGATGATGCAGGCGGGACTGATGGTGCCCGCCATCGCCTTCTCGGCAAGCGTCGCCGACCAGATCCTTAGTCACTTCCGTAAGGAGGAGGATGCGGATATGCGCTCCGGCAAGCTCGACGAGGAGCTGACCCGCATGGACGCCCTCGCCGAGGCCGCGACTCACCGCTCGCTGTTCCTGTTCAACGAGTCCTTCGCTGCCACCAACGAGCGCGAAGGTTCGAAGATCGCCGGAGAGATCACCAAGGCGCTGATCGAGCGGGGTGTACGGGTCGTCTTCGTCACCCACCTCTACACCTTCGCCCATGCGATGCTCGTCGAACAGGGGGGCGTCGGCGTGTTCCTCAGAGCGACGAAGCCAGGCGGTGACGGCCGCGTCTTTCCCCTGGAGCGGGCCGAGCCGATGGACACCAGCTTCGGGCGCGATTTGTTCGCCACTGTGATGCGCTCTTGAGCGGAAGGTTAAGATCTGTACTCTTCTGCGTACCAGTAACCCAACCCGTCCCAAAACGCTGTCAGCCAGTCGGTACCGTATAGCGATATCCCGATAGCTGCATTGACCAGACGTAGCGCCGCAACGGCTATGACAGCCTTCCAAAATAAGGCTGGGCTGATCGCGCCATTTACCAGCGTTGCACCATCTAGGGCTCTGGACTTATTAGTTTAGGATGAGATGTGATTTACGGTTTCTGGAAGGAGATCGTGATGGGTGATTTGTTTCTGCTGAGCGAGCGCCAGATGGCGCGGATCGAGCCGTATTTCCCTTTGGCGCATGGTGTCCCTCGGGTTAATGCTCATGTGTGATCAGCGGTACCGTCTATGTCATCAAGCATGGCTTGCAATGGAGGGATGCGCCCAAGATTGAGGCAGATGCGTTTCTGCCCTTGTCCCGCTATGGAGAATCGAACCCAGAGGCTTGGGCTATCCACTCGGGAAAATACGACATAGGGCAGTTTGGGCTGATCCATGGGTCGCCACCAGCGAGTTACTGTGCTGCGTCGGTGTGCTAGGTGCGTGCTAGTAGCACGCTGCACGCTACCGCTAACTTATTGAAAAACAATAAGCAGGGCAAACACGTGCTACCAGCGTGCTAGCCCGTTCTGGACGGGAAAACCCCGGTTTCCCTTGGGGAAAGCCAGCTATTTCAAGGGATTAATGGTGCTGCGAGAGAGGATTGAACTCTCGACCTCCCCCTTACCAAGGGGGTGCTCTACCACTGAGCTACCGCAGCATCGCGGTGTCCGGGGACGACCGGGCCGGTCGTCGGGGACGGGCGTTCTCCTGCCACAGTTCGGTGGCCCACGCAACCCCATTGCGGAGGAAATTGAGCGGCAAGATTGCCGCCGCCGCCACACGCCGCTGCAAAGCGGCGGGAAAAGCCGGCTTTGCCGACGAAATCCCTTGAAAGGCGGGAAAAAGGATCGCAAGGAAGGCCGGAAAACAACGGCGCGGCATCATGACGGGCGACGGCGGCACGGCGAAGGGCGGCAAGGGCGGATCGAAAGCGGAACGCGAGCTGCGGCTCGCCGAGGCGCTGCGCGACAACCTCCTGAAGCGCAAGGCGCAGGCGCGTGGCCGTCGCGCCGGCGAAGCCGACCAGCGGGTGGGGCTCGACGCGGCCCGGCCGGCCGCCGACGACAAGCCGGACAACGGCTAGCCGCTCCGCCATTCGGCGGGCGTCCGCCCGAAAAAAGCCGCGGGCCGCTCGCATGAAGCGCCGCGCGAGAAACCTGGGTTTGGGGCAGGGCCGGCAGCGGCCGCCGCTCCGGAGCGATTTGCCGGCTGGACCGGCCGAGGTGAATATGGACAAGATCAGGATCGTCGGCGGCAATCCACTCACCGGCACCATTCCGATTTCCGGCGCCAAGAACGCGGCGCTGCCGCTGATGATCGCCAGCCTGCTCACCGACGAGACGCTGACGCTTGAAAACGTCCCCCGTCTCGCCGACGTGCGCCAACTCACCAACATCCTCGTCAATCATGGCGTCGACTACGGCGTCAACGGCAAGCGCCAGGGCGAGGGTCTCCTCACCGGCCAGACCGTGTCGCTGACCGCCCGATCGATTACCGACACCACCGCGCCCTACGAACTGGTCTCCACCATGCGGGCGAGTTTCTGGGTGATCGGCCCGCTGCTGGCCCGCATGCACCAGGCGCGCGTGTCGCTGCCCGGCGGCTGCGCCATCGGCACGCGGCCGGTCGACCTGTTCCTGATGGGCCTCGAACGGCTGGGCGCCAGGATCGATGTCGAGGGCGGCTACGTGGTGGCGAAAGCGCCCGGCGGCCTCGTCGGCAATCGCGTCGTCTTCCCCAAGGTGTCGGTCGGCGCCACCCACGTCATCATGATGGCGGCGACGCTGGCCAGCGGCGAGACGGTGATCGAGAACGCCGCCCGCGAGCCGGAGGTGGTCGATCTCGCCCGCTGCCTCACCGCCATGGGCGCCCGCATCTCCGGCGCCGGCACATCCACGATTGTCATCGAAGGCGTCGACCGCCTGCGCGGCGCCCGCCACCGGGTGGTCGCCGACCGCATCGAGACCGGCACCTATGCCATGGCCGTGGCGATGGCCGGCGGCGATGTGCTGCTGGAAGGCGGCGATGCCTCGCTGATCGAAGCGCCGATCGACGTGCTGCGCCGCGTCGGCGCCGACATCGTCGAGACCAACTCCGGCCTGCGGGTCAGCCGCAACGGCGCCGGCATCGTCGCCGCCGACATCGTCACCGATCCCTTCCCCGGCTTCCCCACCGATCTACAGGCGCAGTTCATGGCGCTGATGACGCGGGCGCGCGGTACCTCGCGCATCACCGAGACCATCTTCGAGAACCGCTTCATGCACGTAGCCGAGCTTGCCCGCTTCGGCGCCCGCATCAGCCTCGAAGGTCAGGTGGCCACCGTCGAGGGCGTCGAGCGGCTGAAGGGCGCGCCGGTGATGGCCACCGACCTGCGCGCCTCGGTGTCGCTGGTGATCGCCGGCCTCGCCGCCGAGGGCGAGACGGTGATCAACCGCGTCTACCATCTCGACCGCGGCTTCGAGCGGCTCGAGGACAAGCTCAGCCGCTGCGGCGCGGTGATCGAGCGGATCAGCGGCTGACGCCATGGTCATCCGCATCCGCGAGGCCGAGGCGAGCGACGAGGGCGTCTGGCGCCGCCTCTGGGCCGGCTATCTCGCCCATCTCGGCGCCGCTGTGCCGGAGGATGTCACCGCCCACACCTGGGCGCGCATCCTCGATCCCGTGAGTCCGGTGTTCTGCCGCCTTGCCGACGTGGACGGCGCCGCCGTCGGCTTTGCGCTCTACCTGTTGCATGAGGGCAGCTGGGCGCTGACGCCGCATTGCTATCTCGAGGACCTCTACGTCGATGCGGCGCTGCGTGGCCGAGGTGTCGGCCGGGCGCTGATCGAGGACCTCCGGGCGCTGGCCGGGTCCAAGGGCTGGAACCGGCTCTACTGGCATACCCACGCCGACAATCCGGCTCGCCACCTCTATGACCGCTTTGCGCCGGCCAGCGGCCTGATCGTCTACAAGGTGCAGCCATGCGGATCGTCGTCGTCCTGAACGGGCCCGATCAACGCCGGCAAGACCACCGTAGGCGAGGCTCTGGCGGCGGCGATTGATGGCGCCGTTTTCATCGACGGCGACGACAACGGCGTGCCGGATGGCGCCCCGTTCGAGGTGATCATCGAGGCGAGCCTTCGCCGGCTGTCGTCGGAGATCGCCGCCAATCCGGCCAGCGTACTGGTCCTGGCCTATCCGCTGCGCGAGGAGGATCATGCGCGCCTCAAGGCCACCGCCGACGCTGCCGGCCGGCGCCTCGCGACGGTGACGCTGGCGCCGCCCATCGAGGTCGTGCTCGGCGACCGGGGCGACCGGCGGCTGGACGACTGGGAGCGCGCCCGCATCCGCGAGATGTACGCCGAGGGCTATCGCGACCGCGCCTTCAGCGACCTCACCATTACCGGCACGCCGGGCGTCGACGCAGCCGTCGATATCATCCTCGGCGGGCTCGGTACCCTGCTTCCGGTGCGACCCATACGTAGAAGTTGATATGGTGGCCGGCTCCGGCATAATGGCGGTTCGCGGTGAGAGCCGTCTTTCCGGGAGGGCCGGACGCCATGATCAACATCGCCTTCAATCCCGAACTCGACCTGGTGCTGGAGCGCGTCGTGCCGACGCCGCGCCGGCTGGTCTGGAAAGCCTGGACCGAGCCCGAGCAGTTGAAGAAATGGTTCTGCCCGCGGCCGTGGCTGACGGTGCACGCCGAGATCGACCTCCGCCCCGGCGGCCGCTTCGTGACGGTGATGCGCTCGCCCGAGGGCGAGGAGTTTCCCGGCTCCGGCTGCTATCTCGCGGTCGAGCCGGAAAGCCTGCTGGTCTGGACCTCGGCGCTCGGCGAGGGCTTCCGTCCCAACCCCGCCCCGATGGGAGAGGGCGACTTCCTGTTCACCGGCGCCCTGACCTTCGCCGAGGACGCGGGCGGCACCCGCTACCGGGCGCATGCCATGCACGCCACCGCCAAGGCGCGGAAGCATCATGAGGACATGGGCTTCCATGACGGCTGGAGTGCCGCCCTCGACCAACTGGTCGAGGCGATGGCCGACGAGAGCTGACGGCCGCCGCGGTTGTCCCCGGTCAGCCTGTCCGGTGCGTGGAAAAACCGACAAAGCCTTGCTTCCGCGCGGCTTCCGCCCTATCTCAAGGCAACTCGGCGGGACGAACTCGTGTTGGTTTCCCGCCATTGGGACAGGAGCGGACAGCCCTCCATGGACATGCTGAAACTTGCGGCCCTCGACGCCGAAGACCTCAAGGTGATCGCCGCCCACGCCCAGGATGCCGTCGGCAAGGTCGGCGACATCGTCTGGCGACCGGCCGAGCACCGCCTTACCATCGAGATCAACCGCTATGTCTGGGAGAAGGCTGGCGGTCACGGCAAGGAACGGCGGCGCAGCCTGTTGCACTTCGCCCGCGTCGAGGCGGTCAAGTCGGCCCACATCCGTCGCGACTTCCCCGATGCCGTCGTCAGCCTGCTCACCATCCGTTTCGAGGGCCGCGACGACGACCCGTCGGGTCGGATCTTCCTGGAATTTGCTGGCGGCGGCTCGCTGCGGCTCGACGTCGAGTGCATCGAGGCGAGCCTCACCGACCTCGGCGCCGCCTGGGCGACCCAGCACCAGCCGACCCACGACCTCGCCTGACCCGTCCTGATCCCTTCCGACCCTTCCTGGAGGCCCCCGTGGCAATCCGCCTCGACGACCGCGCGCCCGACTTCGAGACCCGCTTTGCCGCCTTTCTGACCACCAAGCGCGAGGTGTCGGCCGACGTCGACGCCGCCGTCGCCGACATCATCGCCGATGTCAGGGCACGCGGCGACGCGGCGCTGCACGACTGGACGGTGAAGCTCGACCGCTTCGACAGCCGGGCGACCGGCCTTCGCGTCTCCGAGGCGGAGATCGACGCCGCCGTCGCCGAGGTGAAGCCCGAGGTGATGCAGGCGCTGAAGCTCGCCCGCGACCGCATCGACAGCCATCACGCCCGCCAGAAGCCCAAAGACGACCGCTACACCGATGCCATTGGCGTCGAACTCGGCTCGCGCTGGACGGCGGTGGAGGCGGTCGGCCTCTACGTGCCGGGCGGCACGGCGAGCTATCCGTCGTCGGTGCTGATGAATGCCGTGCCGGCCAAGGTGGCCGGCGTCGACCGCTTGGTGATGGTGGTGCCGACGCCCGGCGGCGTCGTCAATCCGCTGGTGCTGGCCGCCGCTCGCCTCGCCGGCGTCGATGAAGTCTACCGCGTCGGCGGCGCCCAGGCCGTGGCGGCGCTGGCCTATGGCACCGACAGCATCCGGCCGGTGGCCAAGATCGTCGGCCCCGGCAACGCCTATGTCGCCGCCGCCAAGCGCCGGGTGTTCGGCACCGTCGGCATCGACATGATCGCCGGTCCCTCGGAAGTGCTGATCATCGCCGACCGCGACAATGATGCCGACTGGTTGGCCGCCGACCTGCTGGCCCAGGCCGAGCACGACAAGGCGGCGCAGTCGATCCTGATCACCGACGACGCCGGCCTCGCCGAAGCAGTGGAGCAGGCGGTGGAACGCCAGCTCGCCGTGTTGCCGCGCGGCGGCATCGCCGCCGCGTCGTGGGCCGACTTCGGCGCCGTCATCCTGGTGGAAAGCCTCGACGACGCCGTGCCGCTCGCCGACCGCATTGCCCCCGAACATCTGGAGCTGGCCGTCGCCGATCCCGAGGCCATGCTCGGCCGCATCCGCAATGCCGGTGCCGTCTTCGTCGGCCACCACACGCCGGAGGCGGTCGGCGACTATGTCGGCGGCTCCAACCACGTGCTGCCGACGGCGCGATCGGCCCGCTTCTCCTCGGGCCTCGGCGTGCTCGACTTCATGAAGCGGACGTCGATCCTGAAGGTGCCGCCCGCTGCGTTGCGCCGCATCGGGCCAGCCGCCATCACGCTCGCCGAGGTCGAGGGCCTCGGCGGCCATGCGCGCAGCGTGGCGATCCGGCTCGACTGACCGGCGTTATCTCGGCTGGCCGGTGCTGGTCCCGCCCGTCTTGTCAGTGTTGATGCCCAGAAGCGTGTAGACGTAGCAGAAGTTGAGCAGCCCGGTCGCCAGCAGGACGACGCCGACGAGGCCGACCAGCCACGCCCAGCCGCCGAGGCCGACGAAGGCCATGCCGGCCAGCGACGGCACGGCGATGATGATGAGGATGGCGCCGGCGATGAGCCGGATGAGGCGATCGGTCGAGCCGACATTCTTGATCATGACACTCTCCCTTCAGCATCTCCGGTGAACGCCGTTCCCCGGAAATGCCCCATCTCTTTGTTGAGACGCAATTCCGGACGCAGAACCTGTTCCCGCTTCTGCTGGAATTGCTCTGGACGCCGAAAAGCCCGTTTCCACGCCCCGAACCTAGACCCGCCGGAGGCGGCCGGCAACGCGCCAAAATGCGAGAAAACAATGGAAAAAGGCGCGGCCGGAGCCGCGCCTTGATCGGCAATCTCCGGTGGCCGCGCTCAGGCGGATCTGAGGCCCGTAACGAAGCCGGCGACCTCGTCCTTCAGCCTGGCGGCCTGGGTCTGCAAGGCGCCGGACAGGGCCATCAACTGGGTCGCGGCCGAGCCGGTCATCTCGGCGGCGGTGCCGACGCCGGCGATGTTGCCGGTGACGTCGTTGGCGCCGCTGGCCGCCCGTTGGGTGTTGCCGGCGATCTCGGTCGTCGCCGCCCCCTGTTCCTCCACCGCGCCGGCGATCGACTGCGTTACCTCCTGGATGGTGCCGATGGTCGTCACGATCAGCGAGATGCTGTCGACGGTGACCGAGGTCGCCGCCTGCATCTCCTGGATTTTGCGGGCGATCTCCTCGGTGGCCTTGGCGGTCTGGCCGGCGAGGTTCTTCACCTCCGAGGCGACGACGGCGAAGCCCTTGCCCATCTCGCCGGCGCGAGCCGCCTCGATGGTGGCGTTGAGGGCGAGAAGGTTGGTCTGCTCGGCGATCGCCCGGATCAGCTCCACCACCTCGCCGATGCCCTGCGCCGAGGCGGACAGCGCCTTGACGTTGTCGTTCGAGCGTTGCGCCTCCTTGGCTGCGCTGCGGGCGATGTCGGCCGAGCGCGTCACCTGCGTGGTGATCTCGCGCACCGAGGCCGACAGCTCCTCGGTGCCGGCCGCCACCGTCTGCATGTTTTCCGAGGCGGTCTCGGCGGCGCCGGCCACTGCCTGAGCCTGCCGGCTGGTCTCCTCGGCAGTGGAGGCGAGGTTGCGGGCGGCATCGGCCACCTCGTCGGACGACTGGACGAAGCCGCCGGCCAGCGTTCCCATGACCGTCTCGAAGTGGTCGGCGATGGCGGCGCGCTCGGCGATCAGCCGTTCGCGGTTGCGCGTCTCGGCCTCGGCGCCGGCCAGCCGCAGTTGCTCCGCCTCGGTGAGGCCGTCGCGGAACACCTTCAGCGTCGACGCCATCTCGCCGATCTCGTTTTTCGCGTCGGCATAGGGGATGGATGTCGAGAGATCGCCGCCAGCCACCCCGGCCATGGCGGCGGCGATGCGGTGCAGCGGCCGCACCACGCCGTAGAAGACGAAGGCCAGTGCGCCGAGCGCCAGCACGATGCCGGCGGCGATGGTGCCGACCGTGAGCGCGAAGGCCTGTCTGTAGTCGGTGACGGCCTCGGCCTGGGCGGCGGCGACGTCGGCGTCGACCTGGTCGATGCCCGATTGCAGGGCGGCGATGACGGCGTTGAACGGCGGCTGCGACGTCTTGTTGAGCAGCGTCGACGCCTCGTCGGCCTTGCCGTCGACCATCTTCTGGTAGATGTCGTTGTGCATCCCGACGTAGGTCGGCCAGTTCGCCTTGAAGGCGGCCAGCACCTCCTGCTGCTTCGGCAGGCCGGCGATCAGGCCGGCATACTCGGCCACCGCCTTGTCGACGTCGCCGATCGACTGGTCGGCAAGGTCCTTGGCCTTCTGCCGCTCGCCGGCGTCGGTGATCTGGGCGAGTCGGGCCGAGCGGACGCGCAGGCGCGTCGTCGCATAGCGGATCTCGCCGAGGCTCCTGACCAGCGGCAGCTTGTGGTCGGCGAATTCGCTGATCCGCTCGTTGGCGGCCGAAAGCTGCGACACGGCAACCCAGCCAAGACCGCAGGTCATCAGCAGAAGCGCGATGATGGTCGCCATCAGCGAAGTCTTGAGGGAAATAGTCATGAATACCCCCGAAGCAAACTGTTGCGAGGGAATTACAGGCCTGGATGGTTAAGGAAGGTTTTCAGAGCGAGGAAACAGAGAAAGACTTGGACGAAAGACAGTTATTCGGATGCGGTTTTATTTTCCGCCCCGACAAAACATGCGGCAAGATGAGGTCAAATTGTCAGAAAGGGCAGACCGGGGCGGTAGGCAGACGCCCTCCCGCCCCACGCCGGTCGTCAGGCGAGGCTCTTCTCTAAGAGGCCGGCGACCGCCGCCGCGAAGGCGGCCGGATCGCGCGGCGCTTCGCCGTCGAGGATGCGCGCCTGGCCGTAGAGAAGCGGAGCCGCCGCCACCACGGCGCCGCCGTCGCCGGCCGCCACTTTGGCGGCCAGCGCCTTGATCAGGCTGTGGCCGGCGTTGATCTCCAGCACCGGCTTGCCGAAGGCTGCCTTGCCCTCCTGGCGGGCGACCAGCTTCTCGGTCATCCGGTCGAGGCCGAAGTCGGAGGCGACGAGGCAGACCGGGCTGGTCGACAGGCGGGCCGAGGGGCGCACGTCGGCGACCTCATCCTTCAGCGCCTCCTTCAGTGCCGTGATCAGGCCGGCCACTTCGGCGCCCGGCGCCGCGTCCGTCTTCGGCTCAAGCGGCTTGACGGCGTCGAGGTCGGCCTCGCCCTGCGTCACCGACTTGAACGGCTTGCCCTCGAAGCCGAGGGCGGTGCGCACCCAGAAGGCGTCGACCGGGTCGGTGAGGATCAGCACCTCGAGGCCGCGCGCCGCGTAGCCTTCGAGGTGCGGCGAGGCCAGCACCTGCTTCTCGTCCTCGCCGAGGGCGTAGTAGATCGCCGTCTGATTCTCCTTGAAGTCCTTGACCACCTCGGCCAGCGACCGCCAGCCGTCGCCCGACGTGGTGGTCTTGAAGCGGACCACCTTGAACAGCTCGTCGCGGCGCTCGGGCGCCTCGTAGAGGCCTTCCTTGATCACCGCGCCGAACGACGACCACACCTTCTGGAAGAGGTCGGCGTCGGTATCGGCCAGCTTGGCCAACTCCGACAGCACGCGGCCGGTGACGCCCTTGGCGATCGCCTCGAGCACCGGGTTCTTCTGCAGCATCTCGCGCGAGATGTTGAGCGGCAGATCCTCGCTGTCGATGACGCCGCGCACGAAGCGCAGCCAGGCCGGCAGGATTTCCGCCTCGTCGGTGATGAACACCCGGCGGACGTAGAGCTTCACCCGGCCCTTGCGGCTGGGGTCGAACAGGTCGAACGGCTTCTCGCGCGGCACGAACAGCAGCACGTTGTATTCCTGCCGGCCCTCGGCGCGGTAGTGCAGCGTCAGCGCCGGCTCGTCCCAGGCGGTGGCGACGTGGTGATAGAATTCCTTGTATTCCTCGGCCGTCACCGCCGACTTCGGCTTCACCCAGAGCGCCGAGCCGTCGGCCAGCTCGCGCGTCTCCTCGCCGGTCCGGAGCCGGATCGGCACCGGCACGTGCGCCGAATACTCGTGGACGATGCGGTCGATGGTGTGCTCGTCGGCGTAGGTCAGCGACTCCTCGTTGAGGTGCAGCTCGACTACGGTGCCGCGCCGCGGCGCCTCGGCAAGGTCGACCGGCGTCAGCTCGAAGCTGCCGGCGCCGTCCGATTCCCAGGCCCAGGCCTCGTCGCTGCCGGCCTTGCGCGACACGACGCGGACGCGGTCCGCCACCATGAAGGCCGAGTAAAAGCCGACGCCGAACTGGCCGATCAGCGCCTGTCCCTCGCCCTTGTCGGCGATGCTGTCGAGGAAGGCGCGGGTACCCGAGCGGGCTATGGTGCCGAGGTTGTCCTTCAGCTCGTCGTGGCTCATGCCGATGCCGTTGTCGCTGACGGTCAGCGTCTTCTTGTCCCTGTCGGCGGCGATATCGATCGCAAAGCCGTCTTCGCCGGCGAGCTGCGGCTCGGCGATGGCGAGATAGCGCAGCTTCTCGCAAGCGTCGGCGGCGTTGGAGATCAGCTCGCGCAGGAAGATGTCCTTGTTGGAATAGACCGAGTGCACCATCAGGTGCAGCAGGCGGGAAACTTCGGCCTCGAAGCTGTGGCGTTCCGGTTGCGTCATGATCTTGCTCTTCTGGATGGGAGGGCCGGAGAGCCGGCGCGCGCCCGCTATGTGTTGCCGGGCGCCGCCGCTGTCAAGCGCCGCTGCTCCGGCCGCCGCGAGGCATGCGTAAAACTCCTGTCCGGGTCGACTTTTGCCGGCTTCGTGAGGCGGGGCGGCCGTGCTATGCGTCGTCGACCCTTTTTGGAGGACCGTCGTGACCGATACGGCCACCAGTTCCGGACGCCTCGTCTCCGTGACGCTCGACGAGGCGTCGATCGCCAAGATCTCGCGCGAGGTCGACCACGAGCGGCAGGTGGCGATCTTCGACCTCCTGGAACAGAATTCCTTCGCGCCGGTCGGCGCCGACGGCGGCGAGTTCTCGCTGCGCCTGTCGCTGGTCTCCAACCGCCTGGTGCTGCAGATCTTCCGGGCGGACGGCGTGCCGGTCACCACCCACATCCTGTCGCTGACGCCGTTCCGGCGCATCATCCGCGACTACTATCTGGTCTGCGACAGCTATTACGAGGCGATCAAGGTGTCGACGCCGAACCAGATCGAGGCGATCGACATGGGCCGGCGCGGCCTGCACGACGAGGGGGCGGAAATCCTGCGCGACAAGCTGGCGGGCAAGATCGCCATCGACAAACTGACGGCGCGACGGCTGTTCACGCTGATCGCCGGCCTGCACTGGAAGGGCTGAACCGGGAGGCGCATGACGGACGACGGCAACACGGTGACGGAGGTGAAGCGGCCCGGCGCGGTGCTGTTCGCCTGCTCGTTCAACGCGGTGCGCTCGCCGATGGCGGCGGCCATCGCCCGTCATCTGTTTGCCGGCCGCGTCTTCATCGATTCCGCCGGCGCCCGCCGGGGCGAACTCGACCCGTTCGCCGTGGCGGTGATGGACGAGATCGGCCTCGACATCTCCCGCCACCGGCCGCAGACCTTCGAGGACCTCGAGGACACCAACTTCGACCTGATCGTGTCGCTCGCCCCGGAGGCCCACCACAAGGCGCTCGAATACACCCGTTACAATTCCGTGGAAGCCGAATACTGGCCGACCGCCGACCCGACGCTGGCCACCGGCTCACGCGAGCACATCCTCGACGAATACCGCGCCGTGCGCGACCAGCTCACCGCCCGCATCAAGGCCCGGCTCGGCTGGGCGCCCCCCCTTGGCCAGCGCGACGAGAGCATGGTGGAGGTGGGATCGAGGGCCGCCAACGGCTGACGGACGCCGCTGCGGGCGGGACAATCGACGTCTTCGTCGCTTTTCGGCAGCCTTTTTCCGCCTTGGTGGTTTATTTTGCGGCGCGTTTCAGCTAGTTATCCGCCACCAATTCCCGAAAAACGGATCAATGCCCGCATGACCAAGGAAGAAGTCCTGGAGTTTCCAGGCGTCGTTTCGGAACTTCTGCCCAACGCGACTTTCCGCGTTCGTCTCGAGAACGACCACGAGATCATCGCCCACACCGCCGGCCGCATGCGCAAGAACCGCATCCGCGTGCTGGCCGGTGACAAGGTGCTGGTCGAGATGACGCCCTACGACCTCACCAAGGGCCGCATCACCTATCGCTTCAAGTAAGCGGCGGCAGGCGGCGGCGCGTCCGTCCGGCGTCCTACTGCCGGGCGTCGTTGCCATGCCGATCCGCCGAGGGGTGAGCCCGATGACCAACCGTCCCGTCCTGGTCCTGGCGTCCGCCAGCCCGCGCCGCGTGGCGCTGCTCAACCAACTCGGCATCTCGCCCGACCTGATGCTGCCGGCCGACATCGACGAGGCGCCTGGCCGCGGCGAACTGCCGCGCCGGCTTGCCCGCCGGCTCGCCCGCGCCAAGGCCGAGGTGGCCGCCCATCGCGTGCCGCTGGCCGATTACCCAGGCCGCGAGGTGCTGGTGCTGGCCGCCGACACGGTGGTGGCGGTCGGCCGCCGCATCCTGCCGAAAGCCGAGACCTTCGCCGAGGCCGAGGGCTGCATCGCGCTGCTGTCCGGCCGTACCCATCGTGTCTTCACCGGCCTCGCCCTGGCGACGCCGTCCGGCCTGCGCGAAAAGCTGGTCGAGACGCGCATCCGCTTCAAGCGGCTGTCGCCGTCCGAGATGGCCGATTATCTCGCCTCCGGCGAATGGCAGGGCAAGGCTGGCGGCTATGCCGTGCAGGGCTTTGCCGGCGCCTTCGTCGCCGCCGTGTCCGGCTCCTATTCGTCGGTGGTCGGCCTGCCGCTCCATGAAACGGCCAATCTCCTGGAATCGGCCCGCTATCCGGTACGGGCGGGCTGGGCCGACGGAGCACTCGCCTGATGGCCGCCGGCAAGGGCAGCCGCTGCCCCAACTGCGGCGCACCGACCGATCCGGCCTTTCGCCCCTTCTGCAGCCAGCGCTGCAAGGATGTCGACCTCAACAGGTGGCTGAAGGGTGCCTACTCGATCCCGGTGGTCGAGGACGACGACCTGCCCACCAACGAGGGCGAGACGGACGGCCGCGCCTGAGCCGATGCCTTCGGCCTTGAATCGGCTGGCTTTTCCATGTCTTGCCGGCTGAGTTGATTTTTCCCGTCAAACCCTCTGGACAGGCCGGCGCGGACTATCTATAAGGCCGTTGCTTCGCCGTCGGGACGCGACCAGACGCCCGGTGGAACGCGGCAGTGCCTGAGTAGCTCAGTTGGTAGAGCATGCGACTGAAAATCGTAGTGTCGGTGGTTCAATTCCGCCCTCAGGCACCATCTCCCTGACAGCCTCCTGAAAATCCTGTCTCATCAGCCGGTCCCATGGCGGATTCGCTACGCGCCGGATTTCTTGAGTATGATAGCGTAGTTTTGCCGTGGCCGGCCGATTGGGGCTGGCCGGCGGCCGCAACGGCCTGTTGCCGCCTTCCGTTTCCCGTGCCCGTCTGACGGCGGCGGAGGGCGACAGGCCCGAACGCTGACGGAGAGCTGCGATGACCATGCCGTTTGCCCCGAGATCCCTTCTTACCCTCCTCGGCGCGGTGGCGCTGTCGGCACTGTCGGTCGCGCCGGCCGCCGCCCACGTCAAATGGTTCGCGCCCTATATCGTCGGTGCGCCGCCGCAGCCGGTATCCGCGACGCTGACCAACCCCTGGTTCTGGACCGGCATCGTCCTGGTACTGATCTTCTTCACCGTCACCCGGCTGGTCGAGCGGTCGACGGCCGGCGAGGTGATCCTCGGCGGCCTCGACCGCGCCACCGGTCCGCTATGGGCGCGGCTCGACGACTTCGTGCGCGTGGTCATCGCCGCCTTCTTCGTGGCGATCTTCGCCATCGGCGGCGTCTACCTGACGCCCGACCTGAAGACGCCGGCCGAATGGGTGTCGTGGACGCAACTGCTGATCGCCGCGCTGATCTTCTCTCGCCGCACCCAGCCGCTGGCCGCCGCCGGCATCATCGGCCTGTGGCTGCTGGCGCTGCGCGACTACGACGTCTTCCACCTGCTCGACTATCTGGCGCTGGGCGTCGGCGTCGCCGGTTACCTAGTGCTGGAGGCATCGGCCGATCCGGACTGGCGCAAGCACCGCTTCGAGGTGCTGCGCTGGGGCGTCGCCATCGCCCTGATGTGGTCGAGTCTCGAGAAATTCGCCTATCCCGACTGGTTCTATCCGCTGGTCGACGAGAAGCCGTTCCTGACCTTCGGCATGCCGCGCGACGTGTTCATCCCGATGGCAGGCGTCGCCGAGTTCACCATGGGCTTCGGTCTTCTCTGGACGCCGCTGGTACGGCGGCTATCGGCCATCGCCCTGTTCGTCATCTTCAACGCCGCCGTCTATCCGTTCGGCCGCGTCGACCTGATCGGCCACGCGCTGATCATGGCGATCATCGTCGCCATCGCCGCCGACCGGACGCGCGAGGTGCGCTTCCTGCCGGCGGTGAAGAAGGCACTCGTCGGCGTGCCGGCCGGCCTCGCCGCGGCGCTGGTCATCTTCGTCAGCGGCTACTGGGGCCTGCATATCGCCATCTACGGCGCGGCGGGCAACGTCGGCACGCCGCCGGCCGAGTATCTCACCCACACGCCGAACGCCGAGCATCCGCACGGCGTCACCGGCATGAGCGACGGCATGCCCGACGCGATGAACGCCGAGGCGGCCTATCGCGCCGCCATGGATCGCATGCACGGCCCGATGATGAGCGGCATCGCCGATGCCGATCCGGATATCGCCTTCGTGCGCGGCATGATCCCCCACCATCAGGGAGCGATCGACATGGCGGAGACGGTGCTGAAATTCGGCCGGGACCCGCAGAACCAGCATTTCGCCCGCGAGATCATCGACACGCAGACGCGCGAGATCGCCGAAATGCGGGCATGGCTGCGTCAGCGCGGGCTCGCCGAGCCGTAGACAGGGGCGCCGGCCTCACCGGGGTGGGGTGGGGCCGGCGTTCTCCTCGGAGAGAATTTCCTCGGCCAGGATTTCCTCGGTCAGGATCTCCTCCACGCTGTCGACGCCCTCGGCGTGCGCCTCGCAGACCTCTTGCAGCGCTTCCTCGTCGAGCTTCTCGATGCCGATGAACTTGTTTTTGGCGGCCGAGGTCAGGATCAGCTCGTCGAGCTTGGCTTGCAGCGCCTTGCCGTCGCGGTTTTGCGAGTTCTGCAGCACGAACACCATCAGGAAGGTGACGATGGTCGTCGCCGTGTTGATGATCAGCTGCCATGTCTCGGAAAAGCCGAACAACGGACCGCTGATCGCCCAGACCAGCACCAGCCCGACGGCGAGAGCAAAGGTGACCGGCCGTCCGGACAGCTCGGAGATCGCCGAAGCGAAGCGGGAAAACAGGCCCGACGGGTTGCCGCCGTTCATGATGGCCTCGCGTCGTCAGAAGCCGCTCCTGACGCCCTGCGCCAGTAGCCGGCGGTGCGCACCTGCGTCAGCGGCAGGCGCGCCTCGAAATGAGCGCGCAGGTCCAGCGCGGCGGTGCGTTCGGCCGCCACCCAGACGGTGGCGTCGGGCGACGACGGTACCATGGCCAGCGCTAGCGCGAGGAGTTGGCCGGGTGGGGCGGCGCCACGTGGCAGGAAATGGATGGCGACGCCGGGCGGCGCGACGAGCGGCTGGATGTCGGCTTCTTCGGGCACCTCCAGCCAGACCGTGCCGCGCGTGACCGGGGGCAGGGCGGCGAGGATACCGGCGACGGCCGGCAGGCCGGTCTCGTCGGCGCCGAGCAGCACCTCGCCGGCCGGTGGCCAGTCGAGGCGGAAGCCGTCGCGAACGCCGGAGATCTCGGCGTGGTGGCCGGTCCGGGCACGCCGCGCCCAACCGGCGCAAAGGCCGCCATGCCGCGCCATGTCGATGACGATGCGGCCACCCGTGCGCCCGCGCACCGTGTAGGCGCGGCCATGCGATCGCCGCCCATCGCCGGGATCAGGAAGATGCAGCTTGATCCAGCCGGCCGGCCGGGCCGGCGCGTCGGCGTCGGGCTCCAGCTCGTCCAGCACCAGGCGGCGCATGTTGGGCGTCAGGTCGAACGCCTCGACCACCGACACCGGCCGGCGCCGGTTGGCCCGGCGGACGCGGTCGAGATGGTCGGCGATGGCGGGCGGGATCTCGCGCATGGGACGTCTCCGATTCGGCGGAGCGGCAGGGCGCCCGCCCGTCGCGATGGTTAACGCGTAGTGTCGGTGCGGGTTCCGATCGCTCGCCGCCCGGCTCGTCCCGTGGATGCGTGGCGCGCCTGCAACAATTTGCTTTGCAGAACCGTTGATTTGCCGCATTAATCAGCTACTGTTTTCTACGTATTCGTCGCGCATCGCCTCACGGCGCATCGGCAGGATGGACGTGCATGGATCGGGAACCCAGGCCGGTTGTTATCGTCATGGTGGAGAGTGACGAGGGCGATGCCCGCCTCATCGAGACGAACATCCGGCGCGCCGGGGTGAATAACGAGATCATAATGTTCCGCAATGGTGGCAGCGCCGTCGATCAACTGGTCGGCGCCGAGGCCGTCGGACGAGAGAGCGCCGACGCCGGGCGGCTGTTCCTGCTTGATGTCGATCTGTCGGACATGAGCGGGCTGGATGTGCTGGCCAGCATCCGGACCAACCACGCGACCCGCCATTCCCCTGTCATCCTGATGGCGGCGGCCGGCGAAGAGGGCGAGAACCAGCGCCGCCCCGATCTCGGCGCCCATGTCTTCGTTTCCAAGCCGCTCAGCGAGGAGAGCTTCGCCCAGGCCGTCCGCGACCTGGGGCTGGTGATGTCGGTGATCCAGGCACCCGACACCGATTGACGCCCGCCGCCCGCCCCTTGCGGAGGGCGGACGGCAGACGATCGGGGCAGGACGTCGGCGTCAGAGATAGGGCCGGCGCGGCACGTCGTCGACGGTGCCAGTGTCGGGATCGAAGCCTTTCCAGCCGCTGTCGCGATAGAGACGCTCGCGCTCGACCATGTCGACCGGCGTCGTCTCGTCGAGGAGGCGGGCCACCAGCGCGTCCTGGCTGTCGTCGGCGCGCACGGTAATCATCGTGCCGCCCCGGCGGATGGCCTCGGCATAGACCTGGGCTTCTTCCGTGCTCAGGCCGGAGGTGGTGAGCGCATCGATGATGCCGCCCGCCACGCCACCGGCCACCGCGCCGGCCGCCAGACCGGCCAGCGTCGACACGAACCAGCCGGTCGCCACCACCGGCCCGAGACCCGGAATGGCCAGCAGGCCGACGCCGGCCAGCGCGCCGGCGCCGCCGCCGAGCACGGCGCCGATGCCGGAGCCGGCCGCCGTCGCTTCGGCGCCGTCCTTGACCGGCACTTCCTCGTTCTTGGGCGAGATGACGGAGATGTCGTCGTCGTCGATGCCGGCGGCCTTCAGCCTGTCGACCACGGCCATGGCGTCGGACCAGCTGTCATAGAGTCGGGTGTGCGTGCTCATGGTGCTTTCCTTCTTCGTTCTGTGACTGAAGTTCTATGGACGAAGTGCGCCCGCCGGCCTCACTGGGTGCTGATGGTGCCCTTGTAGTCGACGGCGACGGTGACGGTGGCGCCGTTGCGCTTGGCCTGACCGCGCCAGATGCCGTCGTCGGACTGCACGAGGGTGCCGACGTCGGTATAGCCGGCCTCTTCCAGCCACGAGCGCGCCTGCGCCTCGGTGAAGCTGTTGGCGCCCGGCTCCAGGGCCTTGTCGTCCGTGTTCATCTTGTCCATCTGGTCGGCCGGCGGGGTCGCCTGATCGGCCGGGGGCATGGCGGGAGCGTTCGGGTCGGGCGCCGGCGCCGTCTGGGCGAAGGCGGCCCCGCTGAAGGCAAGAGTGGCAGCCAGGCAGAGATAGGCGAGTTTCATCGGAGTCTCCTTCGACGTTGGAGGTCTTTGCCGGCCATGCGGGGCCGGGAGACGGCAACCGGCCGGCGACTGTCGAGAACGACGGAGACCGCGTCTGCGGCCGCTGGATTAACCATTGACGGAAGCGATAGTTCCAGCCGCCGCACTGGGGCCGTCGCCGCCCGAGGTAAATCGCCGGGCCCGACGGAAAAAGCGGAACCGTTTGGCCGCTTGGGAATTCAGTTGAGGGTGTTTCGTCCGTCCAGGCCGCGTCGCTCGGGTCTGCGCCGTGCGCCTGATCCCGCATCGGCTTGAAGCTCAAAGCGAATGATGATGTCAGACGATATTCTTACCTATTTGCCTGCCTTGCGCGCCTTTGCCCGTTCCTTGTGTGGCAATGCGACGGAAGCCGACGATCTGGTTCAGGAAACCCTGCTGCGGGCGATCGAGAACATTTCAGGCTACACGCCCGGCACCAACCTCCGCGCCTGGCTGTTCACCATCATGCGGAACCGCTTCTACTCCAACTGCATCAAGCGCAAGCGTGAGCCGACCGGCGACGAGGACTGCGCCTCCGAGATGCCGGTGGTGCCGGCCCAGCAGGAGTGGCAGATCCGCATGCAGGAGCTGGAGCGGGCGCTCGAGGAACTACCGGTCCATTATCGGGAGGCGATCGTGCTGGTGGTGGTGCTGGAGGAAAGCTACCTCCGCGCCGCCGAGATTCTCGACTGCGACATCGGCACCATCAAGAGCCGCATCAATCGCGGCCGGCGCATGCTGCGCGTCGCCCTGGGGGACGCGGTTTGACGACGCCGTTGATATCTCAACACTTTCCGGGCAGCGGGTTGCGGGAATGCGGCCTGCTCTTCCGGCCTCTCCCGGAAATGTTCTGGAACATCTCGCGCTCCCCCCGGTTGGAGCCCGGCACGTCCAAAGAATGCGCAACATCGACTTCGCACATGGGAGGCGGGTCATGTCCCACCGATCCGACCGGATACGAGGACGACAGGCTTTGGCGGCAAGGCTGACGGCGCGAAACGCCATCGTTTCCTGCCGAACTCGACAAAAGAGGAGCGGGCCGACCGAGCGATCGGTTCCGGGATGGCAGGCGCCATCCGCTGACCGCCCGAAACGGCTTAATCCCTACGGAGAAAGATATGCCCAGATACAACGAGACGCGCGAACGCGACGACCGTGGACGTTTTGTCAGCGACGATGATCGGGGTGGCCGCTACGAGAGTCGCGGCAATGATCGCGACCGCGACGACCGCGGCCGGTTTGTCGGAGATGACGATCGGGGTGGCCGCTATGAGAGCCGCGGCAGCAATCGTGAACGCGACGACCGCGGACGCTTCGTCAGCGACGACGATCGGGGCGGCCGTTACGAGAGCCGCGGCAATGACCGCGATCGCGACGATCGTGGCCGCTTCTCCGGCGGCAACGACCACCGCGGCAACGACCGCGACCGCGACGAGCGCGGACGTTTCATGAGCGACGACGACCGGGGCGGCCGCTACGAGAGCCGCGGTTACGATCGCGACCGTGACGACCGCGGCCGCTTCGCCGGCGGCAACGACTATCGCGGCAACGATCGCGACCGCGACGAGCGTGGACGCTTCATGAGCGGCGATGACTATCGCGGCGGTGGCCGCGCCTCCGAACGCCGCGACGACGACGACGACCGCCGCTACTCCTCGCGCGGCCGCGACGACGATCGCGGCCATGGCGGCTGGTTCGGCGATCACCAGGGGCATGCCGAAGCGGCCCGTCGTGGCTGGGAAGGCCGCCGCGATGACGACGACGACCGCCGCTACTCCTCGCGCGGCCGCGACGACGATCGCGGGCAGGGCGGCTGGTTCGGGGATCACCAGGGCCATGCCGAGGCTGCCCGCCGCGGCTGGGAAAGCCGCCGAGACGATGATCGCGACGCCGGGCGTGGCCGTCGCTGATCATTGACGTGGGGGAAAGAGAGGCTTCGGCCCCTCTTTCCCCGTCTGCCGCGCCACCTTCGGCCGACGATCTCCGGCCCATCTCAGGAGGGTACGATCCATGGAAGACATCCGCGATCATTATCTGGCATGGCTTCGCGACGCCCATGCCATGGAAGAACAGGCCCTCACGATGATGCGGGGCATGCTCTCCCGCCTCGAGCACTATCCGGTGCTCTGCGCCCGCATGGAGCAGCACGTGGCCGAGACCGAGCGGCAGGCGGCGGCGCTACGCAAGCTGTTGGAGGGCCGCGACAGCAGTTCCTCGGTGATGAAGGACACGCTCGGCAAGGCGACCGCCCTCGGGCAGGCGATGGGCGGCCTGTTCGCCGACGACGAGGTCGTCAAGGGCGCCATGGCCAGCTACACCTTCGAGCACATGGAGATTTCCGCCTACAAGGTGCTGATCTCCACCGCCGCGGTGCTGGAGGACAGCACGGCGATCCCCGTCCTCGAACAGATTCTCGCCGAGGAACAGGCGATGGCCGACTGGCTGTTCGACCACATGGACCAGACGACGCGGATCTTCCTCGCCCGCGACGAGGCCGGCATTCCGGCGCGGCGGTGACGACCGCGCCGGCGATAGCCGGTTGGCCCGTCAATCCGTTCTCTGGTGACACGACATCCGCCGCCGCGCCCGTCGCGGCGGCAAACTGTTGGGTGGGCTCCGCCTCTCCCGCCCAGGGCGCTTCAGGGTGCCGTCGAGGAGGGCGGCGTACCGCCCTTGGCGGTCAGGTTGTCCTGATAGCGCTGAAGGGCATTGCCAAGCTCGATCGCCAGATCGCGCAGCCTGTCGGGAACGGGCTCGGCCGTGATGGCCTCCATCAGATGCCGCGCGGCGCTTCGTAACTGGCCGAAGTCGTCTTCGTCGCGCCGTTCTTCGGGCGTCTTGGGGAGGGGAGGAAGATCGCTCATGTACGTGACCATTACTATGGGTGCTACATAGGCGTATATCCCGGAAAACATATAACAAGGCTAAACAACCGAGCGAAGATCGGTGCAAATGTACCATTTTCTCTGAAATGGCGTCCGGGTCGCCAGGGCGACCCGGACCAATGGCCGTCCGGCGGCCTTCAGCCAATCCGCCAAGCTGCCGGCGCCTCCGCTCATCGAGGCCATGGCCGATTTCCCATACCACTGATGCAGATGAGAAATCGGCAGGCCGGAGACCGGGGGCCATTCTCCATGTCTTCCGGCATCAGCTGTCCTTGGGTCTCGCTTTGCTCGCCGTCTGGCCGCCGCCTTCGCCGCCCGCCTGCTGCTGGGAACCGGACGCATTGCGATCGCGCACGCGCAGATTATTCTGCACATGCTTGACGCCCGAGCACGCCTCGGCGCAGTCCTCGGCGGCGCGCTTGGCGTCGCGCGAGTCCACGAAGCCGGTCAGCGTCACCTCGCCGCCCGACACCTGCACGGTGATGTCGGAGGCGTCCAGCTCGTCGTCGTCGGCAAGGCGGTCGCTGACGTCCTCCTTGATCCGTTCGTCGGAGCGCGTGTAGCCCTTCGGTCCCTTGCCGCGGAACAATCCGCTCGAAGGGCGTCCCTCGGCCTCGCCCTGTCGCCGGCCCTCGGAGGCGCCGCGATAGGGGTCCGGACCATAGCCGCGATCGAAGCCGTTGCTCGACCGCACGCCATAGCCCTGCGGATCTCTATAGCGGTCCTGGCCTTCCCAGCCGCCGTAACCTTCGCGGCTGCCGGAGTAGTCGTGATCCCGCCGGGCGAAGTCGAAGGCGTGACCGCGATCGCGCTCGCCGGGCGGATAGTCCTGATCGTCGCGCCGCCGGTCGTCGTAGTCGTAACCGCGCGATCCGAGTTCGCGCCCGCGATAGGTTTCGTCCTCGCCGCGGCCGTATTCATCGCTGCGTTTGCGTTCATAGCCGGGGTCGTCTTCCTGCAGCCGGCCGGAGAAGCGCCGACGATCGTCGTCCTGCGTGCGATACTGTTGGATGCGGTCGTTGCGTTCATTTGCCATGGGGAAAGCCTCCTCTCGCGATTTTTCCGGCATCTCGGGCACCGGTCGCGGTCAACAACAAGCGGGGCGGCCGATTGTTCCGGCCGTTCCCAGCGGCCGAGCGCCTCAGATCAGCGGCTTGCCACCGGTGACGGCGACGGTGGCCCCCGACACGTAGCTCGACATCGGCTCCGCCAGCATCACATAGGCCGAGGCCAGTTCCACCGGCTGCGCCGGCCGCTTCATCGGGTAGTTGGACCCGAATTTCGACGTCTTCTCGGCCGACATGCTGGCCGGGATCAACGGCGTCCATACCGGGCCGGGAGCGACGCAATTGACGCGAATGCCCTGCTCGGCCAACAGCTGGGCGAGGCCGCCGGTGAAGTTCTGGATCGCCCCCTTGGTGGTGGCATAGGCGAGCAGGCCGGGGTTGGGCGCGTCGGCGTTGATCGAGGCGGTGTTGATGATCGACGCTCCCGGCCGCATGTGCGGCACCGCCGCCTTGGCGAGATAGAACATGGCGTGGATGTTTACGGCGAAGGTTCGCTGCCATTCTTCGTCGGTGATGTCGGCGATCGTCTCGAAGGTGTCTTGGTGGGCGGCGTTGTTCACCAGCACGTCGAGCCGGCCGAATTCCTCCACCACCCGCGCCACGATGTGCCGGCAATGGGCGGGGTCGGCGATGTCGCCGGGCAGCACCAGGCAACGGCGACCGGCCTCGGTGACGAGGCGGGCGGTGTCGGCGGCGTCCTCGTGCTCATTGAGAAAGGACAGCGCCACGTCGGCGCCCTCGCGGGCGAAGGCGATGGCCACCGCCCGGCCGATGCCGCTGTCGCCGCCGGTGATCAGGGCGGCCATGCCTTGGAGACGGCCGGCGCCGCGCCAACTCGTCTCGCCGTGGTCGGGCTTCGGGTCCATCTTCCGGAAGCTGCCGGGCAGCTCCTGGGTCTGCGGCGGGAAGGGCGGCTTGGGATAGTCGGGATGGCGCGGCCCGTGTGCCGGGGCGTCGGCGGAAGTCTTGCTCATGCTGCGTCTCCACGTTGGATCGGACCGGGGGAATCGCCGGCGGCGGCGATTGTTCCCGCCGGTCGCCGGGAACAATTGGTCGCGCGGCGAGTTGCTGGCGGGCAACCTTCCTTCGAATGCAAGAGGTGAAGCCATGAAGTCCAAATCGCTTGACGATCTTTTCCAGGACATGCTCAAGGATGTTTATTACGCCGAACGCAAGATATTGAAGGCTTTGCCGAAAATGGCGCGCGGCGCCCAGTCGCCGGACTTGCGGGCCGCCTTCGAGAAGCATGCGGACGAGACGCAGATCCAGATCGAGCGCCTGCAGCAGGTGTTCGAGCTGATCGGCAAGCCGGCGCGCGGCAAGACCTGTCCGGCCATCGAAGGCATCATCGAAGAAGGCGAGGAGATCCTCGAGGCCTTCGGCGGTACCGACGCCGTCGACGCCGGCCTGGTGGCCACCGCCCAGGCGGTCGAGCATTACGAGATCGCCCGCTACGGCACGATGTGCCGCTGGGCGGAGATGCTGGGACAGAAGCAGGCCTCCAAGCTCCTCCGGGAAACCCTGGTCGAGGAAGAGGCGACCGACAAGACCCTCACCGAGATCGCCGAGACCTCGGTCAATCAGGCCGCCCTCAAGGCTGCCTGATGCCGCATTCCCTTGGCGCGCGCTGGTCCCCTCCCTCATGAAGCGCGCCCCGGCGCGGGCGGTCCCCTTCGGTGGGGCCGCCCGGGCCGCCTTTTCCTCGGCCTTTCGCCGCGGCTCGAAAGGGGATCGATGGCGCTCGGAAAGCATCCGGACCGCGCTTAGCGGCAGCCTACGCGCCTTCATGTATTGCCGCGCTCACCTCGACCGCCGAGGCCGGCGAACCGTTCCGGATCGAGCCTCACGACCATGTGCCGCTTCGATCAATTAGTATGACTAATTGCGTCTCCGGCTGGCAAAGCACCGGGCGCGGGGCTATTGTCGGTCTGTCCGGCCGCTGCGCCGGACCGATGGAGGATGCCCGATGTCCCAGCCGCGCCGCCACAAGCTCTGGTTCGACAATCCCGACAATCCGTCGATGACGGCGCTCTATCTCGAGCGCTACCTCAACTTCGGCCTGACGCGCGACGAGCTGCGGTCCGACCGGCCGATCATCGGCATCGCCCAGACCGGCTCCGACCTGTCGCCCTGCAACCGCGTCCACCTGCGCCTCGCCGAACGGGTACGCGAGGGCATCCGGGCGGCCGGCGGCATCGCCTTCGAGTTTCCGGTGCATCCGATCCAGGAGACCGGCCGCCGGCCGACGGCGGCGCTCGACCGCAACCTCGCCTATCTCGGCCTGGTCGAGATCCTGCACGGCTATCCGCTCGACGGCGTGGTGCTGACCACCGGCTGCGACAAGACGACGCCGGCGCTGATCATGGCTGCCGCCACCGTCGACCTGCCGGCCATCGTGCTGTCGGGCGGGCCGATGCTCGACGGCTGGCACGAGGGCCAGCTCGCCGGCTCCGGCACCATCATCTGGCAGAAGCGGCTGGAGCTGGCCACCGGCAAGATCGACTACGAGGAGTTCCTCGACGCGGCCGCCGCCTCGGCGCCGTCCGACGGCTACTGCAACACGATGGGCACCGCCTCGACCATGAATTGCCTGGCCGAGGCGCTCGGCATGAGTCTGCCCGGCAACGCCTCCATCCCCGCTCCCTATCGCGAGCGGACGCAGATGGCCTATCACACCGGCCTGCGCATCGTCGCCATGGTCGAGGAGGATTTGCGGCCGTCGAAGATCCTGACGCGGCAGGCCATCGAGAACGCCATTGTCGTCAACTCGGCGATCGGCGGCTCCACCAACGCCCAGCCGCACATCGTCGCCATCGCCCGCCACGCCGGCGTGCCGATCGCGCCGATGGACTGGCAAACGGTCGGCTACGACGTGCCGCTGATGGTCAACATGCAACCAGCCGGCAGCCATCTGTCCGAGGGCTTCCACCGGGCCGGCGGCGTGCCGGTGGTGATGAAGGCGCTGCTCGACCGCGGCCGCCTCCACGGCGAGGCGCTCACCGTCTCCGGCCGCACGGTGGCCGACAACATCGCCGCGGCGCCGACGCCGGACGGCGAGGTGATCAAGCCCTACGACGCGCCGATGAAGGAGAAGGCCGGCTTCATCGTCCTGCACGGCAATCTCTTCGACGCCGCCATCATGAAGACTTCGGTGATCTCAGAGGATTTCCGCGCCCGCTATCTGTCGAAGCCGGGATCGGAAAACGTCTTCGAGGGGCCGGTCGTGGTGTTCGACGGCTCGGAGGACTATCACCACCGCATCGAGGACCCGGCGCTCGGCATCACCGCCGACACCATCCTGGTGATCCGCTATGCCGGCCCGGTCGGCTGGCCGGGCTCGGCCGAGGTGGTCAACATGCAGCCGCCGGCCGCCCTGATCGACAAGGGCATCGCCGCGCTGCCCTGCATGGGCGACGGCCGCCAGTCCGGCACCTCGGGCTCGCCCTCCATCCTCAACGCCTCGCCCGAGGCGGCGGTGGGCGGCGGCCTCGGCCTGCTGAAGACCGGCGACCGCATCCGCGTCGACCTCAACGCCGGCACCGCCGACGCGCTGGTCGATCCGGAAGAGTGGGAGCGCCGCCGCGCCGCCTTCGAGCCGGTCTATCCGGCGAGCCAGACGCCGTGGCAGGAACTCTACCGGTCGACGGTCGGCCAACTCGCCGACGGCGCCGTGATGGAGATGGCGGTGAAGTACCAGAAGGTCGTCGACAGCGTGCCGCGCGACAGTCACTGACGCATGGCGCCGAAAAGTTGCAGACTTTTCGGATAACGCCATGCGCGAGGAAATCATGGCGCCGAAAAGTTGCAGACTTTTCGGGTGACGCCACGCGCTAGAAAACAGCGTCTGGAAACGGCTCACTTGCGCGCGGCGGCCATCACTCGCGCCGCGCCGAGGCGGATCGTCTCGACGATGGCGGCGGCCGCCGCCTCGCCATCGCCATCGCCGATCGCCGTCACCACGGCGCGATGGGCGGCGCAGGAGATCGCTTTGGCCTCGGGGTCGTTCACCGGCACGGTGATGGTGAAGGTGGCGGCCAGCGCCACCTCGATCAACGCCGACGCCGTGCGGAAGAACGGGTTGCCGCTCAGCCGGGCGATTGCCAGGTGGAAATCGAGATCGGCGGCGGTGAAGTCGGCGGGCGAGGCGTCCGGCGCCTCCATGCGGTCGACGATGGCGTGCAGGGCGGCGACGTCCGCCTCGCCCCGCCGCCCGGCGGCCAGCGATGCCGCCACCGGCTCCAGCGCCAGACGGACGTCGGAGAGGTGAGCGAGCAGTTCGAGGCCGATACCGCAATCGAGGTGCCAGCGCAGCATGTCCGGATCAAGCAGGTTCCAGTTGGTCCGCTCGACGACGCGGGTGCCGACGCGCGTCTTCGGCTGGATCAGTCCCTTGGCGGCCAGCGTCTTCAGCGATTCCCGGAGCACGGTGCGCGACACGCCGAAGCGCGCCATCAGCTCGGCGTCGGACGGCAGCAAACTGCCCTCCGGCCGTTGTCCGCCGACGATCTCGTGGGCAAGCTCGCGCACGATGTCGTCCTGGCGGGCGCGTTTCACCACCGTGCGTCGTGTCATGCGTCCCCCACAGAACCGCTCGGGTGTCCGCCGCGAATCGCGGTACGGCGACCGTTGGCGCGAAGCTGGTGCGACTATGCCACAACGGCCCCGCGTTGACAGCCGGCCGAATGGTCGACGCCGAAAAAACCTTTTGTTTTCCGCGAACTTGAGCGAGATTGGCTGATCATCGAAAGGACGGCTCCAACGGGGCTCGGGAGGCAGGCATGACTGGTCCGACAGACGATTTCATAACGCTCGACGGTGGCGACGGGCTGAGGGCCGTGTTCAGCCCGGCCGGCGCTCAACTGGTGGCGCTCTACGTGCCGACCCGTTCCGGCGGGCCGGTGCAGACGGTGATGGGATCGTCCGGCCGCCTTGCCGCGCCGGACGGCGACGGCTGGGCCGGCACCATCTGCGGCCGCTGCGCCAATCGCATCGCCGGCGCCAGCTTCACGCTCGACGGCGTCAGCTATCGCCTGCCGGCCAACGAGGGCGACAAGCAGCTCCACGGCGGCGACGCCGGCTTCGGCCATCTCGCCTGGCAGACCGAGAAGACGGACAAGGAGGTGGTGTTCCGCCTCGATTCGCCCGATGGCGACATGGGCTACCCCGGCGCCCTCGCCGTCACCGCAGCCTACGGCTTCGACGGCCACACGCTCTATCTGGACATGACCGCCACCACGACCAAGCCGACGGTGATCAACCTGACGCACCACGCCTATTGGAACCTCCTCGGCAAGGGCGACATCCTCGGCCACCTTCTGCAGATCCCGGCCAGCCGCTACACGCCGGTCGGCGACAACCTCGTGCCGGTCGGGCCGCTGGCCGAGGTGGTCGGCACCCGCTTCGACTTCCGCGACAAGCGGCCGATCGCCGGCGCCTACGACCACAATTTCGTGCTCGACGCCGGCCGCGGCGCGCTGCATCTCGGCGCCCGCGCCATCGAGCCGGTCACCGGCCGCACGCTGGAGGTCTGGACCACCGAGCCGGGCATCCAGCTCTACACCGGCGAGCATTTCACGCCGGCGATCAAGGCACCCTTCTCGAGCCAAGTGAAGAACGCCGGCTTCGCGCTGGAGCCGCAGACCTTCCCCAATGCCGTCAACGAGCCGAGCTATCCGAGCCCGATGCTGCGGCCGGGCGAGACCTACCGCCACCGCATCGAGTGGCGCTTCTCGGGCTTCTGAGGCCGACGGACAAAACATCGAGGCCGCGCACCGGGCATCCGGAGCGCGGCCTTTTTTGCCGAAAGCGGCAACAAAAAAGCCGGGACCCGAAGGCCCCGGCTCAACAGTCGGAAGGAGGATGACGCCTCAGCCCTTCTGCTTGTTGTAGAGGTCGAACACCACGGCGGCGAGCAGCACCATGCCCTTGACCATCTGCTGGAAGTCGATGCCGAGACCCATGATCGACATGCCGTTGTTCAGGACGCCCATGATGAAGGCGCCGACCACCGCGCCGGTGATCTTGCCGACGCCGCCGGTCGTCGAGGCTCCGCCGATGAAGCAGGCGGCGATGACGTCGAGTTCGAAGCCGTTACCGGCCTTCGGCGTCGAGGAGTTGAGACGGGCAGCGACGATCAGGCCGGCGAAGGCGGCGAGAACGCCCATGTTGATGAAGGTGTAGAAGGACAGGCGCTCGGTGTTGATGCCCGAGAGCCGCGTCGCCTTCTCGTTGCCGCCGAGCGCGTAGATGCGGCGGCCGATGGTCGTGCGGGTGGTGACGAAGGTGTAGAAGGCGATCAAGACGCCCATGATCACCAGGATGTTCGGGAAGCCCTTGTAGGTCGAGAGCTGATAGCCGAGGGCCAGCATCACCGCCACCAGGACGGCGTTGCGCGTGATGAAGAAAGCGAAGGGCTCCACCTCGATGCCGTGCGACTCGTTGAGCTTGCGGCCGCGCCAGGACAGGTAGACCAGCAGCGCCGGAATGGCGATCGTCAGGATGAGCGAGGTCGAGTGCAGGCCGCCCATGTCGAACAGGTCGGGCAGGAAGCCGGTCGACAGCTTCTGGAACTCGGCCGGGAACGGGCCGATGTTCATGCCGCCCAGGAGCCAGAGCGTCAGGCCGCGGAACACCAGCATGCCGGCCAGCGTGACGATGAAGGCGGGTATGTGGTGGTAGGCGATCCAGTAGCCCTGCGCCGCGCCGATGGCGCCGCCGAGGATCAGGCAGACGAGCGACGTCGTCCAGGGATCGATCTTGTAGTTGACCATCATCACCGCCGCCACGGCGCCGATGATGGCGACGATGGAGCCGACGGACAGGTCGATGTGCCCGGCGACGATGACCAGCAGCATGCCGAGCGCCATGATGACGACGAAGGAATTCTGCAGCACCAGGTTGGTCAGGTTGACGGGACGGAAGAGCACGCCGCCGGTGATGATCTGGAAGAAGACCATGATCACCACGAGCGCGATCAGGATGCCGTATTCGCGCATGTTCTGCCGAAGGAAGACGGCGAGCGACGGAGCGGCCGTCCTGGTGGCTTCGTTGGGCGTATTCATCAAACCTTCTCCCCCGAGCGCATGATGGCGCCCATGATGTTTTCCTGGCTTGCCTCGGCAACGGGCATTTCGGCCACGATCGCGCCTTCGTTCATGACGTAGATGCGGTCGCAGGTGCCGAGCAGCTCCGGCATTTCCGAGGAGATGAAGATGACCGCCTTGCCGGCGGCGACGAGGTCATTGACGATGGTATAGATCTCGTACTTAGCGCCGACGTCGATGCCGCGCGTCGGCTCGTCGAGGATCAGCACGTCCGGATTGGCGAACAGCCACTTGGCCAGCACCACCTTCTGCTGGTTGCCGCCGGAGAGATTGACGACGTCCTGATAGATCGACGGCGTGCGGATCCGGAGCTTGTCGCGGTATTCGTTGGCCGCCTTGCGCTCGATGTACTCGTCGATGATGAGGTTCTTCGAGATGCCTTTGTGGTTGGCCAGCGTGTTGTTGTGCATCACGTTGTTGATCAGCACCAGACCAAGCTGCTTGCGATCCTCGGTGACGTAGGCGAGGCCGGACTTGATCGCCCGCTCGACGGTGGAGACATCGGCCGGCTTGCCGTTGATCAGCACCTCGCCGGAGATCTTCTGACCGTAGGAGCGGCCGAACACGCTCATGGCGAACTCGGTGCGGCCGGCGCCCATCAGGCCGGCGATGCCCACCACCTCGCCGCGACGGACGTTGAGGTTGATGCCGTTGGAGATCTTCCGGTCGCCGTGGATCGGATGGTAGGCCGTCCAGTTGCGCACCTCGAAGACGGTCTCGCCGATGTGCGGCACACGCTTCGGGAAGCGGTCGGACAGCTCGCGGCCGACCATGCCGCGGATGATGCGCGCCTCGGAGATCTTCTCGGCATGGCAGTCGAGCGTCTCGACGGTGGCGCCGTCGCGCAGCACGGTGATCTTGTCGGCGACGCGGGAGATCTCGTTGAGCTTGTGCGAGATGATGATCGAGGTCAGCCCCTGCTTCTTGAACTCCAGGAGGAGATCGAGGAGGGCGTTGGAGTCGCTCTCGTTGAGCGAGGCGGTGGGCTCGTCGAGGATCAACAGCTTGACCTTCTTCGACAGCGCCTTGGCGATCTCGACCAGCTGCTGCTTGCCGACGCCGATGTGGGTGATCAGCGTCGAGGGGTTTTCCTTGAGGCCGACCTTGGCGAGCAGCTCGGACGTGCGGCGCGTCGCCTCGGCCCAGTTGATGACGCCGCCCTTGGCCACCTCGTTGCCCAGGAAGATGTTCTCGGCGATCGACAGCATCGGGATCAGCGCGAGTTCCTGGTGAATGATGATGATGCCTTCTTCCTCGGTGTCCTTGATCGAGCCGAAGGTCTTGAGTTCGCCCTTGTAGTAGATCTCGCCGTCGTAGGTGCCGTGGGGATAGACGCCCGACAGCACCTTCATCAGCGTCGACTTGCCGGCGCCGTTCTCGCCGCAGAGCGCGTGGATTTCGCCTTCCTCAACGGAAAAGCTGACGTCGCGCAATGCCATGACGCCGGGAAACGTCTTGGTGATGTTGCGCATCTCGAGGATCACGTTCGTGCTCACGCGAGGCTCCTTTGTCCGCCGATCTCCGATGGGCGACAGGCAGAATGGTCTTGTTGTTAGGTATTGCCGCCAGGGGCACCAAAGGCGCACCGATCCGCACAGCGGGCAGATTGGACACCGCGCGGGGAACATGGCCCCCCGCGCGGATCATCAGATCATCAGGACCGGATCAGAGGTCCGATTCCTTGTAGTAGCCGGAGTCGATGACGATCTCCTTGTAGTTGTCCTTGGTGACCAGCACCGGCTTCAGCAGGTAGGACGGAACGACCTTGACGCCGTTGTCGTAGGTCGTGGTGTCGTTGACTTCCACTTCCTTGCCCTCGAGGGCTTCCGACACCATCTTCACCGTCTGCTTGGCCAGCTCGCGGGTATCCTTGAAGATCGTCGAATACTGCTCGCCGGCGATGATCGCCTTGACGGACGGCAGCTCGGCGTCCTGGCCGGACACGTACGGCATCGGCGTGCCTTCGGTGCCGTAGCCGACGCCCTTCAGCGACGAGATGATGCCGATCGAGATGCCGTCATAGGGCGACAGCACGGCGTCGACATGCTTGTCGGTGTAGTTGGCCGACAGGATGTTGTCCATGCGGGCCTGGGCGGTGGCGCCGTCCCAGCGCATGGTCGCCACCTGGGCGAAGTCCGTCTGGCCCGACTGCACGACCAGCTTGCCGCTGTCGATGTAGGGCTTCAGGACGCTCATGGCGCCATTGAAGAAGAAGGTGGCGTTGTTGTCGTCGGGCGAGCCGGCGAACAGTTCGATGTTGAACGGGCCCTTGCCGTCCTTGAGGCCGAGCGGGGCCTCGAGCGACGACGCCTGGAGCACGCCGACCTGGAAGTTGTCGAAGGTCGAGTAGTAGTCGACGTTCGGCGAGTTGCGGATCAGGCGGTCATAGGCGAACACCTTGACGCCGGCCTCGTGGGCCTTGGCCAGGATGTCGGTCAGCGTCGTACCGTCGATCGAGGCGACGACGAGGACGTCGACGCCCTTGGTCACCATGTTCTCGATCTGGTTGAGCTGGTTCGGGATGTCGTCCTCGGCATACTGGAGGTCGGTCTCGAAGCCGGCGGCCTGGAACTGCTCGACCATGCTGTGGCCGTCGGAGATCCAGCGCGAGGACGACTGCGTCGGCATGGCGATGCCGACCTTGCCCTTCTCGGCGGCGTAGGACGCGGTGGCCAGGGCGGAAACGCCGATCACGAGCGTGGCAGCCAGAATCTTGGTAAGCTTCATTCTCTCCCCCTTCGATCCCGGATGGGTCGGCGACCTGCCGCCCCTCGGGAATTCCGTGTGAGTTGGTGACCAATTCCGTCAGGCGCGGATGGCGCCTGACGTCCTCATAAAGCAGGACGTTCCCGCCTTATTCCTCATGGGGTCCGGCGACGGGCCGCCGCCGGATCCGCTCCTTCCATCCGTGCCGATCGATGCGAGGGCAGGGGAAGGACCTCCTTGCCGCAACGGGCGGCCAAACGGCCGCCGCCGCGAAGCCGCCTCGATCGAGGCAGCAAACCATTGTCTCCGGCATCCTCCCGGACAGGCGCCAACCGAATCCGTCCGGCGGACGGCGCGCCTGCTTTCTCCGAGCGGCAGTTTCACCCAAACGGCGTCCGTGTCCAGACCTCGGCCGCACCGACCATCGACTAAGGTGGCAACGGTACGGGACGGGCGGGCGGCGGAATATGGTGCGGCAGGGCGGCGGCTAGACGCCGGGACACTGCCGATGCGACGGACGAAAGAGGAAAATCCTCCCGCCACGCCGGATGCATCGCATCGGGGCATGACATCTTTGTCCGTGGACGAAACGCCTTGTCGGGTGGGGCGCGATCCTGTCATGTCGGGGCGAAGCGCCGCAAACGACCAGATAGCATCGGCCACAGGCCGCGCACTGCCGCAGGCACTACGCTCGCAACTCCCTGTCATACCTGATTTTTCCCCCGATCCGGCCGTGAACTCCGGTCCTCTTCCCAGGCGCCGGAACGACTTTATGTAATAGTTTAGCCAAGCGGCCTCGCCTCCGCAAGTCCCGCCTTTATCCGTGCAATCCCGTGCATTTTGACGATAGGGGAATATGGTGCTCTGGCAAACCGACGAAACTAAAAGGGAAAATTCGACTTTAGGAGAATTTTGAGCGTTTTTTGACGATCCAAAATTTATAAATTCGAGAATCGAAGAAAATTTTTATAGGTAAAATACAAAAATGATGATTTTGAGTAGAATAAAGAAGATATAACTATATTATAACGTGTGTTGTTCCCCATCCGGCCTTTTCTCCGGCACCGTCAGTCCCTGAAGGTTTTCCCGGAGGCATGGCGTGGAGACGAGGCTTTCCTCGTCGAATGGGAACAGGATCGTCCATGTTTTGATGAACGTTTCGGTCGAATTTCGGCCTTCAAAACGTTGTCGGGCCGGCTCAGGCGCTCCGGAAGAACCGCGGAAGCTGGCGGAACAGCCAGGAGATGGGGTGTCGGCGGCCCGTTTGCCGCCCTGTCGCGGCGCTCAGGGCCGGCCGTCTGCTGGCGCCGGACTTGGTATCGGCGTGCCCTCGGTTGGGGCGCGGCGCGTGATCAGAGCCATCGTTTCGGGCATGGCAACTGTGGCAAAAGGGAATGAGTCCGGCCGCGCCGGGCAACGAAGCAGTACGGCGCGGCGCGGCGCAGCCGATCCTGATCGGAAGAAATGACAAGGCGACGCGGCCGCGACGGCGAGCCGCCTCCTGAGCGGCGAAAAAGCTCGGCGGCGCGGGTCGGCCTCGTCCTCTCCGCGCCGGCAAGCGGACCTCAGCCGGCTGGCTTCGCGGCGACCTTCCTGGCGACCAGCGCCGCCTTGATGGCGGCGCCCCGTCCCTCCTTCACTTGCTGGCGGGCGCGGCCGAACACCAGCGCGTCGTCCGGCACGTCGGTGGTGATCACCGAGCCGGCGGCGGTCAGCGCGTTGTCGCCGATCCGGACCGGCGCCACCATCACCGTGTTGGAGCCGACGAAGACGTCGGCGCCGATGGTGGTCTTGTGCTTGAACACGCCGTCGTAGTTGCAGGTGATGGTGCCGGCGCCGACGTTGGTGCGGGCGCCGATCGAGGCGTCGCCGATATAGGTGAGATGGTTGACCTTGGCGCCGCGATCGACGCGGGCGTTCTTGATCTCGACGAAGTTGCCGACGTGAACGTTCTCGGCGAGGTCGGCGCCGGGCCGCAGCCGCGCATAGGGACCGACGATCGCCCCGGAGGCGACGCGGGCGCCCTCGAGATGGCTGAAGGCGCGGATCACCGCGCCGGCCGCCACCTCGACGCCGGGCGCGAACACCACGTTGGGCTCGACCAACACGTCGCGGCCGAGCCGGGTGTCGTGGGAGAAGAACACCGTTTCAGGGGCGACCAGCGTCGCGCCGGCCGCCATGGCCTCGTCCCGCGCCCGCTTCTGGAAGATGGCTTCGGCGGCGGCGAGCTGGGCACGGTCGTTGACGCCGACGAACTCGGCCTCGTCGTCGCCGATCACCGCCTCGGCCCTGAGGCCGCGCGCCGTGGCGATGGCGATGGCGTCGGTGAGATAGTACTCACCCTTGGCGTTGGCGTTGCCGATGGCGTCGAGCAGTTCCGGCAACAGGCCGGGCCGGAAGGCCATGATGCCGGAGTTGCAGAGCCGGATCGCCTTGGTCGCCTCGTCGGCGTCCCGTTCCTCGACGATGGCGACCAACCGGCCGCCCTCGACGATCAGCCGGCCGTAGCCGGTCGGCGCGTCGGTGGCAAAGCCGAGCAGCGCGATGTCGGCGCCGGCTCCGAGCCGGCCGATCAGCGCGGCGATGGTGGCCGGCCGGACCAGCGGCGTGTCGCCGAACAGCACCAGCGCCGGGCCGTCGTGGCTGGCCAGCGCTTCGCGCGCCGACAGCGCCGCGTGCGCCGTGCCGAGCCGCTCGCGTTGCTCGAACACCTGGGCGTCGGGCGCCGTCTTCGCGAGATGGGCGCGCACCTTGTCGGCGCCGGCGCCGATCACCACCGCCAACCGGTCGGCGCCGCCGGCGCGGGCGCTCTCCAGCACCGCGTCGATCAGCGGCCGGCCGCCGATCGGGTGCATCACCTTCGGCAGGTCGGATTTCATGCGCGTGCCTTCTCCGGCCGCGAGGACGACGGCGAGGCAGGACGGATCGGTCATGGTGGGGCTCCCAAACGATATCGCCGCATTTGGCCGAGGCGCGGGGTGGCGGTCAAGCGCCGACTGTGGCCGGCCGGCGACAGCTTCGGCCGGCCGGCATCGCTTGAGGAGCGATGCGGCGCCCGCCGCGCTGGCGGTGCCGGGGGCGGGCGGCTATCAAGGAGCCAATCAACAGAGATCGAGGAGGCTTCGCATGACCGACCGACTTCCGGAAGACCGGCTGCCGCCGGTGTCGGTCAAGGAGCGTCGCACCGTCTACGACGGCTGGCTGACGCTGGAGGTCGCCGTCCTCGAAACCACGGTGCACGGCGAGCGCCGGCTGGTCCGCCGCGAGGTGCACGACCACGGCGACGGCGCCGCGGTCCTCGCCTACGATCCCCATCGCCGCACGGCGGTGCTGGTGCGGCAGGTGCGCGCCGCCGCGCTGCTCGCCGACGGCCGGGGCGTCACGCTGGAGGCGATCGCCGGCATCGTCGACGACGGCGAGGATGGCGAGACGACGGTGCGCCGCGAGGCCTGGGAGGAGGCCGGCGTCGTCGTTGGTAAACTGGATTTCCTCGGCCGCTCCTACGTGTCGCCGGGCGCGCTCACCGAGCGGCTCTGGCTCTATCTCGGCGAGATCGAAGCAGGGGCGGCGCGTGGCCAGGGCGGCGGCCTCGCCGACGAGAACGAGGAGATCGAGGTGGTGGAACTGCCGCTGTCGCTCCTGGCTGAACTGGCCGACCGCGGCGAGCCGCTCGACCTCAAGACGCGATTCCTGATCGAGGAACTGCGCCGCCGCCGGCCCGAGCTGTTCGCCTAGGGCAATTCCAGCAAAAATGGGAACCGGCAGCCCCGGCAACGCTCCGATCCATCACGGGCAGTCGGCGAGGCGGCCGGCCGGCACGTCGCGGCACAGGCGACGGGCGTCGATCCAGCCGGCGGTGAGCGCCAGGCCGAGCGCGTCGGCGGTGATGGTGAAGGGCTGGAGATGTAGCTCGTAGGTGACGCCGCCGGCGTCGTCGGCCGGCAGGGCCACGCCGAGTTCGCGCGGCGCGCGGCCCTCGGCCAGCCGCAGCGCCACCTCGGCCGCCTTGCGGGCCAGCGCCGCGTGATCCTCCCAGATGGTGGCCGCCTGCTGGCCGCGGGCGATGCGGTTGAGCGTTTCCGGATCGCCGCCCTGGCCGACCACCGCCACCTTGCCGATCAGGCCGCGCTCCTCCAGCACCGAGATCGCCTCGCCGGCGCTGGCGTCGTCCGGCGTCAGCACGGCGTCGACGGCGTTGCGCGTGTCGTCGAGGATATTGCCGAAGGCGCGGCGGGCGTTGAGCGACAGGCCGCCCGGCGTATAGGCCTCGCCGGCGATGCGGATCAGTCCGGCGGTGATCGAGTCCCGCAGCACGCCGAACTGGCCGGCGTAGAGGCGGGCGGTCTGCGGATCGTCGAAGTCGCCCTTCAGCAGCACCCAGTCGCCGCGCGGCCGCGCCGCGTAGAGGGCGAGCGCCTGCAGCCGCCCGACCTCCTTCTGGTCGAAGCCGACCGAGAACACGCCGTCGAGGTTGATGGGCCGGTCATAGCCGATCACCGGGATGCCGGCGGCCACCGCCTCGCGGATCGCCGGTTCCAGCGCCCGCTGCTCGACGGCAGCGACGATCAGCGCGTCGACGTCGGCGGCGATCAGCCGTCGTACGTCGAGGATCTGCTTGGCGGCCGACAGCCGCGCGTCTGTTTCGACGACGGCGCCGGAAGCGGCGGCAACACTGTCGCGGATGGCCTCCGAATCGGTCTTCCACTGGCGTGCGACGTCGCCCGGCCAACTGATGCCGACCAGCGGCGCCGCGTCGGCCGCCGTCTGGCAGCAGAGGAGAAGGGCGAGAACCGGAAGCGCTCTCCGCATGTCGAAGACGTCCCCCGAAAGGCTTTTCCATGGGCGTGCGGACAATAGCCGCGAGACCGGGCGTTGTGAAGGCGAGCCGCCGATGGCTCGACCCAATGATTATCTTTGAAGTCCAAAAAAAGCGTGGACCCGCCCGGAGGCCGTGTGTCAATATCGCGCCGACTAAAGGGACTCAGGGATTTCGGAACCGCGACCGCAGTTGCCGGCGCCGTGCAGCGGATCTTGCATGGCAAGGACGGAAAGCGGTGCCAGAGCCGTGGGGCGGGAGGCCCGCCGGCACTGAGGCAGGGGAGCCAGGCAATCGCCGTCGGGCGGTTGCCTCGGGGGAGAGGACGGGGGACGCCGGCGGACAGCCGTCCGGCACCGGGAGGATAGTCGTCATCATGACCGTGCGTAGAGATGGATCGCGGCGCGCCCCGACAGGCAAGGCCGACAGCGATCACGTCCGGCGACAGAACCGCTCGCTGGTGCTGTCGGCGCTGCGCCGCCGCGAGCCGATCGCCCGCGTCGACCTCGGCGCCGAGACGCGTCTGTCGCCGGCCACCATCACCGCCATCACCGCCGATCTGATCGCCGAGGGGCTGGTCGAGGCGCGCGACGACGAGGCCGAGGGCGGCGAGGCGCAGGCCGAGCCGGCGCGGCGCGGCCGGCCGCGCGTCATGCTGCGGCTCGATCCGACGGCCGGCTACGTGCTGGCGGTGAAGATCTCGCGCGACAGCATCGTGCTGCAGCTCGCCGACTTCGACGGCCGCATCATCGACCGGCAGGAGCCGGTGGTATCGACTTACGAGGAGACGCGCGACAGCTTCCCGCACAAGCTCGCCGGCCTGATCGGCCGCATCGTCGCCGACAACGGCATCGACTTCCGCCAGGTGGCCGAGATCGCCATCGGCGCGCAGGGCTTCGTCGACACCAACACCGGCTCGGTGATGTGGTCGCCGGCCTTCCGCGCCCGCGACATGCGCCTCGTCGAGCCGCTCCGGGCGCTGACCGGCCGCACCTGCATTCTCTCCAACGACGCCAACATGATCGCCCAGGCGTTGCACGAGGCCAATCCGGACGTCTACAACGGCACCTTCGCGGTGATCTTCGTCGACCAAGGCGTCGGCGCCGGCCTGTTCGTCGGCGACCGGCTGCATCACGGCGCCGCCGGCTCGGCCGCCGAGTTCGGGCACATGAACCACCTGCCGGGCGGGGCGCTCTGCCAGTGCGGCCGGCGTGGTTGCCTCGAAGCCTACATCGCCGACTACGCCATCCACCGTCAGGCGCTCGGCCTGCCGGAGGACGCGCCGCCGCTCAGCGTGCGGCCGACCCAGGGCGAGCTGATCGCCCACGAGGCGGCCGCCTATGCCGGCGACGAGGCGATGCTGGCAATCTACCGGCGGGCCGGCGAAACGCTCGGCTATGGCCTCGCCCGGCTGATGGCGCTGATCAATCCCAGCCGCATCGTGCTGACCGGCGGCTCGGTGCGCGCCTATCCGCTGTTCGAGACCGGCATGAAGGCGGCGATCGAGGCGGCGCTGGTCGAGGACCTCAGTCGCTCGACGGTGATCGAGACGCTGCCCTGGCAGACCGACATGATCATGACCGGCCTGATCTCCTACATGCTGACCCGGCTCGACCGCGAGGTGTTCGCCAACCCGGCCGAGGCGCGACGTTTCCGCATCGCTTGAACCCTATTCGGCGGCGAGTTTCGGCTCCGGCGTTGCCGGCTCCTCGTCGGTGAGGCCCATGGCCTCGGCGGCCGTGAGTTCACCGGACAGCAGCCGCTCGATGTGGCCGCGTGGCTTGGCGAGACCGGCCAGCGCCAGATAGGCGACCGGCGTCAGGAACAGCGTGAAGATCGTCGCGAAGCCGAGGCCGCCGACCAGCACCCAGCCGAGGGCGACGCGCGCCTCGGCGCCAGCGCCGAAGGCCAGCACCAGCGGCACGGCGCCGACGATGGTGGCGATCATGGTCATCACCACCGGCCTCAGGCGGATGCGGGCCGCCGCGCCGATCGCCTCACGGACGCTGCGGCCCTCGTCGCGCAGCTGGTTGGCGAACTCGACGATCAGGATACCGTTCTTGGCCATGATGCCGACCACCATCACCAGGCCGATCTGGCTGTAGATGTTGAGCGTGCCGCCGGTGAAGCGGATGGCGAACACGGCGGCGGCAAGGCCGAAGGGCACGGTGGCGATGATAATCAGCGCCGCCACGAAGCTCTCGAACTGGGCGGCCAGCACCAGCAGCACCACCACCAGCGCGAAGCCGAAGGTGGTGGCGAGGCCGGCCGATGTCTGGGCCAGCGCCGCCGCCTCGCCGGTCTGCCGGATGCCGTAGCCGGCCGGCAGCACCGAGGCGGCCACCTCGTCGGCCACCGCCATCGCCTGCCTGAGCGCCACGCCGGGGGCGGGATCGACGGAGATCGGCACCGCCCGCTGCTGGCCGTCGCGGGAGAGGCCGGGCGCCGTCGAGCCCTCGACCAGCGTGGCGATGGCGCTCATCGGCACCATCCGCTTGTCGGCGGTCCTGAGGAAGACGTTGGCGAGGTCGGTGGGATCGTCGATCGGGTTGGCGGTGGAGACCAGCTTCACCGGGATGATGCGGTCGCCGACCGACACGTCGGCCACCTCGCGGCCGTCGAGCACCGCCTGCAACGCCTGGGCGAGACCGGTGACGGGGATGCCGAGGTCCTGCGCCCGGTCGCGGTCGATGCGCACGGAGAGCTGCGGCTGGGTCGGCTGGTAGTCGAGCGTGGCGCCGCGCACCTCCGGCCGCGCCTCCAGCGCCTTGATGAAGGCGTCGCCGACCTTGGACAGGCCCTCGAAGTCGGGACCGATCAGCGACAGGCGAAGACCCTGGCCGCCGCCGCGAATGCCAAGCGAGTTGGAACTGAGCACCCGCGCCTGGATGGCGGGGATGGCGGCGAGCTTGGCGTTGATCTCGGCGGCGATCGCCGCCTGGCCGCGCGCCCGCTGCTCCCAGGGGGCGAGCGTCACCATCATGAAGCCGGAGTTGGTGTCGCCGCGGCCGGCGATGGCGAAGCTGGCCGTCGCCTCGCCGCTGTCGAGATAGGGCTGGACCACGGCGGCCACCTTGTCCATCTGCCGGCCCATGGCGTCGATGGAGATGCCGGACGGGGCGGTGATCATCAGCGTCACCGATCCCCGGTCCTCGCGCGGCGTCAATTCGCTCGGCAATCCCTGGAAGACGATCCAGGCGACGGCGCCGAAGGCGACGGACAGGGCGGCGACGATGAGCGGCGCCGCCAGCGCCGCGTCGAGCAGCCGGCCGTAGAGAGCGGCGAGCGGCCGGCCGACGGCACCGAGGAGGCGCGGCATGATCGCCCGCTTCTGCGTTTCCTCGGCCGGCAGGATGGTGGCGGCCAGCATCGGCGCGAAGGTGAGGGCGGTGAAGCCGGAGATGGTGACGGCGATGGCCAGCACGAAGCCGAACTCGCGGAACAGGCTGCCGGCCGTGCCGGGCAGGAAGGAGATCGGCACGAACACGGCGGCCAGCGTCGCCGTGGTGGCCAGCACGGCGAAGAACACCTCCTCGGTGCCGAGCACCGCGGCGGCGCGCGCCTTCATGCCCATGTGGCGGCGGCGGACGATGTTCTCCAGCACGACGATGGCGTCGTCGACGACGAGGCCGGTGGCCAGCACCAGGGCGAGCAACGTGACGATGTTGATCGAGAAGCCGGTGAGCCACATGGCGGCCAGCGTGCCGATCAGCGACACCGGAATGGTGATGGCCGGGATCAGCGTCGCCCGCCAGTTGGCGAGGAACAGGTAGATGACGGCAACGACGATGACCACGCCGAGGCCGAGCGCCAGGATCACCTCGTGCAGGGCGCCGTTGATGAAGCGCGCCTCGTCGGAGGTGATGGCCAGCGTGACGCCGTCGGGCAGCGTCGGCTTCAGGCTGTCGACGACGCGGGCGACGTCGTTGGAGATCTGGATCGAGTTGGAGCGGGCGGCGCGGACGATGCCCATGCCGATGCCGGCCTTGCCGTTGATCTTCAGCTGCGAGGTGCCGGTATCGGGGGCGAGCGTCACCGTGGCGACGTCGCCGAGCCGCGTCCGGGCGTCGATCAGCAGGTTGGCCATGCCGGCGGCGTCGGTGACGCGGGCGTCGGCGCGCACCACCAGGCTGAGGTCGCGGCTGGCCAGCGCCCCGGCCGGGCTGTCCATCGACACGGTGGCCAGCGTCTGCGTCAGGTCGGCGACGGTGAGGCCGCGGGCGGCCAGCGCCGTCTGGTCGATGTCGACGCGGAAAATCGGTTCCTGATCGCCGAACACCTGCACGTCGGCGACGCCGTCGACGGCGGCCAGCGCGTCGGCGATGCGGTCGTTGACGAGGCTGGTCAGTTCCTCCAGCGACACCCGGTCGGAGGTGACGGCGAGGCGGATGATGGCGTCGCCGTCGGCGTCGGCCTTGACGATCTGCGGTTCGTCGATGCCGTCCGGCAGCTGGTTGCGGATGCGGCTCACCGCGTCGCGGGTGTCGTTGGCGGCGACGTTGAGGTCGGTGCTGCCGGAGAACTCGATGGTGACGCGCGACCGGCCGAAGCTCGACCGGCCGGAGATCGAGGTGACGCCGGCGACGCGCGATACCGCCGATTCCAAGCGGGCGGTGATGTCGGTGTCGATGGTCTCCGGCGCGGCGCCGCTATAGCCGACGCTGACGGTGACCACCGGACGGTCGACGTCCGGCAGTTCGCGCACCTCGACGTCGCGATAGGCGGCGAGGCCGGCGACGATGATCAGCGCGTTGACCACCAGCGCCAGCACCGGCCGGCGGACGAACAGGGCAGTGAGGGCGTGGCTGCGGCCGCTCATGGCTTAGGTCCCTCGGCGTTGCCGGCAACGCGCTCCGGCTCGCCGGCCGTGCGGACGGGTGCTCCGGCCCGCACCGCCTGCACGCCCTCGACCACCACGAGGTCGCCGGCCGCAAGCTCGCCGCTGACCAGCACCGTCTCGGCGTTGCGCTCGACGATGCCGACGCCGACGCGCCTCGCCTTGCCGTCGTCGACGATCCAGACATAGGCGCCGTCGCGGTCCCACTGCACCGACGGCGCCGGCACGGCCGTCTCGGCGACGCCGGGGAAGCGGACGGTGACGGCAAAGGACATGCCGGGCCGGAGCAGATCGTCGGGGTTGGCGACGGTCGCCTGCGCCACCAGCGTGCGGCTGTCGGCCTCGATGCGGCTGCCGACGGCGCTCACCTTGCCGGAAAAGCTGGTGCCCGGCTGCGACGGCGTTGCCACCTCCACCGGCTGGCCGACGGCGAGGCGGGCGGCGAAGGCCTCGGGCACGCGGAACTCGACCTTGATCTCCGAGCGGTCGTCGATGGTGACCAGCTCCGTCGAGCCCGACACCATGTCGCCGATCTCCACCGGAGTGAGGCCGACCACGCCGGAAAACGGCGCGGCGATGGTGCGGCGGCTGAGGGCGAGTTCGGCCTCCTGGAGGGCGAGGCGGGCCTTGGACAGTTCGAAGCGGGCGGTGTCGCGCTCGGCGGCGGAAATCGCGCGGGTCTCGGCCAGTCGGTCGTTGCGGGTGGCGCGGGCGTCGGCGTCGGCAAGGGCGATCTTCGCCTGCTCCACGGCGATCTTCTCGCTGTCGTCGTCGAGGCGGACCAGCGTGGCGCCGGCTTCGACGTGCTGGCCGGGCGTGAAGGCGATCTCGGTCACCATGCCGGTGGCGCGCGGGTAAAGGGCGACGGTGCGTGCCGCCTCGGCGGTGCCGATGGCGCCGACGCGGTTGGCGGTCTCGGCCATGACGACCGGTGCGGTGACCACCAGCGCCGCCCGAGCGCCCGAGGCCCCGCCCGAAGCACCGCCGGCCGGATTGCCGTCGCCGCGACGGGCGCCTTTGGCCGGCGGCGTGGCGGCGGCCGCGCTGTCAGTGGTGGCGAGAAAAGCCCAGCTCGGCAGCAGCGCGTCCGGAACGCCGGCGGCAGCCAGTCGCGGCCGCGCCCCCGGATCGACGGCGCCCCAGACGGCGACGCCGGCAAGGGCCAGCAGCAGGGCGAGCGCCAGTTGTTTCCAGAAGGCCATGGGTCCGGGCTCCGTTCGGCAATGCAGCCTCAGGGATAATCCGGAAAACTAGGGATACGAAAGCGGCGAAAGTGTACGCAAGTGTATCACACTAAAGTCTAGGTCGCCATCAGGCCGGCCGGCGCCGCAGCCAAGGCCGTGTGCCGGCCGGCGGCTCGGGCAGGGCGCCCGGCTGGTAGTGCAGGTCGGGCGAGGGATCGCGGCCCTCGGCGAGATAGCGGCGCGTGGTGGCGTGGCTGACCTCGAAGGCGGTGAAGCCGACGCGCCGCATCAGCGGTATCTCGTCGATCAGCACGTCGCCGACCGCCCGGATCTCGCCCGCAAAGCCGGCGCGGACCAGGCGGGCGGCGTGGCTGAAGCCGCGGCCGTCGGCGTATTTCGGGAAATCGACGGCGATGACGGCAAGCCGGCCGATCAGCGGCAGGACGTCCTCGAAACGGTCGGCCGGCCCGAACAGGAGGCCCAGCCGGCGGTTGCCGGCGCCGTCGAGCGTCGCCGGCAGCGCCGCGAGCGGCAGGATCAGCCCGTCGCCGCCGCTGTCCGCCTCGACAATCGCGAAGTCGTTGGGCTCGAAGCGGCCGTTGCGGAAAACGTCGGGCGTCGAGGCGCGGAGGGGGGCGGGCGCGGCGGCGGCCATGGATCAGGCTCCGGGAAGGGCCGGGTCGGACGCCCGGCCGAGATGGATGCCGCACTCGGTCTTGCCGCGGCCGCGCCAGCGGCCGGCCCGCTCGTCCTCGCCGGGCTTGACGCGATCGGTGCAGGGCAGGCAGCCGATCGACGGATAACCGTCCTCGACCAGCGGATGCGGCGGCAGGCGGCGCGCCTCGCGATAGGCGTCGATGCGCGCCCGGTTCCAGCCGACCAGCGGATTGACCTTGATGCGGCCGTCCTCGGCCTCGAACGGCGGCAGGCTGGCCCGCGTGCCGGCCTGGTAGCGCTTGCGGCCGGAAATCCAGGCGGCATACGGGCGGAGCGCCGTGGCGAGCGGCTGCACCTTGCGTACGTCGCAGCAGACATCCGGCTCGCTCATCCAGAGGGCGCCGGCCGGGTCGGCGGCGACGAGGGCGTCGGCATCGGGGCGGATGGTGCGGACGCCGGTGAGGCCGAGCGCCCCGACCAGCGTGTCGCGGTAGGCAAGCGTCGCCGGAAACAGCTTGCCGGTGTCGAGGAAGATCACCGGTAGGCCGCGATCGAGGTCGGCGATCATGGCCAGCAGCACGGCGCTGTCGGCGCCGAAGCTGGAGACGAGCGCGATGCGGCCGGCATAGAGGTCGACCGCCGCCGCGATCACCGATTCCGCCGGCGCGCCGTCGTGGAGGGCGGCGAGGCGCCGCGCCTCTTCGTCGAGCCGGTCAGGCGCCATAGAGCGCCTCCTTGAACGGCGCCTCGCCCAGCCGGCGATAGGCGGCGAGGAAGGTCTCGTCGGGCGAGGCGCGCAGCTTCAGGTAGGTGTCGACGACGGTCTCGACGGCGTCGACGATCCCCTCCGAGGAGAAGCCGGGGCCGATGATGCCGCCGATCGCCGCGCTTTCGTCCGGATTGCCGCCGAGGCTGATCTGGTAGAACTCCTCGCCCTTGCGGTCGACGCCGAGGATGCCGATGTGGCCGACGTGGTGATGGCCGCAGGCGTTGATGCAGCCGGAAATCTTGATCGATAGTGGTCCGATCTCGTCCTGCCGCTCCGGCGCGCCGAAGCGCTCGCTGAGCCGCGAGGCGATCGGGATGGAGCGGGCGTTGGCCAGCGCGCAATAGTCGAGGCCGGGGCAGGCGATGATGTCGGTGATCGCCCCGGCGTTGGCGGTGGCGAGCCCGGCCGCCTTGAGCGCTGCGTAGACCTCCGGCACGTCGTCGAGGGCGAGGTGCGGCAGGATCAGGTTCTGCTCGTGGCTGACGCGGATTTCCGAGAAGGCCCAGCGCTCGGCGATGTCGGCCACCGCCTCCATCTGATCGGCCGAGGCGTCGCCGGGAATGCCGCCGATCGGCTTTAGCGAGATGGTCAGCGAGGTATGGCCCGGCGCCTTGTGAGGGTGGAGGTTCTGCCGCGCGAAGCGATCGAGCGCCGGATCGGCGGCGCGGGCGGCATCGAACTTCGCGGAGACCGCCGGCCGCTTCTCGAAGGCCGGCGGCGCGAAATAGGCGCGGATGCGCGCCACTTCGCCGGCCGGCAGGCCGAGCACGCCGCCACGGATGGCGTCGAATTCCTCCTCGACCATGCGGAGGATCTCGTCGATGCCGGTCTCGTGGACGAGGATCTTGATACGCGCCTTGAACTTGTTGTCGCGCCGGCCGAACAGGTTGTAGACGCGCAGGATGGCGTCGACATAGGCGAGGATGTCGGCCTCCGGCACGAAGGGATTGATCTCGCGGGCCAGCATCGGCGTCCGGCCCTGGCCGCCGCCGACGTGGACGCCGAAGCCGATGCCGCCCTCCGGCCCCCGCTTCACCTCAAGGCCGATGTCGTGCAGGCGGATGGCCGCCCGGTCGTGGGCGGCGCCGGTCACCGCGATCTTGAACTTCCTCGGCAGGAACGAGAATTCCGGGTGCAGCGACGACCATTGCCTCAGGATTTCGGCATAAGGGCGCGGATCGTCGGCCTCGTCGAAGGCGGCGCCGGCGAAATGGTCGGCGGTGACGTTGCGGATGCAGTTGCCGGAGGTCTGGATGGCGTGCATCTCCACCTCGGCCAGCTCGGCGAGGATGGCCGGCACGTCCTTGAGGGCCGGCCAGTTGTACTGCACGTTCTGCCGGGTGGTGAAGTGGCCGTAGCCCTTGTCGTACTTGCGGGCGATGTGGGCGAGACGCCGCATCTGTCTCGACGACAGCGTGCCGTAGGGAATGGCGATCCTGAGCATGTAGGCATGCAGTTGCAGGTAGACGCCGTTCATCAGCCGCAGCGGCTTGAACTCGTCCTCGCTGATCTCGCCGTTGAGCCGCCGTTGCACCTGATCGGCGAACTGGGTGACGCGCTGGCGCACGAAGGTGGCGTCGAATTCGTCGTAGCGATACATGGCGGCCTCCCTCTCAGGCGATATCCGGCCGGTGGTCGGACTTGACGGTGGGGCCGAAGGCGCGGATGCGCTCGCGCAGCCGCCGCGGCACGATGTGGCCGTCTGTCACCACGACGGGGATCGGCATGACGTCGAGCACCTTCGAGGCGTCGACGTCGGCCTTGGCGGCGATCGCTGTCGCGGCGAGATGGTCGGCGTCGTCGATCACCTCGGCGGCGTCGACGTCGGCCACCCAGTCGCCGCCGGCAGTGCGGTAGACGACGTCGCCGTCGAAAAGGCGATTGGCGGTGAAGATCTCGGGCATGGGCGCTCCGGCGTCCGGCAGTGACGGTCCTGACCGAACACATAGTCGATCGCTCCGCCGAGAGCCTGCGTCATCGTTTCAAAAAGCACGGCGGCGGCGGAAAAAACATCCCGCCGCCGGCCAAAGATTGAAAGCCTATAAAGACGATAGCCTATTTCCCGCGCAAAGACGGCCTTTCAGAGGCTGTCGAGCAGCTTGAACCAGCTCATGGCAGCGACCAGCGTCGGCCAGCGGAGCAGCGGTCCGCCGGGGAAGGGCGTCACCGGCACCCTGGCGAACACGTCGAACCGGCCCATGGTCCCGGCCACCGCCTCGGCGATGACATGGCCGACGAAGGGCGCCAGCATGACGCCCTGGCCGGAGTAGCCGGCGGCGATGAACACGTTGGGCTTCGGCCGGCGGATGAACGGCATGCGGTTGAAGGTGATGCCGAGCGTGCCGCCCCAGGCGTGGCTGATCGGTACGCCGGCAAGACGCGGATAGACGCGGGCGAGATGCGGCCGCACGAAGGCGGCGATGTCCTCGGGAAAGTCGTGGCTGTAGGTCTCGCCGCCGCCGAACACCAGCCGCCGGTCGGGCGTCTGGTGCCAGTAGTAGACGACGAAACGGCTGTCGCTCACCGCCTCCTCGCCGGGAATCAGCATCTCGTCGAGCGGCTCGGTGGCGACGACGAAATTGTTGATCGGCAGCACGCGGGCGTCGGTCTCGGCGTCGAGGCCGCCGAGATAGCCGTTGCCGCAGAGGATCACCGTGTCGACCATCGCCTCGCCAAGGGCGGTGACGACGATCGGCTTCACGCCGTGGCGGATCAGCGTGACGCGGCTGTCCTCATACAGCGTGGCGCCGGCGGACACCGCCGCCCTGGCAAGGCCGAGGGCGAACTTCAGCGGGTGCAGCTTGCCGCCCTCAGGGTCGTAGCTGGCACCGTGATAGACGTCGGTGCCGATGCGCTTCGTCGTCTCCTCGCGGTCAAGGAACGCCTTGTCGATGCCCCATTTCGTCCGGAGGTGGTCGACATGGCGCTTCTCCGCCTCCACCCGGCGCGGCTTGTGCACGGCGTGGATCAGGCCGGGGCGGAAGTCGCAGTCGATGGCATTGTCGAGGATCAGCCGGTCGAGATGGCCGCGCGCCTCGTCGGCGAGCCGCATGAGGTCGCGCGTTGGCCCCTCGCCGATGCGGGCGGCCAGCCAGTCGGGGTCCTGCCGCTGGCCGGGATGCACCTGGCCGCCGTTGCGGCCCGAGGCGCCCCAGCCGATCTTGTTGGCCTCGATCACCACCACCTTGTAGCCGGCCTTGGCCAGCGACAGCGCGGCCGCGAGGCCGGTGTAGCCGCCGCCGACGATGGCGACGTCGGCCCGGACATGGCCCTTCAGGGCCGGATAGGCCGGGATGTCGCCGGCCGAGGCGGCATACCAGGAGGCGACATGCGGGGCTCGCCCTTCGGCGGGCATGAAGGTCGGCGCGGAGAACATGCGGGATCGGTCTCGAGAATCGTCTTTTCCGCCCGCACCATAGCTGAAACGGCCGGGGCTGCATGTCCTAAGTTTGGGCAGGCTCAGCCCATCAGGCCGTCGCGCTTCAGATCGGCGTGCGTCATGTCGAGCGTCAGCGCGGCGAGGCGGATCAGCTCGTCGGCCTCGTCGTGGCTGAGCACGAAGGGCGGCGCGATGACCATGGTGTCGTGGACGTGGCGCATGACGAGGCCGTTGCGGAAGGAATGCTCGCGGCAGCGGAGGCCGATGCTGCCGTTGCCGGCGAAGCGCCGGCGCGACGGTTTGTCCGGCACCAACTCCAGGGCGCCCATCAGGCCGGTCATGCGCGCCTCGCCGACCAGCGGATGATCGGCAAACTTCAGCCAGCGCTCGCGGAGATAGGGGCCGATGTCGTCGCGGACGCGCTCCACCAGCTTCTCCTCGCGCAGGATCTTGAGGTTGGCGATGGCCGCCGCCGCGCAGACCGGATGCGCCGAATATGTGAAGCCGTGGTTGAACTCGCCGGTGTCCTCGATCACCGCCGCCACCTTGTCGGAAACCAGCACGCCGCCGATCGGCAGGTAGCCCGACGACAAGCCCTTGGCGACCGGCATCAGGTCCGGCTTCACCCCGAAATGCTCCGAGCCGAACCAGCTGCCGAGCCGGCCGAAACCGCAGATCACCTCGTCGGAGACCAGCAGGATGTCGCGCTCGCGGCAGATGCGGGCGATCTCCGGCCAGTAGCTGTCGGGCGGGATGATGACGCCGCCCGCCCCCTGGATCGGCTCGGCGATGAAGGCGGCCACCTTACCCTCGCCGATCGCGTCGATCGCCTCTTCGAGTTCGCGCGCCGCCTTGACGCCGAAGTCGGTCGGCGAGAGGTCGCCGCCTTCCTCGAACCAGTAGGGCTGGCCGATGTGGCGGATGCCGGGGATCGGCAGCCCGCCCTGGGCGTGCATCGGCGTCATGCCGCCGAGCGAGGCGCCGGCCACCGTCGAGCCGTGGTAGGCGTTGCGGCGGGCGATGATCACCTGCTTGTCGGGCCGGCCGAGCGTCGCCCAGTAGGTGCGGACGAGGCGCAGCACCGTGTCGTTGGCCTCCGAGCCCGAGCCGCAGAAGAACACGCGGGAAAAGCCCTCCGGCGTGATCTCGGCCAATAGGGCGGCCAACTCGGCGGCCGGCGGATGCGTCGTCTTGAAGAAGGTGTTGTAGTAGCTGATCTCGGCCATCTGCTTCTGCACGGCCTCGGCGATCTCCGGCCGGCCATGGCCGATGTTGACGCACCACAGGCCGGACATGCCGTCGAGGATGCGGTTGCCGTCGCTGTCGGTCAGCCAGACGCCCTCCCCCTTGACGATGACGCGCACGCCGCCGGCGTTGAGCGACCGCGTGTCGGAAAACGGGTGCAGGTGGTGCGCCGCGTCGAGGGCGCGGTAGTGGGCGGTCGGATAGGCGTTGTGGGTGAGCATGGAAGCCTCGGGGTGGGCGGAAGGGAAACGGCGAGCGGCCCTGGTGTCAGACGGCTTTTTGCAGCGGTTCGATGCGGTCGAGTTCGGACGACAGCGCGTCGGTGGCCGTTTCGATGGCGTAACGCTGCTGGATGTTCATCCAGAACTCCGGACTGGTTCCGAAATAGCGGGCGAGCCGGACGGCGGTGTCAGGCGATAGTTCGACCTGCTCGCCGGAAAGCCGCTCGATGCGCGTCCTCGGGACGCCGACGGCGCGGGCGACCGCGCCGGCCGTGAGGCCGAGCGGCAGCAGGAACTCCTCCCTGAGGATCTCGCCGGGGTGGATCGGCGGCAGTTTGGTCATCGCCTCACCTCAATGATAGTCGACAAACTCGACATCGACGGGTCCCTCCGGCGTCCAGCGAAAGCAGAGCCGGAACTGATCGTTGACGCGGATCGAATGCCAGCCGGCCCGATCACCCTTGAGCAATTCGAGCCGGTTGGCCGGTGGTGCGCGCAGATCGTCGAGCGTCTGGGCGCTGTCCAGCATCACCAGCTTGCGCCGGGTGACCGACAGGAGATCGGCCGGAAAGCCTTTCGGGGCCTGTCGGCCGAGGATCGAGGCCAGCCGCCCGTCTCGAAAGGATCGGATCGCCATTCAGCATCCATATCTATGTATCATGTCGTGATACATCCTGCAATCGATCGGGCGACCTCCATCCTCACACCGCCAGCAACAGGTGCTGCCGCTCCCAACTGGAGATGACGTTCATGAAGGTCTCGTATTCCTGCTGCTTGATCGCCCGGTAGGTGGCCATGAAGCGCGGGCCGAACACCTCGGCGAGGTCGTCGCTGTCCTCGAACAGGGCCAGCGCCTCCAGGAGCCCGCGCGGCAGGCCGAACGGCAGGTCGCGGGCCGAGCCGTGGATCGGCTCTTCCGGCGTCAGCCGCTGCTGCATGCCGAGAAGGCCGCAGGCCAGCGAGGCGGCGATGGCGAGGTAGGGGTTGGCGTCCGACGACGGCACCCGGTTCTCGACGCGCCGCGAACTTGGCCCGGAATTCGGCACGCGAATGCCGACGGTTCGGTTATCGTAGCCCCAGTGGACGTTGATCGGCGCCGCCGTGCCGCGCGTCAGCCGCCGGAACGAATTGACGTAGGGCGCGAGGATGCACATCACCGCCGGCAGATACTTCTGCAGGCCGGCGATGAAGGAGAAGAAGGCCTCGGTCGGATTGCCTTCGTCGTCGGAGAAGATGTTGCGGCCGGTTTCGATGTTGACCACCGACTGGTGGATGTGCATGGCCGAGCCCGGCTCGCGGCTCATCGGCTTGGCCATGAAAGTGGCGTACATGCTGTGCCGGAGCGCCGCCTCGCGGATGGTCCGCTTGAAGGTGAACACCTGGTCGCCGAGGGCCAGCGGGTCGCCATGACGGAGATTGATCTCCATCTGCGCCGCGCCCTCCTCGTGGATCAGCGTGTCGATCTCCAGGCCCTGCTTCTCGGAGAATTCGTAGATGTCGTCGAACAGGTCGTCGAACTCGTTGACGTGCTGGATCGAGTAGGACTGCCGGCTGGCCTCGGCGCGGCCGGAGCGGCCGATCGGCGGCTCCAGCGGATAGTCGGGATCGAGGTTCTGCTTGACGAGGTAGAATTCGATCTCCGGCGCCACCACGGCCCTGAGCCCCTCGCGCTCGTAGAGGCCGACGATCCGCCTCAGGAGCTGGCGCGGGCCGAGGTCGAAGGCGCGGCCGTCGCGATGGAAGGCGTCGTGGATGATCTGCGCCGTCGGCTCCGACGCCCAGGGCACGGCGGTCAGCGTCGAGAAGTCCGGCTTCAGGAACACGTCGCCGTCGGAGGGGTCATGCTGGAAGCTGTCGTCCTCCAGCGGATACTCGCCGGTGATGGTGGTGGTGAACACCGACGACGGCATGGCCATCACGGTTGACGAGAAGAACTTGTCGGCCGGCATCAGCTTGCCGCGGGCGACGCCGGCGAGATCGGGCGTGATGCACTCGATATCCTCGATGCCCCGCTCCTTGAGCCAGGTCTTGGCCTCGGCGAGCGTCTCGACGCCCCGCTCGGCTTTCCGTTCGCCGACCCTCGGCGCGTCCTTGGGCTCGGTCGAAATCAGACTCATGATCGCTTTCTTTCGTTGCTGGCGCACGAAGGCGGGAGCCTCTTCCATCCCGCCCGTCCGAACGCGCGCCTTTGTGTTTCGGAAAATGCAGACCCCTTATTTGTGATGACATTTTCTGGGCCGCGCAATCGCCTTTTCGCCGGGGCGCCGGCGGCGGCCGTCGTCGGCTGATGACAAAATGCCATGGACCGGAAAACAGGCAGCAACCAGTTGTGGTCCTTTCGCCGCTGTGCATTAATGCCGCCAGCCCACGCGTGCGTAGAACGCCGGATCGGTCCGAGCGCTTTCTACCCAAAAACGATTTCTGGAACGGCCGTCCGCGAGGCATCGCAATTTCAAATGCCACGACGAGACGGGCCAAGCAGGGGACAACGAGCATGACGAAAATGGTGAGACAGCGTCTTCTGGGTGCCGCCGCGCTGACGGTCGCGCTCGCGACGGGCGCCGTGGCAGAGGACAAGGTGGTCAACGTCTACAACTGGTCCGACTATGTCGACGAATCCGTACTGGAGGAGTTCACCAAGGAGACCGGTATCAAGGTGGTCTACGACGTGTTCGACAATCAGGACATCGTCGAGACCAAGATGCTGGCCGGCGGCTCGGGCTACGACGTGGTGGTGGTGACCGGCCCGTTTCTGGCCCGCCAGATCGCCGCCGGCGTCTACCAGCCGCTCGACAAGTCCAAGCTGCCCAACCTCGTCAACATGTGGCCGGAGGTGACCAGCCGCGTCGCCGAATACGATCCCGGCAACCAGTATGGCGTCGACTACATGTGGGGCACCACCGGCATCGGCTACAACGTCGAGAAGATCAAGGCGATCATGCCCGACGCGCCGGTCAACAGCTGGGACATGGTGTTCAAGCCGGAGATCGTCTCCAAGTTCAAGGACTGCGGCGTGCAGTTCCTCGATGCCTCCGAGGAGCTGATTCCGGCCGCCCTCAAGTATCTCGGCAAGGATCCCGACTCCAAGAGCGCCGCCGACATGGAGGAGGCCGGCAAGCTCCTGGCCTCGATCAAGCCCTATGTCCAGAAGTTCCATTCGTCGGAGTACATCAACGCCCTGGCCAACGGCGACATCTGTCTGGCGGTTGGCTATTCCGGCGACATCCTGCAGGCGCGCAACCGGGCGGCCGAGGCCAAGAATGGCGTCACCATCAACTATGTGATCCCCAAGGAAGGCGCCAACATGTGGTTCGACATCATGGCGATCCCCAAGGATGCGCCCAACCCGGACGCCGCCCACGCCTTCATCAACTTCATGATGAAGCCCGACGTCATCGCCAAGTCGAGCAACTACGTCGCCTATGCCAACGGCAATCTTGCCTCGCAGAAGTTCGTCGACCCGGCCATTCTCTCCGACGTCTCGATCTATCCGGACCAGGAGACGCTCGCCAACCTGTTCTCGACCACGCCCTACGACGCCAAGGCCCAGCGGGTGCTGACCCGCGTCTGGACCTCGGTCAAGACCGGCATGTGAGCCTGACCGCCGCTTCGGCATTGCCGCGGCAACAAGAACTGTCGAAAAGCGCCCGGCCGTCTGGCCGGGTGCTTGCATGTGACCGGCCGCGGTGGCACGCCTGAAGTTTGGCGAAACGAGGATTCCGAAGATGATCGAGGCGGTTGGGCCGATCAAGCGCAAGTTTGCTCCCTGGGACGATCCGGCGCTCAAGCCGTTCATCCGCTTTGAGAACGTCACCAAGCGTTTCGGCGATTTCACCGCCGTCGACGACCTCACCCTCGACATCTACGAACGCGAGTTCTTCGCCCTGCTCGGCCCGTCGGGCTGCGGCAAGACGACGCTGATGCGCATGCTGGCCGGCTTCGAGCAGCCGACCGAGGGCCGCATCCTGCTGGACGGCAAGGACCTCTCCGGCATTCCGCCCTACAAGCGGCCGGTCAACATGATGTTCCAGTCCTACGCGCTGTTCCCGCACATGACGGTGGAGGGCAACATCGCCTTCGGCCTGAAGCAGGAGGGCATGGACGCCGCGAGCATCGCCACTCGCGTCGCCGAGATGCTGGAACTGGTCAAGCTGGAGAAGTTCGCCAAGCGCAAGCCGCACCAGCTTTCCGGCGGCCAGCGCCAGCGCGTGGCGCTCGCCCGCTCGCTCGCCAAGCGGCCGAAGGTGCTGCTGCTCGACGAGCCGCTCGGCGCCCTCGACAAGAAGCTGCGCGAGGAGACCCAGTTCGAGCTGATGGACATCCAGATGGAACTCGGCATGACCTTCCTGATCGTCACCCACGATCAGGAAGAGGCGATGACCGTCTCCGACCGCATCGCCGTCATGAACCACGGCGTCATCGCCCAGATCGGCACCGCCTCGGAGATCTACGAGCAGCCGGCGTCGCGCTACGTCGCCGACTTCGTGGGCGACATTAACCTGATCGACGGCAAGGTGACGGCGGTGGAAGACGGCGTCGCCACGCTGAGCTGCGAGGGCGTCGACGCCACCGTCGTCGCCGAGGCCGGTCCGGGCGGCATTGCCGTCGGCGCCGGGGCCAGTTTCGCCATCCGGCCGGAAAAGGTGCAGATCTCGCTGGAGCCTCCGCCCGCCGGCACGCCCAACGTGCTCACCGGCGAGGTGTGGGACATCGGCTATCTCGGCGACATCTCGGTCTACCGCGTCCGCCTGTCCGGCGGCTCGATCGTCAAGGCCACCGTCGCCAATCTGACCCGAATCGTCGAGCGGCCGATCACCTGGGAAGACAAGGTGTTCCTGACCTGGCCGGTCGATGCCGGCGTCATCCTGGTGAAGTGAGGGGCTGACCATGGCGGAGCGCTGGACGCAGGACGTGAAGCCCTTCCTCGCCAAGTGGGCGCTGGTGGCGGTTCCCTATCTGTGGAGCCTGCTGTTCTTCCTGGCGCCGTTCCTGATCATCTTCAAGATCTCGCTGTCCGAGACGGCGATCGCCATGCCGCCGTATACGCCGGTCATCGCCGGCCTTGGCGACCTCTGGACCAAGCTCTCCGACTTCACCTTCGACAACTACGTCTTCCTGACCGAGGACCCGCTCTACTACTCGGCCTATCTGTCGAGCCTGCGCATCGCGCTGGTGTCGACGGTGCTGCTGCTGGTCGTCGGCTATCCGATCGCCTACGGCATGGCGCGGGCGCCCAAGTCGCTGCGCAACGCCCTGGTGATGGCGGTGATCCTGCCGTTCTGGACCAGCTTCCTGATCCGCGTCTACGCCTGGATCGGCATCCTGAAGCCGGAGGGGCTGCTCACCATCGCCCTGCAAGGGCTCGGCATCCTCGGGCCGGACCAGCAGGTCCACATCTACAACACCGAGACCGCCGTGTTCATCGGCATCGTCTATTCCTACCTGCCGTTCATGGTGCTGCCGCTCTACGCCGCGCTCGAGAAGCTCGACGCGACGCTGCTCGAAGCGGCCGCCGATCTCGGCTGCCCGCCGACCAAGTCCTTCTGGGTGATCACCTTCCCGCTGTCGCTGCCCGGTGTCATCGCCGGCTGCTTCCTGTGCTTCATCCCGATCGTCGGCGAGTTCGTCATCCCCGATCTGCTCGGCGGCTCGGAGACGCTGATGATCGGCAAGACGCTGTGGGCCGAGTTCTTCAACAACCGCGACTGGCCGGTGTCGTCGGCGGTGGCGGTGGTGCTGCTGATCATCCTGGTGGTGCCGATCGTCATCTTCCAGAACCAGCAGAAGAAGGCCTGAGGAGCGCGCCATGAACAAGACCACGAGCTGGTTCAACGTCACCTCGCTGGTGTTCGGCTTCGCCTTCCTCTACGTGCCGATCCTCATCCTGGTGGTCTATTCCTTCAACGCCTCCAAGCTGGTTACCGTCTGGGGCGGCCTGTCGGCGCGCTGGTACCTCGAGCTGGTGCGCGATCAGGCGATCATCGATGCCGCCTGGGTGACCATCCGCGTCGGCTTCCTGTCGGCGTCCTTCGCCACGGTGCTCGGCACCATGGCGGCGCTGGTGCTCGACCGCTATCGCAAATTCCACGGCCGCGCGCTGTTCTCGGGCATGGTCTACGCGCCGCTGGTCATGCCGGAGGTGATCACCGGCCTGTCGCTGCTGCTGCTGTTCGTCGCCATCGGCTTCGATCGCGGCTTCTGGACGGTGGTGATCGCCCATACCACGCTCACCATGTGCTTCGTCGCCGTGGTGGTGCAGTCGCGCCTCGTCACGCTCGACCGCAGCCTGGAGGAGGCCGCCCTCGACCTCGGCTGCCCGCCTGTGAAGACCTTCTTCCTGATCATCCTGCCGCTGATCCTGCCCGGCGTCGTCGCCGGCTGGATGCTGGCCTTCACGCTGTCGCTCGACGACCTGGTCATCGCCTCCTTCACCACCGGCCCCGGCGCCACCACGCTGCCGATCAAGATCTACTCGATGGTCCGCCTCGGCGTGACGCCGGAGATCAACGCCATCTCCACCATCCTGATCTCGGTGATCGCCGTCGGCGTCATCGTCGCGTCGGTGCTGTCGCACCGCTCGCAGGTGGAAAAGGAGAAGGCCGAGCGCGCCGTATTCCTCGCAGGCTGAGTTTCAGGCCGGCGTCGGTCGGCCGCGCGAGGCGGAATTTTTCGGAACGATAAAAAAGCACCGCCACTCCGACCTCGGGGCAATTGCCGGCCTAAGCCTTTTGCTCATAAAGTGGTTTCCGGGTGAACCGGACGGGGGGCACCCGCGCAAAGACGGCTTGCAATTCTTCTGACTTATCGTAAGTTAGAAGAATTCTAACCAAGGAGGTTGTCATGCGTGGGAATGAGAAAGTCATTGAACGGCTGAACGAAGCGTTGTTTCTCGAACTTGGCGCCGTCAACCAGTACTGGCTGCATTACCGACTCCTCGACGACATGGGCATCACCAAGTTCGCCAAGAAGGAGCGCGAGGAATCGATCGAGGAGATGCATCACGCCGACCGGCTGATCTCCCGCATCATCTTCCTCGAAGGCCATCCCAACCTCCAGACCATTCCGCCGCTCCGCATCGGCCAGACGGTTCGCGAGATCCTCGAGGCCGACCTTGCCGGCGAGATCGATGCACGCACCTCCTACCGGGCCTCGCGCCTTCTGTGCGCCGAGGAAGGCGACTACGTATCGATGGAGCTGTTCACCGACCTCCTGAAGGACGAGGAAGGCCACATCGACTTCCTGGAGTCGCAGATTTCCCTCTACGACAAGATCGGCGAAGTCGCCTACATCCAGCTCAATTCCGACAGCACCGACAAGGTCGACTGACGACGCGGCCCGCGATTCCGGGCCTGGCGGTGGACGGCGGGAATAGCACGGCCGATGCGGCGGCGCTGCCGGGCATCGGAGGGAAGGCGTGTCGGCCGGTTCCCGTAAGTGGAAGGATGACGGTCAGGCGTCGGCGGCGACGCGGCGCCGGGTCGGCATCTTGTCGCGATAGGCGCGCTGCTGCTCAACGATCTGCTGCCGGCGTTCGGCAAGGTCGTCGGCGGCGAGGCGCTTCTCGATATGCGCGTTGATGATGTCGATGGCCAGCGGAAAGCAGCCGCAGCAGCGGCCGCGTGTGCCGAGCCGACGGTAGACGAGACCGGGGGTGATGACGCGCAGCGGCATCTCGGTCAGGAGTTCGTCGACGGCTCCCTGAATGTCTTCGACGGTCAGGACGTTGCAGTGACAGACGATCATCGACGGACTCCGGGGCGCGCCCTCGGCGGCGCCCGTGGCTCATTTGCCGGGCGGCGGCCGGTGTTTCCCGACCGGCTTTGTTGATAATCATTATCAAGTTCATTTGCAAGCGCGGGCAAGCCCTCGGAGCCTCGCCGCAGATCTGCCGGGCGGCCGACGCAGGGCTCAAGCTGCGGCGTCTAAGGGGTTTTCCGGAGAATGGACGCGAAAAAACACCCGGCGGAGCGCCCCGCCGGGTGTGGTGTTCCGTCCGGACGTCGCGGATCGCTATTCGGCGAGCACGCGCGTCGACGGGAAGGTGATCTGGATCATCGTGCCCTGGCCGGGCGTCGAGTCGATCTGGAAGGCGGCGCGGTTGGCTTCGACCAGCGCCTTGGTCAGCGGCAGGCCGAGGCCGGTGCCGCCGCCGGTGCGCGAGGTCGACAGCTGGCGGAACGGCTCCATCGCCTTGACGATGTCGCCCTCGCTCATGCCCTGGCCGGTGTCGCGCACCCTGAGCACCACCTCGCCGGTATCCTCGTAGAGTGTCGAGATGATCACCTGTCCGCCGGCCGTGTTGAACTTCACGGCGTTGGACAGCAGGTTCAGCACGATCTGCCTGAGGCTGCGGCTGTCGGCCACCACCGGCGGCAGGCTGGACGACAACGAGGTGCGGATGATGATCCGCTCGCGGTTGGCCTGCGGCTGCATCAGCGCCGCGCACTCCCGCACCACGTCGTTGAGGCCCACGGCCTCGAAGGTCAGTTCGAGCTTGCCGGCCTCGATCTTCGAGAGGTCGAGGAGGTCGTTGACCAGACTCATGATGTGGGTGCCCGACACGTGGATGTCGCGCAGGTATTCCTTGTAGCGCTCGTTGCCCACCGGGCCGAAGCGCTCCTCCATCATCACCTCGGAGAAGCCGATGATGGCGTTGAGCGGCGTGCGGATCTCGTGGCTCATCTTGGCCAGGAAGTCGGACTTCTGCGACGAGGCGTTCTCGGCTGCCTTCTTGGCCGAGGTCAGTTCCTCCTCGGCCCGCTTCCACTGGGTGATGTCGCGCAGCACGGCGCAGAACTTGGTCGGCGACACCCGGCCTACGGTCATGAACAGCGGCACAAGGCCGCCGCCGGCCACCCGGCCGATCACCTCGCGGCCGTCGTTGAGCACGCTCGAAAGGGCGTTGCGGCTGAGGCCGTCGAGATAGTCGAGGGCCGAGCGGTGGCTTTCCGGCGCCAGCAGGTCGACGAAGGCCATGCCGATCATCTGCGATCGCTCGCTGCCGAACAGCGCCTCTGCCGACTTGTTGGCGCCGATCACCAGGCCCTTCTGGTCGAGCACCAGCACGCCGTCGGTGGCGGTGTCGAGGATGGCCTCCATGTCCTCCACCCGCTGCTCGGCGGTGGCGAGGCGGTCGCGGCTGGTGGTCGCCGCCGTTTCCTGCACCACCAGCAGCGAGGCGATGCCGCCAGCCATCGGCATGGAGTGCAGGCGGGCCGACACCGGGATCTCGACGCCGTCGCGCCGCCGCACGGTGGGGATGGCCGCGTCGCGGTTGAGGGCGGCGCCCTCGAACACCTGGGCGAAACCACCGTCGGCCTCGATCGCCACGACGTCCGGATAGCCGGAGAGGTCCAGGAAGGCGCGGTTGGCGTGAATGATGTTGCCGTCCCTCAGGATGGCCAGCGCCACCGGCAGCTTGTCGAGCAGCGCGATGTCGATCGACGGCCCGGCGCTCGGCGTCGTCTCGATCACCCGCGGCCGGGCGATCACCGATCGGTCGGACGATTCGGCGACGATGCGCGGCCCGAAGGCATCGGCCAGCGCCTCGGCGATCTTGTCGAAGGCGTCGCGCTCAGGCTTGGACAGCCCCCGCGCCTTGTCGTCGCCGAGGCTGGCGAAGGCCGTCCGGTGCGGCGCCGGCGATTCGAGTTCTTCGGCAACCGGCGGGGCAGGGGGCTCGGACTCGGTGGCGACTTCGGCCGGAGCTTGCGTCTCCTCCGCGACCGATTCCTCGGCTTCGGTCAGTTCGAGAATGTCGGATTCGGCTTCGATCTCGACCGGGATTTCCGGCCGCTCGGCGACCGATTCCTCGACGACGATATCCTCGACGATGTCGGCCGGCGCTTCCGGCTCCTCGGCCGCTGGCTCCTCGGCCGCTGGCTCCTCGGCCGCTGGCTCCTCGGCGGTGACATCCTCGATGACGTCAGCCGGCGCCTCCGGCTCCTCGGCCGTCAGCGCCTCAGTGGCGACATCCTCGACGACGTCAGCCGGCACTGGCTCGTCAGGCTCGGCTAGAGTCTCCGGCTCATCGTCAGCCGACTCGTCGATCGATGTCGGCTCCTCGTATGCGGCCTCGATCTCGACGGCAGCTTCGGTCTCGGCGGGTTCTTCCACCAACGCGGCGACGTCCTCGGTCGGCGCCTCGATGGCGATATCGGCCGGCGGGGGAAGGTCGGCCCCGGCCGCTGCCTCCAGCTCATCGACAACCGCCTCGTCGACCGGCGTCGGCTCCTCGGGGGCGGCCTCGAAGGTCTCCTCGATGGCCTCGACGGGCGGCGTCACCTCGACCTCCGTACCGCTTTCGGCGGTGGTCTCCGGCTCTTCCATGGCGACCGGCACGGCCGCGACCGGCGTGTCGGGTTCGGAGGCGGCAATCGGCTTGGCCGGCACTGGCGCCTCGAAGGCGGCGCCGGTCTTCAGCACGCCGAAGCCCCGATAGCCGAGGAACGCCCGCTCGCGGCCGAACACCGGCATGCCCGCCAGATCGGATGGCACGCGCAAGCTCTCATTCTCCACCGGCCAGTCGACGGTAAGACCAGTGAAGGTATCGCGGCGGCCGAGCGCCTCGGCGACACGGCCTGCCGGATCGAACTCGAGGCGACCGGCCACCTCGCTCCAGGTGCGGCCAATGATGTCGGACATGCCGGGACCGACCGTCTCGGCGAGGTCGGACGATACGAAGGTGAAGGCGAGCAGCGGATCCAGTTCGAACACGAAACGCACGGCACGGCCGTGGCGCGGGAAGGAAAACAGCGGTGCGGCAGGCTCGGGCACAGCCTCAGGTTCGGGCGCCGCCTCTTCGATAGCGGCTTCCTCGGCAGCGGTCTCGACGGTCTCTTCAGGCTCGGCGGAGACCTCTTCCGGTTCGGGTGCGATCTCCTCGGCAACGGCCTCGGCAGTTCCCTCCGGCTCGGTGGCAACTTCTTCGGCTATCTCGTCAGGTTCCGGCGCGGCTCCTTTAGGCTCCGGAGCATCTTCCTCGGCAGGAGTTTCAACGACCTCTTCAGGCTCAGCGGCGACTTCTTCGGCGGCCTCTTCCGGTTCGGGCGCGATCTCTTCGGCAACGGCCTCGGCAATTCCCTCCGGCTCGGCAAACATTTCTTCGATTACTTCTTCGGCCTCCGGCGCGGCTGCTTCCGGCTCCGGCGCTGCTCCCTCGGCAGCAGCCTCAACGACCTCTTCAGGCTCGGCGGCGACTTCCCCGGCGATCGCTTCCGGCTCGGGCGCGATCTCCTCGACAGCATCGTCCAGTTCCAGAGCGGCTTCCGCGGCAACGGCCTCGGCAGCTTCCTCCGGCTCGGTTGCCATGATGGCTTCCGGCTCGGGCAGAACTTCCTCGACGACGGCCTCGACCGCTTCCTCTGGCTCGGGCAGGACTTCCTCGACCGGCGTTTCCTCGACCGGCGCCGCCAGAGCGGACGCGGGCCGCGCGGTGGCTGCGAGGGCGGCGAAGGCTGTTGCCGGGTCGCCGGCCAGCGAGCCCGTGCCGTCGACGATGGTCAGCAGGATCGCCTTGACGCCGTCGACGGCGACGCGGCTCGCCTTGCACACCGTCGGGCGCGGCAGGAAGCCGCGTTGCAGCGGCAGCCGCTCGATCCGGTCCTGGCCGCTGGTCAGCGTGTCGTCGAGCGTGGCGATGCGGCGGGCAAAGGGTGATCCGGCCGCAAAACGCAGCGCCGCCAGCTTGTCCACCGTATAGACACCGAAGAAGGCGGCGCCGGCGGCATTGGCCCACAGGAGCCGCGTGCCGGAACGGTCGACCACCACGGCTGGCCGCGTGTCGGCGGCGAGCATCCTGCCGCTTTCCGTCTGGCTCAGGACTGTGAACAGATCGGCTCCCCCGGACATGCCGCTTCTCCACCTTTCCCGACCCCGAAGCGTCTGCGGCCGGCCGCGCCGGCGGGAAACGCCCGCCCGGCCGATCGAACGGGCCGGTTAATACCCGGCCCCCCCGGTTAATACCCGGCCCCCAAGGCATCTTCGGTCAACCATACGTTAATAGTATGGCAGCCGCTGGCGCGCCACACTCCATTGTGTCGCGATCCCGGCAACCTTCCGATAACCTTAACTTCAAAATGGTGCCGCCAATGCCTGCCGCCGGGTCCCGGCGGGTACGGTGCCGCAAGCCTCCGAACAGCCTTCCCCGCCAAGGAGATGGCGGACGGAAGCGAGTCCGGTCGGCCTCGAATGGCTGTTTTCTCAGGAAAATGCCGCTCTTGCGTCCGGCTGAGCGACGGCGGGGGGCGGCGCGTGCTGCCGACGGCCGATATGTCATGCTCGTTGAACAATGACCGCCTCTCGCCACGGATTCAGTATTTCGGCAAGGTTTCTGGTCAAGGATGGTCATCCGTGCCGCCTTCGGAGGAGGGCGGCGGGCCGCCACCGGGACAGCATGGGCGATAGCCATGACGGATGAGCCGATCGCAGTTGAAGGTCAAGGACGGTTGGCGGCGGCGGAGCCGTCGTCCGGAGCACCGGTCACCGGCGGCCGATCGCCGTTTCCGGTGATCGAGACGGTGGGGCGCTTCGCCGCCCGGCCGTTCATGATCGCGCTGCGGCGCGGCCTGCTGCTGTCGCTGCCGCTGGTGCTGGTCGGCGCCTTCGCCCTCTTCGTCGCCACCATCGCCGCATTTCCGGCTGTCGCCGAACTGCTGGGTGGCGGCGCCGACATCGTCCGTGCCGTCTGCGCCTCGATCGTCGACGCCACCTTCGGCCTGGTGGCGCTGGTGGTGGTGATCGGCTTCTCCCATTCGCTGGCCGCCCTGACCGGCTCACCGGCCGACCGTTATCCGGTCAGGCCGTCCGGCGCCAGCGTTGTGGCCCTGACCTGCTTCTTCATCACCGTAGCTCCCGACACGCTCGACCAATGGAAGGCCGCCCTGTCGGCGGGACGCGGGCTGCCGGCCGCCCTGGCCGTCGCCATCAGTGCCAGCTATCTGTTCCTGTTCCTGGCCCGGCGGCGGCTGTTCCGCCTGACGCTGCGAGGCTCGGGCGGCGATCCGCTGGTGGGCGACCTGTTCGCCATTCTGCCGGCCGGCGCCGTCACCATCGCCGCCTTCGCGCTGGTCCGCCAGGCGCAGGTGGGGCTGGGCGCCCCGGATCTGACCTCCGCGCTGTCGGCCGCCATCGAGGCGCCGTTCGCCGGCGCCGGTCCTTCGGCGCTGTTCGCCGCCGCCTATGCGCTGGCCAGCCAGGTGATCTGGTTTCTAGGCGGCCACGGCGCCAACATCATGGCACCGGTGCTGGAGCACATCATGTCGCCGGCGTCCCAGGCCGCCGCCGACGGCGCCGGTCAGGCCCGCGCCATCACCTGGAGCTTCTTCTCCGTCTACACCGCCTTCGGCGGCTCCGGCGCGACCCTCTGCCTGATCGCCGCCCTGCTTCTCGGCGATCGCGATCCCTCCACCCGCCGCCTCGCCTGGCTATCGCTGCTGCCGGCGCTGATCAACGTCAACGAACCGCTGGTGTTCGGCCTGCCACTGATCCTGAACCCGGTCTATGCCGCGCCGTTCATCCTGACGCCGGTGGTGCTGGCGCTGCTCGGCTATGGCGCCACCGTCCTCGGCTTCGTGCCGCCCACCGATCTGGCGGTTTCCTGGACCATGCCGCCGCTGTTCAGCGGCTATCTCGCCACCGGCTCGCCGGCCGGCGCCGTGGTGCAGGCAATCGGCATCGTCGGCGGCACGCTTATCTATTGGCCTTTCGTCCGCATCGCGGCGCGCCTCCGGCACGTGGCCAACGCCGAGGCGCTCAGCACGTTGCTCGTCGCCGCCGAGGCCGACGAGACGGCGCAGTCGCGCCGGCTGATCGACCTGCCCGGCACCGCTGGCCGCTTCGCCAACGCGCTCGCCCAGGACCTCGCCGAGGCGCTGAAGGCGCCCGACAAGCTCTATCTCAACTATCAGCCGCAGATCTGCGTCGAGGAGCGGCGGGTGTTCGGCGTCGAGGCGCTCCTGCGCTGGAACCACGACGTCTACGGCCCCATTCCGCCGCCGGTGACCGTGGCGCTCGCCGAGGACATGCGGATGATCGACCGGCTCGGCGAGCACGTGCTGCGCCTTGCCTGCCGCCAGCGCGCCGACTGGGGCAATGCGGTGGCCGACGACCTCGTCATATCGGTCAACGTGTCGCCGCGCCAGCTCCAGGAGCCCGGCTTCGACGGCATGGTGCTGCGCGTCCTGGCCGAGGAGGGGCTGGAGCCGCGCCTCCTCGAGCTGGAGATCACCGAATCGACCTCCCTCGCCCCGGCGCTGCAGGCGGTCGAGGCGTTGCAGCGGCTGCGCGAGGTCGGCATCCGCATCGCGCTCGACGACTTCGGCATGGGCCACACCTCGCTGCGCTACTTGCGCGAGCTGCCGCTCGACACGCTGAAGATCGACCGTTCGCTGACCTTCAGCAGTCATGGCGACCTCAACGAGCACGTCATCCGCTCGATCGTCGCGCTGAGCCGCACGCTCGGCCTGACGCCGGTGGTGGAGGGCATCGAGCAACCCGAGCAACTGCCGCGCTTCGTCGATCTCGGCTGCGCCCGCTTCCAGGGCTACCTGTTCTCGCAGCCGCTCGCCGGTGGACCCTGCCTCGACTATATCCGCGCCAACACCCGCGCCTCCTGAGAGCAGTCGGGCGAGCCGTCTGGGATCGGTGGAAAAAGCGTGTTACCACCTAGCCAATCGACCGCGCGGCCGGCGGATCGCCGGAACGGTCGCACGCGCATGCGATGGGAGACAGCATGGCCATCACTTCGTCGACGGCGCTCGCCGCCATCATCGACCACACCATCCTGCGGCCGGACGCCACCGAGGCGGACGTCGAGCAGTTCTGCGCCGAGGCGCTTCAGTGGAACTTCGCGGCCGTCTGCGTCAACCCGCTCTATGTGCCGCGCGTCGCGGCGGCGCTGCGCGGTTCCGCCGTCAAGGCCTGTTCGGTGGTTGGCTTCCCGCTCGGCGCCGCGCCGACCGTGCTGAAGCGCCACGAGGTGGAATGGGTGGTCTCCGAGGGCGCGGCCGAGGTGGACATGGTGATTTCCATCGGCACGTTGAAAAGTGCCGGCGCCGGGCCGGTCGGCGAGGAGATCGCCACCCTCAAGGCGGCCTGCGGCGACGCGCGGCTCAAGGTGATCCTGGAGACTGCGCTGCTCACCGACGAGGAGATCGTCGCCGCCTCGCTGGCCGCCAAGGCGGCCGGCGCCGACTTCGTCAAGACCTCCACCGCCTTCACCCAGAAGGGCGCCACGGTCGAGGCGGTGGCGCTGATGCGCCGCACCGTCGGGCCGGAGATGGGCGTCAAGGCGTCCGGCGGTATCCGCTCGTTCGCCGAGGCGATGGCGATGGTGGCGGCCGGCGCCAGCCGCGTCGGCACCAGCCGCGGCGTCGCGCTGATGCGGGAAGCGCTTTTCGAGGGCTGAGACCGATCAAGGGTCCGCGCCCGCCCCGGACAGGGCGAGCGCGGCGATTTTCGGGGGAGCGGTCAGCCGCTGGCCTTGTCGAGCAGCTCGATCTCGGCCGGCGTCAGGTGCAGCGTTGCCGCGTGAGCGAAGCTCTCGACATGCGACACCTTGGTGGCGCTGGCGATCGGTGCCGTGATGCCCGGCCGCGCCATCAGCCAGGCGAGCGCCACTTCGGCCGGCTTGGCGTGATGGGCCTCGGCCACTTGGTCGAGCGCCGCCAGGATGCCGAAGCCGCGGGGGTTCATGTATTTCTCGACGCCGCCGGCCCGGCTGCTGCCCTTGAGGTCGTCGGCCGAGCGGTACTTGCCGGTGAGGAAGCCGGAGGCGAGGCTGTAATAGGGGACGACGCCGATCTCCTCGTGCATGCAGAGATCGCGCAGGTCGCCGTCGAAACGGTCGCGCTCGGCGAGGCTGTAGTTGGGCTGGAGCACCTGATAGGCGGGAAGGTGCCGGTCGCGCGACACGGCGAGCGCGGCGGCGAGCTGCTCGGCGTTGACGTTGGAGACGCCCACCGCCCGGACCTTGCCGGCGGCGATCAGCCTGTCATAGGCGCCGAGCGTCTCCTCGTAGGGCGTGTCGTCCGGCCAGTGCGAGAAATAGAGGTCGACGCGGTCGATGCCGAGCCGGCTGAGCGACCGGTCGATCGCCTCGGTCACCCACTTGGCGCTGAGACCCTTCTCGCCGGGGCGGCCGAGGTCGGAACCGACCTTGGTGAAGATCTTCAGCTTGTCGCGGAGGCCCGGCCGCGCCTTCAGCCAGCGGCCGATGATCGTCTCGGATTCGCCGCCCTGGTTGCCGGGCTTCCAGCGGGAATAGGAATCGGCGGTGTCGATGGCGTCGAAGCCGTGGTCGACGAAGGCGTCGAGCACGTCGAAGCTGGCCTTCTCGTCGATGGTCCAGCCGAAGACGTTGCCGCCGAACACCAGCGGTGCGATGTCGAAGCCGGTTTTCCCGAGCGGGCGCTTTTTCATTTTCCTCTCCGGTCGTTGGCGACGGCCCTCCTCGGCCGTCCCTTCCCCGGAGGGAGTATAGGAGCCTCGTCGCCGGCCGTCATGTCCGCGCTTGGAACGATCCACGAAAGGCTGCGTCGGGATGAGAGGTCAGAACAGCACGTCGTCGAACAGCTCTTCGCCGCCCGGCGCGGCGGCGGGCGCCAGCATGGGCGCCCCCGACGCAGCGTTGGCCACCTTCAGAATTCTCTGATGGATGTCGCGCTCGGCGGCCATGGTGTAAACGGCGTAGAGCCGCTCGGAGAAGCCGGCGTACCGGTCGGCGTCGGCTGCCGGGCCGCGGCCGTCGTCGCCGCCGAACAGCCGGCGGCAGGCGTCGAGATGCTCGCCGAGATCGCGGCGGAAGTCGATGTCGCGGGCGATGTGAGCGATGCGTTCGGCCACCGCGTTGCCGCTTTCCGCCGTCTCGGCCAGGAAGCGGCCGGTGCGGCCGCTCGCCTCGCGCAGGGTGACGACGGCGCCGTCGATCTCGCCGACGATGTCGATGTGCCGGCCGCCCGTCTCGCCGTCGATATGCTCGGCGGTCTCGCGCATGGCCGACAGGCGTTGCAGGATGTCCTCGGCGGCCACGCCGAGCCGGGCGGCGTAGGTGTTCATCTCGGCCGCCACCACGCCGACCGCCCGGCCCTTGGCGCCGAGCCGGTTGCTGCGGAGATAGGCATTGATGGCGAGACAGCGGATGTCGTCGCGCACACTGCGGATGTTGCCGATGTTGCCCATGTTGCTGAGCAGCTCGGTGGCGACGCGCTTGGTGGCGGCATAGGCGGCGGCCGCCAGATTGCCCGACAGCTCGATGTCCTTGACGACGCCGCGGGCCAGCGCCACGCCGGCCTCGATCGTCTGCATCGCCTCGCCGCTGTCGCCGCCGGCCCGGCCGGTCAGCGCCAGCACGTGCTCGGCCTCGCCGGCCAGCCCCTCGATCGAGGCGACCACCACCCGCGTCTGCTCGGCGAAATCGGCGATCAGCGCCGAGGTCTGGGCGGCCAGCAGCCGGATGCCGACCCCGGCCAGCGCTTCGGCCTGCCGCTCGGAGCCGCAGCGGCCAAGCTCGTCGATCAGGATGGCGATGCCGGCCTGCACGTGCTCGATGCGCTGGCGGGCGACGTCGCCGACCTGCAGCGCCGACAATACCTTGCCGACCTTGTCCTGCACCGAGCGCGCCACGCCCTCGACGCCGCTGGCGAGCCGCCTCAGTTCGGCGCGGCGGTGATGGACGGCGGCCAGCGCGTCGGTCAACATCGAGGAGACGGCCGGCACCCGCTGGGCAAGATTGCCGCCGCCGGCGCAGGCCGCCGCCACCTGACCGCTCAGCTCGCCGACCTTGTCGGCGAACACGTCGATCTGCTCGATGGCCGACCCGACGTATTTGTCGACGTCGTCGGCGAACTGCGCGAATTCCGTCACGCCGGCGCCGGCGATGCGGGTCTCCATGGCGCAGGTGGTCAGATAGCGCAGCGAGCGCTGCATGTCGCGGATGCGCGGGGCGATCGCCTCGCCGTCGGAAAGAACGGAGGCGAGACGCCGGCCGGCGGCGGCGTCGGTGGCGGCGAGGTCGGCAAGGCCGGCCAGCGTGGCGGTCAGCCGGGCGGCGGCGGCGTCGCAGGTCTGGTCGTCGAGGGCACCGGTGATGCCCTCGATCGCCCCGAGCAGCCGCGCCACGATGTCGTAGGCGGTCATCAGTGCCCGGCCGCCCTCGACGAAGCGCTCCTCTATGCGCGATCGGGCGGCCTCGAGTTCGTCGGAAACTGCGCGGAGATCGGCCTGCCGGTCCATGCTCTCGGATGCCACTCGTCTCTCCTGTGCTGGGTCCGCAGCCTTTCAGAAAAGAATGAAATATCTGTTCACCATGAAAGTCCGGCGGATCGGGCGGCGAGGGCGCTTCCAACCCGGCCGTCAAACGTGCGATAAGCCCGAGCAACGCATCCCCGAACGGACATCGCCGATCATGACCCAAAAGCCGCCTCGCTCGGGCAAGCGCCCGACGATCGCCGACGTGGCGCGCCTTGCCGGCGTGGCGCCGGCCATCGTGTCGCGGGCGCTGTCGCCCAGCCGCCGGCCGGTATCGCTGGAAAAGAAGGAGCGGGTGCTGAAGGCGGCGGCCGAACTCGGCTACCACCAGAACCCCTTGGCGCGCGGCCTCGCCACCAAGTCGATCGACCTTGTCGCGGTGATCATCAACCACCTCTCCGACCTCTCCGACCTCGACCTGTTCGATCCGCTCCTCGAAGGCATCCAGTCGCTCGGCAAGCAGGCGATCCTGATCCGCGTCGGCCGCACCAAGCGCATCGACGACTTCCTGCGCAATTCGCTCAGCTACCACGTGCACGCGGCGCTGGTGTTCTCCGACTTCGCCGGCGCCGGTGAGGTGCGCGCCCTGTTCCACAGCGACAACGTGCTGATGCTGAACGGCCGTTTCGACGCCGAGAGCGCCCGCATCCGCATCGACGAGGAGGCGGGCATCGCCGAACTGGCCCGTCACGCCCGCGGCCGCGGCGTCGAGACGGCGGCGCTGGTCACCGGCCGGGCCAGCTCGCTGGTCGAGGAAGCGCGCGTTGCCGCCTACCGGGCGGCCTGCGCCGGCGTCGGCATCCGCCTCGTTCGCGAGGTGAGCGGCGATTACTCCTACGGCTCCGGCCGCGAGGCGGCGGCGGCGATCGCCGGCGCGCTGCCGGACGCCGTGTTCTGCACCTCCGATTCCATGGCGATGGGCGTGATGGACGGCCTCGGCCGCGACGGGCTGCGGCCGCCGGCCGACTACCTCATCTACGGCTTCGACGCCGTCGACAGGGGCAATTTCGCCGCCTACGACGTCTCCAGCGTCGGCTTCGACCGGACGGCGCTGGTGGCCGGCATCCTCGCCTACCTGAAGGCGCCGGGCGAGTTCCCGGCGACCGGGCTCGACATCCCCACCCGTTTCATCGCCCGCGCCACCGGCTGAGGCATCGGAGCACCAGCCGATGTAGTGGAAATATGAAAACCCCGGCGCCGAGAATGCCGGCGCCGGGGCTTGACGGGTGGCGATCTCCTTCGGGGATTACCAGATCGGGGTCAGCACCGGCGGGTTGGCCTTCTCGCCCCACCACTTCTTGTAATTGGCCTCATAGGCGCCCGACTGGATGTAGTCGGAGACGAACATGTCGACCCAGCGCTGGAACTCCGGATCGCCCTGGGCGATGGCGATGCCGATCGGGTCGTTGGAGTAGAGGCCGGGCAGGGTGGTCAGCGACGGGTCCTTAGTGGCGAGGTAGTCGAGCATCGACGAGTCCTCGATGCCGGCGTCGACGCGCTTCTGCTTGAGGAGCAGCACGCCGTCCGGCGAGAAGTTGTCGGTGTAGACCAGTTCGGCGGTGGGCACGGCGCGCTTCAGGAAGGTCTCGCCGGTGGTGCCGCGACCGACGACGACCTTCTTGCCTGCCAGACCTTCCAGCGTGGTGATGCCGGCATCGGCCTGGACGATGATGCGCAGGCCGGCCCGGTTGTAGGGGATCGAGAAGCTGACCGTCTTGGCGCGGGTGAGCGTGGCCGAGGTGTTGGCGACCACCAGGTCGAGCTGGTTGGCCACCAGCATGGAGACGCGGGCGTCGCCGGAGACGTCGGTGAACTCCACCTTCACGCCGAGCTTGTCGGCCAGCATGGTGGCGACGTCGACGTCGTAGCCGATCGGGTTGTTCTGGTCGTCGCGGAAGCCGATCGGCTCGCCGCCCAGCGACACGCCGATGCGGATGACGCCGGCGTCGAGGATTTCCTGCAGCTTGGCGCCGGCGCTGGCGCTGCCGACCAGCGCGAGGCAGACGGCGGCGGCGGTGAGCGTTGTCTTCAGAAGCCGATGCATGTCCTGTCTCCTTGATGAATCAGAGCTGTTCCGATTGCCGCCGCTCGGGCGCGGCCATGCCGGGTTCCCAGAACCAGTAGGAAACCGGCGTATCGCCCCTGAGCGTCACGACGCGATGCTTATTGTTTATGTCGAGCGCATGAATGACCACCTCGCCGATGAAGCCACCCTTGAGGGCGAGGAGGTCCTCGGCGGCGCGCTCCACCGCCGCATCGAGGGAAAGGCCGAATTTCAGTCCCTGCACCACGGCATGCGAAGTAGCGCAGCGCATGGTCATCTCGCCGGTGTGGGTGCAGGCGGCGGCGCCGTAGCGGCTGTCGGCGTAGAAGCCGGCGCCGGGGATCGGGCTGTCGCCGAGCCGGCCGGGATATTTCCAGGCCCAGCCGGAGGTGGAGGTGGCGACGGCGGCGTTGCCGCCGGCGTCGATGCCGAGGAAGACGGTGGTGTCGCGTACCCGCTCGGGATCGGTGATGGCGTTGGAAAGCGGGATCAGCGGCATGTCGGGGAAGGCCGCGCGGCCCTCATCGTCGAGGAGGTCGTCGAGCTTCTCCCGCCAGACCCGCTTGCTGTCGGGGAACAGCACGTCGTCCTCGGTGAAACCGATTTCACTTGCGAAGCGGCGGGCGCCTTCGCCGGTCAGCATGACGTGCGGCAGGCGGCGCATCACTTCGCGGGCCAGCGCGGCGACGTGCAGCGTGCGCGGCACGGCGCCGACCGCGCCGACCGACAGCGTGGTGCCGTCCATGACGGCGCCGTCGCATTCCATGTCGCCGATCATGTTGGGCCAGCCGCCGTAACCGACCGAGCGGACGCTCGGCGCCGCCTCGACGCGGCCGATGCCGGTCACCAGCGCGTCGAGGGCGGCGCCCCCGGCGGTGAGGATGCCGACGGCTTCGGAAAAACCGGGCTCGGCCTCGGTATTGGCAAGGAGGATCAAGGCTCAGTCCTTCTTCAGCTTGGACAGGAACTGCCGGATGCGCGGCACGGCGAGGCCGCCCTCCTCGGCGAAGAAATCGGCGGTCGGCAGGTCGACGATCAGTTCGCCCTGCTCAAGGAAGACGATGCGGCTGGATATGTGGCGGGCGAACTCGATCTCGTGAGTGACGAACACCATGGTGGTGCCGTCGGCGGCCAGCTCGGCGAGGATGCGCAGCACGTCGCCGGTCATCTCCGGGTCGAGGGCCGAGGTCACCTCGTCGAGCAGCAGGTAGCGCGGCTGCATGGCGAGCGCCCGGCAGATGCCGACGCGCTGGCGCTGGCCGCCGGACAGCTGCTGCGGATAGGCGTCGGCATAAGCGCTGAGGCCGACCCGCTCGAGAAGGGCGCGGCCGCGCGCTTCGGCCTCGGCTTTGGGCAGCTTGAGCACCTCGATCGGAGCGAGCGTGATGTTCTGGAGCGCCGTCATGTGCGGGTAGAGGTTGAACAGCTGGAACACGGTGGTCGACGCCCGCCGGGCGGCGACAAGGCCAGCCTTGGTCGAGACGTCGTGGCCGTCGACGGTGATCTTGCCGCCGGAAAGCTGTTCGAGGCCGTTGATGCAGCGGATCAGCGTCGACTTGCCGGAGCCGGAGGCGCCGAGGATGGTCACCACCTCGCCAGGCGCCACCGTGAGGTTGACGCGCTTCAGCACGGGCATGTCGCCAAAGCGCTTCTCGACGTTCTCGGCGACGATCATCAGATGCCTCCCCACTTGACGGACTTGCGCAGGGCCGCCTCGATGCGGCCGCCGAAATGGGCGAGCGTCTTCGCCGCAATGTAGTAGATGAGGCCGATCACCGCCCAGACGATGAAGGGTTGCAGTGTCCTCAGATTGAGGATGTTGCCGATCTTGGTCAGGTCGAACACGCCGATCACCGAGATCAGCGAGGTGACCTGAAGCTGGTTGACCAGGATGCCGACCAGCGGCCCCACCGAGAAGGCGGCCGCCTGCGGCGCGATGATCAGCCGGAGGATGCGCGAGCGGCTGAGGCCGAACACCTCGGCCGCCTCGATCTGCTCGCGCTCGATCGACTCGATGCCGGACCGGAAGATGACGAAGGCGAAGGCGGCGGTATTGAGGCTGATGGTCAGCGTCGCCGCTTCGACCGGCGTCATGCGGACGTGCAGGAAGGCCGGGATGCCGAAGAACACCAGGAACAGCTGCACCAGCACCGGCGAGTTCTTCAGCGCCTCGGTGACGACGACGATCACCGGCCGGCAGCCGGGGACGCGGTAGTGGTGGACGACGGCGAGCGCGAGGCCGATGAGGAGGCCGATCACCGTGGTGCCGACGAACAGGGCCAGCGTCACGCCGAGGCCCTGCAGCAGCAGCACGATGTCGTAGGGCGTGAAGTCGGCGTAGCGCATCAGCCCCCCGTCATGAAGCGGTTGAGGCGGCGGTGCGCCGCCGAGATGGCAAACGACATCAGCGTGGTCAGCGCGGCGTAGAGCACCAGGAGCACCGCGTAGACCTCGAACGGCTTGAAGGTGGTGGCGGCGACGATCTTGGCGGCGCCAGTCAGCTCGTTGACGGTGATGGTGGAAAGGATCGACGAGGTCAGGATCAGGTTGATCAGCACCGAGCCCATCGGCCTGACCGACACGCGCAGGGCGATCGGCAGCACGATGCGGGTGAAGATCTTGGTCTGGCTGAGGCCGGACACCTTGGCCGCGTCGATGACGCCGGGATCGATGGTCAGGATGCCCGACAGGATGACGTCGGAGACGAAGGCACCGCCGGCGATCGACAGGGCAATGACGCCGGTCTCGAAGGCGCCAATGTAGATGCCGAGTTCGGGCAGGCCGTAGAAGAAGAAGAACAGCTGCACGAGGAAGGGCACGTTGCGGAACACATCGCCGTAGACGTTGGCGATGCCGCGTACCAGCCGGTTACCCGACGAGCGCATAGAAGCAGTCAGCGCACCAAGCAGCACCGCGCCGATGACGGCCAGCAGGCAGGCGGCGACCGTCAGCGCGAAGCCTTGCAGCAGAAAGCCGATGTAGGGCTCGATCACCCTCCAGAAGCGCAACCCTCGTTCCCCCGCTATTTTTATTGTGAAAGCGGTTTCACTTTTTGTAGGGACAATTCCCGAGGCTGTCAAGCAAGCCGCTTGGCTCCTGCTGGCGGGCGACGTGGGCGGCCAGCGCCTCGACGAAGCAGCGGCCATGGGCCGTCAGCGGCGTGACCCGCAACCGGATGGCGGAAATTTCGAACCCGATCGGCCGGTCGTCCATGGCGGGGCCTCGCAAGGTTGCCGGGCGGTCAGGGGATGAGTACCGAGGCGCCGGTGGTCGCCCGGCCCTCCAGCGCCCGGTGGGCATCGGCGGCGGCGGCGAGGGCAAGGCGCTGTCGCACCTCGGCCCGCACGGCGCCGGAAGCGAGGCGGGCGAACAGGTCGGCGGCGCGCGCCTCCAGTTCGGCCCGCTCCTCGATGTAGTGGAACAGCATCGGCCGGCAGGCGCTGAGCGAGCCGCCTTGCGCCAGCATGGCCAGCGAGAATCCCTCGATCGGCCCCGACGACTGGCCGAAGGAAACGAAGGCGCCGCGCCTCCGCAAGCATTTCAGCGAGCCGGCCCAGGTGTCGCGGCCGACGCTGTCGTAGACGACGTCGCAGCCGCGGCCTTGGGTGATGTCGCGCACCGCGGCGGCGAAATCGTCGCGGCGGTAGTCGATGACGTGGTCGTAGCCGTGGGCGCGGGCAAGTTCCACCTTCTCAGGCGAACCGGCGGTGCCGATGGCCGTGGCACCCAGCGCCTTCAGCCACTGCCCCATGATGAGGCCGACGCCACCGGCCGCCGCGTGCACCAGCGCCACGTCGCCAGCCTTCACCGCGAAGGTTGAGGTGACGAGATACTGCACCGTCAACCCCTTCAACATGACGGTGGCGGCGATCTCGTCGGAAATGCCGTCGGGCAGCCTGACCAGCCGGTCGGCGGCGATCGTCCGCCGCTCTCGATAGGCGCCGAGCGGCGTCGTGTAGGCGACGCGGTCGCCGACCGCCAGCCCCTCGACCTCGGGCCCCACCGCCTCCACCACGCCGGCCGCCTCGGCGCCGACGATCAGCGGCGTTTCCGGCCAGGCGTAGAGGCCGGAGCGGTAGTAGGTGTCGATGAAGTTGACGCCGACGGCGGTGTGGCGGACGGCCACCTCGCCGGCGGCGGGCGCGCGGTCGGCGACCTCCTGCCAGCGCAGCGCCTCCGGGCCACCGGGGGCGCCGAGCACAAGGGCTTTCGACATGCTGATCTCCGTCAGGCCAAGAACTGCGGATCGACTGGGACCTGCAGCGCCTGCACGATGGCGTTGGTCTGCGAAGCCATGCCGATCACCGACAGCAGCTCGGCGTGCATGCCGTCGGTCATGCCCTTGGCCTTGGCCTGCGCGGTATGGGAATGGATGCAGTAGCTGCAACCGTTCACCGTGGAGACGGCGATGTAGATCATCTCCCTGACCACCGGCGACAGCTCGCCCGGCGCCACCATCACCTCCTTCAGGCTGGCCCAGGTGCGCTCGAGGAGTTGCGGCTGGTTGGCGAGGCCGCGCCAGAAGTTGTTGACGAAATCCGACTTGCGGGTGGCGCGGATGTCGTCGAACACCGCCTTGACGCGCGGATCGGCTTCGGCCTCGGCGTCGGTCCAGAGTTTCACGGTGGACATGATCTCTCCTCAGCGATGGGCCCAGGCCCAGTAGAGTTCGCGCGCCTTGCGGCCCTTGGGACCGAAGGCCAGCGCCTTGTCGTCGAAGCCGATCACCGGCACCACCTTGGAGATGTTGCCGGTGGAGAAGATCTCGTCGGCGGCGCGGAAGTCGTCGAGCGTCAGCGTCATCTCGTGGACGGTCTCGCCGGCTTCGCGCAACAGGCCGATCGTCCGCCAGCGGGTGATGCCGGCGAGGAAGGTGCCGTTGGCCACCGGCGTGAAGTATTCGCCGCCCCTGACCAGGAAGACGTTGGCGGTGGCCAGCTCGGCGACGTTGCCGGCGAAATCCTGCACCAGGGCGTTCTGGAAGCCCTTGGCCTGCGCCTCGCGCAGCATGCGGGCGTTGTTGGGATAGAGGCAGGCCGCCTTGGCGTCGGTCGGCATGCACTCGATGGTCGGCCGGCGGAAGCGGGTGGTGGTGATGGTGAAACCCTTGGGCTCGACCATCGGCATCTCCTCGAGGCAGAGCGCGAAGTCGGTCGAATCGGAATCGGCGGCTACCACCGAGGCGTCGCCCGCCTCGGCCCAGTACATCGGCCGGATGTAGACGGCCGGATCGGGGCCGAACTTCTTCAGGCCCTCCTCGGTCAGGCCGACGATCTCGGCGTCCGACAACGTCGGCGCGAGGCCGAGGTTGCGCGCCGAGCGGTTGACGCGGGCGGCATGGCGGTCGAGGTCGGGCGCCACGCCCTCGAAGGCGCGGGCGCCGTCGAACACCAGCGAGCCTAGCCAGGTGGCGTGGGAATTGGCGCCGAGCACGCGCACGTCGCCCTCGTGCCAGGCGCCGTGATAAAAGGTCCAGATGCGCGACATGGTCTTGGTCGTCCTCTTCGGTTTCTGGCGCGTCGCCGTCGGTGGACGGCGGCGGACTTGATGTGCTCCTCGCTGGCCTCGGGCGGCGAGAATTCCTCGGCCACCCGCCCCTGACCACAGACCAGGATGCGATCGCCGAGCTTCAGGATGTCCGGAAGATAGGACGAGATCGCCGCCGCGTCGACGCCGCGCGTCGGCTCGTCGAAGATGACGAGGCGAGGCTTCCGAACGAGCCCCTTGCCGATCACCGCGATGCCCTGCCGACGGCAGAGCCTCAAAAATAGGTTTACATGCGCAAAAATAAAACTTGACGTGAGAAATATCAACTGCAAGATTCGATCATCGGGCGGCGCATTCAGCCGGCCGGCGACCGCGCGGGAATCTGCCGGTTGGCGTCCCGCCCCGCAAGCCTCTACAATGAATGGCCTGCACAGGTTGTGGATGGAACGGGGATGGCAGAGTGACCACGACGATCCGAACGATGGAAGAGTTTTCCGATTATGTCGGATTGTCCCGCCCGACCGTCTCCCGCTACTTCAACGATCCCAACTCCGTCCGCCGCCAGACCCGCGAGACCATCGAGAAGGCGATCAAGGAATCCGGCTTCCGGCCGAACCTGTTCGCCGTCAATCTCAACCGCCGCCGCACCAACATCCTCGGCATCATCATCCCCAACTCGACCGACGTGTTCTACATGGCGCTGACCCGCCGCATCGAGGTGCTGGCCGAGGAGGCGGGCTATCTGGCCTTCGTGCTGTCGTCGGACGGCAAGCCGAAGCTGGAGGAGCGGGCGATCGAGACCTTCAAGGCGATGAACGTTGCCGGCGCCGTCATCGCGCCGCTCGGCGTGCAGTCGCACCACGACAAGCTGGCCCGGCTGGGCGCCAGCATTCCGATGATCTACGTCGACTCGCAGCTCGACGCCGAATCCGCCTTCGTCGGCACCAACAACCGCCAGAGCTTCCAGCTGATCGTCGACTACCTGTCGCGCTCGGGCGACGCGCCTTGCTATTTCGGCATGCCCTCGGTCAACCGCAACGCCATCGAGCGCCGCGAGGCCTATCGTCTGGCCATGGAGGCGCTGAAGCTGGAGCCGCGCTATGTGGCGACGCTGCCGGACACCTCCTGGGACTTCGAGCGCTTCGGCTTCACCGAGGCCGTGCGCATCCTCGGCGAGGGTGGCTTTCCGACGCGCACCGTGCTGTGCGCCAACGACCGCATCGCCTTCGGCGTGCTGGCCGCCGCCTACCAGGCCGGCCTGAAGGTGGGCCGCGGCGACGATTGCGACCTGCGCATCGCCGGCCACGACGACCATCCTCTGTCGCGCTACACCTGTCCGCCGCTGACCACTGTGGCGCAGAACTACAACGAGATCGGCCGCATCGCCGTCGAGCTGCTGCTGCACAAGATCAACGCCCGCTTCGACGAGGACGTCGAGCCGCACGGCAACGAGCGCGTGCTGCTTAACGCCGAGATCATGCTGCGCACCTCGGCCTGACCGCTGCCCGACCGCTGATTGTCTGACCTGCCGCACATGGAAAAACCTCCCCGCGCGGGGCGCGGAGAGGGCATGGCGGCTGGCGGTCCATTGTTCTTGGATCAGGCCCGGCTCTGCGTCCGGTAGATCGGTTCGGCGTGCACGCGTACGCCGGCGGTCGTTCCGAGCTTCTCGATTCGGGCGACGCAGGCGTCGACGGCGGTCTTGTCGGAAAGCAGGGCGAAGCGCAGGCGGAAGCGTGCCTCGGCGCCCGGTTCCAGCGTCTTGAGCCGGCCGGCTGCCCGCTCCACCGGCAGCGGATAGGGATAGTTGGAGCCTGGCTCGAGGCCGGTAACATAGCCCTGCTTGTCGGTGTCGGTGTTCTTCCAGAGCGAGAAGGCCGGCAGTTCCGCCACGTGATAGGTGACGGAGAAGCCCAGCGTGCTTGAAGCGTTGACGAGCGCCACCTCGGTCTTGCCGTCGGCGCCGGCCTTCAGCTCGCAGGCGTAGAGCATCTCGTCGAAGTCGGGCGTCGGGCCGCGATAGCGGTCCCAGGTGGCGAGATCCGGCTTGGCGGCGTCGTTGAACGGCGCCACATGGACGAACGGCCCGACGACGCGGGCGCCTTCGTCGAGCACCGGACGGCCGACGTTGGTGTGATAGATCACCTCGTAGGGGTGGGCGTAGTCGGCGCGGTTGGTGAGCCGGTCGTCGAGCGAGAAGCCGCTGTCGCCGGGCACGACGGTCAGCTCGGTCCAGGTCTCGAAATCGACGTTCTTGAACGCCTTCTCCTTGACGAGGCCGACGATGGCGATGCGGTGCGGCGCGGCGCGGGAAATGCGCACCTCCACCCTGGAGGCCGGCGTGTTGCCGGCCCGGCCGTGCAGCGTGTAGACCTTGTCGCCGTCAACGGTTGGATGGCCGCTCCACTCGTAGCCGCAGCGCACCATCAGCTCGTTGAAGCCTTCGAGCCAGCCGAGGCCGTTGCGCTCGCCGAGGCGGATGAACGAGGGATGCACCACCTCGTCGACCGGCGACGCCCAGCCGAAGCCGACGCCATCGAAGCTGGCCCTCAAGATGCCCATGCCGCGCGTCGGGATCACCGTCACCGTGAGCCGGCCGGCCCGGATGGTCACAAGCGTGCTGCCCTCCTGCCGGCCGCCGTGCAGCGTGCGCTTGACGATCTCGAACGGCGTGCCGTCGTCGAGGCCGAGTTCGGCGGAGGTCACCGCCCAATCGGCAAGCTCGATGCCGCCGGCCGTGTCGGTCAGCGTGAAGATGAAGTCGTCCTGCATATTGCCTGTCCCTACTGCCGCCTCAGAGCCCAACGCGAAACTCTACCGGGGCGGGCATCTGGCCTCGATTCCGGCGCGTCCGGGGCTCGCGAATCTCAAGTTCGCTCCGCTCCGGTTTTCGCGCCTCCTGCCATCTACCTCGCCCCGGCGAATTTCAAGTCAGGCTCTCAAAGGCAGGCGTTGAAATAGTCGTCGAGCACGCGGTCGACCATGGCCAGCGACAGGCCGTGGGCGGTGGGCTCGACCCGGCCGCGCCGCACGCCCTCGTAGACGCCGGCCAGATACTGGCTGATCAGCGTCTCGGGGATGGCGGCGTCGCCGAACAGAGCGAGCAGCTCTCCGGCCGCCTTGGCGATCTCCGGCTCCGGCCAGTAGTAGCGGATGCGATCGGAATAGCTGAAGTGCCGCTGCAGCCGCTGCTCGTCCGGCGTGCCGAAGTAATACTTCGCCCAGTTATCGGGATGGGCGAGCATCACCCGCTCGAAGGTGGCGGCCAGCGTTTCCTTGCGGCGGCCGGCGTAGAGCACCTCGGCGATATGGTCGAGACCGTAGAGCGCCTCGCGCAGCGCGAAGGTCAGCGCCGGCCCGACCTTCAGGATCGAGAAGCCGTTGTCGATCAGCGCCTTCAGGGCTTCCGGCGTCTGGTAGTCGGTGGAATGGGCCTCGAACACGAAGCCGGGCAGCTCGGCCAGCACGGCGCTGAGCGCGGCGGCCTTCGCCGGATCGAAGGCGACCACGTTGTGATTGCCGAACTCGACGCCCGGCTGCACCACGGCGCCGACGGCGCGGTCGAAGGCTTCGGCGATACCGGCCTTGGCGAAGGCTGCCCGGTGGACGGCAATGGTCTCGCGCGCCGCCTGGGGCTTGGTGACTTCCAGCTCCTCGATTTCCTCCATGGCGCCGCCGGGGATCGGCACCTCGGTGCCGACGATGTAGACCGGCTTCACCGGCGCATTCTTGGTCGCCGCTTCGGCGACGGCGGCCAGCGACGCCGCCCGCTCGGCGGTCAGCGCATCGGCGAGCGCCACCGGCTCACCGGCGCAGCCCATCGACGTGTCGAGGTGCAGTTTCGTGAAGCCGGCCTCGGCGAAGGCGGCGATCATCACCTTGGCCTTGTCCATGGCCTCGGTGGCGGGCAGCTTCTTCCAGGGGTTGGGACCGAGGTGGTCGCCGCCGAGGATGACGCGGTCGAAGGGGAAGCCGATGTCGCTGGCGATCTTCTTGACGAAGTCGCGGAAATCCTTCGGCGTCATGCCGGTGTAGCCGCTGTCCTGGTTGACCTGATTGCAGGTCGCCTCGATCAGCACGGGGACATCGAGGCGGGCGGCATGCCGCATGGCCGCCTCGATCACCACCGGATGGGCCGAGCAGATCGAGGGGATGCCGCTGAGGCCGGACGTACGGAAGCGCCAGGTGGCGATATCGCTGAGCGGATTGATGGACATGATCTTCAGCTCCTTTGTTCGGCGATCAGCGCGTCGAGTTCGGCGCGCGTCGACGCGCCCTCCATCGGGCCGGAGCGGGTGACGGCCCGGGCGCCGGCGGCGTTGGCGTAGCGGAGCGCCGTCTCCGGATCGGCGCCGGCGAGCCAGAAGGTGACGAAGGCGGCGCCGAAGCAGTCGCCGGCGCCGGTCGGGTCGACTTCCGTCACCTTGAAGCCCGGCAGGCTGATCGCGCGGTCGCGGTCGAAATAGCTGGCGCCGGCAGCGCCGCGCTTCAGCACCACCGCCTTGATGCCGCTCTTCAGAAGGTTGGCGATCGCCTCCTGCTCGCTGTCGGCCGGCGAGAACAGGAACAGCTCCTCGCCGCTCGGCAGGAACAGGTCGGTCTCGGCGAGCACGATGGAGAGCGCCTCGCGCATGCCGGGGCTGTTGAGGATCTCGGCGCGCAGGTTGGGATCGAAGGAGACGGTGCCACCATTCCCCTTGATGGTCCGCGTCGCCTTGAGCACCGCCTCGACCACGCTCGGCGCGTAGAGCGACGAGCCCATGACGTGCATGTGGGTGCAGCGCTCGACGAGGTCGGCGGCGGCGCCCTTCAACTCGATCGTGCCGCAGGCGCTGTGGTGGATGTTGAACACGAAGGCGCGGCTGCCGTCCTCACGGTAGCGCACGAAGGCGCTGCCGGTGGTGCCGAGCGGATCGACCTCGATGCCGGAGACGTCGACACCATCGTGCGTGAGGCGTTCGAGGTTGACGTGGCCGAAGTCGTCGGCGCCGACCCGCGACACGATGGCCGCCGCCTGCCCGAGCTTGCCGACCTGGTCGATGAAGATGGCCGGTGCGCCCGAGGGGTAGGGACCGATCAGCCTGACCGGCTCACGGAAGCCGTCGCCGCGTTCGGTGGCGACGATTTCCACCAGTACCTCGCCGATGGTGAGAACCTTGCTGTCTCGCATTATTGCCTGGCCCGCTTGGAACGAACGTCAAGCCAGACGGCCAGCAGGATGACCAGGCCCTTGACGATCAACTGATAGAAGTAGGGAACGGACAGCATGTTCATGCCGTTGTTCATGATGCCGATGATCAGCGCGCCGATGAGGGTGCCGATCATGGTGCCGACGCCGCCGGCCAGGCTGGTGCCGCCGAGCACAGCCGCGGCGATGGCGTCCAGCTCGTAGCTGGTGCCGGCGTTGGTCTGCGCCGAGTAGAGGCGCGACGACAAGAGGATGCCGGAGATCGCCGCCATGATGCCGGAGATCATGAAGATGGTGATCTTCACCCGGTCGACTTTGATGCCCGAATAGACCGCCGCCTCGCGGTTGCCGCCGGTGAGATAGGCGCGGCGGCCGAAGGTGGTCTTCGACAGGAGCACGTGGTTGAAGACGAACAGCACCACGACGATCCAGATGATGATCGGCAGGCCGACGAAGCTGTCGGCGCCGATGGCGATCCAGGTCGGGTTGTCGATCATCGCCGGCGCGCCGTTGGTCGGCAGACTGACCAGACCGCGGAAGATGCCCATCGTCGCCACCGTCACGATGAACGACGGCAATCCGAGCTTGGCGGTCAGCGTGCCGTTGACGAGGCCCATGGCGGCGCCGGCCAGCAGCGTCAGGACCAGCGTCGGCAGGAAGCCGAAGCCGGCGAGGAAGGCTTGCGCGGCGGCCATGCCGGCGACGGCGATGATCGAACCGATGGACAGGTCGATCTCGCCGAGCAGGATCACCCAGGTCATGCCGAAGGCGGCGATGGCGATCACCGCGATCTGCTGCAAGACGTTCATGAAGTTGGCGACCGTCATGAAGCGCGGGTTCATCACCGAGAAGATGATGCAGAGGACCACCAGGGACAGGAAGATGCCGCCATACTGCTTGAACAGCTTGGCATAGGGCTTCTGGGCGGGCTTGACGTGTTTCTCATCGCTCATGACGTGATACCTGTGGCGTGGGCCATGACCGTTTCGGGGGTGGCGCCGGCGGCAAGCGTGGCGCTGAGCCGGCCTTCGTGCATGACGACGAGGCGGTCGCTCATCCCGAGCACTTCCGGCAGCTCGGAGGAGACCAGCAGGATCGCCGTGCCCTCGGCCGCCAACTGGCGGATGATCTTGTAGATTTCGAACTTGGCGCCGACGTCGACGCCGCGCGTCGGTTCGTCGAGGATCAGGATGCGCGGTGCGGTGAGTAGCCACTTGGCGAGCACCGCCTTCTGCTGGTTGCCGCCGCTGAGCGAGCCGACCGGCGTGTCGACCGACGCCGTCTTGATCGACAGACGGCCGACCTCCTGGGTGGCCGACTTGCGCTCTTCGCGCCGGCGCATGAAGCCGAGCGCCGCGGCGAAGCGCTGGAGCGCCGCCATCGAGATGTTCCACTCGACGCTGTGGGCGAGCACCAGCCCCTCTTCCTTGCGGTTCTCGGTGACGAAGGCGATCCGCCTTTTGATGGCGTCGACCGGCGAGGCAATGGTCGCCGCCTCGCCGTCGATGCGGACGGTGCCCTTGGCCGCCTTCATGCCGAAGAGGGCGTTCATCACCTCCGAGCGGCCGGAGCCGATCAGGCCGAAGAAGCCGAGGATCTCGCCCTTCCTGACCTCGAAGGAGACGTCCTCGAACTCGCCGTCGCGGCCGAGGCCCTCGACGGCCAGCATCGGCGCCTCGCCTTCCGCCGGGGCGGGGGAGAGGCGCGGCGGGTAGATCTCGTCCATCTTGCGGCCGACCATCATGGCGATCAGCGCGTCGATGGTGACGTCCTCGCGCTGCCGCGTGGCGATGAATTCGCCGTCGCGGATGACGGTGATGTCGTCGGAGAGCCGCATGATCTCTTCCATGCGGTGCGAGATGTAGATGACGGCAACGCCCCTCTCCGTCAGCCGGCCGATGATCGAGAACAGGACTTCCGTCTCGGCGTCGGTCAGCGACGAGGTCGGCTCGTCGAGGATGACGAGGCGCGGGTCGGAGATCGACAGGCCCTTGGCGATCTCGACCAACTGGCGCTGGGCCATCGACAGGTCGCCGACCTTCTCGGTGACGTCGATCGGCAGGCCAAGGTCGCGGACGATCTCGGCGGCGCGGCGTTCGAGCGCCTGATCGTTGATGAAGCCGAAAACGGACGGCTCGCGCGTCGCCAGGATGTTCTCGGCCACCGTCATGTTGTTGCAGAGGCTGAGTTCCTGGAAGACGATGGTCAGACCGCGCGCCGCCGCATCCTGTGGGTTCTCCGGCTTGTAGGGTGCGCCGCGGAATTCGATGTCGCCGCCGGTGGCGTGATAGACTCCGGCCAGGATCTTCATCAGCGTCGACTTGCCGGCGCCGTTCTCGCCGAGCAGCGTGTGCACGCGGCCGGCCCGCACCTCGAGGTGCATGTTCCTGAGCGCGGCCACCGGGCCGAACAGCTTGGATACGTTGTTGATCTTGAGAATGACGTCGCTGGTCGCGGCCGACATGCCCGCCTCCTTATCCGACGCGTGGACCATCGGCCGCGACAGGCGCCGGACCGGCCGTGGAAAGAACGACGCGGGACCGCTGTGAAGCAGCCCCGCGCGTCAGCTTATATCACTTGCCGGTGTAGACGCCCGGCTCGATCGGCTGCTCGGCCGGCACTTCCTTGCCGGCGATCACCTCGATGGCGGTGTCGACGGCCTTCTTGCCCATCTCGCCGGGGAACTGCTGGATGACGCCGACCATCACCGGGTTGGTGTCGACCGCGTTGCGGGCCTCTTCCATGCCGTCGAAGCCGATCACCTTGACCTGGGCTTCGAGACCGGCCGACTTCACCGCCACGGCGGCGGCCAGAGCGGCGTCGTCGCCGAAGCCGAAGATGCCCTGGATGTCGGGATTGGCCTGCAGCATGTTCTGCGCGGCGGCCAGAGCCTCGGCGCGGGTGATGCCGGTCTGCTGGGCGACGATCTCGATGTCCTTGTGCTCGGCAATGGCCTTCTTGAAGCCGTCGATGCGGTTCACCACCGACTGCACGGTCGGATAGTCGATGATCGCCACCTTGCCCTTGTCGCCGAGCACCTTGGCCATCAGCTCGCCGGCCTTGACGCCGCCGGCGTAGTTGTCGGTGCCGATGTAGGAGGTGACGTCGACGCCGTTGGCCGGCACGTCGACGGTGATCACCTTGATGCCGGCCTTCTGGGCCTTCTCGATCACCGCCTTGACGCCCTTGCTGTCGACCGGCGACAGCACGATGACGTCGACGCCCTTGACGATGAAGTCCTCGACGTCGGCGAGCTGCTTGTTGAGGTCCTGATTGGCGATCGCCACTTCGAGCGGCACGTTCTTGGCGGTGGCCTCGGCCTTCATGGCGTCGGCAAGCTCGATGTAGAACGGATGCTGCTGGGTGAGCAGCGAGGCGCCGATGCCGTCGGCCAGCGCCGACGAGGCGAGGAAGCCGAAGGCGGCGCCGGCGAGCGCCAGGCGAGCGAGCGAACGAATAGTCATCTTGTTCCTCCCACATGGCCGGGAGCTTCGGCCCGTCCTCGGGGTCGAAAGGCATGCCGGCCGTCAGTTGAACTGTCGGCGAACCGCTTCCGCGCCCCATGAGGGGGCGGAGCTTCGCCCTCCGGAGCCCGATGCGGGCCCCCGCGGCGAACGGCCTCGGCGGAGACGGACGCCTCCGTTTCGGCCCGGTCAACACATCATGGAATGTTGTCGCGTGTCAACATAAATTTTTTACGCGCGTAATAATTTTGAGCACCGTACGAAATATTCAACAAACGGTTCACTAAGACTCCGGTTCCTCTCGCGCCGATGGCTCTCCGGCCGGATCGGCGCTATCATGGCGCCAACAGATGCTTTCCGAACCGTCCGAGGAGCCACCATGTCCGACAGCCTCAGCCAGCTCCGCAGGATCACTGGCGATCCGGCGCTCAATTTCCGCCAGAAGGAGCACGCGCTGGCCGTGGCGGCTGAGAACATGCTGCCCTATCCGCCGCTCGACGTGGAGACGGCCGCCGCCCTCGACGCCCGGGTGATCTGCGACATGTACGAGGGCAACGCTCCCTACAAGCCGCGCTACGTGCTGCCGGACTATGAGGTGGTGCTGAAGAATGGCTCGGCCCATCTCGAACTGCCGCGGCCCGAAACGCTCGACGAGGCGATCAATACGCTTCAGATCGCCTATCACCACGTGCCCTCGGTGACCGGCCTGCCGGTGTTCATCGGCCATCTCGACGCGCTGCTGCTGCCGTTCTGCGACGGCGTGTCCGACGACGACCTCTATCGCAAGATCAAGCTGTTCTGGCGCTACATCGACCGAGTGCTGCCCGACGCCTTTCTGCACGCCGACATCGGCCCCACCGACAACCGTGTCGCCCGCGCCATCCTGCGCGTCGACGCCGAGCTGAAGCAGATCGCCCCCAACCTCACCTTCCTCTACGATCCCGAGGTGTCCGGCGAGGACATCCTGCGCCTCTGCACCGACAACATCGTCGCCTGCTCCAAGCCGCACATCGCCAACCATCCGCTGCACGCCGCCGTCTTCGACGCGCCCGGCTACGGCATCGTCAGCTGCTACAATGCCCTGCCGCTCGGCGGCGGCGCGGCGACGCTGTCGCGCGTCAATCTACGCAAGGTCGCCGAGGCGAGCGACAGTGAGGCCGACTTCCTCGACGTCAAGCTGCCGCGCTACGTCGCGCTGGCCGCCCGGCTGATGCGCGCCCGCGTCGACCACCTGTTCCGCCGCTCCGGCTTCTTCGAGGGCTCCTTCCTGGTCGAGGAGGGGTGGATTTCCAGGGACCGCTTCACCGCCATGTTCGGTGTCTTCGCCATGGCCGAGGCGGTCAACCACTTGCAGGACCTCGCCGGCCGCCCCGGCCGCTACGGCCTCGACCCGACGGCCAACGCCCTCGGCCACCGCGTCTCCGAGCGGCTGGCCGGGCTGGTCGCCGCCGAGCCGATGGAGCACATCTGGCGGGGCGTCGCCATGCTGCACGCCCAGGCCGGCCTTTCCAACGACGTCGATACCACGCCGGGCGTACGCATCCCCTACGGCAGCGAGCCGGACCCGGTCACCCACGTGCGGGCGCTGTTGCCGCACCACCGTCACTATCTCTCCGGCGTGTCGGAAATCCTGACGCTCGACGAGACGGTGCGCGCCAACCCCGAGGCGGTGTTCCAGCTCGCCCGCGGTGCGCTCAGCATGGGCTTCCGCGAGTTCACCGCCAATGTCGCCGGCAATGACCTGGTGCGCGTCACCGGCTACATGATCCGTCTCTCCGACGTTCAGGCCTACAACGAAGGCAAGACGGCCCGCACCAACACCACCAGTCTCGGCGCCGAGGCGGCGGCTCAGACGCCGATCCTCAACCGCCGCCCGCGCGTCGTCGGACTGGAGCTTGCCGCCGGCGCGGATGCCTGAGGCGATGATGTCCCTTCCGGACGGCGGCGTGGCGGCGGGCGGACCGGTCGCCGTGGTCAGCCGGCTCCTGACCTGGTCAGTGGTCGACGGCCCCGGCAATCGCTTCGTGCTGTTCCTGCAGGGCTGCAACTACCGCTGCGCCGCCTGTCACAACCCGCATACCATGGGCCTCTGCGACCATTGCGGCCTCTGCGTGCCCGGCTGTCCGTCGGGCGCGCTGACCATGAAGGACGGCAAGGTGGTGCACGACCCCGACGTCTGCATCAACTGCGACGCCTGCCTCCGCGTCTGCCCGCGCCACGCCAATCCCATGGTGCGGCATCTGTCGGTGGCCGATGTTCTTGTGCTTTTGCGTGAGAATGCCGCCTTCCTCAGCGGCATCACCGTTTCGGGCGGCGAGGCGACGTTGCAGGTCGATTTCATCGCCGCCCTGTTCGCGGCCGTCAAGGCGGCGCCCGATCTGCGGCATCTCACCTGCTTCATCGACAGCAACGGCCATCTCGGCGCCGACAAATGGGCGAAGGTGCTGCCGGTGACCGACGGCGTCATGGCCGACGTCAAGGCGTTCGATCCCGTCCGCCACCGGCGGCTGACGCGGCAGGGCAACGTCCGTCCGCTCGCCTCGGCGCGGCTGCTGGCGGCGGCCGGCAAGCTTTACGAACTGCGCTTCCTGATGATCCCCGGCGAGACCGACGGCGCCGACGAGATCGCCGCGCTGGCCGCCTTCGTGACCGAGCTGGGGCCGGAGACGCGCGTCCGCCTCAATGCCTTCCAGCATCACGGCGTGCGTGGGACCGCGCTCGCCTGGCCGAAGATGTCGCGGCAGGGCGTCGAGGCGGCGGCGGCGGCGTTGCGCGCCGCCGGCCTGCAAACGGTGGCGCTGCCCGCCGTCTGGCTGCCTTGAAGCGAGATACACCGCAAGGAGACGTTCGGATGGTGCTCTTGGAATTTGCCATGTACCCGGTCGGCAAGGGCGAGAGTCTCAGCCCCTACGTCGCCCGCTCGCTCGACATCATCGACCGCAGCGGCCTCGCCTACCAGCTCACGCCGATGGGTACCATCCTCGAAGGCGAGTGGGCCGAGGTGATGGCCGTGGTCACCGAGTGCTTCGAGGCGATGCGCGCCGACTGCCTGCGCGTCGAGGTGGCGCTGAAAGTCGATTACCGCGTCGGCGACGGCAGCCGCCTCGCCTCCAAGGTCGCGGCGGTGGAGGAACGGCTGGGCCGTAAGCTCGCCACCGGCTGAGCGCCGCTCAGCCCGGCCGCGACGGCGGCGCGGTCGAGGTACGCACCACCAGCGGGCCGTCGACCTTGACGGTCATCATGCGCAGCTTCTTCTTGTGCACGGCGATGTCGATCAGCGCTTCGGCCGCCTTCTGTCCCATCTCGTAGTTGGGCAGCACCAGCGTCGACAAGGGCGGCGTCGTGTAGCGCGCCAGCTCCTGGTCGTCGTAGCCCATGATCGACACGTCCTCGGGCACCCGCAGCCCCAGCTTCACGGCGGCGTCGATGGCGCCCATGGCCATCAGGTCGTTGCCGCAGAAGATGGCGGTCGGCGGCCGCGGCAGCGCCAGGAGGCGCAGCGCCCCCTCGTAGCCGGTCAGCGGCAGCCAGTCGCCCGACAGCACCAGTTCCGGATCGAAGGCGACGTCGGCGGTGGCCAGCGCCTGCTTGTAGCCCTTGAGACGGTCGATCGAGGCGTCCATCCACGCTTCGCCGTTAATGAAGCCGATCCGCCGGTGGCCGAGCGCCGTCAGATGGGCGGTGGCGGCGAAGCCGCCGGCCACCTCGCCCGGCACGATGGCGAAATGCTTGCGCGGCTCGCTGTAGCAGTTGAGGAGGACGGTCGGAATGTTCGCGAGTTGCGGCGGCACCTCGACGCGGCGGGTGAAGATCGTCGCGTAGATGACGCCGATCACCGAGGGATCGCGCACGATCGACTTGAGGATGGCCGCCTCGAGGTCGGGGTTGGAACGCGTCGCATGCGCCGAGACGATGATTCCCTGTTCGAAGGCATGGTCGCGCACGCCGTCGAGGCTGACCACCGGATGCGGGCTGGTGGAGATTTCGTCGACCACGAAGGCGATCATATCCTTCTCGACGGTGGGCTCGGTAGGAATGGTATGACGAATAGTAGGTAATTTATAACCTATTTTATTGGCGGCTTCGATGACCTTGGCCCTGGTGTCGTCGGAGACGCGCGAGCCGGGCATGTTGTTCAGCACCAGGGAGACGCTGGACTGGGAAACGCCGGCGATTTTGGCGATGTCGGTCATGGTGGGGCGCGATCCCCGGTCGCGGCGGCCGTCGTCGCCCGTCCCGTCCTTCTTCCGTGTCATCTGTCCCATCCGCTGCCGTCGTGCCTGCCGAGGCGCTCGTCATGATCAAAGTCATATGACGCCTTGACAACTAGTCATATTACCTGTTTTATTACCAACCGTGAAGTCCGCCCGCGGCCGGAACGGCATGAGGAGCCCGATTGGCCGCGCGGAGTCACGGTGTCCCACGGGGAGGTGGGATACCAGACATCTGGAGGAGATATCGAGATGAATCTGTTTTCCCGCCGTGCATTCATGTTGGCGACCGCTGCCGTCGGTTCGCTGGTCGTCGCCGGCGCTGCGCTGGCCGAAGTCCCGGTCCTCAAGCAGAAGGATAGCTACAAGGTCGGCTTCGCGCAGACCGAGTCCAACAACCCCTGGCGCATCGCCCAGACCGACAGCATGAAGGCCGAAGCCGAAAAGCTCGGCTACCAGCTCGTCTATACCGACGCCGGCGGCTCGGCTGCCAAGCAGGTGGCCGACGTCAACTCGATGATCGCCCAGGGCGTCGACGTCATCTTTTTGGCGCCGCGCGAGGAGAAGCCGCTGATCCCGGCCGTGATGGCGGCCAAGAAGGCCGGCATTCCGGTGATCCTGCTCGACCGCAGCGTCGATCCGAGCCTCGCCAAGGCCGGCGAGGACTACCTCACCTTCATCGGCTCCGACTTCATCGACGAGGGCAAGCGCGTCGCCGAGTGGCTGGTGAAGAACGCCAACGGCCGCTCCAAGATCATCGAGCTTGAGGGCACGACCGGCTCGTCGCCGGCCAACGACCGCAAGAAGGGCTTCGACGACGTCGTCAAGGCGTCGAGCGGCCTGGAGATCGTCGCCTCGCAGACCGGCGACTTCAACCGCGACAAGGGCCGTCAGGTCGCCGAGGCGCTGCTGCAGGCCCATCCGGATGCCGACGTCGTCTACGCCCACAACGACGAGATGGCCATGGGCGCCATCTCCGCCATCGAGGCGGCCGGCAAGGTGCCGGGCAAGGACGTCCTCGTGCTGTCGATCGACGGCGGCAAGGAAGCCGTGCAGGCAGTGGTCGACGGCAAGATCGGCGCCGTCGTCGAGTGCAACCCGCGCTTCGGGCCCGTCGCCTTCGAGACCATGCAGCGCTACGCCAAGGGCGAGAAGATCGAGCCCTGGGTGATCAACAAGGACAAGTTCTACGACGGCGCCAACGCCGCGGCGGAACTGGCCGGCGCCTACTGATCTCCTCCCGGTAGGTTTCTGCCCAGCCGGTGCGGCCACGGCCGCACTGGCATCCCTATCGCTTTGCCGCAACAGGAGGTAGGTCGGCATGCTGCTTTCCATGCAGGGAGTCTGCAAGTCCTTCGGCGGCATCGCCGCCCTGCGCTCGGCTTCCCTCGACGTCGCCGCCGGCGAGACCATGGCGCTGGTCGGCCAGAACGGCGCCGGAAAATCCACCCTGATCAAGATCCTGACCGGCGCCTACCAGCGCGACGAGGGCGCGGTGCTGTTCGATGGCCGCGAGGCGGCCTTCGCCGCCCCCGCCGAGAGCCAGGCGGCCGGCATCGCCACCATCTACCAGGAGATCAACCTCGCACCGCAGCGCTCGGTAGCCGAGAACATTTACCTCTGTCGCGAGCCGCGCCGCTTCGGACTCGTCGACCGCAAGGCGATGCGCGCGGGCGCCCGCCGGGTGCTGGAGACGTTCAAGCTCGACATCGACGTCGACCTGCCGGTGTCGCGCTTCAACTCGGCGACGCGCCAGATGGTGTCGATCGCCCGCGCCGTCGCCCAGGACGCCCGCCTGCTGATCATGGACGAGCCGACCTCCTCGCTCGACGAGCGCGAGGTGGCCATCCTGTTCGAGACCATCCGCACGCTGAAGAAGAACGGCGTCGCCGTCATCTTCATCGGCCACCGGCTCGACGAACTCTATGCCATCTGCGACCGGGTGACCATCATGCGCGACGGCCAGACCGTGGCGGTGGACGCCATGGAGCGGATACCGAAGATGGAGCTGGTCCGCCACATGCTCGGCCGCGAGCTGGCCGCCTTCGAGGCGCTGGCCGACAGCCAGGCCAACCTCGCCGAGCGGCCGGCCCGCCTGACGCTCGACGGCGTCGGCGCCGGCCTCCGGGTGCGCGACGTCAGCTTCTCGGTGCGCGAAGGCGAGATCTGCGGCCTCGCCGGCCTGCTCGGTTCGGGCCGCACCGAGACCGCCCGCATCGTCTTCGGCGTCGACCGGCTGGAGCGTGGCTCGATCCGCATCGCCGACGCTGGTCGCGCCTACGGCGAGCCGGCCGAGGCGATCGCCGACGGCATCGGCCTGGTTTCCGAGGACCGCAAGGTCGACGGCATCGTGCCGGACATGAGCATCCGCGAGAACATGACGCTCGCCCTGCTGCCGCGCCTCACCAAGGCTGGCATCGTCGATCGGGCGCGGCAGAAGGCGATCGTCGAGAAGTTCATCAAGGCGCTGGCCATCAAGTGCGCCTCGCCCGACCAGCCGATCAAGGAGCTTTCGGGCGGCAACCAGCAGAAGGTGCTGCTCGCCCGCTGGCTGGCCACCGATCCGCGCCTGCTGATCGTCGACGAGCCGACGCGCGGCATCGACATCGGCGCCAAGACCGAGATCCTGAAGCTGTTGCGCCGGCTCGCCGACGAAGGCCTCAGCGTGCTGATGATCTCCTCCGAGCTGGAGGAGCTGCTGGCGGCCGCCGACCGCGTCACCGTGCTCAGCGACGGCCATTCGGTGGCCACCGTGCCGCGCCGCGAGCTGTCCGAGCACGCCCTCATGGCCGCCATGGCCCATCAGGTGGACTGACATGACAACGACCGATTCCCCCGCCGCCGCGCCCGCCCCGGCGCTGGTGGCCCTCCGGCTGGCCGGCCGTCACGGTACGCTGGTCGCCCTGCTGCTGCTGCTCGCCTTCAACGTCGCGGCGACGCCGAACTTCCTGTCGCTGCAGACGCTCAACGTCAACCTGACGCAGGTCGCCACCATCGTCATCGTCGCCATGGGCATGACGCTGGTGATCGCCACCGGCGGCATCGACCTGTCCGTCGGCTCGCTGATGGCCATCGCCGGGGCGCTGGCGCCGATGATCTTCCTCGGCAAGCTGCTGCCGATCGACAGCCCGGCCCTCGCCGTCGGCCTCGCCTTCGTGGTGCCGGTGGCGCTGGCCGCCCTGCTCGGCGGCTTCAACGGCTTGCTGATCACCCGCTTCAACATCCAGCCGATCGTCGCCACGCTGGTGTTGTTCATCGCCGGCCGCGGCTTCGCCCAGGTGCTGACCAACGGCAACCTGCAGGTGTTCAAGAACCCGTCGTTCCAGTGGGTGGCCATGGGCCACGTCGCCGGCGTGCCGGCGCAGGTGGTGATCATGCTGATCGTCGCCGTGCTGGCCGGTTGCCTCGTTTCCTACAGCGTGCTCGGCCGGCAGATCCTGGCCGTCGGCGGCAACGAGAAGGCGGCGCGCTTTACCGGCGTGCCGGTGCGGCGCGTCAAGATGGCCGTCTACGTCCTCAACGGCCTCCTGGCCGGCATCGCCGGGCTGATCGTCATCGCCCGCAACTCGGCGAGCGACGCCAACCTGGTCGGCATGGGCATGGAGCTTGACGCCATCGCGGCGGTGGCGGTCGGCGGCTCGTCGCTCCTGGGCGGTCGGGCCAACATCCTCGGCACGCTGCTCGGCGCTCTGGTCATCCAGCTCGTGCGCTACACGCTGCTCGCCAACGGCGTTCCCGATGCCGCGGCGCTGGTCGTCAAGGCGGCGATCATCGTCGTCGCCGTGTTCATCCAGCAGCGCGCCAACTGACCTCAGAGGATACTGTCCATGTTCTCCACCTTGCTGAGGCCACTTGCGCCGAAATCGTCCGGCGACCTCGCCCGCATCGGCGTGCTGATCGCGCTCGCCGCCCTCGTGCTGTTCGGCGCCCTGCGCTACGACTATTTCCTGTCGCCCTACAACATCCTGAGCTTCCTGCGCTACAACGCGATGTTCGTGCTGATCGCGCTCGGCATGGCGCTGGTGATCATGACCGGCGGCATCGACCTCTCCGTCGGCGGCGTGGCGGCGCTGGCGAGCGTGGTGGCGGCGCTCCTGTCGCCCTACGGCTGGTTCGCCGGCCTCCTGGGCGGCCTTCTGGCCGGCGTCGCCGTCGGCGCCGTCAACGGCTTCGTCATCTCCCGCCTGCGCATCCAGGCCTTCATCGCCACGCTGGCCAGCCAGCTCGCCGCCTACGGCACCGCCTTGCTCGTCTCGGGCAACCAGTCGGTCTCCGCCTCCTACGATACCGCTTTCACCTCGATCGGCCAGGACGATTTCCTCGGCTTCCCGATCCCGGCCTGGATCGCCATCGTCTGCTACGTCGTCGGCTGGGTCCTGCTCGAGCGCCGGCCGTTCGGCCGCCAACTGCTGGTGATCGGCGATGGCGAGCAGACGGCGACGCTGATGGGCGTCAAGGTCGGCCGCACGCTGTTTGGCGTCTACATCCTGTCCGGTCTTTGCGCCGGCCTCGCCGGCGTCATCCTCGCCGCCCAGTTCGGTGCCGGCCAGCCGACCGAGGGCGTCGGCTGGGAGTTGTTCGCCATCTCCTCGGTGGTGGTCGGCGGCACCTTGCTCACCGGCGGTGCCGGCTCGGTCGGCGCCACGCTGGCCGGCGCGCTCTTGATGGGCATGATCTTCAATGTCCTCAACTTCGAGAACGGGCTTGGCTGGATCTCGCTGTCCGTCTACTGGCAGAACGTCATCCGCGGCGTTTTCCTGCTGGTCGTCGTGCTGCTCCAGGCCCGCCTCACGGCGCGGACGGCGGCGGCCTAGCCGCCTCCGCTCCATCGCGATCGTCCCCCACCACCGGATGCGCGGGTTTCCGATGACGACCTCCCTTCGCTCGATAAGGTTCAAGATCCTGGCGATCAACGCGGTGGTCGCCCTGGGGCTGATCGGCCTCTTCGCCGTGCTCATCTACTGCGAGCAGCAGGTCGACGTGCAGCTCCAGCTCTCCCGCCGCTCGGCGCTCTTGTCGGGCGAGGCCCACGAGGTGTCGGCCAAGGTGCTGCGCGCCCGCATCGCCGAGCGCGAATATGCGGTGAGCCACGCCGACTACGGCATTCCCGTCGTTACCGAGGCGGCGGGCCGCATCAACGAGGCGGCGGGCGTGCTGGCCGCCCCGGCCGCCCGCGCCGTCATCGGCACGGACGCCGACGCCATCGTCAAGGCCGCCGCTGCTGTTGTCGCCAAGGCGGGCGAGACCGACGCGGCGGCCGGCGATGCCGCGCGGATCGACGCCACGATGGCCGAGCTGGCGGCGATGCTGGAGGCGATGGTGCCGCTCTCCGACACCATCGCCAGCAAGACGGCGATCGAGGCCGACCGGGCGCGGTCGGCCGTGCTCGACCTCCGGCGGCTGACGCGGCAATACCTCATCGCCGGCTTCCTCGCCGTGTTCACGCTGACCCTTCTCGCCAGCGGCCTGATCGGCCACCGCATCTCGACGCGGACGGCGCTGCTCGCCCGGCAGATGCGCGCCCTGTCGGCCGACGATCTCACGGTGCCGATCTCGGTGTTCCGCTCGCGCGACGAACTCGGCGAGATGTCGCGGGCACTTGGCGTATTCCGCGAGGCGATTGGCCGCCGCAACCAGCTCGAAGCGGCGGCAAGGTTGCGCGAGGTCGATAAGGCGGCCGAGATCGAGGCGGTGCGGGCGCTGATCGCCGGATTCCGGCGCGACGTCGACGACACGCTGGTGAAGCTCACCGTGGCCTCGGACGCCCTCGACGGCTCCTACCGGATACTGGTCGATCACGCACAGGCGGGCACCGACGCCACCCGCGACGCTACGACCCGCGTGTCCACGGCAAAGAGCGAGGTCTCCAAGACGGCGGCGTCGATCGGCGAGATTTCCGGCGCCGTCGACGAGATCGCCCAGCAGGCGACCACGGCGGCCGGGGCGACGCAAGCGGCCATCTCGGTCGCCGATCGCACCACCGAGCACGTGGAGCTGCTGACCGACAACACGGCGCGCATTTCCGCCGTCGCCCAGCTGATCCGCGACATCGCCTCGCAGACCGACCTCCTGGCGCTTAACGCCACCATCGAGGCAGCGCGGGCCGGCGAGGCCGGCAAGGGCTTCTCGGTGGTCGCCGCCGAGGTGAAGCGTCTCGCCGACACCACGTCGAAGGCCACCGAGGAGATCACCGCCGAGGTGCTGTCGATCCAGGAGGCGACGACGGTGACGCGCGGCTCGATCCAGGAGATGCGGCGCCGCGTGTCGGAGATCGCCGAAACGACGCAGGCGGTGGCCGCCGCCGTCGAGCAGCACAACGCCACCATGCACGGCGTCACCGACGCGGTGAGCAAGGCCGAGGCGAGCGCCGAGGTCGGCATGCGGTCGATGGGTGTCGTCGAGGCCTCGCAGAGCGGCACGCGCAGCGGCCTGCAGGAGGTCGCCGACGCTGCGGCAGAGGTGCGCGGGCTGGCCGGCTCGCTCGGCGCACGCATCCAGGCTTTCCTGGAGAGCGTCGTCGCCGGCGAGCCAGTGTCCGACGGGGAGGCGCCTGCCGAAGCGCGCACCGGCTGAGCTGTCGGCACGCCGCTGCCTTTCAACGGTAGTCCGGCGCGGCGATTTCGGCCACCGCCGTCCAGAGATGATAGATCGAGCTGCCCGGCACCGACGGCGCGTTGAAGCGGCCGGCGAGGTCGAAGCAGTCGCGCCAGGGGCCGTCGTCGCTCGGCGCCAGATAGTCGTCGGCGATGGCCGCCGCCAGCGCCCCGGCGTCCCGGCGCCGGCCGGTCACCAGATAGGCCTTCAGCAATTCGGCCTGCAGCCACAGCCGGCGGGCGTCCTTCATCTTGCCCGACATCGTCACCTCGTCGGCGAGGAAGGGCGTGCCGGGTGCCCGGCCGACGGCAAGCGCCCGGTCGAGCAGTACCATCTTGACGTCGGCGTGGTTTTCGCCGGCAAGGCCGTCGTAGCGGTGCACCAGCCATGTCCATTCGGCCATGTGGCCGGGATCGAGCCGGTCGGAGCCGTAGGCATCGTCAAGCTGCCACTCCGGTCCGAAGAACTCGCGCAGCGTCAGGCTGTCGTCGAGGAAGCGGCTGCGGAACAGCTCGAACAGGGCGCGGGCGCGATCGGCATAGGCCGGGCCGGCGGTCTCCCAGAGCGCGAGACAAGCCTCGAAGAGGTGCATGTGCGGGTTCTGCCGCCGCGGCAGCGTGCCGCGGTCGTCCTCGGCGAAGCCGCCGGCCGGCGCCGCGAGACGGTCGTCGATCGCCATGAGCAGATCGTCGGCGCGGTGGCGGTAGCGGTCGTTGCCGGTGGCCTTGGCGAGCCAGGCGAGCGCCAAGAGCGCGCAGGCCTGATCGTAGAGATCGACCGGCGGATCGGTGACGTCCCGCGTCCGGCGATCGAAGGCGCGGGCATAGCCCGGCCGGCCGTCGGCCGCCCAGGCGACGGCGTCGAGATGGTCGAAGGCGGCCTCCGCCGTGGCCAGCGCACCGGCCGGCGCGAGACCGAGATGGGCGGCATGGGCGAAGGTGTAGATCTGACGTGCCGCCGTGCGGGTGCGGACGATGCCCGACAGCTGAGGCCCGCCGCCGATCTCCAGCCCCTCCATGAACTGGCCGGCCTCGCGGTCGAAGGCGCGGTCGAGCCAGAGGGGCAGCAACTCGTCGAGATAGCGGCGGGTGAAGCGGGAGGTGGACATGCGGCTTCCTGTCTTGCAAACAACGCTGCAACGCCCCAACGCCGCCTTCAGTTCCCGCCGTCCGGAAACGACAAAGCGCCCGAACCGGTCAGGTTTCGAGCGCTCGACGTCGTCTATATCACGTGGGTGGCGCGCGGCGGTCGTCCGATCCTCAGAGATCGAAGGTCCGGTTGGCGCGGCGGCTGAGGTTGCGCTCGCGGGCTTCCAGGTCGTAGCGGTCGCCGGCCTCGTTGAGATAGGCCAGATCGCGCTCGGCAGGGGTGGGGCCGCGGAGGAGCTTGGCGGTGCGCTTGAGGGTGGCGAACATCTCGGTCTTCCTTTCCTGGACCGGAGGCTTCCGGTCCGTTTCTCTGTTCTCTCTTGACGCTCTCAATATAAGCCCGGCACCCGCCGCCGCCTAATCGCAACTTCTGAAAGCAACTTTCAGTTTCTCTATATGGAGAACTCCGGTGCCCTGGATATTGCGCTCGGCGTCGCCGCCGCCTTTTCCCTCTTCAGCCGCCGCGACAGCCCGTCGACGACGCTGTAGACCGCCGGTACGACGACGAGGCTGAGCAGCGTCGACAGCGCGAGGCCGCCGATCACCGTGAGACCCATCGGCCGGCGGAAGCTCGGGTCACCGCCGGAGAGGCCGAGCACCACCGGCGCCATGCCGCCGATCATGGCCAGCGTCGTCATCACCACCGGCCGCGCTCGCTTGTGGCAGGCGTCGATCAGCGCATCCAGCCGGCTTTGCCCGGCCAGCCGTGCGGCGACGGCATATTCGACGATCAGGATGGAATTCTTGGTGACGATGCCGACCAGCATCAGCATGCCGATCGCCGTCGCCATCGAGAAGCTGGTGCCGGTGACCACCAGCGGCAGCAGTGCGCCGCCGAGCGACAGCGGAATGGCGGCCAGGATGGTGAACGGCTGTAGGAAGTCGTGGAACAGCAGCACCAGCACGCCGTAGATGCACAGGACGCCGACCACGAAGGCGAACAGGAAGCCGGAGAACATGCCGTCCATTCGCTCCACCTCGCCCTGGTCGACGAGCCGCACGCCGGCCGGCAGGTCGCGCGCCGCCGGCAGCGCCTTCACCTCTTCGGTCACCGCGCCGATGCTGCGGCCGTTGAGTTCGGCGCTGATGGTGACGTTGCGCTCGCGGTCGAGGCGGGTGATCGCCGTCGGTCCGGTGCGCATGGCGATGTCGGCGACGGCGCCGAGCGCGACGCTGCCATCCTTGCTGCCGACCCTGAGGCTGGCGAGAGCCTCCGGGTCGCTGGCCGTGTCGGCGGGCAGGCGCATGCGGATCGGCAATTGCCGCTCGCCGAGGTTGAGCTTGGGCAGGTTGGCGGCATAGTCGCCGGCCGAGGCGATGCGCACGGCGGCGGCGATGGCGACCGGCGTCACGCCGAGGGCGCCGGCGCGGGCGAGATCCGGCACCACGGCGACTTCCGGCGCCTCCAGCGCCGCCGTCGAGGTGACCGCCCCGAGGCCCGGTATCGTCCTCATGCCGCTTTCGATGGCTCCGGCGGCATGGCCGAGCGCCACCGCGTCGTTGCCGGCCAGCACCACGTCGAGCTTGACGCCGTCGGCGCTGCCGCCGACCGCGACGCGCACGCCCGGCAGGACGGCCAGAGCGTCGCGGATGTCCTGCTCGATCATCTGCTGCGAGCGCGGGCGTTTCCCGTAGGGCGTCAGGTCGACGGTGAAGAGAGCGCTGGTCACGTCGGCATTCGCCACCGCGTCCGGCCCGGCGCCGGCCACCGCGCCGGTGCCGACTCGCGTCAGCACCGAGCGGACGTCGGGCACGGCACCGATCAGCACCGCCGCCCGCCGCGCCATTGCGTCGGTGGCGGCAAGACTGCTGCCCGGCTGCAAGGTGATCTGCACCGTGGTCTGGGCGATGTCGGACGGCGGCACGAAGGCGGTGTCGAGCAGCGGCACCAGTCCAAGGGAGGCGCCGACGAACAGGGCGGCGGCGACCAGCGTCACCGCGCGATGGCCGAGACAGAACCGGACGAGCCGCAGGTAGGCGCGCATGATCGGGCCGTCGGCGACCGGCACCCGATCGGCCTTGGGCTTCAGCAGCCTGGCGGCCATCATCGGCGTCAGCAGGCGGGCGACCAGCAGCGAGGCCAGCACCGCCGCCGAGGCGGTGATGCCGAACTGGCGGAAGATCAGGCCGGGCACGTCGCCGATGAAGGCGGTGGGCAGGAACACGGCGACCAGCGTCAACGTGGTGGCGACCACGGCGAGGCCGATCTCCTGCGTCGCGGCGATGGTCGCCTCGCGCGGCGTGCCGCCGTTCCTGAGATGCCGCTCGATGTTCTCGACCTCGACGATGGCGTCGTCGACCAGCACGCCGATCACCAGCGACAGGGCGAGCAGCGATACGCCGTTGAGGCTGAAGCCGAACCATTCCATCGCCAGGAAGGCCGGGATCAGCGCCAGCGGCAGCGCCGCCGCCGCGACCAGCGTGGCGCGAAGCGAGCCGAGGAAGGCCCAGACCACCAGCACGGCCAGCCCGACGCCCTCGTAGAGCATGTGCATGGAGGCATGGTAGTCGTTGAGCGTGGCGTCGACGGTGGTCGTCGCCTCGGCGAGCCGCATCTCCGGATGGTTGGCGGCGAGGCGGGCGACGGTGGCACGGGTGCCTTCGGCGACGTCGATGTCGGAATAGCCGTTGGAACGCTTGATCTCGACGGCGATCACCCCCTCAACGCCGTGATAGGCAAGGCTGCTGCGGTCGGCGTGTGAATCCTCGACCGTGGCGACTTCGCCGAGCGGCACCGAGGCGCCGCCGAGGAGCGGCAGGGGCAAGGCGCTGAGGGCGTCCACGCCGTCGGCGGCGGCGGTGAGGCGGATGGTGCTGCGGCTCATCGTCGTCTCGACGCGGCCGCCGGAGGCGTCGATCTGCGCGGCGCGCAACCGCTCGGCCACATCGCCGATCGTCAGGCCGAAGGCGGCGAGCCGCGTCGGATCGACGGTGACCGCCACCTCGCGGTCGACGCCGCCGAGGCGGGCGATGTCGCCGACGCCCGGCACCGAGCGCAGGGCGCGGGTAAGGTCGTTGTCGACGAACCAGCTGAGCGCCGCCTCGTCGAGCCGGTCGGAGGCGGTGGTGAAGACGATCAGCGGCGTGTCCTGCACGGTCTGGCGGGAGACGCCCGGCGTTTCCATGTCGGCGGGCAAGTCGGCCCGGACGCCATCGACGGCGTTGCGGACCTCTTCGAGCGCCGCCTGCGGGTCCTTGTCGATCTGGAACTCGACGATGATGGAGGCGCGGCCGTCGTCGATGCGGGTGGTGATGTGGTTGAGCTTGCTGAGCGTCCCCACCTTGTCCTCGATCTTGCGCACCGCGTCGGTTTCGAGCTGGTCGGGCGCCGCGCCGTCCAGCCGGCAGTCGATGAACACCAGCGGCAGGTCGAGGTCGGGGAAGCTTTGTACGCCCAGCCGCGAGAAGGAGATCAGGCCGCCGGTGAGCAGCAGCACGAACAACAGGACGACCGGCACCGGATTGCGAACGGCCCAGGCGGAGATATTCATGGCGTCACCTCGATGGCGGCGATGGCGACGGCGGCGCCGTCGAACAGGAAGGCGACGCCGCTCTCGGCCACCGCCGTTGCGGCATCGAGGCCGGAGACGATCTCGACGCGGCCGCCGCGCCGGGCGCCGGTGACGACGGCGCGGCGCGTCACCTTGCCGTCCGGCGCCACGGCGAACACGAAGCTGCCGCCGTCTTTGAGCAGCAACGCGCTGTCGGGCAGGGTCGGCACGTCGCGCCGGCCGGTCTCGATGCCGCCGGCGAAATAGGAGCCGGGGCGGATCTCGCCGGTGGCCGGCAGGTCGACGTAGACCGTCGCCCGGCCCGAGGCGGCGTTCAGCGTCGGCGCCACCAGACGCACCATGCCGATGGCGATACTGCGATCGCCTTCGACCAGCGTTGCCGTCATGCCGCGACCGACGCGGGTGGCGGCATCGGCCGCCACCTCGGCCCGCCACTCCACCCGGTTGCGGCGGAGGAGGCGATAGAGTTCCGACCCGGCCGGGACCACCGCGCCGAGCACGGCAGGCCGCGCCGAGACGACGCCGTCGTCGGGGGCGCGCAGCGTCGCCTTGTCGAGCCGCAGTCGGCGGGCCGAAAGCTCCGCCTCGGCCGCGGCGGCGTTGGCGGCGGCGATCCGTTCGTTGACGCCGGCCGCCTCCAGCTCGCGTTTCGACTGGCCACCGCTCGAACCGAGCAGTTCCGCCCGCCGGGCGTCCGACCGCGCCAGTTCGAGGGCAGCGCGGGCGCTGTCGAGCGCCGCCTCTCCGGCGGCGACGGCGGCCTTGAGCTGATCGTCGGCGAGGCGGGCGACCACCTGTCCCCTGGTCACGCTGTCGCCGACGTCGACCAGCAGTTCGTCGACGCGATAGTCGCCGATTTCGGTGGCGATCGACGCTTCGCCCCAGGCGGCCACCCAGCCGGCGGCCGGGATGGTGTCGGTCCAGCTCTGTTGCTCGGCGTGGATCGGCCGCACCGTCAGTATGGGCCGCTCGCCGGCCACGGCATCGCGGCTGGTGGCAAGAGCGAGTGGAACGATCAGCGCCAGCAGGGCGGCGGCTCGGAGTTGCATGTTGGTCTCCGTCAATGGATGGACTCGGCCGGCGCCGCCTTCGGCATCAGCGCCACCAGCGGCAGGCTGAGTACCAGAAGGCCGGCGATGGCCGCGAGGCAGGCCGTCAGGGCGCCGGCGCCGCCGAAGGCGGTCCTGCCGGCCAGAAAGGCGGAACTCATGGTCGCCATGCCGGCGCTGGCCGCCAGTTGCTGGATGGCGCTGAGCGAACCGCTGGCGCTGCCGGCCTCATCCGGCGAGGTGTCGCCGAGCGCGATGTCGTAGATGGTGCCGAAGCAGCTGCCCATGCCGAGCCCCAGCACGAACAGCGCTGCCGAGAGGCCGAACGTGCCGCTGCCGTCCTGGAGGGCCAGCGCCAGCAGCGCTGCCCCGACCAGCGTGATGAACAGCCCGGCGGTGACCAGCTGGCGGCCGAGGCGCGGGATCAGCGCCATGCCGGCCGCCGAGGCGACGACGATGCCGAGGGTCATCGGCACCATGCGCAGGGCCGCTGCCGATGGCGACACGCCGAGCGTGCCTTGCAGGAACAGCGACACGATGAAGACGAGGCCGTTCACCGCCGCGAAAAAGACGAAGCCGACGACGAGACCGGAGACGAAGCCGCGGCTGCGGAACAGCGACGGCAGGATCAGCGGATCGGCCGCCGTCGCCTGCCGCCAGCCGAAGGCGGCAAACAGCACCAACGCCGCGCCGATCAACAGGCCAGGCACCCCCATCCATCCCGAGCTGGCGCCGTCGATCAGGCCATAGATCGCCGCCAGCATGGCAAGGCCGAGCAGCAAGGAGCCGGGGCCGTCGAGGCGGACCGCCGGCCGGGCGGCGGTCTCCGGCAGCACCTTCAGGGCGGCGACGAAGCCGAGGCCGCCGAGGACGATGTTGATCAGGAACATCGGCCGCCAGCCGAGACCCAAGATGTCGGCATCGATGATCAGGCCGCCGACGATCGGTCCGGCGATGGCCGAGAGACCGAGCACCGGCCCGAAGGCGCTGAAGGCCATGCCCAACTGCTCGCGCGGGAAGGTGGTGGTCAGGATGGCCATGCCTTGCGGGATCAGCAGCGCCCCGAAGGCGCCCTGCGCGAAGCGGGCGACGATCAGCGGGACCGCGCCGGTCGACAGGCCGCAGGCGAGCGAGGCCAGCGTAAAGCCGGCGATGCCCGTCAGGAACAGCCGGCGCTGTCCGTAGCGGTCGCCGAGACGGCCGCCCAGCACCAGGAACACGCCGAGCGCCAACGCATAGGCGGTGCCGAGCCAACTGACGAAGGCCTCGCCGCCGCCGAGGTCGCGGGCGATCGATGGGGCGGCGATACTGGTGAGCGTGCCGTCGATGAGGTCGAGCATATCGGCGGCGAGCACCACGGCGAGGATGGCGACAAGGCTGGGGCCCCGGATCTGGCGGGAAGACGACAAAGAACTATCCTTTCCGCCGGCGTGTGTGCGGCCGGCATCCGGAAAACGACAAGATTTCAGCGTTCGCGGACGCTGGGGCATCCGCGGCGGGCGATTTCGGTCAGGAGAAAACGGATGTCGGCGTCAGCCGCCGGCAATCAGCTTCGTCGGAACACCGGCGGATGGTCTCCCGGCACCGGCGGGGTGGCGGCGAGCACGCCGTCGATCAGCACGTTGACGGCCCAGTCGAAGCGCTGGATGCCGTCGCCGCCGAACAGCAGCAGCGGATCGATTGCCGCGAGGTTGGGATAGAGGACGGGATCCGCCGCCTCGATGGCATCCGCCGTGGCGGCGATCTTGCTCTCGTGCCGGTCGGAACTCTGCTCGGCCGCCGTGGCGGTCGCAAAATGCATCATCAGGTCGATCGCCCATGCAGCAGAGGCGTCCGCCACGCCGCCCTGCCGCAGCAGCTTCAGCAGCGTATCGGCCATCCGCAGTGAATTCGGGCCATTCGATCGGGCGAACAGCGACAGCCGGGCAATGCCGGGATGGCTGTAGAGTCGCTCGGTGTAGGTCATCAGCAGCCGGACCAATTGTCTCCGCCAGTCGGCCGCGTCGACGGCTGGGCCCGGACGTTCGGCGGCAGCTTCCGGAACGCCTGCTATCAGCGCGTCGAGCAGTTGCGCGTGCAGGTCCTCGGTGTTGCGGACGTAGACGTAGAGCGAGGCCGGACCGGTATCGAGGCGACTGGCGATGGCCCGCATCGTCACCTTCTCGATACCCTCCTCGTTGAGCACGGCCAGCGCGGTGGCGACGATCAGCTCGCGCGTCAGCGCCGCCTTGGCGGGGCGGTCGCGGCGGCTGACGGGACGAGCGGAGGGGAATGACGATTTCAGTGCCATGTCGGCCTTATAACGAACACGTTCGTTACGATCAAGTTCGATCTGCTGTCAGCATGCAAAAATCACCCCGGACGGCTAACGGTGCATGACATGCGGCGTCGAACCCGGCGCTCGTCGTCGAGGCGGTCATTGTTCATCTCCGGGCGCGTCCGTTTCGTGCGGAGTGAGGTTGTCGGATGCGCGCTTGAGCAAGGACAGCAACAGGCTGGCGTCGTCCGCGCTGAAGCCGGCAAGAAGGCGCTCGTTGCCTTTCAGAAGAATGGCCTTGCTGCGGGGCAGGACTTCCTGGCACGCCGCGGTGAGTTCTATCAGCTGTATGCGCCGGTTGGCGGGGTGGGGCCGGCGGCGGATCAGGCCGTCGCGCTCGAGGCGCACCAGGGTTTGCGCCATGGACGGCTGTTCGACGTGGAGCAACCGCGCCAGATCCGCCTGCGTCATTGCGGCTCCCGACTTCAAAGCCGCCAGTACCGGCAGACTGCCGATCCCCACTCCGAGAGGGCGCAGCTCGGCCTCCGCCAGACGCGTCAGCTCCTTCGCCACCTGCTTGACGAGGAAGGATGGCGTGCTCAGCGGATCGAATTCGCTATCTTCGGGATCGTTGCGCGTTTCCAATTGCATCCATCCTCAAGCCATATAATAGGTACCTATTACATCATGCCTGCCGAATGGTCAAGCCGGTTCGATCCCGGTTGAGACAGGCACGCCCGTCAACCGATCCGTCCGGTCGATGAATGGTCGCAGGAGGGGCGATGCGGTCGGGGCTGTTGCCCAAGCCTGGCAGCAGGCGTCGACGATGGCGCCCTGGTCGTCGAGGGCGCGCGAGGCGGGTCTCCTGAGGACGAGCCGCAGACGTTCGCGCCGATTGGCATCCGCGCCGTGGGGCGGCCCCGACGTTGCGGCCGCCGGAACGGCCGGGTGCCGCGAGGAAGCGGTTCAGCGGCCTTTTCGTCCCCTGGCGATCTCGGCGGCATCGAGGGCGATCAGTCTTTCTTCGTCCGTCGGAATGACCAGCGCGACTGGTCCGTCGGTCTCGCTGATCCTCCCCTCGCGACCGCCCGTCTGCTGCCGGTTGGCGGCCTCGTCGAGCCGGATTCCCAACAGCTTCAGGCGCGACAGGATGGCCGCCCGCAGGCCGGGCGCGTTCTCGCCGATGCGGCCGGTGAAGGCGATCGCGTCGAGCCGGGGCAGCGTTGCCGCGAGGCCGCCGATGGTCCTGGCCGCGCGGTGGACGAACACCTCCAGGGCCTCGCGCGCGCCGGCATGACCCTCGGCGGCCGCCTTTTCCAGCACGCGGCAGTCGCTCGACAGTTCCGACAGGCCGAACAGGCCGCTTTCGAGGTTCACCATGGCCTCGATGGTATCGAGATCCATGCCGCGCGCCCGCGCGATGTAGAGGATCGTCCCGATGTCGACATCGCCCGAGCGGGTTGCCATGACCAGCCCTTCGGTGGGGGTCAGTCCCATCGAGGTGTCGACGCTGCTGCCGTTCAGCACGGCGGTGGCGGAGGCGCCGTCGCCGAGGTGAACCACCACGAGGCCGTGATCGCCGGGGTCGAGTCCCAGCAGATCGACGGCCCGCATCGACGCGAAGCGGTGGGAGATGCCGTGAAAGCCATAGCGCCGCACGCCCAGCTCGCGGCGGTGGCGCAACGGCAGGGCATAGAGATAGGCGGCGGGCGGGATCGTCTGGTGGAAGGTCGTCTCGAACACCGCCACGTGGCAGGCATCGGGCAGCACGTCCCGCGCCGCCCGGATGCCGGCGAGGCTGGCCGGATTGTGCAGGGGGGCGAGCGCCGAACAGGCATCGATGCCGGCGAGCACGTCGTCGGTCACCTCGACCGGACGGCTGAAGCGCTCGCCGCCGTGCACCACCCGGTGCCCGACCGTGCCGATGCGGTCGAGCAGGTTGCGCCCCTCCAGAAAGGCCACCAGTCCGGCAAATGCCTTGGCATGGTCGGCATTGGCGATGGCGGCGCGGGACATTCTGTCCTGGCAGTCGATGCGGATGCTGGCGTCCGGGGTGCCGAGCCGATCGGCATGGCCGCGCAGGCAGGCGGCCGTCTGTCCCTCGCTCCAGAGCGCGAATCTCAGCGACGAGAGACCGCAGTTGACGACGAGGAGCATGGGCGACGTCTCGTTCATGGACCAGCGGTCTCCTTGCGCAAGGCGGTGGTTGCCGTCAGCGTTCGACGCACAGCGCGACGCCCATGCCGCCGCCGACGCACAGCGTGGCGAGGCCGCGCGCCGCGCCGCGCCGCCGCATCTCGTGGAGAAGCGTCACCAGGATGCGGGCGCCCGAGGCGCCGATCGGATGGCCGAGGGCGATCGCCCCGCCGTTGACGTTGGTCCTGTCCGGGTCGAGGCCGAGGTCGCCGCTCACCGCCACGGCCTGCGCCGCGAAGGCTTCGTTGGCCTCGACGAGGTCGAGGTCGTCCACCGTCCAGCCGGCCTTGGCCAGCGCCTTGCGGCTGGCCGGCACCGGACCGATGCCCATGATGGCCGGATCGACGCCGGCGACAGTGCCGGCGGCGATGCGGGCGAGCGGTTCGATGCCGCGCGCCCGGGCCGCCGCCTCGGTCATCAGCACCAGGGCGGCGGCGCCGTCGTTGAGGCCGGAGGCATTGCCGGCGGTGACGACGCCGTCCCTGACGAACGCCGGCTTCAGTTTGGCCAGCCCCTCGAGCGTCGTGTCGGCCCGGATGAACTCGTCTTCGGAGAACACCACGTCGCCCTTGTGGCCGGCAATCGTCACCGGGACGATCTCGTCGGTAAACCGGCCGGCGGCCCGGGCGGCGGCGGCGCGGGTCTGCGACCGGCAGGCGAAGGCGTCGAGTTCGGCGCGACTGAGGCCCCATCGGGCGGCGATGGTCTCGGCGGTCTGGCCCATGTGATAGTTGCCGAAGGCGTCCCACAGGCCGTCGGTAATCATGGTGTCGATCATCTCGGCATTGCCCATCTTGACGCCCGACCTGAGATGCAGGGCGTGGGCGGCCCGGCTCATGCTCTCCTGGCCGCCGGCCACCACCACCTCGGCGTCGCCGGCCTTGATCATCTGCGCCGCCGCCAGCACCGAGCGCAGGCCCGATCCGCAGACCTGGCTGATGCCGAGCGCCGCGGTTTCGACCGGAAGGCCGGCCGCCAGTGCCGCCTGACGGACCGGGTTTTGCCCCTGGCCGGCCACCAGCACCTGCCCGAAGACGACCTCGTCGACGTCGGCCGGCGCCACCGAGGCCCGCTCCAGGGCGGCGCGGATGACCGTCGCGCCAAGGTCCGGCGCGCCCACCGGGGCAAGCGTGCCGTTGAAGGAGCCGATGGCGGTGCGGGCCGCCGAGGCGATGACGACGTTGGACATGGGACGGGACCTTTTGATGCAGTCATACGGATGGAAGGCCGGGAGATGGATTGCGAGGCGTGGCTCGCCGCCCGACCGCCACTCATGGCCGGCCGGGCGACGTCGCGCGGGCTTCAGGCCACCGGCGAGGTGTCGGTGATCCAGAACAGGATCACATTGAGGATGGCGATGGCCGCCAGCAGCGAGTAGGCTCCGACGTAGCCGCCGAGGTAGGTCAGCCCGAAGGCGAGGATGGCGTAGGCGCAGCAGCGGATGACGCCCTGGATCGGCTGGATCACCCCGAAGGCGGTAATGAAGGCGCCACGCGGGAACTTCTCGGCGACGATCGACGTCGTGAGATTGGTAGCGCCGCCGAAGGACAGGCCGATCATGCCGAGCGACAGCCACAGCGTCACGCTGTTAAGCTCGAACATGTTGAGGATCACCGCCACGAACCACCACAGCGAGTAGACGATGAGGCCGGCCTTGGTGCTGACCTTCTGGCCGAGCCAGCCCCAGACATAGGCGCCGGGCACGCCGATGAAGGCGGCGATCGACATGTACATGATCGCCGTTTCCAGCGGATAGCCGAGCGCCATCAGCCGCGGCACCAGTTGCGACAGCACGCCCACCAGCACCACGTAGATGCCGCCCGACCCGAGGGCGATCGTCCAGACGTCGCGCATGCCGAGCAGTTGCAGCGAGGTGTAGGGGCAGACGTAGGCTTCCTGTTCGGCGCGGGAGCGGTCGAGTTCCTCGCGGCTCATCGGCTGGTTGTCGGGCGTGCAGCCACGCTCCTCCGGGGTGTTGGTGATGAACGCCGCCACCAGGGCGACCAGCACGATCATCGCCGCCGAGACGACCCAGAAGCCCTTCTCGACGCCGAACACGGCGAAGAAGGTGGCCAGCATCGGCACGAACAGCGCGGTCGACATGGTCTGGCCCATGGTGACCCAGCCGAGCGCCAGGCTCTTCTTCTGGGGGAACCAGTTGGCGATCAGCGTCATGCCGCCGACGTAGGCGTAGCCGGAGCCGAAGAAGCAGACGCCGGCAAACAGCAGCACGAAGGCCGAGATCGAGCCAAAGGTACCGAGCAGGCCGAAGCAGACGGCGCAGGCCACCAGGCAGACCATGATCGTCGCCTTGGCGCCCTTCCATTCGATGGTCTTGGCGCAGAGATAGGCGGCGACGATGGAGCCCCAGGAGGCGGGCGTCGCCCAGAACAGCAGCGTCGTCTTCTCGATGGAGAAGTGTTCCGACAGCACGGGAACGATGATGTTCAGACCGTGGACCTGCACGCCGGCGCCGATCCACAGCATCAGCCCTTCCAGGATGACGATCGTCCAGCCCCAGCGGCCGAAGCTCGACCGGGCGTCGGGGGCATTGATGGGTACGGTGGCCGCATTGGCCGTCTGTTGGCTCATGGCATTTACTCCCTTGGTGGTGTCCCGGCCCTGGCCATCGATCCCCGATCATGCCCGGCACCGGCCAGCCTTTTCGGCGGACGAGCGCTGGCGCTTCCGGAACCGACGGTTCCGAATCGGGAAGGGTGCAGCCTTCGGAGCGAGGGGTGATCGGCCGTCGGGCCGGGGTTCAGCGTGTCAGTTGTCGCCCGCCGTGACGGGCCGGGTGTCGGTCTTCCAGATGAGGATCATCGAGATCAGCGCGATGACCAGCAGGATGGAGTAGGCTCCGGCGAAGCCGCCGAAGTGGCTGAGGCCGAAGGCGAGCACCGCGAAGGCGCAGCATCTCACGATCGACTGGATGGGATTGACCACGCCCCAGGCCTTGACGAAGGCGCCGCGGGGGAACTTCTCGGCGACGATCGACATCGACAGGTTGGTCGCGCCGCCGAGCGCCTCGCCGATCATCGCCAGCGAAATCCACATGGTGACGGTGTTCAGCTCGAAGATGTTGAGGGCGAGCGCCACCGCGTACCAGGCGAGATACAGCATGGCGCAGCGCTTCACGCCCAGCCTCTGGCTGAGCCAGCCCCACATGTAGGCGCCGGGAACGCCGAGCATCGCCGCCACCGACATGTAGAGGATGGCCGTTTCGAGCGGCAGGCCCATGGCCACCAGGCGGGGCACGAACTGCGACAGCAACCCGACGATCACGATATAGAGGCCGCCGAACGACAGGCCCATGAACCAGACGTCCCGCATGCCCAGCAGCTGGCGGACGGTGAAGCTGCTTTTCTGCTGGTCCTGCTCGCGGCGCGAACGGGCGATTTCCGCCTGGGTCATCGGTATGTTGTCGGGGGCGCAGTGAAAATCCTCCGGCTTGTCGGCGGCAAAGCGCCAGACGACCAGGAACACCACCGCCATCAGCGCCGTGATTCCCCAGAAGCCGTGCTGGACGCCGAAGGTGGCAAAGCAGAAGGCGACGAAGGGCACGTAGGTCGCCGTCGAGAAGGTCTGCCCCATGGTGGCCCAGCCGAAGGCAAGGCCCTTCTTGCGCGGGAACCAGTTGGTGACCAGCGCCGGGCCGCCGACATAGGCAAAACAGCTGTCGAAGAAGCAGACGATGGCGAACAGGGTCACGAAGCCCGCCATGCTGCTCGCCGAGCCCAGGAAGCCAAAGGCGATGCCGCCGCAGGCAAGGCTGAACAGGATCAGGAATTTGGGGCCCTTGATGCCGCAGATCCAGGCGCCGACGAACCCGGCCAGGATCGACGCCCAGGAGGCCGGCGTCGCCAGGGCGAGCAGCTCGGTGTAGTCGAGCGAATAGGTCTGCGACAGCGCCGGCAGGATGACGTTCAGCCCATGCACCACCGAGCCGGAGGAAATCCACAGCAGCGCCGCTTCGATGAGGATGATCGACCAGCCGCGCCGGCCGAAATTGCTGCGCCGGTCGAACCGATCGTCGATCGCCTGTTTGGAGTCGTCTCCAGCCGCCGTCATCGTGCTCATGGTCCCCCCAAGGGTGCCTTGGCGCTCTTCGGCCGCCGTGGCGGCGGGAACGCCTGTCTGATTGTCGCCTCGCTCCGGGCGAGGGTCCCGTCCGGAGCTTGCGGCGGGAGTTCCTCCTCCCCGCCGGTCGTCGGCACGCACCGGACGACGTGCCGCAAGTCTCCCTCAGGCTGCCATGACCGCGAGGTCGTCGGCCACCAGTAGCTCCGGCTCGATCTGCCGGCGGATGTCGTCCGGCGTCAGTCCTTCCAGCAGCTCGCGCAGTACCAGACCGTCGTCGGTGACGTCGATGACGCATTGCTCGGTGACGATATGGTCGACGCAACTCTGGCCGGTGAGCGGGAAGGAGCAGTCCTCGACGATCTTCGGCTGGCCCTTGGCGGTCAGTTCCATGGTGACGATCACCGTGCGGGCGCCGTTGACGAGGTCCATGGCGCCGCCCATGCCGACCATCTTGCCGGGCCGGGCCCAGTTGGCGAGATCGCCGCGCCTCGACACCTGCAAGCCGCCAAGCACGGTCGCCGCCAGGCGACCGGAGCGGACGATGCCGAAACTGTCGGCGCTGTCGAAGACGCTTGATCCCGGCACCGGAACGAAGCGCATGGCATTGGCGTTGGAGAAGCTCTCGACGCGCTGCAGCCCCTCGGCCGCCGGACCGACGCCGATCAGCCCGTTCTCGGTGTGGAACATCACGCCGGGCGCGGCATAGTTGTTGCAGAGGCTGGGAATGCCGATGCCCAGGTTGACGATGTCACCCGAGGAAAAGTAGGCGGCGGCGCGGCGCGCCATTCTGTGGCGAATATCCATGACAGTTCCTCAGGCAACCAGAATCATGTCGACGAAGACGCCGGGGGTCACCACCCGGTCCGGCTCGATCTCGTCGAGTTCGACCAGATGGTCCGCTTCCGCCACGGTGATGGCCGCCGCCCTGGCGACCAGCGGATTGAAGTTCCGCGACGTGCCCCGGTAGGTGAGGTTGCCGTAGGGGTCGGCGGAATGGGCGCGCACCAGCGCCACGTCGCCGCGCAGGGCCGGCTCCAGCAGCCACGCCTCGCCGTCGACCTCGATGATCTGCTTGCCCTTTTCGGCGACGGTGCCGAGGCCGGTCTTGGTCAGCACGCCGCCGAGGCCGGCGCCGCCGCAGCGCAGGCGCTCGGCGAGGCTGCCCTGCGGGATCAGCGTCACCTCGATCCGGCCCGCCTCGACGGCCGCCACCGTCTCGGTGTTCATGCCGATGTGCGAGCCGATGACCCGGTCGACGCGGTCGTTGTGGATCAGCCGGCCGATGGTGAGGTCGGCGTCGCCGGTGTCGTTGGACAGCAGCGTCAGATGGCGGGCGCCGCTGTCGAGCACGCAGTCGATCAGGCCGTTGGGGACGCCGTGATTGGCGAAGCCGCCGACGACGATGGTCTGGCCGTCGCGGAACAGGGCGACGATCTCGTCCTTGGTTCTGTATTTGCCGGACATCGGTCAGTCCCTTTCCAGAAGCACGGCGACACCCTGGCCGCCGCCGACGCAGAAGGTCACGACGGCGCGGCCGAGGTCGCGGCGCCGCATCTCGCGCACGGTGCGGGCCACCAGCACCGCGCCGGAGCCGGCGAGCGGATGGCCGATGGCGATGGCGCCGCCGTTCGGATTGACCTTGTCGATATCCATGCCGATGTCGCGGATGCAGGCGATCGACTGGGCGGCGAACGCCTCGTTGAGTTCCCACAGGTCGATGTCGGCGACCGCAAGGCCGTTCTGGACCAGCAGCTTGCCGACCGCCGCCACCGGGCCGATGCCCATGACGTTGGGATCGACGCCGGCCACCGCGTAGCCGCGGAACACGGCGAGCGGCTCCGCCCCGAGGGCGCGGGCGGTGTCGCGGTCGACGATCACCATGGCGCCGCCGCCGTCCGACATCGGCGAGGAATTGCCGGCGGTGACGAGGCCGTCGGGCTTGAAGGCCGGGCGCAGGGCGGCGAGCTGCTCCAGCGAGCAGTCGGCGCGCACCGACTCGTCACGGCCGACGACGACGGCCGTTCCCTTCGGCCCCTTGACTTCGATCGGCACGATCTCGTCGTCGAAGCGTCCCGCCGCCCAGGCTTCGGCGGCAAAGCGGTGGCTGCGCACGGCGAACGCGTCCATCTCCTGCCGGCCGATCCCCCAGCGCGCGGCGATGTTTTCCGCCGTGATGCCCATGGAAGGATTGCCGATCCGGTCGGGACTGGTGTGGATGTCGACGAAGCGCGGCGGCATCACCGAATAGGCCGTCTCGCATTTCTCCAGCGAATAGGTGCGGCGGCTGTCGCTCTCCACGCCGCCCGCCACGATGACGTCGGCAAAGCCGGCCATGATCTGCATGGCGCCATAGGCGAGCGCGTTGAGCGAGGCGGCGCACTGGCGGTCGAGCGTGATGCCGCCCACCGACACCGGCAGCCCGGCCTCTAGGGCCACCATGCGCCCCATGTTGTTGATCTCGTTGTTCATCAGGTTGGCGAACACCACGTCGTCGATGCGCTCGGGGTCGATGTTCGCCCGCCTGACCGCCTCGCGAACCGCCGCCGCGCCCAGCACGTGGGCGGGCACCGGCGCCAGGGCGCCGCGACAGCGGCCCACCGGCGTGCGAACGGATGAAATAATGACTGCGTCTCTCATGAACTCTCTCCGAACAGCCGTGCCGGGTCTGCCCTGGCCGGCCGGATCAGCGGGCGAGGGCGGCAATGCCGAGGATTTCCCGTGCCTCGGCCGAGGTCGCGGCGCTCTTGCCGAACAGGCGGATCGCCTCTGCCGCCCGCTCGACGAGGGCGACGTTGGTCGCCTTGACGCCCTTGGCGAAGTAGACGTTGTCCTCGAGGCCGACGCGGATGTTGCCGCCGAGGGCCAGCGTCGCGAACAGGATCGGCAGATGGTCCTTGCCGATGCCGAAGGCCGACCAGGTGGCTTCCGCCGGAATCTTGCTCTTGAGATAGAGGAGGTTCTCCACGGTGGCCGGCATGCCGCCGAGCACGCCGAGGCAGAACTGGTAGTGTCCGGGCCGCGCCAGCCGCTCGGTCTTCATGAAATACTCGGCAACGCCCAGCATGCCGGCGTCGAAGATCTCGATCTCCGGTTTGACGCCGCGCTTCAGCAGCGTTTCGCCCAGCTCGCCGAGGAATTTCGGGGAATTCATGAACACGCCGCCCGGCATCCAGTTGAACGATCCGGCGTCGTAAGACGCCATCTCGATGCCGTTAAGGCTCGCCACGTGGGCCATGCGCTGGGCGTCGCTAGCGCGGTGGTCGCCGGAGGTGGTGCAGTTGATGACGACGTCGCAATCCTCGTGGGCGCGGATCAGCCGGATCGTCTCGGCGAACCTCTCGGGGTCCATGGTGCCTGCACCCTCGTCGTCGCGCATGTGCAGGTGCACCACCGCCGCGCCGGCCTTCCAGCAGGCATAGGCATCGGCGGCGATTTCCTCCGGCGTCAGGGGAATGAACTCGTTGACGTCCTTGGGGGTGACGGCTCCGGTCAGGGCCACGGTGATGACGACTTTTTCTGGGTGATTCAATTTGGGGCCCCTTCGCTGCCACGCACTTCGATCGGCAAGGTTCGGCGGTTTGGCCGGATAACCTTCCGGATGGGTCGGTCGGCCAGGTCGCCTCCGGTGCGGCGTCTTGCGTGCACCTTTCCGCGACCTGCATTCGGGCCCGCGTTACTTGCTCTGCCCCGTCCTCGACTTGTGCGGGACGATAATCATAAATTTTTGGGAAACTAATTCTTTTTGGGGTGCCGGTAATACCGGAAGCGTATAAACGACCCGGGAGCCGAAAATCCTTTTGTCTTCCGGACGGACGGGGAGGGAAGGTTGCGATGGCCTACGCATTCGTCCCGAAGCGGCTCTCGCGAGCCACCGAAGCATCTTGCCTATCGTGAGGAGGTGGCCATGATCGGGACAACCGGAGGCGGGCAACTTTCCGGCGTGCGGCGGCCGGCCTGCCACTCGGGGCAAGTCGCCTGTCCCGCCGTGAAACGATATGGTGCCGCCTACGCTTGCTTCCCCGCCTTCTGAAAGCCCGCCAATGGACATCAGGCTTCTGCGCGAATTCGTCGTTCTTTCCGAGCAGCTCAACTTCAGCCGGGCTGCCGAACGGCTGAACATGGCTCAGCCGGTGCTCAGCCGGCATGTCAAGCATCTGGAGGAACAGTTCGGGGCGCAGCTGCTCAGCCGGAACACCCACAAGGTGGAGATGACCGACGTCGGCCGGGTGTTCGCGGTCGAGGCGGCCAAGATCGTCGCCCAATACGAGCAGTCGCTCGCCGTCATCCGCGCCTGTCCGGGCGTCAGCCGCCATTCGCTGTCGATCGGCCTGTTGGGCGAGGCGACGCGATCGTTCCTGTCGACCTTCCTGATGGGCTACAGCGAGCGGCATCCGCACGTGGCGATCGACTGCATCGATGGCGGCATCGACACCATCATGGCGCAGGTGGACAAGGGCGACTGCGACCTCGCCTTCGTCATCCGCCCGCGCGGCGGCCGCACGCCGGAGCATCTCAGCCGCTTCAATATCGTCACCGATCCGCTGTGCGTGGCGGTCAACCGCAACCATGTTCTCGGTACCCGCGAGCGGGTCAGCGTGACCGAGCTGGCGGGGTGGCCGATCATCGGCCTCAACCGTCAGGTCTCCCCGATGTCGCACGAGTACAATGCGCACTTCTTCTCGAACCATGGCGTCGAGTACAAGGTCTGGAAGGAATGCGTGAATCTGGAGACCTGCTGCTTCAACGTCGAGTTCAATGATCGCGCGGTGGTGTTGCTGCCGCTGCACCGGCGCTATCTGGTCGGGTCGAACGCCCGCATCGTCATGTTCGAGGAAAGCGATTGCGTCTTCGAGGTCGAGCTGCTGTGGAATGCCGACAACGTCAACCCGAGCCTGCCCGCCTTCCTGAGCGAATTCCGGGATTTCTCGAGCACGTGGAACTGGGAGACGGCTCCGGACGAGCGCGCCGGCGGCCAGATGTCCAGCGCCGGTCCGGTCGCCTGACACCGGCCGATTCTCTTGTTTCCAAAGACATTGAAGCGCGTCCGCCCTGCGGCCGGCCGGGCCGAATGCGTCTTATGCCGTCGCCTATGTCGCGATGGCATAACGAAAGCAACAAAAAGTATTTCTGCGCTCCAGGTCGCGATGATAGTCGTGGCGGCAAGATGAGTGACACGTCATCGAAGCGTCGTCCCGTCTCTGGGGTGTATAGATTGACACCCTGCTTTTCCGCGTCCGGAAACCCGAGGAAAGCCCCGACACGGGCGCTTGTCTCCACGCAGGAGTTGACCATGGTCATCAAGGCAAATTACCCGTCCGATCACGAGCGCAGCAAGCGAACGGTCGAAGCGCACAAGCAGTACGGCACCATTCCGCACATGCCCTTCGAGGAGTATTCGGAACGGCTGAAGCATTGCTTCATCATGAAGCGCGAGAACGGCATCCTGGAGGCCCGCCTTCACACCAATGGCGGCAGCGTGGAGTGGGGCGCGCCGGAGCATCAGGGGCTTCACTATTTCTTCGACTGGGCCGGCCGCGATCCGGAGAACGAAGTCATCATCTTCGGCGGCACCGGCAAGGACTTCTTCAAGGGCATCGGCAAGACCAACGCCAACGGCGAGTGGCAGCCGGCCACCGAGTTCACCTCCAACCCGGCCGAGTCCTGGAAGATGTACGACTTCCAGTTCTATGACGGCACCAACGATATCGAGGGCCAGATCTTCGACATCGAGGTTCCCACCATCGGCGTCTGGAACGGCGCCGCCTTCCACACCGACCTGGTGCTGTTCAACGACATCACGCTCTGCACCGAGGACGCCTGGACCACCGAGATGCACTTCCGCACCAACATGGTGCCGGGCGACGGCATCCAGATCGCCTGGCGCGAGCTGATGGGACGCAAGCGCTACGCCTATGCCGAGCTGACCGGCGAGATCATCACGGCGCGCAAGGCGCTCGCCCTCGGCATGGTCAACGAGATCTGCCCCGATACCGAGTCCGCCTACGCGCGCGCCTGGGAGATCGCCGAGCTGATCATGCGCACCGGCACGCGCACCACGCGCCGCATCACCACTCAGATCCTGCGCCAGAAGTGGAAGGAAGACATTTCCCGCGAGTTGCGGGGCGCCTTCGCCTCCGAGATGTACGTCACCGCCACCGAGCACTCGCCGCACGAGGCCGACTACTGGCAGCGCGCCCACGAGGAGGCGGCTCTCGTCAAGGCGGCCGAGAAGAAGGGCAAGGTCATCCGCCCGCGCGTGGGCGGCGGCCAGGAGGAAGACCCGATCAAGTAACGATCGCCGGCTTCACGCCGTCGCCCCGACAGCACCCCGCCTGCCAGCGCAGGCGGGGTTTTCAGCGTCGTCCGGGTTCCGCGGCAACGTGCAGCATGAAAAAGGGCCGCAAGCGCCTCGGCAGGCGGCTTGCGACCCTTTCGGTTCGTCGGAAGGCTTGGTCAGAGCGTCGCGCCGTTGTCGACCGTCAGGCACTGGCCGGTGACGGCCTTCGACTCGTCGCTGGCGAAGAACAGGATCGCCGCCGCCTGGTCGTCGGTCGTGGCTTCCGGCACCGACAGATCGAAATGACGGGCGGTGATGCCGGGCATTTCCTTGTCGAAGGTGGCGAGCGCCTCCGGCGTGTTGAGTTCGGTCGGCGTCGGGCCGGGCAGGGTCGCGTTGCAGCGGATGCCCTTGCCGGCGAACTGGATGGCGATGTTGCGGGTCAGCGACAGCAGCCCGGCCTTTGCCGAGGAATAGGCAGCACCGGCGAGGCCCCGCGCGCCGATCGACGAGATGTTGACGATGCTGCCGCTCGACCGCGCTTCCATGTGCTTCAGCGCGGCGCGGCAGAGATGGAAGACGCCGGTGAGATCGACGGCGATCACCCGGTCCCACAGCTCGTCCGAGGTGCGGGTGGTCGGCATGTGCCTGTCGGGAATGCCGGCGTTGTTGACCAGAACGTCGATGCGGCCATGGGTGGCGATGGTGAAGTCGACCACCGCCTCGCATCCGGCGCGCGTCGACAGGTCGGCCACCAGATAGTCGGCCCGGCCGCCCGCCGCCTCGATCTCGGCCTTCACTTTCGTGAGGCGGTCTTCCCGCCGGGCCACCAGCACCACGGTGGCGCCCTCCTTGGCGAACAGCTTGGCCGTGGTTTCGCCGATGCCGGAACTGGAGCCCGTGACGATGGCGATCTTTCCTTCCAGTCTTTTCATCTCTGCCTCTCCTTGACGATGAGGACGGATGCTCATCGAACGGAGGGGGCATCGGAAGTTCTTTTTTCTTGGGCGGTCATGCCGGCAGGGCATAACCGTGCCAGCCCCGGCTGGTGGCTCTCGCGTTATGGCCATGTCATCAAGGATTTGTTGCGGATATCGCGATTCCGGATTCGGCAGCTTTGCTGCCGGGTGTCCTGAATCATGAGCTGAAACGGTTAAGTCGTACAATTTTATGCGAACAAGCACTTTTAACAAAAGAAAATTTTAAACCCCCCTCATGTTATAAAAACTTATTCACAAAGCCGGGCAGTCCCCATAATTGGGTTCCAGGAAAATACGTAATGAGCCGTTCTGGCATAAGGGTTCATCTGGTGGCAGACCAGCCGGAGCAGGCCACTCCTTTCCGGCGCGGGCTTCAGGCGCTGGGATTTGCCGTCAATGAGCTGCCGCCCCGTGAGGAAGACATCTCGGAGATCGGGCGGAACGACGTTCTCGTCATCCTGGGCCAGTACGGAGTCGACGCCAACAGTCCCGCCAGGCTGCGCACCCTCTGCGGCGAGCGTCGCGACCGGACGGTGCTGTTTCTGGACAGCATGAAGCCGGATTCCTTCGCGGCCTTCGAGCGGGAGGGCTTCTCCTGCATCAACATGACCACCACCAGGACGACGCAGAACCTCGTCAGCCTGGTGGCGCAGATCGATGCGCACGCCGTCTACCAGGCGTCGCGGACGGTCGCCATGCGGGCGTCGATGACCAACCGGATCGCCGGCTCGGTCGTCGATCTGTTCAGCCGGCTGCGCGCCAAGCCGGTGGCGCCGACGATCGAGGAGTCCAGCCGCCAGCGGCGGGCCATGGACGAGTTGATCGGCCTGTCGCCGATGTCGGTGTGGATCGACCTCATCCAGAACTATCACGACGGCACCGCCCAGCATTGCTCGCTGGTCTCGGGCTATGCGCTGGCCTTCGCGCGCGTGCTCGGCTTCGGCGACCGCGAGACCGGGCGCCTGTTCGACGCCGCCTTCTTCCACGATGTCGGCAAGGCGATGATTCCGCTGGAGATCCTCGACAAGCCCGGCCAGCTCGAGCCCGACGAGTGGGAGATCATGAAGCGGCACGTGCTCTACAGCTACGACATCCTGTCGCGCGATGAGAACACGGCCGGCGAGATCGCCCGCGTCGCCCGCGACCATCATGAGTATCTCGATGGCTCCGGCTATCCGAACGGCGTCGCGGCCGATGGGATCGACGACCTGACGCGGATCATCACCATCTGCGACATTTTCGCGGCGCTCACCGAGAAGCGGGCCTACAAGCCGCCCAAGCCGCCGGAAGAGGCGTACGCGATCCTGAGTTCGATGGCCGGACAAAAGCTCGACCCGGACCTGGTGCGCGTTTTCGAGAAGGTCGCCGTGGAGTGCGAGACCGGTCGCCCGGCACTGGCCCTGGTCGCCTGACCGGGGCCGGCCGGCGGGCCGGCGAGTGGGGGTTCCCATGTCGTTCGAGGGCAAGCGATGCTGAATCTGAGCGCCCTGATCGTCGACGATTCGGCGATCGTCCGGACGCAGTTGCGGGGCGAGATCGGGGCTGTTGCGCCCGAATGCCACGTCTATGAGTGCAGCGGCGTGCTGGAGGCCGGGCGCTTTCTGCTGCGCAGCGTGCCGGATGTCCTGTTCCTCGACCTCAACATGCCGCACATCAACGGCATCGAACTCCTGAAGCGCTTCGATGCCGTGCTCGGCAGCCGGCGGCCGCCGATCGTCGTCTCCATCTCCTCGGACATGTCGCCGCCGACCTTGCAGGCGCTGAAGGACCGCGGCGCCTATGCCCTGTTGCCCAAGCCCTTCGACAGGGCGGAAGTGGCGATGATCCTGCTGCGGGTCGTGACGATGGTGCAGCGGCGGCGCGTGATGATCGTCGATGACAGCGCCACCGTTCGCACGGTCGTCCGGCGGATCGTCGAGCACAGCCGCTTCAATCTCGACATCGAGGAAGCCGCCAACGGCGCCGACGCCATCCGCCTGGTCCGCAGCCAACGCTTCGACATCGCCTTCATCGACGTCGAGATGCCGGGCATCAACGGGCTCGAAGCGGCGGGCGAGCTGCTCTATTCGTCCGGCGAGACGCACGTCGTCCTGATGTCGAGCAACGGCGACGAGGCGATCCGCCGGGCGGCTGCCCACATCGGCGTGCAGTTCTTCCTGAAGAAGCCCTTCTACGCCAGGGACATCGACGAGGTGCTGAACAGCCTCTACAGTCTTGGTGACACTGCCTTCGTGTCGCACCGGACCCCCGAGACCTTCGAGGACCCCGATCTTCAGTCGGTCCTGTGGCTGGAAGACTAGGGCAATTCCAGCACATGCGGGATTTCAGGGCAGTCGTTCCATCTGCCGCGCCGCCGCCTCAAGGCTTTCTTGAAGCGACGTCCGCCGGTGCGGTGTCGACCCTGGCGATTACCGACATGCCCGGCCGCAGCCGTTCCGCCAGCGGCTGGCCCTCCAGCAGACGGATACGCACCGGGATGCGCTGCACCACCTTGGTGAAGTTGCCACTGGCGTTGTCGGCCTTGAGCACGCTGAACTCGGACCCGGTGGCCGGCGCCAGTTCCTCGACCACGCCGTGCAGGGCTGCACCTTTGAGACCGTCGACCTCGATGGTCGCCTGCTGCCCCACCGCCATCTCTGCGGTCTGCGTTTCCTTGTAGTTGGCGACGACCCAGCGGGCCGGCGGCACCAGGAACATCAGCTGCGTACCCGCCGACACATACTGCCCCTTGCGCACCGAGCTTTCGCTGATCTGGCCGTCGGCCGGGGCGGCGATCACCGTGTTGCCGAGGTTGATGCGGGCGAGATCGACGGCCGCCTCGGCGGCGTGCACCTGCGCCGCCAACCCCGAGCGCGACACGTCGGTGGCACGCACCTGCGCTTCCGCCAGACTGACGTTGGCGTCGGCCGCTGCCACGCCGGCCTCGGCGACCTTGAGATTGGCAACGGCGCTGTCGAGATCCGTCTCGGCGCGAATCCCCTTCTGGGTAAGGGAGTTGACGCGCTCGTAGCTGGCCTTGGCCTGGGCGAGCTGGGCTGCCGCCTGATCGAGGGCGGCCTTGCGCACGGCGACGGTGGCGACGGTCTGGGCCATGGTCTGGTCGACGTTGGCGAGCGATGCCTTGGCGATGTCGAGTTGCGCCTCGGCCTGCTCCAGTTGCTGGCGATAGATGCGGTCGTCGACCTGGACCAGCGGCTCCCCGGCCGTCACGAACTGATAGTCTCGCACCGGCACGTCGGTCACGTAGCCGCTGACCTGGGAGGATAGCGCCGTGACCTGTCCGCGCACGTAGGCGTTCTCCGTCACCTCGATGGTGCTGGTGAACGGCCAGAGATGCCAGGCCCACAACACGGCCGCCGCACCGGCGAGCGCCACCAGCAGCATGGCGACGACCGTGGCGACGCCGGCCTTGGCCACCTTGGGCGGCGGCGCGGGCCGCTGGGACGGCGCCGCATCGGTGGTCTCGTTGTCCATGCTGCGACGGGCATGGGCGGTGACTGCGGTGGTCGATTCCGGCACGGGCGGGCGGACGCGTTGGTTCATTGCGGAAGGGTCCTGAGTTTGCGCGATCGCCTGTACCGGGCGATGGACAGGCGGCGGTGGGTCAGCCGGCCGGCCTTCTCGACGCCACCGATCAGGACGCGGAAGATGTCATTGGCGAAGGTCCAGAACAGGAAGCCGAAAGCGATCAGGCTGTTGAGAAGCGAGGCGTCGTTGTAGGCCCGCACGTTGGCCTCGCGCGTTGCCACCTGGGCCAGCAAGGCCTGGGCCTGGATGTCGCGCCGGGCCGGATCGACGATCGTCCTGGCGTAAGCGCCCTGGTAGAGCTTGATCCTCTGGGCCACCTGAGGATCGGCCGGATCGAGCGTGGCGACGAGAACCGCCGAATACTCATGCTCCCGGTAGAGCTGATAGGTGCCGAGCACCGCCGGTCCGGCGAGGCCGCCGATGCCCTGCGACAGGCTGAACAGCACCGAGAAGGTGACGATGTGATCGCCGCCGCGCGCCAGCGCCTTGGTAATTCCCATCAGCAAGAGCGGCCCCATGAACATGCCGGTGGCGAGCGAGATCATCAGCTGGCTGAGGTAGACGTCGGGCGGCCGGGTGAGGTTGGTGGCGCTATGCTCGAGGTAGCTGCCGACGACGACCAGAGCGATCGACACGCCGAGGATGGCCAGTATCCGCCTGGGGCCGAACATCAGCGCCGAGATCGCCGCGCCGGCGATGGTGCCGACCAGTATGATGGCGTAGAGGGGCTGCAACTGGTCCGGCCCCATGCCGAGCGTCCTGAGCAGGCCGGGCGCGGTATAGCTCTGCTCGGACAGCAGAAAGCGCATGCCGACCGCGCCCATGCCGAAGCGGAAGGCGTCGCCGGTGCCGAGCCAGCGGGTCATTACCAGGGGATGGGCCCGATGGTGCTCGATCAGTCCGGCCACGATCGCCATCGCCAGGGCGGCAATGACCGCATAGGCCATCCACGGATTGTCTTCCCACCATTGATAGCGCATCTCGGCGAACACGGCGCCGACCAGGGCGATGGCCGGCGCCAGCAGGGCGAAGGACAAAAAGTCGAGCGGCTCGAAGGTGCGGATGCGAATGCCCTGCGGCAGCTTGACGATGACGATCGCCGCGAAGCTGAGCAGCGCCATGCCCAGCTCAAGCCGGTAGATCTCCCGGAAGTCGCCGGTATTGGCCAGCGCCGGCGACAGGACCCAGGCGAGCGGCGTCATGGCCTGCATCAGTCCGAGGGCAAGGCAGAGGGCGCGACCAAGATGCTTCAGCGGAAAAGCCTGCATCAGGTAGAACATGCCGAGCGCGCTCATTGGCGCGGCGGCAAAGCCGGCCACGGCGCGCAACAGCAGCGCCGTCGGATAATCGGCGACCACGAGGTGCAGCACGCAGATGATGACGTAGGCGGCGATACCGGCCTCGGCGAAATGCCGGATGCCGAACCTCTGCCGGCATTTGTACAGCACGAGGTTGGCCGAGGCATTGAACATGACATAGACCGCCGACAGCCACGCCGCCTCCGACGGGGTCAGGCCGAGATGGCCCTGGATGTTCTGCAGGTTGGCGGCGACCAGACCGGTGCCGAGACCGCTGGTCGGGATGACCAGCAGCCCGACCAGGCCATAGGCGAGGCGGCGGCCGGGCGAGTGCTTGACGAGCGCGGGCGAGCCCGGCATGCGGGGCCGTTCCTCGGGGTCCCAGTCGGGCAGGGGGTCGAGCGGCTGCTGGTTCACGCCGTGGCCTCGGGACGATCGCCGCCGGCGCGCGGCCGCAAGCCCTCGATCATCAGCTCGAAGGCGCGCAGGCTGAGCCGGGCCTGCTCGTCGGCGGTGCGGCCGCGCAAGGCCGAGCCGAGCATGCTGACCAGCAGCGTCACGTCCTCGACCTGGATGTCGGGCCGGCAGGCGCCGGCCTCGACGGCGCGGAAGATCAGCGGCAAGAAGATCTGGTGGAAGCGCTCGCGCACTCGCCGCACCTCGGGGGCACTGCGGTCGAGCACGCGCCAGTAGTCGATCAGCGACGAGCGGGCATGGATGCGTTCGGCGTGGAAGCGCAGCAGCACGAAGAAGGCGTCGTCGCGCTCGCCGAGTTCGGCGGCCTTGGCGGCGGTCTCCTCGATTCCCCGCTCCAGGAGAGCGACGATCAGGTGGTGGCGGTCCGGAAAGTGCCGGTAAAGCGTCGCCCGTCCGACGCCGGCCTTCTGGCAGACGAGGTCGAGCGGCGCGGTGATTCCCTGGCTGGCGAAAATGATATCGGCCGCATCGAGGATATCCGAATGGTTCTCCTCGGCGTCTCTCCTGAGCTTTGTCATGGGTTTCAAATCAGACGGAATAGTCCGTTTGTCAATGTCAGCCGCCTCTGTGGCAGGCTGGGAAGTAATGACGAATGCGTGAATATACTCAATAGAGGCGATGTGTCGCCGCAATTTCAGGCGTCTCGCCAGCTAACTGGCTTTGTCGATCCTTTAAACGGACAAATATGTTCCGTATTGTCTCGGATGCGACCACCAGGCGCATACGGCGCGGGTCGAGCGCGGCTCCAGACGGGTTTTGCTCGACAGCGCTTATATGCAGGCGCGAAACGGAGGGGTGCGGCGATCCCGGCGTTGTCAGGATGATCCAACCGGGATCGACGCCGCTTCCCTTGCAAGCCCTTCGATGCGCGCCCAGTCGCCGTCCACGACGGCATCGGCCAGCGCCACACAGGATCGCCAACTGCGGCAAGAAGACCACGCAGAGCACCAAGGCCGTCTACGCCCAGCAGAATCTGATCTTCTGCGACAAGCTGACCGTCAACCTCGGCCTGCGCAACGACTGGCTCGATCTCAACGAAGATGACAAGCTCGCCTCGAGCACGAAGAACGGCGACTTCAGCGAGTCGACGGCGCGTCGGCCTGACATACAAGCTGACAGAGGAACTGGCGGCCTTTGCCAACCACGCGCAATCGGTCGCGCGCCGGCTCTCGGCGTCGAGCCCGAGCGCGGCGAACAGTACGAGGTCGGCCTGAAATACCGGCCGGAGGCGTTCCCCGCCCTGTTCCCCACCTTGGTCTACGACCTGATCATGGGCAATATCGTCCGCACCAACCCGGCGACCAACCTGCCGAACACGCTCGACAAGGTGCGGGTGCGCGGTATGGATTTCGAGGCGAAGGCGGAGCTGATCGACAATCTCAGCCCGACAGTGGCCTATTGCTACGGGAAGCGGAAAAGCACGCGCCGGCCGTTGCCGAACTGGTCGGTACCTACGAGCGGGGAGAGGCGCGGGCCGGGTCGATCGCCGGCATCGCCGGCATCGGCGGCATCGCGCCGGCCTCCGCGCGCAGCGCCTCGACCAGCAGCGAGAAGGCCGGTGAAGGGTTGCGCCGGTGCGGATAGTAGAGGTGATACCCCTCGAAGGTCTTCCGCCAATCGCCCAGGACCTCGACGAGGGCGCCGGCCTCCAGCCGGTTCCTCGCCTGCTCATAGGGCAGATAGGCGAGGCCGAAGCCGGCCAGCGCCGCCGTCAGCACGCCAGACAGCGTGTTGAAGACGAGCTGGCCCTCGACCTTCACCCGCTGCTCCCTGCCGGCCTTCCAGAAGGTCCAGGCGAAGAGCTCGCCGTGGGTAGGCAGGCGCAGGTTGATGCAGGAATGGGAGGTCAGGTCCTGCGGTGTCCTCGGAGCCGGGCGCTTGCCGAAATAGGTTGGGCTCCCCACCACTGCCATGCGGACGTCCGGGCTGATGCGGACGGCGATCATGTCCTGCGACACCAGCCGGCCGCGGCGGACCCCGGCGTCGTGCCGGCCGCTGACGATGTCGGTCAGGCCGTAATCGGTCGTCAGCTCGACCCGGATATCGGGATAGTTCGGCAGGAAGCGCGCGATCGTCGGCCACAGCACATGGTTTATCGCAAATTCGTCGGCGGAGATGCGAACGGAGCCGGCGGGCTTGTCGCGCAGCTCGCTCAGCCCGGCCAGTCCTTCGTCGATTTCCCGCAGCGCCGGAACCACCGTCGCCAGAAGCCGCTCGCCGGCCTCCGTCGGCGAGACGCTGCGGGTCGTGCGCGACAGCAGCCTGACGCCGAGCCGCGCCTCGAGACCGCGGATGGTCTGGCTCAACGCCGACTGCGAGACGCCCAGCCGGGCGGCCGCCCGCGTGAAGCTGCCTTCCTCGGCGATCACGGTGAAGGCATGCAGGTCGCGCAGGTTATCGGCCGGCATTGATAAGGTCTCCTAATATCGGCATGCCGATTATAGCGGCTAATCGAAAGGCGCTTCCACCTCCATCTTTGTCTCGGTTGCGATGGCCGCCGCCGTGGGGCTGGTGCCGTCGCGTCGGCGCAAAAGGAGACAGAGCATGCAATCCGTGACGTTCAGCAATCGGACCTGGGAAGTGGCCGCCACCCTGCATCTGCCGCGGGATTTTGACCGGACCCGCCAATACGCGGCGATCGTCTGCGTGCACCCGGGCAGTAGCTGCAAGGGCCAGACCGCCGGCATCTATGCCGAGAAGCTCGCCGAGGAGGGCTTCGTTGCCCTTGCCTTCGACGCTTCCTTCCAGGGCGAGAGCGGCGGCGAACCGCGCTATATCGAGGACCCGGCGACGCGGGTCGAGGACGTGCGCTGCGCGGTCGACTACCTGACGACGCTGCCCTACGTGGACGAGGAGAGGATCGGCGTGCTGGGGGTCTGCGCCGGCGGCGGCTATGCGGTGAATGCCGCGATGACCGAGCACCGGATCAAGGCGGTCGGCACGGTCGTCGCCGCCAATATCGGCCGCCTCTACCGCAGCTATGGCGCCATCCCGATGCTGGAGAGCATCGGCAAGCAGCGCACGGCGGAAGCGCGGGGAGCCGAGCCGCTGATTACCACCTGGATTCCGAACAGCCCGGAAGAGCGGCAGCAGGCCGGCATCGAGGACGTCGATATCGTCGAGGCCGTCGATTACTACCGAACCCGGCGCGGCCAGAACGCCTGCGCGCCGAACAAGCTGCGCTTCACCAGCCTGGCCGGGGTCCTCGCCTTCGACGCCTTCCATCTGGTGGAGGAACTGCTGACCCAGCCGATCCAGATCGTCACCGGCAGCGTGCCCGGCGGGTTCGGCTCGATGCAGGAAGGCCGGGAGCTCTTCGAGCGGGTCACCGGCGAAAAGGATCTGTTCGTCGTCGAAGGGGCAACCCACTATGATCTCTACGACCGGCCGGAGCCGGTCGCCAAGGCGGTTGCCAGGCTGGCGCCGTTCTACCGGGCGCATCTCTAGCCGAGGCCGGCGCTGGCTGGCTCGTCCGCCTCCCCGTGGGGACGGTTCTCAAGCTCGCCTGAGCCGGTCGAGTCGGGCGGCGTCGAGCGGTACCGCCGCCGCCCGGAAGCCGTCCCATGGATCGGCGGCCAGCGCCGCCAGCCGCGTCGGCAGGTTGACGACCGTGAAATGGCCGGGGCCGATGTCCGGTCCCAGCTCCTCCCAGGTCAACGGCGTCGAAACGGTGGCGCCCGGCCGGGCCCGTGTCGAATAGGGGGCGACCGCCGTTGCCCCGCGCTGGTTGCGCAGGTAGTCGACGAGGATCTTGCCGTGCCGCTTGGACTTGCTGATGGTGGCGACGAACCGCTCGGGGCTGTCCGCCGCCATCGCCTCGGCGAGAGTGCTGGCGAGCGCCTTTGCCTCGGGCCATTCGGCCTCGGGCTTCAGCGGCGCCACGACATGCAGGCCCTTGCCGCCCGAGGTCTTCACGAAGGCGGCGAGGCCGGCGTCGGCAAGTCGTTCGCGCACTTCGCGCGCTGCCTCGATCATCGCCGGCCAGGCGACGTCCTCCCCCGGATCGAGATCGAGGATGATCATGTCCGGCCGCTCCCAGTCGGAGAGAGTCGAGCCCCAAGGATGGATCTCCAGGACGGCTGACTGGACGAGAGCCATCAACCCGTCGAGATCGTTGATGGCCAGGAACGGCTCGCCGTTCGGGTCCTGCGGATCGTCGACCGGCACGATGTTGGAGTTGATGCCCTTCCAGGCGTGCTTCTGGAAGAACCGCGCGCCGTTGATGCCCTTCGGACAACGCAGGAGGGCGAGCGGCCGCTCCACCACGAAGGGCGCGATCAGCCGCCAGACGTCGGCATAATAGTTGGCGAGCCCCTCCTTGGTGACGCCCTCGTCCGGCCAGTAGAGGCGGTCGGGATGCGTGAGCCGGACCGTCCGGCGCTGCGGCCTCGGTGCCTTGGTCGACTTGGGTTTTTCCCGCACGATCTCCTCCGCCGCCTTGTCCTCGCGCAGTCCGCGGAAGGCGGCGTGGCGGAGCTGGCCATCGGCCGTCCAGGCGCGGAACTCGACCTCCGCCACCAGTTCCGGTCGCACGAATTTCACCTGCCGCGCCTCGTCGGCGGTCAGCGGCGAGCCGAAGGGCGAGGTGTCGATCCGCAGGCGTTCGAGCCGGCGGGCAAGATCCTCGGCCACCGCGCGGCTGAGGCCGGTGCCGACGCGGCCGACGTGATGCAGCCGGCCGCCCTCGTAGACCCCGAGCACCAGCGAGCCGACCAGCTTGCGCGATACCGTGGAAGGCACGTAGCCGGCGATGACGAACTCCTGCCGGGCCGAGCACTTGGACTTGACCCAGCTCCGGCCGCGGCCGGCCCGATAGGGTGCGTCGCGCAGCTTCGAGACGATGCCTTCGAGGCTCAGCCGGCAGGCGTGGCGCAGCACCATGGCGCCGCTGTCGTCGAAATGGTGGCTGAAGCGCACGGTGCCCCCGGCACCGGCGACGATCCGTTCGAGCAGCGCCCTGCGCTCGATGAGCGGCAGGCTCCTGAGGTCGTAGCCATCGAGGTGGAGTAGGTCGAAGGCATAGAAGACGAGGCGATCGTAGCGCCCGCTGCTGAGGTCGGCCTGCAAGGCGGAGAAATCCGAGGCGCCGGCATCGGTTTCGACGACCATTTCGCCGTCGATGAGGGCGGCGCCGACGGGCAGGTTCTGCAGATCGGTGAAGACGGCCTTGCCGAATTTCTTCGTCCAGTCGAGACCGCCGCGCGTCAGCAGCTTGATCCGGCGCGCCTCGATGCGCGCCGCCAGCCGATAGCCGTCGAACTTGATCTCGTGCAGCCATTGCGGGCCGGTGGGGGCGGTGGCGACCAGCGTCGCCAGCATAGGCTCGACGAAGGCGGGCAGAGCGGCTTCTTTCGCGCCCTTCAGCGTTGCCGGATCCGGCAGGGCAGCCTCGCCAGCCGCCGCCGGTCTGGCCGGCCGGCGGCTCGGTGCCTTGTTGGCTCCCGGCGACGGCCGCGACCGGCCGGCGACGTCAGCGAGCTGTCGCCCGGATTTGACCGACTCCGGACGCTCCTCAAGGATGTCCCTGGCGCCCTGCGGCCGGGCGAATTCGTCCTCGGCCTTGATCAGCAGCCAGTTGTCGCGCCTTTCGCCGGGCCGCCTCGACATCCGCACCAGATACCAGCGGCCGGCGAGCTTGCGGCCGTCGAGTTCGAATTCGAGCCGGCCCCGCTCATAGCCTTCCTGGGGGTCGCCGACCGGCGACCAGGTGCCGCGATCCCAGACGAGGACCGTGCCGCCGCCGTATTTGCCTTTCGGGATGGTGCCCTCGAAATCCCCATAGGCGAGCGGATGGTCCTCGACCTCTACGGCGAGGCGCCGTTCTCCGGCCACCAGGCTTGGCCCCTTGGTGACGGCCCAGCTTTTCAGGACGCCGTCCATCTCCAGCCGGAAGTCGTAGTGCAGGCGGGTCGCGTCGTGCTTCTGGACGACGAAGCTCATGCCGCCCGCCGGGGCGAGCCGCCCTTCGGGTTCGGGCGTCGCGGAGAAGTCGCGCTTCTGGCGGTAGGTCTCGAGCGTCATGGTCGCCTCCATGAACTGCCGCGAAATGGAATCCGTGACCGACGATCAAATCCAGAACGCGGCATCGGACGCGCGGTTCCGCAACCCTTCCGGCGGACGGCGACGCTGTGACCTCTGGCAAAGGCGCTCAAGGCTCAATTCGAGAGGATGATGACGGTCCGATCGTCGAACAGTTGCTCCGGCCCCGATCCCTTGACGCCCCAATGGCACAGGGTCTTGGTCGGGTCCTCTCGCTCGATCCGCGCCGCCACCGCCTCCCAGTCGGCGAGCGCCATTCCCGTCGGCGGTTCGAGATATCCGTCGCTGAAGATTTCCACGCACCGGACCGAATCGCGCGGCCGCTCGAAACTGATCAACCCGAACCCACGCGACACCGTGCCGTCGATGACGGCATAGCCGAGCGGATGATCGGCCTTGTTGGCGTAGCCGTATTGCCCTTTGGCGATGCCGGCCCGCAGCATCGGCTCGACGAAATCGAGGAGAGCGTCGTCGAGCCGGCCGGCGAGCATCCGCCGCGTCTCGGCGACGACGTCGACCGCCTCGTCTTCGGACATCAGGGCCGGGATGGCCTCGTCGAAGCCGTGGAAGACGCCGCGTCGCGAGTCCGGCTCCAGCTCCGCTTCGGAATGGCCGCGACGCTTCAGGTGATGATAGAGCGCCACCCGGCCGGCCGCCATGATGTCGTCGATCGGCTTGAGGCTCTGGAAGGTCTCCGTGCCATTGACGCGGATGCCGCTGTCGCCGACCAGGGTGAAGCGCAGGCTGTCGCCGATCTCTTCCACCAGCGCCATGGTGGTGGCCGCCGAGATGCGCTGGCCGCGCGCCCGGCTCTCGCACTCGAGGGCCGCGCCGAGCCGGGCGTTGACGGCGGCAATCAGCGCTTCCGGCGTCAGCGCTCCCGGCACGTGGGCGGCGATCGCCTCGATCAGCGCGGCCGACGCCTGAAGCGCGGCGAAGCGGCCGCTGCCGACGCCGGCGATCATCGTGCCGTTGACGTCGGTGGCGCCGTCGAAGACGGCGTAGCAGCGCCCCGGAACCACCACCGGGATGTCGTCGCCGGCTTTTCCGGGCGTCGTGTATTTGGAGACGGACAGGCAATCGATACGCATGAAACGATCCTCGGGCATACGGATGCCGCCCGCTCGGTGGCGGGCGGCACGCCGGGCGAGACGTCAGACGAAGGCACCCTCGCGGTTCTCGGACAGGCGGAAGACGATGAAGACGCAGATGCCGGAGCTGACCAGCAGAATGGTCGACAGCGCCGCCGCGAGGCCGAACTCGCCGTCGAGCACGGCGGAGTAGATCTTGATCGGCATGGTCGCCGTGGCGCCGGTGTAGAGCAGCAGCGTCGACGACAGTTCGTTGATGGCGGTGATGAAGCTCATCATGGCGCCGACGACGATGCCGGGGATCATGATCGGCACCGTCACCTTCAGGAAGGCCAGCGCCGGCGGTGCCCCGAGGTTGACGGCCGCCTCCTCGATCGACGGCTTGATCTGTCGCAGGATCGACGAGGTGGAGCGGACGCCGTAGGGCAGGCGGCGGATGAACACCACCAGGATGATGATCAGCGCCGTGCCGATCAGGTCGACCGGCGGCCGGTTGAAGGTCAGCGCGAAGCCGATGGCCATGACGACGCCGGGCACCACGTAGGGCACCATCAGTAGGCTGTCGAGCAGGCCCGACAGCCAGGTCTCCCGGCGCACCACGATATAGGAGATGAAGGCGCTGGTGACGGTGATCATCGCCACCGCGGCCAGCGCGAAGGCGAAGGAGTTGCCGACGACGTTGGGCAGCTCGTTCCACACCCGCGCATAGCTGGTCAGGCCGAAGGCGCCGGTGAATACCGGACCCTTCGTCGCGAGGATCGAGGTGTAGAACACCACGATCATCGGCAGCGCCGCCAGGAGCACCACCAGATAGCAGAAGGCATGGACCAGCACGCCGAACAGGCCGGACAGCGGCTTCTGTTCGGGCAGGTTGGTGAGCGCGCCGGCATAGCGGCGCTTGCTCAGGAAATAGCGTTGCAGCAACACCGCCGCCATGGAAATGACGATCATCAGCATCGAGATGGCCACGGCGATCGACGGCGTGCCGCCCATCTCGGCGGTGTACTGGTTGTAGGCGATGGTCGACAGTGTGCGGAAGTTCCGGCCGATGATCGCCGGCGTGCCGAAGTCGGCGATCGACAGCACGAAGGCCAGGATGGCGCCCGAGCTGACCGCCGGGAACACCAGCGGCAGCGTCACGCGGAAGAAGCGCGAGGTCGGCGAGCAGCCGAGGTTGGCGGCCGCTTCCTCGAACGACCGGTTGATCGAGCGCAGCGCGCTTTCGGTCATCAGATAGACGAAGGGGAAGAACTTCAGCGTGAACACCAGAATGATGCCCGGCGTGCCGTAGATCGACGGCACGGCAAGGCCGAGTTCGCGCAGCGGCTTGGTGACCCAGCCATTGTTGCCGAGCACCAGGATCCAGGAATAGGCGCCGATGAACGGCGGCGAGACCAGCGCCAGCACCGCCACCGTCGAGATCAGGCTGCGGGCCTTGACCCTGAAGCGGGCGACGAAATAGGCGAGCGGCACGCCGATCAGGCAGGCGCCGGCCATGCCGCCGACGCCGACCAGCATGGTGTTGCCGAGCGCGCCGAGATAGTAGGGATGGCTGAGCACCGTCGCGTAGTTGGCGAGGGTGTAGCCGCCCGTTTCGGGGTCGACGAAGCCGACGACGAACACCTCCGACAGCGGCGCGATGAGAAGAATGGCGATCATCGCCAGGCAGAGGGCGAAGACGACGTTCCAGAAGTTGAAGAACGGCATGATCGCTCGCCGGCGGGAGGCGGGAGCAGCTGTGACGCTCATGACAGCAGCCTCCCGTTGTCGGCATCCTCGTAAAGCGCGAAATCGGCGTGCGGCAGCGCAACCTCGATCGGGTCGCCCGGCTTGAGGCGCACTGCCTTCGCCTCCGGCGCCACCAGCGCGGTGATCGCGACATCGCCCGTGTCGACGGCGATTTCCAGTTCGCGGCCGATGAACATGGCGTGGCGTACCGTGCCGCCGAGGGTGACGGCCGCGCCCGGTTCGCCCGCCCCGAGCCGCACCTTTTCCGGGCGGATCGTCGCAATGACCGGTCCTGCGAGGCCGGGAACCGAGCAGGGCATCGAGGTGCCGGCGAGTTCGAGGCGGCCGTCCCGTGCGACGGCCGGCATCCGGTTGTTGGAGCCGACGAAGGAGGCGACGAACAGGTTGGCGGCGCGGCTGTAGATGTCCCAGGGCGCGGCGACCTGCTGGGCGATGCCGCCATACATCACGCAGACCTGGTCGGAGATGGCAAGCGCCTCTTCCTGGTCGTGGGTGACGTAGACGGTGGTGATGCCGAATTCCCGCTGCAGGTCGCGGATGTCGCGCCTTAGCTCGACGCGCAGCTTGGCGTCGAGGTTGCTGAGCGGCTCGTCCATCAACAGCACTTTCGGCCGGATGACCAGGGCGCGCGCCAGTCCGACACGCTGTTGCTGGCCGCCGGAAAGCTGGTGCGGCATGCGGCTGGCGAGCGGTCCGAGCTGGACGATGTCGAGCATCTGCCCGACCCGCGCCTTCAGCTCGGCGGCCGGCACCTTGCGCTGGCGAAGGCCGAAGGCGACGTTGTCGAAGACGCTGAGATGGGGAAAGACGGCATAGTCCTGGAACACCATGCCGACGTCGCGCAGGTGCGCCGGCTTGTCGCCGATCGACACGCCGTCAACATGGATGCCCCCCTCGTCCTGGATGTGGAAGCCGGCGATGGCGCGCAGGAGCGTGGTCTTGCCGCAGCCGCTCGGCCCGAGCAGCGTGAAGAAGGCGCCGGAAGCGATATCGAGCGAGATGTTCTTCAGCGCCGTGAACTCGCCATAGCTTTTCTTGAGGTCGGTGATTTGTACGCGCGCCATGTCGGCAGCCCCCCGCGGAGATAATCGGGTCATTCGGCAAGATGGGCGGCCGGCCGCGCCGGCCGCCCGGTCCGGCGTTACTTGGTCATGATGACTTCATTCCACTTGGCGAGGGCGGTCTTCTGATAGCCGGCAGCCCATTCGAGGTCGTACTTGATGAGCTTCATCGACGACAGCGGCGTCAGCATGTCCGCCGACGGCACGTCGACACGCACCGGGCGGCGGCCGATAGAGGCCACCAGCTTCTGTCCTTCCTCGGACAGGGCAAAGTCCATGAAGGTCTTGGCGGCCTCGGGATTGGCGGGGGTGGCCAGCATGGCCATGCCATCCGCCTGCGCCGTGGTGCCGTCGGTGGGATAGATCACGTCGACCGGACCGCCGCCGATCTTGAAGCGCAAGCCGACGTCCTCGTTGGCGATGCCGATGGCCGCCTCGCCGTCGTTGACGAACTTCGGCACCGCGCCGGACGAGTTGGCGAGCTGGGTGTTGTCGAGGATGCGGCTGTAGAGGTCCCAGCCCTTGTCGAGGCCATAGATCTGCAACAGGGCGGCGAGCTGGATATAAGCGGACGACGACTTGTCGAGGCGGGCGATCGAGATCTTGTCCTTGTACTTGGGATCGGCGAGGTCCTCCCAGGTCTTGGGACGGTCGGCTTCGGCAAGCTCGTCGGTGTTGATGACGAAGCTGGTGGCGACGACGGTGAACGGCGTCCAGTGACCGCTCGGCTTGACCTCGGGGACGATCTTGTCGGCATCCTTTGGCGTGTAGTCGCCGAAGAGATCCGGATTGGCCTGCAGGATCTCGCCGCCGACCGACCACAGCACGTCGGCGGTCTGGCGGTTCTTCTCGGCCTTGAGACGGTTGATCAGTTCGCCGGCGCCGGCCTTGATCAGCTCCACCTTGATGCCGGACGACGCCTCGAAGGCCGGGATGATCTTGTCGACGATTTCCTGCGGCGCGGCGGTGTAGACGATGACCTTGCCGTCGTCGGCGAGCGCCATGGACGGCGCCGCGACGGCGAGGACGGCGAGGGCGGCGAGAAGTTGCTTGTTCATGGTTTCCTCCAAAATCGGCTTTTCGAGCCGTAGCGGGCCGAACTCCCCTCGTTGTCGAATGTCGATGCCGGCTCGGCCATGCCGGCATCGATGGGGTCGGGGCGGCGGACCAGCCGTCGCCCGTCGGTTTCGTCGTTCTGTCGTCCGGCGGGCTCGCCGCCGGCGGCTCCCCTCAGGCCGGCGCAACGCCGCCGATCGGCGGGTAGCGCGGCAATTCGATCTCCACGACCGTTCCCTGTCCGGGTTGCGACGTGAGGTCGATGCGTCCGCCGGACTGGTGGACGAAGCCATAGACGGTGGCGAGGCCGAGGCCGTTGCCCTGCGCCGCCGGCTTGGTGGTGAAGAACGGCTCGAAGACGTGGTCGAGCACCTCGGCCGTCATGCCCGATCCGTTGTCCTCGACGCGGATGCGAATTCTGCCGTCGGCCGTCGGGCCGGCGGCCAGACGGATGACGCCTTCGCCGGAAATGGCGTCGCGGGCGTTGAACAGCAGGTTGATCAGGGCGTTTTCGAGCTGCCCGGCGTCGATGAGCGCCACCAGCGGTCCTGCCCGCTCGCCTTCCTTGACCGTCTCCAGGCGGATCGGCCCGCCGAAATTGTCGTGCAGCAGGTCGGCGAGCGCGTCGATGACCGCGTCGATGTCGGTCGGCGTCGGTTCCAGCGAACGGCGCCGGCCGAAGGTCAGCAACTGCTGGACCATCGACGAGCCGCTTTCCGTGGCTTCGAGGGCGCGCAAGGCCCGCTGGTTGTTGGGCGATCCGGCGTCGGTCGTCTCCTGGATCAGTTGAACATTGGCGGAGATCGCCGTCAGCACGTTGTTGAAATCGTGGGCGATGCCGCCCGTGAAGCGGCCGATCGCCTCCAGCCGCTCGGCTTGGTGCAACTGCCGCTGCAACTGCTCCCGCTCGGCGACCTGCGCCTTGAAGACGCCGAAGGTGGCGGCGAGCGCGCCGATCTCGTCGCGGCGGCTGGTGCCGGGCGCCTCGACCGCGGTGTCGCCGGCCGAGAGGCGACGCATGGCGTCGGCAATGCCGGTGAGGTCGGCGATGGCACCGCGCAGAAAGGCGTTGGCAGCGACGAAGGCGGCGGCGAGCACCGCCAGGCCGATGATCGCCGCCGCGATCTTGCCGATCCGGAGAACCCTTGCCGTCTCGGCCTGCCGGGCGCCGCTGGCGTCCGTCAGCAGTTCCGAATAGTCCCGGCTGAGGCGGGCGATGTCGCGGGCGGCGGTGTCGGCCGAGGCGATCAGTTGACGCTGGCGGTTCTCGACGTCGATCACCGTCAGGCGGCGTTCGAACAGCGGCACCAGAAGCGTCAGCGCCATCGGCCGGCCGTCATGGCCGAGCAGCTTCAGGAAAGCGGCCTGCTGGCTTTCCACCTCGGTACTGTCCGAGGAGGCGATCGCCGCGCTGGCCAGCGACAAGGCAACCGCGATGGTCGGATGGCTGCCGTCGTCGGCGAGAAGGACGCTCTTGAGGAGCGCCAGATCCTGAGCGGCGGTGCGCATGCCGGCGCCGGCGTCGATCGCCTCGGCCACGGTGGCGGCCAGATCGGTGACGATGGCGTTCAGCCGGTCGGACGCCTGGACGAGGGCCGGCACGACGGCCGGGACGCCGGACGGCGCCGGTTCGGCGGGCTTGAGGGCGGGCAGCGACTGCGCCAGCGTCGAGAACCGCCGCAATTCGTCCCGCAACACCATTTCCGCCTGCGACAGGTCCTCCCGGTCGCCGATGTCGCGGAATCGGCGCGCCGCGAGCGACAGGTTGGACGTGCTCTCGGAAAGCTCCAGCATGCGCCGTGCATCGGCGATCGACTCGCGCTGCATCTCCGACAGCAGTCCATCGAGCCGTTCGAGACCGACCAGCGCCGCGCCCTCCACCAGCACGATGGCGCCGAAGACGATCGCCGACGCCAGGAAAAGGCTTCGGCGCAGCCCTCGCTGGCGCGCAGGCGCCGGAGCGGGCGTGAGGGAAACTAACTGCGGCGAAACGACCATGCCTGCGATCTCCTGCGTCAACGTCCTGCCGACCATGATTGCCGGACACCATTCCGATGTCAGCAAAGCAATCCGGACACGGCATTCGGTGGACGGCAAAGGCGGACTAGCGCCGCACCATGGCGCGCCGGCCTGTCCGCATGGAGATCGATGGGGCGTCGACCGCAGGCTGCGGCAGGCCTCGAATTGGCCGGGCGGGCCTCTGGCTGGGGACTGTCATGATCGCTCCTCCGTCGCCTGCGGTCCGGGCATACCGGCCGACAGAGGATGCGAACATCCTCGGTCCTCTCCGCCGCAGATAACGGCATCAGAGTTGGCGGGGCATGTGAACGCAGTATTTCGCGATTGGCGGTGCGTTTGTAATACTGTTCATCGATCCGCTATCGAGGCGATCTGCTGCTTCGAAAAACCACTTGAAGCCCTTGACCTCGCATGAAACCTTGCCGGGATTGGCAGCGGACGAGCAAGGCCGTCCGGGAGGTGAGGTTGATGCCGGACACCGAGGTGCGCGAGGGGGCGCAGAGGCTGCGCGTCGCGGTCGTCGACGACGATCGCGCGGTCCGCGATGTCGTCTGCGATACCCTGGAGAGTGAGGGCATCGAGACGGTTGCCTGTGCCTGCGCCGCCGATCTCTTCGCGGCCGTGGCGCGGCCCGAAGGACTCGACATGATCATCCTCGACCTGCAACTGCCCGACGGCGACGGTTTCGGCATCGCCGCCGGCATCCGGGCGACCAACCCGGTGCCGATCATTATGCTGACGGGGCGCGGCGGTGACCTCGATCGCATCATGGGGCTGGAGATCGGTGCCGACGACTATGTCGTGAAACCCTTCAATGCCCGGGAACTGCTGGCGCGCGTCAAGGCGGTGCGTCGTCGCATGACCAACGATTTCGACGCGGCCCGGCCCATCCGCAACGGCTACCGCTTCCTCGGTTACGTCATGGACGTCGACCGGCGGCGGCTGACGGCGCCGAGCGGCGCGCCGGTGGCGCTCACGGTAGCCGAATTCGACCTCCTGCATGCCCTGGTGCAGCGCCACGGCCGGGTGCTGTCGCGCGATCAGCTTCTCGAGATCACCCACCGGGCGGCCGACGACATCTTCGATCGGACGATCGACGTGCTGATCCTTCGCCTTCGCCGCAAGATAGAACCGAACCCGACCAGCCCGCGCTTCATCAAGACGGAGCGCGGCCACGGCTATGTGTTCGACGTCAGGGTGGAAGAGATCGGCGCTCGATAAGCGTTTTGCTCGGTGTTCATATCACCCTTCGTGTGACCGATCAGCCTGCTGGCCCCCCCTTGACCGCAGGTTTGATGCCGTGTGGTGCGCCGCCAAATCGGAAGGGCGTTTCCAGTGGATCGCCCACCTTGTTCGGCCGGGCATAGCGCGCGTCGATGTCCCGAAGAACCGTCCGTCCGCGCATCCATCCCCGGAGATCACCGAAACGGTGACACGGCGTGGGGACGCCAACGGACGGTTCTCCGGGACGTCTAGATGTCAGTCCTGCTTGCGGCCCTTGAAGTTCTCGCGCACCTTGTCCAGCCAACCGACAAGCCGCGCGACGGTCTGCCGGCCGTCGCCGAAGAACTCGGCGATCTCGCTTTCCAACTTGCCGGGCTTGCCCGAGTCCTTGTCCGGCAGCGGCGGCAGGATGTGGGCATAGTACGTCTTGTCCAGCAAGCGATGGAGCAGACGCTCGCCAGGGAAGGGGGCATTATTGTTGATGGCGCGCGCCGCCTTCAGAAGCGTGCGGATATCATACTGAACCGGGCTGATATCCGGCACCTGCTTGCGCAGGCCCAGCAGCGTGTAGACGCCGACGCGCGCCGTGCGCACCGAACTGTCCATCGTGAAGATGATGTCGTTCGATGTCTCGACGAACTGCCCGAGCAGTGCCAGGTTGGTGCATCCCGCCGGCACGACGCGCGGCCTGTCACCCGCCGCACGCGGCATGAACATCGAGGTGATGTAGGGCATCAGCGCCAGCCGCGCCTTGGTATTGGCGACGACCGTGTCGAGATGCTGCTCGATGCCGAGGTGATAGCAGAGTTCGGCGATGATCTCCCGCCCGGTGCAGGCCGGCATCGGCTTCTTGATGTAGTTGCCGTCCTCTCTCATCAGCAGGGCATAGAGCCAGACCACCAGGACATCGTCCGGCTGGTTCGGAAAATGCGGCTGCCGGTTGCAGGTGAAGCTCATCACCCAATTGGAATCCGTGAAGGTGATGATGCCGCCGGTGACCGCCTTGCCGGAATAGGGATCGTTGACCGACAACTCCTTCAGCCTGTCGACGAAGGGCGACGGCTTGCAGGTCAGCGTGACCGACTCCCACATCGACCTGTCGGTGTCGCCGTAGAACTTCTCCGGCTTGCCGAAGATCGGCGACTTCCTGGCCAGATTCTTCCACAGCGCCCATTCGCTGGTGTCGCCCGGCTCGTGCCGGTCCCGCTCGACGACCGGCACATGATCCATGTCGCCGTAAGCGGTGCCTTCGGTCATCGATCCGGTCAGCGCGAAGACCACGTCGTTCGGCCCGACGGTGATCGTCTCATCCTTGCCGCCGATCTCCGCCCTGATTGCGGTCACGGTATAGGTGTCGCCCGCCACTCTCATTTCGAGGTCATAGGCGCGGGTGTTGAACTGCACCTTGACGCCCCGCTCGCGCAGATGGTCGATCAGCGGCCGGACAAAGCTGTCGTACTGATTGTACTTCGGGAAGACCAGCGCTGACATGTCGTTGAGCCCACCGATGTCATCGAGAAGGCGATGCATGTAGAGCTTCATTTCGAGCAGGCTGTGCCAGTTCTCGAAGGCGAACATCGTCCGCCAGAAGAACCAGAAGTTCGTCTCGAAGAATCCGGGGCTGAAATACTGCTCGATGGTGATGTCGTCGAGGTCTTCCTTGCGCTTGAGCAGCAGGCGGACCAGCTCCCACTGCTGCGAACGCGTGAGCCCCAGCGTCGAGAAATCGCGAATCTCGCCCCGCTTGTGCATCAGGCGGGCTTTCGAGTAATTCGGGTCGGCGTCGTTGAGCAGGCGATACTCGTCGAGGACGCTGTAGCCCTTCGGCAGCTCCAGCGCCTGCACGTCCTGGAACATGTCCCAGATGTTGTCGTAGTTCCAGTTCATCTCGCGGCCGCCGCGGACGATATAGCCGTCCTCGGGGTTGCCGGCGCCGTCCAGCGATCCGCCGGCGACGTCCATGGCGTCGAGAACGGTGATGTTCTCGCCGGGCATGCCGCCGTCGCGGATCAGATAGAATGCCGCGGCCAGCCCGGCGATGCCGCTGCCGATGATCCAGGCCTTGCGTCCCTCGACCTGATCGGCCGGCACCGGCCGGTTGCGCATATAGGCGCCCATCATGTCCGGTGGCGGCAACGTGTTGTCGCGGCTGTTGTCCCAGTAGCCGGCGGTGGCGTCGTTCTCGACCTTGAACGGGCGGTTATTGTCGGCCTGAGGAGAGGGCACCTTGGTCATTTGATATCCTTTCAACGTGGCAACGTCGGATTTCCCTGCGGCGGCCGCTTCGGCCCGGACAGCGCGAGGCGCCGCCGCCTTGCAGCGACGTCCCCGGTGGCGTAGGTGTGGTATTGCTCATTCGGCAAACGGGGGATAACGCCCCGTCGCATGAACTCTCGGGCGGCAACCGCCTGCCGTGGGTCACCGCCGCGGTGGCGCGGCGGCGATCCCGGGCGGCTCAGCCTTTCTTGCCCGACTTGGCGAAGGCCGCGTGGTATTCGTCCGCCAGTTTGCGCAGCGAACGCCCGATGCTGGCGTATTCATACTCGTTGAGGTTGGCGAGCGACGCGCGTGCCGACGCATGTTGCGTCCCGAACCCGCGCCCCGGCAGCAGTACGATTCCGGTCTCGTCGGCTATCCGGAACAGCAGTTCGTTGGCGGCGAACTTGGTCTTCGCCCAGGCCGCGAACTCTTCGCCGTAGAGTTTGGCGCAGATCTTCTCCAGGTCGAGAAGGGTGTAGTAGTCGACGGAGTTCTCATCATCCGGCATGTCGATGCCAAGCTCGCCGTAGAGCGCCGCCTGACGACGGCGGATCACCTTCTTCAAGGTGGTCTTGTAGCTGTCGTGCTCGTCCATCAGGGCGAACAGCGAGAACAGTACCATCTGCACCTGCTGCGGCGTCGACAGGCCGGCGGTGTGGTTCAGCGCCACCGTGCGGCTGTCGGCCACCAGGCGATCGATGAACTTCAGGGCCGAGACGTCCGTGGTGATCGACGAATACCGCCGGTCGAGCAGCGCCTTGGCCTCCTTCGGCAACTGCGCCAGCTTGGCGTCGAGCACATTGTCGCGATGCAGGGCGATCGTACCCAGGCGCCACCCCGTCGCACCGAAATACTTCGAGTAGGAGTAGACCAGGATGGTGTTGTTCGGGCAGACCGCGAACAGCGACCGGAAGTCGTTGGCGAACGTGCCATAGACGTCGTCGGTCAGGATCATCAGGTCGGGCCGGTCCTTGCGCACGATCTCGGCGATCTTGTTCAGGCTGCGCTCGTCGAGCTTGACCGACGGCGGGTTGCTGGGGTTGATGCAGAAGAAGATCTTGATCGAGGGATCCTTCAGCTTTTCCAGTTCGCTGTCGGGATACTGCCAGCCGGCATCGGGGTCGGCGTTGATCGTCACCTCCTTTAGTCCATAGGTGTCGAGCTGCGGGATCTCGATGTAGGGGGTGAAGACGGGCATGCCGATGGCAACCCGGTCGCCGGCTTTCACCAGCTGGTTTTCCTTCAGGGAATCGAAGATGTAGGTCATGGCGGCAGTACCGCCCTCGACCGGGAAGACGTCGATGTTCTTGGAAGAGATGCGACCTCCGGCCATCTCCTTCATGAGATAGTGCCGGACGATCTCCTCGCTGACACGCAGCATGCGCGGCGGAACCGGATAGTTGCAGCCCAGAACGCCCTCGACGATTTCCTGCAGGAACTCGGACGCGGAGAGACCAAGCTGGTCGCGGACGTAGCTCAGCGCGCGCCGGAGAAAATCGACGCCGTCCTGATCGCGGTTCTCGCTGGTAAACCGCTCGAAGCGGGCTTCGATGCCCTCGATTTTCGGCAGGCCGCCGACGCCCTGCTGCATGTAGGAAAACGACAGTTCCGATTCAGTAGCGGCGAACAGGCCCAGCCGGAAGAAGGCGCGGCGCGGCAGGGTGGCGAGGAAATTGGGGTTTCCCCGGCCGGCGTTCAACATGACCTTGTCGGCCTTGCTCGAGGCGAGCTTGATGAGTTCGTCCTTCAGCTCGAAGGGGCTGAGCTTGGAGTACTTGCTGTAGTCGGTCATAAAAACGGCTCCGATGCGGTTAGAGCAATTCCAGCAAAAGTGGGAACCGGTTTTGCGTCCGGAATTGCGTCTGAACAAAGAGTTAGAGCATTTCCGGCGAACCGGATTTCACCGGAAATGCTCTAGACGAAGGCGACGACGAGCGGGCCGAGCAATGTCAGGAAGACATTGGCCAGCGCGTAGGTGATGGCGAATGGGGTGGTCGGGATGGAGTTGCCGGCCTTGGCCAGCACCTCGCCCAGGGCGGGGTTGGCGCTGCGCGACCCGGCCAGCGCGCCTGCGAAGACGGCGACGTTGTCGTAACGCAGGACGTAGCGGCCGACGAGCATGGTGATCAGCAGCGGCAGGATGGTGACCACCACGCCGATGAGGAAGATGGAAATGCCGCTCTGCATGACGGTATGCACGGCCTGCTGGCCCGACTGCAGGCCGACCACCGCGACGAATCCGGCAAGACCGAGATCGCGCAGCAGCGTCGAGGCGGCGGTCGGCATGTTGCCCATCGTCATGTGCCGGCTGCGATACCAGCCGAACAGGAGGCCCGAAAGAAGGGCGCCGCCACCGGAACCGAGCGTCAGCGGGATCGAGCCGATCCGCCACACCAGCAGACCGATGAGCAGACCCACCACCAGGCCGAAGCCATGGAAGACCCAGTCCGTCTTGTCGCTCGAAACGATGGCCGGACCAACGTGGCCGGCCAGTCTCTGCAGGTCTTCCTGCACGCCATGCACCGTCACGATGTCGCCGGCCTCTATGACGGTGTCATCCTTCAGGTCGAGCTTGGTGCCGCCGCGCGTCACGGCGAGCACGTAGACGCCATGACGCAGATCGGGGTTGGCCTTGAGGATCTGGCCGACCGTGCGGCCGACGAAGTCCTTGCCGCTGATGACGATGTCGCGGGTGGTGACGACGAGGTCCAGCCCATCGGCGTCGGGGGCCTCGGGGCCCAGCTTGTCGTCGAGTCCGACGACGCCGGCGCGCCTGCCGACCACCAGGACCAAGTCTCCGGACTGGAGCTTGGAACCGGGATCGACGCCGATGATCTTGCCCTTGCGCTTGATGCGCTCGATGGTGATCGCGCCGCCCTGTGCCGAGGACTCGATCGCGGCGACTGTCGATCCGGACGCCGCATCGATCCTGTAGATGCGGCCGACCAGTTCGGGCAGAGCCGGCGATTCGTCGGCGCCGTAGATGTGGGCGCCGTTGAGCATCTCGGACTGGGCCTTGACGGCGTCGTCGCGGATGCTGCGCCCGACGAACCACGGCAGGACGTTGACGCAGAGGATGATCGCGCCCAGCGAGCCGAAAATGTAGGTCACCGCATAGCCGATGGCGACGTTGGCCTGCAGGCGCTGGGTTTCCTCCGCCGCGAGGCCGAGCTTGCCGATTGCCGAGCCGGCGGTGCCGATGATCGCCGATTGCGTCAGACCGCCGGCCGCGATGCCGGCGGCGATGCCCTTGTCCAGCGAGAACAGCTTGGCCATGATGACGACCGTCGCCAGACCGCTGACGGCCAGTACCACGGCCATGACGATTTCACGGATCGACTTGCGGCCCAGCGACCGGAAGAACTGCGGCCCGCTCTCGAAGCCGACGGCATAGATGAACAGCGCGAACAGCACTGCCTTGATGCCGTTGTCGATGGGCACGCCGAGCTGGCTGATGGCAACGGCGGCGAGGAGCGAACCGGCGACGCCGCCCAGCTGGAACTTGCCGAACTGAAACTTGCCGATCCAATAGCCGATCGCCAGCGAGAGAAATAAGGCAATTTCGGGAGACTGCTTGAGGGTGTCAGTCAAGAAACTCATGAACGCTCTCCACTACTCTGATGAACTTGATGCGGAGCTGTTACGACACCGAAGATTCAATTGACCTGCCGGCAAAGACCTGCGTACTGGCGCCGGGACGCGCGTATCGACTTCAAGACGTGAGGAGAAATTCTCAAAGGTGGATCGCGGTTGGCTGTCTGTCGACCTCGTAACCTTCCCGAACCGCATCAAGGGTCGGAAAGGCTGGACAGGCTTCTGTCCAGAGCACGGTCGCGATCAGCTTACGGCGGTCGATCGCCGTCGCTTCTGGCGGGGACCTTGAGATAGGGTCCGCAACGAGCGGGCAGCGTCCCTTCGGCTTCACCAGCGCCGGGGCGTTCTTCGATCGTCACACGTCCGGTAAACACCACGATCATCGCGGTATGATCCTCGGGTACATCAAACACAAAATCCGCGCCGGCTTTCAGGCCAGGATCACGCACGTTGGAGATGTAACGGCCTTTTAAGTTCTTGGTTCCCGCGATAAATACCGGATATGGAATGCGTTCTGCTACCAGAAGCAATCTTTAGCTGTATAGAGTATGGATCGTTGCGGACCGGAATGTGGAGGGGATCAGGGCAGGGATTGGCACGTTGCCGGTGTGTCCGCCGATCAGGAAAGCGGAGAAATCCCGGTAGCGCCCGTCATCGGTCCCGCGCGGATCGTCCGCGGCCGATCGCGGCGCAGGTCATCGAAAGTGTTTATGGCAGCCCGATCGGCTGCATCCTGCTTGCGCCGCGGGCATGCGAAACCGATCGCTAACCATCGACGCCGATTTCCGATCGCGCAAATGTGTAGCGAGCGTCGACGGCTTCCCGATGCATCTGCTCTTGGCTGAGATGTGGGAGATTTGCCTTGGGGCACATCTCCATCAAAATAAAAAAGGGCGGGCGCCCCAAGGCGCCCGCCCCCGTTTCATTCTCGGCCGATCAGACGGCGGCCGGCTTCTTCAGGATCCTGAGCAGCGCCGCGGTGACGATCGTGCCGGCGATCATCGCCACGATATAGCCACCGAGGCTGGAGACCGCGTTGGGGATCGGCAGCACGAAGATGCCGCCATGCGGCACGCGCAACTGAGCGCCGACCGCCATCGAGATCATGCCGGCCACGGCCGAGCCGGCCATCAGCGAGGGTATGACGCGGAACGGGTCCTTGGCGGCGAAGGGGATGGCGCCTTCGGTGATGAAGGAGATGCCCAGCACCGCCGCGGCGTTGCCCGCCTCATGCTCGTCGGCCGAGAAGCGGTCGGCGAACAGCTTGGTGGCCAGCGCCAGACCGAGCGGCGGCGTCATGCCGGCCACCATGGCGGCGGCCATCGGCTCGTAGAGCTGGCTGGCGATCAGGCCGGTGGCGAAGGTATAGGCCGCCTTGTTCACCGGGCCGCCCATGTCGAAGGCCATCATCATGCCGATGATCGCACCGAGCACGATGGCATTGGCCCCCTGCATGCCCTTGAGGAATTCGGTCAGCCAGGTCAGCGCCGCCGCCACCGGCTCGCCGAGCACATAGACCATCAGCAGGCCGACGATGGTCGTGCCGAGCAGCGGCAGGATCAGCACCGGCTTCAGGCCGTCGAGGTTTCGTCCGAGCTTGATGTAGCGGTTGAGGTAGAGCACCACGTAGCCGGCCAGGAAGCCGGCGACGATGCCGCCCAGGAAGCCGGCGCCGATGGTGCCGGCGATCACGCCGCCGACGGCGCCCGGCGCGATGCCCGGCCGGTCGGCGATCGAATAGGCGATGAAGCCGGCCAGAATCGGCACCATCAGCGAGAAGGCCTGCTTGCCGATGGTGAACAGCGCCTGGCCGAGCGTGCCGGCATGCGCGTCGTCGTAGACGTAGATGCCGCCGAGAGCGAAGGCGAGGGCGATCAGCAGGCCGCCGGCCACCACGAACGGCAGCATGTAGGACACGCCGGTCATCAGGTGCTTGTAGGGGCCGGACCGCTGCGCCGCGCGGGCGGCCTTCTCGGCGGCCACTTCCGCCGCGAGATCGCGCTTGCCGCCGGCGGCCGGCGCGCCCTGGACCGTCGCCGCGACGAGAGCCTTCTCGACCAGCGCCTTGCCGTTGGCGATCGCGCCCTTGGTGCCGGTGGTGTAGACGCGCTTGCCGGCAAAGCGCGACATGTCGACGTTGGTGTCGGCGGCGATGATCACCAGCTCGGCGGCGGCGATCTCTTCCGCCGTCAGCGTGTTCTGCGCACCGACCGAGCCTTGCGTCTCCACCTTGACGGCGTAGCCGAGCGCCTTGGCGCCCTGCTCGACGCCCTCGGCCGCCATGAAGGTGTGGGCGATGCCGGTCGGGCAGGAGGTGATGCCGACGATCAGCTTGACCGCCGCCGATGCGGCGACCGCGCCGGCCGGATCGGCCAGGGCGGCGTCGAGCGTCAGCCTGCGGACGGTCTTGCCGGCAAAGCGGGCCTCATCGGCCACATCGCCGACGATCAGCACCGCGTCGGCGGCGGCGATCGTCGCCGCGTCGAGCGGCGCCGTCACGCCGGTCGGCGTCTGCGTCTCGATGCTGAGGGAGGTACCGGCGGCCCCCGCCGCCTTCTTCAGGGCCTCGGCGGCGATCAGGGGCTTGCTCCCCGTCTCCTTGACGCCGATCACGACTGCTAACTTTGCCATTGTCATCCTCCGATGAAGAGCTTTCCCGCGCCAGATCCCCCCGCGAGAATTCAGGGATACTCACGAATTTGAGTGCCTAGAGGCGGGTGATGTCCGCCCGTCCGGCCAGCGCGACGACCACGGCACGCTCAGGCAGATGGGGGCCGACGCGCGCCAGCTTGGCGGCCGCGAAGGCGACCGCCTGCCGGGCGAGGGCTTCGAGCGGCAGGCCCTCGGCGAGCGAGGTGGCGATGCCGGCCACCATGGCGTCGCCGGCGCCGACGGTGCTGAGCGCCTCGACCACCGGCAGGCGGGCATTGAGCGTCCGGTCTTCGGTGACGAACAGCGCGCCTTCCTCGCCACAGGAGACGACGACCAGCCGCACGCCGCTTCTGACGATGTCGCGAGCGGCGCCAACCAGCGCATCGATGTGGGGCAGCGGATGGCCGACCAGTTCCTCGAGCTCGTGCCGGTTGGGCTTCACCGCGAACGGCAGGGAGCCGCCCTCGGCGGCCAGCAAGGCCCTGAGCGGCGCGCCCGACGTATCGGCCACCACCTTGGCGCCGGCATCGTTCAGCGTCGCCACCAGCGACACCAAGGCTTCGGGATCGATGCCGGCCGGCAACGAGCCGCCGATGACCACGATCACTCCGGCCGTCACGGTGCCGAGCGCGGCGGCGGCTACCCGCTTCAGGTTGTCCGCGTCGATGACGAGGCCCGGCGTGTTGAGGTCGGTGGTCTCGCCGGAGGCGGTGTCGGCGATCTTGATGTTGGTGCGGGTGTCGCCGGGGATGCGGATGAAGCGATCGGCGATGTCCTTCGTTGCGAACAGTTCGACGAAGGCGCCGTCGTTGCCGCGCCCCAGCACGCCGGTCACGGTCACCTGTCCGCCCCAGTCGGCGGCGCAGGCGGCAACGTTGACACCCTTGCCGCCGGCGTTGGCCTGCACCTGCTCGGCGCGGTTGACGCCGCCCGGGACCAGGCCGTCGACTTCGATCGTCAGATCGACCGCCGGATTGAGGGTGATGGTCACGATCGGCTTCATGCCTGGTCTCCCGAACCGAAGGAGGCCTCGAGCGCCCGCACTTCGCGGGCGGTGCGCGCGGCGACCGCCTTGTCGGCCAGCGCCTTGAGATCGGTCATCGAGGCGCCACGCAGGCGCACCTTGACGGCGGGTATGTCGCGCACCGTCATCGACAGCTCGTTGACGCCGAGGCCGGCCAGCAGCGAAGCGCCGAACGGATCGCCGGCAATGCCGCCGCAGACGCCGACCCAGCGCCCGTGCACCGCCGCACCCTCGACGGTCTTCCTGATCAGCCGCAGCACCGCCGGATGCAGGCTGTCGGCCTCGGCCGCCAATTCGGGATGCTGCCGGTCGATCGCCAGCGTGTACTGGGTTAGGTCGTTGGTGCCGATCGAGAAGAAGTCGACATATTCGGCATAGACGTCGGCCATCACCGCCGTCGACGGCACCTCGACCATGATGCCGAGCGGCACGGCGGGCGCGCCGACCTCGGCCCTGATCTCCTCGGCCACCGCGCGGACGGCCAGGATCTCGTCGAGCGAAGTGATCATCGGCAACATGATCTTGAGGTTGGCGCCGCTCTTGGCGACACGGTAGAGGGCACGCAACTGCGGCCGCATCAGGTCGGGGCGGCGCAGGGTCAGGCGGGTGCCGCGCACGCCGAGGAACGGGTTCTCCTCGCGCGGCAGCTTCAGGTGCGGCGCCTGCTTGTCGCCGCCGATATCCAGCGTGCGGACGATCAGCGGCCGGCCGCCGAGGTTCTCGGCCATGGCGCTGTAGGTGGCGAACTGCTCGTCCTCGCCCGGCGTGTGGCCGCCGTCGAGGAACAGGAACTCGGTGCGCATCAGGCCGACGCCCTCGGCGCCCTGATCGACGGCGCCGGCGACCTCCGAGGGCTTGTTGATGTTGGCGCCGATCTCGATGGAGTGACCGTCGGTGGTGGAGGCCGAGAGCGCGCGCCCCTCGGCCTCCGAGGCGGCGCGCCGGACATCGGCCTCGATGTAGGCGCGCGCCGAGGCGAGGTCTGCTTCGCTGGGATCGAGATAAAGGCAGCCGGCGGCGCCGTCGAGAATGGCGGTAGTTCCCGCCTTGGTGTCGAGAAGGCCGGCGCCCAGCGCAACCACCGCCGGCAGGCCGAGCGTGCGGGCGAGGATGGCGGTGTGCGAGGTCGGGCCGCCCTGGGCGGTGGCCAGACCGGCGATCAGCCGGGTGTCGAGGCCGATGGTATCGGACGGGGTGAGGTCGGCGGCAACCAGGATCGACGGCGTCGAGGGCAGGGTGATCGCCGAGCCGCGCGCCACGTCCGGCGCCAGCTTGGCCAGCACGCGGCGGCCGACGTCGCGCACGTCGGAGGCGCGGGCGGCCAAAAGCGCGTTGGCGTTGTTCTCAAGCGATCCAGCCACCTCGTCGACGGCGGCCCGCCAGGACCAGGCGGGGCCGTGGCCGGCGACGACCAGCATGGAGGCCTTGGTCAGGATTTCCGGATCGGCGAGCAGCTCGGCATGCGCCTCGAAGATCGCCGCTTCCGCCGGTCCCACCTTGACGGCGGCCTCGCTGGCGACGGCCTTGAGGTCGTCGAGCGTCGCGGCGATCGCCTGATCGAGGGCGGCGGAGGCCGCGACGAGATCCATCGGCACGTCGGCGATCTCCACCGCGGCGCTTTTCAGCACGTGCACCGGGGCGATGACGACGCCGGGAGCAGCAGCAACGCCGGAAAACGTTTTCAGATTGGTGGCCGGCGTCCAGCCCTTGCGGCCGGTCGGGGCCGGCGCCTTGGCGGCGTCCGCCTTCTCCTCGGCCGACAGTCGCTCGATCACCTGCACGAAGGCGGAGAGCGCCACCGCGGCATTGTCGCCCTCGGCGGAAATCGTCAGCGTTTCTCCGGCGCGCAGGCCCAGTTGCAGCAAGGAAACCAGCCGCGTCGGGTCGGCGGCGTCAGCGCCACGCCGCACCTGCAAGCGCACGCCGGCGGCCTTGGCCGCATCGACCCAGCGGCTGGCCGGACGGGCATGCAGGCCGTTGGGATAGTCGACGATCCACTCGACCTTCAGTGGGAGATCGGCCGGCACGGCGGTTTCGGCCATCAGGCCGGCGGCGGCCGTCTCGTCCAGCGCGGCGATGATGGCCAGCGGGTCGTCGACCTCGAACAGCGCCTCCAGCGCCGCCTCGTCCTGGAACAGCCGCGTCAGCCGGCGCAGCACGGCAATATGGTCGTCGGACTGGGCGGCGATCGCCACGATCAGCTTGACGGTCTGGCCTTCGTTCCAGGTCAAGCCGCCGGGAACCTGCAATATGGCGAGGCCATTGTGCCTGATCAGGCCGCGATCGGCATTCATGCCGTGCGGAATGGCAACGCCGTGTCCGAGATAGGTTTCAGCCACCGCCTCGCGGCGCATCATGCTGTCGGCATAGGCCGGATCGATATAGCCGCCGCTCGCCAGCAGGCCGCACGCCTCGCGGATGGCCGCTTCCTTGGAGGCCGGCGCCGCCTTGAGGCGCGTGAGGTCCGGCGAGAGCAGTGGTTTGGTGCTGACCGACATGAGATTTCCCTCTCCCTGCTCCTCAGAAAACTGAAAACCTTTTCAGATTGATTTAAGCCCATATCACGGGCAATCTTTCCTTGAAAAGCTGGAAAAACCCGTATTGAAGGCGGTTCGTAGACGTGATTGTTTTCGCCGCAATCGGAGAACGATTTTAGCCATGAGCATCGGCATCAAAGATGTGGCTGTTGCAGCAGGTGTTTCGCCGGCAACGGTTTCGCGCGTTCTCGCCAACCACCACGTCAAGCCGGAACTGCGCGAGCGGGTAGAAACGGCAATCCGACTAACCGGTTATCGCCCCAACCTGTCGGCGCGCCGGCTGCGCTCGCAGCATTCCAACACCATCGGCCTGATCGTCCCCGACATCCGCAACCCGTTCTTCACGACGCTGAGTCGCGCCGTGGAAGACGCTGCCTACAAGGCGAACATGCGGGTGGTGCTGTGCAATACCGATGAGAACCCCAGCCGCGAGACGATGTATCTGCGGCTGATGCAGGAAGAGCGGGTCACCGGCGTCATCTATGCGCCCACCCGCGAGACGGCGGCGCAGCTCGACCGGCTCAACTTCGATTTCCCGGTGGTGCTGGTCGACCGCCACGGTCCGGCCGGCAAGCATGATTCGGTGGTGCTCGACAACCGTCAGGCGTCGGCGGCGCTGGTCGAGCATCTCCATGCCCGCGGCTTCAAGTCGATCGCCGGGCTGTTCGGCAATACCTCGTCCACCGCCCGCGACCGCCTCAGCGGCTATACCGAGGCGATGCAGGAACGCGGTCTGAAGCCGCGCACCGATTTCGTGGCGCCCAACCCCGACGCCGCCGCCGTCGTGGCGCGCCAGATCCTGTCGCGCAAGGACCGTCCGGATGCGCTGATCGCCTCCAACGGCCTGATTCTCCTCGGTATCGCCCAGGCGATGCAGGAGCTTGGCCTCAAGGCACCTGACGATATCGCCGTCGCCGGCTTCGACAACGAGATCTGGACCGGCCTGATCGGCTCCGGCCTGACGGTGATCGAGCAGCCGGTGGCCGACATCGGCCATTCGGCGATGCGCCTGCTGTTCGAGCGCATCGAGACGCCCGAGATGGCGCCGCGCGTCGTCATGCTGTCGGGCAAGCTGATCGAGCGCAATTCGACGAAAAGTCTTTCCTGATAGCGAGGCTATCGCGCCGGACTCATCGGGCGACCAGCGCGCTCCCCGCCCGGTAGAGGACGTAGGCGGCGACGCAGAACACGACGGCGGCGAAGATCCGGTTGAGGGCGTCCTTGTTCACCGACAGCCGGCTGGCCAGGTTGAGCCCGATCAGGCCGCCGGTCAGCCCGCCGGCCAGGAATTCGGCGGCGACGCGCCAGTCCACCAGGCCGGAGGCGGCGTAGTTGACCGCCGTCGTCAGCCCGAACACGCCGACCGCCATCAGCGACGAACCGACGGCGTTGATCGTCGCCATGCCCGTGGCGAAGATCAGCGCCGGCACGATCAGGAAGCCGCCGCCGATGCCGAAGAAACCGGACGCGGCGCCAGCCAGCACCGCCATGCCGGCGGCGCGATAGCAGCTGCGGCGAGTGATGGGCGGATTGCCGTCCGGCATCGGGCGGCGCGGCCGCAACATCGAAGCGCCGACGGCGACCATGGCGAGACCGAACAGAAAAAGCAGGGCGTCGCCGTCGATCAGCTTGCCGAGCGTCGAGCCGCCGAAGGCTCCAGCCATGCCGAAGGCCGAGAAGACGATGGCGCAGCGCCAGAGCACGTGGCCCTTGCGGGCGTGGCCGTAGAGATTGCCGAAGGCGTTCAGCGACACGGCGAGCGCGCCGGTTCCGAGCGCCACGTGCGGCGACGCGACACCGACGAAATAGAGCAGCAGCGGCGTCGCCAGCACCGAGCCGCCGCCGCCGATCAGGCCGAGCACGAAGCCGGACAGGGCGCCCGACAGGACGGCTGCAATCGCCTCGAAGATCACGCTTCACCCCCGGAAAGGATGCGCCTCCCCCCGAGGGGAAGGCGCGGGTTCGTCCATGCCGATGCCGGCCGTCAGGTGGCTCAGGCCAGCACCTTGCGCGAGAAGTACCAGTCGGTGGTCTCCAGCCCTTCGGCGAGGCGGGTCTTGACGTCGTCGACGGTGACGGGCGCGCCGACCAGCACCTTGTCGCCCGGCTGCCAGCCCTCGGGGGTGGCGACGCCGTTCTTGAGGCTGGTCTGCAAGCCCTTGACGAGGCGCATGATTTCGGCGACCGAGCGGCCGTTGGTCATCGGATAGTAGACCATGGCCCGGAGAATGCCTTCGGGATCGATGATGAAGGTGGCGCGCACCGCCGAGGTGTCGCCGGCACCCGGATGGATCATGCCATAGGCCATGGCGACCTCCATCTTCAGGTCCTCGATGATCGGGAAGGGAATGGTGACGCCGAACTTCTCCTCGATGTTCCGCACCCAGGCGATGTGCGAGAAGATGCTGTCGATGGACAGGCCGAGCAGCTCGGTGTCGATCGACCTGAACTCGCCGGCCGCCTTGGCGAAGGCCATGAACTCGGTGGTGCAGACCGGCGTGAAGTCGGCCGGATGGGAGAACAGCACCAGCCACTTGCCCTTGTAGTCGGCGAGCGAACGCGGGCCGAAGGTCGTCTTGGCGGAGAAGGCGGGCGCCTGCTCGTTGATGCGCGGCAGGCTGACGACGGGGGCAGCGGCCGGAGCGGCGACGACCGGCGCGGCGGCCACGGGGGCAGCGGCGGCGGCCGGCGCGGCGACGGTCTTGGGGGCGGAATCGGTGCAGCTCATGATGTTTCCTTTGGGTTGGAGTTGGTTGACGGGCTGGGATCTCAAAGGCCGTCGATCGGCACCTTGAGGAAGCGTTTGCCGGCGGTGTCCGCCTCGGGCAGGCGGCCGGCTTTCATGTTGACCTGCAGCGAGGGCAGGATCAGGCGGGGCATGTCGAGCGTCGCGTCCCGGGCGGTGCGCTTGTCGACGAAGGTCTGTTCGTCGATGCCGTCGCCGACGTGGATGTTGCGGGCGCGCTCCTCGGCCACCGTCGTTTCCCAGGCCATGCCGCGTGTCGTCGTGCCGTAGTCGTGGCACATGAACAGGCGCGTCTCGTCCGGCAGCGCCAGGATGCGCCGGGCGGAGCGGTAGAGGGCGCGGGCGTCGCCGCCGGGAAAGTCGGCGCGGGCGGTGCCGGCGTCCGGCATGAACAGCGTGTCGCCGACGAAGGCGGCGTCGCCGATCACATGCGTCATGCAGGCCGGCGTATGGCCGGGGGTCGACAGGGCCACCGCCTCGATGCCGCCGATGCCGTAGCGGTCGCCGTCCCGGAACAGCCGGTCGAACTGGCTGCCGTCGCGGGCGAACTCGGTGCCCTCGTTGAACACCTTGCCGAAGGTGTCCTGCACGATGGTGATCTTGTCGCCGATGCCGATCTTGCCGCCGACGCGCGCCTGAATGTAGGGGGCGGCCGACAGGTGATCGGCATGAACGTGCGTCTCGATCAGCCACTCCACCCGGAGGCCGCGCTCCTCGACAAAGGCGATGACGGCGTCGGCCGACCGATAGGAGAGACGGCCGGCGGCGTAGTCGATGTCGAGCACGCTGTCGACGATGGCGGCGGCGCCGGTGGCCGGATCGGCGACGACATAGCTGATGGTGTGGGTGTCCGGATCGGGGAAGGCGGTGACCTCCGGCCTGCCGATGCCGCCTCGGGTTTTCTCGCTCATCGCTTCCATCCCGCGTTTATCTGTTGCCCCTTGCATAAGAAGTTTCTAAATCACTGGGAAACGAATAATTCCTGTCACCGTGATCGAGGATGGCGATCAGCATGCGGGCCTATCCCAACCTTCGGCATCTCGCCTATCTGGTGGCGCTGGCCGAGCACCGGCACTTCGGCAAGGCAGCCGCCGCGTCGGCCGTCACCCAGTCGACGCTCAGCGCCGGCATTCGCGAACTCGAAACGATCCTGGGCGTTCAGGTGGCCGAGCGCACCAAGCGTTCGGTGATCCTGACGCCGATCGGCCATCAACTGGCGGAGAAGGCGGCCAAACTGTTGCGCGCGGCCGACGACATGCTCGACATCGCCACCCAGTCGACCACGCCGTTCTCAGGCACCATCGCGCTCGGCACGATCCCGACCATCGGCCCCTACCTGCTGCCTCGCATCATCCCGGTGCTCCGCGAGCGTTTTCCGGCGCTGCGCTTCGCGTTGCGCGAGGACAAGACGGGCGCGCTGCTCGATCGCCTCGCCCATGGCCGGCTCGATCTGGTGCTGATCGCCTTTCCCTATGAGACGGAAGGCCTCGAGACGATGATGCTGTTCGACGACGCCTATCGCTTCGCCTGCGCCGCCAGCCACCCGCTCGCCGCGACCGCGCGTGTCGAGCTGGCGCAGCTCACCGATGAGCCGCTGATGCTGCTCGAACGCGATCACTGTCTGCACAGCCACGCCTTGCCGTTGCTCGAAGCGGTGCCGGAGATTGCCGAGGCGGCCTTTTCGGCCACCAGCCTGCCGACGCTGGTCGCCATGGTGGCCGAGGGCATGGGCACGACGCTGCTGCCCGATCTGGCGATCACCGGCGGCATTGCCGGCGGCGACATCGCCGTCCGCGCGATGTCGGGCGAAACCAATGTGCGCAGCATCGGCCTCGCCTGGCGACGCCAGTCGGGGCGGGCGAAGACGTTCCGGGAAATCGGAGCTTTCCTGCGAACCTGGGCGAATGACGAAATCCACCCGTGGCGCGGCTAGACCTTGACGCCGACAAAGCGGACGACGGCACCGCGGCCGCGATGACCGCGTCCCTCGTCGAGTTCGACATCGCCCTCGAAGGCGTGGATGGCGCGGATGTCAGGTCCGAAGTCTTCCTCGAGCAACGCCAGGTCGAACAGCATCGAGATATCCGGCGGGCCGCCGCTGTCGCGTCCGAGCTGGTTGCGATGGAAGGCTTCGAGGATGACCAACCCGCCCGGCTTCAGGGCGCGCATCAGGTTGCGGTGGGCGGCGCGCCGGACGGCTGCCGGCATGTGGACGTAGATCAGCACCACGGCATCGGCGCTGCCGGGTTGGGGGTCATAGGTGGACAGATCGACGACGGCGGTCTCGATGGCAACGCCGCGTTCCTCGGCCAGCGCCCGCGCCTTGCCAAGGCCGACCGCCGAGGCGTCGAGCGCCAGAACATGGTGCCCCTGTCCGGCCAGCCAGACGCCGTTGCGCCCCTCGCCGTCGCCGGCGGCGATCACCCTGGCGCCCGGCGGCAGGCGTCCGGCCATCTCGACGAGAAATCCGTTGGGCTCCGTGCCGTAGCGGTGACCCGGTTTGGAGAATTCCTCGTCCCAAGACGGCATGGCGGTCTGTCCTTGCGCTATCGGTCGATGATCGGGCGCACAACATGCCGTCCCGCACGGCGGCTGTCCATCGGCAACAGCCGAGATGCCGGCCGGGCCATGTTGCCGATAGCCGAGCGCGACCGATGCCTTATGCAATTCTCTTCTCCTGAGGGAATGGCGTTGCTGGCGTCGGTGAGCGTCGCGATCACGGCGGATTTCCAGTTGTTCCGGCTCGGTTTTTTGCAACCGGCATCTGCCATTTATCTGACTATTTTCCGGCGTCGATCCGGTCATATAGTGCCGGCGGAATCGCTGACCCGGATCGTTTCATGTCGCTGTCCAGCCAAGTTGTGCCCATCTTCCTGCTGATCGCCATCGGCTTTGCCAGCCACCGCTTCGGTTGGCTGAGCGATGCCGCGGTGGACGGGCTGCGGCAGATCGTCGTCCGCATGGTGCTGCCGTCGGTGCTGTTTCTGTCCTTCCTGGATATGGATCTGACACCAAGTTACCTGTCGCTGGTGGCGATCGTGTTCGTCACGTGTACCGTGGGGCTGGCGATCGGCTGGCGGCTGGCCCGGCGAGCCTTTCCCGCCGACCGCTACACGCCGTTCATGATGGGCGGGTACGAGTTCGGCATGCTGGGCGTCAGTCTGTTCGTCGGTGCCTACGGCGCCGGCGCGCTGGCCTCGATCGCCGTCGTGGCGCTCGGCCATGAACTGTTCATCTGGTTCGTGTTCTTCGCGCTGCTGATCGCCGCCCGCGATGGCTCGGCAAGGCCGGCAAGTCTCCTCCTCGGTTTCCTGAGAAATCCGGTGACGGCGGCCATCTTTCTGGGGCTGCTCGGCAACGTCCTGGGTCTCAGAACGGCGGCGCTCCATGCCATTCCCGGCGTCGATGCGGTGATGGTGACGCTGCATTATCTCTCGGCGATGATCGTGCCGGCCGTTCTGATCGTCGTCGGGCACGGTTTGCGCTTCGAATCGGTCGACGCCGGCAAGATCGCCCGCATCATCGGCCTTCGTCTCGCCGTTCAGCTGCCGCTCGCCGTGCTGGCCTCCTTCCTGGTGCTCGGCGCCATGCTCGGTTTCGACCTGCGCTTTCAGGTGGCGCTGTTCACGCTGATGATATTGCCGCCGCCGTTCATCGTGCCGCTGTTCATGCCCGATGATGCCGTGGCGGTTGCCGAGCGCCCGCTGATCCTGCAGGTGCTGACGGTCCACACGCTGGCCTCGCTGGTCGTCTTCGCCGGCATCATCGCGGTATTCCCGCGGTTCTGACCCCCGGCTACGGTTCGCCGGCCAGATCCCGGCGGGCCTTGTCGAGTTCTTCGGCATAGCGGCGGAGCAGGTGCTGCTCGGTGAGCAGGCCGACCACCTTCAGCGTCTTCGGGCTGTCGACCACCGCCAGTTCTTCGCTGTTGGTCACCTCGAACATCTTGGCCGCGTCGGTGACGTTCATCGACGGCACCAGGGCGACACCGGGATATCGGGCCAACTTGGCCAGCGTCATCCGGGCGATGTCGCCGCCGGAGACGTTGAGCGCATAGGCATCGGCCACCACCACGATGCCGGCGTAGCGGCCCTCGTCGTCGACGACGATCACCCGCTGCGTCGATCCGAGCGGGAACTGCTTGCGGAAGGTTTCGAGGCTCTGCCCGGATGATACGGTGCGGACGTCCGCGCGCATCATGCGGGAGACGGTGAGATTGCGCATCCAGCCGACGTCATGGGCGCTGCGGATCGTTTCGCCCCGGAGATGCAGACGCCAGGTCGAGAAGGAGTAGCCGAAGGTCTCGCGAACGATCACCGCCGACATGATCGAGGCCGCCAGCACGGCGCCGGTGATGGCGAGATCGCGCGTCGTCTCCAGCACCAGGAAGGTCATGGTCATCGGACCGCCGACCACGCCCACCGCCATCGACGCCATGCCGACGACCGTGGCGAGGATCGGCGGCAGGTCGGTCGTCCAGCCGAGCGCGACGAGGATCAGCGCGTAGGCCTTGCCGAGCAGGGCGCCAAGATAGAGCGAGGCGAAGAACAGACCGCCTCGAAAGCCCGAGCCGAGCGAGATGGCGGACGCGGCGGTCTTCAGGGCGAACAGGATGATCAGCGCCTGCCAGGTCGACGACGATTGCAGCTCGACGTGCAGTGCCCCGTGGCCGGACGACAGCACATGCGGCGAGATCAGCGCCAGACCGCCGACCAGCACGCCGCCGGTGACCGGGCGCAGCCAGGCCGGACAGCGGACCAGCCGGAACAACTGCTCGACGCCGGTGACCAGTTGCATCACCAGGACAGCGGCGAGACCGCCGAGAACGCCGAGGGCGAGGAAAGGCAACAGCTCCACCGCACTTGTCGGCGGAACCGTGCCCATCTGAACCGGCGTCTGGACCGCGCCGAGCCAGTCGGCGGTGAGGCTTGCCGTCAACGAGGCGGCAAGCACCGGCGCCACCAGCGTCACCGTGTAGGTGCCGATGATCAGTTCAAAACCATAGAAGGCGCCGGCGATCGGTGCGTCGAAGGCGGCGGAGATGGCTCCGGCGGCGGCGCAGCCGACCAGCATGCGCACCTCGGAGCGGCGCAGCCTCAACGCCAGGGCGATATGCGATGCGATGCCGGAACTCGCCTGCGTATAGCCGGCCTCGAGACCGACCGAGGCACCGAAGCCGCTGGAGATCATGGTCTGGGCGGCGACGTAGAGGCTTTCGCCGACCGACATGCGTCCGCCGTGCAGGGCGTTGGCTTCGATCGGGTCGACCGGTGACCGCCGGATGACACGCCGTACCGCAAGCCCGAGCACGACGAGGACAATGCCGCCGGCCATGGGCACCAGCGCCAGCCAGGGCGAGGCGAGAGCGTCCTGCCCGCTCAGCCGCGCGTGCATGGGCAGACCGAACAGCAGGACGTGCGCGTAGTTGGTGACCCAGCTCATCGCCGTGACCACGCCGCCCGCCAGACAGCCGATCGCCGCCGCCAGCACCAGCAGGCCGATCTCCCGGTAACGCCGGGGCGACATTGTCCGGCGCAGGATATATCTCAGATAGGTCGAAGCGCGGTGGGACACGGGGAGCGCCAGGCAAGGAGGTGAGGTGCGGCCTCTATACGCGGCTTCCCATGACCGCTCAATGGCGGGGCTGGCGCCGCCCGGTCGCCCTCGCCGCGATGGCGCAGACAATCGCCAATGAAACAGCCGGTCGAGATTCGCGAGGAGGAAGCCGACGCTTTGCGACAAACCCGAGGCTGCAAAGACGCTCCGCACGGACTGGAAGGCGCGAGCGCAACCTCAGCCACGGCGGCTCCAACCGGGCCTTTGGTTTCCGAGGCGCTCACGGCGATGGTCTGCCGTCCGAACACTCCAGACGATGTCGAGCGCTCGATATCCTGACCGGACCGGCACCTTGGCGTATGCGGGACCAATTCCGCAACCGCGCCGACCAGCTAAACTTGACGAGGCGTTGCCAACGGATGGTCGCCCGCCGAGCATGTTATCGGCGCGACGAAGCCATAGAGGCGCCGAGCGATGTCGCGGTAGTGCGCCGCCTTCTGACGATAGGCGGTCACCTGGTGCGGCCGTGGCGTAAAGACCTTGCCTTCGCGGACGAAGGCTTTCGCCGCCTCGTCATGGGACCCGAAGGCGCCGATGCCGACGCCGGCGCCCATGGCGGCGCCGGCGCAACTGGCTTCGCCGGGGACGGCCACCACTTCGCGGTCGAAGATGTCGGCTTTCATCTGCAGCCAGCGGTCTGATCTCGCGCCGCCGCCGACGGCGTGGATGCGGCCGATCACGGTGCCGATCGAGGCTTGCAGTTCGAGGTTCCAGCCCATCTCCAGCGTGATGCCCTCGATGGCCGCCTTGGCGAACTCCTCGTAGCTGGTACCGGCGTCGATGCCGACCACGGCGCCGCGCGCCCGGGCGTCGAGCCAGGGCGTGCCGGTGCCGATCAGATGAGGAAACATCAGAATATCGGTCGGCTCCTCGGGCAGATCGGCGAGGATCAACTCGTAGGGGTCGACGCCCCTGGCGGCTGCCAACTCGAGGGTGTGGCGGCTCGCCACGTCGCGGAACCACTTCAGCGCCACGCCGCCGGCAATGTAGGACAGGGTGAGCTTGAGCGGCGCTACGGTGTGGCGCTCGATCGGGAAGTTGCAGCCGAGCGCCGCCGGCGTCAGCACGGCGTCGTGGACGGGAATGGAAACGCATTCAAAGGTGCCGGTGCCGTCGACGGCGATGCCCTCGGCAATGCCGCCGGCCCCGAGCGAGCAGCAGCCCTGATCATGTCCGCCGATCACCCATTCCACGTCGTGCGGCAGGCCAAGCTCGTCGCAGGCGTCCGGCGCGGCGCGGCCGACCGGCGTGCCGGAGGCGACCGGCGTTGCCAATTGCCCCTTGCTGATGCCGGCGAAGGCGAGATAGTCGTCGATCCAGGTGCAGCTTTCGAGATCGAGCGCCATGGTGCGCGAGGCGAGCGAGGTGCTGATGAACGAGCCGACGCCGAGCCGCGTCAGGATATAGTCCTCGACGCAGAGGAAGCGATCGGCGGCGGCGAAGATGTCCGGCCGGTTGGCTCGCAGCCAGGCGATCTTCGGCAGCGTGTACATCGAATGGACGGGCAGACCGGTGCGGCGGAAGATCTCCGCCTTGCCGAAACGGTCGGCGAAGGCGGCAGCCTCGTCCTCGGCTATCGGCGCCGTGTTGAGAATGAACGGGCCGATGGCCCGGCCGGTCCGGTCTGCGGCCACGAAGCTTTCGCCGTGGCTGGAGATGGCGGCGGCCCGGATCGCCGTCGCCGGAGCGACCGCCCGCAGGCGATGGATGACGTCGGCCAGCACCCGCCACAAGCTGTCGGAAGCAAGACCGCCGCCGGATTTGGCGGCGCCGTATTCGAGGGAGGAGCCGGCGAGCCTTTCGCCGTCGAGCGCGTAGAGCGTCGCCTTGAGGGCCGTCGAACCGACATCGATGCCGAGTAACGCCACGATACACCCCGCTTTCCGGAAAGGTGGCACCGGCGCCGACAGCCGGGACGTCGGCGCCGACAGCGCGTCAGGACTGGTCAGCCGAGTTCGACGACGTCATAGCTGAGGTAGCGGATGAAGGCCTCGTCGAGAGCGGTCTTCAGATGGCCGACGCCGATGGTGGTGTGATGGCGGAAGCCGCCCTGTCCCAGACGGATCAGCTTCTTCTGCAGGCCGGGAATGGCGCAGACGCCGCCGCAACCGAAGAATTCCTTCTCGATCGGGTCGGCGGTGAACGCGCCCTCGGTGACGTAGACGGTCAGCCTGCCGTCCTCGGTCTTGCAGTTGGACAGCGTGGTCGGGAAGGCGGCGATCCGGCCTTCGTTGCTGCCCCAGCCGCAGCCCGGCTGGCTCTTGGCGAACATCTTGTGGTCGGTGACCTCGCCCTTTCCGGTCATCAGCGACTGGGCCACCGGGCCGCAGTGGAACAGGATCACCTTGTCCGGGTCGTCGCCGTAGTTGTTGTTCCAGTCGAGGCAGGCGGCCGGCTTGCCGCTGGCGAGGTTCAACGCCCGCATGGTGACGGCGCTGCAGATGTCGATCTCGCAGCTCGACACCACGCCTCGGTCGTTCAGCTCGCTGAGCAGCACGCAAGGCGCTATGCCGAGTTCGGCCTGCATCTCCGTCCAGCAGCGGATGGCGACGGTGTCCAGGCGATATTCGTCGATATAGTCGTCGAGGGCGACGCCGACCTTGGCCAGCGTCAGCATCTTGTCGGCCGGCACCTTGCAGCAGTTGGTGTAGCCGGCGAGCCGGTCGCGCTTGTCGGTGACGCGGGCGGCGGTGTCCGACAGGCCGGCGACGCGCCGGAACAGGTCGGAGAGGTCGAAGGTCTCGACGGTGATGCCGGCCTTCTGCAAGGCGATCTCGTCGAAGCGGACGGTCTTGAAGGCGGTGGTGCGGGCGCCGATGCAGCCGATCGAGAAGCGGCGCATGCCCTTGACCACCCGGCAGATGGCGGCAAAGTCGTCGAGGTTGCGCCGGAAGGCCGCCGTCAGCGGATGCACGACATGCGGCTCCAGCATGGTGAAGGGCAGGCCGTATTGGTGGAAGACGTCGGCGATGGAGAACTTGCCGCAGTAGGAATCGCGGCGATGCTCGAAGTCCATCTTGCCGATTTCGTCGGGATAGGCCTGCAACAGGATCGGCACGCCGCAATCCTGCAAGGCGGCGATGGCGCCGTTCTCGTCGGAGAAATTCGGCATCGACAGGATGATGCCGTCATAGCGGCCGCGGTTGGCGGAGAGCCACTCGGCATAGGCGCGTCCCTCGTCACGCGTCTCGACGGCGCCATGGCGGGTCATCTCGACCGGCGGCAGAAGATAGCCGTAGCCGGCATCGCCGATCGCCTTGGCGACCTCCTCGCGGGCGCCGGCGATCAGGCTGGCCGGAAAGAAGCCGCGATTGCCGAAATAGAGCGCGAAGGTGGTCCGCTCCGGGTTGGTCGACTGGGTCATCTGTTCCTCCCTCCTTCGGTCAGCCGCCGTAGGCCGTGGCATTGGTGGTCAGCGCCAGGTCGTCGGCGAGCGAGCGGTGGGGCTTGAGGCCCTTTTTGCCGATCGCCGCATGGTAGGATTTCACGGCCTCGTCGGCCTTGAGGTCGCCGTCGCCGACGCGCTTCAGGTGCTCGATGAAGGTGAGCTGATCCTCGGCCGCGACGATCTTGCGGCCGAACAGGGCGACGCGGGCGCCGTGCTTCTTGGCGTCCTCGACCAGAAGGAAGGCGTCATGGCTGGTGCCGGCCGATCCGCCGAGCACGCCGACGATGATGCTGGGATCATAGTGGCAGAGTTCGGCGACGGCCCGGCCACCCATATAGGGCAGCTTCAGGAACAGCGGCCGGGCCGACCTCGGCACGCCAGCCAGCAGGCGGACGATATGGTCGTTGACGAAGCCGGGGATGGCTTCCGGCGCGAGACCGTGCACTTCGGGCGGCACGTTGGGTAGGAACACCTCGAGGAAATGGTCAAAACCCTTCTCCTCGGCCTCGATACGGAAGGCGTTGTAGCGCTCGAGCGTCAGGAGGTCGGCGTCGGGGATGTTGTTGAAGGTCACCGAATAGAGGCCGAGGTTGGCGCCGCGCATGCGCTCCCTGGCCGAGGGGTTCAGTTTGCCGGCCTGGATGTGGTCGATGGTGGCGGTGCTGAAGGGGGCCGACGGAGCCGCCACATAGCGACCGCCGCGCACCACGTGGAGATCGGTGGTGTCGTTGGCGCGCGCGGCCGGCAGCACCGGCGATCCGTCGAAGATGCGCTCCTCGATAGTCAACTTGGCCGAGGTGCTCGCCGACATCAGCATGATGTCCACCATCTCCGCCTTGACGATGTCGCGGATGTCCTGACGGAGGTCGTCGATCGACCTGAGCTTGCCGTCGGCCGTCCGGCCGGCCGAGGCAACGCCACGGGCCATGTCGGGGTCCTTGGCGTCGGCCAGGATGAAGCAATCGGCGGACGGGTCCGCCTGGAGGATCGCCAGCTTTTCGTCGAACGTCTTTTTCACTCTACTCTCCGATGGATCGGTGTTGGCATGCGCGCGCGATGTAAAAGCGAATGGAGGTAAACAGGATATCCAAACTCACGAAATAGAGCGGCGTTGTCTGGAAGTCTCTCCGGACAGGCGCCGAAATCCCCGCAACCGTTCAGAAAGGGGGCTGTACCGCCCAAAGGCATGTGCATATCTGCCTACGTGGTCTTCGTTCCACTCGGCCGCAGATTCTTGCCATCCCGCTTGGTTGAACCGGTTTTATCGGCTATTTGATATGGCTATAGCCTCATCCGACGGCCGACGACAGAGGGCGAACTGGCTATGAGTATGTCAGATCTTGCTGAGAGGGCCGGCGCGGCCGACGCCAAGGCCGATCGCCTCATCCATCGCCTTGCATTCATGAACAACTTTTCGGATGGACAGCAGGATCCGGAAGTTGCTCCGTTATTACCCGGATATACTTTTGGCCAAAGGCTGATGTCGGGCCTGACGCCGATCGAACGCGACGGGCTGCTGGACTTTGCCATCGAACGGCCGAACGGCCTCGACGGCTGGACGCTGCTTCTCACCGTGCGTGGCCGAGGTTTGCTGCTCGATCGGCCCGGCGAGGTCGATCTCCATGAGGGCGACGTCTTGCTGATCCCGCCAAGGGTGGAGCACCGCTACTGTCGCTGCGACGGGTCTTCGTCGTGGTGGCACCGCTGGGTGTATTTCCAGCCGCGCCAGACCTGGCTGCCCTGGCTGTCCTGGCGCGGCGGCGGTCCCAGGGCGACGCTGCTGCGCGGACAGGACGACGACTTCCGCCGCGAGCTGGACCGCATCTTTTCCGAGATCGACGCCTGGTCGATCAACGCCGACGCCTTCGCCATGGAGATGTCGTTCAATCTCCTGGAGCGCGCCATCCTGATTTGCAGCCGCTACAATGAAAAGCCGGTAGCCGATTACGATCCGCGGCTGGCCGGCATCTGCTCCTATATCACCGAGAACATCGACCGGCCGCTCAGCCTCGAAGCCATCGCCGACCACGCGCGGCTATCGGTGTCGCGCCTGTCGCATCTGTTCCAGGACCGTTACGGCTGCAGCATCATGAGCTGGCGCGACGACCTCCGGATGCAGCTCGCCTGCCGCATCCTCAAGATGACCGACGCGCCGGTCAAGCAGGTGGCGATCCGGGTCGGCTATGCCAACCCGCTGCATTTCTCCAAGATGTTCCGCAAGCGGATGGGGCTGAGCCCGAGTCGATACCGGGAAGAACAAGCGTGATTTATCGCAGCGTGCCCCCTGAGGTGGCGTAGCCCGGTGACTGGGTGGTCATCGGCGGGGCGCCGGCATGGTCGGAGTTGCGCGAAACAATCCGGCCGAGGAGCCCGCGATGACCTTGATGATGAGCCTGCGACCGATCGTGGAGAAGAGCCGCCCTGTCGTCACGGCACTCCGTGAGGAACATGGCCCACAAGGCCTCGTTCCGAACCCACAAAGACTGCACCATCAAGACCCGGGATCAAGTGGCTAGAGATCGGCGAATACCTGCGGATTGGCGACGACATTCGCCGCTGCCGTTCGGACAGTCGCCACGTGCGCGTAGGCGGCATTGCCGGCGGTCGCGGCATCGGCGCGCAGAATGGCCGTGACGATTGCCTCATGCTCCTCAAAGGAGCGAACGAGGCGGCCGGGCAAATGGAACTGGGCCCGCCGGAAGGGGGCAAGGCGCGCCCGCGTCTGGGTCACCAGGTCGTAGATGTGTTCGTTGTGGGCTCCGAGATAGAGCGCCGTGTGAAAGCGCGTGTTGTGGGCAGCGTACTCGTCCTCGGCGCCGTCGCGGATCAACCTGTGCGATGCCCGGTGCTCGGCCTCAATGCTGCGCCGCTCGTCGATCGTCATGCGCAGGGCGGCGAGGCGGGCGCAAATGCCCTCCAGTTCGGCCATCGCCTCGAACATGGAGTTGAGGTGGTTTTCGTCGACCGTGGTCACCACGGCGCTGCGGTTTGGTTCGCGCTTGACGAGACCCATGGCGCCGAGCTGGCGCAGGGCTTCGCGTACCGGCGTGCGCGATACCTCGAAGCGGCCGGCCAGCGAGCCTTCGTCGAGCTTGTCGCCGGGCTTGAGATTGCCGGTGACGATCAGGCCGGAGATGGCGCGCACCATTTGCTCGACGGTGGTGCCGGCACGGATGATATCGCGGCTTCGCCCTTGCTTCACATCGGATCTCCTCATCTGCATACACATGCTAAGTATCGACCGGGAAGTCAAACGGCGGCTCACACCGCTGTTATATATCGATATTTCTTCATATCACCAAGCGGTTGAATCATCCCTTTGGGTCAAGAGTGATGCATGATCGCACATTCTTAGATCACCGATCATAAATTAGGCTATCAACCCACAAACTGCATGCACTTTTTGCGATCGCATGAATAGAGTCATATATTACATAATAATTTCAATATTTTAGTCTATGGCACATCGATTGCATTCACTTTCTCGTTCGCTAGACCTGCGACCTGGGAGTGCCTGCTGATGATCGATCGCTTTTCCCTCAACCGCCGCCGTTTCCTCCAGACCACAGCCACCGGGTTGCTCGCCGGCGCGGTTCCGGGCCTTGCCTCCGGACGTGCCTTCGCCGCCGGCGGTCTGACGGTCGGCTTCATCTACGTCGGCCCCAAGGATGATTACGGCTACAACCAGGCCCATGCGGAAGGGGCTGCCGCCGTCAAGGCGCTCGACGGCGTCACCGTCGTCGAGGAGGAGAACGTTCCGGAGACCGTCGACGTCCAGAAAACGATGGAATCGATGATCAACCTCGACGGCGCCACGCTGCTGTTCCCGACGTCCTTCGGTTACTTCGATCCGCACGTTCTCGCCGTCGCGGCCAAGTATCCCGATATTCAGTTTCGCCATTGCGGCGGTCTCTGGCAGGCGGACAAGCACCCCGAGAACGTCGGCTCCTACTTCGGCTACATCCATCAGGGCCAGTATCTCAACGGCATCGCCGCCGGCTACGCCACCAAGTCCAGGAAGATCGGTTTCGTCGCCGCCAAGCCGATCCCGCAGGTGCTGCAGAACCTCAACGCCTTCCTGCTCGGCGCGCGCTCGGTCGATCCTACCATCACCTGTCAGGTGATCTTCACCGGCGAATGGTCGCTGGCCGTCAAGGAGGCCGAGGCCGTCAACGCGCTGGTCGACCAGGGCGCCGACGTCATCACCTGTCACGTCGACAGCCCGAAGGTCGTGGTGCAGACCGCTGCCGGTCGCGGCGCCTTCGTCTGCGGCTACCATGCCGACCAGTCGCCGCTCGCCCCCGACAAATACCTCACCGGCGCCGAATGGGCCTGGGGCAACGTCTATACCGACTTCGTCAAGAAGGCGCTGGCCGGCGAGAAGCTCGGCAACTTCGTGCGTGGCGGCCTGAAAGACGGCTTCGTCAAGATGAGCCCGCTCGGCCCGGCCGTGTCCGCCGAGGCGCGCAACGCGTTCGAGGCAACGCTCGCCGAGATCATGAAGACCAAATATTCGGTGTTCAAGGGGCCGCTCAAGGACAACAAGGGTAACGAGGTGATCGCCGCCGGTACCGCCTATCCCGAGGACGCCATCGAGCTCGAAAGCATGGACTATCTCGTCGAGGGCGTGGTCGGCTCGGCCTCCTGAGGCCCCCGGCCAGCCCGCGCGACATGCTGAACGGAGAGCGCCGATGACGATCGGATTAGATGAGGTGAGTGAGGCAGCCATCCCGGCTGCCGGCTCCCGGACCGGACGCCTTGCCGAATGGACTGCCCGGCGCCTCGAACCGGTGGTCATCGGCCTCGGTGCCGTCCTGATCGGCCTGATGCTGTTCTCGGTGTTCATCCTGGCGCTCGGCAAATCGCCGCTGACGTTGTTCCAGTTGATGTACACCGGCGGCTTCGGCAGCTGGTTCTCCATCCAGAACAGCCTCAGCCGGGCGGCCCCGCTGCTGCTTACCGCGCTCTGCGTTGCGCTGCCGGCCCGCCTCGGCCTCATTGTCATCGGCGGCGAGGGGGCGCTTGCCCTTGGCGGCGTGGCGGCGGCCGCCGCCGCCTTGCCGCTCACCCACTTGTTGTCGCCGTTTCCAGCGCTGGTCGGCATGGCGCTTGCCGCCATGCTGGCCGGTGGTGTCTGGATCGGCTGCGTCGGCGCCCTGCGCCACTATCGCGGCGTCAACGAGACCATCTCGTCATTGCTGATGTCCTACATCGCCATCGCCGTCATGAACCAACTGGTCGAGGGCGTGCTGCGCGATCCGGCCAGTCTCAACAAGCCGTCCACCCTGCCGCTGTCGGCCGATTACATGATCGGCGCGCTGCCCGGCATGGACGTTCACTGGGGCTTTGCCATCGGCATCGCCGCCTGTGTCGTCTCCTATCTGCTGATCGAGACCACCACCTGGGGCTTTGCCGCCCGGATCGCCGGCGGCAACACCCGGGCCGCCGAGGTACAGGGACTGCCGGTCGGCCGTCTGATCGTCGGCTTCACGGCGCTGGCCGGCGCCTGTGCCGGCCTCGCCGGCATGATCGAGGTGGCCGCCGTCCAGGGCAGCGCCAACGGCGCCATCATCGCCGGCTACGGCTACACCGGCATCCTCGTCGCTTTTCTCGCCCGCCACAATCCGCTCGCTATCATTCCGGTCGCCATCCTGATCGGCGGCATCGGCGCCTCGGGCGGCCTGATCCAGCGGCGCATGGGCCTGCCCGACGCTACCGTGATGGTGCTGCAGGGAACGCTGTTCGTCGTCATCTTGGCCTGCGAAACCCTCTATGGCCGTTTCAGGCTGTTCAACCCCGAACTCTGGAAGAGGAATCTCTGATGGACGATGCCGCCATCGGCCTCTGGGGTGTTCCCCTTGCCATCCTCGCCGGCGCCATCCGGGTATCGACGCCCTTCATCTTCGTCAGCCTCGGCGAGACCATCACCGAGCGGTCCGGCCGCATCAACCTCGGCCTCGAGGGCACGCTGGTGTTCGGCGCCATGACCGCCTACGCGATTGCCGTTATCACCGGCTCGCCTTGGCTCGGCGTCGCCGTGGCCATGGTGGCCGGCGCGGCATTCGGCCTCGTTCACGGCTTCATTTGCCGCTTGCCGAAGGTCAACGATATCGCCATCGGCATCGCCATGATGCAATTCGGCCTCGGGCTCGCCTTCTTCCTCGGCAAGTCCTACATCCAGCCGGCGGCCCCGCACCTGCCGTCGATCCCCTTCGGCTTCTGGTCCGGCCTGCCGCAGATCCGGTCCGCGCTCGACATCAACGTGCTGTTCGTCGCCGGCGCGGCGCTGGCCTTTGCCCTGCGCTGGGCGCTCGCCAATACCCGCCTCGGCCTCATCCTGCGCGTCGTTGGCGATTCGACCGACGCCGCCCGCGCCATGGGCATCAACCCCGACCGGGTGCGTCTTGTCGCCACCGCCGTTGGCGGGGCATTCGCCGCCGTCGGCGGCGCCTATCTGTCGCTCTACTATCCCGGTGCCTGGAACGAGGGCATTTCCTCCGGCCAGGGGCTGATGGCCGTTGCTCTGGTGATCTTTGCCCGCTGGAACCCGGTCGGCTGCTTCCTCGCCGCCCTGCTGTTCGGCGGCGCCGGTGCCCTTGGGCCGGCCTTGCAGTCGATCGGCGTCACCTCGGGCTACTACCTGTTCTACGCCGCTCCCTACGCGCTGACGCTGGCCATCATGATCGCCACCTCGTCGCCGAGCCGGCCGGTGCCGGGCATGCCGGGCGCGCTGTCCCTCACCAAGTGATCCCTCACGAAAGGAACGCAGGATGAATGGCCTGGGAGGTCTCAACAAGTCGGACAACGGCGTCGGTATCGGCCTCGTCCAGTTGCAACTGCCGACGACCGTTACGCCCGATGATCTCGCCCGCCAGACGCAGGTGATCGTCGACCTCGTCGGCAAGGCACGCCGCAACCAGCCGGGCATGGACCTCGTGGTCTTTCCCGAATACGCCCTGCACGGCCTTTCCATGGACACCAACCCGGCGATTATGTGCCGTCTCGACGGGCCGGAGATCGCCGCTTTCCGCGCCGCCTGCCGCGCCAACCGCATCTGGGGCTGCTTCTCGATCATGGAGTTCAACCCCGGCGGCAACCCCTACAATTCGGGCGTCGTCATCGACGACACCGGCGAACTCCGCCTCTACTATCGCAAGATGCACCCCTGGGTGCCGGTCGAGCCCTGGGAACCGGGCGACCTCGGCATTCCCGTGATCGACGGCCCGAAGGGCGCCAAGCTGGCGCTGATCATCTGCCACGACGGCATGTTCCCGGAGATGGCCCGCGAATGCGCCTACAAGGGCGCCGAGATCATGATCCGCACCGCCGGCTACACCGCGCCGATCCGCGACGCCTGGCGCTTCACCAACCAGGCCAACGCCTTCTGCAATCTGATGGTGACGGCGAGCGTCTGCATGTGCGGCTCCGACGGCACCTTCGATTCCATGGGCGAGGGCATGATCTGCAATTTCGACGGCTCGATCGTCGCCCACGGCACCACCGGCCGCGCCAACGAGATCATTACCGCCGAGGTGCGGCCGGACCTCGTGCGCGAGGCGCGCCTTGGCTGGGGTGTCGAGAACAACATCTACCAGTTCGGCCACCGTGGCTACGTCGCGGTGACCGGCGGCGCCGGGGACGCCCCCTACACCTACATGCACGACCTCGTGGCCGGCCGCTACCGGCTGCCGTGGCAGGATGGCGTCAGAGTGACCGACGGCACGTGCTGCGGCTTTGCCGCGCCGAGCCGCCGCTACGGCGAGACATCCGCGTGAGTTTCCGAGGAGCCCGAGATGACCGCAACGCCCCGCACCCTCGCCGCCGATCCCTATCCCTGGCCTTACAACGGCGATCTCCGGCCGGAAAACACTGCCCTCATCATCATCGACATGCAGACGGACTTCTGCGGCAAGGGCGGCTATGTCGACAGCATGGGCTACGACCTGTCGCTCACCCGCGCGCCGATCGGACCGATCTCCAGGGTACTCGCCGTCTTCCGCGCCAAGGGTTACCACATCCTGCACACCCGCGAGGGTCACCGGCCCGACCTGTCCGACCTGCCGAACAACAAGCGCTGGCGCTCGCAACGCATCGGCGCCGGCATCGGCGACGCCGGCCCCTGCGGCCGCATCCTGGTGCGCGGCGAACCCGGTTGGGAGATCATCGATGAGCTGGCGCCGCTTCCCGGCGAAACGATCATCGACAAGCCGGGCAAGGGCTCGTTCTGCGCCACCGACCTCGAGCTGATCCTCAGGCAGCAGGGCATCGACAATCTGGTGCTGACCGGCATCACCACCGATGTCTGCGTCCACACCACCATGCGCGAAGCCAATGACCGCGGCTTCGAGTGCCTGCTGCTCGAAGACTGCTGCGGCGCCACCGACCACGGCAACCACCTCGCGGCGATCAAGATGGTCAAGATGCAGGGCGGCGTGTTCGGCGCCGTCGCCGATTCCACCACCCTCATTGACGCGCTCGGCTGACGCCGACCCGATCCCGAAAGGAGTTCCACCATGGCCGTTATCCGCGATCGACCGCTGCCCGCCGCCGGCCAGGCGGTGAGCGTCGAAACGCTGGGCATGACCATGCGGTTCGGGACCTTCACCGCCCTCGACGACGTGTCGCTACGCTTTCCCGCCGGCGGCTTTCACGCCCTGCTTGGCGAGAATGGCGCCGGCAAGTCGACGCTGGTCAAGTGCATCATGGGCTTCTACCGCCCGACGTCCGGCGCGCTGATGGTCGACGGACGCGAAGTCGAGATCGCCTCGCCGCGCGATGCGGCGCTCTACGGGCTCGGCATGGTCTACCAGCATTTCACACTGGTCCCCTCGCTCACCGGCGCCGAGAACCTGGTGATCAGCCGCGCCGAGGTGCCGTCGGTGATCGACTGGGCGCGGGAGCGGCGCGCGCTCGCCGACTTCATGGCCGGCATGCCCTTCGACATTCCGCTCGACCGGCCGGTGCGCGATCTCGCCGCCGGCCAGAAGCAGAAGCTGGAGATCGTCAAGCAGCTCTATCTCGGTCGCAGCTTCCTGGTGCTGGACGAACCGACGTCGGTGCTGACGCCGGCCGAGGCCGACGAAATGCTCGGCCTCGTGCGCGGCATGACGGAGCGCGGCGAACTGACGGTGCTGATGATCAGCCACAAGTTCCACGAGGTGCGCAAGTTCGCCGACACCGTGGCCATCCTGCGCCGTGGCCGGCTGGTCGGCGGCGGCCGCGTCGCCGCCCTCCCGACCGCCGAGATGGCGGCGATGATGATCGGCGACGTCAAGCTCGCCGAACTCGACGATCGCGTTCCCGTCGCCGCCGACGCCAGGCCGGTACTCCGGATCGACCGGGCGGTAGCGCCCGACCGTTCCGGCCTCAAGGTGGTGGAGATCGCCGACCTCGGCGTCCGCGCCGGCGAGATCGTCGGTATCGCCGGCATCTCCGGCAACGGCCAGAAGGAACTCGCCGAGATGCTGGCGGGACAGCGGCCGCTCGTTTCCGGTGGCATCCTGGTCGATGGCAGGCCCTATGCGGCGAGCCGCCGCGAGACGGTCGAACACAGGGTGCGCTTCATTCCCGAGGAGCCCCTTCAGAATGCCTGCGCTCCGAAGATGAGCGTCGCCGAGAACCTCTACTTCCGCGCCTTCGACCGGGCTGGCGGCCGCCATGGCTTCCGGCTGTCGAAATCGGCCATGCGCCGATACGCCGGCCGTCTCGTCGCCGACTTCAAGGTCAAGATGTCGTCGCTCGATTCACCGATCGCCGCGCTGTCGGGCGGCAACGTTCAGCGTGCCGTGCTGGCGCGCGAGCTGACCGGCGACGTCGATCTCCTGATTGTCGCCAACCCCTGCTTCGGCCTCGATTTCTCGGCCGTGGCCGAGATTCGCGCCCGGATCATGCGCGCCCGCAACGCCGGCGCGGCGGTCCTGCTGATCTCCGAGGATCTCGACGAGCTTCTCGAGCTTTCCGACCGCATCCTCGTCATGTCCGAGGAGCGCATCGTCTACGAGACCTGGGCGCAGGCCGCCGACGTGGCGGTGATCGGTGCGCACATGGCGGGACACCATCGATGACCGGTATTCGAGCCCTTCCCTACGCCTTTCCGTTGCGGCGCAACGAACTGGCGCTGATCGTCATCGACATGCAGCGCGACTTCGTCGAGCCCGGCGGCTTTGGCGAAAGCCTTGGCAATGACGTGAGCCGCCTGTCCGCCATCGTGCCGGCGGTAAAACGGCTGATCGAAGGCTGCCGCGCCGCCGGCGTGCCGGTCATTCACACCCAGGAGTGCCACAAGCCCGATCTCAGCGATCTGCCGGCCGCCAAACGCCATCGCGGCAATCCCCGCCTGCGCATCGGCGATGAGGGGCCGATGGGCCGCATCCTGATCGCCGGCGAACCGGGTACGGCCATCCTCGATGACCTGGCGCCGCTGCCGGGCGAACTGGTGATCGAAAAGCCGGGCAAGGGCGCCTTCTACGCGACGCCGCTCGGCGATGAACTGAAGCGGCGGCGGCTGAGCCAGTTGATCGTCGCTGGCGTCACCACCGAGGTCTGTGTCCAGACGACCATGCGCGAGGCCAACGACCGCGGCCATGAATGCCTGCTGGCCGAGGACGCCACCGAGAGCTACTTCCCCGAATTCAAGGCCGCCACCCTTGCCATGATCCGGGCTCAGGGAGCGATCGTCGGCTGGACGGCGAGCGTCGATGCCATTCTGGAGGCGCTTGATGCCTGAGACGACACGCCTTCTCGCTGCCGGCGGTTGGAACGGACTCGCCTTCGAGCGCTTCCGTGATGGCGTCGACATCCACTGGATTCGCCGCTTCGAGGTCGGTGGCCCGGGCGTGGCGCTGCTGCGTTACCAACCCGGTGCCGGCGTGCCGCGCCATCGTCATGCCGGGCTGGAGACCATCCTGATCCTCGACGGCGAACAGTCCGACGAGGCCGGCGACTACGGTCCCGGCAGTTTCGTCGTCAATGCCGAGGGCAGCCAGCATTCGGTCTGGAGCCGCCCCGGTTGCGTCGTGCTGATCCAGTGGCAGGCGCCTGTCATCATTCTCGAGGAAACCGCTTCATGACGCCTGTTCCCGCTTTCGACATCGCCGCGCTCCACGCCTATTACGCCACCGGCGGCAGCGTCGAAGCCGTGATCGACCGGGTTTACGCGCGCATCGCCGAGGTCGCCGATCCCGGCATTTTCCTCCATCTCGCCGACCCCGCCGCCCTCAAGGCCGAGGCGACGGCGCTCGGCGCCTTCGACCCGGCGACAAAGCCGCTCTGGGGTATTCCCTTCGCCGTCAAGGACAATATCGACGTCGCGGGGATGCCGACCACCGCCGCCTGTCCCGACTATGCTCGCGTGCCCGCCGCCGACGCCACCGTCGTGGCTCTCCTCAGGGACGCCGGCGCACTGGTCGTCGGCAAGACCAACCTCGACCAGTTCGCCACCGGCCTCGTCGGCGTACGCACGCCGTATCCGGTGCCGGTCAATGCCATCGACCCGGCGCTGGTGCCGGGCGGATCAAGCTCCGGCTCGGCCGTTGCCACGGCGCAGGGTATCGTCAGTTTCGCGCTCGGTACCGACACGGCCGGCTCCGGTCGCGTGCCGGCCGGCCTCAACAACATCGTCGGCCTGAAGCCGACCTTCGGCGGCTTGTCCTGCACCGGCGTTCTTCCTGCCTGCCGGACGCTCGACTGCGTGTCGATCTTTGCGCTCACCGTCGCCGATGCCTACCGGCTGCTCGCCATCGCCGCTCGGCCGGACCCCGCCGACGCCTACAGCCGCGCCATCGCAATCGGCGCGCTGGCGACACCGGCGACGCTCGCCATCGGCGTGCCGGCCCGACCGGATCGTCGCTTCTTTGGCGACGACGCCATGGCCGCCGGCTTCGAGGCCGCCCTCGACCAACTCCGGGCACTCGGCCATCGCATCGTCGAACTACCGTTCGCCGATTTCTACCGCGTTGCCGATCTGCTCTACGAAGCCGCCTGGGTCGCCGAGCGCTACGCCGCTGTCCGCGATTTCTTCGACGGCCACGCCGACAGTTTCCATCCGGTGACGCGCCACATCTATGCGCGGGCCAGGGCGCTGTCGGCCGCCGACGCTTTCGAGGGCTTCTACGCCCTCAAGGATCTCAAGCGGCGGATCGAACCGCTGATCGCCTCGGTCGACCTTCTGTGCGTGCCGACGGCGCCGCGCCATTTCACCCGGTCCGAACTCGATGCCGAACCGATCCGCGAGAACTCCCGCCTGGGCACCTACACCAATTTCGTCAACCTGCTCGACCTCTGCGGCATCGCCGTGCCGACCGGCCGCCGCGTCGACGGCCGGCCGATGAGCGTCACGCTGCTCGCCGCCGCCGGCCGCGACGGTCTCGTCGCCGGCCTCGCCGACCTCCTCCACCGGAACAGCGGTCTCGCGCCAGGCGCCGCCGGCTGGCGGCAGCCGGCTCGCACGCCCGCCGGCATCGATCTCGTGGTGGTCGGCGCCCATCTTCGGGGCATGCCGCTCAACCGCCAACTCGTCGATCTCGGCGCCATCTTCGTTGAAGCCACCCGCACCAGCGCCAGCTATCGGCTCTACGAGCTCTCCGGCCAGAGCCCGGCCAAGCCCGGCCTCCGGCGCGTTGCCGGCGGCTCGGGCGTCGGCATCGAGGTCGAGGTCTGGCGCCTCGCCCCGGCCGCCTTTGGCGTCTTCGTCGACAATGTGCCGCCGCCGCTTGCCATAGGGAACGTCGAACTCGAGGACGGTCGCACCGCCAAGGGGTTCCTTACGGAGCCGATCGCCCTCGATGGCGCCCGCGACATCTCGGATTTCGGTGGCTGGCGCGCTTTCATCGCAGGACGGGACTGAGCACCTGGGCCAGAGCCTTCCGACCGGGCCGGACGGATTTTCCCGCTTAATCCGGCGACCGCGATGGTTCGAACGCATCCTGATATTGCCAACATCGAAAGATGCGAGTTGGCCGGGTCATGCACTTGCCGGCGCGTGTTCGGTAACGACCGGAAGAATGCCCCTGAAATCAGCCTCGACTTGCCGGCTTGAGCGTTTGTCCTGACGTGCCGATGCTGCGCGTCAGTCGAAAAGCCGGCAAACCGGTGCCGGCTTGACCCAACGCAAGGCGGGCTTTTGCGGCGTCGTTAGTATTTTATTCAAGTTCAGCACCTGCGGGGCAGGTAGCGAGGCGGCCGTGGAGCCGCGGAACAGCGGCTTCCCCGGGCATCGCCCGAAAGGGGAGGGCGCGATGTTGTCTGACGATACCCGCGCGATGCATGTGACGGCGGCGATCGGTTTTGTCGCGATCGCCTGGATCGCGGCCTATGTCGCCTTCAACGGCCCGGTGCGGGCGCTGCTCGGAGGCGCCGCCCACGGCGTCACCTTCCTAGCGCTGTTCGCCGCCGTTTGCGCCGCCATCGTCGTCTTCATGCTCCGGCATCTGGAGAGGTTGCGCGCCGATCTTGGCGCCGGCGCCGGCTTTGCCCGCTGGCAGATCGAACGGCCGGACTGGGAGGCCTTCGCCGGGCCTGAGGCGATGCGGATGGAGGAGGACAATCGCGCCGGCCTGAAGCTCCTTCTCGGGTTCGCCGTCGTCGTTCCGATTCTGCTGGCGTTGTTCGGGGTCGAGCCGGTCGTGCTCGTCATCGTCGCTGCCGTCATCGCCGCGCTCGGCCTGTTCGGCTTCTGGCTGTCGAACCGCATCGTCCGGGCGCATCGGCGCTATCGCGACGGCGTCGTCGCGATCGGCGACGGCGGTATGATGGTCAACGGCGCCGTCCATTCCTGGAGTCTGCCGCACTCCGGCCTGGTCGACGCCCGGCTCGACGAGGATGAACGGCCAGCCTGCCTCACCATCCTCTACAGCCATCGCCGGCGCAGCCGCGGCTTGCCGGTGACGGTGCGCGTGCCGGTGCCTGAATCCGGGCTTGAAACCGCCCGTTCGGCGGTGGCGCGGCTGAAGGCATTGGCGGGCGGGGGCGCCTGGAAAGGCGCGGCAGCCGGCCATGCCGCGCCGCTGGTCATCGGGTTGGCGGCGGCGGGTCTTGTCCTTGGCCTCGCCTTGCCGGCGGAGACGGCGGAAACCGCCCCATTCGTCCTGGCGCAGAAAGGCGGGCGCCCGGACCTGCCGCCGCCGGGCCGCATCCTGCACTATGACTTCGGCAACACCGCCGCCGTCCAATCCGGCCCTCGCAAGGACACGGTCATCGAGCTTATGCAGCCGGTCTTCGTGCACCGGCTCACCACTTATCACTGGAACGACGGGCGCGGCAGGAAACCGGGCAGCATCGCGCTGCTCGACGAGCAGGGCACCCTGATCGGCCGCTGGCGCGCGCGCGGCGCGCCGGGACAGGGCGGCGTGCGCAATGCCTACTGGGCCGCCGAGGTCGGCATCCGGCTCGATCCCGGCCTCTACATCCTCACCACCAGCAGCAATGAGAGCTGGTCGACCAACCGCGGCGTCGATTGGCGCGGCTTCTATTCGATGGATTTCGAACTCCTGCCCGACCGCGTTACGCCACCGACGCCGCCCCGGCAATCGCCACAGCCAAAGCAATCGCCACCGCCTTCACCGCCTCCACCGCCATTTGCAGCGGAGGAACAGCAGCAAGGCGAGGAGATGCCGGAATTGGCCTCGGAAACGGAGACGGTGGCTCCCGACGCCGGCGATCCCGAACGCCCGTTGCGACCGGGGGAAAGGCAGGAGGCCGTATTGTTCGACGGACAGGGCGGCCTTGTCGCCCCCTGGGTCGGCTTTTCCGGCCAGGGCGGCAGCTATGAGAACCATGTCCGCTACGAGGGCGGGGCGCTCGTCGCCGAGGTTCCGGCCGGCTCCGGTGGCGGCCTTGCCGGCATCTTCAGCGAAAGGGCGATCGTCTGGCTCGATGCCCTGTCCAACGGCGGCGAGACGGCGCTGACCTTCACCTTCGACCCGGCCGGCACCACCGGCTTCATGATCGGCCTCAGCACCTGCTACAACCTCAACGGCAACGAGGTCAGCACGCCGCGCGTGCTCCTGCACTGGCGGCAGACCGCGGACGGGGCGATGGCGACGCTGCTGCGCGACGAGACGGTCGCCGTCGAGCTGGCCGTACCGGCCGCGGCGCCCGAACAGGTGCGCGTCGTCCTCACCGTGGGCGGCGTGCGCTTCGAGGGCAAGGGGCTGCCCGGAGATCTGCTGCCGTGGCCCGATCTCGTGGAGGCGCAGGGCCTGCGCGTCTACGCCACCACCCGGCCCGCCGCCCATGACGCCGCCGTCTCCATGGCGCTGCGGCGCATCGAGCTGTCGCGCACTGGCGGCGGCGAACCGCCGGCGGCGGAACTCCCGGCCGACGGCGTCGCTCCGTTGCCCCTTCAGGCGCTGTTCGAGGGCGAGCCCGGCGGCCTCTGGCAGCCCGCCAGCACCTATGAGGGGCAGATGACCAAGTTCCTGAGCTTCGGGCCGGACGGCATGCTCGCCGAGGTGCCGGAAAGCCAGGCCGAGTGGGCGCAGACCGGGCTCCTCTCCACCGCGCCGGTGCTGCGCTTCGACGAGCGGATCGGCAAGACGCCCTATCGGCTGCGCTTCGCCGTCGATCCCGGCGCGACCACCGGCCTGGTGGTGCTGTTCAACCCGTACCCGGTGCAGAGCATGGCGAACCAGGACATGACCTGCGCCTTCTCGCTGATACGCTTCACGGAAGGGCCGAATGCCGGCCGCTACCAGATGGCGCTGCGTGTCAACCAGGCCCCCTATTCGGCGTGGGACCGCAGCGTTTCCACCGCCGTCCTCGACGGCGCCTGGGACGGCCGCATCGATCTCGTCTTCGGCGGCGGCTGGGTGCGGGCCGAGATCCCCGGCATTCTCACGCTGCGCGGCAGCGGCTTTTACTATCGCCCCGGCACGGCGCAGCACATGACGATCTATTCGCAGCCGGAAAAACCCTATGGGCCGAGCCGCCTGCTCCTGAAGAAGATCGAGGGCGGCTGGCTGACCCCCTCGGGCATGACCGGGGCTGACCGCTGGACGCTGGTGGACGACGATGCCTTCGATACCGACGGCTTCCTCGACAGCCTGGCGACGGAACTCGAAGTCGACGGAACCCGACCGGAGGAGAAATAGACATGCGCAAGAATACCCGCACTCTCCAGCGCCGCGCCGCCGCGCTTGTTGCGGCCGTTGCCATCGTCCTCTCTGCTTCGCCGCCGGCGCGCGCCTGGGACGACCAGTTGCAGCGCGCCATCCAGCAGGTCTACGCCGGCACGGCCAGCCCGCAGCAACTGATGCTGGTGCGCAAGAACAACAAGATCGTCAACAACATGGCGGTCACCGGCCATCTGCCGGACCACATCTACTAGGCGATCCAGTCCGATTTCGCCAATTTCAACAGGGCTGTCGCCGCCAAGGCCGGCGGGGATAACGGCCTCGATCTTGCGCAGCAGAAATCCAAGCCGAAGCCGGGACAGGCACCGGATAGCAAGGTCTACAGCCCCGGCACCGACAGCGATTTCATCGCCCACAGCAAAAGCGGCAAGATGACGGCGGGCCAGGTCGAGGGCGCCATCCACGACTACAATGCCATGATGAACGAGCATTTCAACACGCGCGACGTCAACTACGCCAAGGAGCTGAACACCGATTTCATGGGCGACCCCTCCCAGATGAGCAAGGAGGATTTCGAGAAGATCGCCAAGCTCAACAACGATGCCTACAAGCGACAGGCCGCGGCGCGTTACGAGGCGAAGGTACGCGACGGGCAGTCGGTCGACGTCACCGAGACGGTCGAATACCAGCAGGAGATGAACGACTTCGTCGGCAAGAAGAAGGGCGAGATCGAGGAGCTGGAAGCCGCCCTCGCCAAGGCGTTCAAGTCGGACCCCAACGGGACATTGAAGAGCACCAAGGACCTTCATGCCGAATTGCAGATCCGCCGCCAGCAGCAGGCCAAGTATCTCGAGCGCTACATCGAAACCACCCAGCGCCTTGCCAAGAAATTCGGCGTCGTGGAAACCATACCGGAGCCATCGAATCTCGCGAACAAGGCCGCCGACCGGTCGGTGACGTCGAAGGACGGCCTCACCGAGCAGCAGAAGGCCTTGGCGAACGAGAAGGCCGCCATCGCTTCCTCCGCGCTCGACAAGCAACAGCTCACCAAGGCCACCGGCGAAGGCGTGCAAGTGAAGACCGAGGCCGCCCGCAATATCGAACTGGAGGCCGGCCGCATCCCCGACCACGAGAAACTGATGACGAGCGCCGCCGAGGATCTCGCCAGCCTGCCGCCCGCCAAGCGGGGCGAGATCGTCGAGCAGGTGCGCCTCAAGCAGGGGGACGACGTGGCCAGGGAACTGGTCGAGCGGACCCGCAAGTACGACGCCGAGATACGCTGGCAGAAAAAGATGCAGAACATCAAGGCAGTTGCCGCCAAGGTAACCTTGCTCACCGCCGTGGCCTCCGTGGGCAACGATCTTCGCGCCTGGCTGAAGGGTGAGAAATCGAACTGGGAAGCCGCCGAAACGGCCATCGACGCGGTCAGCCAGGGTTTCTACAGCGCCGGCAAGAACCTCGCCGGATGGAAGGAGACCTACGATCTCAACGCGGCAGCCTACGTCAACGAGCGGCAGGCCCGCATCTTCAACATCGCCAAGGACCTCTATTCGCGCGGCGTCGATCTCGCCGAGGTCAAGAAGATCGTCGCCGAGATGGAAAACGGCTCGGAAGCCGGCCTCGACGGAAAGATCCGCGAAATGAAGGCCCAGGGCACATTTTACGATAAGCCCCCTCCGGTGCAGCCGGACGCCATTTCCGACAGGACATGGGCGGAATACGGCGAGGAGGTCGGCGGCAACGTCTGGGATCTTGTTGCCGCGCCAGTCATATCGTCCAAGCTGCTGATCGTGGGGACCGGCAAGGATCTGCTGGAACTCATCCTCCTTACCCCCGACTACTTCAAGAACCACAAGCACGCCTCGGATGCCGAACTGGTGATCATCGAGCAGCAGAACGAGATCACCAGAGGCAAGCTGATCCGCCGGCTCGTTGAACTCGGCGCCGACCGGCGCGAGGCCGAAACGGCGGTCGCCCTGTGGTTCGAAGGCAGTCCCGAGGGCGTCATGGCGCTGCGCAAGCTGCGCGATCGGCTGCTCGGCGGCCAGCAGGTGGCGGTGGCCAAGCCGGAACCGACGCCCGAGGAGCGCGCTGCCCGCCGCGCCCACATCGTCGACAGGCTGGCAAAGCTCAACCACACCAAGCTCACCGCCGCCTTCAAGGGGATGGGCATCGACCCGCCGCAGGAACTATACGACTGCCTCTGCAGGGCAGCGGGCTACGGAGCGCCGGGCGTGGCGCAATTCTACCACCCCGACCCGATCGAAGGCTTCCTGTCCCCGGCCTGCGACCAGGCGGGCGATCCTTGCGTCGTCTCCGGTTTCGGATGCCTGCGCCATCCGCTGCCCAGCGATGCGAAGATATGGGAAGGCTGCATGGCCGGCAACCGACTGAATGTGGCGCAGGATCCGAATGGCCAGCCGGTTCCGGACACCGGCATCCGCCTCGACGATGCCATCGAACAGGTCTTGCGCGAGCGTCAAGCCGCGCGATGACAGTATCCGGACCAGGAGGATCGGCAAGAGGCCCTATCGGTTGCGCATCACCATCGATCCCGGCGTCACCACCGGTCTGGTTGGGCGATGCCCCACTCGTCCGTCCCCGTATGGGAGCGGAAATCCCCGCTCTGCGGCGGGAAGCCCTTCTTGCGAATCCGCACCCGCCAGTTGCAATTTGGATGCTGGCTGATGGTGATGCCGCTAGCTTTTTTCGCCTTGTCGCGAGCCTTTCCGCCAAGGCCGACACAAAACATTTGTGCCAGAAATCCGCAAACGGCGAATTCAAGGAAACGCCAAGACTCTCAATATATTGATATCGCTGAGATGATTTGGCGCACCCGACAGGATTCGAACCTGTGACCTCTGCCTTCGGAGTATTTTAGGCTGCCCTATCCGAAAAATGCGATAGGGTACGCTACAATGCGATATGCATATGAAATCGCTGGATTTTTCGTTTCGCTTCGCCGAAGCCATTATCCGAAAATTCGCTCCGATTTTCATCCAACTGCTTCCGTGGTGCTTCCGCGGAAGCAGTCTGTCTTCTGCGAAGGAGACCTCTCATGCCAAGGCTGACCAAGCGAATTGTCGATGCGGCCGTAGCCCAAGAGAAGGACTATTTCATCTGGGATGACGACCTGCCTGGCTTCGGTCTGCGTGTGTTCACGTCGGGCAAGCGCAGCTATCTCGTGCAGTATCGAGCGGCGGGACGGACGCGGCGCTTTACCATCGGCATCCATGGCGTCTGGACCGCAGAGGCCGCGCGTCAGGAAGCAAAGGTGCAGCTCGGCCGGGTCGCGCACGGCGACAACCCCGCCGAGGAGCGACAACTTGATCACAAAGCAATCACCGTCAAGGAGCTTTGCGCCCTCTATGTTGCCGACCTCAACGAAGGCCTCATCCTTGGCAAAGGTGGCCGCCCGAAGAAACCGACAACCGTGGAGATCGATATCGGGCGCATCAATCGGCATATCGTCCCTTTGATTGGCACGCGACGCGTGAAGGACTTGGCCAAGGCCGACATTAACAAAGTCCTGAAAGACATTATGGCGGGGAAGACCCGGGTATCCGTCAAGACGAAGAAAAAACGTGGCAGAGCCATTGTGCGGGGCGGCGTGGGCACGGCTACAAGAACGGTCGGCCTACTCGGCGGCATCCTTACCTATGCTGTCGAAGTCGGAATTATCGAGCGCAATCCCGCCCACGGCTTGAAGAAGCCCAAAGACAATGTGCGTAACCGTCGCCTCACGGAAGCCGAATATCGAACCTTGGGGGAGATGCTACGAAAAGCATCCCAGAATGAGAAATATACCACGACCGTAGACATCATTCGGCAAATCGCCATGACCGGCTGCCGCCGTACCGAGATGATTAAACTCAAGCGAGCTGAGGTGGATGCGGAAAACAGTTGCCTGCGTTTGGACGACAGTAAGGAAGGCGCTTCCACTCGCCCGATTGGAATTCCTGTGGTTGAGTATCTCGAGGAGCGGTGCAAGCGTCTCACAGGCACATATGTTTTCCCAGGCCAGGGCGTGGACAACGCCTTTGGCAGCTTCCCGAACCACTGGGAGCAGATTTTTAAGAGTTCGCCACTCGCGGACATTACACCTCATGTCCTCCGTCACAGCTTCGCCAGCATCGCGAATGATCTCGGCTTCACCGAAATAACGATCGCTGCACTGATCGGCCATTCGAAAGGCTCAGTGACGAGCAAATACATCCACACGCTCGACACAGCGCTTATCATGGCAGCCGACACAATCTCGGGCTACATTCAGGGGCTCCTCGATGGCAGGGAATTCAAGCAGACCGCCTACGCGCTTGATCGCTTCTCCAGAAAGGCCACTCTTGAGCGATTCCTGCTTAAAGCTGCGGCCAGCGATGATGAGGTAGATGGGTCGAGATGGCCGACGCCCAACATCGTGCGACGAACTCCGTTCACCGAAGACACTGGCTCGATCCGCTTCATGGACACCGAAACGGTAGCGCAGTATCTCGCGCTGCCAGCCCACACGCTCCAAAGCTACCGCTCGCTCAGTAGTGGCCCTGCCTACTACGAATTCGGCAAGTGGGTCCGTTATGCGGTCGACGATCTCGATGCCTGGGCTGCTAATTGCCCGCGATCGACCACAACTTTGCCAGGGATATCGCCCCTCCTTTCCGTTGACCGATATAGCTCAGAGGCTATATAGTGTGGGAGGTCCAATTTCATGCTGCCTTTGAGGTGGAGTTTCTGGCTTTTGATCGCGATGTTCGTATCGCGTTAGTCGCGGCCGCCAAGCTGTTGCAGGACTACGGACCGCAACTTGGCCGTCCCTATGCCGATACGCTCAAAGGTTCAAAACACCCCAACATGAAGGAGCTGCGGTTTGAAGCGGCCGATGGCGAATGGCGCGCAGCTTTTGCCTTCGATCCTGAAAGGCGAGCCATCGTACTCGTGGCGGGCGATAAGTCCGGTGGAAGCCAGAAGCGGTTCTACCGACAGCTCATTGCAAAAGCGGATCTCAGGTTTTCCGGACATCTGGAAAACCTGTAAACCTGAAACCTGTAAAGAAGGGGAGTTGAGATGGCACGGAACCTTGCCGAGATTATTGCCGCTCTTCCTCAGGATGAGCAGAGAGCTGTCGAAGCGCGTTACCAGGAGATGAAACAAGAGGTCGAGAGCCTTCGCGAGCTTCGCCAGATCGCCGGCAAGGCGCAGGAGGACATTGCTGCGATCCTCAATATCAAGCAGCCGTCCGTGTCCAAGATTGAAAAGCAGGCGGACATGTATCTATCCACCTTGCGCGGCTATGTCGAAGCCATCGGCGGCGAGCTGGAGCTCACTGTGAAATTGCCCTCTCGGCCGACGCTGCGTCTGCGCAGCCTCGGTGACATAGAGGTCGGAAAGACGAAATCGACAGGCGAGCGGCCGAGCAAGCGTTCTGCTGTGAGAGGGCATGCGTGACGGCCTGGACGATATGATCCGACATGAAATTTATCGAAACGCAGGTCTCGGTCCATCAGAGCGACCTGCGCCGCTGTAGAGTTTCTCAGTTCAGCGAGAGCTGCAACATTGCCTGCCTAGAGCTAGACATCGCCTTGGGCACGAGGATGGTGGCGCAAATAGTTGATCACGCAATTGTGATCTTCCTCCAAAAGGCTCGATCGTTTGAACGGGCTTTGAAGAGCCTTTGAAGACCGTTTGAAGCGATAGCGGCAGAAGCAGCGGATTCACTCACTCTTGCCATTCGCGAGGAAGCGGGCATTATGCGGCAGCAGGCAGCACCGATCTTTTTTGTTGAGAGGTGCGCCAATGCCGGATCTTCTTTCTTTTAAAGCTTGGGGTATTGAAGCTACTGCCAGCGGTAGCGTGGCAATCTTCGCTCTGATGGCAATTTTGATGGCGTTTCTGATACTACGCCGGTTGCGTTGAAGTCATGACCCCGGCTTGACGAAGGCTTTTAGCCTAACGCCTTATGGCTCTGGTGCGGTTCCGGTCACTCCTAGACCACGCGGGTAAAAAGTGAGAGCGCGGACTGGATATCCGCCCCATCGGTCTTCCCGTGGTCGAGTATCTAGAGGAGCGATGCAAGCGACTGACCGGGACCTACGTCTTCCCCGGTCAGTGCGAGGACAATGCCTTCGGCAGCTTCCAGAACCACTGGGAGCAAATCTTCAAGAACACTCCGCTGGTCGACGTCACGCCGCGCGTCCTGCGCCACAGCTTCGCCAGCATCGCCAACGATCTCGGCTTCACCGAGGTTACGATCGCCGCGCTAGTCGGCCACTCGAAGGGATCGGTGACGAGCAAATACATCTACACGCTCGACACCGCTCTCATCATGGCGGCCGACACGATCTCGGGCTACATCAAGGGCCTCCTCGACGGCATCGCCTTCAAGCAGACCGCCTATGCTCTCGACCGGGATTCCCGAAAGGCGGCGCTGGCGCGCTTCCTCCGGTCGGCGACCGCCAATGAACAGGAGGGACTGCCCTTTGCCGCATAACCAGCACCAACACGGGATTTCAGTTATTGCAGTTGCGGCCTCGCGCGACTATATTGGCAGCCAAGGAGAACATACCATGGCCAGCCAAGTCGTCCAGTTTGCCGGCCTTTCGGACCGGGACCGCAAGAACGTATCGAGCCTGCCGAAACTCGGTGAGGGCGATCACGTCGAACTGCATGTCCGGCGCCAGGACGGCGAGGAACAGACGGTCTCGCTGCCGCCGGCCGCGGCCAATTTCATCGAAACCCTGCTTTCACGGCTTCTCAGCGGCGAACGGGTGGCGGTTATTGCCGAGGACCAGGAACTCAGCCCTACCGAGGCCTCGGCCATCCTCGGCATCTCGCGCCCGCTCGTCGTTCATCGCATGGAAATCGGCGATCTGCCGTTCCGCTATGTCGGAAAGCATCGCCGCGCGTCGCTCAAAGACGTGCTGGCGCTGAAGGCGCAGATCGACGTTCAGCGCAAGGCCATGCAGGATCTGGCTGCCGACGCCGAGGACCTCCATCTCCGCTATGGCATTTAATCCCGTCGTCGCAGTCTGCGATGCCTGCATCCTCTATCCGTTCCATTTGAGGAACGTTATTGTTCAGGCGAGTGCCGACCGCTTGTTCCATGCACGCTGGACGAATGCGATCCATGACGAGTGGATGCGGAACCTCCTGGCCAACACGCCGGGTCTTTCAGTCGATCGCCTGGAGACCACGAAGCGGCTCATGGACGTCGCGCTGCCGAAAGCATTGGTCGCCGGATACGAAAGGCATATCCAGGCCGTCAGTCTCCCCGATCCCGATGATCGTCATGTCGCCGCGGCTGCCATCGAGGCTGGCGCATCGAAAATCATTACCTGGAACCTGCGTGATTTTCCCGTCGGTGAGTTGATGAAGCATGGGCTGGTACGCCAGACGCCGGATGCCTTCCTGTCCGCGCTCTACGAACAGCTTCCGGAGCAGCTCATCGGCTCGCTGGCGAATGCACGGAGCAATCTCCGCCGGTCGCGTGTCTCGGCTGCCAGCTTCGTCGACATCCTGCGCGATCAGAAGCTCGTCAAATTGGCGGAGCAGATCGAGAAGCATATCGGCGATCTGTAGGGGGATTTTTTCCATTTCCTGAAATCCTGATCCAGAGCTTTGCGCTTTTGCGCTTTTGTGGTTTTACGATTGGGAAAAGCCTTCCCCCTGGCCGGCACTTCGTTGCCGGTACACCCCTTCTGCGGGGAGACCCCGCAACGCCTCCTTTAGAGTGAGAGTGCGGATCGGGTTTGCCGTGACGGGTTGAGAACTGGAGAGGGTCTCCGGCGCCCGTCATGGAGATCGGTACCATGAACACGCAGCTTGTCGATGCCGGCCGTGATGCGAGCAGTGGCTACAAGGTGGATGCGACGCGCGGCGAGCGGGTTGGCCGGGTGTCGTCGGAGTGGTTTTCGCGGCCCGGTGACGAGCGCTTCCTGTCGCTGGGCGACCTTGCACGAACGGTGCGGAACCGGGCCGAGCGCAGCAAGACCCGCATCGTCGAAACCAACCTCATCCATGTCGAGGCGAGCCGTACCGACGGCGAACGGCTGTCGCTGATCCTGCCAGGCGCCGAGGCGCCGGTCGCGCCGACGCACTGGAGCTTCGGCCAACTCTCCAGTCAGGTCGGTGCGCCAGCCGCCTACCTGCGCCAGCTCTCGGCCACGCTCGCTGGCATCAACCTGCAATACGGTTTGACGTCCACTCGGGCCGAACAGATCAAGACGCTCGAAACTGACGATGGCCGCGTCGAGCTGCGCGCCGTTACCGGTCCCGACTACGGCCGTATCTACGACCATGAGCTGGTCGAGGCGGTACAGCGCATTGCTGGCAACGGCACCGGCGATACGCGATGGAAGGTGCCTGGCGTCCTCGACTGGTCGACCGGCGTCTACAATCCGCGCATCGATATCACCAAGGACACCACGACGCTCTATGCCAGCGATCGCGATGTTTTCCTTTTCCTGGTCGACGATCTCAATCCCATCGAGGCCGGCAGACTGCCGGACGGCTCGCCCGATCTCTATTTCCGGGGCTTCTATTGCTGGAACTCCGAGGTGGGCGCCAAGACGCTCGGCATGGCGAGCTTCTACCTCCGTGCCGTCTGCCAGAACCGCAATCTCTGGGGCGTCGAGGATTTCGAGGAGATCACCATCCGCCATTCGAAATACGCCGCTTCCCGTTTCGCCCACGAGGCGGCGCCGGCGCTGACCCGCTTCGCCAATTCCTCGCCGATGCCGTTCGTCAACGGCATCAAGGCGGCACGGGAGACGATCGTCGCCCGCAGCGACGACGATCGCACCGACTTCCTGCGCAAGCGCGGCTTCTCCAAGACCGAGACGGCGAAGATCATCGAGACGGTGCTCGCCGATGAGGGCCATCCGCCGGCCAGCATCTTCGACTTCGTACAAGGGATCACCGCCGTCGCCCGCGACAAGCCGCATCAGGATGTGCGTCTCGACATGGAAGCGAAGGCGAAGAAGCTGCTCGACCGGGCCGCCTGAGACCCACGGATCCGGAGATGCGGCTTCCTGCGCCTCCGGATCGGTGCTTCCGTGTCTTTCCGTTTCTCCGGTTCCTTGGCGCCGACCTCAGAGGTAGAGGGCGGCGCCTTCGCTTCGTGACGAGTTCGGGTTCGAGAGAAAGGCTCTCGGCGCTCGTCCGGAGCAAGGACCATGACCAAGACCATTGAGAAGATCAAGCTGTCGGCCTCGCGCGACATCCCGTTCAACAAGCTGGTGCTGAGCCAGTCGAACGTCCGGCGCGTCAAGGCCGGCGTTTCGGTCGAGGAACTGGCCGAGGACATTGCCCGCCGCGGCCTGCTGCAGGGCCTCAGCGTCCGGCCTGTCGTCGAACAGGCCGGCGTCGAGACCGGCATGTACGAGATCCCGGCCGGCGGCCGGCGCTATCGGGCACTGGAACTGCTGGTCAAGCAGAAGCGCTTTGCCAGGACGGCGCTGGTGCCTTGCGTTGTCCGCGAGGGCGGCATCGCCGAGGAGGATTCGCTGGCCGAGAACGTCCAGCGCGCGCCGCTGCATCCCCTCGATCAGTTCCGGGCGTTCCTGGCGCTGCGCGAGAAGGGCCAGTCCGAGGAGGAGATCGCCGCCGCCTTCTTCGTCTCGGTCAACGTGGTGAAGCAGCGCCTCAAGCTGGCCTCAGTGTCGCCGGTGCTGCTCGACGTCTATGCGGAAGACGGCATGACGCTCGACCAGCTCATGGCCTTCACCGTCTCCGGTGATCATGAGCGACAGGAACAGGTGTTCGAGCGGCTGAAGGCGTCCTACGACAAGCAGCCCTACACCATCCGCCGCATGCTGACGGAAGGGGCGGTCCGCGCCTCGGACAAGCGGGCGCAGTTCATCGGTGTCGACGATTATGTGGCGGCGGGCGGCACGGTGCTGCGCGACCTGTTCCAAGGCGACGATGGCGGCTGGCTGCAGGACGTGGCGCTGGTCGACCAGATGGTGGCCAACAAGCTGAAGGCGGCCTCGAAGACGATCGCCGCCGAAGGCTGGAAATGGATCGAGGTCGCCCCGGAGTTCGCCTACGGCCATGCTTTCGGCTTGCGCCAGCTTCGCGGCGAGACCGTGCCGCTCACGGCCGAGGAGGAAGCGACACGCGAGGCACTCCAGGCGGAGTTCGACCGGTTGTCCGAGGAATACCAGGATGCCGACGAACTGTCCGAGGCGGTGGATGAGCGCCTGTCGGAACTGGAAACCGCGCTGGAAGGTTTCGAGTCCCGGCCCGTCGTGTTCGACCCGGCCGAGATCGCCCGCGCCGGCGTGTTCGTCAGCATCGGCGCCGATGGCCAGCTGCGTGTCGAACGCGGTTACGTCCGGCCCGAAGACGAACTGCCGGTGGAGCCGGAACCCGGGCTGGCGGACGACGACGAGGCGGACCGTGCGGTTGCTGCAAATGATGACGGTGGTGACACCGCCTTCGCCGAGTCCACTGCTGATCCGGAGGAGGACGAGGGGCTTTCGCCGATCTCCGACCGGCTGATGACCGAACTGACCTCGCACCGCACGCTGGGTCTGCGCCAGGCGCTGGGCGAGCGGCCCGATGTTGCCTTCCTCGCCGCCCTTCACGCTCTGACGCTCAGGACCTTCTATCACTACGGCTCGGATAGCTGCCTGGAACTCGAGCTGAAGAGCGTCGGCTTCGGCACGCAGGCGCCGGGACTGAACGACAGTGCCTCGGCCGAGGCGATCCGCGCGCGGCACGAAAGCTGGGCCAAGGCGCTGCCGAAGGAATCCGCCGACCTCTGGGAAGCGCTGCGGGAATGGGACAGCGACAGCCGGGCCAGCCTGTTCGCCCACGTCGTCAGCCTGTCGGTCAATGCCCTGCATGAACCGTGGAACCGGCGTCCGCGGGCGTTCGCCCACGCCGATCGTCTCGCCCAGGCGGTCGACCTCGACATGGCGACTGCGGGATGGAAACCGACCGTCGACAATTTCCTCGGCCGGGTGACCAAGGCCCGCATTCTGCAGGCGGTGGCCGAGGCGAAGGGCCAGCGCGCCGCCGATCGGATCGAGCATCTCAAGAAGGGCGATATGGCGGCCGAGGCGGAGACGCTGCTTGCCGACAGTGGCTGGCTGCCCGAACCGCTGCGCACACCGGGCGACAGATCGGCCGCCGATGCGGAGACCGGCGCCGTGCCGACCGATGCTGCCGGCGAACAAACGACGGCGGACGACGGCGAAACGGCCATGGGCGCTCTTGCCGCGCCGGACGACAATGATGCCGCCGCCGACACCTCCCACGCCGCCGCGGCCGAATGACCGTCAGTGACACGCGAGACTGGCCCGCCGGCGACGGCGGGCTTTTTCGTTCGAGGAGTCCACGATGGAAAACCCGCATGATCTGGCCCGCCGGCTCGCCGATCATGCCGAGGCGGTGTGCCGTCATTATCTCGACGCCGGCCGCCGTTCAGGAAACTACTGGCTCGTCGGGGATGTCCGGAACACGCCGGGCCGCTCGATGTTCGTGCGGCTGAGGGACGGTCCCAAGGGGGCGGCCGGCAAATGGACCGATGCTGCCACCAGCGAGCACGGCGACCTGCTCGACGTGATCCGCGAGAGCTGCGGTTTCCTCGACTTCAAGGATGTAGTAGATGAGGCGCGCAGCTTCCTCAGCCTGCCGCATCCAGAACCGGAGCCGGCAACGAAGAAGCATCTGGGCACGCCGGCGCCGACAGGCTCGCCCCTAGCGTCCCGGCGGCTGTTCGCCATGTCGCAGCCGATCGGCGGAACGCTCGTGGAAACGTATCTCCGCCATCGCGGCATTGCGGATTTATGCGCAACCGGAAACCTTCGCTTCCACCCGCGCTGTTATTGGCGGCCCGACGGTCACGGCCCGACCGAGACCAGGCCGGCGATGATCGCCGCCGTCACCGATCTCTCCGGCTGCATCACCGGTGCCCATCGTACTTGGCTCGCGCCTGACGGCTCCGACAAGGCGCCGATCGACCCGCCACGCAAGGCGATGGGCGATCTCCTCGGGCACGCCGTTCGCTTCGGCGAGGCGGACGACGTGCTGGCGGCCGGCGAGGGCATCGAGACCGTGCTGTCGGTGCGCCAGGTTCTGCCGTCCCTTCCCGTAGCCGCTGCACTGTCGGCGGCACACCTCGCCGCCATCCTGTTTCCGGCAGCACTCCGCCGCCTCTATATCGTTCGTGACGACGACCCAGCCGGCAACGGCGCGCGAGACAGCCTGATCGAACGGGCGAACGCGGCCGGTGTCGAGGCGATCGTGCTGTCGCCAAGGCTCGGCGACTTCAACGAAGACCTCCGCGCCTTCGGCAGCGACGCGCTCCGGGCATGGCTGCGGCCGCAACTCGCCCCGCAGGACGTCGGCCGGTTCATGACGCTCGCGGCGTGAGCCGGGAGGGAAGGAGGGGGCGGGGCACTGGTCGTACCCGAGGGAAGCCCTGAGTTCGGAGGGACCGCGCCTCGGCCTTCCAGAGGGCGATCGGCCCACAGCCAAGCCGGCCCGGCAATGGCGGCGGCCGGCTATTTTCCGGCGGCGCTACGCGCCTTTCCATCGCGAGGCAAAATAGCCGGCCTCTGCCATCCTCCGCTGACGCTCCGGCCCCGACGCTTCGCGTCCGGGTGCAAGGCCGTCTCGCCCGTGGGCTTCGTCGCCATGAAGGCCGCGGCGGTCGCGGTCCAACCGACGGAGCCTCCCATGTGCGGGCATGACGAACACGAACCCCACCATATTTCCTCTCCGACCGACCATCTCCTGCAGGAGCTTCAGCTCTACGGCTGGCGTCCCTTCGCGGACGAGCCCGACCCCCGGCCGCTACCCGAAGGCGATCAGGTCGCCGGCGCCATTGCCGACATCTTCGATGCCCTCATCGCCACGCTGGCCGACACCCGCCTCGAGCCCGACCTCGACGATCTCCTCTGGTCGACCGTCAACGTCTTCCACCGCGCCATCGGGCGGATCGAACGCGAGCTCGACGCCAACGAGCAGGCGCAGCGCCGCTCGCAGCAGGAACAGGACGGCAGCGAGGTGAAATCGGTCGAGCTCGAACGCCTGACGGCCGAAGGGCTGACACTGGTCGAACGCCGCAATGCCTTAGAGCTGATGCGCGATCAGGCCGCCGAACACTTCGAGCGTCACACCGGCTCCGCCTGGCGGCCGCGCACCGGCTCGATGGTCGACCATCGCAACCTCACCGCCGCCATGATCGATAGCCGCGACTTCCTCGCCGCCAAACGCCGCGCCGAGACCGAGTTGATGTATCCGGCCGGGCCGAAGATCGCCTTCACCGGCGGCGACACCGCCGACCACGAAGTCATCTGGGCCAAGCTCGATCAGATCCGAGCGAAGCACCCCGACATGGTGCTGCTGCACGGCGGCTCATCGAAAGGCGCCGAGAAGATCGCCGCCCGCTGGTCCGATAGCCGCAAGGTGCCGCAGGTCGCCTTCAAGCCCGACTGGGGCAGGCACGGCAAGGCCGCGCCCTTCAAGCGCAATGACCAGATGCTCGCCGTCATGCCGATCGGCGTCCTCGTCTTCCCCGGCTCCGGCATCCAGGACAACCTCGCCGACAAGGCGAAGAAGCTAGGTATCCCGGTCTACCGCTTCGGCAAGGGCGGCGCGTGAGCGCCGCTTGCTCCAGCTACTTGCGCAGTTGCGCTGTCTTGCGGCGGCTTATCGACAAGCTGCCGCAATCACGATCTGCCGCGAAAACATGCCCTACAGGATCGGACGACGGCCCAGTTCCACCAGCGGCATACGACAATGACGGACCGCTTGTTTGATCACGCCGACTGTTTGCGGCGCTGCTGGCCGAGACCCATCTTCTTTGCCAGGCTGGATCGAGCCTCCGCATAGTTCGGGGCCACCATCGGATAATCAGCCGGCAGGCCCCACTTTTCGCGGTATTCCTCGGGAGACAGGTTGTAGTGCGTCTTCAGATGGCGCTTGAGGGACTTGAACTTCTTCCCATCCTCAAGACAGATGATGAAGTCGTCGGTCACGGACTTCTTGATCGATACGGCCGGACGCTGCGGCTCGACTGCGGGCTCGGCAATTGCCTCCGTGCCATGGACGCGCGCGAGCGCCGCGTGGACATCAGCGATAAGCTTCGGCAACTCGCCAGCCGGGACGGAGTTATTCCCGACATAGGCGCCGACAATGGTGGCGGCGAGGTCGATCAGCACGAGCGAGTCAGTTTCAACGTCAGGCATCGTAGGCTCCCATCAATACACCTCTGTCGCATGAATACTTGAGACCCGCAACGGGCGGTAAGCTTAGGAAGCTTCAACAGGTATAGCCATTTATTGCCTTGGAGTATCTGCTCGCGTCGTCGCAGTTCATGCAGATGGCGGCAGTGGCGGCCACCGAGCCTTCCGGCCGGGACCTAGCTCGGGGCTGACGGCTTTTTCCGGGCGCCGTCGTCGGAACCAGTACAGGCAGCGGGCGTACCGGCCTCGTCATTCGAGATTGGCATGGGGCGGCGAAGCGGATCGCATTGGTGCCGAGGTAGTCGCGTCCCTCGTTGGCAGAGCGCGCGATCGATCGCACCTGTCGCGGTGATGAAGCCGATTATGGCGTAGCGGCGAGCGTTCCTGTGGTCGGGAAGCGGGCGGAGAGGCACGTGCGTGCCTGGGGCAAGAAAGGACGAAGCCAGTGGTCGGCCGGTCGTGGTTTTCTGGTCGGTAGCGGACGGCCGCCAGATCTCCGTCTGGCCTCGTTCTTCGAGTGCTCCAAACGGCCTCGTTGATGGGCTGATCTGGCCGAAGGCCGGCTTCGCCTCGACCGCCTATGCCGCAACGGCGCATCATGACTTTCTTCCCCTGCCGGCTGCGCCGTCATTCCTCGCGCGACAACAAAGTCCCTCTTGCGCCGCCCTCCGCTGGCGCTTCGGCCCTCAAGGGTGCGGCGTCGGTCGCCTCCGGCCGGTCGATCGCCATCGAGGCCGCATGGAGCGGGCTCGGAAACGGAAAACGGAGATTTGAAAATGGCGACCATCGGCACCTTCAAAAAGACCGGCTCGAACGAGTTCACCGGCGACATCGTCACCCTCAGCGTCCAGGTCAAGGGCGTGCGCATCGTCCCCGACACCCGCGCCACCGGCGAGAACGCCCCCAGCCACCGCGTCATGGTCGGCCGCGCCGAGATCGGCGCCGCCTGGTCCAAGCGCTCCGCCAACGAGGGCCGCGACTACCTCGGCCTCAAGCTCGACGATCCGAGCTTCAACGCCCCCATCTACGCCAACCTCGTCGAAGACGAGGAGGGCGACACCTGGTCGCTGATCTGGTCCCGTCCGAACGGGCGTCGGGGCGACTGAACCCCGAGCCAGGTCCCGGCCGAAAGGCCGGGGCCGCCGCCTGTGGCGGTACCACTACGGCACCAGGTCGCATCGATCTCCGGTCGGTCAGTCCTCGCCATCCGGCTTGACCAGCTCGACATGGTCGACACCAAGCGCCTGCGCCAGCTCATAGATCGTGATGACGGTGGGATTGCGCCGGCCGCGTTCGAGGCTGCTGAGATACTGCTGGCTGAAGCCCGAACGCGCCTCGACCTCTTCCTGCGTCAGGCCCTTCGCCCGACGCAGGCGGGCGAAGTTGCGTCCGACCAGTTTGCGCATATCCATGCGCTGACGGATCGCAGTTTACATACTTTAAGTTTACGCACTATAATATGTAATCGTGCGTGGGAAGTTGAAGCTGTCACTCCGGTCGCGAATTGCGCACGTCGGTTGGTCGGCCGTCCTCACGCGGGAATTCTGTCTCGCCTTAGGCCGTTGGAGCTTTCTTTCACCGACTATCGCATGAAGTTCGATTTGTCGATTGACAGCGGATTAATCGATTCACCAAAGTCTGTTGATTTTCCAAGGTGTCAGCATGGGACAGGCAGTGCCCGAGTTTCAGGATGAACCGCCGGCGAGCCAGACGCTCACTCCGTACGACCGCGAGCACATGGTGCTCTACATGCGGCTGCTCGACTCCGCGCGCGCCGGCGCCGGCTGGCGCGAAGCCATTGAGATTCTGTTCGGTCTCGATCCCTCGCAGGACGCCGATCGTTGCCGCAAGATCTATGACGCGCACCTTGCCCGCGCCCGTTGGATGACCGAGCAGGGCTACCGCGAACTGGTCCGGGAGAGCCAGCACTCCCGGACCAGGTAATGCCGATACGGCATCACCTGATGCCAATTCTTGAGCTTCCGTCCGGCAACCACTCCGGGAATTTTGATCTCCCCTGCAATATTCCGCTGAGAGGAGATGGTTTTCCATGATGCCAGACGCATCCCGATGGCACTCCTCGGCGATCTACGATCGCTTCGAGGACCTGCCCGCCTCCGACCTTGCCTGGGAGTGGCTCCGCCGCAACGAAGCCTATGGCCGGGATTTCGCGGCGCTTACCAGTAAGGACATCGACCCCCATGCGCTGACGGATCGCATCCAGCAGCGCTGGGGATTGCAATTTCCCTGTCGACCCGGCGCTGGACCTGCCCATAGCCCCTGTCTTCTGGCTTCCTGACGAGGATACCAGCGTCATCGTCTTGGTGCCGGCGCCCGCCCTGCTGGACGGCGCTAGGGCACCGATCGCCGATCGAGCTGTCCATATCGATGACGAGGGGGTTCATAGCCTCCACGATCTTGGTGACGATAGCCACGTCCAACTCCTCCGGTTAGGCGAATGGCCCGATCTGGCGACATTCGCGGCGATCGTGACGCTCGACCTCGACGGCTTCGACCGGCTCGAAGCGGTTCATCGCCTCCTTGCGTCGCTGCATGGCCGCGCCATTCCACCGGACACTCGCCTGACCCGCCAGCGGCGGGCACGGCTGCGCCGCATGCTGCAAGCCTTCGACGGTTACCGCGCCGGCGCGACGCAACAGGAGATCGCAGAGGTGCTCTTCCATATAGGTCCCCTCGACCGTGACACCTGGCAGGCATCCTCGGCCCGCTACGCGGTGATGTCTCTACTCCGGGACGCCCGCGCCATGATCACTGGTGGCTATCGTCGTCTGCTGCATCGTCGTCGGCGATCCTAGTCGGTCAGGACCAAGTTCCTGGTGTGCGATTTTGGCCCTCCCCAAATTCGCACTGCACCTTGTCGGCCTCTCTTCGCCATCGTGGCCCTCGTCAACCGTCGCCAGCCGACGGCTCCAGCGAACCCCACGAAAGGCCGATCCATGCGACCCGATCTTGCCGCACTGCCGCCGCGCTTCCTGCGCACCAAGGAAGCCGCCGAATTCCTCAGCCTCTCCGCCCGCACGCTGGAGAAGCACCGCACCTACGGAACCGGCCCCGCCTACAAGAAGCTGGGTGGTCGTGTCGTCTACGCAGTGGATGACCTCCAGGCCTGGGCCGAGCGCGGCGCCGTCACGTCGACCTCCGATCCGCGCGGCAGCGTCCTGCCGGCCAAGCGGCACACGCTGCCCGCCCGGCAGCAGCCCTGCCGCTATGCACGCTGATCGTCGGCGGCTTCCCGATTGGTCGCGCGGCATCGCTCACCCTCGGAGCGCGGACAGCTCGATCTGTTCCGGGCGCTCCCCGGCGACTTCGCGCCACGAGACGCGCAGGATCTCATGGCCTATCCGTTCTTCTCCCTCTCCAAGACCCACCGCATCGCACCGATCGATTTCGCCGCGGGCAGTATCGCGATCCGGGTCGAGGCCGTGCCCGACCACGGCATGGCGACCATCTGGGACGCCGACATCCTGATCTGGGCGGCGAGCCAGATCGTCGAGGCGCGCGACACCGGCCTCAACACCTCGCGACTGATGGCTGCCACGCCCTACGAAATCCTCACCTTCGTCGGCCGCGGCACTTCCTTGCGCGACTATCAGCGCCTGAAGGCTGCGCTCGACCGGCTCCAGTCCACCACGGTCTCGACCACCATCCGTCAGCCCGCCGAAGGCCGCCGCCATCGCTTTTCGTGGATCAACGAATGGCAGGAGCGCACCGATCGCCTCGGCAAACCCGCCGGCATCGAGCTGATCGTCCCTGACTGGTTCTACCGCGCCGTCCTCGACGACGCGCTCGTACTGACCATCGACCGGGCCTATTTCGACCTCACCGGCGGGCTCGATCGCTGGCTCTACCGGCTGGTGCGTAAGCACGGCGGCCGCCAGCAAGACGGCTGGCGCTTCGACTTCCACCATCTCCATCAGAAATCCGGCAGCCTGTCGCCGTTCAAGCGCTTCGCCTTCGAGCTGCGCGACATCATCCGCCGCCAGCCGCTGCCCGGCTACACACTGTTCATTGAGGTCGAGATCGGCGGGCGGATGCTGCTCGCCTTCGAGCCGTCCGACCCTCGTGGACAAGCTGTGGATGGCCTCGTGCTATCGGGAACCGGCGGTATCGTGCCATCAGGAACCCGACTATCGTGCTATCGGGAACCCAAACCGCCCTTAACTCAAGACAGAAAAAGCGGAAATCGCGCTCTTAACTTAGAGTCTAACCAAGACTCTAACTTTGAAGAGCGCGCGCGCGATGTGGAAAACATCGCCAACACCGCTCGAAGCCAGGCTGAAGGGCCAGTTTCAGCTACCAACAGCAGCGATCCGTCTTTCCGTAAAGGCGGCTTTACTGCCTCAGATGCTGCCGACGCATCGCGGCGTCCTCTCGACGATACGGGAGAGACGCGATGATCGTGGCAATCCTTAATCAGAAGGGTGGCGTCGGCAAAACGACGCTGGCGCTGAACCTCGCCGGGGAATGGGCTGCGAGAGGCAAGCGCGTCCTCCTGATCGACGCGGATCCACAGGGCTCGGCGCTCGATTGGTCGCAACAGCGCGAGCACGAGGGCTTGCCGCGCCTGTTCGGCGTCATAGGTCTCGCCCGCGATACGCTACATCGGGAGGCGCCGGAGGTGGCGCTGGGCGCCGATCATGTCGTTATCGACGGACCGCCGCGCGTCGCCAGTCTCATGCGCTCGGCCCTGCTTGCTGCCGACCTGGTGCTGATCCCCGTGCAGCCGTCGCCGCTCGATGGCTGGGCCTCGGCCGAGATGCTGGCGCTTCTGAACGAAGCCCGCGTCTATCGGCCGGAACTGGTCGCCCGCTTCGTGCTCAACCGCTGCGGCGCCCGCTCGATTCTCGCCCGCGAGACGGCCGAGACCCTGGCCGGCCATGAGCCGCCGGTGCTCGCCGCCGCCATTGGTCAGCGCGTTGCCTTCGCCTTTGCCGCCCAGTCGGGCCGGCTGGTGTTCGAACTCGACGGCGACACGCCTGCCGCCCGCGAGATCGCGGCGCTCGCAAACGCCATCGATGCTCTCCGTGTCGGGAGGGTGGTGCGATGAGCGCCCGCTCAACCCGCCGCGGCTTTGCCACCCGGCCAGCCGATCCGGAGCACTGGATCAGGACAGCCGACACTCTGCCGCGCGATGGCACCACCGAGACGTTCACCGCTCGGCTTACCATCGACGTCACCCCCGACATGCGCGGCCGCATCAAGATCGCCGCCTTCCAGCGCGGCGCCACCGTCGCCGACATGCTGCGCGAGCTCTTCGCACGCGAGTTTCCGAACCCTCCGGGAGACCCGTCATGACCGGGACTACGGCTTCGCAACCGGGCGGCGGCTCCGTGCCGCCCGCCAGCCTCTCCGACAGCCTCACCCACGTCGAGCTGATCTGGATCGAGAAGCGCATCGAGAACTGGCTTCGGTTCGGTCGGGCGGTTCAGGAGCAGATTCTCGACGATCACCGGCGTCGCGTGTCCTTCCATCCGGACAGCGTCTTCATGTTCGTCCGGTGGACGGCGAACGACTTCGGCACCGTGCTCTCCCGCCTCGACGTCGTGCGTACCGTCGAGCCGGGCCAGCCCTGCCAGACGCTGCCCTTCGTGCGCCCCGGCGGCGACATCCTGCTGCGCGTCGACGGCTGGCCGAAGGTCGAGCGCGTCCTGCAGATCGTCGACGCCATCGAGGCGCTCGGCATCGATCCCTGCGATGTCTCGCCGGACTACTGGCAGCACGTCCACAACCGGATGGCCGCCGGCGAGGCGCTGGGCAGCTACACGCGACAGCGCCATCGCGCCTTCCTGCTGCGGCGGAGGATCGGCCCATGACCCGCTTCGCCTATGTGATGGTCACTTATTTCGTGACGATGGGGATCGCCGCCGCATCCTTCGTCTCGCTGCCGGCCAGGCTGATCTGGAACGCTTCGGCCAGCGTGCCGATCGGCCTCTACGCCATCGGCGGCCGCAACCGGATCGAGGTGATGGACCTCGTCGCCGTCCGGCCGCCGGAGCCGATCGCCAGCTTCCTCGCCGACGGCGGCTATCTGCCGCGCGGCGTGCCGCTGATGAAGCGGGTCGCCGCGCTTGCCGGCCAACGGACATGTCGCAGCGGGCGCACCGTCTCCGTCGCTGGCGCCGTTGTGGCCGAAGCGCTCGAGCGCGATCGCCGCGGCCGTCCTCTGCCGGTCTGGCAGGGCTGCCGCGTCATCGCCGAGGGCGAGCTGTTGCTGCTGAACAGCGATGTCCCCGACAGCCTGGATGGCCGGTATTTCGGGCCAGTGCCGATCTCGGCGGTGATCGGCCGCGCCATCCCCCTCTACACCGACGAGCATGGCGACGGCCGCTTCGTCTGGCGCGCGTCGACGCGGTGACGCCGCCGCCATCGACATCATCACCGCAAACCAACGGAGGACTCCAATGTCCCTGATCGGCCAATTCAGTCGCACCCGGACCGGCTACGCCGGCCGCATCCGCACGTTGGCTATCGATATCGACGTCGTGCTGGTGCCGGCCGAGCATTCCGACGCCGACAATGCGCCCGACTATCGCATTCATCTCGGCTCCGACGAGGATGGGGCGGAAGTCGGCGCCGGCTGGAAGCGTACCGGTGACAAGGCCGGTAACTACGTCTCGCTCCAGATCGACGATCCGACCTTCCCGCAGCCGATCCGCGCCAACCTGTTCCAGTCCGCCGACGACAAGTCGGCCTGGGGACTGCACTGGAACCGGCCGCCGAAGCGCGGCGAGCGGGATTGAACGATGCCCGTCCTGCGTTGCCAAGGTGCGGCCGGACGACTGTTCGGCAGCCGCTACGCCGCCCACCTGCTTCTCCTTTCCGGCTTTGTCGCCCTGTCGTTCGTCGGCCCGGCGAATGCCGGCGATGTCGCCACCGGACGCACCACCGATCCGTTCGCCGCGCCGATCGCCGAAGCCTCACGCCGCTTCGGCATTCCGGACGGCTGGATCCGCGCCGTCCTCTCCGCCGAAAGCGGCGGCGACACGCAGGCGATCTCGCCGAAGGGCGCGATGGGTCTGATGCAGGTGATGCCGGCGACATGGGAGGAACTGCGCATGCGCTACCGGCTTGGCAGCGATCCGTTCGATCCGCGCGACAACATCCTGGCCGGCACGGCCTATCTGCGTGCGCTGCACGACCGCTATGGCAGCGTCGCCGCAATGCTGGCCGCCTACAACGCCGGCCCCGAGCGCTACGACCGGCATCTGGCGCACGGGCTTCCCCTGCCGGACGAAACGCAGGCCTATGTCGCCGCGCTGGCGCCGCGGATAGGCAGCGAAGCCCTCTCGGGCGGCGCTCCCATCGCGTCCGCCCGGCCGGCCGAGTGGCGCGAGGCGCCACTCTTCGTCGTGTCATCCGGGCACACCGAAGCTGCTGCCCGGCTGCGTTCCGGAGGTGCCTTGGGGGATCCTTCGACGGCAGCATCGGAGCGCCGCCGGACTGCCGCCGAGCCGGAAACCGGCGGGCTGTTCGTCGTGGCAAATGCCAGGGGAGATCAGCAATGACGGCGCACGGACGATGGAGGGCCGTGGCGGGTGCTGGCGTGGAGGGGAGGGCGCTGCAGTGGGACCCGGGCGACACGACCAGAGGATGGCAGGATAAAAGCGCGCACCTTGCGCGGCAGTCGGTCGGTTGTTTTCGCTGGAGTTTCTGGCTCGTTCCGCACATTGCCCGGCTTTGCCGCAACGTGCGCCGCCGGCTCAACGCCCTCTGTGGCCAAGATATCTTGCACATTGCGGAGCCATGTCATGGCCGATGAACGCGAGTTCCGCGTCCGTCCAGGCCGCATCCGCTCCTCCGGCGCGCAACGCGCCAGGCCGTTCATCGCGCAGGCGCTGGCCGCGGCGAAGAAGGCCGGCGGCAGCGTGTCGCGCTCCGGCCGGATCGTACCCGGCAACCGCTCGCGCTTCGGCCACGGCCAGCGCGCCAGCATCCAGGCAAACCGCCTGATCACCTCACGCTCCCGCGGCGCCGTCGTCAAAGCACGTGTCGTTCGCCATACGGTGCGCGCCGCGCCGCTCGGTATCCATCTCAGCTACCTGCGCCGCGAGGGCGTCACCCGCGATGGAGAGAAGGCTCGCCTGTTCGGGCCGGGCACCGAGAACACCGATGCCGACGCTTTCGCCGAGCGTTGCCAGGGCGACCGCCATCATTTCCGGTTCATCGTCTCGCCCGATGACGCGCTGGAGATGGCCGACCTCAGATCGTTCACGCGCGATCTTGTTGGCCAGATGGAAAAGGACCTTGGCACCCGGCTCGATTGGGTGGCCGTCGATCACTGGAACACCGAGCATCCGCACGTCCACCTGATCGTGCGCGGTGTGCGCGACGATGGCGAGGACCTCGTCATTGCCCGCGACTACATCAAGGAGGGCATGCGCGACCGGGCGCGCGATCTCGTCACCCAGGAGCTGGGGCCGCGCACCGATCTCGACATCCGCCGCACCCTCGAGCGCCAGATCGCGGCCGAGCGCTGGACCCAGCTCGATCGTCAGCTTGTCCGGGATGGGAAAGAGACCGGCATCATCGACCTTGCCCCGCACTCCGACCGTCAGCCCGACGAATTCCACGCCCTGAAGGTCGGGCGCTTGCGCAAGCTCGAAGCGCTTGGCGTGGCGAGCCAGGTCGGCAACGCGCAATGGGTCGTCAAGCCGGAGGCCGAGGCAACGCTGCGCGAGCTCGGCGAGCGTGGCGACATCATCAAGCGGATGCACCGGGCTCTGACCGAGCGTGGCATCGAACGTGGGTCGGCCAGCTATGTGTTGGCGAGCGAAAGCCTCGATGTTCCGATCGTCGGCCGGCTGGTCGAACGCGGCCTCGACGACGAGCTCAACGGCACCGCCTATGCCGTGATCGACGGCGTCGATGGCCGCACCCATCACATCAGGCTGCCGGATCTCGATGCGGCCGGCGACAGCCCACCCGGATCGATCGTCGAACTGCGCCGGTTCGACGACGCGCGCGGGCAGCGCCGGGTGGCACTCGCCGTCCGCTCCGATCTCGATATCGAGCGGCAGGTCACCGCCTCGGGCGCCACCTGGCTCGACCGGCAGAACATCGTCCGTGAGCCCGTCGCGCTCTCCGACGGCGGCTTCGGCGCCGAGGTGCGGCAGGCAATGGATCGCCGTGCCGGGCATCTCATTGAGCAGGGTCTTGCCGAGCGGCAAGCCCAGCGCATCGTCTTCGCCCGCAACCTGATCGACACGTTGCGCCGCCGAGAGCTGGACGAACTGGGTGAAACGCTCGCCGCCGAGACTGGCCAGCCCGTCAACCGTGCAGGCAGCGGCGAGCGTGTCGCCGGCATCTATCGCCAGCGCTTTGCGCTCGCCTCCGGCCGCTTCGCCATGATCGACGACGGCCTCGGTTTCCAGCTCGTTCCCTGGACCCCTTCGCTTGAAACGCAGCTCGGCCGGCACGTCTCCGGTATCGTCCGCGCCGATGGCGGCGTCGACTGGAGCTTCGGCCGCAAGCGGGGCCTCGGCCTCTAGGCGCTCATCTGGAAAGGACCGCCACCATGTCGGCAACCAAAATCCTCTGGGGTCAGATCCTCACCGTCTTGCTGATCGTGCTGGTGACGACCTGGGGCGCCACCGAATATGTCGCCTGGAGGTTGGCCTTCCAGGCGCAGCTTGGGCCGCCATGGTTCATCGTCCTCGGCTGGTCGATCTACTATCCGCCCGCCTTCTTCTGGTGGTGGTATTTCTATGACGCCTATGCGCCGTCCATCTTCATCGAAGGCGCCTGCATCGCCGCGTCCGGCGGCTTCATCTCTATCGCCGTCGCCGTCGGTATGTCCGTTTGGCGGGCACGCGAGGCCCGACACGTCGAGACCTACGGCTCCGCCCGCTGGGCCGAAGCGGAGGAGGTGAGGGGGGCCGGCCTTCTCGGGCGGGACGGTGTCGTGCTCGGCCGTTACGATCGGGACTATCTTCGCCACGACGGACCGGAGCATGTGCTGTGCTTCGCCCCGACCCGCTCCGGCAAAGGCGTCGGCCTCGTCATCCCAACCCTGTTAACCTGGCCGGGCTCGGCGATCGTCCACGACATCAAGGGCGAGAACTGGCAACTCACCGCCGGCTTCCGCGCCCGCCATGGTCGCGTGCTGCTGTTCGACCCAACCAACGCCCAATCTTCGGCCTACAATCCACTCATCGAGGTGCGCCGCGGCGCGTGGGAGGTCCGCGACGTCCAAAACATCGCCGATATCCTGGTCGACCCGGAAGGCAGCCTTGAAAAGCGGAACCACTGGGAAAAGACCTCCCACGCGCTCCTGGTCGGCGTCATCCTGCATGTCCTTTACGCAGAGAAGGACAAGACCCTCGCCGGCGTTGCCGCCTTCCTCTCCGACCCGAAGCGGCCGATCGAGTCGACGCTTGCCGCCATGATGAAGACGGCTCATCTTGGCGCTGCCGGGCCGCATCCGGTCATCGCCAGCGCCGCCCGAGAGCTGCTCAACAAATCCGACAACGAGCGAAGCGGCGTTCTCTCCACCGCCATGTCGTTCCTCGGCCTCTACCGCGATCCGGTTGTCGCCGAGGTGACGCGACGCTGCGACTGGCGCATCGCCGACATCGTCGGCGGCAAGCAGCCGACAACGCTCTACCTCGTGGTGCCACCCTCCGACATCAATCGCACCAAGCCGCTGATCCGCCTGATCCTCAACCAGATCGGCCGGCGCCTCACCGAGGATCTGCAGGCCAGGAGCGGCCGCCACCGCCTCTTGCTCATGCTCGACGAATTCCCGGCACTCGGCCGTCTCGACTTCTTCGAGTCGGCGCTCGCCTTCATGGCCGGCTATGGGCTGAAGAGCTTCCTGATTGCGCAATCGCTGAACCAGATCGAAAAAGCCTACGGTCCCAACAACTCGATCCTCGACAACTGCCATGTCCGGGTGAGCTTCGCCACCAATGACGAGCGGACCGCCAAACGTGTCTCCGATGCCCTCGGCACCGCGACCGAAATGCGCGCCATGCGGAACTACGCCGGTCACAGACTGAGCCCCTGGCTCGGCCATCTGATGGTGTCGCGATCGGAGACCGCCCGACCGCTGCTCACCCCCGGCGAGATTATGCAACTGCCGCCGACCGACGAGATCGTCATGGTCGCCGGCACGCCGCCGATCCGCGCCAGGAAGGCGCGCTATTATGAAGACGCCCGCTTCAAGGAACGCATCCTGCCGCCGCCGGCTTTGATCGCAGCAACGCAAGGGCGGCCCGACGACTGGACGACCCTCCCGTTGCCGTCGCGGTCAGCGATTCTCGCCACTACATCGGCTGAGACAAGCGAGGAGGAGGACACCACGGAATCCGAGCGCCGCCGCCAGCCCGAGCTTGCCCGCGTCAAGCCAGTCGACAAGAAAGCACCGATCGACAACGAGTTCGAGATCGACCTCGCCGACGATATCGAGGAGGCCGCCGTTCGCAACAGCCGGATGAACCGCATGATGCAGGGCGTGGCACGGCAGGTCTCGCTCGATCCGAACGACGGAATGGAGCTCTGACGGCCATGTCGGATCGCCATCCTGGCCCGCGCCGGAAAAAGGCGCAGATCTCCGTCTATCTCGACCCGGACATCCTGGCGATGCTGGCCGACCATGCGACGCACCGGAACCAGCCGCAGTCGATGATTGCCGAGGCCGCCATCGCCTCGTTTCTGTCGCCCGACGCTGCCGAGCGTCGCGAGGCCGTGCTAGCGAAGCGCCTCGATCAGCTCGACCGGCGCATGGCCCGGCTTGAACGTGACGTCGGAATCGCTGTTGAAACGCTTGCCGTCTTCGTCCGCTTCTGGCTTGCCACCACGCCGGCGCTGCCCGAGCCGGCGGCCCAGGCCGCTCGCGCCAAGGCCGGCGAGCGCTACGACGCCTTCGTCATGGCCCTCGGCCGCCGCCTCGCCAGAGGGCCGAAGCTTCGGCAGGAGATTGCCGAGGATGTTCTGGCACAAAGTGAATAGGGCGTGGCGGGTATGATCGAAAGGCAACCCCCGCCAGTTCCGCATCGGGGCCGGGAGCGGACTGGCCGGTTTTTGCTGCCGCTGTGCACATAGTCGCCGTTCTGCAGCCGACCTCATTCTCGCCGTTGGGCATGCTTCTGTCGTCACCTTAAACCAGCCGTTCGTTCAGAGCTCGCCCGAAGGCCGGCGCGGGGTCATTAGCAAGCTGGCGACTTTGAGGATGTGTACCACCCTCTCTAGCGGAATTCAGCCCACCTCGCCGCGGCGTACGCGGCGCTCATGCTTGTAGTCGAAATGCCGGTCGACCGCCGCAATGAGGGGCATCTTGAGAAATGACCAATCAGGGGCAAAATGCGGCTCGAACAAGTCGCCGACGAGCCCGTGGTCGAACGCCTCGAAATGGCTAGCGAGCGCAAGATCGAGGACCTGGCGCAGGAGCCGCGCGATAGCGTTGATATCTGCGATGGTCTCGAACGCGAAGTGTTTGCCCTTCTCGAAGTTGGCAAAGTCGCGCTCGACATTGCGCGACGAGACATGCGTGGTCGTCGAGAGCGTGCCATATAGGCTTTTCGCCGTTTGTCGATACTGTTTGCCGGCCGTCTCATCGAGCATCCCAAACCGCAGGCTGCCGACTACTTCATCGAAACGCTCGCGCCCCAGCCCGTCTAGCGCGGCGACTTTTTCAGCCACCGTCCTCGGCGGCACAGTCGCATCGCGATCAGTGTCCTGCCGGAGCGGGGGCGAGCCCTGGTCGAGCCACAACGCTTTGACAGACGCCTCGACCAGGAAGCGCATCTCTCGCCTTGCAGGATCGTGCAGCCCTTCCTTGATCATATGGGCGGCCGCGATCATCGACTGGACGAAGTGGGGCTTGATCCGGAGCGAGATTAGCTGATCGAAGAAGGGCGGATTGCGGCTCGCCATCATCTCGATCATGTTGATGCCGAGTCCATAGTCGAGGATGTAGCGGTCAATCTGGCGAATAGACGCCACGTAAGCATCGCTTGCGCGCAATGCGGCATGCTCGTCGGAACGCCGCTGCCGCTCGGCTACAGCACCTTGGATGATCGCCGTAACAAAGTCGGACTCAAGGTCGTTATTAGTCATATCTTACCCTTAGGCGGTACCGGTGCGTCTGATGATAAACTATTGCCCTCGCGCAGCCTTCACGGTCGCGGCCGAGCTCGCCTCCTTTCGCACCCCCGCCCACCGGACATACGGTTAATTCACTGGGCGAGCCCAAGCGAGAACCGACTTTGGCGTCTGTCGCTGCAGCTCAGCGATAAGGTCTGTTGGGATCACCACCCCTGTCTGCTGCTTGGCCGGAACCCTAGCGAATCCTTGCTGGCCGAGCAGTCGTAAGACTGCGTCACCTCGGTCGCTTGGATCTTTGCCCCAGACACTAACGGCGCGACGCTTTCTAGTCTGCTCAATCAACTCAAGGGGTTTTTGGCTATCGCTCAGCGAGGCCCAAATAACGTCCTTCAGAAACTGCTCGATATCCAGGGACTTCAGGAGTAGCGTGTCTAGGTCCGCTACAAGGTGATGCGCAGCGTTAATCAGCGATGCAACTTCCTTGAACGTGATGGGCCGCATGGCCTCGTACCCACCGAGAAGCATTTCGGCGTCGAGCCCACTGAATCTAGCCGCCACCTCCTCTGCATTGGAACGCAGTAGGGCGAGATGCACTTCCGGCGCGTCGCGGTCGGCTTCGGTGTGGGCACCTCGATTTCGCCACGCCACCATAAGAAACACCAACGCGAAGGCGATGGTGTCAAGGTTGGGACAGTGGCGCTCAACCGCCTGTAGCTTCCGGAAGACGCTCAAGCCCGCCGAGTCCAAGTCTTTCCGGAATTCGTCCGATTGGACGAGTGCAGGTTTGCGCACGCAATCGCGGAGATACACGTCGATGGCATCGATGGCCCTGATCAGTGACATATCCAGAATCAGTCGCCTACTGCGCTTTGCAGAGCTCACTGCATTTTTAGGAGACCAAACGGTCCGTAAATCTTCCGGTACTTCGCGCACGACACCGCGCTCGATAGCATCAAGCCCAGCCAAGGCGGTTATGATCAGGTGATTGGCGTTACCAAGCAGGCCTTTAAAAGCTTTTCGCGGTCGGCTTCGTTCAAGGTAAAGCGTCATTCCGTTCTCAACTGTGGCGCGCCCGGCGCGTTTCGAACGCACATCTGCCGCTCTTAGAAAGCCGAGGCTTCATGAAGGCGGCTGCTCTACCCCTTGAGCTACAAGCGCCAGCTCAGCATTCTTGTCTCGACTTCGTTTTGTCAAGCTAGCATTGCGGCGCGGGAATTCTCCGCAGTGCAGGTCTGCCGCGTCACGAATGTGTGCTGTCCAATGATCTCGTCTATCAGCAGCCAAACGCGTATCTTCGGTTTGCAGGAATCCGCTGAGCCCACTGGAAGACCAGCTTTTTCCGGTCATCTTGCCATCGAAGTGCGGCGATCGCCTGAATGGCCATATTTCCAGCGCCGCCGCCCAGAAGCCGCCTGTCAGCAATCCACCCCGTCGAAGCCGTTTAGGCTATTCCGGGTTGGGGCCGAGAGCTGCTGTCCGTAGAATGGCGCCTTTGAGGCCGGAGGCCGACCGGCGGCTTTCGGTCAGGATACCCCGGAAAGCTGCCATCCAATCCTTCGAGATCAGAGGAAAGCGCTAGGCGTAGCGCAGTTGGTAGGCGAACCGAAGTTCGGCGTTTGTCGTATCGGTCTTTGGGCAGACTTCAACGATCTTCACCAGGGCAAAGCCGTGATTGTTCTTAAAAATGACGATCTGCCCCACGTCTACGGGCTTAGTGTAGTGGGCGTCCTCGAACCATCGTCCTGGATCATCAATGTGGCCGAACTCCGCGCAGTGTTTTGCGACCGCAACGTTGTGATCGTAGTCCAGGGCGTAGATCGATCCGCGTCCACGATTCGTCCATCTGGTACGAAACTCACGGCCTAGAGGCCCGAGTGTCCTTACGCCGCCGCCCATCTCATAGTCGAAGGCGGCCGTGCCTTGCTCCCGCTGGGAGTGAGTAAACTTGGCGAAGAACGGATCATTATCCCGCCGCGCCTCGTTACGAAGCTCGCCGGGAAAATCCAGGACGGCGACGCCAGCCTGGTGGAATAGCCTCCAAGCAAGACCGCCCACGTCGGGGTTCGGATCGCAGTTGGCTACATACACTCTGCGCAAGCCGGCCGCGACCAACCGCTCGGCGCAAGAGGCGCCTGCGCGACGCTTGGTGCAGGGCTCAAGCGTCACGTAGGCCGTCGCGCTGGCAAAGTGGGCCGAGCCGACTTGATCGAGAAGCAGTTGTTCGGCGTGGTCAGCGCCGGATGCAGCGAAATCCTGAAGCACACCATCTACAAAGCGTTGGCCGCCAACGCCCTTGGCCGCCCATCCGATGAGTTGCCCACCCTCTGCGATAACGATCGCCACGCGCGGCGGGGGATTGGAGTGAGCTGCGTTTACAGGGCAGAGCTTTGCCTTGTCGACCGCCAGTCGGCAGAAATCATAGTCGATCTTGGTCAATTCAAACCCTCTACGCCAATCGTCTGTGCGTCTACAAATGGTGAACGATATCGCCCTGCCAAAAGCGCCAGATTTCGGTGTCCATTCGAATCTACTCCAACCACATAACTTTCAGTCTGCGATGAGCGGCCTTTTTGGAAAGGACTCTTTCGTGACACGCTATTCGCAGATGCGACGGACCCGAGCCTACGAAATCTGCTCTACGCAGGTCGGCTCTGATCCAAGCTGCGATCACCATCACGATCGATCTGGGTACGGATGGATGACAAAGCCGATCACGCCCCCCTGACCGAAGTGAAGAGATGATGCAAGGAATAACATCTGCCGCTGAGGTCGGAGGCACGTCTGCTTTTATGCTATCGGCGGACCCTCCCCGTAGTGCAGGTCTCTATCAGCGCGTTCCGTATAAAATGAAGCCAATCCGGGGTATGGCTGGTCCTTCTTACGCTCTTCTGCATCATACTGGACAACGGATCGCTGCCACTTGAAATCGAGATTTGGGCCGCTCTCAACAGATAGTCGTCCCTCACTGAGCCGATAGCTTGGAATTACGAATTCCCGAACGTGATCGCATACCAAATTTGCTGCTCGTGTAAGCTCCAGCATAAGGTCTTCGACTAGATCAACATGAAAGTCGTACTGTCGCGCTAGCCGATTATATTTTTCCTCGTTCCATTCCTGAATATGATAGAATTTTCTCGTCATAAGCTCATCGCTACCAAATGGCTCCGCGTATTCACGAAACTTCTCCTGAAAATCTTGGAGGACTAGGCGAAAATTGTTCAAAGCGCTTTCCAGCTTTGGATAACGGCCCGGCCAAATCCGATTCAAAAGCCATTTCCGCAACTTGAAAAGATCGTCATCGACTTCTTTCCATATGCTTGGCTGTCCGTGAGATAAAAGCGAGCTACTCCAACTTGTCCACTCGTTCAGATGCGCAAACCTCTGCCACTCATCAATCATACCAGAATAATATTCATCATCCTTTTGTTTTTTCTCATCATATCTTAGTTGAGATTTAACCCAATCCTCATGCGCCTTCTTCATTTTGGCTAGATATTCGCTAGAGTATTTTTTCGGCTGGCTATCAATTATCTTATGGTGAATACGACAAAGAAGAATCAAGTTTCCATAGCTGTTGCGCCGTTCGATTGGCATTGTGGGGTCGGCGCGCGGGCCGTCGTCGCTTTCCGCCACGATGTGGCAGTTCTCTCCAATGAGGGTGGCGTCATCGGTTTCGGTCTCGTCCTCGTATAGCTCGATACGGCAACCCGGCTCAGAACAACGGCATGCCGCGCGTCCCCAAAGCATTTTGTGTGTCTTTATAGAAATCGACATAACTGCCGAAACCCTCCCGCTCGCGTAGTTTTCAGTTTGCCCATTGTTCCTGTATTGTTCTATATTCGCTAGTTCGGCGCAACAGTCGAATCCACCCGCTGGAGTCTCCTTTGGTCGGCAATACCGTAACCATCACCATTCCGGACATAGAGAACATGTCCGACGAAGACTTCGCCTACTTCGCCCGGATGCACGATGGCCGCTGGAGCGACCAGACTAAGGCGATGATGCTCCGCTTTGGCACCGACAAGCTCAACCTCAATCGGGCATGGGCGGGAGCGACACAGTTCTGGAGTTGCCCATGCTGCAAAAGGGCGAAACCGGAAATCGCCCGGCTCACGTCTTCCGGCGTGCTCCTATGCGCAATCGAGTCTCACCATGATCACCTCGGTGATACCGCCGCCGACCTGTTTAAGGCGATCATCGGTACCAGCGAGGACCGGGAATTCATCATCCAGCGCGAGCATGCCAAATACGGGATGCTCCAGTTCGTAGAGCGCTTCCAACGGACGCTTATCTGCATAGACTGCAATGTCGCCGAGACCGCTGCCAAAGACCTTCTGGGCAACGTCACCAACGACACCTTCACGCTACGCAAACGGGAGTTGAGTTTCTCCCCAATGGAAATCGCCGGCTTCATCAAGCCGACTGCAAACAAGGTGCATGAACTCGACACCGATGCCGTCCGCGCGACATGGGAGAAGGTAAAACCGGACATTATCGATCGCATGGATTTCTGCGAACGGATGGCCCGGCGCTTCGTGAATGGGAAGAACCGCCGTGAGGTGGCCGTGGGCACCCGTGAGCGGTTGGAAATGGATGATCACCTCGTCATCATGGAACAAGTCAGGGAGGCGCTTCCAGAGTTTTCCAGAGGCAATAGCATCGCAACGCGGGTGATGATCCGATCGGTTGCCAGAGACGCCGTGCGGCGCTCTTCTAGGCCGAAGACGAAGCCCACAACGCGAGCGATCAACAATGCCGACTACGCGAAGCTCGACGTGGCCAACGCGGGCCAGAAACACTGGCCCAGAGTTGGCGATGACTGGCGCTGCGCATGCTGTCATCGGACGAAGCGCGAGATATGCCGCCTATCGAACAAAAAGGTCTGGCACGCCAAAATCCACGTTCTGCGGGACTGGATTTTCGATGAGACCGAGCCCAACGCTCGATACTGGCGGGCTCCTCTGGAGAACACGAATCTTACAATCGTGGACCACGTTCCGTCGCTGGTCTGTCAGGACTGCCGGCACGTCGTGTCGGAAAGCAAGCGAATGGATGATAGCGTTGAAGAGAGCGCTCTGACTATCGCCGACATGGCCGAGTCGATCACCACAGTAGTCCCGCACCACCTACATGAAATCGATTACCAGTTCGCCATACACCGAGCGCACGAGAACGGTGACATCGTGGCCGCCGTCGAAGCCTACCACGCCCATGAACAGGAGGTCCGCTTCCAGATGGAACGGTTCAAGTCCTTCATAAAACGGCATCGGTGCTCAATGGAGGAAGCACGGGACCACTACGCCTACATCTACGCCAAGGCTGCGGAAGAAGAATTGGCGGAAGGGCACGCCTTCATGGACTGGATGATCGCCGAAGGCTGGCGCTTTGAACAGCGCCGCTCGCATGAGTGAGGTAAATCACGGTGTCCGGCAATGCTCCAATCGACCTAAAAGAACTCAGATGGCGGCTCGACTACCTGTCGGAACGCGCGGCCGAATATGAGAATCGTCGAAGACAGAACAGCGGCAAGCTTCCGAAAAGCGATTGGTGGCGCTTGGCATATTGCAAGTACCCTTACCTAATCGGGGCAACGCAAGATGAATACAATGAACGTTTCTGCGATATTTTCCTCAACACGACCGACTTGACCGAGAAAGGGCAAATATCCCCTGCGGTTGGCATGGAAGACGACTCATACTTCATGCAGAAATTTACGCATCTTCTGGAAGAAAATCGCATGTATGTGGATACAATTCAGCGCGGTCGTGCGCCGATTGTTGACTATTTCGCGAACGGAACACCTATTGGAGTTCGTCTCTTTCAAGGGGCCAGGCAGCCATCAAACCCGATACTGGTCAAATACTCTAAGCGGGAGTATTTGGAGCCCATGTTGAGAGAGGGGCGCATTCGCATCAGTCCCGCTGCTTTCTACGATAGCGATGGACACATCGCTTCGATCAGAGATGCGGAGACTCATCGTCCCATAAAGATACCTACCTTTCGCGAGCGCTTAGCGGGAAAAACGAGCGTTATGGTGAAGGGGACCACCTTGAATTTCAATGAAAAGGATTTAGAAATCAACGTCGAGGTTCCGAACTATTATATGTTCTGCACGTCGAGTTGGATTTACTATCGCCTGCCCTCAGATTTCAACTCCGACGCTGCGCTGATCATATTTGATCCAGACCGTTTCGTAAGGACAGTCGTGTCCAAATTTCTTGCGATTGAACCTCTATGGAAGCCGGTTCACGGTAATATACGCTATTATGATCCGTACCTAGAGACTGCGGATTTGAAGGTGCCTGAAATGTCGAAGCACATACGTTACGCATATCAGCGAGAGCATCGGATTGCCTTCATTCGCGGGGACTACGCGCAACGAGAAATGGGCCATATCCACCTCACAATTGGCGACATGCGCGACTACGCTACTCTCGTCACCCTGCCGGAAGAAATCATTGCGACCGCCTAACCCCGCACCTGATTAAGATACCACCTTATAGGCGAACGGCACTGCAATCGAATGTGGGGATCGTCCGAAGCGGTCTTCCGCTACTACTTGACTCCCATAAAATCTCGGTTGGGGGATCTGACCGGATGCACCCCCAACTCGAACCCCCAATATAAGGGTGGAGTGATGTGTCCTGCGTTCACGTCCGGGATCGAGATGGCTGAAGATATTCCGAGTCAGCAGGAGTGTAACTTGGAGCGCACGGTCACAGCGGCTCTTTGATGGTCGGCGTTGGGTCGCCTGCTTCTCACTCCAATGCTGGCATGGTCAGCGACGAAGCGGATCGGCAGCTTTCAGGAACTCGCTAAGGTGGTTCGAACGGCGGAAATCGGGGCGCAAAGTTGCCATCTGTCGGGCCGAGGCGTGAGCCCATTTTGGCTGATGGCGAACCACCAAATGCCCGCTGCCAAGCTGCCGGCATTAAGGTTTCGCCGATCTCCTGTATTTGCACGCTACGCGACTACGCCGATAAATCCTTGTTGAATCGGCCCAACTTCCGGTTCCTTTAATCGTCCCCGATCCAGGGCCGCCCGTTGCGCAGCCCGCGTGAGAACGGGGATGACGTGACCGCTAACTTCCAGCCATCCGAGGCGATCTCCCGCGGCGTACGCATGTTGCGCACGGCGCTTGGGCCGGCGATTGCGCGACTGCTGGAGGACCCCGGCGTCGTCGAGGTGATGCTCAACCCGGACGGGCGGCTCTGGATCGACCGGCTGTCCGAGGGGCTGTCCGATACCGGTGAGCGGCTTTCGCCGGCCGACGGCGAGCGGATCGTTCGCCTAGTCGCCCACCATGTCGGCGCCGAGGTCCATGCCGGTGCGCCGCGCGTCTCGGCCGAGTTGCCGGAGAGCGGCGAGCGGTTCGAGGGCTTGCTGCCCCCCATCGTTGCTGCCCCGACCTTCGCCATCCGCAAGCCGGCAGTGGCGATCTTCACGCTTGACGACTATGTCGCGGCCGGCATCATGATGGCAGATCACGCGGCCGCTCTCCGACAGGCCGTCGCCGCCCGCGCCAACATCCTGGTTGCCGGCGGCACTTCCACCGGCAAGACCACGCTGACCAACGCGCTGCTGGCCGAGGTGGCGAAGACCGCCGATCGCGTCGTCATCATCGAGGATACCCGCGAACTGCAATGCGCGGCACCCAACCTCGTCGCCATGCGCACCAAGGATGGCGTGGCATCGCTGTCCGATCTGGTCCGCTCGTCGCTGCGCCTGCGGCCCGACCGCATTCCGATCGGCGAGGTGCGCGGCGTCGAGGCGCTCGACCTGCTCAAGGCCTGGGGCACCGGCCATCCGGGTGGCATCGGCACGATCCACGCCGGCAGCGCCATCGGCGCGCTGAGGCGGATGGAGCAGCTCATCCAGGAAGCCGTCGTCACCGTGCCGCGGGCGCTGATCGCCGAGACCATCGACGTCGTGGCGGTGCTCGCCGGCCGCGGTTCCGCGCGCCGGCTCTCAGAACTCGCGGATGTCGACGGCCTTGGCCCGGACGGCGATTACCACGTCATCCCCGCTTGCCCGCCTTCAACAGGAGAAGTCCCATGATTCAGCATGCAGTCCGCTTCCGCCGCCACATCCTGACGGCGGCCGCCTTCACCTATGCCAGCCTCGTCCTGGTGCCTGCCGCCTATGCCTCCGGCTCGTCGATGCCGTGGGAGGAGCCGCTGGAACAGATCCTCGAATCCGTCGAGGGGCCGGTCGCCAAGATCATCGCGATGATCATCATCATCGTCACCGGCCTGACGCTGGCCTTCGGCGATACGAGCGGGGGCTTCAGGAGACTGATCCAGATCGTCTTCGGCCTCAGCATCGCCTTCGCGGCCAGCTCGTTCTTCCTGTCGTTCTTTTCCTTCGGCGGCGGGGCGCTGATCTGATGGCGAGCCTTCTCGAACAGGCCGCCGACGTGCCGGGCTTCACCATCCCCGTTCATCGGGCGTTGACCGAGCCCATCCTGCTCGGCGGCGCGCCGCGCGCCATCGCCATCCTGAACGGCACGCTGGCCGGCGCCGTCGGCCTGGGGCTGCGCCTGTGGCTCATCGGCCTCGCCCTGTGGGTGGTCGGGCACTTCGCGGCGGTGTGGGCGGCCAAGCGCGACCCGCTGTTCGTCGAGGTCGGCCGCCGGCACCTGCGCATCCCCGGCCACCTGTCGGTCTGACGGAGCGGAGCCATGATGAACCTCGCCGAATATCGCCGCACCACCAGCCACCTCGCCGACTTCCTGCCCTGGGCAGCGCTGGTTGGTCAGGGCGTTGTCCTCAACAAGGACGGCTCGCTGCAGCGGACGGCCCGGTTCCGCGGCCCCGACCTCGACAGCGCCGTGCCGGCCGAACTGGTTGCCGTTGCCGGTCGGCTCAACAACGCCCTCAGGCGCCTGGGCTCGGGCTGGACGATTTTTGTCGAGGCGCAACGCAATCCCTCGACCAGCTATCCGGAGAGCCGGTTTCCCGATGCCGCCTCGGCGCTGCTCGACGCCGAGCGGAAAGCCGATTTCGAAGAGGCGAGCGGACATCACATTTCCAGCTATTTCCTGACCTTCGCCTGGCTGCCGCCGGCCGAGGACGCCGCCCGGGCCGAGACCTGGCTCTACGAGGGTCGCGAGCAGACCGGCGTCGACGCCCGCGAGATCCTGCGCAGCTTCACCGACCGCACCGACCGGGTGCTGGCGCTGCTCGACGGCTTCATGCCGGAATGCGGCTGGCTCGACGACGCCGGGACGCTGACCTACCTGCACGCTACGATCTCGAGCAATCGGCATCGGGTCCGCGTGCCAGAGACGCCGATCTATCTCGATGCGCTGTTGACCGACCAGCCGCTGACCGGCGGCCTGGAGCCGCGCCTCGGCGACCAGTACCTGCGCATCCTCACCATTACCGGCTTCCCGACCGCCACGACACCCGGCATCCTCGACGAATTGAACCGGCTGGCCTTCCCCTATCGCTGGTCGACGCGCGCCATCCTGCTCGACAAGACCGATGCCACCAGGTTGCTGACCAGGATCCGCCGCCAGTGGTTCGCCAAGCGCAAGAGCATCGGCGCGATCATCAAGGAGGTGATGACCAACGAGGCGTCGGTGCTGGTCGATACCGACGCCGCCAACAAGGCGCTTGATGCCGATCTCGCCCTGCAAGAGCTCGGCGCCGACTTCGCCGGCATGGCCTATGTAACTGCCACTATTACGGTCTGGGACCGGGACGCCCGGCTCGCCGACGAGAAGCTGCGCCTCGCCGAGAAGATCATCCAGGGCCGTGATTTCACGGCGATGCCGGAAACCGTCAACGCCGTCGACGCCTGGCTCGGCTCGCTGCCGGGCCACCTCTACGCCAACGTTCGCCAGCCGCCGATCTCGACCTTGAACCTCGCCCACATGATTCCGCTGTCGGCGGTGTGGGCCGGTCCTGACAGCGACGAGCACCTCGGGGCGCCGCCGCTGCTCTACGGCAAGACCGAGGGCTCGACGCCGTTCCGTCTATCCCTGCACGTTGGTGACGTCGGCCACACGCTGGTGGTCGGACCGACCGGCGCCGGCAAGTCGGTGCTGCTCGCCTGCATGGCGCTGCAGTTCCGCCGCTACGCCCGATCCCAGGTGTTCGCCTTCGACTTCGGCGGCTCGATCCGGGCGGCGACGCTGGCCATGGGCGGTGACTGGCACGACCTCGGCGGCGACCTGACCGAGGGGGCAGAGACTTCTGTCTCGTTGCAGCCGCTCGCCCGCATTCCCGAGACGCCGGAACGCGCCTGGGCGGCCGACTGGATCGTCGCCATCCTGACGCGCGAGGGCGTCGCCATCACGCCGGAGGTCAAGGAACACCTGTGGTCGGCGCTGACCTCGCTCGCCTCGGCGCCGGTCGAGGAACGCACCCTCACCGGTCTTGCCGTGCTGCTGCAGTCGCACGATCTCAAGCAGGCGCTCCGGCCCTATTGCGTCGGCGGTCCCTATGGCCGGCTGCTCGATGCCGAAGCCGAGTATCTCGGGCAAGCCTCCGTCCAGGCGTTCGAGACCGAGGGGCTGATCGGTATCGGCGCCGCCCCGGCCGTGCTCTCCTATCTGTTCCATCGCATCGGTGACCGGTTCGATGGCCGTCCGACGCTGCTGATCGTCGACGAGGGCTGGCTGGCGCTCGACGACGAGAACTTTGCCGGCCAGATCCGCGAGTGGCTGAAGACGCTGCGCAAGAAGAACGCCTCCGTCGTCTTCGCCACGCAAAGCCTATCGGACATTGACAGCTCGACGATCGCGCCAGCGATCATCGAAAGCTGTCCCACCCGGCTGCTGCTGCCGAACGAGCGGGCGATCGAGCCGCAGATCACCGCCATCTACCGCCGCTTCGGCCTCAACGACCGGCAGATCGAGCTGATCGCCCGGGCAACGCCGAAGCGCGACTATTACTGCCAGAGCCGGAGAGGCAGCCGCCTGTTCGAACTCGGCCTCCACGAGATCGGACTGGCGCTGACCGCCGCCTCATCCAAGTCCGACCAGTCCCTGATCGCGCAAACCTTTGCCGAGCACGGCCGCGACGGCTTCCTCGCCGCCTGGCTGCGGCTGCGCGGTGCCGGATGGGCGGTCGACCTTATCCCCGATCTTGGCAATCTGGAGAGTCCATCATGAAAGCCCGCCGCATGCGCGCGGCGCTCGTCGCCGCATCGTTCCTCTCGCTTCCTATCGCCGTTTCGCCCTTGCTGGCTCCGTCGGCGAACGCCGCCTGGCTCGTCTACGACCCGACCAATTACGGCCAGAACGTCCTTCAGGCGGCGCGCGCGCTGGAGCAGATCAACAACCAGATCACCTCGCTCCAGAACGAAGCGCAGATGCTGATCAACCAGGCCCGCAATCTCGCGAGCCTGCCGTACTCCTCGCTGCAGCAGCTGCAGCAGTCCGTCCAGCGGACGCAGCAGCTTCTCTCAGAGGCGCAGAACATCGCCTTCGACGTCGGCGAGATCGACCAGGCGTTCCAGCAGACCTACGGCAGCATCGATCTGAGCACGTCGGAACAGCAGCTCGTCGCCGATGCCAAGGCGCGGTGGACCAACAGCGTCGGCGGGCTTCAGGATGCCATGCGTATGCAGGCGACCGTCACCGGCAACATCGACACCAACCGCGGTGAGATGTCGGAACTGGTAACCCGCAGCCAGTCGGCGACCGGCGCCCTGCAAGCCGCGCAGGCGGGCAATCAACTGCTCGCGTTGCAATCGCAGCAGCTCTCCGACCTCGTGGCGCTCATGGCCGCCAACGGCCGGGCCGACGCGCTGACGGCGGCCGAGCGTGCCGCCGCCGCCGAGCAGGGTCGCGTGCAGCGTCAGCGTTTCCTGACGCGGGGCAGCGGCTACCAGCCTGGCAACGCGCAGATGTTCAACAACTGACGACCGGGAGGGGAGGGTGGACGGCAAGTTGCTGGCCCGGCTGGGTGTCATCGTCTTCGTCGTGATCGCCATCACCGCGACGGCGATCGACATGACGCGCAAGGAGGAAGTTCCGGCGCCCCGGCCTGCGCTCGTGGTCACGCCGTCGCGCGATCCCTTGCGCGAGAGCCAGCGCCGCTGCCAACGGATGGGCGAGGCCGCCGCCGGCGATACCGACTGCCTGCGCGTCTGGGCCGAGACCCGGGACAGGTTCCTCGGCCGCAAGACCGCGCCGGTCACTCTGGTCCCCGGCGAAGGGTGGTGACCCATGGGCACCGGCGTCATCGACCAGTTCCTCGGCGTGTTCACCCGCTACATCGACAGCGGCTTCGGCTTGCTCGGCGGCGAGGTGGCGTTCATCGCCTCGACGCTGATCGTCATCGACGTGACGCTGGCCGCCCTGTTCTGGAGTTGGGGCGCCGACGACGACATCATGGCCCGCCTCGTCAGGAAGACACTGTTCGTCGGTGTCTTCGCCTACCTCATCGGCAACTGGAACAACCTGGCGCGCATCGTCTTCGAGTCCTTCGCCGGCCTCGGCCTCAAGGGCTCCGGCACCGGTTTCACCGTCGCCGACCTGATGCGGCCGGGCAAGGTGGCGCAGATCGGTCTCGACGCCGGCCGGCCGCTGCTCGAATCCATCTCCGATCTGATGGGCTGGGTCAGCTTCTTCGAGAACTTCGTCCAGATCGCCTGCCTGCTGTTCGCCTGGGCGCTGGTGCTGCTCGCCTTCTTCATTCTGGCCGTGCAGCTGTTTGTGACATTGCTCGAATTCAAGCTGACGACGCTGGCCGGCTTCGTGCTCATCCCGTTCGGCCTGTTCGGCAAGACCGCCTTCATGGCCGAGCGGGTGCTCGGCAACGTCGTCTCGTCGGGCATCAAGGTGCTGGTGCTCGCCGTCGTCATCGGCATCGGCTCGACGCTGTTCTCCGAGTTTACCGCCGGCTTCGGCGACACGGCGCCGACCATCGACGACGCCATGGCGATCGTGCTGGCCGCCTTGTCGCTGGTCGGACTCGGCATCTTCGGTCCCGGCATCGCCAATGGCCTCGTCTCCGGCGGGCCGCAGCTTGGCGCCGGCGCCGCTGTCGGCACCGGCCTTGCCGTCGGTGGCACGGCGCTCGCAGCCGGTGGCGGCGCCATGCTGGCCGCCAAGAGCAGCTTCACGACGACCGGCGCTTCCACCCTGGGCAGCACCGTCGGCGGCGGGACCGCTGCTGGGAACACGGCTTCCACAGGGGGAGCCGCATCGCCTTCCGCACCGGATTCTCCGCCGGCCTGGGCGCAGCGCATGAAGCACGGCCAGACGATGAGCCATGGCGCTACCGCCGCCGCGCACGCCATGCGCTCAGGCGACAGTCACGGTGGCGGCTCCTCCGTCAACCTCTCCGAAAGCGACCGCTCATGAGCCTCTTCAAGCGCGCCTCCACCCATTACGGCAAGACGCCGCAACCCGTCACGCCGTACCAGAAGGCGGCGCAGGTCTGGGACGAGCGCATCGGCGCGGCCTGCGTCCAGGCCAGGAACTGGCGGCTGATGGCCTTCGGCTCGCTGATCCTGGCGGCCGGCTTTGCCGCGGCGCTGGTCTGGCAGTCGGCGCGCGGCACCGTCGTGCCCTGGGTGGTCGAGGTCGACCGTCTCGGCGAGGCCCGTACCGTTGCCGCGGCCGTGGCCGACTACCGGCCGACCGACCCGCAGGTGGCCTGGCACCTGGCGCGGTTCATCGAGGAGGTTAGGAGCATTCCGGCCGATCCGATCATCGTCCGCCAGAACTGGCTCCGAGCCTACGACTGGACCACCGACCGGGGTGCCGCCGCCCTCAACGACTACGCCCGCGTCAGCGATCCCTTCGCCAAAGTCGGCAAGCAACAGGTCGCCGTCGAGGTCTCTTCGGTCATCCGCGCCTCGCCCGGCAGCTTTCGCGTCGCCTGGACCGAGCGCCGCTACGAGAACGGCCAGCTCTCCACCACCGAGCGCTGGACCGCCATCCTGACCATTGTGGTGCAGCCGCCACGCGATGCCGATCGGCTCAAGGCCAATCCGCTAGGAATTTACGTCAACGCCATCGCCTGGGCGCGGGAGTTGGGGCAATGAACCGGCTGACCGTCCTGAAAGCCGTAAGCCCGGCTGACAACAGTGCCGCTTCTCCGGTTTGCTGGCTTTCCATGTTCCCGGCTTGTCGCACTCACTGGTCTCCGGTTTACCGCGCCGACGTATTCCCAGCTTTCCGTAAATGCGGCATCACGCTTCTGCTGCTCTCCGCCGTCCTGCTGGCCGGTTGCGCCACGGCGCAGAAGCCGCCGCAGATCAGCTACGACGCCGACGTGCCGCCGCTGCCAGACGTGCCGGCTGCCGTCGCTGACGAGCGACCGAAGCCGCTGCACGTGCCACCAGCCTGGATGCCAGCGCGTGGAGGATCTGCCGCGGCCACACCGACGGCGCGGGTCGAGAATGCCAACGCTGCCGCTCGCGTCGAGCCAAGGAAAGAGGGCTACTACAACGCCATCCAGGTCTATCCGTGGAGCGAGGGTGCCCTCTATCAGGTCTATGCCGCGCCCGGCCAGATCACCGACATCGCCCTTGAGCCCGGCGAGGGCCTGACCGGCGCCGGCCCGATCGCCGCCGGCGACACCGCCCGCTGGATCATCGGCGATACTGAAAGCGGCAGCGGCGTCAGCCGCCGTGTCCACGTGCTAGTCAAGCCGACCCGGCCGGACATCGCCACCAACCTCGTCGTCACCACCGATCGCCGCACCTACATGCTCGAATTGCGGTCGGGCGAGAAACCCTACATGCCGTCGGTCGCCTGGGCCTATCCGCAGTTGCCGGCCTCGCAGCACCCGGGCGTGCCGGCGACGCCGGTCATTCCGGCCATCTCAGCCCGCAACTATCGCTATGGCCTCAGCGGCGACACGCCGCCCTGGCGGCCGGTTTCCATCTACGACGATGGCCGCCACGTCTATGTCGAGTTTCCGCGTGGCATCGTGCAGGGTGAGCTGCCGCCGTTGTTCGTCATCGGCCCGGACGGCGAGGCGCAGATCGTCAACAGCCGCATCCACCAGAACGTTCTGATTGTCGACCGCCTGTTCGGGGCGGCCGAACTGCGTCTCGGCGGCGGCGACCGTCAGCAGACCGTCCGGATTGTGCGAACCGACGGCCGGCCGCCGGGATCGACCGTTCCGGCGCCGCAAGGAGGGCAGTCGTGATGAGCGGCAATGACACCAGCGATGATGCCGACACGCCGCTGGCCATCTCGGCCGCGGAGCCTGCCGCATCCTTCCGGCTGCGCGCCGAACCGCCGCGCGTCACCCGGCTGTCGCGCAAGCTGCTCATCGGACTCGGCCTTGTCGCCTCGCTCGGCCTCGGCGGTGCGCTGATCTACGCGTTGCAGACCCGCGATCGCGGCCCCGGCGGCGAGGAGCTCTATTCCACCGACAGTCGTGCCATCGCCGATGGGCTTGCCGGCCTGCCGCGCGACTACACCGGCCCGATCCTCGGCCCGGCGCTGCCCGGCGATCTCGGCCGGCCGATCGTGGCGGCTCAGAACCAGGGCAAGCCCGTCGTGCCGCCGACCGTGCAGCCCACCACTGCCGACCCGGCCGAGCAGCGCCGGCTCGCCGAGCAGGAGGCCGCCCGCACCAGCCGCGTCTTCTTCCAGGCCGAGGCAAGAACTACTGCCGGCGTCGGATCGTCCGCCGGCCCGGCGGCGTCGGATTCCGGCGGCTTCGGCCAGGCCGACGCACCCTCAGCACAGGACCGGCAGGTGGCCTTCCTCAACGCCGGCGTCGACCGCCGCACCGTCGCCGCCGATCGTGTCATGGCGCCGGCCTCGCCCTATGTGCTTCAGGCTGGCGCCGTCATTCCGGCGGCGCTTATCACCGGCATCCGCTCCGACCTGCCGGGCCAGGTTACCGCCCAGGTCACCGAGAGCATCTACGACAGCCCGACCGGCCGCATCCTGCTGGTGCCGCAGGGCACCCGCATCATCGGCCAGTACGACAACAATGTCGGCTTCGGCCAGCGCCGGGTGCTGCTGGTCTGGAACCGGCTGATCTTCCCCAACGGCCGCTCGATCGTGCTCGAGCGTCAGCCTGGCGCTGACCCTCAGGGCTATGCCGGGCTCGAGGATGGCGTCGATTATCACTGGTGGGAGCTCGCCAAGGCCGCCGGCCTGTCGACGCTGCTCAGCATCGGCGCCGAGCTGTCCACCGATGATGATGACCGGCTGATCCAGGCCATCCGCGACGGCGGCCAGGACACCATCAACGACGCCGGCCAGCAGATCGTCCGCCGCCAGCTCACCATCGCACCGACGCTGACCATCCGGCCGGGATTCCCGGTCCGGGTGATCGTCACTCGTGACCTAGTGCTCGAGCCATACAGGGGATGACAATGGCAAAGTTGAGGCTTGGACCGATCGCCGATGACAAGCCGGTCAAGGTGACGGTGAACATCACCAGCCTGCCATGACCGTCCCCTCGCAGCGAATTTGCAGAACTCCTCGCACACTACCGTTCCTTGCCTTGCCGCTGAACGTAGCGCCGGCCATTTCCTCGTCCTGAACGGGGGCTGTTATCACAGCCGCCTGCTGCCACAGGCGATGTCAGCGTTTGTGTGGCCTCCACGTCGCGTCCGTCGCCCTACACTGCTTCCTATGCAAGGCGGATGTGCCGGCCGGATGAATTGAACCGGCCCTGCCGGGCCGGCCCCTTCCGACGGCTGCTCAGTCGTCAGTGTCGAATTCAATCAATTCTCCGCTCGCGGTGAATTCGGCGTCGAACTTGCGGCCATTGGCCAACCGGCCTTCCATCTCGATCCGGCCGTCATGCTCGAACTCGATCTTCTCGAGCGAAGCGTCCGCGGGAAAAGAGCCATGCGTCGCCACGGCATCGGGGATCAATGAGCGGATTTCCGCGATGGGAAACAGGCCGCGCCCTCTCGTTTCCACCTCCTCGATCCCACCGTGGCGGTCGAGGTCGATTTCCACCCGCGTGCCGCCGGGCAGGGTGCCGAGGACCGTGCGGCCGTAATGAGCCTGCTTTTTCTCGTGGATCTGGATATCGGTCAGGCCGATCCCCAACACGTTGGCGGGTAGGTCTTGCGCCGCCGGAACGCCGGGAACGGCAAGGCTTGCGGCAAGCGTAAGAGGAATCAGGAACTTTCTCATTCTCGTCTCTCTTTCCGTCATGGTGATGCCCGGCGGGAACGGGCGGTAGGAACGGGCGGCCGGCATCAGCCGGCATGGTTCGCCGCCTGTCTTTCGGAGATAATTGCCGCCATGCAGCCAAGGGAGCGGTTCATGCGCTTCCTTCCGCCGCCCGATCCAGGCAGCCGCAGGTCTCGAACAGAAGCGCACGGACCCAGCGGTGGCCGGCGTCGCGATGGGTGCGTTCGTGCCAGGCCGCGATCTTGGTAAAGCCGGGAATGTCCGCCGGCGGCTCCAGCAGGGCCAGACCCTCGGCGCCTGTGACCAGCCGGCGCGGCGCGACGGCGATCAGGTCCGTGGTGCGCAGCATCTCTGTCAGAACAAGGAAGCTGGTGACGGTCAATACCACCCTGCGCTCGCGTCCCAGCTTCGCAAGCACGTCGTCGGTTACGCCCCGGAAGCGTTCGCCCGAATAGGAAACCAGCGCATGGTCCAGGGCGCAAAAGCGCTCCAGCGTCAACGGGCCGCCCGCGTCGGGATGGCCGGCGCGCAGGACGCAGACATAGGTTTCGTCGAACAGGCGGCAGGCATGCAGGCCGGGCAGGGCGGTTTCCGGCGTCATCAGCGCCACATCCAGGTCGCCGCGCTCGAACTGCATCTGCACCCGGTCATCCTCGACCGGGCGGATGGCGACGCGGATGCCCGGCGCGCGGCGGCGGAGTTTTGCAAGGAAGGGCACGATCACCGCCTGAAGGGCGTAGTCGGTCGCGGCGATCGTCACGGTGAATTCGGCGGTCGCCGGATCGAAGGCTACCGGCTGCAGCAGCGCCTCGATATCGCCGAGGATCTGCTTGAGCGGCCCGGCCAGCTCGACGGCACGCAGCGTCGGCACGATGCCGCGTTGCGTGCGCACGAAAAGCGGATCGTCGAAGCTGTCGCGCAGCCGGGTCAGCATGCCGCTGACCGCGGGCTGGGTGAAGCCAAGCCTTTCGGCGGCGCGAGTGACGCTGCGCTCATCCAGAAGCGCGTCCAGCGCCTTGAGCAGGTTGAGATCCAATGTCCTGATATCTTGCAATCTTATGACCGTAATATGTGATGCTTATTTGATTTATATCTGACCATCCCTCATTTGTCGACAAGTTCAGTGGAAGACGCACCGGCTGTTGGCCCGGGACGCAAACGGAAAAAGGATGGCAGCATGAGTGAGATCATCTGGCCGGAAGGCTACGTCCCCGGCTTTACCGAAAATTTCGCATCCAACGAGGTCATCGTCGCGGGGCTGTCCGCCGCCGATATCTGGCCCTTGCTCGGCAACGCGCCGCTGTGGCCGACCTATTACGCCAATTCGGCGAATATCCGTTTCCATGACGGCAAGGGGCCGGAGCTGGAGGATGGAGCCCGCTTCTATTTCGAGACCTTCGGCTTCCCGGTGGAGGCGCAGGTGTTCGAATACGTCTCGCCGGCCGATGGCCGTCCGGGCCGGGTCGCCTGGCACGGCTGGGCAGGGGAGGAAGGTGCCTCCGATCGGCTGGACGTGCATCATGCCTGGCTGGTGGAGGATCTTTCCGGCGGCCGGGTGCGCATCCTCACGCAAGAGACCCAGAAGGGCAAGCCGGCCGAGGATTTGGCGAAGGCGAAGCCTAATCCGATGATCAATGGCCATCAGGACTGGCTGGACGGTCTCGTGTCGGCAGCCCGTGCGAAAAAGGCCGGAAACTAACGGGAAGGGAGCATCATGTCCGTGACCTTGAAAATTCTAGTCATCCTGACCTCGCACGCCGTCATCGGCGATACGGGCAAGCCGACCGGCCTGTGGCTGGAGGAACTGACCACGCCCTATTACGAATTCGTCGACGCCGGCGCACAGGTGGATATCGTCTCGATCGACGGCGGCAAGGTGCCGATCGATCCCGGCTCGGTCGGCTCCGAAGAGAAGAACCCGGAAAGCGTCAACCGTTTCCTCAGGGATAAGGATGCCATGGCGCGGATCGACAATTCGAAGAAGATCGCGCAGGTCTCGGCCGGCGACTATGACGCGGTGTTCCTGCCCGGCGGGCACGGCACCATGTTCGATCTGCCGGAAAGCGCGGCTCTGGCGGCGCTTCTGTCGGACGCCTGGGCGCGAGGCAAGGTGGTCGCCGCGGTCTGCCACGGCCCGGCGGGACTGGTGAACATGGTCGATGCCGCCGGCAAGCCGGCGATTGCCGGCCGCCGTGTCGCAGGCTTCTCCAACAGCGAGGAGGAAGCCGCGGGCCTGACGAAGGCCGTGCCCTTCCTTCTGGAGAATCGGCTGAAGGAACTGGGCGGGCTTTACGAGAGCGGTCCCGATTTCCGGCCTTTTGCGGTGCGCGACGGTAATCTGGTGACGGGCCAGAACCCGCAGTCCTCGGAGGAAGTCGCACGGCTGGTGCTGGAAGCCGTCGGCGCCGAATAACGGAGGTCGGAGTGGGACAGGACAACGATTGTGGTGAATGCAGCTACCGGGCCTGGGCCTGGCGGGGCGGCGGCGAACCGGGCGACCTTATGCTTGAAAGGGTCGAGATGCCGGAACTCGCTCCCGGCCAGGTTCTGGTGCGCAATCAGGTCATCGGGCTGAACCCGGTCGACTGGAAGGTGCTGGCCCGTTCCTCCGAAGGCGACTGGCGTTCCGGCCATGTGCCGGGCGTCGATGGGGCCGGCACGGTGATCGCACTCGGCGACGACGTTCCGGAGGACTGGCTGGGCCGGCGCGTCGCCTATCACACGAACCTTGCCAGCGGCCTCGGCAGCTTCGCCGACTATACGCCGGTTGCCGCCCGCGCTCTGATGCGGGTGCCGGACGGGCTGGACATGACCGTGGCGGCGAGTTTTCCCTGCCCCGGCCTGACCGCATGGCAGGCGCTCGACAAACTGCCATTTCATGAAGGCGCTCGCCTCCTGGTGTCGGGTGCGGGCGGCGCGGTCGGAAACTATCTGGTGCAGCTTGCCGCCGCGCGCGGCTTTGCCGTGACGGCGATGTGCAATCCCCGTCACCTGGACCGGTTGCAGTCGCTTGGAGCGCAGGCCTGCATCGTTGGGCCCCTGCCCGAAGGTGACGTCTGGCCCGAGACTGAGGCGAGGCGTTTCTTCGCCGTGATCGATGCGGTGAACGCCTCCCATGCCGCGCGGCTGGTGCCGGCTCTGGCCGCCAACGGCCATGTCCTGTGCATCCAGGGCCGGTTGGAAGGCTGGCCGGCGCCGCCCTTCGGCCGGGCGCTGTCGATGCACGAAGTCGCGCTCGGTGCGCTGCACCGGCATGGCAGCGACGCCGACTGGGCGCGGCTGACGCAAGCGGGCGAACGGATGCTGGCCGATCTGGAAACCGGCCGTCTGCGTCCCGAACCATTGTCGGTGGCGGCCTTCGCCGACCTTCCCCGCCACCTCGATACCCTGAAACACCGCAGCTTCAGCGGCAAGCCGCTGATCCGCATCAACTGAAAAAACTGGAGCGACATGTCCGAGCTCTTTTCTCCCTTCACCCTGAAGGACGTCACGCTTCGCAACCGCGTGGCCGTGCCTCCCATGTGCCAGTACAGCGCGGAGGGCGGCTTCGTTACCGACTGGCACGAGGCCCATTATGCGGGCATCGCCCGCGGTGGCGCGGGGCTGGTCATCGTCGAAGCGACCGGTGTCTCGCCGGAAGGCCGCATCACGCCCGGCTGTCCGGGCCTGTGGCGCGACGAACAGGTCGAAGGCATGGCCCGGATCGCCCGCGCCATCAAGGCGGCGGGCGCCGTGCCCGGCATCCAGATCGGTCATGCGGGCCGCAAGGCGAGCGCCAACAAGCCTTGGGAGGGAGACGACCATATCCCCGAGGGCGATCCGCGCGGCTGGGAAACCATCTCGCCTTCGGCCGTCGCCTTCGGCGGCGGGCTCTCCCGCGTGCCGCGCGAGATGACGATCGCGGATATCGAGCGGGTGAAGGCGGATTTCGCCGCCGCCGCCCGCCGCGCCATTGACGCGGGCTTCGAATGGCTGGAACTTCACTTCGCCCACGGCTATCTGGCGCAGAGCTTCTTCTCGGTCCATGCCAACAGGCGCACCGATGCCTATGGCGGCGACTTCACCGGTCGTTCGCGCTTCCTGCTCGAAACGCTCGCCGCTGTGCGCAAGGTCTGGCCGGAGAACCTGCCCCTGACGGCGCGTTTCGGCGTTATCGAATATGACGGCCGCGACGAGGAGACGCTTGGCGAGGCCATCGCGCTCGTCAAAGCCTTCCGTGATGGCGGGCTCGACTTCCTCGACGTGTCCATCGGCTTCTCAACGATCGATGGGCACACGCCCTGGGAGCCGGGTTTCCTCGTGCCGGTGACGGAGCGGGTGAAGCGCGAAACCGGCCTGCCGGTGGCCGCCGCCTGGTGCGTGGATGGTCCGGCTCTGGCGGAAAACATCGTTGCGGAAGGTAAGGCCGATCTCGTCATGATCGCCCGCGCCCATCTGGCCAATCCGCACTACGCCTATGAATTGGCGCAGAAACTGAACGTCGAAAAACCCGAATGGATGACGTTGCCGCCGCAATATGCGCATTGGCTGGCCCGCTACAAGGGACCGGGCAAGGGGGCCGCGCAATAAGGAGATGAAGCGATGACCCGCGTAGCAGTTCTCGGCCTCGGCGCGATGGGGTCGCGCATGGCCGCCAATCTTCTCAAGGCCGGCTTCGGCGTGACGGTCTGGAACCGTACCTCCGATGCGGCGGAAAGCCTTGTCGCCGCCGGAGCGAGGCAGGCGAAAACGCCGAAGGAAGCCGCCTTCGGCGCTGCCTTCGTCATGGCGATGGTGCGCGACGACGAAGCCTCCCGGACGGTCTGGCTCGATCCTGAAACGGGAGCGCTTTCCGGCATGGAGAGCGACGCCGTGGCAATCGAAAGCTCCACCCTGACGCCGGACTGGGTGCGGGAACTGGCTGCAGCGGCCGCCGCACGGGGCGTAGCGCTGCTGGAAGCGCCAGTTTCCGGCTCCAGGCCGCAGGCCGAGGCGGGCCAGCTCGTCTATCTCGTCGGCGGTGACGAGGCCACGCTGAAGCGGGCGGAGCCGGTGCTGAAGGCGATGGGCAGCGCCATTCATCATGTCGGCCCGACGGGCGCCGGAGCACTGGTGAAGCTTGCGACCAACGCGCTGCTCGGAACGCAGGTGACGGTGCTGGCCGAACTGATCGGCATGCTGAAGGCCGCGGGGGTGGATGCCGGCCGTGCCATGCAGGCGATCTCCGGAACCTCGGTCTGGGCACCGGTGGCGGGCTACCTCTCGGGCACGATGCTGGCGGGGAATTTCGCGCCGCAGTTCCCGGTGGAACTGATCGAGAAGGATTTCGGCTACACCGTCGGGGCGGCAGGGTCGCCCGAAGCCGTGCCGACCATCGCCGCCGCGCGGGACGTGTTCCGCCGGGCGATCGAGGTCGGGCTCGGACGGGAGAACATGACCGGCGTGGTGCGCCTGTTCGCCGGCAAGTGACGGAACGGCCGGGTTGGACGTTTACGCACCCGGCCTGATTATGCCCGCCAACAGAGGACGATTAAGCCGGCAGCCCCACCGATAGGCGCGGGTGTGGTTCGACGCTTGGTCCACACTACTAAAAGCGGTCCTCGCCATAGGTAAAATCTTCCGTGAGCCGGATCGCAAAAATGGTGAGGAAACGGTTCCCTGAGCGCGCTGATGCCGAAGTTCGTGGTGCTGAGAAGACCGATCAGCAGATCGTCCGCCAGCTACAATCTCGTCCAGCCATTCAGCTGAGTATTCCTATCCCGTAGTCGTTCCCGCTATCTCGTGCTCGGACCATACTGAGGATGATCATGGCTTGGTGCTCGGTCGATCATCAAAGACAAGTTGGTTAAGGTGATGGTGGAACTGCCTGCTAGGCTGCACCGTGACTTGTTCGCCTATGCCGAAATCCTCAGTCGCGAGACCGGGCAGCCGGTGGCCGACCGTGTGCGTCTGATCGTTCCCATACTGGAGCGATCTATCGCGGCAGATCGGGGCCTTGCGAAGGCAAAGCGTGCGGTTTCTGTTTCGAGGGGAGGCGACCCAAGCCCTTGTCTTTCCTAGATCGAGCCATCGATCGCGCTAAGCTGAGCAGCCTCCGACAAGCCGGGTTATCGTTCTTCGGCGACCACACGGCACTGAAGGGCAGTACCTCGCCAACGATTGGTCGATAGGCGATTCCCGGAATCTGCGCCCCTGTCGTCGCTTCGCTGGTGAGGGTAAGACCACGCCCGATCGCAACCATCGACAGCAGAACATCCCGCCCAACCTGTTGCACATGAATCTCAGGATGGTGGCCGCGATCGGCAAGCCGCTGGACGAGATAGTCGTAAATCTCCGGCCCCGGCGCCACGTCGCTGACAATGAAGCTCTCTCCGACAAGTTCATTCCAGTCGAGTTGATCTTTCTTTGCTAGTTTATGTTCGTTTGGCAGGACTACGAATACCCGCTCGGACCACAAGGGAAGCGTTTCACAGTCAGTCCACGTGGAGGTACCTGTGATGAATGCTACATCAAGCCGGAACTGTCGAATGGCCGAAATATGTTCGGCTGGATCTCCATCTATCAAGTCCACTTGAACCTTATCGTAGGTCTTGAGATAAGCGCGCATAAGCTCCGACAGAAATCCGGAAGAGAGCGACGAGAAGATGCCGATCCTAATCACGCCCTCTTCGCCACGCCCAACGGTTTGAGCGTTCCTCGTGCCCTCATGTATCGTTCTGAGGCTCTGTCTTGTCCGCCGTAAGAAACGTTCGCCTGCATATGTAAGCGATACTCCGCCACTATGACGCTGAAACAGCGAGACGCCTATTTGATCCTCCAGGTCGCGTATGCGCCGACTGATTGCAGACTGGTATACCCCGAGCGCAGTTCCAGCTTTGCGAAAGCTGCCGTGCTCGGCCGCCGCCACAAAATAATACAGATGACGAAGCTCTATTGGACTAGGTCGGGTGACCATTTTTGTTCTTGTAGTCAGTGCACGTTTTGTTGGGCATAGTTCACATGAATCTTTACTTGGTAATGACTCCTAGAAACCAGTTGCCGCTTCCCTCCTTACATCTCTTGCAGCCCGCTACTGATGAAAACGATATCCGGGCCAATCCGTGCGTCCAAACCAGCAAGGTCGACAGAACTTGAGTTCAAACGAACTAGATAACGCCCTTGCGGAAGATGAAGCACCCATAAGGACCTGGATCCGAGGTTCGGACGACAGCAAATGCTCGCTTGCCGGCGGCATAAAACTCAAACCGCTCAAGTGCCGCCATCGGCACATGCCGGCCCTCGACGCGGTCAACAACGGCGCCGACCTTTTCATGAATCGGCATGATCTTGGCCGGGGCGCCGACCACCTGCATGCGCATTACCGGTGCCTCGACGAAAGTATCGAGCGGCATTAGTGACAGAAGCGCTTCAGTGGCCCGCGCAAGATCGCAGCCAGCCATGTCCAGCAGATGGCCATGCGTAGTCTCTCGGGCAATGGTCACAGCCGGATGGTTGATATCGCAGAGCAGAATATCATCGCCGTGCCCCATCCTCATCAAAACGTAAAGCAGGTCAGCTGTTATGAACGGATCGATTCCCTTCAGCATGATGCTGGTCCTTGCGAATTTCGGCGGCACTTTGGTCGAGCGGCCGGGGTGTCAACGCGATTGGGGATGAACGCTTTCGAGAAGGAGCGAGATCGCTTGGCGTATCGAACTTGAGCCGCCGACGGCGATCAGGATGGCGCCCCACAATGTCAGGGTCAGGAACTGGCTGAGACCGAGGACGACGCAAGCGGTCGAGATGATCTGCAGAATGACCAGCGCCAGGACGAGGCCGCCGACCTTGCCGAAGCCGCCGGCCGGATCGATGCCACCGAGCACGCAGGCCAGCACCGTCACCAGCAGGTAACTCTCGCCATAGGCGGCGTTGGCGGAGTCGAACCTTGCCATCATCAACAGTCCGGCCACGAAGGCGAGCAGCGCGGTCAGCATGTAGATGCCGATGGCAACGCGCCCGGTATCGAAGCCGGAAAAGCGCAGCGCCCGCTCGTTGGACCCGAACATGGCAATCTTGATGCCGAGCGGAGTTCGCCCGAGGAAGATTCCAAGCGGTACGGCGGCGCAAGCGAAGATGACGAGCGGCATCGGAATGCCGATCAGCGAACCGTTACCCAGGAAGACGATGGCGGGTGGAAAGCCGGAGATCACCGAACCGTGGCTGAGTGCGACGGCGATACCCTTGATCAGCGTCATGCTGCCGAGCGTGGCGAGGATCGGGGATATTCGCAGATAGCCGATAAGGACGCCGTTGAACAGGCCGACGGCGACGGCGACCGCAATGCCGCAGAGTAGCGCCAGACCGATCCAGCCGGCATAGACGAGGCCGGCGGCTTCCGGCGGGATGTTGGTTAGTATGTAGGCCATGGCCAGCGCCGACAGGTCGGCGGTGGCGATGATCGACAGGTCGAAGCCGCCCGACAGCAGCGCCACCATCTGCGCCAAGGCCAGAAGGCCCAGTTCCGGCATCTGGTAGGCCATCGAGCGAAGGCCGAGTTCGCCGAACAGGCGGTCGCCGATCAGGCCGCCAAGACAGATCGTGAGGACGACAAGGAGCAGCGAGAGACGAAGGTAGGTGGCATCGAGACGGCGCAGGAAACCGAGGGACAAGGTCATCATGCGGCTCCTGGGTTGTCGTACCAGCGGCGGCGAACGTCGCGCGCCATGCTGGCGACGGCCACGACGATGATGATTCCGGTGAAGAATTGCGACCAGTAGGACGAGACGCCGAGCAGCGTGAGGCCATTCTGGACGACGGCGACCAGCGCGATGCCGAGGACAACGCCGAGGATGGTGCCGGATCCGCCCGTCGCACTCGCCCCGCCGAGAAAGGCGGCGGCGATGACGTCAAGCTCGCGGCCGACCAAGGCCGTCGGCGATACCGACATATTGTATTGGGCGTGAACGATCGAGGCGAGCCCGGCCGCAAGGCCCATATAGCCATAGACGAACAGGTTGAGCCGGAAGACATTGTAGCCAATGCGCCTTGCTGCCTCCACGTTACCGCCCATGGCATAGATCTGGCGGCCGACGTTGGTGCGGTTGAGCACGAACCAAGTCAGGGCCAGGGCGATCGCGAGGCCGATCATCTGGACATTGATGAAGTACTGATAGCCGTCCGGCGTCGTGTGGAAGGGGATGGCGACGCCGTCGGTGAACCATCCTGGCAGCGAAAAAATATCCTGTCCCTTGGTCACCGTCAGGATCAGACCGAAGATCACGCTCTGCGTGGCAATGGTGACGATGATCGCCGACAGACCGAGGATATTGATCAGCAAGCCGTTGATGACGCCTAGGATAATTCCGATTGCCGCGGCGATCAGGATCACGCCGAGCCAGCCGATATCCCAGGTGTTGGCAACAGTCATGGCGGTGTATTGCGCCACAGTCGCGACAGCGGCGAACGATATGTCGATGCCGCCTGCCACCAGCACGACAAGCATCGCCGAAACCAGGATGCCGGTGTAGGCGTAGGAGCTGAGGAGGTCGACGCCGTTCTGAAGGCTAAGGAAATTGGGCCTCGCGATCGACAATCCGACGAACAGGACCACGAACAGAATGGCGAGCCAGAATTCCTGACGCCGAGCAAAGGCTTTGAGATGTTTAGGCATAGACTGCCTCTCCAATTTCGGCCTCGGATGAGCGATGCGCCATGAACTCGCCGGTGAAGCGGCCGTCGCGCATGATGAAAATGCGATCGCAGTGATAGAGGACCTCGGGGATCTCATCGGAGATCAGGATGACGGCGAGCCCCTTGGCGGCCAGCTCCCGCACGATCGAGTAGATGCCGTCCTTGCCCTGGAAATCGACGCCGACCGTCGGGCTGTCGAGGATGAGGATGCGCGGGTGGGTCGCCAGCCATTTGGCAATGACGACGCGCTGCTGGTTGCCGCCCGACAGGGTGCGAACGGCGTTCTCGGGGTTGGAGACCTTGATCTTCAGATCGGCGATCCACGACGACACCAAGTCGTTCCAGCGCGACCGCCCGATCAGCCCTGCCGATCCGGCCAGGGAATCGACCACCGGCAGGGCGATGTTGGTGCTGATCGGCTGGTTCAGGATGAGCGACAGGGCGAGGCGGTCCTCCGGCACGTAGGCGATGCCGGCTTCGATAGCCTCGGTGTTCGAGGTGAACCGAACGGGCTTGCCGTCGAGCCTGATCTCGCCGGCATCGGGGCGACTCATGCCGAAGATCGACAGGGCCAGCTCGGTCCGGCCCGCGCCGAGAAGGCCGGTAATGCCGAGGATTTCTCCTGGATGCAGGTCGAAGCTGATGTCCTGATATTCGCCGGCCCGCGACAGGCCTTTGACGGACAGGAGCGGTTGGCCGCGATCGATCTGCCGATCTGCCGTTTCATACTCGAACGTCTTGCCGGACATCAGATAGATGAGCTGCTTTTCGGTCATGCCGGCGGCGTCGTAGGTACCGAGCTTGACGCCGTCGCGGATCACCGTGACCTTCTCGGCGATTTCTAGCACCTCGTCAAAACGGTGGCTGACGAACAGGACAGCGATGCCCTTGCGCTTCAGTTCCAGTGTCAGGGCAAGCAGCGAATCCACTTCGTGGCGGGTCAGCGAGGCCGTCGGCTCGTCCATGATAACGAGTTTGGCATCGGCGGCGATGGCGCGACAGATGGCGACCAACTGGCGGTTGGCGATCGAAAGATCGCAGACCCGAACGTCGGGGTCGAGGCTGATGTTGATGCGGGCCATTGCGTCGGCGGCCAAGCGCCGGATTGCCGACCAGTCGGTGAAGTGCGGATAGCCACGATGCAAGCCAGCAGCAATGTTCTCGGCTACTGTGAGATTGGGGAACAGCGACAGATCCTGGTAGATCACCTGAATGCCAAGACGGCTGCTCTCGACCGTGGTCAGGTGCGTGTAGCTATGTCCATCGACAATGATTTCACTTCCGGGGTCGGGGGGCTGAACCCCGGAAATGATCTTGATGAGGGTCGACTTGCCGGACCCGTTGCCGCCAACAAGACAATGGATTTCGCCCTTGGCAAGTTCGAAATCGACGTTTGACAGAGCGAGAACGCCGCCAAACCGCTTGGACGTTTTGTTGATCTGCAAAAAGGACATGACAAGTCAACCTTGCGAAGTCACAGACAAGAATTCAATCGTGACAGTGTCGGATCAGATCAAAGTCCGAGCTTGATCAGATCGTCGATCGTCGACTTGTCGATCGTCAGGATGTCGTTGACTTCGACGACCTTGTTGGTGTCGTCGACCTTCGCCACGCCGAGCTTGGGAAGCTCGATACCGGTCTCGATCTTCTTGCCATCGAATACCATGCGGGCGAGGGCAACCATGCCGTAGCCGGCGTCCTTGGGGCTCCACAGGAAGCCGCAGCGGATGACGCCGCTCTTGATGTAGGCCTCGGCCTGCGAGGGAATGACCGTGCCGACGAGGGCAATCTTCTTCTCGAGGTGACGCTGCTTGAGGACGTTGCCAGCGCCGATCGGGCCGTTGGAGCCCATCGACAGGATGCCGCGCAGATTGGGGTAGGTCTGCAGAACGTCCTGCGTCACTTTGGACGACTGATCGATGAAGTCGGCGCCGGGGAAGCGGTCGGCGACCAGCTTCATCTTCGGATAGTGCTCTTTCTGATAGGCGATGGCGGCATCCGCCCACTGGTTATGGCCGGTGGTGGTCAACGTGCCGACGTAGACGACATAATCGCCTTCCTCGCCCATCTCCCGGGCCAGTGCTTTCATCTGCGCTTCGCCATATGCCTGCGAGCTCATCAGGCCGAGGTCCCAAGTCTTGTTTTCCTGGGTAGCGCCTTCCTGGGTGATGACGATGATGCCGGCATCGCGGGCGCGCTGCACGGCCTGCGCGGTCACCTTGACGTCGAGCGGCACCAGGCCGATGGCGTCAACCTTCTTGGCGATCAAGTCGTCAATCAGCTTGACCTGCTGGGCCGGATCAGCCTGAGCCGGGCCCACCATTGAGGTCGTGATGTTGAATTCCTTGCCGGCCTCTTCCAAGCCCTGATTGAGAATGTTGAACCAGGGAACGCCGGCCTCTTTGACCACAACGGTCATGGTCTTGGCGTCGGAGGCCATAGCGCTCGAGCCAAAACCGAGCATAGCCACGGCCGCCGCGCAGCCGAGCAGCTTCAAAGAAACACGCCTATCCATCGTAACTCCTCCCAAAGGGAAATCTGAAGTCGGTGCTCTAGCGAGATCGCTCGCTCCACCACGGCACAACTTCACAACATCACGTATTATGTGAAGTTAGATGGATGTCAAGGGTCTCGGGCAGCGGTTGCTATCTGCCAAGTAGTAGCACGGAGACGTCGTTGCTCAGACCCGTCCGCGTGCAGCCGCAAAAATCCCACAGGACAAGGCGATTCCACTCCTTCCAATCGTTCTGATTGCGCGGCATTCGCCTAGTGCCATCGCTGCGAGCTCGCCTCTTGGCGTCACTACGACTAATTGCCTAGAGGGTAAGTGTTCCTTCACACTTCACTAATTAAAGTTTTTTTGTGATGTTAAGTGGCTTTTCGAGAAAGGGTGTTTCCGTGTCTGACCTGCGCTTCGCTACCCGCCTGAATTCATTCGCCTGTCGTCCGGAACTGGAGTGGCCGGGCCTCAGCGGCAAACCGTCCGTCGCGCAGATGGCGGCGCGGGCGGCCAAGGTGAGCGGTCTCACCGACGTCGATCTTAACTATCCGGACCACGTCGGGGAAAGGCCGTCGGTTCTGGCGCGGCAAATCCGCGATCTCGGTCTCGAGATCAACGGCCTCGCCATGCGCTACTATTCCAACCCGGCCTTCAAGATCGGCGCCTTCACCAACCCCGATCCCGCCGTCCGCCGCGAGGCGATCGAGCTCACCAAGCGCGGCATCGACGCGACGCGTGAGATGGGTACGTCGCTGATGACGCTGTGGCTCGGGCAGGACGGCTTCGACTACGCCTTCCAGGCCGATTATCGGCAGCTTTGGCAGGACGAGGTCGAGGGCATCCGCGAGGTCTGCGACCACGATCCGGACTGCCTCGTCAGCATCGAGTACAAGCCGAACGAGCCGCGCTCCTTTGCCCTGATGCCGGACTGCGCCACCACGCTGCTGGCCATCAGGGACGTCGGCCGGCCGAACCTTGGCATCACGCTCGACCTTGCCCATGTGCTCTACGCCGACGAGCAGCCGGCCTTTGCCGCCGCACTGGCCGGCAGCCACAGCCGCATTCTCGGCATCCACCTCAACGACGGCTACGCCAAGCGTGACGACGGCCTGATGGTGGGTGCCGTTCACCCGCTACAAACCATCGAGCTGCTGCGCCAGATGCGCGCCGACGGCTATGGCGGTGCCATCTACTTCGACACTTTCCCCGATACGACCGGTCTCGATCCCGTTCACGAATGTGAAGTGAACATCGCGACGGTGCGTCGAATGTTCGCCGTCATGGATCGTCTTGACGGCGACGAGCGTCTTGGCAAGGCGATTGCCCGCCAGGACGCCGTTTCGGCCCTCGCCATTGTCAACGAACTCACCTTTGGCGGTGCCTGAATTCGCTGGCGCCGATGACGGCGCCGGCTGCCTTTTTACCTGATGGGAGGATGAAGACTATGAGGACCATTTTCAGATCGACGGTCTGCGTCACGGTTGCCCTGGCGTTCATGGCCGGAGCGGCCTGGGCGGCGGAGCTTGCCCCGCTCAATTCCGACACCGAGAAGGACCGTATCGTCTGGTCCGATCTCGACGCCAAGTTCGGCCCGCTGCCGGCGCTGAAGTCCGGTCTGCGCGTCGGCGGCGTCTCCAAGACGCTGACCAACGAATACTGGCGGTCGCTCGGCGAGGGCTATCAGAAATATGCCGACAAGACCGGCGTGTCGGTGGTCTATCAGGCCGCCCAGAGCGAAGGCGATCAGCTCGGCCAGCTGACCATCGCCGAGGGCCTGATCACGCAGGGCTACGACGTGCTGCTGGTGTCGCCGCAAACCGACGCCAACCTGCAGCCGATGATGGAGCAGGCCAAGGCCGCCAACATTCCCGTCGTCAACGTCAACGACGCGGTGATACCCAGCGCCGAGCACTATGTCGGCAACGTCCAGCGCGACAACGGCGTGCGCGTCGCCCACTGGTTCATCCAGAACCGGCCGGACGGCGGCAAGGTAGCGGTGATCGAGGGCCAGGCCGGCGTTTATGCCGCCGTGCAGCGCACCGACGGCTTCAAGGCGACGATCACCGGCGAATCCGACAAGTTCGAAGTGGTCGCCTCGGTTCCCGGCAACTGGGATCGCCAGACTTCCTATGACGCGGCCACCAACATCCTGCAGCAGCATCCCGACCTCGTCGGCTTCTACTGCAACAACGACGGCATGGCCCTCGGCGTGGTCGAAGCGGTCAAGGCGGCCGGCCTTGCCGACAAGGTGGCGGTGTTCGGCACCGACGGCATCTCCGACGCCTATGCCTCGATCAAGGCCGGCGAGCTGACCGGCACCGTCGACAGCTTCCCGGTGCTGACCGGCGAGGTCGCCATGGAAACGGCGCTGCGCCTCGTCTCCGGCCAGGAGCTGCCGCGCGTCGTGTCGACGCCGCAGGCGCTGATCACCAAGGACAACGTTGCCCGCTATCAGGACGCCGGCGACAACCTGCGCGCCGTGCTGATCGAAGACGAGAAGAAGTAATGCCTTGAAGGCGGACGCCGACGGCCAGTTCGGCGTCCGCCGGAGGACCCATCGATGAATGACACCGTATGCCGTCTGCGTTTCGAGGGCGTGACCAAAGAATTTCCCGGCGTGCGCGCCCTTTCGGACGTCAGCTTCGAGGTGGCCGCCGGCGAGGTCCACGCGCTGCTCGGCGAGAACGGCGCCGGCAAGTCGACCCTCTTGCGCATCTTGTCGGGCGGATTGCGGCCTACGGCTGGCCGGGTTTTCGTTGACGGCCGGGAGCTTGCGCTCCGCAAGCCGATCCAGGCGCGTGCCGCCGGCATCGCCATGATCCATCAGGAGTTGCAGCAGGTACAGCACCTGACGGTGGCGCAGAACATGTTCCTCGGCCACCAGTTGACGCGGCTCGGCGGCCTCATCGTCGACCGCGCCGGGCAGGAGAGGCGGGCCGCCGCCGCACTGGCCCGCATCGATCCGTCGATCGATCCGGCGGCGCCGATCCGCACGCTGAAGGTGGCGCAGCGCCAGATCGTCGAGATCGCCCGCGCGCTGCTCGACGAGGCGCGCATCATCGCCATGGACGAGCCGACGTCCAGCCTGACGCCGAGCGAGTTCGACCGGCTGGCCGAAATCGTCGCCAGTCTGGCGGCCGGCGGCGTCACGGTGATCTACGTTTCGCACAAGATGGACGAGGTGTTCCGCATCTGCCATCGCGCCACCGTCATGCGCGACGGCGCCGTGGTCGGCGTGCGCGACCTCGCCGGCGCCAACCAGAAAGAGATCATCTCCCTGATGGTGGGCCGCGAGCTCAGCCAGGAAAGCCACCGCAGCTTCGCGACCACCGAGGTCAAGCTCGAGGCAAGCGGCTTGAGCTCGGCGGTGTCCAAGGTGCGCAACGTCTCCTTCCGCCTGCACAAGGGCGAGGTGCTTGGCATCGCCGGCCTCGTCGGCTCGGGCCGCTCGGAGCTGCTGCGCCTGATCGCCGGCGCCGACCGCCGCTCGGCCGGCACGCTCGCCATCGACGGCAAGGCCGTCGCCTTCCGCAACCCGCGCGAGGCGATCGCCGCCGGCGTCGGCCTCTGCCCGGAGGAGCGCAAGCGCGAGGGCATCATCCCTCTGCGCTCGGTGACCAGCAATCTTGGCCTGCCATCGCTTCGCCGCTACACGCGGGGCGGCCTCGTCGCCCGCCGCAGGCTCAATGCGCTCGCCGAACGCCACCTCAAAGGCGTCAACCTCCGGCCCTTCCTGCCCGACCGGCCGATCCGGCTGTTCAGCGGCGGCAACCAGCAGAAGGGCATCATCGCCCGCTGGCTGGCCGCCAGCTCGCAGATCCTGCTGTTCGACGAGCCGACGCGCGGCATCGATGTCGGCGCCAAGTCGGAGATTCACGCCCTGATCGAGCGGCTGGCCTCCGAAGGCCATTCGATCATCGTCGTGTCGTCCGAGCTGCCCGAGGTGATCCGCCTGTCCGACCGCGTGCTGGTGATGCGCGAGGGCGAGCTGGCCGCCGAGCTTTCGAGCGACGGCCTCACCGAGCAGGCAATCGTCGCCCATGCCATTCCCGGCTACGCCGGCCGGTCCACCTCCCAGTCCTGACGGGTGCCCCTCATGTCGTCTCTCTCCCATGGCAATGGTGCCGAAGGTTCATCGCGGTTTGGTCTGCGCACGCTTGCCCTGCGCGATGCCGGCACGCTGATCGGCCTCGTCGTCATCCTCGCGGTCTTCGCGCTGCTCGCCCCCGGCTTCATTTCCGAGCGCAACCTTCTCAACATCCTGCAGCAGTCGAGCCTCAACGCCTGCCTTGCCCTCGGCATGACGCTGGTGATCGTGTCGGGCGGCATCGACCTCTCCGTCGGACCGACGGCGGCGCTGTCGGCCGTCATCTCCGGCTCGCTGCTGCTCTCCGGCGTGCCGGTGCCGCTGGCCATCCTGGCCGGCCTCGCCCTCGGCGCCCTCTGCGGCCTGATCAACGGCGTCTTCGTGGCGGTGGTCGGCCTGCAGCCGTTCATCGTCACGCTCGGCACGCTTTCCACCTACCGGGCGCTGGCGCTGATCTACACCGGCGGCAACCCGGTGCTCGGCATTCCCGCTGGCTACCGCGCCATCTTCAATGGCACCGTGTTCGGCGTTCCCTCGCCGATCCTGATCGTCGCCGTCGTCGCCATCGTCGCCTGGGTCATCCTCAAGAAGACGCCGCTCGGCGAGTATCTCCTGGCGGTCGGCGGCAACGAGGAAGCGGCCTACATCGCCGGCGTGCCGATCGCCCTGACCAAGATCGCCGCCTATGTCATCTCCGGCTTCCTCGCCGCGCTGACCGCGTCGATCCTGATCGGCCGCCTCGGTGCCGCCGAGCCGATCCTCGGCAACCTCTGGGAGCTCGACGCCATCGCCGCGTCGGCCATCGGCGGCGCCTCGCTGATGGGCGGCAAGGGCTCCATTGTTGGCACGCTGCTCGGCGCCATCATCCTCGGCGCCATGCGCAACGGACTGACGTTGATGAACGTTCAGGCATTCTATCAACTGCTCGCCACTGGCCTTATTATCCTCGTCGCAATGATCATCGATCGCATGACCAGGGGTAGAGGATGAACACCGGCAGTCTTGATCTGAAGTCCGTGGGCCCGCGCATCCGCATGATGATGCCGCTGCTGACGCCGCTCGAAGCCAAGGTGGTCGATACGGTATTTGCCCTGCGTGACTTCAACGACGAGACGACGCTGAAGGAGATCGCCGGCGAGTCCGGCGTCTCCGAGGCGATGGTGGTCAAGATTACCAAGAAGCTGGGCTTTGCTGGCTTTCGTGAGTTCCGTAGCGCCGTCGCTCTTTACAATCAGTTGCCAACGACAGAGATGCACCAAGAGCTGTCGGTAGACGACACCTCTGAACAGATCATTCAGAAAGTGTTCAACACGTCCATACAGGCACTACAGGAAACGGTAGCCATCCTCGACGTCGCCGCCTTCGACCGCGCCGCCGACCTCATCCACCGGGCGCGGCAGCGCGACTTCTACGGCGTCGGCGGTTCGGCGCAGATCGCCCGCGACGTCGCGCACAAGTTCCTCAGGATCGGCATCCGCAGCGCCGTCTACGACGACGCCAACATGATGCTGATGTCGGCCTCTCTGCTTGGCGACGACGACCTGATGATTGCCTTTTCCCATTCGGGCAACACTACCGCTGTCATCGAGGCTATCCAACTCGGCCGAAAAAACGGCGCCCGCTCGATCGCCGTCACGAACTTCGACACCTCGCCACTGGCCCAGATCGCCGATGTCGTGCTGTGCTCGACCGCCCAGGGCTCGCCGCTGATGGGCGAGAACGCCGCCGCGCGCATCGCCCAACTCAACATCATGGACGCGGTGTTCGTCGCCGTCGCCCAGCGCAACTATCGCGCCGCCGAACAGAATCTCCAGCGGACCATGTCGGCCGTGAATTCCAAACGCAAAGACAGAATGCCATGACAGCCAAGCCGCTTGTGACCGTTTTCGGAAGCCTTCATTACGACATCATGGTCGATAGCCCCGACCGCCCGCGCAAGGGCGAGACGTTGGCGGGATCGGCCTGGTTTCCGAAATGCGGCGGCAAGGGCGGCAACCAGGCGGTGGCGGCGGCCCGGGCCGGTGTTCCCGCCGCGATGATCGGCGCGGTCGGCGACGACGACTTCGGCCGGGCGCTTGTCGCCAATCTCGACAGGCGCGGCGTCGACCGGAACCACGTGCGCACCCTCGGTTCGGCCGGCAGCGGCATGTCGGTGGCGATCTTCGATGCCGACGGCGACTATGGCGCCGTGATCGTCTCCGGCGCCAATCTGTCGCTCGGCGAAGCCGATGTCGCCGCCGCGGCCGATCTTCTCGCCCGGACCGGCGTGCTGGTGTTGCAGAACGAGGTTCCGGACGCCGCCAACGCCGCTATGGCCGCCGCGGCACGGACGGCCGGCGCCCGCGTTCTGCTCAATGCCGCGCCGGCCCGGCCGCTGTCCGACGTCCTGCAGCGCCAAGTCGACATACTCGTGGTCAACGCCGTCGAGGCCGCCGATGTATCGGGCCAACCGGTCGATACCCCCTCGGACGCCCTCGTGGTTGCCGCCGAGCTCGCTAAACGGTTCCTCCACGTCGTAGTGACGCTCGGCGGCGACGGCTTGGTCTACGCCGGTGCTGATGAAACGCCGTTCGCTCTTCCGGCCATTCCCGTCAAGCTCGTCAGTACCCATGGCGCCGGCGACGAGTTTATCGGCGTTCTGGCGGCTGGTCTCGTGCAGGGCAAAAGCATGCGTGCCGCGCTGGAGTCGGCAAATGCCACCGCCGCCAAACTGGTGGCGACGCCTGAGAGCGAACGCTGACGACGGCCTCAATTCTTCGGGTGTTGGCTCAAATTTGTTCGGCTGAAGTATTCAGGTCAGCGCCATATTGATGGCTGCCGGACGGAGAGATGTCGCGCCTTAGGTGTTTTGTTATCGGAATATATTTATGCATCGGATGCTGTTGCAAATTTTTATATCGACTATTGGAAAAGCGAATAAATATAAATCTATAATATGTATTACTAAATAATACTACAAGAAAAATATTACTCGGAAATGAAGCCTGGTCGGGTTAGCAACTGCGGGTTGGGGGGACGCGATGACTTCTGTTGATTCAAAACGTGGAATTCATCTTGGACTAGGTTTCAAGATCGGAGCCGGCTTTGCGCTGGTGGCGGGCGTAACCGTTGGCGTCGGTTTGATCGGCTTTGTCGGCCTTGGCCGCATGTCGGCATCGAATGAACGCACAGCGGCGGCAACCCAATCCTTTGTGGCGATGAACGAGGTAAACCGGAGTTTCGGTCGATTCCTGGCAAGTGGTGGCGACGGTGACGCTGCGGAGGTCAGCAAAGCGATCGACACCGTTGATAAGCTCGTGGGAAGGCTGGGGAATGACACCGAAAGCGTCCAGGTGGCGCAGGCAGCACTCGCCGGACTCAAGGCGCAGATCCATATTGTTTCCAAGACCAATGGGGATATGGCGTCGTCGCTCGCGGCGATGGAGCATGCATCTACAGCCTTGGCGGAGGCTACAGCCGAGGCAGTCAACCAGGCCAATCAGGTTGCCAATGCCGCATTTGAACGCGAGAATAAGGCGATCGACCAGTTCCGCGCGATCGACAAGGCGCAGCCAATGGTCGATCTGTTGTTCCGCGGTGTGATCAGCGCCAGATCGCTGATCTACCAGTATGCCTACTCCGGCAGTGCAGCGACGGTCACCGAACTCAAGATGTCGGTCGAAGGCTTGTTGTCGTCGCTCCAGCAGATGAGCCAGTCGGCGCTCAGCCCGGCAGATACCGAGAACGTCGATCAGTTGGCAAAGAGCTTGAAGATCGCCCTGCTTGCCATTGGTGACCTGCCGGCGCAGATGACTGCCGCTCGGGCAGTAGATGCGACCGATGCTGACAAGAAGGCGTTTGCCAGTGCCATCAATACGCTCTTGATGCGCTTCGACAGCGCGTCCAACCGAGCCGATAGCATTCGATCCAACCTGTTCCTCGGACGAACCCAAGCGATCGATGGCTTGGCATCGGCGCTGAAGGATCGCGGTACGGCCAAGACGGTCGCCGAAGCAGGACAAGTTGCCGGAGAAGAGGCACTCCGCATGGTCATGGCGACCAAGGATTACCTTGCTTCCGCCGGGCGCGGTGACGCTGCGATTGTGCGCAAGCATATCGCCATCATGACGGATATCATACGGAATTCCGATGTGGCTGGCACTACCACGGGAGCGGGCGAGCTTGTTCAGGACTACGCCAAGGCTTTCGATTCGCTGATCGCGGCGTTCGACGCCAAAGCCGGGGTTATGAAGGTAAGCGATAAGTCGGTTACCGACGCTGTCGCCAGCATTGCCTCGATTACTACCCAAGCGATCGCGGTGGCTGATACGACCTCTGGCGCAACCCGGCTGATCGCTATTCTGGCGCTCGTCGTTGGCGGCCTTATCGTGACCGTTGTAGCGCTTGTGACAGTGAGGATCGTACGTGATCCAATCACCGCGATGACCTCGGTTATGCGCCTGCTGGCCGACGGCGACACCTCCATCGAACCGCCGGGCATCGACCGCAGCGATGAGATTGGAAAGATGGCTCGGGCGGTCGAAGTGTTTCGAGCGGCGGCGGTCGAGAAGTCGCGGCTGGAACTTGAAGCAGACGCGGAGTCAGGAGCTCGCTTGGCCCGGCAAGCGCGGATCGATGACATGATCGCCAATTTTCGCGTTGAAATTGAACAGATGCTTATTCGCGTCGGTAATCAAATGCTGCGCATGCAGGACATGGCAACGCGACTGAATGAAGCGGCAGCGCAATCGCGGGATCAGGCGATGTTAGCCGGAGGCGCGTCATCGACGGCCTTGGTTAACGCCTCCACCGTCTCTGCCGCCGCCGAGCAGTTGGCGGGCTCGGTGAACGAGATCGCCGAGCGCATGCATCATGCTGCAAGTGCCGTCGAATCGGCAACCGGGCAGGCGACGGATTCCAATCTCCGCATCGCCGGGCTCGCCAAGTCAGCCGGCCGGATCGGCGATGTCGTCAAGCTCATTCACTCAATTGCGGAACAGACAGATCTTCTGGCCTTGAACGCGACTATTGAGGCAGCACGTGCCGGTGATGCTGGCAAAGGGTTCGCGGTGGTCGCGGCAGAGGTAAAACAACTGGCCGATCAAACGGCCAAGGCGACACAGGAGATCGCCGCCCAAGTGCAGGACATTCAGTCTGCCACTGGCGACGCTGTGAATTCGATTGGGCAGATCGCCGACTCGATGCAGCAAGTTAGCACATTCACCGCATCAATCGCTTCGGCAGTCGAAGAGCAAGGCGCGGCGACGGCCGAAATCAGCCTGAGTGCTCAGCGGACCTCGGATGGTTGCCAGGCGGCCAATCATTCGGTGGAATTGTTAGTGAAAAGTGCCGAGGATACGTCGACTGCAACAACCGAGGTTCGCGCCTGCACAAAAATGATAAGCGAGACGAATGAGGAACTGACAAGCACAATCGACAGGTTCCTCAAAGCGGTTGCGGCAACTTAGCCGGCGATAGTCTGAATCGTGCCGAGCCATCGGAGGCTCGTTGTCTTTTAGGGCAAGTGATAGGCACCATATTCCCGGTCGAACCACCATGAGCACTTTTCAATGCTTTCTTGACCCTGACTGCTTTCGTCATAAAGACAGCGATATTGGTCATGGGCTGGTTTCGGCGAGGCGCTTGCCCCTCCCAAGCCTTGATGTAAGTGCGCTAGGCAGTGTGGACGGTTATCGCATCCACAGTCAGGCGGGCGGCGTGGCTTCAGGGGGACTCTCCCTCAGAAGGTCTCCCAGAGCGGCATTGCCCAGCACCACCTTGGCCTACATTTGCCCCCAACTTGGCGTTCTCCTCTCCGAGCGCCATCAGTAGCACGGCCTCGATGACATCCATGCCATCGTATCTAGCTCTTCCTTCGTGAATGCTGTTTCGGCTACATAATTATGCACCGACCTTTTCAATAAATTCCTCAACAACAAACGACAGTTTCGAGTTTCCCTGGGCCAGATGGCCAGCCGTCAGAGATACATTATGCGCAATTTCCGAAGTCTGATTGGATTTCTTCAGCAATTCGTCCATTGATGACCTTACAATATTCGTTTCACTTGCAGCGTTGTGCACGCTTTTGGTAATTTCCTGCGTGGCCTCCTGTTGTTGGGATACAGCCGCCGCTACAGTTCCGCTAAAATCAACAACAGTCCTCATCTTCGATCCTATTTGGGAGATGGCGTCAGCTGCTGCGGTAGTAGCATCCTGAATACCTGCTATTTGATGCTCGATCTCTTGAGTTGCCTTACTCGATTCGTCCGCAAGCTGCTTTACCTCGGAAGCCACTACAGCAAATCCCTTGCCAGCATCTCCGGCTCGGGACGCCTCTATCGTTGCGTTTAGCGCAAGAAGATTGGTTTGGTCTGCGATCGCCCTGATAATGTTAACTACGTCTCCTATCCGTGTTGCGGATTGAGACAACTCTTGTACTTTCGCGTCCACTCCCTCCAGAAGCTTGCTCGCAACCGTTATCTGATCCACTACCTCTGAAATTTCTGCGGCGATTTCATTGGACGAGACCGACAGCTCTTCAGCAGAAGCTGCCACCGTATCCACACTGAGCGCTGCTCGCTGAGCAGCACTAGTAGAATCCTTCGCCCATTGCAGGGATAACTGAGCTATTGACGCCAGTTGAGTGGCCTGCTCTTCCATCGCGTTTACCTCAGAGGTAACATTGGAAATAACTTCCCCCGATTGACCTCTGAATTTGCCTATTACCTCTTGCATGATCTTTTGATGGTTTGCGTCGTTGTCCGCGCGAGCAAGTGTTTTTGCTTCCAGCGCCGCACGCTCGATCAAGCTATCCCGAAATACAATTATTGATTTCGCCATGTCAGCTATTTCGCCCAACGCCGAGTTGAATTTAGAGCTTTCGTGGGATAGTTGCCCCTCTGCCATCTGCCTCATCACGCGAGATAATATCCCGATTGGACGTGTAATTCTCCTTCCTATTGTGACGCTTATGACCGAATATATGGAGAAAAGAATAAGTGATATTGATATACAAAGAACTATTACACTTTTGATTGAGTCAATCGCGAACTTGTTTCCATCAATAACCGACTTTGATGTATCAATAACTATCTGATCAATCAGTTCTTCCAGATCTATAATAATTATAGATGTTTTCGATTTAAGTGATTCAAGGCCATCTACTGCCTTTGACCACTTCACAAAGGCTTCGCGATATTCCGATAATGCCTCCTTGAGAACAGATTGAACGTTTTCTTTCAGAAAAGAAGCCTCAATAGACCTCTCCATTCGCTCAGAGCTTTCCGTAAAGGACGACAGAGTTTCGGAACCAAAAGCAATCGCGTAGCTTAACTGCGCTCGGCGCGCCTTTTGGAGGCTTTCTAGCGCCCCCACGCCAATAGGGTCTGAGGGGTCTATTTTATCGATCGCTAGTTTCTCAAGTTTATCTCCGGATTGATTCACGAGTCCTGCTACGCCAGAGAATGTATCAAACCCTATATTTTTCTTCATGTTTTTCAATGAGGCAATATTTGAAAGTAATTTCTTGGAGTTCTCCTCGATGGAGCTGAGATCATTGAGGTATTTATCGCCCGTTTCCTGCTTTAAAGTTTGCAGCGAGATTTCAAGATCTTGAGCCCGGCTTTCAAGATTTGCCTCGGTCCCTGAGCTCGGCCGGGTCAGAAACGTCATAAGCTCGGAATTCAGCATGGCAATATGATCCCTAGCGTCTTTCGCCGCTAGGGATGAAGAAATAAAAGATCCATTCTGGTCGAGTTTATACCTTATGGATATGGAGCTATTTACAAAAACGCCGACAATTAACGCGATGCAAATCGCCGGCATAACGGTCAGGACAATTATTTGTCCCTTGACGGATTGTCTGTGGAACATTTTATACCCCGAACGTCGGTTGGATATTTGCTTGTTACGCGAATGTTTTAGGTTTTGTGTGTTGCGTTTCTATAAATATACTTATGGATCATTTATTTCCGAATTGGATACTATAATAATCCTTTCATCCAGATCGAGACGGCGACAGCACCGCCGTCTGGCACGCCCTGTACCCGATCAGCCAGGTAGCTTGCGCGACCGAGACGGGGGCGCATGTTCTTGGTTGCTTCGGCCCCTTTCTCGGCAGCCTCGGCCGCTTCGCGAAGCGCTATCGGCCAGTTCACCCGGTTGCGAATTGCGATCCCGAAAGCATCGGCCGCCGGCTGGAGTGCGTCGATCATCGTACGATCGCCGGGTTTGGCCCCCCCGAGATCCGAAATCGCTTGGACAGCCAACTGAAAGGCGTCTGCCCAATCGGTAGCCATTGGGCTGGACCGGTCGGCCAAACGTCGCGATGCACGAAGGAGTCCCGTTGCATAAAACGGTCCGGAACTCCCGCCGATGGCTCGGCGGAGAGCGTTGCCGATCGAAGCCAACCCCGTAGAGGGATCGAGGAAGGCACTGTCCGGCAGTGCAAGTATCGCTTCGCCACCGCGTTTCAGGCTGGCGCCAAGGTCGCCGTCACCGGCGATGCTATCGAGTTCCGTCAGTTGAGGTTCGGCTGCGATCAGTACCTCCGCTACCCGCCGAGCTGCCGCTTGCACCTTCTTGCCTTCTGCCGAGGGAATGATACCTGGATCATCCGGTCGTTCGGCAACAGCATCAGCAGGCATTGTCGGCGTGGCATTGACCGCCCCGCCACCTGGCCAGGAGGGCGCACCCGTCGGCGCATCCAGACACTGGAGGATTTCCGGATCAAGCCGAAGTAGGGACAGAGAAAATCCGGGCATGTCGAGCGCCGACAGGAAGGTGCCTGACCAGGCGCGATCGACGACAAGTTCCCTGGCCTTGAACTGCGACAAGGCAGACCGCGCAACGATGGCGAGTTCCATCGGCGGCGTCGACCCCAACCCATTGACGAGCAGCGCCACATGATCGCCTGCCACGAAAGGCCGATCGGCTTCCATCGTATCGATGATCAGCGTGGTCAAGCGATCGACGGAGGTAATGGGCATGCGCCTGACCCCCTGTTCGCCGTGGATGCCGAGACCAACTTCAATTTCATCGTGTCCCAGGCTAAAGCCGGGCTTGCCGACGGCCGGCAAGGTGCAAGAACCGAGGGCGATCCCCATTGAGGCGACGCTTTCCGCAACCAAGCGCGCAAGTCTTGCCACTTCCGCCAGTGGCAGGCCGCGTTCAGCAGCTGCGCCAGCCACTTTGTGAACGAAAATGGTGCCGGCAATTCCGCGTCGACGTTCGGGCGGCACGGTATCCCGAAGTGCGACGTCATCGGCCACCAGGACCACTTCCACCGGAATGCCCTCGGCACGGGCCAGTTCCGCTGCAAGGCCGAAGTTCAGCCGATCGCCCGTGTAGTTTTTGACGATGAGCAGAGCTCCTGCCGGGCCGCTGACAGCTCGGATCGCAGCAAGAACGGCGTCCGTACTCGGCGAGGTAAACACGTCTCCTGCGACGGCAGCGGTAAGCATGCCACGACCGACATAACCCGCATGAGCGGGTTCATGGCCACTTCCGCCGCCAGACAGGATTGCGACTTTGCGTTCTGACAATTCCGGAAGATCGGTACGGACGACGACGTTTTCATCCGGCAGGATGGAAGTGTCCGGGTTTTGGAGCACGACACCTTCCAACATTTCCCGCACGACGGTGCCAGGTTCATTGATCAGCTTCTTCATGGCGCAAGTCCTCCCTCGTGTCTGTCTCAGACGGCTGCCAGCACTGATCTTTCACTTTCGGGATCGAAGGCATGAATGCAGTTCCGGCGATGCGCCAATGTGATTTCACTACCGAGACGGAGTTCGGGGCCTCGTTCGAACTGAGCGGTGACAATGACGTTTCCCACCGCCACATGGATCATGACGTCCGAACCGAGCGGCTCGATCAATTCGAGGCGACCGGAGATGGTTCCCTGATGTTCGTTGGCTTGACCAGATACCGGAGCCAGGTGTTCCGGCCGGATGCCGGCCACTACGGCACCGCGCCTGCCGGCCAGTGCCGCTTGGACTTCCCCGTTGGTTTGCAGAGAGAAGCCGGCTCCGCTCAGCGTTCCACTCTCCCCGACAACGGCATCGAGGAAGTTCATCGGCGGACTGCCGATAAAGCCCGCGACGAAGCGATTGATGGGGCGATCGTAGATGTTCTGAGGCGTATCGATCTGCTGGGCCACGCCGCCCTGCATGACGACGATCCGATGCCCCATGGTCAGGGCTTCCAGTTGATCATGCGTCACGTAGAAGGTGGTGATCTTCAGCCGCCGGCACAGCTTGACGATCTCGGCGCGCATTTCGATGCGCAATTTGGCATCGAGATTGGAAAGGGGCTCGTCCATCAGGAAGATGCGCGGTTCGCGAACAATGGCACGACCAAGAGCTACGCGCTGTCTCTGACCGCCCGACAGCGCGGCCGGCTTCCGGTCAAGAAGAGCTTCGATTCCAAGTGCATGGGCCGTTTTTCGGACCTGCTGGTCAATCCGCTGCTTATCCCATTTGCGCACTCGCAGGCAGAAAGCCATATTTTCGTAGACCGTCAGATGGGGATAGAGCGCATAGTTCTGAAAGACCATGGCGACATCGCGCTCTGACGGCGACTGCTCGCTGACGTCCTCGCCGTCAATTCTGACGGCGCCGGAGGTGATATCCTCCAGACCCGCGATCATGCGCATGGTCGTGGTTTTGCCACAGCCTGAGGGACCAACGAGCACGACGAATTCACCGTCTTCCGTGACAAGGTTCATATCCCGAACAGCCGAGAACATTCCGTAGTTCTTGTTCAGGTCTTCAAGGGCAATAACGGACACCTCTATCCTCCCGCGCCAGGGCCGCTCCAGCATCTCAGGCTGTCGCGTCCACTCGGTCTGACTTCCTTCAGTTCTGAAATACGGTCGAATAAGATTTCGCCCAACTGGGATTGGGCTCGACGATTTCGACCGATACGGTGGCCTTCGGATCCACCGAAGCTCCTGTCCCATCGGCGGCAAGGAGCGCGGCACCGACTACCGCGGGCTCCTGTTCACTCAAGACATGCAAGGCCTGTCCAAAAACGCTTGCCCGCAGCTCGACCAGACTTCTGGACCGACTCCATCCACCGGTCACATAAATCGGTCCTTCCTCCACACCGAAGGCCGTCAATTTTTCCAGGAGGACGCGAGCGTTGAAACTGGCCACCTCAAGCAGACGACGAGGATCACCGGCTGTTTCCGCAACATCACCTCTGGACCAATTCCCATGGGGCAGTCCGGGCATCCGCGGCTGATCGAGAAAACGACGCATGTCCACGCCTTGAGCCTCGAGCGAGCGGACGCCGGCGGAGAACTCATAAACCCCCAGGAAAGCGGTCCCGATCTTCTTCCGCACCGGCACCGTAGAGCAGATCGTAGGGTCAAGATGATCAGGCGGGGATGCGTCGGCTTCGGCGTAAACGACGTTAGCCGTCCCGATCGAATCGACGCGAGCCCATGGATTGATCCTCTGGATGAGCGATGACGCCATCGGATGATCGTGCCCGCCAGCGACGATCAGCGTCGTTGCAGATGCGGCCCCACTTTCCAGAAGTCGCGGAGACACGACGCATCCCACAACCTGACCGGCCCGGAGAATGGGTGGCAGGTGAGGCGCCGCACACACATTCAGCATTGCGGGAAGCCACTTCCGCTTGAAGATGTCGAAGCACCCCGTGCGTGCAGCAAGCGTCTCGCTGATAAATGCAGTGCTGCACCACACCGCTGCCGGATAGTCAGTCAATGCAATCCAATTCGCGGCCCTTTTTTGAATATCGGGCATGCGCGAATGCCACCACAGCCACCGGGCACCCGTTCTTGTATGCTCCATTTCAATGCCTGAGCGCGCTGACATCGCGCCGCTCGATCGGATTTGTTCGGCCTCGTTTACGGCGCTCCTATCGAACCACGGGATTGCAGGCGTCAGTGGCCGCAGCAGTTCATCGACGTAGAGACCATCCTCTCCAACGCCGGTGGTTGCGATGGCGGCCAGAGGGTGACCGGCGCCAACAGTTCGCCAACCTTCGATGATGAGATTTTCTGCGGCAGCCGCGACCACATCGCCATCGGCAGCAGACAATTCGGCAACCGACCGGCGTGGTGTTGGGATGGCACGCGTCCATCGGGCACATCCCTCGCCGTCCACGAGGGAGACCTTCAGGTTGGTCGTTCCGATATCGACGCCACAGTACAGCATCGTGCCATCCCCTCCGCCGAAGCGCTCACCAGCGCCGCGAATACTTCTCGCGAGTGACGCGGGCCATTTCGGCGATCAGAGCTTTTGCCTCACCTTCGGGGCGCTGCCAGACTTTGCGGCCAACGACCACGCCCTGCGCACCGGCGGCGATGGCGTCTTCCACATCCTTGAGGGTGGAGGCGGCATCACCGGTCAAGGGACCGCCCGCGACGACGACGGGAATGTCGAGCTCGGCGCATAGCTTTGCGGTTGCGTCCGGGCCAGGGAAGGTGATCTTGATAATGTCCGCACCGAGGTCATAGCCGATGCGCGCGACTTCGAGTTCCTTCTCCACGATCTCGGGCGAGCGCGGCGAATTGAGGAAGACGGGCTCGACCATGACCGGGATATGCCACTTGGAGGCCTCGGACACGACCGCTCCAATGCGCTTGCAATACTGCACCTTCTCAACGTCGTTCACGTTCCAGGGAAGGAGAAGCTTCACGCAGTCGACGCCGAGGCGCACGGCGTCCTCGACACTGGTAACGATCTCGCCAGTGCCCGTCGCGGGGGTGCTGGTCGGCCAGAAGGCATCGATCGCCAGAACACGCGCCATCGCCGGGTTTTTTGCCATCTCCACTTCCGTGGCCTTAACGATACCGGTACTCACCATGTATCCGGTGATGTCTTCGGTGAGGAACCGGCGCAGTACCTGAACCGGCGATTCCAGCGCCGGGACACGTCCCCATACCAGACCGTGATCGATCGGCACGATCAGCGCTGCGCGGTCCTCCCGGAACACGCGGTTCATGCGATAGTTGGTAGAGTAACGATTAGCCACGTCTTGCACTCCTGTTGACTAATTTGAGGTCTTATCCAAAGAGAAGCTGTGTCTTCACAGCCTTTCCAGATTCCATGCTTTGTAAGGCATCGCCAAAGCTCCAGACGGAATAGCTCTCTCCGATCAGTAGCTTGGCTTTTTGGTGAATATCGCCCATGAGTTCGACGGCCGCCGGATACTTGTCGGCGCAAGAATTCGAACCGATGAAGCGATATTCCTGCTCGTAGAGCTTGAAGGGGTTGAAGACGGCCTGGGAATGCTCTCCGTGCACGCCGACTTGCACGAGAACGCCTGTCTTCTCGATCTGTCCCAGAGCCTGCTTAAGGGCTGGGCCAACACCAGCGGCTTCGAAGACAACGTCGAATTTTTCATCGCCGAGCTTATCCGGCGTCAGCGCCTCATCCACACCCACGGTTCGGGCAATGCCCAGCTTCGCTTCGGCGGGATCGACGAGGGTGACTTTCGTCGCCCCGGCGTATTTCGCCGAGATCGCGATCAGAAGTCCCATCGTGCCGCCACCAAAGATCAACACATTGCGCTTATCGACCCCCTGGGAGGAGTCCACGGCGTGTAGGGCGCAGGCTAGCGGTTCAATCAGGGCGGCGACGCCATGGCCGATCGATTCCCGCACGGCAAAAGCGTTGCGGGCGGGCACGGCGACATATTCCGCTGCGGCACCTGGCCGTCCTACTCCTATTGGAGTCAGGTTGATGCAGAGATTAGGACGGCCCATCCGGCACCAACGACAATTGCCACAAACGACGTTCGGATCGACCGCGACGAAATCGCCTTCCCTGAGGTGGGCGACTTCGGATCCGGTGGCAACAATGTGGCCGGCGAACTCATGTCCGGGCGTTACCGGGTAATGCGTGCCGACAAACCCGTGTTTGAGGATGTGCAGGTCGGTACCGCAAATACCGCAGCAGACAGGCTTGACCAGTACTTCATCCGACTTGATCGATGGAATACTGGTATCCACCACGTAGAACTGGTGGTCTTCAGTGATCCGTATGGCCTTCATCTGGCCCTTTGACGCGCTGCCGAACAACGTATCGAGACTCATCTTACTGCTCCAAAAGTCAGGCCTCGGGTTAGACTCTTCTGGGCGACCCACCCCGCAACCACCACCGGAACGTTTACTAGCGTCGCGACGGCTGCCACTTGGGCCGTGTAGAGTTGTCCGAAGCTCAGGAATTTCTGCAGGAATACGGGAAGTGTGCTCACCGTGGTCGTCAGGTTGACTGCGAGGAAGAACTCGTTCCAGGCAAAAATCCCGCAGAGAAGCGCAGTTGAGGCGAGACCCGGCATGATCAGCGGAACGATGATCTTGAGCATCTCGCGCCACCGACCGGCGCCATCGACTTGCACGGCATCAAAAACGTCGCGCGGTATTTCAACCATGAACGACCGGATCATCCAGACCGCGAGGGGAAGGTTCATGGAGGTGTAGACGATCACCAGAACGGTAGCGGTATTCAGCAGGTTAAAAGTCCCCGCGACGAGGTAGATCGGGACGATACCTGCGGCGATCGGCATCATCTTCGTCGAGATGAAAAAGAAGAGAACGTCGCGCCACTTCGGCACCGGCCTCACGGTCAGCGCATAGGCGGCCGGCACCGCCAGGACGATCACGATGGCGGTGGAAAGTCCCGTGGCCAACAGGGAAACGCTGGCGAAGGAGACGAAATCATTCTCGAAAATCCGGCGATAATGCTCAAGCGTCGGCTCGAAGAAGAACTTCGGCGGATAGCTCACCGCATCCTGTTCGGTCTTGAAGCTCGTAAGAACCATCCAGGCGATCGGGGCGAACATGATTGCCGTGCCCAGCCAGGTCAAGGTGGTGAACAGGTGATCGAGGTACGAGGTGCGGCGCCGTCTCATGCCCGGCCCCCTTCCTTGAAGATGCCGGAGACGATGCGAAGCATCGGAATGGTAAGTGCGATGGCAAACAGCAGGGCGATCATGCCGAAGGCAGAGGCCCGGCCGAGGTCGAAGGCGCTGAAGGCTTCGAGGTAGACGTAATAGGACAGGTTGGTCGTGGCGTATGCCGGTCCGCCGTTGGTCAGGATCGAGATCGCGGCGAAATTCTCAAGCACATACATTGCAGTGAGCAGGCCGGTCAGTTCCACGAAGGGGCGCAGGTGCGGCAGCATCAGGCGCCAGAACACATCCAGACGGCCGGCACCATCGACTTCAGCGGCCTCGGTGACCTCGGTGGGAAAGGACTGCATGCCGGCAAGGAGGATCAGCAATGCGAAGGCGGACCACTGCCAGGTGGACAGGATGATGATCGTCAGCTTCGGATACTGGCTAATCCAGTTCACGCGGCCGAGCCCGACTTCGTCCGTCGCCCACCCCAGGATGCCGAAGCTCGGGTCGTAGACGCCCGTCTTCCAGAACAGGGCGGCTGCGACAGGCATGATGAAAAAGGGCGTAATCGCCAGCGTCCGCGCAACACGGCGACCAGGAAAATCGCGGTTCAAGCCAATGGCCAGAAGACCGCCGACGACCACCGCACCGATCACGATCGACCCGGTGAGGATTGCCGTGTTGAGCACCGCCTGAAGGAAAACGGCATCGCTGAAGGCGTTAATGAAATTGCGCAGCCAAACGAAGCGGGGCGCAGTCGTCGAAACAAGATTCCATCGTTGGAGACTGTAGTAGAGAGTGATTACGAAGGGCAGCTGTGTGACCAGAAGAACAAGCCCGAGCGCCGGCAGCAGTGGCAAGCGCAGCCACCATTTTCGCCGAAGCGCTTTTCGGGTTTGGGTCGCCTGCAACCCATGCGGCATGAACGACACGGACATGGATGTCACTCGAAGGAACGAGATTTGATGAAATGGGGCGGGTCGCGTCGGGGGATGATCGGGGCCCGCCCCCTGAACCGGCGGCCTTGCCGCCGCCGGTATCTGCGGGCAGTTGGGGGAGGTAACTAGCCCGCCTCAGGACGGTTACTTAATGTAGCCGGCATCAGTCATGATCTCTTCGATCTTTTTCTCGCTTGTGGCGATAGCATCGTCGGCACTCATCTGGCCGCTGATAGCACCTGCCAGCTGCTGCGAGGTGAAGTCGCCGATCTGTTCGAACTCGGGGATCGTCACGTACTGAACGCCGGTGTAAGGAACCGGATCGATCGTCGGCTTCAGCGGATTGGCCGCACTGATCGACTTCAGCGTCAGGTCGGCATAATCCTTCGTAGCCTCCTGGTATTCCGGAAGCTCATAGGTCGACTTGCGGGAGCCCGGAGGCACCGTGCCCCAGCCGGCCTGTTCTCCTGCGAGCTTGATGTATTCCTGGCTGGTCAGCCAGGAAATCAGCTTCCAGGCGGCATCCGGGTGCGTACTGGTCTGGGGGATCGACAGACCCCAGGCCCACAGCCACCCCGAACCCGGCTTCACTTTGATCGGCGCGAGAGCAAAGCCGATATTGCCCTTCACAGCATCGGAAGCCTGATCGAGCGCCGGTCCAGCAAAGACGGTGTCGTCATACCACATCGCCGTCTTGCCCTGGGTGAAGAGCGCGAGGCATTCCTGCCAGCCATCCTTCGCCGCGTCGGGCTGACCGTGCGACTTGAGAAGATCGACGTAGAAATTGATCGCCTCACGGGTCTTCGGCGAGCTCAGCTGCGGCTTCCAGTTTTCGTCAAACCAGCGTCCGCCGAAGGTGTTGATCACCGTGGTGAGAGGCGCAAGGCTCTGCCCCCATCCAGGAATGCCGCGCAGGCAGATACCCGACTGGTTGTTGGCCTTGTCGTCAAGTTTGGCGGCAAATTCGGCGACCTGATCCCAAGTCGGCTGCTCGGGCATGGTCAGCCCGGCCTTGGCGAAGAGGTCCTTGCGATAGAACATGAAAGACGACGAGCCATAAAACGGCGTCGCATACATGTCGCCCTTGAAGGAGACGAGGTCACGAATCGGTGTGATCAGGTCATCGGCCTTCCAGTCCGGACTGGCATCGACAAATTGCTTCGACAGATCGATGACCCAACCCTTTTCAGCCCACAACGGGACCTCATAGGCGCCGATCATGACGATGTCGAACTGGCCCGATTTGGTCGCCACGTCCTTCAAAACGGTCGGACGCAACTGGTTTTCCGGCAGCGTCTGGAACTTGACGGTAATCCCCGGATATTTTGCGTAGAAATGATCGATGAGCTTAGCCGCAGTCTCCATCTGCGGGTTGGCCGCCATGGCGACGGTCAGGGTTATGTTTTCAGCTTTCGCCGCGGTCGTCGCAAGAATGCCGAGAGCAAGTGAAAGCGCATACACGCTCACCTGCGAGCCGGCGATCGCCGAGCTGCGCACCTTCATAGTCATTCTGGTCCTCCCTAAAAACCGGCGTAATTGCCGGGACGAATATGGCGGCCATGTCCTCCACCGCCATCGCAGCGGCTATCCTCCTCTAGACGGCCTACTGTTCGTCTTGTACGTACATGACGGGCATTGCGTCGTCAACGCCTTTCTTGTACCTAGTCGCCTAGGGAAGTGGGGTGGGCAAAAGAGCCTATGTGCCACACAAAATGTGAGCTTCGCCGGTATGTCCTACGCAGACGTCATAGACCGTACATCTGCCGAGCCCTACTATCTTCAATTGGCTCGGATTCTTGAACACAGGATTTCGGTGGGCGAGTTCAAGCCTGGCGATCGCATTCCGGGCGAAACCGAACTCTGCCGCTCATTCGACTTGGCACGATCCACCGTGCGTGAAACGCTACGCTCGCTTGAACAGCAGCGGCTTATCCGCATGGTCCCCCGGCGTGGTGCCTTCGTGAATGCCCTCGGTGACAATCACTGGCGGCTTCAGGTCACGCAAGGTTTTCTGGAAACCGAAGCCCATTCGCCTGGAAGGGAAATCCATACGCAAGTGTTGAGAGCAGGGTTCGAACCATTGCCAGGCTTTGCAGCAGACGCACTTGACCTTGAGGAGGGTGATCAAGGGTTCATCTTGGAGCGGGTTCGCCATATCGATGGCAAGCCGGCCATGCATTCGACTAACTATCTTCCTTCTAATGTGGGCGCCGCTCTTCAGGGCAAGCCGGTGCTGGATGGTAAGGCTTCCCTGAACCAGACGCTTCAGGTGGCCGGCTACACGATTTTTTCCGCCCGGCGTGAGGTGGCTGCCGTTGCGGCCTCCTCCAGTAACGCAAAGCATCTTGGCCTCAGCAAGGGTGCGCCTGTATTGCTCATCCAGTCCGTCTCGCGGGCTGACAACAACCGGGCCTTCGATTTTTACCGGTCTTTTGTCCGCAGCGATGTTGTGACCATCTCGGTTGATGCCAAAGCGCAGTCCGGAGATTGACCCGATGGCACGCAGCCGCGCATATTGCAAATCAACGGGCAGCTCCATCACGGCCATGTGAGCTGTTCGACGGTCAGAGACGGTGCGTGACGATCGACCAGACGATTTCTCGCACCCTCAAGATCTTTCTGTTCGACAAATTGCTCAGCAATCTCGACACTGAGCTGCATGTGCTGATGCGGGCCAGAATCGCTAACTCGCGTAGGTGTATGCTGCCGGCGACGCAGGCATCCAACCTGCCAAGCACTTTAATCCTCGATATCGACCGATGCATCGGTAGCTGCTCTACGCTCTCGGCTAGGACAGATTGTGCCTTCTGCGATCATGACGGTCCGCAATCGTATCTTGGAGATGGCAGATCACCTGCCCCCATATGGCGTTGTGCACGCCGAAACCGCGCTGCCGTATCCAAGAATGCTCTTTTCCGTGCTTACATATTGCTTATACCAACCTGCGTGGATCATGACCTACGTGCCCATTTGCGGCGACCGATGGTCATGATGCGCCATGGCTGATCGACGAGCTTGTTCCATGCCTCGCAGCAATGGTCGATGATGTCATCGTAGGATC